>Ga0308156_1000014_pt1 | contig 868012 bp, 788 predicted proteins | sample PhyAR2_FD_201041 | JGI IMG/M metagenome (GOLD analysis project Ga0308156, IMG submission 201041) | Phyllosphere microbial communities from UC Gill Tract Community Farm, Albany, California, United States - DLSL A.R2 | ecosystem: Host-associated > Plants > Phyllosphere > Unclassified | place... | reverse complement strand
GTTGATAGGCCGGGTGTGTAAGCGCAGCGATGCGTTGAGCTAACCGGTACTAATGACCCGTGAGGCTTAACCTTACAACGCCAGAGGCGTTTTGTGAGACGCGAGATTTTCAGCTTGTACCGGATAAAGAATTAGCGGGAACGAAAGATTTTGCGCTGAAGCAAGGCGGCAAGCGCGGTAAAGGAAGGAGCATACAGGGGTATGTGACTGAGTTTACGAGCGCAGCCAACGCAGCAGCAGCGTAAAAGATTCGTTTCCTGCACAAGAATTTGCCTGGCGGCTTTAGCGCGGCGGTCCCACCTGACCCCATGCCGAACTCAGAAGTGAAACGCCGTAGCGCCGATGGTAGTGTGGGGCCTCCCCATGCGAGAGTAGGGAACTGCCAGGCATCCAACTGCGATAACCCTGACCTCACGGTCAGGGTTTTTTGCATTTTCAGGCCCGTAAAAACGCCTTCTCAGTTACACGCGTTACATCCAAACCTCTTGCGCATCACACATTTAGCGCCGCACGGCCGCGAGAACGTTCCGTTGTCACGGTTGAAGTGCTTTACTCATTGTTTTAATGCTGCTTATCAGCAAGGAAACTGAGGTAACGCATGGCCAAAATCGATTCGCGCCCATCCCACAGTGGGGCAGAAGATCCGGGGATCAGCAAGAAACGCGTCTGGGCAATCGTCGGCGCGTCGTCAGGTAATCTGGTTGAATGGTTCGACTTCTACGTCTATTCATTTTTCTCTCTCTATTTTGCCCATATTTTCTTTCCCAAGGGCGACACTACAACGCAGCTGCTGCAAACCGCCGGAGTATTCGCTGCCGGCTTTCTGATGCGTCCCATCGGCGGCTGGCTGTTCGGCTATATCGGCGATCGACACGGACGTAAAAAGTCGATGCTTATCTCGGTGTGTATGATGTGCTTCGGCTCGCTGGTCATCGCCTGCCTGCCCGGCTATGGCAGTATCGGCATCGCGGCTCCGGCAATTCTGCTGCTGGCGCGCATGTTTCAGGGGCTGTCGGTGGGAGGCGAATATGGCACCAGCGCAACCTATATGAGCGAAGTGGCGCTGGAAGGACGCAAAGGATTTTACGCTTCCTTTCAGTACGTTACGCTTATCGGCGGCCAGCTTCTGGCGGTGCTGACGGTGGTGGTGCTGCAGTTTATCCTCAGCGAAGAGGATCTGCGCAGCTGGGGCTGGCGTATTCCCTTTTTTCTCGGCGCGATCCTGGCGGTGGTGGCTCTCTGGCTGCGGCGATCGCTGCATGAAACCTCAGATAACCAGAGTCGTCATCACAAAGACGCCGGCAGCATTACCGGACTGCTGCGCAACCATACGCGTGCCTTCCTGATGGTGCTGGGTTTTACTGCAGGCGGCTCCCTGAGCTTTTACACCTTTACCACCTATATGCAAAAGTACCTGGTGAACACGGCGGGAATGGACGCGAAAAGCGCCAGCGGCCTGATGACCGCCGCGCTGCTGGTATTTATGCTGATCCAGCCGATTATCGGCGCATTGTCCGATAAAATTGGTCGTCGCGGATCGATGCTGATCTTTGGCGCGGGCGCGGCGATCTGCACCGTTCCCATCCTCACCGCGCTGCAAAGCGTGCAAAGTCCGACAGTTGCCTTCTGCCTGATCATGCTGGCGCTGCTGATTACCAGCTTCTACACCGCTATCAGTGGCATTCTTAAGGCAGAGATGTTTCCGCCAGAGGTGCGCGCGCTTGGCGTCGGCCTCTCCTATGCCGTTGCAAACGCGATTTTTGGCGGCTCGGCGGAATATGTTGCGCTGCTGATGAAGCAGCAGGGCATCGAGACTACCTTCTTCTGGTATGTGTCGGCAATGGGCGCGCTGGCGTTCCTGGTATCGCTCCTGCTGCACAGGCGCGGCAAGGGCATTAAGCTGTAAAGGCTGGCGGGGAAGGGATGGCCTGCGGCGATCGGCGCCGCAGGCCATAGATCAGAGGATACGGCTAATCAGACGATCGATACGGATACGGCGCAGGCGACGGATCAGCTTGCGCACCTTCGCCGGATAGTCGGAGATGCTTTCCAGCTCGCGGAAATGCTTCACGACATGAGTATGGGTGCGAATCAGCGCCAGCTCTTTTTCGCGCTGCTCGGCAAGCTGCTGCAGCGGATCGTGGATCAGCACCGCGTTTTCCAGATCGAGACGCCAGGCGCGTGGGTTGAGGTTGTTGCCGGTAATCAGCATCCACTCCTCATCTACCCATATACCCTTCAGGTGATAGCTGTTCTCGCCATCCTTCCACAGGCGCACCGCCAGCTGTCCGTTATCGACATAATATTGCAGGCGGCTCATAAAGCGGCGCAGGTTGATCTCATAGAGATAGGGCAGCGCGCCGATAATTTTAAACGGCTGCTCAGGGGGAATATAGAAGTCGTTAGCGGTCTTATCGCCGACGATAATTTCCACCTCTTTGCCCTCGCGCAGCAGATGAATAATGCTGCGCACCAGAATCGCCGGCAGGTTGAAGTAGGGCGTGCAGATGGTCAGCTTCTGCTCAGTGCAGGGCATCAGGTGGAAAATGGTTTTGTTGAGCAGGCTACGCTTGCCCAGCCCGACCAGCGGCGTAACGGTCAGCTCTTCATTATGCCCATCGCCGGTGAACTGATAGTTGAAGCCGCGCAGATCCTGGCGGAACTGGCGCGTCTCATTTTTGATTTCCGGGCTGGAAGGGCGCTCTTCGCGGTCGAGGCGGTTGACCGCTTCCGACTGCTTAAGGTTGACGTTAATCCACTCATACATGGTGTCGGCCAGCTGCGGGTTGCGAATCAGCTGATAGCGGTCGTATCGATACTTATCGTGCTGATGCAGGTAAACGTCGTTGATGCTGGCGCCGCTGTAGAGCAGCGTATCGTCAATAATAAAGCCTTTCAGATGCAGCACGCCGAGCGCTTCGCGCGTATTGACCGGAATCCCGTATACCGGAATGGCGATATCCGCATGCTGCGTTGCCATTTCACAATACCAGTCGGCATTGGTGACGCCGCGCGCCGCGCCGATGCGTCCGCGCTGGGCGCGATGCCAGTCGACCAGAATGCTGATATCCAGCTCAGGACGCGCGCGCTTTGCCGCATAGAGCGCATTCATAACCGCACGGCCTGCATCGTCGTTTTCCATATAAAGAGCGACGATGCAGATGCGGTGCTGCGCCGCGGCGATCTTTTCCAGCAGCGTGCGACGAAAGTCGGCAGGCGAGTAGAGCGTTGACACATCCGCAGGGGACTGTGACAGCTTCGGCAACTGTGCGAGGTGTTGTTGATGCTTATTGCGTTTGAATTTAGTCAGCATCGCAGTGCGCTTCTTCTCGTTTCATTGCATGGCCTTTTGCCATCAAATCAGGGTCATAACGGTAAATAATAACATCAACCTGATGCGGTCGGCCATTTTTTACCTTTCTCTACAAGGTTAGCTGATGTCCCTGTGTAAGGATAAATTCAGGCTGACGATACCTTCATCGAGCTGAACGTCCACTTCAAACCCCAGCTTGCGCGCCAGGGTGATCATGCCACGGTTGTGGGGCATGGTAATCCCGTTGAGCTGCTGCAGCCCATGATCGCGCGTATAGCGGATCATCTTTTCCAGCAGCCGCCGTCCCATGCCGAGCCCTTTTAGGTCGGATCGCACCAGCACCGAGAACTCGGCGTCGATATTGTCAGCGTCGGAAATCGCGCGGGTGACGCCGATAATCTCGCTGCTTTCCTGCTGCTGACGCACCGCGACAAAGGCCATCTCGCGGTCATAGTCGATCTGCGTCATATTGGCGAGATCCTCATGGGTGAACTCGTTGATCTCGCTGAAGTAGCGATAGTAGAGATCCTCTTTGGTGACCTGAGCGATAAAGGCGCGCAGCAGCGGCTCATCTTCGGGCAGGATAGGGCGGAACAGACAGCTCTGCCCATCCTTCAGCGTCACCTGCTCTTCCAGCTGCTGCGGGTAGGGGCGTATCGCCAGCCGCGCTTCGTTGTCTCCGCTGAACGGTGCCAGATCCAGGGTCACGTCCAGCAGGGTAAATTCGCTGCCCGCCGCCAGCAGCGGATGAATATCGAGCCGCTGGATCTCGGGGCAGTCGACGACCAGGTTGGAGACCTGCACCAGCAGCTGGCTGAGGGCGGGAATATCCAGGGTATCGAGCCCGCCGCGACTGCGAATCTTGCCGCTTTTAATCGCCTGTATCACCAGATAGCGCGCCAGCGTCATATTGAGCGGCGGCAGCGCCACCGCCGCCTGTTTGTCCGCCTGCCACTCTACGCCGCCTTCGCCCAGCAAGATCACCGGACCGAACAGCGCATCCTGCTGCACCACGACGCGCAGCTCCTGCGCGCCGGCGCGGTTCGCCATGCTCTGCACCAGCAGCCCTTCAATGCGCGCCTGCGGCAGCGTCTGCCTGACGCGATCGACGATCGCCTCGGCCGCCTGCTGCACTTCTGCGGCGTTGCGCAGATAGAGCATAACCCCCTGCACCTCCGATTTATGGGCGATATCGGGCGAGCGCAGCTTGAGCGCGACGGGATAGCCGATACGCTCGGCGATCGCAACCGCATCAAGGCTGTCGCTGGCAATCCAGGTCGGCAGCGTCGCCAGGCCATACGCCTGCAGCACCGGCTGCACCTCATGGGTATCGAGCGTGGTGACGCCTTTCGCCAGCGCCTGCGACAAGAGCTGATGCGCCTGAGCGCTGTCCTGCGTCAGGCTGGCAGGCAGCGCCGGGGTTTCGCGCAGCTGTTTCTGGTTGCGGCGATACTCCACCTGATGCATAAACGCCGTGACCGTGCCTTCCGGGGTGCGCCAGGTGGGGATGCCTGCCTGGGTAAAGGCGCGGCGCGCCGCCTGCGAGGAAAATTCACCGCACCAGTTGGTCAGCAGCGTCACCTGCTTGCCGCGCGGATGGGCGGCGATAGCCTGAATGATCTGCTGCGCCGATTCGGTGGCGGGCGCCACCGCGCTGGGTGCGTGGACGATCATCAGCGCATCAAGCTCATGGCTGCTTAGCAGAATATTCAGGCAGTCGACATAGCGCTGCGGCGTGGCGTCATCTTTCAGGTCGAGCGGATTGCCGCGTCCGACGCCTTCCGGCAGCAGCGCCGCCAGCGCCGCCAGCGTTTCTTCACTGAGCGCGGCGAGCTTGCCGTTGCGCGCATAGAGTTCGTCCAGCGCCAGCGCAGCGGGCGCGGCGCCGTTGCTGACGATCATCAGCCGGTCGCCGCGCAGCGGACGCATATGGCTGAGCGACTCCACGGCGGTGAAAAGCTCATGCGTATCCTGGACGCGTAGCAGGCCCGCACGCTGGATCGCCGCATCCCAGGCGGCGTCCAGCCCGCTGTGGGTGCCGAGCAGCGCCTGCGCCTGATGGCTGCGGCCGCTTTTAATCACCAGAATAGGTTTATTGCGCGAGGCGCTGCGCGAGGCGGAGACAAAGCGTCGCGCGTCGCTCAGGTGTTCCAGGTAGAGCAGAATGGCGCTGGTTTTGCCGTCGCGCGCCAGAAAGTCGAGCAGATCGTCGACGTCGGTATCCAGGCTGTCGCCTAGCGCGATAAACCAGGAGAAGCCCAGGTTGCGCTGCTGCGCCCAGTCGAGAATGGTGTTGGAGACCGCCGCTGACTGAGAGATAAAGGCGATGCGGCCTTTTTCAATCGGCACCGGCGAGAAGCTGGCGTTAAGCCCTTGCCAGGGCGCAAGCAGGCCGAGGCTGTTGGGGCCGAGCAGGCGTATCTGCCACTGCGCGGCGCAGCGCTTCAGTTCTTCCTGCTGGCTGGCGGGCGCGGAGAGAATAATACAGGCCTTGCACCCTTTTTCGCCCAGCTGCTGCAGCAGGTCGAGATTGCGTTTCGCGTGGGTGCAGATCACCGCCAGGTCGGGCGCAAAAGGCAGGCTGTCGATGGTGGGCCAGGCAAGCACGCCGCTGACGGCTTTATATTTGGGCGTCACCGGCAGCACCGGGCCGCTAAAGCCGCCCGCCAGCAGATTGCGCATCATAAAGTGTCCGGCGCGTCCCGGCCTGTCCGAGGCGCCGATCACCGCAATGGATTTAGGTCGTAACAGCGCTTCCAGTCCGCGTTGGCTCATCCCACTCTCCCGAAGTCGACTGGCATGATTGTAATCGCTTTTTAACCAGATTGCCGTTGCGACGATCGCAGGCTGCGAGCCGCGCCAGCATTTGCGCCGCCCAGGCGCTACAGGCTTTCGGCGATGGCGCCTTGATGCGCTGGATGGTGCGGTTTACCGGCGAGATAGGCGTGACGGAAACGGTCGAAGTGCTGTTGCAACGCCTGCGCCGCCGCCAGGTCACCAGCCTGCTCCAGCAGCGCTGCGGCCACTTCGGCGGTGCAGTGCTGGCCTTCGCCGTGCGCTTCGCGCAGGGTATAGCGCGACGGCGCGGTGACATTAAGCGACATGACCGGCAGCGCATCGAGCCAGGGGCTTTTGCGAAACATTTTGCGCGCCTCGGTCCAGGTGCCGTCGAGCATAATAAACAGCGGCGGCTTGCCGCTCAGCGGCGGCGCGCTCAGCACCTCGCGGCCGGGATCGGCATAGGAGGCGGGGAACACCACCATCGGCTGATAGTCGGGATGCGCCACGGCGCTAAGCAGTGCCGGATCGGGCTCGGTGCGCGACCAGCCGAACGCCTCGGTTTGCGGCAGAATGTCGGCGATCAGCCGCCCGGTGTTGCTGGGTTTCATCGGCTCGGTATCGAACATCACCAGGCAGAAGCGGCTGCGCGCGCGCTGCGGCGCGATCGTGGCGCACAGGCAGTTTTTCTGCGGCAGCAAACAGCGCTGGCAGCGCACCACGCGGTTGCCTCGGGCGAGAAAAGGGCGAGTGGCGCGGGCAAGGCGTTGCGCACGCAGGCGGAGAACGGCGTTATCAGTCATGGCTCAGCGGAAGAAGTAAAACGTTAGTGTAATCGAAGCTGGCTGCTCTGTCCCGCTGAGCATGACCTCAGAATTTACAGCGATTCATCCAGCCATTCATTAAAGGGCGCTTTCGGCATGGCGCCGTTCAGCATGTCCACCATCTCGCCTTTTTTAAAGATCATAATGGTTGGAATGCTGCGGATGCGAAAACGCGCGCTCAGCGAGGGTTCCGCTTCGGTATTGACCTTAACGAAACGCACCTGGCCGCTGCGCTCCTGCGCCACATCTTTAAACACCGGCGCAAAGTTAACGCAGGGTCCGCACCAGGGCGCCCAGAAATCGACCACTACCGGCAGATCGTCCTGCAGATATTTATCCAGCGTATCGGCAGTCGCGTTAGCGACCTCGCCGTTAAACAGATCGCTGCCGCAGCGGCCGCATTTAGCTCCATCGGCGACGCGCTCAGGGGGAACGCGATTGGTTGCCTGACAGGAAGCACATACCGTATTCATAGTTACCTCAAAGGGTTTGCAGGTGTCAGTCTTGTAAATATTCCCCATTATGAGAAGGTTGCGAACGGGCCTCAAACTGGATTGTCCAATAGGTTCAATAGTTGATAGCTAAGCGCTAATACATCAGGTAATCTGCGCGCTCTCAATGCAGGAGGAACAGATGAACGACGAATTTAAAGGCAAAAGTGGCAAGGTAAAAGTGATGTACGTGCGAGATGAGGGCGAGTCTGGCTCACGCGCGCCGAACCCGCGTACCGGTAAAGGGGGTGGCCGCCCAGCCCGTCAGGAAGATTCGCGTCGTTCCTCTGGCCGCCGTAGCGAAGAGGGTGCCAGCCGCAAGCCGCGCAGCGATGAAGGCGGACGCCGTCCTCGCAGCGACGAGGGCAGCCGCAAACCGCGCAGCGATGAGGCTTTCTCACCCTGGCGTACCGTGTCGCGTTCGCCGAGCGAGCGTACGTCCGCAGAGGAGAAACAGCCGGAGCAGGGCGGCAAAGTGGCTATCGATCCAGAAGTGATCCGCCGTCAGCGCCAGGAAGAGACGCGCGTCTACGGCGAAAACGCCTGTCAGGCGCTGTTCCAGAGCCGCCCGGAAGCGATCGTGCGCGCCTGGTTCGTGCAGAGCGTGACGCCGCGTTTCCGCGACGCACTGCGCTGGCTGGCGGCGAACCGCAAAGCCTATCACGTTGTCGAGGATGCCGAGCTGGCGAAAGCCTCGGGCACTGAACACCACGGCGGCGTCTGCTTTATTATCAAAAAACGCATGGGCATGGCGGTCAGCGAGTGGCTGAGCCAGGCCGGTGAGAAAGATTGCGTGCTGGCGCTGGAAGATGTCAGCAACCCGCACAACCTGGGCGGCATTATGCGCAGCTGCGCGCATTTCGGCGTTAAGGGTCTGCTGGTGAACGACGCCTCGCTGCTGGAGTCGGGCGCGGCGGTGCGTACCGCAGAAGGCGGTGCAGAACACGTTCAGGCGATCAGCGGCGAGAGCTTTGCCGCCGGTCTGGAAGCGTTCCGCAAGGCGGGCTACACCATCGTTACCACGTCAAGCCATGAGGGCACGCCGCTGGCGAAAGCCGAGCTGCCGGCGAAGATGGTGCTGGTGCTGGGCCAGGAGAGCGAAGGCTTGTCCGACAGCGCGTTCCAGCAGGGCGATATCAGCCTCTCCATCGGCGGCACCGGCAACGTTGAAAGCCTCAACGTCTCGGTGGCAACCGGTATTCTGCTTGCCGAATGGTGGCGACAGAACGCATAAAAAACGGGCCGAAAGGCCCGTTTTTGTTTCTGCTCTTGTAAGGCTTTGTGCCGAAGCCCGTGGCATGGGCCGATGGCAAAATCAGTGCGCGCCACCGCCACCGCTGCCGGAACCAAACGGCGGCCGGGCAAACCAGATCAGCACCAGCAGAATCAAAAACACCCCGGCCGAGGCCCAGAAGATCTCATTGGCGGAGATAATAAGCCCCTGGTTGGTGATCTGCTGAGCGATATAGGCCGAGGCCTGCTGATGCGTCATCCCCATTCCTTCCAGCTGCGTATACATCTGCTGCGCATTGGTGTTGTAGGGGGTAATCGACTCGGTAAAGGTGCTGTGATGCATCGATTCCCGGTTAGTCCACAGCGTGGTGGTAATCGAGGTGCCGATTGAGCCCGCCAGGGTACGCACGAAGTTCGACAGGCTTGACGCCGCCGCCAGCCGCTCCGGCGCCAGTCCCGAAAGGGTAATGGTGGTGAGCGGCATAAAGAAGCAGGCGACCGCGAATCCCTGGATAAACTGCGGCCAGGCCGATGCGCCGAAGTCCATCGAGGGTTCGAAGGTATAGGCGCGCCAGTAGAAGCAGACGGCGTACATAATAAAGCTGAAGGTCACCAGCCGTCGCATATCCAGCTTGTGGGCGAAGCGGCCGATGATGGGCGACAGGATCACTGGAATAATCCCTACCGGCGCGGACGCCAGACCGGCCCAGGTCGCGGTATAGCCGTAGACCTCCTGCAACAGCTGCGGCAGCAGAACAATCGAGCCGAAGTAGAGCATATAGGCCAGGCTAATAGAGAGACAGCCGATGGTGAAGTTGCGCGACTTAAACAGCGCCAGATCGACAATTGGGTGGTCGTCGGTCAGCTCCCACACCAGCAGCACCGCCAGCGACACCACGGCGACCACCGTCAGCACCACAATCTCGGTGGAGTTAAACCAGTCAAGCTCCTTACCGCGATCCAGCATCACCTGCAGACAGCCGATGCCCACCACCAGCAGCACCAGGCCCACCACGTCGATAGGGCGCACCTCGGTGCGGGTCTCGCGACCGCGCAGCGTCTGCAGCGTCAGCATCACCACCACCGCGCCGATCGGCACGTTGATAAAGAAGATCCAGCCCCAGTGGTAGTTATCGCTGATCCAGCCGCCGAGAATCGGCCCGCAGATCGGCGCGACGATCACCGTCATCGCCCAGAGTGAAAGGGCGATACTGCGCTTCGCGGGTGGATAGTTGCTCAGCAGCAGACTCTGCGACAGCGGGATCAGCGGACCCGCGACGATACCTTGCAGGATGCGGAAGAAAATCAGCATCTCCAGGCTTTCCGACATGCCGCACGCCCAGGAGGCGAGGGCGAACAGGATCGTCGCCCAGGTAAAGAGCTTCACCTCGCCGACGCGCTTTGCCAGCCAGCCGGTAATCGGAATGGAGATAGCGTTCGCCACCCCGAACGAGGTTATGACCCATGTGCCCTGCGAGTTAGAGGCGCCCAGATTGCCTGCGATGGTCGGAATCGCTACGTTAGCGATGGTCGAATCCAGCACCTGCATAAAGGTCGCCAGCGACAGCGCGATGGTCATCAGGACCAGCGGCGCGCCTTCTAGCGGTTTTTGTGCCATGACAGCCTCCGCGTGATCATCCGGCGTTGGCGCGAACGATTTCAGTGATCAGCTGGTTCACCGGCGCCAGATCGATCGCCAGCGCATTGCTGCTGTAGGCGGCCTGCTGGCGAACGCTGGTGGCGAGTGCGCTGCCATCTTTATTCGTGGTGTCCACTTTCACCAGCGTCGACAGGCCAATGCGCAGCGGATGTTTAGCGATTTCGTCCGGGTTAAGCTCGATACGCACCGGCAGACGCTGAACCACTTTGATCCAGTTGCCGGTCGCGTTCTGCGCAGGGAGCAGCGAGAAGGCGCTGCCGGTGCCCATATCCAGGCCGACCACTTTGCCGTGGTAAACCACATCGTCGCCGTAGATATCGGCCACTACCGTCGCGTCCTGTCCGATGCGGACGCCAGCCAGCTGCGTCTCTTTGAAATTCGCGTCGATCCACAGGTTGGTAGCGGGCACCACCGCCATCAGCGGCGTGCTGGTGCTGATTTGCGCACCGACCTGCACGCTGCGGCGCGACACGTAGCCATCCATCGGGCTGCGGATATCGGTACGCTGCAGCGCCAGCCAGGCATCACGCAGTTCCGCAGCGGCCTGTTTCACCGCCGGCTGATTTTCCAGCGAGGTGTTGAGGATCATCGCCTGGTTGGCGTTGTACTGCTGCACCGCCACGTCGAGCTGCGCCTTCGCGGTAGCGACCGCGTCGCGCGAGTGCTGCAGCTCTTCACGGCCAATCAGGTTAGAGGCGCCCAGCGGCTCGCGGCGTTTCAGATCGGCTTCCGCCTGCGCCAGCGCGGTTTGCTGCAGCGCGATGCTCGCCTGATACTGCTTTGCGTTAATCATCAGCTGATGCGTCTGGCGCACGCTGGTGGCCAGCGCGGTCTGCGCTTTTTCAAACGCCTGTTCGGCGTCGGTTTTATCCAGCGAAACCAGCACGTCGCCTTTCTTCACAAAATCGGTATCGTCAAACCAGACCTTGTTGACGCTGCCCGAGACCTGCGCCATGACCTGCACCTGGTTTCCGGCCACGTAGGCGTCGTCTGTTTCCTGGAAATGCCGCAGCACCAGAAACCAGTAGACGCCCCAGACGATGCCTGCCAGCACAAAAAGCAGCGCCAGCAGAATCAGCAATTTTTTACGCGTCTTCTTTTTTTGGGCTGGCTGTTGCGGGCTTTGCGCCTCTGCCGTTGCACTCATGTCACTCTCCAACTGTTTCATAGGCCGGGACGCGATCGTTCCTTTTCACGGAGCCCGAGTCGAAAAAGCCAGCGACAAGGCGCTGGCCGGATAAAAGGGGATTAAAATAACGGTTTCGACAGGTGATTGTGTCGCAGTTCTTGCTATTAGCGAGAGAGGGAGGCGATGACCTGATCTTCGTCCATTTTGTCCAGACGATTGAGCAACTTACGCGTAATCCCTTCCAGCTGCGTCTTCTCGTCAGTTGAGAGGGAAGACCAGAGATACTGCAGGCTCTGATGCTGAGGCGGCAGCAGCTGACGCAGGAACTCATTACCTTTTTCGGTGAGATGCAGATGCAGGCAGCGACGATCGTTATCGCTCTCGCGACGTTCGATCCAGCCGCGTTTCTCCAGCTCATCGGCGATGCGCGTTGCGTTGGTGCGCGAAGAGCCCAGCGCGGCGCTCAGCTCGGAGGGCTGAATGCTCTGGTTTTCCTGCGCGTCCAGCGTGATCAACGCCATGAATAAGGTTTCGTTAATTCCCTGCGCCTTTAACATCTTATTGCGATTTTCCAGCAGCTTTCCCTGCATGTGCATGCACAGACGCGTCAGAATGATTTCGTGGAGCGGGAAATCTTTGTGGCGATTTGCGCGGATGTTAAGCATCTGTTCAATGGGAGTAAACGAACTTTCCATTATAAAAAAACCTCACTAGTTGCAACTAATATAGTAACGATGGTGACAGATTAAGCGTAGTCATTTTTACTCCGCGCAATTGTTCAGAAGATCACACTGTCGTCATCAGATGGTTCCAGGCCGCTCCCTGACCCTGGGCACGAAACCCTCGCCCTCTGCCGCTTGTTGCGGCAGGGCACGATATCAAAACGAAAAGAAACTTTTTGCAGGCTAAATAATTTCGCAAGAAAAAATAACTTGTGTGAATAGGTTTGCTGCTAACGATAACAAAACTAACCATTCGTGACCAGACTCAATCACACCTTTGGTATTTTATTTACTTACTTAAGGGGGCTTCGAAGCGGTAACCGCGCCACCAAATCAGCAGGTTGAGCAGCGTCATCACCACGCCAGCGGCGCACACGCCGTACCAGCCGGCAAGGTGAAAGGCGTTGGCGGAGAGAAGCGAGCCGAACGCGCCGCCGATAAAATAGCTGGTCATATAGCCAGCGGTAAGGCGATTGCGCGCCTCGGGCATCTGGCTATAGATGACGCTCTGATTGGTGATATGCACCCCCTGAACCGCCAGGTCGAGCAGCAGTATGCCGACAATCAGCGCCGCCAGCGAGTGCGCACCCATCGCCGTCATGCCCCAGGAGGCGAGCATAATCAGCAGGCCCAGCGTGGTGGTCATTTTGGCTTTGCCTTTATCCGCCAGCGAGCCAGCCTGACGCGCGGCCAGCGCGCCCGCCGCGCCGACCAGTCCCAGCAGGCCGATTTCGCCTTCGGAGTAGCCGTAAGGCGGCGAGGCGAGCAGAAAGGCCATCGACGTCCAGAGCACGCTAAAGTTGGCGAAGGAGAGGCAGCCGGTCCAGGCGCGAGTACGAATAACGCGATTCGCCCGGTAGATCTGGAAAATCGATTTCAGCAGCTGCGGATAGTTTAGCGACACCGTGGGTTTCACCTGCGGCAGAAAGCGCCACAGCGCCAGCGCCATCAGTACCATCAGGACGCTGGCGGTCCAGTAAACGGTACGCCAGCCGCCCAACTGCGCCAGCGCGCCCGCGACGGTGCGCGCCAGCAGAATGCCGAGCAGCAGGCCGCTCATCACCGTACCGACGATTCTGCCGCGCTTCTCCGGCGGCGCCAGCGTTGCGGCGAGAGGAACCAGGATCTGCGCCACCACTGAAAAGAGGCCGGTCAGCACCGTGCCCAGCAGCAGCAGCGTAAAAGAAGAGGAGGTGGCGGTCATCACCATGCCGCCAGCCGCCAGCAGGCTCATGCCGACGATCAGGGCGCGACGCTCAAGCATATCGCCGAGCGGCACCAGCAGCAGCAGGCCGCAGGCGTAGCCGAGCTGCGCAGTGGTGACGATAAATCCCGCCATGCTGACGGAAAGATCAAAGTTCTGGGCGATGGTATTGAGCAGGGGCTGAACATAGTAGTTGCTTGCCACCGAAAGACCGGTGGCGACAGACATCAGCAACACCAGTGCAGGCGTTAGCGTATGGCGATGAACATTCATGTAGAGAGCGCGCAGAGAGTAATAATCATAATCGGGTAATAGTAACCCAAAAAACTATTTCATTGATGGGTAAATTGACAGGACGTACCAGTCGCATCAGCAGAAAATGCTGGCGCAGAAAGAGAGGGGCAGAGAAGGTCGCCCCAGACTGAGCAGGGGGCGCGGCGAAGATAATAATGCCGGGCCGCGGCAGGCCCGACATCAGCGCATTAAAAGTCCCAGTCTTCGTCTTCGGTTTCTACCGCTTTGCCCATCACGTAGGAGGAGCCAGAGCCGGAGAAGAAATCGTGGTTTTCGTCGGCGTTAGGCGAAAGCGCGGCGAGAATGGCCGGGTTGACCGCTGTCATATCCGCCGGGAAAAGCGCCTCATAGCCCAGGTTCATCAGCGCCTTGTTAGCGTTGTAGTGCAAAAAGGTTTTCACCTCCTCGGCCCAGCCCACGTCGCTATAGAGCGCTTCGGTGTAAACCACCTCGTTTTCATACAGCGCCAGCAGCAGATCAATGGCGAACTGCTGCAGCGCCTCTTTGCGCGCCTCATCCACCTGTTCCAGCGCTTTCTGATACTTGTAGCCGATGTAGTAGCCGTGCACCGCCTCATCGCGAATGATTAAGCGGATCAGGTCGGCGGTATTGGTCAGCTTGCCGCGGCTGGACCAGTACATCGGCAGCCAGAAGCCGGAGTAGAACAGAAACGACTCGAGAAACACGCTGGCGATCTTTTTCTTCAGCGGGTCGTCGGCGCGGTAGTGCTGCAGAATAATGCGCGCCTTGTTCTGCAGCGCCTCATTCTCTTCGCTCCACTGATAGGCGGCGTCGACGTCGCTGGTGTTGCAGAGCGTTGAGAAAATCGAGCTGTAAGAGCGCGCGTGTACCGCCTCCATAAAGCTGATATTGGAGAGCACCGCCTCTTCGTGCGGCGTCAGCGCGTCCGGCATCAGGCCCGGCGCGCCGATGACGTTTTGAATGGTGTCGAGCAGCGTCAGCCCGGTAAATACCCGGATAGTGAGCTGCTGCTGCTGGCTGTCCAGCGTCTGCCAGGCGGGCAGATCGTTCGACAGCGGCACCTTTTCCGGCAGCCAGAAGTTGCTGGTAAGACGGTTCCACACTTCAAGATCTTTCTCGTCCTGAAGACGGTTCCAGTTAATCGCCTGAATCTGTTGTAGTCGCATAGTTTCCATCACAGGGCGCAGGATACGCAGCCCTGCACCTCCGTGCCCTGTAGCGCCATCTGGCGCAGTCGAATGTAGTAAAGCGTTTTGATGCCTTTCTTCCAGGCGTAAATCTGCGCTTTGTTGATATCGCGGGTGGTGACGTCATCGCGGAAAAAGAGCGTCAGCGACAGACCCTGATCCACATGCTGCGTCGCTTCGGCGTAGGTATCGATAATCGCTTCCGGCCCGATCTGATAGGCATCCTGATAAAGATCGAGGTTCTCGTTGGTGAGAAAGGGCGCGGGATAGTAAACGCGTCCGGTCTTGCCCTCTTTGCGGATTTCAATGCGCGACACGATCGGGTGGATACTCGACGTGGCGTGGTTGATATAGGAGATCGAGCCGGTGGGCGGAATCGCCTGCAGGTTCTGGTTATATAAACCGTGCGCCATCACCGCCTCGCGCAGCGCCTGCCAGTCGGCGCGCGTCGGCAGCGCAATCCCCGCCTCGGCGAACAGCCGCGCCGCGCGTTCGGTGCGCGGCAGCCAGTCGCGCTCGACATATTTGTCGAAGTAGCCGCCGCTGGCGTAGGTCGAGCGCTCAAAGCCGTCGAAACGCTGCCCGCGCTCGCGCGCCAGCTGGTTAGAGGTGCGCAGCGCATGGTAAGTCACGCAGTAGAAATAGAGGTTAGTGAAATCGAGCGCTTCCGGCGAACCGTAGGCGATCCCTTCCCGCGCCAGATAGCCGTGCAGGTTCATCTGGCCCAGACCGATGGCGTGCGAGCGCTGGTTGCCTTCGGCCACCGACGGCACCGAGCCGATATGGCTCATATCGGAGACCGCCGTCAGCGCGCGCACCGCGACCGCCACGGTATTGGCGAGATCGCGCGAATCCATCGCGTGGGCGATATTTAGCGAGCCGAGGTTGCAGGAGATATCCTTGCCGACGCGGCGATAGCTGAGATCGTCGTTGAACTCGCTGGCGCTGTTGACCTGCAAAATCTCCGAGCAGAGGTTGCTCATATTGATGCGGCCGGCGATCGGGTTACTGCGGTTTACGCTGTCCTCATACATGATGTAGGGATAGCCGGACTCAAACTGGATCTCCGCCAGCGTCTGGAAGAAGTCGCGCGGCTGGATCCAGCGCTTGCGGATGCGATCGTCCGCCACCATCTCCTCATACTTCTCGCTGATGCTGATGTCGCCGAACGCCTGGCCGTAAATCCGCTCCACGTCATAGGGCGAGAACAGCGCCATCTGGCGATTCTCTTTTGCCAGCTGAAAGGTGATATCGGGGATCACCACGCCGAGCGACAGCGTCTTGATGCGGATCTTCTCGTCGGCGTTCTCCCGCTTGGTATCGAGAAAGCGCAAAATGTCTGGATGATGCGCATTAAGCCACACCGCCCCCGCCCCCTGACGCGCGCCAAGCTGGTTGGCGTAGGAGAAGGCGTCCTCCAGCATTTTCATCACCGGGATCACGCCAGAAGACTGGTTTTCGATGCGCTTAATCGGCGCGCCGTTTTCACGCAGGTTAGAGAGCAGGAATGCCACGCCGCCGCCGCGTTTTGACAGCTGGAGTGCGGAGTTCACCGCGCGGCCAATCGATTCCATATTGTCTTCGATGCGCAGCAGAAAACAGGAGACCAGCTCGCCGCGCTGCTGTTTGCCGCAGTTCAGAAAGGTAGGCGTCGCAGGCTGGAAGCGGCCGCTCAGCATCTCCTCCAGCAGCGAGCGCGCCAGCGTCTCGCTGCCCTGCGCCAGCGTCAGCGCCACCATACAGGCGCGCTGCTCAAAGGTTTCCAGGTAGCTTTTGCCGTCAAAGCTCTTCAGCGTGTAGCTGGTGTAAAACTTCCACGCGCCGAGAAAGGTTTTGAATTCAAAGCCCCAGGCCGCCGCCTCGTTATGAAAACGGCACAGAAAATCGAAATCGTACTGATTCAGCACCGCCGCTTCGTAATAGCCTTCTTCGACCAGATAGCGCAGACGCTCTGCCGCACTGGCAAAGGTGCGGGTATTCGGCGCGACGTGCTGCAGAAAGAACTGGCGCGTCGCTTCGCGATCTTTGCCGAACTGGATGCGGCCGTCGGCATCATAGAGGTTCAGCATGGCGTTTAGCGCATGATAGTCGAGCGTTACGCCGTTGAGGGTGTCTGTTGTTGCCAAAATTGGGTTACTCCCGCTTTAACCGTGGCGATGTCGTCCGGCGTTCCCATCAGCTCAAAGCGGTAGAGCACGGGAACCTGGCATTTTTGCGCGATAATGTCGCCCGCCAGGCAGTAAGCCTCGCCAAAATTGCGGTTGCCCGCGGCGATCACGCCGCGAATGCCGCGCCGGTTCGATTCATCATTAAGAAAGTGAATTACCTGTCTCGGCACCGCGCCGCGACTGCCGCCGCCGCCATAGCTGGGAACGACGAGAATATAGGGCTGGTCGTGATGCAGGCGCGCCGCGAGATCGAGCGGAATGCGCCGCGCCGGCAGCCCAAGACGGGTAATAAACCGATGGGTGTTTTCCGACTGGCTGGAGAAGTAGACCAGTGGAAACATGGCGCTACTCTCCCGCCGCCGCGGGCTGGCGCAGACCGGCGATTTTGTCCGGGCGGAAGCCGCTCCAGTGGTCGCTGCCCGCCATCACCACCGGCACCTGGCGGTAGCCGAGCGCTTTCAGGCTGTCGACGGCTTCAGGCTGCGCGTCGAGATTGATCAGCTGATAGTCGATGCCGTGACGATCCATGGCGTGCTTCGTCGCATTGCACTGGACACAGTTATCTTTGGTGTAAATAATAATGCGCATGATTCGTATTTCCCTTTGGTCATGGGCCAGGTAGCATAATCCGCAGACGAAGGTCCCTGTTACGGACGGCGTCGCGGCTCGCATCTTGTGGCTGGGTGATAGAGTGAATACTAGATATAGCGTTATAAAAATTCAAGCGCACTATATATAGGGATTCTGGCAAAAGATCGGCAAAAAAAGGCTAACGCCAGGCGGCATGCGGATCGGGGCAGAGGAAATAATTTTGTAAAGAGGGGCGGGCGGGTAAGAGGTGAAAAAAAGCCCCGCTTGCGCGAGGCCTTGTCGAGTCTGACGAGATTAGCGGCGACCCACCAGCAGCGCGCCTAACACCAGGCCAACCGCAGCGCCGATGCCCACGCCGTGCCAGGGTTTACTGTGTACATAGGCGTCAACCTGACAGCCTGCATCGCGCGCCGCCTGCGAAACGCGGTTATGACCGCCGTTCAGCTTCGCGCGCGTCTGTTTCAGCAGCGCCTGCGCCTGACTGCGCGCAGAGTCCACCTCATCTTTCGCTTCGCTGCCGTAGGATTTCAGCAGCGCTTCCAGCGAATCAGCAAGATCGTTCACATCCTGGTTAACATCAATGTCATCGTTTTTAGTGGTTCGATTAAACATTTTTTCGCTCCCTTTGATTTTAAACGCAATACTCAGTGTAGACGATGCGCTGATAAACGCATCGGCAGCGCCGGGGTTTAGGGAAATTCCGAAAGCCGCACGGCGGCGTGCTGTTGTAAGGTTGCGGGGCTTGAAAGAAGAGAGGAGAGAGCATGTATTTACGACCCGATGAGGTAGCGCGCGTTCTGGAGAAGGCGGGATTCGAAGTTGACGAGGTCACGCCCAAAGCTTACGGCTATCGCCGTGGTGACAGCTATGTCTATGTTAACCGCGAAGCCCGTATGGGACGCACGGCGCTGGTGATCCACCCCACGCTAAAAGAGAAGAGTCAGCCGTTCGCCGAACCGGCATCAGAGGTGAAAACCTGCGATCACTACACCCGTTTTCCGCTCTATCTGGCGGGCGAGTCGCAGGAGCACTACGGCATTCCCCACGGTTTCAGTTCGCGCGTCGCGCTGGAGCGCTATCTGCAAAGCGTCTTTGGCTGATGGCCGCCCGCCCCGTCAGCGCGGGGCACGGCACCTTTTTTAGCAAAACCTTATCTTTTATCACGTTGCAATTCCCGGCGGCGACGCGTATAAACCTGCCATATAGATGTTTAGACGTCCATATGGATAAAAAAGATGAGCGAGCAGGAAAACCCGTCACGGGATCAATTTAAGCGCACCATGAAAACGCGCCATCTGGTGATGCTGTCGCTGGGCGGCGTTATCGGCACCGGGCTGTTTTTCAATACCGGCTATATTATCTCCACAACCGGCGCGGCAGGCACGCTGCTCGCCTACCTGATCGGCGCGCTGGTGGTCTGGCTCGTTATGGTCTGCCTGGGCGAGCTATCAGTGGCGATGCCCGAAACCGGCGCGTTTCACGTCTACGCGGCGCGCTATCTCAGTCCGGCCACCGGCTATACCGTCGCCTGGCTCTACTGGCTCACCTGGACGGTGGCGCTCGGCTCCAGCTTTACCGCCGCAGGCTTCTGTATGCAGTACTGGTTTCCGCAGGTGCCGGTATGGATCTGGTGTCTGCTGTTCTGCGTCGCCATCTACCTGCTGAATATCATCTCTACGCGCTTCTTCGCCGAAGGGGAGTTCTGGTTCTCGCTGATCAAAGTTGTCACCATCATCGCCTTTATCGTGCTGGGCGCGGCGGCGATGTTCGGCTTTATCCCGCTGAAAGATGGCAGCGCCGCACCGGGGCTCAGCAATCTCACCCAGCACGGCTGGCTGCCGCACGGTATTCTGCCGATTATCATGACCATGGTGGCGGTTAACTTCGCCTTCTCCGGCACCGAGCTGATCGGCATCGCCGCAGGCGAAACCGAAAATCCGCAGAAAGTGCTGCCGCTGGCGATTCGTACCACGGTGGCGCGGCTGATTATCTTTTTTGTCGGCACGGTGCTGGTGCTGGCGGCGCTGATCCCGATGGAGCAGGCGGGCATCGTTAAAAGCCCCTTTGTCGTGGTGTTTGAAAAGATCGGCATTCCCTGGGCGGCCGATATCGTTAACTTTGTTATCCTCACGGCGATCCTCTCGGCGGCAAACTCCGGGCTCTACGCGTCGGGACGCATGCTCTGGTCGCTGGCGAATGAAAAGACGCTGCCGCGCTGCTTCGCCCGCGTCAATAAACGCGGCGTGCCGCAGCTGGCGATCACCGTCAGCATGCTGGGCGGCGTACTGGCGCTGCTCTCCAGCGTAATCGCGCCGGACACGGTATTTGTCGCGCTGTCAGCTATCTCCGGCTTCGCGGTGGTCGCCGTCTGGCTCAGCATCTGCGCATCGCACTATATGTTCCGCCGTCATCATCTGGCGCAGGGCAGGGCGCTGAGCGAGCTGGTCTACCGCGCGCCGCTCTATCCGCTGACGCCGATACTGGGCTTCGCTCTCTGCCTGCTGGCCTGCGTCGGACTGGCGTTCGATCCTTCGCAGCGCATCGCGCTCTGGTGCGGCATTCCCTTTGTGCTGCTCTGCTATGCGGTTTACGCTATCACCCATAAAAAAACGCAGGCTGAGGAGGCCAAAGATGCAGCATAATTCCGTGGCGCAGGCGCTGGCTGAAAGCGAGATGTTGATTCTGGACGGCGCGCTGGCGACCGAACTTGAGGCGCGCGGCTGCAACCTGGCGGACGCCCTCTGGTCGGCAAAGGTGCTGATGGAAAACCCCGAGCTGATCTATCAGGTTCACCGCGACTACTTCGCCGCCGGGGCGCGCGTCGCTATTACCGCCAGCTATCAGGCGACGCCGCAGGGCTTTGCCGCGCGCGGGCTGGACGAGGCGCAGTCGCTGCAGTTAATTGCCCGCAGCGTTGAGCTGGCGCGACGGGCGCGCGACGACTATCGCGCCGCAAGCGGCAGCCAGGCCGCGCTGCTGGTGGCGGGATCGGTAGGGCCGTACGGTGCCTTTCTCGCCAACGGCGCGGAATATCGCGGCGACTATGCGCTGCCGGACGAAGAGATGAAGGCGTTCCACCGTCCGCGCGTGCAGGCGCTGCTGGCGGCGGGGGCCGATCTGCTGGCGTGCGAAACCCTGCCTTCCTTTGCCGAAGCGCAGGCGCTGACCGCGCTGCTGGCGGAGTTTCCCGAGGCGCAGGCCTGGTTCTCCTTTACGCTGCGCGATGCGGCGCACATCAGCGACGGCACGCCGCTGCGCGAGGTGGCGGCTTTCCTGCAGGCGCAGCCGCAGATCGTGGCGCTGGGCATTAACTGCGTCGCGCTGGAGCAGGCGACGCCTGCGCTCCAGCAGCTGCAGACGCTGACCAGCAAGCCGCTGGTGGTCTACCCCAACTCTGGCGAGCAGTACGACGCCAGCAGCAAAACCTGGCACTCGGCGCCCTCGGGCTGCACGCTGCATGACAAGCTGCCCGAGTGGCGCGCCGCTGGCGCGCGGCTGATCGGCGGCTGCTGCCGCACCACGCCGCAGGATATCGCGGCGATTGCGCACGGCTGTCAACCGCAATAAAGCGCAGAAAACAGGCGATGATAGAGCGATTAACGGCGCAAGGGCGGTTTACACTGCCCTTTCTGACTCTTTAGCGGATGCCTTCATGAAACAGCGACTTCTTATCCTTGCCGCCGCGCTGCTGCTTAGCGGCTGCGCCTCGATTGTCGGCTCGTCGACTCAGGCGGTGCGTATCGACTCGCTGCCGCAGGGCGCGCGTTTTACCGTGCAGGATGAGGATGGACGCGCCGTCGCAGAGGGCTATACGCCACAAACCGTCGAGCTGGCCAAGTCCACCGGCCGCTATTTCGGCAAAAAGCACTATCAGGTGATGCTGGAGAGTCCGGGCTACGTGCCGGTGACGCTGCCGATCGAAGGTAAAGCGAATCTCTGGTATCTGCTGGGTAATATTCCGCTGGGCGGTTTTCCCGGCTGGCTGCTGGTCGATCCCTTTAACGGCGGGATGTACAACCTCCAGCCAGAAAATCCGCGCCCCTTCCTTAATCCGGTCGGCGCGCGCGGCTGACGGCAACTACTGCGCGGTGGGCTTCACCATCGCGCCGCCTGAGCGGAACCTTTCCAGAAACTGATGCTGGAAAATGCACATGCGAATGGTGTTGCGGTACTCGCCGTTGATAAAGAACTCGTGCTTCAGCACGCCCTCCGTCTCAAACCCCAGCTTGCTGTAAATGTGAATCGCCTTCTCGTTCTCCTGATCGACAATCAGATAGAGCTTGTAGAGATTCAGCACGGAAAAGCCGTACTCCATCGCCAGCTTCGCCGCCTGGCTCGCCAGCCCTTTGCCCTGATGCGCCGGATCGATAATGATCTGAAACTCGGCGCGGCGATGCACATGGTTGATCTCCACCAGCTCTACCAGCCCGGCTTTCTGGCCGTCGTGTTCTACGACGAAGCGGCGCTCGCTCTGGTCGTGAATATGCTTGTTGTAGAGGTCGGAGAGTTCGACAAACGCCTCGTAGGGCTCTTCGAACCAGTAGCGCATAACGCTGGCGTTGTTATCCAGCTGATGAACGAAGTGCAGATCTTCCCGCTCCAGCGGGCGTAGCTTAACCGTCATGGTCACCTCTTTGCTGACAGATTTCGCGCGAGTATAGCGCACAAGGTGCGCCAGCTCGCGCAATCTCTCAGGCGCCGATCTGCTCGACGATGCGCCCCTGCGCCATGCGCGCGGCGCGATCGCACATATGGTCGATCACGTCGGGATCGTGGCTGACCAGCACCATTGTCAGGCCGTCGTCGCGCTTGAGATCGTTCAGCAGGTTAAGGATCTCCGCCTGCACCGACATATCCAGCGCCGAGGTCGGCTCATCCAGCAGCAGGATCTTCGGCTCCAGCAGCAGCGCGCGCACGATCGCCACGCGCTGGCGCTGGCCGCCGGAGAGCTGATGGGGATAGCGCTCCGCCAGCGCCGGATCCAGCCCGACGTGGCGAAAGCCCTGGTCGATGCGATCGTCGATGTTGTCGCGGCGCAGCAGCTTCAGCGGCTCCGCCAGGGTGCGGCGCAGTCGATGGCGCGGATGCAGCGAAGCGTAGGGATCCTGAAACACCATCTGCACGTCGCGGCGCAGCTGGCCGGTAAAGGGCCTGCCCGGCGCGACGTCGTTGCCCGCCAGCCGCATGCTGCCCTGCCAGTGCGGATTGAGTCCGGCCATCACCCACAGCAGCGACGACTTGCCGCAGCCGGAGGGGCCGACCAGGCCGAAGCATTCACCGGCGTTGACCTGCAGATCGACCTCATGCACCACGGTGCGCAGCTCATAGCCTTGCCTGTGCGCGACGCTAAGCCGTTGAAGATTAATCATGATTCGCCTCCAGCGCGGCGCGATCCAGCACCGGCAGCGGCTGGCCGTGGGTCGCTTTGCTCGGACGGCACGACCAGAGCGTGCGCGTATAGGGATGGGTAGCGTGGGGCAGATCGGCGGCGGGCAGCGTATCGAGCAGCCGCCCTTTGTACATCACCATCACGCGCTCACAGTGTTCGGAGACCTGCTGCAGATCGTGGCTGATCAGCAGCAGGCCCATATTGCGCGCCTCGACCAGCCGACGGATCAGCGCCAGCACCTGATCGCGCATGGCGTGATCGAGCGCCGAGGTTGGCTCGTCGGCGATCAAAAAGGCGGGATCGGTAATCAGCGCGATCGCCAGCATCACGCGCTGGCCCATACCGCCGGAGAGCTGGTGCGGATAGCGCTGCATCAGCTGGCGCGGCTGCGGCAGGCCCACCGCGTCGAGCATTTCGCACACTTTCTCTTTGCGCTCGCTGCGGCTGAGGCGGCGGTGCAGCAGCAGCGGCTCCTCCACCTGCCAGCCGATGGTGCGCGTCGGGTTGAGCGCATATTTCGGGTCCTGCATCACCATCGCCACCGTATCGCCGCGCAGCGCGCTCCAGGCTTTTTCGCTCAGGCGCAGCGCGTCGTGGCCCGCCACCTCCAGTTTTTGCGCGTGCAGGCGCAGCGCAGGGGAGAGCAGCCCCATCAGCGAGCGCGCGGTCAGCGACTTGCCGGAGCCCGATTCGCCCACCAGCGCCACCCGCTCGCGGCCGATGCTAAAGCTGATGTTGTCCACCAGCAGCGCGTCGTCGCTGCGAATGCTCAGCGACTCGGCGTGAAGTAACAGATCATTTGGCATGGCGGGTATCCAGTCGGTCGCGCAGGCCGTCGCCTGTCAGGTTAAAGGCCAGGCTGGCGAACAGAATCGCCCCGCCGGGGGCGGCGGCGACCCACCACTGGTCGAAAATCACTTTGCTGCCTTCCGCCACCATCGAGCCCCATTCGGCGGTCGGCGGCTGTACGCCCATGCCGAGGAAGCCGAGGCCGGCGGCGGAAAGGATAATGCCGCCGAGGCTGAGCGCGGCGCGCACCACGGCGGTAGGCAGGCAGAGCGGCAGAATATGGCCAAACATCAGGCGCAGCCCGGTAATGCCCTGCATCCGCGCGGCGGCCAGATAGTCGCTGCGGCGCAGCGCCAGGGTTTCGGCGCGCGCCTGACGGGCGAAGGGTGGCCAGCTGGTGAGCGCCAGCGCCAGCGCGCCGTTCATCAGGCCAGGCCCGAGCATCGCCACCAGCGCCAGCGCAATCACCAGATTCGGCAGCGAGAGGAAGATATCGGTAATGCGCATCAGCACGCGCTCCGTCCAGCCGCCAACGTAGCCGGCGGTAATGCCGACCAGCAGACCGACCGGAATGGTCAGCACCAGGATCAGCGACACCAGCAGCAGCGTCGGGCGCGCGCCGTAGATCACCCGTGAGAGCAGATCGCGGCCGAAGCCGTCGGTGCCGAACCAGTGCTGCGCCGACGGCGGCAGCAGGCGCGCCGAAATGGTCTGCATATTGGGGTCGACAGGCGCCAGCAGCGGTGCGAGCAGGGCGGTCAGCACCAGCACCGCTACCAGCGTCAGGCCGATGGTCAGCGAGGTGACGCGGCGACGGCGGCGGCGCGGCCGCACGGTTTCGAGTTCAGAGAGTTGTTGCGTCATCGGGTTCTCGGATCGGTTAACCAGGTTAAGGCGTCCGCCAGGGCGTTGAGCAGTATGAAGCAGGCGCCGATCAGCAGCGTAGAGCCGAGGATAGCGGGAACGTCGGCAGAGAAGAGCGCGTTGGTCATATAGCGCCCGACGCCCGGCCAGGCGAAGACGGTCTCGGTCAGCACCGAGCCTTCCAGCAGCGTGGCGTAGGAGAGGGCGATCACCGTCACCAGCGTGCCCAGCACGTTGGGAAAGATATGGCGCAGCAGAATGCGGCCGCGACCGGCGCCTTTAGCGCGCGCCAGCGTCACATACTCTTTGCTGCTCTCTTCCAGCAGCGCGGCGCGCAGCAGGCGGGTAATGCCCGCCATCGCCAGCAGGCCGAGGATCACCACCGGCAGCCAGAGATGGGCGATAGCGTTGCGGAACATCTCGCGATCGCCGGAGAGCCAGCTATCGATCAGCACAAAGCCGGTTTTCGGCTCCAGCGTATAGACGTAGAGATCGTCGAGGCGGCCCGGTCCGGCCGACCAGTGCAGCACGGCGTAGAACAGCAGCAGCCCGAGCAGGCCGAGCCAGAACACCGGCACCGAGTAGCCGAGCAGAGAGACGAAGCGCGCCACGTTATCGATCGCGCTGCCAGGCTTCCAGGCGGCGAGCAGCGCCAGGCTGACGCCGAAGAGCGCGGCGAAGATCATCGAGCAGGTCGCCAGCTCGATGGTAGCGGGAAAGGTCTGCATCAGATCGTTCGCCACCGGCTGACTGGTCAGCTGGGAAAGACCGAGATCGCCGCGCGCCAGATGTTCAAGGTAGCGCCAGAACTGCACCAGCACCGGCTGATCCAGCCCCAGCTCGTGACGCACCTGCGCATAGGTCGCTTCGCTGGCGTGATCGCCGGCGATCTGCTGCACCGGATCCACCGGGGAGAGGTGGGAGAGCATAAAGGTAAAGGCCAGCAGCCCGAGCAGCGTCACCAGCAGCGACAGCAGGCTGGTTACCAGCCGCGACAGGCGCGGCCAGATATGCCGGGCGAACCCGGCCTCTGAGGCTGACTGCGCCATTATTTGCTGACCTGCGAGTAGTAGACCATATCAGGGTTGATGCCCTGCACGTAGCCCTTCAGGTTGTCGCGCAGGGCGACCAGATTGCGCGCCTGCAGGCCGATCACATACGGCGAGTTTTTCAGCACCGACTCCTGCATCGCTTTATAGAGCGCCACGCGCTTCTGCGGATCGCTCTCCGCGGTCGCCGCCAGCACCTGCTTGTTCAGCTCGGGAATGTGCCAGTCGGAGCGGTAGGCGATGGTTTTGCTGCCGTCTTCCGGGTTATAGGCGAAAGAGGCGGCGTTGGTATTGGGATCGAAATAGTCCGCGCCCCAGGCGTTCAGCGTTGCCTGATACTTATGCGCCTTAACGCGGGTGGAGACTTCCGAACTCAGGCCCGGCTGCACGTTGATCTTCACGCCGCCTTTAGCAAAGCTGCCCTGCAGCGCCTGTGCAATATCGAGATAGGGCGGCTGGTTGCTGGTAGAGAGATCGAAGCTGACGTTGGTCAGGCCCGCTTTCTGCAGAATCGCCTTCGCCTTTTCAGGATCGTAGCTGTAAGGGGTATCGTTGACCGCGCCGAGGAAGCCCTTCGGCAGGAAGGTCTGGTGTACGTCGAACTGGCCTTTCAGCAGATCGTTGGCGATGCCCTTATAGTCGAACAGGTAGCGTGCCGCTTCCCACAGCGCCGGGTTCTTCAGGGTGTCGTTGCCGCCGACGTTAAACTGAATGTAGTAGAGCGACGCCATCGGGTAGGCTTCGGTCTTCACGCCCGTCTTGCCTTTCAGCGCGGCGATCTGATCGGCGCCGAGGTTACGTGCGATATCCGCGTCGCCCTGCTCCAGCAGCAGACGGCGCGCCGCCGGTTCCGGCACGTTTTTAATCAGCACGTTTTTCAGCTTCGGCGCGCCGGCCGGCGAGGTCGGGTTGGCGCTCAGCAGCACCACCTGATGCAGCACCACTTTACGGATTTGATAGGGGCCGCTGCCCGCCGAGTTTGTCGCCAGCCAGCCGTTGCCCAGATCGCCATTCTTCTCGTTCGCCGTCACGGTTTTTTCATCGACGATAGAGGAGACCGGGGCGGAGAGCAGGCTCAGCACGTAGGTCGGGCTGACGTTAGCGGTCCAGCTGATCTGCACATGGTTGTCGTCAACTTTCTTCAGGAAGGTGTCGACGTTCTCTTTGGTCCAGCCGAGCTGCGTCAGAATAAAAGAGGGATCGAGGTTAAGCTTTACCACGCGGCCCAGCGAGAAGATGACATCTTCCGGGCGCAGCGGATTGCCGCTGGAGAATTTAGCGTCTTTACGCAGTTCAAAGGTCAGGCTGCGGTTGTCGCTGCCCGGCTGCCAGCTGGTCGCCAGCGTCGGTTTCAGATCGGTCGGATTTTGCGGATCGGACTGGACCAGGCGCTGATAAATATTGGTGAAGGCCTGCACGCTGGTCAGCTCAAACCCTTTGGCGGGATCGAAGCTGTCGGCGTCATCGATCGACTGGGCAATAACCAGCGTATCTTTTGGCGTGGCGGCCTGCGCGGCAAAGGCGGCTGTCAGTGAAAGCGCCAACAGGGAAGCAGCGGTTTTTTTCATGGTAATTCCTTGCCTTATAAAGTAGTAACGCGAGTGTACGGAAGGGCTTAAAGGAAGAATAGTCTATTATTGGCTAACCTTATGCAGAAAGGTTATAAGAGTAGCGCTCTGGTTATAAGAGCCGCAAAGCAGTGTTAAGTAAGTATAGAGAAACAGAACCTCAACGAAGCCCATTTAGCATTAATTTATTCTTTAACCTTTTTTCGGCGCGCTTATAATGGCGGCAACTTTCTTCTGGAGAATTCACTTGGACAGTCATTCGATTTGGTTACTGACACCGGCAAGCTGAATTTCCATGCTGCTTGCCATCCGGCGGGCAGCGATCCTGTTTAATAACGATTGCTTCCTGAAAACGCTATTTATTACAGGGCGGTCGTTATGCTGATTTTCACCCACGCGCTTTTTCCTCCTCCTCGCTCGCGTAGCTGACCGGCTGCGCCCTGCGCCTTCTTTCCGCGTCGTTCTCTGCGGCAAAAGGTTCGCGCCTGCGGCTTATTCGCCCGTCACGCTACGCATCCTCGCGAATATTTTCTTTATTTACGCACGCGTTAATTTGCGTGTCGGGATTGCTTTGCCTGTTGCAGGGAGAATTCACCATGTCCGAATTAAAACTGGAAAGCCAGACGCTGGCGAAAAATAGCCGCCGCGCCACACAAAGCGGCGCAAAACATTATTTAATCGAGCAGGAAGCCGATGGGACCATTGAGGCGACGCTGGCCCATTTGCACAGCCAGGGGGAGGGGCTGAGCCAGCAGGAAGCGGAGCGCCGTCTGTCGCAGTTCGGCCCTAACGAAGTGGCGCAGGAAAAAGCGCCGCCCGCGCTGCTGCAGCTGCTGATGGCCTTTCATAACCCCTTTATCTACGTGCTGCTGGCGCTGGCGCTGGTGAGCTTTTTCACCGACTACTGGCTGCCGCTGCGCGCGGGGGAGGCGGGCGATCTTACCGGCGTAATCATCATCTGCACCATGGTAACGCTGAGCGCGCTGCTGCGCTTCTGGCAGGAGTTCCGCACCAACCGTGCCGCGCAGGCGCTGAAGTCGCTGGTGCGCACCACCGCGACCGTGATGCGCGACGGCGCGCCGCAGGAGATTGCCATGCGCGAGCTGGTGCCGGGCGATATCGTGCTGCTCAGCGCAGGGGATCTTGTGCCGGCCGACGTGCGCCTGATCCGCTCGCGCGATCTCTGCGTGAGCCAGGCGGTGCTGACGGGCGAGTCGCTGCCGGTGGAGAAAGTCGATCTCAGCGCCGAGGTGGCGGTAAAAAGCAGCGGCGGCCGGTCAGCAGGCAAAAGCCTGCTGGAGCGGGATAACATCTGCCTGATGGGGGCCAGCGTCTCTGGCGGCAGCGCCTGCGCGGTAGTGGTGGCGACCGGCAGCCAGACTTACTTCGGCTCGCTGGCGAAGTCGCTGGTTGGCAGCCGCGCCCAGACCGCGTTCGATCGCGGCGTCAACAGCGTCAGCATGCTGCTGATCCGCTTTATGCTGGTTATGGTGCCGGTGGTGCTGTTGATTAACGGCTTCAGCAAAGGCGACTGGACCGACGCCGCGCTGTTCGCGCTGGCGGTCGCCGTGGGGCTGACGCCGGAGATGCAGCCGATGATCGTCAGCTCTAACCTGGCGAAAGGGGCGATGGCGATGGCGCAGCGCAAGGTGATCGTTAAACGCCTTAACGCCATTCAAAACCTCGGCGCGATGGATCTGCTCTGCACCGATAAAACCGGCACCCTGACGCAGGATGAGATCCAGCTGTCGCACGTGCTCAACTGCGACGGCGCAGAGGATGAGCGCGTGCTGCTGCTCGGCTGGCTGAACAGCAGCAGCCAGACGGGGGGCAAAAACCCGATGGATCGGGCGGTGGCGCGCGCCGGCGCCCTGCGCATCAGCGAGGCGCAGCGCAGCCGCTATCACAAACAGGATGAGCTGCCATTTGATTTCGCGCGGCGTCGCCTGTCGGTGCTGCTGGAGGATCTGCAGCGGGGCGAATCGCTGCTGGTGTGCAAGGGCGCCGTCGAGGAGATGCTCGCCGCGTCGACTTTCGTGCGCGTCAACGGCGAACGCGTGCCGCTCTGCGCGGCGCGCCGGGCGGCGCTGCAAAAGCTGGCGGACGACTATAACCAGCAGGGCTTCCGCGTGCTGCTGGTGGCGACGCGCGAAGGGAGTATCGCGCTGCCGCTGACGCAGGCGGAGGAGCGTGAGCTGACGCTGGAAGGGATGCTGACCTTCCTCGACCCGCCGAAGGCGAGCGCAGGCGAAGCGATTAAGGCGCTGCGCGCCAGCGGCGTGGCGGTCAAGGTGCTGACCGGCGACAACCCGACAATTACCGCGCGCATCTGCCGCGAGGTCGGACTGGACGCCAGCGGAATGCTGACCGGCGACGAGATCGAGGCGATGAGCGACCTTGAGCTGGCGCAGGCCGCAGAGCGCAGCTCCCTGTTCGCCAGGCTGACGCCGCCGCAGAAGGCGCGGCTGGTGCGGCAGTTCCAGCGCAACGGCCATACGGTCGGCTTCCTCGGCGACGGCATCAACGACGCCCCGGCGCTGCGCGACGCCGACGTCGGCATCTCGGTCGACAGCGCGGCGGATATCGCCAAAGAGTCCTCTGACATTATTCTGCTGGAGAAAGATCTGCGCGTGCTGGAGGCGGGCGTGCTGAAAGGGCGGGAAACCTTCGGCAATATCATCAAGTACCTGAACATGACCGCCAGCTCTAACTACGGCAACGTCTTTTCCGTCTTGATCGCCAGCGCCTTTATTCCGTTTTTGCCGATGCTGTCGATTCACCTGCTGCTGCAGAACCTGATGTACGACATCTCCCAGCTGGCGCTGCCCTGGGACAAAATGGACCCGGAGTTCCTGCGCCAGCCGCGCAAATGGGACGCCGGCAATATCCGGCGCTTTATGCTGTGGATGGGGCCGACCTCGTCGCTGTTCGATATCACCACCTTCGCGCTGATGTGGTTCGTCTTTGGCGCGAATCACGCGGGCGTGCAGTCGCTGTTCCAGTCCGGCTGGTTTGTTGAAGGGCTGCTGTCGCAGACGCTGGTGGTGCATATGCTGCGCACGCAGAAGATCCCCTTTATTCAGAGCCGCGCGGCGCTGCCGGTGCTGCTGACCACCTTCGCCATTATGGCGATCGGCATCGCTATTCCTTTCTCGCCGCTCGGCGCGATGGTCGGGCTGGTGCCGCTGCCGCCTGCCTATTTCCCCTGGCTGGCGGCGACGCTGTTCGGCTACTGCCTGGTGGCGCAGGGCATGAAGCGGATCTATATCCGCCGCTTCGGCCAGTGGTTCTAGGCGGGCGAACATGAACAGAAAAGGGCTCGACCGGGCATTTATCGGCGTTGCGCTTATCGCGGTCGCGCTGATTCTGCTGACGGTGATTGTGCGCTAACTCACGGGCGGCGAGGCAGCTCGCCGCCGTTATCCCGCCTTTAGTGCGAAACCTCAGCTATTTTCGGTCTTAATTTTTCCACCTGCATCCCGCTTTTTTAACCCTGCCATCCAGCGGAACGCCCCCGTCTGCCTTTATACAAACTCGTAAAATCCATTAAACAATTCGGCTGAAAATTCAGCAGCAGAGAGTTGTCGATAACGTAAATTTGTGGATAATACGCAACCAGTTTTACTTAAATTAACATTATTTACGATTGCTTTACGCGACAGGGACTGTCTGATGTATCTTCGCCATAAATCTTTTCCGCTCTCTTTCTCTCTGCTGGCTGGCGCTTTTTTAACCGCCCAGGCCGCTGCCGCCGACGCCTTTCCCGACGCCGGTGAACAGATCCGCCAGCAGCAACAGCGCCAGCAGGCGCTGGAGCGGCAAATCGAACCGCAGGCACCCGACGTGCGGCTTTCGCCGCCAGCTTCCAGCTTCGGACGCATTAACTTTCCCGCAGAAAAACCCTGTTTCCCCATCGCGCGCGTCGAGCTGCAGGGGCAGCAGGCGCTGCCGCACTGGCTGCCGCTGCAGCGTATCGCCAGCCAGGCGCAGGGAAAATGCCTGGGCGCGCAGGGCATTAATTTGCTGATGAGCACCCTGCAAAACCGCCTGGTGGATCACGGCTATGTCACCACGCGCGTGCTGGCGCCTTCGCAGGATCTCAACAGCGGCGCGCTGCGGCTGGTGATCCTGCCCGGCTACGTGCGGGAGGCGAAGCTGACGCCGGATAGCGATCGCCATCTCTGGCTCTATAGCGCCTTTCCCGCCCACGCCGGCAACCTGCTGGATTTACGCGATATTGAACAGGGGCTGGAAAACCTGCAGCGACTGCCGACCGTGCAGGCCGATATGTCGGTGGTGCCCGGCGAACAGCCTGGCGAGAGCGATATTCAGGTGCGCTGGAAGCAGCAAAAAATGTGGCGCGTCGGCCTCTCGCTGGACGATTCCGGCACCCGCAGTACCGGCCGCTACTTAGGCGGGGTCACGCTGTCGCTCGACAACCCTTTTGCGCTGAGCGATCTCTTTTATCTGTCCGCCACGCACGATCTGCAAGGCGAGGGCGGCAAGGGCAGCAAAAACTTCACCGGCCACTACTCGGTGCCGTTCGGCTACTGGATGTTCTCCGTGACGGGCAGCGACTATGACTATCACCAGACGGTGGCCGGTACGAACCAGGACTACCGCTACAGCGGGAAAAGCAAAAGCCTCGATCTGCAGCTCAGCCGCGTACTGCACCGCAGCGGCTCGCAGAAAACCTCGCTCAGCTGGGATGTGCTGACGCGCGAAACCCGCAACTATATCAACGATACCGAGGTGCAGGTGCAGCGGCGACAGACCGCTGCCTGGCGTATTGGCCTGCAGCATCGCCACTATATCCAGCAGGCCACGCTGGACGCTGGCGTCAGCTATCAGCGCGGCACGCGCTGGTTTGGCGCGCAGCCTGCGCCGGAGGAGTATTTCGGCGAGGCGACGGCCCTGAGCAAAATCGTGCAGCTTAACGCGCAGTTCAACCTGCCGTTCAGCATCGGCGATCAGCGTTTTCGTTACAACATGCAGTACCTGCGTCAGATGAGCAGCACGCCGCTCACGCCGCAGGAACAGTTCGCGATCGGCAACCGCTGGACGGTGCGCGGCTTCGACGGCGAGCGCACGCTTAACGCCAGCCACGGCTGGTATCTGCGCAACGATATCGCCTGGAGCACGCCGCTGCCCGCGCAGGAGTTTTATCTCGGCGCGGACTACGGCGAGGTGAGCGGCGCAGGCAGCGAGCTGCTGACCGGCCAGCACCTGGCGGGCGGCGTGGCGGGGCTGCGCGGGCAGGCCTTTAACACCGGCTATGACCTGTTTATCGGCACGCCGCTCTCTAAACCAGACGGCCTGCGCACCAGCAAGGTTACGCTCGGCTTCAACCTTAACTGGAGCTACTGAGCATGCGCGCGGGAAACTATGAGATTAAATCGCCGCTGATCCTCGGCGGCGACGAGAGCGAGGCGGAGGTGCTGGGCGCCGCGGTCTGGCTGTGGATGCACTCGCCGCTGCATCGCGACGCTCCGCTGCACGCGCTGCCGACGCTGCTGCTGCCGATCGTTAAGCAGCGGCAGTACGTGCTGGTCGCCGAAGCGGGCGAGCCAGTTTTTTTCTTTAGCTGGGCCTGGCTGAATGAGGAGGCGGAAGCGCGCTATCTCACGCTGCCCGCTATCCATTTTCCGCCTGAAGACTGGAACAGCGGCGAGCGCATGTGGTGCTGCGACTGGATCGCGCCGTTTGGCCATACCGCGGCGATGAGCCGTCTGGTGCGCCGCGACCTTTTTCCTCACGCCTGCTGGCGCGCGCTAGACCATCGTGGCGAACAGCGCGGCAAGCGCGTGTTGAATTTTCACGGCGCCAGCGTCAGCCGCGAGGCGGCAAAAGCGTGGCGGCAGCACCATCCGCTCGCCGTGGCGTTACCGCAAATCTGATAGGGACATTAGATGAACAGAAACCTGTACCGCATTATTTTCAACAAAGCGCGCGGCATGCTGATGGTGGTGGCCGATATTGCCGGTTCGGGCCGGGCAGGCGGCGGGCGCACATCAGGCGTGGGCCGCACGCTCAGCAGACTGGTCGGCAGAGTAGGCGCGCTAAGCTTTAGCCTCTGGCTGGCGATGGGGGTTATTCAACCCGCCAGCGCCGCTATCGTCGCGGACGCGCAGGCGCCCGGCGGTCAGCAGCCGACCATTATCAACAGCGCCAACGGCACGCCGCAGATCAATATCCAGACCCCGTCTGCCGGCGGGGTGTCGCGCAACAGCTACAGCCAGTTCGACGTCGGGCAGCAGGGGGCCATTCTTAATAACTCCCACAAAAACGTTCAGACCGAACTGGGCGGCATGGTGACCGGCAACCCCTGGCTGGCTCGCGGCGAGGCGAAAGTTATCCTTAACGAGGTTAACTCGCGCGATCCCAGCCGCCTGAACGGCTTTGTAGAAGTGGCGGGTCAAAAGGCGGAAGTGGTGATCGCCAACCCGTCCGGCATTACCTGCAACGGCTGCGGATTTATTAACGCCAACCGCGCCACGCTGACAACCGGCCAGGCGCAGCTCAATAACGGCAACCTCACCGGCTTTAACGTCGAGCGCGGCGAGGTGGCGGTCGAGGGCGCGGGAATGGACAGCTCGCGTCAGGACTACACCGACATTATCGCCCGCTCGGTCAAGGTCAATGCCAGCGTCTGGGCTAAGGATCTGAAGGTCACCACCGGGCGCAATCAGGTGGATGCCGCCCATCAGCAGGTGGTGAAGCAGGGCGACGATCCCGCTTCGCGTCCGCAGGTCTCGCTGGACGTCTCCAGCCTCGGCGGCATGTATGCCGGAAAAATCCGCCTGATCGGCACCGAAGCGGGCGTCGGCGTGCGCAACGCGGGCAGCATCGGCGCGCAGGCCGGCACGGTGGCGATCACCGCCGACGGCCGCATCGAAAACAGCGGCAGCATAAGCAGCAGCGGCGATCTACAGGTAGCCGCCAGAGAGGGGCTCAACAACAGCGGTGCGCTCTTTGCCGGCGGCAGCGCCACGGTCGCCAGCGCGGCGGAGGTGCAAAACAGCGGCTCCGTCGCCGCGCGCAATAACGTTACGCTGCAGGGCGCCAGTCTCAGCAGCACCAGGTCGGGCATCCTTGCCGCGGGCGTACAGGATGACGGCAGGATCGGCGAGTCAGGGGATCTGGCCCTCGCTACCGATGGCGCGCTGAGCGCTCAGGGGGAGAACCTGGCGGGCGGCAGCCTGACCGCGCGCGGCCAGCGGCTGGATCTCAGCGGCAGCCGCACGCAGGGAAAAAACATTACCCTCGACGCCCGCAACGGCGACCTGGTTACGCGCGGCGGCACCCTTGCCGCGCAGCAGCAGCTCTCTGCCCGCACCGGCAACAGGCTGGATAACGACGGCGGCGCGCTGAGCGCCAGCCGGCTCGATCTGCAGGCGCACGATCTCTCCAGCCAGCAGGGGCAGATTACGCAAACCGGCTGCGACGATCTCGCGATCGCGCTGCAGGGCAGCCTGAATAACCGCGGCGGGCGCATCGCCAGCAACAGCGGCAGTCTGACCCTGGACGCCGATACGCTGGATAACCAGTCCGGCGAAATTTCCCATGCCGACAGCGGCGCGCTGGCCATCAGCACGCGCAGCCTGCAGGGCAGCGGCGGCAGGCTGCTTTCCAACGGTCAGCTCAGCCTGCGCGGCGGCGAGTTCAGCCTCGACAAGGGCACAACCTCCGCACAGCAGATCGACGTCGACGCCGACAGCCTGTCAAACCAGCAGGGCCAGCTGGTGCAGAGCGGCAGCGGCGAGATGCGGCTGCATACGCGCGGCACCCTGAATAACCAGGGCGGCCAGCTGGCGGGCAACGGCAATATCGACCTCAATGCCGCAGCGCTGAATAACCGCTCCGGCACCATCGTCGCCGCGCAGCAGGGCAGCCTGACGGCGCAGGTCAGCGGCGATATCGACAACCGCCAGGGGGAACTGGCGGCCAGCCGCGATCTCAGGCTAAACGCCGACCGGCTGGATAACCGTCAGGGCCGCGCATCGGCCACGACGGGCGCCGCCAGCCTCGCCACGCAGCAGGCGCTGGCGAATCAGGCGGGCCGTATTGAGGCGAAGGGCGATCTGACGCTCAGCGCCGCCGGTCTCGACAACCAGAGCGGCACGCTGCTGGGCGATAACCTTCAGCTGGCGCTGGGCCAGCACGCGCTGGATAACCAGAGCGGCGTTATCGCCGCAGCAGGCGCGCTGCGCAGCAGCAGCGGCGCGCTTAACAACGACGGTGGGCTGCTGCAGGCGGGCGGCGATCTGCTGCTCGACACGCACGGCGCACGCCTCAGCAATCAGCTGAGCGGCGAGAGCGGCGGCATTCTGAGTTCCGGCGCGCTGACGCTGCGCAGCGGCGAACTGGATAACCGTCAGGGAATGCTGGCGGGCGGCGGCGATACGCAGCTGACCACGCAGGGGCTGAACAACAGCGGCGGCACGCTGGTGGGCAAACAGCAGCTGCGGATTGAGAGCGACGGCGCGCTGACCAACGACGCGGGTCTGTTGCAGTCGGGCGGCGACGCCCGTATCGACACCCACGGCTATGCCTTGAGCAACCGCGACAGCGGCAGCAAGGGCGGCATCAGCAGCCTGGGCGCGCTCACCCTTAACGCCGGCGCGGTGGACAACCAGCAGGGCTTTATCGCCAGCCAGGGGGATCTTTATCTGGAGGGGGCGCAGCTGGATAACCAGCGCGGCACGCTCGCCTCGCAGGCGGCGCTTTCCGCCGTCGCGGCGAACATCAGCAACCAGAGCGGCACGATCAAAGCGGGCCAGGGGCTTAGACTGGACGCAACGCAGCGGCTCGATAATCAGGGCGGCGCCATCGGCGCGGGCAAGGCGCTGGGCGTTACGGCCGGCGAGCTGCTTAACGGCCAGGGCGTACTGGCGAGCGGCGCAACGGGCAGCCTGAGCGTCGACGTGCTGGATAACCGCAACGGCCAGCTGGCGGCGCAGCAGGCGCTGACGCTGCGCGGCGGCACGCTGAACAACAGCGACGGCGGCCTTATCCAGAGCGGCGATGCTCTTGATATCGGCGTGGATACGCTGCTCAACCAGAACAGCGGCGAGAAAGGCGGGCTGACCAGCCAGGGCGAGATGCTTATCCACGCCGGGCGGATGGATAACGCGCAGGGGCTGGCGCTGAGCGGAAAAGCCTTGCAGCTGACGGCGGGCAGCCTGAATAATGCGGCTGGGACGCTGGTGGCGCAAGACGCGCTTCGCCTCGACATTGCAGCAACGCAGAACGCGCAGCGCCTCAACACCGCATCAGTGTTTAATGCGCTGCGCCTCGACACCTCATCGGCGCTGAATAACCGGGCAGGCCTGCTGCAGGGCGGTAGCGTGCTCGTCGACAGCCACGGCCGGGGCGTCGACAACGAAAACGGCACCCTCTACAGCCTGGGGGATCTCAGCCTGCAAAGCGGTGATATCGACAACCAGGGCGGCACCCTGGGCGCGAAGGGCGACCTCAGCCTGCAAAGCGGCGAGCTGGATAACCGCAGCGGCGGGCGCGTGGTAAGCGAGCAGGCGGCCAGCCTCACCACTACGCATCTGGATAACCGCGGCGGGCAGATCCAGAGCGTCGGCGATCTGCTGCTGTCGAGCGCGCAGGGCGTTATCGATAACGCCGCCGGTCTTATCCGCAGCGGCGCGACCGCCGTGATCAACGCGCTGCAGCTCAATAACCAGGATACCCAGGGCGCGCAGCAGGGCATCGAAGCGGCAAACCTTGACGTTAACAGCGACAGCATCGCCAACCAGCGCGGCACGCTGCTGGCCGATCGGCAGCTGACTATCAACAGCCAGGGCAGCCTCGACAACAGCCAGGGCGAGCTGGTTGCCGGAGAGGATCTTTTGCTGCAGGGCAGCGGGCTGGCGCTGATCAACAGCGCGGGCGGCGTCAAGGCGGGGCGATCGCTGACGATCCGCGCCGATCGCATCGGCGGTGACGGCCAGATCCTCTCCCGCGGCGATATCACGCTGGTCAGCCAGCAGAGCCTGAACAACAGCGGCGAGATGATCGCCAACGGCAGCTTCAACTTCACCACGCCGGGCGACGTCGTTAACAGCGGTAAGCTGCTGGCGGGCAGCAAGCTGGATCTGCGCGCCAGCAACCTGCTGAACAGCGCCAGCGGCGAGATCAATGCCGGACAGGACTGGCTGACCCTTAACGGGCAGCTCACCAACTACGGCCTGATTGACGGCAAACAGACGCTGCTCAAAGCCGCCACCTTAACCAATATCGGCAGCGGCCGGATTTACGGCGATACCCTTGGCGTGCAGGCCGGCACCTTTAATAACCTGGCGGAAAACGGCACCGCCGCCACGCTGGCGGGGCGCGAGCGGGTCGATATCGGCGTCCAGACGCTGAACAACCGCGATCACGGCCTGATCTACAGCGCGGGGGATATGGCGCTGGGCGGGCAGCTGGACGCCAGCGGGCTGGCAACCGGCAAGGCCGACACCCTCAACAACCACAGCGCCACTATCGAGTCGGCGGGCGATATGCAGCTCGACGCCGGACAGATTAATAACGTCAACGACCATTTCAGCACCGAGCTGGCGACCGTTTCCACAGAGGCGATCACCGAGTATCAGCATTCGGGCGACACCGTGCGCTGGAAAGCAGGTGAGCCGGGCGTCTTTGTCGATCGCAACTCCGCCGACTCGCTGCGGAACCTTAACACGCCGGGCAAAACCGGCAGCAACCACGACCGCTTCACCCAGTATGACTACACCCGCACGGTGCAGGAGACGCAGATCGCCGAAAGCGATCCGGCGAAGATCGTCGCGGGCGGTAATATGACGGTGAACGCCGATAAGGTGTTCAACGATAAGAGCCAAATCGTAGCGGGCAATACGCTGACGATGAACGCGAGCGAGGTCGACAACGTCGAGGTGCCGGGCCAGCGCATCACGACCGACAGCGGTAAGGTCACCAGCTACTACCGCATCCGTCATAAAGGCGGCGACAGCCAGGGCAAAAAAAGGTCGGCCTATACGCCGCCGGAGGTGATTGAGACGATTGCGCTGAAGCCGAGCCAGCTGGTGGATCATGGCGATATCAGCGGCACGCCAGTATCGCTGGCGCCGCAGAGCGCACAGGGCACCGACGCGGCGATCGGCCATACCGGCGGCGTCAGCGCCGCCGTGGCGGGCAGCGCGCTTGCGCCTGACTGGCAGGCTGTGGACACCGGCGCGCTGCCCGCTATCGCCGCCGCCACCCTGAAGCCGGGACAGCGCTTTGAAGTTGCCAGCAGCATCGCGCCGCAGCAGGGTGAAGCGGCGCGCGTGGTGCGCATCGTCGGGCCAGATACGCGCCTGCCCGACAACAGCCTGTTCAAAACCAATCCGTCGCCCGGCGGCAAATATCTGGTGGAGACTGATCCGCGCTTTACCCAGGAGAAGCAGTGGCTGAGCAGCGACTATATGCAGGAGAAGCTGACGCAGAACAGCGATAACGTCCTGAAGCGCCTCGGCGACGGCTTCTATGAGCAGCGTCTGATCCGCGAGCAGGTGATCAACCTGACGGGGCAGCGTTATCTGGACGGCTACAGCAACGACGAAGAGCAGTACAAGGCGCTGATGAACAACGCCATCGACTTCAGCCAGCAGTACAACCTGACGCTCGGCGTAGCGCTGACGCCGGAGCAGATGGCGCTGCTGACAAAGGATATTGTCTGGCTGGTTAACGCGCAGGTCAGGCTGCCGGATGGTTCCAGCCAGACGGTGCTGGTGCCGCAGGTTTACGCCCGCGTTCAGCCGGGCGATGTCGACGGCAGCGGCGCGCTGATTGCGGGCCGCAACCTCAACCTGAACCTGGGCGGCGGGCTGTTTAACAGCGGCACGCTGGCCGGACGCGAAGTGGTGAAGCTGAGCGCCGACAACATCACTAATCTGGCGGGCACCATCAAGGGCGCCAGCGTCGATCTCCGTGCCCGCACCGATATCAACAACATTGGTGGCGTCATTCAGGGCAGCGACGCGCTGCTGGCCAGCGCCGGACGGGATATCAACGCCATCAGCACCACGCGCAGCGTTGAGAGCCAGAGCGGCGACAACCGCTTTGCGCGCACCACCGTCGACAGCGTGGCGGGTATGTACGTGCAGGGCGACGACGGCAGGCTGATCCTGCAGGCGGGACGCGATATCAACCTGACGGCGGCGCAGGTGGTCAACAGCGGTAAAGCGAGCCAGACGGTGCTGCAGGCGGGCCGCGATCTCAGCCTTAACACCGTTACCACCGCAAGCCGCGACGATATCGTCTGGGACGGCGACAACAGCCTGAAGCAGGGCAACACCCAGGAGATCGGCAGCGAAGTGGTGGGCAAAGGCGACGTCTCGCTGCTGGCAGGCAACGATCTTAAGGCGCGCGCCGCCACCCTGTCGGCCGACCTCGCGCTGGCGCTGACTGCCGGACAGGATGTTACGCTGACGAATGGTGAGAACACCCAGGATCTGGACGAGCGGCATAAGGTGACCGGCAGCAGCGGCTGGCTGTCGAAGAGCACCACCACCACGCGCGACCAGATTGCGCGCCAGACGGCGCAGGGCAGCGCGCTGAGCGGCGACAGCGTCACGGTAGCGGCAGGCAAGGATCTGCGGGTGCAGGGCAGCCAGATCGCGGGCACGCACGACGTTGCGCTGCAGGCGGGCAACGATCTCAGCGTGGTGGGCGCGACGGAGCGCAACAGCGAACAGCATCTGGCGCAGGAGAAAAAGAGCGGGCTGTCGGGCACCGGCGGCATCGGCTTCAGTTACGGCACGCAGAGCCTGAAAACCACCGACACCGCGCAGGCGCTGACGAACCAGGGCAGCACCGTGGGCAGCGTGAACGGTAACGTGACGCTGCAGGCGGGCAACCGTCTGGACGTTAACGGCTCTGAGCTTATCGCCGGTAAAAACCTGACGCTGGACGGGCGCGAGGTCAGCGTCACCGCGGCGGAGAACCAGAGCAGCCAGACGCACAGGGTGGAGCAGAAAACCTCTGGCCTGACGCTGGCGCTCTCCGGCACGGTGGGCAGCGCGCTCAATACGGCGGCGCAGACGGTGCAGGAGGCGAAGTCCGCCGACAGTGGACGGCTGGCGGCGCTGCAGGGCACCAAAGCGGCGCTCAGCGGCGTTCAGGCGACGCAGGCCGCGCGGCTGGCGGCGGCGCAGGGCAACAGCCCGGAGAATAACAACGCCATCGGCGTCAGCCTCTCTTACGGCAGCCAGTCCTCCACCTCCACCCAGCGCAGCGAGCAGCGCACCGCCCAGGGCAGCAGCCTGACGGCGGGCGATAACCTGAGCGTGGTAGCGCGCGGCAGCGGCGTGAAAGGGGCCGACGGTGACCTGACGGTGCAGGGCAGCCAGCTGCAGGCTGGTAAAGATGTGCTGCTGTCGGCGAACCGGGACCTGAACCTGCTGTCGGCCGCGAATACCTCCTCGCTGGAGGGGAAAAACGAGAGCCACGGCGGCAGCCTGGGCGTGGGCATCGGCGCGGGCCAGGGCGGCTGGGGCATCAGCGTCTCCGCCAGCGCCAACAAGGGCAAAGGCAGCGAGCAGGGCAGCGGTGTCACCCACACCGAAACGCAGGTGAGCGCGGGCAACCAGGTGACGATGGTGAGCGGGCGCGACACCACTCTTCAGGGGGCGCAGGTGAGCGGCGAAAAGGTGAAGGCCGACGTGGCCCGCAACCTGACGCTGGCGAGCGAGCAGGACAGCGACCGCTACGACTCGAAGCAGCAGAACGCCAGCGCGGGCGGCAGCTTTACCTTTGGCTCGATGACCGGCTCGGCCAGCGTCAACGCCTCGCGCGACAGGATGCACAGCACCTGGCAGAGCGTGGAGGAGCAGACCGGCATCTTCGCGGGCAAGGGCGGCTTTGACGTGAGCGTCGGAGAGCACACCCAGCTGGACGGGGCGGTAATCGGCTCGACCGCGGCGGCGGATAAAAACCGGCTGGAGACGGGTACGCTGGGCTGGAGTGACATTGAGAACCACGCGGACTATAAGGTGGAGCACCAGAGCGCGGGCATCAGCACGGGCGGCAGCATCGCCGGTCAGTTTGCCGGGAACATGGCGAACGGGCTGCTGGTGGGGGCGAACCACAGCGGCAGCGACAGCTCAACGACGAAGGCGGCGGTGAGCGAGGGCGCGATAGTTATCCGCGACGGGGAGAAGCAGACGCAGGACGTGAGCGGGCTGAGCCGGGACGTGGCGCACGCCAACCAGACGCTGTCGCCGATATTCGACAAGGAAAAAGAGCAGAACCGGCTGCAGGAGGCGCAGCTGATTGGGGAGATTGGCAACCAGGCGGCGGATATTGCCCGGACGGAGGGGCAGATACGGGCCACGAACGCCGGTAAGGCGGAGCTGGCGAAGAACGGCATAACAGAGCCGGGAGAAGGCGCGTCGCAGGAAGAGCGGGCAAGCTATAACGCGAAGCTGACGGCGACGGACAGCTATAAGGCGGCGCAGCAGCAGTGGGGCACGGGCAGCGCCATCCAGCAGGGCATTCAGGCGGCGACGGCGGCGGTGCAGGGGCTGGCGGGCGGCAACCTTGCACAGGCAATAACCGGCGGGTCTGCACCGTATCTGGCAGAAATTATTCATAACCAGACGCTGAACCCAGATGGTTCCGTCAACGTACAGGCGAACCTGATGGCGCACGCGGTGGTGGGTGCGGTAACGGCTTACGCGGCGGGCAACAGCGCGCTGGCGGGCGCCTCGGGCGCGGCGATGGGCGAATATATCGCACAGCAGATGTATCCGGGGGTTAAGCGTGAGGATCTGACGGAGGAGCAGCGCCAGACGATAAGCGCGCTGGGTACGCTGGCGGCCGGACTGGCGGGCGGCGTGACGGGCGACAGCACGGCGGGCGCAGTGGCGGGAGCGCAGGCGGGAAGGAATGCGGTTGAGAATAATGCGCTGAGCAGTAAGCAAATAGATGCTTGGTCGGCTGAAATGAAGTCCTGTCAGGCCAGTGGCGGTGACTGCGGCAGCATCATCAAGAAATATGAAGAGTTGAGTACGAACCAGCAGAAGCAACTTATCAGTGACTGTGCGGCTAGCCCTGCAACCTGCCAGCAAAAATACGGTGACGTGCTGACTGATAGTCTGGCGGTGAAGCAGGCAATAGATCGTGCTCTGGGTGAAGATATCCCGATCAAGATGGTATACGATCTAACGGCGACTTTTGCGCAGCAAATTCAGGCTGAAGGCGTTGTTGCAACCAGTAAAGTTTCGGAAGCACTCCAGAAAGAATACGGTCTAGATGAAGTTCAGGCGGGAATAGTTGCAGGTGCTGCGGCATCAGCATTTGGGGGAGTTAGTAAGGCTGGGAAAGGAAGTGCAATACCATTTCCAGAGCCGGTTAAAGCTAGTAACGGACTGATTTACAAGTCAAACTCGAAACATACTCTTGGTGGCTTAGGTAATAGGCCAAATGCAGGAATTGAACCTAAAAATTCACTTTCGCTTTTTGAAAACTCAATATCTCTGACAGTAAAAGGTAAGGAGAGTAAAGCTAGATATAGTATGGATAGTAATGGGGATATACACCGGTTTTCTCCTGATAATGTGGGTGGTTTTCACTGGTCAGGTAGTACGGCCGATCCAAAAAATAAGCTTGAATTACCTAATGCCATTAGAGCTGCCTTGAGAAAACAAGAAGGATGGAAAATAAAATGATTATTGGAAATGTTTTAGAAATAGGGATTCAGTTAGAGTATATTCTTGAGCTGAATTCTCCCAGTGGTCTTTTTAACCTCATTATAGACGATGAATTAATTCCGGGAAGAGGAACTGTCACCGATCTTTATGTAGTTATATCGTCATTAAAAGATAGTATAAACAGTCAGTTAAGTGATGGTGTTTGTGATATTGGTAATGTTCCCTTAGCTGATTTAGATTTTTCAGATGGTTCGCCAGAAAATGTAATTTGGATAGACGCTTGTGAGTTATCGGATTATGGATGTGTATTTTGGTTAGCTTTTGATGGTGATTTTGAACGTTTTTTTTATTCGACTGACTTTGAAAAAACCATTCAAGAAAAAAGGTATCCAAGAGGGACTATTGAAAAATTAATTAATAGCCTACCCGATCCTAATTTACTGAGAATGAATAAAATAAATGATCAGATATTAATAACTGACATGCTTTCTTAGACTTCCATGTAGAGATCCCGGCAAAATAGATTGGGGATCTTTTTTTTCTGCCGCCCCGGTCACTCACTCGTTGCGACTTTCCCCAGCCCTTCCCGGATCAACAACGCACTGATACCCGGTACTGAAGCACCGCAAAGGTTTTAGGTGAATTTTTAGACCTATGTGACATTAATAAAAAAAGAATAAAAATTAAGCATATGAAAATAATGGGAAAAATAATTATTAAAAGATACAATGAAAGCGATGATGCTCAATTTGTTGATTTGTCAGTGGTTGAGGACGGAGTAAAGCATTCTCTTTTCGTTGGAAGAGTCAATATAAAAGAATTTATAGGGTGGTTGTTAGAGCATGAAAAAGAAATTAGAGAGGACGAAATTCCATTTGATAAAGCTCAAGGTAATTCGTTAGCAGAAATTATTTATGATGCTTATAACAAATTAGATGCTGATGACGATGAGCTTGTGGATAAAATGTATGATTATCGAAGTGGACATTGTTTAAGATTTGCGGCGCGGGGAACCGATTTTCCGGAAATTTATATTGGTAAAGCAGGTGAATCATACGAAGTGTCAAAATTCTCCTCTAAAGAAAACTGGCGATATCCTATCGATATAGATGATTTCTTCCGCAGCCTTAAGTATTAATTTTTATATTAGATATTCGACAAGGAGCGTGAGCAGAACCGGCTGCATGAGGCGCAGCTGATTGGGGAAATCGGCAACCAGGCGGCGGATATTGCCCGGACGGAGGGGCAGATAGCGGGCGAGAAGGCGAAGCGTGACCCGGCAGCGCTTCAGGCAGCAAAAGAGGCGCTGGTCGGGAAAGGCAATCTGAACCCAACCGCCGACCAGATAGCGGAAGAGGCGTACAACACGGCGATGGCGCCGTTCGGCACAGGAAGCGCGCTGCAACAAGGCATGCAGGCGGCCACGGCGGCGGTGCAGGGTCTGGCGGGCGGAAATATTGGTCAGGCTGTGAGCGGCGCTGCGGCGCCTTACCTGGCGGAGCAGATACATAAGCTGACGGAAGGCAACCCGGAAGCAAAAGCGATAGCCCACGCGGTGCTTGGTGCGGTCACGTCGTATGCGTCCGGCAACTCAGCGCTGGCAGGCGCGGCGGGTGGAGTCAGCGGCGAACTGATGGCGCAGCTGGTGATGAAGCAACTTTACCCGGGGAAAGCTGTTGGGGACCTGACGGAGACCGAGAAGCAAACGATAAGCGCGCTGGGGACTTTAGCAGCGGGGCTGGCGGGCGGCGTGGCCGGAGACGGCACGGCGGATGCGGTGGCGGGTGCGCAGGCGGGGAGGAATGCGGTTGAGAATAATGCGCTGTCTGGCCTTGACGGGTTCGGCACCGGCTTCTGGAACAATGTTCAGGCTCAGGGTTCACTGGTAAATAATACCAACCTCATAGATGAAAAGGGCAAAGTGCTAAACCCGGCAACAACAGAAGAAATTAAGTATGCCTCTGATAAGCTGGCGACAGGGCAATTACCTGATGGCCAGAACGCGGCAACCGGCTTGTTAACAGCTTGGGGGGCTGGAGCGACCACTGTTGTAGCGCCTGTTCTTTTGCCAGCTACAGCAACAGCAGGAAGTGTCATCGGTGCAAGCGCTATTGGTGGTACGGCTAATGTGTTTAATCAGCTAAATAGTGGGGAACCGTTCAGTGCTACTGATGCACTTATTGCCACAGGTATCAGCGGAGTAACTCAGGGTAAAGGGTTCTGGTTTACGGAAGCAGTGAGTATTACTGGAGCATATGTGGGAGCTAGCTTGCAGGGAAAAGATGCCGCAGCGCCGATGATCGGAGCAGGTTTAGGTACTCTCGGTGGCGCAACTATAGGTAAAGGAGTGGAGAAGGTGCAGGCCACCATCCCTCAGTTTACGATACCTAAAATAACAGGGGCGGTCGCTGAATCTGCCGGTTCTGAATACCTTGGTAGTTCTGCACAAAGCTTGGCGGAAAAATTTCAAAAAAAATTGGAGAAAAATAATGCCAAATAAAAAGTTGAAGCTTTTAGTATTGTTGGTGGTTTCATGGGTTATTGGGCTTTCTGTATTTCTTATTGGCGGTAAATTACTAATCGCATCAGCATCCTATTTTTTAGTAGGTGATTTTGATTTTAATAGAAGTGATTTGATAAAAGGTGCTGAAATATCAATTGGCTGTGGGGTTATTATTGGCGTGGGCCAGAGTCTCATGTCTAAAGAAAAATCAGACTGATTATTGACCCCTGAGTAAAAAAAGATATATCCGGGTAGTTGGCTGAAATGATCTTTTAAAGGCCTATCGTAAGACGTTAAGCTTGCTGGACACGCTGGCGGGCGGCGTTGCCGGAGACGGTACGGTAAGTGCGGTGGCCGGGGCGCAGGCGGGGAAAAATGCGGTTGAGAATAACCATCTTAAAGCCGAGCAAATAGACGATTTTGCGGCGAGAGCGAAAGGGTGAGGTAAGCACTTAGGCGAAGTTAATTTTTCTATGCAGGTAAGAAAACCAGCTGATCCGTCAGGCTGACATAATTTGAAGGTTAAGTAATGAAACTTGTTGATTATAAAGAAACGTTCATATCCAGAGGTTCTGTTTTTCGATTGCCTGCTGTTTGGCCATATGAAGAATGGGTCGATTTTATGGTGTTAGAGACTCAGGATGATGAACGGCCATATGGTTTGATTATTTCATCTGGATATAAAGCAGGTTTATTTTTAATAAAGTTACCTATTGAAAGTATATCTGATGAAGGGCTCGGGTTAAGTACACAATGGCTTATCAATAACTGGGCGGAATGGATTTATCCAGAGTGCGATATGGAGAATGTACACATTTTAGATGAATATGTGGCGACACCTATCGATTAATAGACAACCTGGGGATGTATTAAATGTTGTAAGCCAAAATGGAATAGTCCGGTTCCTTGAAGGGCAAACGGTCAAGTCTACTGGCCTTAGTCAGTTTAAATCATTTCAATTATTGAGGATGAATTAATAATTAATTTTGACCAGGCTGTCGAGAAGGCTTCTAATTATTTGAAAGGGAGTGATGTTCCAGTCGTATTACACTATGGGGGCGTTTTTCTGAAGGATGGTTTTTTGTTTTCAATCTCGAGAATATCTTGAAATAGGGGGGGGCAACTCAGCATTGCAGGTAATGCGACCTTTATAATAGACAAGGATACTGGCGAAGTTCATGAGCTTGGGACTGCATACCCAATTGAGAAATATTTACAAGATTATGAAGAAAAGAAAAATAACATTCGATAGTAAACACAAGCTTATAACTAATCGTTCAGCTGGACGGGGCGGTAATCGGTTCCACCGCGGCGGCGGATAAAAACCGGCTGGAGACGGGTACGCTGGGCTGGAGTGACATTGAGAACCACGCGGACTATAAGGTGGAGCACCAGAGCGCGGGCATCAGCACGGGCGGCAGCATCGCCGGTCAGTTTGCCGGGAACATGGCGAACGGGCTGCTGGTGGGGGCGAACCACAGCGGCAGCGACAGCTCAACGACGAAGGCGGCGGTGAGCGAGGGCGCGATAGTTATCCGCGACGGGGAGAAGCAGACGCAGGACGTGAGCGGGCTGAGCCGGGATGTGGCGCACGCTAACCAGACGCTGTCGCCGATATTCGACAAGGAAAAAGAGCAGAACCGGCTGCAGGAGGCGCAGCTGATTAGGGAGATTGGCAATCAGGCGGCGGATATTGCCCGGACGGAGGGGCAGATACGGGCCACGAACGCCGGTAAGGCGGAGCTGGCGAAGAACGGCATAAAAGAGCCGGGCGAAGGCGCGTCGACGAAAGAGTGGGCAAGGTATAACGAGAAGCTAACGGCGACGGACAGCTATAAGGCGGCGCAGCAGCAGTGGGGAACGGGCAGCGCCATCCAGCAGGGCATTCAGGCGGCGACGGCGGCGGTGCAGGGTCTGGCGGGCGGCAACCTGGCGCAGGCGGCCAGCGGGGCGGCGGCACCTTACCTGGCGGAGGTCATCAAACAGACCGCGCCGGATGAAGCCAGCCGTATAATGGCTCATGCGGCCGTAGCCGGAGTGATAGCTGCAGCACAGGGCAATTCAGCGCTGTCCGGCGCGGCTGGCGCAGCGACCACGGCGGCAATGGGTGAAGCCATCAAGAATGCGCTGTATGGCAACGTGCCGGTCAGCCAGCTGAGCGAGGAGCAGAAGCAGACGCTGGTCGCACTGGGCACGGTTGCGGCAGGGCTGGCTGGCGGCCTGGCCGGTAACTCAGCAGCTGACGCGGTCACAGGCGCACAGGCTGGCCAGAATGAAATCAGTAACAATATGTTCAGCGCGGGCATGTTGCAGCAGATGCTGGCACAGGAAACGCTGAACTCAGCGGCAATGGCCGAAGCGGGTAAAGGCGGTGCAAACGAGCAGGCGGCGCTGGCGCTGACCAAAAAGGTAAAAGAAGGACTGGATGCGGCATGCCTGGCAAATCCCGGCTGCGTATTGATGGCAATAGTATCGGCGCAGAGCCAGCAGCATACGAATGGAGCAGGCAGCAAAACTGAAACCGTGCCGGTTAATGATGATTTGACCGGAGGAAAGCTGGTGAATCCGGCTGCGGATGAAACTAAAGGGACGTCGCTGGTTACGCCGGATCGGTCGCCGGGACAGGGAGTAAGCCATACAGGAAATACTGAGGGTGCGCCAGACACGGGCGGTAATACCACGGTAACGCCGGCCTTTGGACAAGATATAAATGATTATATCTATTTGGCTGAAGGTGACAAACCTGCAAATTTATCTCCTGAAGGAAGCGCAAGAGCAGGAGCGTTTAATGAGGCTAAACGTCAATCAGGTATCCCAGTCAGCCAAAGCCCGAGCAAAGTTCATCCAAACGTAGATAAACGCGGTAATCCACAACCCGGATATATATATGAATTTGATGTACCAAAATCAGGTGGTGGTACAGAAAAAATATATATTAGGGATGACGCCGGCGGGCATTTCTTTGGTGAGGAAAATCCTCAGAACCGAGGGCCACATTTTAACGATCCTAAAGGAAATCATTATGATTACTAATGTCTTTTTGAGGTATGCAGAGGATGTATCAACAGCTAATGATATAGCTGATTTTTATAGCCGTTATTCTATAGAAGGTATAAATATTTCTGCGGTTAGTTGGGAGTTTACTAAACAGACAAGAAGAGACGGTAGCGAAGAGTTATTAAAGATGATGATAAAAAAATTATTATCAGTTAATGATCTGGAGGGGGCGGAAATGAGGGTTGTAGTTGAACTTTCGGCTGTGCAGCCTGATAGCGCTATAGTTAACAATAAAAAATTATGGGGGCTGCTTCAAGATCGAGGTATTAATGTTGACAAAGTGTCCGATAAAATCAGTTTTCTGCAAAAACAAAATGATGGGTTGAGGGTTTCAGGAACTGGAATAATTGATTTGTCTCAGAATGGGGTGATTGGTAGCCTGATAAATACTGAAATTAACGTTTATTTTTCTATAAGCCGATATAAATTTAAAGAAATAGATTATGGAAAGGGACGGTCTCACTGGATGAATGAAACCTGGAAAAAAGGGGGGGTTGTTTTTTTTGCATTAGGATTTTTTGACGAACCATCTTGTGAAATTGTGGCAATGGGTAATAAGAAAGAACTTCGTAATCTCATTACTGATTAGAATACTGTGACGTCACACAGCTAATTTAACTTGAATTTATGAGCCTATAGTCGCCAGAAAAAATTTAGTAATGATGAGACAACTACGAGAAGAATCATTACCCCATGCAATGCATAAGCAACAGCAGGAAATGATAGCGGTATGTCCTTCCAGTTCCTCTGCTTGTAAAGAAAATAGCGAGACATTCCGGCTGAACTAAGCAAAGCAGGTGCATCGGCCGGATATGCGGTTGGTAATGTTATCGAAGTTACTGTGGGTAAAATATTAAATCATGTATCGAAGCAATATGAATGGGTACCGTCTGGCGTATGGACGATTACGAAGCCTGTATCCCAGCACCCTTTACCATCAGTTGCAGGGGATATTGGAGATTCTATAGCATCAGGTTTGGTGCCAAGTTATTTGGAGAAAAAAGAGGAGGCTAATAAATGATAAAGAGTCTCATAGTGTTAGTTAAGGTTTTTGTGCTATTGTTATTAGCAATGGGTTTTATAGTTGCAGCCTTCTTCTTCTTTTTTGAAGGGTTAAATTATTTATCTGAAGGTGTTTTTAGTTTCGATAAGCTATGGCGAGGTTTAAAAGGTGCTTTGTTTGGGGCTATTCCCGCTAGTCTTATTTTATGGTTTTTCTATTATCTTGTGCCTTTATTAAAAAAATGATTAATTCCTATTAAGATATTCTTTATGTAAAGCTCCTGTTCTGAATGATACGGGCAGTGCCATCCAGCAGGGTATTCAGGCGGCGACGGCGGCGATGCAGGGGCTGGCGGGAGGGGCAACCTGGCGCAGGCGGCCAGAAATGCGTCAATTCATAACTCATTGATGCCCAATGATTAACCTGAAGCTAAGTAGCTTACGATAAACTCGCTGGCACAGGCAGTTGGAACCAGTGCAGCGGGAATAGCGGCGGGCATTGGCAAAATATCACGGCAGGTAAAGGTTATAACCCCACAATGGCGTGGAATGCGGCAGGGGGGTATTATCAGGCTGAAATCAGCGGTGACGATCCTTTTATGACAGCACTGCTGAGCAAGGCTGGTTATGCAGCAGGTAACGTTATCAAAGTGCCAATGGATAAAATATTTAACCCTGTCTCGAAACAGTATGAATGGGTGCCGACAGGCGTATGGACAATAACTAAACCAGTACCGCAAAGTTCAGTACCATCAGTAATGGGGAACTTAGGGGATACTTTTGTTTCAGGCGCAACCGGAGATGCTTTGAATAAAACCTTATCTGGAGGTAAGAATGAATAAAAATGAAAATCGAAAATCTATAGGAGCGTTGTTTTTTTTGTGCTTTTGTATATGTATGGCTTTGGTTCTTATTGGGACGTTTTCTTATCTTTTACGAGGTTGGTTGCTTTGGGGTTTTAATAAGCCATTCCCTTTTGGAAAGAATGAGATTGCTATAATATTGAAAATTAGCTTGCTGGGTCTTCCGACAGGATTTGTGTTTTGGGTTTTCAATATTCGTTAGGGCTGTAATTATTTACGGCCATTGCAAATGTTGCAATGAATCCGGTTAATGAACAGCGGGCAGACGCGGTAGCAACGTGTACAGACCGAGAAGATCAATATAAATCTGAGCACCTATTTTGTTAGTCCATGAGTACGAGTAAAAACTTTTCGAATATTGTGAAATATTATAAGTTTTATTTATAAATACATAAAAAGAATTATTTTCATTATAAGTTGGAGGTTTTGTGAGATTTGTAGCAGTAACCCCCTTTACTTTAATTTAACCGGCTGCATGAGGAGCAGCTGATTGGGAAGATTGGCAACCAGGCGGCGGATATTGCCCGGACGGAGGGGCAGATAGCGGCGACGAAAGCTGCGAACGAGCGGATAAAGACGGTGACGCCAGAGCAGCTGAAGGCGGCGGAAGCGGAATGGCGGAAGGCGAATCCGGGCAAAGAGCCGACGACGAACGATATCAGCGGTCAGGCTTACCAGACCTTCTATAACCAGGCGTTTAATGAGAGCAGGTTCGGCACCGGCGGGAAGATTCAGCAGGCGATTCAGGCGGCGACGGCGGCGGTGCAGGGTCTGGCGGGGGGCAACCTGGCGCAGGCGGCCAGCGGAGCGGCTGCGCCTTACCTGGCGCAGGTCATTCACGACATGACCACCACAAAAGGCCCGGACGGCAAAGATGTTGTTAACGTCGAGGCGAACCTGATGGCGCATGCGGTGGTTGGCGCGGTAACGGCTTACGCGGCAGTCAACAGCGCGCTGGCGGGCGCCTCGGGCGCGGCGATGGGCGAGTATATCGCGCAGCAGATGTACCCGGGGGTTAAACGTGAAGACCTGACGGAGGAGCAGCGCCAGACGATAAGCGCGCTGGGTACGCTGGCGGCCGGACTGGCGGGCGGCGTGGCGGGCGACAGCACATCGGGCTCAGTGGCGGGAGCGCAGGCGGGAAGGAATGCGGTTGAGAATAACTATTTGGGTAATCAACAACGCCTGGAACGGGATAAAGAATTCGATGCCTGTAAGAGGAGTGTGTCCTGCCAGATGCAAGTGGGGGCTAAGTGGGATGCTATCGATCTTGGTCAGGAGACCGCCTACGGAGCTGGTATGCTGGTTGGTGTTCCTTAGTGACTTAGTGATGCAGTCGAAGGTTTATCGAAATCCATCACAAACCCTGCTGAAACCTACGATGCCATCAAACAACTCATAGCAAGCGATGACATCTTTAGCACTTTGTCGGATGCTATAAAGCAAAGTTACATTGACCGTATTAATCTGATGGAGTCCGAGTATCAGAGGGCTGGTGCCGGTGGTGCGTACAATGCTGGTGTTGAGGCTGGTAAACTCGTGTCAGAACTTATTGGTACTGTACCGGTGGAGTTGGAGTTGTAAAAACGAGTACGGCTCTGACAGAGAAGATAGTTGCAAAATTCGCATCCAAAGCCGAAAAGACTATACCTGACATAACTTCATCAGCCTGGAAACCTGACGAAGGTGAATTTAGTCAAAAACCAGATAAAACAGTTAATAATGTAGAGCATAAAGAGGGCGCATATGATGGAAATTCACTACCTTATAAAGATACGATTGGTACTGTAGCGGATGGTAAATACTATATAGATATTCTTTCTCCTGAAGCGAGACAACATATATTATATAGTGAAGGTTCTACTAGTGGTGGTCATACTTTCCCAGACAATCCCGGTAAAACAACTTTTCCGTCGAATTGGGCAGCAGAAAAGATAGTTCATGAAATAGGGGATATTGCTACTTGACCGAGTACTAAATGGTATGCGCAGACAGGCACTGGCGGATTATATACTAGCAAGGGGATCCAGCAAAATGGGTTGTCTATGAAGTTTGAGATGGTGTAAGGCTTCGTGTTGTATATCAACCAGCTACTGGATAGGTAATAACAGCATTTCCTGATGGCAAATCTATTCCAGCACAGTCTGAACCGATAAAGAAATAGCAAGGAATATATAAATGTTCGGTAACAGAATTACCCAGTTAGGGGAAGGCTTTGAAGATCGGTTAGAATCAGCTTTGATAGAAGGGGCTTTAGATTATATCCAATATAATGAAGAGCCTCTTGCCTTTGAGATATTATGTGATCATATAAGTGAATATAATGTTGCGATAACTTCAGAAGAATATGAAAAGATAGCCAATCTTATAAAGGAAATGAACTTAAATATAAATGAGGCTCCATTTAAATATTTAAAACAGTTAGTAATATAAATAAAAAATTCCGCTTCTACCCCTGCGGGATTTTTATCTGCTTTACCCTTCAGTGGCCAGTCGGACAATTAGTTGCCCGGCTCGGCAGCACCTCAATCTTCTGTGCCGTCTCAAATTCTAGCATTTTCTCCCAGTTGCCCTTAAGCGTAATGGAAAGAAAAGGTGTAAACGTTCGTGAATCCCGGATATAACCGACAGTATATCTGCGGTAGCACAAGGTTATGTCGAGACGAGGCAGGGATTAGAAATTGCAGCGGCTTAAATGACATCATTATTTGGTCAGGCTGTGGCTAATAAAGTTACAGCATTAGTTGATAAAACGAAAAAATATCCTTCAGGGATTGGTTTTAAAAATTAATCAACCGGAACACTTAGCTCAACTTGATGGATATTCGCAGAAGAAAGGAATTAGCGGTGCATATAAAGCCGATGCCTTCAAAAAAGCTTTGGTTGATAATAATGTGGAATTATTTCTGAAACTCCAACAGGAGTCAAAGGTATTGCTCAGGTTCAGTATGAAATCCCCAAAAAAGATGCTGCTGGGAATACGACTGGTAATTATAAAGGAAATAGATCCAAGCCATTTGAGAAAACCATTTATGATTCTGAAATATTTACAGATGAGAAAATGTTGCAACTTGGTCAAGAGGCAGCGGCAAGTGATTATGCCAATGCAATAAAGAATGGATTCCAGTCATATGATGCAAAAGCCGGTGGTGTTACGTTCAGAGTATATATTGATAAAAAAACAGGCGTTGTAAGCAACTTCCATCCGAAATAGGAGTAACTATGAATAAATATATATTTGAATGGCCATATGAACGTTCTGAGCCGGGTTGGTCCATAAAATAATGCTTTGACCTTATATATAATGAAAATAGGTTCTTGGACGCTGTAGAAAATATAGTTAACAAAGAATCTTATATTTTGGATGGGATTTATTGTAACTTTCCTGATATGAATAGTTATGATGAAAGCGAACATTTTGAAGGTGTTGAATTCGCCGTCGGCTATCCCCCAGATGAAGACGACATAGTGATCGTAAGCGAAGAAACCTGTTTTGAATATGTTCGTCTGGCCTGTGAAAAATACCTTCAGTTACACCCTGAAAATACTGAAAAGGTAAAAAAATTACTGTCTAAAATCTCATCCTGAGTAAAGATCCCGGCCACTGCGCCGGGATATTACTTTAACCGTCAGGCTTACCAGACCTTCTATAACCAGGCGTTTAGTGAGAGCGGGTTCGGCACCGGCGGCGGTGCAGAGTCTGGCGAGGGGCAACCTTGCGCAGGCGGCCAGCGGAGCGGCGGCACCTTACCTGGCGCAGGTCATTCACGACATGACCACCACGAAAGGCCCGGACGGCAAAGATGTGGTTAACGTCGAGGCGAACCTGATGGCGCACGGGGTGGTGGGTGCGGTAACGGCTTACGCGGCGGGCAACAGCGCGCTGGTGGGCGCCTCGGGCGCGGCGATGGGCGAGTATATCGCGCAGCAGATGTATCCGGGAGTTAAGCGTGAGGACCTGACGGAAGAGCAGCGCCAGACGATAAGCGCGCTGGGTACGCTGGCGGCGGGACTGGCGGGCGGCGTGACGGGCGACAGCACGGCGGGCGCGGTGGCGGGAGCGCAGGCGGGAAGGAATGCGGTTGAGTATAACTGGCTGAGCGTGCAGGAGAAGACAGAGCTCGAGATAGCGAAACAGACGCTTAAAAACAGTAAAGATCCGGCTGAGCGTGAAAAGGCGCAGCAGAAAATCAATGAGTTGCGCGAGAAAGATATCGCCAGTGATAAAGCTGTTATTGATGCGTGTGGTAACGGTAATGCAGCCAGTGCTGCCTGCGCTGGCGCAAGGCTGAAAGTGATCGGGGCGAAAGGAGAGTACGAAACCGGGCAATACAATAATAAAGTCAGCCAGATGTATCCTGATGCCTACGGTCAGATAGTGAACCTGCTGAATATCACCAGCGTTGATGCACAGAATCAGCAGCAGGTTAAGGATGCAATGGTTAATTATGCAATGGTGCAGCTTGGGGTTGATAAGGCGACGGCTGGGAACTATGTCGAAACCTATGACGGGATGAAAGCGGTTGCCGCTTCGATGACACCAGTATTGGGTGCGGCGGCTGTCAGTAAACTCAGTAGACTGGCTGAAAAGGTTGTTGTTTATCCATCGGGAATTAATTTCAAAATTGAACAACCAAAACATCTGGCAACCGTCGATGGTTTTACACAGAAAAATGGGATCTCAGGTGGTCATAATGCCAGTGCATTTTATGATGCGGCGAAAGAATACAATGTGAAGATAGTCAGTGAAACACCGACGGATGTTAAGGGTATTACAGAGGTGAAATATCTGGTTCCAACCAAGAACAGGGATGGAAGCCTTACTGGTGAATACAAAGCAGCACCGGAAACTAAAACCATATACGATCCAAAGGTATTTACAGATGAGAAAACCCTGGAGCTTGGGCAACAGGCTGCTGCTAATGGTTTCAAGGAAGCGATGAATAGCCCGAACGGTACAGCGAATGTTATGTCAGGCGGTGTTAGCTTCAGGATATATGTTGATAAATCTACAGGTACGATACGGAACTTCCATCCGAATTAAGGCGTTGGATAAATAAATATGAGTAAAAACTTGTTCGAGATGTCAGATGTTTACTCCGGCCTTAATGAGGTCGTTGTAGGTTATTTCAACATCATGTCATCTGGTAGGAATTTTCTGGAAGTTATTGAGCATATTGTTGAGAGATGTGGTTTTAACACTGATGGTGCCTACTGCAACTTTCCTGATATGAATAGCTTCGATGAAAGCGAGCATTTTGAGGGTGTTGAATTTGCTGTAGGTTATCCGCCTTCTGAAGCGGAGACCGTCATTGTCAGTGAAGAAACCTGTTATCAGTATGTCCGCTTAGCCTGTGAAAAATATCTTCACCTACATCCCGAAGAAACGGATAAAGTTAACAAATTACTGGCAAAAATCCCGTTTTAAAACAGAATATCCTGGCCCCGTGCCGGGATATTTTTATCTGCCAGTTGAATCACTCCTCAGCCAGCCGGATGATCAGCTGCCCGCGTTCCACCGTGATCTTAACTAGCTGCCCGGTCTCAAACCCCGCCTCTTCGAGCAAGTTGTCCTTAAGGTGAAGGCTGGGGCAGCGGCTGTAGTATGTGGTTGTATCGTTACGGTCTGCATGACGGATGCTGGTATAACCCACCTTCAGCTGCCGTAACGCTTTGAAAATATATCCTTCTGGCTTATTACCGTACTCAGCCATGATCAACTCCTTATCAGTTGATTGGCGAAATTGGCGTCCAGGTCGGTGATATTGCCAGGACGCAGGGGCAGCGGTGGGCGAAGCATTTGGGATAATCTCGAGGTTTTATTACGGGAAATCAGCGAATGAATTGAGTGAAGAGGAGAAACAGACAGTCAGCGCGCTGGCTACACTGGCGGCGGGATTTCTCCTGGTCAGGCAGGATAATCAGCAAGAAGCCAACCACGCTGGCGCGCTCGCGGGAGGATTCCAGCGTGTCGATAGTGGCGAACGTGGTGTTGTCTTTTCCGGCCAGCAGAGTGGCTATTGCGGCCATCACACTTTTACCGCTGCCGCCGAGGCCGATGACCTCAAGGAACATCTGCCAGTCATAGCGGTTTGCCAGCACCATAAATAACGCCGCGAGGATGCGCTCCTGATTGTCGTGATTATGTCCGGCCGCCCGCGTTAACCAGCGCCAGAATGCCGGAGCGTGGTCTGCGAGGTTTTCACCCGGACTCGGGGAGATGTAGTCCACGCTGTTGACGGTGCGCAGCCAGTGCTCGCGTCGGTGCGGGCTGAAGGTGCCTTTCGTGGTGTCATAAACGCCGTTACGGAAGCCAATCAGGCGGCAGGACGGTTCCCTCATCAGCGGCACAATAAGCTTGAGCGTATCCAGCACGCTGCCAAGACCGGCGGCCGAGAACGGGGCGCGCACCTTCTGAAACCGCGCGGCGATTTCCCGGCGCAGGTTTTCGCCTCATCACCTGCCATGCGCCGTTCTCATGTCGGCTGATATCTTCGACTACTACACACACAAAAAAGCCCGCCAGGCTTACGCCGTGCGGGCTTTCAGGACTTCTACAGATGACTCTGGTAATCATCTTTGAAGAATTTTGGTGGAGCTGGCGGGAGTTGAACCCGCGTCCGAAATTCCTACATCCTCAGTACTACATGCTTAGTCAGTCTTTACATTCGCCTGGCAGCTGCGGACAGACACGCCACTGACAGACTATCCTGATTAGATTTAACGCTTCAACCCCAGGCAAGGCATCCACGCGATCTCTTTTGGGTTTGACCTCTCTTGATCCCCGTCCTAAGAGCGGAGGCTAGGGAGAGAGGGCTCTAAGCAGGTTATTAAGCTGCTAGTGCGTAGTTTTCGTCGTTTGCGACTATTTTTTTGCGGTTTTTTAGCGAGGCCTACCGCACCTCGGCATGCACCTTGGGTTTCGCAAATCCCGTCGAATCCAGAATCAGCCCCAGGAACCAACTACTCTAGCAAAAATCTTTAAAACTATCCAGTGATTAGCGGTTGCGATTTTTCATGATGCGCGCTTTATCGAGCTTCCACTCGCGCTCTTTAATATCGTCGCGCTTGTCATGCTCTTTCTTACCGCGCGCAACGCCAATCTTCAGCTTGCACCAGGCGTTCTTCCAGTAAAGCGACAGCGCAACAACGGTATAGCCTTCGCGATTTACGCGGCCATAGAGCGAGTCAAGTTCACGCTGGTTAAGCAGCAGCTTACGGTTGCGCGTCGGGTCGCAGACAACGTGCGTAGAGGCCACGGCTAGCGGCTGGAAGGTTGAGCCGAACAGATAAGCTTCGCCATCGCGCAGCAGAATATAGCTGTCGCTGATGTTGGCTTTACCCGCACGGAGCGATTTGACTTCCCATCCTTGTAGCGACAATCCCGCTTCGAACTCCTCTTCAATGAAGTATTCATGACGGGCGCGTTTGTTAAGGGCAATAGTGGCAGAACCGGGTTTATGTACTTTTTTCTTTGTCATAGTGCGGCGTATTTTACATCACTTAGGCGGCCATCGCACCCCTTGTCCAGCGGGGCACCGGGAAACGGGATATTCTAGCACACCTCTCAATGCGGGGAATTTTTGTTTGATCGCTGGAAATGCTACAATTCAGCGGTTTTGTGATGAACAGGAACCATTATGGCTCAGATTAGTCGTTCAGCGCTGGTGCCCTTCAGCGCTGAGCAAATGTACCAACTGGTCAACGACGTGGATGCCTATCCACAGTTTTTGCCGGGCTGTACCGGCAGTCGCGTGCTGGAATCCTCTGAAAATCAGATGACGGCCTCGGTAGACGTCTCAAAAGCGGGCATCAGTAAGACATTTACCACGCGCAACACGCTTACCGACAATCAGCGCATCCATATGCAGCTGGTCGACGGGCCGTTCCGCAAGCTTACCGGCGGATGGCAGTTTATCTCGCTGGGCGACGACGCCTGCAAGGTTGAGCTTAGCCTCGACTTTGAGTTCACCAATATGCTGGTGGAAATGGCGTTCGGCCGCATCTTTAAAGAGCTGGCCAACAGCATGGTGCAGGCCTTCACTCAGCGCGCCAAAGAGGTCTACAGTGCCTGAGATCTCCGTTGAGGTGGTTTACGCGCTGCCGGAGAAACAGTATCAGCGCGTCGTCACGCTGGAACAGGGAAGCACTGTCGAGCAGGCGATCGTCGCATCCGGCCTGCTTGAGCTGCGCCGCGATATCGACCTCAGCCAAAACAAGGTGGGCGTTTTTAGCCGTACGGTAAAGCTGAGCGATACGCTGCAGGAAGGCGACAGGGTGGAGATTTACCGTCCGCTGATCGCCGATCCCAAAGAGCTGCGGCGGCAGCGCGCTGAACGTTCAGCCGGCGGGAAAAAGTAACGCCGGTCAGTACCGGCCTGCCAGAAAAGCAAAAGGCGCCAGCGGCGCCTTTTTTGTTGCGTATTCGATCAGTCCTGCGATGCGGTCAGGTTCGGCTTGTTGTCGATATTGGTCAAGATGCCGTTGCTGTCGAAGGTAAGGGTCAGCGTCTGCTGCTTCACCTTTTCATGACCTGGCTCCTGACGGAACACGTAATACCAGACGTTGCTGCCAAAGGGATCGCGCATCATCGGCGTTCCAAGCGTATAGGCGACCTGCTGCTGGGTCATGCCGTTGTGGATTTTTGCCACATCGTTGGCGACCAGGTAGTTGCCCTGGTTGATATCTGGGCGGTAAACCACGCGCTCAAGGGTGGAGCATCCGGCGGTCATCATCAACATTACCACTGCCGCGGCAGTCAGCGTTTTACAGCGCATCTCTACATTCCTTTTCTGGGGCCAAACGCCTTTTTCTCAGGCTGTTTTTTTGCCATCAAATTCTGAACTCTGCCTGCGGCAGGCTTTATTATTCAGGCGACATAAGTAGCCGATGATAATAAACCTTTTCGCTATTGGAAACCTCTACATCGACAGAGCAAGCATATGACCACGCAGCGGGAAGAAAGTGCGGCCGTTACGCCGCTAAAAGTTCTTTTGCGTTAGCAAGGGTATTACGCGTGACCTCGCTGCCGCCCAGCAGACGCGCCAGCTCCTGCAGGCGCGCGCGCTTGTCCAGCGCCTGCATGTGGGTTTCGGTCATGGCACCATCGGTCTCTTTGCTGACAAAGAAGTGCTGATGGCCACAGCCCGCCACCTGCGGCAGGTGGGTAACGCACATTACCTGGGTCGATTCGCCCAGCTGGCGCAGCAAGCGTCCCACTACGGCGGCGGTCGGGCCGCTGATGCCGACGTCCACTTCGTCGAAGATCATCGCCGGGGTTTCCATCTTCTTCGCGGTAATCACCTGGATCGCCAGCGCAATACGCGACAGCTCACCGCCGGACGCGACTTTACCCAGCGGCTGCAGAGGCTGGCCTGGGTTGGTGGTCACCTGGAAGTCGATACGCGTCGCGCCATCCGCCGTGAGGTGATCGGGGTTGAAGGCCAGCGCGATAGTGAAACGACCATGCGGCATGGATAGCTGATGCATACTCTGGGTGATCAGCTGTTCCAGTTCAGCACCATATTGCTGGCGCTGCTGATGCAGACGCTCCGCGCTGCGCAGCGCGGCTTGATAGTGTTCACTCACTAATGCCTGCAGGCTCTCCTGATCGCTCTCCTGCTGCGAAAGCAGCTCCGCCTCCGTCAGCAGCTGCTGATGCAGCTCCGCCAGCCCTTCCGGTGCGACGTGATGCTTGCGCGCCAGCGCAATATAGCGGGAGATACGCTGCTCCAGCTCATAGAGACGGTTGGGATCGAGATCGAGCCGGTCAACGTAGTGGCGCAGCTCGTCGCTCGCCTCGCTGAGCTGAATCGCCGCCTCTTCCAGCATATTGAGCACGCCGCTCAGCTTGTCATCCAGGGTGACAACCTCGGTCACCATCTGACGAGCGGTGTAGAGCAGGCTGTTAAGGTTGCTGTCGTCACTGTCGGCGAGCAGCTGCAGCGCCTGCTGGCTGGTAGAGAGAAGCTGTCCGCTGTTGGCGAGGCGCTTGTACTCCTCGTCAATCTGCTCGTACTCGTTCGCCTGCGGCGCGAAATCGTTGAGTTCTTTCAGCTGATACTGCAGCAGCTCACGGCGCGCCTCGCGCTCCTGCGACAGCTGCTGATGCTGCGCCAGATTGCGGCAGCTCTGATGCCATGCCTGATAGTCGCTGCGCATCTGTCGCAGCAGCTCGTCATGGCCGGCGTAGGCGTCAAGCAGGTGTTTCTGGTGGTCAGGCTTGAGCAGCAGCTGGTGGGCGTGCTGGCCGTGGATCTGAATCAGCAGCTGACCCAGATCGCGCAGCTGCGACAGCGGCACCGCCGTGCCGTTGATAAAGCCGCGCGAGCGGCCATCGGCGCTGATAACGCGACGCAGCAGACATTCGTTGCCGTCATCCAGCTGATTCTCTTCCAGCCAGCGCTGCGCAGAGGGGGAGGACTTAAGGTTAAAGCGGGCGCAGAGGTCGGCGCGGGCGGCGCCCTGACGCACCATATCCGCTTCAGCGCGGCCGCCGAGGCACAGACCGAGCGCGTCAATAGCAATAGACTTACCCGCGCCGGTTTCACCGGTAATCGCCGTCATACCGCGTTGGAAATCAATGTCGAGCTCACGAACGATAGCGAAATTACTGATGGTCAGCTGTGCCAGCATAGAATCACCTGTATGGAAAAACAGATATGGTTTTTCATACAGTATAAACTGGTTTTTTATCCAGTAAAGAGGGCGTGCTGAAATTAAAACAATTTTTTCGACCAGCCCAGCTTGGAACTCAGGGTATTGAAATAGCTGTAGTTTTTAGGATGAATCAGGTTGAGATGGTTCTCGCTGCGGCGAATTAAGACATCTTCCCCTTCCTGAATCGGCAGGGCGATCTGGCTGTCGCAGCTGATCTCAAGATCGCTGCGGCGCGAAGAAAAGCGCAGTCGGATGGTGCTGCTGCTGTTGATCACCAGCGGGCGCGCCGACAGGGTGTGCGGAAACATCGGCACCAGCGCGATGGCGTCGAGCGAAGGGGTTAAAATCGGGCCGCCCGCCGACAGCGAGTAGGCGGTCGAGCCGGTCGGCGTCGAGATAATCAGGCCGTCGGAACGCTGCGAGAAGGCGAACACCTCGTCGATATAGACCTCGAACTCGATCATATGCGCCACTTTGCCGGGATGGAGCACCACCTCATTAATGGCCAGGCCGAGACGCGGCGAGCACGCCTCTTTACAGACGCGCGCCTCCAGCAGAAAGCGGCTTTCGACAAAATAGTTTCCCTGCAGTACCTCATCCAGCTGCTGCTGCGCATTATCGGGATCGAGGTCGGTGAGAAAGCCGAGGTTGCCGCGGTTAATGCCGATCACCTTGATGTCGTAGCGCGCCAGCACGCGCGCCGCGCCGAGCATATTGCCGTCGCCGCCGACCACAACGGCCAGGTCCGCCTGCTGTCCAATCTCCGCCAGCGTGCCGGTCTGGGCATCCTGTAGATTGAGCTCCTGCGCGATCTGCTTCTCAATAATCACTTGATAACCTTTGGACGTCAGCCAGCGCCACAGCATCTCATGCGTGGTGAGAGCGGTAGGGTGACGCGGATGGCCTACAATACCAATGCAGTTAAAGTGTTTGTTCATTTGGTGGGTCTTTCCTCATAAGCCAAAACGGCAAGGCAATGTGATGGGTTCCCTTGAAACCGTCAAACCGATCCCCATAATAAGCGGACTGGCGAGATGAATGTGCAAAACGCGGAGAAATTCATGAGTAGTAAAGAACAGAACACCCCAAACGAGCAAGTCTCAGACGAAATTCAACAGGATCAGCAGCAACCTCAGGAAGCGGAGACGGCAGTAGAGGTGGATCCGCGTGATGAGCGTATTGCGCAGCTGGAAGCTGAAATGGCGCAGCTGCAGACCGGCGTTCGCGACGCTCAGCTGCGCGCGCAGGCGGAAGTGGAAAATATCCGCCGTCGCACCGAAATTGACGTAGAAAAAGCGCATAAGTTCGCGCTGGAAAAATTCGCCAATGAGCTGCTGCCGGTTATCGACAGCCTTGAGCGCGCGCTGGAAGTTGCGGACAAAGAGAACCCGGAGCTGGCATCAATGATTGAAGGGATCGAGCTGACCCTGAAATCGCTGCTGGGCGCGGTACGCAAGTTCGGCGTTGAAGTCGTGGGCGATACCAACGTGCCGTTTAACCCGGAAATTCATCAGGCGATGTCGATGATGGAGTCGGACGACGTGGCCCCTAACCATGTGATGATGGTGATGCAGCGCGGCTATACGCTGAACGGTCGCCTGCTGCGCCCGGCGATGGTTGCGGTCGCCAAAGCGAAAAGCTAAGCATTACATAAGAAGTCAGACGGCCGCACAGTGATGCGGCCGTTTTTATTGGTGGCTCAGCTGGCAGGCAGCTGCGGCATCCAGTCGATCGGTTTCTCGCCTGCCTGCGTCAGCAGGGCGTTGGCCTGTGCGAAGTGGCCGCAGCCAAAGAAGCCGCGATGGGCAGAAAGCGGTGACGGATGCGGCGCCTGCAAAACGTGATGGCGCTGTCGGTCAATAATGCTGCCTTTCTTCTGCGCGTGCGAGCCCCAGAGCAAAAACACCACCCCTTCGCGATGCGCATTAATTGCGGCGATAACGTTATCGGTAAAGGTTTCCCAGCCGAAGCGCGCATGGGAATGCGCCTTACCCGCTTCCACGGTCAGCACCGTATTCAGCAGCATCACGCCCTGTTTCGCCCAGCTTTCGAGAAAGCCGTGCTGTGGACGCTTAAAGTCGGGAAACTCCTGCTCCAGCTCTTTATACATATTCTGCAAAGAGGGCGGCACCGGCACGCCGGGCAGTACCGAAAAGGCCAGACCGTGCGCCTGATTCGGGCCGTGATAGGGATCCTGGCCGAGGATCACCACCTTGACGTCACCCAGCTCTGTCAGGCGAAACGCATTAAAGACATCTTTTTGCGGCGGATAAACCGTCACGCCAGCCGCCCGCTCGTTGGCTACCAGTTTCAGGGTTTCGGTAAAGTAGGGCTTCTCTTTCTCTTCGGCCAGCACGTCGTGCCAGGTCAGTTTATCCGTCATGGTCTGCTCCCTTTTAGATCGATGCCGTTAGCTTAACGGTTCACCGCACCAGGTTGAAGGTAAAAAATATTTGAAATTTACAAAATATTTTTTAGTTAAAAATTTATCTGAATCAATTAATTGAAATTAGCAGTGAAAAGTGCGGTTGTGAAAATTGACTGAGGTCAAAACTTCCGCGAGAAGCGAGTGTTATATCAGGGCGATATTGATTTACCTACCGCGCCAGGCAGGATGGCGCCATGTTCTGGAGAACTGATTATGATCACTGGCATTCAAATTACTCAAACCAATAACCCCGATTTGATGAACTCTTTCTGGCTGATCGATGACGAAAAAGCGGAAGCGCGCTGCCTGTGCGCAAAAGCGGGTTATGAAGAAGATCAGGTTGTAGCCCTTAGCGAGCTGGGCGAATTCGCCTGGCGCGAAGTGCCGGTGGAGATGAAGCCGCAGGTGCGTATCGAAGGGGGTCAGCACCTGAACGTTAACGTGCTGCGCCGTGAAACGCTGGAAGATGCGGTTAAGCATCCTGAGAAATATCCGCAGCTGACGATTCGCGTTTCAGGTTATGCGGTGCGCTTCAACGCGCTGACGCCGGAACAGCAGCGCGACGTGATAACCCGTACCTTCACTGAAAGTCTGTAACAGGGCAACGTTGAGCGCGTGCAGAAAAATCACCCACGTCGCTGTCAAAGGCAGGTTATTAATAACACGTAAGATTTTTATTTTTCAGCACAGGCGGCGTGAGGAGAACCTGAGACTTAAGGCGTTAGCCTTATACCACTGACAATAATCGCCGTTTTGCCCGCTTAACTAAAAAAAAATCGCCTCGATTGAGGCGATTTTTTTATCGTGGTGCTGATTTATTCCGCATCGCCGCTGGCTGGCGCGGCAGCGCTTGGCTTGCGGCGTTTGCCCACGTTTTTAGTGTCGCGATGACGTTTCTTCACGCGCGGCTTTTCCGCTTCGCTCTCTTTTTTCTCTTTGCGTTTCGCCAGCGCCTTTTTCGACGGTTTTCCAGTGGTTTTAGCACTTGGCGCGCGCGTCACCGGACGCAGTTCGTCGACCACGCGCGGTTTCAGCGGCTCGTTCAGATAGCGGCTGATTTTGCCGAGCAGCAGATGGTCGTGCGCCTCTACCAGCGACAGCGCGGTGCCTTTACGTCCGGCGCGTGCGGTACGGCCGATGCGGTGCAGATAGGTATCGGCGGTGCGCGGCATATCGTAGTTAAAGACGTGGCTCACATCCTCGATATCGATACCGCGCGCGGCAACGTCGGTCGCCACCAGCACGTTGACGCGGCCGTCGGTGATGCGTTTGATCGCCTCGGTGCGTTTAGCCTGCACCATTTCGCCTTCCAGATAGCAGCAGCGGATTCCCGCATCGTGCAGCCACTGCACCAGCTCGTGCAGACGCTCGCGCTTGCGCACGAAGACGATGGAGCGCGTCACGTCCGGCTGCTTCAGCAGATGAACCAGCAGTTTGGTTTTATGCTCCAGATCGTCGGCGCGGTAGTACCACTGCTGGATCTTTTTACGCTCGCGACGGCTGGGATCGGCTTCCACTTCAACCGGATCGTTAAGCAGACGCTCGGCGAAATCTTTAATCGCGTTGCCTTCCAGCGTGGCAGAGAAGAGCATGGTTTGCTTGCGCCAGCGGGTTTCGCCCGCAATGGTTTCGATATCCTGCGCGAAGCCCAGATCCAGCATGCGGTCCGCTTCGTCGAGGATCAGCGTTTCAACGGCGCGGCAGTCGAAGTTTTCTTCTTTAATGTACTGAAGCAGACGACCGGTGGTCGCCACCACCACATCCTGGTTTTCGCTGAACACTTCCGCGTGGTTCATATACGCCACGCCGCCGGTAATGGTGGCGATATCGAGATGGGTATGTTTCGCCAGCTCGCGCGCGTGATCGGCGACCTGCATCGCCAGTTCGCGGGTAGGGGTCAGGATCAGGATGCGCGGCGGCCCCGATTTCTTGCGCGGAAAATCGATCAGGTGCTGCAGTACCGGCAACAGGTACGCGGCGGTTTTCCCGGTGCCGGTAGGCGCCGAACCCAGAACGTCGCGGCCCTCCAGCGCGGGCGGGATCGCCTCGGCCTGAATGGCGGTAGGGCGAGTAAAGCCTTTATCCTGCAGGGCTTCCAGCAGGCTTTCGTCGAGTTCGAGTTCGGAGAATGTGGTTACTGTCATGGTCTACCTCAGTTTGGGGCGCTGATTATAGACAGATCGCACGCAATCTTCATCTGTTAATCCGCGCCGGCCAGCCCATTACGTGTATTCCTCACGCCGTCACGTTACACTGAAGCGCTGCCGCACGGCAGGAAAAAAGGTAATGGTTGCAGAGTATGACGCAGGAAAAGCCGCATGTGCGGCCGGTATTAAAAAGAAACGGTTTCACCTTCAAACAATTCTTTGTGGCGCACGACCGCTGCGCCATGAAAGTCGGCACCGATGCCATTTTGCTGGGCGCCTGGGCGCCGGTAGCCAATGCGCGCCGGGTGCTCGATATCGGCAGCGGCAGCGGGCTTATCGCCCTGATGCTGGCGCAGCGCACGGCTGATACGGTGCCTGTCGACGCGGTCGAGCTGGATGTTGCCGCCGCGCAGCAGGCGCAGGAGAATGTGGCGCAGTCGCCGTGGGCGGCGCGCATTCGCGTCCATCAGCAGGATATTGCCGCTTTCGCCGACAGCTGCCAGCAGCGCTATTCGCTGATCGTCAGCAATCCCCCTTATTATCCGCCCGACGTCGCCTGCGCCACCCCGGCGCGCGACGCGGCCCGCTCGACGGCGACGCTGGATCATGCCAGCCTGTTGCGCTACGCCGCGCGTTTAATCGACGAAGAGGGCTTCTTCTGCGTCGTGCTGCCGGAAGCGATAGGGCAATCAACGATCGCGCTGGCGCAGGCGTCAGGCTGGCATCTGCGTTTTCGCATCGACGTAGCGGAATATGCGCACCGGCCGCCGCATCGCGTGCTGCTCGGCTTCTCCCCCAGCGCGGGGGAAACGCTGCTGGAGCGCATGGCAATCCGCAATCAGGATACGCGCTACTCGGAAGCCTGGTGCAGCCTGACCCGCGACTTTTATCTCTTTATGTAGGAAGGCGTTAAGATCGTCGGCTTAGCGTCGGGCAGCATATCGGGATAGTCGCGGGTAAAATGGAGCCCGCGGCTCTCTTTGCGCTCCAGCGCGCAGCGCACCATCAGTTCGGCGACCTGCGTCAGGTTGCGCAGCTCCAGCAGGTCGCTGGAGAGACGAAAATGGGCGTAGTATTCGTCGATCTCCTGCTGCAGCAGACTGATGCGGCGCAGCGCGCGCTCCAGCCTGCGCGTGGTGCGCACAATCCCCATGTAATCCCACATAAACAGCCGCAGCTCGTGCCAGTTATGCTGGATCACTACGCGCTCGTCCGCATCGTCAACGCGGCTCTCATCCCAGGGGGGCAGCTGGTCAGGCGCGGCTCTTTGCGGCAGCCCCTGAATCAGATCTTCCGCAGCCGACCAGCCGTAAACCAGGCACTCCAGCAGCGAGTTAGAGGCCATGCGGTTGGCGCCGTGCAGGCCGGTATAGCTCACTTCGCCGATAGCGTAGAGCCCGTCGACGTCCGTGCGCCCGCGCGCATCCACCATAACGCCGCCGCAGGTATAGTGCGCGGCGGGCACGATGGGAATGCGATCCCGCGTCAGGTCGAGGCCGAAGGTCAGCAGCTTTTCATAAATCGTCGGGAAGTGTTCGCGGATAAACGCTGCCGGCTGGTGGCTGATATCCAGGTAGACGCAGTCGACGCCGAGCCGTTTCATCTCATGGTCGATGGCGCGCGCCACGATATCGCGCGGCGCCAGCTCGGCGCGCGCGTCAAAGTCGGGCATAAAGCGGCTGCCGTCGGGCCGCAGCAGCCAGGCACCTTCGCCGCGCAGCGCTTCGGTGAGCAGAAAGCTGCGCGCCTCGGGATGAAACAGCGACGTTGGATGGAACTGGTTGAATTCCAGGTTGGCGACGCGGCAGCCGGCGCGCCACGCCATCGCGATACCGTCGCCGGAGGCGACGTCGGGATTGGTGGTGTATTGATAGACCTTTGCCGCGCCGCCGGTTGCCAGCACCACCGCGCGGGCGCTGCAGGTTTCCACCTGCTCGCGGTTGCGGTTCCATATCCAGGCACCGACGGCGCGGCGCGGGCCTGGCAGGCCCAGCTTGTCCGACAGGATCAGATCGACCGCGTTGCTGCGTTCCAGAATATGAATGCGGGGATGGCTCAGGGCCTGGCTCACCAGCGTGGTTTCAACCGCGCGCCCCGTGGCGTCGGCGCTGTGAAGAATGCGTCGGTGGCTGTGGCCCCCCTCGCGCGTCAGATGATAGGGCATATCGCCTGCCGCCTGCGGATCGCGATCGAAGGCGACGCCGTTATCAATCAGCCACTGCACGCAGTGGCGCGCGTTGCTGGCGACGAACGAAACCGCCTCGCGCTCGCACAGGCCGGCGCCGGCAATCAGCGTATCCTCCACATGAGATTCGATACTGTCGGTCTCATCAAAGACCGCGGCGATGCCGCCCTGCGCGTAAAGCGTTGAGCCTTCGCTGACCTGCGCTTTGCTCAGTACCAGCACGTCATAATGTGCCGCCAGCCGCAGTGCCAGCGACAAACCCGCCGCGCCGCTGCCGATGATTAAAATATCGCACTGATAATCGGGGGAGAGTGAATGTGCCATGGTGTTTAATTTACTAAACAAGGGTGGCTTGAGAATAGGCGTTTCCCGTTCTGTTGTGAAGTATTTTAAACGCGCAGGCGCTTGCCTTAGATCAATTAACCGGCGGATATACGTAAAAACAAACAGTTAAAGAAAAAGCCAAATAAGATGTGTTTTTTATATAAAACGCGGCGCCCGGACAGGATTTAAAGATGAAAAAGCCTCTGTCATAGGGTACTCTGCCTGCGATTCTGCGTTGATAGCCGCAGTCTGGATTACACTGTCTTGAGAATGAAAAACAAATGACAGCGCGTCTGGAAGAGTCATCATCAGCGCGTTAAGTGAACTTTTTGCCGCACCACGACTCTAAGCGGATGCTTGCTCAGAACCATGAAGATGTGCTGGCAGTTCCTTTACGCATTTAAAAGAATTTGGGGAGACATTACCTCGGATGAGCGAGCAGTTAACGGATCAGGTACTCGTAGAGCGGGTGCAGAAGGGAGATCAGAAGTCATTTAACCTCCTGGTTATTCGCTACCAGCATAAAGTGGCGAGCCTGGTTTCCCGCTACGTCCCGTCGGGAGACGTGCCTGATGTCGTGCAGGAGTCCTTTATCAAAGCGTATCGCGCGCTGGAATCCTTTCGCGGCGACAGCGCGTTCTATACCTGGCTTTATCGTATCGCGGTCAATACCGCCAAAAATTATCTGGTTGCTCAGGGGCGTCGCCCGCCATCCAGCGATGTGGATGCGATCGATGCAGAAAATTTCGAAAGTGCTGGCGCGTTAAAAGAAATTTCGAACCCTGAGAACTTAATGTTGTCAGACGAACTGAAACAAATTGTCTTTCGTACCATTGAGGCACTCCCTGAAGATCTGCGTATGGCGATTACGCTCAGGGAACTGGACGGACTGAGCTACGAAGAGATCGCCGCCATTATGGATTGCCCGGTCGGTACAGTGCGTTCACGTATCTTCCGTGCGCGAGAGGCCATTGATAATAAAGTTCAACCGCTTATCCAACATCAGTGATAACGGCTACTGGAAGGGTACTTAGGCATGCAGAAAGAACAACTTTCCGCTTTGATGGATGGCGAGGCGCTCGATAACGCGCTGCTGTCAGCACTATCTCAGGATGCAGAGCTGCAACAGCGCTGGAAAAGCTATCATCTTATCCGCGACACCATGCGCGGGGATGTAGGCGATGTGCTGCACTTCGATATCTCTGCGCGCGTCGCGGCGGCCCTTGAACAAGAGCCAGCCCGTAAGGTTACGCCGCTGATTGTTGAATCTCAGCCTGAACCGGCCAGCGTGGCTAAGATGCCTTTCTGGCGCAAAATGCGCCCCTGGGCGGCACAGCTGACGCAGGTTGGCGTGGCGGCGTGCGTATCGCTGGCGGTAATCGTCGGCGTACAGCACTACAACCAGCCGAGCGGCACCTCCGCCGAACCTTCTGATTCGCCAGTGTTTAATACGCTGCCGATGATGGGCAAGGCATCGCCGGTCAGCCTGGGCGTGCCGTCTGACGCCTTTGACACCAGTGGTGCTAACCAGCAGGTTCAGGAGCAGCGCCGTCGCGTTAACGCGATGCTGCAGGATTATGAACTGCAGCGCCGTCTGCACTCCGATCGCCTGCAGTTTGAAACCAACGCCCCGCAGCAGGCGCAGGCGGACGTTCCCGGTAATCAGACCTTAGGTACGCAACAGCAGTAATGAAGCAGCTTTGGTGCGCCGTTAGCCTGCTGGCAGGCAGCCTGCTTTGGTCATCTACCGCCCCGGCGCAAACCTCCGCGTCCGGGGCGTTGTTACAGCAGATGGAGCAGGCAAGCCAGACCCTCAACTACGAATTCGCTTATATCAACGTCTCGCGCATCGGCATCGAGTCGCTGCGTTATCGTCACGCGGTGATCGATAATCGCGTCTATGCGCAGCTGCTGCAGATGGACGGCCCGCGTCGTGAAGTGATTCAGCGCGGCGGCGATATCAGCTATTTCGAACCCGGGCTCGATCCTTTCTCTTTGCCCGGTCAAAACATCATTGACGCCTTGCCGTCGCCCATCTTTGCTGACTTCTCTCAGCTCGCCAGCGCCTGGGATTTTATCCCGGTGGGGCGTTCGCGCATCGCCGATCAGCTCTGCGAGGTGATCCGCATCGTCTCGCGCGACGGTACGCGCTATAGCTATGTGGTGTGGCTCGACGTCGACACGAAACTGCCGCTGCGCATCGATCTGCTGGATCGCGACGGTGAAACGCTGGAGCAGTTCCGCGTCATTAGCTTCGCGGTTGACGAAGGCGTGCGCAATCTTATGCAGGGACTGCAAAAGGCTAATCTGCCGCCGTCGCTTTCGGTGCCGGAAGGCGAGAAGGTGACGCTGGGCTGGCAGCCAGGCTGGGTGCCTGCGGGCATGAAGCTGGTATCGCAAAGCCGACGCGACATTCCGGCAATGAATAAAACCGTTGAGTCGCGCCTCTACAGCGACGGCCTGTTCAGCTTCGCCATCAATATTACTCCGGCCGATAAAAGCAGCGTCACGCAGACGTTGCGCACAGGACGTCGTACGGTACAGACCGAAGTGCGCAATAATAGCGAAATCACCGTCGTGGGCGAACTACCACCCGCCACGGCAAAACGCATAGCGGACAGTATTGATTTGGGGTCGCAACGATGATGAGAGAGTGGGCCACGGTGGTGGCATGGCGTGACGGCATTGCCACGCTGCATACAGAGGCGAAAACCTCCTGCAACAGCTGCTCGGCGCGTAAAGGCTGCGGCAGCCATATGCTTAACAAACTGGGGCCGAAAGATGCGCACGTAATGGAGATTGTCAGCGCGACGCCGCTGCAGCCTGGCCAGCGCGTTGAGCTTGGCATCAAAGAGAGCAGCCTGCTCGGTTCGGCGCTGCTGGTCTATATGACGCCGCTGTTTGGGCTGTTTCTGCTGGCTGGCCTGTTCCAGGCGCTGTTTCACAGCGATCTGGCGGCGGCCTGCGGCGCGCTGCTCGGCGGCATCGGCGGCTTTATCGTCGCCAAAGGCGTGTCGATGAAAGTAGGCGATCGCGCTGCTTTTCAGCCCATCATTCTGAACGTTGCGCTTCCACCTGACGCCCTGCGCGTGGAAAGCGAAGCGTAATCCTCTGCAGGCCGCGTATATCGCGGCCTTTTAGCGCCTGTTTCTCGCCAAAAAGTGTTGTGATTCCGCTACGTTCCATTCTTTTATGCGCGGCCTTAACAGTGTAATATGCGTCGTCATTAATGAGGCTGACAGGATTGTAGGTAAAGAGCGATCTTCCTGAATGTGTCTGTGCTCAGGTTCTCAACTGTTTTTCTACGTGAAGATATTCATATAAATGAAGCACATAAGAAACTTCTCCATCATCGCGCACATTGACCACGGTAAATCGACGCTCTCTGACCGCCTGATTCAAATCTGTGGTGGCCTGACCGATCGCGAGATGGCGGCGCAGGTTCTCGACTCAATGGACCTGGAGCGCGAGCGCGGCATTACCATCAAAGCGCAGAGCGTGACGCTCGATTACAAAGCGCTCAACGGCGAAACTTACCAGCTCAATTTCATCGATACCCCAGGGCACGTCGACTTCTCCTATGAAGTATCGCGCTCGCTGGCGGCCTGCGAAGGCGCGCTGCTGGTGGTGGATGCAGGACAGGGCGTAGAAGCGCAGACCCTGGCGAACTGCTACACCGCGATTGAGATGGATCTGGAAGTTGTGCCGGTACTGAATAAAATCGACCTGCCCGCCGCCGATCCGGAACGCGCGGCGCAGGAGATTGAAGATATCGTCGGCATTGACGCCACCGATGCGGTGCGCTGCTCGGCGAAAACCGGCGTCGGCGTGCCGGAAGTGCTGGAGCGTCTGGTGCGCGATATTCCGCCGCCGGAAGGGGATCCAGAAGGTCCGCTGCAGGCGCTGATTATCGACTCCTGGTTCGACAACTACCTTGGCGTCGTCTCGCTGATCCGCGTGAAAAACGGCACCCTGCGCAAAGGCGACAAAGTCAAAGTGATGAGCACCGGCCAGGTCTACAACGCCGATCGCCTCGGCATCTTCACGCCGAAGCAGGTCGACCGCACGCAGCTCAACTGCGGCGAAGTGGGCTGGCTGGTCTGCGCCATCAAAGATATCCTTGGCGCGCCGGTGGGCGATACCCTGACGCTGTCGCGCAACCCGGCGGAGAAAGCGCTGCCTGGCTTTAAGAAAGTGAAGCCGCAGGTCTATGCCGGTCTGTTCCCGGTCAGCTCCGACGACTACGAAGCCTTCCGCGACGCCCTCGGCAAGCTGAGCCTGAACGACGCCTCGCTGTTCTATGAGCCGGAAAGCTCTACCGCGCTCGGCTTCGGCTTCCGCTGCGGCTTCCTGGGTCTGCTGCATATGGAGATCATTCAGGAGCGCCTGGAGCGCGAATACGATCTCGATCTGATCACCACCGCGCCAACCGTAGTGTACGAAGTTGAGACCACTAGCGGCGAAATTGTCTACGTCGACAGCCCGTCGAAGCTGCCGCCGCTGAACAACATCGAAGAGCTGCGCGAACCGATCGCCGAGTGTCATATGCTGCTGCCGCAGGAGTACCTGGGCAACGTCATTACGCTCTGCGTTGAGAAGCGCGGCGTGCAGACCAATATGGTCTACCACGGCAACCAGGTAGCGCTGACCTACGATATTCCGATGGCGGAAGTGGTTCTCGACTTCTTTGACCGTCTGAAATCGACCTCGCGCGGCTATGCGTCGCTCGATTACAACTTCAAGCGTTTCCAGGCGTCTGACATGGTGCGCGTAGACGTACTGATTAACCAGGAGCGCGTCGATGCGCTGGCGCTGATCACCCACCGTGATAACTCGCAGTATCGCGGTCGCGAGCTGGTTGAGAAGATGAAAGATCTGATCCCGCGTCAGCAGTTCGACATTGCGATTCAGGCGGCGATCGGCAACCACATCATTGCTCGCTCAACCGTGAAGCAGCTGCGTAAAAACGTACTTGCTAAATGCTACGGCGGCGACGTCAGCCGTAAGAAGAAACTGTTGCAGAAGCAGAAAGAAGGTAAAAAGCGCATGAAGCAGGTGGGTAACGTTGAGCTGCCGCAGGAAGCCTTCCTCGCCATTCTGCATGTCGGTAAGGACAGCAAATAAGGATCCCTAATGGCTAATATGTTCGCCCTGGTTCTGGCGCTAGCGACGCTGATCACCGGTATTATCTGGTGTATCGATCGCGTGAAGTGGGCGCCGGCGCGCCGGGCTAAACGAGCGGAAGCGCAGGCTGCGGCTGGCCACTCCCTCGACGACAAAACGCTGGCGAAAGTCGGCGGACAGCCTGGCTGGGTGGAGACCGCTGCGTCGGTCTTCCCGGTGCTGCTGGTGGTATTTGTGGTGCGATCGTTTATCTATGAGCCCTTCCAGATCCCGTCTGGCTCTATGATGCCAACGCTGCTGATCGGCGATTTTATTCTGGTGGAGAAGTTCGCCTACGGCATCAAAGATCCCATCACCCAGACAACGCTGATCCCGACCGGTCATCCGCAGCGCGGCGATATCGCGGTATTTAAATACCCGAAAGATCCGAGCCTGGATTACATTAAGCGCGTCATCGGCCTGCCGGGCGACAAAGTTGTGTTCGATCCCTACAGCAAAACGCTGACCGTCAGCCCGAACTGCGCCGCCGGCCAGCGCTGTGCCAGCGCGCTGCCGATTACCTACACCAATATCGAGCCGAGCAACTTTATCCAGACATTTAGCGGCTTTGACGGCAACGAAGCGGGCAACGGCTTCTATCAGGTGCCGCAGGGCGAAACGATGCGCGGCGGTCTGCGTCTTGGCACGCGTAAAGAGACGCTGGGCAAGGTTACGCACGATATTTTGCTGGTAAACGAAGCGCAGAGCCAGGCGAGCATGTATTATCAGCAGCCGGGCCAGCCGCAGGCGACCTGGATCGTGCCGCAGGGGCAATATTTTATGATGGGCGATAACCGCGACAACAGCGCCGACAGCCGCTACTGGGGCTTTGTCCCGGAACGCAATCTGGTCGGCAAGGCGGTCGCCATCTGGATGAGCTTCGATAAGCAGGAAGGTCAGTGGCCGACAGGCGTACGCCTGAGCCGTATCGGCGGCATTCACTGAGTAATCTGGCCCGGATAAACGGGCAAAACGGTTGGCCTCCTGCGGGGGGCCACTGCACACTAAACAGAATGTGTTGGAAAGCCAGCCCTGTTTCGTATGCAGAGTCACAGACGCACAAAAGAACTGGAATCGCATGAACCCCATCCTCATTAATAAGCTTCAGCGCAAACTGGGCTACACTTTTACTCATCCGGAACTCTTGCAACAGGCGCTAACGCACCGCAGCGCCAGCAGTAAGCACAACGAGCGTCTCGAATTTCTCGGCGATTCCATTCTCAGCTATGTAATCGCCAATGCGCTTTATCATCGCTTTCCTCGCGTTGACGAGGGCGATATGAGCCGCATGCGCGCAACGCTGGTGCGTGGCAACACGCTGGCGGAGATGGCGCGAGAGTTTGACCTTGGCGAATGTTTGCGCCTGGGGCCGGGCGAACTGAAAAGCGGCGGATTTCGTCGCGAATCGATCCTGGCGGATACGGTGGAGGCGCTGATTGGCGGCATCTTCCTCGACAGCAATATCCAGACGGTGGAAAAGCTGATCCTTGACTGGTATCAGACGCGCCTCGAGCAGATTAGCCCGGGCGATAAACAAAAAGATCCGAAAACCCGCCTGCAGGAGTATCTGCAGGGGCGTCACCTGCCGCTGCCGTCCTATCTGGTGGTGCAGGTGCGTGGCGAAGCCCACGATCAGGAATTCACCATTCACTGTCAGGTGAGTGGCATGGCTGAACCGGTGGTGGGCGTAGGCTCCAGCCGCCGTAAAGCAGAACAGGCAGCTGCCGAACAGGCGCTAATTAAGCTTGGTCTCGAATAGCAATATCCCGGCGCCTGAACAGGCGCTGAAAAAGTCAGGACTCGAATGAGCGAACAGAATACCTATTGCGGCTTTGTCGCGATTGTCGGCCGACCCAACGTCGGCAAATCCACCTTACTGAACCAGCTGCTGGGGCAGAAGGTGTCGATCACCTCGCGTAAGCCGCAAACCACGCGTCACCGCATTATGGGCATCCACACCGAAGGCGAATATCAGGCCATCTATGTGGATACGCCCGGGCTGCACATGGAAGAGAAGCGCGCCATCAACCGCCTGATGAACCGCGCGGCCAGCAGCTCCATCGGTGATGTCGAGCTGGTGATATTCGTGGTCGAAGGCACGCGCTGGACGCCAGACGACGAAATGGTGCTGAACAAGCTGCGCGACAACAAAGTGCCGGTAGTGCTGGCCATCAACAAAGTGGACAACATTCAGGATAAAAGCATTCTGCTGCCCCATCTGCAGTTCCTGAGCCAGCAGATGAACTTTCTCGACATCGTGCCGATCTCCGCTGAAAGCGGAAAAAACGTCGACACCATCGCGGCGATTGTGCGCAAGCGTCTGCCGCAGGCAGATCACCACTTCCCGGAAGATTACATCACCGACCGCTCGCAGCGCTTTATGGCGTCGGAGATTATCCGCGAGAAGCTGATGCGCTTCCTCGGTGCCGAACTGCCGTACTCGGTTACGGTCGAGATCGAGCAGTTCGTCAGTAACGATCGCGGCGGCTACGATATCAACGGCCTGATCCTCGTCGAGCGCGAAGGGCAGAAGAAGATGGTGATCGGCAACAAAGGCGCCAAAATCAAAACTATCGGTATTGAAGCGCGTAAAGACATGGAAGAGATGTTCGAAGCCAAAGTGCATCTCGAACTGTGGGTCAAAGTGAAGTCAGGCTGGGCCGACGACGAACGTGCGCTGCGCAGCCTGGGCTACGTAGACGACCTCTGATCCTATGGAAGGCTGGCAACGCGCCTTTGTGCTGCATAGTCGCCCCTACAGCGAAACCAGCCTGCTGCTCGATCTCTTCAGCGAAAGCCATGGGCGGGTCAGGGTGCTGGCAAAAGGCGCGCGCGCGCGCCGCTCGCAGCTGAAAGGCACGCTGCAGCCCTTTACGCCGCTGCTGGTGCGCTGGACCGGGCGCGGCGAGGTCAAAACCCTGACCAAAGCCGAAGCGGTCTCGCTGGCGCTGCCGCTCAGCGGCATTACGCTCTACTGCGGCCTTTACGTGAACGAACTGGTGTCGCGCGTGCTGGAGCAGGAATTTCCCTTCTCAGAACTCTTCTTCGACTACCTGAACTGCCTGCAGACGCTGGCGGCCGACAACAGCTCGCCAGAACCGGCGCTGCGCCGCTTCGAGCTGGCGCTGCTCGGGCATCTCGGCTACGGCGTCGACTTTCTGCACTGCGCCGGCAGCGGCGAGCCGGTTACCGACGCCATGACCTACAGCTACCGTGAAGAGAAAGGCTTTATCGCCAGCCTGGTCACTGGCCAGCGCAGCTTCACCGGCCGTCAGCTGCGCGCGCTGTGGGAGCGCGATTTCCCCGATGCCGACACGCTGCGCGCCGCCAAGCGCTTTACCCGCATCGCGCTGAAACCCTACCTGGGCGGCAAGCCCTTAAAGAGCACCGAGCTGTTTCGCCAGTTCGTGCCGAAAAAGCGGCCCGACGCAACCAGCCCGTAGCGCTGTGCCTGCGCCGCGCGCCGCGGTACACTCTGATTTTTCGACATAGTTAAGCTGAGGATTGTCATGGCTGAGTTGCTGTTAGGGGTCAATATCGATCATATCGCCACGGTACGTAACGCGCGCGGCACCCACTATCCCGATCCGGTGCAGGCCGCTTTTGTTGCCGAGCAGGCGGGCGCGGAAGGCATTACCGTCCACCTGCGCGAAGATCGCCGCCATATCACCGATCGCGACGTGCGCATTCTGCGCGACACCATCCAGACGCGTATGAACCTGGAGATGGCGGTCACCGACGAGATGGTTGGTATCGCCTGCGAGATCAAGCCGCACTTTGTCTGTCTGGTGCCGGAAAAGCGCGAAGAGGTAACCACCGAGGGCGGCCTTGACGTGGCGGGCCAGCAGGACAAAATCAACGCGGCGGTTAAGCAGCTGAGCGACGCGGGCATTCAGGTTTCGCTGTTTATCGACCCCGATCATCGTCAGATTGAGGCGGCGGTTGCCAGCGGCGCGCCCTACATTGAAATTCATACCGGTGCCTATGCCGAGGCGGCGGAAGGGCTGCCGCGCGAGGCGGAGCTGACGCGTATCCGTCACGCCGCCACCTTTGCCGCCAGCCTGGGCCTCAAGGTCAACGCCGGCCACGGCCTCACCTACCACAACGTCCAGCCGATCGCCGCACTGCCGGAGATGCACGAGCTGAATATCGGCCACGCCATTATCGGCCGCGCGCTCTTCAGCGGCCTGGCCGACGCGGTAAAAGAGATGAAGCTGCTGATGCGGGAAGCGCGTCGCTGATGGCTATTCTCGGACTGGGCACCGACATCGTCGAAATCGAGCGTATTGCCGGGGTGATTGAGCGCTCCGGCGACCGCCTGGCGCGGCGCGTGCTGAGCGAAGCCGAGTGGCAGCAATATCAGCAGCACCAGCAGCCGGTGCGCTTTCTGGCCAAACGTTTTGCCGTCAAGGAAGCGGCGGCCAAAGCCTTCGGCACCGGCATTCGCGGCGGGCTGGCGTTTAATCAGTTTGAAGTTTACAACGATGAGCTGGGTAAGCCTGGGCTGCGCTTTTTCAACCACGCCAGCGACGTGGCGGAGAGGCTGGGGGTCAGGCAGGTTCACGTCACGCTGGCGGATGAGCGTCACTACGCCTGCGCAACGGTGATTATTGAAAACTAGTGGTGCAGCACCACGAACTTCTCCCACAGCGCATCGCGCGACTCGATGTGCTGTGGATCGATAATGATGGTGTTATCGATAGGGCAGACGCTCTGGCAGGTCGGGGCGTCGTAATGGCCGATGCACTCGGTGCAGCGGCCGGGGTCAATCTCGTAGATCTCCGCGCCGAGCCTGATCGCCTGGTTAGGGCATTCGGGTTCGCACATATCGCAATTGATGCATTTGGCGGTAATCAGCAGCGCCATGATTTCACCTGATCAGCTAAAAACGGCGCCATTATACTCGCGTTCGCCGCTCAGTTCAGCTTTTTCACCAGCGCTTCGCTGTGACGGATATGGCTGGCGGCGCGCTCTGGATCGTTCTGCACCAGCGCCATAAACAGCAGGTCGGTCAGCGCCAGCTGCGCCGTGGTCGACGAGATAGCGGCGCTGCGCGTGCTCTGCTCTTCCGCCACGGTGTAGAGGCAGTGGGTGGCGGTCTGCTGCAGGCTATTGGGGGTAAAGCCGGTAAACGCCAGCACGTAGGCGCCAATCTGCGCGGCCTCCTGCGCTGCCAGGTTGATCTCTTTACGCTCGCCGGTATAGGAGATCGCCAGCAGCACGTCGCCGGGACGCATCGCCTGCACGCTGGCCAGCAGGGCGTGCATATCCTGCTCCGCTACCGCATTGATGCCGATCTTCATCAGCTTCCAGGAAAAATCCTTCGCCACCAGCCCCGAGGCGCCGATGCCCACCAGCACGATGCGCTGGGCGTTTTTCAGCAGGTGCAGCGTCTCGTGCAGCTTCTCTTCGCTGTTGATATCGAGCGTGGCGCGAATCGCAGAGAGTTTCTCGGTCAGCAGCTTCTCGCCCACGGTTTTCAGCGAGTCGTCGCTGAGAATATGGTTATGCACGGTAATGGCGTCGCGATCCGCCAGCGACTCGCTCAGCGCCAGCTTAAGCGCCGGAAAGCCCTTATAGCCCAGCTTCTGCGCGAATTTCACCACGCTCGACTGACTCACCCCCGACTCTTCAGCCAGCTTCTGCGAGCTGAGATGGCGCGCCCGATCCGGCTGTGATAACAGAAAGTCCGCCAGCCGGCGCTCGTTTAGCGCCAGACGCGGATAGAGCTGACGAATGCGCAGCAATGAGCTCATGCCTGGTCCTCGTTTAAGTAGCCTGCCCTAAGATACCTGTACCTGCTGAAGAATAAACTATTCATCTGGCATTGTAGCCGCTGGAATTAAAAATAGCTGTCGTCGCCGCTGCGGCAGTTGATGGCTACAATAAGGAACCATAGGGCGAATAAAACAGAAAGGAGCGTTTTTTGACCAAAGGTACACAACGTCGCGTGGTGTTTTTCGATCTGGATGGCACATTGCATCAGCAGGATATGTTCGGCACCTTTATGCGCTATACGCTGTGGCGTCAGCCGCTCAATTTGCTGCTGGTGGTCCCGCTGCTGCCGGTGGTGGGGCTGGGGCTGCTGATCAAAGGGCGCGCGGCGCGCTGGCCAATGAGCCTGCTGCTCTGGTCGATCACCTTCGGCCGTTCGGAGCGCACACTGCAGCAGCGCGAAGCCGCTTTTGCGCAGTGGTTTCGCCAGCGGGTGACGGCGTTTCCGGTGGTGCAGCAGCGCCTTACCGACTACCTCGGCAGCGACGATGCCGACGTCTGGCTGATCACCGGCTCGCCGCAGTCGCTGGTAGAACAGGTTTACTACGATTCGGCGTTCCTGCCGCGCGTCAAACTGATCGCCAGCCAGATGCAGCGCGGCTTTGGCGGCCGCGTGCTGGCGATGCGCTGCCTCGGCCATGAGAAAGTGGTCCAGCTCGAAGAGAAGATCGGCACGCCGCTGCAGCTCTATAGCGGCTACAGCGACAGTAAGCAGGATAACCCGCTGCTCTTTTTCTGCCAGCACCGCTGGCGCGTAACGCCGCGCGGCGAGCTTCAACAGCTGGAGTAGGGTTGCATCTTCGATTCTGCGCGCGGGATCGCTATAATGCGCCGCTTTGCTGCTGCCGGGAGTGAGCCTGCGTGAATCAATCTCAAGACGAATACTGGATGCGCCACGCGCTGCGGCTGGCGCGCATCGCCTGGGAACAGGGCGAGGTGCCGGTCGGTGCGGTGCTGGTGCAGGGCGATCGCGTGATTGGCGAAGGGTGGAACCGGCCCATCGGCCAGCACGACCCGACCGCCCACGCCGAAATCATGGCGCTGCGCCAGGGCGGCAAGGTGCTGGAAAATTACCGCCTGCTGGATACCACCCTCTACGTCACGCTGGAGCCCTGCGTGATGTGCGCCGGCGCGATGGTACACAGCCGTATCGCGCGACTGGTCTACGGTGCCGGTGATGAGAAAACCGGCGCGGCGGGCTCGCTGATTGACGTACTCGGCCATCCCGGTATGAATCATCAGGTCGCAATGCAGAGCGGCGTGCTGGCGGAAGAGTGCGCGGCGATGCTGAGCGACTTTTTCCGCATGCGTCGCGAGCAGAAAAAAGCGCTGCGTCAGGCGCAGCGCGGAAGGGAGTAGCGCTGCGTCGCGGCGCAGTGCTTTTTGCGCGCAGCCTAGTTCATGGCGATTTCCGGCGCCACCGCCGGATAGCCGCTGGCCAGCTCCGCCTCGCGCGCCGACTGCTGGGCCAGCCGTTTCTCCTGCTCCTGCAAATACCCCACCAGGCTCAGCTGATACTTACGGATGTTCTCGACGTAGTTATAGGCTTCGTGGCCGCGCGCGTAGCCGTAGGTGGTCTGCGCGTAATAGCGTTTCTGGCTCAGCATCGGCAGCCGCAGCTTTACGTCGGCCCAGCTGTCGGGGTTGCCGCCCTGTTTCACCGTGAGTTTGCGCGCGTCCAGCATATGAGCGTAGCCCATGTTATACGCCGCCAGCGCGAACCAGATGCGCTCCTCTTCGGGAATGGTGGCGGGCACCTTGTCCATCATGCGCTGTAAATAGAGGCTGCCGCCGCGAATGCTCTGCTCGGTATCGGTGCGATCCTCGACGTTAAGGCTGTCGGCGGTGCTGCGCGTCAGCATCATCATGCCGCGCACGCCGGTAGGGGAGGTCGCCAGCGGATTCCAGTGCGACTCCTGATAGGAGATCGCCGCCAGCAGCCGCCAGTCGATGCTGGCCGCATACTTCTCAAACAGCGGTTTGATCTCCGGCAGCGTGACGTCGATGGCGCGCAGGAAAGTGCGGGTATCCACATAGTCGAAGGTGCCGACGTGACCGAGGTACTTCTCCTCCAGGCGCGCCATAACGCCTTCTTCGCCCATAGAGTTAAAAAAGTCGAGCATCGCGGCGTTCAGGCTGCTGTCGTCGCTGTGCGGCACATACCAGGTAACCGGCTCTTCATCCGTGACGTCGAACGCCACCGCCAGCTGCGGATGGATGCGCTGCAGCAGGGCGATGGTAACGGAGTCGCCGATGGTGTAGTCGAGCTTGCCGTCCGCCACCGCTTCCAGCAGCGCTTTAGGCGCCTGGTCGGTGGAGATAACCCAGTTAAGATCGGGATATTGCTTATCGCGCGCCGTTTTCAGCGACGACAGATAGGCGGAGCCGGATGCGACCCGCAGCTCTCCTTTCAGGTCGCCGAGGTTTTTCGGGCGCGGCTTATCGACGCGATAGACCAGCTGCTGGGACACGGAGTAGTAGCTCGGCCCGGTTTTATAGCGCGTCAGCCGTTCATCGTTATAAATCAGCCCTGCCGCCAGCATGTCCGCCTTGCCATCGTCGAGATCGTCAAACAGATCGCTGAGGTTCGGGCGCACCGTGACCTTGAGCCTGACGCCCAAATAGTCTGCAAAGCGCTTCGCCAGTTCGTAATCCATACCGGCAGGGGCTTTATTGATGGTGTAGTAAGTCAGCGGGGAATTGATGGTACTGATACGCAGCACTCCCCGTGATTTTATCTGCGAAATCGCATCCTGTCCGTTGCCGTACCACGGGATCGATGGCCATAACGCCATCGCCAGCAGCAGGGTGACGAGACCGATCAGCAGATAGTTTAATTTTAGGCGTTTCAAATAGTTGTCTCTCGCTGGCTCTAAGGCCTCTGTCTTTTAAAGGCAGTATTGATCTTTTTTGAACTCCCAGAGCGAGGGGCATTTTGCGCAACTCGGCAGCGTAGAGCAACTTATAAAGCAGGTTTTGCGCAAAATTCAGGCTATTCCGCAGAGAGAGAAATTATGCGCAAACGGTTTCGTCGGGCGGGGTGTTTCTCTATAATACCGCCCGTTTTCTGCTGTTGTGCCCCTTGAAGCGTCGCACGGCGCTCTGACGAGAGATTAAATGATGGAAATTCTGCGTGGTTCGCCCGCCCTGTCGGCATTTCGTGTAAACAAACTGCTGACCCGCTTTCAGGACGCTCACCTGCCGGTGAGTGACATTTACGCCGAGTACGTCCATTTTGCCGATGTCAGCGCACCGCTGAACGCTGATGAAAAAGCGCGCCTGCAGCGCCTGCTGAAATACGGTCCTTCTCTCGCCGAACATGCGCCGCAAGGCCGCCTGCTGCTGGTGACGCCGCGTCCCGGCACCATTTCGCCCTGGTCATCCAAAGCCACCGACATCGCGCACAACTGCGATCTGCCGCAGGTGCGCCGTCTGGAGCGCGGCCTGGCTTTCTACGTGCAGGCGCCGCAGCTGACCGACGCCCAGTGGCAGACGCTTCAGGCGCTGCTGCACGACCGTATGATGGAGACGGTCTTCAGCGATCTGTCGCAGGCGGAGGCGCTGTTCGCACACCACGAGCCGCAGCCGCTGAAAAGCATCGACGTGCTCAATAGCGGCCGTCAGGCGCTGGAAGAGGCTAACCGCACGCTGGGGCTGGCGCTGGCGGATGATGAAATCGACTACCTGCTGACGGCGTTCCAGCGTCTCGGGCGCAACCCGAACGATATCGAACTCTATATGTTCGCGCAGGCTAACTCCGAGCACTGCCGCCATAAAATTTTTAACGCTGACTGGATTATCGACGGTGAAAAGCAGCCGAAGTCGCTGTTTAAGATGATTAAAAACACCTTCGAGACCACGCCGGACCACGTGTTGTCAGCTTATAAAGACAACGCGGCGGTAATGGAAGGCTCGGAAGTAGGGCGCTTCTACGCCGACGCGCAAAAAGGCGAGTATGAGTACCATCAGGAAGCGGCGCATATCCTGATGAAGGTTGAAACCCATAACCATCCGACGGCGATCTCGCCGTGGCCCGGCGCGGCGACCGGCTCCGGCGGCGAAATCCGCGATGAAGGCGCAACCGGGCGCGGCGCGAAGCCGAAAGCTGGCCTGGTCGGCTTCTCGGTCTCGAACCTGCGTATTCCTGGCTTTGAGCAGCCCTGGGAAGAGGATTTCGGCAAGCCGGAGCGCATCGTCAGCGCGCTGGACATTATGACCGAAGGCCCGCTGGGCGGCGCAGCGTTCAATAATGAATTTGGCCGTCCGGCGCTGAACGGCTATTTCCGCACCTATGAAGAGCGGGTCAACAGCCACAACGGCGTCGAGCTGCGCGGCTACCACAAGCCGATCATGCTGGCGGGCGGCATCGGCAATATCCGCGCCGACCACGTGCAGAAAGGCGAGATTAGCCTGGGCGCGAAGCTGATCGTGCTGGGCGGCCCGGCGATGAATATCGGCCTGGGCGGCGGCGCGGCCTCTTCTATGGCATCAGGCCAGTCGGACGCCGATCTCGATTTCGCCTCCGTACAGCGCGACAACCCGGAAATGGAGCGCCGCTGTCAGGAGGTGATCGACCGCTGCTGGCAGATGGGCGAAGAGAACCCGATTCTGTTTATCCACGACGTCGGCGCGGGTGGCCTCTCCAACGCCATGCCGGAGCTGGTGAGCGACGGCGGCCGCGGCGGCCGTTTCAACCTGCGCGACATCCTTAACGACGAGCCGGGCATGAGCCCGCTGGAAGTGTGGTGCAACGAGTCGCAGGAGCGTTACGTGCTGGCGGTGGCGCCGGAGAAGCTGGCGCAGTTCGATGCGCTCTGTCAGCGTGAGCGTGCGCCTTACGCCGTGATCGGCGAGGCGACCGAAGAGCAGCACCTGAGCCTGAGCGACAGCCACTTCGGCAATACCCCTATCGATATGCCGCTGGACGTGCTGCTGGGCAAAACGCCGAAGATGACGCGCGACGTGGCGACGCAGCAGGCGAAAGGTGAGCCGCTGCTGCGCGACGGTATCACCCTGAGCGACGCGGTAAACCGCGTGCTGCACCTGCCGACCGTGGCGGAGAAAACTTTCCTCGTCACCATCGGCGACCGTAGCGTAACCGGCATGGTAGCGCGCGACCAGATGGTCGGTCCGTGGCAGATTCCGGTGGCGAACTGCGCGGTCACTACCGCCAGCCTCGACAGCTATCACGGTGAAGCCTTTGCGCTGGGCGAGCGCGCGCCGGTTGCGCTGCTCGACTTTGCCGCCTCTGGCCGTCTGGCGGTGGGCGAAGCGCTGACCAACCTGGCGGCGACGCAGATTGGCGATCTCAAGCGCGTGAAACTCTCCGCTAACTGGATGGCGGCGGCAGGTCACCCGGGCGAAGATGCCGGCCTGTATGAAGCGGTCAAAGCGGTGGGCGAAGCGCTCTGTCCTGCGCTCGGCATTACGATTCCGGTGGGCAAAGACTCCATGTCGATGAAAACCCGCTGGCAGGAAGGCATTGAGCAGCGCGAAATGACCTCGCCGCTGTCGCTGGTGATCACCGCCTTCGCCCGCGTAGAGGATGTGCGCCGCACCGTGACGCCTGAGCTGCAGGCGGACGGCGAAAACCTGCTGCTGCTGATCGATCTCGGCAACGGCGCCAATACCCTGGGCGCGACCGCGCTTTCTCAGGTCTACCGTCAGCTGGGCGACAAGCCGGCCGACGTGCGCGACGCGCAGCAGCTGGCTGGCTTCTTCAAGGCTATTCAGACGCTGGTGGCGCAGCAGAAGCTGCTGGCCTACCACGATCGTTCAGACGGCGGCCTGCTGGTTACGCTGGCGGAAATGGCCTTTACCGGCCACTGCGGCATTGAGGTCGATATCGCCGCGCTGGGCAGCGACGCGCTGGCTGCGCTCTTTACCGAAGAGCTGGGCGCGGTGATCCAGATTAAAGCGGAAGACCGCGCGGCCGTGGAGAAAGTGCTGGCGGATTGCGGCCTCGCAGGCTGCAGCCACGCAATCGGCAGCGCGCAGCGCGGCGATCGCTTTGTGATTCGCTCTGGCGACAGCGCGATCTACAGCGAAAGCCGCACGACGCTGCGCACCTGGTGGGGCGAAACCAGCTGGCAGATGCAGCGCCTGCGCGACAACCCGATCTGTGCCGATCAGGAGCATGAGGCGCGCAAAGATGACAACGATCCTGGCCTGAACGTCTCTCTGACCTTTAACCCGGAAGAGGATGTCGCCGCGCCGATGATTGCTACCGGCGCACGTCCGCGCGTCGCGGTGCTGCGCGAGCAGGGCGTTAACTCCCATGTCGAAATGGCGGCCGCGTTCCATCGCGCTGGCTTTACGGCGGTCGACGTGCATATGAGCGATCTGCTGGCGGGACGTCGCGATCTGGAGGCGTTCCAGGCGCTGGTGGCGTGCGGCGGCTTCTCCTACGGCGACGTGCTGGGCGCTGGCGAAGGCTGGGCGAAATCGATTCTGTTCAACAACCGCGTGCGCGATACCTTCGAGGAGTTCTTCCATCGTCCGCAGACGCTGGCGCTGGGCGTATGTAACGGCTGTCAGATGATGTCGAACCTGCGCGAGCTGATCCCTGGCAGCGAACTCTGGCCGCGCTTCGTGCGTAACCAGTCAGAGCGTTTCGAAGCGCGTTTCAGCCTGGTGGAAGTGGCTGCCAGCCCGTCGCTGCTGCTGGACGGCATGGCCGGCTCGCATATGCCGATTGCGGTCTCTCACGGCGAAGGCTTTGTCGAGGTGCGCGACGGCGCGCATCTGGCTGCGCTGGAGTCCAAAGGGCTGGTCGCGCTGCGCTTTATCGATAACTACGGCAAGGTGACTGAGAGCTATCCGGCTAACCCGAACGGCTCGCCTAACGGCATTACGGCGGTGACGAACGAAAGCGGCCGCGTCACCATCATGATGCCGCACCCGGAGCGCGTCTTCCGTACGGTAAGCAACTCCTGGCACCCGGCGGAGTGGGGCGAAGATAGCCCGTGGATGCGCATCTTCCGTAACGCGCGGAAACAGCTGGGCTAAGCGAGATAAAAAGGAGACAGCGATGTCTCCTTTTTTTACTTGTTGGGAAATAGCGACAGGGTGCGCTCTTCGCTGTCTCTAAAAGGCGACATATATCTCCCTGATTAATCAGGGAATGATTTTCCTGCCCTTTAACTGTTGGGTTTTAGCGACAGAAGGGCGCGTGCGGCGAGGAAGGGGTGCTGGCAACTCTCTGAAAAAGAATGTTATTTCTTTTTTGGCACGAAGTTTGCTAATATTAGCTCGTGGCTCATTCTCCTGTTTATGATTGCCCCGCACTGCGGCAGAGCTCATAAAAACTGAATGACGCACCAAACGGAGCCTGCCGTCCACCTGTTGATAATCGTTTGCTCTGCAACGTTTTCAAATATCGGGCGCAACGTTGAGTTAGGCTCCACCTTATTTTCAGGCGATGCTGCGGCGTCGCTCTCACGGCAGGCCGAAAGGCCTGCCGTTTTCATTTCCGCTCTATCTTCCACTAGCGGACTTCGCTAGCATTCACACAGCGTTTATTAAAGGAAGCGACCGCGTGAGAAGATGGCGTTTATTTCCCCGTTCGTTGCGCCAGCTGGTGCTAATGGCGTTTTTGCTGGTGCTGCTGCCGCTGCTGGTGCTCGCCTGGCAGGCCTGGGAAAGTTTGTCGGCGTTAAGCGATCAGGCCGCCGATACCAACCGCAATACCTTCACCGACGTGCGCCGCAGCGAAGCGATGGCACGCACCGCGCTGGAGCTGGAGCGCAGCTACCGCCAGTATTGCGTGCTGGGCGACGCCACCCTGGCGCGCCTCTATCAGACGCAGCGCGCACGTTACAGCCAGATACTTGATTCTCACGCCTCCAGCCTGCCCGCGCTGACCGCATTCCAGACGCTGCGTACCATTCTGCCGCAGCTCACTCAACTCCAGTGCAGTAACGGCAACCCGGTCGCGGCCGCCTCGCAGGCGCTGGATCGCTTTTCCGCCGTTAATGCGCAGCTGGTGCAGGAGACGCGTGAAGTGGTATTCGCTCGCGGGCTGCAGCTGCAGCGCGAAATTGCCGATCGCGGCCAGTTTTTCGGCTGGCAGGCGCTTATCCTGTTTATCGTCAGCCTGGCGCTGGTGCTGCTCTTTACCCGCATGATTATCGGGCCGGTCAAAAGCGTCGAGCGCATGATCAACCGGCTCGGCGAAGGACGCGAACTGGGCGCGACCGTGGCGTTCCGCGGCCCGCGCGAGCTGCGCTCCCTGGGCCAGCGCATCGTCTGGCTTAGCGAGCGGCTGGCCTGGCTGGAGACGCAGCGTCACGCGTTCCTGCGCCATCTCTCCCACGAGCTGAAGACGCCGCTCGCCAGCCTGCGCGAAGGCACGGAGCTGCTGGCGGATGAAGTGGTCGGTGCGCTGAACGACGATCAGAAAGAGGTGGTGGCGATTCTGGATACCAGCAGCCGCCATCTGCAGCGCCTGATTGAACAGCTGCTTGATTACAACCGTAAGCTGGTGGAGGAGCCGACGACGCTGGAGACGGTGGATATCGTCGAGCTGGTGGATATGGTGGTCAGCGCCCATGCGCTGCCGGCGCGCGCCAAGCTGATGCATGTGCAGCGCGATCTGCAGGTGAAAAGCTGCCTCGCGGAGCCTGAGCTGCTGATGCGCGTCATCGATAACTTATACTCTAACGCCGTGAACTATGGCGGCGAATCCGGTAGCATCTGGCTGCGCAGTCAGCTGCACGGCGACAAGGTGTGGATAGAGGTCGCCAACAGCGGCACGCCGATTCCTGAGAAAGAGCGCGAAATGATATTCGAACCCTTTTTCCAGGGGAGCCTGCAGCGCAAAGGGCCGATAAAAGGCAGCGGGCTGGGACTGAGCATCGCCAAAGACTGTCTGCGCCGCATGCAGGGGGATCTGCAGCTGATCGACAGCAAAGATGCCGACGTTTGTTTTCGTATTGTACTGAATCACACAGCCGGGACTCTCTGACAGATGAACATCCTCTTCGCCTCACTCTTAACCGCGCTGCTGAGCCTGTCGCTCAGCGGCTGCAGCGCCTCCCCGGCCGCTTCGTCCGCGCATCACGACGCCGTCGTCGCCGAGCCGGAGGTCAGACTGCCCGATTATCTGGCGACCGACTGCGCCAGCGTCTGGCGCAATGAAAGCACCACGGCGACGGGCAATCCGCTCTACTGGCTGCGCGCCATCGACTGCGCCGAGCGCCTGTCGCCCGCAGAGGCGCGCGCCGAAGCGCATCGCTGGCCGGTGGAAGGCTGGGCGCGCGCCTTTAAAAACGGCATTCTGATGGCTAACGGCAACGTTACGCCGCTGGAGCGCCGCGATTACGTTGAGGCGCTGGATGCCTACAGCAGCCGCTTTCCCGGCGCGGTGCGCCCGCTGATCCAGCTGTGGCGCGGCAATCAGGTCGCGCAGCTCGAACTCAGCGAAACGCGCTCGCGCTTCGCGCATTTGCAGCAGAGCAGCGATGCGCAGCTCGACGCGCTGCGTCAGCAGCAGACCCAAATGCGCAACACCCTTAACGACACGCAGCATAAGCTGGAGCGCCTGACGGATATTGAGCGCCAGCTCTCTTCGCGCAAGACGCCAGATGTCACCGAGAGCGGCCATGCGCCGGAAACGTCGTCATATGAGGAGCCTTAATGGCCAGACAATCCGCACGTCTGCTGCTGGTAGATGACGATCCCAGCCTGCTGAAGCTGCTGGGCATGCGCCTTAGCAGCGAGGGCTACCAGGTCACGACCGCCGCCAGCGGGCCGGAAGCGCTGCGCCTGCTGCAGAAAGAGCCGATCGATCTCGTCATCAGCGATTTGCGTATGGACGAAATGGACGGGCTGGCGCTGTTCGGCGAAATCCAGAAGCGCAACGCCAGCCTGCCGGTGATTATTCTCACCGCGCACGGCTCGATACCCGACGCCGTCTCTGCCACGCAGCAGGGCGTCTTTAGCTTTCTGACCAAGCCGGTCGATCGCGATGCGCTCTATAAGGCGATCGACGACGCGCTGGCGCAGCGCGCGCCCGCCAGCGACGACCGCTGGCGCGAAGCGATCGTTACCCGCAGCCCGATCATGCTGCGGCTGCTGGAGCAGGCGCATATGGTGGCGCAGTCCGACGTCAGCGTCTTAATCAACGGCCAGAGCGGCAGCGGCAAAGAGGTGCTGGCGCAGGCGATCCACGCCGCCAGTCCGCGCGCGGGCAAACCTTTCGTCGCCATCAACTGCGGCGCGCTGCCGGAGCAGCTGCTGGAGTCGGAGCTGTTCGGACATGCGCGCGGCGCCTTTACCGGCGCGGTCAGCGCGCGCGAAGGGCTGTTCCAGGCGGCGGAGGGGGGCACGCTGTTTCTGGACGAGATCGGCGATATGCCGCCGTCGCTGCAGGTGAAACTGCTGCGTGTGCTGCAGGAGCGCAAAATCCGTCCGCTCGGCAGCAATCACGATATCGACATTAACGTGCGCATTATCTCCGCCACCCACCGCGATTTGCCGAAGGCGATGGAGAAGAAAGAGTTTCGCGAGGATCTCTTTTATCGCCTGAACGTGGTCAACCTTAAGCTGCCCGCGCTGCACGAGCGGACCGAAGATATTCCGCTGCTCGCCGCCCATTTGCTGCGCCAGGCGGCGGATCGACATAAGCCTTTTGTGCGCAGCTTCTCTGTAGATGCGATGAAGCGGCTGATGACGGCGAGCTGGCCGGGCAACGTGCGCCAGCTGGTGAATGTGATCGAGCAGTGCGTGGCGCTGACCTCGTCGCCGGTGATCAGCGATGCGCTGGTCGAGCAGGCGCTCAGCGGCGAAAGCAGCGTGCTGCCGACCTTTGTCGAGGCGCGAAACCAGTTTGAACTTAACTACCTGCGCAAGCTGCTGCAGATGACCAAAGGCAATGTCACCAACGCCGCCCGACTGGCCGGGCGCAATCGCACCGAGTTTTATAAGCTGCTGTCCCGACATGAACTGGACGCCAGCGATTTTAAAGAGTAGCTTTCTGGCGCGATGAAGCGCCTGAGAGCGTCGACGAATGCCCCTGCGGGCGGGATGCGTTGCGGGCAACGCCCCTGTAGCCTGCGGCTGCGGGTCTATACTTACAGCACCCCATCCGGCCACGGAGGGAGTGAGAAAAGGGTCTGACATGAAAAAGATTGATGCGATTATCAAACCATTCAAACTCGATGATGTGCGCGAAGCCTTAGCTGAAGTGGGCATTACCGGGATGACGGTTTCTGAAGTGAAAGGCTTTGGCCGTCAGAAAGGGCACACTGAGCTCTATCGCGGCGCGGAATATATGGTCGACTTTCTGCCCAAGGTGAAAATCGAAATGGTGGTGGGCGACGACATCGTCGACACCTGCGTGGAAACCATTATGAAAACCGCGCAGACCGGTAAGATCGGCGACGGTAAGATTTTTGTTTTCGACGTGTCGCGCGTGGTGCGTATTCGTACCGGCGAAGAGGACGAAGAGGCGATCTAATTTCTGCTGTAGCAGAGAGAGGAGAGCCAGTAAAAGGCCGCTTTATCAGCGGCCTTTTGTTTATGTCTGGCTAGAGTCCCTTATGTGGACCAAACACCTCATAGTGAATGCGTGAAGCGTCTACGCCCGCGTCGCGCAGCTGACCGGCAATAAACTGCATAAAGCCTACCGGCCCGCACAGCCAGAACTGGGTGCGCGCATCCTGCAGCCGCGCGATTTCAGCGGTCAAATCCATAACGCCCTCGGCATCGTAACGGCCCGCGTCAGCCGCCTCCGGCACGCGGTACCAGATGCGCTTCTTAACGTCGCGCAGGCGGGCGGCCGTCTCGGCCACTTCATCCGCAAAGGCGTGCTGCGCGCCGTTTTCCGTGGCGTGCAGCCAGGTCACCGGCGCGGCATGCTGCTGGTCAGCCAGCGCATGCAGCATCGCCAGCATCGGCGTCACGCCGACGCCCGCCGAGATCAGCGCCACCGGCGTCTCCGTACTCACCGCCATAAAAACATCGCCGTGCGGCGCGGTTAACGCCAGTACATCGCCGACCTGCGCGTTGTCATGCAGCCAGCCGGAGACGGTGCCCTGCGCGTCGCGTTTCACCGCAATACGGTAGGTTTCGCCGTTGCTGGCGTGAGTAAGCGAATACTGGCGGTTCTGTTGGAACTCAAAGCCGGCAGGGTGCAGATGCAGGGTAAGGTACTGACCCGGCTTAAAGGCCGCCACCGCGTCGCCATCGACCGGGGCCAGGGTAAAGCTTTTGATAACGGAACTCTGCGTCTCGATAGCGGCAATGCGGAAGGGGCGAGTGCCGCGCCAGCCTCCTTTTTGCTGCTCGGTCTCCTGATAAATCGCCTCTTCACGCTGGATAAAGACCTCCGCCAGCACGCCGTAAGCGCGGCCCCACGCCGCCAGCACCTCATCCCCTGGATTCAGCAGCGCTTTAATCGTCGCCAGCAGGTTCTCGCCAACGATGGCGTACTGTTCCGGCTTAATCGCCAGGCTGGCGTGCTTCTGCGCGATCTTTTCAACGGCGGGCAGCAGCGCCGCCAGATTATCGAGATTCGCGCCATAGGCGCAGATCGCGTTAAACAGCGCTTCTCGCTGGTTGCCGTTGCGCTGGTTGTTCATATTGAAGACGTTTTTGAGTTCGGGATGCTGCGTCAGCATGCGGTCATAAAAGTGAGCGGTAAGCTTCGGTCCGACGGCGGCAACGGCGGGGAGGGTAGATTTCACGGTAGCGATGGTTTGTGCATCAAGCATAGGAATACCTCTGGCGGCGTAAAGTTGCATTTTAAATACATGTTATGATCGCGCCCTGAAGGTTGTAAATAACCCGCCGCGAAATAAGGTGATTACGCTGGCAAGGTTTAGCGACAGGCTGAAAAAATCTGCGTCACAACCTGATGAAATATCGTGATAAGAAGAGAGGGACAAAAAGCGTAAAAAACCTTTGCCAGCGGCGAGCCAATCGTTTGCGTGGATTACGGAATTGGCGCTACCGTCACCCGGCAAAACGGTTTACACTGTTGGCCTTTGCTCCTAAGGGAGCCTAAACCGCCGTTAAAAAGTTAGCTGAGTCAGGAGATGCGGATGTTAAAGCGTGAAATGAACATTGCCGATTATGATGCCGAGTTGTGGCAGGCGATGGAGCAAGAAAAAGTGCGTCAGGAAGAGCACATTGAACTGATTGCTTCTGAAAACTACACCAGCCCACGTGTAATGCAGGCGCAAGGTTCACAGCTCACCAATAAATACGCGGAAGGGTATCCGGGAAAACGCTACTACGGCGGTTGTGAATATGTCGACATCGTTGAGCAGCTGGCGATCGATCGCGCTAAAGCGCTGTTCGGCGCTGACTTCGCCAACGTGCAGCCGCACTCCGGCTCGCAGGCTAACTTCGCCGTCTATACCGCGCTGCTGCAGCCGGGCGACACCATTCTGGGTATGAACCTGGCGCACGGCGGTCACCTGACTCACGGCTCGCCGGTCAACCTCTCCGGCAAACTCTATAACGTCGTGCCTTACGGCATCGATGAGAGCGGCAAAATCGACTACAACGAGCTGGCCGAGCTGGCGAAAACGCATCAGCCGAAAATGATCGTCGGTGGCTTCTCCGCCTATTCCGGCGTTTGCGACTGGGCGAAAATGCGCGAAATCGCTGACAGCGTTGGCGCTTACCTGTTCGTCGATATGGCGCACGTGGCTGGCCTGGTCGCCGCTGACGTCTATCCGACCCCGGTGCCGCACGCCCATATCGTTACCTCGACCACCCATAAAACCCTGGCGGGTCCGCGCGGCGGCCTGATCCTGGCGAAAGGCGGCGACGAAGATCTCTACAAGAAACTTAACTCTGCCGTCTTCCCTGGCGGACAGGGCGGTCCGCTGATGCACGTTATCGCGGGTAAAGCGGTCGCGTTTAAAGAGGCGATGGAGCCGGAGTTCAAGGCGTACCAGCAGCAGGTGGCGAAGAACGCTAAAGCGATGGTAGAAGTACTGATCGCGCGCGGCTACGACATCGTATCTGGCGGCACCCATAACCATCTGTTCCTGATTGACCTGGTCAGCAAGAACATGACCGGCAAAGAGGCGGACGCCGCGCTGGGCCGCGCCAACATCACCGTTAACAAAAACAGCGTGCCGAACGATCCGAAAAGCCCGTTCGTTACCTCTGGCGTGCGCATCGGTACGCCTGCGGTGACCCGTCGTGGCTTTAAAGAAGCGGACGTTCGCGAGCTGGCTGGCTGGATCGCCGACGTGCTGGACAATGTTAACGACGAAGCGACTATCGAACGCACCAAACAGAAAGTGCTGGAGATCTGCTCGCGTCTGCCGGTTTACGCATAAGCGTACGCCTGTGCGATCGTAAAAAAGGATGGCTTCGGCCATCCTTTTTTTTGCCGCTGCCAGGCTAAAATCGCGCGCACTTACTGATTATGGACGCTTGCTGCGGGAGGCAGAATGACTATCGGCTCGGCTAAATGGCTCGGTCTTGGCTATTTCACTTACTTTTTTTGCTACGGCATCTATCTGCCTTTCTGGGGCGTCTGGCTGAAAGATACCGGCCTCGACGCGGGAAAGATCGGCCTGCTGCTGGGCTGCGGCATGGTGGCGCGCTTCGTCGGCAGCCTGCTGATCGCCTCGCAGGTAAAGCATCCGGCGCAGCTGATTAACGCGCTGCGGCTGCTGGCGCTGATGACAGGCCTGTTCGCCGCCGGCTACTGGATAGGGCAGCAGTGGCTGTGGCTGCTCTTCGTGATGGTCGGTTTTAACCTCTTTTTCTCGCCGCTGGTGCCGCTCAGCGATGCGCTGGCCGCGACCTGGACGCAGCAGATTGGCCTGAAGTATGGGCCAGTGCGGCTGTGGGGATCGCTGGCGTTCGTTATCAGCTCTGCGCTGACCGGGCTGCTGGTGAATCACTGGTCATCGCAGGCGATTCTGGCGCTGCTCTCCGTCGGCCTGCTGGCGATGCTGGGCGGCATGCTGTTGCCGCCGCACACCCGGCCGCAGGGCGAAGAGCGCCACAGCGCGGCGAGCGGTGGCTGGCAGGCGTGGCGCGATCTGCTGCGTGAAAACAGCGTGTGGCGATTTATGCTGTGCGTCACGCTGATGCAGGGGGCGCACGCCGCCTATTACGGCTTCAGCGCTATCTGGTGGCAGCAGAGCGGCTACTCCGCGTCGGTGGTAGGCTATCTGTGGTCGCTGGGCGTAGTGGCGGAGATTGTGATTTTCGCGCTGAGCAATCGCCTGTTTCGCCGCTGGCGCGCGCGGGATCTGCTGCTGCTCTCCGGCCTCTGCGCGCTGGCGCGCTGGACGCTGCTGGGCGCGACCGTTGAGCTGCCCTGGCTTATTGTCGGGCAGATCCTGCACTGCGGCAGCTTTACCGTTTGCCATCTGGCGGCGATGCGCTTTATCGCCGCGCGCAGCGGCCCGGACGTTATTCGCCTGCAGTCGATCTATTCGGCGCTGGCGATGGGCGGCGGCATCGCGGTGATGACCATGATCTGCGGCGTGCTCTTTACCCATCTGCAGGGACATCTCTTCTGGGTGATGGCGCTGGTGGCGCTGCCCGCGCTCTTCCTGCGGCCGCGCGCGGTTTAAGCCTCCAGCAGCGCCCGAATACGCTGCTGCTGATGTTCGCTCAGCGGCAGCTCGGCGTGGATCAGCGGCGGCGAATAGAGCGGCAGCGAGGTGGCGTAAGGTGAAATCACCAGCGCGATCTCGCGCGGCGCGCCATCGCGCTGAAAGTCGCTCATCTCCTGATATTTGATATTTATCGGCAGCAGCGAAATTTCCCGAATCTGCTGCTCGAGCTGCTGCTCAAGCCGGGCGTTTTCGCCGGTCAGCAGCAGCACCTGCTTCTCCTGCAGCGCGTTCTCCTGCATCAGCCAGGCACCGAAGATGACCGCGATCAGGCTCACCTCCTCCTGACTGAAGCGCAGATCGTAAGCGGTTTCGAAATCGTTCAGCGCCTGCTGGGTGGTACGCAGCAGGCGCGGATAGAGCTTAGTCACGTCCAGCGCCACGCTGTTATCGATGCCGATGCCGAAATGGGAGCGATCCAGCGCCTGGGCCAGATGGGTATAGAGCTGCTCCGTCAGCTCCTGCGGCTCCTCGAAGCGCAGTTCAGCCAGCTGCTCGAAGTCGGCGACCAGCTGCCTGGTGGCCTGCATCAGCCGCTGGCTGCAGGGGTGATCGAGGGCGTCAGGCGCTGGCGCGTGGATCAGGCTAAACAGCAGCGTCCAGAACTCCGCTTCACTGATATGCGGCGCCAGGTGACAGCGCTTTTGCCAGTGCAGAATGACGTCCATCGCCGCCTCGCGCTCATACTTTTGCTGCAGCCAGGCGAGCTGGCGCTCGTTGAACAGCGCGGGCTGGCGCTGCATCAGGCCATACTTCATAAAGATTTGCAGAAACAGGCGATCGCGCGCGCTGAAATCGCGGCAGAGCTTCAGGCTGCAGTGCTGGATCAGCGCCTGCAGATTGGTCTCGTCGTAGAGCGCTTTCTCTATTTTCATCACTTTCAGCCGCTGGCGCAGCGGCGCGGCGAAATGGTCGCGCACGAAGTTTTCCGACAAGCGCAGTGCGCGCCGCAGCCAGTGCAGCAGGCAAAGTCGCCGATCCAGCTCGGTGCCGTGAATGCGAAAGCTGCCGTCCACCATATGATGCAGTTCCAGCTGGTGATAACGCTGTATCTCATCCCTGACATCTTCGATATCCTGTCGGGCGACGACAGCATCAACCCCGTTCAGCTGACAGAGTTTTTCGAGCGTAAGTGCGGGAGTGGGCAGATACAATAGCAGCAGCAAATGACAACGACGCTGTGAACGGGTGAAGAGTGGTGCTGAAGAGGGAGTAGAACTCATCAGTCTGGATTCCAGCGGCCCGGTATTGCGCTAAGAATAGCCAATGGCAAAAAAGGCCGCGGCTTTCGCCGGGTTTTTTCTGCAATGCTTCAGCACGGGTCACAATTTTTTGCCATTCACAGGAGCTTTTTATCGGGTATGTCACTTTTTAACCTTACAAGAAGCGCGCTTTTTTCGTTACTGATGACGCTGAGCGCCGCCGGCTATGCGCACCCGCACAGCTTTATCGATATGCAGACCGAACTGCTTGCCGACGGCGATACCCTGACCGGACTGAAAATGCGCTGGACGATGGATGAGATTACCTCGGCCGATCTGCTCTATGACGCAGGCGATGCGAAGCCCGGCAGCGAAACCTGGAAGAAGCTGGCGGCGGAAGTCATGGCGAACGTGCTGGGCCAGCACTACTTTTCCGAGGTCTGGCACAACGGCCAGCGCGTTAAGTTTCTTAATTTGCCGACCTCCTACGCGCTGTCGCGCAGCGGCGACAAAGCGGTGCTGACGTTTATTCTGCCGCTGGCGGAGCCGCCGCAGCTGGCCGGACAGCATTTCGACATCCTGACGTTCGATCCCACCTATTTCGTCGATATGACCTATCGTGACGCCCACGCCCTGAGCCTGCCAGACTCGCTGCAGGCGCGCTGCCAGCTAGCGCTACAGACGCCAAAACCCGACAGTTCGCTGAAGCAGTACGCGCTGTCGCTGGATAAGGCTGACGCGCCGCCTGAGCAGATGGATCTGGGGCGTCAGTTTGCACAAAAGGTGACGCTGACATGTCGTTGATGCCTTCTTACCTTCGTGCGCGTCGCGCCTGGCCTCTGTGGCTGCTGGCCGCTGCGCTGGCGGCGGGCGCCTTTGCGCTGTGGCAGTACTGGCCACAGATTCTGCTGCAGAGCACCATCTGGCAGAGAGGGCTACATCAGCAGATGACCCAGCTGTTGCAGCAGGTTAAAACCGCGCCCGGCCAGGCTGGCGGCCTGCTGGTGCTGTTCAGCCTGGCGTATGGGGTTCTGCATGCGCTGGGGCCCGGCCACGGCAAAGTGGTGATCGCCACCTTTCTTGCCACCCATCCGACACGCCTTACTGTCACGCTCAGGCTGACGCTGCTGGCGTCGCTGCTGCAGGGTTGCGTCGCCATTCTGCTGGTGACGCTGATGCTGGTCGTGCTGCAAACCTCATCGCGTCAGCTGCATCTCAGCAGCTACTGGCTGGAGAAGGGCAGCTATTTGCTGGTGATCGGCCTCGGGATATGGATCGGCGTGCGGGCCATAAAGGCGCTGCGACGCCAGCTGCGGCCGCGCTCGCCGATGAAGATTCACGCCCTGCGCGCCGAACATCAGCACGACGCGCACTGCGGCTGCGGCCATGCGCATATGCCGAACGCGCAACAGGTCGCTGGCGCGGTCAGCGTTAAAACTCAGCTGCTGCTGGTGGCGTCGATGGGGCTGCGTCCCTGTTCGGGCGCGATCATGATGCTGCTGTTTTCGCGCGTTATTGGCGTTTATCTCTGGGGCGTGCTGTCGGCCGCGGTGATGGCGCTGGGCACGGCGTTAACCATTTCCGCCATCGGCCTGCTGGTGCAGCGCTCGCGGGCACTGGCGCAGCGGCTCGGCAGCGAAAGCCGCGCGGCCTCTGCGGCGGCGCTGGTGACGCCTCTGCTGGCGCTGCTCTGCAGCATGCTGCTGATCGCAGCGGGGCTGGCGTTATGGCAAAGCGCTGCGCCGGGCATCGGCGGCGGCCTTCGCCCGTTCGGCTAGCCATCGCACCGGGGACGCAAAAAATATTATCTTGCGTCCTTGATTTATTACGCTTTGCTTATCTCAAATTTTCACGCTTCGGTTATTGCAATATATTACCGCTTGCTCTGGTGAAAATAGTTTTCTCGTCTACGCTAAATAACAACAACCAATTGTTATGTTCCTTTTTAATATTGATTATTTAACGTTGTCTGTTGCGAGGAGAACCACCATGCATGAAACCCGGATTAATAATAATGGCACAACAGAAACCATTACTGAAACGCACGCGGGGCTACCGTTAAAACGTATTTCCTGGAGCGCCGTATTCGCTGGCGTAATTGGCGCGCTGATCGTTCATATTTTACTGACGCTGCTCGGCACGGCGGTGGGTGCCACCACTGTCGATCCGCAACAGGAGCAAAATCCGCTGCAGCACCTGGGCACTGGCGCTTTAATCTGGACCGGCGTGAGCATGTTAATCGCGATGGCGGTGGGCAGCTATCTGGCGGGCCGTCTGGCGCAGCGTGAAGGCGCACTGCATGGTCTGCTGATGTTTGGCCTGAGCACCTTATTCACTATCTGGCTGGCCGTTTCTCTCGCCAGCAGCCTGATTGGCGGCGCGTTCAATATTATTGGCGCAGGCTTCCAGGCCGTGGGTAGCGGTATTTCTGCTGCGGCGCCTTCTGTAACCGATTATGCGAAACAGAAGCTGCAGGAGAATAATATTAACCTCGACGATTTGCAGAATGAACTGCAAACCACCCTGCGCCAGACCGGCAAACCTGAACTGCAGCCGGAAAATTTACAGCAGGACGTAAATAGCGAAGCGAATAACGCGGAAAACCAGGCGAAAAATACTGCGCAAAATCCGCAGAACGCCGATACGGATATTACTAACTGGATTAGCGGCGTGATGAATCGTCATGCTGATACGCTGCAGGCGGCTGACCGCGACGCGCTGAAAAATATCATCAAGGCGCGCACCGGTAAGAGCGATCAGGAAGTTGAACAGATCGTGAATCAGACCGAACAGAGCTATCAGAAAGCGATGCAGCAGTATCAACAGCTGAAACAGCAGGCAGAACAGAAAGCGCGCGAAGCGGCTGAGCAGGCGGCTGCGGCCACCGCGAAAGCGAGCTGGTACGCCTTCTTTATGCTGCTGATTGAAGCGGTGCTGGCTGCGGTGATGGGACGCATTGGTCGTCGCACTCAACCCCGTCAGGTTCTGAGCCACGAACGTCGTTAAGATCGAGAGTTAGCGAATAAAAAGGCGGCTGAAAAGCCGCCTTTTTTATGCAAATATGCACGAATTCTGAAGCGGGGGTGGCTTAAACCGAAGAGCAAAGCGTCCCGCGCCATGGACGGCGCGGACCGAGCGGTAAGGGATGACTCAAGCGACTTTGCGATCGGTTTAAGCTACCCCCGTGGGCACGATATCTACCCGGAAAAAAGCGGCTGTAAGCCGCCTTTTTCATCTCAGCGCTTCAGCGCTTCGCTCAGCTCGTCACGCATGCTGGAGAGCAGCGATTTCACCACGCGCGGATTGCCCGCCACGATGTTGCCCGAATGCATATAACCATGGCCGCCGGTAAAGTCTGTCACCAGACCGCCCGCTTCGCGCACCAGCAGTTCGCCCGCTGCGAAATCCCACGGCTTCAGGCCGATTTCAAAGTAACCATCAACGCGGCCAGCGGCGACATAGGCCAGATCCAGCGCGGCAGAGCCGGTGCGGCGGAAGTCGGCGCACTGGGTAAAGAGTTTCGCAACCACGTTGATATAGGCTGGAGCGTGCTGCTTGGTTTTAAACGGAAAGCCAGTGGCGAGAATAGTGCCGTCGAGATCGCGTGCGTTGCTGCCGCGCAGACGGTAGCCGTTAAGCTGCGCACCCTGACCGCGCACGGCGGTAAAGAGTTCGTTACGCATGGGATCGTAAACCACGGCCACTTCGGTACGGCCTTTAATGCGTACGGCAATAGAAACAGAGAAGTGCGGCAGGCGTTTGATAAAGTTGGTAGTGCCATCCAGCGGATCGATAACCCATTGAATGTCCTGATCGTCGCCCGCCAGTTCGCCACTCTCTTCAGTAACGATGGAGTGCTGCGGGTAGGATTTGCGAATCACTTCGATAATCAGTCGTTCTGCATCACGGTCAACATTGGTAACAAAGTCGTTGCTGCCTTTCTGGCTGGCTTCGACCGCGTCCGGGGTTTCATAATTTTTGGCAATCAGGTTGCCGGCCTTGCGCGCAGCGCGCACGGCGATGTTGAGCATCGGATGCATCGGTATCTCTCACTGGATGTTAAAGAACGAGGAAAAACGGCGCGGATTATAGCAGCACGTTCTTTAAATGTCTCGACTTATGTTAGCATGCTGCCCATCATTTCCTCACTGACGCCAATCTATGCTGCAAAATATCCGAATCGTACTGGTGGAAACCTCTCACACCGGCAATATGGGCTCCGTGGCCCGCGCCATGAAAACCATGGGCTTAAGCAATCTCTATCTCGTCAACCCGCTGGTTAAGCCTGACTCGCAGGCAATCTCGCTGGCGGCGGGCGCCAGCGACGTTATCGGCGACGCGCAGATCGTCGACACGCTCGACGACGCCATTGCCGGCTGCAGCCTGGTGGTTGGCACCAGCGCCCGCTCACGCTCGCTGCCCTGGCCGATGCTGGACGCGCGCGAATGCGGAGTAAAAAGCGTGGAAGAGGGCCAGCAGGCACCGGTTGCGCTGGTATTTGGCCGCGAACGCGTCGGGCTGACCAACGAAGAGCTGCAGAAATGTCACTACCACGTTGCCATTCAGGCGAACCCGGAATACAGCTCGCTTAATCTGGCGATGGCGGTGCAGATTATCGCCTACGAGGTGCGGATGGCGTGGCTGGCGGCGCAGGAAAAAGCGCAGCCCGCGCCGGTCTACGCCGAATCGCCTTACCCGCTGGTAGACGATCTGGAGCGCTTCTATCAGCATATGGAACAGATGATGCTGACCAGCGGCTTTATCCGCAAAGGCAACCCGGGACAGGTGATGAGCAAGCTGCGCCGCCTCTACACCCGCGCCCGCCCGGAGCGCGACGAGCTGAATATTCTGCGCGGCATGCTGGCCTCGTTTGAAAAGCGCAAAGGCGAAAAAGAGTAGTTGAGTAAATTACTCGGTTAAATAGTTGACCAAAATACTCGGGAATGTCAGACTTCGGCTATCTTTTGCTAATCCTCCGATAACCGGACGCTATTGAGGTAGTACGCTATGAGACTGACATCCAAAGGACGTTATGCCGTTACCGCGATGCTGGACGTTGCCCTGCATTCCCATGAAGGGCCGGTTCCGCTGGCTGATATTTCCGAGCGTCAGGGCATTTCGCTCTCCTATCTGGAGCAGTTATTCTCGCGTCTGCGTAAACATGGCCTGGTAGCCAGCGTGCGCGGTCCGGGCGGCGGCTATCTGCTGGGCAAAGAGTCGAGCGCCATCGCGGTAGGCGAAGTCATTACCGCCGTGGATGAATCTGTCGACGCCACCAAATGCCAGGGCAAAGAGGGTTGCCAGGGCGGCGAACGCTGCCTGACTCATGTGCTGTGGCGCGATCTTAGCGTGCGCATCAGCGACTTCCTGAATAACATCACGCTGGCTGAGCTGGTGAACAATCAGGAGATCCTCGACGTCGCCGACCGTCAGAATTCACAGGACAATCGTCGCTTCCAGAACAACCGCGTTCAGGAAATCAACGTCAATCTGCGCGCCTCCTGATCCCCTTCTGTGCGGCCCTTACTGCTAACGCGGTCAGGGCCGAATCTGCTATAAAGACGTATGATTTTTGATACGGAGCTTTAGCGCAATGAAATTACCGATTTACCTGGATTACGCCGCAACCACGCCGGCCGATCCGCGTGTGGCCAGCAAAATGATGCAGTTCCTGACGCTGGACGGCACCTTTGGTAATCCGGCTTCGCGCTCGCACCGTTTCGGCTGGCAGGCGGAAGAGGCGGTGGACGTGGCGCGCAATCAGGTGGCGGAGCTGGTCAACGCCGATCCGCGTGAAATCATTTTCACCTCCGGCGCGACCGAATCGGACAACCTCGCGCTGAAAGGCGCCGCGCACGCCCGGCGCGCCCGTGGCCAGCATATCATCACCAGCCAGACCGAACATAAAGCGGTGCTCGACAGCTGCAAGCAGCTGGAAAGCGAGGGCTTTACGGTAACTTACCTGACGCCGCCCGCTAACGGCATTATTACCCCGGACGCCGTGCGCGCCGCGCTGCGCGACGACACCGTGCTGGTGTCGCTGATGCATGTGAATAATGAAATCGGGGTGATTCAGGATATCGCCGCCATCGGCGAGCTGTGCCGCGCACGCGATATTCTCTTCCACGTCGACGCCACCCAGAGCGTCGGCAAGTTGCCGATCGACCTGAGCGAGCTTAAGGTCGACCTGATGTCGTTCTCCGCCCACAAACTCTACGGCCCGAAAGGGATCGGTGCGCTCTATGTGCGCCGTAAGCCTAAAGTCGTTATTGACGCGCAGATGCACGGCGGCGGTCATGAGCGCGGCATGCGATCCGGCACGCTGCCGGTACACCAGATTGTGGGCATGGGCGAGGCTTTTCACCTTGCGCGCGAGGCGCAGGAGAGTGAGATGGCGCGCCTGGCGACGCTGCGCGCGCGTCTGTGGCAGGGGCTGAGCGCGCTGGATGGCGTCCAGCTTAACGGCGATCTGGCGCAGAGCGCCCCCAATATTCTTAACGTCAGCTTCGCTGGCGTCGACGGCGAGTCGCTGATTATGGCGCTGAAAGATCTGGCGCTCTCCTCCGGCTCGGCCTGTACCTCTGCCAGCATGGAACCCTCCTATGTGCTGCGCGCCATCGGACTCGATGAAGCGCTGGCGCACAGTTCGCTGCGCTTTTCGCTCGGCCGCTTTACCACCGAAGAAGAGATTGACTACGCCGTTGCGCTGGTGCGGAAGGTCGTTCTTCGCCTGCGCGCGCCGGTGTCTGCCTCACGTTAACGTCTGCGCCGCCGTGCCGGAGAGATCCGGAAACGGCGCGCCTCCAGCTTGAACCGCTGGCGTCACCCGGCAATATCTGTTATCAGGTCTGACGTTTAACGGCTAAAGCCTGCGCTTCTGGCTGGATGATACTTATAACGCATATGGAGTTTCGCGATGACAACACAACCGATGAACATTACGCTGAGCCACCAGCCCGCTGATGCGCGCTGGGGCGAAAAAGCGATTCTGACCAGCAGCGACGACGGCATGACCATTCACCTGCACGGCGCGGATCAGCTCAATACTATCCAGCGCGCGGCGCGCAAGATCGACGGGCAGGGCATTCGCCACGTCGCGCTGAGCGGTGAAGGCTGGGATCTGGAGCCGTGCTGGGCGTTCTGGCAGGGCTATCGCAGTCCGAAAGGGCAGCGCAACGTGGACTGGCCGACGCTGAACGAGCAGGATCAGGCGGAGCTTTCCCGTCGTCTGCGCATTATTGACTGGGTGCGCGATACCATTAACCTGCCGGCAGAAGAGCTGGGCCCGGAAGATCTGGCGCACAGCGCCATCGACCTTATCAGAGAAGTTGGCGGCGAGGCGGTCAGCTACCGCGTCACGCGCGGCGACGATCTGCGCGAGCAGGGCTATCTCGGCCTGCACACCGTGGGACGCGGCTCCAGCCGTCCGCCGGTGCTGCTGGCGCTGGACTACAACCCGACCGGCGACGACAGCGCGCCGGTCTACGCCTGTCTGGTTGGCAAAGGCATTACCTTCGATACCGGCGGCTACAGCCTGAAGCAAAGCGCCTTTATGGACTCGATGAAGTCCGATATGGGCGGCGCGGCGACCCTGACCGGTGCGCTGGCGCTGGCGATTTCCCGCGGCCTGAAGCAGCGCGTCAAGCTGTTCCTCTGCTGCGCCGACAATATGGTCAGCGGCAACGCGTTCCGCCTGGGCGATATCATTCGCTACCGCAACGGCAAATCGGTGGAGGTGATGAACACCGATGCAGAAGGTCGCCTGGTGCTGGCCGATGGCCTGATCGACGCCAGCGAGCAGCAGCCGACGCTGCTGATTGACGCCGCAACGCTGACCGGTGCGGCAAAAACCGCGCTCGGCAACGACTATCATGCGCTCTTTACCTTCGACGACGTGCTGGCGCAGTCGCTGATGGGCAGCGCCACCAGCGAGAACGAGCCGTTCTGGCGTCTGCCGCTGGCGGAGTTCCACCGCAACCACCTGCCGTCTAATTTCGCCGACCTGAATAATATCGCCAGCGCGGCCCATTCAGCGGGCGCAAGCAGCGCGGCGGCGTTCCTGTCGCACTTCGTCACCCGCTATCAGGAGGGCTGGCTGCACATCGACTGCTCGGCCACCTACCGCAAAGGCGCGGTGGATCAGTGGTCGGCAGGCGCAACCGGGATTGGCGTGCGTACCCTGGCAAATCTGCTGCTCAAGTAAAGGATCCGGCGACGGCCCTGACCGTCGCCTTAGCAAGAAAGGCAAAACATGAACCGTCTTGAAGAGGTGCTGAAGCTGGCGGCGACCGAGCCAGCGCACCGTCCGGAGTTTTTTCAGCTGTTGCTGGCCGCTGACGTCTGGGTGCCAGGCGAAAGCACCGAGACGCAGTTCGCGGCGGATACGCCGGTCGATCTGCAGCACTGGGAAAAAGAGGATGGCCGCAGCGTCATTCCGTTTTTTACCTCGCAGGAGGCGATGAGCGAAGCGATTGAGGGCGAGCAGGCTTATCTGCGTCTGCCGGTGCGCACGCTGTTTGAGATGACGCGCGGCGAAACGCTGTTCCTCAACCCCAAACTGCCTGCCGGCAAAGAGTTCTCGCCGGCGGAGATCGCCCATCTGCTAGGCGAAGAGGGCGACGCCCTGAGCCAGCAAACCGTGCTGGAGGGAGGCCACGCGCTGCTGCTGTCGGAGGTGGCGACCCCCCCGGCGCAGATGATCGACTCGCTGACGCAGCTGTTCAGCAAATATAAACAGGTGCGCCGCGCCTTTATCGCCAGCATTCGCGAACGGGCGGACGAACAGCCAAATCTGCTGATCGGCATTGAGGCGGAAAGCGATATTGAGGCGATTATCCAGGCGGCGGGCAGCGTTGCGACCGATACGCTGCCGGACGACGCGCCCATCGATATCTGTGAAGTGGTGGCGGACGAGAAGGGCATCAGCCACTTTTTTACCGCCCACATCACGCCTTTTTATGAACGTCGCTGGGGCAGTTTTCTGCGCGACTTCAAAGGCAGCACGCGCATTATCTGAATCGGGTGCGGCGTAGTGCCGCACCTTGCTGCTACTTCTCGATCGGCAGATCGTTCCGGCTGCCCCATTCGCCCCATGAGCCGTCATAGAGCGTAACGTCGCGTGCGCCCAGCACCGTCAGCGCCAGAATCACCACCACGGCGGTCACCCCTGACCCGCAGCTTGCCACCACCGGCTCATCCAGCTTTACGCCCGCTCGGGCGAAAACAGCGCGCAGTTCCGCTTCCGGCTTCAGGGCGCCGTTCGCCACCAGATCGTTCCAGGGCACATTCAGGCTGCGGGGAATATGGCCGCGATGCAGGCCAGGGCGCGGCTCATCGACCTCGGCGTTGAAGCGGTTAGCCGCGCGCGCGTCGACGATCTGCGCGCCGCCTTCATGGCTGATCAGCAGCACATCGGTCAGGCGTCTGACCTGCGCCTCGTCGAACGTCGCCTCGAACTCTCCCTCCGGCAGCGCAACCTGCCCGGTCGCCAGCGGCAGGCCCGCCGCTTTCCAGCCCTGCAGGCCGCCCGCCAGAATCGACACCTGCTCAACGCCGAACGTGCGCAGCATCCACCAGGCGCGCGGCGCAGAGAAAAGGTTGCCCTCGTCGTAAACCACCAGATGTTTGTCGCTGTTGATGCCCAGCTCGCGCATCGCCACGGCGAAGCGCTCGGCGCGCGGCATCATATGCGGATAAGGACTGGTGTGGTCTGAAAGCGCTTCAATATCGAAAAAAGGCGCGCCCGGCAGATGGCCCGCCAGATACTCCGCCGTGATATTGCGCACGGCCTCCTGGCCCGGCGGCAGCATGCGGGCGTCCAGCACCTGCACGTTCTCGTCGGCGTAGTGTTCATTTAACCAGTCAGCGGAGACAAATATGGCTGTCATAGCAACCTCTTCTTATCGTCAGGAAAAGCACAGTGTCAGGGAATGTGAAGGCTATCTCAAGGAGAGCATTGCTAAAATGGCGAGTTTGCGATGAAATTGCGCGGCGAAATTATACCAGCCGGGACGGGCGAGGGATTTACCATGGAAAGAGTGATAAAACATCTGCTCGCTGGCGTGGCGCTGGGTGCGGCGCTGCTGGGCGGGGGCACCTTTACGCTGGCCGCCGCCGAGCCTGCCGCGACGCAGCCGGCGGCGAAGGCGATCGCCATTATCGACTTCTCTGAGCTTCAGCTCGACGGCGCGGCCGCGCTGGTGCTCACCTTTAACACGCCGCTCGACGACAAACAGGATTTTGCCGCGCGCGTAAAGCTGGTCGACGATAAAAACGGCCTGGTAGACGGCGGCTGGGAGCTGGCCCAGAACGGCAAGTCGCTGCGCTTTCGCCATCCTGAACCCTCGCGCAAGCTGACGGTCAGCGTAGAGGCGGGGCTGCGCGCCGCTAACGGCACCACCTTAACCACGCCCTTCAGCCAGTCGCTGACCACGCGCGATATTCAGCCGATGGTGGGTTTCGCCAGCCGCGGCTCGCTGCTGCCGCTGCGTCTGACCCAGGGCCTGCCGGTGCTGGCGCTCAACGTGTCGCGCGTCGACGTCGATTTCTTCCGCGTCAAGACCGCCTCGATGAACGATTTCCTCGCCCAGTGGAACTACGGCAACAATCTTTCCTACTGGTCGTCGCGCGAGCTGCTTAACCACGCCGATCTGGTCTACACCGGCCGCTTCGATCTCAATCCGGCGCGCAACACGCGGGAGAAACTGCAGCTGCCGCTGAAGGATGTGGCGCCGCTGAAGCAGCCAGGGGTCTATCTGGCGGTGATGAAGCAGGCGGGGTCCTATAATTATACGCTGCCCGCCACGCTGTTTACCCTGAGCGACATCGGGCTGTCGCTGCACCGTTTCCCCGGCGAAATGGCGCTGTTTACCCAGAGTCTGGCGAGCGGCGCGCCGCTGGCTGGCGTCACTGTCCAGCTGCTGGATGAGAAGGGCCGACAGCTCGCCAGCGGCGTCAGCGATGAGAGCGGCTATCTGCGGCTGCCGACGCAGGCGAAAGGTAAAGTGCTTATCGCAACGCAAAAAGAGCAGACCTCGCTGATCGACCTTAACCTGCCGGCGCTCGATCTGGCGGAATTCCCGGTCGGCGGCCCGCAGGGTTACGACAAGCAGCTGTTTGTTTTCGGCCCGCGCGATCTCTATCGCCCCGGCGAGACGGTTATCGTAAACGCGCTGCTGCGCGACGCCGACGGCAAGCCGCTGCCCCCACAGCCGCTGAAGGCTGAAGTGGTGCAGCCCAACGGCGAAGTGGCGCAAACTTTTCTCTGGCAGCCGGAGAACGGCTTTTACCAGCAGCGCTTTGCGCTGCCCGCCTCAGCGATGACCGGCGACTGGACGCTGCGCCTTAACGGCGGCGACAGCCAGCCGCGCAGCTGGCGCTTTCACGTAGAGGATTTCCTGCCGGAGCGCATGGCGCTGACGCTGCAAAACAGCGACAGCCCGCTGTCGCCTGATGACGACGTCATTTTTAATATTGAAGGCCGCTATCTCTACGGCGCGCCCGCCGCAGGCAATGAACTGCAGGCGCAGCTGATGCTGCGGCCGGCGCGCGAGGCGGTCGCCGCGCTGCCGGGCTACCTGTTCGGCGACGTTATGGAACAGGACACCAGACGCAACCTGGACGATATCGACGACACGCTGGACGACGAGGGCAAGCTGCAGCTGACGGTAGAGAGCGAGTGGGCGCAGACGCACTCGCCGCTGAACCTGATCCTGCAGGCGAGCCTGCTGGAGACGGGCGGGCGGCCGGTCACGCGCCGCGTCACGCAGGCAGTCTGGCCTGCGCCCGCGCTGCCCGGCATCCGGCCGCTGTTTAACAGCGAATCGGTCTATGACTACCGCTACGATCGCTATACCCAGCAGCCGACGGTGCCGGAGAACAGCCTGGCCGAATTCGACATCGTTTATGCCAACAGCAAAGGCGAAAAGCTGGCGGCGAAAGATCTTGAGGTGCGCCTGATCCACGAGCGGCGCGACTACTACTGGAGCTTCTCCGACAGCGAAGGCTGGCAGATGCGTCATGACGAGAAAGATCTGCAGGAGGATGCGCTGCGTATTTCGCTGGCGGCCGGCAGCAGCCGAAAAGTGAGCTTCCCGGTAGAGTGGGGCGCCTATCGTCTGGAGGTGCAGGCCGGCGAGAAGATTATCTCCAGCGTACAGTTCCGCGCCGGTTACTGGTGGGAAGATAACACCAACGGCACCGGCGCGCTGCGGCCCGATCAGGTGAAGCTCAGGCTGGATAAAACCGCGCTGCGTCCCGGCGAAACCGCCCGCGTGCAGGTGGAATCGCCAGCGGCAGGTAAAGGCTTTCTGATGGTGGAGTCGAGCAGCGGCACGCTCTGGCGGCAGCCGATCAGCGTGCCTGCGGGCGGCACCACTGTCGCTGTGCCGCTTGACGCCAGCTGGAAGCGGCACGACCTCTATCTCAGCGCCATCGTGGTGCGCGACGGCGATAAGACGCGCGGCGCCACGCCGAAGCGCGCCGTCGGCCTGCTGCCTCTGCCGATAGCGACCGACGCGCGCCGCCTCGCTCTGACGCTGGACGCGCCGCTGAAGATGCGTCCCGAGCAGACGCTGAAGGTCAGGGTCAAAGCCAGCCGCGCCGGCGGCGAGCTGCCGCAAAACATCCAGGTGCTGCTGTCGGCGGTGGACAGCGGCGTGCTGAATATCAACAGCTACAAAACCCCCGATCCCTGGGACGGTTTCTTTGGCCGCAAGCGCTACAACGCCGATCAGTATGATGTCTTTGGCCAGCTGATTGAGGGGGGCGGGCGGCTGGCTACGCTGCGTTTCGGCGGTGACGGCGACGATGATTCACTGTCGCGCGGTGGTAAAAAGCCGCTCACCGAAGTCAATATCGTGGCGCAGCAGCTTCAGCCGGTCACGCTGGATAAAAACGGCGAGGGCACGCTGGAGTTGCCGATACCGCAGTTTAACGGCGAGCTGCGGCTGATGGCGCAGGCGTGGAGCGACGACAGCTTCGGCGCGGCGGAGCGTAACGTCGTGGTGGCCGCGCCGCTGATCGGCGAGCTGGCGACGCCGCGCTTTATGGCGAGCGGCGATCAGGCGATGCTGGCGCTCGATCTCACTAATCTCTCGGAACAGCCTCAGGCGCTGAAGGTCGATGTGCAGACCCAGGGGCAGATCGCGCTGAGCGGCGGCGCTTCGCACCGCGTTCAGCTGGCGAAAGGGGCGCGCACCACCCTGCATATACCGGTGAAGGCGCAGGGCGGTTTCGGTGAAGGGGCGGTGCTGGTGCGTGTCGCCGGCCTGGTGGTCGACGGCGAGAAGCTGGCCGACAGCCAGCGCAGCTGGAAAATCGGCGTGCGTCCCGCCTACCCGGCGCAGACGCTGAGTTTCGACGGGGAGATATCGCCCGGGCAGAGCTGGCAGGTGCAGGCCGCCGCGCTGAGCGGGCTGCAGCCTGAGACGCTGAGCGGACAGCTCTCGCTCAGCAATCAGCCGCCGCTGAATATCGCTCACTATATTAGCGAGCTTTATGCCTATCCCTATGGCTGCCTCGAGCAGACCGCCAGCGGCATCTGGCCCTCGGTTTTCACTAACCATGCGCAGCTGACGGCTATGGGCATTAAAACTGGCAGCGACGATGAGCGCCGCGCGGCGATCGATACCGGCATCGCGCGCCTGGCGGGTATGCAGCGCGGCAACGGCAGCTTCGGCCTCTGGAGCAAAGAGAGCGAAGAGGAGTTCTGGCTGACCGCCTACGTGACCGATTTCCTGCTGCGCGCCAGCGAGGCGGGCTACAGCGTGCCGCCTGAAACCCTCGCCCGCGCCGACGAGCGGCTGCTGCGCTATCTGCAGGATCCGGCGCAGATCGAAACGCGCTGGAGCAGCGATGAAGAGGCGATGCGCTTTAGCGTGCAGGCCTATGCGGGCATGGTGCTGGCGCGGCAGCAGCAGGCGCCGCTTGGCGCGCTGCGCGCGCTGTATGAGAAGCGCGACAAGGCAAAATCGGGGCTGTCGCTGGTGCAGCTCGGCGTGGCGCTGAAGCTGATGGGCGATCCGCAGCGCGCGCAGCTGGCGCTGGCGCAGGGCGCCAGCCTGACGCGCGCCTCAAACGGCTGGCTGGGTGATTACGGCAGTCCGCTGCGCGACCGCGCGCTGATTGTGGCGCTGCTGGCGGAAAACCAGCTGCTGCCTGAGCTGCAGAGCACATTAATGATTGAACTGGCGAAAGAGGCGCGCGGACAGCGCTGGTTCTCCACCCAGGAGAACAATGCGCTCTTCCTGGCGGGACGCACGCTGCAGCAGCATCAGGGCGAAGCCTGGCAGGCGACGCTGGCGGGAGAGGCGCAGCCGCTGCAGGGGCGCGGTCCGATGACGCTGGGGACTGGCGAGAGCCAGCTGCAGCATGGCATGACGCTGATCAACAGCGGAACGACGCCGCTTTACGGCGCGCTCAGCGTAACCGGCTATCCGCTTGCCGCGCCGACGCCCATGCACAACGTGCTGAATATCACCCGTGACTATTTCACCCTCGACGGCAAGCTGGCGGATCTCAGCCAGCTCAGCAGCGGCCAGCTGCTGGTGGTGCGGCTGAAGGTTTCTGCCAGCAAGCGCGTAAGCGACGCGCTGGTGGTCGATCTGCTGCCCGCCGGTCTGGAGCTGGAAAACCAGAACCTCAGCGACAGCAGCGCCAGCCTCGGTGACGGCGCGGATGCGCTGAAGGAGAGCATGATGGACATGCAGCAGGCGGATATCCGGCATATCGAATTCCGCGACGATCGCTTTGTCGCGGCGCTGGCGCTGAACGGCTACAAAACGGAGACGCTGCTCTATCTGGCGCGCGCGGTGACGCCGGGCAGCTATCGCCTGCCGCCGCCGCAGGTCGAGTCGATGTACGTGCCGGAGTGGCGCGCCGTGGGCGCAACGCCGGAGAGAATCAGTGTGCGTTAAGGCATGAAGCTGAAGAGCTGGAAAAAGCGGTGGCACTGGCCGCCGCTTGTTTTTTTGGCGCTGGTGCTGGCGCTGACTGGGCTTGACCGGCTGTTTCCGCTGCCGCTGCGCCAGCTGCAGCCCGCGCGCGTGGTGGTGGCGGAAGACGGCACGCCGCTCTGGCGCTTTGCCGACAGGCAGGGCGTCTGGCGCTATCCGGTGACGACAGAAGAGGTCGCGCCCGCCTACCTTGAGGCGCTGCTCAACTATGAGGATCGCTGGTTCTGGCACCATCCCGGCATCAATCCGCTTGCTATCCTGCGCGCGGCGGGGCAGAACCTGCGCGCCGGGGCCATTATCTCGGGCGGTAGCACCCTGACTATGCAGGTCGCGCGCCTGATCGATCCGCAGCCGCGCTCGTTTTCCGGCAAGGCGGTACAGGCGTGGCGGGCGCTGCAGCTGGAGTGGCACCTGTCGAAGCGTGAGATTCTGACGCTCTATCTCAATCGCGCTCCCTTTGGCGGCACGGTAGAGGGCGTGGGCGCGGCGAGCTGGATCTGGCTCGGCAAGCCGCCTTCGCAGCTGACCAAAGGCGAGGCCGCACTGCTGGCGGTGCTGCCGCAGGCCCCTGGCCGCCTGAGACCGGATCGCTGGCCGCGCCGCGCCGAGGCGGCACGCAACAAAGTGCTGCAGCGGCTGGCCGATCATCGCGTCTGGCCGCAGCAGGAGGTCGATGAGATCCTGCAGGAGCCGGTCTGGCTGCCGCCGCGCCAGATGCCGCAGACCGCACCGCTGCTGGCGCGTCGTCTGCTGTCGCTCTCGGCGGAGGTTAAAATCGTCTCGACGCTGGATATCTCGCTGCAGCGCGAGCTGGAAAGCCTCGCTGCCGCCCTTAAGCCGCAGCTGCCGCCGCGCACCTCGCTGGCGATACTGGTGGCGGATCACACCGATATGAAAGTACGCGGCTATGTCGGCTCGGTAGATTTTCGCGACGACAGGCGCTTCGGCCATGTCGATATGGTCGCCAGCGTGCGATCGCCAGGCTCGGTGCTTAAACCCTTTATCTACGGCATGGCGCTGGACGACGGCCTGATCCACGGCGAATCGCTGCTGCAGGATGTGCCGCGCCGCTTTGGCGACTACCGGCCCGGCAATTTCGACAGCGGCTTTCACGGGCCGGTCAGCGCCAGCGAGGCGCTGAAGCGCTCGCTCAATCTGCCGGCGGTACAGCTGCTGGACGCCCTCGGCCCCAAAAGCGTGACGGCGCGGCTGCGCAATGCTGGACTGAACCTGCGCTTTCCGGCCGGCACCGAGCCTAACCTGTCGCTGGCGCTGGGGGGTACCGGCGCCCGGCTGGATGAGCTGGTGGCGGCCTACAGCGCCTTCGCACGCCAGGGCAACGCCGCGCAGCTGCGCTACCTGGCGGATCAGCCGCTGCGGCAGCGTCGCCTGCTGTCGCCGGGTGCCGCCTGGATCGTACGGCGCATGCTGGCGGGCGACGCGCAGCCTCCAGCCAGCGGCGCGGTGAGCGATATCGTGCCGCTGGCGTGGAAAACCGGCACCAGCTACGGCTACCGCGACGCCTGGGCTATCGGCGTCACGCCGCGCTATCTTATCGGCGTCTGGGTCGGCAGGCCGGACGCCACGCCGGTCGCCGGTCAGGTCGGCTTCGCCTCGGCGGTACCGGTTATGCATCAGGTGGCGAACCTGCTGGCTGGCCATATGCCCGCTGGCGGCACGCCGCGCGATCCGCGTCCCGCCTCGGTCAGCGCGCAGAGCATCTGCTGGCCGGGCGGCCAGCCGTTGCCCGCCGGGGATGATAACTGTCGCCAGCGCCGACAAAGCTGGGTGCTGAATCAGACTCTCCCGCCGACGCTGCTGGCGCCGGGGCAGGAGGGCGTCAACGGCCTGCGGCTGCGCTACTGGCAAAATGCCCAGGGAAGGCGCGTGGCGGCGGACTGTCCCGACGCCCGGAGCCGCGAACAACTGCTGTGGCCGCTGCCGCTTGAGCCCTGGCTGCCACAGAGCGAGCAGCGCGCGCAGCGTCTGCCGCCGGTCGACGACGCCTGCCCGCCGCTGCGCCAGGGTAATGCGCCGCCAATGGTCATCACCGGCGTGATTAACGGTCAGCATCTGCAGCCGCTGCCGGGCAAAGCGGTGCTGATCGTGCCGGTGGCGGTGCAGGGCGGCAGCGGCGAGCGCCGCTGGTGGTTTTTAAACGGCGAACCGGTCGAGCAGGGCAAGGAGAGCGCGCGCGTGCAGCTGGCGCTGCGCGACGCCGGCGCCTGTCAGCTGGTGGTCATGGATGAGGCGGGCGATCTGGCCACCGTCGCCTTTATCCGCGACTGAAAAATGGCGCAATGCACAAAATTTGCCTGCCTGTATCGACAAATATCAATAATTTTCAATAAATCATACGATAGCTAATAGGCAACGCCCGTTGATCTCCCTATAATCGGCGCGTTTTCTTACCGGGAGCGGGTTCCCGGTTTCTTCAGGATGCTAAAGACAGAGGTCAACATGGCAATCGAACGTACCTTCTCCATCATTAAACCAAACGCCGTTGCTAAAAACGTGATTGGCGCCATCTACAACCGTTTTGAAAGCGCAGGCTTCAAAATCGTTGGCGCTAAAATGCTGCAGCTGAGCAAAGAGCAGGCTGAAGGTTTCTACGCTGAGCACCAGGGCAAACCGTTCTTCGACGGCCTGGTAGAGTTCATGACCTCTGGTCCGGTTGTGGTATCTGTACTGGAAGGTGAAAACGCCGTTCAGCGTCACCGCGATCTGATGGGCGCAACCAACCCGGCGAACGCGCTGGCGGGTACCCTGCGCGCTGACTACGCTGACAGCTTCACCGAAAACGCCACCCACGGTTCTGACTCCGCTGAGTCTGCCGCGCGCGAAATCGCCTACTTCTTCGGCGAAAACGAGATCTGCCCGCGCACCCGTTAATGGGCTGACGCCAGCCGGACAGCGCGCTTTACAAATTTCTACCTGACGCGCCGCTGTCTCTCCTGGCATCACAACGCAGATGTTGTACAATGTTGCGCCCTTGTTGAGATCGTCTCAGCAAGGGCGTCTTTTTTTTCTATCCTTAACCAGAGCCATAACGTGTAATAACGAGGCCAGAGAACATTATGTCCGAACTGATTGTGACGCCGTCGTCCGCTTCCCCCGTTGCTGTTGCCCCCAAAAGCGAAAAAATTAACCTGCTGGATCTCAACCGCCAGCAGATGCGCGAGCTTTTTCTCTCTATGGGTGAAAAACCTTTCCGTGCCGATCAGGTGATGAAGTGGATGTACCACTACTGCTGCGACGATTTCGAGCAGATGACCGACATCAATAAGGTGCTGCGCGGCAAGCTGAGCCAGATTGCGGAAATTCGCGCGCCGGAAGTGGCGGAAGAGATGCGCTCCAGCGATGGCACCATTAAGTGGGCGATCCGCGTCGGCGATCAGCTGGTGGAAACCGTCTATATCCCGGAAGATGACCGCGCCACGCTCTGCGTCTCCTCGCAGGTCGGCTGTGCGCTGGAGTGCAAATTCTGCTCCACGGCGCAGCAGGGCTTCAACCGCAATCTGCGCGTCTCCGAGATCATCGGCCAGGTATGGCGCGCGGCGAAAATTATCGGCGCTGCCAAAGTTACCGGTCAGCGTCCTATCACCAACGTGGTGATGATGGGCATGGGCGAGCCGCTGCTCAACCTTAACAACGTCGTGCCGGCGATGGAGATTATGCTGGACGATTTCGGTTTCGGCCTGTCGAAGCGTCGCGTCACCCTGTCGACGTCAGGCGTGGTACCGGCGCTGGATAAGCTCGGCGATATGATTGACGTTGCGCTGGCAATTTCGCTGCATGCGCCAAACGATAAGCTGCGCGACGATATCGTGCCGATTAACAAAAAGTACAATATCGAGATGTTCCTCGGCGCGGTGAAGCGCTATCTGGCGAAGTCGAACGCCAATCAGGGGCGCGTCACCATTGAGTATGTCATGCTGGACCACGTTAACGACAGCACCGACGATGCGCACGAGCTGGCGGCGCTGCTGAAGGATACGCCGAGCAAGATCAACCTGATCCCCTGGAACCCCTTCCCGGGCGCGCCTTACGGCCGTAGCTCTAACAGCCGGGTTGACCGCTTTGCTAAAGTCCTGATGGAGTATGGCTTTACCACCATCGTGCGTAAAACGCGCGGCGACGATATCGATGCCGCCTGCGGACAGCTGGCGGGCGATGTGATTGACCGCACCAAGCGTACGATGCGTAAAAAAATGGCGGGCGAAGCCATATCTGTGAAGGCGCTCTGAAACCAGCAACCCACCGTTTGACCCGATCGCGACGCGTGGCAGGCTACTGCCAGGCAATCTCTTTCGCGACCAGGAGAACGAAATGGGTAAAGGATTACCGGCCAGCCTGCTGGCCCTGATTGTTGTAACCGGGTGTGTCAGCCAGAAGCCCCATTCCGCCGCGGCGGATACGCGGCTGGCGCTGGGAATGCACTATCTGGCGGCGGCGGATTACGCCGCCGCGCGCCGCAACTTCCAGCGGGCGCAGGCCGCCGCGCCGCGTGACTATCGAGTGGCCCTGGCGCTGGCGCGCCTGGCGGAGAAACAGGGCCGTCGCGATGAGGCGGCGCGCAGCTACCAGCAGGCGCAGCGGCTGGCACCGGCAAATGGCTTTGTGGCTAACAATTACGGTGCGTTTCTCTGCGCTTTAGGGCAGTATGACGAAGCGCATCAACAGTTTAAGCGGGCGATGAGCGCATCGGAAAATGAAGCGCGCATCGATGCGTGGGAACTGTCGGGATATTGTTATCTTCAGGCTGATGACGCGCTGGCCGCGCGAGCGGCGCTGAGTCGGGCGCTGGAGGCGGATCGCGCGAAAGGCGACGCATTGCTGGATGAGGCGGAAAAACAACGTCTCCTCTCTCCGGCGCGTGCTCTACTGTTAATAGAGCTTTATCAGCAATATCTGCCTGCTACGGCGCGCAGCTTAGAGTTACAGATACGTTTCGCCGCGCAACAGGGAAACGCTGCTGACGTTACACGTTATGGCGACCGGTTGGCGCGAAGTTTTCCACAATCGATACAGTACCAGCGTTATTTTGCTAATGAATACTGAAGCCACTCAAGACAACTCTGCAGTACATTCCACAGGCGAACGCCTGCGTCTGGCCCGTGAGCAAATGGGGCTGACGCAGCAAAATGTAGCTGAACGCCTGTGCCTGAAACTTACGACCGTACGCGATATCGAAGAGGACAAAGCGCCTGCCGATCTGGCGTCGACCTTTTTGCGTGGATATATTCGCTCCTATGCCCGTCTGGTGCACATTCCTGAAGAGGAACTGCTGCCGATGATGGCGAAGCAGACGCCGGTGCGTGCGGCCAAAATCGAACCGATGCAGCACTTCTCGCTGGGCAAACGCCGCAAGAAACGCGACGGCTGGCTGATGATTTTCACCTGGCTGGTGCTCTTTGTGGTGGTCGGCCTGACCGGCGCGTGGTGGTGGCAAAACCATAAGGCGTCGCAGGAGGATCTGGTCTCAATGGCCGATCAAAACGGCAGCAGCGGCGACGCCAGCCAGTCTATTCCGCTCGACGGTGGCAGCAACGACGCCAGCGACGAAACGGCGGCGCCTGCCGCGCCGGACGAAACCAACGGCGTGGAGAGCAGCGCGGCGGCACCGGCTGCCAGCCAGCCGACCAGCACCGCACCGACGCAGAGCGCTGGCAACAGCGCCGCGCCGGCTGCCACCTCGGCGAACAGCGCCGTGGTGTCACCCGCTCAGGCGCCGGTAGATAATGCGGCCAGCCCATCCTCTACCGCCGGCCAGCTGCCGACCAGCGGCGCAGCCGTTGGCGAAGCCGCCGCCGATCCCAATACCGTGGTGATGAACTTTAACGCCGACTGCTGGCTGGAAGTCAGTGACGCGACCGGTAAAAAACTGTTCAGCGGAATGCAACGCAGCGGTGGTAAACTCAGCCTCTCCGGCACTGCGCCCTATCGTCTGAAAATTGGCGCACCCTCAGCGGTGCAGGTGCAATATCAGAACCAGCCGGTTGATTTAAGTCGTTTTATCCGTAATAACCAGGTTGCTCGCCTGACGTTGCGTGCGCAATAACGCTGCATCGCGCCCCGGGCAATTGTGGAGAAAGAATATGCATAACGAAGCACCCATTATCCGTCGTAAATCGACCCGGATTTATGTCGGCAAGGTGCCTGTCGGCGACGGCGCGCCTATCGCCGTTCAGTCGATGACCAATACTCGTACAACCGACGTCGACGCTACGGTCAATCAGATCAAAGCGCTTGAGCGCGTCGGCGTTGATATCGTCCGCGTTTCCGTGCCGACCATGGATGCCGCCGAAGCCTTTAAGCTGATCAAGCAGCGCGTCAATGTGCCGCTGGTGGCGGATATCCATTTTGACTACCGCATTGCGCTGAAAGTCGCCGAATATGGCGTCGACTGCCTGCGTATCAACCCAGGCAACATCGGCAACAACGAACGTATCCGCCAGGTGGTGGATTGCGCGCGCGACCATAATATTCCCATCCGTATCGGCGTAAACGCCGGTTCGCTGGAAAAAGATCTGCAGGAAAAGTATGGCGAGCCGACGCCGCAGGCGCTGCTGGAATCCGCTATGCGCCACGTCGATCATCTCGATCGCCTGAACTTCGATCAGTTCAAGGTAAGCGTAAAAGCATCCGACGTCTTCCTGGCGGTCGAATCTTACCGTCTGCTGGCGAAGCAGATCGATCAGCCGCTGCACCTCGGCATTACCGAAGCGGGCGGCGCGCGCGCGGGCGCGGTGAAATCGGCCATCGGCCTGGGGCTGCTGCTCTCTGAAGGGATTGGCGACACGCTGCGTATCTCGCTGGCGGCCGATCCGGTAGAAGAGGTGAAAGTTGGCTTCGATATTCTGAAGTCGCTGCGCATTCGCTCGCGCGGTATCAACTTTATCGCCTGCCCGACCTGTTCGCGTCAGGAGTTTGACGTTATCGGCACGGTAAACGCCCTTGAGCAGCGCCTCGAAGACATTATCACGCCGATGGATGTCTCTATCATCGGCTGCGTGGTTAACGGCCCCGGCGAAGCGACGGTATCGACGCTGGGCGTTACCGGCGGCAACAAGAAAAGTGGCTTCTACGAGGATGGCGTGCGCCAGCGCGAACGTCTCGATAACGATGATATGATCGATCAGCTGGAAGCACGCATCCGCGCCAAAGCGACCATGCTGGACGAAAATCGTCGCATCAACGTGCAGCAGCTGGAAAACTAAGCGTCGGCGCGCGCAGCGCGACTTTGTTCAATGAACCTGTGCGGTTTCATCCTCATAAGGTATGATGCCGGACAGGTTTTTTTGCATTAAGAGATTTTAACGTGGCGAAGAATATTCAAGCTATCCGCGGCATGAACGATTACCTGCCGGCGGATACCGCTATCTGGCAACGCATTGAAGGTACGCTCAGGCAGGTGCTGGCCAGCTACGGCTACAGCGAAATTCGCATGCCGATCGTCGAGCAGACTCCGTTGTTTAAACGCGCCATCGGCGAAGTAACCGATGTGGTCGAAAAAGAGATGTATACCTTTGACGACCGCAACGGCGAAAGCCTGACGCTGCGTCCCGAAGGAACCGCAGGCTGCGTGCGCGCCGGCATCGAACATGGCCTGCTCTACAATCAGGAGCAGCGTCTGTGGTATATGGGACCGATGTTCCGCTACGAGCGTCCGCAGAAGGGGCGCTATCGTCAGTTCCACCAGATGGGTGCCGAGGTGTTCGGCCTGCAGGGCCCGGACGTGGACGCCGAGCTGATTATGCTGACCGCTCGCTGGTGGAAAGCGCTGGGCATCGCCGATCATGTACGCCTGGAGCTTAACTCTATCGGTTCGCTGGAGGCGCGCGCTAACTATCGCGAAGCGCTGGTGGCTTTCCTTGAGCAGCATAAAGAGACGCTGGACGAAGACAGCAAGCGCCGCATGTACACCAACCCGCTGCGCGTGCTCGACAGCAAAAATCCTGACGTGCAGACGCTGCTTAACGATGCGCCGCAGCTGATGGATCATCTCGACGACGAATCGCGCGAGCATTTCCAGGGGCTGTGCGCCCTGCTGGACGATGCCGGCATCGCCTATCGCGTCAATCAGCGTCTGGTGCGCGGCCTCGACTACTACAACCGTACCGTTTTTGAATGGGTGACGGAGAGCCTCGGCGCGCAGGGCACCGTGTGCGGCGGCGGTCGCTACGACGGCCTAGTAGAGCAGCTGGGCGGTCGCGCGACGCCGGCGGTCGGTTTCGCTATGGGCATGGAGCGTCTGGTGCTGCTGGTGCAGGCGGTGAATCCTGAATTTGAACCGACGCGCGTTGTTGATGTCTATGTTATCGCTTCGGGCCAGGGCGTTCAGTCCGCTGCGATGCAGCTGGCGGAAAAACTGCGCGACGAAGCGCCGGAACTGAAGCTGATGACTAACTTCGGCGGCGGCAACTTCAAGAAGCAGTTTGCTCGCGCCGACAAGTGGGGCGCGCGCATCGCGCTGGTCGTGGGCGAAGACGAAGTGAAAGCCGGTCAGGTAGTTATCAAAGATCTGCGCAGCGGCGATCAGCAAACGCTGGCGCAGACAGAGGCTGCTGCTGCACTGCGCACGCTGTTAAAGTAAGCGTAGCACGGCACCAACCAGAGAAAGGAGAGGGATCGCGTGGAAGTCTATAGCAACGAAAACGAGCAGGTTGACGCGGTACGTCGCTTTTTTGCCAGTAACGGCAAGGCGCTGGCGGTCGGCGTGATTATCGGTATTGCCGCGCTCGGCGGCTGGCGCTACTGGGCCAGTCACGAAGAGGGCTCGTCGAAAGCGCTTTCTGCACAGTATCAGCAAGTGACCACCGCTATGAAAGCCGATCAGCCAGCGACGCTGGATGCGGTAGCGAAATTCGTCAGCGAAAACAGCAACACCTATGGCGCACTGGCAGCGATGGACGCGGCGAAGCAGTATGTCGACGCCAACCAGCTGGACAAGGCGTCTTCCCTGCTGGAAAACGGTCTGAAGAATACCAAAGATGCCAATTTGCAGGCGGTTATCAACCTGCGACTGGCGCGCATTCAACTGCAACAGAATCAGGCGGACGCCGCTCTTAAAACCCTCGACGCTGTCAAGGGCGATGGCTGGACAGCCATTGTGGCGGATATCCGCGGCGAAGCGCTGCTGAGCAAAGGCGACAAGCAGGGCGCGCGCGATGCGTGGAGCAAAGGCGTCGAGTCAGACGCTTCTCCGGCGCTGAAGCAAATGATGCAGATGAAGATGAATAACTTAAGCTAAGCCAGTCAAGAGAGAGCGCATGGAATTACGTAAATACCTGCTGCCAGGACTGATTTCAGTCACTTTGCTCAGCGGTTGTTCGCTGTTCAGCGGCGAAGAAGATGTAGTGAAAATGGCCCCGCTGCCAAAGGTGGAAAACCAGTTCACCCCTCAGGAAGTGTGGAGCACGTCGGTCGGTGACGGCATTGGCGACTTCTACTCTAACCTGCATCCGGCATGGCAGGACAACACCGTATTTGCGGCGGATCGTTTCGGCGTGGTTAAAGCGCTGGACGCCTCCAACGGCAAAGAAAAATGGAAGGTCGATCTCTCTGAGAAAACCGGCTTCTTCTCGAAAAATATCTCGGCGCTGCTCTCCGGCGGCGTGACCGCTGCGGGCGAGCATCTCTATATCGGCAGCGAACGCGGTCAGCTGTTCGCCCTGAACAGCAGCGACGGCAGCATCGCCTGGCAGACGCAGGTCGCTGGCGAAGCGCTCTCCCGCCCGGTGGTAAGCGACGGCCTGGTGCTGGTGCATACCAGCAACGGTATGTTGCAGGGGCTGGATCAGAACAGCGGCGCGGTGAAGTGGAGCGTTAACCTCGATATGCCAGCGCTGTCGCTGCGCGGCGAGTCTGCGCCTGCGGTGGCCTTCGGCGGCGCGATTGTCGGCGGCGATAACGGCCGCGTCAGCGCGGTTATCATGAATCAGGGCCAGCTTATCTGGCAGCAGCGTATCTCCCAGCCGAGCGGCGCTACCGAAATCGATCGCCTGAACGACGTCGACACCACGCCGGTTATCGTCAACGGCGTGGTTTATGCGCTGGCCTACAACGGCAACCTGACCGCGCTCGATCTGCGCTCCGGCCAGATCCTGTGGAAGCGTGAAATCGGCGGGGTGAAAGATCTGATTGTCGATGCTGGCCGCATCTATCTGGTGGATCAGGATGACCGCGTGATCGCGCTTAACGCCGACGGCGGCGTCGCCATCTGGCGTCAGAGCGATCTGCTGCACCGCAACCTGACGGCGCCGGTGCTCTATAACGGCTATCTGGTGGTGGGCGACAGCGAAGGCTATCTGCACTGGCTCAACACCTCAGACGGTCGTTTCGTGGCGCAGCAGAAAGTCGACAGCGATGGCTTCCAGACCGAGCCGGTTGTCGCCAGCGATAAGCTGATCATTCAGGCTAAAGGCGGCGAGGTTTACGCGATTACGCGTTAATACGCCACCGGGATTTGCCTTCCGTCTAACGGCTCCTGACGCGTCAGGAGCCGTTTCGTTTTTAGTCAGGCATGATATTCTTAGCGCCTTCAGCCTGAACCCGGCGGTTAAAACCGTTATAATCACGCCATTCGGGCGATTAATTTTTTTATTGAGGCACTGTTATGATACCTGTGGTCGCGCTGGTTGGGCGTCCCAATGTGGGGAAATCCACGCTGTTTAACCGCTTAACGCGCACTCGTGATGCGCTGGTGGCGGATTTTCCTGGACTGACACGCGATCGCAAATATGGTCGCGCCGAAGTGGAAGGGCGCGAATTTATTGTTATTGATACCGGCGGTATCGACGGCACTGAAGAAGGCGTCGAAACGCGTATGGCTGAACAGTCGCTGCTGGCGATTGAAGAGGCCGATGTTGTGCTGTTTATGGTGGATGCGCGCGCGGGCGTGATGCCAGCGGACAAGCAAATCGCTAACCATATCCGTTCGCGCCAGAAGCCGACGTTCCTGGTGGCGAATAAAACCGACGGCCTCGATCCCGATTCCGCAGTAGTCGATTTCTACTCGCTGGGTCTGGGAGAGATTCACGCCATCGCGGCTTCCCATGGTCGTGGCGTAACCAGCCTGCTGGAAACCGCGCTGCTGCCGTGGATGGACGAAGTCGATCCGCGTGAAGTCACTGAAGAAGACGAAAACGAAGCCTACTGGGCGGCGCTGGCGGCAGAAGAGAACGGCGAAACGCAGGAAGAAGAGGAAGAGGCGTTCGATCCCACCGGCCTGCCGATTAAGCTGGCTATCGTTGGCCGTCCTAACGTCGGTAAGTCCACGCTGACCAACCGTATTCTCGGCGAAGATCGCGTTGTGGTCTACGATATGCCGGGCACCACGCGCGACAGCATCTATATTCCGATGGAGCGTGATGACCGCGAATATATCCTGATCGACACCGCAGGCGTGCGCAAGCGCGGCAAAATCACCGATACGGTCGAAAAGTTTTCCGTGATTAAAACGCTACAGGCGATTGAAGATGCCAACGTGGTGCTGCTGGTTATCGACGCGCGCGAAGGCATCTCCGATCAGGATCTGTCGCTGCTCGGCTTTATTCTTAACAGCGGTCGTTCGCTGGTGATCGTGGTGAACAAGTGGGATGGCCTGACGCAGGAGATCAAGGATCAGGTCAAAGAGACGCTGGACTACCGTCTCGGCTTTATCGACTTTGCCCGCGTCCACTTTATCTCTGCGCTGCACGGCAGCGGCGTCGGCAACCTGTTTGAATCCGTTACCGAAGCCTACGACTGCTCGACCAAACGCGTTAATACCTCCATGCTGACGCGCATCATGAATATGGCGGCCGAAGATCATCAGCCACCGCTGGTGCGTGGTCGCCGCGTGAAGCTGAAGTATGCGCATGCCGGTGGTTATAACCCGCCGATCGTAGTGATCCACGGCAATCAGGTGAAAGATCTGCCGGACTCCTACAAGCGCTATCTGATGAACTACTTCCGTCGTTCGCTTAACGTAATGGGCACGCCGATTCGCATTCAGTTCAAAGAGGGCGACAACCCCTTTGCAGGCAAGCGCAACCTGTTAACGCCGACGCAGCAGCGCAAGCGTAAGCGTCTGCTCTCGCATCTGAAAAAGAACAAGCGTTAAACCAAAGGGACCGAAAGGTCCCTTTGTTGTTCTCGGACGCCGCAAAAAGATGCCGTGGCGTTAACACCTGAGCTTACTTTTGCGCGACACGCCGGGCAGCACGAGGATGAGTGCAAATTGAGCAGCTCAATGCAGAATTTGTAGCAAAAATGCTATTGCTGAGTGTACGCAACGTTATAGATGTTCACCTCATAATGTACCAGGTGGTACAATCCTGTCCCGTATTGCGACGGGAGTAAACAAATCTACCTGCCTCCTGCTCACAATGCCTGCATCCCGGACACAGGTCCGTACCGTTACGAATTAAAGTAAAGCGATATCCGACGCATCAGACGTCGTCACGCTTCAGAAGGCTGAGGCGCGGTGGCTTTATTTTTTCAGGAGAGTAAGTGTTATGGCTGAAACAACATCCCGATCCGGCAAAGGATTGGGTATCTGGTCGATTTTGCTGGGGCTGGTGCTGCTGGCAACTGGACTGTTCTTTGCTATTGGCGGCGGCAAGCTGGTCTCGCTGGGCGGTAGCTGGTATTTCCTGATTGCAGGCATTGTAACGCTGCTGTCGGCGATCCAGTTCTTCCGCCGCAAGTCTTCAGCCGTCGTGCTGTTTATTCTGGTCTTCGTCGGCACGCTGATTTGGGCGCTGGCGGACGCGGGCTGGTCGTTCTGGCCGCTGGTATCGCGCATGATGGTGCCGTCGGGTCTGATGCTGCTGGCATTTCTGACCTGGCCTGCGCTGCGTAAGCGCGAAGGCAAATCCTCGCTGGCGAAAGTCTCTTATGCGCTTTCCGCTCTCATCGCCGTTGGCATGGTCGGTACGCTGGTGCAGATGTTCCAGCCGCATCCCACCGTGGCCTTTACCGGCAAAGAACTGCCGCTGATCCCGGTCGATAAGAGCAAACCGCAGCAGGACTGGAATAACTATGGCCGCACGCCAGGCGGCGACCGTTTTGCTGCTATTGATCAGATCACCCGTGACAACGTGAAAGATCTTAAGGTGGCATGGACTTTCCGCACCGGCGATACGCCGATCAGCCCGACCGGCAACGGGGCGGAAGATCAGCAAACGCCGCTGCAGATTGGCAACACGCTCTATCTCTGTACGCCGCACAACAATGTAATTGCAGTAGAGGCGGACAGCGGCAAGCAGATCTGGAAACGTGAAATTAACGCCCAGGCGGAAGTCTGGCCGCGCTGCCGCGGTCTGGCCTATTTTGACGCCACTAAACCGCTGACGCAGCCGAGCAAGCCTGGCTCCACGCCGGTACCGGCTGTTAGCCTGGCGGCGGGCGACACCTGCCAGCGTCGTATCCTGATGAACACCATCGACGCGCGTCTGATCGCGATTAACGCTGATAACGGCGAGTTCTGCGAAAACTTCGGCAACCACGGTATCGTTAACCTGAAAGAGGGCCTGGGCGAAGCGCAGGATCCGAAATATCAGCTGACGTCAGCGCCAACGATGGCGGGCACCACGGTGGTCGTCGGCGGTCGCGTCGCGGATAACGTCCAGACCGATATGCCGGGCGGCGTGCTGCGCGGTTTCGATGTGATCACCGGCAAACAGCGCTGGGCGTTTGACCCGGGCAATATCGATCCTAACGCCGTGCTGATGCCGGGCCAGAACTACAAACGCAGCACCCCGAACTCCTGGGCGCCAATGTCCTACGATCCGGCGATGAATACCGTATTTATCCCGATGGGCAGCTCCTCTGTGGATCTGTGGGGCGCGAACCGCACCGAACTGGATCATAAATATGGCGCCTCTGTTCTGGCGCTGGATGCGACCACAGGTAAAGAGAAGTGGGTCTACCAGACCGTACATAACGATCTGTGGGATTTCGACCTGCCGATGCAGCCGAGCCTGGTCGATTTCCCGATGAAGGATGGCACCACCAAACCTGCGGTGGTGATCGGCGGTAAAACCGGCATGATTTTCGTGCTGGACCGCGAAACCGGCAAGCCACTGACCAAAGTCGAAGAGCTGCCGATGCCGCAGGGCCATATCCCGAACGAGCAGTACAGCAAAACGCAGCCCCATTCCACTGAAATGCCGCAGATCGGCAATCAGACGCTGACCGAGTCAGATATGTGGGGCGCGACGCCGTTCGATCAGCTGGCCTGCCGCATCGCCTTTAAATCGATGCGCTACAACGGCCTGTTCACCGTACCGGACACCGACAAATCGCTCAGCTTCCCCGGTTCGCTCGGCGGTATGAACTGGGGCAGCATGTCGTTCGACCCGAACAACCAGTACATGTTCGTTAACGATATGCGTCTCGGCCTGTGGGTGCAGATGATCCCGGCCGATACCAGCAATATCTCTCGCGGCAGCAACGGCGGCGAGGCGATCAACACCGGCATGGGTGCAGTCCCGCTGAAAGGCACGCCGTACGCGGTCAACAAAAACCGCTTTATGTCGCCGCTGGGCATCCCTTGTCAGGCACCGCCGTTCGGCACGCTGTCGGCGATCGATATGAAGACGCGTAAAATCGTCTGGCAGGTGCCGGTCGGCACGGTACAGGATACCGGCCCGTTCGGTATTAAAATGCACGCGCAGATGCCGATCGGCATGCCAACGCTGGGCGGCACGCTGGCGACGCAGGGCGGACTGGTGTTTATCGCCGGCACCCAGGATTACTATCTGCGCGCCTTCGACAGCTCGACCGGTAAAGAGGTATGGAAAGCCCGTCTGCCGGTAGGCAGCCAGGGCGGCCCGATCAGCTACGTTTCACCGAAGAACGGTAAGCAGTACATTCTGATCTCCGCAGGCGGGGCGCGTCAGTCGCCAGATCGCGGTGACTATGTGATTGCCTACGCGCTGCCGTAATGGCTAAGCGTTATTAACTAAACCCTGCGCTTCGGCGTGGGGTTTTTTATTTGGCGCACAATAAGCTGTAAGCGTGGCGGCAGTTGCAAAAAGGCATGAGAAGCGGGTCGCTAAGCCGTCGCGTGCGGGTTGGGGAGAAAAGAGGAGAGGGTATAATCGCGACGGCGCTTGAGGTTTCTGCCTTGAGCGATCGGCATGCTGGTTGTGAGGCAGAAAAGAGAAAGCCCCGTAGTTAATTTTCATTAACCCACGAGGCTGCCCACTGTCCCAAACAACAGCAGGGTAGCCTCTTACCGCGCTCTGCGCAAGGAGAAGTGACCATGAAATTGCCACAGCTAACGCTGGTTTGTTGCGTATTACTGGTGTGTCTCACACTTTTAATCTTTACCTGGCTGACGCGAAAATCGCTGTGCGAAATCCGTTACCGGGACAACCAGCGCGAGGTGGCTGCTTCGATGGCTTACGAATCTGGTAAGTAGCGACCGGAAGGCGGGGAGGCATCCCCGCCTTAACCGGCTGTTGGACGGACAGGCCTGAAGCGCCTTTACAAGGCCGCCCTCTGCGTGGCGGCCTTTTTTAATGCGCGGGATCGTCGCCGTCGCGCCACAGCGCTTCCAGCTCCGGGGGCGCGATCTGTTCAGGGATCAGCAAGACGATAGTGCCGACCTCGCGGTGCGTGGCGTAGCTGATCTGTATGCGGAAGTAGCGCTGATCGCTGCGGCCGATCTCCGGCGCTTTATCTTCAGGCTCGCCCAGCGGCAGCGCCTGTTCCAGAACCTGACAGACGCGCTGCTTTTGCGGCTGCGGCAGCTGAGCCAGCGCGAAACGCCGCGCCCCGCGCAGGCCGGGAATAAAGGCCAGTCCGCCCTCGCGTTCGACCTCAATGACCGCATCGTCGGTCAGTTCAGGAAAGGAACTCATAGCACGCCAACCTCCTTCCATGCCTGTTCAATAGACTGCGCCACGGAGCGATTAAAGCGGCGTTCGCCATGCTGAATGGTCAGCCGGGCGAAGGTGCTGAAATCGGCATCCTGCGGCAGCGATTTGTCGCATACCGTATCGTACCAGGCATGGCCTGCCTGTTCCCAGGCATAGCCGCCCAGCGCTTTCGCCGCGAGGTAAAAGGCGCGGTTAGGAATACCCGAATTCAGATGCACGCCGCCGTTATCTTCACGCGTCTTGATGTAGTTATCCATATGCGCAGGCTGCGGATCTTTGCCCAGCATCGGATCGTCATAGGCGGTACCCGGCTCCGCCATAGAGCGCAGTCCGCGTCCGTTGATGCCACTCGCCAGCAGGCCTTCGCCGATAATCCAGTCGGCGCTGTCGGCGCTCTGCTTCAGATGGAACTGCTTCACCAGCGAGCCAAAAACGTCGGAGAGCGACTCATTTAGCGCTCCCGCCTGCTCGAAATAGATCAGTCCCGCTTCCGTCTCGGTAACGCCGTGCGCCAGCTCGTGCGCCACCACGTCGATGGCGATAGTAAAGCGATTGAAGATTTCGCCGTCGCCGTCACCGAAGACCATCTGCTGACCGTTCCAGAAGGCGTTTTGATAGGCCTTGCCGTAGTGCACGGTGCCGAGCAGCTTTAGCCCCTGATTGTCGAGGGAGTTGCGCTGATAGGTCTGCCAGAAGAAGTCGTAGGTTACGCCAAGGTAATCCCAGGCTTCCCGGGCGGCGATGTCGCCGGTATCAGGCTGGCCTTCGCTGCGCACCAGATCGCCCGGCAGATTTTGGGTGTTTTTCGCATCATAGATTTCACGCTCGACGTGACCGCCCGTCGCCGTCTGCGGCGCGACCGGCTTTTGCCAGTTCTCCGCCATCAGGTGCTGAACGTGCATCAGGGTGCGGCGCGCGTAGTCCTGCTGATGACTGGAACCGTGGGCCACGATGTTACGCAAGATATAGGGAGGAATAACGCTGTAGGACATACCCGACTCCTTGGCACAAGTAATGTGCCAAAAAGTATAGTCTTTGTTCAGGAAGCGGTTTTAGGGCGGCGTTTTTTTTCTGGCAGCAGGCTGGTCACCTGGCTTTCCACCCAGCCGTCGTCAAGGCGCGTGCGCAGGGTATCGCCGCTCTTCAGCTGGGCGGTTTTTTTCACTACCTGGCCGGCGCTATCGGTGGTAACGCTGAAGCCGCGCGCCAGCGTCGCCAGCGGACTGACGCCCTCCAGCTGCGCGGCGAGCGTTGCAAAGCGCTGCCGGTCGCGGTTGAGCATCTTCTCCATGCTCTGCTGCAGGCGATAGCGCGTCTGCTCCAGCTGGCGCTGCGCCTGAAACAGACGCGGCTGCGGCTGATGCGCGGCAAGACGCTGAGAAAGACGATCCTGCTGGCGCAGGCTCTGACGCAGGCGATTTTCCATCGCCTCGTTCAGCCGCTGCTGCAGGCGGAACAGGGCGGTCTGCTGACGCGCCAGGCGGAGCTGCGGGTGCTGCTGCTGCAGCCGGTGATCGAGACGGGAGAAGCGGCGTTGTTGCTGCGCCAGATAGTAATCCATCGCCATTTCCAGCCGTTGTTGCTGTGAAAGCAACTGTCGCAGCAGTTCCGTCTGATTTCTGCTCACTATTTCAGCGGCGGCGGAGGGCGTTGGTGCGCGCAGGTCGGCGACGAAATCGGCGATGGTGACGTCGGTTTCATGGCCGACAGCGCTGACAACGGGAATGCGGCTGGCAAAAATAGCGCGCGCGACGCGCTCTTCGTTAAAGCTCCAGAGATCTTCCAGCGAGCCGCCGCCGCGGCCAACGATCAGCACGTCGCACTCCCCACGCTGGTTCGCCAGCTCAATGGCGCGCACGATAGCGGCCGGCGCTTCAGCGCCCTGAACCGGCGTAGGGTAGATAATTACCGGCAGCGAAGGATCGCGGCGGTGCAGCACGCGCAGCACGTCGTGCAGCGCCGCGCCGGTTGCCGAGGTGATCACGCCAACCTGTTTTGCCGGCGCGGGCAGGGGCTGTTTATGCTGCTGGTCGAACAGGCCTTCGCTCGCCAGCTTCGCCTTCAGCAGCTCAAACTGCTGCTGCAGTGCGCCTTCGCCCGCCGGATGCATGCTTTCGATAATCAGCTGATAGTCGCCGCGCGGCTCATAAAGCGTAATGGTGGCGCGCACCAGAATTTGCTGGCCGTGCTGCGGACGGAAGGTGACGCGGCGGTTGCTGTTGCGAAACATCGCGCAGCGCACCTGCGCGCCGTCATCCTTCAGCGTAAAGTACCAGTGGCCCGACGCGGGCTGAGAAAAGTTAGAGATCTCCGCGCTCAGCCACACCGATCCCATCTCCTGTTCCAGGAGCTGGCGCACCGTGGTATTCAGGCGGCTGACGGTAAAAACATTGGCGACGGGCGGTAGCGACATGTGATAGAGATCAAATAGTAAATCAGAGGGTTAATTAACCGATACTACATGGCTGCTAGCGAGGATCAAGAGTTTTTCTAAAATAATGCTGGAGGCAAACGATTACGGCCTGTATAATGCCGCGGCAATATTTTATCTGTTCTCATTCACCCCAGGTTGAGATATTGCCATGCTAAGAATCGCTAAAGAAGCCCTTACTTTCGACGACGTTCTGCTCGTTCCTGCTCACTCCACCGTTCTGCCTAACACGGCCGATCTCAGCACTCAGCTGACGAAAAATATTCGTCTGAACATCCCGATGCTCTCCGCCGCTATGGATACCGTAACCGAAGCGGGTCTGGCAATTGCGCTGGCGCAGGAAGGCGGTCTGGGCTTTATCCACAAAAACATGTCGATTGAGCGTCAGGCGGATGAAGTTCGCAAGGTGAAGAAACATGAAAGCGGCGTGGTAACTGAACCGCAAACCGTTCTGCCAACCACGACGCTGGCGGAAGTCAAAGCCCTGACCGAACGCAACGGCTTTGCTGGCTATCCGGTTGTAAACGAAAGCAACGAGCTGGTCGGTATTATTACCGGTCGCGACGTGCGCTTCGTTACCGATCTGACGAAGCCGGTTACCGCGGTGATGACGCCGAAAGAACGTCTGGTCACGGTGAAAGAGGGCGAAGCGCGTGACGTCGTCCTGCAGAGAATGCATGAAAAACGCGTTGAGAAAGCGCTGGTGGTGGATGACAGCTTCCATCTGCTCGGCATGATCACCGTAAAAGATTTCCAGAAAGCCGAGCGTAAGCCAAACGCCTGTAAAGATGCGCAGGGCCGTCTGCGCGTTGGCGCGGCAGTGGGTGCAGGCGCAGGCAACGAAGAGCGCGTCGATGCGCTGGTCGCTGCAGGCGTCGACGTACTGCTGATCGACTCCTCGCACGGCCACTCAGAAGGTGTGCTGCAGCGCATCCGCGAAACCCGCGCAAAATATCCTGACCTGGAGATTATCGGCGGCAACGTCGCGACCGGCGCGGGCGCGCTGGCGCTGGTGGAAGCGGGCGTGAGCGCGGTGAAAGTCGGCATCGGCCCTGGCTCTATCTGTACTACCCGTATCGTTACCGGCGTAGGTGTGCCGCAGATCACCGCCGTTTCTGACGCGGTCGAAGCGCTGGAAGGCACCGGCATCCCGGTTATCGCCGACGGCGGTATCCGTTTCTCTGGCGACATCGCCAAAGCTATCGCCGCTGGCGCGGCAGCCGTTATGGTCGGTTCTATGCTGGCCGGTACGGAAGAATCGCCGGGCGAAATCGAACTCTACCAGGGGCGCTCGTTCAAATCCTACCGCGGCATGGGTTCACTGGGCGCGATGTCTAAAGGCTCTTCCGACCGTTACTTCCAGAGCGATAACGCCGCTGACAAGCTGGTGCCGGAAGGTATCGAAGGTCGCGTCGCCTATAAAGGCCGCCTGAAAGAGATCGTTCACCAGCAGATGGGCGGCCTGCGCTCCTGTATGGGCCTGACCGGCTGCCAGACCATCGACGACCTGCGCACCAAAGCAGAGTTCGTGCGCATCAGCGGCGCCGGCATCAACGAAAGCCACGTACACGATGTGACCATCACCAAAGAGTCACCGAACTACCGTATGGGATCCTGATCCCGTAAGATTTATCGCCCGGCATAAGCCGGGCGCTTTCATTATCAAGTTACCCGTTCTGGAAACGCCTCAATGACGACGGAAAATATTCATAAGCATCGCATTCTGATTCTCGATTTTGGTTCTCAATACACGCAGCTGGTCGCGCGCCGCGTACGCGAGCTGGGCGTGTACTGCGAACTCTGGGCATGGGATGTCACCGAAGAGCAGATCCGCCAGTTCAACCCGAACGGCATCATTCTTTCCGGCGGCCCGGAAAGCACCACCGAACTCAACAGCCCGCGCGCGCCGGAATATGTCTTTAATGCTGGCGTACCGGTACTCGGCGTCTGCTACGGCATGCAGACCATGGCGATGCAGCTGGGCGGCAAGGTCGAAGGCTCTAACGAGCGCGAGTTCGGCTATGCACAGGTGGAAGTACTGACCCCAAGCGCGCTGATCCGCGACATCGAAGATGCCATCAGCGCCGCAGGCAAGCCGCTGCTCGACGTCTGGATGAGCCACGGCGATAAAGTAACCGCGATCCCGTCCGACTTCGTTACCGTCGCCAGCACCGAAACCTGTCCGTTCGCCATTATGGCTAACGAAGAGAAGCGTTTTTACGGCGTGCAGTTCCATCCGGAAGTGACCCATACCCGTCAGGGGCTGCGCATGCTGGAGCGTTTCGTGCTCGATATCTGCGAATGTGAAGCGCTGTGGACGCCGGCAAAAATCATTGAAGACGCGGTTGAGCGTCTGCGCGTGCAGGTAGGCAACGACAAAGTGATTCTCGGTCTGTCCGGCGGCGTCGACTCCTCCGTAACCGCCATGCTGCTGCACCGCGCCATTGGCGATCGTCTGACCTGCGTCTTTGTCGATAATGGTCTGCTGCGCCTGAATGAAGCGGAGCAGGTGATGGATATGTTCGGCGATCATTTCGGTCTGAATATCGTTCACGTTCCGGCGGAAGGGCGCTTCCTTGACGCGCTGGCGGGCGAAAACGATCCAGAAGCCAAACGTAAAATCATCGGTCGCGTTTTTGTTGAAGTGTTTGATGAAGAAGCATCAAAGCTGACCGACGTAAAATGGCTGGCGCAGGGCACCATCTATCCTGACGTGATCGAGTCTGCCGCTTCTGCGACCGGCAAAGCGCACGTGATCAAGTCTCACCACAACGTGGGCGGCCTGCCGAAAGAGATGAAGCTGGGCCTGGTCGAGCCGCTGAAAGAGCTGTTTAAAGATGAGGTGCGCAAGATCGGCCTGGAGCTGGGGCTGCCGTACGATATGCTCTATCGCCATCCGTTCCCGGGGCCGGGCCTCGGCGTGCGCGTGCTGGGCGAAGTGAAGAAAGAGTATTGCGATCTGCTGCGTCGCGCTGATGCGATCTTTATTGAAGAGCTGCGTAAAGCGGATCTCTATAACAAAGTGAGCCAGGCGTTCACCGTCTTCCTGCCGGTGCGCTCCGTGGGCGTGATGGGTGACGGCCGTAAGTATGACTGGGTCGTCTCGCTGCGCGCAGTTGAGACCATCGACTTTATGACCGCACACTGGGCGCATCTGCCCTATGATTTCCTCGGCCGCGTCTCTAACCGCATTATCAACGAGGTCAACGGTATCTCCCGCGTGGTATACGATATCAGCGGCAAGCCGCCGGCGACCATTGAGTGGGAATAACCTTTCCGCTTACACTGAAGCGCGTTGATTAATTCCTCGCCAGCCTCTCGTCAGAAAGGCTGGCGATTTTCTTTCCGCTTTTCATTCCAGGAAATATCTATGCTGCCACTCAAGGCATTCAGTTTCTGCATTCTGCTGGTGATCCTGCTGTCGCTGGGGGCCAGCCTGGCGCAGGCGACGCGCAGTGGCGAACAATCGGGCGGTCAGGGCGGCTGGTGGTCGGCAAGGCGCGATTCATCCGGCCTGGCACCCGATCCACAGCGCTATGCGGCGCAGGCGATCGTGCAGGTCTACGCCGCGCCAACCTACGGCTGGAAAGGGGCGGTAGCGGTGCATCCGTGGATAATTTTCAAGCGCGCAGGCGAGACGCGCTACAGCCGCTATGAGGTAATTAGCTGGGGCAGCGGCGATAAAGTGCGGCGCAACAGTAATCTGCCAGATGGCTACTGGTACGGCGCAAAACCGCGCCTGCTGGTGGAGCATCGCGGCGAGGCGGCAGAGGCGATGATCCCGCGCATTGAGGCGGCGATCCGCTCTTATCCCTGGCCAAACACCTATCACGCCTGGCCGGGGCCGAACAGCAACACCTTTCTCGCCCATATCGGACGGGAAGTGCCGGCACTGAAACTCGATATGCCCGCCAACGCGCTCGGCAAGGATTATCGTCCGCTGTGGCGTCCGGTTGGCTTGCCGCCGTCAGGTCGCGGCATTCAGGTTTCCGTGCTGGGCGTAGCTGGCGTAACCATCGGTGCGGAAGAGGGCGTTGAGCTGAACCTGCTCGGGCTGAATATGGGCGTAGATTTTACGCCGCTTCGTCTGCGGCTGCCGTTTATTGGCGGCATCGGTAATCAGAACGTTCAGCAGGACAATCCGCCGGGCTGACTGCCCGGCGCAGGCCTCAGCAGACGCCGAAATCGCCCTCTTCATGGTAGAGGTTAACGCTGTCTGCCTTGACCTCAATCTCTTTTTTCGTCGCGTCATCAACGCGCGCGCACCATAACGTCTCGCCTTCCACGCGCAGCACCAGCATCTTCGGGCCGCCGGTTTTAGACTGCACAAAATCATCGGGTTTAAACATGCTTATCTCCTTGGGTTTTAAGCAAGTGTAGGGCGCGCCATACGCGCCTGCATAAAATTTTTTGCGGCGCCTCTTCTATGATTTTCCCTGAGATTACCCGAATAAAATAGCTTCAGGCTGGCTGCTTTACAGACCATATTTTCTGGTCTGGTTGTCAATTGACAACCAGATAAGTCCGGCGTAAGGTACAGGCAAATGGAAAGAAGACGGCATCCAGATAGAGAGATCGAGGCGGCGCTGCGCAAACTGCACTAAGGAGCAATCATGGAATATATCTTTACGCTGCGTTTTCAGTTGCCGAAACCGCTTTTGCCAGAAGAGCAACTGCAGCAGCAGCTTATCGAAGCGGGATGTGACGATGCGCTCATCGGGCTGGGCGTGCCGGGAAAAGTGACGCTGGAGTTTACCCGCGAGGCATCCAGCGCGAAGCGGGCGGTGCTGAGCGCTATCCAGGATGTACAGCGCGCGGTGCCGGAAGCGCAGCTTATTGAGGCGGCGCCCGACTTTGTTGGCCTGACCGACGTGGCGGATATTATCGGCGTTTCGCGTCAGAATATGCGCAAGCTGATGCTGAACCACAGTACGCACTTTCCGCAGCCGGTGCATGACGGCAAAACCGCGCTCTGGCATCTGGCGGACGTGCTGGAATGGCTGGAGCAGCGCGGCAGCTACGCTATCCCCGCCGGGACGCGCGATCTGGCGCAGGTGACGCTGCGGCTTAACCTGCAGCAGGCGATGCAGCGCTATGCGCACTGCATCGCCTCCGCTGCTGACGCCGGTAATCAGTGATGGAGCAGAAACAGCGTCGCCAGGCCAAGGAAAATAAAGAAGCCGCCGGTATCGGTAATGGCGGTAATCAGGACGCTGGAGCCAACCGCCGGATCGCGCTTCAGTTTGGTCATAATCAGCGGGATCAAGACGCCCATTAGCGCCGCCAGCAGCAGATTAAGCATCATCGCCAGCATCATCACGCCGCCCAGCTGCAGATTGCCATACATCAGCCAGGTGATCAGCCCCATTGTGCCGCCCCAGAACAGGCCGTTAAGCAGCGCTACGCCCAGCTCGCGGCCAATCAGAAACGAGAAGTTGCCTGGCTCGACCTGATGCAGCGCCAGCGCGCGCACGATCATGGTAATGGTCTGGTTGCCGGTATTGCCGCCGATGCCGGCGACAATCGGCATCAGCGTCGCCAGCGCCACCAGCTGCGAGATGGTATCTTCAAACAGCCCGATCACGCGCGATGCGATAAAGGCGGTACAGAGATTGATCGCCAGCCAGGCCCAGCGTCGGCGCACGGCTTTGCGCACCGGCGCGAACACATCCTCTTCCTGGCTGATACCGCCCATGCGGCGAATATTGCTCTCGTTCTCTTCGTTAACCAAGTCGATCACGTCCTCAATGGTGACGCGGCCAATCAGTTTGCCTTTGGCGTCGATAACCGCGGCGGAGATAAGGTTATAGCGCTCAAAGGCGCCCGCCGCGTCTTCGGCTTTGTCGTTGAGCTGAAAGGTGGTAGGCGAGGTGTTCATCACCTCTTCGACGCGCTTTTTCGGCTTGTTGAGCAAAATATCGGTCAGTGACAGCTCGCCCAGCAGCAGGTTGTCATCATCGGTGATGAAAATCTTGTCTGTGCCGTCCGGCATGCTTTTTCGGTGGCGCAGATAGCGCTGCACCGTGGCCAGCGTGACGTCGGCGCGCACCGTCAGGATATTGAAATCCATAATGCGCCCGACGCGATCGCGATCGAAATCGACCACGCTGAGCACGCGCGCCCGCTGCCCTGGCTCCAGCGAGGCGAGCAGACGGCCGGTCAGATCGCGCGGCAGGTAGCGCGCCAGCCACACCTGGTCGTCGATATCGAGCGGTTCAATGGCGCGCAGGATATCGCGATCGCTCATCTCTTCCGTCAGGCTGTCCCAGACGGTTTCCGACGCCTCAACCAGCACATGGCCGCGCTTCGCGACGGGCACCAGACGCCACAGCGCCTGGCGCGCCTCTTCCGGCAGCGCTTCGAGAATATCGGCTAAATCTGCTGCGTGCAGCTGAGCGATATCCTGCTCCAGCGCAGCCTGGTGCGCCGCATTTTCACGTTGCTGTTCAGGAGTGCGATCGCCGGATTTCTCCAGCAATGCCTCTACCAGATCTGGCTCACTGAGCAGCAGCGTCAGAATGCGATGACGAATTTCACTTAAACGTTGAGTATGCGAGACAGACATAACGAGTCCTTTGTGTCTGAAAGTTACAGCACGAAGTGTAGCGTTTCGCCTCGCAAAAGGACGCAAAAAAAGACGCGGTTATTCAGGCTGCGTTTAGCCGGAGGAGGCAGAGGACATAAAAGGTTAACGGCTGTCGCGAATAGTGGTGCTCAACGGAGTGGCATCCGGCGCAGCTTTTTTTTGCTGATGATGTTCAAAAGCGGCGGGCAGGATAAAGATCAGGCGGCTAAAGAGAATAATAAAGCTAATCAGTAACACGATCCGGGTAAAGGAACTGGTTTTGGCACGTCTTCGGGAAGGGATGGCGCTGTTCACGCGAAATGTTTCCTGTAATGACCCTGTCGGGCGATAGCAACATTTAGTCATAATGCTGCGTTGAAATCAATCGATGATTAAAAAAAGAGCAGGGTGAAAGGGGCCGCATGCGCAGCCCCGCTTTACAGGCTGGCTTTTTGCGCCAGCAGCGTGGCGAAGCGGCAGCTGATACGGTTGCCCTGTTCGTCGCGCTTATGCAGCTGACCAACATGTTCGTTATATTTCAGGATATGCCAGTTACGGTAGTAGTGGCTCAGCTCGCCCGATTTAAAGGTAAAAGGGAAGGCGAGCGGGCAGGGATAATCGTCAGTGCTCATCGCCGCCACAATCAGGTTATGCCCGTCTCTTACCGTGCTCGCCTGCATATCGGCGATCAGCTGCGGAATGGTCTCCGGCTGCAGAAACATCATCACCACGGTGGAGAGCACAAAGGTGTAGCCGCCGTTGAAACGCGTCTGATTCAGATCGCGCTGCTCGATATGAATGTTGGTGATGCCTTCCTGAGCGGCAATCTGCTCAAGACGCGCCAGGCTGGCGGGATTGTGATCCCAGGCGGTGACGTCAAAGCCGTTCTGGCTCAGAAACAGGCTGTTGCGGCCGTTGCCGCAGCCAAGATCGAGCGCTTTGCCGGGATTAAGATGGGGCAGCGCCGCCAGTACTTCAGAATGGGTCGGCGTCAGGCCATAGGTTTCGGCAAAATAGTTTTCAGTTTTAATCATGATTCGCTTTTATCAGAGAACAGAAGGGCGCAGGCGCCCATCTGCTCAGGCTTCTTCTTCCAGCATCAGCTTCCAGCCGGTGACTTCGTTCCAGTAGGTTTGTTCACGCTCCAGATCGAGCTGCACCAGGTTGTTCTGGCTGAAATAGCCCGCCGGGAACGTCAGCGTCCAGTGGCCTTCGTCGGTCGTCAGCTTCAGCGAGTCGGGACGGGTGGTCGCCTGACGCTGATTATTGAGTAAGGTGCCAAGGCGCAGCAGGAACAGTAGCGGCAGGAACTGTTTTTTCTTGAACAGCATGACGCGCGGCAGATCTTCGACCTTGACGGCTTTACGGTGAAAGCGTACCAGCGCCGCCAGCAGCGTTTGCTGATCCTGGTTAAAGCCAGGCAGGTTGGTGTTTTGCAGAATATAGGCGGAGTGGCGCTGCATACCGCTGTGGTTGATGGTGAGGCCCACTTCGTGCAGCATCGCCGCCCACCTCAGCAGCGCCGCCAGCTGCGGATTCGCCAGCTTAGGATTTTGATCGCGCCACTGCAGATAGAGCTGATCGGTGGTGTCCAGCACGCGACGCGCCTGATCGTTGTCGATCGCGTAATGGTTCGCCAGGCTCTGTGCCGTTCGGCTGCGGATATCCTGATGGCGGAATCGGCCCTCCATCTCGTAAAGCACGCCTTCGCGCAGCGCGCCGTCCGAGAGGCGCAGCTCGCGGATCGCCAGCGCGTCAAACACGCCGCAGATAATCGCCAGACCCGGCACGAACACCGATTTACGCTCTTCAGAGAGGCCCGGCAGGCTCAGCGCGCTGAAAGATTTATGCTTCATCACCTCGTCGTAGAGCATATCTAGCCGCTCCGGCGTGATCATCTTCTCTTTCTCGCCCATCGCCAGCAGCACTTCGCACGCCGCCTTAATGGTGCCCGACGCGCCGAGCGCATACTGCCAGCCGTGCAGGCGATACTGCCACGCCAGCGTCTCCAGCTTCTGCGTCGCCGCCAGGCGCGCGCGGCGGAAGTTCTCGCGGCTGATCTCCCCGTTAGGGAAATAGAGCTGGGCGAAACTGACGCAGCCCATGCGTCGGCTTTCGACCAGCTGCGGCTCGAAGTTTTCGCCGATCACCAGTTCGGTCGAGCCGCCGCCGATATCGATCACCAGCTTGCGACCTTTTTCCGGCTGCGTATGTTCGACGCCCATAAAAATCAGCCGCGCCTCTTCATGGCCGGAAATGACCTCGATAGGGTAGGGGATCACCTCAGCCGCGCGCTGCAGAAACTCCTCTGCATTTACCGCCTGGCGCAGCGTATGGGTGCCGACAATGGTGACGTTGCTCGCGCTGAAGCCCTGCAATCGCTCGGCAAACAGCGCCAGGCAGCTCAGCCCGCGCTCTATCGCCTCTTCGCTCAGGCGATTTTTGCTGTCGAGACCGTCAGCCAGATGCACGCGCTGCTTCAGACGGCCAAGCACCTGCAGAGCGCCATCCACCACGCGCGCAATGACCATATGAAAGCTGTTTGAGCCAAGATCGATTGCCGCAAATTCTTGCGGTCTCGGCGTACTTTTATGAGAAATGGGCATAGATTATTCAGGCTGTTCCAGTTTCTTGATGTAATCATAAATCGCCAGTTGAGAGCGGACCTTACGACGATTGCCGCGCGGAACATAGCGGTTCCCCAACTCTTTATCAACGATACGCGCTTTCACCGTATCACTAAACAGGATAGCGATAATGTCCAGAATGCGTTGCTTAACGCGCGGATCGAGGATCGATACCGCTACTTCGATGCGGTGATCGATGTTGCGCGTCATCCAGTCGGCGGAAGAAAGGAAGACTTTTTTGTCGCCGCCGTTTTCGAAAATATAGACGCGATCGTGCTCAAGATAGCGGTCAACGATACTGATCACGCGAATATTTTCACTGATCCCGGGCAAGTCAGGGATCAGTGAGCACATGCCGCGCACCAGCAGATTAATCTTAACGCCCGCGCCCGACGCCGCGTAGAGACGATCGACCAGACCGTTATCCACCAGGTTGTTAATTTTCAGCGTAATGCCACACGGACGACCCTGCTGTGCATTGGCGATTTCTGCATCAACCAGCTGATAAAGCATCTGACGCGAGTTCTGCGGCGAAACCATCAGATGCTCGAAGCTCACCGGGCGATAGGGGTTTTCAATAAAGTTGAATACCCGGCGCACTTCGTTGGTGATGCGTGCATCGGCGGTTAACAGCGAATAGTCGGTGTAGAGGCGCGCGGTTTTCTCGTTGAAGTTGCCGGTGCCGATATGGGCGTAGCGCACCACTTCGTCGCCTTCCCGGCGCGAGATAAGAAACAGCTTGGCGTGAATTTTCAGGCCCGGCGCGGAGAAAATCACATGTACGCCCGCTTCGGTTAAGCGCTTGGCCCACGAAATATTGGCCTCTTCGTCGAAGCGCGCCTGCAGCTCCACTACCACGGTGACTTTCTTGCCGTTATAGGCGGCGTGTATCATCGCATCCATAATGCGCGAGCGCTTCGCAACGCGATAGATGTTGATTTTAATCGCCAGCACGCTCGGGTCGAAAGAGGCCTGACGCAGCAGCTCCAGCACATGCTCAAAGGTGTGGTAGGGGTAGTAGAGCAGGATGTCGCGGTCACGAATGGCGTCGAAGCCGTTGCGGAAGCCGTCGAAGCCGATATGGCGGATCTGCGGCAGCGGACGGTTCACCAGGTTGCTTTTGCCCACGTCCGGGAAGCCGATAAAGTCTTTAAAGTTATGGTAGCGGCCGCCCGGCACGATGGAGTCGTAGTTGGAGATGGTCAGCTTATTACGCAGCAGCTCCACCATGGCGTCCGGCATATCGCGCTGATAAACGAAACGCACCGGCTCGGCGGTGAGACGCTGCTTAAGGCTAGAGGACATCAGCTCCAGCAGGCTCGACTCCATCTCCGTCACCAGATCGTATTCCGCATCGCGCGTCATCTTCATCGAATAGGCATTCAGCGCGTCGTAATCGAAGAAGCCTTTAAAGATGTCGTCGAGACAGTAGCGCAGAATATTGTCCAGCAGGATCATCGGCTTGCGTCGGCGCGGTGATTCAGCCGGCAGGTTGATGAAGCGCGGAACTTTATCGGAGGGGATCTCCAGCAGCGCATAGCGAATATCATCGCCGCGAATAATCTCCACCGCCAGATAGGTGTAGTCATCTTTCAGGAATTCGGTGAGATCGGTGTCGTGATTAATCAGAATCGGCGAAATGTGCTGGCGCAAATCGTGTTTGAAATAGTGACGCAGCCACACCTGCTGATTGGCGGAAAGCTGGCGTTCGTTGATCAAAAAGATCTGGTTGCGCGCCAGCTCCAGCAGCAGTTCGTTATAGAGACCGTCGAATTCCTGCTCCGACTTCATGACGCGCTGCTGAATTTTCTTCAGCAGATGGCGCGGCAGGCCAGGCGACCCCTGCTCCTCGCCAATCAGAATACGACGCTTAAGGTCGGCAAAGCGCACCTTGTAAAACTCATCAAGGTTATTGGAATAGATCCCCAGAAAACGCATACGTTCGATCAGCGGGTTAGTTTTATCGGCCGCTTCCTGTAAGACGCGCTCGTTGAAGGATAACCAGCTTAATTCTTTTTCTATATACAGCTTTTCCTGACCCATTCTGACTCCATATCGCGTTCGCAGGACTTAAAGAACCAGTGTCCATCAACATTATGGCGAGAGTATGGCAACCTTGTCCAACGCCAATAGTTGTCTTATCAACCAGCTACGGGCAACATAGCGGCTTAATACCGATCTCATTCAGAGCCGCATGAGCCTAAAGCATATTCCCGTCAACTTCAGCGACCGCCGTCGCCGCGCAATCGATCGTTTTACGCGGCGTCTGGTCACATCCTGCGGCATCGCTATTTTGCTGCTGATGCTGCTGCTCTTTTTCTGGTTGATTTGGGTGGTCCTGCCGCTGTTCGCTGCGCCTGGCCTTCATCAGCAGGCGGCGCAGCAGCTGTGGGACAGCGAGCCGGCGCTGATAATCGGCAATCAGGGCGATCGCGGCTGGCGTATCGGACGCGACGGCGCGGCGCGCTTTATTCCGCTTAACGGGCAGCCCGCCGAAGCGCCGCTGATGCTGCGTCCAGCGCCTGAGCGGGCGGTCAGCAGCGCCGACCGGCGCACCCTGTTGCTCAGCGCCCAGGGCGCGCTGACGCTGCTGCAGCCCGTCGACGGCGAATGGCGCTTCCCGCTCGGCGAGACGCCGCTGCGGCTCCCTGGCGGCGCGGTGAACGCGATGGCGCTGGCGACGCTGAACGAAAACAGATGGCGTATCGCTCTGGTCACCGAGAGGAGCCTCAGCGTCCTGACGCTGGCCCCTCAGCAGGCGCCGCGCGCCGTGGATCTGCCGCAGGCCCATGCCGACCATCTGCTGCTGTCGCCGCAGGGCGATCTGCTCTATGCCAGCGAAGGCGATGTGCTGCGCGTCTGGCAGCTCGACGACGATCGCGCGACGCTGCGTGAAACCGTGACGCTGGCGCAGCCGCCGCGCAGCCTGCATCTGCTGGCGAGCGGGCGCAGTTTATTGATTCAGGATGGACGCGGCGTAACGCAGTGGTTCGCTATCGCCGGGGCGGAAGGGCCGCGGCTGCATGAAATCCGCACCTTCGCCGGAAGCAGCCCGACCGCCGCCGTGGTAACGGAACCGCAGCGCCGCGTCTTCGCTACCCTGGAGCCTGACGGCGCGCTGGCCCTCTTCGCCAGCAAGCAGCCAGGCCCGATCCTGCAGCGCCAGCTGGCGGCGGGCGTCGAGCATGCCGCGTTTTCGCCGCGCGGCGACGCGCTGCTGCTGGAGCGCGCCAGCAGCTGGCAGCTATTGCGCATTAACAACCCCTGGCCGGACGTGAGCTGGCGCAGCTTCTGGCAAAAAATCTGGTATGAGAACTACCCCGCGCCGGACTGGGTCTGGCAGTCCACCAACGCTGCAGACAGCTATCAGGCCAAGTTCAGCTTTATGCCGATGGTCACCGGCACCCTGAAAGCGGCGGCGCTGTCGCTGCTGTTCGCCACGCCGCTGGCGCTGGCGGCGGCGATCTATACCGCCTGGTTTATGTCGCCGGGCCTGCGACGCTGGGTCAAGCCGGCGATTGAGATGATGGGCGCGCTGCCCAGCGTGGTGATCGGGCTTATCGCTGGACTCTGGCTGGCGCCGCATATTAGCCAGGCGCTGCTCGGCGTCTTGCTGCTGCCGCTAACGCTGGCGGCGACGCTGCTGATCTGCGGTGCACTCAGCCGACATCTGCCGCCGCGCTGGCGCCAGCCGGGACGCGAGGTGATGCTGCTGCTGCCGCTGCTGCTGATTGTCACGCTGGCCACGCTGATTATCCCGACCTTTCTGATGCGCGACGCTGCGGAATGGCTGCCGCACTATGAGCAGCGCAACCTGCTGGTGGCGGGACTGGCAATGGGCTTCGCGCTGGTGCCGCTGATCTTCACGCTGTCGGAAGATGCGCTGTTCAGCGTGCCCGCGGCGCTGGGGCAGGGGTCGCTGGCGCTGGGCGCGACGCCGTGGCAGACCCTGACGCGCGTGGTGCTGCCGGGGGCGTCGGCGGGAATTTTCGCCGCGCTGATGATCGGTTTTGGCCGCGCGGTGGGTGAAACTATGATCGTGCTGATGGCGACCGGCAATACGCCGCAGAGCCAGGGCGGCCTCTTTTCCGGGCTGCGCGCGCTCTCCGCTAATATCGCCATCGAGATGCCGGAAGCCGCGGCAGGCAGCGCCCACTACCGGATTCTGTTTCTCAGCGCGCTGGTGCTACTGCTCTTTACCCTGATAATCAACACCCTGGCCGAACTGATCCGTCAGCGCCTGCGCCAGCGATACAGCCAGCACGAGGGCCAGGCATGAAGGCGATGCGACAAAACGACCGCTGGCGCTGGCTGACCGCAGGCGCGGTCGCCGTCTGCCTGCTGGCCTTTACCCTGCTGATTGCGCTGCTGGCCTGGCAGGGCATGCGCGCCTTCTGGCCGCAGCGCGTCGATCTCTACCAGCTGACGCAGCCGGAAGGGGAGACAACGGCGCTGCTGGGGGAAACCCTTGAGCATCAGCCACATTTTCCCGCCCCCGCGGCGGAGAGCGGGGCGTCGCCGCCGGTCAGCCATCTCCATCGCTACCTGATTAAAACCGGCAACCGCGACTGGGATGCGCCCGATTTCCGCGTAATCTATGCGCGCGAAGCGCTGAGGGTGAGCCAGCCAAAAGAGGTCATGGTGCTGCAGCGGCGCGGCGGCGGCAACGCCTACGGCTGGTTTACTGGCCTGCGCGAAGATAATGAGGCGCTGACGGCGCGCGATCCCGATGCGCTGCTGCATCAGCGGCTGGGGCAGGTGCGCGAACTGCTGCATAAAATCAACCGCATTCGCCACGTCGATCTGACGCGGCTCAACGATCAGCTGGCGGCGCTGGACGCGCGCGCCGATCGGCTGCGGCAGCAGCAGCAGTTCGATACGCGCGCGCTGTCGGAGTTTGAGGCCAACCAGGCGGCGCTGCAGCGCCGTTTCGTCCTGCTCAGCAGCCAGCTGGCTGATTTACAGCGCCAGAGCCAGCGTGACGTGCTGATGCTGCGCGACGCGCAGGGGCGCGAGCACGCCATTCCGCTGGCGCAGGTGGTTGAGGCCTGGCGTCCTAACGCCATGAACGCGCAGCAGAAGCTAACCCACGCGCTGCGTCAGATCTGGCATTTCGTCAGCGATTCGCCCGCAAATGGTGAAAGCGACAGCGGCGCGTTTCCGGCGATTTTCGGCACCGTGCTGATGGTGCTGCTGATGTCGCTGGTGGTGATGCCGTTCGGCGTTATCGCCGCTATCTGGCTGCATGAATATGCCGGCCGCAACGCCCTGACGCGGCTGGTGCGCATTGCGGTGGTCAATCTGGCGGGCGTGCCGTCAATTGTGTATGGCGTGTTCGGGCTGGGCTTTTTCGTCTGGCTGGTCGGCGGCACGCTCGATCAGCTCTTCTTTTCCCGCGCGTTGCCCAATCCTACCTTCGGCACGCCGGGGCTACTGTGGGCGTCGCTGACGCTGGCGCTGCTGACGCTGCCGGTGGTGATCGTCGCCACCGAAGAGGGGCTGTCGCGCATCCCCGACTCGCTGCGTCAGGGCTCGCTGGCGCTGGGCGCCACCCAGGCGGAGACGCTGTGGCACGTGGTGCTGCCGATGGCGCTGCCGGCGATGCTCACCGGCCTGATACTGGCGGTGGCGCGCGCCGCAGGAGAGACCGCGCCGCTGATGCTGGTGGGCGTGGTGAAGATGGTGCCGGAGCTGCCGGTTGACGCGGTTTTTCCCTGGCTGCATCTCGACCGCAAATTTATGCACCTCGGCTTCCAGATCTACGATCTCGCCTTTCAGAGTCCCAACGTCGAGGCGGACCGCCCGCTGGTCTACGCTACGGCGCTGCTGCTGGTGACAATTATTCTGTCGCTCAACCTGCTGGCGATGGCGCTGCGCCATCGGCTGCGCGAACGCTATCGCCTGATGACCCAATAAAAGATGATGACTATGATGCCCGATACCGAAACGGCGCTGACGCTAAACCACCTTTCGTTATGGTATGGCGATCGTCAGGCGCTGCATGATATTTCGCTGCGTATCCCTGAGAAGCGCATCACCGCGCTGATCGGGCCTTCCGGCTGCGGCAAATCGACGCTGCTGCGCTGCTTTAATCGCATGAACGACGTGGTAGACAACTGTCGCATTGAGGGCGAGATCCTGCTGGGCAGCCACGCTATTATGCAGCCGTCGCAGGATCTCTCGGCGCTGCGCCGCCGCATCGGCATGGTGTTCCAGCGGCCCAATCCCTTTCCTAAGTCGATCTATGAAAATGTCGTCTACGGCCTGCGGCTGCAGGGCGTGCGCGACAGGCGGGTGCTGAACGAGGCGTGCGAGCGCGCGCTGCGCGCTGCGGCGCTGTGGGGCGAGGTGAAAGATCAGCTGGGGCAGAATGCGCTGACGCTCTCCAGCGGCCAGCAGCAGCGTCTGGTGATCGCCCGCGCCATCGCGATTGAACCGGAAGTGTTGCTGCTGGACGAGCCGACGTCGGCGCTCGATCCTATCTCGACGCTGGTGATTGAGGAGCTGATGACCACGCTGAAGCAGCACTTTACGCTGGTGCTGGTCACCCACAATATGCAGCAGGCGTCGCGCGTCTCCGACTACACCGCCTTTATGCATCAGGGGGCGGTGGTGGAGTTTGATGAAACGGATCGCATCTTTACCTCGCCGCGCAACCGGCGCACCGAGGATTATATTACCGGCCGCTACGGCTAGCAGAGGGGGCTTACCCAGGTCGTCACCCGCTCGCAAAGTCCATTGCTTTCCTGCGCGTCCGGCCCGCGCGACGCTGCACCCCGTCCCTGAGGCGCGCCCGTTGCCGGGCCAGCGCGCTGGGTTGGGCAAAAACGCGCCCGGCGTTTTTACCCCTGTCGCGGGACGCTTTGCTCTTCAGTTGATGTCGCCTGCGTTGTGACTGAGTGAGCCGTCGGGCATCGGCTAGTCGTGCGCGTAGCCCTGCGGCGGCAGCGGCTGATTATCCAGCCAGGCCCGACCTTCACGCATCGCTAACCGACCTTCAACAAACCAGCTAATCACCAGCGGATAGATCGCATGCTCCTGATGCTGCACGCGCGCGGTGATCTCATCTTCGGTGTCGTCGGGGAAGACCGGCACGCGGGCCTGCAGGATCACCGGGCCGCCATCCAGCTCGTCGGTAACGAAATGCACCGAGGTGCCATGTTCAGCGTCGCCGTTCTCCAGCGCCTGACGATGAGTGTGCAGGCCCGGATATTTCGGCAGCAGAGAGGGGTGAATATTCAGCAGGCGATCCTGATAGTGCGCGACGAAGGCGCTGCTCAGGATGCGCATATATCCCGCCAGCACCACCAGATCCGGCGCGTAGGCGTCGATCTCCCGCATCAGCTGACGATCGAACGCTTCGCGGTCGGCAAAATCGCTGGCCGCCAGCGCGTGGGCCGGCACGCCCGCTTCGCGCGCGCGCGTCAGGCCGTAAGCGGTCGATTTATTACTGAAAACGGCAGCGACGCTGCCGTTAATCCGCCCGCTTGCGCAGGCGTCGAGGATGGACTGAAGATTGCTTCCGTTACCGGAGATCAGTACAACCAGCTTTTTCATGCGTTGATAACCACGCGCTCTTCTGCATCTGACGCTTTGATGACGCCGATCTTCCAGGCTTTTTCGCCTGCGGCGCGCATCAGCTCAACCGCCTTGTCCGCCTCGGCGGCGCTCAGCGCGATTACCATGCCAACGCCGCAGTTAAAGGTGCGGTACATCTCATGACGGCTGACATTGCCCGCCTGCTGCAGCCAGTCAAACACCACCGGCCACTCCCAGCTCTTCTCGTCGATGACCGCCTGGGTATTATCCGGCAGCACGCGCGGAATGTTTTCCCAGAAGCCGCCGCCGGTCAGATGGGCAATGGCATGCACATCGACCTGCTCGATCAGGCTCAGAATGTTTTTCACGTAGATGCGGGTCGGTTCCAGCAGGTGATCCGCCAGCGGCCTGCCGTCCAGCTGTTTGGTCAGCGGATCGGTCTGGCTCACCTCAAGGATTTTGCGCACCAGCGAATAGCCGTTGGAGTGCGGGCCGCTGGAGCCGAGCGCGATCAGCACGTCGCCGTCCTGCACTTTTGAGCCGTCGATAATTTCAGATTTCTCAACCACGCCGACGCAGAATCCCGCCACGTCGTAATCTTCGCCGTGGTACATGCCCGGCATTTCCGCGGTTTCGCCGCCTACCAGCGCGCAGCCGGACTGCAGGCAGCCCTCGGCGATGCCGGTGATAACGGCAGAGGCGGTCTCGACGTCCAGCTTGCCGGTGGCGTAATAGTCGAGGAAAAACAGCGGTTCCGCGCCCTGAACCACCAGATCGTTCACGCACATGGCGACCAGATCGATGCCGATAGCGTCATGGCGTTTCAGATCCATCGCCAGACGCAGCTTGGTGCCGACGCCGTCGGTTCCGGAGACCAGCACCGGCTCGCGGTATTTCTGCGGCAGCGCGCAAAGGGCGCCGAAACCACCGAGCCCACCCATCACTTCCGGGCGACGAGTCTTTTTCACTACGCCTTTAATACGATCAACCAGAGCATTACCAGCATCGATATCAACGCCGGCGTCTTTGTAGCTGAGAGAGGTCTTGTCGGTCACTGCGGAATCCCCACGCGATTGCGGTTGGTGGTTAACAAAAAGCGCGGCAATTCTAACAGCGCAGGCAAACGTTTGCGAGTCCCATTGCCAGGTCAAATTGCGCGCCGGACGATTTTCATCAATCCTTGAATAACGGATCGAAACGTCGCCTCATTGCGCAACGACATATGGCGCGCTTGCAAAAAGGCGGTATAATCCCGCGATTTTTTTTTAGCTCAACTCATTCCGGGAGAACACCAATGAAGATCGTGGAAGTCAAACACCCGCTGGTCAAACATAAACTGGGCTTGATGCGTGAGCACGATATCAGTACCAAACGCTTCCGCGAGCTGGCGTCGGAAGTTGGCAGTCTGCTGACCTATGAAGCCACCGCCGACCTGGAAACCGAGCGCGTTACTATTGAAGGCTGGAACGGCCCGGTAGAAATCGATCAAATCAAAGGTAAAAAAATCACTGTGGTGCCGATTCTGCGCGCCGGTCTGGGGATGATGGAAGGCGTGCTGGAGCATGTGCCGAGCGCGCGCATCAGCGTAGTCGGGGTCTATCGCGACGAAGAGACGCTGGAGCCGGTACCCTATTTTCAGAAGCTGGTCTCCAACATTGAAGAGCGCCTGGCGCTGGTGGTCGATCCGATGCTGGCCACCGGCGGTTCGATGATCGCCACTATCGATCTGCTGAAGAAAGCGGGCTGCAGCAGCATTAAGGTGCTGGTGCTGGTGGCGGCGCCGGAAGGCATCGCCGCGCTGGAGAAAGCGCATCCGGACGTTGAGCTTTATACCGCGTCTGTCGATCAGGGCTTAAACGAAAAAGGTTATATCATTCCGGGGCTGGGCGATGCCGGCGACAAAATTTTCGGAACTAAATAACTGCATCAGCCGACCAAAGAGTCGGCTTTTTTTTGGCAAAAACAGACCATTTTAAGGGGATAAATGATGACTCGACGCGCCATCGGCGTTAGTGAACGTCCGCCGCTACTGCAAACCATACCGCTCAGCCTGCAACATCTGTTCGCCATGTTCGGCGCAACGGTGCTGGTGCCCATTCTGTTTCATATCAACCCGGCGACGGTGCTGCTGTTCAACGGCGTTGGCACGCTGCTTTATCTCTTTATCTGTAAGGGCAAGATTCCCGCTTATCTCGGCTCCAGCTTCGCCTTTATCTCGCCGGTGCTGCTGCTGCTGCCGCTTGGCTATGAGCTGGCGCTGGGCGGTTTTATTCTGTGCGGCCTGCTGTTCTGCATCGTGGCGCTGATTGTGAAAAAGGCCGGCACCGGCTGGATCGACGTGATGTTCCCGCCGGCGGCGATGGGCGCTATCGTGGCGGTGATCGGTCTTGAGCTGGCGGGCGTGGCGGCCAATATGGCGGGGCTGCTGCCGGCAGAAGGCAGCAGCGCTGACGGTACCACCATCACTATTTCACTGGTCACCCTGGCCGTTACCGTTTTTGGCTCGGTGCTGTTTCGCGGCTTCCTCGCCATCATTCCGATACTGGTCGGGGTGGTCGTGGGCTATGCGCTCTCCTTCGCTATGGGCATCGTAGACTGGACGCCGGTCTATAACGCGCCCTGGTTCGCGCTGCCGACCTTCTATACGCCGCGCTTTGAGTGGGCGGCGATGCTGACCATTCTGCCCGCCGCGCTGGTGGTGATCGCCGAGCACGTCGGGCATCTGGTGGTGACCGCCAATATCGTGAAAAAAGATCTGATCCGCGATCCCGGCCTGCACCGCTCAATGTTCGCTAACGGTCTTTCCACCGTGATCTCCGGCTTCTTCGGCTCGACGCCGAATACCACCTACGGCGAAAACATCGGCGTGATGGCGATTACCCGCGTCTACAGCACCTGGGTAATCGGCGGGGCGGCCATCATCGCGATTCTGCTCTCCTGCGTCGGCAAGCTGGCGGCGGCGATTCAGGCGATCCCGGTGCCGGTTATGGGCGGCGTGTCGCTGCTGCTTTATGGCGTTATCGGCGCATCGGGCATTCGCGTGCTGATCGAATCCAAAGTGGACTACAGCAAGGCGCAAAACCTGATCCTCACTTCCGTTATCCTGATCATCGGGGTCAGCGGCGCGAAAGTACATATCGGCGCCGCCGAACTGAAAGGCATGGCGCTGGCAACGCTGGTGGGGGTGCTGCTGGCGCTGATCTTCCGCGTTATCTCGCTGCTGCGCCCGGAAGAGGTGGTGCTGGACGCTGAAGAGAAGGGCGGTCACTGAGTCGGTGCGGGCAGGGATGCCCGTTATCCTCACCCGGCGAAAACTGTGGTAGACTTGCCCCGTTTTTTGCCTGTTCTCTTTGAGGTGCTTCTGAACACGCCGGCACAACTGTCACTGCCACTTTACTTACCGGACGACGAGACCTTCGCCAGCTTCTGGCCGGGGGAAAATCCGTCGCTTATCGCCGCGCTGAAAGGCGCCCTCAGTCAGCAACACGGCAGCTATCTCTATTTCTGGTCGCGCGAAGGCGGTGGCCGCAGCCATTTGCTGCACGCGGCGTGCGCGGAAATGTCGGCGCGCGGTGAGGCGGTCGGCTATGTGCCGCTGGATAAGCGCACCTGGTTTGTGCCGGACGTGCTGGACGGCATGGAGCATCTGGCGCTGGTCTGCATCGACAATATCGAGTGCATCGCCGGCGAAGAGGCGTGGGAGATGGCGATCTTCGATCTCTATAACCGCATCCTGGAAACCGGTAAAACCCGGCTGCTGATTACCGGTGACCGGCCGCCGCGGCAGCTTAACCTTAATCTGCCTGACCTGGCGTCGCGCCTCGACTGGGGCCAGATCTATCGTCTGCAGCCGCTGAGCGATGAAGACAAACTGCAGGCGCTGCAGCTGCGCGCCGGTATGCGGGGCTTTGAACTGCCGGAAGATGTCGGGCGCTTTATGCTGAAACGCCTCGATCGCGAAATGCGCACCCTGTTCGAAACGCTGGATCGCCTCGATCACGCCTCGATCAGCGCGCAGCGCAAACTCACCATTCCTTTCGTAAAAGAGACGCTCGGGCTTTAAAGGATCGCCAGCACCGCTTCCGGCGGTCGGCCGATGCGCGCCCGATCGCCGTTAATCACCACCGGCCGCTCCAGCAGCGCCGGATGTGCCGCCAGCGCGTCAAGCAGCTGCGCTTCATCGGCGTTTTCCAGCCGCAGGGTTTTATAAAGTTCCTCTTTGGTGCGCATCAGCTGCCGGACGCTGCTCATGCCGAGCTTTTGCAGCAGAATTTGCAGCGTCTCGCGATCGGGCGGGGTCTCAAGATAGCGGACAATCTCTGGCTTAACGCCGTTCGCCTCCAGCAGCGCCAGGGTTTCGCGGCTCTTGCTGCAGCGCGGGTTGTGATAAAGGGTGACCATGCTCGATTATCCTTTTTGGTACTGTTTAAAGCGAGTTTGCAGCTGACGAAGCTGGTCGATACGCGCGTCGTAGCGCGCCTGCTTCAGGCTGCCGACCGGCACCTGCGCGCTGGCGCTGCTCAGCGTAGTAATCGCCTGATCGAGCTGACCGTTAAGCGCCAGCGTTTCGGCGCGCGCCGACATCTCTTCATCATGCAGCCCCTGCTGCGCCGACGCCTGCGCCAGCAGATCCCAGCCGTTCACATCGTCTGGATGCGCCCAGGTATAGCGATTCAGAATGCGGCTGGCGTTAGCGGGCTGTTTCGCCTCGACGTAAGCATTCGCCAGATTTAGCTGTACCACCGGGCTGTTTTTAGCCGCGCCCGCGGCGTTAAGCCGGGCGATCGCCTGCTGCGGCTGATTCATACCGATATCAATATCGGTCATGATGTCGAGATACCAGACATTGTCGGGCTGCTTTGCCAGCAGCGGCTCGATGATCTTTTTCGCGCTGGCGAAACTTTTCGCCTGTAAAAACTGCACCGCTTTGCCGTACTGCGCCGCCTGCTGTTCGCGGCTGTTGCCGTGGCTATAGCTCTCCAGCAGCTCGTCGGTCAGCTGGTTACGGCCGGTGGCGTACATGCCGAGGGCGCGCACTTTCGCCATGTAGTAATCCTGCGAGGACTGCACCACTACCGGGCGCATCTGGTTGGCGCGGTTGCGCGCGTCTGCCAGACGGCTGTCGGGCAGGGGATGCGTCAGCAGGATCTCCGGCGGCTTCGACGAGAAGCGGCTCTGATCGGCCAGCTTCTGTAAAAAGTTGGGCATCGCTTCGGGATCGAATCCGGCGCGCTGCAGCACCTGAATACCGATGCGATCCGCCTCCTGCTCGTTGCCCTGGGTAAAGCTGATAATGCCCTGCTGGGTGCCTGCCAGCGTACCGGTCAGCGCCGCCATACCCGCCTGTGGGCTGGCCATCGCCAGCAGAATCGATCCCAGCGCGCCAACCCAGGTCAGCGGCGCGTTGCGCTTCTGATCTTCCATCGCGCGCGCCAGATGGCGCTGGGTGACGTGGGAGATTTCATGCGCCATCACCGACGCCAGCTGGCTCTCATTCTCGGTAAAGCGAAACAGCGAGGCGTGCAGCACTACGTTGCCGCCGAAGAAGGCGAAGGCGTTAAGCTCGTCGTTCTGGATCAGAAAGAAGTGAAAGGGCGTTTTTACCGAATCGGCATGGGCAACCAGTCGCTGGCCGAGCTGATTGATGTACTCATTAAGCAGCGGGTCGTTGATCAAGGGCGCGCTGGCGCGCAGCTGACGCACGTAAAAGTCGCCCATCTGCATCTCCTGGCCAATAGAGAGCGTCGAGCCTGCGGTCGTGCCCATATCGGGCAGCGAGTCGCTGACGTCGGCCCAGGCGGACGCGTGCGGCATCAGCATCAGGGTGGGAAGCAGCGCGGCGAGTAGCGTTTTCTTTAACCGGTTCAACATGCCTGGATCCTGTAGAGAAACTCTGCGGCCTGGAAAATACAATGTGCTTTTTCAGGGTAAAAGACGCGTCGCGCCTATCTTAACCAGAGCTTTAAAAGAAAGAAACGGTCTGATCCGCTATTAATCTGTGCTACAGCGACGCTTTTGCAGCAAAAAATTGAACGTTAGGGGCGGGTGCGCTTTCGTTGAAAAACCAAACGCGCATTTATTTCATAAAAGGGAAACGCCGGTATAGCAGCGCCGTAACAGGCATCGTTTTTTTAAGCGAGCCGGAGAGGGCAGCTCATTATTATAAACGCGCGAGATCCTCAGCACCCTTTTTAATTAAAGATATGTAAATTTACTCAAAAAAACTGAATGTGGCATGTTTTTTTCCAGGCTTACTCTGAAAAAAGCGCGTTATCAGCGCAAAAGGCGCGAAAGCGAAAATCAATAAGTTTGATGGTATGGCCGCTGAAGCCTCTGCGGTAAATATAAATAGCTGGTATCAGTTTCAGGCTAATTAATTTTATTTAAGGCCACTCCCTGCATAAATATCGATCCACTTCAATGTTAAAAGGCGCGCGCTTCGCCATCGAAAGCCTTTATCAATTAGCACAATGAATAGTTCACCTGGCAATTAACGCGCCGCAGGCGGTCAGCGCCGCGCCCTTTTGCCACGGCGGGGCTGTGGTATAGATAGCTCACCCAATTCGGGATGTGAACCAGCACTACGCTGTTATCCGGAGATAATTTATGCGTTCAGCTGTATCTTACGCGCTCATCGCCATTATTGGCGGTGCTGTTGGCGCGGGCGTTACCCAAAGCGGCGCGCTCTATCAAAAAGTCGTTAACCATTTCGCCGCCAAACCCAGCGATCCCGACGGCTTCTGGAGCACGCCCGCCGTTGACGGCTACGGCAAGATCCACTACGAGCCGGATGCCGCCTTTAAGCCGGTTGCGGGCCTGAGTAATAAGATCGTTTTCCAGATCACCCGCAGCGACGGCGCCATGACCGACGTCAACCTTGGCCTGGAGCGCGTGGCGCGCGTGGTCAACCTCTATGTAGCCTCCGGCGTGCCGGCGGAAGATCTGAAATTCGTTGTCTCGGTAACGGGCGACGCAACGCCTGCCATGCTGGATAACGCCCACTTCAAACAGTTTTACGGCGTAGATAACCCCAACCTCAAGCTGATCAGCCAGCTCGATAAGCTGGGCGTGAAGGTTTCCGTCTGCGATCAGTCGGTGGCTTTCCACCATTATCCCAACGACTGGATCGATAAATCAGTGGTTCATGCGCTCTCCAGTCCAACGACGGTCTCAACCCTGGAAAATCAGGGTTACGCATGGCTACAGATGTAATCACACTTTAAAAATAACGAGCAGGAGAATAACGATGCGTCCAGCGGCCTATATTGTGGTGGCAGCGATAGCCGGTTTTATTGGCGGTAATGTATTACAGCTGCCGGAATTATATGACAAGGTGAGCGGCAAATTTGCCAGTACCCCGACACAGCCAGCAGATTTCTGGAGTACGCCTGCAATTGAAGGCTTTGGCAAAATTCACTACGTCGACACGCCCGCTTTTAAACCCGGTACCGTGCCGGGCCTGAGCAATAAAATTGTTTTCCAGATTAACCGCAATGAGGGCGATATTCGTCAGCCGAATCTCGGTCTGGAGCGCGTTGCCCGCGTGACCAACCTCTATTACGCCGCAGGCGTGCCGCTGGATCAGCTGAAATTCGTGGTGTCGATCAACAGCGATGCGGTGCCGGCGGCGCTGAATAACGATCAGTTCCATAAGGCCTACGGCGTGGATAACCCTAACCTTAAACTGATCGACGAGCTGAAGAAGGCGGGCGTGCAGGTCTCGATCTGCGACCAGTCGGTGGCCTTTCACAATCTGCAGCGCGACTGGATCGATCAGCGCGTGACCCACACTATCTCCAGCGGCACCACGGTGGCGACGCTGCAGAACGAAGGCTACGCCTTCCTGATGCTGTAACCCCCCTCGACAGCGGCCCCGTGCCGCTGTCATCTGTTCGTCATTCCGCTGCGATTGTTCTGTCATACAACCCCTTTAGTTTGAGCGCCAGTGAGATCGTTCTCATCAGCGTATCAGGGGAAGAAAATGACCGATTTGATAAGCGTAGCGAAACTGGCGGGCGTCTCGCGCGCCACGGCGGCGCGCGCCTTCTCCGATCCCCATCTGCTGAAAGAGAGCACGCTGCAGCGGGTGCTGGCGGCGTCGGACCAGCTCGGCTTCCGCCCTAACCATATCGCGCGACAGCTGCGCACCCAGCACTCCACCACCCTTGGCGTATTGCTGCCTTCGCTGCTCAATCCGGTATTTGCTCATCAGCTGCAGGCGATGGAGCGTCAGGCGCGGCTGGCCGGCTTCGGGCTGCTGGTCGCCACCAGCGACTATCAGGCCGAGCGCGAGGCGGCAATCGTCGAACATATGCTGCGTCAGCGCGTCGCCGGGCTGGTGTTAACGGTGGCTGACGCGGACCGCAGCGCGGTGCTGCCGACGCTGGCCGCGGCGCAGATGCCCTTTGTGCTGGCGCACAACGTGCCGCAGTGCGCCAGCTGGCCGAGCGTCTGCGTCGATAACCGGCGCGCGATGGCCGAAGCGGTCGAACATCTGCTGGGGCTGGGGCACGGCCATATCGGCATGGTGACCGGCCCTGTCTGGCAGTCCGATCGGGCGCAGCAGCGTTTTCTCGGCTACTGCGACGCCATGCGGCAGGCGGGTCTGAAACCCTTTCCGCTGATCGAGATGCCGAGCCATACGCGCTCCGACTTTCAACAGCTGCAACCGCGCCTGCAGGGGGCTAATCCGCTGACCGCGGTGATCTGCAGTAACGACCTGCTGGCCATCAGCCTGATGGGCGCCGCCGCGCGCGCGGGCGTTCAGGTGCCGACGCAGCTTTCCGTTATGGGCTTCGATGGCATTGAAACCGGCGAGCATCTGACGCCCTCGCTTGCCTCGGTGGTGCAGCCCAGCGATCTGCTCGGTGCCTGCGCCATCGATATGCTGTTACAACACGCCAGCGGCGGGCTTCGCATGCTGGCGCACCATCTGCGGCTGGGCGAAAGCATCGCGCCCGCACCGCGCTCTACCTTCGTTAATTCCAGGGAATCCACATGTCAACGCACAAGAGAATGAAAATGTTAAGCGCTGCGGCGCTGCTGGTTGTATGCGGTATAGCGAGCCAGGCTGCCCACGCGGCGGAAAGCGCCATCTGCTACAACTGTCCGCCGGAGTGGGCGGACTGGGGAGCGCAGCTGAAAGCTATCGCCCACGACACCGGCGTCCAGGTGCCGCAGGACAATAAAAACTCTGGCCAGGCGCTGGCGCAGCTGGTCGCCGAGCAGGGCAATCCGGTCGCCGACGTGGTCTATTACGGCGTCAGCTTCGGCATTCAGGCGGCGGGCGCTGGCGTTATCGCCGACTATAAGCCGGCGCGCTGGGACGAGGTGCCGGCAGGCATGAAAGATCCTGACGGGAAATGGGTGGCGCTGCACTCCGGCACCCTGGGCTTTATGGTCAATGTCGATGCGCTGGGCGGCGCGCCGCTGCCGACCTCCTGGGATGATCTGCTGAAGCCGGAATATAAGGGCATGGTCGGCTATCTCGATCCCTCCAGCGCCTTTGTTGGCTACGTCACCGCCGTGGCGGTGAATCAGGCGAAAGGCGGATCGCTGCAGGACTTCACCCCGGCGCTGAACTGGTTCAAAAAGCTGCAGGCCAACCAGCCGATCGTGCCGAAGCAGACCGCCTACGCGCGCCTGATTTCAGGCGAGATCCCCATTCTGCTCGACTACGACTTCAACGCCTACCGCGCAAAGTATAAAGATCACGCCAACGTCGCCTTCGTGATCCCGCAGGAGGGGACGGTTACGGTGCCGTACGTTATCAGCCTGGTGAAGAACGCGCCGCACGCTGCCAACGGCAGGAAAGTGATCGATTATGTGCTCTCGGATAAAGGTCAGGCGATCTGGGCCAACGCCTACCTGCGCCCGGTGCGTCCGTCGGCGATCTCCGCCGAGGCGAAGGCGAAATTCCTGCCTGACAGCGACTATGCCCGCGCGACCACGGTGAATTATCAGCAGATGGCCGATGTGCAGAAAGCCTTTTCCGCCCGCTACCTGAGTGAGATCCGTTAATGTCGCTGCTGGAAACCCGCAGCCGCGCGCCGACGGCCCTGCGCCGTCGGGCGCATCAGGGCGCGCGCTGGCCCTGGATGCTGCTGCCTGTGCTGCTCTTTTTCGCCGCCTTCTGGCTGCTGCCTTTCGCGCGCCTGCTGCAGACTGGCCTGACGCCGGATCGCACCACCGGGCAGAGCGGCTACTGGACGGCGATCGCCCAGCCGCACTATCTGCAAAGCCTGCTCAACACCCTGCTGCTGTCGCTGGCGGTGACGCTGATAACCCTGCTGATCGCCGCCGTGGTTGGCTGTTTTCTGGCGCGTCAGCGTTTCGCCGGGCGCGGCACGCTGCTGGCGCTGCTGACCTTTCCGCTCGCCTTTCCCGGCGTGGTCGTGGGGTTTCTGGTGGTAATGCTGGTGGGGCGGCAGGGGCTGCTGGCGCAGTTGAGCATGAGCCTGTTTCACGAACGCTGGACGCTCGCCTATTCGCTCAGCGGCCTGTTTATCGGCTATCTCTACTTCTCGCTGCCGCGCGCCATCGTCACGCTGGTGGCTGCCAGCGAAAAGCTGGATCGCTCGCTGGAAGAGGCGGCGCGCTCGCTCGGGGCCAGCCAGTGGCGCATCACCTGGGACGTTATCGTGCCGGGACTCAGGCCGGCGTTGCTCTCCAGCGGCGCGCTCTGCTTCGCCACCAGCATGGGCGCGTTCGGCACCGCCTTTACCCTCGGCACCAGCCTTAGCGTGCTGCCGCTGACCATTTACGGCGAGTTCACCAACTACGCCAATTTCGCCACCGCTGCGGCGCTGTCGGTGGTGATGGGCGCGGTCGCCTGGCTGGGTCTGATAGTGGCGCGCGCCTTAACGCACCAGTCGGGAGAGAAATCATCATGAAGCGTCGCACGCTGTTCTGTTTGCAGGCCGGGATCACCGCGCTGACGGCGCTGTTTATGATTGTGCCGGTGGTGCTGTCGATGCTGGCGGGCGTGACAGAAAACTACTTCGCTGGCCTGCGCAGCGGCCTGACGCTGAAGTGGGTCGGGCAGGTGTGGGCGCTCTACGCCGATACCTTCTGGCTGTCGCTGCTGATTGCGCTCTGCTGTCTGGCGATCGTCGTGGTGACGGGCATTCCTGCCGCCTGGGGGCTGCTCAAGGCGCCGCCGCGCTGGGCCGCCCGCATCGAGGAGTGCCTGATGCTGCCGGTGGCGCTGCCGGGCCTCGCGACCGCGCTCGGGATTATTCTGCTTTACGGCCGGTTTAACGCGCTGCGCGACAGCTGGCTGTTTATTCTGATCGGCCATGTGCTCTTTACGCTGCCCTTTATGATCCGGCCGGTGCTGGCGGTGATGCAGGCGATTCAGCTGCCGCGCCTCGAAGAGGCGGCCGCCAGCCTCGGTGCCGGTTTCTGGCGCCGCTTCTTCACCGTGGTGGTGCCGAACTGCCGCAACGGCATTCTGGCGGGGGCGTTTATGGTAATTACCCTGTCGGTAGGCGAGTTCAATATTACCTGGATGCTGCACACGCCGCTGACCAAAACCCTGCCGGTCGGGCTGGCGGACAGCTACGCCTCGATGCGGCTGGAAGTGGGATCGGCCTATACGCTGATCTTTATCGTCATGATTTTACCGCTGTTGCTGATGCTCAACGCCTGCAATCACTGGCTGGCGCGCCAGACGACGCGAAACGCTGTTAAGGAGCTGGCATGAATAACGCTGCCGTTACCGTCACGCTGCGCCGCTGCGCGCGCCGCTTTCATCAACATACCGCGCTGCATCCCCTCGATCTTACCGTTCACGCCGGCGAAACCCTGGTGCTGCTCGGGCCGTCCGGCTGCGGCAAAACCACGACGCTGCGCATTATCAGCGGGCTGGAAAGCAGCGACGAGGGCGGCGAGGTCTGGTTTGACGATCGCGACGTCACCGCGCTGCCGATTGAGAAGCGCAACGTCGGTATGGTGTTCCAGAACTACGCGCTGTTTCCCAATATGAACGTAGCGCAGAACGTGGAATATGGCCTGAAGGTGCAGGGCGTGGCGCGCGGCGAGCGCGCAGCGCGCGTGCAGGAGATGCTGGCGCTGGTGGATCTCAGCGCGCTGGCGAACCGCGCCATCGACAAACTTTCCGGCGGACAGAAGCAGCGCGTGGCGCTGGCGCGCGCGTTGGCTGCGCGGCCGAAAGTGCTGCTGTTTGATGAGCCGCTGGCGGCGCTCGACGCCAAACTGCGCGAGCGTCTGCGGCTTGAGATCGGCGCGCTGCTGAAAAGGCTCGCGATTACCGCCGTCTATGTCACGCACGATCAGCAGGAGGCGATGGCGCTCGGCGATCGCATTGCGGTGATGGAGCAGGGGCGCATCGCCCAGATCGACACGCCGCAGATGATTTATCAGCGTCCGGCGACGCGCTTCGTTGCCGACTTTGTCGGGGCGATCAACTGCATCGCAACCGACGCCCGGGGGGAGCCGCATCAGTTCTGCCGCCCGGAGGATATTCTGCTGGCGGACGACACCCGCTACGCACGCCACGGCTATATCGTCGGCAGCACCTTTTTGGGTGCCGCGCAGCGTTTGCATATCGATATCGGGCTTGCCGCGCCGATTCAGGTCGATCGTCATGCGCGAGAGGCCTGGCATGCCGGGCAGCACGTCACCTGGACGCTGGCGCCGCGCGCCGCGCTGGATTTTACCGGTTATTAAGGAGAGCGTCGTGTCCGACAACCCTACGCTGATCGCGCAGATCAGCGACCTGCATATCAAGGCGAACGGTCGCCTGTCCTATAAAAAAGTCGATACCCAGGCGGCGCTGCTGCGCGCCATCGAGACCCTTAACGCGCTGCGACCGCAGCCGGATATGGTGGTGATTACGGGCGATCTGGTCGATTTCGGCGCGCTGGAGGAGTATCAGACGCTGCGGCAGCTGCTGCGCCGCCTGCAGCTGCCGTTCCGCCTGATGCCGGGCAATCATGACGATCGCCAGGCGCTGCGCGAGGTGTTTGCCGATCACCTCTATCTTCAGCACGGCGTCACCCTGAACTGGCAGCTAAAGGTCGGGCCGCTACAGCTGCTTGCGCTCGACTCCAGCGTGCCGGGGCAGCCCTGGGGCGAGGTCAATGCGCATCAGCTGAGGTGGCTGGAGCAACATCTGGCGCGCGAACCCGCCGCGCCGACGCTGGTGATGCTGCATCATCCGCCTTTTATCTGCGGCATCGACCATATGGATCGCCAGCGGCTGCGCGACCCCGGCGCGCTGGCGGCGGTGATCGCCCGCTATCCGCAGGTAGAGCGGGTGCTGTGCGGCCATCTGCATCGCAGCCTGCAGACGCGCTTTGCCGGTACCCTGGCGGTGTGCGCGCCGGGCCTCTCCCATCAGGTGGCCTTTGACCTGCAGCCCGACGGCCCGGCCCATTTCGTGCTGGAGCCGCCTGGCTTTCTGCTGCACCGCTGGCAGCCGGGGCAGGGCATGGTGACGCATCAGTGCGCCATTGGTGATTATTCTGGCCCCTGGCCCTTCTACGATGAGCAGGGGCTGATCGATTAGCGCCAGGGGTAAACAGGCGGTTTCTGAGAATGTCGGGCTTGAGGGGTGCTCAGGCGGGCGACAGCGTGTACACTTGCCTCTTGCCTCACCAGGGCAGACAACCTCCAACAAAAACGACATTCTCAGGCCTTTCAGCATGTACTTATCTTTTACGGCGGGTGCGCTATGTTAATGCGCCTGCGTCCCCGAACCGATCTACGCACGCTTATCGCGTTGCTCGCCATCGTCAGCATTGTGGTTACGCTCACCAACGCGCTCTATGCTACCTGGCGCGTGCAGCGTATGGCGCTGATCGACAGCACGCTGGAGGCGAACCGCGCTTACGCCACCAAGCTCGCCTCCACCACCGAAATCTTTTTCCAGCTGGCGCAGTCGCAGCTGCACTTCAGCGCCAGGCTGCTCGGCGAAAACTTTGAGGATCCCGCGCTGCTGCGTCAGGAGGTCGATCGCCTGCGCGAGCAGACCAGCAGCTTTAACTCGGTAGCGGTGGTCGACGCTAACGGCGTGGTCAAGGCTATCTCACCGGAATCCCTGATGCTGCAGGGCATGCACCTGACCAGCGATGCGTCGCGTGAGGCGCTCAGCTCGCGCCAGCCCGCCATCAGCAAGCCGACCATCTCAGCGGCCAATAACCTGATTATTTTTGTCTCCTGGCCCATCTGGAGCCGCGACGGCCGCTATCTCGGCTACGTGGGCGGCACCATCTACCTGAAAAAGAAAAGCATCTTAAATACGCTGCTCGGCGAGCAGTACTATCGCGACGGCACCAGCGTCTACGTGCTCGACAGCACCAGCCAGGTGCTCTATCACCAGAACGGGCAGCTGGTTGGCAAAACCCTGCCCGCGCTGCTGAGCGGGCGCGGTGAAACCACCAACGGCTCGCTGCAGCTGCGGACGGCGGGCGAGCCGCCGCGCCTCGTCGGATACGCCGTGGTGCCGACCACCGGCTGGACGGTGGTGGCGCTGAAGCCGACCGCCGTTACGCTGGAGCCGCTCTCTGGTCTGCTGATGCAGGTGCTGAAGCACTCGGTGCCTTTCGCGCTGCTGACGCTGCTGGTGGCGGTGGTGCTGGCGCGGCTGATCGCGCTGCCGCTCTGGCAGCTGGCGCGTAAGGCGCGTCAGATGGATGCGCCGGGCGTCTCAATGGAGCTGGACACGATTCATGCCTGGTATTTTGAGGCGGCGCAGGTAAAACGCGCGCTGCTGACCGGCATCGGGCTGGTGCAGGACAAAATCGGCCGCCTGAAGTCAGAGGTGCAGACCGATCCGCTCACCCAGCTGCTTAACCGGCGCGGCCTGAGCGCGGTGCTCGACTTCTATCATACGCTGCGTCAGCCGTTCGCCGTGCTGGCGCTTGATATCGACCACTTCAAGCGGGTCAACGATAGCTGGGGACATGACGTTGGCGATCGCGTAATCAAGCAGGTCGCGAAGACGCTGAGCGCCAGCGCGCGTCAGAGCGACGTGGTGTGTCGCAACGGCGGAGAGGAGTTCCTGATGCTGCTGCCGATGACCGAGATTGATGAGGCGAGCCGCATTGCCGAACGTATACGCGCCAGCATCGCCGAGGCGTCGATAGCTGATGTCGGTGCCATTACCCTTTCCGTCGGAGTAGCCGCCTGGCAGGATGAGGCGCAGCCGCTGGAGCAAAGCCTGAAGCAGGCTGACGCCGCGCTCTATCAGGCGAAACATGACGGGCGCAACTGCGTGCGGGTTGCGGAGGGGCGGCGGTCAGAGAGCCTGACGCCGTAAAAGAGAGAAGGCGGGATGCGGCGCAAGGCCGCATCCGCGCCGCGTTACGCCGACTTCAGGTAATCCATCACGATGTCGTGATGGTTCGAGGTTTTAAAGTCGTCGAATACCTTTTCAATCGTGCCGTCGGTGCCCACCAGGAAACTAATCCGGTGAATGCCGTCATAGGTTTTGCCCATAAAGGTCTTTTCGCCCCAGACGCCGAACGCCGAGCAGACCTGATGATCTTCATCAGAGAGCAGGGTAAAGTTCAGCAGCTCTTTTTCGGCGAAGCGCGACAGCTTTTCAGGTTTGTCGGTGCTGATGCCGAGCACTTCCACGCCCGCTTTCTTCAGCTCATCCATATTGTCGCGCAGGCCGCAGGCCTGCACGGTGCATCCCGGCGTCATCGCTTTCGGGTAGAAATAGACCAGAACGCGCTGTCCCTGGAAGTCGGTTAAATTTACCTGTTCGCCATCCTGGTCGGGCAAGCTAAATTTCGGTGCGGTATCACCGGCTTTCAGTGGATTCATCACTACTCTCCATTTTTTCTTTATGCTGTGGGCGACCGGCCGCCTGACAAACCGCGCCAGGCGAAAAGCCGCCATCAGGGGATATTGCGCCACATAGCCAGACAACAGTGATGTGGAGGAATAGCCCCGGCTTATTTACAGCTTAGCGTGAACCCTGCAGCGTCGCCGCATCGTCGTCGGCCAGGCTGTAGAAACGCAGCGTGCCGTCGGCGTTGAGTTCGCGACACAGGGCGTAAAACGCCTGCTCAAACTGAGAGTCGCCGACGCCCGCCGGGCTGTGCGCCGTGATTTGAATATAGAGCGTCGGCGTCTGATCCGCCTGACCCGGCTTAATACGCGACCCCAGTTCAGCGATGTTCATCGCATGTTTGTCAAACAGATCGGTAAAGCGCTCGATAAGGTGGGGCGAATCAGGCACCTCAACCTGCACCCACACCGTCGCCGGCATCGGCGGACGCGTTCTGGCGCGGGTGCGCTTCATCACAATCAGCAGCTCCAGCTCGGCGCCTTTCAGCGGCAGCGTCGACTCAATCAGCGCGATAGCGTTCCAGCTGCCGGAGAGCAGCATAATAAAGGTGAACTCATCCCCGAGCATGGCGAGACGGCTGTCTTCGATATTGCATCCGCAGCTGCTGACGTGACGGGTAATAGTATTGACGATACCCGGACGGTCAACACCCAGAGCGGTGATCACCAAATGGTGGGGCTGAGACTGCGGCAAAGTGGGATTTCCTGTTCATTCGCTAATAACTATAAGGTAAACATAAAAAAAACTGCTGACAAGCGCAGGAGGGGCGTGGCCTGCTTGCTTTTCAACAGAAGTAAAACGTACCATGAAGCACTTGTTTGTCGAGGGGATCGCCAATGTTCACGGGAAGTATTGTTGCACTCGTTACGCCAATGGATGACAAAGGTAATGTCTGCCGTGCGAGTCTGAAAAAACTGATTGATTATCACGTCGCCAGCGGCACCGCGGCGATCGTCTCCGTCGGCACCACCGGCGAATCCGCGACCCTGAGCCATGAAGAGCATGGCGACGTGGTGATGCTGACGCTGGAGCTGGCGGACGGGCGTATCCCGGTGATCGCCGGCACCGGGGCCAACGCCACCGCAGAAGGCATCTCTCTCACCAAACGTTTCGAAAACAGCGGCGTGGTCGGCTGCCTGACCGTGACGCCCTACTACAACCGTCCGACCCAGGAAGGGCTCTACCAGCACTTTAAAGCGATCGCGGAAAGCACGGCGCTGCCGCAAATGTTATATAACGTCCCCTCACGCACCGGCTGCGATATGCTGCCGGAAACCGTTGCGCGCCTGGCTGAAATTAAAAATATTATCGGAATCAAAGAGGCGACCGGGAACTTATCGCGCGTTAGTCAGATCCAAGCACTGGTCGATGAAGCCTTTATCATCGTCAGCGGCGACGACGCCAGCGCGCTGGACCTGATGCAGCTGGGCGGCAAAGGGGTCATTTCGGTCACGGCCAACATCGCGGCGCGTGAAATGGCTGAGCTGTGCGCGCTGGCGCAACAGGGCAATTTCATCGAGGCGCGTCGCCTGAATCAGCGTCTGATGCATCTGCACCAGACGCTTTTCTGTGAACCCAATCCGATCCCGGTAAAATGGGCGGCGAAACAGTTAGGATTAATCGCCAGCGACACGCTGCGTCTGCCGATGACGCCGCTGAGTTCAGCGGCCATACCAAAAGTTGAACAGGCGCTGATTAAAGCGGGTTTGCGATAAGTTAGGGAGTTTCAATGAATCATTTTGTAAAGCGCTCAACGGTTGCGACCGTCGTGGCGCTGTCTACTGCGATGCTGTTAACGGCGTGCTCTAGCGATCAGCGTTACAAACGTCAGGTAAGCGGTGACGAGTCCTATTTACAGGCGAGCGAGCTGCAGGATCTGAAGGCACCCGCCGGTATGATCCTGCCGGTGGCGCACGGCGACTACGACGTGCCGCACACCGCCGCCAGCGGCAACGTCGGCAAACAGCTCGACATTCGCCCGCCGGCGCAGCCGCTGGCGCTGGTAAACGGCGCCCGCGCGCAGTTCACCGGCAACACCGGCGTGCTGATGCTGGAAAGCAGCCGCGGCGCCGTCTGGTCGCAGGTGACCAAAGTTGTTGAGTCGAACAATTTCCCCATTGCGCAGCGCAACGATGCGCGTCAGCAGCTGACCACCGACTGGGTGCAGTGGAATCGCGCCGACGAAGATAACCAGTATCGCGGCCGCTACGAGATCAGCGTGCAGTCGCAGAGCTACCAGCAGGTGCTGACGGTGCGTCTGCTTGAGCTGCAGCAGCAGGATAAAGCGGTTACCGCGCCGGTGCAGATCCAGCGCTATACCGCGCAGATGCTTAACGCCATCAGCGCCGGGCTGGACAAAATTGACGTCGCCAGCGAAAACGCAGCGGCCGGTCGCGCCAGCGGCAGCATTGACGTACAGAGCGGCGCGGACGATACCGGACTGCCGATGCTGGTGCTGCGTACGCCGTTCAGCGTTGCCTGGCAGCGTCTGCCGCAGGCGATGCAGCGCGTCGGTATGGAAGTCACCGACAGCAATCGCTCGCAGGGCAGCATGAACGTCACCTACAAGTCGCCGGGCAGCGGCGCGTGGGATGAGGTCGGCGCGAAAGATCCAGAGCTGCCGAACGGCGACTATAAAGTGCAGGTCGGCGATCTCGATAACCGCAGCAGCCTGCAGTTTATCGATCCGAAAGGGCATGTGCTCACCCAGTCGCAGAACGATGCGCTGGTGGCCGTGTTCCAGGCGGCCCTTAACAAATAAATCGCCTCAGGGCCGGAGATTCTCCGGCCTTTTTTTTTCGTCTCTGGCATAATAGCGCGCGGCGAAGTAAACGATTGCGTCGCGGCAATCCCCCAGCGGCCCGCCGTCGCAGAACACCCGTAATTTTCAAGTCTGGAGTTAACAAGATGCAAAAGCGAGCTGAGTTGTATCGCGGTAAAGCGAAAACCGTATACAGCACCGACAATCCGGATCTGCTGGTACTCGAGTTCCGCAACGATACGTCAGCAGGCGACGGAGCCCGAATCGAGCAGTTCGATCGCAAAGGAATGGTAAACAACAAGTTCAACCATTTCATTATGACCAAACTGCAGGAAGCGGGCATTCCGACCCAGATGGAAGCGCTGCTCTCCGACAACGAAGCGCTGGTGAAAAAGCTGGAGATGGTGCCGGTGGAGTGCGTGGTGCGCAACCGCGCGGCTGGCTCGCTGGTAAAACGTCTCGGCGTGGAAGAGGGCATGATCCTCAATCCGCCGCTGTTCGATCTGTTCCTCAAAGATGACGCGAAGCACGATCCGATGGTCAATGAATCCTACTGCGAAACCTTCGGCTGGGTCAGCAAAGCGAACCTGGCGCGCATGCAGGAGCTGACCTTCAAAGCCAACGAGGTGCTGAGCAAGCTGTTTGACGACGCGGGCCTGATCCTGGTCGATTTCAAGCTGGAGTTCGGCCTGTTCAAAGGCGAAGTGGTGCTGGGCGACGAGTTTTCGCCGGATGGCGCGCGCCTGTGGGATAAAGAGACGATGGATAAAATGGACAAAGACCGTTTTCGCCAGAGCCTCGGCGGCCTGATCGAGGCCTATGAAGAGGTGGCGCAGCGTCTGGGCGTTAAGCTCGACTAAGCTAACCCCTTGTCAGAAGGAGAGAGGAGAGCCGCGGCTCTCCTTTTTTCATTTGGCCGCAAGGCTGGTAGTTGTCTCGCCGCGCAACTAAAATCACGGAAAACTATCTCAATCAGGAGCAGATTATGCGCTGGCAAGGACGTCGCGAGAGCGACAATGTAGAAGACCGTCGGGATCAAAGCCCAGCCTACAGCGGCGGACGGCAGATTCGTATCCCGCGCGGCAAGGGCGGCATTATTCTGTTAGTGGTGGTCGCGGTTGCCGGCTATTACGGTTATGACCTGACGGGACTGCTCACCGGCGGCGGGGTCGCCCCCACCAGCCAGCAGCAGCAGCGCGTCAGCGCCAATGACGACGAGGCGGCAAAATTTACCCGCGTCATTCTCGCCTCCACCGAAGATACCTGGAGCAAACTTTTCCAGCAGATGGGCAAAGAGTACAGCGCGCCAACGCTGGTGATGTACCGCGGCGCGACCCAGACCCGCTGCGGCACCGGTCAGACGGCGATGGGCCCGTTCTACTGCCCGGCCGATCGGCGCGTCTACATCGATCTCTCCTTCTATGACGAAATGAAAAACAAGCTCGGCGCGGGCGGCGAGTTCGCGCAGGGCTACGTGGTAGCGCATGAGGTGGGACACCACGTGCAGAATCTGCTGGGTATCGAGCCGAAAGTGCGTGAGATGCAGCAGGGAGCGAGCCAGACGCAGATCAATCAGCTCTCGGTGAAAATGGAGCTGCAGGCGGACTGCTTCGCCGGCGTCTGGGGCCACTACGTCAGCAAAGACAACTGGCTGGAAACCGGCGACCTGCAGCAGGCGCTGAACGCGGCGCAGGCGATCGGCGATGACCGTCTGCAGCAGCGCAGCCAGGGACGCGTGGTACCCGACAGCTTTACCCACGGCACCTCGGAGCAGCGCTACACCTGGTTTAAACGCGGCTTCGACGGCGGCGATCCGGGACAGTGCAACACCTTCGCCGCTAACTGATGTCGCCTGAGCAGCTTAGCCAGCAGATGCAGCTGGCGGGCGTCAGGCGGCTTTGCGCAATCAGCGGCGACGCGGCGTGGTCTCTGGCGCGCGCCGCCGAGTGGCGCGCCGCCCTGCCAGGGGACTGGCTGGTGGTAGGCGACGCGCCGATGGCGGGGCTGCCGCACTGCGCGCCGTCGGCGCTGCGCACGCTGCTTGGTCGCGAATTCACCCACGCTATTTTCGACGCGCGCCGCGGCTTCCACGCCGAGGCGTTTGCCGCGCTGGCGGGCACGCTGCGCGCCGGAAGCTGGCTGCTGCTGCTGACGCCGCCGTGGTCGTGCTGGGCGCAACAGCCCGACGAGGACAGCCTGCGCTGGGCTGACGTTGCCGACCCTCTCCCGACGCCGCACTTTGTCCGCCATCTGCAGCAGAGGCTGCTCGCCGATCCCGCCGTGGCGCTGCTGCGTCAGGATGCGCCACCGCGTATCGCGCCGCTGGCGCAGATGCCGCGCTGGCAGTGTCGCGCTCCGCAGCAGCAGCGGGCGATTCTTCAGCAGCTGCTGGCGATGCCGCCAGGCGTCGCGGTGCTGACCGCGCCGCGCGGGCGCGGCAAATCGGCGCTGGCGGGCATGCTGGCACAGCAGATCTCGCGCGCGCTGATCGCCGCCCCGGCGAAGGCCGCAACCGACGTGCTGTCGCGCTTTGCGCAAAATCACTTTCACTTTATGGCGCCCGACGCCATTCTCGCCCAGCCGCATCTGCCTGCTGCCGACTGGCTCATCGTCGACGAGGCGGCGGCGATCCCGGCACCGATCCTCACGCAGCTGGTGGCGCGCTTTCCGCGCGTGCTGCTGACCACTACGGTACAGGGCTACGAAGGCACCGGCCGCGGCTTTATCCTGAAGTTCTGCGCCACGCTGGAACAGGTACGTTACTTCACGCTGGACGAGCCGCTGCGCTGGTCGCGTCAGGACCCGCTGGAAGCCTGGCTTAATCAGGCGCTGCTGTTTGAAGACGCCGCGCCCGCGCCGCTCTCCCTCCCTGGCGCGCCGCGCCCTCTGCCCGCCGACGCCTGGCAGCGCGATCCCGCGCAGCCGGCCGCCGCTTATCGGCTGCTGGCGAGCGCCCACTACCGCACCTCGCCGCTCGATCTGCGCCGCTTAATGGATGCACCCGGCATGACGCTGTGGCTGAGCGGCGAAGCGCCTGCGCTGCAGGGCGCGCTCTGGCTGGTGGAGGAGGGCGGGTTAACGCCTGAGCTGGCGCAGGCGGTCTGGGCGGGCAGGCGACGCCCGCGCGGCAGTCTGGTGGCGCAGTCGCTGGCGGCGCACGCCGGCTTCGTCGAGGCGGCAACCCTGCGATCGAGACGCATCAGCCGTATCGCCGTGGCGGCAGAGCAGCGCAGGCAGGGTATTGGCCAGGCACTGGTCGCCGCCGCGCAGAGGCAGCAGGATGTGGACTTTCTCTCCGTCAGCTTCGGCTACACCGAGGCGCTGTGGGCCTTCTGGCGCGCCTGCGGCTTTAGCCTGGTGCGTATCGGCACGCAGCGCGAAGCGAGCAGCGGCTGCTATGCGGCGATGGCGATGCTGGCGCTGACGCCCGCAGGCAGAGCGTTACAGCAGCGCGCCGCGGCGCGGCTAGCGCGCGACTGGGCGCAGCTGCGTCAGCAGATTGCCGAGCCGATCAGGCTACCGAACGTGCCGCTGAACTTTACCGATGAAGATGCCTGGCTGACGGCGGGATTCGCCTGGGCGCAGCGGCCGCTGGAGGCGAGCCTGCCGGTGCTGTCTCGGCTCGCCGCCTGCGCCTCTGTGCCGCCGCTGCTGCAGGCCGCGCTGCAACCCCAGGCGGACCCGGTCGCGCTGGCGCAGCAGGCGGGGCTGACCGGGCGCAAGGCGCTGATCGCCCGGCTGCGTCTTGAAGCGGGGGCCGCCCTGACCGCGCTGGACGCCGCGCGCGCCGACCGGCTGCGTCGGCAAGTAGAATAAATCCACAGACTTGTTCAAATATTCCCAATAGCGCTCTGCGCAGGGCGGCGTATAGTGATTAGAGGAGGTCACTATGACACTGCAATATGTAATTGTTCAGCAGCCGAGCGCGGAAGCGCAACAGCTGTTCCTGCTCTATCACGGCGTCGGCGACAATCCCCACTCAATGGCGCAGCTGGGCAGCTGGTTCGCGCGCGAGTTCCCGCAGGCGCAGGTGGTGGCGGTAGGCGCGCCGTCGCCGGGCCACTACTGGTTCAGCGAAACCGCGCAGCACGACCAGAGCGAGCAGCAGCGGATTAACGCCGTGCTGCCGCAGTTCGTCGATTCGGTGCGGCACTGGCAGGAGCAAAGCGGCGTGCGCGCCGACGCGACCGCGCTGGTGGGCTTTTCGCAGGGCAGCACCATGGTGCTGGAGGGCGTGAAGGCGCAGCCGGATCTGGCGGGCCGCGTGGTGGCTTTTAGCGGACGCTATGCGACGCTGCCGGAGCACGCCTCGACGCGCACCACCATTCATCTGATCCACGGCGAGTATGACGAGCAGATTCCGATGCAGCACGCCGAGCAGGCCGCGCAGCGGCTAACCGCGCTGGGCGGCGACGTGACGCTTGATATCGTTGAGGATCTGCCGCACGCGGTTGACGACCGCAGCATGGCGCTGGCGCTGAAGCATCTGCACTATACCGTGCCGAAGCGCTATTTCGACGAGGCGCTGAGCGGCGCGAAACCCGGCGACGACGATGTCATTATGATGATGTAAAAACGCCCTCGCGCAGGCGAGGGCGTTTCAGGACGATGGCGCGACTAATAAGGCCCGTTACTTCTTCTTCGGCCAGTCGTCTTCATCGTCCCATTTATCGTTAAAGTCGCGATGCGGCGGCAGGTCGGGCTTGTTCGCCATAAATTTTTTATGGTCGATGCGCTTCAGATCTTTATAAACGTTCATCAACACGCCGACCAGCAACAGGATCACAAGGATCCACCAGTAATCTTTGATAAATTCCATTTGCCTGCTCCTCTCGATCGCGATCAGGCGACCAGCTGTTCCATAATGCGCTGATACATGCGGCTCAGCGTCTGCAGATCGGCTGCCTTCACGCACTCATTGATTTTGTGAATGGTGGCATTCACCGGGCCAAGCTCGACCACCTGCGCACCCATCCGCGCGATAAAGCGTCCGTCTGAGGTGCCGCCGGTAGTCAACAGCTGCGGCTTGATTTCATTATAGTGCGATACCGCCCTGACTACGGCGTCAACCAGCTTGCCGCGCGAGGTCAGGAACGGCTGGCCAGAAACGTTCCACTCCAGCGTATAGCGCAGCTGATAGCTGTCGAGCAGCGCCGCCACGCGATCCTTAATCATTTGATCGGTGAGTTCGGTGCTAAAGCGGAAGTTGAACTGCACGAAGAATTCGCCGGGGATAACGTTGTTGCTGCCGGTGCCGGCCTGCACGTTAGCGATCTGCATGCTGGTCGGCGGGAAAAAGGCGTTGCCGCTGTCCCATTCGGTGGCGACCAGCGCGTTGAGCGCCGGCATGGCGCGATGCACCGGATTATCCGCCAGATGCGGATAGGCAACGTGGCCCTGCACGCCGTGGATAGTCAGGTTCGCGGTCATCGAGCCGCGACGCCCGTTTTTCACCACGTCGCCCACCACTTCGGTGCTGGACGGCTCGCCCACCAGGCAGTAATCCAGACGCTCGTTGCGCGCCATTAACCGCTCGACCACTTTTACCGTGCCGTTTTTCGCGCTCGCCTCTTCGTCGGAGGTAATCAAAAACGCCAGGCGGCCTTTATGGCTGGGATGCGCGGCGACAAAGCGCTCCGCCGCGACCACCATCGCCGCCAGCGATCCTTTCATATCCGCCGCGCCGCGGCCAAACAGCATGCCGTCCCGGATCGTGGGTTCGAAAGGCGGATTGATCCAGCGGCTGGCGTCGCCCGGCGGCACCACGTCGGTATGGCCGGCGAACGCCAGGGTTTCACCCTGGCCGCGCGTCGCCCAGAAGTTGAGCGTGTCGTCGATAACCATCGGCTCAACCTGAAAGCCAATCGCCTCCAGACGCGCAATCAGCAGCGCCTGGCAGCCTGCGTCATCCGGGCTGAGCGAGGGGCGGCGGATAAGCTGCTGCGCCAGTTCGATTACAGGACAGAACATATTATGACTTCTCCTGGATAAACGCGTGGTAAGCGGTCTCGCTAAAGCCGACCAGCTGCGTGCCGTCTGGCGCGCGCAGCACGGGGCGCTTGATAAGGGCAGGCTGCGCCAGCATCAGCGCTTTGGCGCTCTCAGCATCAACAACGGCCTCGCGTTCGGCATCCGTCAGCTTGCGCCAGGTGGTACCGCGGGTATTAAGCAGCGTCTGATAGCCTGACTGATCGATAAGCTGCGACAGCAGCGCATCGCTCAGCCCGCTGGCGCGGTAGTCATGGAATTCAACGTCGATGCCGGCGGCGTCTAAATAGCGGCGCGCTTTTTTTATGGTGTCGCAATTTTTTATGCCGTACATCACCCACTGCGCTGTCATCAGGATTCCTCGTCTGAAAATAAGGAGGTCAGTTTAACACAGTGAGCCGGGGTGCTAAGCGGTGTCGCAGGAAAAGCGGCGAAATAACGCGAACAAAATCATTAGGATTTGTCTTAGTAACCGCTTTCATTTGCCGGGTTATTGTCACGCAGTTTATCATGATCCTGTTAAGAATTATCTTAGTGACGTTCCAGACCCGCTGGTCCGAATATTTTTACTGTTTCTTTCATGTTTATAGTAAGTTGCTGAAATGTGCGTCAGCTAGCAGAACGAAAAAACTACAGTAATTAATCGACTCTGCCGATAGTGAAAACAGGTGTAACCGTATTCACCTGACGGAAATCTACGCGTAAAATCGTCAGCACAATAAGAGAGGGTTTATATGATCGATGCTGAAATGGGGAACTGGAAAGAATTCATCGCGGCGATGTTACGCAACAAGTAACGCGCGGCTGAAAAGGCAGGAGATCTCCCCCTTGCTCTGATTCGGACCACACATAGCAATAAGGCAGCCACCCCGGTGGCTGCCTTTACTTTTTCCATCAGTCGTGCGGCTTCGCCTTTAGCGGAAAGCGGCGGCGCACCAGCACGAAGAACAGCGGCACAAAGAAGATCGCCAGCACGGTGGCGGAGATCATGCCGCCCATTACGCCGGTGCCGACCGCGTGCTGGCTGCCGGAACCGGCGCCTGCGCTGATGGCCATCGGCAGCACGCCGAAAATAAAGGCCAGCGAGGTCATCAGAATCGGGCGCAGACGCTGGCGCGAAGCGGAGAGCGTCGCCTCGACCAGCTCGCCGCCCTTGCTGTTGATCTCGTTGGCGAACTCCACAATCAGAATGGCGTTCTTCGCGGAGAGTCCCACCACCGTCAGCAGCCCGACCTGAAAATAGACATCGTTCTCCAGCCCGCGCAGCCAAGTAGCGACCAGCGCGCCAACCACGCCGAGCGGCACCACCAGCATGACCGAGAAGGGAATCGACCAGCTCTCATAGAGCGCCGCCAGGCAGAGGAACACCACCAGCAGCGAAAGCGCATAGAGGGCAGGCGCCTGCGAGCCCGACAGCCGCTCCTGATAAGAGGCGCCGGTCCACTCAAAGCCGACGCCGAGCGGCAGCTTCGCCACCAGACGTTCCATGGCGTCCATCGCCGCGCCGCTGCTGACCCCCTGCGCCGCCTCGCCGACGATTTCGAGCGAGGAGTAGCCGTTATAGCGTTCCAGACGCGGCGAGCCGGTCTCCCAGCGGCTGGTGGCGAAGGCGGAGAAGGGCACCATGCCGCCGCTGGCGTTGCGCACGTACCACTTGTTGATATCGTCCGGCAGCATGCGGAAGGCTGGCGCGGCCTGCACGTAGACCTTTTTCACCCGCCCGCGATCGAGGAAGTCATTAACGTAGGTCGATCCCCACGCGGTGGTCAGGGTGTCGTTGATGGTGTCGATAGAGAGGCCCAGCGCCTGCGCTTTGCGCTGATCGACATCGATCTGCAGCTGCGGGCTGTCGTCCAGGCCGTTGTGGCGCACGCGCGACAGTGCAGGATCGGCCCCCGCCATCTCCAGCAGTTTATCGCGCATCGCCATTAGCTGCGTGTGGCCGATTCCGGCGTGATCCTGCAGCTGCAGATCAAAACCAGATGAACTGCCCATGCCGGTAATGACTGGCGGGCTGCTGGCGATAACGCGGGCCTCTTTGATGTCGCGGAAGGCTTTTGTGGCGCGTTCGATAATGGCGAATGAGCTGCGATCCGCGCCGGGGCGCGCTTCCCACTCTTTCAGGCGCACAAACAGCCGCGCCACGTTCTGGCCGTTGCCGCCCGGCCCCGAGCCGATAGTCGAGAAGACCGACACCACATTCTCTTTCTCCTGCGTCATATAGTAGTTCTCGACCTTCGCCACCACCGCAGAGGTTTGCTGCAGCGTCGCACCTGGCGGCAACTGCACCTGCGTCAGAAAGACGCCGCGATCCTCCAGCGGCAGAAACGAGGTGGGCAGCCGGATAAACAGGAACGCCATCAGGGCAATAAGAGCCAGGTAGAGCAGCAGCCAGCGGCCGCCTTTACCCAGGATGCGCGCAACGCCGCGCTGGTAGCGGTCAGCGTTGTGGTTAAAGTGGCGGTTGAACCAGCCGAAAAAGCCGCGGCGGCCGTGATGTTCTCCCTGCGCCAGTGGCTTCAGCAGCGTGGCGCACAGGGCAGGCGTCAGGATCATCGCCACCAGCACCGACAGCACCATCGCCGATACGATGGTGATGGAGAACTGGCGGTAGATGGCGCCCACCGTGCCGCCGAAAAAGGCCATCGGCACGAATACCGCCGACAGCACCAGCGCGATCCCCACCAGCGCGCCCTGAATTTGCCCCATCGACTTACGCGTTGCCGCGCGCGGCGAGAGACCCTCCTCGCTCATAATGCGTTCGACGTTCTCCACCACCACGATGGCGTCGTCCACCAGCAGGCCGATAGCGAGCACCATCGCGAACATAGTAAGGGTATTGATGCTGAAGCCGCAGACGTAGAGCACAGAGAAGGTGCCCAGCAGCACTACCGGCACGGCGATGGTGGGGATCAGCGTGGCGCGAAAGTTCTGCATAAACAGATACATCACGCCGAACACCAGTACGATTGCTTCCAGCAGCGTTTTTACCACGTCGTGAATCGAGGCTTTAACGAACGGCGTGGTTTCATAGGCGATTTTGGCTTCCAGCCCGTGGGGGAAAAAGTGCGACAGCTCTTCCACGCGCTGACGCACCAGCTTATCGGTGTTCATCTCATTGGCGCCGGAGGCGAGCTTAATGCCGAGGCCCGACGCCGGCTGGCCGTTATAGCGGCTCAGGTAATCATATTTCTCGGCGCCCAGCACCACCTGCGCCACGTCGCCCAGCGTCACCACCGAACCGTCGGGATTGGTCTTCAGGGTGATCGCCCGGAACTGCTCCGGCGTCTGCAGCAGCGACTGCGCATTGACCGTGGCGTTCAGCGCCTGCTTGTCCACAGAGGGCAGGCCACCGACCTGACCCACGGCGACCTGCGCGTTTTGCGCTTCAATAGCGCTGACCACGTCGTCGGTGGTCAGCGAGTAGGCGATCAATCTGGCGGGATCGAGCCAGATACGCATCGCATACTGCGAGCCGTAGGCGTCCACCTGACCAACGCCGTCGATGCGGCTCAGCGGATCCTGAATATTACTGGCGACATAGTCTGCAATATCCTGTTTATCCATACTGCCGTCGGTAGAGACGAACGCAAGCATCAGGATATTGCTGTCGCCGGTTTTATTGACCGTCACGCCCTGGGACTGCACCGCCTGCGGCAGCTTGCGCAGCGCGGACTGCAGCTGGTTCTGCACCTGCTGGCGCGCTTCGTCGGGATTGGTGCCGGCCGAGAAGGTGAGGGTGATCTGCGCCTGGCCGGTATTGCTGCTGTTGGACGACATATACATCAGGTTGTCGATGCCGGTCATGTTCTGCTCGATAACCTGGGTGACGGTGTTTTCCAGCGTTTCCGCTGAGGCGCCCGGATAGTTGGCGGTTATGCGCACGTTGGGCGGCGCAAGGTCGGGATATTGCTCAATGGGCAAAGAGATAATCGCCAGCGTGCCGCACAGGCTGATTAAAATTGCCAGCACCCAGGCAAAAACGGGACGGTCGATGAAAAAATTCGACATCGAATCGACACTCCTCAGCAGCGTTTCGCTTTTATTCTCAGAATGCGGCCCACGCTTCACGCAGGCCGTGCGGGCAGGGAAAAGTCACTCTTTCGCTGAAACTTACTCTACGTGCTGCAAATCAGGAAAGCGTGGAGAAATTGTGGAGAAAGTGTAAAACCCTCGTCAGGTCAGCCGTGGCGATTTTCCAGCCACATAACGGTTGCGGCGACGCGCGAGCGCACGTCGAGTTTTTTCAGCAGATTGCGGATATGCACCTTAACCGTCTCTTCCGAAATATGCAGCGCGGCGGCGATCTCTTTGTTCGACAGGCCGCGCGCTACCTCCTGCAGCACGTCGCGCTCACGCTCGGTGAGCAGGCGAAACGGACTGGCGCTGTGCTGGCGCGTGGCGAGATAGTCGTGCACCGCGTCGCTGAAGATTTTCTCGCCGCGCGCCGCCTGCAGGATCTGACCGGGCAGCAGTTCCGGATCGCTGTCTTTAAGCAGGTAGCCATCCGCGCCGGCATCCACCATCGCGTCGATATCGCTGCGCGCATCCGACACGGTAAAGATCAAAATGCGCGAACTGATCCCCTCATGACGCAGCGCCTTCAGCGTGTCGAGGCCCGACATGCCTTTCATATTGAGATCGAGCAGAATGATATCTGGCGCCAGGCGGCGCGCCTCAGCCAGCGCTTCGGTGCCGTTGTTCGCCTCGGCAATCACCTCCAGCCGGGGCTCCAGCGCCAGCAGCTGGCGAATACCGCGACGCATTAGCGGATGGTCATCCACAATCATTACCGTCAGCGTAGGTTGTTGCATATTAACTCCCGGCGAATAACGCGAAAAAGCGCGTCTGAAAAGGTTAAAAAGAGGCGTTGTGCGTCAACGCGATAATATTACGTCGGCGGCGTGGCGGGCCGCGGTGGAAAACGCAGCGCGACCTGCGTACCGCGCGCCTGCGCCTGTATCTTCAGCTCGCCCCCCAGCCGCGCCGCGCGCTCCGACATGGTGGTCAGGCCGTAGTGGCCCTGCGGCTCTTCGGTGCTGGCGATGCCGACGCCGTCGTCCGTCACCGTAAGTAAATGCTCACCTTCTGCATTGCGCTCGTAGCGTACGCTAATCGTGGCGGCATCGGCGTGACGAATGGCGTTGAGTACCGCCTCGCGGGCAATCTGCAACAAATGCACCTGCTGCTGCGCATCCAGCGTTTCCAGTCCGGGCTGGAAGCTAAAGTTAATTTTAGCCGTAACCTGCTCTTGCAACGATGCAATCATCGCCTGCATCGCCGCCACCAGATCGGCCTGCTCAATGGTCAGGCGGAAGGTCGCCAGCAGCTCGCGCAGCTGACGATAGGCATCGGAAAGCGTGCGGTCGACGTCGGCGATGATGCTTTGCGCCTCGGCGCTGGAGGTGCCGAGCGTGCGGCGCAGTAGCGTAAACTGGATACGCAGAAACGAGAGCGCCTGCGCCAGCGAATCGTGCAGCTCGCGCGCGATAGTGGCGCGCTCTTCAATTAACAGCATCTGCTGCACCTGCTTTTGCGTCTGCCAGATCCAGACGGCGCGCGACAGCATATTGCCCAGGCTCTGCATCAGCGCCTGACGCGGCTGAGCCTGTTCGCTTTGCCAGCGCAGCGCGCCGGTCTGCTCGTCATCCTGCTGCAGCACGACGCTGTGCCAGCCTGCACGCTCATCGCTTTCGCCGACGCTGAAGCGGCCATGCTCGCTCTCCAGCACCAGCGCGCGCAGGTTTTCGCGCTCGCGTACCTGTGCCATTACGCTTTCGAACAGCGCCGCGCTGAGGGGGCGGGCGGTCAGCATTTGCGAGCTTTCATAGAGCAGCGACAGCGTACGGTTCGCCTCCTGCAAATCGCGCGTCTTCTCTTCAACCGCGCTGGCCAGCGCCTGATGGTGCGAATGCAGACGCGCCGCCATGGCGCTAAAGGTCTGCGCCAGCACGCGCAGTTCGTTATTCTGCTCTACCACCAGCGGCGGAAAGGCGAAGTTGCCGCTTTCGACGTAGCGGCTGGCGGTGACCAGCGCATTGAGCGGACGCACCACCTGGCGGCGGCTAAAGCGAATGGTGGTCAGCGCCAGCGCCACAATTAACACCACGCCCAGCAGGCTGCTGGCCGCCACCAGCTCCATTTTTCTTTCGCTGTAGCGCTGCAGCCCCATCACAAAGCGATCGAGCTCGCCGACATAGTTCGCCACCTGCTGCTGATAAAGCGCAGCCTCGCCGCGCTGCAGCTGCTGTTGAAGCGCGGGCCAGGCGGTGCGCAGATGGTGATAGCGGCTGACGACCTCCCGCGGCACCCAGGGGCGATCGAGGTCGCGCAGCGCAGGTTTGTTGAGCGTCTCTTCATACTCCAGCAGATGCTGCCGCAGCTGCTGCGGCGCGCTGGTGCTGTCCCAGGCCAGCCGGTAGCTCTGCATGCGCAGCGAGCCCGCCAGGTTAATCGCCTCGGCGTCGCGCAGGCTGCTGGAGAGCGTCATCAGCGCCAGTCCGGTGGTCAGCAGCGCCAGCAGCACAATGGCGCTCAGCGCCTGGGCGATACTGCGGGTCACAGAACGTTTCACAATCACGGCAATATCCCTGTTTCAGGTGTGGGCATTATAAAGGAGCGAGCGCGTAGCCGCCAGGGCCGCGCAGCTCATCGATACGCCGGCTTACACTCTGCACAAAAAATGAACTCCGCTGACATAACCCAGGAGAGCACGCGGCGCAGCGTGTAAAAAGCAGACAGGTTTACATCGGCCAGATGTTGGTTTTCATTACGACGCTAATAATTCTTAGCAGTATTAAACAACTCACCTGCAACCCCCTTGAAGGAGCATGCTATGAAAAAAGGTATTCTGATTCTGGCTGGCGCCCTGTTGGCAACCGCTTCGTTCTCTACGCTGGCGGCCACGCCGGTTGACCAGGAGCAGGCGCAGGGTCTGCAAAGCCTCGGCAGCGTGTCCGTTTCAAACGCGCGCGGCTCGCTGGATGACGCCACGCGTCAGCTTTCGCAAAAAGCTGAAGAGATGGGCGCCAGCCACTACCGCGTTATCGGCGTCGAGAACCCAGGCGACTCCAGCCTGTGGCGCGGCACCGCAGAGATCTACCGCTAACCCTCACGCCACGCTTTCCATCCCTGTAGCGCTTACCGGTCTGCCAATGGCCGGTTTTTTTGTGCATTAAACCCGATTCTTACAAAACACTTTGTGCACCTTATCGGTATCTTTTGCTTCGTTCAGGCAGAACGGGTAGGATTCATCGCCGTAATTTCCCCTGCCGCTTTACCTATAACTCACAGGCAGATTAAGCGGATAATTACCCCATTTCACATGGCGTACGCAATCGTTTGTGATCGCCGTGATTGATGGTCAGGACAAACAGGAAGGCTATGAAATCTACTAAAAAAACCGCAGCCGAAATGCGTGCTGCGAAAAGACGCTGGCTGAACTCACATGACACCGGCTACCACAAGGCGATGGGCAATCGTCACGTTCAGATGATTGCTATCGGCGGCGCCATCGGCACCGGCCTGTTTCTCGGCGCAGGCGGACGCTTACAGGCGGCAGGACCGGCGCTGGCGCTGATCTATCTGGTATGCGGTATCTTCTCGTTCTTTATCCTGCGCGCGCTCGGTGAGCTGGTTCTGCACCGTCCCACCAGCGGCAGCTTCGTCTCCTATGCGCGCGAGTTTCTTGGCGAAAAAGCCGCCTATGTCGCGGGCTGGATGTACTTTGTCAACTGGGCCATGACCGGCATCGTTGATATCACCGCCGTGGCGCTCTACATGCATTACTGGGGGGCCTTTGGTGACGTGCCGCAGTGGGTGTTTGCGCTGGGCGCACTGGCGATTGTCGGCACCATGAACATGATCGGCGTGAAGTGGTTTGCCGAAATGGAGTTCTGGTTTGCGCTGGTGAAGGTGCTGGCGATTGTGATTTTCCTGGTGGTCGGCGTGGTGTTCCTCGGCACCGGTAAGCCGCTGGATGGCAACGCCACCGGCTTCCACCTGGTGACCGATAACGGCGGCCTCTTCCCGCACGGCCTGCTGCCGGCGCTGGTGCTGGTGCAGGGCGTGGTGTTCGCCTTTGCCTCTATCGAGCTGGTGGGAACGGCGGCAGGGGAGTGTAAAGATCCGGAAACCATGCTGCCGAAAGCGATCAACAGCGTTATCTGGCGTATCGGCCTGTTTTACGTTGGCTCTGTTGTGCTGCTGGTCCTGCTGCTGCCGTGGAACGCCTATCAGGCGGGCCAGAGCCCGTTCGTAACCTTCTTCTCGAAGCTGGGCGTGCCCTATGTCGGCAGCATCATGAATATTGTGGTGCTGAGCGCGGCGCTCTCCAGCCTGAACTCCGGTCTCTACTCCACCGGTCGTATTCTGCGCTCCATGGCGATGGGCGGTTCTGCACCGAAGTTTATGTCGAAGATGAACGGTCAGCAGGTGCCCTACGCCGGGATTCTGGTCACCATCGCGGTCTATGTGATCGGCGTGGTGCTCAACTACTACGTGCCTTCGCAGGTGTTTGAGATTGTGCTTAACGTTGCATCGCTGGGCATTATCGCCTCCTGGGGCTTTATCGTGATCTGCCAGATGCGTCTGCGCAAAGCGATCAAAGAGGGCAAAGCGGACGATGTCAGCTTTAAGCTGCCGGGCGCGCCGGTCACCTCCTGGCTGACGCTGCTGTTCCTGCTGAGCGTGCTGGTACTGATGGCGTTTGATTACCCGAACGGTACTTACACCATCGCCGCTATTCCGGTTCTGGCGGTGATTCTGGTGCTGGGCTGGTTCGGCGTGCGCAAGCGCGTTGCCGCTGTGGCGCAGACCGAGCACGATCATCTGCACGACGACGAAAAGCCGCACGCGATGGCTGATGACGCCGCGCGCTAAGCTGAATATCCCGCACTGAAAAAGCCTGCCCGCTGACGGCAGGCTTTTTTATTCCCGCCGCTTATAGTTTTCCCGCGCGCTTCCCCCTATGATGGCAGGCTCCCCTAAATCGGCAGTGGAGCCACTATGTCGTTCAAGATCAATATCATCAAAGACAAACTTCTCTCCGACAACTACTTTATCCTGCGCAACTTCACCTATGAGCTTGCCACCAAAAACGGCGAGGTGGTGCGCCACAAGCGCGAGGTGTATGACCGCGGCAACGGCGCCACTATCCTGCTCTATAACCGCGAGAAAAACAGCGTGGTGCTGACGCGCCAGTTTCGTATCGCCACCTGGGTTAACGGCAACGCCAGCGGCATGCTGATCGAGGCCTGCGCCGGGCTGCTGGATAACGACACGCCGGAAGACTGCATTCGCAAAGAGGCGATTGAAGAGACGGGCTATGCGGTGGGCGAGGTCGAGAAGCTCTACGAAGCCTATATGTCGCCGGGTGGCGTCACCGAGCTGATTCACTTTTTCGCTGCTGAATATAATGAGGCGCTGCGCGATAACGCTGGCGGCGGCGTAGAGGATGAAGATATCGACGTGCTGGAGATCCCTTTTCCCGAGGCGCTGGCGATGGTGAAGGATGGCCGTATCCGCGACGGCAAAACCATTATGCTGCTGCAGCATGCCCGACTGGCGGGCTGGCTGAAAGCCTGACGCGACGCATCAGGATGGAGCCCCGGGCGAGGCGTCGCCGCCTATTGTCCGATAAATCTGATTGAGATAAATCCGGGCGCTCCCGATGATGAAAAAGGTGATTTCTGTGGCACCGCATCGCATTATAGTATGCTTTTTCAGCAGTTAAGTGCGCTTTCCGGACGTGGTCACAGTTTAGGTCCAGCCGATCTCCGGCCGTTGCGCTATCATCTTCACTCTGAGATTTTGGGGACCGTTTTTCCTGATGCCGACCTGGACGAAGTCACTGCTGGTATTGCCACTCTTTTTTATCGCCTGCGTTAAAGCCGATCCACTGCAAAAGTCGTTTTCCGACTGGCAGGTGACCTGTAATAACGCCGGGTTCTGCGTGGCGCGCAATATACCTGGCGACAAGGGACTGGTAATGACTATCGCTCGCCATGCCGGCGTCAACGATCGCCCGCTGCTGCGCATCGACTACGGCAGCGCCTACAGCGGGGAGCTGCCCGGCGGGCCGCTGCAGGATAATTTACTGCTCGACCAGCGCCGTCTGCGTCCCGACTTCAAACACTGGACGGTTGAACCGCACCATCTTGCCACCAGCAACGCCATCGCCATTGACGAATTCCTGGCGCAAATCCTCGACGCGGACGCGATCCAGCTGACCTATAACGCGCAGGCGGCTATTTCACTGCACGGGCTGAAAGCGGCGCTGCTGCTGGTGGATGACGTGCAGGGCAGGGTCAACGGCATGAGCGCGTGGATAAAGCGCGGTTCGCGCGCGCTGTGGGATGTGCCGCCGCAGCCGCCGCTGCCGCAGCTGCCCGATATGGGCCCGCCGCCCGCCGCGCTGACGCGTGAGGAAACCAGCGGACTGCTCGATTACGGCACCTGGCGGCTCAACAGCGACGCCTGCTCGCTCGACCCGATGCGGCGCGAAGTCAACGTCGCGCCGCTGACCGACAGCAAAGCGCTGCTAATGGTGAGCTGTGAGATGGGAGCCTATAACGTGATCGATCTGGCGTTTGAAGTGACGCGCGCTGCGCCCTATGTCGCACGCGGCATCACGCTGACGCTGCCCTTTACGCCGCCGCGCGGCGAGCGTCAGCTGGAGCTGATCAACGCCGACTACGACGCCAGCACCGGCCAGCTCTACACCTTCAGCAAAGGGCGCGGGCTGGGCGACTGCGGCTCCGCCACGCGCTGGCGCTTTAACGGCACCAGCTTCACGCTGGCGGAATATGCTGAGGAGTCCACCTGCGACGCCTGGCACAGCAGCGACGACTGGCCGACCCTGTGGGTCTCCCAGCCGCCGCCCGCGCCTTAGCGAATCGCCTGCACCATCATCGGCGAGCCGTTCTGGTTGCCGACCAGCTCCGCCAGCATATCGTTGACGCCGTCGCTCATCGCGGTAAAGCGCGTCAGCGGCGAGCGGGTGATCACCACAAATACCCCAACGTTATGCTGCGGCACCATCGCCATATAGGTGATGAACCCGCCGCCGCCGCCAGTTTTCTGAATAATGCCGGGGCGACCGTTTTTCGGCCCCATATAGACCCAGCCCATGCCAATGGCGTCGGCTCTGCCCGGTACGTCCATGCCTTCTACCTTCGCCAGCTGATCGCGGCGATAGATCAGCGTCTGCATGCGGTCGACCTGCGGCGAACGCGGGTTAATAGCCGAGTCGAGGAACTGCTGCATCCATCGGCCCATATCCTCCGGCGTCGAGTAGACGCCGCCGCTGCCGATAGCGGCGAGCGTGTTATTGCACGGGCTGGCGCCTTTCTCCGCCACCATCAGGCGATCGCACTGCTCTGGCGAGGGGGTAAAGGTGGTGTCTTTCATGCCGAGCGGGCGGGTGATCAGCTGCTGCAGCAGGGCCGGATAGGGCATACCGGCGGCGCGCGCCAGCGCATCGCCCAGCAGATCGTAGCCCAGATTCGAATAGGAGGCGTTGGTGCCCGGCGCCGCTTTCAGCTTCGCACCCGACAGCCACGCCCAGCGGTCGCTGCGCGTCGGCCAGACAAACACCGGACGATGCGCTTTGCCGCCGGGCTGCTCGCGCGGCAGGCCGCTGGTGTGGGTTGAAAGGTTGATCAGGCGAATCGGCTGCCCGGCGTAGCTCGGCACGCGCGCGCCAGCCGGCGCATATTTGCTCAGCGGATCGTCAAGGCGGATCTGCCCGCGTTCCGCCATCTTCACCATCACTTCGCTGGTCAGCAGCTTGCTGAGCGAGGCGATGCGGATCAGGGAATCTTTCTGCGGCCGGACGTTGTTGCCGGGGCGAGTTTCGCCAAAGCTGGCGAAAACGCGCTGGTTGCCGTCGATAGCCACCAGCGCCATGCCGGTCGCGCCGCTGCCGTAAAAAATATGTTCAGCGTAGCGATCGACGATCTGGGAAGAGAGCAGAGGATTGGGCGCGATCTGCGCCTTGCCTGCCAGTGGCATCAGCGAAACCATTAAGGCGAGTAAATAGGGCGTACGTTTTTTCAACGGAGAAGCATCCAGCGAGAGGAAAAAGGGAAAGATCCTATAGTAATGGGTTTACGCAAGCGGTGAAGGGGGCGAGAAAGATTTTTTTCCGTTTCAGGCTATAAAAGAGAATGGCCCTTCCCGCAGGAGAGGAAGGGCCTGAAGCATTACGCTGGCTTGAGTAACGACTCCGCCTGCGCCACGACGTTTTCCACCGTGAAGCCGAAGGCAGGGAAGAGTTTGCCCGCCGGCGCGGATTCGCCAAAGGTGGTCATGCCGACGATTTTGCCGTCGATGCCGACATATTTAAACCAGTAGTCGGCGATGCCCGCCTCAACCGCCACGCGCGCGCGCACCGTCGACGGCAGTACCGATTCGCGATAGGCGATATCCTGCTTGTCGAATACGTCGGTGCTCGGCAGCGATACCACGCGTACCTTGTGCCCGTCGGCGGTCAGCTTCTCCGCCGCGCCCAGGGTGATCTCCACTTCGGAACCGGTGGCGATCAGGATGATATCCGGCGTGCCGTCGCTGTCTTTCAGCACGTAGCCGCCGCGGGCGATATTCTCCACCTGCGCCGGGCTGCGTTCCGGCTGCAGCAGGTTCTGGCGCGACAGGATCAGCGCGGTCGGGCCGTGATGGCGCTCAATCGCGGCTTTCCACGCCACCGCCGTCTCTACCTGGTCGCAGGGCCGCCAGGTGCTGAAGTTCGGCGTCAGGCGCAGGCTGGCGAGCTGTTCAACCGGCTGGTGCGTCGGGCCATCTTCGCCGAGGCCGATGGAGTCATGGGTATAGACCATAATCTGGCGCGCCTTCATCAGCGCCGCCATACGCGCGGCGTTGCGCGCATACTCCACGAACATCAGGAAGGTTGCGGTATAGGGAACGAAGCCGCCGTGGTGCGCGATGCCGTTGGCGATAGCGGTCATCCCGAACTCGCGCACGCCGTAGTGAATATAGTTGCCCGCCGGATCCTCTTTAATCGGCTTCGAACCTGACCAGATGGTGAGGTTGCTTGGCGCAAGGTCCGCTGAACCGCCCAGCAGCTCCGGCAGCAGCGAGCCGAGATGCTCCAGCGTATTTTGCGACGCTTTGCGGCTGGCGATCTTCTGCGGATTAGCCTGCAGCTCGGTGATAAATTTGTGGGTTTCTTTTTCCCACGTCGACGGCATTTCGCCGTTCATGCGGCGCTGATACTCTTCAGCCAGCTCCGGATGCGCCTGTTTATAGGCTGCCAGCTTGTCGTTCCAGGCGCGCTCGCGCTCGGCACCCGCCTCTTTGGCGTCCCACTGCTGGTAGATCTCCTGCGGGATTTCAAAGGGAGCAGAGGTCCAGCCCAGCTCTTTACGCGCCAGCGCCACTTCCGCGTCGCCCAGCGCCGCGCCGTGCGACTCCTCTTTACCGGCTTTGTTCGGGGAACCAAACCCGATAATGGTGCGGCAGATAATCAGCGACGGCTTGTCGGTAACGCTCTGCGCTTCTTTAATGGCGCGGCTTACCGCCTCGGCGTCGTGACCGTCGATCTCGCCGACGACGTGCCAGTTATAGGCTTCGAAGCGCTTATGGGTGTCGTCGGTGAACCAGCCTTCGGTTTCGCCGTCGATTGAGATGCCGTTGTGGTCGTAGAAACCGATCAGCTTGCCAAGACCCAGCGTGCCCGCCAGCGAGCAGACTTCGTGGGAGATCCCCTCCATCAGGCAGCCGTCGCCCATAAACACATAGGTAAAGTGGTCGACGATATCGTGACCCGGACGGTTAAACTGCGCGCCCAGCGTGCGTTCGGCAATTGCCAGACCCACGGCGTTAGCCAGCCCCTGGCCCAGCGGGCCGGTGGTGGTCTCCACGCCTGGCGTATAGCCGATTTCGGGGTGGCCTGGGGTTTTAGAGTGCAGCTGACGGAAGTTCTTCAGCTCTTCCATCGGCAGATCGTAGCCGGTGAGGTGCAGCAGGCTATAGAGCAGCATCGAGCCGTGGCCGTTGGAGAGAATAAAACGGTCGCGGTCGGCCCATGCCGGGTTAGTCGGGTTGTGTTTCAGGTAGTCGCGCCACAGCACTTCGGCGATGTCCGCCATGCCCATCGGCATGCCCGGGTGACCTGAGTTCGCTTTCTGTACCGCATCCATACTTAACGCACGAATTGCGTTCGCCAGCTCTCTGCGTGATGACATAGGGTTCTCCCTTCATTGAGCGGAAGTGCGGGCGGGAAACCCGCCCGACGAAATGAAACAGACAAAAACTACAGGCGCGCGGCCAGCACGTCTTCGAGTTTTTGCTGATCGACGGCAAACTGACGGATGCCGTCGGAAAGTTTTTCGACCGCCATCGGATCCTGGTTGTGCTCCCAGCGGAACTCCGCTTCGGAGAGCGAGGCGGGCTGGTGGAAGCCTTCGGTGGAGGGCTCCAGCTTGCGCTCAACCGGCGCATCGCTGTTCTGCAGCTCTTCCAGCAGGTTCGGGGAGATGGTCAGACGGTCGCAGCCCGCCAGCGCGATAATCTGCTCTACTTTACGGAAGCTCGCGCCCATGATGATGGTGCTGTAACGGTGCTTTTTGTAGTAGTCGTAGATGCGGCGCACAGATTTCACGCCCGGGTCTTCATCGACCACATAGGGATCGAGCGGCTTGCGGCTGTTGTACCAGTCATAGATACGGCCAACGAACGGCGAAATCAGGAAGACGCCCGCTTCCGCGCAGGCGCGCGCCTGGGCAAAGGAGAAGAGCAGCGTCAGGTTGCAGTGGATGCCGTTTTTCTCCAGCTCTTCAGCCGCTTTAATGCCTTCCCAGGTAGACGCCAGCTTGATCAGAATGCGCGAACGGTCAATGCCGTGCTCTTCATACAGGCGAACCAGTTTTTCCGCTTTGGTCACGCACATGCCACGATCGAAAGAGAGGCGCGCATCTACTTCGGTCGAAACACGGCCCGGTACGCTTTTCAGGATCTCCATACCGAGGTTAATAGCGACTTTGTCGCTGGCGTTGATAATCTGCGTCTCTTTGCTGCCGCCCTGCTTTTTCGCATAGTCGATGGCGTCGTCGATCAGGTGCTTGTAGCCTTCGAGGCCGGCAGCTTTCAGGATCAGGGAAGGGTTGGTGGTCGCATCTTCAGGATGGTAGTTGCGAATGGATTCGATATCGCCGCTGTCCGCCACAACGGTTGTAAACTGTTTTAATGCCTCTAGCTGGTTCATCTTTTAACTCCTTGATGAGCAATTCTTTATTGCGAATGATTTCACCCTGCAACACAGTGCATCAGGCGTTCGATGATGAAAATACTCTTTTTCTGATTATTGCGATGGGTTGAACTCATCGGGGCCCCGCGCGACGAAAACAGCGTGACGTCAAACAGGGAGAGCCTGCTGCAACATCCTGTCAGCCAGCCGGGGGGCGAAAATCGCGCATCACAAAGGTTAGCAGAACTGACGGGTTCTGCCGGGTTAACCGCACTTTCCGCCCTGTGCCACCTTTACGCACCGAACTCTCTTATCGCGATCGCCCCAACGTTTTCCTTTCAGCCAGCCTTTTATACTGCCAGCGCACCGAAGCTGAAAAAGGAACCGACAATGGACGACCAACTCAAGCAGAGCGCGCTCGATTTTCATCAGTTTCCCACCCCGGGCAAAATCCAGGTTTCCCCCACCAAACCGCTCGCCACCCAGCGCGATCTGGCACTGGCCTATTCGCCCGGCGTCGCGGCCCCTTGCCTCGAGATCGCACAGGATCCGCTGGCGGCGCATAAATATACCGCGCGCGGCAATCTGGTGGCGGTGATCTCCAACGGCAGCGCGGTGCTGGGGCTGGGCAATATCGGCGCGCTGGCGGGCAAGCCGGTGATGGAAGGCAAGGGGGTACTGTTCAAGAAGTTCGCCGGTATCGACGTCTTCGATATCGAAATCGACGAGCAGGACCCCGATCGGCTAATCGACGTTATCGCCGCGCTGGAGCCGACCTTTGGCGGCATCAACCTCGAGGATATCAAGGCGCCGGAGTGCTTCTATATTGAGCAGCAGCTGCGCCAGCGCATGAAGATCCCGGTATTCCATGACGACCAGCACGGCACGGCGATTATCTGCACCGCCGCCGTGCTCAACGGGCTGCGCATCGTAAAGAAAGCGATTAGCGAGGTGCGGCTGGTGGTCTCAGGCGCAGGCGCCTCGGCCATCGCCTGTCTCAATCTGCTGGTGGCGCTCGGCATGCAGAAGCGCAACATTGTGGTCTGCGATTCGAAAGGGGTGATCTACCGCGATCGCGATGCGGGCATGACGCCCACTAAAGCCGCCTACGCCGTCGAGGATAGCGGCGCGCGCAGGCTGGAGGAGGTGATAGCGGACGCGGATATTTTCCTCGGCTGCTCCGGGCCGCGCGTGCTGACGCCGGAGATGGTGCAAAAGATGGCGCGCGATCCGCTGATTCTGGCGCTGGCCAACCCCGAGCCGGAAATTATGCCGCCGCTGGCGAAGGCGGTGCGCCCCGACGCCATTATCTGCACCGGCCGCTCCGACTTCCCTAATCAGGTTAACAACGTGCTCTGCTTCCCCTTTATCTTTCGCGGCGCGCTCGACGTCGGGGCGACCAGCATTAACGAGGAGATGAAGCTGGCGGCGGTGCACGCCATCGCCGCGCTGGCGCAGGCGGAGCAGAGCGATGTGGTCGCCTCCGCCTATGACGATCAGGATCTCAGCTTCGGCCCGGACTATTTGATACCTAAACCTTTCGATCCGCGCTTGATCGTGGAGATTGCCCCGGCGGTGGCGCGCGCCGCGATGGAGTCGGGTGTGGCGACCCGTCCCGTCGAGGATTTCGACGCCTACCGCGAGAAGCTGACCGAGTTCGTCTATAAAACCAATCTGTTTATGAAGCCGATCTTCTCTCAGGCGCGCAAAGCGCCGAAGCGCGTGGTGCTGGCGGAAGGTGAAGAGGCGCGCGTGCTGCACGCTACCCAGGAGCTGGTGACGCTCGGGCTGGCGCGCCCGATTCTGATCGGCCGCCCCAACGTTATCGCAATGCGTTTGCAGAAGCAGGGGCTGAAGATCGAGGCGGGCAGAGATTTCGACGTGGTCAACAACGAATCGGATCCGCGCTTTAAGGCGTACTGGAACGAGTATTACCAGATAATGAAGCGGCGCGGGGTTACGCCCGAGCAGGCGCAGCGCGCGGTGATTGGCAATCCGACGCTAATCGGCGCCATTATGGTACATCGCGGCGAGGCGGACGCGCTGATCTGCGGCACCATCGGCGACTACCGTGAGCACTATGACGTAGTGGAAAAAGTGTTCGGCCTGCGCGACGACGTCAAGGTTGCGGGCGCGATGAACGCGCTGCTGCTGCCCAGCGGCAATACCTTTATCACCGACACCTACGTCAACGAAGACCCCACGGCGGAACAGCTGGCCGATTTGACGCTGCTGGCGGCGGAAACGGTGCGTCGCTTTGGCATCGAGCCGCGCGTCGCGCTGCTGTCGCACTCCAGCTTCGGCACCTCGAACGCGCCGGGGGCGCGTAAGATGCGCGAGGCGCTGGCGATTATTCAGCGCCGCGCGCCGGAACTGGAAGTGGATGGCGAGATGCACGGCGATGCGGCGCTGGTCGAGAGTATTCGCCGCGAGCTGATGCCGGACAGCCCGCTGAAAGGGGCAGCGAACCTGCTGATTATGCCCAACGTCGAAGCGGCGCGCATTAGTTACAACCTGCTTCGCGTCTCCAGCTCGGAGGGCGTCACCGTCGGCCCGGTGCTGATGGGCATCAGCAAGCCGGTGCATGTGCTGACGCGCATCGCGTCGGTCAGGCGAATCGTGAATATGGTGGCGCTGGCGGTCGTCGAGGCGCAAACCGCGCCGTTATAGCCAGTCGCGCACCGGCAAAAAGTCGCGCGTCAGCGCGGCTTCCGGCGAGTCAGGCTCTGGCTGGTAGTCATACTCCCAGCGCACCAGCGGCGGCATCGACATCAAAATGGACTCCGTGCGGCCGCCGGTCTGCAAACCGAAGAGCGTGCCGCGATCCCATACCAGATTGAACTCGACGTAGCGTCCGCGACGATAGAGCTGAAACTGACGCTCGCGCTCGCCCCAGGTGAGCGCCTTACGGCGTTCAACGATTGGCAGGTAGCCGTCGAGGAAGCCGCGGCCCACCGCCTGCATAAAGGCGAAGCTGGTGTCGAAGTCCGGCGTATTGAGATCGTCAAAGAAGAGACCGCCGATGCCGCGCTGCTCGTCGCGGTGTTTCAGGTAGAAGTAGTCGTCGCACCATTTTTTATAGCGCGGATAGACCTCGTCGCCAAAGGGCTGACAGAGGTCGAAGGCGGTCTGATGCCAGTGTACCGCATCCTCCTCGAAGCCGTAGTAGGGCGTCAGGTCGAAACCGCCGCCGAACCACCACACCGGATCGGCACCCGGCTTTTCGGCGATAAAAAAGCGTACGTTGGCGTGGCTGGTCGGCACGTAGGGGCTGTGCGGATGGATCACCAGCGAGACGCCCATCGCCTCAAAGCTGCGGCCCGCCAGCTCTGGACGGTGCGCCGTCGCCGAGGCGGGCATTTGATCGCCGTGTACGTGGGAAAAGTTAACCCCTGCCTGCTCAAACACCGCGCCGTCGCGCAGCACGCGGCTGCGTCCGCCGCCGCCGCCCGGACGCTGCCAGCTGTCTTCAATAAACTGCGCGCCGCCGTCAGCTGCCGCCAGTTGATTACAGATTGTCTCCTGCAGGTTCAGCAGAAAGGCTTTAACGCGTGAAATATCGGGCATGGCACTGGACTCATTACAAAAAAGTGGCGCAATTATACCTGACCATTGCGGCGATCGTACTCATCAAAGTAGCGGGTAATGCCGTCGGCGATCGCCGTGGCGATTTTGCGGCGGAAAGCATCGGTGCCGAGCAGCTGCTCTTCGCGCGGATTGGTAATAAAGGAGGTCTCTACCAGCACTGACGGAATCGAGGGCGATTTCAGCACGGCGAAGGCCGCCTGCTCGGTGTGTTCGCTGTGCAGACGATGCACCGGGCGGATCTGATCCAGCACATGTTTGCCCAGCGTCAGGCTGTTGCGGATGGTGTCGGTCTGCACCAGATCGAACAGAATCTGGTTCAGATAGTGATCCTGCTCCTCGACTTTCGCGCCGCCCACTTTATCTGCCGCGTTCTCTTTATCGGAGAGATAGCGCGCCATGGCGCTGCTGGCGCCGCGGTTGGAGAGGGCGAACACCGAAGCGCCGCTGGCCTCGGGGCTGGTAAAGCCGTCGGCGTGAATCGACATAAACAGGTTTGCGCCGTGCTGGTGGGCGATCTCGACCCGCTGGTAGAGCGGAATAAAGTGGTCGCTGTCGCGCGTCAGCCGCACCTCAATGCGCGGATGCGCCTGCAGCAGCTCGCGCACCCGGTTGGCAATCGCCAGCACGATATGTTTCTCTTCCGAGCCTTCACTGCCGACGGCGCCGGAGTCGATACCACCGTGACCGGGATCGATCATCACGATGCGTTTGCCGTTTTTCTGCGGCGGCGCAGGCTGCGCATGGCGCGGGCTGACGCGCAGCGGGGCGTTCTCCTCTTTCGCCTGAATCGCGCGTGGAGAGAGTACGGCCAGCGCCAGGCCGGAGAGCAGCAGCTGACGGCGATTGGTAAGGCGCTTGAGCAGAGAAAGTGTGGGCATAGGCTGGTCCATTAGCGGATGATGTGCACAGTGTTATATCGTAACAGTTTGCTCGCGGCGAGGGCGGAACCCTTTCAGCCCATTACTTTGTATGTCAGGTTGCTAACAGAAAAATTGCCGGTTTTTGTTCCGCGCTGCGCTAGCCGGGGTTGCACGCGGCGCCGAATGCGTGATAATCAGCAAATTGTGCTTATTTGCAAGGTAAAGAAGATGGAAATCCGCCCCTTCCGCCAGGAAGATTTTGAAGAGGTCATTACGCTCTGGGAGCGTTGCGATTTGTTACGTCCGTGGAACGATCCAGAGCTGGATATCGAACGCAAGATGAACCACGACGCGGACCTCTTTTTGGTTGCGGAAGTGGGCGGCGAAGTGGTCGGTACGCTAATGGGCGGCTATGACGGCCACCGCGGCTCCGCCTACTATCTGGCGGTGCATCCCGACTATCAGGGCCGCGGCTTCGCCAACGCGCTGATGAACCGGCTGGAGAAAAAGCTGATCGCGCGCGGCTGTCCCAAAATCAACCTGATGGTGCGCGAAGAGAACGATCAGGTGGTGGCGTTCTACGAAAAGCTGGATTACGAACCGGTGGATTCGGTGCTGCTTGGCAAACGCCTGATTGAAGATCGGGAGTATTGATGCGGTGAAGTATCTGCCGGATGAATATGACGGGAAAGGGCAGCTGCGGCTGCCGTTTCTTTTTTGGCTGACCCTGCTGCTGCTGGCGCGCACCTGGATCCTGCTGGTGATGGCGGGCGCGTCGCGCCAGCAGGGCAGCGATCTGCTGGGGCTGTTCTATCCCGATCGCCAGGCGTTCTGGCTCGGGCTGGCGCTCGGCGCGCCCGCGCTGATCGGCCTGCTGCTGACCGGCTATCGCGCGCGCTGGCCGCGGCTCTGGCAGGCGTGGCGCTGGGTGCTGGCGCTGTCGCTGGCGGTAAATCTGGCGTGGCAGGGGGCGACGTTCGCGTCTGGCGATCTGCTCGCGTCGCCCTGGCCGCTGCTGCTGACGCTGTTCGACGGCCTGGCGCTGCTGTGGCTGCTGGTCAACGTCCGGCTGCGCGACTGCTTTCTGCCGGAACATCAGCTGGCGGAATAAACTTTTTTGCCGCTGGCGACTCCAATGAGTTCTGCCGTTTGGCACAGTGTTAACAGGAGTTTTCATGAAAGTTTTACCTATTTCGCTGCTGGCGGCCGCCGCGCTGCTTAGCGGCTGCGCCAGTTCAGGGTCGGATTCCGCCTCCGCATCCGACGTAAGCTGGTACAACCCGCTGAGCTATCACTGGTCGTCGGCGCTGCCGTGGAACTGGTTTGGTTCATCGCTGACCGCCACCGAGCAGGGCGTCGGCGGCGTCGGCAGCGCCACCGCGATGAGCGAAAGCGCCATCAGCGACGGCCTGAAAGGCAACTACAAGCTGCGTCAGGGCATGCGCAGCGAGAACGGCGACGTTATCGCTTTCTGGCAGGCGCTCGACGACGGACAGGTGAAACTCCAGATCAGCGGCGGCAGCAGCGTAGAGCGTATTGAGGTAACCGACAGCGATATCAGCGCGCAGGACGGCGCTAAAATCGGCGACGCCTTTAGCGACCGTTTCAGCAAGGCCTTTAACAACTGCAAGCTGGCGGGCGGCGCTGGCAATCACGACGTAGAGTGCCGCGCGCCGGGCAGCCAGCATCTCTCCTACGTATACAGCGGCGACTGGCACGGCCCGGACGGTTTGATGCCGTCAGACGACGTGCTGAAAAGCTGGAAGTTGAGCAAAATTATCTGGCAGCGCTAACGTCCTGAGCGTCAGCGCTTTCCCGCCTGACGCATAAACTCTTGCGCCCGCTTATGCCATTTTCGACTTTGAAATCATCAAACGATATATAAAACCGCTACTGCTTTTCATGGGGTTATAAATACACTGGGCGAACGGCTGGCATAAGCCGGATCTCTTGTTTTCTCAGGGTGCCCAATGACCAAAAGAACGATGAAAAATATCGTTGGCGGTATCGCCTTGTCGCTTAGCCTTGCGGGCGCGGCCGGTGCCACCGAACTGCTTAATAGCTCGTATGACGTTGCGCGCGAGCTGTTTGTCGCCCTGAATGCACCGTTCCAGAAAGAGTGGGATGCCAGCCATCCCGATGACAAACTCACCATTAAAATGTCACACGCCGGTTCGTCGAAACAGGCGCTGGCGATCCTGCAGGGGCTGCGCGCTGACGTCGTCACCTATAACCAGGTTACCGACGTGCAGGTGCTGCACGATAAAGGCAATCTGGTCGCGGCCGACTGGCAAAGCCGCCTGCCGAACAACAGCTCCCCCTTTTACTCCACCATGGCGTTTCTGGTGCGCAAGGGCAATCCGAAGCAGATTCACGACTGGGCCGATCTGGGCCGCGACGGCGTGAAGCTGGTCTTCCCGAATCCAAAAACCTCCGGCAACGGCCGCTATACCTGGCTGGCGGCCTGGGGCGCGACCAGCAAAGCCAACGGCGGAGACGAAGCGAAAACCCGCGCCTTTATGGCGCAGTTTCTGAAGAACGTCGAGGTGTTCGACACCGGCGGACGCGGCGCGACCACGACCTTCGCCGAACGCGGCCTCGGCGACGTGCTGATCAGCTTTGAATCTGAGGTTAACAATATCCGTAACCAGTACGGCAAAGATGAGTATGAAGTCGTGGTGCCGAAAACGGATATTCTCGCTGAGTTTCCGGTGGCCTGGGTCGATAAAAACGTCGAGCATAATCACACCGCCGACGCGGCGAAAGCCTATCTCAACTACCTCTATTCGCCCCAGGCGCAGCAAATCGTCACTGATTTCTACTACCGCGTGAACAACCCGCAGCTGATGGGCGAGCATCAGGATCGCTTCCCGCAGACGCAGCTGTTTCGCGTAGAAGATCAGTTTGGCGGCTGGGATAAGGCGATGAAAACCCACTTCGCCAGCGGTGGCGAGCTGGATCAACTGTTATCAGCGGGGCGTGGATAATGTTTGCCTTAACTCAGAAGCGCGTCCTGCCGGGATTTGGTCTTAGCCTCGGCACCAGCCTGCTGTTTACCTGTTTAATTCTTCTGCTGCCGATCAGCGCGCTGCTGATGCAGCTGTCGAAGATGACGCTGGCGCAGTACTGGGAAGTGATCAGCAATCCGCAGCTGGTAGCGGCCTATAAAGTGACGCTGCTATCGGCGGGCGTCGCGTCGCTGTTTAACGCGGTGTTCGGCATGATTATGGCGTGGATCCTGACGCGCTATCGCTTTCCCGGCCGCACGCTGCTGGATGGCCTGGTGGATCTGCCGTTCGCGCTGCCTACGGCGGTGGCGGGCCTTACGCTGGCCGGTCTCTTCTCGGTGAACGGCTGGTACGGCGAGTGGATCTATAACGCCTTCGGCATCAAAGTTTCCTATACCTGGCTCGGCATCGCCGTCGCCATGGCCTTTACCAGCATTCCCTTCGTGGTGCGCACCGTTCAGCCGGTGCTGGAAGAGCTGGGGCCGGAATATGAAGAGGCGGCGCAGACGCTGGGTGCGACTCCCTGGCAGAGCTTCCGCCGCGTGGTGCTGCCGGAAGTGGCGCCTGCGCTGCTGGCGGGCACCGCGCTCTCCTTTACCCGCAGCATCGGCGAGTTCGGCGCGGTGATTTTTATCGCCGGTAATATCGCCTGGAAAACCGAGGTCACCTCGCTAATGATTTTCGTGCGTTTGCAGGAGTTCGACTATCCGGCCGCCAGCGCTATCGCCTCGGTGATTCTGGCCGCGTCGCTGGTGCTGCTGTTTGCCATTAACACCCTGCAGAGCCGCTTCGGCCGCCGACTGGGAGGTCACTAATGGCGCATATTTCGCACATCAACGCCACCGACCGCCAGCCGTTTAACTGGAGCAAATGGCTACTGATCGGCATCGGCGTGCTGGTATCGCTGCTGCTGCTGGTGGTGCCAATGATCTCTATCTTCTACGAAGCCCTGAAGATGGGACTGGGCGTCGCCTTCCAGAACCTCGGCGACAGCGACATGCTGCACGCCATCTGGCTGACGGTGCTGGTGGCGCTGATTACCGTGCCGGTCAATCTGGTGTTCGGTACGCTGCTCGCCTGGCTGGTTACGCGCTTTAACTTTCCCGGCCGCCAGCTGCTGCTGACGCTGTTTGATATCCCGTTCGCCGTGTCGCCGGTGGTGGCAGGGCTGATGTATCTGCTGTTCTGGGGCGTCAACGGCCCGGCAGGCAGCTGGCTCGACGCGCATAACATTCAGGTGATGTTCGCCTGGCCCGGCATGGTGCTGGCCACCGTGTTCGTAACCTGTCCTTTTGTGGTGCGCGAGCTGGTGCCGGTGATGCTGAGCCAGGGCAGCCAGGAAGATGAGGCGGCGATCCTGCTCGGTGCCTCCGGCTGGCAGATGTTCCGCCGCGTAACGCTGCCGAACATTCGCTGGGCGATGCTCTACGGCGTGGTGCTGACCAACGCGCGCACCCTGGGCGAGTTCGGCGCGGTCTCGGTGGTGTCGGGATCGATTCGCGGCGAAACCTATACGCTGCCGCTGCAAATTGAATTACTGCATCAGGATTACAACGTGGTGGGCGCTTTTACCGCCGCCGCGCTGCTGACGCTGATGGCAATTGTGACGCTGTTTCTGAAAAGCATGCTGCAGTGGCGTTTAGAACAACAGCAGCATCGCCTGCAACAGGAGGAAAATCATGAGCATTGAGATTAAACAGATCAACAAATCTTTCGGCCGCACCCCGGTGTTGAACGATATCTCTCTGGATATTCCTTCTGGCCAGATGGTGGCGCTGCTGGGCCCATCCGGCTCCGGGAAAACCACGCTGTTGCGTATTATCGCCGGGCTGGAGCACCAGAACAGCGGGCAGATCCGCTTTCACAATAAAGACGTCAGCGCGCTGCACGCCCGCGACCGCCAGGTCGGCTTCGTGTTTCAGCACTATGCGCTGTTCCGCCATATGACGGTGTTTGACAATATCGCCTTCGGCCTGACGGTGCTGCCGCGCCGTGAACGTCCTTCTTCCGCAGAGATTAAACAGCGCGTCACCCGCCTGCTGGAGATGGTGCAGCTGGCGCATCTGGCGAACCGCTTCCCGGCGCAGCTGTCGGGCGGCCAGAAGCAGCGCGTGGCGCTGGCGCGTGCGCTGGCGGTTGAACCGCAGATCCTGCTGCTTGACGAACCTTTCGGCGCGCTGGACGCGCAGGTGCGTAAAGAGCTGCGCCGCTGGCTGCGTCAGCTGCATGAAGAGCTGAAGTTCACCAGCGTCTTCGTCACCCACGATCAGGAAGAGGCGATGGAAGTGGCCGACCGCGTGGTGGTGATGAGCCAGGGCAATATCGAGCAGGTAGGCACGCCGGATGAGGTGTGGCGCGATCCCGCCACCCGCTTTGTGCTGGAGTTCCTCGGCGAAGTGAACCGCTTCGACGGCGAAGTCCACGGCTCGCAGTTCCACGTTGGCGCGCACCACTGGCCGCTGGGCTACACCCCGGCTCATCAGGGCGCGGTCGAACTTTTCCTGCGCCCGTGGGAAATTGACGTCTCCCGTCAGAGCAGCCTGGAGACGCCGCTGCCGGTCCAGATCCTTGAGGTGAGCCCACGCGGCCACTTCTGGCAGCTGGTGGTTCAGCCGACCGGCTGGCAGAGCGAGCCGTTTTCGCTGGTGTTTGACGGCGAAAGAAGCGCGCCGGTGCGCGGCGAACGGCTGTTCGTCGGCCTACAGCAGGCGCGCCTCTATCAGGGGGCAACGCCGCTGCGCGCTGTTGCCTTTGCCGAGAGCGCCTGATATTTTCTCACGCGACAGCGGGCGGGAATTATCCCGCCCTTTTTTTGTTTGCTTAGCTTCGCCGGGAAACGCACCTTGACCACTCTGCAAAATACCATCGGCAATACGCCGCTGATCAAACTCCAGCGCCTGACGCCCGCCAACGGCAGCGAAATCTGGCTCAAGCTGGAAGGCAATAATCCCGCTGGATCCGTCAAGGATCGCGCGGCCTGGTCGATGATCAATCAGGCGGAGCGGCGAGGTGATATCGCCCCTGGCGACCGCCTGATTGAGGCCACCAGCGGCAATACCGGTATCGCGCTGGCGATGATCGCCGCGATGAAGGGCTACGCGCTGCGCTTGCTGATGCCTGAGAATATGAGCCAGGAGCGGCAGGACGCGATGCGCGCCTACGGCGCCGAACTGGTGCTGGTAAGCCGCGAGCAGGGCATGGAGGGGGCGCGCGATATGGCGCTGGCGATGATGGCGCGCGGCGAAGGGCATGTGCTCGACCAGTTTAATAATCCCGACAATCCGCTTGGCCACTACCAGACCACCGGCCCGGAAATCTGGCAGCAGAGCGCCGGCCGCCTGACCCACTTCGTCTCCAGCATGGGCACCACCGGCACCATTACCGGCGTTGGCCGCTACCTGAAAGAGCAAAGCGACAGCGTCGCCATTGTTGGCCTGCAGCCGAAAGAGGGCAGCGCCATACCCGGCATCCGCCGCTGGCCGCAGGCCTATCTGCCGGGCATCTATCGGCCCGAGCTGGTGGATGAGGTAATCGATATGGGGCAGTCCGAGGCGGAAGAGACGATGCGGGCGCTGGCGCGGCGTGAAGGCATCTTCTGCGGCGTCAGCTCGGGCGGCGCCGTGGCGGGCGCGCTGCGTATCGCTCAGGCGCGTCCCGGCAGCATTATCGTCGCTATTGTCTGCGATCGCGGCGACCGCTACCTTTCGACCGGCGTCTATCGCTAATCTCTCTCTTAAACGGCCCGGATGCAGCTGACCGCTGCTGCCGGGCCGTTTTTGTCTATAGTCATCCTGAGCATCGTCTGACGCCTGATCTGTAAGGAACGCGTAAAACCGGCTGCGTCCGACGCCTGCTCAGGACAAAATAGCGGCAATTCAGGCGAGAGACCCCTATGAAAATTTTATTAGTTGATGACGATGCGGAGCTGGGCACCATGCTCAGCCAGTACCTTATTGCTGAAGGCTTTGAAACCCAGCTGGTGCTCACCGGCAGCGCCGGGATCGAAGGCGCGCTCTCCGGCCGCTACACCGCGATGATCCTCGATATTATGCTGCCCGATATGAGCGGCATCGACGTGCTGCGACAGGTGCGGCAGAACAGCCGCCTGCCGGTAATCATGCTGACCGCCAAAGGGGACAATATCGATCGCGTTATTGGACTGGAGATGGGCGCGGATGACTATATGCCCAAACCCTGCTATCCGCGCGAGCTGGTTGCGCGGCTGCGCGCCGTGCTGCGCCGCTTTGAGGAGCAGACGCCGCAGCCGGATAAAAAAGAGCTGCTGCGCTGGGGCGAACTCACCCTCAATCCCGCCACGCGCATTACTGAATGGCAGGGTAAAACCTTCGATCTTACCGCCTCGGAATTTAACCTGCTGGATCTGCTGATGCGCGCGCCGGACCGCGTGGTGTCGAAAGATGAGCTGTCGGAGAAAGGGCTCGGCCGTCCGCGTGAAGCCTACGATCGCAGCGTTGACGTGCATATCAGCAATATCCGTCAGAAGCTGGCGGCGCTTACGGCCGACAGCGTGAATATCGAAACGGTGCGCAGCATCGGTTACCGCATTCGATGAAGCAGAACTACCGTGGGCGCATGTTCTGGAAGATTTTAATCGGCTTCTGGATCGTGTTCGTTATTATCAGCCAGCTGCTCTGGCTCGGCTTCAGCATCGCCGGCAATCGCCACGAGCCGCCGGAGATTATTGCCACGCGCCGCATCGTTAATCTGCAGATGGCCTCCGCCGTATCGGTGCTGGAGCGGGGCGGGCCTGGCTCGCTGAACGATATGATGGCGGACTGGGAGCCTAACGATCGTCAGTTCTTTTCGGTGATCCAGCATGCGCGCCCGGCCCATTCTGAAACGCTGCCGGCAACCTTTAGCCCGCCGTTTCAGGGCAAATTCCCTGATGTGATCGTACGCTGGGTAAAAGGCGCGGACGGAAAAGAGTATGAGCTGCGCTATAACGTCAAAGGGCTGCGTGAAGACAGTTCGATGGGCATGGACGGGCCGCGCCGCATTCTTAATATTCCTGAGCCGATGTTTATTTTCGCCGGGACGGTCGGGCTGTTGTTTAGTCTGCTGCTGGCGTGGAACCTGACGCGGCCGATGCGTCAGCTGCGCGAGGGCTTTTCTCGCGTCTCTAACGGCGATCTCAGCGTGCGGCTCTATCCCATGATGCGTAAGCGCCATGATGAGCTTTCCAACGTAGCGGAGGCGTTTGACGCCATGGTTGAGCGGCTCGATACCCTGGTGCGCGCGCGTGAGGAGCTGCTGCATGATATTTCCCATGAACTGCGTTCGCCGCTGGCGCGCCTGCAGCTGGCCACCGGCCTGGCGCGTCAAACGCCGGCCAGCGTAAGCGCCTCTCTGGATCGCATCGACGAAGAGGCGCGGCGGCTGGATAAGATGATTGGCGAGCTGCTGACGCTGTCGCGCGCCGAGCATGAGTGCATGCCCGACGAGCAGTATTTCGATCTGACCGGTCTGGTACATGCGGTGGTAACCGACGTACGCTACGAGGCGCAAATTCCCGGCGTGCAGGTCGATTTCCTGGTTGATGAAAACGCTGATTACACCGTGCGCGGCAACGCCGAGCTGATCCGCCGCGGCATTGAGAATGTGCTGCGCAACGCGCTGCGTTTCTCGCTGCCCGGTCAGCATATTCAGGTCAGGCTTCAGGCGGAGCAGCAGTGGCTGGCGATTCGCGTACGCGATCAGGGGCCTGGGGTCGATGAGGAGAAGCTCTCCAGCATCTTCGATCCCTTTGTGCGGGTCAACTCGCCGCTGCTGGGCAAAGGCTATGGTCTGGGGCTGGCTATCGTACGCAAGGTGGTGCTGGCGCATCACGGCGAGGTGCAGGCGGTGAATCGCCCTGAGGGGGGGCTGGAGCTGACCATTCGTCTGCCGCGCTGGCAGGCGCAGAATAAAGCCTGACGCTGTGCGCCAGAGAACAGAAACAAAAACGGCACCCAGTGGGTGCCGTTTTTCTTAGCTGAATCTGTTACTTCTTGATGCGGATCACCGGCGTCTCGCCAACGGTAACCTGACCAGAGAGCTTAACCAGCTCTTTGATCTCGTCCATGTTGGAGATCACAACAGGCGTCAGCGTAGATTTCGCTTTCTCTTCCAGCAGCGGCAGATCAAACTCGATCACAACATCGCCTTTCTTGACCTTCTGGCCTTCTTCCGCGATGCGCTTGAAGCCTTCGCCTTTCAGCTCGACGGTGTCGATACCGAAGTGCACAAACAACTCAATGCCGTTGTCAGACTCGATTGAAAACGCGTGGTTGGTTTCGAAAATCTTGCCGATGGTGCCATCGACCGGCGCAACCATTTTGTTGCCGGTTGGCTTGATGGCGATACCGTCGCCGACGATCTTCTCGGCAAACACCACATCCGGTACGTCTTCAATGTTTACGATTTCGCCTGACAGAGGCGCAACAATATCAATCGTCCCAGATGTGCTTTCTGATTTATTGCCAAAAAGCTTGTCAAGAAAACCCATATTCTTCTCCTAAACAGTATTGTTGGGCCAGCGTCTCGTGGATCAGCAGAGTGTTTTCTCTTTGATGAACTTGTTGACCAGGTTCATCAGGTCTTCCGCTGTAGGTTGAGCCAGAGCCTGCTCCGCCAGAGCCTTCGCATCTTCGAAATTAGTATTGCGAATAATTTTCTTAATGCCTGGGATTGAAATGGCACTCATGCTGAATTCGTCCAGCCCCATACCCAGTAACAGTAGTGTAGCACGTTCATCACCGGCCAGCTCACCGCACATGCCGGTCCATTTACCTTCGGCATGAGAAGCATCGATCACCTGCTTGATCAAATTCAGCACCGACGGGGTCATCGGGTTATACAGGTGGGAAATCAAATCATTACCACGATCGACCGCCAGAGTATACTGCGTCAGGTCGTTTGTCCCAATACTGAAGAAGTCGACTTCTTTAGCCAGGTGACGCGCAATCACCGCTGAAGCCGGGGTTTCCACCATAATGCCGACTTCAATGGTTTCGTCGAACGCTTTGCCTTCTTCGCGCAGCTGCGCTTTCAGGGTTTCCAGTTCGGCTTTCAGGATGCGCACCTCTTCAACAGAGATGATCATCGGGAACATAATGCGCAGCTTGCCGAAGGCGGAGGCGCGTAAAATAGCGCGCAGCTGAGCATGCAGGATCTCTTTGCGATCCATGGCGATACGGATTGCGCGCCAGCCGAGGAACGGGTTCTCTTCCTTCGGCAGGTTCATATAAGGCAGATCTTTGTCGCCGCCGATATCCATGGTGCGCACGATTACCGCCTGCGAGCCGACAGCTTCAGCGACGGCTTTGTAGGCCTGGAACTGCTCTTCTTCGGTCGGCAGCGCGTCGCGATCCATAAACAGGAACTCGGTGCGGTAGAGGCCGACGCCTTCTGCGCCGTTGCGCTCAGCGCCTGCGACGTCGCGCACGGTGCCGATGTTGGCGCATACTTCAACCTGATGTCCGTCCAGGGTAATCGCCGGCAGATCTTTCAGCTTGGCCAGCTCATGTTTTTCGCTCAGATACTGAGTCTGCACCGCTTTCAGCTCTTCCAGCTCGCTCTCTGACGGATTAACGTAAACTTTGTTGTTCACGCCGTCCAGAATCAGGAAATCGCCGTTTTTCACCGTGGCGGTGACGTTGCCGGTACCGACAATCGCCGGCAGCTCCAGCGAGCGCGCCATAATCGAGGTGTGCGAGGTGCGGCCGCCGAGGTCGGTGATAAAGCCCAGCACCTTTTTCAGGTTCAGCTGTGCGGTTTCCGACGGCGTTAAATCTTTGGCTACCAGAATCGACTCTTCCTGGATAGCGCTCAGGTCGACGATATGCAGACCGAGAATATTTTGCAGCAGACGTTTACCGATATCGCGAACGTCAGCGGCGCGTTCTTTGAGGTATTCGTCGTCCAGCTCTTCAAGCGCTTTCGCCTGACCGTCAATCACGGAGTAGGCAGCAGCGTCGGCCGAAGCGTGATCTTTCTTGATCAGGTCGATGATTTCCTGCTCCAGCTCTTCATCTTCCAGCAACATAATGTGGCCTTCGAAGATAGCTGCTTTCTCTTCACCAAACGTCTCACCCGCTTTCACTCTGATCGCTTCCAGCTGCTGCGCAGCCTGAGCACGGCCGTCAAGGAAGCGTTTTACTTCCTGCTCGACTTGGTCATCAGAAATTTTCTTGCGGTTGATGACGATCTCATCCTCAATCAACAGCAGAGCTTTGCCGAAAGCGATACCTGGTGATGCTAAAATGCCTGAAATCATAACCCTACCTTTTAATCACGATGGCTCTTAGACCCAATGCGTTGCCATTGTCGCGGGAGCTGTACTCTACGGATGTGATAACGCGGACAAGTTGTCCGCGATCAAGATGTTTGCACTCAATGGAGCAAAGGAGTCAGTATGCAGCAAAAGCTGACTGAATTACTCCAGTTCAGCCATCAGTTTAACCAGATGCTCCACGGCCTGCTGCTCATCTTCACCTTCTGCGGAGAGCGTCACAACCGTGCCCTGAGTCAGGCCCAGCGTCTGCAGTTTGAACAGGCTCTTGGCGCTGGCGGATTTACCGTTAGAGGTAACGGTGATTTCTGACTGGAAGGCTTTCGCTTCTTTAACGAACTGCGCAGCAGGACGAGTGTGAAGACCATTAGGCGCGGTGATAGTAACTTCTTGCTGGAACATTCTGTTTCCCCAACGTTATCAGGTTTGGTGTTATGGACTTAAAGTCTAGCCTGGAGCCGTAACTTTAGCCTGTGTAGGTGCGCGGGTATAGCGTTACGCTGACCATTAAATGCGCTTGAATGAGTGCGTCATTCCAGTTGAAGGGTCAAAATCCCTGTCGAGCGCTTCAGCTGCTAATTATGCCGTGATTCGCCGTATCGCCAAATGCGTAAATCGATTCAGCTTGATCCACTTCAAAGGCTGATTAATTTCAGGCACCGAAATAATTGGCAGCTTAAATACCAGAGCTGAGTCACTGAAATCAATCTGGCCGGTGGCGAAAGTGGGATCTGCACCACAAAAAAGCACCCATTTGGGTGCTTTTTTCGACGTTTTCGGAATCTGGCGTTACTGCTGCAGCTCTTTCTCGGTGAAAAGATCGGCAAACAGTGCGGTACTTAAATAGCGCTCGCCGGAGGAGGGGAGAATAACCACGATGTTCTTATTGGCGAACGCCTCATCTTCCTGCAGCTTCAGCGCCGCCGCGACCGCTGCGCCGGAAGAGATACCGGCGAGGATGCCTTCCTCTTCCATCAGCTGACGCGCCGTGCTGATCGCCTCTTCGTTGGTGATCGCTACGACGCGGTCCACCAGATTGAGATCGAGGTTGCCAGGAATAAAGCCAGCGCCGATGCCCTGAATCTTGTGCGGGCCAGGTTTGATCTCTTCGCCCGCGATCGCCTGAGCGATAACCGGGGAGTCGGTCGGCTCCACCGCCACGGTAATCAGATCTTTCTTGCCTTTGGTGTTCTTGATATAGCGGGAAACGCCGGTGAGCGTACCGCCGGTGCCGACGCCCGCGATAAACACATCAACCGCGCCGTCGGTATCTTCCCAGATTTCCGGGCCGGTGGTCTTTTCATGGATCTCCGGGTTCGCCGGGTTGCTGAACTGCTGCAGCAGCACATATTTATCGGGATTGCTGGCGACGATCTCTTCCGCCTTGGCGATAGCGCCTTTCATGCCTTTCGGCCCTTCGGTCAAGACCAGATTGGCGCCCAGCGCTTTCAGCAGCTTGCGGCGCTCGACGGACATGGTTTCTGGCATGGTCAGCGTCAGCTTGTAGCCGCGCGCGGCGGCGACGTAGGCCAGCGCAATACCGGTATTGCCGCTGGTCGGCTCGACCAGCTCAATGCCCGGTTTCAAAATGCCGCGTTTCTCTGCGTCCCAAATCATATTGGCACCGATACGGCATTTAACGCTGAAGCTGGGGTTACGGGATTCTACCTTCGCCAGAATGCGGCCGTTACCGATGCGGTTCAGTCGAACCAGGGGCGTATGACCAATGGTCAACGAGTTATCTTCATAGATCTTACTCATAGCCTGTCCTTAACTGTATGAATTATTGGGAACCCAATGAGCATACCCTTTCTGTCTACGCGCGGAAGGAAAGAAAACGCATATCTATATGTCCCCACGCAATAAGCCTCGCTAAAAAATGCATAAGGCGCTCTGATAAGTACTAGCGTAGCTCAGCACGGGCCAGCTGCGCGCGATAGCGATCGACCCACATGGCCGTCGCGCCGCAGACTGCAACCGGCATAATCGCCAGGTTGAGAATAGGGATCATGGTGAACAGGCTGACCAGCGCGCCGAACTGCATATTGGCGCTTTTATGCTGGCGCAGAGCGCTGCGCATCTGCTGAAAGCTGACTTTATGGTTATCGAACGGATAGTCGCAATACTGCACCGAGAGCATCCACGCGCTGAACAGGAACCAGAGCACCGGTGCCACCGTCTGGCCAAAGCCGGGAATAAAGTAGAGCAGCAGCAGGCCGAGTGCGCGTGGCAGATAGTAGCCGAGCTTTTGCAGCTCGCGCTTCATAATGCGCGGCACGTCCTTTAGCATTGCCATCCAGCCGCTGTCCGGCAGCGGCTTGCCCGTCAGGCGACCTTCCAGCTGCTCCGCCAGCAGGCCGCAAAAGGGCGCGGCGATCCAGTTGGCAATAGTAGAAAAGAAGTAGCTAAACACCAGCACAATGGAGACGACCGACAGCGGCCAGAGCAGGTAGCTTAGCCACTGCAGCCAGTCGGGAATATGCGCCATCAGCTGCGGGATCCAGCTGCCCAACTGGGTGAACAGCCAGGCGAATGCGCCGCCCAGCAGCAGGATATTGACCAGCAGCGGAATAATGACAAAGCGCCGAATGCCTGGCAGACGGATCAGTCTCCAGCCTTCGCTAAAATAGTGCACGCCGTTGAAACTTGAGACAGTGTTCTCGTGGGCCATACAGGCAACTCTCCAGGAAATAATCAGGCGAGACCATGATAACCTGGCTTTTTCTCCTGACTATGAGGCGATTGTGTGAAAAAACAGCAAAAAACCGTGGGGTGACTATCTTATTTGTCAGAAAATACTGCACGAGCTTGCACTTGTTTAGCTGGGCAAATACAGTTAGAGGATAAAGTTTGCCGCGGTGGCAAGGTATTGGAACAACAGAGAATACAATGATGCAGGATTTGCGTCTGATATTAATCGTTGTTGGCGCGATCGCCATTATAGCGCTCCTTCTTCACGGGCTGTGGACCAGCCGTAAAGAGCGCTCGTCCGTGTTTCGCGATCGCCCGCACAAACGGCTCAAACAGCGCGACCAGCGCGACGATGAAGACAGCCTGACCGACGATGAAGAGAGCGTCGGCGAGGTGCGTGTGCGCCATGAGCGGCCGCATCAGGAGCCGCGCATCGACAATTTCCGCGACGAGCAGCAGGATGATGCGCCGCTCTTCAGCGCAACGCCGGAGAAGCCGCGTCAGTCCGCCGCGCGCCCGCAGCCTCAGCAGGAAGACGATCCGCTGCTGACGCCGCAGCAGTCGCGTCCTCAGCCGCCGCGTCCGCAACCTCAGCCTGTTCAGGCGCCCGCGCCGCAGGAACCTGCGCCGCGTTTTGCGCCAGCGCAGCCGATTCAGGCCGATCCGCTGCTCGATTTAGATCCGCTGGAAGCCGCGCAGCCCGAGCCGCAGTTCCAGGCAGAGCCGCAGCCGCAGCAGCCTGTACGCCATCCGGCGGAGCAGCATGAGCCGCAGCCGGTTGAGCCGGTTCGCCAGGAAGCGCCTAAAGCGCCAGGCAAGCCGAAAGAGACGGTGCTGGTGCTGCACGTCGCCGCCCATACTGGCGGTACGCTGAACGGTGAAGCGCTGCTGCAGGGCATTCTGCAGGCGGGCTTCCAGTTTGGCGAAATGAATATTTTCCATCGCCATCTCAGCCCGGCGGGCAGCGGACCGGTGCTTTTCAGCCTGGCGAATATGGTGAAGCCTGGCTCGTTCAATCCGGATGAGATGTCTGACTTCTCCACGCCTGGCATCTCAATCTTTATGATGGTGCCTTCCTACGGCGACGCGAACCAAAACTTTAAGCTGATGCTGCAGTCTGCGCAGCGTATCGCCGATGACGTCGGCGGCGTGGTGCTCGACGACGAGCGTCGCATGATGACGCCGCAGAAGCTGGAAACCTACAAGAACCGCATACGCGAAGTTATTGAATCCCGAGAATAGGGCAAACCGTTAATCCTGATTCACCAAACCCCCGCCTGTCGGGGGTTTTTTATCTGATGGGGCAATATGAAATCCGTTCAGGACCAGATCACCGAACTGCGCACCACGCTGCGCCATCATGAGTACCTTTACCACGTCATGGACGCGCCCGAAATACCGGACGCCGAATATGACCGCCTGATGCGCGAGCTGCGCGCGCTGGAAGAGCAGCATCCCGAACTTATCACGCCTGACTCGCCGACCCAGCGCGTCGGCGCCGCGCCGCTGACGGTATTCGAGCAGGTGCGCCATGAGGTGCCGATGCTCTCGCTGGACAATACCTTCGACGAAGCCGGTTTCCTCGCCTTTAACAAGCGCGTGCAGGATCGGCTGAAAAACAGCGACGATATCGCCTACTGCTGCGAACTCAAGCTGGATGGCCTGGCGGTGAGCCTGCTTTATGAAAACGGCCTGCTGACGCGTGCCGCCACCCGCGGCGACGGCACCACAGGCGAAAATATCACCGCCAACGTCCGCACCATCGGCGCCATCCCGCTGCGCCTGAAGGGTGACGATGTTCCCGCGCGGCTGGAAGTGCGCGGCGAAGTCTTTATGACGCAGCGCGGCTTTGAGAAGCTGAACGCCGAAGCGCGCCGCACCGACGGCAAGATCTTCGCCAACCCGCGCAACGCCGCCGCCGGCTCGCTGCGCCAGCTCGATCCGCGCATCACCGCGAAGCGTCCGCTTACTTTTTTCTGCTACGGCTTCGGGCTGCTGGAAGGCGGCGAGCTGCCGGGCAGCCACTATGCGCGTCTGCAGCAGTTTAAAGCCTGGGGACTGCCGGTCAGCGATCGTATTAAGCTGGTACACAGCGCGGACGAGGCGCTGGCCTTCTACCGTCAGGTTGAGGAGACGCGTCCAGAGCTGGGATTTGATATCGACGGCGTGGTAATCAAAGTTGACTCGCAGGAACTGCAGGAGCGCCTCGGGTTTGTGGCGCGCGCGCCGCGTTGGGCGGTCGCCTTTAAGTTCCCGGCGCAGGAGCAGATGACGTTCGTGCGCGACGTTGAATTTCAGGTAGGCCGCACCGGCGCCGTTACCCCGGTAGCGCGTCTTGAGCCGGTGCTGGTAGCGGGCGCCATGGTCAGCAACGCGACCCTGCACAACGCGGACGAAATCGAGCGTCTCGGCCTGCGCATCGGCGACAAAGTGGTTATCCGCCGCGCCGGCGACGTTATTCCGCAGGTGGTTAACGTTGTGCTCTCCGAACGCCCGGCAGATGCGCGTGAAGTGGTGTTTCCTGCCCACTGTCCGGTGTGCGGCTCCGACGTTGAGCGCGTCGAAGGGGAAGCCGTAACGCGCTGCACCGGCGGGCTGATCTGCGGCGCGCAGCGCAAAGAGGCGCTAAAGCACTTTGTCTCGCGTCGCGCCATGGACGTCGACGGCCTGGGCGATAAAATCATCGACCAGCTGGTAGAAACCGAATATGTCAAAACGCCGGCGGATCTGTTCAGGCTGACGCCGGAGAAGCTGCTCGGTCTGGATCGCATGGGACCGAAGTCCGCGCAAAACGTGGTGAACGCACTGGAGAAAGCGAAGTCGACCACCCTGGCGCGCTTTCTCTACGCGCTCGGCATTCGCGAAGTGGGCGAGGCGACCGCTGCTAACCTGGCAAACCACTTTGGCGAGCTGCAAAAAGTGATGGACGCCGATCTGGAGGCGCTGATCGCAGTGCAGGACGTCGGCACCGTTGTCGCCACCCACGTACGCAACTTTATGGAAGAAGAGAGCAACCGCGAAATCATTCGCCAGCTGGTGGAGGAGAGGGGCGTACACTGGCCGAAAATCGACGTGGTCAAGGCGGAAGAGATCGACAGCCCGTTCGCCGGGAAAACCGTGGTGCTGACCGGTTCGCTGACCCAGCTCACGCGCGACGAGGCGAAAGATCGCCTGACCGCCCTCGGCGCGAAAGTCAGCGGCAGCGTATCAAAGAAAACCGATCTGGTTATCGCAGGCGAAGCGGCAGGCTCCAAGCTGGTCAAAGCGCAGGAGCTGGGCATTGAGGTAATCGACGAAGCCGAAATGATCCGGCGGCTGGATGCCTGATATGGACAAAGCGCACCTGGTGGAGATTGCCAATACGGCGATGCCGTTCGGCAAATATAAAGGCTGCCTGCTGATCGATCTGCCGGAGCCTTACCTGCTGTGGTTCGCGCGCAAAGCGGAGTTCCCCTCGGGTCATCTGGGCGAGCTGATGCAGATGACGCTCGCCATCAAGATCGAAGGCCTGGAAGGGCTGGTTAAACCGCTTAAACGCAACGCATAAAAAAGCCCGCTTCGGCGGGCTTTTCGTTATTTTTGCGACTCGACAACGGTCGGCTTCACCTGCTGCGCCAGCTTCTTCTCGTGGCTGACTTTATAGCGCTGGGCGATCCAGGAGCAGACCATAAGCTGCACCTGATGAAAGATCATCAGCGGCAGCACGATAATGCCCACCGCGCTGGCCGGGAACAGAATATTGGCCATCGGCACGCCGTTCGCCAGGCTCTTTTTCGAGCCGCAGAACAGCACCACGATTTCATCGGCGCGGTTAAAGCCGAACAGGCGCGAAGCGCAGAGGTTAATCACCAGCACCAGCGCCAGCAGCAGGATGCAGCCCGCCAGAATCCACAGCAGGGTATCGATGCCGACGCGATGCCAGATACCGTTAACCACCGCTTCGCTAAAGGCGGAGTAAACCACCAGCAGAATCGAGGTCTGGTCGGTTTTACCGATCAGGCTGCGATGTCTCTCCACCCAGCCCGCAATCCAGCGGCGCGACAGATGACCCAGGATAAACGGCACCAGCAGCTGCAGCATAATCTTGCCGACCTGCTCAAAACCGTCGGTGGGCGTACTGCTGTGAACATCCATTACCAGGTTCACCAGCAGCGGGGAGATAAAGACGCCCAGCAGGCTCGACGCCGAGGCGCTGCATACCGCCGCCGCAACGTTGCCGCCAGCCATCGAGGTAAAGGCGATAGCGGACTGCACCGTGGCGGGCAAAATGCAGAGATAGAGAAAGCCGGTGTAGATCTCGGCGCTGACGTTAACCGGATGCCACCAGACGATCAGCAGGCCGAGGATCGGAAAGAGCACAAAGGTGCTGAACATAATCCACAGGTGCAGTCGCCAGTGGCTGCTGCCTGCGATGATCTTTTCCCGCGACAGCTTGGCACCGTGCATAAAAAAGAGCAGGGCGATAGCGGCCGTGGTCAGATAGTCAAAGATATCGACAAAAATGCCTTTGGCGGGCAGAAAGGTGGCCAGCAGCACCGTGATGATCAGTTTGATCATCATCGGATCGAGTCGCAGAAATCCCATTGTTAAAATCCGGTTAAAAGTTACATGCTGTGATTGTGCGCGATGCGTGTTTAGAAATAAAATTGATTTATTGCATCAATCTATGAGCGATTTAGATGAATTATACCCTACGTCAGCTGCGTACCTTTGTCGCCGTCGCCCACCACGGCGGATTCAGCCAGGCCGGACAGGCGATCGGCCTCAGCCAGTCGGCCGTCAGCCACAGCATTAAAGAGCTGGAGGCGGTTATCGGCGTGCGGCTGCTCGATCGCACCACGCGCGAGGTGATGCTGACGGAAGCGGGGCGGCAGCTGGCGTCGCGCATGGCGGGTCTGCTGGGGGAGATGGACTCGACGCTGCTCGATATCCGCAGCTACGGCGAACAGCGAAGCGGCACGGTGCGCATCGCCGCCAGTCAGACCATCTCTGCCCATCTGATGCCGCAATGCCTCGCTGCCAGCCAGAAAAGCTATCCAGATATTCACGTTATTCTGCACGACCGGATGCAGCAGGTGGTTTTGCAGAGCGTACGCAATGCCGAAGTCGATTTTGGCATTGTTATCGGCCCGCTTAGCGACAGCGATCTCGACTGCCAGCCGATCCTGGAAGAGCCTTTTTTACTGCTGTGCCGCAGCGACGATCCGCTCGCCGCGGTGGATAAGGCGCAGTGGCGCATGCTGGCGGGACGCGACATGGTGCTGCAGGATTACGCCTCCGGCAGTCGCGTGTTGATTGACGCAGCGCTGCGTCAGCAGCAGGTGGAGATTAAGGTGGTGCAGGATATCGGGCATCCGGCAACGCTGTTTCCCATGGTCGATGCGGGCATTGGCATCAGTATCTTGCCGGCGCTGGCGCTGCCGCTCCCGGCGGGCAGGGCGCTGACGGTGCGTCGACTCTATCCCGAAATCAACCGCAGCCTGATGCTGGTCAAGCGCAAAAACCGTTCGCTGACGCCGGCGGCGCAGGCCATCTGGCAGGAAGCGCGTCAGCAGGCGATGCTGCTGACGCAACAACGTGTGAGTAACCCGCCGTTTTAGATATAGACGTTTAGCTGATTGGTTGCGGTCGGGCGATTGATGCCGTCGGCGCTCTGGGCGTCGCTCATCTGATTCGCCGGTTCGCTTTTCTGCTGTGCCTGCTCGTTTTGTTTCTGTTCAAGCTGGGCGATTTGCGCTTCGAGCATTGCGATCTGTGACTGGTACATCTGTTCCATTTCCGACTTCTGCTCGTCGGTCAGCTCCTGATTATCCGCAAGCTCTTTAACCTGCCTGGTGATGCTCTGGATCTGTTTATTTAGCGCGGAAATCTGCGACGACACGCTGCCGTCGCTCCCGCCGCTGCTACTAACCGTGCTGGCTAATAAAGCGGATATTGATGACATCGGTTTTCTCCTTTTGAGTAGACAAAAACGTTATCGGTTGGGGAGAAAAAGCCTTGAGGCAGGAAAGCGTTAAGGTTTGTAAAAGACAGGGAAAACTACCCCTGATTTTTCTCAAACGCCGCACGACGCTAGATAAAGGCGCGCGGGATAGGCCGTGAAGTAAAGCGCCCGCCGCAGGGAAGCGGCGGCCGAGGCCACACGGACGTGTTCACGCCGACTTTAGGTAACGGCCCATCCAGGGCCTCGCCCTGCGGGTGATGCTGCGCATCAGCCTGAATCGCTTCGGCGATTCAGTCGAACCTGCGCAGGTTCTCATCCTGCACGCTAACACTCGGCGCGCAGAAACGAAAAAAGCGCCATAAGGCGCTTTTCTCTGAATTGGTGGGTCGTGCAGGATATGCCTCGGCCCATGCAGGGCCTCGCCCTGCGGGTGATGCTGCGCATCAGCCTGAATCGCTCCGGCGATTCAGTCGAACCTGCGCAGGTTCTCATCCTGCACGTTAACCCGCGGCGCACAGAAACGAAAAAAGCGCCATAAGGCGCTTTTTTCTGAATTGGTGGGTCGTGCAGGATTCGAACCTGCGACCAATTGATTAAAAGTCAACTGCTCTACCAACTGAGCTAACGACCCGAAGTGGTGGGTGATGACGGGCTCGAACCGCCGACCCCCTCCTTGTAAGGGAGATGCTCTACCAACTGAGCTAATCACCCACTTCGGTACTGCTTAACAAGAGCGTCATCTGACTGAGATATGGTGGGTGATGACGGGCTCGAACCGCCGACCCCCTCCTTGTAAGGGAGATGCTCTACCAACTGAGCTAATCACCCATATCTTATCTCTTGTTCACTGCGGGCCACCTTTAGAGTGGTGGGTGATGACGGGCTCGAACCGCCGACCCCCTCCTTGTAAGGGAGATGCTCTACCAACTGAGCTAATCACCCCCGCTGTGTGGAGTCGCATTATAGGGATCCTTCGAAGTGAGTCAACGCTTTTTAAAACTAAAATGCGCGTTCGCTTTAAAATTAGACATCACGCGCTGCTTTTAGCCAATATGCTGGTTTTATTAGCAGAAACCCGGGGCATTCCCCCTTTGCGCTGGCGCACAGTCATTGAGGATTCAACGCCAGGTGCTAGAATGTGCGCACCGTTTTTTCGCGTCTAACCCATTTTTTGTCATCCAGACAAAGAACCTGCGCATCTAAGGCACTGCTGAATGAAAATCAAAACTCGCTTCGCGCCCAGCCCGACCGGCTACCTGCATGTCGGCGGCGCACGTACCGCGCTCTACTCCTGGCTCTTCGCTCGCCATCACCAGGGCGAATTCGTCCTGCGTATCGAAGACACCGATCTCGAGCGTTCAACGCCGGAAGCCATCGAAGCTATTATGGACGGCATGAACTGGCTGAACCTGGACTGGGACGAAGGCCCGTACTATCAGACCAAACGCTTCGACCGCTATAACGCGGTTATCGACGAGATGCTGGAAGCGGGCTCCGCCTATAAATGCTACTGCTCTAAAGAGCGCCTGGAACAGCTGCGCGAAACCCAGATGGCGAACGGCGAAAAGCCGCGCTATGACGGCCACTGCCGCGACAGCCATGAGCATCACGCGGCGGATGAGCCTTGCGTGGTGCGCTTCCGCAACCCGCAGGAAGGCTCGGTCATTTTTGACGACCAGATCCGCGGCCCGATCGAGTTCAGCAACCAGGAGCTGGATGATCTGATTATTCGCCGCACCGACGGTTCGCCAACCTATAACTTCTGCGTCGTTGTCGACGACTGGGATATGGGTATCACTCATGTGATTCGCGGCGAAGACCATATCAACAATACGCCGCGCCAGATCAATATCCTGGAGGCGATCGGCGCACAGGTGCCGGTCTACGCGCACGTCTCCATGATCCTGGGCGACGACGGCAAAAAGCTCTCCAAACGTCACGGCGCTGTTGGCGTCATGCAGTACCGCGACGACGGCTATCTGCCGGAAGCGCTGCTCAACTATCTGGTGCGTCTGGGCTGGTCCCACGGCGATCAGGAGATCTTCTCTGTGCCAGAGATGAAAGAGCTGTTTACGCTTGATGCCGTGAGCAAATCCGCCAGCGCCTTCAACACCGAAAAGCTGCAGTGGCTCAACCACCACTATATCAACAGCATGCCGCCAGAATATGTGGCAACGCATCTGCAGTGGCACATTGAACAGCAGAACATTGACACCCGCACCGGCCCGGAACTGGCGAAGCTGGTGACGCTGCTGGGCGAGCGCTGCAAGACGCTGAAAGAGATGGCGGCTTCCTGCCGCTACTTTTATGAGGAATTTGACGCGTTCGATGCCGACGCGGCGAAAAAACATCTGCGCCCGGTGGCTCGCCAGCCGCTGGAAGTGGTGCGTGACAAACTGGCCAGCCTTACTGACTGGACGGCGGAAAACGTGCACCAGGCGATTCAGAGCACGGCAGACGAGCTGGAAGTGGGGATGGGCAAGGTCGGTATGCCGCTGCGCGTCGCCGTGACCGGTGCCGGCCAGTCGCCGGGCCTGGACGTTACCGTCGAAGCCATCGGACAGCGCCGTAGCGTAGCGCGTATTGAAAAGGCGCTGGCTTACATCGCTGAGCGCGAAGCGCAGGCCTGATAAACGAAAACCGGAAGCGCAAGGCTTCCGGTTTTTTTTATTCTTCGCTGATTCCCAGCCGCTGCAGCACGCCTTTTATCCCTTCACGCAAAATCATTGCGGCAAGTTGATCCTGCTCATTCTGCGTCATTTGCTGTACAGAACTTAATAGTAACGCCGGTAAGGCGTTCTGTTGTGCAGTGTAGGAAGCGTTCGGCTCGTTCAGGTTACGTAGGGACTGGATAAAGCTTTTCACGCGTTCATCAATAAGAACCACGCGCGCCTTACCTCCCTGTACGCCGGGCTTTGGCATGGTGGTCCAGTTTTCGCGCTTGATCCATTTATTCACCGTTTGCCGGCTGTAACCTGTTTCTTTCGCGAGTTCTTCCGGGGTTAACCATTCCTTTTTCACGATGCAGTCCCTGTTTAATACATTAGTTCCACATATTACAGCAAATCGTTACGCGTAAAAGTTACAGGAACTGTGGAAGCCATTGGACAGCGCCGAAGCGTAGCGCGTAGTGAAAAGGCGCTGGCTGAGATCGCTGAGCGCGACGCGCAGGCCTGATAAACGAAAACCGGAAGCGCGAGGCTTCCGGTTTTTTATTCTTCGCTGATTCCCAGCCGCTGCAGCACGCCTTTAATCCCTTCGCGTAAAATCATCGCGGCAAGTTGATCCTGCTCATTCTGCGTCATTTGTTGTACAGAACTTAATAGTAACGCAGGTAAGGAATTTTGTTGTGCGGTGTAGGAAGCGTTCGGCTCGCTCAGGTTACGCATGGACTGGATAAAGCTTTTCACACGTTCGTCGATATGGATCAGTCGCGCCTTACCTCCCTGTACGCCGGGCTTCGGCGTGGTGGTCCAGTTTTCGCGCTTGATCCATTTATTAACTGTTTGCCGACTGTAGCCTGTTTCTTTCGCGAGTTCTTCTGGGGTTAACCATTCCTTTTTCACGATGCTGTCCCTGTTAAATACATTAGTTCCACATATTACAGCAAATCGTTACGCGTGAAAGTAACAGGAAGGCAAATTGCCTTTTGCCTCACGACAAAAGGCAATAAAAAATTACTGCGCAGTGCCTACCGCTTCGGCGGAAGGACGGAAAGCGAGGAAGTAGGCGAGGCCGACGAATACTGCGCCGCCGACGCCGTTGCCCAGGAAGACAGCGACGAAGTTCGGCAGATACTCCGCCCAGCTCAGCTGACCGGCAAAAATAGCCGCAGGTACGATAAACATGTTGGCAACAACGTGCTGGAAGCCGATGGCGACGAAGGCCATGACCGGGAACCACATGCCGAAGATTTTCCCTACCACATCTTTACTGGCGAAAGCGAGCCACACCGCCAGGCAGACCAGCCAGTTGCAGCCGATGCCGGAGATAAAGGCGTGCAGGAAGTCCGCATGCACTTTCGCACTGGCGATAGCCACGGTTTTCTTCAGGTAGTCGCCTTCGGTCATGCCGAGCATATGGCCGAAAAACCAGGCGATGGCCAGGCTGCCGATAAAGTTGGCGATGGTGACCCAGAACCAGTTGCGCAGCACGGCGAAACCGCTGATACGGCGTGCAAACCAGGCGACCGGCATCGTCATCATATTGCCGGTCAGCAGTTCGCCGCCCGCCAGTACGGTCAGGATCAAGCCCACCGGGAAAACGGCAGCGCCCAGCAGACCGCCGAACGAGCCCCAGTCGGCCGGCAGCGAGTTAATCACGTGCAGGTCAAGCAGGAAGCCGGTAGCGATAAAGGCGCCAGCCATGAAACCCAGAATTAATAACGTCGGAATGGAGGCGCGGCTTTTAGTGACGCCAGCCTGAATCGCCAGTTGAGCGATCTCTTTAGGTGAATGCAGCGACATAGTATCTCTAATATTATTGATAGCTGTGACAGGGATGGTGTTGTTATAAGGCGTGGGCAGCGATGTCCACTTGATTAGCGGGCTAAGTTTTACATGGCTTTTAACGGAAAACAAGAAAAATCCTAAAGGGTGTTTAACCGTAATTTAACCTGTCGCAGCGGAGAAAAAAGGCGACGCCGCGGTATCGGCTGAGCGCTTCTTTCACGCTGAATAAACGCCGCTGAAAACAACGCGATCCGGTATTTGCCGCCTTTTTCAGCGATCAAACGCAGTTTTTGATTTTGCCGTTGACACCCCGAGGGCGGTTTCATATTATGCCGTCCGTCGAGAACATCCGACGGTTTTTTCGGTTCGGGGCTATAGCTCAGCTGGGAGAGCGCCTGCATGGCATGCAGGAGGTCAGCGGTTCGATCCCGCTTAGCTCCACCAAATCGAATCCCAACGATTTGGCACTGAAAAAACGATTCCAGATGTGGGGGTATAGCTCAGCTGGGAGAGCGCTTGCATGGCATGCAAGAGGTCAGCGGTTCGATCCCGCTTATCTCCACCATTATCTCACGCCTGATCCCTCAGGCAGCGTCTCAAATAATCCCAAAAAATCAACGAAAGCCTTGCCGCGCGCAAAAAAAAGAGCGACATTGCTGCCGCCCTGTTTGCCTACGCCGTTACGCTTTGCTTCTCCGGCTGCAGCACGCGAAAGCCGTGCGTGCCGTCGCGATCCAGCTGCGCCACCAGCCCATACTCCCAGTCGAGATAGGCCTGCATCACCGCCGGTTCGATATCGGTACCTTCATACGGGCGACGATAGCGATCGATGGCGGGGGAGAGCAGCGTCTGTTCGCCAGCTTCCGTCGGCAGCCCGGCGTTGCGCCAGGCGGCATTGCCGCCCTGCAGCAGCCAGACCGGCTTGCCGGTTAGCGCTGCTACCTGCTGCACCGCATAGCCCGCCAGCAGACTACTGCCACAGGTCAGCACATAGCGTTCGGCCTCGGGCAGTAACGCGCTGCCCTGCTGCTGCAGCGTTGAGCGCAGCAGCCAGGCGGCCCCAGGAATATGGCTTTTTATATAGTTGGCGCGCGTGGTGAAATCCAGCACCTGGGTATCGCCCTGCTGTAGCCAGTCGTTCAGCTGCTGCGGAGAGATCGCTTCGGCCGCAGGCGCTGCGGGCAGCTGCGGTGACCAGCCGCCCGTGGCGCTGAAGTCCTGGGGTTGCAGCCCCTCCAGCACGGCGGCTTCCCAGCCCATCTGCGCCAGCCAGGAGGCCGTCATGCTGGCGCGCACGCCGTCGTTGTCAATCAGCACGATTCGCGCGCCGCGCACGCTGGCGTAGTGATCGGTTTCCTGCACCAGCTGGCCGCCCGGCACGTGACGGCTGCCTGGCAGATGCCCGGCGGCGTACTCATCGGCGTCGCGCGTGTCGAACAGATAAGTTGTGCGTGGCGCCTGCTGCCAGCGGGCCAGCGTTGCCTTATCGATGCGCGCCACGCCAGCGCGATCCGCCACCTGCCGCGCTGCCGCTGCCGCATGGCGACGGGCGGTTTCGCTGGTCTCGCCGTAGCGGCGCGCCTGAAGCTGCTCCAGAGCGAATCCCGCCAGCGTCCAGCCGATGGTGCCGTTGCGCAGCGCATAAACCGGATTACGGATGCCGGCGTTAACCAGCGACTGGGTGCCGATAATGCTGCGCGTGCGGCCCGCGCAGTTGACGATCACCGTGGTATCGGGGGAGGGGGCGAGATCGCGCACGCGTAGCACCAGTTCCCCGCCCGGCACGCTGATGCCGCCGGGAATCGACATGGTGTGGTATTCATCAAAGCGGCGCGCGTCGAGCACCACCACGTCAGCCTGGTCGCGCAGCAGCGCGTTGACCTCTTCAGCCGCCAGCGATGGCGTATGGTTGTGGTGTTCCACCAGCTCGCCAAACGCTTTGCTCGGCGAATTCACATCGATAAACAGCTCGCCGCCCGCCGCCTTCCAGCCGGCAAGGTCATCTTTAAGCAGGCTGATAGCGGTGTAACCCCAGGCCGCCACGCGCTCCGCCGCCGCCTGCGCCAACCCTTCGCCGTTGTCGTAAAGCGTAATCGCCGTATCGCGGCGAGGAAGGCGATCCACCCACTCCAGCTCCAGCTTCGAGAGCGGAATGTTCACCGCGAACAGCGGATGCCCCTGCGCATAGCGCGCCTCGTCGCGCACGTCGACCAGCGCCACTTCCTGCTGCTGGCGCAGCGCCTGCTGAATCTCTGCGGCGTCGCGCAGAGGAAAAGTTTTAGCCATGTGAGAGATCCCAGATATTAGGTAAGTAGCGGTTGCTGTAACCGGAGATAAAGGGCTTTTCGCTGCCGTCATCGCGGTAGACCGCGCGTTTTACCGCGCCGATATTGGCGCCGTAGACGTGGATGCTGACAGAGACGCGATCGTCGTAAGCGTTGCTGACGCGATGGATATCGCCGACGCGCGGCGATACTGCCTCGATCTGGCCGGGGTCGAGACGAACCGGTGCGCCGGCCGCCGCCAGCCCGCCCTGCGCCGGCCGGAAGCTCTGCGACACTTCTGCGCCGCGCAGCATGCCGATTAATCCCCAGACGCGATGATCGTGCACCGGCGTCTGCTGGCCCGGCCCCCAGACAAAGCTCACCACCGAGAAGCGCTGCTGCGCGTCGGCATGCAGCAGATACTGTTGATAATGCTGCGGATGCGGCTGGGCGAACGCCTCATCCAGCCAGTCGTCGTGCTGCAGCAGCGGACGCAGCAGCTCGCTGCCGCGCGCCAGAATGGTCGCCTCGTCCGGCTGCCGATCGAGCAGGGCGGCGAGCTGCGCCACAAAGTCGCGCAGCCGCTGATAGTTCAGAACGCTCACGATTTGTTCTCCTGATAGTGCCGCGCCACCTGATTCGCACCGCTGGCCAGGCTGAAATCGAAGGCGCCGCTGACGTCGACCGCTTTTGGCAGCACCTGATAGCGATGGAAGAAGTCGGCGGATTTTTGCAGCGTCGCGATAAGAGAGGGATCGAACACCAGCGGGCGAATGCGCGCGTCGGCAATCCAGCTGCTGGTGATGGTGGTCGGCATATTCAGCGATTTGCCCAGCGCCTGCGCGAACGGCTGCGGATGCTGCGCCGCCCAGACCTGCGCCTTCGCCAGCCGCGTCAGCAGATCGGCGATGGCCTGGCGTTTCGCCGGGTCGGCCAGCGCCTCTTTGCGCGCCAGCGCATAGGAGTAGCCCGACATAATGCCGCTGCCGCCGCCCTGCGGCACGCGCACCGTGCCGTCAACCTGGGTTGAGGTAGCGATATAGGGCTCCCACGGCGCCCAGGCGGAAACCGCGCCGGAGGTCAGCGCCGCGCGGCCATCCACCGGGCCGAGAAAGCGCAGCGTCACCTCGTCCGGTTTCAGTCCGGCGCGCTCCAGCAGGCCCAGGATCAGATAATGGCCCCAGCCGCCGCGGTTGACGGCGATCTGTTTGCCTTTCAGATCCTGCAGGCTGTGGATGCCGGCGTCAGGGCGCGTCAGCAGCGCGATGCTGTCGGGATTGTTCTGCCAGGCACCCACCGCTTTTACCGGTGCGCCCGCGGCATAGACAAACAGAAAGGGCAGATCGCCGGTAAAGCCGACATCCAGCGCCCCCGCGTTCAGCGCCTCCTGCACCGGCGCGCCCGAGTCAAAGGCGGTGAGCTTCAAATCGTAGGGCAGATTATCGAGTTCGCCGGACGCTTTCAGCGAGGCGAAGCGATCCCCTTTGACATCGCCGAGGCGCAGCGACACTTTTTCAGCGGCCAGCGCGTGGTTAAGGGTGAGCGCCAGCGCGATTCCGGCAAAGAAGGCGGCGAGACGCATCAGGCGCTCCTTTTGACGCGCGTCAGAGCGGCGACTTTTTCGCGCGTCAGCGGCAGCAGCTCGCGGCCATACTCTTTCGCGTCGTTGAGGGGATCGAAGCCGCGGATCAGCACGCTGTCGATGCCAAGGCTGTAGTAATCCAGCAGCGCGTCAGAGACCTGATCGGCCGTTCCCACCAGCGCGGTGGAGTTGTAGCCGCCGCTGACCAGCTTCGCCACGCCGGTCCACAGCACTTTATCGTGGCGGTCGCTGGCGTTCGCCGCCGCCAGCAAGCGCTGCGCGCCGACGCTTTGCGGCTTCGGCAGGCCAAAGGTATAGCCCGATTCAACCAGCTGCTTCTGCGCTGTCTGGTAGATATGTTCCGCGCGTTCCCAGGCCTCTTTCTCGGTTTTACCGATAATCGGGCGGAAAGAGATATTAAATTTAATGTCGCGTCCTCTTTTCGCCGCGGCGGCGCGCACGGTTTGCACCGTTTCCGCCGCGCCCTGCAGCGGCTCGCCCCACAGCGCGAAGACATCGGCGTGGCGCGCGGCGACCTCTATCGCCTCGGGCGAAGAGCCGCCGAAGTAGATCGGCAGTTTGCTTTGCAGCGGCTTGATCGCCGAGAAGGCCTGCTCGGCCTGATAAAAATCGCCCTGATGATCGTAAGGCTGCGCGGAGGTCAGGCTTTGGTTCAGCACATGGAGAAATTCGTCGGTACGCGCGTAGCGTTCCGCCTTGTTGAGAAAGTCGCCGTCGCGGCGCTGTTCGCTGTCGCTGCCGCCGCTGATAATATGCACCGCCAGGCGTCCGTCGGTCAGGTGATCGAGCGACGCCAGCTTGCGCGCCGCCAGCGTCGGCGAGACAAAGCCGGGACGGTGCGCCAGCAGAAACTTAATGCGTGACGTGCTGGCGGCGGCGTGCGCGGTTACCAGAAAACCGTCTGGTTGATCGGACCAGTAGCCCACCAGAATCCGGTCAAATCCCGCCTCTTCGTGGGCGCGGGCAAAATCAGCAATATAATTTTTATCGAATAACGGCCCGCTGGCCGGAATGATTTCAGAGGCCAGACGATGGCCGATCATACCCAGAAATTGAATGCTCATGCGCTTCTCCCGATGTTGAGTAATGAAAAAACTACGGGGCGACGGGCCTGAGATGAAATTCGATATTGTGCAAAGGATTTGCGGGAATCGGGGAAGGGCGACGCCGCGCGGCTGAGGCGGTGCGACAGGCGTTATATCAGTCAGGAATAATTAAGAATAAGCGGAGAGAAGCCGTGCTGACGTGAATGACAGGGAACCCTCGCGCCCTCGCTGGCGGCTCGTCCCGCGCACTCCCTTACGCAGGTGTCATTCACGTCCTGAATTTATGTGCCGTCTGCAGGGGGAGAACCTGTCTCGCCCCTTATTATCAGAACGCCAGCACCAGACCGGCGATGGCGGCGGAGAGCACGCTGACCAGCGTTGAACCGTAGAGCAGCTTCAGGCCGAAGCGCGACACCACGTTGCCTTGCTCTTCGTTCAGGCCTTTGATCGCGCCAGCGACGATGCCGATAGAGGAGAAGTTAGCGAAAGAGACCAGGAAGACCGACAGAATGCCTTCAGAGTTCGGCGACAGCTGGCCCGCCAGCTTCTGCAGATCCATCATCGCCACAAACTCATTGGAAACCAGCTTGGTAGCCATAATGCTGCCGACCTGCAGTGCTTCGTGAGCCGGTACGCCCATTACCCAGGCGAACGGATAGAAGACGTAGCCCAGCACGCCCTGGAAGCTGATGCCGAAGATAAAATCGAACAGCGCGTTCAGGCCGGAAATCAGCGCGATAAAGCCGATCAGCATCGCCGCGACGATAATCGCCACGCGGAAGCCGGCGAGAATATATTCGCCCAGCATCTCAAAGAAGCTCTGGCCTTTATGAATATCCTGCAGCTGCAGATCCTCTTCGCTGTCGACGCGGTAAGGGTTGATCAGCGACAGCACGATAAAGGTGCTGAACATGTTAAGCACCAGCGCGGCGACCACATACTTCGGCTGCAGCATGGTCATATAGGCGCCGACAATCGACATGGATACGGTCGACATCGCGGTCGCGGCCATGGTGTACATGCGGCGCTGCGACATTTTGCCGAGGATATCCTTATAGGCGATAAAGTTTTCTGACTGTCCCAGAATCAGAGAGCTGACGGCGTTAAAGGATTCCAGCTTGCCCATGCCGTTGATTTTAGAGAGCACGGTGCCGATGCCGCGGATCACCCACGGCAGAATGCGGAAATGCTGCAGGATGCCGATCAGCGCGGAGATAAAGACGATCGGGCACAGCACGTTGAGGAAGAAGAAGGCCAGGCCTTTCTCATTCATGTTGCCGAACACGAAGTTAGTGCCTTCGGCCGCATACTTGAGCAGATGATCGAACAGGCCGGCGAAGCCTTTTACAAACCCGAGGCCCGCCTCGGAGTTGAGGAAGAACCACGCCAGCAGCACTTCAATGACCAGAAGCTGGACAATGTAGCGAATACGAATACTTTTACGGTCGTGGCTGACGAGTAACGCCAGCACGCCTACCACCACCAGTGCTAAAAGGAAGTGCAAAATATGGGACATGCTTGCTCCAGATTTGAGGAGGGTTGTAATTTGCTGCGTATTCTATGTAACGCGTTACTTAAAAACGAGATCAATTCCACATTATAAGGATTCGCTATCACCCCTTTTCTCAGAAAACTCTTACCAGTCACAGCCTGTTCACAAAATGTTCACACCTAATATCCACAAATTCATTGTCTATAATATGTCCGAAGCGTAGAGTGAGGTGCATTGCACATTTTTTAGCAAGTCTCGCTTTACCGTAAGGTATAGCAATGGCTATACTTTATAGCACTATCTATCACAACGATAACGATAACCTCATTTCACTTGCCGCGATCAGACCATAAGCTGCCATGGTAAAAACGCGTTCAGACAGGTAGAGAGATATGTTTGAGAGCCGTACCGCCGAGCGTGCCGCTCGCGGAGTCAGAAAAATCAAGCTCGCGCTGCTAGGGCCGGCCTTTATCGCCGCCATCGGCTATATCGATCCAGGTAACTTCGCCACCAATATCCAGGCCGGTGCGGCCTACGGCTATAAGCTGCTGTGGGTCGTGGTGTGGGCCAATATCATGGCGATGATCATTCAGCTGATGTCCGCCAAGCTCGGCATCGCCACCGGTAAAAACCTCGCTGAGCATATTCGTGACCGCTTTCCGCGCCCGGCGGTCTGGTTCTACTGGGTGCAGGCGGAGATTATCGCCATGGCGACCGACCTGGCGGAGTTTATCGGCGCAGCGCTCGGTTTTAAGCTGCTGCTCGGCATTTCGCTGCTGCAGGGTGCCGTGCTGACCGGCGTGGCGACCTTCCTGATCCTGATGCTGCAAAACCGGGGTCAGAAGCCGCTGGAGGTGGTGATAGGCAGCCTGCTGCTCTTTGTGGCGGCCGCCTATATCGTTGAGCTGTTCTTTTCGCAGCCGAAGGTTAGCGAACTGGTGACCGGCATGGCGCTGCCGTCGCTGCCGACGTCGGATGCGGTCTTCCTCGCAGCGGGCGTGCTGGGCGCGACGATTATGCCGCACGTTATCTACCTGCATTCGGCGCTGACGCAGGGCGGCGAGAGCGGCAATAAGAGCCAGCGCTACTCGTCGACCAAGCTGGACGTGGCGATCGCTATGACTATCGCCGGCTTTGTTAATCTGGCGATGATGGCGACCGCCGCCGCCGCGTTTCACTTCAGCGGCCACAGCGGCATCGCCGAGCTGGATCAGGCCTATCTGACGCTGACGCCGCTGCTAGGCCATGCGGCGGCGACGGTGTTCGGCCTCAGCCTGGTGGCGGCGGGCCTCTCCTCTACCGTGGTAGGCACGCTGGCGGGTCAGGTGGTGATGCAGGGCTTTATCCGCTTTCATATTCCGCTCTGGGTGCGTCGTCTGGTGACTATGCTGCCCTCGTTTATCGTGATTATGGCGGGCTGGGATCCGACGCGCATTCTGGTTATGAGCCAGGTGCTGCTGAGCTTCGGCATTGCGCTGGCGCTGATGCCGCTGCTCTCCTTTACCGGCAACCGCGAGATTATGGGCGAGATGGTCAATTCACGCCTGATGCAGAACGCTGGCCGCGCCATTGTGGTGCTGGTAGTCGCGCTCAACGCCTATCTGCTTGTTGGCGAAATCCTCGGCCTGTAAAGGTAATTCACAGGCTGGCCCGCGATGCCGGGCCAGCCGCGCTTTTAACCGCCTGTGCTGCCGCGCTGGCGGCCCGCCTCAGCTCATTTACTCTCGATATGCAGCCGTTTTCTCTTTTCACACAGGAGTCAGGTTATGCATGCACTGGTAGTGGTCGCCCATCCCGATCAAGATTCTTTTACTCACGCCGTCGCGCGGGCGCTAACCAGCGAGATTCGCGCGCCGCACACCTTTGAAATAGCCGATCTGATAGCGGAGGGGTTTGATCCGCGCTATGCCGCCGCCGATCTGGCGCTGTTCCGCAATGAATCCGCGCCGCCCGCCGATGTGCTGGCCGAGCAAAAGCGCATTGATGGCGCCGACGCGCTGGTGCTGGTTTATCCCGTTTACTGGTGGTCATTTCCCGGCGTGCTGAAGGGCTGGATCGATCGCGTCTTTACTCACGGCTGGGCATATCAGGAGAGTCCCGACGGCAAAATCGACAAGAAGCTGGGCCGCCTGCAGGTGCATCTGCTGGGAATTGGCGGGGCAAATCTGCGCACCTATGCGCGGCGCGGCTACTATGCCGCGATGCGCACGCAGATCGACGAGGGCATTTTTGACTATGTCGGCGCGCCGGTGAAAACCTCGGAGCTGATCCTGCTGCCTGACGCCGACTCACCGGAAGCCCGTCTGGCAACGGCGCGGCAAACGGGACGTCGGCTGTTTGCTGATTAAAGGCCGCTCAGCGCCGGTATTGCGCAGCGGCCTTTAGCCGCGCCATCAGTGATGGTGGTGGTCATGGCGATCGTGGCGATCGTGATGGCGCTGCGCGTCGCGCCAGTGGTGGCGACGCTCGCGCTCATGCCAGCGTCGCTCGCGCTCCCACTGCTGATGACGGCGCCACTCTTCATGGCGCCACCAGCGATGGTTATTATACTGATAGCGGTCGTGCCACCAGCGCGGCTCGCGCCAGCGGCCGCCGTCCCAGTAATAGCCGCGACGATCCTGGTCTCCCAGATTCAGGGTCACGCCCGGCGCCAGGCTGATAGAAGCGCCGGCAGCCTGAACGTTGTGGATCGCCAACGGCGACAGGCAGGTCAGCAAAGCAGCAAAAACAGCAAATTTCATCTTCTTCTCCTTATCAGCGACAGCGCCGCTGTGGTGCAGGCGTTATACCCGCGCATTGCTTGTGTAGCGATTCAGAGTGTCGCTGACAATTGTGAGGAAAATTGGAAGAAAAAGGGGATTGAGACAATTCTGTCTGCAGAAACGCCCGGCGCGGCGGCCGGGCGGGCAGGGATTAGAGCAGCACGCCTTCGATAGCGGAGAGTTCGGCGATGGTAAAATGCTGATTAGCTAGCATCTCCACCGCGTCGTCGATCTGCGCGGTTTTGCTTGCGCCGATCAGCACCGAGGTGACGCGCGCGTCGCGCAGCGTCCACGCCAGCGCCATCTGCGCCAGCTTCTGGCCGCGCTGCTGCGCAATCTCATTCAGCTTGCGCACTTTTTCCATTTTCTCGTCGGTAAGCTGATCTTCGCGCAGGAACTTGCTGCCGCTCGCCACGCGCGAATCCTCGGGAATACCCTGCAGATAGCGGTCGGTCAGCACGCCGCCCGCCAGCGGAGAGAAGGCGATGCAGCCGACGCCGTTGTCGCCCAGGGTTTCCAGCAGGCCATTTTCCGGGCCGCGTTCAAACATTGAATAGCGCGGCTGATGGATCAGACAGGGCGTGCCGAGATCGCGCAGGATGGCGATCGCTTCTGCCGCACGTTCCGCCGGATAGTTGGAGATGGCGGCATAGAGCGCTTTACCCTGACGTACCACCTGATCCAGCGCGCGCATGGTCTCCTCCAGCGGCGTTTCCGGGTCGGGGCGGTGGTGATAAAAAATATCTACATACTCCAGCCCCATGCGCTTCAGGCTCTGATCGAGGCTGGAGATAAGGTATTTGCGCGAGCCCCAGTCGCCATAGGGGCCATCCCACATGGTGTAACCCGCTTTGGTGGAGATCACCAGCTCATCGCGAAACGCGCGGAAATCTTCGCGCAGAATGCGGCCAAAGTTCTCTTCCGCCGAGCCCGGCGGCGGGCCATAGTTATTGGCCAGATCAAAATGGGTAATGCCGCGATCGAACGCGTGGCGCAGCAGCTCGCGGCTGTTGTCGACGCGCGTGTTGTCGCCAAAGTTATGCCACAGGCCAAGCGAAATCGCGGGCAGTTTTAGCCCGCTGCGGCCGCTTCGGCGATATTCCATTTGCTGATAACGACCGGGATGCGGAAGGTAGGTCATACGGCTTTCCTGTCAGAGGGAAGAATTTTAAAGCGCAAGAATAGCAGTGTATGCGCTTACACACAGTCACACTGGGCTGCAAAACGCATACTTACAGAATAATCCCCCATCGTAACGCCGGGTTGCCACTTTTTTGTTCAGCCGATTGCGCTGCTTTCTCGCCGCTTTTGCAGCATAGCGGATACTCAAACCAGACATCGGGTGAAAGGAGTGGCATATGCAACGCTTTACCGTAGGAGATTATCTGCTGACGCGTCTGCAGGAAATGGGCGTCGGCCATCTGTTTGGCGTGCCGGGCGACTATAACCTGCAGTTTCTTGATCGGGTGATCGCCCATCGCGATATCGGCTGGGTAGGCTGCGCCAACGAACTCAACGCCGCCTACGCCGCAGACGGCTACGCCCGCTGTCGCGGCGCGGCGGCGTTGCTGACCACCTTCGGCGTCGGCGAGCTGAGCGCCATCAACGGCACTGCCGGCAGCTTCGCCGAATATCTGCCGGTGATCCATATTGTGGGCGCGCCCGCCAGCGGGGCGCAAAAGCGCGGCGACTGTGTACACCATTCGCTGGGGGATGGCGATTTCCGTCACTTTCTGCGCATGGCGGGCGAAGTCAGCGCGGCGACGGCGCAGCTCAGCGCGGGCAACGCCGCGGCGGAAATCGATCGGGTGCTGGCCACCGCGATGCGTGAAAAGCGGCCGGGCTACCTGATGCTGGCGGTTGATGTCGCCGAGGCTGAGGTGGCGCCGCCCGCCGCGCCGCTTGACGCTGCGCCGGGATCCAGCGAGCAGGCGCGCCGCGCGTTTCGCGCCGCCGCCGAACAGCTGCTGGCGCCGGCGCGCCGGGTCGCGCTGCTGGCGGACTTTCTCGCCGGACGCTGGCAGCAGCAGGCGGCGCTGGCGCAGCTACGGCGGCTGCGCGCCGTTCCCTGCGCCACGCTGCTGATGGGCAAAGGCGTGCTGGACGAGCGCCAGCCTGGCTACGTCGGCACCTACGCCGCAGCGGGCAGCGAGCCCGGCATCTGCGAGCTGATTGAGCAGACCGACGTCACTGTCTGCGTCGGCGTGCGCTTCAACGATACCCTGACGGCGGGCTTTACCCAAAACTTTGCCGCTTCGCAGCTGATCGATCTGCAGCCTTTCGCCGCCAGCGTTGCGGGCGAGCGCTTTGCGCCGCTCAACATGGCGGATGCGCTGGGCGAGCTGGAGGCGCTGTTTGCGCGCTACGGCGCAGGCTGGGCGCTGGCGCCGCAGCCGCAGCCGGTCGAAACGGCGGATGCGCGCGCCGATATCAGCCAGAGCGCCTTCTGGCAGGCGATGCAGCGCTTTCTCCAGCCGGGCGACATTATCCTCGCCGATCAGGGCACCGCCGCCTTTGGCGCGGCGGCGCTGCGCTTGCCGTCCGGCGCACAGCTGCTGGTGCAGCCGCTCTGGGGCTCTATTGGCTATACTCTTCCGGCAGCCTTCGGCGCGCAGACCGCCTCGCCTGCGCAGCGGGTGATCCTGATTACCGGCGACGGCTCGGCTCAGCTGACGATCCAGGAGCTGGGCTCGATGCTGCGCGACCGGCAAACGCCGATTATTTTCCTGTTGAACAATGAGGGCTATACGGTGGAGCGCGCCATCCACGGCGCGACGCAGCGGTATAATGATATTGCGCAGTGGAACTGGACCGCGCTGCCGCAGGCGCTTTGTCTGCACGGGCAGGCGCAGAGCTGGCGCGTCACCGAATGCGTGCAGCTGGAAGAGGTGATGGCGCGTCTGCAGGCGCCCGACTACCTGACGCTGGTCGAGGTCGTGATGCCCAAAGACGATCTGCCGCCGCTGTTGCACAAGGTGACGGCTTGCCTGGCGCAGCGCAACGGAGGATAAGATTCGGAGTGTTGCCGCTGTCAAGCGGCTTGCCGGACGGGTAGGCTGTGCTCACCACCTTCAACGCTCCTCTTTTGTCACGGCGAGCGTTGTTGTTTTACCGGCAGACTTTTATAGTGTCCTGCATCTTAGGGACCCCAAGCGGAGCAACAAAAGAATGACAACTTATGCCCTGGTCGGCGACGTCGGCGGCACCAACGCCCGACTCGCCCTGTGTGAGGTGGAAACCGGCAGCATCTCCCAGGCCCAAACATTCTCAACATCAGATTATGACAGCCTCGAAGCCGTCATCCGCCACTATCTTGGCGAGCAGCTGCAGAACGTTAAAGACGGCTGCATTGCCATTGCTTGCCCTATCACGGAAGACTGGGTCGAAATGACCAACCATGACTGGGCTTTTTCCACCAGCAAAATGAAAGCCAGCCTTGGCTTCGATCATCTGGAAATCATTAACGACTTCACCGCCGTTTCGATGGCGATCCCGATGCTGAAGGCTGAGCACGTGATTCAGTTCGGCGGCGGCGAGCCGGTGAAGGATAAGCCTATCGCAATTTACGGCGCGGGCACCGGGCTGGGCGTCAGCCATCTGGTGCATGTCGATCGCCGCTGGGTCAGCCTGCCGGGCGAGGGCGGCCACGTCGACTTCGCCGCCAACAGCGATGAGGAGGATTTGATCCTGGAGGTGCTGCGCGCTGAGCTGGGCCACGTCTCCGCGGAGCGCGTGCTCTCCGGCGCCGGTCTGGTGAATCTCTATCGCGCCATTGTGAAGGCGGATAACCGCGTACCGGAAAATCTCAAGCCAAAGGATGTCTCTGAGCGTGCACTCGCCGACAGCTGCACCGACTGCCGTCGCGCGCTGTCGCTGTTCTGCGTGATTATGGGGCGTTTCGGCGGCAACCTGGCGCTGAATCTCGGCACCTTCGGCGGCGTCTATATCGCGGGCGGCATCGTGCCGCGCTTCCTGGAGTTCTTTAAGGCCTCGGGCTTCCGCGCCGCCTTTGAGGATAAAGGGCGCTTCCGCGACTACGTTTCCCGTATTCCGGTCTATATGATCACCCACGATCAGCCCGGCCTGCTGGGCGCTGGCGCGCATCTGCGACAGACGCTGGGGCGGATCCTGTAAACCCTTCTGAAAACGGCCTGCGGGCCGTTTTTTTATCGCCCTTACGCCTGTTTATCTACAGGCGCATCAGCTCGCGAAAACGCTTTGCCTTGCTGCGGCTGACCGGCACCTGAAACGCCAAATCGCGCAGCCTGAGCAGGTAGGTATTGTTAAACCAGGGTTCAATCTCGGAGATTTTGCTCAGGTTCACGCAGTAGGAGCGATGACAGCGGAAAAAACGCTGCTCCGGCAAACGGGCGCAGAACTCACTGATGCTCATCGACATCACATAGGCCTCGCGCCGCGTATAGACAAACGTCAGCTTTTCATGCGCCTCCACGTAATAGATATCATCAATATCCGTCACGATAATGCGATCGTCTTTCACCAGATTCACCGTGTGCGGACCATCGGCGACCGGCGCCTGCGCCACGCTCTGCTGCTGCCCGACGGCTTCCAGCTTGTTGAGCATGGTGACGATGCGCGCCTCGTGATAGGGCTTGAGAATATAGTCGAAGGCTTCCAGCTCAAAAGCCTCTACCGCATGCTCTTTCCAGGCGGTGATAAACACAATCAGCGGCCGCTGCGCGAACTGACGAATATTCTGCGCCAGCAGCATGCCGTCCAGCGACGGAATATTGATATCAAGAAAGATGACGTCGACGCGGTGCTGCTGCAGATACTTCAGCACCTCCAGCCCGTCGTCGAAGCAGGCCTCGATTTCGATCTTGCTGTGCTGCTGGATCATCCAGCTCAGCTCCTGCTGCGCCAGAAATTCATCTTCGACAATAATGGCTTTCATTACACGCTCTCCGCGACGGCAGGCGGCGGCTCGGTCAGCAGCTGTCCGCTCTTGCTCAGGGTAAAGGCGATTTCGGTGCCGGGCTGCAGCCGGGTAATCTCGAGCCCCTGGCCGGTCAGCAGTTTGACGCGGTGATGCACATTCAGCAGGCCGATCTTATTGCCCGGCATCTCATTATTCGCCACGCGGCGCATCACCTCGTCGCTGATGCCCGGCCCGGTATCGCGCACGGCGATACGCACCCGGTCGCCATACGCCTTAACGCTCAGCGTCACCACGCCTTTGCCGCGGCAGGGCTGAATGCCGTGTACGATGGCGTTCTCCACCAGCGGCTGGATCAGCAGGCTGGGCAGCGAGAAGTGAAGATCGTCGTCAATGTCATAGATCATTGACAGTTTGTCGCCGAAGCGCGCCTGTTCGATGGCGATATAATCTTTTACCTGCCACAGCTCGCGTTTGATATCGATCGTCTCGTCGTCGTTCAGCTCAAGGTTGTAGCGCAAATAACGGGAGAGATTGATCACCAGCTGCCGCGCCGTATCGGGATTCAGGCGAATAGAGGAGTTAATAGCGTTTAGCGCGTTAAACAGAAAATGGGGATTAATTTTGCTCTGCAGCGCGCGCAGTTCCGCTTTATTTGCCATTTCACGCAGCTGCTCAGCGCGCGACACCTCAAGCTGGGTTGAGATCAGCTGCGACAGGCCGATCGCCATCTCTTTCAGCGAGCCGGTAATGCGGTGCGCGCGGCGGTAGTAAATCTTCAGGGTGCCGGTAACCCTTCCTTGCTCCCGCAGCGGAATAACGATCATCGAGTGAATATCCCGGGTGCGATGCGCCTCATCGTTGTTCTTTATAATGATTTTTCCCGTAGACATCGCCTGCGCGGTGGTGGGGCTGATGCCGTCGTCGCCGTTCTGGTAGTTCTGCTCGCCGTAGCCGACGTAGGCCAGAATATGGGTTTTATTGGTAATGGCAACGGCGTCAGCGTTGATATCGTTACAGATAATTGCGCAGATGCGGCGCAGCGAGTCGCTGTTGACGTCGCGGAACAGCGGCAGCGTTTTGTTGGCAATATCCAGCGCCAGCTTGGCCTGACGCGCTGCAATCGCCTCTTTCTCGCCTTCGACGCTCTGCACCAGCAGCACAATCAGACCGATGCTTGAGGCGCCGAGAATCATCGGCAGCGCAATCTCCGACACAATCGCCAGCCCAAGGGAGATCGGCTTTGCCCACAGCACAATCAGCAGCGTGGTAAGGCTCTCGCACAGCATGCCGCCGATGATGCCGACGCGCCAGCGCTGCGCTTTCGGCACGCGGCGGTTGATGGCACCGGCCACGCAGCCCGCGATAATGCTGGTAATCAGGCAGGGCACCGAGGTGACGCCGTGGATATCGATAAGAAAGCGGTGCAGGCCGGCGATAACGCCGGTGGTGATGCCGACCCAGGGACCGAACAGAATGCCGCCGGCCATCACCGCGATCACCCGCACGTTCAGCAGCGAGCCGTCGACGTGAATGCCCGACCAGGTGCTGAAGAGGGCAAACAGCGAGAAAATGGCGATAACGGCGGCTTTCTCCAGCGGCGCATGTTCATCTTTTTGCAGCAGCTGGCGGAAAAGCTGGGTTCGGGTCAGGAAGAAAAGGCAGATCAGCATCAGGGCGGCGCGGTCAAACACCGCCAGCAGCATATCGAAGTGAGAGATCACAGCCAGCCTTCAGGTCATAACAGGGAGAGGCCTATGATAAAAAATGTGATCGCGATACGCCAGTCTGCAAAAAGAGTGAGCGCTTCCTTCATGTTGTGGATCAATTTTCACGGCTGAAATGGTAAAAAGGGGAAACCTGAGTAGCAAAACAGGGAAGGTTTTTCGCCGACCGCAGGCTGGCGAGCCGATAGCGTTTTTATTCCGACAGCCCTTATGGCTATCCTCACCGGGAGCAGTTCATGCAGTTAATCACGCCGCGCCTTACCCTCACCACCCTTAAGCCCGAAGACTGGCTGCTGTTTCGCGCCGTGCATGAAGACGCGGCCACCATGACCTGGGTCAGCGAAATTCCTGACGAGGCGGATTTACGCCAGCGCTTCAGCGAGCGTCTGGCGCCCTGGCAGGTCAGCAGTTTTCATATGCTGTGCGTGGTGGCGCGCCTGCGCGACAGCGGCGAACCGATCGGCCTGTTCGGCTGCAGCCCGGAGTGGCAGCCTTATCGCCAGGCAGAGGTCGGCTATATGCTGCTGCATCGATTCTGCGGCAAGGGGTACGGCAGTGAGGCGCTGGCCGCGCTGAGCGACTTTCTGCTGACGGCAGGTTTCCATAAGCTCAAGGCGATGGTGGTAGAAGGAAATGTGGCATCGCGCCGTATTCTGGAGAAGAATGGCTATGAGCTTGAGGGTACTTTGCGGGATAATTATCTGCTAAATGGCGAATGGGTGAACGATTGGGTGTTTGGTCGCCTGAATCCGGAAAATTAAAAAAATTTTATTCTCCTCTCGACAGCGCGGCGATCGCCGCGTTATGGTCTTTTTTCGGTCACAGCAGTGACCTGCGTCGCTCGGACGGTCCGGGCGCTTACGTATTCAAGAGGACATTATGGCTGACAACAGCACACCCCGTCGTTTCTCGCGTATCGATCGCCTTCCCCCCTATGTGTTTAACATTACCGCTGAGTTGAAGATGGCTGCGCGTCGGCGCGGCGAAGATATCATCGACCTCTCGATGGGGAATCCCGACGGCCCGACGCCGCCGCATATCGTGGAAAAACTCTGCCAGGTGGCGCAGCGCGAAGATACGCACGGCTACTCCACCTCGCGCGGCATTCCGCGCCTGCGCCGCGCCATTTCGCGCTGGTACGCCGAGCGCTATCAGGTCGAGATCGATCCTGAGTCGGAAGCTATCGTCACCATCGGCTCGAAAGAGGGGCTGGCGCACCTGATGCTGGCGACGCTCGATCACGGCGATACGGTGCTGGTGCCGAACCCCAGCTACCCGATTCATATCTACGGCGCGGTGATCGCCGGCGCGCAGGTGCGTTCGGTACCGCTGGTGGCGGGCGTCGATTTCTTCGCCGAGCTGGAGCGGGCCATCCGCGAAAGCTATCCAAAGCCAAAAATGATGATCCTCGGCTTTCCCTCTAACCCTACTGCGCAGTGCGTCGAACTGGACTTTTTCGAGCGGGTTATCGCGCTGGCGAAACAGTACAACGTGCTGGTGGTTCACGATCTCGCCTACGCCGATATCGTCTATGACGGCTGGAAAGCGCCTTCGATTATGCAGGTGCCCGGCGCCCGCGACGTGGCGGTGGAGTTTTTCACGCTGTCAAAAAGCTACAATATGGCGGGCTGGCGCATCGGTTTTATGGTGGGCAACAAAGAGCTGGTCGCCGCGCTGGCACGCATCAAGAGCTATCACGACTACGGCACCTTTACGCCGCTGCAGGTGGCGGCTATCGCCGCGCTGGAGGGCGATCAGCAGTGCGTGCGCGACATCGCCGAGCAGTACAAGCGTCGTCGCGATGTGCTGGTGAAAGGGCTGCATGAGGCGGGCTGGATGGTGGAAAATCCCAGGGCCTCAATGTACGTCTGGGCAAAAATCCCCGATCGCTACGCCGATCTCGGCTCGCTGGAGTTCGCCAAAAAGCTGCTGCAGGAGGCGAAGGTTTGCGTCTCGCCCGGCATCGGCTTCGGCGAGTATGGCGATACCCACGTGCGTTTCGCGCTGATTGAAAACAGCGATCGTATCCGACAGGCGGTGCGGGGGATTAAAGCGATGTTTCGCGCGGACGGCATCTTGCCGGGCAGCGTAAAAGCAGTAGAAGAAGCGGAGTAAAGCAGTGCGGGGCGACAGCGCTGTCGCCCCTGGCTTAGGCTACAGCATCAGCACAAATGTGCCGAGCCAAAGCAGCGCAAAGAAAGAGATTCCCATCAAGGCGTATTTCACAGACAACTCCTCTGAGCGGTTACGACGATAGCGATCCCAGGCCAGCGCAACGCGAACAGAATGAGAAAAACGCATCAGGTCATCATCGCCTCAGGCATTTTCTCAGGTCGTTCTGAGTAACTCAGAACAGGATCGAACGCTAATTTACGCGTAATCGATCCTAAAATAAATAGCACCAGCGTGTGAGATGTATCACATTTTTACTCTGCTTCAATCTCCGGGATCGCCGACATTCCAACCCTCAACTGCGAGAGGTCAGGCTGGTTCGTATCCAGCACGATTTTGACCGGGAGGCGCTGGACGACCTTAGTATAGTTACCAGTCGCATTATCGGGTGAAATCGCTGAAAACGTTGCGCCGGTCGCCGGGGCGATGCTGTCGACATGGCCGGTGAAATGTTTGCCCGGCAGCGCATCGATGGCGATCTGCACCCGCTGTCCTGGACGCACGTCGCTGAGCTGCGTCTCAAGATAGTTCGCCGTGACATAGGTCTGCTGCAGCGGCACCACCGCCAGCAGCCGCGTCCCGGCGGAGACGTATGCGCCGACGCGCGCCGCGCGCTGGCCCACCATGCCGTCCACCGGCGCGACGATGCGCGTATAGGAGAGATTCAGGCGCGCCTGATCCACACTTGCCTGCGCCGCCGCCACATCCGCCTGCGCCTGACGCACCGCCGCCTGCAGCACGCCGGTCTCTTTTATCGCGGAAGCCAACGCAGCCTGGCTCTGGCGCACCGTTGCCGCGGCGGAGCGCTGGGTTGAGCTGGCCTTTTGCTGGTCGTCTGCGGCGATAATGCCGCTTTTATAGAGTCGGTTATAGCGGTCGGCGTTCTGGCCGGCATACTGCGCGGTCGCCTGGCTGGCCGCCAGGGTCGCCTTTGACTGCTCGATAGCCGACTGCTGCTGCTCAAGCTGCGCCTGGCTGCTGAGCAGTTTCGCCTGGCTGACCTGCAGATCCGCCTCGGCGCTCTCCAGCGCCACGCGATAGTCGCGATCGTCCAGCGTCGCCAGCACCTCACCCGCTTTCACCTGCTGGTTATCCTGCACCTTCACCTCGGCGATATAGCCCGAAACCTTGGGCGCCACCAGCGTGTAGTCGGCGTTGACGTAAGCGTCGGTGGTGCGGTGATCGTTGTCGGTCATGGCTGACCAGATAAAAAACGCGATGGCCAGCAGCACCAGCAGCAGCAGGCTCAGCAGCACGGTTTTTCTCATTACTAAAGCACGCATAATCTTATTTTCTCGATGTCGAAGAAGCAGGTTGAATCAGGGTTTGCGGCGGCCAGACGCGCTTCGGCAGCCAGCCGGTCAGCAGCAGCAGCAGCGCGGCGAAGGCAATCAGCATCAGCCAGCTGTCGCTCAGGCTGAGTACGGTGGCCTGATGCTTAACCAGCGTGGCGAAGCCGCTCAGGTTTTCGCTGCTGCTGACGCTGCCGTCCATAAGCAGCGGCCGACTGGCGCTGGCCTCCGCGCTGCTGGGCGCGCTCATCAGCCAGGGGCGGCTGGCGGCCTGATCCAGCAAAATATTGGAGTGGATCTTTTCGCGGTGGCTGAGGAACACCTCTACCAGCACCGAGGCCGCGACGCTGGAAAAGCCGCGCACGGTATTAAACATCGCCGAGGCGAAGGGGCCTTCCGGCGGCGCTACCACGCTGGTGGCGCTCATCAGAATCGGCAGGATCACCATCGGCTGGCCGAACGCCTGCAGTATTTGCAGCGTCCAGAAGTTCTGGCGCGCCCAGTCGCTGGTGATCTGCGCGCCGAGCAGACAGGCGGCGATCAGCAGCGCGACGCCCACCGCCAGCACCCAGCGACAGTCGATCCAGCGGATATTCAGCAGCGCGGCGACCAGCGGCGCGATCAGCAGCTGCGGCAGGCCAACGGTCAACGCCAGCGGCGCGAACTGCAGGGTGCGGAAGCCCTCTACCTGGCCAAAGTAGGCGGAGGGCAGCGCCGAGCCGGAGAGCGAGACGATCAGCACGGTTGCCAGCGCCAGCAGGCCATGCGTCAGATTGCGGCGCGACAGCATCTGCAGCCGAAACAGCGGCAGCGGGTGAAACCATTCGTTAATCAGAAATACCAGCAGCAGCGGCGCGGCGGCGAGCAGCATAGCGGCGATCAGCGGCGAGTCGAACCAGTCCAGACGCTCGCCCTGGGTGAGCCCCAGCACCAGCAGCGCCATACCGCTGCAGCCGGTGAGCATGCCGAACAGGTCAATCTGCTTAAAACGCTCCAGGCGCAGCGGATCCTGCGGCAGGCCCCAGCCGAACAGCAGCATGGCGATAAGCATCAGCGGCACCACCTGCCAGAATACAAACATCCAGCTGACGTCATCGGTCCAGAAGGCCGCCAGCGAGGCGGCCATATTCGGGCCGAAGGTCGCCGTCAGCGCATAGCCGCCCAGACCGTAGAGCTTGAGCGGCGGCGGCAGAAAGCGCAGCGCCACCGTCATCAGCATCGGCGGCAGTGCGCCGCCGAACAGCCCCTGCACTACGCGCAGGGCGATAAAGCTGCCGGGCGAGGGGGCCAGCGGCAGCAGGATGCCGCACAGCATAAAGCCGGTCGACACCGTCAGCGAAAAACGGCGCAGCGAGAAGGTGACGGCAAACCAGGGCGCAATCATCATTGCCGCGACTTCGGCGGCCTGGTAGGCAGAGACGATCCAGCTCCCCTGGTCATAGCTGACGCCAATAGCGGCGCGAATATCCGCCAGCGCGATATCGGTAACGCGATCGTTAAGGCCCGAAGTCAGGGCGGCGATAAGCACGCCGACCAGTCCCAGCGCAAGGCGAAGCGTAAAGGGTTGCGGCGTCGGCGCAGCGGCAGGCTGAGCGTTCATAGCAGGTTTCTCATTATTATGATGCAGTGTATTGCGATGTGATACAGGGTGCGATCTTACATTTCGATATGCTGTATTGCAATGTGGTACATGCTGTAAATCGTGCCTTTTTCGCGTTAGAGTAAGGCAGCTGAAAAGGACGACTCATGGCAAAACTTCCATCCAGCCGCGAGGATGAAAAATCGGGCGGTATCCAGGTCATCGCCCGCGCGGCAAAAATTCTTAACGCGCTGGGAGAACATCCCGGCGGCATGAGCCTGGGCGAAATCGCGCAGGCGGTGGATCTGCCGCGCTCCACGGTGCAGCGCATCGTCGCCGCGCTCGACAACGCCCAGCTGGTGCGCAGCAGCGGCGCAGGCGGTTTGCGGCTCGGCCCGGCGCTGCTGAAACTGATCTCCAGCGTGCATACCGACGTCGTCGATCTGATGCGGCCCAAGCTGGAGGCGCTCTGCGCGGCAACCAATGAAACCGTTTCGCTGTCGCGCGCCAGCGGCACGCAGCTGACTATCATTCACCACGTCGTAGCGTCGCGCGAACTGCGCGTGGTGCCGCGCATGGGGCTGAACCTGCCGCTCTACAGTACCTCGGGCGGCCGCGCGCTGCTGGCACTGGAGTGCGACGAGGATGTGCGGGTTATAGTTGGCGAAGCCTGGCGCGAGCTAACGGATAAAACGGTCAAAACGCTGCCGCAGCTGATGGCGCTGATCCATGAAGTGCGTAAAACCGGCATCTCTTACGATCGCGGCGAAACGCTTGAAGGCATCTCCACCATGGCGGTGGCGCTGGATACGCTGTTCGGCCGCTTCTCTGTCTCACTGCTGGTGCCTACGTCGCGTTTTCAAAAAAATGAAGAGGCATACCGTGAAGAGATGCTCAGGTGCAAAGAGGCGCTGATACGTGAAATCGGCAAAACCGCCGCTGTTGAAGGATAAACTCTGATGAAAACACTGCTGATGGCTGTTGATAATTCGCCGGTTGCCCAAAAGGTGATTGCGACGGCAATTGATGAGGCACTGGCGCACAAGGCGCAGGTTGTGGTGCTGTGCTGCGTCGATCCTGCTTACTCCTCCTGTAATCAGCCGATCGAGATTACCGCTGGCGAAGATCCAGAAGATTTTGCCGTGGCAAAAGATGAACAGAATACCGCCGAGCTGGTGGTGCGACACGCGCTGGCGCCGCTGCTGCGCGCCGGCGTCGACGCGCGCGGGCTAATCGTCGCGGGTGAAGCGGCGGATACCATCGTCGCCCAGTCGCAGCAGCTTAACGCGCAGATGATCATTATGGGGCGTCGCCATCTCTCCTCTTTTAATCGCCTGCTGAAGGGCTCGGTAAGCGCGGCGGTGATCGAGCGCGCCCACTGCCCGGTATTAATCGACGTTCGAAAGGATTGAGCAACTTCGCATGACCTCGCTGTGGATCGTCACGCTGGCCGCCTTCGCGCTGCTGGCGTTTATCATCGTCGTTCTGATTAAAACTACCCGTCTGCGCGCCTGGCAGGGCGTGCTGCTTTTCCTGCTGCCGCTGCTGCTGGCAAACCTGCTCTGGTTTAGCTGGCTGAAGCCGCAGCAGCAGCAGGCGGCGCAGCAGCAGGCGGCGATTGATTATCTGGCGCAAACGCCGGGCTATCGCGTGCTGCAAACGCAGGAGCCTGCGCTTTGGCAGCTGCTGGTGCAGGAGATGCAGCTCAGGCTGCGCCGCGGCGAAACGCCGCAGCAGGCAACAAGCGAGCTGCGCGGCTGGCTGGCCGACCTGATCAATCAGCGGCTGATGCGCGCGCCGGATGCGGCGGTGGTTAACTATATTCGCGTCTCGGTCAGTGCGATGCAGGCCCTGGGGCAGCGCGATCCCCGGCTCTGCTTCCGCTTTCTTTATCCGCAGGTGAATGGTGGGGTTAATCTGACGAAGACGCTGTCGCCGACGCTTAACGCGCAGGAGGCGGCGGCGATGGAGCAGCTGCTGCTGTCGAGCCGCGGCGGCGATTTGCCGGTGGATCAGCCGCAGGCGCAGCAGGATTTGCAGCGCATCGTGGCGGCGCTCTATAAGAAGTGGGGCGATAAACTGCAGCAGCTGAATATGCCTGCCGATACGGCGGTCGATCGCTCATCAATGTGCGCGATGTCAGTGGATCTCTACAGCGCGATCCTCGCATTGCCGGACAAACAGGCCGCCAATCTGTTGCGTAGAATGGTGGCTCTCTCTGGCTGACAGACGAAAAAATGCCCGCTTAGCACGGGCATAAAATCAATCTGAATGTCTTCTTAAGTATCACCTGGTGTGGTGCAGACGCTGTTTTGTCTGAAGGCATCATCTCACCCTTTTGGTGATAGAGATAACCGTTTGGTAGTATCACTTTAATCGGTAAAAACTTAGATTTGTGGCATCAAGTCGGGCAGTTTTCCGATAGGCGACGCCCGCGCGGCGGCTTAAACTGCTGCGGCAATAAGAGGAAGAAAGAAAAAATGAAATCAATTATCGCCAGCGCGATGGCGCTGTTATTGCTGACCGGCTGTAGCGTCAGCAAACCCGGAGGCTTTGAACGCGTTGATGAAGATCCGAGCGCAAATACCGTACAGTACCGTTACGATCCGCAGAAATTAAACAGAGATGCGATGGAGCTGGATCTGGCGAATTATTGCGGCAGCAAAGGATTTGATAAAGTTGAATCGCTGACGCCGAAAGACAGCTATATTCCAGGACTGAAAACCAGCTGGTTCCAGTGTAACTATGCGCTGAAAAGCTAATATTGCTTAATAATAAACTGGGCGGGTAATATCCCGCCCTTTTTTTATTGTTTGCTGTGTGAAATCTTTGCCCTTAGCGGTGATGATGATGCCAGCCATGCCCGCCGCCGTGATGCCAGCCGCCGCCATGACCTCTGTCGATAATGCACCCGCTAAGCATAGAGATAACGGCAAAAACGGTGGCAACTTTAACGATTTTTTTCAAACAAAGTTCTCCTCTTTTCCGATAGGTACGACATTACGCCGGAATAGTGGAGTGATGATGCAGCGAATGTAGAGTTATTTAGAGAGATATTACGGAATATTTCAGAGCCAGCGATTGCCAGAGTCTTATTTAATAAGCCTATCGGAACAGGCTGAATAAAAGAGATTATCGGCAAGATAATTCTGAAAAGCAAGCGCGGCGTTTTTACCCGTCGCGACGAATTCAGGCTAAAGTATGCTGATGCGAAATAAAAAGGAGCGATAATGAAGCCCGAAGTCAAAAATGTACTGGCGCTGCAGGCGGAGCTGGGGGAGTGCCCCACCTGGTCGGCGCGCGAACAGGTGCTGTGGTGCGTGGATATCCTGGCGCCCGCGATTCACCGCTTCGATCCGCGCAGCGGCGCGCTGGAGACTTTTCCGCAGCAGGAAGAGGTGGGCTGTATCGGCCTGCGTGAGCAGGGCGGGCTGATTGCGGCGCTGCGCAGCGGCGTCTGGCTGCTGGATGAGCAGGGCAGGCCAGAGCGTAAGATTGCCGACAATCCGGGCGAAGCGGCAAAAAGCCGCTTTAACGACGGGCGCGTCGATCCCTGGGGTAATTTCTGGTGCGGCAGCCTGTGGGAGCCGCAGGATAAGAATGGTGGGCTGCTGTGCCGCGTCACGCCCTCGCTGTCGCTGGAGGTAAAAGCGCGCGACATCATGATCTCCAATGGCGTCGCCTTTTCACCCGACCGCCGCTGGATGTACCACAGCGATACGCCGAATGAAGTGCTCTACCGCTATCCGCTGGATGAAAAGGGCGAGCCGGGCGCGCGGGAAATCTTCCGCCAGTTTGACGCCGCAGGCGGTTTGCCGGACGGCGCCGCTGTCGACAGCGAAGGTTTTTACTGGTCAGCACAGTTTGACGGCGGACGTGTGGTGCGCATCGATCCCGCCAGCGCGGAAATTGTTGATGAGATTGCGCTGCCGGTGCGCTGGCCGACCATGGTCGCCTTTGGCGGTCCCGATCTGAAAACGCTCTATATCACCAGCTCGCGTGAGGATCGCACCGAGGAGGAGCTGGCGCGCTATCCGCAGTCGGGCGATATTTTTGCCGTAGAGGTGGAGGTAGCGGGGATCGCCGAGCCCTGTTTTCCAGGCTAACAGGGTGCCGGAATAATTAAGGCGCACCTCATCGCTGAGGTGCGCCTTTTTTCGGGCCAGCGCGCCGGCTGGCGCATTAACCCCCGCTGCGCTGCAGCTGTTGCCCGGCAAGCGGCTGGCGCTCCGGCAGGCGAATGATCAGCGACAGCAGCAGCGACATCACCAGCAGCGTCATAATCAGGCTAAAGGTAACGGTAAAGCCGCCAAACAGTGACGCCACCAGCGAGCCGAGTACGCTGCCGATACCGAAGCCGAGATAGAGCAGGCCATAGTTTTTCGTCAGGTTGTTAAGGCCGAAGAAATCGCTCACCAGCGACGGGAAGACGGTAATGGTGCCGCCGAAGCTGAAGGCGACGCAGGCGATAGAGAGAAAGAAGGTAGTTTCATTCATGCGGGTAAACAGCAGGATACTCATGCCCGCCAGCGAAACGATCTGCGCCAGCGAAATCACCCGAATGCGGGCCATTTTATCGGACAGCACGCCCAGCACCAGCCGACCGCTGAGGTTGGCGATAGCGATAATGGTGACGGCGTTGGCCGCCGTTTGTGTGCTGAGATGCACCAGGCCTTCGCCAATATCTTTCGCCACGCCGATGACATAGAGGCCGCTCATGCAGGCGGTCAGGAACATCATCGCCAGCATCCAGTATTGCGGCAGCCGCACCGACTCAGCCAGGGTGTAGTCACGCGCCTGCTGGGCAACCGGCCCGGCTGCGCGCTGAACCGGCGCATCGCGCATCATCAGCGCACCGACCAGGATCATGCCCATTGCCATCAGTCCCCAGAGAATAAAGGTCTGCTCCAGGCCGACCGCCCCCAGCAGCGCGCCGCAGATAAACTTAAAGCCCAGGCTGCCGAGACCGTACGCGCCGATGGCGCAGGCTGAAATCACCCCTTTGCGCTCCGGGAACCACTTCACACAGTTTGACAGCGTCATCAGGTAGCCCGCGCCATCCGCCAGCCCGACCATAATGCCGGCACTGAGATAGAGCATCATCAGGTTGCTGGCGTGGGCCGTCAGCCAAAAGCCCAGCGCCATCAGAATGCCTGCGCCGATAGTGACCCGCCGCACGCCGAAACGCTCCTGTAATTTCCCCGCCAGCGAGGAGGCGACCGCCAGCCCCAGGCTTAACAGCCCAAAGGAAAAGGCGACCTGACTGACCGGCTCATCCAGTTTTGCGGCGAGCTGGCCGTTAAACAAACTCCAGGTGTAGACCGACCCCAGCGCGAACTGAGTAATGATGGTGCCGAATAATGTTAGCCAGCGGGTACGCTGGTAAGAGGGGGATATTGACTGGTTCATGATTTTTCTCTCCCGTTCGGGAATCTGGAAACTGTTGCCAGATTAAGCCGCCGCTACGCGCGTGCGAGACAAAAAGGCATGAACGGAAGGAAATGCGTCATGAAATGCCGCTCAGAAGGTATGAATAACAGCGCCTGTCGCTTCGTTAAACTGTGAATAATCCGGCAACCTGATAATCATTGGTTACAGCGGGTAAGCAGATGTGTCATACAGGGCGCTTCACCGGCAGGCTCACAGAATTTTTGCCAGGCTTATAGTTCACTAAACAGGAGGAAATATGAAAGACCGGGCATATGAATCCCTTAGCTGTGAGGATGAAGTTCGCTGCATCATCGGTCAGGCAGTGATTGAACTTAGCGATGAGCAGCAGCCAGTCACTAAATCGACGCTGGCATTGAAATTGCTCTCCATGGCCGACCAGGACACCGACGATGAGCGCGTGCTGCTTTACTGGATCGCGCGCAAGGCTATCAATCGCCCCCATCAACTAACCGCTATGCAGCGCCGGGCATAACGCTCACGCGGAGCGGGCAGCAGCCCGCTCTTTGCTTTATGCCGTCACGCGCCGCCTGAAGGCAGGCAAGCGAGCAAACATCACCAGATTTCCCGCCAGGATCATGGTTAATCCCAGCAGCGCCCCGGCGTGCCACTGATACCCTTCATAAAGCGTAGATAACGCCAGCGCCACCAGCGGAAACAGCAGCGTGCTGTAGGCTGCCTGACTGGCGCCGATGCGTCCCACCAGCGTGAAGTAGGCACCAAAGCCAATGACGGAGCCGAATATAGCCAGATAACCGAGCGCGCCAAGCCATTGCAGGTTCCAGACCGGAGCGAGTGATTCCCCCCGTAGAAGAGTGAACAGGGCGATGGCCAGCGCACCGTAGAGCATGGCATAGCTGTTGGTGGTCAGCACATCCCGTTGCAGACGCTGATGGCGCAGGCTGATCATATTGCCCAGCGAAAACCCCAGCGTGCCCAGGGCGCTCAGACCCATGCCCCACAGCAGCGTGACGGAGGCTTCGCTGCTGTGCAGATCCTGCCAGAACAGGGCGATAATGCCGCCGATACCCAGCACGATAGCGGGCAACAGTCGGGCCGAGGGGCGCAGCCGAAAGAAAAACCAGCTGTTCAGGGCGTTATAGAGTACCGCCATAGAAAAAATCACCGACTCCAGCCCGCTGTTGATCCAGGCGGCAGCGTGATAAAAGCAGATAAAGTTGAAGCCAAAGACGCAGCAGCCCTGAAGCAGGCAAAACAGGTGATCGCGCGCCGTCAGCCTGCGCAGACGTTTCAGCGCTTTTAAGGCAATCAGCATCACCAGCGACGCCACGATAAACCGCCAGAATACCGCTGCGCCGACGCTGCCGCCGCTTGCCGCCTGCTGCGCATAGATCGCAATCCAGGTTGTGCCCCAAATAATCACCACGGAAAGATACAAAAACAGATTCATCCTACGCCTCCTGTTGATTCAGCGCTCAGTGTCGTGCTTCCTGGAGCGTGCCGCTTGCACCGGCCTGCGCTGCACTTGCATATTCTTGCGCTTTTTTTTCCACGGTGGCGGATAAGACTGTTCTCGCGGCGCGGCTCTTTTTAAACTGGCATGCCGCCATCAGGAGATCGCCCGTGAACTACCAGACCTTTGATATGCTGCAACGCCATAAAGCCCAGCTGCGTCATCACGCCCGGCTTAACCACGGCATTCAGCTGGCGCACTGGTTTAACAGCGGCGATCGCGTCACCAACCTCAGCAATCACCATACCCTGAGCCTCTATATCGCTGACGGCTATGATACCTGGCATAAAACGCCCTATGGCTGGCGTAACGGCGGCGGGCCGGATCGCTTCTGCCTGATGCCCGCCGGTACGGAATCCACCTGGGATTTGCGTGCCGATCTCTCGTTTGTACACCTTTACTGCACCGAAGCGCATTTGCGCCAGATGGCAGAAGAGATATGGGATCGCAGCCCGGCGCAGCTGCAGCTGCACGAGAAGGTGTTTGCCAGCGACGACCGCATTACTCAGCTCTACCGCCATTTTCTGCTGAGCTGCGACTGGCAACAGCCTGCCAGCCAGCTGATACTCAGCAGCGCCTCAACGCTGCTGATGACCCATCTGTTGCAGCATTACAGTGATGTGCAGTGGCGTGCGCCGCGGGTGCGCGGAGGGCTTGCGCCCGTTGTGCTGCGCAACCTGCTGGATTTTATTGAGGCTCATCTCGATCAGCCGCTGACCCTGGCGCAGCTGAGCCAGCAGGCGGCGCTGAGCGAATTTCACTTTGCGCGTATGTTTCGCCACTCGGTGGGCGAAGCCCCGCATCAGTATGTGATGCGCCGCCGGATGCTGCGGGCGAAGGCGATGCTGGCTGATGACTCGCTGTCGTTAACGGCGATCGCCCTGAGCTGCGGGTTCTCCTCACCCAGCCACTTCACTAATCGCTTCAGGCAGATGCATGGCATGTCGCCTTCCCTGTGGCGCAGCAATCCCCCATCCAGCGGTGCAGACGAAGGTTAATCGCGGGCTGCTTCAACACTATTTACCCCTTCCTGCTATTGCCACGATAGCGGGTAACAGGGATCGCGCGGGTGTGAATTCAGCAAAGCGGGCTGGCGCTGCCTGAGCTGAGCGCCTGCTGGCTACGGCGAAAATCATTCAGGGAGGCGGGGCGCATCAGATTATTTCTCTCCGCTTCAGGAGCCTGCTGAAATATGATCAACCCCTGAAACCGGTCGCCGTTTTCATGCTGCAACAGCCCATGCCTGCCGAGTGGAAATATGCGATAGAGGCTGAATTAAAAGGCGCTGGCCTGGTGTGCCAGGGATCCCCCTTTATGCCAGAAGAGAAAGTGATGCCAGGCCATCTCCGGCGGCAGCAATTGTTTACTCACATTCATTCCAAATAAATAAACTGCCGTCCGTTCTGCCCGGCCTGATGAGAAGAGAGGATGCCGCCGCAGATAATATCTCTCTGCAGAGCGATCGGCGGAAGGCGTCATTATTTTGCTCGCGGGATATAAGAATTTTCCACACGAAAATTCTGTGATCTATTAACGGCGATGTTTAATGGTGATCGGTAAGATGACAATCTGTGTAGCGGAGTGGTTTTATATTTTTGCCATTAAAATCAATGGTTAGTAATTAAATTTTTAGGGAATCATTAAACGATTCTTGCTGAAAAATATCTATAGAAATAGTGAAGAAATTAGCGGGACTAACCAGTATTTTCTGTCAAAAAAAGAGATTAAGCAGCACAAATAATTAAGAATATTCTAGTTGAATATCGTCGAACTTTATATTTGATCGCGGGCGGTAAATTGCTCTATTATCTCGCTCGCACAAATAAACATCTGATACCACACAGCGATTAAACGAGGGAAAGAATAATGGCTGATAGTTTCCAGAACGAGGTGCCAAAGGCACGTATTAACCTGAAGCTTGATCTGCATACAGGAGGTGCAAGTAAGAAAACCGAATTACCGTTAAAGTTACTGGTCGCGGGCGATTTCAGCCACGGTCAGGAAACGGCGCCGCTGTCAGAAAGAAAAAAAGTGAACGTAAATAAGAATAATTTTAACAGCGTGCTTTCTGAATATTCCCCAAAAGTTAATCTCACTATTAAAAATACGCTGGCCAACGACGGCAGTGAAGAAAATATCAGCCTGACTTTCCAGGATTTAAAAGATTTCTCCCCCGAACAGGTGGCGCGCCAGATCCCGCAGCTGAAAGCCATGCTGGCGATGCGCAATTTGCTGCGCGATTTAAAAGCCAATCTGCTGGATAACCAGGCTTTCCGAAAAGAGCTGGAAAAAATTCTGCTCGACCCGGCATTAAGTGCTGAGCTGCGCAATGAGCTCTCTGCGCTGGCACCCAGGTCTTAATCGCATCAATAACTTAAATGGATTAGAGGAATGCTCATGACTGTTCAAAACGAAGGTCTGGCTGGAAGCGAGAGCGTGGTGCAGGAACGTTCTGAAGCGGACGGCGTTTATGCCTCCCTGTTTAGAAAGATCAATTTAAACCCGGTTTCTCAACTGAGCGCGCTGGATATCTGGCAGGACAACCAGGCGATGTCGGATGCCACGGCGGATGAGCGTCTTACCGCTGGCATGCAGGTGTTTCTGGAGTGCCTGAGCAAAGCGGGAGCAAGGGTTGACAAGCTCGACAAATCTCTTATTGATCACCATATTTCCGAGCTGGATCGCCAGATTAGCCGCCAGCTCGATGCGGTGATGCACCATGAAGATTTTCAGGCGGTAGAGTCCCTCTGGCGCGGGGTGAAATCGCTGGTGGATAAAACCGATTTCCGCCAGAGCGTGAAAATCGAGCTGCTGGATATGTCGAAAGACGATCTGCGCCGCGACTTTGAGGACAGCCCGGAGATTATCCAGAGCGGCCTCTATCTGCAGACCTACGTCGCCGAATATGACACCCCGGGCGGAGAGCCGATTGCCGCGCTGATTTCCGCCTACGAATTTGACGCCTCGGCGCAGGACGTTGCCCTGCTGCGCAATATTTCAAAAGTCTCTGCCGCCGCGCATATGCCGTTTATCGGCTCGGCCGGCCCGAAATTCTTCCTGAAAGAGAGCATGGAAGAGGTGGCGGCCATCAAGGATATCGGCAACTACTTCGACCGCGCCGAATATATCAAGTGGAAATCCTTCCGCGAGACGGATGACGCCCGCTATATCGGGCTGGTGATGCCGCGCGTGCTGGGCCGTCTGCCCTACGGCCCCGACACCGTGCCGGTGCGCAGCTTTAACTACGTGGAAGAGGTGAAAGGCCCGGACCACAACAAATACCTCTGGACCAACGCCTCATTCGCTTTTGCCGCCAACATGGTGCGCAGCTTTATCAACAACGGCTGGTGCGTGCAGATCCGTGGGCCGCAGGCGGGCGGTGCCGTGCAGGATCTGCCGATCCATCTGTATGACCTGGGAACCGGCAATCAGGTGAAGATCCCGTCTGAGGTGATGATCCCGGAAACCCGGGAATTTGAATTCGCCAGCCTGGGCTTTATCCCCCTGTCGTACTACAAAAACCGGGATTACGCCTGCTTCTTCTCGGCCAACTCGGCGCAGAAGCCGGCCCTGTATGACACGGCGGATGCCACGGCCAACAGCCGCATCAACGCGCGTCTGCCCTATATCTTCCTGCTGTCGCGCATCGCGCACTACCTGAAGCTGATCCAGCGTGAAAACATCGGTACCACCAAAGATCGTCGCCTGCTGGAGCTAGAGCTGAATACCTGGGTGCGCACGCTGGTAACGGAAATGACCGATCCCGGCGATGAGCTGCAGGCTTCACACCCGCTGCGCGACGCGAAAGTGGTGGTGGAAGATATCGAGGATAACCCGGGCTTCTTCCGCGTGAAGCTGTACGCGATCCCGCACTTCCAGGTAGAGGGAATGGACGTCAACCTGTCGCTGGTTTCCCAGATGCCGAAGGCGAAAGCGTAACGTAAGGCAGGAAGCCGATGAAAACGGAACAACCGTTATGGGGCAGGGGCGTTATGGTCTCTCCCCAACACTTCCAGCAACAGGTCGCGTATGCGGCCTGGTCTGCCGAAGGTATCGCCCGGATGGGGTTATCCCAGCCCTGGGGCGTGATAAATGTCGCTTTCGAAGCGGAAACGCTGAAGCTGGGCCGCCTGCAGGCCCGTCATCTGCACCTCCGTTTCCCCGACGGGACGCTTATCGACACAGATAATGCTGACGAACTGCCGCCGGTGCTGGCGCTTGAGGGTGAATCACCGGAGGTAGTCGTGGTTCTGGCCCTTCCGCTGCTGCGGGCGAATGGCGGTAACTGCCTTAAACCCGATGAGGTGGCCGATCGTCCCGTGCGTTATCGCCAGCGCTGGCGCGATGTTCGCAATATGTTCGGAGATGATACCCGCCAGATTGCGGTGATACAGCCAGAGCTGACGCTGCGGTTTGCCCATCAGAACAACAGCGATTACCTGACCTGTCCGGTTGCCCGCCTGCAGCAGGATTCGCAGGGGGCGTGGCAATTTGATGAGACCTTTCTTCCCCCGCTTCTGACCATACAGGGCAGCCGCTGGCTCATCACCCAGCTTGAACAGCTGATGACCCAGCTACGCGCACGTCTGAGTCGCCTGATGGCGATGCGCCGGGAGAGTAACGAGCGGATGGCCGATTTTGCCGTGGCCGACGTCTCCCTGTTCTGGCTGCTCAATGCCCTGAACAGTGCTGAGCCCGTGCTCGGACAGTTTCAGCGCCACCCGCAAAGCCCGCCTGAGCGTCTCTATCCAGAGCTGGCCCGTCTGGCGGGCAGCCTGCTGACCTTCTCGCTGGAGCACCAGGTGAGTGCTATTCCGGTCTGGCAGCATGAGCAGCTCAATAACGTCTTTCCGCCGCTGTTTGATTTACTGGGCGATCTGCTGGAGGCCAGCCTGCCGTCGCGGGTGGTGGCGATTGCGCTCGAACATGATGCCCGGCTGCACTTCTGGCAGGCTCGCCTGCATGACCCACGTCTGCGCGAAGGAGCCGACTACTACCTCTCCGTGCGTTCGCCGATGCCGGTGGCGCAGCTGCAGGAGCAGTTCCCGCGCCAGTGCAAGGTCGGCAGTCCCGATCATGTACGTAGCATCGTCAACTCCTCACGGGTGGGCGTTCCCCTGACGCCGCTGCGTCATGTGCCGGCAGCCATTCCGCTGCGTCTGGAAAACCAGTATTTCAGCCTCGATGTCTCGCATCCGCTGGCCACCGAAATGCTCCAGAGCGGCACCTGTATGTTTTACGTTCCGGGCATGCTCGGCGAGCCTGAACTTGAACTCTTTGCGGTACTGAGAACATGAGTGAGCCTAAACGCGGCGCTGCCGCGTCCATTGATATTGATGTTCTGCTGCAGGACACCTGGCTGCAGGCGATCAGCCTGCGTCACGGCCCGCAGTTTCAGGACGGCGAAGGCCGGCTGCTGTGGGAGCGCTGTATCGCCGATGTGGAGCGCGTGCAGTGCGAGCTGAAAGCGTGCGGGCTGGATGAGAACAGCTGCCGACACATCATGACCGCACAGTGTGCCCTGCTTGACGAGGCGGTTAAAGGCCGGGGCGTGGAGGATGATGCCTGCGTGCAGTGGTATGACATTCCGCTGCAGGGGTACTTCCTCGGCACCATGGACGCCGGCGATACGCTGTGCGACCGAATGCGTGATGTGCTGCGTGAACCGGCGCCTGACCTCGCTGTCGTGACCTGCTTTCAGCGGGTGATGATGCTGGGGTTTCTCGGCAGTTTCCGCTCTCTGAATGACCCGGAACGGCAGAAGCTGGTCAGCGCACTCAGTGAACATGTCACGCCGTTCAGTTATCCGCAGACCCACCCGGTCCTGGCGGAAAGTCGTGCCGGGCGGAGCATGGGCGGCTGGCTGGCATCCTGGCCCGTGCGTATTGGCCTGAGTGTGGGCGCCATCGCCGCACTCTGGTGGGGACTGGATCACTGGCTCGATCAGACGCTACAGACCCTGTTACCGGGAGCGGTGAAATGAGTTCTGCACAACAGCGCGGGCTGGCGCTGTGGGCCGCTCTGCTGAGCGCAGTGGTCTGCCTCTGCTTCCTGCCGGTGACGCGCCTGGCAGCGGTCATCATTCTGCTGCTGATGCTGGGATTGATTGCGGCATTATGGTTTGCGGCCAGCCGCCGCGCGGAGCATGAACCGACCCTGAAGCTGGATAACCTGCCTGAAGCTGCTTATCGCCAGCCAGTGGTGCTGGTCTGTGGTGATCTGCCCCAGGCCTGGCCGCAGGCATCACAGGTGCTGACGGTGACGCAGGGGTGCTGGATCCGGGTAGAAGAGCACCAGGATCTGCAACAGGTTGCCCGCCAGGTGCTGTGGCTGCGCCCTGACTGGGGACGTCAGCTGTCGGTGATGGTCAGCGTCTGCCCGCAGAAGCATGGTGATGCAGAGGCACTCACCAGCCGTCTGCTGGCCCTGCGCTGGCAAATCAGTCAGCTGCGAAAAGAAACCGGGCACAGCGTACCGCTGGTGCTTAACGGTCAGACCGGTAGTGCGATGGTGAACGCTATGCTCTGGCAGGCCGCCCTGCCGGGAGAAGGTATTAGCGTATGGCGCGAGTCTTCCGCCCCCAGTTCGATTGCGGCGTGGGTCACCACCGGCGGGGCCATGGCCATGCAGCAGCAGGTGCTGATGAACAGCCTGATGACCTGGTTCCATGCTCATGTTAAAGCCGTATTTATGGATGAGGATCCCGATATCTCGGCTGTTGCGCCTGCCGTAGTGCTGTGGGGCATCGGGCCCATCCTCGCCGGAAGTCTGGCTTCCTCTCTCTGGACCGCCTGGCTCTCGCACCACACTGCCATGCAGCAGGTGGCGGGCTGGCAGCCGGTGGGCACTGACAGCACGGTAATGTCACCGTTTCCGGACTTTGTGTTGCCGCTGCTGCCAAAAGGGCAGGGTTTAACAGCGCGTGGCAGGGCCTGGCGTTGTGCGCTGGGACTCTTCACGCTGGCGGCCATCGCTGCCCTGCTCAGCAGTGGCTGGAATAACCGCCAGCTGCTGCACCGGGTGAGCTTCGATATCGTCCGTTACGACCGCATTTCCATGAACGACTACGGCGCGAAAGCCGATGCGGTTGCGGTGCTGCGCGAGGATGCGGCGCTGCTGGATGACCATGCGCGCAACGGTGTACCGGCCCGAATGAGTCTCGGTTTGTATCAGGGCGAGCGCCTGCGCATGCCGGTGCTGGATGCAATCCGCTCTTATGTGCCACCACCACCACCTCCATCGCCGCCAAAACCTCAACCTGCACCGAAGCCGGCGCCGGAAATTATCCGCCTCGACAGCATGTCGCTGTTCGACTCCGGCAAATCAGTCCTGAAGGCCGGCTCCACCAGAATGCTGGTCAACTCCCTGGTTGGCATCAAGGCGAAGCCGGGCTGGCTGATTGTGGTGGCCGGACACACCGACAACACCGGCAGCGCCGCACTGAACCAGACGCTCTCCCTCAGGCGTGCCGAAGCGGTGCGCAACTGGATGCGGGACACCGGCGACGTGCCGGAGAGCTGTTTCGCGGTGCAGGGCTACGGCGCAGGCCGGCCGGTGGCAACCAACGACACGGCGGAGGGCCGCGCGCTCAACCGCCGCGTTGAAATCAGTCTGGTACCGCAGGCGGATGCCTGTCAGATACCGGGCCAACCCTCAGCGTCATCCCGGGACGATGGCGCTTCACAACACAAAGGAGAGTAATTCCATGGCAATTCCTGTTTATCTCTGGCTGAAAGACGACGGCGGCGCGGACATCAAAGGGTCCGTGGACGTTCAGGATCGCGAAGGCAGCATCGAGGTGGTGGCTCAGTCGCATAACCTCTACATCCCGACCGACAACAACACCGGCAAGCTGACCGGCACCCGTATCCACACCCCGTTCCTGTTCACCAAGGAAACCGACTCCTCCAGCCCGTACCTGTACAAGGCGGTGACCACCGGTCAGACCCTGAAATCTGCGGAGTTCAAATGGTACAAAATCAACGACGCGGGCCAGGAGGTGGAGTACTTCAACACAAAACTGGAAAACGTGAAGGTAGTGAAGGTGAATCCGGTGATGCATGACGTCAAGGATCCGGCTTACGAGAAGCACAACCACCTTGAGCAGATCGAACTGCGCTACGAAAAAATCACCTGGACCTACAAAGACGGCAACATCATTCATTCCGACTCCTGGAACGAACGCGCCACCGCGTAAGTCAGCAGCGGACAGAGTCTCTCTGTCCGCGTTTTTATTTTTGCTGAACGTCTGCCCGCGCGGGCGTTGAGCAAAGAAATCCACAAACTGCCAGCCCGACCCTGTGCGCTTTGGTCCCCTTTACGGGAAACAGCGAGGGGCGGTAGCGTGCCCGGCAACCGACCAGGAGAAAATGTTATGGAAAACCCAGCCAGCCTGTTGCGACGTCTGAACCCTTACTGCGCCCGCGCGATGGAAGGGGCGGCCTCGCTGTGCCAGACCCGCGCCCACGCGGAAATCCTGCCGGAGCACTGGCTGCTGAAGCTGCTGGAGCAGGGAGAGGGGGATCTGACGGTGCTGGCGCGCCGCTATGAGTGGGATATGGATGCCCTGTGGCAGGATCTGCTGGGCTGGCTGGATAATCAGCCGCGCTCGGTGCGCAGCCGTCCGCAGCTCTCGAAAAACATACAGTCGCTGATGCAGCAAGCCTGGCTGATTACCTCTCTCAATGGTGAGGCGCTGATTCGCAGCGTACATCTGCTGATGGCGCTGGCAGATAACCCCGGCCTGGTGCGCTGCGACGGCCTGTGGCCACTGCTGACGCTGGGGCAGAGCCAGCTTGAGCGCCTGCGCCCGCTGCTTGACGCCCGGTCGGACGAGCGGCCGGAGGTGCAGCAGGAAGCGGCGCTGGCGCAGAGCCACGGCGGCGAGGTGGAGTTTATCGGCCGGCCGGCCGGGGCGGAGCTGAAGGAGGGCGAGCTGAGCCCGGCCCTGCAGAGCGCGCTGGATAAATTTACCCTCGACGTCACCGCCAGAGCGAAAGCGGGCAGGATTGACCCGGTCTTTGGCCGCGACACGGAAATCCGCCAGATGGTGGACATTCTCTCCCGTCGCCGCAAGAACAACCCGATTCTGGTGGGCGAGCCGGGGGTGGGGAAAACCGCGCTGGTGGAGGGGCTGGCGCTGCGCATTGCCGACGGGGACGTGCCTGAATCCCTCAGGCCGGTCATCCTGCGCACCCTCGACCTCGGCCTGCTGCAGGCGAGCGCGGGGGTGAAGGGGGAGTTTGAACAGCGCCTGAAAAACGTTATTGCGGCGGTACAGCAGTCGCCGGTACCCGTTCTGCTGTTTATCGACGAGGCGCACACCCTTATCGGCGCCGGGAACCAGGCGGGGGGCGGGGACGCGGCCAACCTGCTGAAGCCTGCGCTGGCGCGCGGGGAGCTGCGCACCATCGCCGCGACCACCTGGAGCGAGTACAAGCAGTACTTCGAGCGCGATGCGGCGCTGGAACGCCGCTTCCAGATGGTGAAGGTGGATGAGCCGGACGATGAGACGGCCTGCCTGATGCTGCGTGGCCTGAAGTCCCGCTACGCTGAGCATCATGGCGTGCATATCACCGACGATGCGGTGCGCGCCGCCGTCACGCTGTCGCGCCGCTACCTGACCGGCCGTCAGCTGCCGGACAAGGCGGTTGATCTGCTGGACACCGCGGCCGCCCGCGTGCGGATGAGCCTCGATACGCTGCCGGAACAGCTGATCCATATCCGCTCGCAATTAACCTCTCTCGATATGGAGAAGCAGGCGCTGCAGGAAGACATTGCCGTCGGTAAGCAGACTCATGGGGAACGCCTGACGGCAATCGAACAGGAAGAGCACAGCCTTATGGTTGAGCAGGACGCTCTGCAGACCCGGTACTGGCAGGAGCGGGCGCTCTCTGAGGAGCTGCTGGAAAGCCGCCAGGATATCTCCTGCCAGAGCGAGACTTGCGCACTGCAGCAGGCTCTGAACGATATGCATGGCCACAACCCGCTGCTGTCGGTCGATGTAGAGGTGCGCACCGTCGCCAGTGTGATTGCAGACTGGACCGGCGTGCCGCTCTCTTCCCTGATGAAGGACGAGCAGACCGAACTCCTGACCCTGGAAAATGAGATCGGCCGGCGGGTGGTCGGGCAGGATGCGGCGCTCAGCGCCATCGCCCGGCGCCTGCGGGCGGCCAAAACCGGCCTGACGGCAGAGAGCGGGCCGCAGGGCGTGTTCCTGCTGGTCGGCCCGAGCGGCGTGGGCAAGACCGAAACCGCCCTGGCGCTGGCGGAGGTGCTGTACGGCGGGGAGAAGTCGCTGATTACCATCAATCTCTCTGAATATCAGGAGCCGCACACCGTCTCCCAGCTGAAAGGCTCACCGCCGGGCTACGTGGGCTACGGCCAGGGGGGCATTCTCACCGAAGCGGTGCGCAAGCGCCCCTACAGCGTGGTACTGCTCGATGAGGTGGAAAAAGCGCACCGCGACGTGATGAACCTGTTCTATCAGGTGTTTGACCGCGGCTTTATGCGCGACGGGGAAGGGCGGGAAATCGACTTTCGCAACACCGTTATCCTGATGACCTCCAACCTCGGCAGCGACGCGCTGATGCAGCTGCTGGCTGCGCGGCCGGAGGCCACCGAAGGGGAGTTGCAGGAGCTGCTGCGCCCGGTACTGCGCGACCACTTCCAGCCGGCGCTGCTGGCCCGCTTCCAGACGGTGATTTACCGCCCGCTGGCTGAGGCGGCGATGCGCACCATCGTGCAGATGAAGCTCGCTCAGGTCAGTAAACGCCTGCACCGCCACTACGGCCTGACCACCCGTATCGACGAGAGCCTGTATGACGCGCTGACCGCCGCCTGCCTGCTGCCGGACACCGGCGCGCGCAACGTCGACAGCCTGCTCGGTCAGCAGATACTGCCGGTGCTGAGCCAGCAGCTGCTGGCCCATATGGCCGCGAAGCAGAAGCCACAGACCCTGACGCTCAGCTGGAGTGAGGAAGAAGGGGTCGGGCTGGAGTTTGACCACCGGCAGGGAGTGTACGCATGAGCAGCAATCCCGCGACAAGGTACAGCCATAACCACCACAGGCTTTCGGTGTCGACACAGAACACGCATATGTTGAGCGGCAAGAGATAGTCATTGCAGCACAGGATAAACTGCCGCTGATATGCGGTGGCGGATAGATCAGTACAAATTCTTTCTGCCAGTCGTGGGTTCATAACAGTGATAACCGAGGCAGATATTCAGACACGATAAGGAGCATCGCGTGCCATGGTTTTTATGGATAGTTATGGCTCTCTGGGTTATCGGTATTTTATACCTTATTTATAGCGAGTTCACCGAGCCTGAAAATACGGAGCTGGAAGGGTGGGCGGATTATTTTTGCAGTGTGGTAATTATGATGCTCTGGCCTCTCTGGGGAGCAGCGATGCTCTATTTTCGTTTTAAATCGATAAAGAAAATTAAACCTGGATCTTTTGATTGAACGCGCAAAGGTTTTGCGGTTTCGGCGCAATAAAATCATTGTGGCAACGAAATGGTGTTCTTTTAAATTAAAAAAGGGAAAACAATGAAACTGATTAACTTCTTTCCGGTATTTTTTGCTCTGACTTGTGCGGCAAAGGCGCATGCCGGTTTATTCCGTTCTTCTGACGCTTCTAAATGTGGCCGGGAAAATGCAGTTAAGGCCCTCGTTAATTATTTTCGCAGCCCTGCTTCAGGGTTGCTCCAGCCGGCGCTGCTGGCTTGCTTCCAGACTATGATTTACCGTCCGCTGGCTGAGGCGGCGATGCGCACCATCGAGCAGATGAAGCTCGGTCAGCAGATACTGCCGGTGCTGAGCCAGCAGCTGCTGGCCCATATGGCCGCGAAGCAGAGGCCACACCCCCTGACGCTCAGCGGGAGTGAGGAAGAGGAGGTCGGGCTGGAGTTTGACCACCGGCAGGGAGTGTACGCATGAGCAGCAATCCCCCGATTAGATTCAGCCACAACCACCACAGGCTCTGGGTAAAGGGATGTGAAGCAGAGCTTGATGTGCTGGCCTTTGAGGGCGATGAGGCCTTAAGTAAACCTTTCCGCTACCGTATTGAATTCACCAGCGACAACCATGCAATCAGCAAAGAGATGATGCTGATGAAAGCCGCCGCGCTGACGCTGCAGGCGCCGGTTGACCAGGGTTACGGCATCAGAATGCAGCAGGCCGTGCGTACCCTTCAGGGGGTGGTGAGCGGTTTTGAACGTCTCACTACCTCAAAGGATGAAACCCATTACGCCCTGATCCTACAGCCGCGCCTGGCGCTGCTCGACCGTTCCCATCAGAACGCCATCTATCAGGATATGTCAGTGCCACAAATCGTGGAAAAAATCCTGCGCGAGCGTCACAGTATGCGCGGCCAGGATTTTCTGTTCTCGCTCTCAAAAGAGTACCCGCGTCGTGAACAGGTGATGCAGTACGGCGAGGATGACCTGCACTTTATCACCCGTCTGTTGGCGGAGGTGGGCATCTGGTTCCGCTTCACTACCGACACGCGCCTGAACATCGACGTGGTGGAGTTTTACGACAGCCAGCAGGGTTATGAGAAAGGCCTGACCCTGCCGTCGGTTCCGCCCTCAGGGCAGCATTCAGAAGGGGTAGATTCGGTCTGGGGAATGGCGAGCCACCACCGCGTGGTGCAGAAGCAGGTCAGCACCCGCGACTACAACTATCGCCAGGCCACGACTGACATGAACATCCAGGTTGATGTGACCCGCGGGGATGCCACCACCTGTGGGGAGGCTTACCACTGGGGAGATAACTACCTGACGCCGGGGAGTCAATATGACCCCAGCCCGGCACCGGAGTCCGGTGCGTTTTATGCCCGCATCCGTCACGAGCGCTACCTGAACGGCCAGACGCAGACCCGCGCCATCACCAGCTCTCCTGCGCTCTCTCCGGGTATGTTGCTGAAGGTAACCGGCGGCTATGAAGTGGCGGAGGTTTTCAGCCAGGGCGTGGTTATCATCGCTATGCACTGCCACGCGCGGCGGGATCAGGATTTTGGCGTTAACGTCGAGGGTATCCCGGACAGCCCTGATTTTTGTTTTCGTCCTGAGCCAGGCTCACGCCCGGTGATGGCCGGTACGTTACCGGCCCGCGTCACCAGCACGACCGAAAATGACACCTACGGGCATATTGATAAAGACGGCCGCTATCGCGTCAATATGCTGTTTGACCGGGATAGCTGGGAGACCGGGTTTGAGAGCCTGTGGGTTCGTCAGTCCCGCCCGTACGCCGGGGACACCTGGGGCCTGCACCTGCCGCTGCTGGCGGGAACCGAAGTGGCGATTGGCTTTGAAGACGGCAACCCCGACAGGCCGTTCATCGCTGGCGTGCTGCATGATTCGGCCCACGGCGACCACGTCACCATCCGCAACTATAAACGTAACGTTCTGCGCACGCCGGCAAACAACAAAATCCGCCTCGACGATGAGCGCGGGAAAGAGCATATCAAGGTCTCTACCGAGTATGGCGGCAAGAGTCAGCTGAATCTCGGGCATATAGTGGATGCCGACAGGCAGAAGCGCGGTGAGGGTTTTGAACTCAGAACCGACAGCTGGGGCGCCATCCGGGCGCAGAAAGGGATCTTTATCTCGGCGGACGGCCAGACAAAGGCGCAGGGATCGGTGCTGGAGATGGAACCCACTATCAGTCTGCTAAAAGGGGCGTTAAATCAGGTGACGGGATGGGGAACTATTACGCAGACTCACCGCAATGTTACCCCGGATATAAAGCCACTGAGTGAATTCGTTTCCGGTGCCAGCGAGCTGAAAGACCCAGCGTTGCTGCTGTCTGCTCCGAAAGGTATTGCTGCTGTCACGCCGGAAGCGGCGCTGATGTACAGCGGGAAAGGGTTGTACCTGCAGAGCCTGGGCGAAGTCAACATCAGCACAGCGCAGCGCTATTCAGTAAACGCGAGCAAAACTGTCTCAATCCTTGCACAGCAGGAAGGGATGCGGCTGGTCTCCGCCAGCGGCCCGCTGGAGATTGAATCACATGGCGATGTGCTGTCGTTAACGTCTCTGAAAGACGTCACCGTCCAGTCAACCCAGGGGCATCTGCAACTGACGGCTAAAAATGGCATCACCCTGGGGTGTGGCGGAGCTTATATTCGTCTCACTCCACAGGGAGAGGTGCATATTCATGGTCCGGGAGTAATTAGTCTTAAAGGTTTGCACGATTTGCAGGGGCCAGCCAGCGAGGATTTCCCGCTACCAGAACTGCCAGCATCAGTATGTAAAGAGTGCCTTAAAAAAGCGCAGGAACTGGCGCAGGGCTTTGTGCCCAGGGAGGCATGAATGACTACACAATGGATTGAGGAAGTGGCTGTTACTTGCCGGGCATCCGGGACTGATTATCTTGATATTATTGTTGATCAGGCCGGGCTGGATTTCAGCGTAATCCCGGCACTAGACGCACTGTCAGTAGAGTGGCAGTCGCTTTATCACGGGCTTCCGGAAGCGTTTATCGTCGATGATGCTCCACTGATTGCACGCATTACGCTTGATGATCTTCATCAGATGCAGTGGCTAAAAGACATCAGTCAGCAGGTCATCGTTCGGGCTCCGTTGCTGCTGTTGTGTTCACCCTGGCCTTTTACTGCTCTGGCTCACTGGCTTACGCAGTGTGTGGATATTTTGCACGAAGGGCGGAGCGGAATTTTACGATTTTACGATACGCGGATCTTCCCCCTGCTTTTTACACAGGTTCTCAGCGAGGAACAGCAAAAGGCCTTGTTGCGTCCCGCACTGTTCTGGGCATGGCAGGATATGGATGGCAACTCAAGAGGTATTAAAGGCAGCGGTTCGCCCCTGGCTCGCAATGAAAAACCTCACAAAATTGAACTCAACGATCGGCAACTGGAGCATCTAATGTGTGTCTGTGATGTTCTGATCCTCCTGTCGCACCATTCACCGCCAGCGGGCAGGTATACATCACAACAGGCGCTTTTTTCTGAGTGTTACCAGGGCATGGTGGAGGCGACCAGTCAGGGCATTATTCTGGATGAAGCACGCGAGGCCTGGGTTATAAAAAAATGGCTTAACTCATAATTAATCTTCTGATTTTTCTATTTAAATTCTTCGTAGCGGTCACCCTATCCTTCCTCTTTTAAAGCAATGTTATACAAGGAAGTGCAGATGAAACGTTTATTCTTTAGCCCGCTGCTGGCGGGCCTGCTTTTGCTAACCGGCTGCACCCAGCCTGCCGCTCAGGCTGAGGGCGGTGGAGGGGGTGGCGGCACCATTGACGCCATTAACCACACAAAATGGGCGATTAACCACTTCAGCGTGGATAACCAGTCGGGGATCGACATTATTGGCCCGTTTCAGGGCGGCGGCGGTGGTTGCTGCTACAGCGTGCCCGCCCGCTGGACGCCGGGCATGACGGTGCGTATTGACTGGGAAAGTGGTGAGGCATCAACAGAAGGTTTTCCGGGATTTGCTGATTCAAAAAAATACAGGGAGTGGAGGAATAAAATGAAAGAGAACGATAGGCAGCACAGCAAAATCGTCCCGGTTCCCGACTATAACGGTCAGGATGTCTGCGGCATCACCGTGCACTTTTTGCCCTGCGATGAGGTGAAGGTCACGACCAGTTGCTACACCTACGGCAGTCCGTCCTATCCGATAAAAGAGCCCATCAGGATGAAGGAGCCGAAGGTATGTCCGAAATAAAGGAAACCGGTTTAGCCTGGGTGCCGCCGCCGTTTCCCCTTTAATCCAGCCTTTACAAGGAATGTCAGATGAAACGTCTATTCTCTAGCCCGCTGCTGGCGGGCCTGCTTTTGCTAACCGGCTGCACCCAGCCTGCCGCCCAGGCTGAGGGCGGAGGAGGGGGTGGCGGCACCATTGACGCCATTAACCACACAAAATGGGCGATTAACCGCTTCAGCGTGGATAACCAGTCGGGGATCGACATTATTGGCCCGTTTCAGGGCGGCGGCGGCGGTTGCTGCTACAGCGTGCCCGCCCGCTGGACGCCGGGCATGACGGTACGAGTTGACTGGGAAACCGGGGTGGGAGATATGGATGGATTTCCCGGTTTTGGCGATGATGAAAAGTATCTTGCCTGGGCTAAAAAAATGGAAGCGCAGAATCGACAGCACAGCAAAATCGTCCCGGTTCCCGACTATAACGGCCAGGATGTCTGCGGCATCACCGTGCATTTTTTGCCCTGCGATGAGGTGAAGGTCACGACCAGTTGCTACACCTACGGCAGTCCGTCCTATCCGATAAAAGAGCCCATCAGGATGAGGGAGCCGAAGGTATGTCCGAAATAAAGGAAATCGTTTTAGCCTGGGCTCCGCCGCCGTTTCCCCTTTAGTCCTGCCTTTACAAGGAATGTCAGATGAAACGTCTATTCTTTAGCCCGCTGCTGGCGGGCCTGCTTTTGCTAACCGGCTGCACCCAGCCTGCCGCTCAGGCTGAGGGCGGTGGAGGGGGTGGCGGCACCATTGACGCCATTAACCACACAAAATGGGCGATTAACCACTTCAGCGTGGATAACCAGTCGGGGATCGACATTATTGGCCCGTTTCAGGGCGGCGGCGGTGGTTGCTGCTACAGCGTGCCCGCCCGCTGGACGCCGGGCATGACGGTGCGTATTGACTGGGAAAGTGGTGAGGCATCAACAGAAGGTTTTCCGGGATTTGCTGATTCAAAAAAATACAGGGAGTGGAGGAATAAAATGAAAGAGAACGATAGGCAGCACAGCAAAATCGTCCCGGTTCCCGACTATAACGGTCAGGATGTCTGCGGCATCACCGTGCACTTTTTGCCCTGCGATGAGGTGAAGGTCACGACCAGTTGCTACACCTACGGCAGTCCGTCCTATCCGATAAAAGAGCCCATCAGGATGAGGGAGCCGAAGGTATGTCCGAAATAAAGGAAACCGGTTTAGCCTGGGCTCCGCCGCCGTTTCCCCTTTAGTCCTGCCTTTACAAGGAATGTCAGATGAAACGTCTATTCTTTAGCCCGCTGCTGGCGGGCCTGCTTTTGCTAACCGGTTGCACCCAGCCTGCCGCCCAGGCTGAGGGCGGTGGAGGGGGTGGCGGCACCATTAAAGCCATCAATCACACAAAATGGGCGATTAACCACTTCAGCGTGGATAACCAGTCGGGGATCGACATTATTGGCCCGTTTCAGGGCGGCGGTGGCGGTTGCTGCTACAGCGTGCCCGCCCGCTGGACGCCGAACATGACGGTGCGAGTGGACTGGGAAACCGGGGTAGGGTATTCCATGGACTTTCCAGGTTATGAAGACAGGAAAAAGTATCTTGCCTGGAAAAAAAGCATAGATGCTCAAAAACGTCAGCACAGCAAAATCGTCCCGGTTCCCGACTATAACGGCCAGGATGTCTGCGGCATCACCGTGCATTTTTTGCCCTGCGATGAGGTAAAGGTCACGACCAGCTGCTGGTCACCGAGAAACGCTAACTACCCGATAAAAGAGCCCATCAGGATGAAGGAGCCGAAGGTATGTCCGAAATAAAGGAAACCGATTTAGCCTGGGTGCCGCCGCCGTTTCCAGCGCAGGGACGGCTGCCGACCCAGGCGCTACAGGTCGGGCAGAATTGCCATCAGCAGAACAGTGCCGAGCGACTCTACCGTCAGGAACTGTGTCTGGCGGCAGGACGACGTGTGGAGCCGCCGTGCTGCAAGTCGCTGCATATCAGTCTGTTTTTCGACGGTACGGGTAATAACCTGAACAATGACCAGATCCTGTCTGATCCGAAGCATCCGACCAATATCGCGCGGTTGTTTCGTGCCACTATTGGAGATGGCACTGCCGGTGGCGTATCTGATAAAGACAATGCGTTGCTGGATGCGGCAAGCGACAGCGGCGGAAAATACTTCAAATTTTATATCCCTGGCGTGGGCACCCCGTTCCCGGAAGTGAACGATCTGGACTATTCCATTATGGGGCTGGCGGCCGCAACTAAGGGTGAGGAGCGTATTAACTGGGCGCTGCTGCGCATTATTGATGTGCTGAAGTTCACCGCTACTGAAGAATGGCTGACCACTGCAGAGAGTCGACAGTCGATCCGCAAAATGGGTACCAGCTGGAACCCGCTGTGGTCTGGCGGCAGCCAAAACCGTTATGAAGAGTTTAGTCGTTTATTGAACGAATTAGCTCCGAAGCTGAAGCCATTGATCACTCAGTCGGAGCCGGGCAGGCCGAGGCTGCTGGATATCAGGCTGTACGTTTACGGTTTTTCCCGCGGTGCTGCCGCTGCGCGTACTTTTGTGCGCTGGTTGAGCGAGCTGCTTCCGCCGCCAAAGGCGGAAGGCGAAAAACCCCCGCAGTGCCTGCAGATTGGGGATATGCAGTTGCCCCTCAGCGTGGAGTTTCTCGGGCTGCTGGATACCGTGGCCTCTGTCGGTATTGCACACGTGCTGCCGATTGCCGAAGGTCATATGTCATGGGCGGACGACACGATGGAGCTGCCGGACGACAAAACCTATAGCGGGCTGATAAAAAAATGCGTGCACCTGGTCTCCGGGCATGAGCAGCGCCTCTGCTTCCCGCTGGACTCGGTACGCCGGGGTAACGGCAAATATCCGCCCTATGCCATCGAGGTGGTTTATCCGGGGATGCACTCGGATATTGGCGGTGGCTATCCGCGGGGGGATCAGGGGAAGGCTAATGGTGAGGATGATGCTTTATTGCTTTCACAAATTGCTTTGCATGACATGTATGCTTCAGCATTCTCCGCTGGTGCGCCACTTAAAGTACCTCCAGCAATATTGCCTCAAGAACTAAAGCAGCAATTTTGGCGAGCCATGTCACCAGATCTACAAGGTGAATTTGTAATAGACGCACCATTAGTCAATCGCTTCAACGCCTGGCGCGAACTCACCCTGAACCTGACGACGCCAGAAAAAATCACCCCTGAAAAAGCATCCTGCTACGAGCCACCCCGTGCCAGCGGCAGTCTGGAAACCATTGTCGAAAACCAGATTGCGTGGATTACCGCCTGGCGTATCGAGCGCTATGCCAGAGGTTCGATGCTGAAAACACCTTTCTACCAGCGTGCTACCAATACCGAAGCGCTGCCCGCCGCGCGCAAGGCGGCAGAGCAAAAACGGGATGAAAAGCAGAAAGAGGTGCTTAAAAGTCGTCGGGAAAAGATAGCACAACAGTCCGCCGACAAAATGGATGAGCTTCTCCTCGAACCGGGCGTCAGGGATTTCGACCCGGATATGGCGCAGACCCAGCTGTTTGAAGCGGCGAAGGAGTTTGGTAAGGATTACCACGATGGTTACCGTATCCCGGATAACCTGGCGCAGGCGGTGCTGGATACCGTGCTGCAGCCAATGATTTTCGTTCTTAATACCGATGACGAACCCCAGGAATACCGGCGAATAAAGGCTGACGGAGAGGCCCGGGTGGCTGTCCTGTTCCCTGATGCCGGTGAGGCCAGCAATGCGGAACAGCCAGCCGGGCTGGTCAGGGCGTTGTTCGACGACCAGGTGCACGACTCGCGTGCCTGGTTTATGCACGCGGCGCTGGGTACGCGCGAAATGTGGGGAGGTTACTTCCGCTATCGCATGATTTATTTCAGCGATAAATGTAACAAGTCCCTGTCGCCGCTGGTGATCGCCGGCGATTTGGTCGGGTTTGCCACCCTGACCACGGGCGTTGTGCTGAGCTTCAGACAAAAGAGCCTGAGTGACAAGCTGACAGGGCTGGCTGCGACAGGCGCCGCGCGCTCGCTGCAGGTTGAGATACTGGATCGGATCACCGGTGAACCCGTGCCGGAGCTGCCGGGCGGGAAAGAGCTGCGGGCATTTACCTGGAAGCCGGGTGTGGTGGTGGCACAGCAAAAGGCGCTGGCGGCGGAACAGCAGCTGGCGCGGGCACAGGCCGCGATCCCGGCCGGCTGGCTTGAGAATGTCCTGACCGCTACTGCGTGAGACAGAGTAAGGAGAACTGATGAAAAAAGTCATTCGCAAAGGAGACAGCCTGCGGGAATACGGGGGCAAGGTTTTAGCAGGGCATTACAACTGTTTTGGGCAGGGATTCGCCTGTAAGGGAGATCCGGTTCGCTGTAACAAACACGGTATGACCACCATCGCAGAAGGTAGCGCATTGACCAGGATTGATGGCCAGCCGGTTGCGCTGCACGGCCACCGCTGTGCCTGCGGCTGTACGATGGTCAGCTCATTTCCTGATTGCGGTATTGGCCAGTGAGGCCCGTTCCTGATTATCCGGCGTACAAAACAGCTCGTCCACCCGGTGCCGCCAGGTGGCTGTCGGCCACGGCACTGCTGGTACTGCTCAGCGGCGGCGCTGGGGGGCTATTGCCCTCAGCCCAGGGGAAAAGCGCGCTGATGGGCGCCGGTATTCTACTGGCGCTGCTACTGGCGGGCACGGGCTGGCTTGCGCGGCTGCTGTACTACCGCATTAGCGTGCATAACGCTGCTTTCTACTATCAGCTTGTGGCATATGAACAGCAGCAGTGGTGGGTGCAGCATCGGCAACCGTTGTGGTTAAAGGAAGTTATGTTGCTGGGGCCAGCAGGGACGTGCTCAGTTGACTGGCTGCGCCTGCTTAATCGTGAACAACACCCACCGGAGGAAAAAAAAGAGGGCGGCGGCAGTGCACTGAGGCTGCCACAAATTTCGGCCACGGATGTAAGCGTGCGTGAAAAAAGGCTGGCGGAATTGCTGGTTATGGAGTGGCAAAAGCAGCGTAGTGAAAAAAAACTCACGCCACCGCTGCGCTGCTACTGGCAGGGTGCTGACATCACCTGGCAGGCTTTCCGCGAACAGATGGCGATTGCTTTCCCGGAAATCGCGCTGCCAGTACGGCCAGAGCCATGGCAGGGAGAAGCCAGTCTGGCTGAGATAGCAAGAGACCTTGCTGAAGCCAGGCCTGATGACACGATGCTGATCGCCGGATGTCAGGTAGTCGCAGCGCTGCCAGGCACAGCGCGTCCCGCCGGGGAATCTGCCGCACTGTGGCTGGCCGGACGCAATGGCCCGGTACAACTGACGCGTGGTGAAACTTTTTCGCCAGAGCAGGGCGATATATTGCTCACCGTGTTTTCCCGCGCGCTGGAACAGAGCGAACTGAAAGAACCTCCGGAGGCCTGTACGCTCTTCTCCCGGCCCGACATCGAGGCGCTGGCGAGCAGTGGCTGGGATGTGAGTCAGCATCTGCAGGATGTCAACTGGGGGGAAACTGGCGATATGGACGCGTTGATCGTTTTATCGCTGGCGGCAATCTATGCCGCGCACCATCAACAACCGTGTGGCTGGATTGCCCGCGATCCGATGAACACCCTCGCAACTGGAATTGTAAAACCTGATGGACAACGTCAATAAACCTGCTGCCATCTCTGTGGCAGCCACGGCAACGATCTGTATTGCTGTGACCACTCTGGTGGTACTACTGGGTGGGGTGACATGGTGGCTGTGGGCGACTGAGCGTTCAACGCAATGGGAAACGCTGCGGCCGCTTATCATCTCTGGCTTTATCGTCTGGGGAATTGCGCTCAGTCTGCTGCTGCTGGGGTTTATAGCCTTCCGGTTATTAATTAAGGACAAGGTTAACCCGTCAGCCTCTCGCAAGCATAAACCCGCCAAGATAGCCGGGCGCGAAACAGTTTATGCAATGCTAAAGGCACATCTCCGGGCGCGCTATAGTCTCTTCTGGCACCGCAAAACCCGTCTACTGCTGATCGTCGGCGACGAAGCCGCAATCGAACGGCTGGTTCCCGGCCTGCAGGAAAGCCAGTGGCTTGAGGGCAACCGAACCGTCCTGATTTACGGCGGCAGCCTGGCAGCCGAACCCGACCGTGAAAAATACACCGCGCTACGCAAACTGCGTCGCGGACGCCCGCTGGACGGCATTGTCCGTGTTATGCCTGAGTCGCTTAACCTGACTCCACAAATCAGTGACAACGATCTACGCGGACTGGAAAAAATCAGCGAACTGCTGCGCTATTCGACACCGGTCTGGCTGTGGCAGCTGTGCGACAGCAACTGGTCGCAGATAGCGCGCCCTGAGCAGGCGGTAGGAGCGAGCTTTCCCCTGCGCGCCAGAGAAGAGGATGTTATCCGCCAGCTGGAACTGCTGCTGCCCAATCTGCGGGCGCAGGGGATGAGTCAGGTGGCTGAAAACAACAGCCACGACTTTCTGCTGCGCCTGGGCCAGCACCTTAAAGAGGGCGGGATCGCCCGCTGGGCTCAGCAGCTGAAACCATGGCTGGCTACCTCGCAGCAGCGCGTTCCGCTGCGTGGTCTGATGTTCAGCCTGCCGGAGAAAAAAGCCGTTGATACGCCGCAGGGTGGCGCAGTAGCTGCATCGGCCGAGACGGAAAAATATCTCCCGGGATCACAGCGCCATGCGCTGAGCCTGCCGGTGACCTGGCAGGGTATCCTGGAAGAGTGTACCCGCGTGCGTGGCCGCCGTGTTGGTATGGCCTGGGAGCAAACGCTCGGCTGGGCAGTAATGATCCTTACCGGACTCTGGGGGGCGGGGCTGCTGCTTTCGTTTTCGCTCAACTATGGCGAAATATCTTCTGTGGCGGCAAAAGCACGAAATCTGGTGGAGCATCCTGCCGTATCGGATGGCCAGCTAACGGCATTGCATCAGCTACGCAACGATGCTGGCCGCCTGCTGCATAACGCTCAGGAAGGGACGCCCTGGTATCAGCGTTTTGGTCTTGACCATAACCAGCCGCTGCTCGACGCGCTGCTGCCCTGGTACGGCGTGGCGAACAACCGCCTGATACGCGACCCGGCAAATAGCGCCCTGAAAGAGAAGCTCAGCGCGCTGGCAAATTCCGCCCCCAACAGCGATCTGCGGGCGCTGCTGGCGAAACCGGGCTATGACCAGCTGAAAGCCTGGTTAATGATGGCCCGTCCGGATAAAGCGGACGGTGCCTTCTACGCGCAGACCATGAAAAGCGTGCAGCCGACGCGGACGGGCATCTCAACCAGCCTGTGGCAAAGCCTGTCACCCGATTTATGGGCCTTCTATATCGACGAACTGCCAAAGCAGCCGCAGTGGAAAATCACGCCGGATGCGCAGCTGGTCAGCCAGAGCCGCCAGGTGCTGTTACAGCAGATTGGGCGCCGCAACGCGGAAAGTACGCTCTACCAGAACATGCTCAAATCTGTGCGTCGTAACTTTGCCGATCTCTCTCTGGAGGAGATGACCAGCGGTACCGACCCCCGTCGACTGTTTACCACTGAGGAGGTGGTGCCGGGGATGTTCACCCGTCAGGCCTGGGAAGGGGGCATTCAGCTGGCGATCGAAAAAGCGGCGAACGCTCGCCGGGACGAAATCGACTGGGTGCTCAGCGATTCACGCAAAGCCGTGTCCGCCGATCTGTCGCCGGACGCACTGAAAGCGCGACTGACGCAACGCTACTTCACCGACTTCGCCGGCAGCTGGCTGAGATTCCTTAACAGCCTGCGACTTAACCCGGCGAACAATATTGCCGACGTCACTGACCAGCTGACGCTAATGAGTGATGTGCGCCAGTCGCCGCTGATCGCCCTGATGAATACCCTCGCCTGGCAGGGGCAGACCGGGCAGCAAAGTGAAGGCCTTTCGGACGCTATCGTGAAATCGGCCAAAAACCTGGTCGGTGGAAAAGGGAAACCGGTAATTGACCAGTCAGCCTCAGGCCCGCAGGGGCCGCTGGATGAAACCTTTGGACCATTGCTTCAGCTTCTGGGTAAAAACAAAGGCAGCAACCTTATGTCGGCGGACAACTCACTGAGCCTGCAGACCTATCTGACCCGTATCACCCGCGTGCGTCTGCGTCTGCAACAGGTGGCCAGCGCCTCTGATCCGCAGGAGATGATGCAGACGCTGGCGCAGACCGTATTCCAGGGCAAAAGCGTTGACCTCACCGACACCCAGCAATATGGCAGCCTGATTTCCGCGAGTCTGGGCGAGGAGTGGAGCGGTTTTGGCAACACGATGTTTGTGCAGCCGCTGGCCCAGGCCTGGGAAACCGTGCTGCAACCGTCAGCGGCAAGCCTTAATGATAAGTGGAGTCGTGCGGTGGTCGCCAACTGGCATACGGCATTTGACGGGCGTTTCCCGTTTGCCGCGAGCAAGAGCGACGCCTCCCTGCCGATGCTGGCCGAGTTTATACGTAAGGACAGCGGGCGGATTGAACGCTTCCTGACGACGGAACTCAGCGGGGTGCTGCACAAAGAGGGCAGTCAGTGGGTGCCGGATAAGGTCAACAGCCAGGGACTGAGCTTTAATCCCGCCTTTCTGCGGGCGATTAACCAGCTAAGCCAGCTGTCGGACATTCTGTTTACCGACGGCAGTCAGGGGATCAGCTTCGAACTGCAGGCTCGTCCGGCACCGCAGGTAGTGGAAACGCAGCTGACCATTGATGGCCAAAAGCTGCACTACTTTAACCAGATGGCCGACTGGCAGAGCTTTCGCTGGCCGGGAGAGACGTACAAGCCAGGGACCATGCTGACCTGGAGCACCGTTGATGCCGGAGCACGTCTGTTCGGGGACTACAGCGGAACCTGGGGCTTTATTCGCTGGCTGGAGCAGGGCAAACGTCAGCAGCTTGATCGCAGCCAGTGGATGATGAGTTTTAGCGCTCCTGAAGGCCTCACCCTGCAGTGGGTGCTGCGTTCACAGCTGGGCAGTGGGCCTCTGGCGTTACTGGCACTGCGCGGCTTTACGCTGCCGGATCAGATATTCAGCATCGACAGCGCGGCTACGGCTCAGGCGCTGATGGCTAACCCGGGATACAGTGACATGGATGGGAGTGAATAATGGACGCTTTGCATAATCTGATTGCCGCCTGTCAGGCGGACGAAACCCTGCTGCGACAGCAGGCGCAGTCACGCACGAAAAACTGGCAGCCCTGGCTTGTCCAGATCAGCGATTCCAGCCCAACCGGAGAAGATCCGGGCTATGACGATGATTTCCAGCGTATCCGGGAGGAGTTCAATAAACTTTCCGGCATCGATACCGGCCTGATTTGTACGCTTGCCGAAAAACTGCTGACCACCACCGCCAAAGATATCCGCATTGCCTCTTATTACTGCTGGGCGCGTCTGCATCAGGAGGGGGAGCGCGGTTTTGCGGAGGGGCTTGAGCTGCTGGCGGGATTGCTGCTGCGCTATGGCGCGCAACTCCATCCGCAGCGCGAGCGGAGCCGTAAACCGGCGCTGGAGTGGCTGGGCGGTACCCGCGTACTGGACAGCCTGTCCCTCTATCCGGAGGTTGTGCGCGAGGATGCACTGCGAACCGCCGGTGCGCTGCTGCTTATCTGCGACAGTTTAAAGGCAGAGCCGGAAGCATCGCGGCCAGAGCTGAACGCCCTGTACAGCACGCTGGAGTCCCGCCTGATAAAGGCCGGTGGCGTGGATGCCGTGGTGCCGCAGAACGCCAGTAACAAGGCGCAGTCGCAGGCCTCAGCGTATGTGACCGAGCCTGACGCGCCGCTCCTGAGCCGCATTATGTCAGGTCAGGATTTACTGGCCCAGGCCCGTACCCTGACGGGCTATCTGCGTGAACAGCCCAATGGTTGGCTCGCCGCACACCGGCTGATGAAAAGCCTGCGCCATGACACGCTGAGCGCTATCCCGGCGCCTGATGCCGAAGGAAAAACGCGCATCGAGCCGCCGCGGGCGGACCAGCGGGCCATGCTTAAACGCCTGTACCTGCAGCAGAGCTGGCTTGAGATCCTGGAGCAGGCGGACAGCACCTTCTCGCGCGGCGCCAATCACCTCTGGCTGGACTTGCAGTGGTATATCCATCAGGCGCTGGTGAAGTCGGGGCAGGCTGTGCTGGCTGAGATCATCATCGCTGACCTGAAAGGGCTGCTGCGTCGCCTCACCGGACTGGAAACGCTGGCCTTTAACGATGGAACGCCGTTTGCCGATGAGGTCACGCGGAACTGGATAAATCAGAGCGTGCTGGACGATATCGTCGGCTGGCGGGATGAGTCGGTCAGTGCCGTCAGCGACAAGGATAGCGATATCCTGGCTCTCGAGCCGGAAGCGCTGGAGAAAGCGGACGCGGACGGCCTGGACGCCACGCTTCACTGGCTGCAGACGCGCCCGGGCATCGACTCTACCAAAGACAAATGGCTGCTGCGTCTGCTGATGGCGCGCGTGGCGGAGCAGAAGGGAAGGAATGAACTGGCCCTGCATCTGCTGGGTGAGCTTGATAGTGCCGCAGGGTCAATCACCCTCACGCAGTGGACCCCGGCGCTGTTGTTTGAAGTGAAATCGCGTCGCCTCAGACTGCTGCGTATGAAAGCTACCCGCAGTGAAACCGATAAAGCACGGCTCCAGCCTGAAATGGATCAACTCCTGGCGGGTTTGATCGCACTCGATCCGGCAGGCAGTGCGGTGCTTTGCGGCTAATAACACCTGTCATACCTTTAACACTCCTCTATTCAGGTTTTTATGGACGATTTAACCCTGCGTTATTACGACGCTGAAATGCGCTACCTGCTGGAAGCAGGTGAAGAGTTTGCCCGTGCTCACCCCGAGCAGGCTGCAATGCTCAATCTCGATAAAGCGGGCGCGCGCGACCCCTACGTGGAGCGGCTGTTTGAGGGCTTTGCCTTTCTGATGGGCCGGCTGCGTGAAAAGCTCGATGACGATCTGCCAGAACTCACCGAGGGGCTGGTCAGCCTGCTCTGGTCGCAATACCTGCGCACCATTCCGTCGATGTCGGTGGTAGAGTTCACGCCGGACTGGCGCGAAATGAAAGAGCCGATGCGGATCGCGAAAGGTTTCGAGGTGCTTTCCAGACCCGTTGGTGAGAAGGGCACGCGCTGCCGCTACACCACCACCAAAACGATTGCCCTTCAGCCGCTGTCGCTGGAGCACGCCCGCCTGTCGACCGACCCTGACGGGCGCTCGGTTATCAGCCTGCGCTTCAACTGCAGCCAGCTTGCTGACTGGAGCCGGGTCGATCTCAGCCAGGTCCCGTTCTACTTCAACGCTGACGCCCCGCTGGCCTGCGCCATGCATGAAGCCTTTACCATGAACACAGCGCGCCTGTGGCTGCGGATACCGGGTGACAGGGAGAGAAGGCCGTTTGACGGCTATTTTACCGCGCTGGGGTTTGGTGATGATGACGGCCTGTGGCCGAAGAGTGACAGCAGCTTCAGCGGCTATCAGCTGCTGATGGAGTACTTTACCTTCCGCGAGAAATTTATGTTCACCGGCCTGCGTGGACTAGAGAGCGTGCTCTTCCCGGCGGAGCTTCCCTGGTTTGAAATCGACGTGGTGCTGGCAGAACGCTGGGCGCATGACTTCAGCTTTAGCGAAAAGCATCTGCGCCTGAACTGCGTGCCGGTAATTAACCTGTTCCCGCTGGAATCTGACCCGCTGACGCTCAACTCACTGCAGACCGAATACTTGCTGCGCCCGATGCGCGTACAGGATGGCCATACCGAGATTTACGCTGTGGATTCAGTGATCTCATCGAGTCAGCATACTTACGTGCCGTTTTCGAGCTTCCGCCACAAAGGCGGAATGATGCGTCATGAAGCGCCGGAATATTACTACCACACCCGTGTGCGCCGCGGCCCCTCTGGGCTGCATAACACCTGGCTGATCCTGGGCGGCGAAGCGTTTGATAACCACAGGGTACCGGAAGATGAAAGCCTGTCGCTGACGCTCACCGGCACCAACGGCCAGCTGCCGCGACGGGCGCTGCAAAGTACCGTGCTTGATACGGTGATGAAAACCACCTCGGCCAGCATCGCCGTGCGTAACCTGTGTGCGCCAACGCTGCCCTGTTATCCCCCGGCGCAGGACCGTTTTCACTGGCGGGTACTGAGCCACCTCGGCAGCGGATTCCTCTCCCTGATGAATAACGCCGAGGTGCTGCGCGGTACGCTGGCGCTGTATGAGTGGACTGACAGCGAGATGAACCGCCGCCGGCTGGAAGCCATTATCGACGTGAAGCACAGCGAAACCGAGCGCTTTGAGCAGGGTTATCTGGTGCGGGGGGTGCAGATTGAGGTGACGCTGGACAGCCACGGCTTTGCCGGGCGCGGTGACATCTGCCTGTTCGGCGAGATGCTGAGCCGCTTCTTTGCGCTCTATACCGACATCTATCTGTTTAACCGCCTGATTATCATCCTGCAACCAACCGGAGAGCGTCTGGAATGGGAAGAGAAGCACAACCGCCGCATTCCCGGCTGATCCCGCGGCTGGAAGCCGACCTTCACCGCATTAACTTTTATCGTTTCTGTCAGCTACTGGAGAAGCTGAATCCCGGCAGGCCGCTGATGGGATCAACCAGCCACCCCGCCGACGATCCGGTACGCTTTGCCCCCCATCCGGGGATGGGATTCCCGTCCAGTGAGCTGAAAGCCGTTGAATATGATGAGGACGATGAAAGCAAACCCCCGGTGATCCGTACCACCTTTATGGGGCTCTACGGCGTTGATTCTCCCTTGCCGACCGCCTGTCTCGATGACATCACTCTGCGCCGTGAAGGGCATGAGGCGCTACAGGGCTTTCTGGATATTTTCAGCCATCGCATCCTGACCCAGTTTTACCGTATCTGGCGCAAGTACTCTTACCCGGCCACCTTTGAGCCGGGCGGTACTGACAGCATCTCACAGTCACTGCTGGGGCTGGTGGGGCTGGGCATTCCGGGCACCGCAGAGCAGATCGCCACCCCGATATCCCGCTTTCTGGCGCTGCTGGGTGTGCTGCAGCAGCCGGGGAAAACCCAACAGGGGATGCAGGCGCTGGTGAACCTGCTGGCCCCGGATACTACCGTGATCGTCAGCCCTTACTGCCTTCGACCGGTGGAGGTCAGTCAGCCACTGGGCTTTTACGGTGATAACGATTTTCTGCTGGACGGCAATACGCCGCTGGGTGACGAAGCGATGGATGCGGGCAGCCAGCTGCTGGTTGCGCTTACCACGGATAACGAACAGGAGGCGCAGGGCTGGAAGCCGGATGGGCTGCTCTATCAGGATTTCCTGGTCATGCTGCGGGTGTACCTGGGCTGGCGCTTCAAAGCCCGGATTACCCTGACCGTGCCTGTCCGGTTACTGGCTGTGCCAGCGCTGGGCGAAGAGCCTTTCTGGCTCGGCATGAATGGCGTACTGGGCGCAGAAGGCGATGAGCTGCCGGCGGATATTCCTGAGACCTTTACGACAGAGCTGGGTTACTACACCGGACTGGAACCTGCGAAACCACAACAAGGAAACCGACGTGTTACGTACAAGTTTGACTAAAACGCGCTGGCTGCTGCCCCTGATGGCATTCAGTCTGGCTGGCTGCGGGGTGACCCAGGGGATCACCGAGGGGACCCAGTCGGCGTTTAACGCTGTTTTCTATAAAAAGATTAAGGTGCTGCACCTGGATTTCACCGCGCGTCAGGCGCTGAATACCGACGCGCGGGAGAATAACTCGCTGTCTGAGCCGGTAGTTGTGCGCATCTACCAGTTAAAAGACCGTAAAACCTTCGACAAAACGGTCTACCAGCAGCTGCTCCGGGAGGGCGATACCATTCTCAAAGCTGACCTGCTTGCCAGCCGCGATATCGTGATCAAGCCGGGCGGAGATGTGAGCCTCAATATGCCGATGGAAGAGGGGGCGCAGTTTGTGGCGGTGGCGGGGCTGTTCCGGCATCCGGACAGGATTAACAATACCTGGAAGCTGGTGATCCAGCGCGAAGCGCTCGATCCAGATAAGCCGCGCATTCTGGAGGCCGGTAATAACCATCTGACGCTGCAACCCTTTAAGGATGACTGATGACTCAGGAACATAATACGCCTTCGCTTTATGAAATGCTCACCGGCCATTTTACCGGCGGCCTTGCCCTCAATCAGGTCAGTGAGGAAGACCAGGTTATCCTGTCGGTACTGGACAATATGCAGCGTATCCTTAACTGCCGTGCCGGTACGCTGGCGCATCTGCCAGACTACGGCCTGCCGGATATGACTAAACTTCTCCAGAGCATGCCGGGAACGGCCCATGAGCTGATGGGTACCCTGTCGGCGGTCCTGCTCAAATATGAACCACGCCTGAAAAAAATAATCGTTGTCCTGCAGGAACAGAGCGTCCCCGGTGAGCTGCGCTATGCCATTGATGCAGAGCTTAAGGGCATTGGCCTCGTGCGCTATGGCACAGAGTTTATGCCAGAAGGGCGAGTTCTCCTGCGCCATCTTAAGCAACGGCACTATCTCGACACTGCAACCCGTCTGTAAGGCCAGATAACACCATGTCAGTAAAATCACAGTTCCTCAAAAAACTTCAGGCCAGAAAACCGACACCCGTTCCTGCCGGCAGTAAGAGCCAGACCGATATCGCTGAGTTTCGCCTGCGAATGGCGCTGCTTCAGGAGCAGATGGACGTGTGGCTGTCTGGTTCCGGTCTAAATGCAGAGACGTTTACGGCATCCGTCACGGACCTGCTGGTGGAGGGCGGCGCTTTTGATATTGCCGGTATTGTCCTGCGTTACGAGGACCGGGCCGTAACCTTTACGCCACTATTTTTGTACGGCCTGGGCGTTACCGGGTGCGTGGAGGCGGCCTTCAATACAGCAGGGCGCACAACTGCACTGGGGCGTTTATTTATGCGGTCAGGTAGGGTGAGCGACTGGACCCTTACTCCGCCTGGTGCATTACCCACGGCTGGAAAGATATTTGATGAGAGTGCGTTTTTTGAGCTGATTATCGCACTGCTGTCGTAACAGAAGCGGAATGAAGAGTGGTTATTTCGCCTGTTACTGGATGGCAGAAAACGTGGCGCACTATCAGAGCAGTGGGGTATGAAACTGGCACCTTATATTGAAAAAGGGCGTAAACAGCCTCCCATAAGCGCCTCAGAGAACGGTGAGACTTTACGATGGTTGCCAATATGGATTATGAAATACCAGAGGGTTTTCGGGACAGTTAGGGCTGAGGTTAATGCTCTATGTTGCGAAAGGCGATGCTTTTAAGGTCAAGAAACTGCTGGACGAACAACCCGAATCCACCGAAGCAGACCTGCATGAACCGCTGCGCCCGATTTTACGCAATCACTTCCAGCCGGCGCTGGCTGTCACTGATAGCCAGGCTGTTTAACAACAGCCGCTCACTGTTGCTGATGTACGATGATGCTTAGTCGCTCTACCGGCGGGAAAGGTCATTAAATTTTTCGCTGGCAAGTGTGGGTATCCAGGCGCAGGGGCGCACCTCCATTCTGCGGATTAACTACCGTAATTCGCGCCGCATTCTCAACTTTGCCTGTGCATTCTCCCGTGATTACTTCGAAAAAAATCATAATCAGGACGTTCCGCTGGTGCTCCCGGAAGCCTGCGGTGAGGAGGGCGATATTCCTGATATCGTCAGGTGCCAGAGCGCTGAGGATGAGGCACGCTGTGTGGTGGCATAGCTGAAGGAAAAACAGGCTGAGACAGGCCGCTGGGGCGACATGGCCGTGCTGTGTCCGACGCACTTTTCCGCTGATCAGCTGACCGCGTTAATGAAGCAGCATCAGATACCTGCCGCCGCCGGCTTCGCGCTGGCGGATAAAAAGCGCTATTCACACCGGGAAGATGTCGTCCATCTGTTGACCTTTCAGAGCAGTAAAGGGCTGGCGTTTCCTTTTGTCGCCGTTATTAATGCCTCTTTCGTCCACAAGGGGGCGGAGAGTGAGTCGGAAGCTATCCCGGCGCTATACGTAGCATTTACCCGCGCGACCCGTTCGTTACTGGTGACCTGCTACAAAGAAAACAGTATCAGCCGCCACCTGACCAAATTTACCGGCATGGAGCTGGAGGATGTACAGAATGACCGCTCATAAAACCATTAAAACCGGCGCCGATCCGCGCGCGCTGCCCGATTATGCCGCTCTGCGCGATGAGCTGAGTAAGCTGACTCATCCGGCGCGTCCGGATGTGGAGTGGCAGAAGGTTGAAAGGCTCTGCCTCGCATTGTTTGAGCAAAATGGCGTGGAGTTGCAGACGGCGGCCTGGTATACGCTTGCCCGTACTCAGCTGGCTGGCCTTGCGGGCCTGAATGAAGGCTTATCTGTTCTGGAGGCGCTAATCAGCTATAACTGGGGAACGCTCTGGCCGCAGCCGATACAGGCGCGAATGGCGATCCTCAGCGGCATGAGTTTGCGGCTGCAACAGCGCATACGCGTGCTGCCGCTGGATCACCGCGATCTCAGCCATCTCTACCTGGCAGAGCAGCAGCTTACCCGCCTGAGCGCTCACCTACAGCGTCTTGCGGTAAAACATCTCAGCCAGCTCGACAGCTTGCTCACCCTGATCCATAACGGCGCGGTTCGACTGGAAAACAGTGACAGCCAGTCCTGTTCTGACGCGCTTTTGTCGCCAGAGATCGCGCTGGATGCGCCAGACAGGGGCGGCGAAAGCCGCGCCGCCGAGGGCCCTGACAGCCGGGCTGCGCAGAAAAGGCAGACCCCAGGCGGGATAAGATGCATCTACGATCCGCAGTCGCAACCACAGCCCAACGTAACCGTTTTGACTTCGCGGCCCGCACCGGTAAAAGCGTGGGGCGCTTTCGCGGCCGGGATGGGAACCATGCTGATTGTGGGCGCACTGGCGGCTGGCGGCTGGTACGCTCTTCATCGTCCCGATCCGCTTCGTGCTCAGCTTGCCGCATCGCTGGCACCCTTACCCATACCCCTTACGGCTGCGCAACGGGACAGGCTGGGAGAGCAGGCTGCATTGCTACCAGACGGGATCGGTGAGACGCAGCAGCAGCTTATCCGGCTGGGGAAACTTTCTCCCGACTGGAGTGTGGAATACAGCCAGCAGCTGATCGAGCAGGCTCAGGCACTCTGGCCGCAGCAGGCTAACCCTCTGGCGTTGAGCTGGCAGCAACAGCTTAACGCCACTGCCTTGCCGACGGATCAGCTGAATGGATGGCATCAGGGGATGATGAAGCTACAGCAGTTGAGCGAGCGGCTAAACAAGCTGGATGAGCAGAAAGGCAAATATATAACGGTCAGCGAACTGAAATCGGTCATCTTTTCCAGCATACAGTCTTTTAATCAGAGGATACCTGCTGAAGAGCAGCTGCGTACTCTGTCGCAAACCCCAGTCGGGCAGCCTTTACCCGCTGCGGAAAAAACAGCGCTTGAGACGCATCTGAAACAGCTTATCGCGCGTTATGCCGTGATAAAGCAGGGCGCCGCAGGCCAGAGCGGGCAGTAAATCAGCCGCATTTTATACATCGCCCCGGGTTTAACAGATATCTCAGCGTCATTTTTGATGGCTTAAAGAGATGCCATACGCGGTAAAGGTTATTCTGCAGAAAGCACAGAGGCAGGTAACAAACACAATTCTTATAAGCGCATTCAGGACAAGCTGAATTCATTCCTGGAGAAAGCATCTTGCTACAGCTGCAAGAAATAAGCCCGGAACCGCGGCGCAAGAAAAGATAGTCGCTGACGCAGAAAGGAAGATAGCCAAAACCTCAGCATGGAAGGAATTCTTCCGCACGCTGCCAAAATCAGAGAAGCAGAAGAACGCTGCCGGATTTCGTCTTTATTACGTCCCTCCCAAAGTTACGGCATACCGGAATACCTCACCGCATCTCCTACGCGCCTTATTGGCTCGCTCCATTGCCCCGCGATCTTCGAACCGATGCAGCACTTTTAAAAGTATCATCGGTTCAATCTCATCCATCGCCATCTTTCCTGTACAGGGAAGGATGTCAGCATTAAACATGCGCTGAAGCTCCAGCGCATATCCTTCCGACCGGACCTGACGCTTGTGCTTGACCACTCTTTCTAGACAGAGGAAAACGTATCAGGCTCCTTTTCCTGCTGGCGTTTTTGGGTTGCCGGGTTAAGTCCGATTGCCAAATCACGCCTGACCTCAGGCGCAATCTCCGGGTACTTACCCAGCGTATGTATCCTTTCTTTCCAGTCTAACTGACAGGAAGCTGCCAGACCTTCTTACCCGACGCGGGGATGTAGCGATAAAGCCCGTTGCCGTCTGCAATCCTGTACGGCTTATCCCTGGGCTTCGCAGCGTCTATCTGCTTAATGGTGAGCATGGGGTAAAATTCTGGTGGGTAAAATACGTTTACCCGGAATTTACCCAGACAAATGTCAGGCTATCAACGAACTATAATGAACTCAGACGAACGGTAGCTATTGATGGTAGCTGCTTTTTAGAAGGTTTTACGAACTGCTTCGGAGGGAGACGAACTGCTAAATGGCGTCAAAGTAGGAAATCCCATCCGAAAGCTGGTGCTGATCAAGCTTGCAGATAATGTCAATGATAAAGGCGAGTGCTTGCCTCCCTATCAGCATATTGCTGACCAGTGCGAGATCGGGCGGTCCACAGTCAAAGCCCATATCAGAACTCTGGAGGAAATGGGGCTAGTACGACGTGAGTACCGTAAAACTGGAGACCTCAATCAATCGAATCTCTTCCATGTCACATTCGATAAATTAACCCAAAGCGCTAAAGCCAGTAGTGGGGCAAATAATGACCTAGGGCAGGATTTGACCGAGGGGGTAGGGCAAATCATAACCGGGGTGGGTCAGGATCTGACCGAGGGTGGGGCAGGAGTTGTCCCAGGGGATGGGGCAGGAGCTGCCCCCAGAACCAGTCACTTTTTTGAACCAGTCACAGAATCTCAAAACATAACACCCGCCGCTGGCGCGACGTACGTGACGAAAACGGGATTATCTCGTTACGCTTTCGAAGGCAGGGTGGTGAAGCTGAACCACGCAGACTTTGCATCGTGGCAAAAACTCTACTCGAGCGTTGATTTGCTCTATGAGCTGCAGAAACTCGACATTGAGTTTTCACATGAGCGGCCAAAAAGCTGGTTTATCACAGCCAGCCAGAAGCTCAGCTACCAGAACAAACAGGCCGTACTCCGCGGAGCCGGGCAGGTGAGTCCGCCTGCTCCTCACTGCAACGACCTGAGCGAATGGGAGAATAATTTCCTGTGAACAGTTCCTTTTCAGCCAAAAGCAACCGGAATGCCAGCGCGCGCTCAGTTACTGCCGGATGCCCATCCCGGTCAGCAGAGCGGGGCGTGCACAAAGCCGTTGAACAGCTGGTGGATATTCTGTTCAGCAACCTCAGGCAGCTGTTCCCTGCGTCAGTCAGCACGGCCCTGAAAACTCCGCGTGACGAAGCCGCGGCGAAACGGCAGTGGATTGCGGCTTTCGTGGAGAACAGCATTACTTCGAAGCAGCAGCTGTCGGCGGGGATGAAACGCGCTCGCGCCAGCGGCTCGCCGTTCTGGCCCTCACCGGGTGAGTTTATCCAGTGGTGCAAACGAGACGATTACAGTGCTGTCGGCTTGCCGGATGAAGACGAGCTCTACGACATGGTGATGAAATATTGCGCCCGACGGGGCCTGTATGAAACTCCTGAAAAATATCCCTGGAAGACTAACGCGGATTACTGGATGGTCACTGGCCTGTACAGCACAATGCGGGCGCAGGGGCTGACGGAGCAGGAGCTGCGCGTGAAGTGTCGCGGCGAGCTGGGTAAAATGGCCGTGCGCATCCGGTCTGGTGAGCAAATCCCGGCACCGCGTGTGCAACTGGAAAAGTTTTACGTGCCGGTCAGCAACGAGAAGCCCCTGAATCACGTGGCGCACCTGAAGGCGCTAATAAAGTCGAAAAGAAGCTCCTCATGGCCAAAGTGGCACAGCTCATTCAGACGCCTGCGCTCACGGAGCAGGCCCGGCAGATGATCTCGCTGAAAAGCAGGGGGCGATCCCAGACGGGTATCCGGACCGGCTAGCCGTAATCAGTATGCTTGAGTGGGAAGCCCTCAGCTTGATTTCCCTAACCGGGGTAGAAGTTGTTCAGGGAAGCTTTGCTGACTTTGGATTGTGACAAAGGGATCAGTGACAACTGAAATGAACGAGGTAATTGCCATATTGTGACTCAATGACAAACTCTTCGTGCAGGGAGCCATACCACACTGGTGGGCTGGTGATGAGGCTAAAGAACAGGGGAGCACCGGTCATTTCATTGAGATCATCTATAAAATTAGTGAGGAGGTTTTGCTTGAGCGATGAAGGCAGAAGCTGGGTATCCGTATGCTCAAAGAACCATGATGCCACTGTTTCCATAAATATTTTTTGAGAACATGCTCTAAGTTGTGGATGCCAGTATGCTGCCGGAAACTTATCTGTGACAGACGAATGATACATCTCTAAGGACGTCAGCAAACTGTCGCTTTCCTCAAGTTTAATCACAAAATAGTCAGACACGCGGTTTGCCGTATCATTCATACAGCCTACAGCCCGCATAAACCCTGTAAGTCGTTCCGCATACTTATCCATCTTTCCTCTTTAAGCGCGTAGCCATATATAAGTCCAAAAATAAGACTTCATATAAAAAGTAACGATTCAGCACACTACAACATTTTTTCTAAGCGTACATGTTAGATAAAGTGAGAGGGGCAATAAAAGTTTAAATCACTTCCGACTGACTAAAAGAAGCTGCCAGAGCAAAGTCCGCTTCTGGCAAAGAGCGAGCTGGCATAGTTCCTTTGGGCATGCGCGTGCAGTGGCCGCTGAAACTGGCTCAGAGGCTGGTGTAGGGACGCCAGTATAAGGTGAGCAAAGCATCACGGCGTTAATGTGATACCTGATATGTCCTATGAGATTCCAGAGGGATTCAGAAGCGGGTAGAGTGAGGGTTTTTCGGCTCTGAATCAGTGTGTTGAAGAAGGCGACAGCCTAAGGTGAAGGTCCGCTTTGAGCGAAGAGCGGACCTTCTGCTCATTTTCATGTTTATCGGTAAGCAGTATAAGGATTTTGAAGTTTGGGTAGCTTTATCTTTCTATTGATAACCACCCGTAACTATCATCGGGAAATAATTCCATTGGAAAGAAGAAAAGAGTAAAATTTATCAAAATCAATATCGGTTGGGAGGTTTGATCTTAAAAGTATAGACCTTAGAACTCTTTTTCTTTTTCTTATATCTACAGGCACTCTATATAACGAATGCTTGCTATTTTCCACCGTACTCCGCAGTCTTTTTTTAAACGTGTCTTCACTATAATTTGTTGTACTGAGTGCCGCATCATAAGTAAAAATTAAACACTTTAAAACGCTGTAGATGTTTATAGAATCTTTGATTGGTAATTTTATTTTCTCACCCAAGATTTGTGTAGGTATCTCAAAAACACCTTTCACGGGATTTCCATTGGTTGACAACTCTGAAATGAGCGCATTTTGCTTATTTACAATAGTCGTTGTAACAACCCCTCCTGAATGCACCAAATTATTTCTTATGCTCTTGAAGTATGTATAAATTATTAACAAAGAATTTAGACGCGGCCACGCATTTGCTTTGTGTTTTGTTAAGGTTGGTAATATTTCATCATTTAAGTAATTGGATTTGTTTGATTTAATATAGTCTATACAATCAATGTATGTTTTCTGATTAGTTGTGCCTGGTAGGTAGGGACATTGTAAAGCTTTTGGAAACCAAGCCTGACTTGATGGAACTGTATAGGAGCAAACTCGTTCTATCCAAGTTTCGAATAATGTGCAAGCATTAAAAATTAGATTTGAACTGAATTTATATTCGTGTTCTTGCCAGTCCATACTGATACATAACGTTTTTAAGTCAACACGGCCAGGTAATTGTAAACCTGAGAAAAATTTCTCATATAATTCTTTATCAGATGTATCTGGATAACAACTTTTGAACCCTCGCGTTTGCCACCATAATTCTCTCAAGCCAGCGTAACTTGCCCAAGTGAAAGAAAAAAAATCCCCCATTTCATCCGTTACACTCTGAGTTTCTTTAAAAAAGACAGCAGCACTTATAGTCATATAATCTCGTCTACATTCTTTTGATAACCACTAGAAATAAAGAAATTTATATACTTCCATTGAAGTTTAGCTCAAAACACTTATTAGATGCTAGCAGTGATTGCATTACCTAATCCTGAGCATTTTGTAAGCAACCTACCCAAGAATACTAAGCATTATTGGATATCTGTTCTAACGAATGACAACGTCTTCTCCTAGCACAAAGCTGACATTAGTATCTATACCTGACCTCTCACTTAGACTCCGTAAAGGGGCAGCATCGTCAGCCTTTGGCCTAATTGTCTGAAAAGGCTGTAAGCTGACTGTCGACCAGACGCAACCGGGTAACATGTCATAACGAATTAGCGGCTGCCATTCGCACGCTAGCTAATCACCATTTTGGCCCTCACCGGGTGAGTTTATCCAGTGGTGCAAACGAGACGATTACAGTGCTGTCGGCTTGCCCGATGAAAATGAGCTTTATGGCATGGTGATGAAATACTGCGCCCGGCGAGGCTGTATGAAACTCCTGAAAAATATCCCTGGAAGGCTAACGCGGATTACTGGATGGTCACTGGCCTGTACAGTCAGATGCGCTTAAAGGGTCTCAGCGAATCAGAGTTGCGTGGAAAATGCCGCACCGAACTCCATAAGATGGCCAAACGGATTTTGGCAGGCGAATTCATTTCACCGCCACGCCTTCAGGTAGAAAAGCTCTACGTGCCAGCCAGCACCGAAAGGGCAGTCGAACATATTAAGCAGTTGAAGGTTTTGCTCAAAGCAAATGGTACAAAGCAAAAAGGCGACAAATTGGTATGAGTAGGTAGCGTATCAGCCTCTGAGGGAATGCATCGCTGTTAAAGCCCGGACAGGTCATGCTAAAACCCATGTGACGTTTCATCTATGGTCAGGAAGAACTCTCAATAGTTACGGTTGAAGAATTAAAAGTTAAGTATCTGGGCGCAGAAGTTGCTCAAATGGGTGATAGTCCGGAGTTAGCCAGCGAGCTCACAGAACTGATTAAAAGCGGGATAAAAATGGCATCCAGCGGATCGTTTACCTCTGACCAGAACGAAAAATCTGCGGTAAAGATTGGGAGCTATGCCATCATCCTTAATGGCCAGAACGTCCCGGTCTGCGTCACTTGGCTTATTTTGATGCGATTTGTACGTTTTTGTGATGTTACTGTGGAGTTCGCTCGCAAAGAAGGAAAGAGCGATTTAATCTTTAAATATTGGCAAAAAGAACATCAGTAGTTTTTATTTGGTGAAGGACTTTTTTCTGACGATGTGGAGCTGGTCGCTGAAGAGTTTGAGCTGTTTGAAGTGCTATAAGACGCTATAAATTATCTGGCGTCTTAAGTTATGACTTTGGCAGATGGCACTGAGCCAAAAAACGGTGTCGAACCATCATCAATAAGATCCACTAACCAGCCGTGTCAATTTACGGCGCTGAGTGACGCTTAATAATTTATGTGTAAATCATCTCATAAATAACATCAACCTATAAAAAGGATTGTAAAGGTGTATTTATAACCCGTAAACGGTATTTATGGAACAATACACCTTCTCATGACATTGATAAACTGCATTCATGTTATAGTTTTTTAATGCCTGTTCAGCTTCATTAAAATCTGACACTAAGCGAACATTGATTTGCTTGGGTAACAAATTATAAGCCTCACGGGCACCTTTTATATTAATTAAAGGTTCAGGTGAATTGGCTATCAGTAAATCTAATTTTACAAGTGCAAATTTTATGAAGCAGTTGGTGGTGAGATTAAATGCCATTATTAAACTCCCATCTTCACCATCAGATAAATCAACAAATGAACGGTCGCTAAGGCATGCTTTTTTATCAACGCTTCCTTCGCCAAAATTATAAACCCATACAGCTGTCATTACTGACTTATCTGTAATGAAGTTAGCGATCAAATCGTCCAGCATAGTACGGCCATTACCGGAGGCATCCATTAGTGAGAGAAATATGACTCTCATCCATTGATAATATTCCTCTTTGCTCACACCAAATGTTTTACATATTCGAGAAATGCCCTCATCATCTCTTCTCTCTAACTTTTCATACTCATCTTGAAGTGTTTCATCAATCGGGACATAACTCGCTAGCGAACCAAAAGTATTTAATGATTTTTTAATATTAAAAGGGTTTCGAATGAAGTTTAAAAACTTCAATGATAGTATGTCAAATATTTCATCAATCAAATCCTTATTCTTTGCATTTAATTTATCCATGAATGATAATGTGGATCCCTTTATTCTTTCCTCATATTTGGAAAAAGATTTTTCAAAATTCTTTCTAACTCCTTCATCCAAAAAATCATATGTATAAAGATCAGTGAATGATAGGGTATGTTCAATATTCTTCCCTTTAACTTTTTCTAAATTAATCTTGCAGTTCTCTCTATCCTCAAGCAAGAATGAATAAATTTTTTTTCCATTGCCATTTATCGAATTAAATCTTTGCTCTACTTGTGATATATAATGCTGATTCTTTGTTTGGTTTTCGTAGCTCATGTTTTCTTCATTGTAAGTGGGGGATGTTAGTAGTTTAATGATTTGGGCCTGTAAACTACAGATGATACCCTTGGGGTTTCTGGATGATCTATAGATATAATTTTTTAAATAAATTTTCAAGATGGAATTAAAAAATTAGGCGATTTTTAATATTGCATGCACTAACCTTCCCCCTTTCCACCAATACACAGCGACATTATTAATATTTTACCTAGCGCTGTTAAGATACTTCATGAAGAAGCGTTTCTGCGACACTCATATGCTTTCTCCATAAGGAGAAAGCTGGGTGTTGGCACGGGAAATATGTTGCATGCACACCATTCACTATGCACGAATTATTTGCACATGAAAAGTCTGAGTGGTTAGCACTGCATTAGAGTAAACCATGCATTTACCTAGGAGAAAAGAAGGCCCGTTTGAGGAAATACTCCCTAATGACCATGCTGGAAAAGGGGGATGCTTATGCTAATTCGAGTCCTACAGTTTTAACTACAGCCTGAAAGCTGTAAGCCATCAGAGAGGGGAAAGGCCTGTCACTTTCGGTACAGCACTGAATGCTTGGGGTATGGGTATTTATACAGCTTAAAAATATGATAAATTAGAGCTAATGGTAGTCAGAATAAACTAAGCGGTGGAGCATATGGGCAACAAATTCAAGGTGATAGATCTTTTCTGTGGGGCTGGCGGTCTATCGACCGGGTTTTGTCATGGAGAAATGTCTGCTCATTTTGAAAGCATTCTTGCAATAGATAGTGATGCTGCTGCTATAAAGACTTACAACGCAAACTTCAACACACATGGCATCAAGGCCAATATTGAAGAGTGGATTGCTTCTAATGAGATCCCGTCTGCCGATATCGTGATAGGAGGACCACCATGCCAGGGGTTCAGCCTGCTTAACAAAAACAGGGAAGGGGATCATCGCAGAGCTCTCTGGGAACCCTACATGGACATCATTCAGCTTTCTGGCGCTAGCGTTTTTGTAATGGAGAATGTTCCAGGCCTGCTTAAAAGCGATGAGTTTGCCGATATTACTGCCAGAGCTGAGTCAATGGGTTTTATCCTGCTGAACCCAAAAGTGCTTAACACTGCTGATTATGGTGTGCCTCAGACCAGGAAAAGGACTATAGCTATAGGCATCAAACGCGAAAAGTTCAACCTGGACAATATTCCGGCTTTCCCGCCAGCACCTACACATCTGGCACCTGAGAAAGCTGGCATGCTTCCTTCGTGGATTTCTACCCGTGAGGCGATTGGTGATTTACCTGAGCCTGTAGGAACTGAAATTCGTGATGAGCTGCCGCCGTTAAACCTTCACTTTGGCCGTAATCCTACGGAGCTTTCGAAAGAACGCTATCAGGCCGTGCCTCCTGGCGGTAATCGATTTGATCTGCAGAGAAATCGTCCGGATTTGACTCCTGCCTGCTGGGTCAAGAAAACTTCAGGCGGGACTGATTTGTTCGGGCGTCTCTGGTGGGAGAGACCTTCGGTGACTATACGTACAGAGTTCTTCAAGCCCGAAAAAGGACGTTATTTGCACCCAGATCAGCATCGGCCGATTACACACCGTGAAGCAGCAAGGCTAATGTCATTTCCTGATGATTTTGTGTTTTTGGGCTCTAAAACTGAAGTAGCACGCCAGATTGGAAATGCTGTTCCTCCTGTCTTTGCTGGAAAAATTGCTGCATATGTGCTTGATGTGATGCGTGCAAAGAAAGAAGATGTACTATTAACTAAAAAACAAAACGCTGCTTAAAGGATAGAGGTTTATGGACGAACAATACGAAAACGGTACTGTTGCTTTTGCAGAAGCTCGTAAAGAATTCCATGCTCAGCTTCTTTTGAATACGCTGACCATTAACGCCGCAGGCGTAGTGAGTAATGCCGATAGCAGTAACAATAACAGTAAATTGATAGCTCGTGAAATTGCCCGTTTGCTGCAGGCTGAGACTATAGGCGAAAGAATTGCTGGCCAAACCTCAGGTAATCAGTTCGAAAGCATCTGCGCTCAGTTTGTTGAAAAGACATTTCTGAAGCTTGGTCACCTAAGACCAGGTAAATGGAAAGTCCAACAAGTTTCAGGACGTAACCGCCTTGAAATAGCGAAGTATGAACAATATGCCCACCTGATAGCTTTGGATAAAGCAGCCAGAAGTGATGCTCAACTTGCCGCTGCTTTGGGAAGCGACTACACAATCACACCTGATATCGTGGTTGCTCGTGAGCCTGAGCATGATAGCGTTATCAACAAGCCTGAACTAATCGTGAATGATTCGGTCACTTTAATGTCAGGTCTTCGCGAATCAAATGGCGGTAGACCGTTACTGCATGCGAGTATTTCCTGTAAGTGGACAATAAGAAGTGACCGCGCGCAGAATGCCCGCTCTGAAGCACTCAATCTGATGAGAAATCGTAAAGGTACTCTTCCACATATCATGGTCGTCACTGCTGAGCCAACCCCTAGCAGACTTGCCTCTATTGCTTTGGGAACAGGTGATATTGATTGCGTTTATCACTTCGCTCTTTATGAACTTCAGGCTGCAGTTGAGCATCTCGGCTTAAATGATGCAGCCGAGATGCTGGCGGTCATGGTTGACGGGAAGAGGCTGAAAGATATTTCAGATTTGCCTCTGGATCTTGCTATCTGAACCTGAATTTACTGGCTTATATGTTTCTGAAATAATATAGGCTAGTACTTTCGCATTATAGTGCTAGGTGATAAGAATGAACTTTCCAACACCCTGGAGCCTAATCGGTAAGATTATTAAGTGGGGGTGGGATAAGCTTACTCGCTTTTGGTTACTTAAAACTTACAAAAAATCTCATGAGTTTAAACAAAAACGACTGCGCTTAGGTGCGCGCTGGGAAAAACTTGGAGAGCACCTTGAATATTCTTTAAGACTATCTAATCCAGCTGATCATGGAAAAATAAAATCGAGAGTGGCTTTTCGTTCTCCAAATGGTTTAATTAAAAAAGCCAACATGTTTTTTGAAGCAAGAGGTAGCGGGATTCGTTATCAGCAAAGAATTGAGCTAGCAAACGTTAATGAAAACGCTCTTATTGTCACCCTTGATCAAATTCCTCAGGATGATTTGTTAGAGTCATCTGAGCGTGGGATTTTCTTTACCATAGAAGAAATACAATTTTTGGAATGCCAGGTAACACTTTCAAATGGTCATCATTCGACAGTCTTTGATTCTATCACTTCTTACCTGACCTATAACTGGCTACTGAATGATAAGTGGAAACGCTGCTGGGGCATGTTGTGGAATTGCAATGCAATCGAAAATGCAAAAGTTGAAATTTCACATTACTGGCGCTGGCGGCTGGGAGATTATCGACATTTCGTCTTTTCCTCTCATGGCGAAAAAGGCATTGCCATAAAGGGAAGGGTTTATAAAAGGCTGTGTAGGATACTGATACATCCCTATGCACTAACTATTCAGTTTTGGTTAGCTATTCATTCAGGATGTTATAGTTTAGGAGATGGGAAGTTAATTCGAAAAAGGAAGTTTTTCAAAGCACGGTAGGCTCTGTGTTTCTCGGGTTTTAAAATCATTTTTTAATCCCGCAGATTTAAGAAAGGAAGGCCAATATTATGGCATCGAATAAGAATCAACATTTTGTACCGCAATGCTATTTAAAGCGTTTTTCACATGAAGGTTCTAATAGCTCAATTTGCCTCTACATTTATTATAGGAAATACTTTATTACAAATGCATCTATAAAAAGCCAATGTTCAAAGAGCTATTTTTATGGTGAGGATTTAAAACTTGAAAAAGCTCTTCAGCCTATTGAAGGGAAATATTCAAAACTTGTGAAAAAGATTGTCACTCCTGGATATAAGTTAAACGAAGCAGATTCTGATTTTTTGCTGGATTTTTGGTTACTGCAACATATGAGGACTGAGGCTGCGTCTAGGAAATATGTCGAAATTGTTGAGGGTATGACCGATAGATTTGGGATCGATGATTTTAAGGTAAAACTAGATGAAGCCGTCCTCGAATCAATGAGATCGTTTATTTACACGCGCCATATCATAAAGGATATGAAGGTGTGTCTTGTTAAAAATAAATCGAAAAAAAGATTCTATGCGTCTGACGATCCTGCCATACATACAAACAAATGGCATTTCATTGATGAAAGAGCTAGAGGAATGTCCTATGGTTTAAGTTCAGCAGGTAATCTATTTTTTCTTCCTCTAACTCCGAGCGTGTTGATGATGGCTTATGATTCTGATGTATATGATTTAAGGCCGAACGATGGTTGGGTTAATACTAGAAATGGAAGAGATATTGACTGTTATAATTATTTTCAGTTACTTGCTTGCAACGGTAATGTCTATACTGGCCATGCTTCCGATAAGGTTGACTTGGAGCGTTTGCATAAGGATGTCGAGTCGATTAAGTCGCCAATAAAATTCAAAATTAATTACGCGATTCTTGATAATGATGAAAATGGTTATGAAAGATATAAGGTTGTTGACAAAAATGAAGCTGGAGAGCATAAAAAAGCATTGGTGCATACTCAGTCGATCAGAACATATCCCCCTGAATGGCCGATGCAGATTAAGTGGAAAAATAAAGGCTTTGTTATAAGTAACGGAAGTGGCATCGGTTATATTAGACCTTTCATTGCTGAATCCGTTTATACCGATATAAATGATTTTAAGAAAATAAATGCTAGGTAAAAAATTATGGAGAATTAATAAAGATTCTTGTTTTTTTTGTGATGTATTTGGTTGAGGAGACATTTTGTCGTATTTTTCTCTGGGGCGTCAATCACTATATGAGCTAGTTTGGTCAAAACCAACGAAATTCATAGCTATAGATCTTAATATGAGCGAGTCCCAACTAATTACCCGATGCGCTCATAAAGAAAAAGAGGCGGTTATATTAGAAAAAGCACGTCGGAGTACTTACTGAATTCCTGCTGATTCATCTTTTTTTGTTATTAATATTCGCTTATGAAGCAAAGCAGATTAGCGCTGTTTCTTTAAGTCGTACAGGCGTAGATAGCCTAAAACTGGCTCAGCGGCTGATGGGGGGAAAATTCAAGGTAAGCAAAATCCTACAACGTGATGTTAACGTGACACCAGATTTATACTGTTAAATTCCGCGGGAGCGAATGTATCAGGGGGTAATATCAGCCATGGACGAAAAGTGAACTGTGGAAATATTTGGGTTATAATTCTGGGTTGTATTTTTTTTCAGGGGTGTGTCTTGCAGAAATTCGCATCATAAAATAGATGTTGTTACCTTTGAGTGATTAAATAAAAGTCTGGGGTTTTTTAAAAAAATATGGCATCATCAATCTGTAAATTCATCGGTACGGTTTCAAACGTTTACTTATTCTCAATTCGGAATTCCGCATTAATATATTCGCTATAAGCTGATCAAATTTTGAATATGATTGGCTAGGAGGGGGTTAACGCGGCCGTCAGATTCCCCCAAAGGAATACCTTAAATATTTACTTCTTCGACTTAATGTGTCGTAGCAGATCTGGGGATACATTCATATTGTATTTCCTGTACTGTTCGATACTATGCGCAGAGCTCACGTTTGAAAGGTATTCGTCATCTTTTGGTGTGAGCTTAATAGTATTAATTGTTATAGAGAAGTCTGCCTTGTAAAAATTTATTTTATCATTTTGTTTTTCAAGTAAATTTTCAATATCATCATCAAAATTTACTGATTTGCTTTTTTGTTTTTTACTATTCTTAATTGAGAATGGATTCAGTCCGGATGAATGTAAAAACATCACATCTATGTAAACACTTGGATGTTTTTGTGAAAATTGAATGATGGTTTCTTGGCAATATTTACAAGGAATGCGCTCGGTTACTAATAATAGTTTCCCTTTTTTTATTCCAGAGTTAGTGATGATATTGGAAAGGTAATTCAGAAGAAGGTATTCAGAATCATGATTCCTTTCGGATTTAAATTCAGGGGTTAAGGTGCTGTATATTTTTTTTTCATCAGAAATTCTTTCAATTCTTATGTCGCCATCTTCAGTGGGTGTTAAATTTATCGTATCATCATTGAATAAATTAAGAGCATCATTTATTGATTCTTGAATCTTGAAGCTCCCAGCTAAAGTATTTAATCCATAAAATATAGAGTCGTCAGCTGAAAATGACATCACTCCTAAATTACCATTTAAGAGGTTGAATTTCTTGTCTGCATGAATACTTGAAATATTAGTGTCATTTTGTATTAAAATTGTTGATGCATCTCTTATCATTATTAATTTGTTCAAGGTTGTAGTAAGGTAATTAAGGTAGAACATTGTTTCTGTTACTTTTATGGCGCTATTTTTAGGTTTGAAAATCCCTGGCGTGCTTTTCTTGTCTACAAATACTTCTGATAATTTATGCATTGTTGTTTACCTTATGTTATGAGGGCATGAATCAATAATGTAGCCGGAATTGATAAAGGTGCAATAGTAAACTAAAAAACTTTTAGTAAACGTCACGACTTACTTTTCAACTGCATCTGCTCACGCCTGTATATTTGATTCTCAACTGGCGTTAGCGGCCTGTAAGATCCCGAACGATATGAAACTGCCTGCGCTGAAGGCTCATTTGCGGTAAAACGGCGGTCAAAGTCCAGATCCACACCATTAAGTTCAGCCATCATCCTGACATACCCTCTCAGCATATTTTCCTTGAATCTGAACCAGCCTTTTCTTCCTTCAAGTGCGGGAATAATGACCTTACCATAATCATCTTTTTTCAGTTTTGAAAACTGCCGGTCAAATTGTTTACTCTCAAGCTGACTGTAGCCTCGCGCTTCACAAATGTGACTGTACGAGAAGAAGATGGTTTTCTTTTCCCGCTGCAAATCGCCAGAGTCGGCCATAGCCCACAACATATGGTGAAAGTACTCAGGCCGGCAGTGGGTTGCCTGCACATAATCGTATTTCAGTGTTTCAGCAACGGAGCTAACGGCATCCTGAAGGCCCTCCAGAAAGAGTGCCTGGTCGATCTGCTTCACTTTTTCATCTTTAGAGAATGCGCACTGAAGGATTTTTTCGCACAGCAGATGAACATAGTGAGGATAGCCATCGCTGAGTCCGGAAATTTTGAATTTCACATCCTCACTGAGCTTGAGATCAAACTCACCAAAGGCCCTGTCGATAATTTCATCCCTTCCGCTCCAGGGTAATGCCTCAAGAGGCGTTTGATGAATTTGCCGTTCACTGGAAAGATGTCCTCCAATCAGTGAGTGAAGAGAGTCACTGATACCCGTAAAGATAAGCTTGATTCTGAGGTTCTGGTCGCCAAGGGCTTTTATGAGCCTCCCGAAGTTCTTCCTTTCTTCTGCACTTTCAAGCTGATCAAACTCATCGATAACAATATGCGGAACAGATGAGTGCTTTCCTGACAGGGTGGACAGTGCCATAACGGCTGATGAAACAGAATTTACCTCATTTGACTGAGGCTTTTCAGTTGTCTTATGCTGCGCTGACAGACCTGTACCCAGCAGGCTTACACTGGCACCCCAGGTCGTTTCAGAAGCCGGTTCAGCAGCGATTTTTGCCTTGAGCAAGATGTCATTCACTATTGTGCTGAGCGTTGAGGCAGGTTCACAGCCAACAAAAATCGGGTCATTTTGTGTCTGCAGCTTAACAGCTACAGTCTGGGCCAGTGAAGTCTTGCCCACTCCACGGTCACCGTAAATGAAAACATGACGGCCATCAGCATAAAGCGCCGCTTCAATTTCATTAACCTGCTTCTCCCGGCCAAAAAGCATTTCAAAGGAGGATATGGGGGCCGAAGGGCGGATAACTTTATTTAGCTTTTCGTAAAATTCCTGGCTGGAGAGGTTCTGAATAGTCATGAGTATTCCTTGAGAGGTAAGAGAACTCCAAGCTATGCATCTTATGTTGAAATAAAAATCCTATACCCAAAATCCGGAATCGCTGAAATTCCGCAACATAAATTTCATTGTACCTATAACTTAGTGCCTTAAAAAGTCTTTGCTGATAAACAGGATGTGAGATAATAAGCATCGTTCAAAATTCATAGGATTATAAGTCAATACAGCGCCAGTTTCTTTATCTGTTCGTTTCAGTACCGGGGGTATGATGCGCGATATTCAACAAGTGCTTGAACGATGGGGAGCCTGGGTTGCTGATCACCATGAAGCGGTCTGGTGGCCATCAGTCGCTGCCGGGTTTGCTAGCATCATCCCGACAAAAATTAAAAGACGCCCGAAGTGCTGTGACGATGACGGAATGATTATCTCTGACGTTATGGCCAGACTGCACTGTAAGTATCCGGTCGCACATGACCTGATTTTCGATTACTACATCTTTGGCAAAACATTTATGCAGCTGGCATGTGAGCATCATTGCTCTGATACGCACATCGGTAAGAAGCTCCAGAATGCTGAGGGTATGGTTGATGGCTATCTGATGGCACTAGATGTCAGGCTTGAAATGGACGCCGATGTTTGGCGGAAAGTTAAATCCTAAATATCTGAAATAACCAACTGCCTTATGGGTATATCACAGCATTAATCGAGAGGTGATACATTATTTCATTATATAAAACTAAAAATATACGTTTGGCCAGTTAAATAGCTTATTTAGGCAAAGCTTGCACCATTGCTAAAAGACGCTGATGCATAAAGATAGCTTCCCAGATTGAATCCTGCGTATCACCATCCCAGACCAGGCAAACGGCAAGCTCTGCCCGGAACAGCTTTAGTCTGATGTGGATTGCTGCTACTTCATCCCGATGACACTTTTTTGCAATTAACGCGAGTTCTTCATCAGTGATGCGCCTGTACGATGATTGAGCATCGCGAATTCCTTGAAACAAGCGAGATAATTTATCCATGTTCAGCCTGTGCTTTGTGGGAAAGGTTTGTTCAATGCCTTCACTGATGCAAAGCGAGTGATTCAGGAACGCAGGAGTCACAATAAATCTCTTAAAATCCCTGGGCAATGCTCATCAGCTGAGAACACCAGCGGCTGAAATTAGAGTACATGCAGAATATCACTACTGAAGGCTTTACGATCGTAAAAAAGCAAATATCATGCTAAGAGTGCTATTAGAATCATGAAGCTTAATGCATTAGCAAATCGTTTTCATTATTACCGCTGCGAGCGTCGGCAGTATCCTACCGACGCTCTCTCTGCCGATGTTTAACTGAGCGTTAAATACCGGAAATCTTTTCCTCGCAAGTCGTTGTACTTATCTGTCATACGCTGATATTTATGGCCCAGTAGTGTGCGAGTATCTATGCCCTGCACTCGATAAAGTCGCTCAGCCAAAGAGCGCTGTTCACGGAACGGCGGTGCAGTACAGCCGGGAGGAACTGACAGCTCGCAGCACTCACGACAAACTTCAAACCACTGCGACAATGACCAGGTGTTAATGCGCTTTCCTGAGTCCGTTTGCAGCATCAGGCCATTTGACGGGCAAATATCGATGACTTCAGCGAGCGAGGTAGATATAGCATTCAGGCGCAGGCTAAGCGGCAGGGCTATGCTTTCTCCCGTTTTATACTGAGTGATGTAAAGATAACCATCCCTGACGTCGCGAGAATGCATTCTTACTAAATCCGAAGAGCGCTGGCCGGTAACCAGTGCCAGCAGCATCGCGTTCTGAAAATAAACCGGTGCCCGGTATTTAGCGCACTTAAAAATCTGTATCCACTCGCTGAGGCTCAGTCGCGCCGCTGCAACCACTGTTATTGGCGGCCGGGATAAAAGAGCAGGGTTGTGTCCCATTGGTACAACGCCCGCTCGTTGCGCCTCTTTGAACAGATCGGACAGGTTTATGCGCAGCCGGCGAGCTGCGTATGGGGTTTCCTGGGCTTTTTCATTGATAATCCGGCTGATCTCATAAGCCGAGATGCTCATCAGCTGACGATCGCCCCAAACTCTGCAACAGAATCGCGCAAGCCTTATATAGTCCTGTACTGTTTTCGCTTTTATTTCGCCGCTGGCGTGTCTTGCCTGCACTGCAAGTGAATAGCTTTCAACCCATTTACCTACTGTTAATGACATGATTTTCTACTCATCTGTAATTAAGGAGCTGCCTGCGCGGCAGTGAGATGAGTGAGGAAGGTTATTTCTGCGCTAAATGTGGTCTTTGCATATCTCTGCGAGGACTGCAGAGCCCGTTGTTAACGATGAGCCTCAACAAATTGTATCTATAAAGCTCGCTTCGGCGGGCTTTTTTTATACCCAAAGTCGCCGCTGGTTCCCATCGCGCACCCTGCGCACGCCAACGTGCGGCTTTTTTCTTCTCACCCCATCGTTATTCACACCAGAAAGGGCAGGGCATGCATCGTATGGATTCTACATCTCATCAAATGCCGTACTGGTGGTCAGCGTGCCTGGCGTTCTTCTCGACGCTGACGCTTTACGACTGCGTTTTTTGCATCGGTGCAGCGATCTCCGCGTTCTTCACGATCAAAACCTATTATGCCTCGCGACGCGAAAGGCGACAGCTGCTGGAGGAAGAGCGCAAGCGAACAGAGATGCTCAGAGCCTATCTGGACAGCGTTATCGCTAAGCCGGAAAGCGAGCGTCCAACCGCTGCTGAAATCGTGGCTAAAGCAACTGAAAGCGAGAGGAAGACAGATGCCGACAATTAACAGAAAAGCTGGCGCAGCAGGCGCGGTATGTACTGTTGGTGTCATCGTTGCAATCGTGCTTTCGGGCGGCCAGGTGCGCACCAACCAGCGCGGACTGGAACTCATTGGTAATGCAGAGGGTTGCCGGCGTGAGCCGTACACATGTCCGGCAGGTATTATCACCGACGGTATAGGCAATACACACGGTGCTAAGTCAGGCACACGCAAGACTGACGAACAGATAGCCGCAGACTGGCAACAAAACATACTGGACGCCGAAGCATGCGTAAATCGCTACGCCGCTGGTGCCCGGCTGCCGGATAACACATTTTCCGCTGCGGTCTCGATCGCATTTAATGTCGGCTGCCCAAAAATGCAGAAATCAACAATGTTCCGCTATTTCCGCCATGGGCAGCTGGTGGACGGATGTAATGAATTTCCCCGGTGGGTTTTCGGTGGGGGCAAAGAGCTGCCTGGGTTGGCGACACGTCGCGAGGAAGAAAGGCAGCTTTGCCTGAAGGGGGTGAAGTGATGCGGTATGTGCTGCTTTGCCTCTGTCTGGTTGCGATGGGGACCGGTCTGCTCGCCACCCATTATCACGACAAAGCCGAAGAGTGGCGTGCGACAGCTCATCAGACACAACAGCTGGCGAAGCAGCAGGACGCCGCTATCTGCGAAATGCAGAGGCGACAGCGTGAGGTTGCCGCGCTCGATGCGAAATACACGAAGGAGTTAGCCGATGCTCAGGCGACTATTGAGCAGCTTCGTCATGACGTTATTGCTGGTCGCAAGCGGCTGTACCTCAAAACCCGCCGTTCTGCCATGCCAGAAGGTAAAGCCCCCGGCGCCAGCGGCGTGGATGATGCAGCCCGCACCCGATCTGCTAAGTCCGCTGAACGGGATTATTTCACTCTCAGACGTCGAATCGAGCTCGTCAGAAAGCAAATAGCCGGTTTGCAGCAGTACATCAGAGAGCAATGCCTGAGGTAACAATAATTCTCCCGGCTTTTTGCATGACTTGTGATGATGCATAATTCTGGTTCAATGCATCAGCACATGAGTGAAAAATGGAAATAGACGTTGGAAACTTCACACGTGTCAAAGGAAACGCTGTCTATGCAGAAGTAACGATTTATACCGATCCCGACTCGGGTGGTGAAAACGTGTCTCTGTATCTGAAGTTGCCTTACAAGCATGATACAACCCTTGTAGATTTAGAGGCACTGGCAAAAAGCGAGGCCATTAAGCAAATGCGCGCGGCGGCTGAGTGGTTATCCAGAAACCTTGCTTAGCTAAAAACCTTGTTATTGGGTTCATTTACAAGGTCGCCCGATGATGAATAATCCGGCGATTGATAACGATTAGCCACGCTTTTAAGCATCGCGAAGCTTGTATATGATTTAGAAGTCAGGTGCGCGAGATGGCCGAGCGAAAGCTCTGACGGGACAAAGCGTGACATGAGCTACATCAAGCAGTGGTGCACGTGACTGATACTGCAAGAGCGTGGGTTCGAACCCTACTCTGACAAATAACCTCCTTCGGGAGGTTTTTTTATTGGAGCCAGCAGAGCCGATACTCACCGCATCACCGTACCACCAAATCCGGCGAAACCTGTGTTGGCATAATGAACCGTCACAGCCAGAGATCGTGAATGGCTTTATCGGCATTGCTCAGCAAGATGGTGCGTGAGGGTGTCTTACGCCGGATGATGTGCTCAAGATGGAGTGTGTGCCAGTGCTGACTGGATAAAGTCCCAGCGGTCGAGGTATTTTGAATCCTCACCTTTCCCAATCTTGAATAGTGGAACACTATGCTGCCATGTTGATTGACTAGCGACTATTTCACTGGGCACAACAAAAACTTCGGGAGCACTTTTATTAGCAATGTCTTCAGACATATTACAGAAAACATAGAAATAATCAGGAGAAATGGTTGGCATATGTTTTCCAACCATCCATTGTCGCGGTTGGCTTCTTGCCCAAGAACCTTTGACCTGAATACTAATACTTTTTGAGCCATTGATAGTAGCGATTATATCAACAGCGCTAGAACCGCTTGTTGTAAGAGCTGCGCTAATGCCAAGGCGTGAAAGCATGTAAGCAATATAGTATTCGCCCGCATCACCAGCATTTTTAGATGACCGTTTGATAATTTCTGGCATTTCTCATCCTTGGTAAGTTTATGGCATTCATCGACAAACAAGAGAAGTTCTTCCTGAGTGTCCCGTTGATTTCAAAAGCTGCGCCAGAAACTGTATCAGAGATGAATAAGATGCTTCAGTAAAAAAATTACTGTCCTGCGACGTTCTGACCCTGCGGGTCCTTCCGGAGGGATACCCTGTCCACGAGGCGGCGGCCCCGCAGAAAACAGCTAGTTTTGCGATTTTCATAGGGACAGTACCACGTGTCGTAACTAATTGAATCTAAGAGTTAAATCGGCTTATGAGGTGTCCATTTCGCCAAAAGCAGGGACAGGTGGATAGCGGTTAATTACATGATATTAAAAAGTAAATCCGAAACTGAGCTGGTGTGTTGAGGTGAGGAATGTCAGACATCAGCAGAATCGGGGATGCCTATAACTGGAGTATTGCGAAAATTGCTGAAGCTTTCGGCATAGATCGTAAGACAGTCAGAAAGAAAATCATGAACGCTCAGGTTGCATCCGCCGGAAACATTCGTGGAAATCCGGTCTATGCCCTTAAGGACATCGGTCCTGTTCTCTTTACCCCTGATGAAGCTGCCACACCTGAAACACTTCATGATCCTTCCCGCATGGATCCTAAATCCCGTAAGGACTGGTTTCAGTCTGAGAATGAGCGCGTAAAGCTTGAAGCTGCGCTCAGCCAGCTCATACCTCTTAATGAAGAACATCGCGAGATAGCGATGCTGGCGAAGTCTGTTTTACAGGTACTGGATACATGGCCTGACAGGCTCGAACGCGATCGTGGGTGGTCTCCGCATCAGATTTCAGAAGCGCAAAGTATTGTTGATGAATTCGAGAAGCACTGGCTACAGAGATACGTATTATAGATATCGTCGAGGAGTGTGAGTCATTATATACGTCTCAGCTGCTGAGATACGCCAAGACGTATCTGAACTCTTCAAAGCTCTACATCGAATGCCAGCCGCTGAGGCGTTTAAACGCGACATGCGCGTGCCTTTGGGTGGGGCAGTTCACTCCCCTGGGATGCGGCACTGACGCCCTATAGTGTTGAACCCATGAACAGCCTGACGTCGCGCAGTTATGACGCGGTGGTTTTTGTCGGCTCTGCGCGGAAGGGTAACCCTGGGTCTGATTGATGGCTGAATAACTTATTCTGTGGCCTGCAATCCGGCAGATTTTCTGCTGATACAGATGAGTGAAGAAAAGGCGCGGGAACTTCAAAGAAACGCCTTGAACGTACTTTTCGCTGCAGTTTATGACGAAAACGCTGTCGGTAGGGGAAGGAAAGCGTGTTTATCTTTTCAAGGGCGACAGCCATAAGCGTGAAAAGCTGATTACCCGGACATGGCCTGAAATAAAGCAGGAAAGGAAACGCGTTCGTGTCGGTGGCGGCGGGTTCATACCAGAATGGCGTCCCCTGCAGGAATCGAACCTGCAACTAGCCCTTAGGAGGGGCTCGTTATATCCATTTAACTAAGGGGACGGCGGCGCGAAGTATAGCGCAAATGCGCCGCAAGAATAACCCAGCTGCGGCGCGTTTGCTCATTTCCTCAACAGCTTAGCGCGCTTTTTCCTGCTGCTTCGCTTCGCGCTGTTTCGCTTTCGCCTCTGCTTTCGCCGCCTCGCTCATATCGTTGCGGATCTGCGCATGGCTGATTAATGCGAAAATCAGCGTACCGCCGGTGATATTGCCCAGCAGGGTCGGCAGCGCGAACGGCCAGATAAACTCATACCAGCTGATCTGGCCGGTAAAGACCAGATAGAGGATCTCCACCGAGCCCACCACGATATGGGCCAGATCGCCCAGTCCCACCAGCCAGGTCATCATCACGATCACAATCAGCTTGGTGGCACCCGCCTGCGGCATCATCCAGACCATCGTCGCGATAATCCAGCCGGAAATCACCGCATTGGCGAACATCTCGCCGGGCGTGTTCTCCATTACTTTCTGGCTGATGGCGCTAAAGGCCTGACGCGTCGCATCGTCGAAAATCGGCATCTCCGCAAAGGCGATCGAGGCGAGGGCGGTACCGATCAGGTTGCCGAGCAGCACCAGTCCCCACAGTCGCAGCAGCAGGCCAATATTGCCCAGCGTCGGTTTGTGCATCACCGGCAGCACCGCCGTCACCGTATTCTCGGTGAAGAGCTGCTGGCGCGCCATAATGACGATAACGAAGCCGAAGGTGTAGCCCAGGTTCTCCAGCAAAAAGGCGCCGGGCAGACCGTCAAGATGTACCTGAAAAATTCCTTTCGCCATCAGCGAGGCGCCCATCGACAGGCCGGCGGCAATCGCCGACCAGAGCAGCGCCATCCCGTCGCGCTCCAGCTCCTTTTCGCCATCCTGGCGAATCTCTTCATGTATCGCCGCCGCGCGCGAGGGCAGGGCGTCTTCGTTTACCTCAATCTCCGTTCCTTGCTCTTTTTCTTCGCTGTCGACATCGTTTTCATCCTGGTGAACAGATGGGGAAGGTTTCATGTTTGCTCCTTGTTATTATTGCTGCGCGTAATAAGCGTAGTCTGTTTTTGCAAGGGCGAAATGTAACTATCTTTTCAGCGAAGCGTTACAAAATTTTAACGTAGTATCTTTTTTAAGCATATTCACGCTGCAAGGGGCATAACCAACGCTTCAGGCGCGCCGTGCCGCACGCCATGAGCTTCGGCCCACCGCAACCTTATGCTATTATCCTGCCCACTTTTTTTCCTGGCGCGACTCCTCCGGCATGCTCGAAGTCATTAATCTCTCTTGCGTTCGCGACGAACGCACGCTGTTCCACGGCCTCTCATTCGGCGTGGCGGCGGGCGATATCGTGCAGATAGAAGGGCCGAACGGCGCCGGTAAAACGTCGCTGCTGCGCCTGCTGGCGGGACTGAGCCGCCCGGAAGAGGGCGAGGTGCGCTGGCAAAGCCAGCCAATACGCCAACAGCGCGAACAGTGGCACCAAAGCCTGCTTTTTCTCGGACATCAGCCCGGCGTAAAAGCGGTACTATCGCCGCTGGAAAATCTGCGCTTCTGTCACCCGAACCGCAACGACGCGCAAATCTTCGACGCCCTTGAGTGCGTCGATCTGCTGGGCTACGAAGAGGTGCCGGTGGCGCAGCTTTCAGCGGGACAGCAGCGGCGCGTGGCGCTGGCCCGGCTCTGGCTCAGCGACGCCGCGCTGTGGATCCTGGATGAGCCGCTGACGGCGATAGATAAAGCGGGTGTGGAAAAATTAATGAAGCGTTTTACGCAACATGCCGACAAGGGCGGTCTGGTGATCCTTACCACCCATCAGGATCTGCCAGAAAGCGATGGGCGCGTGCGTAAAATAGCGCTTACCGGCGCGGAGCTGCTCTGATGTCGCTGCGCGTGATTCAGCGCGAGCTGCGCATCGCCTTTCGCAGCGGCGCGGAGGTGGTTAACCCGCTCTGGTTCTTTCTGATTGTGATTACGCTGTTCCCGCTCGGCATCGGGCCGGAGCCGCAGCAGCTGGCGCGTATCGCACCGGGCGTCGCCTGGGTGGCCGCCTTGCTCTCATCGCTGCTGGCGCTGGAGCGCTTGTTCCGCGACGATTTTATTGACGGCTCGCTGGAGCAGCTGTTGCTGCTGCCGACGCCGCTGCCGGTTACCGTGCTGGGCAAAGTGATCGCTCACTGGCTGGTAACGGGGCTGCCGCTGATCCTGCTGTCGCCGCTGGCGGCGCTGCTGCTGTCCCTCGATTTCAACAGCTGGCTGGCGATGGCGCTGACGCTGCTGCTCGGCACGCCGACCTTCAGCTTTCTCGGCGCCATCGGCGTTGCGCTGACGGTGGGGCTGCGGCGCGGCGGCGTACTGCTGAGCCTGCTGGTGCTGCCGCTGGCGGTGCCGGTGCTGATTTTCGCCAGCGCGGCGATCGACGCGGCGGGCCAGGAATTGCCGATCGGCGGCTATCTGGCGATCCTTGGCGCCATGCTGGCGGCCAGCGCAACGCTGTCGCCGTTCGCCACCGCCGCCGCGCTGCGTATCGCGCTGCACTGATCCGCACATGCTTCAGCCATGGCGGAAATGATTTTTTAACCTGTGAGCAATGCAACATGTGGAAATGGTTACATCAGCTGGGAAGGCCGGAGCGGCTTTATCAGCTCTGCGGGCGTTTAATTCCCTGGTTCGCCGTGGCGGGCGCGGCAACGCTGCTGCTCGGCTGGATCTGGGGCTTCGGTTTTGCGCCGGCCGACTACCAGCAGGGCGACAGTTTCCGCATTATGTATATCCACGTTCCGGCGGCGATGTGGTCGATGGGCGTCTACGCCGCAATGGCGGTCGCCGCGTTTACCGGCCTGGTGTGGCAGATGAAAATGGCCGATCTGGTCTCGACCGCAATGGCCCCGGTCGGCGCGGTTTTTACCTTTATCGCGCTGATCACGGGCTCCGCCTGGGGCAAGCCGATGTGGGGCACCTGGTGGATCTGGGACGCGCGCCTGACGTCGGAGCTGGTGCTGCTCTTCCTTTATATGGGCGTAATAGCGCTCTATCAGTCGTTTGACGACCGCCGCACCGCGGGACGCGCAGCCGGCATTTTGATTCTGGTCGGCGTGGTTAATCTGCCGATCATTCACTTCTCGGTGCAGTGGTGGAACACCCTGCATCAGGGCTCATCGGGCATCCTGCAGCAGGCGATCGCGCCGAGCATGCGCACGCCGCTGCGCTGGGCGATCCTCGGCTACCTGCTGCTGTTCATTACCCTGACGCTGATGCGCCTGCGCAACCTGATCCTCTACACCGAGCGTCACCGTCCCTGGGTGGCAAACCTCGCCAGCGGAGGCCGTAAAGCATGACGCCCGCTTTCTCTTCCCTGTCCGCCTTTTTCGCCATGGGCGGCTACGCCTTTTACGTCTGGCTGGCGGTGATCTGCACCCTTGTGCCGCTTGTCGGGCTGCTGCTGCATACGCTGCTGCAGCGCCGCCGCCTGCTGGCTGAGATCCGCCAGCGCCAGTCCAGGGAGCGCCGCATCCGTTCGGCGAAAATGAAACAAGCCGCCGGTGAAGCGGCAGGAGATCCAATGTGAATAGCCGTCGTCGTCAGCGCCTGTATGTTGTGGTGGCGATCCTGGTGGGGCTGGGCCTCGCCACGTCACTGGTTATGTATGCGCTGCGTTCCAATATCGACCTGTTCTATACCCCAGGCGAAATCCTCTACGGCAAAGGTGAAGATCATCAGAAGCCGGAAGCGGGTCAGCGCCTGCGGGTCGGAGGCATGGTGATGCCGGGCAGCGTGAAGCGCGATCCAAATACGCTTGCCGTCTCTTTTAAGCTCTACGACGCCAACGGCGTGGTCAGCGTCAGCTTCGAAGGCATATTGCCGGACCTGTTCCGCGAAGGGCAGGGCGTGGTGGCGCAGGGCGTGCTGGAAGAGGGCAACCTGATCAACGCCAAAGAGGTGCTGGCGAAGCATGACGAGAAATACACGCCGCCGGAAATTGAGGATGCGATGAAGAAGAATCACAAGAGCCCGCAGGCGCTGGCGGAACAGGCGAGAACAGCGCCATGATGCCGGAAGTCGGAAGTTTTCTGCTCTGCCTGGCGCTGGGCCTCGCGCTGCTGCTGAGCGTCTATCCCCTGTGGGGCGCGGTGCGCCAGGATGCCCGCCTGATGGGGCTGGCGCGTCCGCTCGCCAGCGGGCTGTTTCTCTGTGTCGCTGGTGCCTTCCTCGTGCTGGTGCACGCCTTTGTGGTCAACGACTTTACCGTCGGCTACGTTGCCGCCAACTCCAATACGCTGCTGCCGGTCTATTACCGCATCGCCGCAACCTGGGGGGCGCACGAAGGCTCGCTGCTGCTCTGGGTGCTGCTGCTCAGCAGCTGGACGCTGCTGGTGGCGATTTTCAGCCGCGGCATGCCGCAGGACGCGCTGGCGCGCGTGCTGGCGGTGATGGGAATGATTAACCTCGGTTTCCTGCTGTTTATTATTCTTACCTCGAACCCCTTTACCCGCACGCTGCCCGATTTTCCCATCGACGGGCGCGATCTCAACCCGATGCTGCAGGATATCGGCCTGATCTTCCATCCGCCGCTGCTCTATATGGGCTACGTTGGCTTCTCGGTAGCGTTCGCTTTCGCCATCGCCTCGCTGATGGCGGGACGGCTGGATACCGCCTGGGCGCGCTGGTCGCGTCCCTGGACCACGGCAGCCTGGGTGTTCCTGACCATCGGCATCGTGCTGGGCTCCGCGTGGGCCTATTACGAACTCGGCTGGGGCGGCTGGTGGTTCTGGGATCCGGTGGAAAACGCCTCCTTTATGCCATGGCTGGCGGGAACCGCGCTGATGCACTCGCTGGCGGTAACGGAGAAGCGCGGCACCTTTAAAGCCTGGACGGTGCTGCTGGCGATCACCGCCTTCTCTCTCAGCCTGCTCGGCACCTTTCTGGTGCGATCCGGCGTGCTGGTGTCGGTACACTCGTTCGCCTCCGATCCGGCGCGCGGCATGTTTATCCTCGCCTTCCTGGTGATCGTCATCGGCAGCTCGCTGCTGCTCTACGCCATTAAAGGCGGGCAGGTGCGCAGCCGCGTGCAGAACGAAACCTGGTCGCGCGAATCTTTCCTGCTCGGCAATAACGTACTGCTGATCGCCGCCATGCTGGTGGTACTGCTGGGCACGCTGCTGCCGCTGGTGCACAAGCAGCTCGGCCTCGGCAGTATCTCCGTGGGCGAGCCGTTCTTTAACACCATGTTCAGCTGGCTGATGGCGCCGTTCGCGCTGATGCTCGGCATCGGGCCGCTGGTGCGCTGGCGTCGCGACGAGCCGCAGAAGCTGTGGAAGCGTCTGGCGCTGGCGCTGGTGGTCACGCTCGCCAGCGCGATCCTGCTGCCCTGGCTGATGCAGGATCGCATCGAGGCGATGACGGTGGTGGGGCTGCTGATGGCGGTGTGGATCCTGGTGCTGACGCTGATGGAGCTGCACGAGCGCGCCACGCATCGGCACGCCTTCTTCCGCGGCCTGCGCCATCTGTCGCGCAGCCACTGGGGCATGGTGCTGGGCCATATCGGCGTCGGCGTCACAGTGATCGGCATCGCCTTCAGCACCCAGTACAGCGTCGAGCGCGACGTGCGCATGAAGGCGGGCGACAGCATCGATATTCACCGCTATCACTTTGTGTTCCGCGACGTGCATAACCTGCAGGGGCCGAACTACAGCGGCGGCGTCGGCATTATCGACGTCAGCCGCGACGGCAAGCCGGAGGCGGTGCTGCACGCGGAAAAACGCTTCTATACCGCGGCGCGCACCATGATGACCGAGGCGGCGATCGACGGCGGCTTTACGCGCGATCTCTACGCCGCGCTGGGCGAGGAGCTGGATAATGGCTCCTGGGCGGTGCGCATCTATTACAAACCCTTTGTGCGCTGGATCTGGTTCGGCGGCGTGTTTATGGCGCTTGGCGGCCTGCTCTGCCTGCTCGATCCGCGCTACCGCTCGCGGAAAAAAGCCGCGCGTGAGGAACGGGCATGAACAAGAAAATTCTCTTTATTCCGCTGATCCTGTTTTTGCTGCTGGCGGCGGCGCTGCTGTGGCAGCTGTCGCGCAACGCCAGCGGCGACGATCCCACCCGGCTCGAGTCGGCGCTGATCGGCAAGCCGGTGCCGCTGTTTAAGCTGGAGGCGCTCGATCGGCCCGGCCAGCTCTACGACCAGAAGATCCTTAACGACGGCAAACCGATCCTGCTGAACGTCTGGGCGACCTGGTGCCCGACCTGTCGCGCCGAGCATCAGTATCTCAACCAGCTGGCGGAGCAGGGCATTCGCGTAGTCGGACTTAACTATAAAGACGACCGCGCCAAAGCGGTCGCCTGGCTCAATACGCTGGGCAACCCTTACGCGCTTAGCCTCTATGACGGCGACGGCATGCTGGGGCTCGATCTCGGCGTCTACGGCGCGCCGGAAACCTTCCTGATCGACGGCAACGGCATTATTCGCTACCGCCACGCGGGGGATCTCAACGCGCGCGTCTGGCAGCAGGAAGTGCTGCCGCTGTGGCGGAAATACAGCAAGGAGGGCGCGTGAAACGCTTACTTTGTATTCTCTGCGGCCTGCTGCTCAGCTTCAGCCTTTGGGCGGCAATCGACACATACCAGTTCGACTCCGTGGCGCAGGAGGAGCAGTACCGCGATCTGACCGCCTCGCTGCGCTGCCCGAAATGCCAGAACAACAGCATTGCCGACTCAAACGCGATGATCGCGGCGGATATGCGCCTCAAGGTCTATGAGCTGATGAAGCAGGGGCAGAGCCGTCAGCAGATCATCGACTATATGGTGGCGCGCTACGGCAATTTCGTTACCTATGAACCGCCGGTGACGCCGTCGACGCTGATCCTCTGGGTCGGCCCGGCGCTGTTCGCCGTGCTGGGCGGCCTGGTCATTATCCTGCGCAGCCGTCAGCGCAAAACGCGCAGCGAGCTGGACGAGACCGATCAACAGCGCCTTGCGGCGATACTTAAACGCGACGGGAAGCTGAAATGAGCGCTTTGTGGATTAGCATTATTGTGCTGCTGACGGCCGCCAGTGCCCTGTTTCTCGGCGCGGGCTGGCGTCAGCGCCAGGCGAGCAACACCGATCGCGACCGTCTGAATACCGATTTTTACCACCAGCGCCTGCGCGAGCTGGAAGAGGATGAGGCGCAGGGCGTGATCGGCGAGCGCGCCACCATGGTAAGCGAACTGCAGCAGACGCTGCTGACCGATGTCCCACAGCAGGATGCCCCAGCGCCACGCGCCAGCAGCCGTCTGCTGCTGCTGCCCGGCGTCGTGGCGCTGATCGCGGTATCGCTCGGCTTCTATCTGAAAAGCGGCGGGCTGGCGCAGGTCGCCGGCTGGATACAGGTGCAGCAGGAATATCCGGCGCTGCGCGCGCGGGTAATGGATCCGCAGGCGAAGCCGCTCACCATGGAGGAGCTGGCGCGCCTGCAGCTCGGCCTGCGCACCGCGCTGCAGTCAGAGCCTGATAACCTGAACGACTGGACCATGCTGGGCCGCCTCGGCATGGTGCTTAACAACGCCGCCAGCGCCAGCCAGGCGTTCGAGCATGCGCTGCAGCTCGCGCCCAACAACCTGGCGCTGAAACAGGACTATGCTGAAGTACTGACCCGCTCCAGCGATCCGCAGGATAACCGCCAGGCGGGGCTGATGCTGCGCGATATGCTGAAAGAGGATGGCGACAACCTGCGCACGCTTGGCCTGCTGGCGTTTAACGCTTATGAACAGCAGCAGTATGAGCAGGCGATTAGCGCCTGGCAGGCTATGCTGAAACGGATCCCGGCCGACGATCGCCGCCGCGTAATGATTGAGCGCAGCATTGAACAAGCAAAAACCGACGCCGGTCAGCAGAATACGCAGCTGGCGCTAACGGTGACGCTGACGCCGGAGGCAGAAAAAATGTTACCGCCGGGCGGAGTCATGTATATTTCTGTTTCTGACGGTGTTTCACCGGTGCCCGTGGCCGTTAAGCGCTTGCCGCTGAGCCACTTTCCGTTATCGCTTACGCTGGATGACAGCAACGCCATGATGCCGGAGCGCCTGCTTTCGGCGCAGCATCAGGTGCAGGTTCGGGTGCGTATTTCCCGCGACGGCAGCGCCAGTCCGCAATCCGGCGACTGGTTTGGTCTGAGCGCGGTAACGCCCTGGGATGGTCATCAGCACATGGCTGTGGAGATTAATCAACAGCAGCCCTGAAGCGATACTTCATTAAACCGCACAGGGAGATAACAATGGCTTACCGCCTGACCAGCCTGGTTTTGGCCAGCGTCATTCTGGCTGGATGCGCCAGCTCAAAGCCGGAGAGCGAGGCGCCTGCGCAGCGCAGCGATCCGCTCGAAGGCTTTAACCGCACGATGTTCAACTTTAACTACAACGTGCTGGATCCATACGTGCTGCGTCCTGTCGCGGTGGCGTGGCGCGACTACGTGCCGGTGCCGGCGCGTACTGGCTTAAGCAATTTCCTCGGCAACCTGGAGGAGCCGGCCAGCATGGTGAACTCTATTCTGGTTGGCGAGCCGCGCCAGGCGGGGATTCACTTTACCCGTTTCTTCCTGAACTCGATTCTGGGCCTGGGCGGTTTTATCGACGTGGCGGGCAAGGCGAACCCGGAGCTGGCGCGTGAAGTGCCGCACCGCTTCGGCAGCACTCTGGGCCACTATGGCGTCGGCTACGGCCCCTACGTGGAGCTGCCCGCCTACGGCAGCTTCACCATCCGCGAAGATGGCGGCGACTACGTCGATACGCTCTATCCGGTGCTGGGCTGGCTGACCTGGCCGATGTCCATTGCGAAGTGGACGCTGGAAGGGGTAGAGACGCGCGCGCAGCTGCTTGACTCCGATGCGCTGCTGAAGCAGCAGTCTGACCCTTACGCCTTTATTCGCAACGCCTATTTCCAGCGTCATGATTTCCTGGCGAACGGCGGCCGTCTCAAGCCGGAAGAGAACCCGAACGCCAGCGCGATTCAGGACGATCTTAAAGATATCGACGCGGAGTAACGGCGGTAAAAACAGCAATGGCGACCCTGGGGTCGCCATTTTTTAATGCGTGCATCGAACGCGAAACGCGAGTGGCCCGGGCCGATCGCAAAGACGCAAAAACGGCATCCCTGCCTGCTCGGCCCGCGCTGTCCATGGCGCGGGACGCTTTGCTCCTCTGCCCGAGCCACTCGCGTCGGCGCCTTTCCCCAATAAAAATGGCGACCCAAAGGTCGCCATTTATCCAGCTATATCATCAGAACTTGTAGTTAAAGTTCGCGCCATACAGCCAGGCTTTACCCACGGAGTTAAAGGTATAAGGCCCTTCTTCAACCGTAACGTGCTGGCCGTGCATATAAGAGACGCCCACATCGACAGAGGCGTCGTCGTTAAAGGCGTAGGAGGCGCCAGCGCTCAGCCAGAGACGATCCTGATCGGGGATAGAGATCGAGCGCTTATCCGCCGGAACCGGGCTGTCATCAAAGGCGATACCGGTACGGAAAGTCCAGTTCTGGTCGTAATAGTAGGTGGTGCCCAGCGCGATACGGTAGGCATCCTTGAAGCTCTCATCTTTATAGAACAGCGTCTGACCGCTGGAGCCGGTGGCTTTCAGCTCCTGGAACTGGCTCCAGCTGGTGTAGGCCAGGCTGTAGTGTACCGCCCACTGCGGCGCCACTTTATGCCAGCCAGACACTTCCCACATCTCCGGCAGGTTCAGCGTCAGCGCGCCCGGAATAGTCGAGCCGCCGGTGGCGTAGGGGAGGCCTAAATTGGCTGCCTGATTGATGCGGTTGATCGCCGTCGGCAGGCTGCTCTTATAGTCGCCGTCAAAATCAACCTTTACCTCCGAGCGATAGCTCAGGCCAAAGCGGTTGTTTTTATCCACCTCATACAAAATACCGGCGTTCCAGCCGTAGCCCCACTCGTCACCCTTCAGGTGGGCCACCTGCGTATCGGCAGGAATGCCCAGCGCAGCGCCTGCTTCGCCCGCGTAGCGCTCAATCTTGGCGCGCGCGTAAACCGCGTCGAAGCCGACGCCGAAGCTGAAGTGCTCGTTAAGACGATAGGCGGTGCTGAGGTTAAGGTTGCCGGTCATCAGATCGGTCTTGCCGCCGAAGCCGCCTGCGGTATAGCCGTCGTTGAACTCCGTCGCCAGACCATAGTTTGAGGTAGCGGACGCGCCGATCCACCATTGATCGTTAATCGGCTGCACATAGTGAATATTGGGCACCCACTGCGTCGGTGCGATATTGCTGGCGTCGAGGCTGCGGCCGGTCGGACTGTTGCCGGTAATATCGACATCGGGATCGATAAATACCGCGCCGACGGAAAACATCGGACGATCCATCAGCGCCATGGTCGCCGGGTTGCGGCTGGCTGAGGCGGCGGTATCGCCCATTGCGCCCTCGCCGGAATAGGCGCGGCCCAGACCAGCAGAGGAGAATTCGTTAAGCTGAAAGCCCGCTGCGTATACGTGTGAAGAGACAAGCGCCACTGCAGCCGCCACGGCTGACTTTGCGAACAGGTTTTTATGGCTCATGACCACAACCTCATCTGAATTATTATTAAACTGTAATTGTTACATCGCGTAACAAGGGTCGGCGGATTGTAGGGACTGACCAGAAGCTGACAAATCAGACCAGTGCGGCAAGTATAGGTCTGACCTGTGTCGATGTTGCAATATTGTTTTTAAAATATTTCTGAATTGATCTTCAAAATTTCGATCCGCTTAACAAAACCGGCGGAGCAGAGCGTAGCATACCGGCTCTAATTTGTTTTGGATCAAATTTTATTGTGATATTCGTCACTTAGCGCCTCTGACATAGCGCATTTTAAAGCGGAGGCGTAGAATTTCGGGCGTTAATCCAGATCGCTAACAGATTTATTCCCAGGAGAACGCAATGACCAATACCATGAATAAATGCAGCGCCAGTGAAACCGCTGCCTGCTGTTGCGTGGATGTCGGCACCGTGATGGATAACAGTGACTGCACCGCCAGCTGGTCAGAGTGGTTTGCGCAGCGCAGCGAGGCGGAAGCTAAACTGGCGAGCCTGACGGAAAAAGCGCGGCAGATTGAGTCGGACCCCTGCCAGATCGATGCCCGCTTCGACGCGCGCGACAACGGCGTGCAGCTGGATATCGATTTCACCTTCGCCTGCCAGGCTGAAACCCTGATTTTTCAGCTGGGCCTGCGCTAACTCTCTGAACGCCGTTGCTCAACGGCGTTTTCTATTTTCGTGTTTTCCCTCGCACTTTTTTTCTTTCCTGATTGGCGGCGCGCCCGCTTGTCGTTAACACTGTGGATCAGGTCAGACCTCTCAGGGCAATGACGCCCGGTCAACATTCACAGGTGAAACAGATGAGCAAAGCGCAGCCGTTGCTGACGCGTGCGGGCGATCGCATCGCCATTACTCACGGACTTCGCACGCCGTTCCTGCGTCAGGCGACAGGCTTTCATGGCATCCCCGCCGTGGAGCTTGGCCGGATGGTCGTAAGCGAACTGATGGCGCGCAGCGAACTGCCGATCGAGGCGATAGAGCAGCTGGTGTTTGGACAGGTGATCCAGATGCCGGAAGCGCCCAATATCGCGCGAGAGGTGGTGCTCAGCAGCGGGCTGGGCGTGCATACCGACGCCTACAGCGTCAGCCGCGCCTGCGCCACCAGCTTCCAGGCGGTCGCCAGCGTCGCGGAAAGCCTGATGGCGGGCACCATCAAAGCGGGCATCGCGGGCGGCGCGGACTCCTCGTCGGTGCTGCCCATCGGCGTCAGCAAAACCCTGGCGCGCGCGCTGCTCGATCTCAGCAAGGCGCGCAGCCTGGGGCAGAAGATGCAGATAGTGCGTCGCCTGCGGCCGCGCGATCTGCTGCCGGTGCCGCCTGCGGTCGCCGAGTACTCTACCGGCCTGCGTATGGGCGATACCGCCGAACAGATGGCGAAAACGCATCACATCACGCGCGCGGCGCAGGATGCGCTGGCGCTGCGATCGCACCAGCGCGCCGCCAGCGCCTGGCAGTCGGGCGTGCTGCGACAGGAGGTGATGCCCGCCTTCGCGCCGCCGTGGAAAGCGCCCATCGAGCAGGATAACAACGTGCGCATGGCGGCGAAAATCGAAGACTATGCGCGGCTGCGGCCGGCGTTCGACCGCCAGCACGGCAGCGTCACGGCGGCCAACAGCACGCCGCTTACCGACGGCGCGGCGGCGGTGGTGCTGATGAGCGAAGGGCGCGCGCGCGAACTGGGCGTTGCGCCGCTGGGCTATCTGCGCAGCTACGCCTTTACCGCCATCGACGTGCAGCAGGACATGCTGCTCGGCCCGGCTTACGCTTCCCCGCTGGCGCTGGAGCGCGCCGGCGTTGGGCTGGCCGATCTGACGCTAATTGATATGCACGAGGCGTTCGCCGCCCAGACGCTCTGCAACCTGCAGTGCTTTAACGACGAACGCTTCGCGCGCGAAAAACTCAACCGTTCCCACGCGCTGGGCGAGGTCGATGAGGCGCGTTTCAACGTGCTCGGCGGCTCTATCGCCTACGGCCATCCTTTCGCCGCCACCGGCGCGCGTATGATCGCCCAGACACTGCATGAGCTGCGGCGTCGCGGCGGCGGACTGGCGCTGGTCACCGCCTGCGCGGCGGGCGGCTTAGGCGCGGCGATGGTTCTGGAGGCGGAATAATGGAACAGAGCGCTTTCTCTTTACAGATGCGACCGGATCACGTTGGCGTCATCGTAATCGACGTGCCGGGTGAAAAGATGAATACGCTGCGCGCCGCCTTTGCGCAGCAGCTGGCGGCGGTGATTGACGAGGCGCGGCGCGATACGCAGCTGGCTGGCCTGGTGCTGATCTCCGGCAAGCCTGACAATTTTATCGCCGGCGCCGATATCGGCATGATCGCCGACTGCGGCAGCGCGCAGGAGGCGGAGTCGCTGGCGCGGCAAGGCCAGCAGGCGATGGTGGCGATCGCGGCGCTGCCCTTTCCGGTGGTGGCGGCGATCCACGGCGCCTGCCTGGGCGGCGGGCTGGAGCTGGCGCTCGCCTGCGACGCGCGCATCTGCTCGCTGGATGACAAAACCCGGCTTGGCCTGCCCGAGGTGCAGCTGGGGCTGCTGCCGGGATCGGGCGGCACCCAGCGTCTGCCGCGCCTTATCGGGCTGCGCCAGGCGCTGCCGCTGATACTTACCGGCAAAACCCTGCGGGCGAAGCAGGCGCGCAGGCTGGGGCTGGTGGATGACGCGGTGCCGCAGGCGATCCTGCTGGAAACCGCGGCGGCGCGCGCGCTGAAGGGCAAGCATGCCGCACGGACGCTGCCGCTGCGCGATCGCGTAATAGAGGCGCCGCTGGCGCGCCATGCCTTTTTCGCCCTGGCGCAGCGGGAAACCGCGCGTAAAACCCACGGCAACTATCCGGCGGCGCAGCGCATTATCGACGCGGTGCGCACCGGCATTGAACAGGGTAACGAGGCGGGGTATCTGGCGGAGGCGCGCGCCTTCGGCGAGCTGGCGATGACGCCGCAATCCGCCGCGCTGCGCAGCCTGTTTTTCGCCAGCACGGCGATGAAAAAAGAGCGCGGTGCCGAGGCTGAGCCGCGCGCGCTGCATCAGGTCGGCGTGCTGGGCGGCGGGCTGATGGGCGGGGGGATCGCCAGCGTAACGGCGATTAACGCCGGGCTGCCGGTGCGCATCAAGGATATCCATCTGCAGGGGGTCAACCATGCGCTGAAAGCGAGCTGGGAAGGGCTGAGCAAAAAGGTCAGACGACGCCATATCAGCGCGGCGCAGCGCCAGCAGCAGATGGCGCGCATAACCGGCGGCACCGATTATCAGGGCTTCGCCGGGCGCGACCTGGTGATTGAGGCGGTGTTTGAAGAGCTGTCGCTGAAACAGCAGATGGTGCGCGAGGTTGAAGCCCACTGCGCGCCGCACACCATTTTCGCCTCGAATACCTCATCGCTACCGATCGCGGATATCGCCTCGCAGGCGCAGCGGCCGGAAAACGTTATTGGCCTGCACTACTTTAGTCCGGTGGAAAAGATGCCGCTGGTGGAGGTGATCCCGCACGCCGGCACCTCGCAGCAGACGCTGGCCACTACCGTGGCGCTGGCGAAAAAGCAGGGCAAAACGCCCATCGTTGTGGCGGACCGCGCCGGCTTCTATGTGAATCGCATTCTTACGCCCTATATAAATGAAGCGATGCGCTGCCTGCTGGAGGGCGAGCCGGTTGAGCATATCGATCGCGCGCTGGTGAGGGCGGGCTTTCCCGTTGGCCCGATACAGCTGCTGGACGAGGTGGGCATTGACGTCGGCAGCAAGATCGCGCCGGTGCTGCAGCAGGCCTGGGGCGAACGCTTCGCCGCGCCCGCCGCCTTTGACGCGGTACTGAAGGACGATCGCAAAGGGCGTAAAAACGGCAAAGGCTTCTATCTCTACGGCGGCGGTCGGCGCGGCGGCAAAAAGCCCGATCCCGCAATCTATCCGCTGCTCGGCGTGCAGCCGGCGGCCAGGCAAAGCGAAGCGCAGATCGCCGAGCGCTGCATCATGATGATGCTGAACGAGGCGGCGCGCTGCCTTGACGAAGGGGTGATCCGCAGCCCGCGCGACGGCGACATCGGGGCAGTATTCGGCATCGGCTTTCCCCCTTTTCTCGGCGGGCCGTTCCGTTATATGGATCGGCGCGGCGCGGCGGATATCGCGCAAACATTACGCGCATTAATGCGCCAGCATGGCGAGCGCTTTGCCCCATGCGAAGCGCTGCTGGCGGCGGAACAGCAGGAGAGGAAATTTTACATTTCCTGACCGAATGGAATATCCGCACCGATTCAGCGGGTTAGAAATGCGCCGCCAGGGCAGGCGGCGCGGCACGATTCTGAGAAGCGCTTATTTAATAAACAACCGGTTGACTATACTCAAGTCATTGGGGTACAACACAGCGTTCATTCGCAGAGTGAAGAGTCAGGCGCCTCCGCGCCGGGCGATATCGACAAACAACAGCGGTGCTTTATGCAAGTTTTTATCATGCGTCACGGCGATGCTGCTCTTGAAGCCGCCAGTGATTCGGTCCGACCTCTCACCCATTGCGGCTGTGATGAATCACGCCAGATGGCGAGCTGGCTCAACAGCCAGACGGTGGATGTAGAACGTGTGCTGGTCAGTCCCTATCTTCGTGCCCAGCAGACGCTGGCGACGGTACGCGAAGCGTTAAAACTGCCGGAAGGGCAGGAGGTTTTACCCGAGCTGACGCCAGGCGGCGATCCCGGCCTTGTGGCCTGTTACCTGCAGGCGCTGGGAAATCAGGGGGTAAAATCGGCCATTGTGATTTCACATCTGCCGCTGGTGGGCTATCTGGTTTCAGAGCTCTGCCCGCAGGAAGCGCCACCGATGTTCGCCACCTCCGCCATCGCCTGCATCGATTTCGATCCCGTCAGCTGCGAAGGCAAGCTGCTGTGGCAGGTCAGCCCCTCTAAACTGGCGAAAGCCATATAACGCCCGCGGGCCGCGCAGACGGCCCACCCCTCTTAAGGCAGCTCGGGCGGTTGCCACTCCTCTACCTCAATCAATACCAGCAGCGCCGCGTCGCCGCCGAACATTTTTGGCGCCTGATGAAACGCCATTACGTAAGGATGCTGCGCCAGCCAGAGCGGCGTCTGCTGCTTGAGAATATGCTTGCCGTGGCCGGTCATCACGCTGGCGCAGAACAGGTGCTCGCGACGACAGGCGGCGATCAGCGCGCCCAGCTCCTGTTTAGCCTGCTGCTGCGTCAAGCCGTGCAGATCGAGGAAAATCTCCGGCGTATAGTCGCCGCGGCGCAGCTTTTTCAGCTCGTAGTGGCTGACGTCGGCGCGCACGTAGCGCATAGCACCTTCGGTCGCCAGCAGCGGCTGAAATTCGTCGGAAAAATAGTGGCTGTTATCCACCTGTTCGGAAATCAACCGCTTCAGCGGCAGCTCGCGGCTTTTTACCACGGGCTTATGCACCACGGTATCCTGCTTTATTTTGCGCGTGCCGCTCATTAGCTGGCGAAACAACGCCTTGTCGTCGTCATTAAGAGATGTTTTTTTACTCATTTCAGGCGAATCTTGTCTGATAAGGCTGGAAAACAGCGAATGGCGTTACCTTACCGCCCGATCCGCTAATTGTCAGCTTTTTCACCTTGCTGCGCTGAATTCTCTCCGGCTTCATGGCACACTATCGGCCGATTTAGCAATTGGGCCTGCGGAGGGCTACGTGGACAAAATTTTCGTCGATGAGGCAGTCAACGAACTGCACACCATTCAGGATATGTTGCGCTGGGCGGTCAGCCGTTTTTCCGCCGCCGGGATCTGGTACGGTCACGGCACCGACAATCCGTGGGACGAAGCGGTACAACTGGTCCTGCCCACGCTCTGGCTGCCGCTGGATATTCCGGAAGATATGCGCAGCGCGCGCCTGACCGCCAGCGAGCGTCACCGCATCGTTGAGCGGGTGATCCGCCGCGTTAACGAGCGCATTCCGGTTGCCTACCTTACCAACAAAGCCTGGTTCTGCGGCCACGAATTCTACGTTGACGAACGCGTGCTGGTGCCGCGCTCGCCGATCGGCGAACTGATTGAAAACCGCTTCGCCGGCCTGGTCGCCGAGGCGCCGCGCCATATCCTCGATATGTGTACCGGCAGCGGCTGCATCGCTATCGCCTGCGCCTACGCCTTCCCGGAAGCGGAGGTGGACGCGGTGGATATCTCTTATGATGCGCTGGCGGTCGCCGAGCAGAATATCGAAGAGCACGGTTTGATCCATCAGGTGACGCCGATCCGCGCCGATCTGTTCCGCGAGCTGGCGCCGGTGAAATATGATCTGATCGTAACCAATCCGCCCTATGTGGACGCGGAAGATATGGACGATCTGCCGAACGAATATCGCCACGAGCCGGAGCTTGGCCTGGCAGCGGGCAGCGACGGCCTGAAGCTGGTGCGCCGCATCCTCGCCTGCGCGCCGAATTACCTGAGCGAAAACGGCGTCCTGATCTGCGAAGTCGGCAACAGCATGGTGCATATGATCGAGCAGTATCCCGACGTGCCCTTTACCTGGCTGGAGTTCGACAACGGCGGCGACGGCGTCTTTATGCTGACGCGCCAGCAGATCGTCGACGCACAACATCACTTCTCTATTTATAAAGACTGAGCGAACGCTTCGTAACAAGGAATCCCCATGGCCGGAAACAGCATCGGACAATTCTTTCGCGTAACCACTTTTGGCGAGTCGCACGGCCTCGCGCTGGGCTGTATCGTCGACGGCGTGCCGCCGGGCATCCCGCTGACCGAAGCGGATATCCAGCACGATCTCGACCGCCGCCGTCCCGGCACCTCGCGCTATACCACCCAGCGACGCGAGCCGGATCAGGTGAAAATTTTGTCTGGCGTTTTCGAAGGGGTCACTACCGGCACCTCGATCGGCCTGCTGATTGAAAATACCGACCAGCGTTCGCAGGACTACGGCGCGATTAAAGATCTCTTCCGTCCCGGCCACGCCGACTACACCTATGAGCAGAAGTACGGCCTGCGCGACTATCGCGGCGGCGGCCGCTCGTCGGCGCGGGAAACCGCCATGCGCGTTGCGGCGGGCGCGATTGCCAAAAAATATCTGCAGATGAAGCATGGCGTCGTGGTGCGCGGCTATCTGGCGCAGATCGGCGACGTGGCGTGCGAGCTGAAAGACTGGAGCATCGTTGAAGAGAACCCGTTTTTTTGCCCGGACGCCAGCAAGCTGGAGGCGCTGGATGAACTGATGCGCGCCCTGAAAAAAGAGGGCGACTCTATCGGCGCCAAAGTTACGGTGATGGCGGAAAATGTCCCGCCGGGCCTTGGTGAGCCGGTGTTTGATCGCCTCGACGCCGACCTGGCGCACGCGCTGATGAGCATCAACGCGGTAAAAGGGGTAGAGATTGGCGACGGCTTTGCGGTGGTGAACCAGCGCGGCAGCCAGCATCGCGACGAGATCCGCGCCAGCGGGTTCCAGAGCAACCATGCTGGCGGCATCCTCGGCGGCATCAGCAGCGGCCAGACCATCAGCGCCAACCTGGCAATGAAGCCGACCTCCAGCATTACCGTCCCGGGGCAGACCATCACCCGCAGCGGCGAAGAGGTGGAGATGATCACTAAAGGGCGGCACGATCCCTGCGTGGGCATTCGCGCCGTGCCGATCGCCGAAGCGATGATGGCGATCGTGCTGATGGATCATCTGCTGCGCCAGCGCGCGCAGAACGCAGATGTTAACAGCACCGTGCCGCGCTGGTGACGCCATGAAATCTCTGCTTATTCTTGCCTCGGCGCTGCTGTTCAGCGCCTCCGCCCTGGCCGCGACGCCGTGGCAGCGCATTCAGCAGCCGATCCCGGGCAGCGCGCAGTCTATCGGCTCCTTCGCTAACGGCTGCATCGTCGGCGCGCAGGCGCTGCCGCTTAACGCGCCGGAATATCAGGTGATGCGCCAGGATCAGCGGCGCTACTTCGGCCATCCCGATCTGATCCAGTTTATTCAGCGTCTCAGCACGCAGGTGCATAACCTGCAGCTGGGCAACGTGCTGATTGGTGATATGGGCATGGCGGCGGGCGGGCGCTTCAGCAGCGGCCACGCCAGCCATCAGACCGGCCTCGACGTCGATATCTGGCTGCAGCTGCCGAAAACCCGCTGGACCGCACAGCAGCTGCTGAAGCCGCAGCCGCTCGATCTGGTGACCGCAGATGACAAGAGCGTGGTGGCGCGCCACTGGCGACCGGAGATCGACAGCCTGATCAAACTGGCGGCGAAAGATAACGATGTCACGCGCATCTTCGTCAATCCGGCGATTAAAAAGCAGCTTTGCGCCGACGCTGGCGCCGACCGCGACTGGCTGCGCAAGGTGCGTCCGTGGTTCGCACATCGCGCGCATATGCATGTGCGGCTGCGCTGTCCCGCCAACAGCATCGGCTGCGAAGATCAGCCCGCGCCGCCGCCGGGCGACGGCTGTGGCGCCGAGCTGGAGAGCTGGTTCCTGCCGAAGAAACCGGGCAGCGGGGCGCCGGTGAAGCGCGAGCCGCCGCCGCTGCCGCAGGCGTGCCAGGCGCTGCTGGATAAACATCTTTTATAAGGGAGCTCCATGGAGTGGTTTGTCGTCAGCCCGATAGTGGTCGGGGTGCTGTTTCTGGTCGCGATGCTGGCGGCTTTTATCGACTCCATCGCCGGCGGCGGCGGGCTGCTCACCGTGCCCGCGCTGCTGGCGGCCGGTTTCTCCCCTGCGCAGGCGCTGGCCACCAATAAGCTGCAGTCGGTGGGCGGCTCTTTCTCCGCCAGCCTCTACTTTATCCGCCGCGGCGCGGTGAATTTGCGCGAGCAGCGGCTCAATATCGCCATGACGTTTGTTGGCGCAGTGCTGGGGACTATCCTGATCCAGCATATGAACGCCGATGCGCTGCGCCAGGTGCTGCCGCTGCTGCTGATCGCCATCGGCCTGTGGTTTCTGCTGATGCCGCGTCTTGGCGAAGAGGATCGTGCGCGCCGCCTTTACGGTTTGCCCTATGCGCTGGTGGGCGGCGGCTGCGTCGGCTTTTACGACGGCTTCTTCGGCCCTGGCGCCGGCTCGTTCTACGCGCTCGCCTTTGTCACGCTTTGCGGCTTCAACCTCGCCAAAGCCACCGCGCATGCCAAAATTCTGAATTTCACCTCCAATTTCGCCAGCCTGCTGTTCTTTATGTTCGGCGGCAAGGTGATCTGGGGAACCGGCTTTATTATGCTGCTGGGCGCCTTCTGCGGCGCGCGGCTCGGGGCGCGGCTGGTGCTGAGCCGCGGGCAGAAACTGATCCGCCCGATGGTGGTTATCGTTTCTGCGGTAATGAGCGCGAAGCTGCTGTGGGACGCTCACGGCAGCGCGCTGCTGGCGTGGATCGCCGCGCTGTAATACATTCATTCTCGGCGCCGCGATAATGACGCCGTTTTTACGATGACACCATGAACACGACGCACCATTACGAACAACTGATTACGATTTTCGATAGCTGCTTTCGCGACGAGTTTCAGACCCGTCTAATTAAAGGCGACGACGAACCCATCTACCTTCCGGCAGATGAGAGCTCGCCGTGGAACCGCGTGGTGTTCGCCCACGGCTTTTACGCCAGCGCGCTGCACGAGATCTCTCACTGGTGCATCGCCGGCGAGGCGCGGCGCAAGCTGGTGGATTTCGGCTACTGGTACTGTCCCGATGGACGCGACGCTCAGACGCAGAATCAGTTTGAGTCGGTGGAGATTAAGCCGCAGGCGCTGGAGTGGATGTTCTGCGTGGCGGCAGGCTTTCCGTTCAACGTCAGCTGTGACAATCTCGACGGAGAGTGTGAGCCGGATCGCGTCGCGTTTCAGCGTAAGGTCCATGCTCAGGTGATGTCTTATCTGGAGAACGGCATACCTGCGCGGCCCGCGCGTTTTATCGCCGCTCTGGCGGACTTTTATGGCACGCCTGCACTGACGTCAGCACATTTTCCCTGGCCAGACGATCTGTGATGAGTGCAGGCATTTTTAAAGAGGAATTGAGATGATCGCAGAATTTGAAGCGCGTATTCTGGCCCTGATCGACGATATGGTCGATCACGCCAGCGATGACGAGCTGTTCGCCAGCGGCTATCTGCGCGGTCACCTGACCCTCGCGGTTGCGGAAATCGAACAGTCGGGCGAGCACACGCCGGAAGCGTTGCAGATCCAGGTTGCCAACAGCCTGCAAAACGCCATCGCCGCCGGTGAGCTTTCGCCGCGCGACCAGGTGCTGGTGGTCGGCATGTGGGACAACCTGTTCCTGCAGGCGCGTCAGACCGCCTGATCCATCGGGGCGGCACCTGCCGCCCCGGTGCTAGTTCCCCGCTTTTTTTCCTTTCAGCAGCTTTCTCACCCAGTAGCGATTCGGGCTGAGCGCGGCCAGCGTCGCGCTATCCAGCGGCTGCGGTTCGCCGCTCATCTGCGCCGCCAGCGCTTCGGCAGCGAGCGGGGCGCTGCAGAGTCCGCGCGAGCCGAGCGCCCCCAGCAGGAACAGACCCGCGTGATGCGGCGCCTCGGCGATAGCTTCGCCGCGTGCGCGCCGGGCGGGCAGATCCTGATAGCGCGCCAGCGTTGCGTCATAGTCGGGCACCGCGCCCGCCATCGGCAGATGGTCGCGCGTGGCGCAGCGCACGCCGACGCGCGCCTCGCCGGCGCTGACGTCCACTTTTTCCGCCCAGCCGCAGCCCGGCAGAGAGTGCAGCAGCCGCGCCCGGTTTTGCTGCTGGTCATCTTCGCGCCAGGCGGTCGAGGTATCGCCGCGATGGTAGCTGGCACCGATGCAGTGGGTGCCAAACTGCGGGCTGACCGGCGTCAGATAGCCGTCGTAGCAGAGCACGGTTTGCAGCGCATCGAGGCCGGGCGTGCTGGGCACGTGGCTCACCTGGCCGGAAACCGGGTAGGTCGGCAGCTGCGCGGTTTCCGGCAGGGCGCTGAGGGCGTGGCCGGTCGCCAGCGTCACGTTTTGATGCGTTGCGGTTTTGCCGTCGGCGAAGCGCAGCGTCCAGCCCGGGTCCGCCGGAGAGAGCTGCGTCAGACGATGCAGCCAGTGGATGCGCAGCCCCTGGGTTTCGCCATGCGCCAGCAGGCCGGCGGTAAGCTCGGCGGGCGAGAGCCAGCCGCCGAGCGGATAGAAAATGCCGCCGACGTCGAGTTCGACCTGCGCCAGCGCCGCCGCCTCTTCCGGGCTGACGCCGCGCGCAATCTCTTCCGGCAGCGCCATCGTCAGCATCTGCGCGATTTTGTCGGCGCTTTTCTCATCCCAGCCGAGCTGCAGCACGCCGCTCCAGCTGTGCTCAAAGCTCACCGGCAGCGCGTCATAAAGCCGGCGGGCGAAGCTAAAGGCGGCGGGGAAGAAGCGCGCCAGCGCCAAGTCATGCTGATTCAGCAGCGGATAGAGCGCGCCCTGGCGATTGCCCGACGCGCCCAGCGCGGCCGCTTCGTCGGCGCAGTAGAGCGTGACGCGCCAGCCGCGGCGCAGCAGAGCGAGTGCCAGCACCGCGCTCGCCACGCCGCCGCCGACAATCGCCGTCTCTTTTTCCCGCGCGGCGGGGCGCGCAAACCAGGGCTGGGCGACGGGCAGATCCGGCGCCTGCGTCAGGACGCCGCACAGCATTTCGCGCTTGGGGCCAAACCCCTTGCGGCGGCTGACCTCAAAACCCGCCTCCTGCAGTCCGCGACGCACAAAACCGGCGGCGGTGAAGGTGGCAAAGGTCCCGCCGTGCCGGGCCAGCTTCGCCATGGCATTGAAGAGGCGCGGCGTCCACATATCGGGGTTCTTCGCCGGGGCGAAGCCATCGAGGAACCAGGCGTCAACCTGGCGATGCAGGCTGTCATCAAACGTCTCTATCAGGGTATTAATATCGCCGAGCCAGAGATCGAGCGTCACGCGGCCGCCGTCAAACAGCAGGCGCTGGCAGCCGGGCAGGGCGACCGGCCACTGCTGCTGCAGCTGCTCGGCCCAGGGCTGAAGCGCCGGCCAGCGCTGATGCGCCGCGACCAAATCCGCCTGCGTCAGGGGGAACTTTTCAACGCTGATAAAGTGCAGTCGCTGCAGCGCCGCGTCAGGATGTGCCAGCCGGAAGGCGTCGAACGCCTGCCATAGCGTGAGAAAATTAAGCCCGGTGCCGAACCCGCTCTCTGCGGCGATAAAGAGATCCCCCGGATGGTGCGCAAAGCGGCCAGGCAGATCGTTGCCGCCCAGAAACACGTAGCGCGTCTCTTCCAGACCGTTGTCATTGGAAAAATAGACGTCGTCAAAGGCTCGGGAAACAGGTGTACCCTGTTCATTCCAGCTTAGCTGGGCATGTTCAACCGGGGATAATTTCACGGTAAAGGCTCATCTTTCAGGCAGTGGCGCGATTTTAGCGACCAGGGTCACATGACGCAAATTTACAAAAGGAAATGGCTGATCGGACTTGTTCGGCGTACAAGTGTAAGCTAGAGTGCGTGTCAATCCAAAAGAAGTGGAATGAGGACAACTGAATGAAACGTGCAGTGATTACTGGCCTGGGGATTGTTTCCAGCATTGGTAATAACCAGCAGGAAGTACTCGCATCTCTGCGTGAAGGCCGTTCCGGCATTACCTTCTCTCAGGAGATGAAGGATTCCGGTATGCGTAGCCACGTCTGGGGTAATGTCAAACTGGATACCACCGGCCTTATCGATCGCAAGATTGTGCGTTTTATGAGTGATGCGTCCATCTATGCTTACCTCTCCATGGAAGAAGCGATCAAAGATTCCGGTCTGACCGACGAGCAGTATCAGAGCAACCCGCGCGTGGGTCTGATTGCTGGCTCAGGCGGCGGTTCGCCGCGTTTCCAGGTATTCGGCGCTGACGCGATGCGCAGCCCGCGCGGCCTGAAGGCGGTCGGCCCCTATGTGGTCACCAAAGCGATGGCGTCCGGCGTCTCCGCCTGTCTCGCCACGCCGTTTAAGATCCACGGCGTAAACTACTCCATCAGCTCCGCCTGTGCGACCTCGGCGCACTGTATCGGTAACGCGGTTGAGCAGATCCAGCTGGGCAAGCAGGACATCGTTTTTGCCGGCGGCGGCGAAGAGCTGTGCTGGGAAATGGCGTGCGAGTTCGACGCCATGGGCGCACTCTCTACCAAATATAACGACGCGCCGGAAAAAGCGTCCCGTACCTATGACAGCGAGCGCGACGGCTTTGTTATCGCCGGCGGCGGCGGCATGGTTGTGGTGGAAGAGCTGGAGCACGCGCTGGCGCGCGGCGCGCATATCTATGCAGAGATCGTCGGCTACGGCGCGACCTCTGACGGCGCGGACATGGTTGCACCATCGGGCGAAGGCGCGGTGCGCTGCATGAAGATGGCGATGCAGGGCGTGGATACGCCAATCGACTATCTGAACAGCCACGGCACCTCCACGCCGGTTGGCGACGTGAAAGAGCTGGGTGCCATCCGTGAAGTGTTTGGCGACAACACCCCGGCCATCTCCGCCACTAAAGCGATGACCGGCCACTCGCTGGGTGCGGCGGGCGTGCAGGAAGCGATCTACACCCTGCTGATGCTGGAGCACGGCTTTATCGCGCCGAGCATCAACATCGAAACGCCAGACCCGGCGGCGGAAGGCATGAATATCGTCACTAAACCGACGGAGAAAGCGCTGACCACCGTTATGTCCAACAGCTTCGGCTTCGGCGGCACCAACGCGACGCTGACGATGCGTAAGTTTCAGGCGTAATCGCTAAAAATGTTTTATAAAGGGCCGGTCTGACCGGCCCTTTTTCTTTTGTAGCCCGGGTGCAGACGCGTTTGACATCAGGGAGCTATGTCCGTTATGACCACCACCGCAACAGAACCGCAGGCCGCCTCTACTTTGCCGCTCGCCTGCTCCTCGCTTGCCGTCTTTATTACCTACCTTACCGCCGGACTGGCGCTGCCGGTTATTCCGCTCTATGTCCATCAGGAACTGGGCATGAATAACGTGATGGTCGGCGTCGCGGTCGGCATTCAGTTTTTCGCCACGCTGCTGACGCGCGGCTTTGCCGGCCGCCGCGCCGATCGGCACGGCGCAAAGCGCACCACCCAGCAGGGGATGCTGGCGATTATGCTGGTGGGTATCGCCTACCTGGCCGCCGCGCTGCTGCCGGTTCCGGCGCTCATCAGGTTTGCGCTGCTGGCGCTGGGGCGTCTGCTGCTCGGCTTCGGCGAAAGCCTGCTGCTTACCGGGAACCTGACGTGGGGGCTGGGGCTGGTCGGGGCGAAACGCTCCGGGCTGGTGATGTCGTGGAACGGTATGGCGATCTACGGCGCGCTGGCGGCTGGCGCGCCGCTCGGGCTGCTGCTGCACCAGCACGGCGGCTTCGCGCTGCTGGGCGCGGTAGCGACAGCGCTGCCGCTGGTGGCGCTGTTGCTCAATAGCGCCATCCGGCCGGTGCCGGTGATGGGGGGCGAGCGACCTGCGCTGTGGCGTGTGATTCGCACTATTTTCCAGCCGGGCCTCGCGCTGGCGCTGCAGGGCGTCGGCTTTGCGGTGATCGGCGCCTTCACCTCGCTCTACTTCGCCGCGCAGCAGTGGGGCAACGCCGGCTTTACCCTGACGGCGTTTGGCGTCGCTTTTGTGTTGGTGCGGCTGGCGTTCGGCGGCACGCCGGATCGGCATGGCGGTATCCGCGTCGCGCTGATTTCACTGCTGGTAGAGGCGGCGGGGCTGCTGCTGCTGGCGTTCGCCGCGGAGGGCTGGATGGCGCTTATCGGCGCAGCCCTGACCGGCTGCGGCTGTTCGCTGATCTTTCCGGCGCTCGGCGTAGAGGTGGTGAAGCGCGTCTCGCCGCAGGTGCGCGGCACGGCGCTGGGCGGTTTCTCTGCGTTTCAGGATGTCGCCTACGGCGCCAGCGGGCCGCTCGCCGGACTGCTGGCGACCGCGCTCGGCTACGGCTCGGTCTACCTGGCCGGCGCCTGCTGCGCGCTGCTGGGTATCGTTGTGACCTGTCGCTTTGCCCGCCGCGCCTGAAGCGCGCGGCGACTTACTCAGATCACCAGCCACAGCAGCAGGAACAGCACAATCAGCACCGCGGCGACGCCCAGCAGCGGGCGCTGCGCCAGCGGCTGCGGCAGCGCGGCAATAAAGGGTGCCCAGATCGGCTGCGGGCGCAGCGCGCTGTCGGCCAGCGGCTGCTCCTGATGCCGTTCGGCGCGGCGCGCGAAAAGCTGGTTGAGCAGATCCTGGGTCTGCGCAGGCGTCAGAATCGTCTGCGGCGTCGCCTGAAAGCGCTGCAGGCTGTAATCCTCCAGCTGCTGGCGCTCGTTGCTGTCGAGCGGCTGCTTCAGCGACGCTTCCAGCACCAGCAGGGTGGGAGCGGCGTGTTGACTCAGCGTCTGGCGCACCTGCAAATATTGCGTTAAAAGCGGGAAGAGGCGCGACGGGATGGGATCGCCGCTGGTGAGATTGGCCAGCTTCAGCGCCGAGGCCCAGATCTTGCCGGTGGACTCGCCGGTGGCGGCGGCCAGTCGGGCAATCTGCTGATTCAGCGTCTGATGCTCGGCGGGCAGCAGCGTGCGGTCGGTGGTGCGCGACTGCTGCGGCTGCGGGATCGCCATCTGGCCGTTCTGCAGCATGGTCAGCACCTGACGCAGCTGATCCTGTGACAGCGAGCTCAGCACCGTCTGGCCGAACTGTTGGCGAATAAAGTCGCTTACCGCCTGGCGGTTATTACCCTGCGGCAGCAGGTCGGTGAGCTGGGTAAGCAGCTGGCGCGTGGCGCGTCCGTTTTCCGCCTGCGTCAGACGGCTATTCAGATACTGCTCTGCCGCCGGGAAATGACGCGACTGCAGCTCCGCCTCGCTTTTTACCCCGACTTCGCGCTGCACGCCCGCCCAGAGTTCAGGCGCTTTTAAGGTGCTGAATGACATAATGCGCACGATCAGGCGTTCCAGCGTGGTGCGCTGGGCCGGAGAGAGGGGCTGATCGCCCGGCGTCACGCCGGGACGGGACGCGCCGGTTGACGGCGGGACAGCAGAACGATCGCCCATCGGCGCACCGGGGCCGCTAAGAGGTTGCATGGCGAAATCCTTGAAAACAGAACAGCGTGGGGTGCGCCGGAAAAAAGATGCGCCATGATAGCAAAAGCCCCCGGGAAATCCCACGGGGGCCGCGGTTTATTCAGCCGGGCGTCGCCTCCGCCCTGGGACGCCTGAGGGGAGTTTTCAGCCGCTGGGCGAGGATCACCCCCAGCAGCGTCATGGCACCGCCGATCCAGTGCCAGGCGTGCAGCTGCTCATGCAGAAACAGCACCGCGATAACGGCGGTAAAAACCGGAACGAAATTCATAAAAATGCTGGTGGTGCTGGCACCCAGACGCTGCACGCCCAGGATCCACAGAAAGGGGGCGATAATCGAGGCGAAGAGTCCGGCAAACAGCACCAGCGGGATATTGCGCGCGTTAAGCGCGACCTCGGGCGCATGCAGAAAGCCAGGCAGCAGCAGCAGCACGCCGAAAAAAACCTGTACGTAGAGGCTCTGCCATGTCGGCAGCGGGATCGCCCAGCGTTTGGTCAGCACGCCGTAGAGCGCGTAGGAGGTAGAGGCGGCCAGCATCATCAGCTCGCCGCTGCCGAGACGCTGGTGCAGCAGCTGGGCGGGATGGCCATCGCTCACCAGCCACACCAGACCCGCAAACGACAGCAGCCCGCCGATAAGAATGCCGCGCGTCGGCGCCAGCCGCAGCACCACCAGGCTAAGCAGAATGGTCAGCAGCGGAATGGTAGCGCCGAGAATGCCCATCATCACCGCCGAAACGCTGTGCGCCGCGTAGTAGGCCAGGCTCTGATAGAGCACCATGCCAAGCAGGCCGAGGATCAGCAGGCGTCCCAGGCTGGCGCGGATGGCGCGGCGATGTCGCCACGCGCCCGGCAGCGCGAAGGGCGTAAGCACCACCAGCGCCAGCAGCCAGCGGTAAAACGATATGGCGGCGGGATCGATGCTGCCGGCGGAGAGCTTACTGACGATGGTATTCACCGACCAGATCAGCACCGCCAGCAGCGGAAAAAGTAAATTCATGATCTTCTCCTGCGGATGTAGGGCGCCAGTTTACTTTTGACCGCTTTTAAGGAGATAGTGAAAAACAGACAAAAAAAGGGGCTGACCGGACAGAATGAGTGTACAGGTTGAATACCAGCCGCCCGAAGATGCGCTGCAGCTTCGCTATTTTATGCGCTATGAACAAGCAAACGCCAAAACCGAATATCTGCCGCACGCCCATGAATGGGGGCAGCTGATCTTTGTGACGCGCCACGTACTGGAGATGAGCGTAGAGGGTGAACGGCTGCTGACGCCCGCCAGCATTCCCATCTGGATCCCGCCGCGACAGCGCCACGCCAGCTACAACCACCAGCAGGCGCAGTTCCGCACCTTTAATCTCGCCGCCGCGCTCTGCGAGGGGCTGCCGCCGCAGGCGTGCCTGCTGAACGTCGACGCCATCGTCCATGCGATTATGGATGAGTTCGCGCGTCTCGGCCTTGAACAGCCAGAGAGCGCCGAACAGTGGCGGCTGTGCGAGGTGCTGCGCGATCGGCTGCGGCTGGCGCCGGTGCAGGAGAGCTATTTGCCTGGCTCGCAGGATAAGTTTCTCGCGCCGGTGCTGCACGCGCTGGAGGCGAATCCCGGCGATAACACCACGCTGGCGGAATGGGCGGCGCGCGTTTTTACAACGGAGCGCACGCTGGCGCGCCGCTGCCGTCAGGAGCTGCATATGTCCTTTGGCGAGTGGCGGCAGCGGCTGCGTTTTCTGCACGCCGTCGCGCAGCTGGGGCAGGGCAAAAGCGTGCAGGCGATTGCGCACGATCTCGGCTACAGCTCGGCGTCGGCGCTGATCGTGATGTTCCAGCAGCAGGCGGGCACCACGCCGGATCGCTACCGCGCGCGCCTGGGTTAACAGGCGCGTTTGTGCCACAATAGTTCCCCTCAACAATGCAACCAGCAGGAAAGCCGTGGTGAAGATTCTTGTCGATGAAAATATGCCTTATGCGCGTGAACTGTTCAGCCGTACCGGCAGGGTACAGGCGGTGCCGGGTCGTCCGCTGCCGCAGCAGGAGCTGGAGGATGCTGACGGCCTGATGGTGCGCTCGGTCACTCAGGTGAACGAAGCGCTGCTGGCGGGCAAGCCGGTAAAATTCGTCGGCACCGCCACGGCGGGCACCGACCATATCGATGAAGCCTGGCTGCAACAGGCGGGCATCGCTTTCTCCGCCGCGCCGGGCTGCAACGCTATCGCGGTCGTGGAGTATGTCTTCTCCGCGCTGCTGCTGCTGGCAGAGCGCGACGGTTTCGCGCTGCGCGACCGCACCGTTGGCATCGTCGGCGTCGGCAACGTCGGCGGCCGACTGCAAAAACGGCTGGAAGCCTGGGGTGTAAAAACCCTGCTGTGCGATCCGCCGCGCGCCGATCGCGGCGACGCGGGCGACTTCCGCTCGCTAGACGCGCTGGTGGCGGAGGCGGATATCCTGACCTTCCATACGCCGCTGTTTAAAGAGGGACCCTATAAAAGCTGGCATCTCGCCGATACGGCGCTGCTGATGGCGCTGAAGCCCAACGCTATTCTGATCAACGCCTGCCGCGGACCGGTGGTGGATAACGCCGCGCTGCTGGAGGTACTGAAGATGCGCCCCGATCTCAGCGTGGTGCTCGACGTCTGGGAGCCGGAACCGGCGCTGTCGCTCGATCTGCTGGATCGCGTGGATATCGGCACCGCCCATATCGCTGGCTATACGCTGGAGGGCAAGGCGCGCGGCACCACCCAGGTGTTTGAAGCCTGGTGCGACTTCCTCGGCCAGCCGCAGCAGGTGCCGCTCAGCGAGCTGCTGCCGACGCCGGAATTCAGCAGCGTCACCCTTAACGGCCCGCTCGATCAGGCAACGCTGAAACGTCTGGCGCATCTGGTGTATGATGTGCGCCGCGACGACGCGCCGCTGCGTAAAGCGGCGGCAAAACCTGGCGAATTTGACCGCCTGCGCAAGGAGTATCAGGAGCGGCGCGAGTGGTCATCGCTGGAGGTGATCTGCAACGACGCAGAGACCGCCAGCTTACTGAACGCCCTCGGTTTTAGCGCGCGTCTCAATAACTGCTAAATTTTTCCTCTCGCTGTGGCGGACATAGCGGGGGATAATTCCGAAACCTGGGCGGTGAATATCACCGCCTTCTGTTTTTATGTCATTGTCTGGAGTAAACCAACATGTCTGACGGCTGGAATATTGCGCTACTTGGCGCGACAGGCGCAGTAGGGAACGCTGTACTGGAGCTGCTGGCGGAACGCCAGTTCCCGGTTGGTGAGTTATATCTGCTGGCGAGTGAAAACAGCGCCGGCGAAACGCTGCGCTTCGAGGGGCGCTCGCTGCGCGTTGAGAACGCGGCGGACTTCGACTGGTCGCAGGCGCAGCTGGCCTTTTTCGTCGCCGGTCGCGACGCCTCGGCGCGCTATGCCGATGAGGCCGCCAGCGCCGGTTGTCTGGTGATCGACAGCAGCGACTGCTTCGCGCTGTCGCCGGATGTGCCGCTGGTGGTGCCGGACGTCAACCCGCAGGTGCTGGCGGACTACCGCAACCGCAACCTGGTCAGCGTCGCCGACAGCCTGACCAGTCAGCTGCTCAGCGCCATCAAACCGCTGGTAGACGCGGCGGGTCTGGGCCGTTTGCAGGTCACCAACCTGATCTCCGTCTCCAGCCACGGCAAAAGCGCGGTTGACGGCCTGGCGGGCGAGAGCGCGCGACTGCTTAACGGTGTGCCGGCTGAAGATCACTTCTTCGGCCGCCAGCTGGCGTTCAACCTGCTGCCGCAGCTGGCCGACGCGGAGGGCAGCGTCGCCAGCGAGCGTCGTCTGGTCGATCAGGTGCGTAAGGTGCTGCAGGACGACGGGCTGCCGATTGCGGTCAGCAGCGTGCAGGCGCCGGTCTTTTACGGCAGCGCGCAGATTGTCCACCTGGAGAGCCTGCGCCCGCTGTCGGCGGATGAGGCGCGCGCCGAGCTGGCGCAGGCGGCTGATATCAGCCTGAGCGACGAGGATGACTATCCGACGCAGGTCGGCGACGCCTCCGGCAATGAACAGCTCAGCATCGGCTGCGTGCGCAACGACTACGGCATTCCTGAACTGCTGCAGTTCTGGTCGGTAGCGGACAACATTCGCTTCGGCGGCGCGCTGATGGCGGTGAAGACGGCTGAGAAGCTGGTGCAGGAGTATCTCTATTAATGTTGGCTGAAGGTCAGACGCATAAACTGGCGCTCGGTATTGAGTATGACGGCAGCCGTTACTACGGCTGGCAGCGCCAGCAGGAAGTACGCAGCGTGCAGGAGAAGCTGGAAAAAGCGCTGTCGAAAGTGGCAAATCATCCGGTAAGCGTCTTCTGCGCCGGGCGTACCGACGCCGGCGTACACGGCACCGGCCAGGTGGTGCATTTCGAAACCACGTCGCAGCGCGCCGACGGCGCCTGGACGCTGGGCGTTAACGCCAATCTGCCGGAAGATATCGCGGTACGCTGGGTAAAAGCGGTGCCGGACGAGTTTCACGCGCGCTTTAGCGCGACGGCGCGCCGCTATCGCTATGTGATCTACAACCAGCGGCTGCGTCCGGCGATCCTGGGTCGTGGCGTTACCCATTTTTATCACCCGCTGGATGCAGAGAAGATGCACCGCGCCGGACAGTGTCTGCTGGGCGAGAATGACTTTACCTCGTTTCGCGCCGTGCAGTGTCAGTCGCGCACGCCGTGGCGTAATGTGATGCATCTGAACGTCACACGCCAGGGCGCCTTTGTTATCGTCGATATTAAAGCCAACGCCTTTGTGCATCACATGGTGCGCAATATCGTCGGCAGCCTGATGGAGATCGGCTGCGGCAACCAGCCGGAGGAGTGGATGGCGACGCTGCTGGCGGCGAAAGATCGCACCCTGGCGGCGGCGACGGCCAGAGCGGAAGGACTCTATTTAGTGGCGGTGGACTATCCGTCGCATTTTGCGTTACCCGAACCGCCGATGGGGCCGTTGTTCCTGGCGGACTAATTTAGCAGGTCATTTCAGAGAGGCGTTATGGAGTTCGTCCATTTTTTGGTTGATTTTATTCTGCATATTGATGTGCATCTGGCCGAGCTGGTTGCGCAGTACGGCATCTGGATTTACGCCATTCTGTTCCTGATCCTGTTTTGCGAAACCGGCCTGGTGGTCACCCCCTTCCTGCCGGGCGACTCGCTGCTGTTCGTGGCAGGCGCGCTGGCGGCGCTGCCGGGCAACGACCTCAACGTCCACCTGATGGCGGCGCTGCTGGTGGTGGCCGCTGTACTGGGCGATGCGGTGAACTACACTATTGGTCGTCTGTTCGGCGAGCGGCTGTTCAGCAACCCGAATTCGCGCATCTTCCGCCGCAGCTATCTCGATAAAACCCATGCGTTTTACGATCGTCACGGCGGCAAAACCATTATCCTGGCGCGTTTCGTGCCGATTGTGCGCACCTTTGCGCCTTTCGTCGCTGGTATGGGGCATATGTCCTATCGCCACTTTGCCCTGTTTAACGTCGCCGGCGCGCTGGCGTGGGTGCTGCTCTTCTCCTACGCGGGCTATCTGTTCGGCGACCTGCCGGTGGTGCAGGAGAACCTGAAGCTGCTGATCGTCGCCATCATTGTGGTCTCGGTGCTGCCCGGCGTCATTGAGGTGTGGCGTCACCGCCGCCAGGGGAAGCAGGGCAAACAGTCGTAACGGGTTCGGTCGCGTTGCGGTTAGACCAGATTTTTATCCACAGTCGGAATGGGTTGTGGTTTAATGAGCGACATTTCATGTCTGCTGAAGCGGTTTTCAGCAGCAAATAAGATGACTGGACCAGGTCAGTTTTAAACAAAAAGGTCTTCAATGAGCTGGATTGAACGCATTCTTAATAAAAGCAACGTTACGCCTGCACGTCGTGCCAGCATCCCGGAAGGGGTCTGGACCAAGTGCGACAGCTGCGGTCAGGTTCTGTACCGCGCCGAGCTGGAGCGTAATCTTGAGGTCTGCCCGAAGTGCGACCATCACATGCGCATGCACGCCCGCGAGCGCCTCAACAGCCTGCTCGACCAGGGCACGCTGACCGAGCTGGGCAGCGAGCTGGAGCCGAAGGATATCCTGAAATTCCGCGACTCCAAGAAGTATAAGGATCGCCTTGCCGCCGCGCAGAAAGAGACAGAAGAGAAAGACGCGCTGATCGTGATGAAAGGTCAGCTGCACGGCATGCCGGTTGTGGCCGCCGCGTTTGAGTTTGCCTTTATGGGCGGCTCAATGGGCTCGGTGGTCGGCGCACGCTTCGTGCGCGCGGTCGAGCAGGCGCTGGAAGACAACTGTCCGCTGATCTGCTTCTCCGCCAGCGGCGGTGCGCGTATGCAGGAAGCGCTGATGTCGCTGATGCAGATGGCAAAAACCAGCGCCGCGCTGGCTAAAATGCAGGAGCGCGGTCTGCCCTATATTTCGGTGCTGACCGACCCGACCATGGGCGGCGTTTCCGCCAGCTTCGCGATGCTGGGCGATCTTAACGTCGCCGAGCCGAAGGCGCTTATCGGCTTTGCCGGTCCGCGCGTCATCGAGCAGACCGTACGTGAAAAACTGCCGCCGGGCTTCCAGCGCAGCGAATTTCTGATTGAGAAGGGCGCGATCGATATGATCATTCGCCGCCCGGAAATGCGTTATAAACTGGCGAGCCTGCTGGCGAAGATGATGAATCTTCCCGCGCCGCTGCACGATGGCGAACCGACCGCGCCTGCGGAAGCGCCGGAAAGCAACGAGGCCTGACAGGAGAGAGAGGCGCGCGCGGCGCGCCTTTCACCAATGCACCGTCGAACCGGCTGAACCGGGTCAAAATCTGTTAAACGGGACATATGGATACTCTTCACCTTCCTCAAGCCACGTCGCCTTTGGCCACGTGGCTTTACTATCTTGAGCATCTGCACTCGCAGACCATCGAGCTGGGGCTCGATCGCATTCGCTGCGTCGCGCAGCGCCTCGACCTGCTAAAACCCGCGCCTTTTGTTTTCACCGTCGCCGGCACCAACGGCAAAGGCACCACCTGCCGTACGCTCGAGACGCTGCTGATGGCGGCGGGCTATCGCGTCGGGGTTTACAGTTCGCCGCATCTGGTGCGCTATACCGAACGCGTGCGCGTGCAGGGTCAGGAGCTTGACGAGGCGCAGCACAGCGCCAGCTTCGCGAAAATCGAAGCCGGACGCGGCGACGTCTCGCTGACCTATTTTGAATTCGGCACGCTCTCCGCCCTGAACCTGTTTCAACAGGCGCAGCTGGACGTCGCGATCCTCGAAGTGGGGCTGGGCGGCCGGCTGGATGCCACTAATATTGTCGACGCCGACGTGGCGGTAGTGACCAGCATCGCGCTGGATCACACCGACTGGCTTGGCCCGGATCGTGAAAGCATCGGCCGCGAGAAAGCGGGCGTCTTTCGCGGCGGCAAGCCCGCCGTGGTCGGCGAGCCAGATATGCCCGCCAGCATCGCCGCCGTTGCGGCGGAGAAGGGCGCGCTGCTGCTGCGTCGCGGCCAGGAGTGGCACTACAGCCAGCAGCCGGAGAGCTGGGCCTGGCGCGACGCGCAGGGAGAGCTGAACGATCTGCCGCTGCCGCAGGTGCCGCTGCCTAACGCCGCCACGGCGCTGGCGGCGCTGCGCGCTTCCGGCCTGAACGTCAGCGAGACGATTATCCGCAATAATCTGCCGCTGGCGGTTCTCCCTGGCCGTTTCCAGACGGTAAGCGAATCGCCGCGCGTGATCCTCGACGTGGCGCACAACCCCCACGCGGCGAGCTATCTGGCGTCGCGTCTGGCGCAGCTGCCAAAAAGCGGCCGGGTACACGCGGTGGTGGGGATGCTGCATGATAAAGATATCGCCGGCACCCTGGCGGCGCTGGCGCCGCAAATCGACCGCTGGTACTGCGCGCCGCTTGAGGGGCCGCGCGGTGCCACCGCCGATGAGCTGATGACGCATCTGCCTCGCGACGCGGCGACCGCCTTTGCCGACGTGGAGAGCGCCTGGCAGGCGGCGCGCGCGCAGGCCGGGACGCAGGACATTGTGCTGGTATGTGGATCTTTCCATACCGTGGCGCAGGTCATGGAATCGACAGAGACGGAGAAAGGTCGTGGCAAGTAAGTTTCAGAACCGCCTGGTCGGCACCATTATTCTGGTGGCGGTCGGCGTGATTGTGCTGCCGGGCCTGCTGGACGGCAAAAAGAAGCATTATAAAGAGGAGTTCGCGGCGATCCCGCTGGTGCCGAAGCCGGATGACCAGCAGGATAGCGAGATGGTGCCGCCGGTGACGCAGCCGCTGCCGTCACAGCCACCGCAGGGGGCGGGCAGCGCGGTAAACAGCAACAGCAGCACCGCCCACAATCCGGTCGCCGAGCAGGGCAACGCCACGCCGCAGAGCGAAAGCGAGCCCAGCGTGGTGACGCCGCCGCCGGTGCACCAGAATACACCGGCGAAACCGCGTCAGGTGGAACAGCCGAAAACCCGCCCGGCGGAACAGCCAAAGGCGAAACCGGTCGAGCAGCCGAAAGCGCAGCCGAAACCGGTAGAGCAGGCGAAGCCGGTCGAGTCTAAGCCGGTGGAAACGAAGCAGAGTGAACCGGCGAAGCCAGCGGAAACGCCGAAGGCTGCCGAGCAGAGCGCGCCAGCCGGTCAGGCTTATGTGGTGCAGCTCGGCGCGCTGAAAAATGCGGCGAAGGTCAGCGAAATCGTGGCGAAGCTGCGTCTGTCGGGCTATCGCGCCTTTACCGTGCCCTCTACGCCTGTACAGGGACAAATAACCCGCATTTATGTCGGCCCGGACGCCTCGAAAGCCAAACTGCAGGGCTCGCTGTCGGAGCTGCAGAGCGTCTCTGGCCTCGGTGGCGTGGTGAAGCCCTATAGCGCCCGTTAAGGCATTGATTGGTGCCGTCGATAGCATAAAAAGGCGGCGCCGCACGCAGTGTTAAAGCTGCGCAGCTTAATATAACTGATTGAGATTCAACGGCTTGAATGGCTGAATCTCCACAGGGCGAGGAAAGTTTTTTTCATCGCCCTTTTTATGGAAGGTGAAAAGGAAAAGCGCTACGCAAACGTTTTCTTTTTCTGTTAGAATGCGCCCCGAACTGGATGCAGGGGTGCAAACGCACTGGCGCTGGAAGAGTTCATGGTCTGGATTGATTACGTCATTATTGCGGTAGTTGGTTTTTCGGCTCTGGTCAGCCTGATTCGAGGGTTTGTCCGCGAAGCCTTATCTCTCGTTACCTGGGGATGCGCGTTTTTTGTCGCCAGTCATTACTACGCCTACCTTGCAGTCTGGTTTACAGGTTTTGACGACGAACTGGTGCGTAACGGCATCGCCATCGCGGTGCTGTTCGTCGCGACGCTGATTGTCGGCGCGATAGTCAACTATGTGATCGGCTCGCTGGTTGAGAAGACCGGCCTGTCGGGAACCGACAGGGTGTTGGGGGTCTGTTTCGGGGCGTTACGCGGCGTGCTGATCGTAAGCGCGATTCTTTTCTTCCTCGATACATTCACCGGCTTTTCCAAAAGTCCGGACTGGCAGCAGTCCCAGCTCATTCCCCAGTTCAGTTATATAATCAGATGGTTTTTTGACTACCTGAAAAGCACGTCGAGTTTTTTGCCCCGGTGACGCCACCGGGAGTGCGGCTAATGAGGAAATGACAACATGTGCGGTATTGTTGGTATCACCGGGTTTATGCCGGTCAACCAGTCGATCTATGATGCGTTAACGGTGCTTCAGCACCGCGGGCAGGACGCCGCAGGCATTTGTACTATCGATGCGCTGAACTGCTTCCGTCTGCGTAAGGCGAACGGCCTCGTCAGCGATGTCTTTGAAGCTCGCCACATGCAGCGTCTGCAGGGCAATATGGGGATCGGCCACGTTCGCTACCCGACCGCAGGCAGCTCCAGCGCCTCTGAAGCGCAGCCGTTCTACGTTAACTCGCCGTACGGTATTACGCTGGCCCATAACGGCAACCTGACTAACGCGCACGACCTGCGCAAGCACCTGTTCGAAAAGGGCCGCCGTCACGTCAACACCACTTCAGATTCTGAAATCCTGCTGAATATCTTCGCGCAGGAGCTGGACCGTTTTCAGAACGACCCGCTGGAAGCGGACAATATTTTCGCTGCGGTGGCGGCGGTGCATCAGCAGGTGCGCGGCGCTTACGCCGTTGTTGCGATGATCATCGGCCACGGCATGGTCGCCTTCCGCGATCCAAACGGCATTCGTCCGCTGGTGCTGGGCAAGCGCGTGCTGCCTGACAGCCGCGTCGAGTATATGGTCGCCTCTGAGAGCGTGGCGCTCGATACGCTGGGCTTCGAGTTTCTGCGCGACGTCGCGCCGGGCGAAGGCGTCTATATCACCGAGCAGGGCCAGCTCTTTACGCGCCAGTGCGCGGAAAACCCGAAGAGCAACCCCTGCCTGTTTGAGTATGTCTACTTTGCGCGTCCCGACTCTTTCCTCGACAAGATCTCCGTCTATAGCGCGCGCGTGCGCATGGGCACCAAGCTGGGCGAGAAGATTGCCCGCGAGTGGGAAGATCTCGATATCGACGTGGTGATTCCCATTCCGGAAACCTCTACCGATATCGCGCTGGAGATCGCGCGTATTCTCGACAAGCCCTATCGTCAGGGCTTTGTGAAAAACCGCTACGTCGGCCGCACCTTTATTATGCCGGGACAGCAGCTGCGTCGCAGCGCCGTTCGCCGCAAGCTCAACGCCAACCGCGCCGAGTTCCGCGACAAGAACGTGCTGCTGGTAGATGACTCTATCGTGCGCGGCACCACCTCTGAGCAGATTATCGAGATGGCGCGTGAAGCGGGGGCGAAACGCGTCTACCTGGCCTCCGCCGCGCCGGAAATTCGCTTCCCGAACGTCTACGGCATCGATATGCCGAGCGCCACCGAGCTGATCGCACACGGCCGCGAAGTGGATGAAATCTGTCAGCTGATCAAGGCCGACGCGCTGATCTTCCAGGATCTCAACGACCTGATCGAAGCGGTGCGCGAAGAGAACCCCGATATCGCCCAGTTCGAATGCTCGGTGTTTAACGGCGTTTACGTGACTAAGGATGTCGATCAGCAGTATCTGGAGTATCTCCAGTCGCTGCGCAACGACGATGCCAAAGCGCTGCAGCGTCAGAATGAAGTTGAGAACCTCGAGCTGCATAACGAAGGCTAAGCGCGTTTTCAGCGCTAACCAGTAGAGCACGGGGCGGAGAAATCCGCCCCGTTTGTTTTCCTGTTCTGGCCCGCGCTATCATAGCGCCTCACTGAACCGGCAAGGAACACCCATGAAACGACTCATCATTGGCATCTCTGGCGCAAGCGGCGCGATCTACGGCGTGCGGCTTTTGCAGGTGCTGCAGCAGGTCAGCGAGGTGGAAACCCATCTGGTGGTGAGTCCGGCGGCGCGGCAGACGCTGAGTCTGGAAACCGACTATACGCTGCGCGAAGTGCAGGCGCTGGCGGATGTGGTGCATGACGTGCGCGATATCGCCGCCAGCATCTCGTCGGGATCGTTCAAGACCCTGGGCATGGCGATCCTGCCGTGCTCGATGAAAACCCTCTCCGGTATCGTACACAGCTACAGCGACAGCCTGCTGACGCGCGCCGCCGACGTGGTGCTGAAAGAGCAGCGTAAGCTGGTGCTGGGGGTGCGCGAAACGCCGCTGCATATCGGCCATCTGCGCATGATGACCACCGCCGCCGAGCTGGGCGCGGTAATTATGCCGCCGGTGCCGGCCTTCTATCATCGTCCGCAGTCCATTATGGAGCTGGTGGATCAGACGGTTAACCGGGTGATCGATCAGTTCGATATTACGCTGCCGCAGGATCTTTTTACGCGCTGGAACGGTGCATAACCCGCATGTTTTGCACTGTTCATGTGCAAATTCGCGCGGCCGATCACTCTTCGTGCATTTGGTGCACCAAAAGTTAACAAGGTCGCTTTTTCTCGCTGACATCACTGATATATTCCCCTCACAAACCCGGCGGCAACGCCTTGCTGGCGCGCTGCCGGGCGCGCGAACGGCTTGCATTGCTGGCATGAAATATGCAAGAAATATGTGGCTTAACAAGCGCAAACACATCACGCACCCATAACAAAAAGCACTTCACTGAGGGTAATCTATGAAAAAGCGAGTTCTGGCTCTTTCTCTCATGCTGGGCCTGACCAGCGCCGCCAGCGTTTTCGCCGCGGTGCCGTCGTCAATTCGCATTGGGACTGACCCGACTTACCCGCCGTTTGAATCGAAAAACGCGCAAGGAGAGCTTGTCGGCTTCGATATCGATCTTGCTAACGAAATCTGTAAACGTATTAATGCGAAGTGCACCTATGTAGAAAGCGATTTTGACGCGCTGATCCCTTCGCTCAAGGCGAAGAAGATCGACGCCATCATCTCCTCGCTCTCTATCACCGCCAAACGTCAGGAAGAGATCGCCTTCTCTGACAAACTCTATGCGGCCAACGCCCGCCTGGTGGCGCCGAAAGGTTCGCCGATTCAGCCGACTATCGAGTCGCTGAAGGGCAAAAACATCGGCCTGCTGCAGGGCACCACGCAGGAAACCTACGCCAACCAGAACTGGCGTCCTAAAGGCGTTAACGTGACGCCTTATGCTAATCAGGACCTGGTTTATCAGGATCTGAACGCGGGTCGTATCGACGCGGCGTTTCAGGATGAAGTGCAGGCGAGTGAAGGCTTCCTGAAGCAGCCGGTGGGCAAGAACTACGCCTTCGCCGGTCCGGCGGTGAAAGACGACAAGATTTTCGGCGTCGGCACCGGTATGGGACTGCGTAAAGACGATAGCGAGCTGAAGGCGGCCATCGATAAAGCGTTTGAGGCGATGCGCAAAGATGGCACCTACGACAAGATCGCGAAAAAGTATTTTAATTTCAATGTGTACGGTGACTAATCCTGTCGACCCTTATCTGATCCTTTTGCGTTGAGCCGCACGGCGCAACGCACCATCCGATCAGGACTGCCCGCTGGCGCGCCCGCGGGCAGGACATTGATGTTTTCTCCACGACGGGATCGATTAAATGTTGTACGGCTATTCCGAGGTTATTCTCAAAGGCACCCTGGTCACGCTGGAGCTGGCGCTCAGCTCAGTGGTGCTGGCTGTTGTGCTCGGCCTGATCGGCGCGGGCGCAAAGCTCTCCCGCAGTCGCCCGCTGGCGATGCTGTTTGAAGGCTACACCACGCTGATTCGCGGCGTGCCCGACCTGGTGCTGATGCTGCTGATTTTTTACGGCCTGCAGATCGCCCTTAACGCGCTGACCGACGCCATGGGCCTGGCCCAGTTCGATATCGACCCGATGGTGGCCGGTATTATTACGCTCGGCTTTATCTACGGCGCCTACTTTACCGAAACCTTTCGCGGCGCCTTTCTTGCCGTGCCGAAAGGCCAGATCGAAGCCGCCACCGCCTTCGGCTTTACCGGTTCCCAGGTATTTCGCCGCATCCTGTTTCCCGGCATGATGCGCTACGCGCTGCCCGGCATCGGCAATAACTGGCAGGTTATCCTGAAAGCCACGGCGCTGGTGTCGCTGCTGGGGCTGGAGGATGTGGTGAAAGCGACGCAGCTGGCGGGTAAAAGCACCTGGCAGCCGTTCTACTTCGCCATTGTCGCTGGCGCGATCTATTTAATCTTTACCACGCTGTCTAACGGCGTGCTGTGGTGGCTGAATCGCCGCTACTCGGTCGGCGTAAAAAGGGCGGAGTTATGATCGATATTATTCAGGAGTACTGGAAATCCCTGCTCTGGACCGACGGATATCGCTTTACCGGCGTCGCTATTACGCTGTGGCTGCTGATTTTGTCGGTGGTGATCGGCGGCTGCCTGGCGGTGCTGCTCGCCATTGCGCGCGTCTCCCCAAACCGTTTCGTCAGCACCCCGGTCTGGCTCTTTACCTATGTGTTTCGCGGCACGCCGCTCTACGTTCAGCTGCTGGTGTTCTATTCGGGCATGTATACGCTGGAAGTGGTAAAAGGCTCGGAGCTGCTTAACGCCTTTTTTCGCAGCGGGCTGAACTGCACCCTGCTGGCGTTTACCCTGAATACCTGCGCCTATACCACGGAGATCTTCGCCGGGGCGATCCGCGCCGTGCCGCACGGCGAGATCGAGGCGGCGCGCGCCTACGGCTTCTCTACCTTTAAGCTCTACCGCTGCATTATTCTGCCGTCCGCGCTGCGCACCGCGCTGCCAGCCTACAGCAATGAGGTGATCCTGATGCTGCACTCCACGGCGCTCGCCTTTACCGCGACGGTGCCGGATCTGCTGAAAATTGCGCGCGATATCAACTCGGCGACCTATCAGCCCTTTACCGCGTTCGGCATCGCGGCAGTGCTCTATCTGATTATCTCCTGGGTGTTGATTAGCCTGTTCCGTCTGGCGGAGCGCCGCTTCCTCGCACACATCAAACCTTCGTCATCGCATTGAGTAGAACTATGGCTGATAACAAATTAAGCGTGACCGAACTGCATAAGCGTTACGGTGACCATGAAGTATTAAAAGGGGTCTCTTTACAGGCCGATGCGGGCGATGTCATCAGCATCATCGGATCGTCGGGATCGGGGAAAAGCACTTTTCTGCGCTGCATCAATTTCCTGGAGAAGCCGAGCGAGGGCACCATTTCCGTTACCAACGAGCCGATCAACCTGGTGCGCGACACCGACGGTCAGCTGAAGGTGGCCAATAAAGAGCAGCTGCGTTCGCTGCGTACCCGTCTCACCATGGTGTTTCAGCACTTTAACCTGTGGAGCCACATGACGGTGCTGGAGAATGTGATGGAGGCGCCGATTCAGGTGCTGGGGCTCAGCAAGGCGGACGCCCGCGCCCGCGCCATTAACTATCTCAACAAGGTTGGCATCGACGAGCGCGCGCAGGCGAAATATCCGGTGCATCTTTCCGGCGGTCAGCAGCAGCGCGTCTCTATTGCGCGCGCGCTGGCGATGGAGCCGGAAGTGCTGCTGTTCGACGAACCGACCTCGGCCCTCGATCCAGAGCTGGTGGGCGAAGTGCTGCGTATTATGCAGAAGCTGGCGGAAGAGGGTAAAACCATGGTGGTGGTGACCCATGAGATGGAGTTTGCGCGCCACGTCTCCAGCCACGTCATCTTTCTGCACCAGGGCAAGATTGAAGAGGAAGGGCCGCCGGACGTGCTGTTCGGTAACCCGAAAAGCCCGCGCCTGCAGCAGTTTCTTAAGGGGTCGCTGAAGTAAAGGCCGCCTCCTCCGTCCAGGGGAGGAGGCGGAAAACAGCCTGACTCTACGCCGCGCCTTTGCCAGCGTGTTTTCCCGCCACATCCTGCAGCGCTTCCTGCAGATCGTACCAGCGAAAGCCGAAGCCGGATGCCTCCAGCCGCTTCGGCAGTACATGCTGCCCGCCCAGCACCAGCACCGCCGATTCGCCCATCATCATTTTGATGGCGCTGGCAGGAGTGCGCATAAAGGCCGGGCGGTGCATAACGTGACCAAGCGTGGCGGCGAACTGCTCGTTGCGCACCGCGTAGGGCGCCACCATATTGAACGGGCCGCTGAGGTCGTCGCGATCCAGCAGCCAGAGAATGGCGTTGACCATATCGTCGATATGGATCCAGGGCAGATACTGTTTGCCGCTGCCGATAGGGCCACCAACGCCGAGCTTAAACGGCAGCTTCATTTTGCTTAACGCGCCGCCTTCGCTGGCCAGCACCACGCCGGTGCGCAGCAGGCAGACGCGGGTGCGCTCGCTCTGGGCGCTCAGCGCCAGCTGCTCCCAGCGCGCGCAGAGGCTGTGGGTAAACTCCTCCTGACCCTGATCCTCCTCCGTCATCACCAGCTCGCCGGTATCGCCGTAGTAGCCGGTCGCCGAGCCGGAGAGCAGCACGCGCGGCGGCGTATGGCTGGCGTTGATCAGCGAGGCGATGCGTTCGGTGATTTGCCAGCGGCTTTCGCACAGCCGCTGTTTCTGCTGCTCGGTCCAGCGCTTGTCGGCGATAGGTTCGCCAGCAAGATTGATGACCGCGTCAACTCCGTCAAGGTTTTGCTGCTGCGCCAGGCCTGACCAGAGCGCGACGCGCGCGTCGAGCTTTTCGCGCGCGGCGGCGACATCGCGCGTGACGACGCTAACCTGATGTCCCAGCGTCAGCAGGCGGGGGATAAGATGGCGGCCGATTAGCCCGGTTCCGCCGGTTACAAGTATGTGCATCTCGCGTCTCCTTATCATTTTTCTGATACGCACAGTTTCAGCATAGAAGAAGCGTGGCCGCACGCTGCAGCGCTGCGTCGCGCTTTAAGAACATCGGACCAGCAGGACATTGCTTTGCGGAAAGAAAATGGGTAAATATCAGGCTACCCGGATAAGACAGTTGAGGTAACAGATGAATTACCCCTCCATCACCCTGTGGTCTGATTCATCGTTTTTTAGTCCTTACGCCATGTCTGTTTACGTCGCGCTTACCGAAAAAGGCGTCCCTTTTTCGCTGAAACGTATCGATCTTGCACAAAATCAGCAGTTCACTAATGACTATCGCGCGCTGTCGCTGACCTGCCGCGTGCCAACGCTGCAGATCGACGAGTTTGTGCTGAGCGAATCCTCCGCTATCGCTGAATATCTGGAAGAGCGTTTTCCCGCGCCGGAGTTTGAGCGCCTCTATCCGCGCGATCGCGAGAAGCGCGCGCGAGCGCGTGAAGTGCAGGCGTGGCTGCGCAGCGACTTTTTACCTATCCGTCAGGAGCGGCCGACAGAGGTGTTATTCGCCGGCGAGCGTTTTCCGCCGTTGAGCGCGGCGGCGGCCCAGGCGGCAGAAAAGCTGATTGCGGCGAGTTTGCGTCTGCTGCCGGATCGGCAGCAGAACCTGTTTGGCGAGTGGTCCGTGGCCGATACCGATCTGGCGGTGATGCTGAATCGTCTGGCGCTGCACGGCGACGCGCTGCCGGATAAACTCAGGGAATATGCTGAATTTCAGTGGCAGCGCGCCTCGGTACAGCTCTGGCTGGCTGAAAGCGGCAAACAACGATAGATTGCGCCGCTTGCTCAGGCGAGCGGAAGTGATTACCTTACAGCACACTATAACAACGACGTGGCAATCAGGTGCGTGTCGCACGGCACGCCAGAACAGAAAAGGGTTACCGGATGGTGGATCAAACCGCGGGCGACGCTATCGAGTGGGTCGATATCGTTAATGAAGAGAATGAAGTGATTGCGCAGGCGACGCGCGCACAGATGCGTGCGCAGCGTATGCGCCATCGCGCCACCTATATCGTGGTGCATGACGGCGCAGGCAAGATTCTGGTGCAGCGCCGCACCGAGACCAAAGACTTCATGCCCGGCATGCTGGACGCCACGGCGGGCGGCGTGGTGCAGAGCGGCGAAGATCTGCTGGAGTCGGCACGCCGCGAGGCTGAAGAGGAGCTGGGCATCGCCGATGTGCCTTTCGCCGAGCACGGCAAGTTCTACTTCGAAGATGAGCATGTCCGCGTCTGGGGCGGGCTGTTCAGCTGCGTTTATCACGGCCCGTTCGCCATGCAGGAAGAGGAGGTGGACGAGGTGTTCTGGATGACCCCGGATGAGATTACCGCGCGCTGCGACGAGTTCACCGATGATTCGCTCAAGGCGCTGTCGCTATGGCTGACGCGTAACGGCGACGCTTAAAAACAGGTGATTGAAAAAACGCCCGTCTGGGCGTTTTTTTGTTTTTGCGGCCTGTGAGGCTGGTGCTTCCCTTCACCGGCTGTTGCCCGCGCCTTTATGAGGCATTGTGCGAGCTCTGTTAATGCGCCGCCGGGATGCACCAGGATGCCGCAGCAAAGTCAGTCTGTTCGCGTCCCTGGTTGTCTCCGAACGTGGCGTAGCGAGCAAGGTTCGGCACCAGGCGATGCGATAAAAAAAGAGCATGCTTGGGCATGCTCTTGTTCGTCAGGATGTGAATCCGGAAGGCTTAGCCTTCCGCCTGCTGCGACTGAATCGCGGTCAGGGCGATGGTGTAGACGATATCGTCCACCAGCGCGCCGCGCGACAGATCGTTAACCGGCTTGCGCATGCCCTGCAGCATCGGCCCGATAGAGATCAGATCCGCTGAGCGCTGCACCGCTTTGTAGGTGGTATTGCCGGTGTTGAGATCCGGGAAGATAAACACCGTGGCGCGACCTGCAACCGCCGAGTTCGGCGCTTTGGATTTGGCCACATCTTCCATAATTGCCGCGTCATACTGCAGCGGACCGTCGATCACCAGATCCGGGCGTTTCTCCTGGGCGATACGCGTCGCTTCGCGCACTTTTTCCACGTCGCTGCCCGCGCCGGAAGTGCCGGTTGAGTAGGAGATCATCGCCACGCGCGGTTCGATGCCGAAAGCATGGGCGGAGTCGGCAGACTGAATAGCGATTTCCGCCAGCTGTTCTGCGGTTGGATCCGGGTTGATGGCGCAGTCGCCATAGACCAGCACCTGTTCCGGCAGCAGCATAAAGAATACCGAGGAGACCAGCGAGCTGTTCGGCGCGGTTTTAATCAGCTGCAGCGGCGGACGAATGGTGTTGGCGGTGGTGTGTACCGCGCCTGACACCAGACCGTCTACTTCGCCGCTCTCCAGCATCATGGTGCCGAGCACGACGTTATCTTCCAGCTGCTCCTGCGCCACCACTTCGGTCATGCCTTTGTTCTTACGCAGCTCCACCAGGCGTGGCACATAGTTGTTGCGAACCACTTCAGGATCGACGATTTCGATGCCTTTGCCCAGTTCGACGCCCTGGGCTGCGGCGACGCGCTGGATCTCATCCGGGTTGCCCAGCAGCACGCAGGTTGCGATGCCGCGATCGGCGCAGATGGCGGCAGCCTTGACGGTGCGCGGCTCATCGCCTTCCGGCAGCACGATGCGTTTGCCCGCTTTGCGCGCCAGCTCGGTGAGCTGATAGCGGAAGGCCGGCGGCGACAGGCGACGGCTGCGCTCGGAGGTCGCGGTCAGCGATTCGATCCAGTCGGCGTTGATATAGTTGGCGACATACTCCTGCACTTTCTCCACGCGCTGAGTATCGTCGCTCGGTACTTCCAGATTGAAGCTCTGCAGGCTGAGCGACGTCTGCCAGGTGTTGGTTTTCACCATAAAGACCGGCAGGCCGGTCTGGAAGGCGCGTTCGCACAGCTTCGCGATGCGGCTGTCGATCTCGTAGCCGCCGGTCAGCAGGATGGCACCAATCTCTACGCCGTTCATCGCGGCGAGGCAGGCGGCCACCAGCACGTCGGGACGGTCCGCTGAGGTCACCAGCAGCGAGCCGGGACGGAAATGCTCCAGCATATGCGGCAGGCTGCGCGCGCAGAAGGTAACAGACTTGACGCGGCGCGTAGCGATCTCGCCTTCGTTGATCACGTCGGCATTGAGGTGGCGGCACATATCGATGGCGCGCGTGGCGATAAGATCGAAACTCCAGGGCACGCAGCCCAGCACCGGCAGCGGGCTGTCGGCGAACAGCTGTTTCGGATCGATGTTGGCGACGCTTGCTTTGGTGGAGTCGTCGAAAATCTCTGACAGATCCGGGCGCGTGCGGCCCTGTTCATCCACCGGGGCGTTCAGCTTGTTGATGATAACGCCGGTGATATTTTTGTTCTTGCTGCCGCCAAAGCTGCTTTGCGTCAGTTCGATACGCTCTTTCAGCTGGGCGGGAGAGTCGTTGCCCAGCGCCATAACAAACACGATCTCGGCGTTAAGCGTCCTGGCGATCTCATAGTTGAGCGCATTGGCGAACTGATGCTTACGCGTCGGCACCAGGCCTTCAACCAGCACCACTTCCGCATCTTTGGTGTTTTCATGGTAGCGCGCAATGATCTCTTCCATCAGCACGTCCTGCTGGTTAGCGCCCAGCAGCGACTCCACGCGCGACATTTTCAGCGGGTCGGCGGCGGGAATTGACGAGTTCTTGCGGATGATCATGGTGGTCTGGTCGGGCTTGTCGCCGCCAGCGCGCGGCTGCGCGATAGGTTTAAAGACGCTGAGACGAACGCCTTTACGCTCCATGGCACGAATAACGCCGAGGCTGACGCTGGTCAGGCCGACGCTGGTGCCGGTAGGAATAAGCATAATTGTACGCGACACGTTTGAACCTCGCTTTAGGTAGTGTCAAAAACAACACCGTCAGCCGAGGCTGACGGGGAGGGAACATCAGGCGGTCAGACGCGCCGCATCCTGGGCAATCACCAGCTCTTCATTGGTTGGGATGACAATTGCCGGGCGGGTGCCCTCTTTATTAATAAAGCCGGATTTGCCGAAGCGCGCCGCCAGGTTGCGCTCATGATCGACCTCAAAGCCGAGCAGGCCCAGCTTTTTCAGCGACAGTTCGCGCACCATCGCCGCGTTTTCGCCGATGCCGCCGGTAAAGATCACCGCGTCCAGGCGGCCATCCATCATAGCGCTATAGCTGCCGATGTATTTTGCCAGACGATGGCAGAATACATCCATGGCGCGTTTCGCGTCCTCTTTGGTTTCGTAGTTGTCTTCGACGTAGCGGCAGTCGCTGGTGACGTCGGTCAGGCCCAGCAGGCCAGACTCTTTGGTCAGCAGCTTGTTGATAGCGTCGACGCTCATGCCCAGCGTATCGTGCAGATAGAAGATAATCGCCGGATCGATGTCACCGCTGCGGGTGCCCATGACCAGACCTTCCAGCGGCGTCAGACCCATGGAGGTATCGACGCACTTGCCGTTACGCACCGCCGCCACCGAGGCGCCGTTGCCGAGGTGGCAGGTAATGATGTTCAGCTCGTCGACCGGTTTGTTAAGGATTTTTGCCGCTTCGTGCGTCACATAGTAGTGGCTGGTGCCGTGCGCGCCGTAGCGGCGAACGCCGTGCTCTTTATAGAGGCGGTAGGGCAGGGCGTAGAGATAGGACTCTTCCGGCATCGTCTGATGGAACGCCGTGTCGAAAACTGCCACATTCTTGTCGGAGAGATGCGGGAAGTTTTTCATTGCCTCTTCAATGCCGATCAGATGCGCCGGGTTATGCAGCGGCGCGAAAGAGGCGTTGTCTTTGATCCCCTGCACCACGGCGTCGGTAATAATGACCGATTCCGTCAGCTGCTCACCGCCATGCACAATGCGATGACCAATTGCAGCAATTTGTGCCGACAGCTCTGGTTTTTGTGCCAGAATAGTTTTAACAATGAAATTTAGCGCTTCGCTGTGTGCGGCGCCAGCGCCCAGAGGGGCTTCATGTTTTTCTCCGTCAAGTTTCCACTTAATGCGCGCTTCCGGCAGGTGGAAACATTCAGCCAGGCCGGACAGATATTCCTCTCCGCTGGCGGCATTCAGGATGGCGAACTTCAGTGAAGAGCTGCCGCAGTTCAGAACCAGTACTAACTTACTCGACATGGAAGTACCTATTTGTTAAAAGTGGCTAAAAAAAAGGCAATCAGACTATCAGCGTAGCCCATGAAAGCGGGATGCTTAATCATAACGCCGTTGCGGTAGTCAAAATGTTGCTTCTCCGCAAAAAAATTTCGGTAATTTTACAAAAATTTTTGAAATTTGCTTAGCGGAAGCTAGCCGCTACGTTTGTGATTTACGTTTTTGCCCGCTTCCAGTAGGTTATTGAGAGGCTGGGTCAGGATAGCGAGAGTGCCCTTTAAAGACAAAAAGTTTTGAAGGACGTCACGTAAAGTTGTGTAGTTATAAATTAATTTTATTTTTTGCAGGTTTAGTTGAGGTCCGCCATGGCGAATGATTCTGGCAATACTGGCTGGTTCCGTATTTTTCAAAACGGCCAGCACTATATGAAGACCTGGCCGAATGACAAACGCCTCGCGCCGATCTTTCCTGAAAATCGCGTATCGAGCGTGACCCGGTTCGCCATCCGCTTTATGCCGCCGCTGGCGGTGTTCACGCTGAGCTGGCAAATCGCCCTGGGCGGGCAGCTGGGTCCGGCGGTCGCCACCGCGCTCTTTGCCTGCAGTCTGCCGATGCAGGGGCTATGGTGGCTGGGCAAACGCTCGGTGACGCCGCTGCCGCCGACGCTGCTGCACTGGTTTCACGAGGTGCGCGCCCGTCTGGAAGAGGCGGGCCAGGCCATTGCGCCGGTTGAGGGCAAGCCGACCTATCAGGCGCTGGCTGACCTGCTGAAGCGGGCATTTAAACAGTTGGATCGCACCTTCCTCGACGATCTTTGATCGACCACCCTTTTCCCGCAGAGAGAATTTGTTGCTCAACCGGGTCTAAATCAAAGAAAAGTGGTGCGGGCATACCCGCATCATTCGCCTTATGCCACTATTTTCCGTCTAATACTTGAGCGGCCTGTCGGCCCAGGAGCCTATGATGGAAATGACCCACGCACAGCGTCTGATTCTCTCTAACCAGTACAAAATGATGGCCATGCTGGAGCCTGACAACGCCGAACGCTATCGCCGTTACCAGATCATTATCGAGCGCGGCTATGGGCTGCAGATGCGCGAGCTGGATAAAGAGTTTGGCGAACTGACGGAAGAGACCTGCCGCACCATTATCGACATTATGGAGATGCACCATGCGCTGCATGTCTCCTGGTCGAATCTTGGCGATAAAGGCTCGCTGGACGAGCGTCGCATCGCTTTTCTCGGCTTTGATGCGGCCACCGAAGCGCGCTTCCTCGGCTACGTGCGCTTTATGGTCAATACCGAAGGTCGCTATACCCACTTCGACTCTGGCACGCACGGCTTTAATGCGCAGACGCCAATGTGGGAAAAGTATCGACGCATGCTGGCGGTGTGGCACACTTGTCCACGTCAATATCACCTTAGCGCGACGGAAATCGCGCAGATTATCAATGCCTGACGGGAGTACCTGTGACCTATAGCGGTTTTTTATTTGATCTGGATGGCACGCTGGTGGATTCGCTGCCTGCGGTAGAGCGTGCGTGGAGCAACTGGGGAGCGCGGCACGGCATCGCCGCTGAAGAGATCCTGAGTTTTATTCACGGCAAGCAGGCGATCGCCTCGCTGCGCCATTTTATGGCGGGTCAGCCAGAAGCGGCCATTCAGGCGGAGTTTCGCGCGCTGGAGCAAAATGAAGCGCAGGATACCGACGGCGTACGGGCGCTGCCGGGCGCGCACGCGCTGCTGACGCGGCTGGACGCGCTGCAGATCCCCTGGGCTATCGTGACCTCCGGCTCGGTGCCGGTGGCGCACGCGCGTCACAAGGCCGCCGGACTGCCGCTGCCGTCGGTCTTTATCACCGCTGAACAGGTAGAGCAGGGCAAGCCGGCGCCCGATCCCTATCTCCTTGGCGCGGAGAAACTGGGGCTGGCGGCGGAAAGCTGCGTGGTGGTCGAGGACGCGCCTGCCGGCATTCTCTCTGGCCTGAACGCCCGCTGCGCGGTCATTGCGCTTAACGCGCCCGCCGATACGCCGCGTCTGGGGGAAACCCTGATGCAGCTTCGCTCGCTGGCGTCGCTGCGGGTGACGCCGCAGGCTGAAGGCGGCTTTTCTCTACAGCGGGAAGAGTGAGGCGCCGCCGCGTTACAGCGGCGACTCCTGTGAGATCTCATCCAGCGACAGGCTAAAGCTGGGAATAAATACCTCGACGAAGTAGTCCATCTCCGGCGAACGGCGCTGCTGCAGGGTTTTCTCCAGACGCGCCTTGGCCAGCAGGAACTCATTGTTGCCTGCAGATAACTCTTCAAGGCATTTCAGGTAGGCGCAGAGCGCGTCCGCCTGCTTCACCACCGACTGCTCCTCTTCGCTGTGCTGATGTTCGTCAAGCAGCGGGCGGTAAACCTCCTGCAGCTCCTCCGGCAGCATCTCGATCAGCTTCTGCTGGGCGATTTTTTCGATCTTTTTATACTCGTGGGCAATTTGCGCATTGTAATACTTCACCGGCGTCGGTAGATCGCCGGTGAGGACTTCGCTGGCGTCATGGTAGAGCGCCAGCATCGCAATGCGATCGGCGTTGAGCGTGCCGCTGAATTTTTTGTTTTTAATTACGGCGAGCGCATGCGCCACCATTGCGACCTGCAGGCTATGCTCCGACACGTTTTCGGTCCGCACGTTACGCATCAGCGGCCAGCGGTTGATCAGTTTAAGACGGGAGAGATGGGCGAAAAAGTGGCTTCGGGTCATGCGTTATCCTGTCAGCAACGGGGAAGCGTCACGCCTCCCCAAATGCTGTCAGTATACGCGGCAGGTTTTACTGACGATAGCCTTGCAGGAAACGGTCGAACTTGCCGATCGCCATCTCCAGATCGTCGACGCGCGGCAGCGTTACGATGCGCACATGGTCCGGCCACGGCCAGTTAAAGGCGGAGCCCTGAACCAGCAGCACCTTCTCCTGCAGCAGAAAGTCCAGCACCATCTTCTGGTCGTCGTGAATGTTGAACTTCTTCGCATCGATACGCGGGAACATATAGAGCGCGCCGTTCGGTTTCACGCAGCTGACGCCGGGAATATCGTTGATCAGCTCCCATGCGCGCTGGCGCTGCTCATAGAGACGGCCGCCCGGCGCGATAAATTCGCTGATGCTCTGATAGCCGCCCAGCGCGGTCTGAATAGCGTGCTGCGCTGGCACGTTGGCGCACAGACGCATCGAGGCCAGCATCTCCAGCCCTTCGATATAGCCTTTCGCGTGTTTCTTCGGCCCGTTAAGCACCATCCAGCCCTGACGGAAGCCCGCCACGCGGTAGGTTTTAGAGAGGCCGTTAAAGGTAACGGTCAGCAGATCGGGCGCCAGCGCGGCGATCGAGTGGTGCTGCGACGCGTCATAAAGGATCTTGTCGTAGATTTCGTCGGCGAAAATGATCAGGTTATGCTGACGCGCGATCTCGACGATCTCCAGCAGCAGCGCTTTACTGTAGACCGCACCGGTGGGATTGTTCGGGTTAATGATCACGATGCCGCGGGTGCGCGGCGTGATTTTGCTGCGAATATCGTCAAGATCCGGGAACCAGTCAGACGACTCGTCGCACAGATAGTGCACCGCCTTGCCGCTGGAAAGCGACACCGCCGCCGTCCAGAGCGGATAGTCGGGCGCGGGCACCAGCATTTCGTCGCCGCTGTTCAGCAGCGCCTGCATCGCCTGCACGATCAGCTCGGAAACGCCATTGCCGATATAGATATCTTCCACCGTGACGTCGCGCATATCGCGCGCCTGGTAGTGCTGCATAATGGCTTTACGCGCCGAGTAGAGCCCTTTGGAGTCGCAGTAGCCCTGCGCGCTCGGCAGGTTACGGATTACATCGACCAGAATCTCGTCAGGCGCTTCAAAACCGAAAGGCGCCGGGTTGCCGATATTGAGCTTGAGAACTTTGTTGCCTTCTTCTTCGAGACGTTTAGCCTCTTTAAGTACCGGCCCGCGAATGTCGTAACAGACGTTTTCCAGCTTGCCGGATTTATCAATTTGAAAAGTCATTATTAATCGCCTTTATGGGCAGAATCCTTTTACTGCCGCAGAATCAAACCAGCACAATGTACTCTCCTCAATGCGACAAAAGAAGGGCAGCGGCAGGTTTTGGCGTCTTTGCCATCTTTTTGCGCCCCTGATGGCGTAAAGCCTAATTTCTTTGCAATTAACTGGTTAAAGAGGCTGATTTTTAGCGTACAGGCAATATTTTTCACTGGAATACGCCTTTTTGAGTGTAAACGGCGCTGTCCGGCGGCCAGAGAAACGAATGAGAAGTTTCTGGCTGAAAGATGAGCAGGTGAGCAGTTAGATGAATCAGGAAATAGTTAAGCTATTTTATACGAATGTTTAAAAAAACAGCCGAGGCGATCGTCCAGTAAGCCAACCGGCAAACGATTGCGCCCGCCGGGGCGGCGTAGCGGCTCTGAATAGCCGGAAAAGTTCCCTGTGCGAAAGGGCCACTCCATACCCGATAAAAGGTATTTAAGGCGTATCTTCTCACTTTATCTCGACTTTCAGTAACGGGTCGGTTAAAAAGTGGGCAGCGATGTGCCAGGATGGCTCTGAAATGCGATCTGGTCAAAAATTACGATGCTTTTCACAAAATCATTTCCATTTTGAAGTTAAAAATGATTAAGTATAATTTATTATTTGTCGCATTTAGCTGCTACGCAATTCATAATCCTGTAGTCGGCTTTTTCCGTCCGCTGTAGGTACGGAACCCTAGACACCAACGCAGCTTCCTGCAATTGCGCTCCCGCGCTGTCGGTCCAGAAGTTGTTTCTGTCTACTCAACGCTGCTTTCTCGCTACTTCGGGATGCGCGTTTGTCGGTATACGTCTGACACGAATTTCTTTGGCGGTCTCACACAGGACCGGCAATGAGCATAATTACCACTTATCTCTTTGATAAGTAGCGTAATAACACCAGGGTAGTAGTTTTTTAAAAATCTTATAAGTGAAGAAAACATGACTAATGCAAATCGTCCGATACTGAATCTCGACCTCGATCTGCTGAGAACGTTTGTTGCCGTTGCGGACCTGAATACGTTTGCGGCGGCCGCTGCCGCTGTGTGCCGAACCCAGTCGGCCGTCAGCCAGCAGATGCAGCGTCTGGAGCAATTGGTAGGTAAAGAGCTGTTTGCCAGACATGGACGTAATAAATTATTAACCGAACACGGTATTCAGCTTTTAGGCTACGCCAGGAAAATTTTGCGCTTCAACGACGAGGCCTGCACATCGCTGATGTACAGCAACATTCAGGGCGTGCTCACTATCGGCGCCTCAGATGATACCTCTGATACCATCCTGCCGTTCCTGCTTAACCGCGTGACCTCGGTCTATCCGAAGCTGGCGATCGACGTCCGGGTAAAGCGTAATCCCTTTATGATGGAGATGCTGAACCAGGGCGAAGTGGATCTGGTTGTAACCACCTCCAGTCCTGGCAGCTTTACCCATCAGGTGCTGCGCACGTCGCCGACGCTGTGGTACTGCGCGGCGGACTATATCTTTCAGCGCGGCGAAGCAATTCCACTGGTGCTGCTGGACGAACCTAGCCCGTATCGCGATATGGCGATCGATCACCTCAATGAAGCGGGCATTCCGTGGCGCATCTCCTACGTCGCCTCTACCCTGGCTGCAGTGCGCGCCGCGGTAAAAGCGGGTCTGGGCGTGACGGCGCGTCCGGTTGAGATGATGAGTCCAGAACTGCGCGTGATGGGTGCGGCGGAAGGGCTGCCGGTGCTGCCGGATACGCAGTATCTGCTGTGCCGCAATCCAGACAGCGATAACGAGCTGGCGCTGGCGATTTTCAACGCCATGCAGTCCACCAACGATCCCTACAACCTGAGCGCCAATCCGGATGGGACGCTGTTGCTGGATGATGAGGAGTAAGCGGCAGAGGCTGCTGTTCCACTCACTTTCTTCCGCCTGCCAGTTGTTAAAACTGTAATAAAAAAGCCCTTTGTTATGCTTTTGCATCGAAGGGCTTTTTTTATCCCCTTAATGCACCCTTTTTCTCGCCGTTATCTCACACAAGCTCTCTGCGTCCGTTAACCAAAGCAAAGCGCTATTCCGTTCTGAGCAAAGATGAAATTCTCTTTCTGAAGATATGAAAACTCTGTTCCGTATTTAGGCAACATTTGCTGAAAAAAAGGACAAAAAGGCCAGTTTTGTGTCCTGGATCAAAAAAATACCCCTGACAAGGGGAAGGAAAAAGCGCAAAAGCCTGCCAGAATACGTTGGTAAAATGCACGATCCATGCATTTGAATTCACGCGACATTCTAAAAGACCATACAGACTGAAGCGATTTAGCTGGCAACGCGCGCATCATATGTTAAAATTTTGATGCGCGTGTAAAATAATGTTTGGATACTTTTGTCAAAGTTGACAAAAGGTTATAGAAAGGAGTAAAAAACCCCATAAAATTGCTGCCTAATTGATAATGACAGCATAATTTATAAGGTTTTTTTCCTTCCCTTGAATCGATGTGGTGCGTTTGCTGCAAGTGACCCGCGCAGGATGCCATCGCCACTTTTGATGAGTAAGCAAAGAGTATGTCAACAGCCACCGAAGTCGTCGCTCATCACTGGGCGTTTATCATATTTGTCATTATCGCTTTCGGCCTTTGCGCCTTTATGCTTACCGGAGGATGGCTCTTAGGCGGCCGCGCCCGCGCCCGTCATAAAGAGACGCCGTTTGAATCCGGTATCGAATCCGTTGGCGACACCCATATCCGTCTCTCGGCGAAGTTCTATCTCGTCGCGATGTTCTTCGTCATCTTCGACGTAGAAGCGCTCTTTTTATACGCATGGGCGACCTCAATCCGCGAAAGCGGCTGGGTCGGCTTTGTGGAAGCCGCAATTTTCATTTTGGTGCTCCTGGCGGGGCTGGTCTATCTGGTGCGTATCGGCGCGCTGGACTGGGCGCCTGCACGTCGTCGCGTGGTGGTCAAATCCAGCCCGATCGGTCACACCAACCCTCATAAGCAGTAAAAGCGAGGCAATCTGATGGACTATACGCTCACCCGCATAGACCCCAACGGTGGTGAGAACGACCGTTATCCTCTGCAAAAACAGGAGATCGTTACCGATCCCCTTGAGCAGCACGTTCATCGCAGCGTCTACATGGGCAAGCTCGAGCATGCCCTGCATGACATGGTGAACTGGGGCCGTAAGAACTCCCTGTGGCCCTATAACTTTGGTTTGTCCTGCTGCTACGTAGAGATGACCACCTCCTTTACCGCCGTGCACGACGTTGCGCGTTTCGGTGCGGAAGTGATGCGCGCCTCGCCGCGTCAGGCGGACTTTATGGTTATCGCCGGAACGCCTTTTACCAAAATGGCGCCGGTGATTCAGCGTCTCTATGACCAGATGCTGGAGCCGAAGTGGGTGATTTCGATGGGTGCCTGCGCCAACTCCGGCGGCATGTACGACATCTACTCCGTGGTGCAGGGCGTGGACAAATTCCTGCCGGTTGACGTCTATATCCCTGGCTGCCCGCCGCGCCCGGAAGCTTATATGCAGGCGCTGCTGCTGCTGCGCGAGTCGATTGGCAAAGAGCGCCGTCCGCTGTCGTGGGTTGTCGGCGATCAGGGCGTTTACCGCGCCAATATGCAGTCGGAACGTGAAAGAAAACGCGGTGAGCGCATCGCCGTAACCACTCTTCGCGCCCCTGACGAAGTGTAAGAACACCGTACATGGATGGATTCCACGCCCGCAGCAAAACATGACAATTTAATGCGCGGCCCATCCTGACGCCTTCTTTTGAGTGCCTGGCGACAGGCCGGAATGGTGAGTAACGTATGACAGATTTAACCACGCACGATCTCGCTCAGCCTGCATGGCAAACCCGGGATCACCTGGATGACCCGGTGATCGGCGAGCTGCGTAACCGTTTTGGGCCGGATGCCTTTACCGTTCAGCCAACCCGCACCGGCATTCCTGTGGTCTGGGTAAAGCGCGAACAGCTGCTGGAGATTGTGACCTTCCTGCGTAAACTGCCGAAGCCGTACATCATGCTGTATGACCTGCATGGTATGGACGAGCGTTTACGTACCCACCGCGCCGGTCTGCCTGCCGCGGATTTTTCTGTTTTCTATCATTTTCTGTCAATCGAGCGTAACCGCGACATCATGCTCAAGGTAGCGCTGGCGGAAAACGATCTGCATCTGCCGACGCTGACGAAAATCTTCCCGAACGCCAACTGGTACGAGCGCGAAACCTGGGAGATGTTCGGCGTAACCTTCGACGGCCACCCGCACCTGACGCGCATCATGATGCCGCAGACCTGGGAAGGCCATCCGCTGCGTAAAGATTACCCGGCGCGCGCGACAGAGTTCGATCCCTTTACGCTGACCAAGCAGAAAGAAGACCTGGAGATGGAGGCGCTGACGTTCAAACCCGAAGACTGGGGCATGAAGCGCAGCACCAACAGCGAGGACTTTATGTTCCTCAACCTGGGCCCGAACCACCCGTCGGCGCACGGTGCTTTCCGTATCATCCTGCAGCTGGATGGCGAAGAGATTGTCGACTGCGTGCCGGATATCGGCTATCACCACCGCGGCGCAGAGAAGATGGGCGAGCGCCAGTCGTGGCACAGCTACATCCCCTATACCGACCGCGTGGAGTATCTCGGCGGCTGCGTTAACGAGATGCCTTACGTGCTGGCGGTAGAAAAGCTGGCTGGCATCGTGGTGCCGGATCGCGTCAACGTAATCCGCGTCATGCTCTCCGAGCTGTTCCGCATCAACAGCCATCTGCTCTATATCTCAACCTTTATTCAGGACGTCGGCGCGATGACGCCGGTGTTCTTTGCCTTTACCGATCGCCAGAAGATTTATGACGTGGTCGAAGCCATTACCGGCTTCCGTATGCACCCGGCCTGGTTCCGCATCGGCGGCGTGGCGCACGATCTGCCGAAGGGCTGGGAGCGCCTGCTGCGCGACTTCCTCGACTGGATGCCGAAGCGTCTGAAAGAGTATGACAAGGCCGCGCTGCGCAACAGCGTGCTGGTGGGCCGTTCCAAAGGCGTCGCCGCCTATAACATGGACGAGGCGCTGGCCTGGGGCACCACCGGCGCCGCGCTGCGCGCCACCGGGCTGGACTTCGACGTGCGTAAATGGCGTCCGTACTCAGGTTATGAAAACTTCGATTTTGAGATCCCGGTTGGCGCCGGCATCAGCGACGCCTATACCCGCGTACAGCTGAAGATGGAAGAGATGTGGCAGTCGCTGCGCATTCTTGAGCAGTGCCTGAACAATATGCCGGAAGGGCCGTTTAAAGCGGATCACCCGCTGACTACGCCGCCGCCGAAAGAGCGTACGCTGCAGCATATCGAAACGCTGATCACGCACTTCCTGCAGGTTTCATGGGGTCCGGTGATGCCGGCCAATGAATCCTTCCAGATGATTGAGGCGACCAAAGGGATCAACAGCTACTACCTGACCAGCGACGGCAGCACCATGAGCTACCGCACCCGCGTGCGTACGCCGAGCTTCCCGCACCTGCAGCAGATCCCGTCGGTGATCCGCGGCAGCCTGGTATCCGACCTGATCGTTTACCTCGGTAGTATCGATTTTGTTATGTCAGACGTGGACCGCTAATTATGCACGATCAAAAAATTGCCATTCATACGATCGACCCAACTGAGGTCTTCGTGCTGAGCGCGGAAGAGCATCACGCCATCGAGCACGAGAAACACCACTATGAAGATGCGCGCGCGGCGTCAATTGAAGCGCTGAAGATCGTGCAGAAGCAGCGCGGCTGGGTGCCAGACGGTGCCATCAACGCCATCGCCGAGGTGCTGGGCATTCCGGCCAGCGACGTTGAAGGGGTCGCCACCTTCTACAGCCAGATTTTCCGCCAGCCGGTTGGCCGTCACGTTATCCGCTATTGCGACAGCGTTGTGTGCCATATCACCGGCTATCAGGGCATTCAGGCGGCGCTGGAGCAGAATCTCAACATCAAGCCCGGCCAGACCACGGCGGACGGTCGCTTTACGCTGCTGCCCACCTGCTGCCTGGGCAACTGCGACAAAGGCCCGACCATGATGGTGGATGAAGATACCCACGTTCATCTGACGCCGGAAGGCATCGCCTCGCTACTGGAGCAGTATCAATGACCATCAAACAGATCATTCGTACTGCGGAAACGCACCCGCTGACCTGGCGCATGCGCGATGACAAGCAGCCGGTATGGTTCGAAGAGTACCGCAGCAAAAACGGCTATGCCGGCGCGGAAAAAGCGCTGAAAGGCATGGCACCGGACGAGATTGTTGCGGCAGTTAAAGATTCCGGCCTGAAAGGGCGCGGCGGCGCGGGCTTCTCCACCGGTCTTAAGTGGAGCCTGATGCCGAAAGATGAGTCCATGAACATCCGTTACCTGCTGTGTAACGCCGATGAAATGGAGCCGGGCACCTATAAAGACCGCCTGCTGATGGAGCAGATGCCGCACCAGCTGGTGGAAGGCATGCTGATCAGCGCCTTCGCCCTGAAAGCCTATCGCGGCTATATCTTCCTGCGCGGCGAATATATCGAGGCGGCGGTCAACCTGCGTCGCGCCATCGCAGAAGCGACCGAAGCGGGCTTCCTCGGCAAGAACATTCTCGGCACCGGCTTTGACTTTGAGCTGATTGTCCACACCGGCGCTGGCCGCTATATCTGCGGCGAAGAGACGGCGCTGATCAACTCGCTGGAAGGGCGTCGCGCCAATCCGCGCTCCAAGCCGCCATTCCCGGCGAGCGCAGGCGCGTGGGGCAAGCCGACCTGCGTTAACAACGTAGAGACGCTCTCGAACGTTCCGGCGATCCTGGCGAACGGCGTCGAGTGGTACAAAGGCCTGTCGAAAAGCGAAGATGCCGGCACCAAGATGATGGGCTTCTCTGGCCGCGTGAAAAACCCAGGGGTGTGGGAACTGCCGTTCGGCATCACCGCACGCGAGATTCTGGAAGATTACGCCGGCGGGATGCGCGACGGTCTGCGCTTTAAAGCCTGGCAGCCGGGCGGCGCGGGCACCGACTTCCTCACCGAGCAGCATCTCGATCTGCCGATGGAATTTGCCAGCATTGGCAAAGCGGGCAGCCGTCTCGGCACGGCGCTGGCAATGGCGGTGGATCACGAGATCAATATGGTGTCGCTGGTGCGTAACCTTGAAGAGTTCTTCGCGCGCGAATCCTGCGGCTGGTGTACGCCGTGCCGCGACGGCCTGCCGTGGAGCGTGAAGATCCTGCGCGCGCTGGAGCAGGGCAAAGGTCAGCCGGGTGATATCGAAACCCTGCTGCAGCTTTGCCGCCAGCTCGGCCCAGGTAAAACCTTTTGCGCCCACGCGCCTGGCGCGGTGGAACCGCTGCAGAGCGCGATTAAATATTTCCGTGAAGAGTTTGAAGCCGGCATGGCACCGCAGGTGTTTGGCAATACGCGCGCGATTAGCGGTATTCAGCCTAACCTGCTGAAAGCACGCTGGTAATTCGCCGCAGCACACGGAACCGGCTCTGCGCCGCAGCCCCCTGACCGGGGCGAGAATATGATTAACGCTCGTCTCTGACGAGCCTTACGGAAGCATGTTCACTATGGCTACAATCCATGTAGACGGTAAAGAATATGATGTGAACGGGGCGGACAACCTGCTGCAGGCGTGTCTCTCTCTGGGCCTTGATATTCCTTATTTTTGCTGGCATCCGGCGCTGGGAAGCGTTGGGGCTTGCCGCCAGTGCGCGGTGAAGCAATTCCAGAACGCCGAGGATACCCGCGGCCGTCTCGTCATGTCCTGCATGACGCCGGCCTCCGACGGCACCTTTATCTCCATTGACGACAGCGAAGCGAAAGAGTTTCGTGAAAGCGTGGTGGAGTGGCTGATGACCAACCACCCGCACGACTGCCCGGTGTGCGAAGAGGGCGGCAACTGTCACCTGCAGGATATGACGGTAATGACCGGTCATAGCTTCCGCCGCTACCGCTTTACTAAACGCACCCACCAGAATCAGGATCTCGGCCCGTTCATCTCTCATGAAATGAACCGCTGTATCGCCTGCTACCGCTGCGTGCGTTACTACAAAGATTATGCCGACGGTAAAGATCTGGGCGTCTACGGCGCGCACGACAACGTCTACTTCGGCCGTCCGGAAGAGGGCACGCTGGAGAGCGAATTCTCCGGCAACCTGGTGGAGATCTGCCCGACCGGCGTCTTCACCGATAAAACCCACTCCGAACGCTACAACCGTAAATGGGATATGCAGTTCGCGCCGAGCATCTGTCAGCAGTGCAGCGTCGGCTGTAACACCAGCCCGGGCGAGCGCTACGGCGAACTGCGTCGTATCGAAAACCGCTACAACGGCACGGTTAACCACTACTTCCTCTGCGACCGCGGTCGTTTCGGCTACGGCTACGTCAACCGCCAGGATCGTCCACGTCACCCGGCGCTGCTGCGCGGCAACGACTGGGTGCAGCTGAATGCAGAGCAGGCGGTTAACGCGGCGGCTGACGTTCTGCGTCAGGCGAAGCGCGCGATCGGCATCGGCTCTCCGCGCGCCAGCGTTGAGAGCAACTTTGCGCTGCGCGAGCTAGTTGGCGCGGAAAACTTCTCTACCGGCATGCCGGCGGGAGAACAGGTGCGCCTGGAGCTGATGCTGAAAGTGCTGCGCGAAAGCGGCATCTATACGCCGTCGCTGCGTGAAATGGAAAGCTACGACGCGGTGCTGGTGCTGGGCGAAGATCTGACCCAGGTCGGCGCGCGCGTGGCGCTCTCGGTGCGACAGGCGGTAAAAGGCAAAGCGCGCGACATGGCCGCGGCGCAGAAAGTTGCCGACTGGCAGATCGCTGCAATTATGAATATCGGTCAGCACGCCAAACATCCGCTGTTCGTCACCCACGTCGATGAGACGCGACTCGACGATATCGCCGCGTGGAGCTATCGCGCCCCGGTGGAAGATCAGGCGCGTCTCGGCTTCGCTATCGCCAGCGCGCTGGATGAAAGTGCGCCAGCGGTCAGCGATTTTGACAGCAGCCTGAACGGCAAGCTGGACGTGGTGGTGCAGGCGCTCGCCGGTGCGAAAAAACCGCTGATTATTTCCGGCACTCACTCGGGCAGCACGGCGATGATCGAAGCGGCGGCTAACGTTGCGAAAGCGCTGAAAGCGCGCGGCGCGGACGTCGGCATCACGCTGCTGGCCAGTGCGGCCAACAGCATGGGCCTGGGCCTGATGGGCGGCAACACCCTCGACAGCGCGCTGGAACAGCTGCGAAGCGGCGAAGCGGATACGGTGGTGGTGCTGGAGAACGATCTCTACCGTCACGCGCCGAAGGCGCTGGTGGATGCGGCGCTGGCTAACGCCACCAATGTGATTGTGGTCGATCATCAGCGCACCGCCACGCTGGAGAAAGCGGGCCTTGTGCTCTCTACCGCCAGCTTTGCCGAAAGTGACGGCACCTCGATTAACCATGAAGGCCGCGCGCAGCGCTTCTTCCAGGTTTACGATCCCGCCTACTACGACAACAGCATCGTGATGCTGGAGAGCTGGCGCTGGCTGCACTCGCTGCACAGCACGCTGGAGAGCCGTCATCCCGACTGGACGCAGCTCGATCACGTTATCGACGCCGTGGTAGCGAAGCTGCCGCAGCTGAAAGGCATTAAAGAGGCGGCGCCGGACGCCAGCTTCCGTATCCGTGGGCAAAAACTGGCGCGTTCGCCGATTCGCTCCAGCGGACGCACCGCCGCGCGCGCCAATATCAGCGTGCACGAGCCGCGTCAGCCGCAGGATCGGGACACGATGTTCGCCTTCTCCATGGAAGGGAACAACCAGCCGAGCGCGCCGCGTTCGCAAATTCCGTTCGCCTGGGCGCCAGGCTGGAACTCCCCGCAGGCGTGGAACAAGTTCCAGGCTGAAGTGGGCGGCAAGCTGCGCAACGGCGATCCCGGCGTGCGTCTGTTTGAGGCGGGCGACGCGTCGCTGCCGTGGTTCACCGAGGTACCAGCCGCGTTTATCAGCGGCGATCGCTGGCGCGTGGCGCCTTGCTACCAGCTGTTTGGCAGCGAGGAGATGTCTCAGCGTTCCCCGGTATTCCAGAAGCGCATGCCGCAGCCGATGCTGGTCATCAACCAGCAGGACGCGGCGAAGCTGGGCGTAAACGAAGGCGCGGCGGTGGAGTTCAGCTGTTCGGGCGAGACCCTGCGTCTGCCGGTGCGCATCTCCAGCGCGCTGCAGCCGGGCCAGATTGGCCTGCCGCTGGGTATGCCGGGCGTGCCGCCGTTCCTGGCGGGCGCGCACATTGACAAACTGCAGGAGGCGGCGCAATGAGCTGGTTAACACCGGACGTTATCGACATCATTCTGACCGTGGTCAAAGCGATTGTCATTCTGCTGGTCGTGGTGGCGTGCGGCGCCTTTATGAGCTTCGCCGAACGTCGACTGCTCGGGCTGTGGCAGAACCGCTACGGGCCGAACCGCGTAGGCTGGGGCGGTTCGCTCCAGCTGGCAGCGGACATGATCAAAATGTTCTTTAAAGAGGACTGGGTTCCGCCCTTTACCGACCGCTTTATCTTTACCCTGGCGCCGGTCATTGCCTTCGTTTCCCTGCTGCTGGCGTTCGCCATCGTGCCGGTGTCGCCGAGCTGGATGGTGACCGACCTTAACATCGGGCTGCTCTTCTTCCTGATGATGGCGGGTCTGGCTGTCTATGCGGTGCTGTTCGCCGGCTGGTCGAGTAACAACAAATACTCGCTGCTGGGCGCGATGCGCGCTTCCGCGCAGACGCTGAGCTACGAAGTCTTTCTCGGCCTGTCGCTGATGGGCGTAGTGGCACAGGCGGGCTCGTTCAATATGACCGCGATCGTTGAGAGCCAGACGCACCTGTGGAACATCATCCCGCAGTTCTTCGGCTTCCTGACCTTCTGTATCGCAGGCGTGGCGGTGTGTCACCGTCATCCATTCGATCAGCCGGAAGCGGAGCAGGAGCTGGCGGACGGCTATCACATCGAATATGCCGGTATGAAGTTCGGCCTGTTCTTCGTCGGCGAGTATGTGGCTATCACCACCGTCTCGGCGCTGATTGTGACGCTGTTCTTCGGTGGCTGGCAGGGGCCGTTCCTGCCGCCTTTCATCTGGTTCGCCCTGAAAACGGCGTTCTTTATGGTGATGTTTATCCTGATTCGTGCTGCGCTCCCGCGTCCACGCTATGACCAGGTGCTGTCGTTCGGCTGGAAAGTCTGTCTGCCGTTGACGCTGTTGAACCTGCTGGCGACCGCCGCAGTGATTCTGTACAACGCGCAGTAAGAGGTGTTGAGATGACTTTAAAAGATATTGTCGTTGGCTTCGGCACGACAGTGCGCAGTATCTGGATGATTGGCATGCATGCCTTCGCCAAACGCGAAACTCAGATGTACCCGGAAGAGCCGGTCTATTTGCCGCCGCGCTACCGCGGACGCATCGTGCTGACGCGCGATCCCGACGGCGAAGAGCGCTGCGTCGCCTGTAACCTCTGCGCGGTGGCCTGTCCGGTCAGCTGCATCTCGCTGCAGAAAGCAGAGACCAAAGATGGCCGCTGGTACCCGGAGTTCTTCCGCATCAACTTCTCGCGCTGCATCTTCTGCGGGATGTGCGAAGAGGCCTGCCCGACCACCGCGATCCAGCTGACGCCCGACTTCGAGCTGGGCGAATTCAAACGCCAGGATCTGGTGTATGAAAAAGAGGATCTGCTGATCTCCGGTACGGGCAAATACCACGAGTACAACTTCTACCGCATGGCAGGTATGGCGATCGAAGGGAAAGAGAAGGGCGACGCCGAAAACGAAGCCAAACCCATCGACGTCAAAGGCTTGTTACCTTAAGGAGCCCGGCATGGAAATTGCGTTTTATCTTTGCGGACTGGTGGCGGTGCTGACGACGCTGCGCGTCATTACCCACACCAATCCGGTACATGCGCTGCTGTACCTGATCGTGTCGCTGCTCTCCGTCGCGGGCGTCTTCTTTTCGCTCGGCGCCTATTTCGCCGGCGCGCTGGAGATCATTGTTTACGCCGGCGCCATTATGGTGTTGTTCGTCTTCGTCGTGATGATGCTTAACATGGGCAACGCCACGGTGAAGCAGGAGCGCGACTGGCTGCAGCCGTCGCTTTGGATTGGTCCGGGCATCGTCTCTCTGCTGCTGCTGGTGGTTATGGTTTACGCCATTCTGACCGCCAACGATCAGGGCATCGACGGCACGGTTATCGACGCCAAAGCGGTAGGCATCAGCCTGTTCGGTCCTTATGTTCTGGCGGTTGAGCTCGCCTCAATGCTGCTGCTGGCAGGGCTGGTAGTCGCGTTCCACGTCGGACGCGAAGAGCGTCAGGGCGAAGTGCTGAGCAACCGTGACGCCAATAAGGAGGAGCACGCATGATCCCGTTACAACACGGCTTAGTTCTTGCCGCCGTGCTGTTTGTCCTTGGACTGACATCACTGGTGATGCGCCGCAACCTGCTGTTTATGCTGATCGGCCTTGAGATTATGATCAACGCGGCCGCGCTGGCGCTGGTGGTAGCAGGCAGCTACTGGGGACAGGCGGATGGGCAGGTGATGTATATCCTGGCGATCAGCCTGGCGGCGGCGGAAGCCAGCATTGGCCTGGCGCTGCTGCTCCAGCTCTATCGTCGTCGTCAGACGCTGAACATTGATACTGTGAGCGAGATGCGCGGATGAATCTTCTCTACTTAACAATCCTGTTTCCGCTAATCGGCTTCCTGCTGTTGGCGTTTTCGCGTGGTCGCTGGTCGGAGAACCTGTCGGCCGCAATCGGTATGGGCTCGGTGGGCCTGGCGGCGCTGGTGACGCTTTATGTCGGCATCGACTTTTTCGCCAACGGCCAGCAGCCCTTTAGCCAGGCGCTCTGGACCTGGATGCAGGTCGGCAACTTCGATATTAAAGTCAATCTGACGCTGGACGGCCTCTCTCTTACCATGCTGTCGGTGGTGACCGGCGTCGGCTTCCTGATCCATATGTTCGCCTCCTGGTATATGCGCGGTGAAGAGGGCTATTCCCGCTTCTTCGCCTACACCAACCTGTTCATCGCGAGCATGGTGGTGCTGGTGCTGGCCGACAACCTGATGCTGATGTATCTGGGCTGGGAAGGGGTAGGGCTCTGCTCCTATCTGCTGATCGGCTTCTACTACAGCAATCCGGAAAACGGCAAGGCGGCGATGAAGGCCTTTATCATCACCCGCGTCGGTGACGTCTTTCTCGCCTTTGCGCTGTTTATCCTCTACAACGAACTGGGCACGCTCAACTTCCGCGAGATGATGGAACTGGCGCCGCAGCACTTTGCGGCGGACAACCATATGCTGCAGTGGGCGACGCTGATGCTGCTGGGCGGCGCGGTAGGTAAATCGGCGCAGCTGCCGCTGCAAACCTGGCTGGCGGACGCGATGGCCGGTCCGACGCCGGTATCGGCGCTGATCCACGCCGCGACCATGGTAACGGCAGGCGTCTATCTGATCGCCCGTACCCATGGCCTGTTCCTGCTGACGCCGGATGTGCTGCATCTGGTGGGTATCGTCGGCGCGGTTACGCTGGTGCTGGCGGGCTTCGCCGCGCTGGTACAGACCGATATCAAGCGCGTGCTCGCCTACTCGACCATGAGCCAGATCGGCTATATGTTCCTGGCGCTCGGCGTACAGGCGTGGGACGCAGCGATTTTCCACCTGATGACGCACGCGTTCTTTAAAGCGCTGCTGTTCCTCTCCTCTGGTTCGGTGATCCTCGCCTGCCATCACGAGCAGAACATCTTTAAAATGGGCGGCCTGCGTAAAAGCATTCCGCTGGTCTATGTCTGCTTCCTGGTGGGCGGCGCCGCGCTGGCTGCGCTGCCGCTGATTACGGCAGGCTTCTACAGTAAAGATGAAATTCTGTTTGGCGCGCTGGCGAACGGCCACATCAACCTGATGGTGGCGGGCCTGGTGGGCGCCTTCCTGACCTCGATCTATACCTTCCGCATGATCTTTATCGTGTTCCACGGTAAAGAGCAGATTCACGCCCATGCGGGTAAAGGCATTACTCATCATCTGCCGCTGATTGTGCTGCTGGTGCTGTCGACCTTTGTTGGCGCGCTGATTACGCCGCCGCTGGCGGGCGTGCTGCCGCACAGCGAAACCGGCGAAGCGGGCAAGGTCGGACTGGAGATCGCCTCCGGCGTGGTCGCCGTGGTGGGCATTCTGATCGCCGCCGCGCTCTGGCTGGGCAAACGCCAGCTGGTGAGCCGCGTCGCCAGCAGCGCCCCGGGCCGCTTCTTCGGCACCTGGTGGTTCGCCGCATGGGGCTTCGACTGGCTCTATGACAAAGTGTTCGTCAAACCCTATCTCGGTATCGCCTGGCTGCTGCAGCGCGACCCGCTGAATGCGTTGATGAATCTGCCTGCGCTGGTGTCGCGTATCGGCAATAAAGGCCTGGTGGTCAGCGAAAACGGCTATCTGCGCTGGTATGTCGCCTCAATGAGCATCGGCGCCGTGGTGGTGCTGGCGCTGATGCTGGTGGTTTAAGGTTGATGAGCGGGGCGGCTCGGCGAGTCGCCCCAGGTCAAGAATGTTAAAAATTGCCCATTATGAGGGCGTTATCGGCGCAGTCAGTTTCGCTACCGCCAGCGCAGCAACCGGATGGTACTCAGGTACGTAAGGGTTGCGAGCCGGGCCGGGGCAAAGCTGACCAGCAGGATAGCCCGAAGACAGGCAGAAAAAAGGGAAAGACTTCAGTGCTACTACCTTGGCTAATAATCATTCCATTCGTCGGCGGCTTGCTCTGCTGGCTGGCTGAGCGCCTCGGCGCGAAAACGCCGCGCTGGATAGCCCTGATCACCATGGGCCTGACGCTGGCGATTTCGCTGCAGCTCTGGCTGCAGGGCGGCTATTCACTGACGCAGGCCGCGGGTATGCCGCAGTGGCAGTCGGAGTTCTCCGCCGCCTGGATCCCGCGTTTCGGCATCAATTTCCACCTGGCGCTGGATGGCCTGTCGCTGCTGATGGTGGTGCTGACCGGCCTGCTCGGCCTGATGGCGGTGCTCTGCTCCTGGAACGAAATCGAGAAGTATCAGGGCTTTTTCCACCTTAACCTGATGTGGATTCTGGGCGGCGTTATCGGCGTCTTCCTGGCGATCGATATGTTCCTGTTCTTCTTCTTCTGGGAGATGATGCTGGTGCCGATGTACTTCCTCATCGCGCTCTGGGGACATAAGGCATCTGACGGTAAAACCCGTATCACCGCCGCCACCAAGTTCTTTATCTACACCCAGGCTTCTGGTCTGGTGATGCTGATTGCGATTCTGGCGCTGGTGTTTGTGCACTACAACGCCACCGGCGTCTGGACGTTTAACTACGAGCAGCTGCTGAAGACGCCGATGTCGCATACGGTGGAATATCTGCTGATGCTGGGCTTCTTTATCGCCTTCGCGGTCAAAATGCCGGTGGTGCCGCTGCACGGCTGGCTGCCGGATGCGCACAGCCAGGCGCCGACCGCGGGTTCGGTCGACCTCGCCGGCATCCTGCTGAAAACTGCCGCCTACGGCCTGCTGCGCTTCAGCCTGCCGCTGTTTCCTAACGCCTCGGCGGAGTTCGCGCCAGTCGCTATGTGGCTGGGCATTATCGGTATCTTCTACGGCGCCTGGATGGCCTTCTCGCAGACCGATATCAAACGCCTGATCGCCTACACCTCAATTTCGCATATGGGCTTCGTGCTGATCGCCATCTACACCGGCAGCCAGCTCGCCTTCCAGGGTGCGGTGGTGCAGATGATTGCGCACGGCCTCTCTGCCGCCGCGCTCTTTATTCTGTGCGGTCAGCTCTATGAGCGTCTGCACACGCGTGATATGCGTCAGATGGGCGGCCTCTGGTCGCGCATTAAGTGGATTCCGGGCCTGTCGCTCTTCTTTGCGGTGGCGAACCTGGGGATGCCGGGCACCGGTAACTTCGCCGGCGAATTTATGATCCTGACGGGCAGTTTCCAGGTGGTGCCGGTGATTATCGTCATCGCTACCTTTGGCCTGGTGTTCGCCTCGGTCTATTCGCTGATCATGATGCAGCGCGCCTACTACGGCGAAGCGAAGTCGAAAGATCCGCTGCCGGGCATGTCGCCGCGTGAATTTACGATGATTATGGTGCTGGTGGTTCTGCTGGTGCTGCTGGGCGTTTACCCGCAGCCGATTCTGGATACTTCCCATGCCGCCATGAGCAATATTCAGCAGTGGTTTACCGCTTCAATTTCAACTACAAGGCCGTAATTCGCCATGACAATAACATTTCAACAATTGATCGCGTTGCTGCCGCTGTTGATCGTCGGATTGACGGTGGTGGTTGTGATGCTGTCCATTGCCTGGCGACGCAACCACTTTGTTAACGCCACGCTGACGGTTATCGGACTGAACCTGGCGCTGGTTTCGCTCTGGTTTGTGGCGCAGGCGGGGGCGATGGACGTAACGCCGCTGCTGCGGATCGATCCTTACGCCGTGTTCTACACCGCGCTGGTGATCCTGGCGAGTCTGGCGACCTGCACCTTTGCCTATCCCTGGCTGGCCGGTTTCCCGGACAACAAGGATGAGTTCTATCTGCTGGTGCTGATCGCCACGCTGGGCGGTATCGTGCTGGCGAGCGCTAATCATCTGGCGTCGCTGTTTATCGGCGTCGAGCTGCTGTCGCTGCCGCTGTTCGGCATGATCGGCTACGCCTTCCGCCAGAAACGCTCGCTGGAAGCGGCGCTGAAATATACCATTCTGTCAGCGGCTGCCTCCTCTTTCCTGCTGTTCGGTATCGCGCTGATCTATGCCGACTCCGGCAGTCTGAGCTTTGTGAAGCTGGGTGAGAGCCTGAACGACGCCGTGATCCAGCAGCCGCTGCTGCTGGTTGGTCTCGGCATGATGATTATCGGCCTTGGCTTTAAGCTGTCGCTGGTGCCGTTCCACCTCTGGACGCCTGACGTTTATCAGGGCGCGCCTGCGCCGGTGTCGACCTTCCTCGCCACCGCCAGCAAGATCGCCATCTTCGGCGTCATCATGCGTCTGTTTATGTACGCGCCGCTGACCGACAGCGAGGCCGTGCGCACCGTGCTGGGGCTGATCGCTTTCGTGTCGATTCTGTTCGGCAACCTGATGGCGATTTCGCAGAGCAATATCAAACGTCTGCTCGGCTACTCCTCTATCGCCCATCTTGGCTATCTGCTGGTGGCGCTGATTGCGGTGAAAACCCATCAGCTCTCGCTGGAGACCGCAGGGGTTTACCTGGCGGGCTACCTGTTCAGCAGCCTGGGCGCGTTTGGCGTGGTGAGCCTGATGTCCAGCCCGTACCGCGGTCCGGACGCCGACTCGCTCTACTCCTATCGCGGCCTGTTCTGGCATCGTCCGGTACTGTCGGCGGTGATGACGATTATGATGCTGTCGCTGGCGGGTATTCCGGCCACGCTTGGCTTTATCGGTAAGTTCTACGTGATTGCGTCGGGCGTGAATGCTCAGCTGTGGTGGCTCACCGCGGCGGTGGTGGTCGGCAGCGCCATCGGCCTTTACTACTATCTGCGCGTGACCGTCAGCCTCTACCTCAGTCCGCCAGAGCTGCATACGCGCGACACGCCGGCTAACTGGGCGCTGACCGCAGGCGGGGTAGTGGTGCTGATTTCGGCGATCCTGGTTCTGCTGCTCGGCGTTTACCCGCAGCCGCTGATCTCGCTGGTGCAGATGGCGCAGCCGCTGATGTAAACTGCGTTTACCCTTGTGAAATCAGGCCCTCGGGCCTGATTTTTTTTGTCTTCAGGAGAGCCTATGGATATCCGCTGGCAGGATCGGCATCACAGCGAACTGAGCGCGCAGCAGCTTTATGCGCTGCTGGCGCTGCGCTGCGAAGTCTTTATCGTTGAGCAGGCCTGTCCCTATCTGGACGTTGACGGTCAGGATCTGGTGGCGGATAACCGTCATATTCTGGGGATGCGCGGCGAGGAGCTGGTGGCTTACGCGCGTATTCTGACGCCTGCGGATGAGGCCGCGCCGGTAGCGATCGGACGCGTGATTGTTTCCGCCAGCGCGCGCGGCCTGAATCTCGGCAACCGGCTAATGGAGCAGGCGCTGCGCAGCTGCGAGCAGCACTGGCCGTCACGCGAGATTTATCTTTCGGCGCAGGCGCACCTGCAGGGTTTCTATGGGCGTCTCGGCTTTCAGGCGGTGGGCGAGATCTATCTGGAAGACGCTATTCCGCATATTGAGATGCGCAAATAAAAACGGCGAGCCAGATGCTCGCCGTTTCTCTTTTAGCCCACCGTCATCTGACGATCGTCTACATATTTACGCTGATCCGCCGGCGGCGGGAAATACTGATAGAGCCAGGTTTCGCTCAGAGTTTCATCTTTGGTGCGCAGGAAGAGACGCATCTCCACCGGCGTGGTGGCGTCGCTGTCTGGATACCAGTCAAACAGGATGCGATAGCCGTTCATCGGCTCGACGAAGAGGATCTCCACCTGTTTAAAGGTGCCGGATGAGAGGGTAATTACCGGTTCGATGCCCTTCGGCGCGGCCGCTTTCAAATCGCCGCCGACGAAATCGATGGCGAAACGACGGCACCACTTCTCAGGGAAGTGCTCGCCCGGCGCCCAGCCTTCCGGGAAGCCGCCAATACCGGTACGGGTAGCGTCGACGCGCGCCAGACCGCTGCGCACCGGCGGCAGCCCGCTCCAGTAAAGCTTGTAGGAGAAGCTGAACTCGCTGCCCGCCTTCACCGGCTCGGCCGGCTGCCAGAAGCAGACGATATTATCCAGCGTTTCGCCGGTGGTCGGGATCTCCATCAGATTAATGGCGCCTTTGCCCCATTTGCCGACCGGCTCGACCCACAGGCTGGGACGTTTGTCATACCAGCCGATAACATCCTGATAGTCTTTAAAATCGTGGTTGAGCTGCAGCAGGCCAAAACCGCGCGGGTTCTCATCCTGATAGGCGTTGAACTGCAGCTTCTGCGGGTTATTCAGCGGACGCGCGATCCACTCGCCGCTGCCGCTCCACATCGCCAGGCGATCGGAGTCGTGAATCTGCGGATGATAGGTGTTGCACATGCGGCGCTCGTTGGTGCCGCAGCTGAACATGCTGGTCATCGGCGCGATGCCGAGCTGGCGGATATCTTTGCGCGCGTAGAGATGGTTTTCCACCTCCATTACCACGCGGCTCGCCTCGCAGTGGATGGTGAACTTATAGGCACCGGTGAGGCTGGCACCATCCAGCAGGGCGTAGGCAACAAAGGTGGTGTCGTCCGCTTTCGGCGTTTCGAACCAGAATGCGGTGAAGTCAGGAAACTCTTCGCCGCCGTTGCTGAAGGTGTTGACCGCCACGCCACGCGCGGAGAGGCCGTACTGATAAGTATCGTCCACGGCGCGGAAGTAGCTCGCCCCAAGGAAAGAGACGATATCGCGGCGCGCCAGCTCTGGTTTTTTAAAGGCGCGGAAGCCGGCAAAGCCGAGATCGTTTTTGCCCACCAGCTGCTGGGTATCCACCTTCGCGTTATTGTAGTTAAACAGTTCAGGACGGAAGTGAATCTCACGCGCCTCGCGGCTGTCGGCGTCGACGGAGAACATGCGGATGCGGCGCTTAAAGCCCATGCCGACGTGGAAAAACTGTACGTCGAGCTGACGATCGGGGATGTTGTTCCACAGCGAGTGACCGGCGTCGTACTGAATTTCGTTGTACGCCTGCGGCGTCAGCGTTGCCAGCGTCTCCGGCAGCGCGCCTGGCGCGCCGCCCCAGGGCTGTTTCGCCAGCGCGGCGGCTTTCTTTTTCAGTACATCGAAATCGAAGCGCACGGCGGCACCGTCTGCAATGCCATCTTCTGCCCAGGCGGATTGCGCAAACAGCGTGGACAGGCCGGTCATGCCGCTGACGGCGGAGAAGGCCATTGACGCTTTCATAAACATTCTTCGATTCATGCCAGAAATTATTCCTTAGCGTTCGAGTGTGTTGTGACTGTCCTGCTCTGCGCGCAGGTGATGAAAAAGCGCAGATAACAGCAGGGTACGACAGTCGGCCAGGTGAAAAATTCAGTCCGCCTTAAATTTATCAGATTAATCAAGAAGGCCGAGGAATTTCGTCTCAGGTCACGCCAGAGGAAACTCAGGGGAATCCTGGAGAAACCATCCTGCAAACGACGATTTAACCGCTATAGTTAAAAGACTGCTTTGTAAATGACACGGAGGAAATGATGGTAAAAGAGACAGAAGCTTTTGACACCAATCTGGATGATGATTTGGCGCTGCTGACCGAGACGCTGGAAGAGGTGTTGAAGTCGTCAGGCGATCCGACCGATCAGAAATATATCGAGCTGAAAACCAAAGCGGAGCAGGCGCTGGAAGATGTAAAAGCACGCGTCAGCCAGGCCTCCGACAGCTACTACTATCGCGCAAAAAATGTCGCTTACCGCGCCGATGATTACGTGCATGAGAAGCCCTGGCAGGGTATCGGTATCGGCGCAGCCGCCGGTCTGGTGCTCGGTCTGCTGCTGGCGCGTCGCTAATCGGTCGCCACTGAAAACGGCGGGGCTCTCCCGCCGTTTGTTTTCTCCCTCTTTGCGTTACTCCCGCTTCGTTCTTCTCCCCATGCTGACTGCCCGCTGACGCGAAAAGCGCACTATTGAGTTGAGTTTACCCAGCGCGCTTCCTACAGTAGATCGACGGACAAAAGGAGATGAACACGTGATAAGAGTCGAGATGCTGTCTACCGGGGATGAGGTGCTGCACGGCCAAATCGTCGATACCAACGCCGCCTGGCTGGCGGATTTGCTGTTTCAGCACGGTCTGCCGATGACCAGCCGCACCACGGTTGGCGACTCCCTGTCGTCGCTGGTGGAGACACTGCAGGCGCGCAGTCAGATAGCGGATGTGCTGATCGTTAACGGCGGCCTCGGGCCGACCAGCGACGATCTCAGCGCGCTGGCGGCGGCAAAAGCCAGCGGCGTCGAGCTGGTGCTGCATCAGGCGTGGCTGGACAATATCGAGGCGTGGTTCGCCAGCCGCGGCCGCGTAATGGCGCCGAGCAACCGCAAGCAGGCGGAGATCCCCGCCAATGCCGAGATGCTGGATAATCCGGTTGGCACCGCCTGCGGCTTTGCGCTGTGGCTGAATCGCTGCTGGATCTTCTTTACGCCCGGCGTCCCCTCTGAATTCAAGGTGATGGCAGAGCAGCAGATTCTGCCGCGCCTTAAACAGCAGTTCGACCTGCCTGAACCGCCGCTCTGTTTGCGTCTTACTACCTTCGGCCGCGGCGAGAGCGATATTGCCGCCGAGCTGGAGCCGCTGGCGCTGCCGGAAGGGGTAGTGATGGGCTATCGCTCATCAATGCCGATTATCGAGATCAAGCTTACCGGCCCGGCCAGCCAGCGCGTGGCGATGGAGCAGGTCTGGCAGCAGGTGCGCCTGCTGCTGGCGGAGTGCACCATTTTTGAGGGCACAGAGGGGTTACCGGCGCTGCTGGCGCGAGAGCTAAAGGAGCGCGGCTTCCGTCTGGCGCTTAGCGAGCAGTACACCGCGGGCTTGCTGCACTGGCAGCTGGCGGCGGCTGAGGTGCCGCTGAGCGCGGCGGAGATCCTCCCGGCGCACGCAGAGGGGCTGGAGCAGCAGGTACAGCGCACGCGGGCGCTGGCGGCGCACCAGGGCACGGTGCTGGCGCTGTCGACCGGCGCGCTGGAAGAGGGCGAAGTGTCGCTGGCGCTGCATACGCCGGAAGCGAGCTGGGGACAGCGGGTGAAGTTTACCCACGGGCGTCACAATCTGGAGACGCGGCAGAAGGTGGTGGCGATGATGGCGATGAATATGCTGCGCCGCTGGCTGCACGGCAGCGAGGTCAGCACCGGCCACGGCTGGATTGATGTGCTGGAGTCGGTGAAGCTGTAAAACAGGGTAGCGGAGGCCTCTGTCGCTTCGTGAGCCCACGCGGAAGGCAGGAAGCGATCGCAAAGACGCAAAAAGCGGCATCCATGCCAGCTCGGCCCGCGCCATCCCTGGCGCGGGACGCTTTGCTCTTCGCTTCCTGCCTTCCGCGTTTTGACTATTGCGTGGTCTGTGAGAGCAAAGAAGCCAGCTAAAGCTCGATTTCAATCTCACCTTTCGCCAGACAGCAGCAGGGCAGAATCTCACCCTGCTGCACAAACGCCAGCGGCGTTTCGGCATAGTGAACTTCACCTTTTAGCAGGCGCGTGCGGCAGGAGCCGCAGTAGCCTTCCCGACACTGAAACTCCACGCACAGGTTGTGCGCTTCCAGCGTCGTCAGCAGGTTAGGGTGATGCTCTGCGCACTCCAGCCGCTGGCCGGAGCTGCGCAGGATAACAACGGCACGGCTCATGGTTACAGCTGGAAGTCGTTAAAGTCGTCTTCGCCCACTTCCGAGTCGATCTGACCCACCAGATAGGAGCTTACTTCCACTTCCTGCGGCGCAACCTGCACGTTGTCCGACACCAGCCAGGAGTTGATCCACGGAATCGGGTTAGAGCGCGTCTGGAACGGCAGATCCAGACCTACGGCCTGCATACGGATATTGGTGATGTACTCAATGTACTGGCAGAGAATGTCTTTGTTCAGGCCGATCATCGAACCGCCGCTGAACAGATATTCCGCCCACTCTTTCTCCTGCTCGGCCGCCTTCTTGAACAGCTCAAAACATTCGTCGCGGCACTCGGCGGCGATCTCTTTCATCTCTGGATCGTCTTCACCGGTGCGCATCAGGTTCAGCATATGCTGGGTGCCGGTCAGGTGCAGCGCTTCGTCGCGCGCAATCAGACGAATGATTTTCGCGTTCCCTTCCATCAGCTCGCGCTCGGCGAAGGCGAAAGAGCAGGCGAAGCTGACGTAGAAGCGAATCGCTTCCAGCGCGTTAACGCTCATCAGGCAGATATAGAGCTGCTTTTTCAGGGCGCGCAGGTTCACGGTCACGCTTTTGCCGTTAACCTGATGGGTGCCTTCGCCCAGCAGATGCCAGTAGTTGGTCATCTCGATCAGATCGTCGTAGTACTTAGAGATATCCTGCGCGCGCGCGAGGATCTGCTCGTTGGTGACGATATCATCGAACACCAGCGACGGGTCGTTGACGATATTGCGGATGATATGGGTGTAAGAGCGCGAGTGGATAGTCTCGGAAAACGCCCAGGTCTCGACCCAGGTTTCCAGCTCGGGGATCGAAATCAGCGGCAGCAGCGCGACGTTCGGGCTGCGGCCCTGAATGGAGTCGAGCAGGGTCTGGTATTTCAGGTTGCTGATAAAGATGTGCTTCTCATGCTCCGGCAGCGCCTGATAGTCGATGCGGTCGCGCGAGACGTCAACCTCTTCCGGGCGCCAGAAAAAGGAGAGCTGTTTTTCAATCAGCTTTTCGAAAATGTCATATTTCTGCTGGTCGAAGCGCGCCACGTTGACGGACTGACCAAAGAACATCGGCTCTTTTAGCTGATCGTTTTTATTCTGTGAGAACGTAGTGTAAGCCATACAAACTGTCCAAATGTAGACGGGGCGCAGCGCGGCCCCGTGAAATAACGCAGGCGGGAGACGCGCTCCCGCCCAACCTTAAATCTTACAGGCGCCGCTTTCGCAACCGTCATCCTGGATAGACGGCGCCAGATCGTCCTGCGCGTCTTCCGCACCGTCGCGGGTGTTTTGATAGTAGAGCGTTTTCACGCCGAACTTATACGCGGTCAGCAGATCTTTCAGCAGCTGCTTCATCGGCACCTTGCCGTTGGCGAAGCGCGACGGATCGTAGTTGGTGTTTGACGAGATCGCCTGATCGATAAACTTCTGCATGACGCCGACCAGCTGCAGATAACCGTCGTTGGACGGCATTTCCCACAGCAGCTCGTACTGATCTTTCAGACGCTCATACTCCGGCACCACCTGACGCAGAATGCCATCTTTCGAGGCTTTGATGCTGATATGGCCGCGCGGCGGCTCAATGCCGTTGGTGGCGTTGGAGATCTGCGACGAGGTCTCAGACGGCATCAGCGCAGAGAGCGTTGAGTTGCGCAGGCCGTGGGTTTTGATCGACTCACGCAGGCTGTCCCAGTCCAGGTGCAGCGGCTCGTTGCAGATGCTGTCGAGATCCTTTTTATAGGTATCGATCGGCATAATGCCCTGCGAATAGGTGGTTTCGTTGAACCACGGGCAGGCGCCTTGCTCTTTCGCCAGCTCGTTCGAGGCTTTCAGCAGGTAGTACTGAATCGCTTCGAAGGTTTTGTGCGTCAGGTTGTTGGCGCTGCCGTCGGAGTAGCGCACGCCGTTCTTCGCCAGGTAATAAGCGAAGTTAATGACGCCGATGCCCAGGGTACGACGACCCATCGCGCCGCGTTTGGCGGCCGGAATCGGGTAGTCCTGATAGTCGAGCAGGGCGTCGAGCGCGCGTACCGCCAGGGTCGCCAGCTCTTCCAGATCGTCCAGGCTGTCGATGGCGCCGAGGTTGAACGCCGACAGCGTACAGAGGGCGATTTCGCCGTTCTCGTCGTTGACGTCTTCCAGCGGTTTGGTCGGCAGCGCAATCTCCAGGCAGAGGTTAGACTGGCGCACCGGCGCGATGCTGGCGTCGAACGGGCTGTGGGTGTTGCAGTGGTCGACGTTCTGAATGTAGATACGGCCGGTAGAGGCGCGCTCCTGCATCATCAGCGAGAAGAGATCGACCGCTTTCACCCGCTGCTTGCGGATGCTGCTGTCCTGCTCATATTTGGTGTAGAGGCGCTCAAACTCTTCCTGATCGGCGAAGAACGCGTCGTAGAGGCCAGGCACGTCGGACGGGCTGAACAGGGTAATCTCTTCGCCCTTCAGCAGACGCTGATACATCAGCTTGTTGATCTGCACGCCGTAGTCCATGTGACGCACGCGGTTGCCTTCAACGCCGCGGTTGTTTTTCAGCACCAGCAGGCTTTCCACTTCCAGATGCCACATCGGGTAGAACAGTGTCGCCGCGCCGCCGCGAACGCCGCCCTGCGAGCAGGATTTCACCGCGGTCTGGAAGTGCTTGTAGAACGGAATACAGCCGGTATGGAACGCTTCACCGCCGCGGATCGGGCTGCCCAGCGCGCGAATGCGGCCGGCGTTGATGCCGATACCGGCGCGCTGGGAAACATACTTCACGATGGCGCTGGAGGTGGCGTTGATGGAGTCGAGGCTGTCGCCGCACTCGATCAGCACGCAGGAGCTGAACTGGCGCGTCGGGGTGCGCACGCCGGACATGATCGGCGTCGGCAGCGAAATTTTAAAGGTCGAAATCGCGTCGTAGAAGCGTTTGATATAGTCCATACGCGTGTCGCGCGGGTAGCCGGAGAAGAGGCAGGCAGCGACCAGGATATAGAGGAACTGCGCGCTCTCATAGATATCGCCGGTGACGCGGTTCTGCGCCAGATATTTGCCTTCCAGCTGCTTGACCGCCGCGTAGGAGAAGTTCATATCGCGCCAGTGGTCGATAAAGCCGTCCATCTGCTCAAACTCTTCAACCGTGTAGTCTTGCAGCAGGTGAGGGTCATATTTACCCATCTCCACCATGCGCACGACCTGATCGTACAGCTTCGGCGGCTCAAACTGACCGTACGCTTTTTTACGCAGGTGGAAGATCGCCAGGCGGGCAGCCAGATATTGATAGTCCGGCGCGTCGCGTGAGATCAGGTCTGCTGCGGCCTTGATGATGGTTTCATGAATGTCAGAGGTTCTGATGCCATCGTAGAACTGGATATGGGAGCGCAGTTCAACCTGGGAGACAGAGACGTTATTCAGCCCTTCAGCGGCCCAGTCGAGTACCCGGTGAATTTTATCGAGATCAATGCGTTCCTGGCGGCCATCGCGTTTAGTAACGAGCAGACTTTGATTCATGTCGCGTTATACCATCCGTAAGTGAAAAAGAGTCCCCTGTTTATTCACAGGGTTATTCAATGTGAATAATTCTGTGGATAAACACTATATGTTGGGGGTTGGAAGAGAATGAGTAACAATATGGAGGTTATTCTAGTGACCTGTGGCCAGATAACAAGACAGAAAAATGATGGCTATGGGGCTTGCGTTTTGTGGGAAATTTCTTAACCCCGCGACTTATAAGGCCCGATGGCGTGTCAACTGCCAGAGTAAAAAATTCGAGATTTTGATCGACCGCTGATTTTTCGCACATCGCTGGGTTTTTTCCCGACAACCGTCTAGCGACGAAGCGGCAGAGAGAGAAAAAGCGTGACGGGGAGAGAGCAGGCGCGCAATCGCCTTGCGCGCCGGCGGGTTACTTTTTAACGTGGCGGGTGTGGACCATATAGTTCACGTCGACGCCGCGGCCGAGGCGAAACTTGTTGGTCAGCGGGTTGTAGTGCAGGCCGGTAATATGCTGCTCGCGCAGCGGGGTTTCGTCGACCCAGCCCAGCAGTTCAGAAGGGCGGATAAACTTCTTCACGTCGTGGGTGCCGCGCGGCACCATGCGCAGCACATATTCCGCGCCGAACACCGCCATCAGCCAGGCTTTCGGGTTGCGGTTGATAGTTGAGAAGAACACTTCGCCGCCTGGCTTCACCAGACGCGCGCAGGCGTGTACCACTGAACGCGGATCGGGGACGTGCTCCAGCATCTCCATACAGGTCACCACGTCATACTGGCCGGCAAACGCCTCGGCGTGATCTTCCACCGTCTGCTGCACGTAGTCGAGCGTCACCCCCTGTTCCAGCGCGTGCAGGCGCGCCACCTGCAGCGGCTCGGCACCCATATCGAGACCGGTGACCTCTGCGCCTTCGCGCGCCATGCTTTCCGCCAGGATGCCCCCGCCGCAGCCGACGTCCAGCACTTTTTTGCCGAACAGACCGTTGCTGTGCTGCGCGATAAAGCCCAGTCGCAGCGGGTTGATGCGGTGCAGAGGCTTGAATTCGCCCTCCAGATCCCACCAGCGCGAGGCTACCGCCTCAAACTTAGCGATTTCCTGCGCATCGACGTTGGGCTGCGTTTCCTGCGGTTGTGCATTCATTGAATCATTACTCCAGAAAAAATGTTGACTGAGTATAAACGCTTATTGCTTTCGGGGGCACCTTTCCGGCGCGACGAAAAGCGCGTGAAAACGGTGGTTAACGTTCACCAGCGGGCTGGTGTGTGATATACTTTCGCACCTTTAAAATCCGGGCATATGTAGAGGGAATGCGGCTCCATGAGCGACCTTGCAAGAGAAATAACACCGGTCAATATCGAAGAAGAGTTAAAAAGCTCCTATCTCGATTACGCCATGTCGGTCATCGTTGGCCGAGCCTTACCCGATGTTCGTGACGGCCTGAAGCCGGTCCACCGCCGCGTGCTCTACGCGATGAGCGAACTGGGTAACGACTGGAACAAACCCTATAAGAAATCCGCCCGTGTGGTCGGTGACGTTATCGGTAAATATCACCCGCACGGGGATTCCGCCGTTTACGACACCATCGTCCGCATGGCTCAGCCTTTCTCCCTGCGTTACATGCTGGTGGACGGACAGGGCAACTTCGGTTCCGTCGACGGCGACTCCGCCGCGGCGATGCGTTATACCGAAGTGCGCATGTCGCGTATCGCACACGATCTACTGGCAGACCTGGAAAAAGAGACCGTCGACTTTGTGCCGAACTATGACGGCACCGAGCAGATCCCTGAAGTGCTGCCGACCAAAATCCCTAACCTGCTGGTGAACGGCTCCTCCGGCATCGCGGTAGGGATGGCGACCAATATTCCGCCGCACAACCTCACGGAAGTGATCAACGGCTGCCTCGCCTATATCGACGACGAAGATATCAGCGTCGAAGGATTGATGGAGCACATTCCTGGGCCCGATTTCCCGACCGCCGCCATCATCAACGGCCGTCGCGGCATTGAAGAGGCGTATCGCACCGGGCGCGGCAAGATCTATATCCGCGCGCGCGGCGAAGTGGAAACCGATGCGAAAACCGGCCGCGAAACCATCGTGGTGCATGAAATTCCCTATCAGGTGAACAAAGCGCGCCTGATTGAGAAAATTGCTGAGCTGGTGAAAGAGAAGCGCGTTGAAGGCATCAGCGCGCTGCGCGACGAGTCGGATAAAGACGGCATGCGCATCGTGATCGAAGTGAAGCGCGATGCGGTCGGCGAAGTGGTACTCAACAACCTCTACTCGCTGACGCAGCTGCAGGTCTCGTTCGGTATCAACATGGTGGCGCTGCATCAGGGCCAGCCGAAGATCATGACGCTGAAGGAGATCCTTGAAGCCTTTGTTCGTCATCGTCGCGAAGTAGTGACGCGCCGCACGATTTTCGAACTGCGTAAAGCGCGCGACCGTGCGCATATCCTTGAAGGTCTGGCGATCGCGCTGGCCAACATCGATCCGATTATCGAGCTGATCCGCCGTGCGCCGAACCCGGCCGAAGCGAAAGCGGGCCTGATCGCGCAGGCGTGGGATCTGGGCAACGTTGCCGCCATGCTGGAGCGCGCGGGCGATGACGCCGCGCGTCCGGAGTGGCTGGACGACGAGTTCGGCATCCGCGACGGTCGCTACTACCTGACCGAACAGCAGGCGCAGGCGATCCTCGACTTACGTCTGCAGAAGCTCACCGGACTTGAGCATGAAAAACTGCTCGACGAGTACAAAGAGCTGCTGGAGCAGATCGCCGAGCTGCTCAATATCCTGATGAACGCTGAACGTCTGATGGAAGTGATCCGTGAAGAGCTGATCGCCATGCGCGACCAGTTCGGTGACGAACGCCGCACCGAGATCACCGCCAACAGCGCTGACATCAACATTGAAGATCTGATCAACCAGCAGGATGTGGTGGTCACGCTGTCGCATCAGGGCTATGTGAAATATCAGCCGCTCTCTGACTATGAAGCGCAGCGTCGCGGTGGCAAAGGCAAGTCGGCCGCGCGCACGAAAGATGAGGACTTCATCGATCGTCTGCTGGTGGCCAACACCCACGACACCATCCTCTGCTTCTCCAGCCGTGGCCGTCTCTACTGGATGAAGGTCTACCAGCTGCCGGAAGCGAGCCGCGGGGCGCGCGGTCGTCCGATCGTCAACCTGCTGCCGCTGCAGCCTGACGAACGCATCACCGCGATCCTGCCGGTGCGCGAATATACCGAAGGCTTCAACATCTTTATGGCGACCGCCAGCGGCACCGTGAAGAAAACGGCGCTGCAGGAGTTCAGTCGTCCGCGCAGCGCGGGCATCATCGCGGTTAACCTGCGCGAAGATGACGAGCTGATCGGCGTGGCGCTGACCAACGGCAACGACGAGGCGATGCTCTTCTCTGCCGGCGGTAAAGTTGTGCGCTTCGCAGAGAGCGCCGTTCGCGCCATGGGCCGTACCGCCTCGGGCGTGCGCGGCATCAAGCTGGCGGAAGGGGATCGCGTGGTCTCGCTGATTGTGCCGCGCGAAGAGGGCGCCATTCTTACCGTGACGCAAAACGGCTACGGCAAGCGTACCGCGATTAGCGAGTACCCGACCCGTTCGCGCGCCACCCAGGGCGTTATCTCCATTAAGGTCACCGAGCGTAACGGTCCGGTGATTGGCGCGGTGCAGGTGGTCGACAGCGATCAGATTATGATGATCACCGATGCCGGCACCCTGGTGCGTACCCGCGTCTCTGAGGTCAGCATCGTCGGCCGTAACACCCAGGGCGTTATCCTGATCCGCACCGCGGAAGATGAGAACGTTGTGGGTCTGCAGCGCGTAGCTGAACCGGTGGAAGAGGAAGAGCTCGACGCCATCGACGGCAGCGTAGCGGAAGGCGAGGACGATATCGCGCCGGAAGCGGAAACTGACGACGACGCGCCGGAAGCGGACGAAGAAGAGTAACGCTTCGCGCTTACGCCGCCAGGGAAGGCGGCACTGAATTTTACGGCAGGAAAGGGCGACCCGACCTGCCGTTGCTTTTTGTGGCGCAGCACCTTAAACGCAGATGCCGACTGGCTTTTCTTCCCTGATAAAGCTAGTGTAATGAGCATTCTGAAGCCAGCCCGTTATTAACCTTGCCGTAGTGAGTTTCCCTTGAAATATCTGGTCTCTTTCCGAACCACGCTGCGCATCTCGCGCTACCTGTTCCGTGCGCTGGCGCTGCTGCTCTGGACGCTGGGCGCGGTGTTGACCACGTTCTTTATCATCAGCGTGCTGCATGAAAAAGAGACCAGCGTGCGGCAAGAGTTCGCCAGCAACTACGGCCAGGCAGAATGGTATGTGCGTCACTCCGCCGACGTGATGCGCGAACTGAAGTACATCACTGAAAACCGCCTGACCAGCGCCAGCAGCGGCCTCGATATGATCAACGGCGTGCTGCCGGGCAAGTCGACGCTGCCGCAGTTTACGCCGCTCTTCTCCGACGGCGACTGCTCCTCAATGAGCAACACCTGGCGCAACTCGCTCGACTCCCTCAGCTACTACATCAACTACTGGAAAAGCAACTTCGCCTCTACCTACGAGCTGAACCGCGTCTTTTTTATCGGCGGCGAAAGCCAGTGTCTGGCGGACTTCACCATCGGCAGCGGCAATGTGGATCGCGAACGCAGCCTCAAGATGCTGCGCGAGCGGGTGTTACGCTACCGCAACGGCAACGACGAAGAGCGCCGCAATCCCATCTACTGGGTCAACGCCAGCGCGCAGCCCGGCGTCGGCACCTTTTATATGATGGTGCCGGTTTATGTCGCCAATAAGCTGCAGGCGCTGCTGGGCGTCGAGCAAAATATCCGGCTGGATGAGTTTATTCAGCCCGGCAGCCTGCCGGTGGTGGCCACCATCGTCGATGAGAATTACCGTCCGCTGCTGACGTCGCGCCGCGGCGGCGTCGGCTTCTCGCTTAACGATCTGTCGGACGACCCCAGCTGGTTTGGCTACCTCGACGGCTATCGCCAGCTGGTGCTGAAAAAGCCCTTACCGCCCTCTGATTTAAACGTGGTGTGGTCGGTGTCGACCCGGGTGCTGGTCGATCAGCTCAAGCTGATGATTATCAACGCGCTGCTGCTCAACCTGCTCAGCGCGATTGTGCTCTTCACCCTGGCCTGGCTGTTTGAGCGCCGGATGTTTCTGCCGGCCGAAGAGAATGCGCACCGGCTGGAGGAGCATGAACAGTTCAACCGCAAAATCGTCGCCTCGGCGCCGGTGGGCATCTGCATCCTGCGCACCCGCGACGGCACCAATATCCTCAGCAACGAGCTGGCGCACAACTATCTGACGCTGCTGACGCAGGAAGATCGCCAGCGGCTCAATGAAATTATCGGTACCCAGCAGGTTAACTTTGTTGACGTGCTGACCGGCAGCAACACCAACCTGCAGATCAGCTTCGTTCACTCGCGCTACCGCAACGAAAACGTGGCGATCTGCGTGCTGGTGGACGTCTCCGCGCGCGTGCGCATGGAGCAGTCGCTGCAGGAGATGGCGCAGGCGGCGGAGCAGGCGAGCCAGTCGAAGTCGATGTTCCTCGCCACCGTCAGCCACGAGCTGCGCACGCCGCTCTACGGCATTATCGGCAACCTCGATCTGCTGCAGACCAAGCAGCTGCCAAAAGAGGTCGATTCGCTGGTGACGGCGATGAATAACTCATCGAGCCTGCTGCTGAAGATCATCAGCGACATTCTCGACTTCTCCAAGATTGAGTCGGAGCAGCTGAAGATTGAGCCGCGTCCCTTCTCGCCGCGCGAAGTCCTTAGCCATATCGCCGGCAACTACCTCTCGCTGGTGATGAAAAAGCGGCTGACGCTCTACTGCTTTATCGAGCATGACGTGCCGCTGGCGCTGGATGGCGACCCGCTGCGGCTGCAGCAGGTGATCTCCAACCTGCTTAACAATGCCATCAAATTCACCCATACCGGCTGCATTATCCTGCACGCCTATGTGAAAGAGGGCTATCTGGCGTTCCGCATTCGCGATACCGGCGTCGGCATTCCCGGCAAAGAGGTTACGCGGCTGTTCGATCCTTTCTTCCAGGTGGGCAACGGCGTGCAGCGCAACTTCCAGGGCACCGGCCTGGGCCTGGCCATCTGCGAAAAGCTGACCAATATGATGGACGGCGATATCGAAGTGGACTCCGAGCCTGGTATGGGCAGCCAGTTTATCGTGCGTATTCCGATCTATAACGGCCAGCATCCTGCGCCGCCGCTGCTCGACGGGCTGCACGACAAAACCCTGTGGATCGATATGCGCAACGACTATCTCGCCAGCTTTATCGAGCGCGACCTGCAGCAGCAGGGCATCGCCATCCTGCCCTATAACGGCAAAGGCGGCAGCGACGACGTGCTGATCACCGACTATGAGCCGGAAGGGGAGACGACGCTGCGCGCGGTAATTATCTTTAGCGGCGCCCATATCGATATGCCGCGCGAAATCGCGCCGGGACGCTGGCTGCACAGCACGGCGACGCCGCACGAGCTGCCGAGCCTGCTGGCGCGCATCTACCGCATCGCCATTCAGAGCGACACGGCGACCAACCTCGCGCTCTCTGCGCCAGCGGAAGAGGTCATCGGCAACGATGACATTATGATCCTGATTGTTGACGATCATCCTATTAACCGCATGCTGCTGTCGGAGCAGCTCGGCACCCTGGGCTATCAGGTTAAAACCGCCCAGGACGGCGTCGACGCGCTCAACGTTATCAGCCGCAGCGAAATCGACATTGTGCTGAGCGACGTTAATATGCCGAATATGGATGGCTACCGGCTGACGCAGCGGCTGCGCCAGCTCGGCCACGTTTTCCCGGTCATCGGCGTTACCGCCAACGCGCTGGCGGAAGAGAAGCAGCGCTGTATGGAAGCTGGCATGGATAACTGCCTGTCGAAGCCGGTTACGCTGGACGTGCTGAAAACTACGCTGGCGGTCTACGCGGAGCGGGTGAGAAAAGCGCGGGAAGGGTAGGGAGAGGTCAGTATGCTGAGGCAGAAAACCAGACGGCGCCTGAGCGCCGTCTGTACAACGCGTTAGTCTTTGTCGATCTGGGTTGCGCTGACGGAGGAGAGGTAGTTCAGCAGGGCGATATCGTTATCTACGCCCAGCTTCATCATCGCCGATTTCTTCTGGCTGCTGATGGTTTTGATGCTGCGGTTCAGTTTCTTGGCGATCTCCGTCACCAGGAAACCTTCAGCGAACAGGCGCAGCACTTCGCTCTCTTTCGGCGACAGGCGTTTGTCGCCATAGCCGCCGGCGCTGATCTTCTCCAGCAGCTTCGCTACGCTTTCCGGCGTGTACTTCTTGCCTTTTTGCAGCGCGGCCAGTGCTTTTGGCAGATCGGTCGGCGCGCCCTGTTTCAGCACGATACCTTCGATATCGAGATCCAGCACGGCGCTCAGGATTGCCGGGTTGTTGTTCATGGTGAGAACAATAATCGACAGGTCCGGATAGTGACGTTTGATATATTTGATCAGCGTGATGCCGTCGCCATATTTCTCGCCGGGCATGGAGAGATCGGTGATCAGGACGTTGGCGTCAAGCTTTGACAGGCTGTTAATCAGTGCTGTTGAGTCTTCGAACTCACCTACAACGTTGACCCACTCAATTTGTTCCAGAGATTTTCGGATACCGAAAAGAACAATTGGATGGTCATCGGCAATAATTACATTTAAGTTATTCATCTTATTGGTTACCTTGCTGCAGCAGTTCATTGACGTAAGCGTCGATGTCACTGGTGGTATTTGTAATGTTTGAATCGTCACATGCTTTGATGTGCAGTTCCAACTCTTCACAAAGCTGTTTGCCTGGCGTCAGGTTAAGCATGGCAAACACGCCTTTCAGGCGATGCGCTGTCTGAGCAAGCATGGCGTAGTCCTTTTCCGCCGACTCAGTATACAGTCTCTTTACATCAGGCGGTACTGTCTCGGTAAACAGCTGGAAGTAGCCGCCGCTGAGCAGCGGGGTCAGTTCCTCGTCTTCTGTAATCTCATCCATGGAATCATGGGCCAGCTGTTGTTCAATCAGGGCCAGCAGCGCATCCTGTAGCGCGTTGCTGAGATTGAAGTTGACCCGGTATTGCCGATCGTTAAGCGCGTGGTGACCCAGTTCATCCTCCGCCAGCAGCAGCGCCCAGCCGCTTAGCTTGTTGGGGTCGTCGGTCACCAGCACGTCATGTTCCTGGCCTGACAGCCGCTCTTCGGGCGACAGGCAGCGTGCGCCCCAGTTCTCCAGATGGCGGCAGACGATTTTATAGACATCCTCTACCTCGATCTCCATAAGCGCCGTCACGCCGTCCAGCAGCTTCTCCTCTTCCTCTTCCGGCCGCGGCTCTACCGCCAGCGGAAGCTGAATGCTGTAGCGCGTGCCGATATCGGCTTTGGCGATAATCTCCAGGCTGCCGCCCATCTGCTTGCAGAGCTGCTTGCAGAGGAAAAAGGCCATGCCGGAGGCCTGACCGTAGCGATCCTGGCTGGTTTCGCCGAGGAACGGGAAGTCGGCGTTGGCCAGCTCATCGACGGTCAGACCCGCGCCGGTATCCACCAGCTCAATCAGCAGACGCTCCGGCCGCGCCTCGTCGGCGCTTACCGTCAGGGAGATCTTGCCCCAGCGCGTGGTGGTCAGCGCATAGTGCATCAGCGTGGCGAGCACCTTACGCAGCGCGCGGCGGTCGCCAAAGCGCTGCTCGTCATTAGGCTGCAGGTTGTTCACCACCAGCGACAGCCCCTTGCGGCGCATCAGCGGCAGGCTTTCCAGGGCGATCTCGTCCAGCAGCTCCTGCAGGTTGAAAACGCTGGCGTCTGGCGACCAGTCGTGCGCCTCAAGGCGGTTAAGCAGCACGATATCGTCCACCAGCCGCGCCAGGCGCTGACTTTCGTCCAGCAGGTCGAGCACGGTTTCATCTTCGTCGCGCTGGCTTAGCTGCACCAGCTGCGCCACCACCTTCTCCAGCGGACGGTTAAGGGCGTGACCCAGATTTTGCAGCAGCTGCTGACGCATCTGATGGTTGCGATCCAGCACCTGCTGCGCTTTCTGCAGCTTTTTATTCACCAGCAGCTCGCGATCCTGATCGCGCATCAAAAACAGCTGGGTATGGGGCGACAGCACGCTGCGCGCGTGGCGGATCTCATACACTTCATTGTTGATGGTCGCCTGCAGCACGCCCTGATGCTGGTCGGACATATTAATAATTTTTTGCAGGTTAAGGTGCGGCAAAAGATGTTCTGCAATCTTATTGCTGAGAATGGTGCGGTTGCTGGCGAAGTCATACACCAGCAGGCCGACCGGCAGGCTGGCGACAATCTCTTCATTCAGCACGCGCAGCGAGTCAAGCTCCGCGCTCTGGTTCTCGCTCGGGCGCAGCGACTGCTGGCGCAGCAGCGTCATTCCGGTAAAGGAGAGCAGAAACAGCAGCAGGTTAACCAGCAGCGGCCAGAGCAAATTATGCAGCGTATCGATCATCAGGCTGGTGATCGGCACGCGATAGACCAGCTGCAGCGGCGTGCTCGGCAGGGTGGCGGCAATCTCCAGGTCAGGATTGACCATCGCGATCTGCGTGCTTTCGCCCTCTGTCTGATCGTTAGCAGCAGGCAGCGCAGCGTCCTGACGCAGCTGGAAGTTTTCGATCGGCATGTTCTGCGGCGTCAGGTCGTTGATCGGCAGATCGAAGGCGACCACCGTTGCCAGATGGCCCGGCTGATTAAAGGTGGTGCGCAGCGTAAAGTAGTGGTCGTTCTGAAAGGCGAAGTGGCGCAGCGGCGAGAAGCTTTCCCGCTCGTCCAGCGCATTGGCCTGCTGCAGCATTTCGGCGCGACGGCCATCCACCAGCGAACTGATGGCGCTCTCTTTATAGCGCGTCGCCATATCCTTCAGCGGCAGCGTGGAGATCATAATCAGGCTGTTGTCCTGACCGTTGAGAAAATACATCGACCAGGTCGGATTTTCCGCGCCCCACAGGGTATCCAGATAGCTCGACATGCGCATGGTCATATCGAGCGTGCTGCTGTCGTGCGAGCCAAAGATCAGCGCTTCGGTTTTGCGCCGGGTTTTTTCCAGATAGTAGACGTCAGGACGCAGCCGCGTCTCCTGCAGGCTGCTGTTCGGCGAGCTTCCCGCCGCGCTGGTGGCGAGATTTTCATAAATTTGCCAGGTGGCGAAGCGATAGGCGTCGATACGCTTTTGCGTCGCGCGCGCCAGATCGGCCATGGCATAGCGTTTCTCGGTCAGCCAGGTGTTGACCGAGTTGTGAACCATAAAGCCCAGCGCCAGCAGCAGCACCAGATTGAAAATCACAAAAAAGCGAGTGACATTGCCGGATGTCACTGGAAACTTAAAGGGCAACATAGCGTGTCAGGCACCTGAAATCATCGCGCAACCAGTCGGGCACTGGCGGCCACAGCCAGCAGCAGCAGCGCGATAAGCAGAAAGGCACCGCTGAGGCTCAGCCATTGAGAAATAAATCCGATTAAGGCCGGACCTGAGAGAATACCCGCATATCCCAGCGTTGTCATGGCGGAAATCCCCAGATTCGAGGGCATATCCCGTTGATTCCCGACAGCATTGAATAACATCGGCACCGTATTGGATAAACCGAAGCCCACCAGCAGAAAAGCGAGCAGCGCCATCTGCGGCCAGGGCAGGTAAACCGCCAGCGCCAGACCAGCCGACGCGGTCAGCGCGCCCGTCAGCATCACCGGGAAACGGCCGAAACGGTCAATGATCCGGTCGCCGGTCAGGCGGCCGATGGTCATCGCCACCGAAAAGACCGCATAGCCAAGCCCGGCGTGCGCGGTCGACATCTCAGGGCTCTGCAGCAGCAGCAGCGCGCCCCAGTCGAGCACCGCCCCTTCGGCGAGAAACAGAATAAAGCAGAGCAGACCGAGAAAGGCGACAAAGCCGCGCGGCATCACCAGCCAGGGCTGATCGGGCTGATGCAGGCGCTCGCGCATCAGCGTTGGCAGACTCGCCGCCAGCAGCAGCGCCATCAGAAGCAGTACCAGCGCCACCGACGCCAGCGGCGACAGGCCGACGCTGAGCAGCAGGCTGACTGCGCCCGCGCCCAGAATGCCGCCGAGGCTAAAGAAGCCGTGGAAACCGGACATCATCGGCTTGCTGGCCGCTTTCTCCACCTCAACCGCCTGCACGTTCATCGCCACGTCGAGCATGCCCAGCCCGGCACCGAAAATTATCAGCGTCGCAGCCATGCTTCCTGTGGTCTCCAGCGTCGCCAGCAGCGGCAGCGTCGCCAGCGTGACCAGCGTCGAGCCGAAGATAACGCGACGGCAGCCGAAGCGGCCCACCAGCGCGCCGGTAACCGGCATCGCCGCCAGCGAACCCATGCCCAGGCAGAGCAGCAGCGCACCCAGCGATGCGCCGCTCAGCGCCAGCCGCTGGCTGGCGAACGGCACCAGCGGCGCCCAGGAGGACATGCCAAGACCGGCAATAAGAAAAACGAGGCGTGTCCCCAGACTGACACGGCTGTGAAGTTTCCTGGGTGGTGCAGCGTCCAGTGCGGTCATAGTCATATTCGTGAGTGTCAAAGCGACGAAGTGTAGCATCAAAGCCGCAGCCGCATGCGCTACCCGAAAGGGCAGGGCGGCGATAAGCCGGCGTGAAAGCCGCCATTTTAACGACTTTTAGCCTGCCGCTAAACTTTTCCAGAACTTTCCTGGCCTCTCGCGACAGGGTGATAGCCTTAATGTCGCTTTGCAGGCCGGCGCGCTACGCGGTTAACCCGCCTGAAACATCGCTGGCCTGACCCGGCGCTTGCTCTCTGCGGCATTAAGTCGATGATATTCTGCGCGCCTGTTGGCTATATATCCTGCCGGGCGGCGCAACGAAAATGAATAAGGCAGGCGCAGAGGTGTGATAAAACTTTATTACGGTGATAAATTAACAGGGAGAATATTCAGCGAATTAATTAACAACGCGTGCGATTATTAGCAATAAATGCCCATAAGCGGCGATGTTATTTTCAGCGCGTTAATTAACTTTACTCTCGGGGGGCGCAAGGGGCAGGTTTTGGGCAAAAAAATGCCGGACTTAACAGTCCGGCGGGAATTAGGGTAAACATCTCATTCGGGGTGAATGAAGGTAATAATGAAATAAATGATGATAGCGGAATCTATTGTATTCTCAGATGACGCATATGTTTTGTCATTCAGTGCTCAGATAAACTCAATCATAACTCTTTGAAATTAATGGTGTTAAAATTGGTTTGATATTTTGTGCGATAATTTTTATCGATATGTGCTGGTTATTAGTTCCGCAAAATTTACGCCTGGAAATAACTATTTCGCATTATGAAACAGATTTGGAAATTTCGTAGCATTTTCGTGATGGCTTATTGCCCTTTATAAAATAACAATGGCGTGCCGGCTGAATTTTTAAGCGTTCAGCTCGCAGTGGCAAAAATAAGGCATATAACAGAGGGCAATAAAATGAAACGTCGCGTTCTCTCCCTGATGATCCCTGCGCTGCTGGTCGCAGCGGGTTCTGCAAGCGCAGCGGAAATCTACAACAAAGACGGCAACAAATTAGACCTGTTCGGCAAAGTCGACGGTCTGCACTATTTCTCAGATAACGACGGTAATGACGGCGATCAGTCTTACCTGCGTTTCGGTTTCAAAGGCGAAACCCAGATTTCCGACCAGCTGACCGGTTACGGCCAGTGGGAATATCAGGCGGCGCTGAACACGGCGGAAAGCGAAGGGACCGCTAACAGCTACACGCGCGTCGGCTTCGCGGGTATCAAGTTCGGCGATGCGGGCTCATTCGACTACGGCCGTAACTACGGCGTAGCATACGACATCGGCGCATGGACCGACGTGCTGCCGGAATTTGGCGGCGACACCTATGGCGCGGACAACTTTATGTTCCAGCGCAGCAATGGCCTGGCGACCTACCGCAACTCTAATTTCTTTGGCCTGGTGGACGGCTGGAACTTCGCCGTTCAGTATCAGGGCAAAAACGACAACCCGAGCCGTGAAACCACAGGGCGCGACGTGCTGGGCGAGAACGGCGACGGCTGGGGCCTGAGCACCACTTACGATCTCGGCTCTGGCCTGGGCATCGGTGCCGCCATGTTCCAGTCTGACCGCACCAACAACCAGAACGGCGCAGCGCCGGGCATCCTGGGTCGCGGCGACAAGGCGGAAGTCTACACCGGCGGTCTGAAATATGACGCCAACAATATCTACCTGGCGGCGATGTACAGCCGTTCCTACAACGCGACCCGCTTCGGTTCGACGGATGACGCTATCTACGGTTTCGCCGACAAGGCGGATAACTGGGAGCTGGTGGCGCAGTATCAGTTCGACTTCGGCCTGCGTCCCTCTCTGGCGTTCGTGACCTCACGCGGCACCGACATTCAGAACTGGGGCAAACAGAACCTGAAAAAGTATGTTGATGTGGGCGCGACCTACTACTTCAACAAAAACATGTCCACCTACGTTGATTACCAGATCAACCTGATGGACGACAACGACTTCACCGACGCGGCCGGCATCAACACCGACGATACCGTGGCGCTGGGTCTGGTTTATCAGTTCTAAACCGCTCAGGAGCGTAGCCTGCGGGCTACGCTCCCGTTTGCAGAATCGCCGCCAGCGCGGCAGCCAGATCCGCCGTTACCGCTTCCGCCTCTTCTCCCCGCTGCGCCCGCACGATGGCGCCTTCCGCCAGTAACATAATCTGTCCGGTTTTGCCGCGTTCCGCCTGCGCCAGCCTGAGGGCTATGGCGTCCGCCATCTCTTGCTTATGGCGCCGAATCAGCGCGCCCACCTCAGGCAGGCTCTCGCCCAGCTCCGCGCTGGCGTTAATAAAGGCGCAGCCGCGAAAGTCCGCTTCGCTAAACCAGCTTTTCAGCGCGGCCGGCAGGGCGTCCCGCAGCGGCGTATTTTGCGCCAGCGCCTGCTGAAACCCCTGCATCCAGCGCTGGTGGCGCTGCTCCAGCGCCGCCGCGATCAGCTGATTTTTCGCCGGGAAGTGGCGGTAGAAGGTCACTTTGGTCACGCCCGCCTCCGCGATCACGCGATCGACGCCGGTGGCGCGGATGCCCTGCTGGTAGAAGAGTTGCTGCGCCGCGGTCAGGATACGGTCGCGGGCGGAAGCGCCAGCATCGAAAACAAGCGGAGCGAGCATAGTCAGACCTCTGAATTTTTTTAGTAGACAGAATTGTCTACATGCAGCAGAGTATTGCAAGTAGACAATCCTGTCTACCTACTCAGGAGATCACTATGCTGCTTCCTCCCTTTAACCAACAGAGCGCCACCGAAAAAGCCCGTCTGGCGGAAGATGCCTGGAACAGCCGCGATCCGCAGCGGGTGTCGCTGGTTTACACTCCCGACACGCGCTGGCGCAACCGCAGCGAAAGCGTGCAGGGCCGTGACGCAGTGGTGGCGTTTCTCAGCCGCAAGTGGGCCAGAGAGCTGGATTATCGGCTAATCAAAGAGCTATGGGCGTGGCACAACGACCGGCTGGCGGTGCGCTTTGCCTATGAATGGCATGATGACAGCGGCAACTGGTTCCGCAGTTACGGCAATGAGAACTGGCGCTTCGGCGCTGACGGCCTGATGATTGAGCGGTTCGCCTGCATTAACGACCTGCCGATAGCGGCCAGCGAACGACGCTTTCACTGGCCACTCGGCAGACGCCCGGACGATCATCCGGGGCTGAGTGAACTGGGTATGTAATTACGACTGCAGCGTCCGCCTGCGGCTTGCCGCGGGCTTCGCCTTTGGCGACGGCGGGGCGCTGCCTTCAAATCCTACCCCCGCCAGGGTAAACGCGGAAAAACTCAGCCACTGCTGCCACTGGCCAAACGTTGACGATGATTTACGCATGCTGCACCTCCCGAAAATAAACCCGGTCTAAACCGTGCAGCATTCATGCCAGTTCGATCGCTCTCACAGCCACGGATTTCCCGCCTGGTTTGCTACACTGCCGCAGCATTTTGGTGCACTGCTGCTCAACGCTGACGCGCCGCGCCCCAGGCGAGCCGTTTTTGGCGCCGCTGTTGCAGCAGCTTAACAATACTGAAAATAAATAGTCCGCCTGCGAACGCGAGAATCAGATAGATCATGGGGCCTCCTGTTATCAGCCGGTAGCCTGCCAGAGCCTGGGTCAGGCAGGGCGGGTTTACAAGCCGCTTTTGACTACTTTACTAACGACTTATGCTTTGTTTCAGGCTGGAATATAGCGTTACAGATGAGAGAAGAATGCGATACTGGAATATTCTGCTAATGACAGCGGCGCTCGGCGCCCTGAGCGCCTGCGACAGCAAAAGTTCGCAGCAGGGGATGGTGCTGGAAGGCAAAACCATGGGCACGGTGTGGCGGGTTTCGCTGGCGGGCGTCGACGCGGCGCGCAAAGCGGCGCTACAGCAGGCGATCCAGCGGCAGCTTGACGCGGACGATCGGACGCTGTCGACCTGGAAAGAGGATTCCGTGCTGTCGCGCTTTAACCGCTATCAGGGCGATGCGCCGCAGCCGATTAGCGCCGATATGGCCGATATCGTTACCGAAGCGCTGCGTATCGGCGCCAAAACCGGCGGCGCGATGGACATCACCGTGGGGCCGCTGGTGAATCTCTGGGGCTTCGGCCCGGCGAAACAGCCAGCGCACCGCCCGACGGAGGCGGAGATCGCTGCGGCGAAGGCGCAAACCGGGCTCCAGCACCTGCGCGTGGTACAGACGGTGGAAGGGCAGTGGCTGCAGAAAGATCTGCCGGGGCTCTATGTCGATCTCTCCACCATGGGCGAAGGCTACGCCACCGATCACCTGGCGCGCCTGATGGAGCGCGAAGGGATCGCCAACTATCTGGTATCGGTCGGCGGGGCGGTATTGAGCCGCGGAGAGAATGCGCAGGGCCAGGGCTGGCGCGTGGCGATCCAGAAACCCACCGACAGCGAGAACGCGGTACAGGCGCGCGTTGACCTGCAGGGGCACGGCATCAGCACATCCGGCAGCTATCGCAACTATTATGAACTGGATGGCAAACGCATTTCGCACGTCATCGATCCGGCGACCGGCCGTCCCATCGAGCATAAGCTGGTCTCCGCCACGGTGATCGCCACCACGGCGCTGGAAGCAGACGGCTGGGACACCGGCCTGATGGTGCTGGGCAGCGAAAAGGCGAAAGCGCTGGCGCTGCAGCAGCAGCTGGCGGTCTATCTTATTAGTAAAGAGGGCGATAAATTCGTCAGCTGGATGTCGCCGCAGTTCAAAGCCTTTCTTATCGACGGCAAGTAGCGGCGCAAGGGGAAATCATGCTTGATCTGTTTAGTGAAGACGCGCCGTGGCAGGAGCCGCTGGCAGAAGGGGCGGTGATCCTGCGTCGCCGCGCGCGCGATTCGGCGCCGGCGCTGATGGAGGCGCTGCTGGCGGTGGCGCAGCAGAATCCATTCCACCATCGCATTACGCCGGGCGGCCACCGCATGTCGGTGGCGATGACCAACTGCGGCGACTTCGGCTGGTCGAGCGACTCGCGCGGCTATCAGTACACCGAGCAGGACGCGGAGAACGGCCGCAAGTGGCCGCCGATGCCGCCGCTGTTTCGCCAGCTGGCGCTTGACTGCGCGCGCGAGGCGGGCTTCCCGCAGTTCAATCCCGACGCCTGTCTGATCAACCGCTACGAGCCAGGCGCAAAGCTGACGCTGCATCAGGACAAAGATGAGCGCGATCTGCGCCATCCCATCGTCTCGGTGTCGCTGGGGCTGCCGGCGGTGTTTCAGTTCGGCGGCTTCGCGCGCGGTGACGCCACCCAGCGCGTGCTGCTGGAGCATGGCGACGTCGTGGTGTGGGGCGGGCCGTCGCGCCTGCGCTATCACGGCATATTACCGCTCAAGCCCGGCGTTCACCCGCTGACCGGGGCGTTCCGCTACAACCTGACCTTCCGCCGCGCCTTCTGAGCGCGGCGCGATTGCGAATAACTATTGCTATCATTCCGCATCGCTTTAAACTGCTGGCTGCTTTCCTGACTGCTGGACTTTTTTATGGCGTTGCTTAAGGTTGTTTTTCGCCAGTTTCGCTGGCCTTTTATTGGCGTGATCCTGCTGACGCTGCTCAGCGCCGCGCTCGGCATCGCCATGATCGCCTATATCAACAGCGAAATGATCTCGGCCATTAATACCTCTTTCTCAGTGCTGCCTGGCTTTTTGCTACAGCTGGTGCTGCTGATGGCGGTAACGCTCGCCGCCCAGCTGGCGCTGACGCTGCTGGGACACCAGTTTGTCTGGCGTCTGCGCGGCGAATTTATCAAGCGTATTCTGGATACCCGCGTCGAGCGGCTGGAGCAGATCGGCAACGCGCAGCTACTCGCCGGGCTGACCAGCGATATCCGCGCGATCACCATCGCCTTCGTGCGTCTGCCGGAGCTGATACAGGGCATTATTATCACCCTGGGCTGCGCGCTTTATCTCGCCTGGCTCTCGCCGAAAATGCTGATGGTCTCCAGCCTGTGGATGGCGGTCACGCTGGTGGGCGGCTGGCTGCTGGTGTCGCGCGTTTATCGTCATATGGCGAAACTGCGCGAGGTCGAAGATGACCTTTATCGCGATTTTCAGACGGTGACGGAAGGGCGTAAAGAGCTGCATCTCAACCGCGAGCGCGCCCAGCTGATCTACGAAACCGTTTATCAGGAAGATGCGAACGCCTACCGTCACCATATCGTGCGCGCCGATACCTACCATCTCAGCGCGGTAAACTGGTCGAATATTATGACGCTCGGCGCTATTGGCATGGTGTTTTTCATGGCCAACAGCCTGGGCTGGGCCAATACCGCGGTGGCGGCCACCTTCTCGCTGACGCTGCTGTTCCTGCGTACGCCGCTGCTGTCGGCGGTCGGCGCGCTGCCGACGCTGCTCAGCGCCCAGGTGGCGTTTCGCAAGCTGAACGCCTTCGATCTGGCGCCCTATCAGGAGGGCTTCCATACGCTGCCGCCGCTGGCGGCGTGGCGCACGCTGGAACTGCGCGACGTCCGCTTCCACTACGGACAAAACGGCTTTGAAGTCGGGCCGATTAACCTGACGCTGCGGCGCGGCGAGCTGATATTTCTGATCGGCGGTAACGGCAGCGGCAAGTCGACGCTGGCGATGCTGCTGACCGGGCTCTATCAGCCGCACAGCGGCACGCTGCTGCTCGACGGCAAGCCGATCGGCGCGGAGGATCGCGATCGCTGGCGCAAGCACTTCTCCGCGGTGTTTACCGACGTGCATCTGTTCGATCGGCTGATTGGGCGCGAGGGCGCGCCCGCCAGTCCTCAACTGGTGCAGGCCTGGCTTGAGCGCCTGAAAATGCAGGACAAGCTGAAAATCGAAGGCAATAAAATCCTTAACCTGCAGCTGTCGAAAGGGCAGAGCAAGCGGGTGGCGCTGCTGCTGGCGGCGGCGGAAGAGCGCGACGTGCTGCTGCTGGATGAGTGGGCGGCGGATCAGGATCCCCATTTCCGCCGCGTCTTCTATCGCGAGCTGCTGCCCTGGCTGCAGGCGTCAGGCAAAACCGTGTTCGCCATCAGCCATGACGACCACTACTTTATGCATGCCGATCGCCTGCTGGAGATGCGCGAAGGCAAACTCAGCGAGCTGACCGGACGCGAGCGCGAGATGGCGACGCTGGATGCGGTGCAGCGCACCGATGCGCTTTATCAGCAGGATGAGAAAGCTTAGCGAAAAGGGTTAGTGGCGCAGCGCCCACGGCAGGCGGTAAGCTGACCCCGGCAAAAACAGCGGTTTTTGCCTCCCTGGAATATTTTCTGTCGTCTTGTGTTTGTACCGGCTCAGCCCCTTTGCTCAGCCGGTTTTTTATTGCCTGCCACGGGATGGGTCAACAGCGTCAGCACCCGATCCGCCTCTAGCTGAAATTCCGCCTCCAGCCGCGTACCGGCGGCAAAGGTGGTGCTAAATGTCTGGTTTAATGCAAGCACGGCTCTGCCTGCGGCGATATCCGCCTCCAGCAGGCTCGCCTGATGGAAATCCATCGGCTGATGCAGCTGCGGCCAAAGCGCCTTATACAGGCTCTCCTTAAGCGAGAAGAGCAGCGTCGCGGCCAGCGAAAAGGGCAGCCTGAGCGCGCGCAGCTGCGCTTTTTCATCGCTGCTCATCAGCAGCGCGGCGGTCTCCTCAGCCGTGCGCAGGCTCATCACGCTTTCGATATCGACGCCAACGCAGCGCGGCTGGCGCGTTGCCGCCAGCGCCACTGCGCCGTCGGTGTGCGACAGCGAGGCCTGAAGGCCGTCTGGCCAGCGGGGAGAGCGATCGCTGTGGTTTTGCAGCAGGAAACCGGCGATGCCCATCTGGCCCATCACCTCGCGCGCCAGCCAGCGGCTGGCCAGATATTCGGCGCGGCGCTTCTTTACCGCCTGCTGCAGCGCGGGCGGAAAAGGCAGATTCCAGCGCACGCCTAAACTGTCGTCATAGCGATCAAGGTCGAAGCGCGCCTGCGCCAGCAGAGTATCGCCACTGCGCAGGTGCGCACAGCGAATAAAGCCGCCTTCGGGAGGCGGCAGAGAAATGTTCTGAGAATTCATCAGGGTCCACGGCGGCGCACAAAAGGGCATTAAAGCAGCCCGCCATGGCTGGAGCAACCGCTTAGTCGTTAGGCGGAATGGCAAAGCCCTTTACGGAAACAACGAAGTGATGGTGACCTCTGGTGATACGCGCGCCGCGCTCGCACCAGCGTGATGCCAGGCGAAAAAAATCGTCGCTGCCGATATTGTAAGCCAGTTCCACTTTGCTGACGCCTGAGTGAAGCAGTTCTTCCGCATCCTGCAGGCTCTTCGCTTTGATAACCATAGTAATATCCATCCGATATTCAGAGTCATTAAGATTAATGATCTTTTATGACATTTTTGTTTCAGTAAGGTTAAAAAGCGCAGCGGTCTGTGGAATTTGTGAGAAAGATCAGAGTCGACTGCAAAAAGTTGAAAGCTGGAAGAGGAGACGCTGTCGCACCTGACGGGGAGAGATCGGCTTGCCCGGTGGGCTGCGGCCAGTAAAAAGGCCGCACGCGGCGGCCTTGGTGGGTCACTACTTCTGATCCGGCTCAGGGCGTTTGTCGCCTGACTCCGGCGCGTTGTTTGGATCGTCTTTTTCAATGTAATGCATAAACTCTCCTCTTTTTACCCACACACAGGTCAGTATAGACCCCTTTTTCATCCTGTGGCGAAGCGGGCGGGGTTCCGCAGCGCACTGATAAAAGCGGCGACGGGCGACATTACGCCGGTTTTCAGGGCGCTGGTGGGTTTTCGGCTATTAATGCGGAGCGTAAAAAGGATGTTGCGCGAGCGGGGCGCCAAGACTGGCAGACATAAAAAAAGCAGCCTTAACAGGCTGCTTTAGTTGGGAATTTTGGTCGGCACGAGAGGATTTGAACCTCCGACCCCTGACACCCCATGACAGTGCGCTACCAGGCTGCGCTACGTGCCGAACAGTGGGGCTTAGTCTACTGTTTCTCTGGCGGAATGCAAGCAGCGGCCGTCTAACTGCCTCATAATTAATCAGTTAGCGATAAAACGCTTCTCTTCCGTCAGCACCTGCAGCAGTAACGCCAGCTGCGGCTTATGATCTTTCAGGGCGTTGCCCTGCGCGTCGTAAGCGCGATAGCTGCCGTTATTGTTAAGCACCAGCGTCACCCGCGGCGTCGTTACCACCAGGCGATTCTCTTCGCTGCTGGCGACCCAGTCGTGGCGACGCTGGGCGGCGAAGAGATCTTCTCCCTGCGAATAGTTCACCGGGTTGGTGCGCACGTGCAGCAGGCGCAGCATCAGCGTCGCCATCACATCCTGATGATTGGTAAGACGATCGATGGTCTGCGCAGGGGTGTCCGGCCAGTGGATGACCAGCGGAACCTGCAGGGTCGCGCGGTTGCCTACGCTGTCGAGGTTGCCGTTCAGCGCCACGCCCTGCTGCGCGGTGATCACCACCACGGTATTTTTCAGCAGATCGCGCTGCTGTAGGGTGGCGAGCACATGGTGAATTTGTTCGTCAATCGATGCAGCCTGGCGCAGGTAGCTACGCTGGCGGGTTTTCACCGTGGTGCCGCTCAGATCGACGCCGTCCAGCGCCAGCCAGGAGAACCAGGGATTGCCGTCGCCTTTCTGGCCGTTCAACCAGTTCTGCCACTGGGTGACGGTGCTGGCGTTAGGCTGGCTGTCGGTAGTGGGCAGCGTGTAGTCCGTCAGCAGCGCCTGGCGATAGAGCGGCTGGTTGAAGCCTTCCGATGAGAAAAGCCCGAACTGGTAGCCCTGCGAACTGAGCGCGCCGAGCAGCGCCGACGGCATACGCGCCGCCAGCACCCCATCCATATAGCTGGCAGAAATGCCGTAGAACAGGCCAAACAGCCCTTTTTCCGGCAGGTCGCCAGCGCTGAAGTGCTGGGTAAAGCGCACATTATCGCTGGCGAACTGATTAAGCTGCGGCAGCGCTTGCGCCATATCGCCTGCGTTCAGCGTCTTCACGGTGATCACCAGCAAATTATTGCGCGTGCCGCCGTCGCGGAAGGCGATATCGCTGAGCGGATACTGCACCGAAACCGCTTCCGGATCGCCTTGCTGGATCAGGCGCTGCTGGTAAGCCTGCGCGTCCAGCAGACCGTGGCGCTCGAGGAAGCGTCGCGCGGTCATTGGATAGGAGAGCGGCAGATTGGCGCGCTGCATGGTGATTGGGCGATAGAAGTTAGCATCGGCCCAGATATAGAGCAGATGGCTGGCAAAAAAGGCGCTGATAAACAGCGCCGCCAGCGGCTTGCCGAACGATCGCCGGTTCAGGCTGCGCAGCTTTTGCCAGCTCCAGGTGGCGAAGAGCATCTCCACGAGGAAAATCAGCGGCACGCTGATAAACATCAGCTGCCAGTCGCGCGCCATCTCGCTCTGGTCGGGGTTGATCACCAGCTCCCACACCACCGGATTAAGGTGCAGGTGGAAGCGGTTGAACACCGCACTGTCTACCATAATCAGCGTCAGCCCGACGGTGGCGATAATCGCCGACAGGACGCGCAGCAGCCGCTGCGACATCACCACAAAGGTCAGCGGAAATATCGCCAGCAGATAGACGGCGAACACAATAAAGCTGAAGTGGCCGATCCAGCTGCTAAAGGCGTAAATGCGCCCGGCGAGCGACGCGGGCCAGTCGGCAACCACCAGATAGCGGCTGCCTAAAATCAACGCGAATAAAATATTAAACAGAGCAAACCAGTGCCCCCAACTGATCATCTGGGACACTTTTTCGCGGTAGCGCTGCCGGTTGGTTACCATATTATGCGATCAAATAGGCGATTAATGGGCGTTGTCGTCGCGCACGGAGGCCTGCAGGGCTTCCGCGAAAGAACGTGCCAGAGAACGGCGCTGCGCCGGGGCAACGTCGTTGTTGATCACGTTGGTCACCATATTCCCCAGCACCATCAGGGAAAGGTCGGTCGGCGCATTGTCTTTCTGCAGCACCTGGGCCAGTTGCGCGAGGAGTTTTTCCACGCGTTCGTCGCTGTAACGGGATGATTGTGGCATATCGTCGACTAATCTCGTTTCAAAAGGCGATATAGTACCGTAACAACAGGGTTTTTACCGCAATTTTATCGAAAGCGCATCGATCGGCTAAAGCATGGAGTTGAAAGCCGATGCGGGCGGTGTTTGAATACGCGCCTGAACTTAAAGGAGAGTCTACCATGAGTCTGGATATCGACCAGATTGCCCTGCATCAGCTGATCAAGCGCGACGAGAATCAGCTTGAGCTGGTGCTGCGCGATACGCTGCTGCCCGCCAACGCCACCGTGGAAGCGATGGTAGAAGAGCTGCACCGCGTCTACAGCGCAAAAAATAAAGCCTACGGCCTGTTTAACCCGGAGAGCGAACTGGCGGAGGCGCTGCGCAACTGCCGCAAAGGCAATGACGACTTCCTGGCGTTCAGCCGCGCGGCGACCGGCCGCCTGCGCGACGAACTGGCTAAATATCCTTTCGCCGAAGGCGGGGTGGTGCTCTTTGTTCACTACCGCTATCTGGCGGTGGAGTATCTGCTGATAGCGGTGCTTAACAGCCAGCGCAGCATGCGCGTCAACGAGCAGCTCGACATCAGCAGCACGCACTATCTCGACATCAACCATGCCGATATCGTGGCGCGCATCGACCTGACCGAATGGGAGCTGACGCCGGAGTCGACCCGCTATCTGACCTTCCTGCGCGGACGGGTAGGGCGCAAAGTCGCCGATTTCTTTATGGACTTCCTCGGCGCCAGCGTTGGCCTGGATACCAAAGCGCAAAACCGCGGTCTGCTGCAGGCGGTAGATGACTACTGCGCCGAGTCGGATCTGGATAAAAGCGAGCGGCAGAACTATCGCCAGCAGGTTTACAGCTACTGCAACGAACAGCTGCAGGCGGGCGAGGAGATCGCGCTGGAGGAGCTGTCGAAAGAGCTGCCGCCGCTCGGCGAAAAATCCTTTCAGGCCTTTACTCAGGAGCAGGGCTACGAGCTGGAAGAGCATTTTCCGGCGGATCGCAGCACGCTGCGCCAGCTGACTAAATTTGCCGGCAGCGGCGGCGGTCTGACGCTCAATTTTGACGCCGGGCTGCTGGGCGAGCGCGTTTTCTGGGATCCGGCCACCGATACCTTAACCATCAAAGGCACGCCGCCGAACCTGCGCGATCAGCTGCAGCGCCGCACCAGCGGCAAGTAGGCGTCAGCCAGCCAAAAAAAAACGCCGCATAAGCGGCGTTTTTTATGTCGATTCGCAGACGATTACGCGCGTACGAAGTCGATGTGGTGCAGTTTTGGCTTGAACGGGTGACGCTGAACGGCCTGCACTTTCACGTTGGTTTCTTTACCGTCAACAACCAGAGTCAGCACGTCGGTGTAGAACCCAGGTTTAGCCTGCATGTTCATCACGGCGTCGTGATCCAGTTCGATAGAAACAGCGGCTTCGCTGCCACCATAGATGATGGCCGGGAATTTGTTCGCTGTGCGCAGGCGGCGGCTCGCACCCTTACCCTGCTCTTTACGTACTTCTGCGTTGATGGTCAACATGGTTATGTCTCTTCAATAATTCCTGCTACAGGCGACCCAGCAGCAGGCAGGTTGTTCAAAGGCGATTGCGAATGCAAAAGCGGGCGGCAGTATAGCGGTAATGGGCGAGGCGGGCAAATGATTCCGCCGCTTAGCGCAGCTCATTGGCGCGACGAAAGCGGCCCTGATAGTCGAAAAGCTTCTCGCGCACCTGCCAGAATTGCCCTTTAGCGCGCGCTACCACGAAATCGGGATGGCGCAGCAGCGGCTGCAGCGCCACCACGTCGGCCGCGGTTTGCCAGCCGAGCGGCACGCCCGGCGCGCGCTGGTGCGGGCGCATAAAGAGCTGCTCAAACGCCTTGCGCTGCGCGGGCGTGCGCAAACGGAAGCGCTCGTCAACGCTGGTGCCGTCCTCGTCGAAATAGGTCGCTTTTAGCCATTCGCCGCTATCGTCGCGGCCGTGCGTCAGCGTCATGCCGCCGCAGCGCAGCACCAGCGCGTCCTTGAGCTTCAGCGCCGCCTTCAGCATATCGTCAGGATCGACCAGTATTTTGTCGCACTGATGGCAGCGCCGCGCCGCAATATCATTTTCCGCGCCGCAGTCGGGACAGCTTTTAAACCGGAAGCGAAAATCGCACTGCTCGCGGTGGCCTTCGTCATCTTCCAGCACGCCCTGACAGCGGCGGCCAAAGTGCTCAATAATCATGCCGTCTGCGGTGGTTTTGCCCCAGAAGGTGTTGGCAAAGCCGCAGGCGGGGCAGAACACCTGCACCGGCTCATTGTCGCTGGCCCCTTTCGGCGCGCCCACTTCCGGCGTAAAGAGATCGTGCGGGTTGCCGGCGTAGTCGAGGATCAGGCAGTCGGTTTTGCCCGGCGACAGGCGCAGCCCGCGCCCGACGATCTGCTGATACAGGCTGACCGATTCGGTGGGGCGTAAAATAGCGATAAGATCGACGTGGGGCGCATCGAAGCCGGTGGTCAGCACCGCGACATTAACCAGAAACTTCAGCTGCTGCGCCTTAAAGGCGGCGATGGTCGCATCGCGCTCTTTCGCCGGCGTCTCCGCCGAAATCAGCGCGCTGTTGGCGGGCAGCAGCGTCAGGATCTCGCGCGCGTGCTCTACCGTAGAGGCAAATAGCATCACCCCGCGCCGATCTTCGGCGAATTCAAGGATCTGGCTGATGATATGCGGCGTCACGCGCTGCTGCTGCTTCAGCTCGCGGTTGAGATCCGACTCGCTAAACAACCCGTTGGCCTGCGCCGTCAGGCGGCTGAAGTCATACTGCACCACCGGCATATCGAGCCGCTCCGGCGGCACCAGAAAGCCGTGCTTGATCATGTAGCGCAGCGGCAGTTCGTAAATACAGTCGCGAAACAGCGCCTTTTCGTCGCCGCGCACCATGCCGTGATAGTGGAAGTGATAGATCCAGCCCTTGCCGAGGCGAAACGGGGTCGCCGTCAGGCCCAGCAGGCGCAGCTGCGGGTTATGCTGGCGCAGATGGGTAAAGATCTGCTGATACTGGCTGTTGTCGTCATCGCTGATGCGGTGGCACTCGTCGACAATCACCAGCGAAAAGGCGCTGTCGAACTGCGCCAGATTGCGCGCGACCGACTGCACGCTGCCGAATACCACCTTGCGCTGGCTCTCTTTGCGCTGCAGGCCGGCGGCGAAGATATCCGCTTCCAGGCCGTAGGCCTGATATTTGCTGTGGTTCTGCTCCACCAGCTCTTTAACGTGCGCCAGTACCAGCACGCGGCCGCGCGCCAGCCGCGCCAGCTCGGCGATCACCAGGCTTTTGCCGGCGCCGGTAGGCAGCACAATCACCGCCGGCTCGGCGTGTTGACGAAAATGGTTAAGGGTCGCGTTAACCGCGTCTTGCTGATAGGGACGTAGAGTAAAAGCCATTGCCGATCACTTTTGCGAAACTGAGCGAGATTATGCCATGAAAATGGATGAAACGCAGGAACGGCTCTGTGCGGCAGCGGTGGTTCAAGATATACTTCCCATACTTTTTCAACGGGTAAAACCCCGTTTCAGTTTCCCTCCGCAGTAACAGGCAAAGCGAATTCATGCGACTCGACAAATTCATCTCTCAGCAACTGGAAGTCAGCCGGGCTATCGCCGGGCGTGAGATCCGGGCGCAAAAAGTCACCGTTAACGGCGAAGTGGTACGCGACACCGCCTTTAAAATTCAGCCCGAGCATGAGGTGGAATATGATGGCAATCCGCTGCATCTGCAGGTTGGGCCGCGCTACTTTATGCTGAACAAGCCGCAGGGCTATGTCTGCTCCACCGACGATCCCGATCACCCGACTATCCTCTACTTTATCGAAGAGCCAACCGCGTGGAAGCTGCACGCCGCGGGCCGTCTCGATATCGACACCACCGGGCTGGTGCTGCTGACCGATGACGGCCAGTGGTCACACCGCATTACCTCGCCGCGCCACCACTGCGAGAAAACCTACCGCGTGATGCTGGAGCATCCCGTCGCCGCGGATGTGGCGCAGCAGTTCGCCGAGGGTATTCAGCTGCACGGCGAAAAATCGCTTACCCAGCCGGCGCAAATGGAAGAAATTACGCCGACCGAGGTGCTGCTGACCCTTAGCGAAGGGCGCTATCATCAGGTGAAGCGCATGTTTGCCGCCGTTGGCAACCGCGTGGTCGGGCTGCACCGCGAGCGCATCGGCGATATCGTGCTGGATGCGGATCTGGAGCCGGGCGAATATCGTCCGCTGACGGAAGATGAAATTAACAGCGTTGGGCTGCCCGACGAGTTAAAGCAGAAATAGCGGAGCGGCCGTGCGCAAGGAAAAAAATTCAGCTGCGGGACTGGTGGTGATTCTGGGATTGCTGGCGATGCTGATGCCGCTTTCCATCGATATGTATCTGCCCGCGATGCCGCAGATCGCCCGCGAATTCGGCGTGGCGGCGGGCAGCGTGCAGATGACCCTTAACCTCTATATCCTGGGATTCGCCATCGGCCAGCTGGTATATGGCCCGCTGGCGGACAGCTACGGCCGCAAGCCGGTGATCGTGCTCGGCACGCTGATCTTCGCCTGCGCGGCGGCGGCCTGCGCGCTGGCGCAGACCATCGACCAGCTGATTCTGATGCGCTTTCTGCACGGCCTTTCCGCAGCGGCGGCCAGCGTGGTGATTAACGCCCTGATGCGCGACAGCTACTCGAAAGAGGACTTCTCGCGCATGATGTCGTTTGTCATGCTGATCACCACCATCGCGCCGCTGCTGGCGCCGATTATCGGCGGCTGGCTGCTGCTGGCGTGGGACTGGCACGCGATTTTCTGGACGCTCTCGATCGCCGCCCTGATCACTACCGTGATGGTGATGACGCAGATCCGCGAGACGCTCAGGCCGGAGCAGCGCCAGCGTTTTCACCTGCGCACCATGCTGGGCAATTTCGTTACGCTGTTTCGCCACAAGCGCGCCTTTAGCTATATGCTGGCGAGCGGCTTCTCCTTTGCCGGGCTGTTTACCTTTCTCAACGCCGGTCCTTTTGTCTATATCGAGGTGAACCACGTTTCGCCGCAGAACTTCGGCTACTACTTTGCGCTGAACGTGGTGTTTCTGTTTGTGATGACGCTGATCAACAGCCGGGCGGTGCGCCGCTTTGGTCCGCTGGCGATGTTTCGCACCGGGCTGGTGATTCAGTTTGCCATGGGGATCTGGCTGCTGGCGGTGAGCGCGCTGCATATGGGGTTTATTCCCATGGTGCTGGGCGTCGCGATGTTTATCGGCTGCGTGTCGATGGTCTCCTCCAACGCCATGGCGGTGATCCTCGATGAGTTTCCCCATATGGCGGGCACCGCGTCGTCGCTGGCGGGGACGCTGCGGTTTGGCGTCGGCGCGCTGGTTGGCGCGCTGCTGTCGACCGCCACCTTTAACAGCGCCTGGCCGATGGTCGGCACCATCGCGGCGTGCGCCACATGTTCGATGCTTTTCTTTTTGTACGCCTCACGTCCTCGCGCGATCGGACACTAACCCGGTCCTGGCCCGCTAACGGACGCACCTCAGGGATGAGGTGCGCAGCAAAAATCCCTTTTTCCGCTCCGCTCCCCTGTATCCAGTCCAGTATGTTTCTTAGTTGTGAATATTAATGATTAAGAAAGTAACGAAAATGCGTCTAAACTGATTGTTAACTGTCGATGAACGCGGTACTAATAGGCCAAAATGCGAGCCGACTCGCAAATAACAATCTTTCCATACGTCGTATATTGGGAAACGAGAGAGCAGGCCTTGACGTCCGTTTCTGCCGTTTAGCAGCAACAGCAAGCGTTGTTCATCGTGACCGAAGTGAATCGCTCTGGGGATACCAATTAACTATGCTGCAACTTTCCATCGTGCACCGCCTGCCGCAGCGCTATCGCTGGGCCAGCGAGCTACATAGCGCCATCGTGGCGGAAGAGGGCGTCGCCAATGAGCAGGATCTTATTGCGCTGCGCCTGATTAGCCACGACGGACATCCCGGCTGGGAGATTATGCATCAGCTGCAGGACGCGCTGGCGTCGATTCAGGTGGAGTGCCGGGTGGCCGAATGCGAAGGCTCGCCCTGTCTCTTTATCCTGCGCAGCGACGAAAGCGCCACCAGCTGCTGCCTGAAAAACCAGGGCGTAGCGATCGCGGAAACCTTCAACGGTCACTGAGCTGCGCCGAGGCGAGCAGCTCACGCGTATAGCCTGCGGCAGGCGCGGCGAACAGCGTCTCGCAGTCGCCATGCTCCACCACTTCGCCCTGGCGCAGCACCATCACCTGATGGCACAGCGAGCGCACCACCTGAAGATCGTGACTGATAAAAAGATAGGTCAGCTGACGCTGCTGCTGAAGGCTGCGCAACAGCGTCAGGATCTGTTTCTGCACCGAGCGATCCAGCGATGAGGTCGGCTCATCCAGCACCAGCAGCTGCGGCTCCAGCACCAGCGCACGCGCAATGGCGATCCGCTGCCGCTGACCGCCGGAGAACTCCGCCGCATAGCGGTGACGGCTCTCCGCGTCCAGACCCACTTCCTCCATCGCCGCGATAACGCGCGCCTGCTGTTCGGCAGCGCTGAGATCGGGCTGATGCACCGCCAGCCCCTCGGCGATAATCTGCTGCACCGTCATACGCGGATTGAGCGACGAGTTGGGATCCTGAAACACCACCTGAATGCGGCGGCGCAGCGGCAACAGCTCGCGGCGCGACAGCGCGTGCAGCGGCTGGCCGTCAAACCAGATTTCGCCCTGCGCGGCAATTAGCCGCAGCAGCGCCAGGCCGGTGGTGCTTTTGCCGGAGCCCGATTCGCCCACCAGCCCCAGACTCTCGCCGCGCCGCAGCGTAAAGCTGAGGTTGCTGACGGCGACCTTTTCCGCCACCTGCCGCCTGAAAAGGCCGCGCCGCACCGGGAAACCGACGCGCAGGTTGCGCACCTGCAACAGCGGCGGCGCGTCGTCGCGCAGCGGCACGGCGCGGCCTTCCGGCTCCGCCGCCAGCAGCTGGCGCGTATAGGGATGCTGCGGCTGGCTGAAAAGCAGGCGGCTGCTGCTCTGCTCGACGATATTGCCCTGACGCATCACGCTGACCTTATCCGCCAGCTGCCGCACGATGCCTAAATCATGGGTAATAAACAGCATGGCCATATTGCGTTCGCGCTGCAGATCGCGCAGCAGCCGCAGAATTTGCGCCTGAACGGTGACGTCGAGTGCGGTGGTCGGCTCGTCGGCAATCAGCAGCGAGGGTTCGGTCAGCAGCGCCATGGCGATCATCACGCGCTGGCGCTCGCCGCCCGAGAGCTGATGAGGAAAGTCATTCAGCCGCGCGGCGGCGCTACGGATGCCGACCCGATCGAGAGCGCTGAGGATCTCCCCGCGCGCCGCCTCGCGCCGCATACCGCGATGCAGTGAGAGCACTTCGTAAAGCTGCTTTTCGAGGGTGTGCAGCGGGTTAAGGGAAACCATCGGCTCCTGAAAAATCATCGCCATCTGGTTGCCGCGCAGCGCGCGCAGCCGCCGCTCGCCGACGCGCAGCAGATCCTCGCCGTTAAAGATAATTTCGCCGGTGGGATAGCTCGCCGGCGGCGCGGGCAGCAGCTGCATCGTCGCAAGCGCCGTCACGCTCTTGCCCGAGCCCGACTCGCCCACCAGCGCCAGGGTTTCGCCCGCGTCGACGCTCAGGGAAACATCCTCTACCACATTGCGCGTGACGCCGCCGCGGGTAAAGGCGACGGAAAGATGATGAATAGCAAGCAGCGACATAATCAGACCCCTCTGGCCGGATCGAAGGCGTCGCGTACCGCTTCGCCAATAAAGATCAGCAGCGACAGCAGGATCGCCAGCGTAAAGAAGCCCGCCAGCCCCAGCCAGGGCGCCTGCAGGTTATTTTTGCCCTGCAGCAGCAGCTCGCCGAGCGACGGCGATCCCACCGGCAGACCAAAGCCGAGAAAGTCGAGCGAGGTCAGCGTGGTAATCGATCCGCACAGAATAAAGGGCAGAAAGGTGAGGGTGGCGACCATCGCATTAGGCAGCATATGCCGCAGCATAATGCGTCCGTCGCTCACCCCCAGCGCCCGCGCGGCGCGGATATAGTCGAAGTTGCGCGTGCGCAGAAACTCGGCGCGCACCACGCTCACCAGCCCCATCCAGCCGAAAATCACCGTCACCAGCAGCAGCCACCAGAAGTCAGGCTGGATCACGCTGGAGAGCAGGATCAGCAAAAACAGCGCGGGCATGCCGGACCAGACCTCAATCACGCGCTGGCCGATCAGATCGACGCGGCCGCCGAAATAGCCCTGCACGGCGCCGACGATAATGCCGATAACGCTGGAAAACAGCGTCAGCAAGATGCCGAACAGCAGCGAAATGCGCGTGCCGTAAAGCAGGCGCGCCAGCACGTCGCCGCCGCTGGCGTCGGTGCCCAGCCAGTTCTGCGCCGAGGGCGGCGAAGGGAAGGGGGTCGAGGTGGCAAAGTTAATGGTGCTGTCGCTAAAGCGGATCGGCGCCCACAGCGCCCAGCCCTGCTGCTCCAGCCTTTTTTGCAGCCAGGGATCCTGATAGTCCGCCGCGGTGGGCAGCGCGCCGCCAAAGTCGCTTTCGCTGTAGCTCACCAGCAGCGGCACGTACCAGTGCTGCTGGTAGCGCACCAGCAGCGGCTTGTCGTTGGCCAGCAGATCGGCACCGAGCGACAGCAGGAAAATCACCAGAAAAATCCACAGCGACCAGTAGCCGCGTCGGTTGTGGCGGAAACGCAGCCAGCGCTGCTGATTAACGGGAGACAAGCGCATCAGCGGCCCTCGAAATCGATACGGGGATCGACCAGCGTGTAGGTCAGGTCGCTGAGGATATTCATCAGCAGGCCGATCAGGGTAAAAATATAGAGCGTGCCGAACATCACCGGATAGTCGCGCTGGATGGTGGCGTCATAGCCCAGCAGGCCCAGGCCGTTCAGCGAGAACATCACCTCGATCAGCACCGAGCTGGTAAAAAACATGCTGATAAAGGTGGCGGGGAAGCTGGCGATCACCAGCAGCATGGCGTTACGGAACACATGGTGATAGAGGATGCGCCGCTCGCTCACCCCTTTGGCGCGCGCCGTCACCACATACTGCTTGCGGATCTCATCGAGAAAGCTGTTTTTGGTCAGCATGGTCAGGGTGGCGAAACCGCCAATTACCGTCGCCAGCACCGGCAGGCTGATGTGCCACAGGTAATCGCCGATCTTGCCGTACCAGGAGAGGGAGTCAAACTGCGGCGAGGTAAGGCCGCGCAGGGGAAACCAGTCAAGATAGCTGCCGCCAGCGAACAGCACGATCAGCATGATACCGAACAGGAAGGCAGGCACCGAGTAGCCGATGATAATAAAGGTGCTGCTCCAGATGTCGAAGGCGCTGCCGTTGCGCACCGCTTTTTTAATGCCCAGCGGAATCGACACCAGATAGATAATCAGCGTGCTCCATAGCCCAAGGCTGATGGAGACCGGCAGGCTCTCTTTTATCAGCTGCAGTACCGATGCGCTGCGGAACAGGCTGTCGCCGAAGTCGAAGCGCACATAGTTCCACAGCATCTCCACGTAGCGCTGCCATATCGGCTTGTCAAAGCCGTAGCGCTTTTTGATTTCGGCGATCACTTCTGGATCGAGGCCGCGCGCCCCCCGGTACTCGCTGTCGCCCGGGCCGGCGCGGTTGAGCGCGCCGCGTGCGCCGCTCTCGCCGCCGCCTGGCAGACCGGTGGTCTGGCCGAACTGAATGTTAGCCAGCGCCTGATCGACCGGGCCGCCGGGAGCGATCTGCACGATAAAGAAGTTCAGCGTAATAATCGCCCACAGCGTGGGGATAATTAACAGCAGTCTGCGCAAGAAATAGGCGGCCAACTCAGGCTCCTCAGCGTCGTTCGGCCGGCAAACGCGCGGCTTTGTTCACGTCATACCACCAGTTTTCCAGCCCGCTGGCGTAGAGGGGCTTAATGGCGGGATGGGAGAATTTATTCCACCAGGCGATACGCTCCTCCGCGTTGTACCACATCGGGATCATATACGCATTCCACAGCAGGATGCGATCCAGCGCCTGGCCCAGCGGCAGCAGCGCCGCCTTGTCGCCCTGATGCGCCACAATCGCTTTAACGAAGTGATCGACCAGCGGATCTTTCAGCCGCGCGCTGTTCCAGGATGAGTCGATATAGTCGGACTGCCAGCTGAACTGCAGATCGGAGCCGGGCGTCGGCATGGCCTGATAGATTCTGGCGATCATATCGTAATCGCCTTCGCGCAGCCGGCGCAGATACTGGGACGCGTCCACCACGCGCAGCGTCAGGCTGATGCCGAGCCGCGACAGATTATGCTGCAGCGGCAGCGCCCAGTCGTTGCTGGCGCCGCTGCGCAGCAGCAGTTCGATGCGCAGCGGCTGGCCGGTCTGATCGTTAACCAGCTGCTGATTTTTTACCTGCCAGCCCGCCTGCCGCAGCAGATCCAGCGCCTTCAGCAGATTCGCCCGATCGTAGCCGCTGCCGTCGGTGTGCGGCGGCGCGTAGGGCGTGGTAAAGATTTCGGGCGGCAGCTTATCCTTAAAGGGAGCCAGCAGCGCCCTCTGCGCCGCGTCCGGCAGCCCCTGCGCGGCATATTCGGTATTCTGAAAATAGCTGGTGACTCGCTTATAGGCGCCGTAAAACAGCGCCTTATTCATCCACTCAAAGTCGAGCGCCAGCGTCAGCGCCTGGCGCACCCGACGGTCGCGGAACGGCGCCTTTTCATTGTTGATGGCCAGCCAGGTGGTATTGGTCGACGCCTGGTTGGGCGTGGTCTCTTTGATGATCTGCTGATTGTCGAAGTTACGGCCGCGATACTGGGTCGCCCACTTTTTGGCGGAGCCCTCTTCGCGCAGGTCGAAGGCGCCCGCCTTAAAGGCTTCAAAGGCCACGTTATCGTCAAGGTAGTAGTCGTAGCGCAGGGTGTCGAAGTTAAAGCGGCCGCGGTTCACCGGCAGATCCGCCGCCCAGTAGTTTTTTACCCGGTTGTACTCGATGTACTGACCCAGCTTATAGCGGCTGATGCGGTAAGGGCCGCTGGAGAGCGGCGGCGCGCTCAGCGGCTCGTTGAATTTTTTATCCTGCCAAAAGCGCTGCGACAGTACCGGCAGCGTCAGCAGCCCCAGCATCAAATCCCGGTCAGGCTTCGGCAGATCGATGCGCACCCGCTGGTTGTCCAGCGCCTTTACCGTCGCACCGCGATAAACGACGCGAAACTGCGGCACGCCTTCGCGCATAAACTTATCGAAGGTAAAGGCGACGTCGGGCGCGGTGATGGGCGTGCCGTCGTGGAACCGCGCGCGTGGATTGAGGCGAATCTCCATCCAGCGGAAGTTGTCGGCATAGCGCGCCGACTCGGCGATAAGGGGATAGTAGCTGCCCGGCTCGTCGTCGGAGGAGGTAAATAAGCGATCGTAGAGCGTCTCGGTGCCCGCGCCGGGATTGCCGCGCGAGGCGTAGCGGTTAAAGTTATCGTACGTGCCTGTTACCGCCTGAGTAAGCTGGCCGCCTTTTGGCGCGGCGGGATCCGCATAGTCGAAGTGGCTGAAGCCGGGCGCATATTTCGGCTCGCCCAGCGTGGCGAAGGCGCGGCTTTCCTGCACCACTTCCGCGCGCAGCGGCGCGCAAAGGGCCATAAACAGCAGCAGCGATATCAGGCGAAACAGCATCAAATTCTCGTTCTCCCGTGGTCATTCGCAGGAAGCGTAGCAGCTTCCGGGGCGGGGCGCCCGGCTATCCCGCCAGCGTTGCCAGGCTGCGGCTGCGGTAATAGTCAATCAGCCGGTCCGGCTTTAGCGGGCGGCTAAAAAGATAGCCCTGCATATGGCTGACGCCGTGCCTGACCAGCCATGCCGCCTGCTCGCCGGTCTCCACGCCTTCGGCGACGGTTTTCAAATTCAGCTTCTTCGCCAGATGAAGCACCGCGTCCAGCACCGGCGAGTTCAGGGTTTGCGTGCCGATGCTCTGCACAAAACCGCGATCGATCTTGATGTAGTCGAAAGGGTATTTTTCCAGGTAGATCAGTGCGCTGTGGCCGGTGCCAAAATCGTCTATCGCAATCTGGATATCGTTCTGGTGCAGCCAGGCGAAAACCTCGCCGGCATTTTTATCGCGCACCATGGTGCGTTCGGTCACTTCAAATACATAGTTAAAGTGGTTATCCGGCATGGCGGCGATCCAGCGCTTTACGTCCTGCTGAAAACTCTCCGACGCCAGATGCAGCGGCGAAAGGTTCAGGCTCATATGGGTACCGGCGGGCACGTAGGGATTGAGCCGGTGCGCGTCGCGCGCCACCAGCTCGAACAGATGCCGCGTCAGCGGAATGATCAGGTTCAGCGACTCCGCGTAGCTGATAAACATATCTGGCGGGATCATGCCTTCGCTGGGATGGTTCCAGCGCAGCAGCGCTTCCAGCCCGTAGGCGCGTCCGCTAAGGGTGCTGATCAGCGGCTGATATTCAACGTGGAACTCGCCGCGCTTAATGCCCAGCAGGATCTCTTTGCCGGGGCGCTGGTTCATTGACAGCAGCAGCCAGCAGCCGCCGCCGACCAGCAGCGACAGCAGAATGCCGCTCAGCACGATCATATGCACGTCGCGCATCGACACCGTGTCGCCGTAGAGAACAAACTCTAGCGGATAGCCGTCGAGCGCCAGCTGCATCAGCGGCTGCGGCGGCAGGTCACTTTTCGCGATGGTGGTCGGCCGCCAGCTGGCGAGCGCGCTGTTTTGCGCCACCAGCGCCATGCCGGAGATTTCCGGATGGTAAGAGGCCAGCAGCTGATAAGGCGTCAGGTTAAGGTTGATGGTGGCGAGCACGCCGGACTGCACGCTTTGCGGATTACGCAGCCAGAGCGCGAAAACTGGCTTGCCGGGCTGCAGCGGGGTGCCGCTCAGCAGGCGCAGATCGCGATCTCGGCTGAGATCGGTCTGGTCGGAAATGGCGCTGAGCGGCAGGCGAAACGCCCCGGTCGCCGAGGAGCAAAAGGCGTAGCCCTCGCGCACCAGCAGAATGGCGCGCAGATCGCCGGCAAAGGCGGCGCGCGAGGTCAGCTCCTGGCTGATGGCGTGACAGTCGAAACGGCTAAAAGAGAGAAGGGGATTCAGGGTATGGGTGACCAGCGTATCCAGCGACTGCTGGAGGGCGTTGCGGCTGTCATGCAGCAGCTGCTGATGCTGGTGCTGCCGCTTATGCCAGATAAAGGTCAGCAAAATCAGGGTAAACAGAATAAAGAACAGGCTACCGAAAATCGCGCTGCTCCAGGCGATGCGGCGAGGGTAGGTGGCCTGGCGCATCAGCGCCCTGGACAATGGCATGAAGTGCTTTCCCCTTGTCTTATCTTTTATTATTGACTGTGCACGACTGCTCTCTGGCGAAGGTCATGAGAATATAACGAGATGGCAGGAAATGTCTCGTTATTCTTCTGATAAACAGTCACTTTTCCGGGATTACTATGCAGTTATCCTGAACAAGGGCGAAAAAAAACGCTGCCGAAGCAGCGTTCTGTTTTCTCTGGCTGAGAAACGATCGAAGGTCAGAAATCAGCTGGGATTACGGCTTAATACCCGACGGCCTTCGCGGTAGCGTTTTTTCCAGTAGCTGTCGTTCAGACTGGAGATCATCACGCCACTGCTGGTAGAGGCGTGAACGAAGTTATCGTTGCCGAGATAAATCCCCACGTGACGACCGGTAGAACCGGCGCGGAACAGCACCAGATCGCCGGGACGCAGCTTGCCGCGTGAAATTTCGCTGCCGGTATCCTGCTGTTCAGAGGTTGAACGCGGCAGTTCTAAACCGAACTGATCGCGAAAAGTGCGCTGAACAAAAGCTGAACAGTCGATGCCGCGTTTGGTATCGCCGCCGAGGCGGTAACGTACGCCTTTCCAGTCGGCGTATTGCTCCATGATGCGGGACTTAACATCCACGCTCCGCACCATCTCTTCGAATTCATCCTGAGACGCCTGAAGTAAAAAACCATTCTGGTTGTTAACTTCATGATTCTCGTTTTTTGCGTGTTGACCGGTACTGCTGCATGCCGAGAGGAGTGTTGCCAGCGCCACTGCAGGCACAATCCGCCAGATATATCTCAGTATTGGTTGAGACTTGACCATTGTTCGTATATTCCTTCGATGTCCTTACGACAGAATGTCGCCAGCCAGATGACAAAACGGATTGAGATTAATAAGCGCTGCTCGCTAAGACAATTCCTTAATTACTAAAATGTGTTAATGAACACGTTTTTGTATAAAAAGGAGCCGAATTTTCTGCTGCTATACCCTCAACGCATTGGAGGTTAACCGATTCCAGACGCCGTGGCGAGTGGTTTTACGTAAATTCTAATAGCTTTTTTTGATGTGAAATCAGTCTGTAACAGAGTGGTTACTTTATCCGCAATTTTGGAAAATTATCCTTAAAATAAGGACATCAAATGGGGTCAATTCCTGGAGTAGGCGGCTTTTTAGGAGCTTTAGCGCTGGACAGGGTGGGGAAAGGGGCTGTTGTCAGCAGAAAACATCATAATATTTTCTATATATCGCAACATGGTTAGCTTGCTAATAATACTGGCGGGATTTTATTAAGCGCGGAGAGATAAGAATATAGCCATTCTTCACTCCGCGCTTATCAATACATTTGCGCTTTAATTACCTGCCGCTATTCAGGCTTATATTTGCCGGGCAGCTTGCGGTAAAAGAAGCTGACAATCGCGTCGCTCAGCGGCGTCAGCAGCACCCAGCTCAGTGCGACCAGCAGCACCGAAAGGGAGCCGACGGCGATATCGGTAAACCAGTGCGCGCCCGCCATGACGCGCGGCAGGGCGAACACGATCACGATAGCCACGCCGGTGAGAAAGGCGCGGAAGCCGAAATAGCGCCACATAAAACAGGCGAAAATCATCAGCATCATGCCATGATCGCCAGGGAAGCTGTTGGTGGAGGCGTCCTTGGCCGGGATACCGGTCAGCTCGCTGACGCGATGCACGTTGTCGAAAAACAGCGTGGGACTTTTATGCTGCACCGGCAGCAGGTGGCCGAGCTGGTTAACGATCACCGCGCTGAGCAGCATAGCAGTGCCAATGGCCAGCATGCGACGACGGCCCGGCGGCGTTTCGCGCCGCCAGTAGAAGAGATAGAGCGCGCCCATCGCCAGCAGCGACACCAAATCGAAGCCGCGGAAGTTGGTAATCGCCACCAGCAGAGCGAAGCCGGGGTGATCGACCATCAGGTTATTGAAGCTGAAAAAGATCCCTTTATCGATGGCTGCCCAGAAACCGTGATCGGGCGGCAGATACCAGGAGAGAAACAGAACAACGCCAAGCGCGTTGAGCAGCAGAATTGTGACAAAACGAGTTGCGCGCATCGTATTCACTCAAAAAAAATTAACGGCAGAAACTAACCTGGTCAGTTTAAACGAAGCCTCAACAGCTGGGACTGCAAACGATTCCAGTCCACGGGCTGCGAATGGATGAGCTCAATGCGACTGTCGGGCGCGTCGGCGCTCAGCGTTTCGACCTGCACATCGCCGCCCTGACCGTTCAGGCGCAGCGTGCCGTCCGGCGTGCGCACTACCCCTTTAATACGCTCAACCGTCGCAAGACGCGCCCACGCCAGCAGCGCGGCGGCGTCGAAAAGCGTCGCGCCGTCAAAGATCCAGCCGCAGGCGACGTAGCCCTGGCCTTCATTGAGCGCCCGACGCCAGCGCGTCCCGCCATCGAGGCGCAGCGCGGCGAGGCCGCTATCGCGTTGACGGTGAGCATGATGATGCGCAGGCTGCGGCAGCGTTTGACGGTTTGTGCGCGGCAGATCGAGCAGCGCCGCCTCTACCGCGCCGAAGCGGGTTTCGATAAAGGGACGGCCATTAAGCATCGCTTCCTGCCACTGCTGCAGGCGCTGGCGATCGCTTTCGTCCCAGCGGTCGCTCTTGTTGCCGATAATCACGTCGGCCGCTGCCAGCTGATCGCGAAAGTTTTCGTTGGTCGTCACGCGCGCATCGGCGAGCTGGCGCGCGTCGAGCAGCGTCAGGGTGGCGTTAAGCTGCAAATGCGGCTGATAAACCGGTGCGCTCAGCATCTCCAGCAGCTGGCGCGGGTGGCCCAGGCCGGTGGGTTCGATCAGCAGACGATGCGGCCGGCTCTGCTTCAGCAGCATATTCAGCCCCACCTGCATCGGCAGGCCGTTGACGCAGCACATGCAGCCGCCGGGGATCTCCTTTAACGCCGCACCGCTGTCGCGCAGCAGCGCGCCGTCGATACCGATTTCACCGAACTCATTAACCAGAATCGCCCAGTTCTCCTGCGCCGGCTTGCCCGCCAGCAGATGGCGCAGCAGGGTGGTTTTGCCGCTGCCGAGAAAGCCGGTGATAAGATTTACGCGCGTCATGCTGCTGCCTCCTTAAACGAGAATGGCCGCGAAAGCGGCCATGATGTTACTTTATAACATAAGCAGTGCCGGTTAGTCAGCGCGGCTCATATAGCGGCGTTCAGCGATATGAATACGGATGCGATCGCCGTTGCTCAGGTATTCCGGCACCTGAATGCTCAGTCCGGTGCTCATGCCGGCGGGTTTGGTGCGCGCGCTGGCGGAGGCGCCTTTGATGCCTGGAGCGGTATCAACGATCTCCATATCCACCGTCTGCGGCAGTTCAAGCGCCAGCACCTGGCCATCCATCGTCAGCACCTGAATGCCGGGAATGCCGCCTTCGGGAATAAACAGCAGCTCTTCTTCAATCTGATCTTTCTTGAACGAGTAGGGCGTGTAGTCCTCGTCATCCATAAAGACATATTCGTCGCCGTCAATATAAGAGAAGGTGACGCTGCGACGGCTGAGCTGGATGACGTCCAGAATATCATCACCTTTAAAACGCTCTTCCACCTTCAGCCCGGTACGGATATCGGTAAAGCGCATTTTATACAGCGTCACGGCGCCGCGCGCGCTCGGGCTCTGAATATCGATATCCTTAACCAGCAGCAGTTTGCCGTTCCAGCTCACCGCCATCCCTTTTTTGATCTCATTTGCTCTTGGCATTGCAACTCTCGCTTAAAGAAGAACTCTGATGCGCGCCACGTTACTCGCGCCGGGGTAAACAGGCAATATGGCGCCGGAAAAAATGCGCGCGATGACGCAGAGATGGCGTTCGGGTGCGGGGGCTGCTATTGTCTCGGCTCAACTCTCGCTGGAGCGCATCATGCAATGCCGTAGTCAGTGCGGCGCCTGCTGTACCGCGCCGTCGATCTCCTCGCCGATCCCCGGCATGCCTCAGGGCAAACCCGCCAATACCCCTTGCGTTCAGCTTGACGCCGATCTGCGCTGCAAACTGTTCGGCTCGCCGCTGCGGCCCGCCGTCTGCGCCGGTTTACAGCCGTCGCGCGAGATGTGCGGCACCACGCGCCATGACGCAATGGTCTATCTGCTGCAGCTGGAAGCGGACACCGCACCCTCATCGCGCTGACGCTGCTGACGCAGGCAGGGCCTCCTGACATGCTGTTACAGCACGGCGTTCAGCGCCCTGAGGATATTCTTACTCTCTCAGTTATGAAGTGTGCGTAACGTCAAAAATCTGCTACGCATTTTACGCATTTTCTTGCATGGCCTGGTGCGCTGTACCAGACTCCTTGAAACGTTTCAGCGGGGCAGGCCCGCGCTCTGCGCAGCGTCGCCGCGCTTTAAACGGCCATCAGGCTGAAACGATTCAATTTCAGTAAGCGAGGAGAAATATGTTCCAGCTCGAATTGCAGGCCATCCACACCGGAGCCAGTGCACAAAACAAAGAAGAGGCGATCCGTCAGGTCGCGGCGGCGCTGACCGCAGCGGGCAACGTGGCGGAAGGCTACGTCGACGGCATGCTGGCGCGTGAGCAGCAGACCTCAACTTTTCTGGGCAACGGCATCGCCATCCCGCACGGCACCACCGATACGCGCGACCTGGTGCAGAAAACCGGCGTGCAGGTGTTTCAGTTTCCGCAGGGCGTCGCCTGGGGCGAAGATCAGACCGCGTTTGTCGCGATCGGTATCGCAGCGAAATCTGACGAGCACCTGGCGCTGCTGCGTCAGCTGACGCACGTGCTGAGCGACGACAGCGTCGCTGAACAGCTGAAAACCGCCTCGGCGGAAGATCTGCGCGCGCTGCTGATGGGCGAAAAACAGGCGGCCGAATTCAGCTTCGACACCTCGCTGATTACCTTAGACGTCGCCGCCAGCGACCTGATGACGCTGCAGGCGCTGAATGCCGGCCGTCTGCAGGCCGCGGGCGCGGTAGACGCCAGCTTTGTCGCCGACGTGGTGGCCGCGACGCCGCTGAGTCTGGGACAGGGCATCTGGCTGAGCGACAGCAGCCGCGGCAACCTGCGCAGCGCGGTCGCGGTCAGCCGCGCCGCCACGCCGGGTGAACATCAGGGCGAAAAAGTAGCGCTGCTGGTGACGGTATCCGCCGTCGACGAGCGACCGATGGAGGTGCTGAGCTATCTCAGCACGCTGCTGCTGAACGGCAAGGCGGATCGCCTGCTGAAGGCGGACGCGGCGGGCGTCTACGCGCTGCTGACCAGCGAAGTGGACGAGCAGGCCGAGGTGCTGAGCGCAGAGTTCACCATTCGCAACGAGCACGGGCTGCACGCCCGTCCCGGCACGGCGCTGGTCAGCGTCATCAAACAGTTTAACAGCGATATTACCGTCACTAACCTCGACGGCAGCGGCAAGCCAGCCAACGGCCGTAGCCTGATGAAAGTGGTGGCGCTGGGCGTGAAGAAGGGCCATCGCCTGCGCTTTACCGCCAGCGGCGAAGATGCGCAGCAGGCGCTGAACGCCATAGAAGAGGCGATTAATTCGGGGCTGGGCGAGGGAGTAGCATGAGCAGACGCGTCGCAACTATTACGCTAAACCCCGCCTACGACCTGGTGGGCTTCGTTCCAGAGATCGAGCGCGGCGAGGTTAACCTGGTAAAAACCACCGGCCTGCATGCGGCCGGCAAAGGCATTAACGTGGCGAAGGTGCTGAAAGATCTCGGCATCGACGTTACGGTGGGCGGCTTCCTTGGCAAAGAGAATCAGGACGGCTTTCAGCAGCTGTTCAGCGAGCTGGGCATTGCCAACCGTTTCCAGGTGGTGCCGGGCCGCACGCGCATTAACGTCAAGCTCACCGAGCAGAACAACGACGTAACCGATCTTAACTTCTCTGGCTTTGACGTAAGCCAGCAGGACTGGGATCGCTTCACCAGCGATTCCCTGACCTGGCTCGGCCAGTTCGACATGGTGTGCGTCAGCGGCAGCCTGCCGTCGGGCGTGCAGCCGGAAGCCTTTACCCGCTGGATGAGCGACCTGCGCACCCACTGCCCCTGCATTATTTTCGACAGCAGCCGCGAAGCGCTGGTGGCGGGCCTGAAGGCCGCGCCCTGGCTAGTGAAGCCAAACCGTCGCGAGCTGGAGATCTGGGCCGGACGTAAGCTGCCGACGCTGCAGGATGTGATTGGCGCGGCGCATGAGCTGCGCGAGCAGGGCATCGCCCATGTCGTGATTTCACTGGGCGCGGAGGGCGCGCTCTGGGTCAACGCCTCAGGCGAATGGATCGCCAGACCGCCGGTGTGCGAAGTGGTCAGCACCGTAGGGGCGGGGGACTCGATGGTCGGCGGCCTGATTTACGGCCTGCTGATGCGCGAATCCAGTGAACACACGCTGCGTCTTGCGACGGCGGTGGCGGCGATGGCCGTTAGCCAGAGCAACGTTGGCGTAACCGATCGTACCCAGTTGGCCGCGATGATGGCGCGCGTCGACTTACAACCCGTTAACTGACAGCAGGAGAGCGATAATGAAAACGCTGCTGATAAAAGATCCTTCAACTGGCCAGGCCTCGGCCTGGATGGCGCAACAGCGTCTGGCTGCCGCTGCGGCGCAGGCTGGCTTTACCCTTACCGATAATCCGGCGGAAGCGGAGCTGGCGATCGTCCTCGGCCACGCGCTGCCGAACGACGCCGCCCTGAACGGCAAATCTGTCTGGCTGGGCGATGTACAGCAGGCGGTACGTGCGCCTGAGCAGTTCCTCGTGCAGGCGAAAGCGGAAGCGAAACCCTGGCAGCCAGCCGCGGTCGAGGCTGCACCTGCCGCCGCGCAGGCCAGCGCGCAAAAACGTATCGTTGCGGTTACCGCCTGTCCCACCGGCGTAGCGCACACCTTTATGGCTGCCGAGGCGATCCAGGCAGAGGCGACCAAACGCGGCTGGTGGGTGAAAGTGGAAACCCGCGGCTCCGTTGGCGCAGGCAATGCGATTACCCCGGAAGAGGTGGCGGCTGCCGATCTGGTGATCGTGGCGGCGGATATTGAGGTTGACCTGGCGAAGTTCGCCGGTAAGCCGATGTACCGCACCTCAACCGGTCTGGCGCTGAAGAAAACCGCGCAGGAGCTGGATAAGGCGGTGGCTGAAGCCCGGCCTTACAAAGCTGCTGGCGGCCAGAGCGGCGAGCCGCAGGACGAGAAAAAAGAGAAAGCGGGCGCGTACCGTCACCTGTTGACCGGCGTCTCCTATATGCTGCCGATGGTGGTGGCGGGCGGTCTGAGCATTGCGCTCTCCTTCGCCTTCGGCATTACCGCCTTTAAAGAGCCGGGCACCCTGGCGGCGGCGCTGATGCAGATCGGTGGCGGCAGCGCCTTTGCGCTGATGGTGCCGGTGCTGGCGGGCTTTATTGCGTTCTCAATTGCCGATCGTCCGGGCCTGACGCCGGGTCTGATTGGCGGCATGATCGCTACCAGCATTAACGCTGGCTTTCTCGGCGGCATTATCGCCGGTTTTATCGCCGGCTATGCGGCGAAGCTGATCAGCGGCAAGCTTAAGCTGCCGCAGAGTATGGAAGCGCTGAAGCCTATTTTGATTATCCCGCTGGTTGCCAGCCTGATCACCGGCCTGCTGATGATCTACGTGGTGGGTAAACCGGTCGCCGCTATTATGACCGGCCTGACCGCCTGGCTGTCGAATATGGGCACGGCAAATGCGGTGCTGCTGGGCGCAATCCTGGGCGGCATGATGTGTACCGATATGGGCGGCCCGGTGAATAAAGTGGCATACGCCTTCGGCGTCGGCCTGCTGAGTTCGCAGACCTACGCGCCGATGGCGGCGATTATGGCGGCGGGCATGGTGCCACCGCTGGCGATGGGCGTTGCGACGCTGGTGGCGCGCCGTAAGTTCAATAAAGGTCAGCAGGAGGGAGGCAAAGCGGCGCTGGTGCTGGGTCTCTGCTTTATCTCCGAGGGCGCGATTCCGTTTGCGGCGCGCGACCCGATGCGCGTGCTGCCGTGCTGTATCGTCGGTGGCGCACTGACCGGCGCTATCTCTATGTATATCGGCGCGAAGCTGATGGCGCCGCACGGCGGCCTGTTCGTACTGCTTATTCCTGGCGCGATTACGCCGGTGCTGGGCTACCTGGTATCGATTATCGTCGGCACGGCGGTGGCGGGCCTGGGTTACGCTATCCTGAAACGCCCGGAAGAGGAGCTGGCGAAAGCCTGATCCTTGGTGCGGGGCGTCTGCAGACTCCCTACAGCGGCTGAGTAGTTTATAAAGCAGGTGACAGGGACCGAAGAGCAAAGCGTCCCGCGACAAGGATGTCGCGGGCCGAGCTGGCAGGGATGCCGTTTTTTGCGTCTTTGCGATCGGGCCCTGTCACCTGCGATGAGCACAGCATTAACAACGATAAGGGAGCCATGTGGCTCCCTCTTTTAGTTTTTCTGCTCTGCTTTCAGCCAGGCGATCTCATCTTTCCAGATATCCGGATTAATGGTCTCCAGAATCAGCGGGATACCATCAAAGCGCGCATCCTTCATCAGCCAGCTAAAGGCCGTTTTGCCGATATTGCCTTCGCCCAGGCTGTGGTGACGATCGACCCGGCTGCCGAAGGCGCTCTTGGCGTCGTTAAGGTGCATGCCGCGCAGATACTGGAAGCCGACGATGCGCTCGAACTCGGCGAAGGTCTCTTCGCACGCCGCTTCGGTACGCAGATCGTAGCCGCCGGCAAAGGCATGGCAGGTATCAATACAGACGCCGACGCGGGATTTATCCTCAACGTGCTCGATAATCGTCGCCAGATGTTCAAAGCGGAAGCCAAGGTTACTGCCCTGACCGGCGGTGTTCTCAATCACCGCCACCACCTGTGACGTTTTATCCAGCGCGATATTGACCGACTCGGCGATGCGCTTCAGGCACGCCTCTTCCTCGATCTGACTCAGATGGCTGCCCGGATGGAAGTTGAGCAGCGTCAGGCCCAGCTGCTCGGCGCGCTGCATCTCGTCGATAAAGGCGGTGCGCGACTTTTCCAGCGCATCCATGACTGGATGACCAAGATTAATCAGAAAGCTGTCGTGCGGCAGGATCTGATGCGGGCCAAAGTGGTATTTCTCGCAGGCGGATTTGAACGCGTCGATGGTGGCGCCTGAAAGCGGCGCCGCCTTCCACTGCCGCTGATTTTTGGTAAACAGGGCAAACGCGGTCGCTTCCAGTTCATGGGCACGAATCACTGCCTGCTCTACGCCGCCAGCCGCGCTGACGTGGGCGCCGATATATTTCATGCCGCTTCTCCTGAAAAGGCCGACTAAAAAGAAGCCCGCATCATACCTGATGCGCCAGACCCATGAAATGCTGCGTCAGCAGATTGATGGCGCCGCCGCCGACGATCAGCCAGATAAAGACCATCAGCCCCAGCAGCAGCGGTTTTGCGCCTGCCTGACGCAGCGCGCCGAAGCGCGTGGTAAGGCCGAGCGCCGCCATCGCCATCGCCAGCAGCAGGTTAGCGACCTGATTAATCGAGGCGACCCAGGCGGCCGGCAGCAGATGCAGCGAGTTAAACAGCGCCACGCCGATAAAGCCGAGCGCGAACCAGGGGAAGGCGATGCCCCGGCGCGCCGGCTGCTGCGGCGCGCGGCGCAGCCAGCCGCTCAGGCAGAGCAGAAAGGGCGCCAGCATCATGACGCGCAGCATTTTCGCGATCACCGCGCTGTTCTCCGCCTCTGGGCCTACCGCATGACCGGCCGCCACCACCTGCGCCACCTCATGGATGGTGGATCCGGTAAAGATGCCGTACTGCGCCATGCTCAGCGCCGGGAAATAGTGCTGTGCCAGCAGCCAGAGCGGGGGATAGATCAGGATCGCCAGGGTGCCGAACAGCACCACGGTCGCCACCGCCACCGCGACCTTCGACGGCGAGGCCTTTACCACCGGCTCGGTGGCGAGCACCGCCGCCGCGCCGCAGATGCTGCTGCCCGCGCCGATCAGCCAGACCGTTTCGCGGTCGAGCTTCAGCAGCCTGATGCCCAGCAGGCAGGTAATAAAGAAGGTGGAGCTCAGCGTCAGCAGGTCGATCAGCACGCCGCTCAGGCCAACCTCGGCGATCTGCTGCAGCGTAATGCGAAAGCCGAACAGAATAATGCCGAGGCGCAGCAGTTTCTGCTTCGCCAGCAGCACGCCCGCGTCGCACGGAGCGGCTACGGAAGGGTAAAGGGTGTTGCCGACCAGAATGCCGAGCATAATCGCCAGCGTCAGCGCGCCGAGGCCCAGTTCAGCAACCTGCGGGCGCTGCGCCAGCCAGGCCGCGCCGCCGGCAATGGCGGCGGTCAGCAGCAAACCCGGAAAACGGTGTTGAATAAAATCGGGAAGTCGGGGAAAACTTAGCTCTGCCATCATCTGCTCCTTAGGTTCAGGCAAAGCATGCGCCGCGCTGGCTTAAAAGTGAAATTGATAATATATTTATAATTAACCAGATAAAACGATAAGGCCGAAAGATGTTATTTGGACGTTTACGCCGCTGGGCCGCCCTGATTAAAAAAGATGTGCTGACGCTGTGGTTCGCCTGCCGCGACCCGCGCACGCCCTGGTGGTTCAAGCTGCTGGCATTTGGGCTGGTTGCCTATGCGCTTAGCCCCATCGATCTGATCCCCGACTTCATCCCCATCATCGGCCTGCTGGACGATGCGATAATCATTCCGCTCGGCGTGCTGATCCTGCTGCGCCTGCTGCCGCGCGACGTGCGTATCAGCAGCGCGGAGCGCGCTGAAGTACAGCGCGCGCGCGGCAAAAAGGTGGTCAGCGGCTTTGGCCTGGTGCTGATGGTGCTGATCTGGCTGGGAGTGCTCTACTACCTCATTCAGCGCTACGCAATGTAAGGAGACCCCATGCATATCACGCTGCGGCAGATAGAAGTGTTTACCGAAGTGCTGAAAAGCGGCTCGACCACGCAGGCCTCGCAGGTGCTGGCGCTTTCGCAGTCGGCGGTGAGCGCTGCGCTGGCGGATCTGGAAGGCCAGCTGGGCGTACAGCTGTTCGACCGGGTCGGCAAGCGGCTGGTGCTGAACGAACACGGCCGCCTGCTCTATCCGCGCGCCATCGGCCTGCTGGAGCAGGCGGGCGAAATCGAACAGCTGTTTAAAGAGGACAACGGTGCCATCCGTATCTACGCCAGCAGCACCATCGGCAACTATCTGCTGCCGGGTATGATCGCCGCCTATCGCCGCGACTTTCCCGGCCTGCCGCTGGAGCTGAGCGTCGGCAACAGCCAGGATGTTATCAACGCGGTGGCGGATTTCCGCGTCGACGTCGGCCTGATTGAAGGGCCGTGCCATATGACTGAACTGGTGAGCGATGCCTGGCTGGAGGATGAGCTGGTGGTGTTCGCCGCGCCCGATGCGGAGATTGCGCGCCAGCCGGTGACGCTGGAGAGCCTCGGCAACGCCCCGTGGATCCTGCGCGAGCGCGGCTCCGGCACGCGCGAAATCGTCGACTATCTGCTGCTCTCGCACCTGCCCGCTTTTCAGCTCGGCATGGAGCTGGGCAATTCCGAGGCGATCAAGCATGCGGTGCGGCACAATATGGGCATCAGCTGCCTGTCGCGGCGCGTCATCGCCGATCTGCTGGAGGCGGGCACCCTGGTCGAGCTGACGATTCCGCTGCCGCGCCTGACGCGCACTCTGTACCGTATTCATCATCGCCAGAAGCACCTTTCCCGGGCGCTTGACCGCTTTCTCTCCTACTGCCGCGAGTAGCTGCAAAAGGTTTTTGCTTATAATTCAGCGGCGATTATGAAGGTAACTAATAACAGGGCACCAGTGCTATACAGGGCAGGGTGAATTGCTACAATCGCGCCTCATTTTTAGCGAGCCTAGTGTTTACACATGCATAAAGACACAAATACAACACAACAACCTGCGTTACGACGCGAGTTAAAGGCGCGTCACCTGACGATGATCGCCATCGGCGGATCGATCGGCACCGGCCTGTTCGTTGCCTCCGGCGCCACCATTTCCCAGGCGGGGCCGGGCGGTGCGCTGCTCTCCTACGCGCTGATTGGCCTGATGGTCTACTTCCTGATGACCAGCCTCGGCGAGCTGGCCGCCTTTATGCCGGTTTCCGGCTCCTTCGCCACCTACGGCGCAAAATATGTGGAAGAGGGCTTTGGTTTCGCCCTCGGCTGGAACTACTGGTACAACTGGGCGGTAACCATCGCCGTGGATCTCGTTGCCTCGCAGCTGGTGATGAACTACTGGTTTCCCGATACGCCAGGCTGGATCTGGAGCGCGCTGTTCCTCTGCCTGATGTTCCTGCTTAACTTTATTTCAGTAAAAGGCTTTGGTGAAGCGGAGTACTGGTTCTCGCTGATCAAGGTGGCGACCGTGATTATCTTTATCGTGGTTGGCGTCCTGATGATCCTCGGTATCCTGCGCGGCGGCGAGCACGCCGGCTGGCATAACTGGCAGGTCGGCGACGCGCCGTTCGCCGGCGGATTCGCGGCGATGATAGGCGTGGCGATGATCGTCGGCTTCTCTTTCCAGGGCACCGAGCTGATCGGCATCGCGGCGGGCGAGTCGGAAGATCCGGCGAAAAACATTCCGCGCGCGGTGCGCCAGGTGTTCTGGCGTATCCTGCTGTTCTATATCTTCGCGATTCTGATTATCAGCCTGATCCTGCCCTATACCGATCCGCAGCTGCTGCACAACGACGTCACCGACATCAGCGTCAGCCCCTTTACCCTGGTGTTCCAGCATGCTGGCCTGCTTTCAGCGGCGGCGGTGATGAACGCGGTGATCCTGACGTCGGTGCTGTCGGCGGGCAACTCCGGTATGTACGCCTCGACGCGCATGCTCTATAACCTGGCGAGTGAAGGCAAAGCGCCGCGCATTTTCGCCAGGCTGTCAAAAGGCGGCGTGCCGCGCAACGCGCTGCTGGCGACGACCGTGGTGGCGGGGCTCTGCTTTCTCACCTCGAAGTTCGGCAATCAGGAAGTCTATCTCTGGCTGCTGAATACCTCGGGCATGACCGGCTTTATCGCCTGGCTGGGCATCGCCATCAGCCACTATCGCTTCCGTCGCGGCTATATCAGGCAGGGCCACAGCCTGGACGACCTGCCGTACCGCTCGGGCTTTTTCCCGGTCGGCCCGATTTTCGCCTTCGTGCTCTGCCTGATCATCACGCTGGGCCAGAACTATCAGGCGTTCCTCAACGACAGCATCGACTGGTACGGCGTTGCCGCCACCTATATCGGTCTGCCGCTGTTTTTGCTGATCTGGATGGGCTACAAGCTGACGCGCGGCACCCGCTTCGTGAAGTACAGCGATATGGAATTCCCGACGCATAAAGAGTGAAGCTCACCTTCGGGATAACAGTAAGCGCGGCCAGGCCGCGCTTTTTTCGTTAAGGAGCCGTTTTGTTTAGGTTGAAGAATTGATAATTATTATCATCTGCTCTATTGTGGCAGCGTTTTCGACCGAACCTTTAACACAGGCTTTTTATGACGGACTCAACTCTGCCCGCGCAGGGCGCTATGGGCCGCTATCATCAGGTATTGCGCCGCCGCATGCTGATGATCGCCGTGCTGGTGCTGGCAATTATCGCCTCGCTGGTACTGGACTTTACCCTTGGCCCGGCCGGCCTTTCGCTGCCGACCCTCTGGCAATCGCTGCTTCATCCCGCCACGGTTGACGCCGGCACGCGCGTCATCGTCTGGGATATCCGTTTACCCTACGCGCTGATGGCGGTGGTGGTCGGCTTTTGCCTCGGACTGGCGGGCGCCGAGATGCAAACCATCCTCAATAACCCGCTGGCCAGCCCCTTTACCCTGGGCGTCTCTTCAGCGGCGGCTTTCGGCGCGGCGCTGGCGATTATTCTCGGCATCGGCATTCCCGGCGTGCCGGATCAGTGGCTGATTTCCGCCAACGCCTTTGTGTTCGCGCTGTTCGCCGCGCTGATGCTCGACGGCGTGACGCGCTGGACGCGGGTCTCTACCTCGGGCGTGGTGCTGTTCGGCATCGCGCTGGTCTTCACCTTTAACGCGCTGGTATCAATGATGCAGTTTATCGCCAGCGAAGATACCCTGCAGGGGCTGGTGTTCTGGACCATGGGTAGCCTGGCGCGCGCCTCCTGGGAAAAGCTTGGCGTGCTGAGCGCCGCCTTTGCGCTACTGCTGCCGTTTTCGCTGCTCAGCAGCTGGAAGCTGACCGCGCTGCGTCTCGGCGAAGATCGTGCCGTGAGCTTCGGCATCGACGTGCGTCGCCTGCGCCTGGCAACGCTGCTGCGCATCAGTATTCTTTCCGCGCTGGCGGTCGCCTTTGTCGGACCAATCGGCTTTATCGGACTGGTGGCACCGCATATCGCCCGCATGATCTTCGGCGAAGATCACCGCTACTATCTGCCCGCCAGCGCCCTGACCGGCGCGCTGGTGCTCTCAATGGCGTCGGTCGCCTCAAAGAACCTCATTCCCGGCGTGATTATTCCGGTGGGTATCGTCACCTCGCTGGTGGGCGTGCCCTTCTTCCTGAGCATTATTCTGCGTCACCGGGGGAATGTATGAGTCCGGGGCTGAGGTTAAAACATTTCACGGCGGGCTACCCCAAACGCAAGGTGATTGAGGATCTCAGCGTAGCGCTTCTGCCGCGCGGCAAGATCACCGTGCTGCTGGGGCCGAACGGCTGCGGCAAGTCGACGCTGCTGCGCGCGCTGGCCGGGCTGAACAAAGGGCAGGGTGAACTGTGGCTTAACGACGAAGAGCTGATGCAGCAGCCGTTCGCGCGCCGCGCCCAGCGCGTGGTCTATCTGCCGCAGACGCTGCCGGCGGGGGTGCATCTGCACGTGCTGGAGTCGATTATCGTGGCGCAGCGCGCGTCCGGCGGCCTGCATAATGCCGCCAGCGAAGCGGAAGTGATGTATCTGCTGGAGCAGCTCGGCATTTCGCATCTGGCGATGCGCTATCTCGATCAGCTGTCAGGCGGACAGAAACAGCTGGTCGGCCTGGCGCAGTCGCTGATCCGCCGCCCGGAGCTGCTGCTGCTGGATGAGCCGCTGAGCGCGCTGGACCTGAACTACCAGTTTCACGTAATGGATCTGGTGCGCCGCGAAACCGCCCAGCGCAATATCGTTACCGTGGTGGTGGTACACGATATCAATATCGCCTTACGCCATGCGCACCATGCGCTGATGCTGAAAGAGGGTGCGCTGATAGCGGATGGCGTGCCGGAGCAGGTGATTACGCCGGAAACGCTGGCGCAGGTATATGGCGTGAAAGGGCGTATCGAACACTGCTCGCAGGGAATGCCGCAGGTGATGATTGATGGGCTGGTCGGCGCGGAGCTGGTTTAAACCGCGCGCAGCGGCGTTGAGGACGTGGTTGGCATAGCCCGAAGAGCAAAGCGTCCCGCGACAGGGACAAAAACGTCGGGAACGTTTTTGAATAACGCAACGCGTTAGCCCGGCAACGGGCACACCTCAGGGATGAGGTGCGTAATGCTGCGGGCCGAGCTGGCAGGGATGCCGTTTTTTGCGTCTTTGCGATCGGGCCATGCCAACCGCGTGTGCGCATTACCTGTCGCTGCACAACTTGCCAAAGGTTCAGGGCCGCGATGCGGCCCTGAACGACCTACACCAGTAAGTGCTGCGCATGGAAGCGCAGATGATCCTCGACGAAAGTCGCAATAAAGTAGTAGCTGTGGTCATAGCCCGGCTGCACGCGCAGCGTCAGCGGGAATCCCACCTCTTTTGCCACCACATCCAGCCGCTCTGGCTGAAGCTGATCTGCCAGGAACTGATCGCTGTCGCCCTGATCGATCAGGATCGGCAGGCGCGACTGCACCTCGCGCATCAGCGCACAGCTGTCATACTCGCGCCACGCGGCACGATCGTCGCCCAGATAGGCGCTGAACGCTTTCTGCCCCCAGGGCACCTCGCTGGGATTGACGATGGGCGCAAAGGCCGACGCCGACGCAAAGCGGTTGCCGAGACGCAGCGCCAGCATCAGCGCGCCGTGGCCGCCCATCGAATGCCCCATAACTGACTGCCGCTCGCTGATATTGAAGTTATCGGCGATCAGCGCCGGCAGCTCCTGGCTCAGGTAGTCGAACATGCGGTAGTGCGCCGACCAGGGCGCCTGGGTCGCGTTAAGGTAAAACCCTGCGCCCTGGCCGAGATCGTAGGCGTCGTCGTTGGCGACCGCCTCGCCGCGCGGGCTGGTGTCCGGCATAATCAACACCAGACCCAGCTCCGCCGCGACGCGCTGCGCGCCAGCTTTGGTGCTGAAGTTCTCATCCGTGCAGGTCAGGCCTGCCAGAAACCACACCGCGGGCGGCGGCGTGTCGCCTTTTGGATTGGGCAAAAAAATGCTGAAGGTCATCGGGCAGTTGAGCGCGGCTGACTGATGTCGCCAGCGTTGCTGCCAGCCGCCGAACATCCTGTGTTCTTCCAGCAGTTCCAGCGTGGATGCCATATCGCCTCCCGATTACTTGTTGAAGTGCACCACCGAACGGATCGACTTCCCTTCATGCATCAGATCGAAGGCCTCGTTAATCTCCTCCAGCGGCATGGTATGGGTAATAAAGTCGTTCAGGGCGAATTTGCCGTCCAGATAATCCTGTACGATACCCGGCAGCTGTGAGCGGCCCTTCACGCCGCCGAAGGCGGAACCGCGCCAGACGCGACCGGTCACCAGCTGGAACGGACGGGTTGAGATCTCTTCGCCCGCGCCGGCCACGCCGATAATCACCGATTCGCCCCAGCCTTTATGGCAGCACTCCAGCGCGGAACGCATGACGTTGACGTTGCCGATGCATTCAAAGGAGTAATCCACGCCGCCGTCGGTCATCTCAACGATCACTTCCTGGATCGGTTTCTCATAATCTTTCGGGTTCACCAGGTCGGTCGCACCCAGCTTGCGCGCCAGGTCAAATTTACTGGTGTTGATATCGATACCGATAATGCGTCCCGCTTTTGCCATTTTCGCGCCGATAATCGCCGACAGGCCGATGCCGCCGAGGCCGAAAATCGCCACGGTATCGCCTTCTTTAACTTTGGCGGTGTTCATTACCGCGCCCATGCCGGTGGTAACGCCGCAGCCCAGCAGACACACTTCCTCCAGCGGCGCCTCTTTGCTGATTTTCGCCAGCGAGATTTCCGGCACCACGGTGTACTCGGAGAAGGTTGAGGTGCCCATGTAGTGGAAAATCGGCTTGCCGTCCTTAAAGAAACGCGTGGTGCCGTCCGGCATCAGGCCTTTGCCCTGGGTGGTGCGGATCGCCTGGCAGAGGTTGGTTTTGCCCGACAGGCAGAATTTGCACTTGCCGCACTCGGGCGTGTAGAGCGGGATCACGTGATCGCCGACTTCGACGCTGGTTACGCCTTCGCCAACCGCTTCCACTACGCCGCCGCCTTCATGGCCGAGGATCGCCGGGAATACGCCTTCCGGATCTTTGCCCGACAGGGTATAGGCATCGGTATGGCACACGCCGGTGGCGACGATACGCACCAGCACTTCACCTTTCTGCGGCGGCATCAGATCCACTTCTTCGATTTTCAGCGGTTCGCCAGCGGCCCAGGCAACGGCGGCGCGGGTTTTAATCATGTTCATGCAATCCCTCTTGCGGTCAGATGGGGACGCGCCGGTCTGGTCGCGTCCGTAGGTCGTGATATCAATAAAAATAGCGCGTAATCAGCAATTACTCTGCGACCTGCAGCGGATGCAGCAGCTGGTCATCCTGCGGCCGGTCGTCAAACATATCAATAATCAGATACTTAAGCGCTTCTACGTTGGGGGTAAAGGCGTCGCGGCGCCACATCAGCCAGGTGGCGGTGTCGCGCCAGGCGGCCGGCAGCTGATGCGCCTGCACGCGGGCGCGCTCAGGCATCTGCTTCAGCACCGATTCAGGGATCATCGCCACGCCCGCGCCGCCCGCCACGCAGGCCATCATCGCGTGGTAGGACTGGATCTCCATCACGCTGCCGGGCGCGATGCCGCTGTCGCGGTACCAGGCTTCGAGCTTCACGCGATAGGAGCAGCTATTGCGAAAGGCGAACAGGGTGTCGTTTTGCACGTCGCGCGCGTTCCTGACCGGCAGATGATCGAGGCTGGTGATCAGCGTCAGGGTTTCGCGGAAGGCGATGCAGCCGTTGAGATCGTCATAGGGCGCCGGGCCGTCGACCAGCGCGGCGGCCAGCGTGCCTTCACGCACCTTGTCGATAATCTCGCCGGAGGTACTGGTGATCAGCGACAGCGACACTTTCGGAAAGCGCTGATGATAGGCCGCCAGCAGGGCAGGCAGACGCGTCGCGGCGGTGCTCTCCATCGAGCCGAGCGCGAAGTTGCCGGCCGGTTCGCCCGCGCGCGCCATGCTCAGCGCCTCGTCGCTCAGCGCCAGAATGCGCTGCGCGTAATTAAGAAAGTTGTGGCCCATCGGCGACAGCCGAATGCGCTGTTTCTCGCGTATAAACAGATCGACGCCCATCTCCTCTTCCAGCTGCCGCAGCCGCGTGGTGAGGTTGGAGGGGACGCGATGAAGTTGTTCCGCAGCGCGCGCCAGCGAACCGGTTTCGGCCACGGAACAGAACATGCGTAGCTGGACAAGATCCATATATTCTCTTCTCGTAAACAACTTGATGCGAATTATTCAGTTTTCGTGAGTTTAATAAGCTGGCATGTTATAAGCAAGTGATAATAAGAGGGCAGGAGTAGGGAAATGGCTTTTCGCGTGGCGCTCAGCGCCTTTCTGGCGCTGGTGGTGGTGATGGGCATCGGACGTTTCGCCTTTACGCCGCAGGTGCCGCTAATGATACACGACGGCCAGCTGACGCTGACCAGCGCCAGCCTGGTGGCGGCGCTCAACTATCTTGGCTATCTCTGCGGCTCTTTTGATGCGATGCGCGCGCGGCGTCGCGTCGAGCTGCGTTTGCAGCTGGGCGTCTGGGGCGCGGTGATCCTGACGCTGCTCTCCGCCTGCGTCACCGGCCCCTGGCTGCACGGCGCGGTGCGCTTTTTGATCGGCTGGGCGAGCGGCGTGGCGCTGGTGCTGGTGGCCGCCTGGAGCAGCGAGCAGCTGCATCACTACGGCCGTCCCGGCCTGTCGGCGGCGGTATTCGCCGGGCCGGGGGGGGGCATCTTTATCAGCGGCCTGCTGGCGGTGCAGCTGCACGCCTCGCAGGCTTCCGCCTCGCTGGCCTGGGCCGCCTACGGCCTGCTGGCGCTGCTGATTATCGCCGCTATCGCGCGCAATTTGCCGCGCCGCGTCGGCGATCTGCACCGTCCCGATCGGGCGCCGGATCCGCTGGTGCTGACCCCAGACCTGCGACGGCTGGTGCTGAGCTATAGCCTGGCGGGCTTCGGCTATATCCTGCCCGCCACCTTTCTGTCGCAGATGGCGGCGGCGCGCTTTCCCGACGGCGCCTTTGCCCAGCTGGTCTGGCCGATCTTCGGCGGCGCGGCGATAGTTGGCATCGCGCTGGGGATCCTGACGCGCCACCTCGCCAGCAACAACCGGCGGCTGGCCTTTGTGCTCTGGGCGCAGGCGCTGGGCGTGGCGGCGGCCGCGGCGCTGCCGGGCTTTAGCGGCCTGCTGATCGGCGCGCTGCTGGTGGGCGGCGGCTTTCTCTGCGTGGTACAGCTGGCGCTGGCCTACGCGCGCGAGCTGGCGCCGCAGCATACGCGCTATATGGCGGGGCTGCTGACCACCGGCTACGCCGTCGGGCAGCTGGTGGGGCCGGTGCTGTCGTCGCTCTCGACCGCGCTGCTGCATCAGCTGGCACCCGCGCTGTGGATCGCCGGGCTGGGCCTGGCGGCGGGCGGGCTGCTGGTCTGGCGACGCGCGCAATGAAAAGCTTTCATCACCGATTGGATTGATTACTGGATTACCCCTGCGGAAAGCTTCACAATACGCGCTCAGAATTGAACCCGCCGGTCTCTCCGGCGGGCGTTACACCTGCGGAGATGAGTACGATGAGCACCCTTAGTCAGGAAGCTATCCTGGTTCACGAAGCGCTGCTGGCGCGAGGCCTGGAAACGCCGTTACGCGCGCCGACGCGTGAAATGGATGACGAAACCCGTAAGCGCCTGATCGCCGGCCATATGACCGAGGTCATGCAGCTGCTGAATCTGGATCTTGAGGATGACAGCCTGATGGAGACGCCGCATCGCATCGCCAAAATGTATGTGGATGAGGTCTTTTCCGGCCTGGATTACGCTAACTTCCCGAAAATCACCGTCATCGAAAATAAGATGAAGGTGGATGAGATGGTGACGGTGCGCGATATCACCCTGACCAGCACCTGCGAGCACCACTTTGTGATTATCGACGGCAAAGCGACCGTGGCCTATATTCCGAAAGAGAAGGTGATTGGCCTGTCGAAGATTAACCGCATCGTGCAGTTCTTCGCCCAGCGCCCGCAGGTGCAGGAACGTCTGACGCAGCAGGTGCTGGTGGCGCTGCAGACGCTGCTTGGCACTAACAACGTCGCGGTCTCTATTGATGCGGTGCACTACTGCGTGAAAGCGCGCGGAGTGAAAGACGCCACCAGCGCGACCACCACCACCTCGCTGGGCGGCCTGTTTAAGTCGAGCCAGAATACTCGCCAGGAGTTTCTGCGCGCGGTGCGTCATATTTAACACCATTGGTTATGCACCGACGCGGGTGAGATGACCCGATCGCAAAGACGCAAAAGCGGGCATCCCTGCCTGTCCGGCCCGCGTCGCAGGCAACCTCAGCGGTGAGGTGCGCCCGTAACCGGGCCAGCGCGCTGCGGCATGGTTCAAAAACGTTCCTGACGTTTTGTCCCTGACGCGGCGTGCTTTGCTCTTCGGGTTATCTCACTCGTTTGCATGCCTGTGCGCCGCCTGTTCTCAGGCGGCGCTGTTCCACGCCAACAGGGACCGATATGCAACGTTATCCTATGCTGGATTTTATTCGCGGCTGCGCCATCCTCGGCATTTTGTTGCTCAATATCGTCGGCTTCGCCTTACCTTCCGCCGCCTATCTCAATCCCGCCTGGCACGGCGATCCCGCTACCGACGAGGTCTGGACCTGGGCGGTGCTCGACCTGCTGGCGCAGATGAAATTCCTGACGCTGTTCGCGCTGCTGTTCGGCGCGGGCCTGCAGCTTCAGCTGCCGCGCGGCGGCCGCTGGCTGTCGGCGCGCCTGACGCTGCTGGCGCTTATTGGCCTGTTTCACGCTCTGGCGATGTGGGAAGGGGATATCCTGCTCGATTACGCCATTATTGGCCTTATCGTCTGGCGTACGCTGCGCGACGTGCCCGCAACGCGCAGCCTGTTTCACACCGGCGCGCTGCTCTACCTGGTTGGCTGCGGCGTGCTGCTGATCTTCGGATCGATCTCCGATCCCGAGCCGAGCCGCTCCTGGCTGCCCGGCGCGGCTGACCTGGAGTATGAACATTTCTGGAAGCTGGCCGGCGGCTGGGAGGCGGTGCAGAACCGTCTCGATCATCTCTCCTCCAGCCTGATGGCGCTGGCGGCGCAGTATGGCTGGCAGCTGGCCGGGCTGATGATGATGGGTGCCGCGCTGCTGCGCTGCGGCTGGCTGACCGGCGAGTTCAGCCTGCGCCACTACCGCCGCTGCGCCGCGCTGCTGCTGGCATCAGGCTACGCCATCGCCCTGTCTGGGGTGGTGGCGCAGTGGATGCTGCACTGGTCGTTTCGCTGGAGCGGCTTCTACTTACAGGTGCCGCGCGATCTCGCCAGCCCGTTTATCAGCCTTGGCTACGCCGCGCTGATCCTCGGCTACTGGCCGCAGCTGGCGCGCTGGCGCGTCACGTCGGCGATTGAGTGCGTCGGCCGCATGGCGCTGAGCAACTATCTGCTGCAGACGCTGATCTGCACCACGCTGTTCTACCGCTTCGATCTCTTTATGCGCTTCGACCGTTTGCAGCTGCTGGCCTTTGTGCCCGCTGTCTGGCTGGTCAATATTCTCTTCTCGGTAATCTGGCTGCGCTTTTTCCCGCAGGGGCCGCTTGAATGGCTGTGGCGTCGCCTGACGCAGCTGGCGGCGGGGAAAACGCCGCATCGTCTCTGAGTCAGATAATGATATTCATCACAAAGGTTGCATAATTGTATGTAACCGTTTTCATCAGTGTGACGTGATTCACGCTGTCGCCGCGCCCTGCCTGCCAGAATAGCGCCGGGTTTACTTCCTGGCGTGATGCCTTTTTTTCCTCTGTGGAACAGCTGCATGATAACGATTCGTGATGTTGCCCGTCTGGCTGGCGTGTCGGTGGCGACCGTCTCGCGCGTGCTGAATAACAGCAGCGCCGTTACCGCGGACACCCGTGACGCGGTGCTGCAGGCGGTAGATTCACTGGGCTATCGGCCTAACGCCAACGCGCAGGCGCTGGCGACGCAGGTCAGCGACACCATCGGCGTGGTGGTGATGGACGTCTCCGATCCCTTCTTTGGCGCGCTGGTGAAAGCGGTGGATACCGTGGCGCAGCGCCTGCATAAACATGTGCTGATCAGCAACTCCTGGCATCAGGAAGATAAAGAGCGCCATGCCATTGAGGTGCTGATCCGTCAGCGCTGCAATGCGCTGGTGGTACACGCGAAAACGCTTTCAGACGCCGAGCTTGCCTCTTTTATGCAGCAGGTGCCGGGCATGGTGATGGTTAACCGCATTGTGCCTGGCTTCGCCCATCGCTGCGTCAGCCTGGATAATGTGGCAGGGGCGCTGATGGCGACCCGTATGCTGCTGCAGCAGGGGCACAGCCGCATCGGCTATCTCTGCTCCAGCCACGACATCGAGGATGTGCGGCAGCGGCGCGAAGGCTGGGAGCAGGCGCTGGCGGAGCAGGGGATTCGGCCGCAGGAGGGCTGGATCGCCTGCGCCGAACCCGATATGCAGGGCGGCGAGGCGGCGATGGTGGAGCTGCTGGGCCGCAATGTGCATCTCAGCGCAATTTTCGCCTATAACGACGGCATGGCGGCCGGTGCGCTTACCGCCCTGAAAGATAACGGCATTCAGGTGCCGCAGCATTTCTCAATTATCGGCTTCGATGATATCCCGATGTCACGATACACCGATCCCCAACTGACAACGGTACGCTATCCCATTGTTTCTATGGCGAAACTTGCCACTGAGCTGGCGCTGAGCGGCGCGGCGGGCCAGCTGGACGTCAGCGCGCAGCATGTCTTTATGCCGACCCTGGTGCGTCGTCATTCCGTGGCGCAGCGGCAAAATGTGGAGTCGGTCACTAATTCAGGCGATAGCGCCATGTAACCGTTTTCAATCTGTGATTGTATTCACAGTTAATTAACATGCCGCTCACTATGATGGCAGCGTCTTACCGGACTGAAACATTATGTAACGCCGTTATAACCGCAGCTGGCGTGGTTTCAGCAACCCGTTGAAAAAGTTCATCACATCTTCAGGATGCGTTGTCGCACAAGGAAGTCAGATTTCTGGACGGCGTTTCAGCGGGGCAGCGCGATTTCACTCGCCTCTTTGCGACTCGTCGAATCTTATTTTATCGAAAGCTCCTGCGCGCCTGACGCGCCTGAGCCAGTACTACCCTGCAAAAAACCGGAGATACCATGAATAAGAAGGTTTTCACGCTCACAGCTTTGGTTGCCAGCATGATGTTCGGCGCAACGGCACACGCAGCGGACACGCGTATCGGCGTGACCATCTACAAATATGACGACAACTTTATGTCGATGGTTCGCAAAGACATCGAGAAAGAGGCCAAAACTCTCGGCGGCGTGCAGCTGCTGATGAATGACTCGCAGAACGATCAGTCCAAACAGAACGATCAGATCGACGTGCTGATGGCGAAAGGCGTGAAAGCGCTGGCGATTAACCTGGTGGATCCGGCTGCGGCGGCCGTGGTGATTGATAAAGCGCGCGGCAACGATGTGCCGGTGGTGTTCTTTAACAAAGAGCCGAACGCGAAAGTGCTGGCCAGCTACGACAAGGCCTACTATGTCGGCACCGACTCAAAAGAGTCCGGCATTATCCAGGGCAAACTGATTGAGAAGCACTGGAAAGCCTCGCCGAACTGGGACCTGAACAAAGATGGTCAGATTCAGTTTGTGCTGCTGAAAGGCGAGCCGGGCCACCCGGATGCCGAAGCGCGTACCAAATACGTTATCGATACCCTGAATCAGGACGGCATCAAGACCCAGCAGCTGGCGATGGATACCGCGATGTGGGATACCGCTCAGGCGAAAGACAAGATGGATGCGTGGCTCTCCGGCCCGAACGCCAACAAAATCGAAGTGGTGATCGCCAACAACGACGCCATGGCGATGGGCGCGGTGGAAGCGCTGAAAGCGCATAACAAGACCTCGATTCCGGTATTCGGCGTCGATGCGCTGCCGGAAGCCCTGGCGCTGGTGAAATCGGGCGCGCTGGCGGGCACCGTGCTGAACGATGCGGAAAACCAGGCGAAAGCGACGCTGGATATGGCGAAAAACCTGGCGGATGGCAAAGCCGCGACCGAAGGCACCAGCTATAAGATCACCGATAAAATCGTCCGCGTGCCTTACGTGCCGGTCGATAAAGAGAACCTCTCTCAGTTCCAGAAGTAATCCTGTCCGGGCGCGGCTGAGCCGCGCCCTGTTTTCACGTGACCAACGCTTTTTTTAGCCAGGTAAATTATGGCCAGTGATAATCCGACCGCGCAGCGTGAATATCTGCTGGAAATGACGAACGTCTCGAAATCATTTCCAGGGGTTAAAGCCTTAGATAATGTAAATTTAAAAGTGCGGCCTCACTCCGTTCATGCATTGATGGGTGAAAACGGCGCCGGTAAATCGACATTATTAAAATGCCTGTTTGGTATTTATAAAAAAGATACGGGGAGCATCCTGTTTCAGGGTGAGGAAGTTGATTTTAAAAGTTCCAAAGAGGCGCTGGAAAACGGCGTTTCGATGGTGCACCAGGAGCTGAACCTGGTTTTACAGCGCACCGTTATGGACAATATGTGGCTGGGTCGCTATCCGCAAAAAGGGCCGTTCGTCGATCAGGAAAAAATGTATCGCGACACCAAAGCGATTTTCGACGAGCTGGATATCGATATCGATCCGCGCGACAAAGTGGCGACGCTCTCTGTTTCGCAGATGCAGATGATCGAAATCGCCAAGGCGTTCTCCTATGATGCCAAAATCGTCATCATGGATGAGCCGACCTCTTCGCTGACGGAAAAAGAGGTGAACCATCTGTTCACCATTATTCGCAAGCTGAAAGATCGCGGTTGCGGCATTGTTTATATCTCGCACAAGATGGAAGAAATTTTCCAGCTGTGCGACGAGATCACTATTCTGCGCGACGGCCAGTGGATCGCCACCCAGCCGCTGGAAGGGCTGGATATGGATAAGATCATCGCCATGATGGTCGGCCGTTCCCTGAACCAGCGCTTTCCCAACAAAACCAACGTGCCGGGCGAAACCATTCTTGAGGTACGTCATTTAACGTCGCTGCGTCAGCCGTCAATTCGCGACGTCTCGTTCGATTTGCGCAAAGGGGAGATCCTCGGCATCGCCGGGCTGGTGGGCGCCAAGCGTACCGATATCGTCGAAACGCTGTTTGGCATTCGCGAGAAGGTGAGCGGCACCATTAAGCTGCACGGCAAGGCGATTAATAACCACAGCGCCAACGAAGCCATTAACCACGGTTTCGCGCTGGTCACGGAAGAGCGCCGCTCGACCGGTATTTATGCCTTTCTCGATATCGGGTTTAACTCATTAATCTCCAATATCAAGAAATATAAAAACACGCTCGGGCTGCTCGACAATAAGCGGATGAAAAGCGATACCCAGTGGGTTATTGACGCCATGCGGGTAAAAACGCCGGGTCACCATACGCAAATTGGATCGCTTTCGGGTGGTAACCAGCAAAAGGTTATTATCGGCCGCTGGCTACTGACCCAGCCTGAAATACTGATGCTTGATGAACCGACGCGCGGTATTGACGTCGGCGCGAAATTCGAAATCTACCAGCTGATTGCCGAGCTGGCGAAGAAAGAGAAGGGCATCATTATTATCTCCTCTGAGATGCCGGAGCTGCTGGGCATTACCGATCGTATTCTGGTAATGAGCAACGGCCAGGTAGCGGGCATTGTAGATACCAAGACAACCACGCAGAACGAAATATTGCGTTTAGCGTCATTACACCTTTAATGAAGCAAGGGCTGTTAACATGAAAGCGACTACTAAAAAGAATGCGCTAACCTGGCTGAAAGAGGGCGGCATTTATGTCGTTCTGCTGGTTTTGCTGGCTATTATTATTTTCCAGGATCCAACCTTTTTAAGCCTGATGAACCTGAGTAATATTCTTACCCAGTCCTCGGTGCGTATTATTATCGCGCTGGGCGTGGCGGGGCTGATCGTTACGCAGGGTACCGACCTTTCGGCCGGTCGTCAGGTGGGTCTGGCGGCGGTGGTGGCGGCGACGCTGCTGCAGGCGATGGATAACGCCAATAAGGTGTTTCCGACGCTGGATACCGTGCCGATTCCGGTGGTGATTCTGGTGGTGTGCGTGATTGGCGGTCTGATCGGCCTGCTGAACGGCCTGATTATCGCCTATCTCAAGGTGACGCCGTTTATTACCACGCTCGGCACCATGATTATCGTCTACGGCATCAACTCGCTCTATTACGACTTTGTCGGCGCGTCGCCGATTGCCGGGTTTGACAGCGGCTTCTCGAAGTTTGCTCAGGGCTTCCTGCGCTTTGGCGACTTCAAGCTCTCCTACATTACCTTCTACGCGATTGTTGCCATCGTTTTCGTCTGGATTCTGTGGAACAAAACCCGCTTCGGCAAAAATATCTTTGCTATCGGCGGTAACCCGGAAGCGGCGAAGGTATCTGGCGTTAACGTCAACTTAAACCTGATTCTGATCTATGCGCTCTCCGGCGTGTTTTACGCCTTCGGCGGTATGCTGGAAGCGGGCCGTATCGGCAGCGCCACCAACAACCTCGGCTTTATGTATGAGCTGGACGCCATCGCGGCGTGCGTGGTGGGCGGCGTCTCCTTTGCGGGCGGCGTGGGTACGGTAGCGGGCGTGGTGACCGGTGTGATCATCTTTACCGTGATCAACTACGGTCTGACCTATATCGGCGTGAACCCTTACTGGCAGTACATTATCAAGGGCGGCATCATTATCTTCGCCGTGGCGCTGGACTCGCTGAAATATTCTCGTAAGAAGTAAGGATGAGACGTTACTGAAGAAGAGCGACCTTTGGGTCGCTCTTTTTGTTTGCGGGTGCCCCTTGTGTGTGTAAGAAGCGGCGCGGGACGCTTTGCTCCACAGCCCCTGTCGCCCACCAGGCAGGCTTTTGAGCCGCCTGAATGAAACGGCACGGAGCTCTTTCTATTTGTGCGCTTTCTGCTCGCTTTCCAGCAGCTGCTCCGGCGTCACTGCCGGATAGCTCTGCGCATCTTCCGGCACCTCATGTACCGCCGGGATCGGCACCAGCGGACCCAGGAAGCGCGGTTCGCGCTTCATCACGTAGAGATCGGCCAGCGCACCGAGGCGCGCGCCCACCTCGCGGAAGCGGACGCTGAGCATATTTTTCGGTGACGGCACCGCATAGCACTGCGCCTGAATCCCCATATGCAGGGCGATAAACAGCGCGCGCTCGCAGTGGAAGCGCTGGGTAATAATAATAAAATCGTTGGTGTCGAACACCTTGCGCGTGCGCACGATAGAGTCGAGGGTGCGGAAACCGGCGTAGTCCAGCACGATATCCTGCGGATCGACGCCGGCTTTAATCAGATCGCGGCGCATGGTCATGGGCTCGTTATAGCTGCTCATGGCGTTGTCGCCGCTCAGCAGCAGATAGTTAACCTTGCCGCTGTTATAGGCGTTCAGCGCGCCCTGAATGCGATAGAGGTAGTACTGATTGTAGACGCCGGTGCGGTAATACTTCGCGGTACCCAGGACCACGCCAACCTGACGATGCGGCAGCGAGGCGACATCTTCATAAATATAGGGGGCGGTTTTCCAGCTGATCCAGCGATCCAGGCCGAGCGCGGTCGCCACCACCAGTAAGATGATGAATAAGAGACCAATAAAAACGCGTTTCAACATACGCGTGAGCGCTCGGGGTCAGGAAAAAAGGGTGCATCAAGGCTACTTGAGGAGCGGTTGCGAAGCAAGGTACCGCCGGTTGGCTGATGGATTTTTGCACGGCTGCCGGGCCTGAAGCGGCCCGGCGACCGGTTGTCAGATTGAGGTGCGGCGATAGTGGCGGTACTGCGGCAGCCAGAAATTATTGGCCACCGCCTGTGACAGCACATCCTCCGACGTCACCACCGCCACGCCCGCCAGCTGGGCGGCTTTACCCACTTCCATGGCGATGATTTTCGATACGCCCTGAATATCTTTGATCTCCGGCAGCACCGGGCCTTCGCCTTCGTTTACCAGCGGCGAGCAGTCGGCCAGCGCGCGGCTTGCCGTCATCAGCATTGAGTCGGTGACGCGCGTCGCGCCGGAGGCGATCACCCCCAGCCCGATGCCAGGGAAGATATAGGAGTTGTTGCACTGGGCGATCGGGTAGACTTTGCCTTTCCAGCTTACCGGCGAGAAGGGGCTGCCGGTCGCGACCAGCGCCGCGCCGTCGGTCCAGGCGATAATATCCGCCGGGGTTGCTTCCACGCGCGACGTCGGGTTTGAGAGCGGCATAACGATAGGGCGCGCGCAGTGCTTGTGCATCTCGCGGATAATCTCTTCGGTAAACAGGCCCGGCTGGCCGGAAACGCCGATAAGAATATCGGGACGGGCGTTGCGCACTACGTCCAGCAGCGAGATAGCATCGCTGGCGGTATCCCACTCTTTCAGGTTCTCGCTCTTCTGCACCAGCTTGCTCTGGAAGTCGAGCAGGTTCGGCAGTTTATCGGTCAGCAGGCCGAAGCGGTCAACCATCAGCACGCGGGCGCGCGCCTCTTCGTCGCTCAGGCCTTCCGATTTCATCTGCGAGATAATCTGCTCGGCGATGCCGCATCCGGCGGAGCCTGCGCCGAGGAATACCACCTTCTGCTCGCACAGGCGGCTGCCTGCGGCGCGGCTGGCGGCAATCAGCGTGCCGACGGTCACGGCGGCGGTGCCCTGAATATCGTCGTTAAAGCAGCAGATTTCGTCGCGATAGCGCTGCAGCAGCGGCATGGCGTTTTTCTGCGCGAAGTCTTCAAACTGCAGCAGCACGTTCGGCCAGCGGCGTTTTACCGCCTGGATAAAGTCATTAACGAAGGCGTCGTACTCTTCGCCGGTGATGCGCGGATGACGCCAGCCCATATAGAGCGGATCGTTAAGCAGCTGCTGATTGTTGGTGCCGGCGTCCAGCACCACCGGCAGCGTATAGGCCGGGGAGATGCCGCCGCAGGCGGTATAGAGCGACAGCTTGCCGATAGGAATACCCATGCCGCCGATGCCCAAATCGCCAAGGCCGAGAATGCGCTCGCCGTCGGTGACCACAATCACCTTCACGTTCTGCTTGGTGGCGTTTTGCAGCATATCTTCGATATGGGCGCGGTTCGGATAAGAGATAAAGACGCCGCGCGCGCGACGGTAGATCTCGGAAAAGTGTTCGCAGGCTGCGCCAACGGTCGGGGTATAGATAATCGGCATCATCTCTTCGAGATGGTTGTCGAGCAGGCGATAGAAAAGGGTTTCGTTGGTGTCCTGAATATTGCGCAGGTAGACGTGCTTATCGTTATTGTTTTTAAAGTCCTGGAACTGACGCCAGGCGCGCTCTGCCTGCTCTTCAATGCTCTCAACCGCTTCCGGTAGCAGGCCGTTGAGGTTAAATTCGTTGCGCTCTTCCAGTGAGAAGGCGCTGCCTTTGTTCAGCAGGGGAAATTCCAGCAGGATCGGGCCAGCGTAGGGGATATACAGCGGACGCTTACTTTCGTACTCATGTTCCATGAATTGATGCTCCGGTTGCGGTGTTGTCTGGCAAAGCTCAGACGCCAGTCGTTCTTTTTTTGTGTTGCTGGCGCACGATCCTATGAAATTTCTCGCCGATGTACAGCTTTTGTAAATAAAAGATATCGGAAGTGTTGGAAAGCGTGTGCTGTGCCTCAGCCTTTGCGCAGCGTCACGCGGACCAGCTGCTCGCACCCCAGCGCGGCCAGGGTCGCCTGAGTGGCGGCGAACTGAGCCAGCGTAGCGTTTTCCACTTCGGCCAGCGCGGCTGCCTCGATGCTTTCGCAGGCTTCCCCCTGCATATTCAGCAGGATCAGCGCTGCCTGAAGCGGCGGCAGGCTCGGGTTAAAGGCGGCGTTCTCGGCGTAGCGTCCGGTGACCGTCACGCCGCTCGCGGTGCGCAGCGCAATGCCGCTGTGCGAGCCGCTGTAGGGCGCATGGCTCTGGTTGGCCGCCGCGACCGCCGCCTGAGCGAGCGCGTCGCCGTCCGCCTGATAGCCGTGATCCACGCTATCCAGCAGCAGGGTAGTAATGTTCAGATCGCGCGGGCCGAAGGCGTCGGGCAGGTAGTCAGCCAGGGTGCTGACGCCGCGGCCCGGCAGGCTGATGCGCAGTTCGGTGCCGCTGTTGAGTTCGTTCATAAACTGGCGGCAGTGGCCGCACGGCGTGTAGTTGACGGTGACGGCCTCCAGGCGCTGCTCGCCGCGCAGCCAGGCGTGCGCGATGGCGCTCTGTTCGGCGTGGATCGTCTGCTGCAGCGCCACGCCTGCGAACTCCATATTGGCACCGAAGTACCAGTAACCGCTGACGCCGCGCGCCACGGCGCCGACGTTGAAGCGCGAGACCGGCGCGACCGCGCAGGCCGCCGCCAGCGGCAGCAGCGCCAGCGCCAGCGCGTCGGCATCCAGCCGGGTCTGCTGCATCAGCGACGCGACCTGCTCCGGCGTCAGCGCCGCCTTAAACTGCGCATCGTCAAGAACCGGACGCAGGGCGCTTTGCAGATCAGCGGGCAGCGCGTCGAAGGCGGAGGTGAAACGTGGATGCATGATAGCCTCGTCAATATCAGGCGGCCCATTGCCGCCAGAAGGGTTATATGTGATCTGTATCGCTCTGACAATGCAACAGATTTGCATCGTTTCAACTTTGCGAGATCTATCGCAAAGTTTTACCCAAGAGCGTGCAGCAGCAGCGGAAAAATAAAGGGCGCCAGCAGCGAGGTGATAATGCCGCACAGCACCAGCGCCAGCGAGCTGAACGCCCCCTCCTGATAATCTACCTCCGCCGCGCGCGCGGTGCCGAGCGCGTGTGACGCATTGCCGATCGCCAGCCCGCGCGCCGCGCGGGTTTTTACCCCCAGCAGGTTCAGCACCATATGGCCGAAGACCGCGCCGAGCACGCCGGCAATCAGCACGCAGATAGCGCTGATGGCGGGAATGCCGTGCAGCGAGGCGGAGACCGCCATAGCGATGGGCGTGGTGACCGATTTGGGCAGAATAGTGGCGGCGATTTCTGGCGTCGCGCCCATCCACAGCGCGATAGCGGTGCCGGAGACCATCGCCGTGAGGCTGCCGATAAAGCAGACGCCGATCAGCGATTTCCAGCGCGCGCGAATTTGATGCATCTGCTCATAGAGCGGCAGCGCCAGCGCCACCACCGCCGGCTGCAGCAGCTGGTTAAGGATCTGGCTGCCGGCGAAATAGCGCGCGTAGGGGATCTGCAGCACCAGCAGCAGCGGGATAATGATCGCCATCGACACCAGCAGCGGATTGATTATCGAGATTTTCAGCTTCGCCGCCAGGCGACGCGCCAGCATAAAGGCACCGACGCTCAGCGGCAGCGACCACCAGATGTCACTCACTCGGTTTCTCCTGCACGCTGCGCGTATGAATTTTATGGGCGCTCCAGCCAACAATCGTCAGCACCAGGAAGGTGCTGATGACGACAGAGACCACGATGGGACCGAACTGCGCGCTCAGTACGTCGGTGTAGTTGATGATGCCGACGCTGATGGGCACAAACAGCAGCGCCATATAGCGGATCAGCAGATGGCAGCCTGGCTTTACCCAGTCCACCGGCAGGATTTGCGTCGCCAGCAGCGCGAACAGCGTCAGCATGCCGAGGATACTGCCGGGAATGGTGATCGGCAGCAGCAGGGCGATGGCGTTGCCCGCATAGAGGCAGAGATAGATGATGACGAAGGCGCGCACATAGCGCCAGCACAGAGAGAGCAGAGTGGACATAGCAGGCTCCTGTTTTTACTGCACAACATCATACGCGACAAAGCATAAAAAAGGGCGACATTGCTGTCGCCCTGGGCTTTAACTAGGGTGCCGGTCGCGGGTGACCTGGACCGATCGCAAAGTCGCTCAAGGCATCCCTGCGCGCTCGGCACGCGACATCCTGTCGCGTGACGCTTTGCTCTTCGGTCCAGGTCACCCACTCCTGAACTATTGTGCGGCCAGCAGGGCGACCCCAGGCCGCCTCAATCCCCGCCTGCGCCCTTTACTTAACCGGCATGCCCGGCTGCGCGCCGCTGTCAACGGAGAGCACAAACAGATCCTTCCCGCCAGGGCCAGCAGAGAGCACCATGCCTTCCGAGACGCCGAAGCGCATCTTACGCGGCGCAAGGTTAGCAACAATAATGGTCATCTTGCCGATCAGCACCGACGGATCCGGATAGGCCGCGCGAATACCAGAGAAAATCTGGCGCTTCTCGCCGCCCAGATCGAGCTGCAGGCGCAGCAGCTTATCGGAACCCTCTACCAGCTCGGCGTTTTCGATCAGCGCTACGCGCATATCGACCTTCGCAAAGTCGTCGATGGTAATGGTATCGCCAATCGGCGCATCCGCCAGCGGGCCGGTGGCCGGTTTACTGGCGGCAGCCGCGTCCTCTTTTGACGCTTCAATCAGCGCATTAACTTTGGTCATTTCAATACGTCCATACAGCGCCTTAAACGGCGCAACCTGGTGGTTAAGCAGCGGCTGCGCAATCGCATCCCAGCTCAGCTCGCTATTAAGGAAGGCTTCGGCGCGCTCGCTCAGGCTCGGCAGCACCGGCTTCAGCCAGGTCATCAGCACGCGGAACAGGTTAATGCCCATCGAGCAGATCGCCTGCAGATCGGCGTCGCGGCCTTCTTCTTTCGCCACTACCCACGGCGCCTGCTCATCCACATAGCGGTTAGCCAGATCGGCCAGCGCCATAATTTCGCGAATGGCGCGGCTGTACTCGCGGCTCGCCCAGGCTTCGCCAATCTTGTCAGAGGCCTCAACAAAGGTCTGGTAGAGCGCCGGATCCGCCAGCTCGGCTGAAAGCTGGCCGTTAAAGCGCTTGGTCAGGAAGCCAGCGTTGCGCGACGCCAGGTTCACCACCTTGTTGACGATATCGGCGTTGACGCGCTGCACGAAATCTTCCAGATTCAGGTCGATATCGTCGATGCGCGAAGAGAGCTTGGCGGCGTAGTAGTAGCGCAGGCTGTCGGCGTCCAGATGCTGCAGCCAGGTGCTCGCCTTAATAAAGGTGCCGCGCGACTTAGACATCTTGGCGCCGTTTACCGTCACATAGCCGTGTACGAACAGATTGTTGGGCTTGCGGAACTGGCTGCCTTCCAGCATCGCCGGCCAGAACAGGCTGTGGAAATAGACGATATCCTTGCCGATAAAGTGATACAGCTCGGTGGTGGAGTCTTTCTTCCAGAACTCGTCGAAATCGATATCGCCGCGCTTGTCGCACAGGTTCTTGAACGCGCCCATATAGCCGATCGGCGCATCCAGCCAGACGTAAAAATATTTGCCCGGCGCGTTGGGGATCTCAAAGCCGAAGTAGGGCGCGTCGCGGGAGATATCCCACTGCTGCAGGCCAGACTCGAACCACTCCTGCATTTTATTGGCCACCTGCTCCTGCAGCGCGCCGGAACGGGTCCACGCCTGCAGCATGGCGCTGAACGACGGCAGATCGAAGAAGAAGTGCTCGGAGTCGCGCATTTCCGGCGTGGCACCCGATACCACCGACTTCGGCTCGATCAGCTCGGTCGGGCTGTAGGTGGCGCCGCACACTTCGCAGTTGTCGCCATACTGGTCCGGCGATTTGCATTTCGGGCAGGTACCCTTAACGAAACGGTCCGGCAGGAACATTCCTTTTTCCGGATCGTAAAGCTGCAAAATAGTGCGGTTCTTAATAAAACCGTTCTCTTTCAGGCGGGTGTAGATCAGCTCAGAGAGCACGCGGTTCTCATCGCTGTGCGTCGAGTGATAGTTGTCGTAGCTGATGTTGAACCCGGCGAAGTCGACCTGATGTTCCTGACTCATTTCGGCAATCATCTGCTCCGGCGAAATGCCTAACTGCTGCGCTTTCAGCATGATCGGCGTACCGTGCGCGTCGTCGGCGCAGATGAAATAGACCTGATTGCCACGCATTCGCTGGTAACGCACCCAAATGTCTGCCTGGATATGCTCGAGCATGTGGCCGAGATGGATTGATCCGTTCGCGTACGGCAGGGCGCACGTTACCATTATTTTTTTAGCGACTTGAGTCATAGTTTGCGTAGCTTTCTGTTGATTGAAAAAACGGGCTTAGATGGTAACTCATGCCCTGGCGGGCGTAAACACAAGGGCGGGTCTGGCGTCTACCGCGCCGACATCTGATATCATTGTTGTGTTACCGCTGAACCCAGCGACAGAAAAAATAACAAGGAGTGGGGATGACAGCACAATCCCGGACATCACATTCACCTGAAGCCTTGCGCGCCGTGGTAATGGGCGTACTCAGCGGCTTTCAGCATCCGACCCTCGAGCGCAATCTTACCGCGCTGAAAGCGCTGCATCATGTGGCGCTGCTGGACGGCAAGCTGCATATCGAACTCTGCATGCCGTTCGCCTGGTCGAGCGCGTTTGAAGAGCTAAAGGCGCAGGCCAGCGCTGAGCTGCTGCGCCTGACCGGCAGCGAGGCGATCGACTGGCGGCTGCGTCACGATATCGCCACCCTGAAGCGCGTCAAAGGCCAGCCCGGCGTTAACGGCGTGAAAAACATTATTGCCGTCAGCTCCGGCAAGGGCGGCGTCGGCAAGTCGAGCACCGCCGTCAATATGGCGCTGGCGCTGGCGGCGGAAGGGGCGCGCGTCGGCATCCTCGACGCGGATATCTACGGCCCCTCGGTGCCCAACATGCTGGGCACCGAGCATGAGCGTCCCACCTCGCCGGACGGCACCCATATGGCGCCGATTATGGCGCACGGCCTCGCCACCAACTCTATCGGCTATCTGGTTACCGACGATAATGCGATGGTGTGGCGCGGCCCGATGGCGAGCAAGGCGCTGATGCAGCTGCTCAACGAAACCCTCTGGCCCGATCTCGACTATCTGGTGCTTGATATGCCGCCGGGCACCGGCGACATCCAGCTGACGCTGGCGCAGAGCGTGCCGGTGACCGGCGCGATTGTCGTGACCACCCCGCAGGATATTGCGCTGATCGACGCGCGCAAAGGCATGGTGATGTTTGAGAAGGTCAACGTGCCGGTGCTGGGCGTGGTGGAAAATATGAGCCTGCATATCTGCAGCCACTGCGGTTTCCATGAGCCGATCTTCGGCACCGGCGGCGCGGAAAAGCTGGTGGCGGACTATCAGACGCAGCTGCTGGCGCAGCTGCCGCTGCATATTAACCTGCGTGAAGATCTGGACGACGGCGAGCCGACGGTGATCCGCCGACCGGAGAGCGAGTTTACCGCGCTCTATCGCCAGCTGGCGGGCCGCGTCGCGTCGCGCCTCTACTGGCAGGGGGAAGTGATCCCCGGCGATATCGCCTTCCGCGCGCTGTAAAATCCTGTCCCGCTGGCGTCACCTCAGGACGCCAGCGGAAAGTGCATCAGCACATATTTTCCCTGCTCGCTCTCGCCCTGCGCGATGATCTTCCAGCCGTGCTTTAAATAGAACGCCTGCGCCGCCTTGTTCATCAGCAGGCACTTTAGCGCGCCGGTGCTGGTAAAGCGCGCCTGGACTCTCTCCAGCAGCGCGCTGCCAACGCCGCGGCCCTGCCAGGCGGGATCGACATAGAGGCTGTGAAGGAAATTGTCATTTTCCAGCACGCCGGCAAAGCCGACGCGATGGCCATCCAGCTCGGCCACCCAGACGGTCTCGCCCAGAATCACGCTGTCGAAATCTTCCAGCTGCCAGTGGCTGTCGTCGAGCCAGCGCCAGTTATGGCGGCGCGCGGCCAGGAACAGCGTGCGCAGGAATGGACGATCGGCTTCGGTATAAGAACGTATCTGCACGGTAAACTCCCTTAACGGCAATCAGCATGCCGGCCATATCCGCAAACGGGAGAGAGGCGCTGGCTCGTTATTATTAAGCGTCTCTACAAAACTAGCAGGTCTGCGACGAAAAGATAAACCGCGTTAAATCAAGGTGCTTTGCGTGTAGAATGCCGAGGCGGCGTCAATAGCGGTGCGGCTTGCCGCGTTTGATAGCTTTCGTTTATCTGATTGATAACGACTGCATATTAGAAGTTGGCCCGAAAATTTTGTAACGTACATCACATCTTTTAGCGGAGGACTTCAGATGTCTATCATTAATACCAAAATCAAACCGTTTAAAAACACTGCGTTTAAAAACGGCGAATTCATTGACGTAACTGAGAAAGACGTTGAAGGTAAATGGAGTGTGTTCTTCTTTTATCCGGCTGACTTCACCTTCGTATGCCCGACCGAACTGGGTGATGTGGCTGACCACTATGAAGAATTCCAGAAACTGGGCGTAGATATCTACTCTGTTTCTACCGACACCCACTTTACCCACAAAGCCTGGCACGGTTCTTCTGAAACCATCGCGAAAATCCAGTACGCCATGATTGGCGACCCGACTGGCGCGCTGACCCGCAACTTCGAAATCATGCGCGAAGCTGAAGGCCTGGCTGACCGCGGTACGTTCATCGTTGACCCGGAAGGCATCATCCAGGCGATCGAAATCACCGCTGAAGGTATCGGCCGCGACGCGTCTGACCTGCTGCGTAAAGTGAAAGCGGCACAGTACGTTGCTTCTCACCCAGGCGAAGTTTGCCCGGCTAAATGGAAAGAAGGCGACGCAACCCTGGCTCCGTCTCTGGACCTGGTTGGCAAAATCTAATTTCCCTGCCGCTTTTCGATCTTTCTCTAATCGGGTGCTGCGGCACCCGATTTCTTCTGACAGGAACTCACTATGCTCGACACTAACTTAAAAACCCAGCTCAAGGCCTACCTTGAGAAATTAACCAAGCCTGTTGAGTTGATCGCCACCCTGGACGATGGCGCCAAATCAGCGGAAATTCGTGATTTGCTGGTGGATATCTCAAGCCTGTCTGAAAAAGTCAGCTTCCGCGAAGAGAACGATCGTCCGGTACGGAAACCCTCTTTTCTGATCGCTAACCCTGGCTCGCACAGCGGCCCGCGCTTTGCCGGTTCGCCGATGGGGCACGAATTTACCTCTCTGGTGCTGGCGCTGCTGCAGACCGGCGGTCATCCGTCGAAAGAGACGCAGAGCCTGCTGGATCAGGTTGCGTCGCTGGATAGCGACCTGCATTTCGAAACTTACTATTCGCTGTCATGCCACAACTGCCCTGACGTTGTGCAGGCGCTGAACCTGATGGCGATTATCAATCCGCGCGTCTCGCATACGGCGATTGACGGCGGCATGTTCCAGAATGAAATTACCGAGCGCAACGTGATGGGCGTGCCGGCGGTTTACCTGAACGGCAAAGAGTTCGGTCAGGGCCGCATGAGCCTCGCTGAGATCGTCGGCAAGGTCGACACTAACGCCGACAAGCGCGCGGCAGAAGAGCTGAACAAGCGCGACGCCTATGAAGTGCTGATCGTCGGCAGCGGCCCGGCAGGCGCGGCGGCGGCGATCTACTCGGCGCGTAAAGGCATCCGTACTGGCCTGATGGGCGAGCGTTTCGGCGGCCAGGTGCTCGACACCGTCGATATTGAAAACTACATCTCCGTGCAGAAAACCGAAGGCGCGAAGCTGGCTGGCTCACTGCGCGCCCACGTTGACGACTATGACGTTGATGTAATCGACACCCAGAGCGCCATCAAGCTGATCCCGGCGGCGAAAGAGGGCGGCCTGCACGCTATTGAAACCGCTTCAGGCGCGGTGCTGAAATCACGCAGCATTATCATCGCTACCGGCGCACGCTGGCGCAACATGGGCGTGCCGGGCGAAGAGCAGTATCGCACCAAAGGCGTGACCTACTGCCCGCACTGCGACGGCCCGCTGTTTAAAGGCAAGCGCGTCGCGGTAATCGGCGGCGGCAACTCCGGCGTTGAAGCGGCTATCGACCTGGCAGGCATCGTTGAGCATGTGACCCTGCTGGAGTTCGCGGGCGAAATGCGCGCCGATCAGGTGCTGCAGAACAAGCTGCGCAGCCTGAAAAACGTCGATGTGATCCTCAATGCGCAGACCACGGAAGTGAAAGGCGACGGCAGCAAGGTGACCGGCCTGGCCTATATCGATCGCAATAACCAGACGGCGCACGATATCGCGCTGAGCGGTATCTTCGTGCAGATCGGTCTGCTGCCGAACACCACCTGGCTGGAAGGCGCGGTTGAGCGCAATAAAATGGGCGAGATCCTGATTGATGCTAAATGCGAAACCAGCCTGAAAGGGGTCTTCGCGGCGGGCGACTGCACCACGGTGCCGTACAAGCAGATCATTATCGCCAGCGGCGAAGGCGCGAAAGCCTCTCTGAGCGCGTTTGATTATCTGATCCGCACCAAACCGGCTGAATAATTTTTTTGCGATAGCCACGCAACGGCCCCGGGACTGCTGTCTCGGGGCCTTTTTTTTTAATAGCCCGCCAGCGACATCAGCATCATCCACAGCGGCGTGGTTACCGCCGCAAACAGCGTAGAGAAGAGCATACTGGCCGCCGCCGGGCCGGTCAGCACGTTGAACTTTTGCGACATCAGGTAGACGTTAATGCCGACCGCCATCGATCCCAGCAGCACCACCACGCGGCTCTCCAGCGGCGGCAGCTTAACCAGCCAGGCGATTGCCCAGACCGTCATCGGCTGCAAAACCAGCTTAAGCAAACAGATGGTGTAGCTTTCGCGCAGCCCGTCGCGCACGCGATAGTGCGCCAGGCTCATACCGAGCGTAATCAGCGAGAGCGGCGCGGCTATTGAGGCCAGCATACGCAGCGGCTCCGCCGCGATCGACGGCAGCGGCTGCTGCAGAAAACTCCAGGCGGTGCCGCTGAGAATACCGATAATCAGCGGATTCTTCGCCACGCTGAGCAGGGTATGACCGATACCTTTCAGCGAGAAGCTACCCTGCTTTGCCCACTCTACCGAGAGCGTCAGCAGCGTCCAGAGGATCAGGCTGTTGAACACCAGCACCAGCGCCACCGACGGCAGCGCCTGCGGGCCAAGCAGCACCGTCGCCACCGGAATACCCAGCATCACGTTGTTAGAGAAGATGCCGCCGAGCGCAAAAACCGTTCCCGCCACGCCGTCGAGCTTAAACAGGCGCGCCGCCAGCAGGCGGCCGAGAATAAAGATCAGCAGACAGCTGCCAAAAAAAGCCAGCAGCAGCCGCACATCTACCGGCGGGCTTTTATAGAAGTCGCTCATAACGCGAAACAGCATACAGGGCAGGGCGACGTTGAAGACAAAGCGGTTCATGCCTTCGCTGATGCTGGCGGGCCATTTCCCCAGCCGCGTCAGGCAATACCCCAGCAGGATCAGAATAAAGAGTGGACCTGACAGATAAATTTGATGGCTTAAGCTTTCCAGCAGCGGTGGCATAGCGCGTGTCTGATCGAGAGAGGATAATTATCATGCTAACAAAATGATAACTATATGTTAACCCTGTTCAAACCTCAGCCAGCCGGGTCAGCGCTGTTATCCCAGCCAGCGACGCGCCTGTTGATCGCTGATATCGCGGTAGTAGACGCGATGAATCGCCTCACCGCACCCCTTGCAGCGTGCTGAAACATAGGTCGAGAAATAATATCTGCCGTTGGGTGCAACCGCCCACTGACGTTCAATAGCGATCTCCTGCCAGCGGTGGCCGTGGGGAATAAGCGCCAGCAGCCGCCTTATGTATCCTGCCAGGGAGGACGATGAGCGTCGTGAAGGCGTTAACCTGTTTAGAGACCGGTTATCTGTCGGGTGGTGCGAGCAGAGTAAAGCTGGTTGCGTGTTCATCTTTTTTTTCGGTAACAGTGAGAGGTTGTGGCAGCAAATAACGCCTACCTATTAAGAGGTACCCGGATGACCCACAGCATTAGGCCCGTTTTTACCCGCACAGGCGTTGATCGGGATCATACGAAACAGCCGGTCAGCTGCATTTCTTTTACAGCCTGTTAGCGCCTGTCTCTTTTGCGCAGGCAGAGAGTAAGCAGAGGCGCAGCGGCCTGTGTCGGCGCGCGTTGCCTTATTTATCATTTATTTCGCTCCTGACGGAATAATTGTTCATTCTCGCCAGTGATCTGATTCACAGTTGTTAAGAAACAGAAAGCCTCTTTAAAAAAAAGTAATTGCTGCGCCGTCTGTGAATGCCGCATAACACAGCAAGGAAAAGCCAGAGGAATAATCAAATGACAATGGAAAAAGCACAGGATTCTTTATGCTGGTTAGTGAATGAGGCGCAGGCTGGCGAATTATTTTCAGAGAGGGGATTAGCGGTTAACAGCATTACTTTTCCCTGCGTTGAATCCGCGCTGCTGTTAAATCTTAAAAACGAAGTAATGTGCGGCTTTAGCGCTTTTCATCCTGACGGGCTGGCGCTGATATTCCGTCTGCACGATAAAGAAACCATCCCTGGCAGCTTTGAGCTGCACTATAGCGAACAGCAAATTATTATTGCCGCTGGCGATGACAGTGGGCTGCTGTATGGCTGGTTTTATCTGCTTAAGCGGCTACGCCTGCGGGATTTTTCTCCGGGGCTACGCATCAGTGAATCGCCCGCCATAAATATCAGGATGATTAATCACTGGGATAATATGGATGGCACCATTGAACGCGGCTACGCTGGCCATTCGTTCTTTTTTGCCGACAATAAATTTATTCAGCATGATGAAAAAATTATTCGCTATGCCCGCCTGCTGGCGAGTATCGGCATCAATGCACTGACGATAAATAATGTTAACGTTCATCAGGTTGAGACGCGATTAATTACCCAGGCATTCAGGCAAGATTTAATTCATCTCTGTAATCTGTTTCGCGCATGGGGTATCCGCGTCTATCTGTCGGTGAATTACGCCAGTCCCATAGAGCTGGGCGGGCTAAAAACAGCCGATCCACTGGATCGGCAGGTGAAAAGGTGGTGGCGCGACTGCTTCGATGCGCTCTATCAGGATATTCCAGACTTAGGGGGTGTGGTGGTTAAGGCGGACTCGGAGCACCGTCCCGGCCCCTTTAGCTACGGGCGTAGCCACGCCGAGGGGGCCAATATGTTAGGCGAGGCGCTGGCTCCCCACGGCGGCGTGGTTTTCTGGCGCTGCTTTGTCTATAACTGTCGGCAAAACTGGCGCGACCGCAAAACCGACCGCGCCCGTGCGGCCTGGGACCATTTTGCGCCGCTTGACGGCCAGTTCCGCGATAACGTTATTCTGCAAATCAAAAATGGCCCGATGGATTTTCAGGTGCGGGAGCCGGTTTCTCCGCTGCTGGGGGCCATGCCGCGCACCAGTCAGGTGCTGGAGCTGCAAATTACCCAGGAGTATACCGGCCAGCAGATCGATCTCTTCTGGCTGGTGCCGCAGTGGAAAACCATCCTGGCGTTTGATACCCATCTCACCGCTGGCCCCTCAACCATTGAGGATCTGGTGTGTGGCCGTATGCACGACACGCCTTTTGCCGGCGTCACCGCCGTGGTTAACGTTGGCGACGACAGGTGCTGGACGGGCCATGTGCTCGCCCAGGCCAATCTTTACGGCTACGGCGCGCTGCTCTGGAACCCGACAAGAGAGGCGGAAGAACTGGCGCGCGAGTGGAGCCAGCTTAGCTTTGGTATGCACCCGCAGGTGACCGACACGGTCAGCTATCTGCTGCTCACCAGCGGCGAGACCTATGAGAACTACAGTGCGCCGCTGGGCGTGGGCTGGATGGTCAATCCCCATCACCACTACGGCCCGAATGTCGATGGCTATGAGTACGATCTCTGGGGAACCTACCACTATGCCGATCGCAACGGGGTGGGGGTCGATCGCACCTCAGCAACCGGCACCGGCTTTGTCGCGCAGTATGCCAGCGCAAACGGCCGCTGTTTCGGCGATCCCCAGCGCTGCCCTGATGAATTAATTCTTTTCTTTCACTTCCTGCGCTATGACCAGCCGCTAAAGAGCGGCAAAACCGTTATTCAGCATATTTATGATACCCATTTTGCCGGCGTCGAAGCGGTAGAGGATTATATTCGGCGCTGGGAAATGCTGGCCAGTTTGCTCCCCGCTGAAATATATAACAACGTTGCCGAACGTCTGGCGAGACAGCGAAATAATGCCGTTGAGTGGCGCGACCGGATTAATACCTATTTTTACCGCAAGTCAGGCATTGAAGATAATCAAGGCAGGGAAATCTATAAATAAAAAAACTGACAGTAACGGGAGACTGTTCCCGCGCTTACCGCATGGAGCCTACAATGAAAGAGCCTCGTACTTTAACAGTAAAGAATTACATAGGATATGGCGTCACGGATATATTTGGTGGCGGTGCCTTTGCAGTCATTGGTGCATGGTTAATGTATTTCTACGTGACCTACTGTGGATTAAGCCCAATTGAAGCAGGGTCGATACTTTTTATTGCAAGGATACTGGATACCTTTATCAGCCCGCTGGTGGGATATATCACTGATAATATCGGTAATACGCGCATCGGCAGGCGATTTGGTCGTCGGCGATCGTTTCTGCTGATGAGCTGTCCGCTGCTGCTGGTTTATGCCCTGATGTGGGTGAATAATATGAACTACTTCTATTATCTGGCGACTTACCTGATGATGGAAGTGGTGGCGGCTATGATTATTATTCCCTATGAAGCCATTGCCTCTGAAATGACCAGCGATTATAAGGAACGAACCCGACTGTCGGCGGCCAGAATTATCGCCTCGGGCGTGGGCACATCGCTAGCGACCTTTATTCCCGGACAGTTATTTAACTGGCTGGGACATGACTCAACCTGGGTCTTTTTTATTAACGGGGCGTTATTCACCCTGCTGTCGATGATCATGGTGATGATTACCTGGTTCACCACCTGGGAACGCGAGGCGGAGCCGCCACTCCCGACCGCAACGCCGCGCAAATCCTGCCGAACCATCCTCACTGACATTGTCAGGGGGATGTTTACCAGCCTGAAAGTAAAAGCCTTCAGACAGCATCTGCTGATGTATATCCTGTCGTTCACGGCGATGGATTTACTGAGTTCCGTCTTTGCCTTCTACATCATCTTTGCGCTTCATCAGAGCGCCACCCTGGCCGCTAATCTGATGTCGGTAGGGATTTTCTGTTTTGGCTGGGGAACCGCAACCTTTGCCTGGGGCTTTATCCGCTTTAAACCCGCCAGGCTGCTGCAGCTCTGCTATCTGATCGTTATGCTCTGTATGCTGGCCTTTACCGCCTTCTATTTCTACCAGCCCGTCTGGATGGTGCCGGCCTTATATGCTGTCGCCTTTATCTATCAGCTCTTTAAAGGCGGCTATGTCTACCTGTCATGGAATATCTATCCCTTTATTCCCGACGTTGATGAAATCATGACCAGACAGCGGCGTGAAGGGACTTTCGCCGGGATGATGACCTTTGTCAGAAAAAGCACCCTGGGGGGAACGGCGCTGGTGGTGGGCATCCTGCTTGAAATGAACGGATTTGTTACCGGCGCCAAAATCCAGCCTGAATCGGCGGTTGATGCCATTACCGCGATTGTCTGCTTCGGCTCAATCGGGCTCCTGCTGCTCGCCCTGATTGTGGCCTCGCGCTTCAGGCTGGACAGGCATACGCATCAGGTTTTGCTGAATGAGATTGCCCGGCTGAAAGAGAGCAAGGGTGATAAATCCAGCGTCACCCCGGAAACGCGAACCATCATTGAGAGCCTGACAGGGGTCAGCTATGAGAAGGTCTGGCAGGATGATAAACCCGCCGATCCGCCTTGTTGTCAGCAAGCGAAAACTGAATAAGCGGAGAGCTTATTTTCTGTCAGACAGAGGTGATTAATGGATGCTAATTATCAGAACCCATCACTGCCGGTGGCGGCACGTGTGCAGAGCCTGCTCAGCCAGATGACGCTGGAAGAGAAGCTGGCGCAGATGCACAGCTGGTGGCTGGTTGTTGCCGAAAATGGCGAGGTGAGTGAGCGTCAGGATGCGAGCGATGCCTTTAGCCACCGTATGGCGAAGGCCTCCTTTGAGGAGAAGATCGCGCTGGGGGTAGGGCAAATTACGCGGCCTTTCGGCAGCGGCATTATCGATGCCGCCGCGGGGATCGCCTGTTTCAATGCGCTGCAGCGGCGCATTATCACCGCTGGGCGCTTTGGTATTCCGGCGATGTTCCACGAGGAGTGCCTGACAGGGCTGATGTGCCTGGGCGCGACGCTGTTCCCCGCCTCGCTGAATATGGCCGCCACCTGGAATCCCGACTTGATCAAGTCGATGGCCGCCTGTATCGGCAGGGAGGCGCGCAGCATCGGCTGCCGCCAGGGACTGGCGCCGGTACTGGATGTATCGCGCGATATTCGCTGGGGGCGCACCGAAGAGACCTTCGGGGAAGATCCCTATCTGGTCGGCATGATGGCGGTCGCCTATGTGCAGGGACTGCAGGGGGAAAAACGCGATCTGCTGGCCACCCTTAAGCACTATGTGGCGCACTCCTTTAGCGAGGGCGCGCGCAATCACGCGCCGGTCCATCTCGGCTTTAAAGAGCTGAACGATATTTTTCTGCTGCCCTTTGAGATGGCGGTAAAGCTGGCAGATGCCGGGTCGGTGATGCCCGCCTATCACGATATTGATAATCAGCCCTGTCATAATGATGCCTTCCTGCTCAACGAGGTACTACGTCAGCGCTGGGGATTTGACGGCCTGATAGTGGCGGATTATGGCGGCATCAGCCTGCTGCATCAGCACCACGGGGTGACGGCTGACCGGGCCGAATCAGCGGCCAGCGCCTTTAACGCCGGGCTGGATATTGAGTTGCCCAAAGATGACTGCGCGGCGTCGCTGAAGGAGGCACTGGCGCGCGGCCTGATCGACGAGGCGACCGTTGATAGCATTGTCGGCAGGATCCTCACTGAGAAGTTCCGAACCGGCCTGTTCGATCGCCCGCTGATTGCCAGCCCGCAGCCTGACTTTCAATCGCCGCAGGCGCGGCGTCTCGCCCGTCAGGTAGCGGTTGAATCCATCACCCTACTGGAGAATGACGGCACGCTTCCGCTGCAGCGGCAGCATCTCAGGTCGATTGCGGTAATCGGCCCAACGGCGGACGATCCGCTGGCGCTGCTCTCCGGCTATAGCTTCCCGGTCCATCTGATTTTAAGCGATGCGCAGGTGAAGACCGCTCAGGTGGTGACACCGCTGGCGGCGCTGCGCGAGGCGCTGCCCGACTGCCGGATCCTCTATCAAAAGGGGTGCCATATTTTGACGCAGCGCGCCGCCGGGACGCCGGTCTTCCCCGGCGACGTAGGCAAAGCGTCAACCTCATCGCCGGTGTCGCAGGATGAATCCCTGATTGCCAGCGCGGTGGAGGCAGCGCGTGCGGCGCAGTATGCGCTCTGCTTTGTCGGCGACCTGTCGGGGCTGTTTCAAAGCGGCACGGTGGGTGAGGGATCCGATACCGACAGTCTGAACCTGCCAGGGGTACAGCAACAGCTACTGACGGCGATCGTTGAGACCGGGGTGCCAACCATTGTGGTGATGACCAGCGGTCGTCCCTATAGCTTACAGGGGCTGGAGAAGAGGCTGGCCGGATATCTGCTGGCGTGGCAGCCGGGGCAGGAGGGAGGCTACGCCATTGCTGATATTTTAACGGGCAACCAGAGTCCCGGCGGGAAGCTGGTGCTCTCGGTTCCGCAAAATGTCGGCGCCATGCCCTGTTTCTACAACCATAAAGTAAAGAGCAGCGGAACGCCGGTAGCCTTCCATTTTCCTCCACGCTACGCCTTTGGCTATGGGCTGACTTACTCCACTTTTGCTTTTTCTGCGCTCATGCTGCCGAAAACCACCTTCGCCATGCACGATGAGGTGACCTTCTCCCTCAGGGTCACCAACCGTGGCAACCGTGATGCGACGGAAGTGGTTCAGGTCTATTTACAGGATCTCCAGGCCTCGCTGGTACGGCCGGTGAAAGAGCTAAAAGCGTTTCAACAACTGCGGCTACGGGCCGGAGAAGCGGCAGAGGTGCGTTTTACGCTGCCGGTCGATATGTTTAATTTCACTGACAATCAGGGCAAACGACGGGTGGAGCCGGGCGCGTTTCAGTTAATGATTGGTAATTCCTCACAGAATATTTTGCTGCAGCAGCAAATCGTTCTGGTGGGAGAGGTACGCATTCTCGATGAAAACTGGCGCATGCAGAGTTATGCCGAGGTGAACAAAGAATAAGACGTTAAGTCAGCAATTAACTGAATGAAGGCAGGAAAATAAAGTCGGCCAGGCTACATATAAACCGCTCGCTGAGCGGTTTATTATTATATTGCACACCTTGTTAATTTATTTGCGCAGTTTTAATTATGCGCACAATCACAGTTGATATATTTGATAATTGTGAAGTTAAAAAACATGAATCACCTGCGCGACTGTTCACGTTATTATCACTCTACCCAGGGAGATGCTCACAATAAAAGGAAATGATGATGCGTATAAAAACAGCTTCACTGATGACTCTTGTCTCAGCTTTAATTACCACAACCTCTGCGTCTGCACTGACGTTTTCGTCTCCTGAACTCGACTTCCGGGAAACTTATCTTACCGGTAGTGAGTTATTTCAGACCAAGCTGCAAATTTCAACCGTTATAAATGACAGGATCTGGCTGGCCTATCACAACACGGTTAACCATGGCTCGCGTATGAATGAGTTCAAAAATAACTATTCAGAAGTAGAGGCCTCCTGGTTTATCCCGATCACCGATAAATTTGCGGTGATACCCGATGTGATATTTAACTGGGGGAAAAGCGGCAGCCATATCGATCCCTACCTGAAGGCCAACTATCAGTTTTTGCCCGCTTTTGGCGTTATGGTCGGGTATCGTTATTACCATAATAACTTTAAATCGGTCGCGCTTAACAATGAGCAGCAGAGAAACAACGCACACGAATATAATTTATGGCTTAACTGGCAGATAAATGACCGGGTCTTTGCTAACTACAACCCGGTCTTCCTGAAAAAGCAGAATGACTTCCACTTTGGCAATAACAAGAAAACCATGTGGCAGCATACCCTGTACGTCAACTATAAATATGACCAGCACTGGACGCCTTATGTGGATGTCTCTGATTTAGGGCGGGCTAATAACGGCAAAAAAGAGTACCGTTCGCGTGTGGGTATTAAATATACCTTTTAATCCTGTGCTTCACCTGGGCTGACAATCGATAATATTACTTCGTATCCCTGGGGTTTTGCTTTTTTAGCGCGGTTAAAAGCAGCGTCTAAACGCAAAACAAACAAGCGATTATTCATCAGCGTGATGCATATGATAGTGAGTGCGGTACTCTTTCGGCGTAACCTTGTAGGTTTTTTTAAACACCAGATAGAAGTACTGCAGCGAGGGGTAGCCCGCGATACGTGAAATATCTTTCAGCGACAGTGAGGTGTTGATCAGTAAGTTGCGGGCATTATTGATTTTTTCGTTATGGATGATGGCGTGGATCGTTAACCCGACATGCTCCTTAAAGCGCATCTCAAGGTTGGTTCTGGAAAGCCCGACAAAACTGATGACCTGCTCAACCTTGATGCCTCTGCAGGCGTTGTTACGGATATAGTGCATAGCCTGGATAACATAGGGATCCATAATCGAGCGATAGTCGCTGGAGCGACGTTCGATCAGCTTATGAGGCGGAACAACAATGCGCTGTAGCGGCATTACTCTCTGCTTCAGTAAGCGATGCAAAAGCTCAGCGGCGCGGTATCCCATTTTTTTAGAGCCGTGCACAACGGTGGAGAGCGAGATACGCGATAAATACTGAGTCAGCTCTTCATTATCAATGCCGATAATGGCGATTTTTTCCGGCACCGGAATATGCAGATTTTCGCATACCTGTAACAGATGCCGCGCCCGGGAATCGGTGACGGCGACAATGCCGGTGCCCTCGGGCAGGGAGGCAACCCAGTTAATCAGGTGATGCTGCGCTTGCTGCCAGTTATCGATATTAATGTCGTGGCCGCGATAAATAAGTCCCTGACGGTTTTTTTGCTGTAAACAGCGCGTAAATGCCTGTTCACGCTCTTTTGCCCAGCGCTTGTTGCGGCAGGCTGGAAAGCTGTAGAGGGCAAAGTGATGGATGCCTTTATTCATCAGGTGATCCAGTGCCACCCTGACCAGCCCCTCATTATCGGTGGCGACATAGTGCAGCGGGGGGAAATCATTTTTTGAGAAATAGGAGCCGCCGATGCCAACCACCGGAAGGCTCAGCTTTGTCAGCTCTTGCTCGACGGCAACATCATCACAGTCAGAGATAATACCATCCACATCCCAGTTGCCGATTTTAACAATGTTACTGCGGAAGTCATCCTCAATAAAAACATCCCACAGCGTATGTGATGAGTGAAGATATTCACCAATGCCCTCGATAATCTGCCGGTCATACGCTTTATTGGCATTAAACAGCAGCGCAATACGGAAAGTTTTTTCACGCATGTTAATATCCCTGCTAAGCTGGCGTTGAAAGCTAATTGCATACAATTGCTTTACATTAATGAGCAATTGAATAGCTGAAAGGCGGTGTAGAGCAGTTCTTTTATTATCGGTGGAGCAGTGAACGTTTATAATTGATGGGCGTGCGATACTGGCTTATGGTAAAGCGTTTTTTGCCCCTGTCGATTTTTTCAGAATAAATAATGAGTGTCATAGTGTACCGCTCGTTTCCAGCCATTTAACTTTCGTTTCCGATACAGGGTCGGGAAATAGCATCTGCTCTGTGCATCCGCGACGCCTGGTGGCGGCGAGGCGCTGTAGTGGAAAATTCTTAACGCGCTTATCAGAGGCCGCTGTCGAGACTGTCTTTAACCAGCATAATCCATGAGAAGGGAACGGCAGGCTTAGTCTCTCTCTTCGACAAGTTCAGGACAGGTGAAAAATATTCTGCATCTAAATCAGATCCCAGGTCAAAAGTAACGCGAAGGGGCTGTTCAATGCTGCCTGCATATTTTTTCCTTACCCTCAGCTTGTTATGGGATAGCTTCTGTAAGCTGACAATAAATCACTGCAATAAGATCTATTCAAAAAATTACGCATGAATCCTTGTTGTGTTTATTAAAATAAATAGGAGGTTACGATGGTTGCGAAAAAGAATATGGCAGCTAGCAGGAATAGTGTGAATTTAACTTTTAACCATGAGGTCATTTCTTTGGGCTGATATTTAATGAAATCATAATGATCAGGGTTCATGTTTCTGACTGCGAAACTTCCTTTTTTAACAATGAGGGGGAATATAAAATAAAAATCTTTTTGCATTGATAAAAATACCCCTCCCGCCTGAGCGAGGATTATACCTGCGGGTAAATAGCCAAACTTTTTCTTAAAAGCTTCACATAGTTTATTATGCTGTTTGTTTTTTAATACAGAATAACCAATCGACATTAATCCAAACAGGATACACAAAAAGGTGCATACAGCAGGTATAATTTTCATTATTTACCTACGACCTCATATATTGATTCACCCAGGACCTCACCTTTACGTGATAAGTATTCTCCGCCTAAGTAGCCCCCTCCTGAACCAGGTACTACACCAGGATCACCTTCTCTGGCCTGTGGCTTACCGAACGCAATACCCAGGGCAGTCCCCGCGATTATCTTTCCTCCGCAGGTTGTTTTATCTCCTTTGCAAAGTACAACGCCTTTTGCCATGAGTCCCTCCATTGACTATAGGTATTGTGCGATGTTGATTTTAAGACCAGTTATGCAAAACGCAATACCCCACGCGGCGAGCTTGTATCCGCAACTCACTTCCCCTAATCTGCCGGGGAGTAACTTATTTTGTACTTATGACTCGGGGTGCCCTTCTTTGTGAAGGCTGAGAAATACCCGTACCACCTGATCTGGATAATGCCAGCGTAGGGAAGTCAGATGCCTGACCGCATTCGCCTTCTTGCTCGCCGGTTGGGAGTTATAATGATCCGCCAACCTCAACGCTTTTCCGACGCGCATTTCGCGCCTGTACTCGCCCGCTTCGTCCAGCGCCAGCCGCTGGTGCACTGCATGACTAACGATGTCGTACAGAACATCACCGCCAACGTTTTGCTGGCGCTTAACGCCTCGCCCGCCATGGTGATCGATCCCGATGAAGCCGCGCAGTTCGCCGCCGTGGCCGATGCCCTGCTGATCAATGTCGGCACGCTGACCCGCGATCGCCGCGACGCCATGCTGGCGGCGGCGCAGGCGGCCAACGCGGCGCAAAAACCCTGGGTGCTCGACCCGGTGGCGGTCGGTGCGCTGACTCTGCGCACGGCGTTCTGCCAGCAGCTCCTTCCGCTGCGGCCTGCCGCCGTGCGCGGCAACGCGTCTGAAATTCTCGCGCTGGCGCAGCAGGGGGGCGGTGGACGTGGCGTGGATACGCAGCATCAGGCGGAAGCGGCGCTTGAGGCGGCGCGCGAACTGGCACAGCGGCATCAGACGCTGGTGGCGATCAGCGGCGAGGTCGATTACGTCACCGACGGCGTTGAGACGCTCAGCGTGCCCGGCGGCAGCGCGCTGATGACGCGCGTGGTCGGCACCGGCTGCGCGCTCTCCGCCGTGGTGGCCGCCTTTTGCAGCCTGCCCGGCGAACGGCTAAGCAATATCGCCAGCGCCTGCCGCGTGATGGCGCTGGCGGGGGAACGCGCCGCCGCGCAGACCGGCGCCCCCGGTAGCTTCGCCACGCTGTTTATCGACGCCCTGTGGCAGCAGGCACAGGAGGCGCGCGCATGAAGCGTATCAACGCGTTAACCATTGCCGGCACCGATCCCAGCGGCGGCGCCGGTATTCAGGCCGATCTGAAAGCCTTTTCCGCCCTCGGCGCTTACGGGACCAGCGTGATTACCGCGCTGGTGGCGCAGAACACCTGCGGCGTGCAGTCGGTGTATCGTATTGAGCCAGACTTTGTGGGGGCGCAGCTCGATTCCGTGCTCAGCGACGTGCGCATCGACACGGCGAAAATCGGTATGCTCGCGGAAACCGCTATCGTGCAGATCGTGGCGGAGAAGCTGGAACGCGCCGCTATCCCTTTCGTGGTGCTGGATACGGTGATGGTGGCGAAAAGCGGCGATCCCTTGCTCTCGCCTGACGCCATCGCCAGCGTGCGTGAACGGCTGCTGCCGCAGGTGTCGTTAATCACCCCCAATCTGCCGGAGGCGGCGGCGCTGCTTGAGTGCGCGCCGGCGCGCAGCGAAGAGGCGATGCTGGATCAGGGCGAAGCCCTGATGGCGCTGGGCTGCCAGGCGGTGCTGATGAAAGGGGGCCACCTCAGCGACAGCGAAAGCCCGGACTGGCTGATCACCCGCGACGGCGCAGAGCGCTTTACCGCGCCGCGCGTTAATACGCGCCATACCCACGGCACCGGCTGTTCGCTCTCCGCCGCGCTGGCGGCGCTGCGCCCGCGTTATGACAGCTGGGAGTCAACGCTGCGCGAGGCGAAAGGCTGGCTGCAGCAGGCGTTACTGCAGGCCGATACGCTGGAGGTGGGCAGGGGAATTGGGCCGGTACACCATTTTCATCGCTGGTGGTAGGAAAGAGAGGGCGGCAGGCCTGCCGCCCTTACAGCGCCTCAAACCACTCGCTGTTGCGCTCGGCGATCGGCGTAATAGAGAAAATCATCTCCTGCAGATGGCGGCGCATCGCCGCTTCGGCGGCGTCGGCGTCGTGGTTCTTCAGCGCCGATAAAATCTCTTCGTGCTGCTCAATCAGGCTGTCCGGCGGTGAGACCTCGCTCAGCGTCAGAAAGCGCACGCGGTCCATCGCCGCTTTAATATTCTCCACCGTTTCCCACGCCAGCAGGCAGTTGATGCTCTCGGCAATCAGGCGGTGAAACTCATCGTCGAGGCTGAGAAAGGCCTGGCTGTCATGGCGATCGGCGGCCATCTTCTGCAGCTGAAGGTTGTGCTCCAGCGCCATCAGCGCCGCCGGCTCAATCTCCAGCGCCGCGCGCCGCACCACCGACACCTCTACCGCTTCGCGAATAAACCGACCGTCCGCGACGCGACGCGCGGAGATCTTGCGCACGAAGGTGCCGCGCTGCGGCAGCACCTGCACCAGACCCGCTTCCGCCAGCTTGATAAAGGCTTCGCGCACCGGCTGACGCGACACGTTAAACCGGGCGGACACTTCTTTTTCTGACAGCAGCGAACCCGGCTGAATGACGCAGGTCACGATATCCTTACGCAGATAACGATAAATCTGCTGGTTAACCGGTTCGCTGGTGGTGATGGTATAGGCGATTGACATGCGGCATATCCGTATTACGGCTGGCCTGAGCCAGCCCGTTGGGAAAGTGTCAGTCTAATCAGCGCGCTGCGACTGCGCCAGCGCTTTTGCTACTGAACAATTACAGCGAAGCGACCACCTGCGCCACCGTGGCGCGCGCGCCATGCTCGCGCAGCTGCAGCCAGAAGCGCGTCAGCGTCGCGACCACCGCCGTATTCTGCGCCAGATCCTCGCCGAAGACCGCCTTCATCCCCAGCAGCGCCTTCACGCGCGCTTCGCCTTCGGCGCTGGCGGCCACGCGCTCCGCCAGCTCCGCCTTCAGCGGATCGCGGATCTCGATCGGCGCGCCTTGCTCATCCACGCCGCCCACATAGCGCATCCAGCCTGCGACGCCCAGCAGCAGCAGATCGCAGTTGCTGCCGTTGTTCAGGTGCCAGCGCACGCTGTCGAGCAGGCGCTGCGGCAGCTTTTGCGTGCCGTCGGTGGCGATCTGGTATGTACGATGCTTAATGGCGCGGTTTTCATAGCGCGCAATCAGCGAATCGGCATAGGCGGTTAAATCGACGCCCTGGGTGCGCAGCGTCGGCGCCTGCTGCTCAAGCATCAGCCTGCGCGCGGCGGTGCGCAGGCTGGCGTCCGCCATGCAGTCGCTGATGTGCTCATAGCCGGCGAGGAAGCCGAGATAGGCCAGAAACGAGTGGCTGCCGTTCAGCATACGCAGCTTCATCTCTTCGAACGGCAGTACGTCCTGCACCAGCTCCGCGCCGGCCTCTTCCCAGGCGGGGCGACCGCTCGCAAAGTTATCCTCAATAACCCACTGGAAAAAAGGCTCAGCCTCAACCGCCACCGGATCGCTGGAGCCGAGACGTTCGGCAAGGCGGGCAAATGCGGCATCGGTCATCGCCGGAACAATGCGGTCCACCATAGTCGAAGGGAAGGTGACATGCTGCTGAATATAGTCCGCCAGCGCGCTATCCTGCCGCTGCGCCAGCTGCACAATCACGTTGCGCGTGACGTGGCCGTTTTCCGGCATATTGTCGCAGGACATGACGCTAAACGGCGGCAGGCCCGCGTCGCGGCGGCGGCGGATCGCCGCCAGAATCAGGCCCGGCAGCGAGCGCGGCGCATCGGGATGGGCCAGGTCGTGCACAATATCGGGGTGATCCGGGTTAAGGTCGCCGCTGGCGGGATGATGGCAGTAGCCTTTCTCAGTAACGGTCATTGAAACAATCGCCACGTCAGGCTGGCTCATGGCGGCGATCACCGCCTCAATGCCGTCGCCTTTGCCGTGCAGCGCCGAGGTCACGACGCCGATAATCCGCGTTTTGAGCGAGTCGTCAGCCATCTCCGTCAGGCTGTACAGGTGATCCTGCTGGCGCAGCGCCTGGATCAGCTCGCCGCTGTTGAGGTTAACTTCGCAATAGCCCCAGTCGCTGCCCTGTTCCGCCAGCTTGTCGCTGCACAGCGCCTGATGGGCGCGGTGAAAAGCGCCGAAGCCGATATGCACCATGCGGGTTTTTAGCTTGCGGCGGTCGTAGCGCGGGCGCTGCACGTCGGCGGGGAGGCGATCAATCTCTAACATAGTTCGTCCTTATGGCAAACGGGGCGTCCTGCGCCCCGGGATTCAGTCATGTCGATCTGTTTACACCGAAACCGGCTTCTTATTCGCTTTCGGGCTGCGGATAACGAACAGCACCAGGAAGGCGCCGACGGCAGCGACGCCGCCTGCCAGCACAAAGGCGCTGTCAAACTTGCCGGTATGCTGCACGATAAAGCCGGTGACGATCGGGCCGATGATGCCCGACAGGCTGCCCACCAGATGGATAAAGCCACTGATGCTGCCGACGCGGCTCTTGTGCACCACGTCCTGAATAATCGCCCAGTAGATAGCCCCGGTGATGTAGAGGAAGAAGATGGAGATCGACATCATCATTACCGCAGAGTTGACCTCTTTTACCGTACCCGCCAGCGCCACACAAACGGCGGCGGCAAACAGTGAGACCACCAGCACAATTTTACGCGAGAGCAGTAACCTGCCGGTAATATTGAAGATCTTGTCTGAGATCCAGCCGCCGAGCGCGAGGCCGACAAAGCCGACAATCCAGGGGATCATGGTGGTGATGGACATTGATTTGATATCCAGGCCGTGCGCCTGCACCAGATAGGCGGGGAACCAGCTCAGGAAGAAGAACAGAATATAGTTGTAGCAGAAGAAGGCGAAGGCGGTGACCAGGATAACTGGCTGGCGCAGATAGTAGCCGAAACCGTGCGACGCCTGCGCCAGATCCGCCTCTTCGCCCGGCTGCTCGGCTTTTAGCTGGTCGACCAGCGCGCGCTCCTCGGCGGAAACGTGGCGGCTTTTCGCCGGGTTGTCCGCCGAAACGAACAGCCAGATCGCCATCCACACCAGGCCAATCAGGCAGATGATCACAAAGGCGGGACGCCAGCCAAAGGCGAGGGCGAGATAGCCGATAATCGGACCAGCAACCGCGCCGCCCAGCGGCGAGCCGGCGCTCAGCAGACCCATCGCGGTCGCCGCCTGCTTTTTCGGGAACCAGCCGTTAATCGCTTTGTTGGCCGAGGCGCAAATAGGGCCTTCTGCCATGCCGAACAGCACGCGCAGGATCAGCATCGACCAGAAGCCGGTCGCCAGCGCGGTCATACCGCAGAACAGCGACCACATGCCGACCGCGATGGCGAGCACGATTTTCGGGCCAAAGCGGTCTGTGGCGACGCCGCCGACGAAGTTAAACAGGGCGTAGCCGAAGAAGAAGCTGCCGAAGATCATGCCGAACTGTTCGGCATTAATCGCCAGATCTTTTTCTACCAGCGGCAGGGTAAGCGAGAGGGCGACACGATCGAGATAATTGATCATGTAAACAAGGAAAAGCAGCAGTACGATTGTCCAGCGCAGATTTTTAAACATAGTGGCTCCAACGCTTTTTTATAGTGATATTACGCCGGCAGCGCGCCGCCGGCTGAATCCCCGGTGAGGGCAGGGCAACAGCTACATGGCCAGCACAACCTTGCAGCAGGTGCGGGGGTCTTTTTCGAACAGCGTCATCGCGCGTTCGATTTCGGCGAGCGGAAAGTAGTGGGTAACCAGTTTCTCCGGCTGGATAAGCCCCTGCGCCATCCATTCAATCACCTGCGGGAAACGGTGACTGTTGAGGCGGGAGGTAAACAGCGACAGCTCTTTACTGGTCAGGCTCTGCTGGGTGATGCTGCACGGCTCGCCGGAGAAGCCGAGCAGTCCGATACGCGCAGCGGGCGAGGCGAGCGCCGCCGCTTCCGCCAGAATAGCGGGATGACAGGCGGCGTCGATAATCAGCGTCGGCTGCACCCCCTCCAGCTGCGCCGCCAGCGGTACCCCGGCGTTGTTAAATACCCGATCCGCGCCGCTGGCTTTCGCCAGCTCAAGCCGTTCCGGCAGGCGATCTACCACCAGCACCTGCGCCACCTGATAAACCCCCTTTAGCACCTGAATCGCCGTCAGGCCCATCGGCCCGGCGCCGTAGATCAGCGCCACATCCTGCGGCTGCGGCTTTAAGAAGGCGGTGATATTGGCCGCGATGGTGAAAGGCTCCACCAGGCTGGCCAGCTGGTCCGGGATGGTCTCAGGCAGCCGGTAAGCATTGCCGGCGGGCGCGACCGCATATTCGCTAAAGCCGCCGTCGCGGTGTACGCCGATAACGCTGAGCGTGGTGCAGACGTTAGGGCGGCCCACCGAGCAGGGATAGCAGCGGCCGCAGCTGACGACGGGATCGACCGCCACCCGTTCACCGATGCGGCGCGCGTCCACTTCGTCGCCGACCGCGTCAATTACGCCGAAAAACTCGTGGCCGATAACGCGCGGGTATTGGGCGAAAGGGTTGTGGCCGTGCCAGATATGCACGTCGGAGCCGCAGATGCTGGCGTATTTCACCTTTACGCGCACCTCGCCCGCCGCAGGCGTCGGCAGCGGGCGATCCGCCAGCAGCAGTTCGCCAGGTTGTTCAATCACGACACTTTTCATGATGCGCTCCTTACCAGTTCCACAGCGTGCCATCTTCCAGACGAGCCACCGGCAGACAGGCGGGTTCGTAGGGATATTTTGCCGCCAGCTTCTCGTTGAATCCGATGCCCAGGCCCGGCTTGTCGCCCGGATGCATAAAGCCATCCTCGAAACGCCAGCTGGCGTCAAACAGCTCCATCATCTGCTCGGAGAAGCCCATATACTCCTGCACGCCGAAGTTCGGCACCCAGAGGTCAAAGTGCAGCGCCGCCGCCATGCAGATCGGCGAAAGATCTGACGGGCCGTGTGAGCCGGTACGCACCTGATAGAGCGAGGCGAAATCGGCAATGCGGCGCATCCCGGTGATGCCGCCGGCGTGGGTGATAGTAGTGCGGATATAGTCGATCAGCTGCTCTTCAATTAGCTGCTTGCAGTCCCAGATGCTGTTAAACACCTCGCCGACCGCAATCGGCGTCACGGTATGCTGACGGATCAGGCGGAAGCACGCCTGGTTTTCCGCAGGCGTCGGATCTTCCATCCAGAACAGGCGGTAGTCCTCGACGCTCTTGCCGAAGCGCGCCGCTTCAATCGGCGTCAGGCGGTGATGCATATCGTGCAGCAGATGCTCGTTGAAGCCGAACCTGTCGCGGATCGCTTCGAACAGCTTCGGCGTAAAGTCGAGGTATTTCTCCGTTGACCAGAGCTGCTCTTCCGGCCAGCTGCCCTTGGTCGCCGGCTCATAGGCCAGACCTTTGCCTTTCGCCATGCCGTAGGTGGTTTTCATGCCCGGCACGCCGCACTGGGCGCGGATCGCTTTAAAGCCCATCTCTTTGTGCTTCGCGTAGTCATCCATCACTTCGTCGATGGTATGGCCGGTGGTGTGGCAATAGACCATAACGCCGGTGCGCGACGCGCCGCCCAGCAGCTGATAGAGCGGCATATTTGCGGCTTTGCCTTTGATATCCCACAGCGCCGTATCGACCGCGGAGATGGCTGACATCGTCACCGGCCCGCGACGCCAGTAGGCGCCCTTATAGAAATATTGCCAGATATCTTCGATCTGATGCGCGTCGCGGCCGATCAGCTGCGGGCAGATATGATCTTTCAGGTAGGAGGCGACCGGCAGTTCGCGGCCGTTGAGGGTGGCGTCACCGAGGCCGGTCAGACCCTCATCGGTGGTGATTTTCAGGGTAACGAAGTTTCTGCCGGCGCAGGTGACAAAGACTTCGGCGTTAACAATTTTCATCTCTCGTGGCCTTCTTTCAGCAATCAATGCTGAAAAAGTACGCGCATTTATACTACCATACAAGCTGGTCGCGCGGAGTTGTGAAGGCAATCACAGAGAGAATTTGCACCCTGTCTGAGGTCAGGGGATAAGGGTTTGTTTTACCGGCCGGATAAAGATCAATACGCGGGCCAGTCTGCCCGCGTAAACGCCTGTTTTACCGCCCGAAACGTGACCTTAAGCCAGCAACGCGCACTGTGGCGGCAGGCGACAGCTCAGCGCGCCGGGCATCACCTCAATCTCAAACTCGCGGCCGGAAAGCGGTTCGCCATCCAGATTAAAGGTCATCTCGTTAGGGGAAACGATGCGCAGCGAGGTCAGCTTCGCGGTGACAATATTCGGGTTTTCATCGTTGCTGGTCAGCGAGTGCAGCAGGGTAGGCAACAGCTCCTGCGCGGTAACGATGCTCAGATCGAGCTGGCCATCATTGATCAGCGCCGAGGGACACAGGCGCTGCCCGCCGCCCGCCTGGCGGCCGTTGCCGACGCCGATTGCCAGCGCGTCGCCCTGCCACTGAAAGCCGGGCCCGGAAATCTCACAGCTGTCCGGCTTTAGCGTATCCATACGCATCAGACCGTGAATAAAGTAGGAGACGCCGCCCAGCGCCGACTTCAGCTTCTCCGGTGTTTCGGTGGTGATACGGGTGCCGAAGCCGCCGGTGGCCATATTAATGAAATAGCGATCCTGATTAACCCGCGCCAGATCGATAACGTGGGCTTTGCCCTGCACCGCCAGGCGCAGCGCAGGCTCCATCTCGACGGGAATGCCGACGCTGGTGGCAAAGTCATTGGCGGTGCCGAGAGGAAGAATGCCGAGCACCGGCCGACGCGCAGCGTCAACGGCCGCCAGCGCGGTGGCAATCTCGTTAATGGTGCCGTCGCCGCCGCCTGCAACCACGGTCTCGGCGCCCAGCTGCAGCGCCTCCTCGACGTAGCGTTCGCCGTCGCCTTTCTCCCAGGTCACGCGCACGGCGACGTCAAAGCCTTCATCGCGCAGCGTGGTGACGGCCGCGCGCAAATCCTCGTTGCCCGCGCCTTTGCCATTAAGAATAAGTAGAGTCAGCGGTTTTTGTTCCATTGTCCGTTCCTTGAAAACCTACAAAGATTTCTGCTTATAGCATAGTCAGGGGGGAAAATTTACGGGAGAAAAGCGGAAAAAAGAAAACCCGCACGGGGGAGCCGGGCGGGTGAATGAGGTGGTTCCTGATACAACAGCTATTAGTTGTTACTCGTTAGCAGCAGGCGCAACTATAAAGGAGCGCGCTGCGACCGTCTGTGATCCTGTTCTAACTTCCCTTTTTTACTTGCAGAATCTGACTTATTTGCTATGGGGATCGCGCGTGGTGCTGCCGTCGGTAAAGTTGCGCAGCAGCAAGCCAAAGGCGAGCTCAACCTCTGCGGGCACCGGCATCCAGACGCGATGGCCGTCGCCGGGTGCCACCTCGATAGCGCCGCCGCGCGCGTCCTGCAGCGCCTCCAGCGTGCAGTTCAGGTTGCCGCCCGGCGTCATAATCTCCAGGCTGTCGCCGAGCAGGAACTTATTCTTCACTGCCACCTCCGCCCAGTCGCCGCGCCGCTCGCCGGTAAATTCGCCCACGAACTGCTGTCGCTCGGAAATCGAATAGCCCTGCGCGTAGTTTTGATAGCTGTCGTGGGTGTGGCGGCGGAGAAAACCCTCGGTGTAGCCGCGATGCGCCAGACCCTCCAGCGTGGTCAGCAGCGCGGGGTCGAAGGGTTTTCCGGCCGCGGCGTCGTCGATAGCGCGGCGATAAACCTGCGCCGTACGCGCGCAGTAGTAGAATGATTTGGTGCGGCCTTCGATCTTCAGCGAATGAACGCCCATCTTGCTCAGGCGCTCAACGTGCGCCACGGCGCGCAGATCCTTTGAGTTCATAATGTAGGTGCCGTGCTCATCTTCAAAGGCGCTCATTACCTCGCCCGGCTTCATCTTCTCTTCCAGCAGAAAGAGCTTATCGGTCGGCTGGCCAAGCCCCAGCGTTGGCGTGATCGCCTGCACCTCGACGATATTGCCTATCTCGTCCTGCCTGCCTTCCTCGACTTTATATTCCCAGCGGCAGGCGTTGGTGCAGGTGCCCTGATTGGGATCGCGCTTGTTCATATAGCCGGAGAGCAGGCAGCGGCCGGAGTAGGCCATGCAGAGCGCGCCGTGCACAAAGATCTCAAGCTCCATCGTTGGCACCTGCTGGCGGATCTCCTCGATCTCCTCCAGCGACAGCTCGCGCGACAGGATCACGCGCGTCAGCCCCATCTGCTGCCAGAACTTCACCGTCGCCCAGTTGACCGCATTGGCCTGCACCGAAAGATGGATCGCCATCTGCGGAAAGGCTTCGCGCACCAGCATAATCAAACCGGGATCGGACATGATCAGCGCGTCGGGCTGCATCTCCACCACCGGCGTCAGGTCGCGAATAAAGGTCTTCAGCTTGGCGTTATGGGGGGCGATATTCACCACCACATAGAACTTCTTGCCCAGCGCGTGCGCTTCGGCAATGCCTTTGGCGAGGTTCTCATGGGTGAATTCGTTATTGCGCACGCGCAGGCTGTAGCGCGGCTGGCCGGCATAGACCGCGTCGGCGCCGTAGGCGAAGGCGTAGCGCATATTCTTCAGCGTTCCCGCTGGAGAAAGCAGTTCTGGTTTCATGGTGTTCTCACTGATGTCAGGTCAGCATGCCGCCTGGCGCGGCACGTGCCGCGGCCGCGATACTGGCGGCCCGGCAAAAGGTGCAGAATTGTAGGCGGCGCAGCGCGCCAGCTAGTTGATCTAGATCAACTGGCACAGATCCGCTTCCCAGCGATAGCCCATGCCGTAAACGGCGCGGATAAACGGCTGGTCGGCGTCGAGATTCTCCAGCTTGCGCCGCAGATTTTTGATATGGCTGTCGATGGTGCGATCGGTGACGACGCGGTAGTCGTCATAGAGATGGTTCAGCAGCTGCTCGCGCGAAAAGACTTTACCCGGCTCCAGCGCCAGGGTTTTCAGCAGCCGGAATTCGGCGGGGGTCAGCTCCAGCGGCTGTTCGCGCCAGCTCGCCTGGAAGCGGCCTTCGTCGATTTTCAGCGGCGACGCCTTGCCAGACTCTTCCGGCGCGCGCTTCACGCGGCGCAGAATGGTTTTTACGCGCGCCACCACTTCGCGCGGGCTGAAGGGCTTACAGATATAGTCATCCGCGCCAATCTCCAGGCCAAGCAGGCGATCGATCTCTTCGGTGCGCGCCGTGACCATAATGATCGGCAGCTCCGAGAAGCGACGGATTTCGCGGCACAGCGAAAGCCCGTCTTTGCCGGGCAGCATCAGATCCAGCAGCATCAAATCGGGCGGCGTCTGCTGGACGAAAGGCAGCACCTCGCTGCCGTGGGCGATATGGTGCGTGCGGTAGTTAGAGGCTTCCAGATAGTCGATCATCAGCTGCGCCAGCTTCGGCTCATCTTCCACTACCAGAATCAGCGGGTCGGTTTTTTCGGGGATCATCGTCAGTTACGGCTGGGGAACATAGCGCAATTGTAGCGCGATTTTCAGTCCACCTAAATCAGAGTGCTCCGCAGCGATATGGCCGCCGTGGGCATCAACGATATTTTTACAGATCGCCAGCCCCAGCCCCGAGCCGCCGCTGGCGCGATTGCGCGATCCCTCGGTGCGGTAAAAGCGCTCAAAGATTTTCGCCTGCTGCTGCGCGTCGACGCCCGGCGCGCTGTCGGCAAAGCTCATCTGCCACCAGGGCGCTTCATACCAGAGCCGCACCTTGACCTGGCCCGGCGCGTCGGTATAGCGCAGGCTGTTCTCCAGCAGGTTGGTGAAAAGCTGCATCAGGCGATCGGGATCGCCGAAGAAAGGCGCTTCGTCGGGCATCTGCAGCGTCAGCGTCAGACCGTGGCTGCGATAGCGTTCGTTAAAGCTGCCGGCGGTCACCTCCAGCAGCTGCACCAGATCGGTGGCCTGCTTGCGGTAGGCGAGGGCGCCTTCGTCGGAGAGCGACAGCTGATGCAGATCGTCCACCAGCTTGCTGAGCACGCCAACCTCGCTCTGCAGCGAGCCGATCGCCGCTGGCGTCAGCTTGCGCACCCCGTCCTGCATCGCCTCCAGCTCGCCGCGCAGGATCGCCAGCGGCGTGCGCAGCTCGTGGGAGATATCGGCCATAAAGGCGCGGCGCATGCTTTCGTTTTTCTCCAGCGAGCTGGCGAGGCGGTTAAAGTCCTGCGCCAGCTGGCCCAGCTCGTCGCGGCTGCCCACCTCGACGCGCGTGGCAAAATTGCCCGCCGCCAGGTGGTGGGTACCCGCTACCAGACGTTTGACCGGCGCCAGCAGGCCGCGCGACATCAGCCAGGTGACCAGCGCCGCCAGCAGCGTCGACAGGCCGACAATCAGCCAGCTGGTGCGCTTTTGCTGATGATCGAAATTGATATCGGTGCTGCGCGTCAGCCGCTCGGGCGGCGAGCCGACCACCCAGCCGACCACTTTGCCGTTGCTGGTGGTGATGTTGCGCCGCGAGCCTTCCGGCGGCACCGGCGCGCGCGGCCCGACCAGCACCTTATACTGCTGGTCGATAATCCAGAACTGGGTGCGCCAGCCGTGCGGCGGCAGCTGATTGCTGCTGTCGGGATTCTGCTCCAGCGAGCGCAGTATGGTAAACACCAGCCGATCGTTATGCCGCAGGAAATCCCAGTTGCCGTGCTGTTCATACTGATCGGCCAGCGCGTCGCCGAGCATGGCGAGCCGCTGCTCGTTGCCGCGCTTGATATAGTCGACAAAGCCATGCTCAAAGCTGAGACGCACGCCCCAGTGCATGGTGATCAGCACCAGCATGCAGGTGGAAAAAATGGCTAAAAAGAGTTTCGCGCTGATGCCCAGGCGCAACGGCAACTTCATGGTTTTCTCCGACGTCGCAAATCGACGTTTTTACTGGTTTCCTTCGGCACGCGCCAGAACACCAGCGCGGGCAGGGCGATAATCAGCGCCATGCAGGCCCAGGCGGTCATAAACAGCCTGTGGGTATGGTCGCTGCTGGCCAGCGCATCCTGACCAAATGCCCCCAGCAGCAGACCGGCGATGGTGACGCCCACGCTCATCGACAGCTGCATTATCATCGACAGCAGGCTGTTGCCGCTGGAGGCGAGTTCGTCGGGCAGATCTTTCAGCGTCAGGGTATTCATCGAGGAGAAGCGCAGCGCGTTGACCATGCCCTGCATCAACAGCACCAGCGGCAGCAGCCAGAGCCAGCCGAGCAGCGCCACCAGCGGAAAGAGCAGTACCACCACGGCGAGGGCCAGGGTGGTGCCCACCAGCGCGTTGCGGTAGCCGAACAGATTAACGATGCGCACCACCACCCGTTTGATGCCCATATTGCCAAGCACCATCGGGATCATCATCAGCCCGGCGTGAAACGGCGTAAATCCCATGCCGACCTGCAAAAAAATCGGCGTCATAAAAGGCAGCATACCGCTGCCAATCCGCCCAAGGAAGCTGCCGAGCAGGCCAATCGAGAAAAGACGGTTGTCGAACAGCTTCAGGCTAAACAGCGCGTTGTCGTTGCCGCGCGCATGCAGCAGATAACAGAGCAGCGAAGCGAAGCCGATCAGGATCATCGCGCCCAGCAGCAGCGACGAATTGCTGCTGCGCTGGCCGTCGAGCGCCAGGGTCAGCGTCGCCATGCCGATGGCCAGCAGCAGAAAGCCGAGGAAATCGAAGCGCCGCGTCTGCATCGAGTAGTTGGGCATCAGCGTCAGGGTGGCGATAGCGCCGATAATGCCGACCGGGATATTGATCAGAAAGATCCAGTGCCAGCTGGCGTACTCCACCAGCACGCCGCCGAGCGCTGGCCCCACCAGCGGGCCGATCTGTCCCGGCAGGGTAACGAAGGTCATCGCCGACATATACTGCTCGCGCGGTACGATTTTCATTACGGTCAGGCGGCCGACCGGCACCATCATCGCGCCGCCGATGCCCTGCACCACGCGCGCCATCACCAGCTGATCGAGCGTTGAGGAGAAGGCGCAGAGCAGCGAGCCGACGCTGAACAGCACGATAGCGCTGAAGAAGATATTGCGCACGCCGAAGCGGTCCGCCAGCCAGCCGCTCATCGGCAGCGTGACCGCTACCGTCAGCAGATAGGAGACGATCACCGAATGCATATGCAGCGGACTGACGCCCAGGTCGTGCGCCATTGAGGGAAGGGCGGTGTTGACGATGGTGGTGTCCAGCGTCTGCATAAAGAAACCGAAGGCGACAATCCACAGTTGCCAGCGAACCGTCGCGTTTTGGGCGTTCATTGCTTTGCTCCCCCCTTAAGTCTCTGCCGTACGTGCGCCTGCGCTGCGCCTGCGCCGCAGCTTATCCATATAGAGATAGACCACCGGCGTCGTATAGAGCGTCAACAGCTGGCTCATAATCAGTCCGCCCGCGATGGTGATGCCGAGCGGCTGGCGCAGCTCCGCGCCGTCGCCGCTGGTGATCACCAGCGGCAGCGCGCCAAACAGCGCGGCGAGCGTGGTCATCAGAATCGGGCGAAAACGCAGCAGGCAGGCCTGGAAAATGGCGTCACGCGCACTCAGATTGCCGCTGCGCTGCGCCTCCAGCGCAAAGTCGACCATCATAATGGCGTTCTTCTTCACGATGCCGATCAGCAGCAAAATGCCGATAAGGGCGATCAGGCTGAACGGCGTATCGAACAGCGTCAGCGCCAGCAGCGCGCCGACCCCGGCCGAGGGCAGCGTAGAGAGAATGGTCAGCGGATGGACATAGCTCTCATAGAGTATGCCCAGCACAATATAGACGGCGGCGATGGCGGCGAGCATCAGCCAGATCTGGCTGCCCTGCGACTGCTCAAACACCTGCGCGGTGCCGGCGAAGCTGCCGCGCACGCTGGCGGGCACGCCGATAGCCGTCATGGTGCGGTCTATCGCCTCAGACGCCTGCGACAGCGAAACGCCCTCCGGCAGGTTGAAGGAGATAGTCGAGGCGGCGGAGAGCCCCTCATGGTTAACCGAAAGCGGCGCGTTGGCGGGCTGCCATCGGGCGAACCACGACAGCGGAATCGCCTTGCCGTCGCTGTTGATCACAAACATCTGCTCCAGCGCGCTGATATCCTGGGTGTAGCGCGGATCGACCTCCATCACCACCTTGTACTGATTCAGCGGCTGATAGATGGTGGAAATCTGCCGCTGGCCGAAGGCGTTGTTCAGCAGGGCGTTTGCCTCAGAGACGTCGATGCCGAGGCGCGACATGCTTTCGCGATCGTAGATCAGCGCCATTTCGCTGCCCTTATCCTGCTGATCGGAGTTCACGTCCGCCAGCTGCGGCAGCGCGGAGAAGGCCTGGCGGATTTTCGGCTCCCACTCGCGCAGCGCGGCGAGATCGTCAGAGAGCAGGGAATACTGATAGCTGGCGTTCGCCTCGCGGCCGCCGGCGCGCAGATCCTGCACCGCGTTGAGGTAGAGACTGGCGCCAGGCTCTTTCGCCAGCTTCGTGCGCAGCCGGGCGATAACCGCCTGGGCGTTTTCGCTGCGCTCGGAGAGCGGCTTCAGCGAAATAAACATCGAGCCGCTGTTGGTGCGCATGCCGCCGGTAAAGCCCACCACGCTCTCGACCGCCGGATCGGCCTTCACGATCACCATAAAATCCTGCAGCTTCTGGCGCATCGCCTGAAAAGAGATACTCTGGTCGGCGGAAATAAAGCCCATCAGGCGGCCGGTATCCTGCTCCGGCATAAAGGTTTTCGGCACCTGAATAAAGAGCCAGACGGTCAGGGCGACGGTGCCAAAAAGCAGCAGCAGCACCCAGCGCGCATGATTCAGCACCCAGCCCAGCGAGCGGCCGTAACCCTGCTGGATCGCCAGCAGCATCCGGCCTGCGCCGCGGCGGCGCGGCTGGGCGCGCGGCGCATGCGGCTTCAGCAAATAGGCGCACATCATCGGCGTCAGGGTCAGGGAGATCACCATCGAGATGGCGATCGCCACCGACAGCGTAATGGCGAATTCAGAGAAGAAGCGGCCAATCAGCCCGCCGATCATCAGCAGCGGCAAAAAGACGGCGATCAGCGACAGGCTCATCGACAGCACGGTAAAGCCCACCTCGCGCACGCCGGTCAGCGCCGCCTGTAGCGGCTTCATGCCCGCCTCGACGTGGCGCGCGATATTCTCCAGCACCACGATGGCGTCATCCACCACGAAACCGGTGGCGATGGTCAGCGCCATGAGCGACAGGTTATTCAGGCTAAAGCCGCACAGGTACATCGCGGCGAAGGTGCCGATCAGCGACACCGGCACGGCAGCGGCGGGGATCAGCGTGGCGCGACCGGAGCGCAGGAAAACAAACACCACCATAATCACCAGCACCACGGCGATGGTCAGCGACTGCTCCACCTCATACAGCGAGGCGCGAATGGTGGGCGAGCGGTCCTGCGCAATCTGCAGGTCGATAGCGGCGGGGATGGTCTGATGCAGCGTCGGCAGCTCGGCGCGAATGCGATCGACGGTATCGATCACGTTTGCCTCCGGCGTTTTACGCACCAGCAGCAGCACCGCGGGCTTGCCGTCCGCCATCCCGGCGTTGCGCACGTCCTGCACCGAGTCCTGCACGCTGGCGACGTCGGCCAGCTTCACCGCCGCGCCGTTGCTGTAGTGCACCACCAGCGGCGCATAGTCGCTGGCGCTTTTCAGCTCGTCGTTGGTGCGCAGCTGCCAGCGCTGCTGGCCATCCTCCACCGCGCCCTGCGGACGCCGCTGGTTGGCGTTGGCGATCGCCTCGCGCACCGCGTCCAGCGAGACGCCCTGATTAAACAGCGCCTGCGGATTCAGCGCGACGCGCACCGCAGGCAGCGAACTGCCGCCGACGGTGACGTCGCCGACGCCTTCGATCTGCGACAGCTTCTGCGCCAGCTGGGTCGAGGCGTAGTCGTAGAGCTGGCCGGGATTATAGATATCCGAGGTCAGCGTCATGATCATAATCGGCGCGTCCGAGGGATTGACCTTGCGCCAGGTAGGGCGGCTCGGCATTCCGGTCGGCAGCAGGCTTTGCGCCGCGTTGATGGCCGCCTGCACGTCGCGCGCCGCGCCGTTGATATCGCGGTCAAAATCGAGCACCAGAATAATGCGCGTGCTGCCGAGCGAGCTGGTGGAGGTCATTTCGCTGACCCCGGCGATGCGGCCCAGCGAACGCTCCAGCGGCGTCGCCACCGACGAGGCCATAATCTCCGGCGAGGCGCCCGGCAGCGAGGCGGAAATCACAATTACCGGAAAGTCGACCTGCGGCAGCGGGGCGACCGGCAGCAGGCGAAAGCCGAGCGCGCCCGCCAGCGCAATGGCGATGGTGAGCAGCGTCGTCGCTACCGGACGATGGATAAACAGCGCGAAGAACCTCACTGCTGCGCCTCCCGGCCGTGAAAGCGGCGGCGCGCGGCGCGGCCGAGGCGATCGAACAGCAGATAGATCACCGGCGTGGTAAACAGCGTCAGCACCTGGCTCAGGATCAGCCCGCCCACCATGGCGATGCCGAGCGGGTGGCGCAGCTCCGCGCCGACGCCGGTGCTGAGCATCAGCGGCAGCGCGCCCAGCAGCGCCGCCAGCGTGGTCATCAGGATCGGACGGAAGCGCAGCAGGCACGCCTGGAAGATGGCGTCATAGGGCGTCATCCCCTGTTCGCGCTCGGCGGCCAGCGCAAAGTCGATCATCATAATGGCGTTCTTCTTCACGATGCCGATCAGCAGAATAATGCCGATAATGGCGACAATATCCAGCTCGCCGCCGCTCACTATCAGCGCCAGCAGCGCGCCGACGCCGGCGGTGGGCAGCGTCGACAAAATAGTGATGGGATGAATAAAGCTCTCATAGAGCACGCCGAGCACGATATACATCGCCACGATGGCCGCGACGATCAGCCAGACGGTGCTGGTGAGCGCCGCCTCGAACGCCAGGGTGCTGCCCTGGAACTGGGGCATCAGTTCGGAAGGCATGCCGAGCCGCGCTTCCGCCGCGCTGACCGCTTTCACCGCGTCGCCCAGCGAATAGCCGTCGGCGACGTTAAAAGAGAAGGTCGCCGACGGGAACTGATCGAGATGGTTAATGCTTAGCGCGCTGTGGCGCTGCTCAACGCTGGCAATGGCGCTGAGCGGCACGCTGCCGCCGTCGGCGCTGGTCAGCCGGATCCCCTCCAGGCCCGCCAGGCCGGGCGTGGTGCGGTTATCCTGCTCCAGCACCACGCGATACTGGTTCGCCTGGGTGTAGATGGTGGAGATCAGGCGCTGGCCAAAGGCGTTATAGAGCGCGTTATCGACGTCGGCCATGCTGATGCCGAGGCGGCTGGCGCTGTCGCGATCGACATTGACGTACGCCTCCAGCCCCTGATCCTGCCAGTCACTGCTGATGTCGCGCAGTTCAGGCGACTGGCGCAGCGCCTCCAGCAGTTTGGGCACCCAGGTGCCAAGCGATTCCAGCGAGCCGGACTGCAGCGTGAACTGATAGGGGGTGCGGCTCGCCTGGGTATCAATGGTGAGATCCTGCACCGGCTGCAGCCACAGCGTAACGCCGGGAAGCTGGCTGATCTGCTGCTGCAGCCGCTGCTGCACCTGCGGAATGCGGTCATCGCGCTCGCTCAGCGGCTTCAGGTTGATCTGCAGACGCGCGCTGTTGAGAGCGGCGTTGGTGCCGTCGACCCCCACGAAAGAGGTGATGCTCTGCACCGCCGGATCCTTCACAATTAGCGAGGCGACGTCGCGCGTGCGCGCCGCCATGCTGGCGTACGAGGCGCTCTGCGGCGCCTGCAGCGTGCCCTGAATAATCGAGTTATCCTGCTGCGGGAAAAAGCCTTTCGGAATCACGATCCACAGCAGCACGGTCAACAGCAGCGTGCCGAGCGCCACCGACAGCGTCAGCCAGGGATGCGCCAGCACCTTGCGCAGCCAGCGGCCATATCCGGCGATGACCCGCTCAAAAAAGGCTTCGCTGGCGCGCGAAAAACGGTTCTGCTTGCGCAGCGACTCGGCGCTGAGCATGCGCGCGCACATCATCGGCGTTAGCGTCAGCGAGACCACGGCGGAGATCAGGATCGCCACCGCCAGCGTCACGGCGAACTCGCGGAACAGGCGGCCGATCACGTCGCCCATAAACAGCAGCGGGATCAGCACCGCGATCAGCGAAAAGGTGAGCGAGATAATGGTGAAGCCGATTTCGCCTGCGCCCTTGAGCGCGGCAGTAAGGGGTTTTTCCCCCTTTTCCAGATAGCGGGTGATGTTTTCAATCACTACGATGGCGTCGTCCACCACAAAGCCGGTGGCGATCGTCAGCGCCATCAGCGTCAGGTTATTGATAGAGAAGCCGAGGAAGTACATGGCGGCGAAGGTGCCAACCAGCGACAGCGGCACGGCGACGGCGGGAATGATTGTCGCCGGCACGTTGCGCAGGAACAGGTAGATAATCATTACCACCAGGCCGATCGCCAGCATCAGCTCATGCTGGGTATCGGTGACCGAGGCGCGAATATTAGTGGTGCGATCGGTCAGCATCTGCACCTTTACCGACTTCGGCAGCGCGGCGGTGAGCGACGGCAGCAGCGCGCGGATACTGTCGGCGGTGGCGATAATATTGGCGCCCGGCTGGCGCTGCACGTTAAGCACGATGGCGGCCTCGCGGTTCGCCCAGGCGCCGAGCCAGCGGTTTTCCGCCCCCTGTTCGATAGTGGCAACATCGCCGAGCCGGACCGGCGCGCCATTTTTATAGCTGACAATCAGCTGACGGTAATCCTCCGCCGACTTCATCTGGTCGTTGGCGGAAAGGGTAATCGAGCGCTCCGGGCCGTCGAGGCTGCCTTTCGCCGAGTTGACGTTGGCGCTGCTGATAGCGGTGCGCACCTCTTCGCTGCTGAGGCCGAGCGCCGCCAGCGCCTGGGCGTTCATCTGCACGCGCACCGCCGGGCGTTGACCGCCGGAGAGCGTCACCAGCCCGACGCCGGAAACCTGAGAGATCTTCTGCGCAACGCGCGTCTCCACCATATCCTGCACCTGGGTCAGCGGCATGCTGCTGGTGGTGACCGCCAGCGTCATAATCGGCGGATCGGCGGGATTGACCTTGCTGTAGACCGGCGGGTTAGGCAGGTCATTAGGCAGCAGGCTGGTGGCGGCGTTAATGGCGGCCTGCACTTCCTGCTCGGCAACGTCGAGCGGCAGCGTCAGCTGGAACTGCAGGGTGATCACCGATGCGCCGCCGGAGCTTTGCGACGCCATCTGCTTTAGCCCCGACATCTGGCCGAACTGGCGCTCAAGCGGCGCGGTAATGGCGGAGGTGGTGACGTCCGGGCTGGCGCCGGGATAGAGCGTCACCACCTGGATGGTTGGATAGTCCACTTCCGGCAGCGCCGAAACCGGCAGAAAACGGTAGCCGAGGATGCCCGCCAGCAGAATAGCGATCATCAGCAGCGTGGTGGCGACCGGACGTAAAATAAACTGACGCGACGGTCCGCCGCTGGCGTCAGGAGGCGTAACCTGCATTACTCGCGCGCTCCTTTTGCCGGTTGCGCCGCGCGGCTACTTTTCAGCGCGGTGCTCTGCGGCGCAACGACCTCAACTTTCGCCCCTTCCGTCAGGCGATCCAGCCCGTCGGTGACCACGCGTTCGCCCGCGCTCAGGCCGGCGTTAATCACCACCTGATGGCTGTCCTGCAGGCCAGGGGTGACGCTTTTCTTGCTCACCTTATTGTCGCTGTTCACCACCCAGACAAAGTGGCCTTCATTGCCCATCTGCAGCGCGGCGGTCGGAATAACGATGGCGTCCTGCAGGGTATTGACCTTCAGCCGCGCGTTAACGAACTGGTTAGGAAAGAGTTTGTCATCCTGATTGTCGAAGCGCGCCTTCATCTTGATGGTGCCGGTGGTAGCGTCGATCTGGTTGTCGATGCTGAGCAGCGCGCCCTGGGTCAGCAGCGTCTGGTTGCTGCGATCCCAGGCCTCGACCACCAGCGGCTGGCCGCTTTTCTGCGCCTGCATAATCTCGGGCAGATAATTTTCCGCCAGGCTGAAGAGCACGTCGATGGGATGGGTCTGGGTGATCACCACCAGACCGTTGGTATCGCCGCTGGTGATGTAGTTACCGACATCCACCTGCTTCAGGCCGACGCGACCCGCTATCGGCGACGTAATGCGGCTGTAGGTCAGATTGAGCTGGGCGCTGGCGACGCTGCCTTCGTCCGCCTTAATGGTGCCCAGGGTTTCGCTCACCAGCGAACGCTGGGTATCCAGCTCCTGCTGCGACACCAGCGAGGTTTTCGCCAGCTTTTCAAAGCGCGCCAGGTCGCGGCGGGCGTTCGCCAGCGTCGCCTGATCTTTCGCCAGCTGGCCCTGCGCCTGAGTTAACGCTACCTGATAAGGACGGGGATCGATCTCCGCCAGCAGCTGGCCCGCTTTGACCTGCTCGCCTTCCTGAAAATGGATCGCCATCAGCTCGCCATCGACGCGGCTGCGCACCGTCACGGTGCTGGCGGCGGTGACGGTGCCGAGCCCGCTTAAAAAGTGCGGCACGCTCTGGCTGACGGCGGTGGCGGCCTGCACCGGGGCCGGCGGGGCGCCTGCGCCCCCTTTGCCGCGCTGCGGTCGGGTTGACGCCTGAGGGTCGGCGTCAGGCTGCGCCGGATGGTGCCACCAGTAGTAGCCGCCTGCGGCGGCAGCCAGCAGGGCCAGCAGCAGCAGGCTCTTTTTCAACAAGGAAGGTCGGTTCATCTTATCGGTTGCTCTCCAGCAGTGTCGAAATCCCCAAAACGCAGGCTGAAACGCGGCAGCCTGCAAATAGCAGAGTGTAGACCCGCAACGCGGGCAGAAGTTGAAGGAATTAAGGATATCTGTCAGACCGACGTAAGTATCCCTGTCAGAACAAACTTATCGAGGAATTACGCATAAGGAGTGGTTTTTGCTTTTGCTATGCTGTTAAGCAGGGCATTTCTTACAGAAGGAGAAAATGATGAGTCAGGTTGAAACCCGCCAGCTCGGCGATACCGGTATTCAGGTGCCGCTGCTGACCTTCGGCGGCAACGTCTTCGGCTGGACGCTGGATGAGGCGAACTCTTTTTCCTTGCTCGATGCGCTGGTGGAGAAAGGGCTGTGGTTTATCGATACCGCCGACGTCTACTCGCGCTGGGCGCCGGGCAATAAAGGCGGCGAGTCTGAGACCATTATCGGCAACTGGCTGAAAAAGAGCGGCAAACGCGACCGCATCGTGCTGGCGACCAAGGTCGGCATGGCGCTTTCGCCGGAGAAAACCGGCCTGAAGCCGCAGTATATTCGTCAGGCGGTAGAGGATTCGCTGCGCCGTCTGCAAACCGACTATATCGATCTCTACCAGGCGCACCGCGACGATACCGATACGCCGCTGGCGGAAACCCTCGCGGCGTTTGATTCGCTGATCAAAGAGGGCAAGGTGCGCGCCATTGGTGCCTCCAACTACAGCGCGCCGCGCCTGCAGGAGGCGCTGAAGATCAGCGAGGAGCAGGGCCTGGCGCACTACGCCACCCTGCAGCCCGAGTACAACCTTTACGATCGCGAAGGCTACGAGTCGGGGCTGGAGGCGGTGGCGACCCGGCATGGGCTAGGGGTGATTAACTACTATTCGCTGGCGAGCGGATTCCTGAGCGGCAAATATCGCAGCGCAGCCGACGCCAGCAAAAGCGCGCGCGGGCAGGGCGTGGTGGAGAAGTATCTCAATCCGCGCGGCCTGAAGATCCTGGCGGCGCTGGATGAGATCGCCCTGGCGCGCGGCGTGACCCCGACCCAGGTGGCGCTGGCGTGGCAGATTGCCCGACCCAGCATTACCGCGCCGATTGTCAGCGCCACGTCGCTCGCCCAGCTCGACGATCTGATCGGCGCAACGCAGCTGCGCCTGACGCCGGAAGAGAGTGAAAAGCTGACCCAGGCCAGCCGCTAATCCCGCCAGACGGGGCGTTAGCGCCTCGTCTTTAATTTGCGTGCCATATAGTGCGTTAATTCCAGCCGCGTTTCTGTTCAGCGATCCCCTTCACAATTGTTCGAAGAAACTGTCTCTTTGCCTATTCGTGCGCACATTTTTACAAAAGTTGAACTTTTTGCAGCACTATTCTCTGCGTGGAAATAACCTCCATCCAGATAAGAAGAACGATTATGAACACAAATAAAGCAGTGCAACGCTTCCCGCTGCGCCGAGTGGCGGCCGGCTCCCTGATGTTTGCCATGCTGAGCGCCTCTGCTGTGGCCGCAGACGCTTTCAGCTATGACTCGCCTTATATGTTCGGCGACTGGGGCGGCTCGCGCACGCAGCTGGAAAATGACGGCGTTAAATTTGACGTTAATTACACCATGGAAAGCGCATCGAACCTCGGCGGCGGCGCCGATACTAACACCTCTATGCGCTACAGCGATCAGTGGGCGTTCGGTGCCAATCTCGATCTGGAAAAGCTGCTGGGCTGGCAGGATACGCAGTTCCAGGCGACCATCACCAACCGCGACGGGCGTAATATTTCCGATCAGGTGGCCGATCGTCGCACCGGCATGCTCTCTTCGGTGCAGGAAGTGTACGGACGCGGGCAAACCTGGCGTCTGACGCAGTTCTGGCTGAGCAAAGGGTTGTTTGACGACGTCGTCAACCTGAAAGCGGGTCGCGTGACCGTGGGCGAAGATTTCGATAACTTCGACAGCAAGTTCCAGAACCTGGCGTTCGGCAGCGGCCAGGCGGGTAACTGGCGCGGCGACCGCTGGTTTAACTGGCCGGTATCGCAGTGGGGCGGCCGCGTGAAGCTCAATATCACGCCGGAAGTCTTCTTCCAGGTCGGCTTCTATAACCAGAACCGCGCTAACTACGATCGCGGCGACGGTTTCCGTCTCGATACCAGCAACTCCGAGGGCAACCTGGTGCCGGTGGAACTGGGCTGGAAGCCGACGCTGGGCCCGGACAAACTGCCGGGTAACTACCGCATCGGCTACTACTATTCGTCCGCCAATGGCGACGTTTACGGCAGCTGGCGCGACGGTGCCTATCAGGATAAAGATCACGCCTACGGCGGCTACGTGCTGTTACAGCAGCAGCTGACCGCGCAGGGCGGCGACGCCAGCCGCGGCATCGGCGTGTCGGTGCAGGCGGTGATGAACGATCACAAAACGTCGAAGACCGACAACTATCAGTCGATAGCCTTTACCTGGGCGGGGCCGTTTGATGCGCGTCCTGAAGATGAGATCGGCATTGCCGCGGCGCGTATTCACGTTAACAGCGACTACACCCGCGCGCAGCGTCAGCAGAACGCCGCCAACGGCGAAACGGACTTCAACAGCCCGACCTATCTGCCGATTCAGGATGGTTCGGAATATAACTACGAGCTTTACTACAACGTGAAGCTGGCGAAATGGCTGCAGGTGCGTCCGAACGTGCAGTATATCGTGGCGCCGGGTGCGGTAAGCGAAGTGAAAGACGCCTTTGTCGGCGGCATCAGCGCCAATATCAACTTCTGATAGCGCAGCGGCCTGAGGCTGACGCCTCAGGCCGCACAGAACATGGCATGGCGCAAAGCCTGCCGCGACCGGGACAAAACGCCGGACGCGTTTTTGCTCAACGCGGCGCCTTGCCCCTTTACGGACGCACCTCAGAGATGAGGTGCGTCTTTTCTTTTAGCGAAACATGACCTCTGCCCAGCGCGCCAGACCGGCCGTAACCGAGCCGAAGTCATCGCCGCTGGCGATGGGCGTCTCCGGCAGCGCCTGCTGTAGCGCGGCGCGCAGCACCGGCGAACGCGCGCTGCCGCCCGTCAGATAGATCACCTCGGGTTTTGCGTCGCAGCTGGCGAGCGCCAGATGCACCTGCTCCAGAATACGCTCCAGCGGCTGATTAATCGCCTCCTGCAGCATGCCGTCGCTGATGGCGGCCTGCATCTGCGGCGCGATAAAGTCGAGGCTGGCGTCGAAAGCGGCGCGATCGGAAAGGGCGATCTTGCTCTCCTCCGCCGCGCGCACCAGACGATAGCCGAGCTTCTGCTGCCAGACTTTCAGCAGATGCGCCACCTGTTCGCTCTGTTCCGCGTCGCGCACCAGATCGCGCAGCAGCTTGCCGCAGGCGGCGGAGTAAAACTCGCTCTGCGCCGGTACGTCATTAATCGCCACCGCGTTCCACCACGGCAGCGCGGGCAGGGCGGTGCCTTTCTGCGTCCGGCCGCCGAGGCCGAGCAGCGGCATCAGGGTTTTAAACGCCAGCATAATATCGAGATCGTTGCCGCCCACGCGGCAGCCGCTGTGGCCGAGCAGGCTCTCGCGGCGGTCTGACAGCTTGCGCCACTCCGGCCCCATCAGCAGCATCGAGCAGTCGGTGGTACCGCCGCCGATATCCACTACCAGCACGCGCGTCTCTTTGTCCAGCGTCGCTTCGAAATCGAGTCCCGCCGCCACCGGCTCGAACTGAAACTCCACGTCGCGGAAACCGGCGCGCTTCGCGGCGCGCAGCAGAATGCCCTGCGCCTGGGCGTTAGCGTCGTCGCCGCCGAGCCCCTGAAAGTTAATGGGACGGCCAATAACCGCCTGATCGATCGCCGCGTCGAGCTGCGCTTCGCCCTGTTCGCGGATATGGCGCATCATGGCGCACACCAGGTCTTCAAACAGCGCGATCTGCTGCGGCTTCAGGCCGCTGGCACCGAGAAAGGATTTGGGGGATTTAACGAACCAGGTCTCTTCCGGGTCGGTCATATAGTGCTGCAGCGCGCTCAGGCCGAACTGCACGCTGGTGGCTGACACCTCGATATCCTCTTCGCGGTTGTAGCGCAGCGCGCGCTGCAGCAGCGCGGTGGTCTCCGCGTCCGGGGTCGCGACCTGATGGTGGCGATAGAGCCATTCGCTCACCGCTTCGCGCGTGGGTGCGGCAATCATCGACGGCAGCAGGCGCTGACCCTTCTCCAGCGTCAGCAGACGCGGCGTGTGATTTTCGCACACCGCAATGGAACAGTTCGCCGTACCGTAATCGAAACCAATGAACATCTGATGCCCCTCCCGGAAAAAAGGGGGCGACTTTAGCGCAGCTGGGCGGGGCTGGCAAGCGGCTCAGCGCGCCTGCGGCGCGTAAACCATCAGCCGTCCGCGGCCGGCATTTTTGGCGTTATAACAGGCGATGTCCGCCTGCGACAGCACCTCGGTGCCGACGCCGTTGTCGGCGGCAATCTGCGTCAGCCCGGCGCTGGCCCCCACCTGATACACGCCGCCCTGCCAGTTAAATTCATAGCTGTTAACCGCTGAGACGATGCGCTGCACCACCTCGCACCCCTGCGGCATTGCGCATTCCGGCATCAGCAGGGCGAACTCGTCGCCGCCGAGGCGCGCCAGGAAATCGGTGCCGCGCAGATGACGCTGCATCAGCTCGGCGAGTTCGCGCAGCAGCGCGTCGCCCGCCGCGTGGCCGGCGCTGTCGTTGACCGCTTTAAACTTATCGAGATCGATAAATGCCAGCACATGCTGATGCCCACGCGTCACCGCGTCGCCCAGCAGACGCTGCAGCTGACCATCGAAGCTGGCGCGGTTCGGCAGCCGGGTCAGGGTGTCATGCAGCGCGCTGTAGCTAAGGCGCTGCATCATCTGGCGCGATTCGCTGACGTCCTGAATAACGATGACCGCGCCGATCTCTTCCCCCTCCAGGGTGCGCAGCGGGGTGATGCTGTAGTGGATCTCTACCACGCCGCCGTCGGCGCCGTGCAGCACCAGTTCGTCATCCAAGTCGGGGGTAATTTTTTCCGTCGGCAGGCGGCGCAGGCGCTGGTTTTCCATCGGCGCGCCGTGAACGCCCTGGGTGATATGCAGCAGTTCGCTCAGCGGTTTACCCGCCGCCTCTTCCTGCCGCCAGCCGCTCATCTTCTCCGCCACCGGGTTCATAAAGGTCACGCGCATCTCGCTGTCGGTGCTGATAACCGCTTCGCCGATGGAATCGAGCGTAATCGCCATGCGCTCTTTTTCCTGAAACAGCGCGTCGGTGAGGTGGCGCAGGTGGGTCACATCCTGGCAGATGCCCAGCATGCGTTCGATGCGTCCCTCCTGATTAAAGAAGCGACGCGCCTGAGTGCGCAGCGTGCGCGTCCCGTCGGCGCGCTGAATGCGGTACTCAATATCGAAAACGTCGACCTTCTCTGACGGCTGCAGCGCGCGGTCGAGCCGCTCGCGATCCGCCGGGTGTACCTGGCTGCGCCACAGCTCGCGGCTGGGCGGCTGGTGGGCGGGCAGGTCGAACAGCCGGTACATATGGCGGTCCCACATCATCTCATTGCGCGTCAGGTTCCATTCATAGACGCCAATATCGCCCGCCTCGTTGGCCAGGGTGATGCGCTCCATCAGCTGCCGGTTTACCTGCTCGCTCTGCTTCAGCTCTGAAATATCGATAATCTGGGAAATAAAGTAGAGCGGCTGCTGCACGCCGTCGCGCACCAGCGACACCGTCAGGCGCGCCCAGACGATCTCGCCGCTTTTACGGAAGTAGCGTTTCTCGATGGTATAGGCGTCAATCTCGCCGCGCAGCAGCCTGTCGGCATGCTGCAGATCGTTTTCCAGATCGTCGGGGTGGGTAATCTGCTGGAAGGTGAGCTTTTTCAGCTCGGCATCGGGAAAGCCCAGCGTCAGGCAGAGAGAGTGATTGACCTGCAGCCAGCCTCCCTGCGGCGACACCAGCGCCATACCGATGGCGGAATATTCCATCGCGTGGCGAAACCGGGTTTCGCTTTCGCTAATGTGATGCTTTTCGCGCTGAAAGGCGTCCATAACCAGCGCCATCACATGGCTCGGAATCAGCACCAGCAGTAAGGGCAGCCAGCTGGCGATCTGGCCCGGCACGTCGCTGCGCGTTTCGATGGGGGTAGGGCCGAGCGTCAGAAACAGCGAAATCGCACAGGCGTTGAGCAAAAACAGTAAAAAGGCGTCACGCTTCGGCAGCCGCACGGCGCACCAGAAGAGGATCACCACGATAAAGGTAAATGGCCAGGGCATAAAGCGCAGCGCCAGCCAGCTCGCGCCCGCGGTCAGCAGCAGGGTAAAGAGGAACTCCGCCACGCGGTGCAGGCTAACCGCGGCAAGCCGCAGCGGCCAGGGCATCAGCAGCAGCACCGGGCCGAGCGCCAGCATGCCGATGATTTCAGAAATTACCCAGGTCGAGAAAAAGGATAAGGTGCCGTGGCTGCTGATATTCAGCATCCACAGCGCCAGCAGGCCGCCCACCAGCGGCGTAATAATGCCGACCGAGAGCACAAATCGCAGCCAGTCGTGCAGGGCGTTCAGCGGCGCATGGCGCTTCAGCAGCGCGCGCAGCAAGAGGCCGCCCACCATCGCCTGCAGCACGTTAAGCAGGGTAAATTTCAGGTTCCCCAGATTGAACCCGAGTATCAGCGCGTTCGCCAGCGCGGTGCCCGCCGCACAGCCCAGCAGCAGCAGCGGCGCATGGCGGGAAGGCGAGCGAAAGGCGACGATGGTCATCAGCGCGGTCGCGAACCAGAGAGGCGAAATGCGGCCGCTGAAGACAATCAGCTCCAGGCAGAAAAGCGTCAGCAGAAAAGCGAGCGCTGCCAGAATCAGGGCGCTCAGCAGGGTTTTTTGCGGTTTGTCCGGCAAGGACAACAGTTCAATACTCATTCACTAACCCGGCAACGCGCACCGCGTCTGGATGACGAAAAATGCGCCAGTCATTCTCTTTTGGGCATGCTAGCACATCGCCGCTGCCGTGGGTCGGTTAAATCAAATTAGTGTGTTATTCAACGGATTGACTGGCCCTGTCGCGGCGCAACAGGGCGTAGACAGGCTACTGGCGGAAGAGATCGGCGCGCGTGAAGGGTTTCTCCAGCCCCGCCAGATCGGCGGAAAAGCGCTCGAGGAACTGTTGGGTCGTGGCCAGGCGTCCGTGGCCCAGCAGCAGCAGCGGCACTAAAAAAGCGGCGCCAATCTGCGGCCAGCTAAAGCCCTTCAGGGCGGTGCGGCGCTGGCTAAGCAGAAACGCCGAGCTGAGAGTAAAGCCCAGCAGGAGGCCGGTTGCCACTTCGCTGGCGGAGTGCGCGTGGATCACCAGGCGTGAGAAGCCCACCATCAGCGGAATCAGATAGCCGACGCCGATGGCGAGCAGCCGCAGCGGGGTCGGCCAGCGGCCGGAGACCAGCCACAGCATCACCGGCCAGAGCGTTGCCGACATCGCGCTGTGCCCGCTGAAGCCGGTAAAGTTAAAGCGGGCGCTGCCGATGCCGAAGCCGAGAAACAGAATCTTCGACAGGCTCACCAGCAGGCCAGCCAGGCCAAAGGCGAGCAGCCAGTACCAGACCGTGCGGCGGTTATCGCTCTTCCACGGCAGGATCAGGGCGATGATCACCGCAGTAGGGATCAGCAGCATGCTGTCGCCGAAATAGGTCAGTGTTCTCCAGTGCATAAGCTTCCTTTTTGTGGGCCGACAGTGATATTCCCGCGCCCTTTTCCGGGGCGGAACGCGCTTCCGTCGCCTGTTGCGCCAGCCGCATAAGTAAAAACAGATCTGTCAGTTAGTTTATCGGGTAATGGTTTCGGTTTGAAAAGGGGAAATTCTGAAATGCCTGGAGCGGCTTTTTCTGGCGTCAAAAGAATGAAATCCCTATACTTAGCGCCTACTAAACCCTCTCCATTCCGTCCTGCGTCAAAACGTCTAAACCGCGTACAGCGCAGGCTCCAGTATCAGGTCTTAAAAAAAGTATGAGTGACAAGTCTCATCAGTGCGTGATTGTGGGCATTGCCGGTGCCTCCGCATCCGGAAAAAGTTTAATCGCCAGCACGCTCTATCGTGAAATCCGCGATCAGGTCGGTGACGAGCATATCGGGGTTATTCCTGAAGATGCTTATTACAAGGATCAAAGTCACCTCACCATGGAAGAGAGGGTAAAAACCAACTACGACCACCCCAGCGCGATGGATCACGATCTGCTGCTGCAGCATCTGCAGGCGCTGAAAGCGGGCCAGGCGATCGATCTGCCGGTCTACAGCTACGTTGAGCATACCCGCACCCGCGACACTATTCACCTGAAGCCGAAAAAGGTGATTATTCTGGAGGGGATCCTGCTGCTGACCGACGCGCGCCTGCGCCAGGAGCTGAACTTCTCTATTTTCGTTGATACGCCGCTCGACATCTGCCTGATGCGCCGCATGAAGCGCGACGTGAACGAGCGCGGCCGCTCGATGGATTCGGTGATGAGCCAGTATCAGAAAACCGTGCGTCCGATGTTCCTGCAGTTTATCGAACCTTCGAAGCAGTACGCCGACATTATCGTGCCGCGCGGCGGGAAAAACCGTATCGCCATTGATATCCTCAAGTCGAGGATCAACCAGTTTTTTGAGTAGCCGCGTCGGGTCTGGCGCGCAGCAAGCCGCCTGTCACGCGAGTTTCAGGCAGTTCGCTACACTTATATCATGGAGACAGATGAATGAGATTATGTGACCGCGATATTGAAGCCTGGCTGGATGACGGCAGGCTTGCCATCGATCCGCGTCCCCCGGTCGAGCGCATCAACGGTGCCACCGTCGATGTCCGTCTGGGCAATCAGTTCCGCACGTTCCGGGGCCACACCGCCGCCTTTATTGATTTAAGCGGCCCGAAAGATGAAGTCAGCGCTGCGCTGGATCGCGTAATGAGCGATGAGATTGTGCTGCCGGAAGGCGAAGCCTTTTTCCTGCATCCCGGCGAACTGGCGCTGGCGGTAACCTTCGAGTCGGTCACTATTCCAGACGATCTGGTGGGCTGGCTGGACGGCCGCTCCTCGCTGGCGCGTCTCGGGCTGATGGTGCACGTTACCGCACACCGTATCGATCCCGGCTGGCAGGGCCGTATCGTGCTGGAGTTCTATAATTCCGGTAAGCTGCCGCTGGCGCTGCGTCCAGGCATGCTGATCGGCGCGCTAAGCTTTGAGCCCCTTTCCGGGCCGGCGGCGCGGCCTTACAACCGTCGCGAAGACGCTAAATATCGCGGACAGCAGGGCGCTGTCGCCAGTCGTATCGACAAAGATTAAACCGCGAGCATGGGGATGTGATGAAAAGAGTGATAACCACGCTGGCCATTTTACTGGTGGTCATCGTTGCAGGCATGACCGCGCTGGTGCTGCTGGTCAATCCAAACGATTTTCGATCCTACATGGTGAAGCAGGTCGAGCAACGCAGTGGTTATCGGCTGGAGGTGAGCGGCGATCTGCGCTGGCACGTCTGGCCTAAGCTCAGCATTCTGGCCGGTCGCATGAGCCTGACCGCTCCCGGCGCCGCGCAGCCGCTGGTCACGGCGGAAAATATGCGTCTTGACGTTAATCTCTGGCCGCTGCTGTCGCACCAGCTCAGCGTCAGCCAGGTGATGTTAAGCAACGCGGTGGTGCGCGCCACGCCGGAAAGCGCGCCGCAGCAGCCGCAAAACGCGCCGGTGGCCCCCGGCCGCAGCGAAGCCGCCGCGCCAGCCAGCGGCTGGTCGTTCGATATTGGCCAGCTGCGCGTCGCCAACAGTTTGCTGATCTGGCGCCAGCCGGGCGGCGACGAGTACAACTTCCGCAACCTTAATATCAACCTTAATCAGGACGCCCGCCATCTGGCGAGCATCGAACTCAGCACCAGCCTGACGCGCAATCAGCGCAACGCCGTGCTGTCGCTGAAGGGCCAGCTCGACGCGTCGCAGTATCCCCACCGCCTGAGCGGCCAAATCGACGAACTCAACTATGCGCTGAGCGGCGCCGATATTCCGCCGCAGGGCATTAAGGGCACGCTGAGCGCGCAGGGCAGCTGGCGCGCCGAGACGCAGCAGTTTGCGCTGACGCAGATGCAGCTGAGCGCCAACGACAGCGCGCTGTCGGGCGAGGCGAGCGGTTCGCTGGCGTCGCCGCAGCAGCTGGCGCTTCAGCTGCACGCCACGCAGCTTAACTTCGATAACCTGATGGCAAACGCGCCGCAGGCGGGCGACGGCGCGGCGCAGCACGCCACGGTGGCGCGCGCGCCGGTCATTGCGACGCCGCGCGAGCAGAATAATCTCGATTCGCCCCTTAACGCGATGAATCTGGCGGTGAACCTGAAAGCGGACAGCGCGGTGTGGCGTGGACTGACGCTGCAGGACTTTGCGCTGGATGTCACTAACCAGCAGGGGCTGATCGCGCTGCGCACGCTGCGCGGCAGGCTGGGGGAGGGGGATTTCTCCGCGCCGGGCACGATTGATATTCGCCAGGCGGAAACCCGCGTCGCGCTGCAGCCGGTACTGAATAAGGTTGCGATCCAGCCGCTGCTCGCCGCCTTCGATCTGCCACAGACCGTGCAGGGGGCGCTCTCCCTTAACGGCGAGCTGAGCGGCGAAGGGCTGTCGCTGGAGGCGGCCAAACGCCGCTGGCGCGGCGACGCGCAGCTCAGCGCCAGCGATGTTAAGCTGGCGCAGCTCAACCTGCAGCAGATGGTGCGCCGCGCGGTGGCGCGCGCCAGCGATCGGGTCAGCAGCGACGAGAGCAGCGAGCAGGGCATTCGCCAGCTCGACGGCAGGCTGGCGCTGAATAATGGCGTGCTGCGCCTGACGGATCTCAAAGGCGAGGGCGATCGGCTCAGGCTGCAGGGCGGCGGCGAGGTGAATATGCCGACGCAGCAGTTGGATATGACGTTCGGCCTCACGCTCACCGGCTGGAAAGGCGACGACAGGCTGGTTGCACTGCTGTCGCAGCAGGCAGTGCCGCTGCGCATCTATGGCGGCTGGAATAACGTGCAGTATTCGCTGCCGGTGGATCAGCTGCTGCGCCAGCAGCTGCAGAGCGAGGCGAAGTCGCGCCTCAATCAGTGGCTGGACCGCCAGCCGAAAAACAGCGACAGCGACAGCCTGCGCAAGCTGCTGCGACCCTGAGTCACACCTCGTAATCGGGATCCTGCGGCTGCTGCAGGATCTCCACCTTCTGCACGCGATGATTCTCCACCTGCAGCGTGCGCAGCAGATAGCTGCCGACCTGCAGGGTTTCCCCCTCTTCAGGAATATGCTGCAGGCTATCCATCAGCAGGCCCGCCAGCGTGTGGTAGCTGCGTCGCTCATCCAGCGGCAGCCTGACGTAGAGCGCTAAATCCTCAAGCGGAATATTGCCGTTGACGATCCAGCGGCCTTCGCCCTGCGCCTGCACATCGTAGCGGGCATCAATCTCTTCCCCCTCAAGGGGTAAGTTGCCGGCGATGGTTTCCATCAGATCGCTCAGCGTTACCACCCCCTCGACCGAGCCGAATTCATCTACCACAAAGGCAAAATGGGTGCGCGCCTGGCGGAACTGCTCCAGCGCCTGCAGCAGCGTCAGCCGCTCGGGAAACACCAGCGGCTGACGCACCAGCGCGCGCAAATCGAGCGACTGGTGATGCAGCGACTGATGCAGCAGGTCGATGGCGTGCACCACGCCCAGCAGTTCATTGCTCTGATCGGTGATGAGCAGGCGCGTATGCTGGTTGCGGTCAAGGCGCGCCATAATTTCCGCCGGGTCGTCGTCCAGATTGATATGTTCGATATCGTGACGCGAGGTCATGATGCTGTTGACGTGGCGCTGGGCGAAGTTGAGCACCCGCGCGATCATCACCCGCTCCTGGCGGTTAAACAGCGCCTGCCGGTCGCTGTCGGCGAGCATCATCGCGCTCTGCGGATCCAGCTCGGCATGTTCCGCTTCGCCGCGCAGCAGCCGCAGCACCGTCTCTGCGGTGCGCTGGCGCAGCGGACGCCCGGCCGACAGCGCGCGGCGCCGGTTGCGCTGCGCCAGCTGGTTGAACGCCTCAATAACGATAGAGAAGCCAATCGCCGCATAGAGATAGCCTTTGGGGATCACAAAGCCGAGCCCTTCCGCCACCAGGCTGAAGCCAATCATCAGCAAGAAGCTGAGGCAGAGAATAACGATAGTGGGATGGCGGTTGACGAAGCGCGTCAGCGGCTTGCTGGCCAGCAGCATCAGCAAAATGGCGATGGTAACCGCCGTCATCATCACCGGCAGCTCACTGACCATGCCGACGGCGGTGATCACCGCGTCCAGCGAGAAAATAGCGTCCAGCACCACGATTTGCGCCACGACTGGCCAGAATTTAGCGCCGCGCTTTTGCTGATTATCCGCGTGATCCTCACCCTCCAGCCGACTATTCAGCTCGGTGGTGGCCTTAAACAGCAGGAAGAGTCCGCCGAGCAGCAGCAGCAAATCGCGTGCGCTAAAGGGGTGGCCCCGCAGCGTAAACAGCGGCTGCGTCAGCGTGACCAGCCAGGAAAGGGAGGCCAGCAGCAGCAGGCGACAGAGTAACGCCAGCAGTAAACCGATAACGCGCGCCCGATCGCGATCTTTGCCGGGCAGCTTTTCCACCAGAATGGCGATAAATACCAGGTTGTCTATCCCCAGCACCAGTTCAAGAACGATTAGCGTAATTAACCCCGCCCATAGCGAGGGATCCGCAAACACCTCCAACATGCCTTAGCCGCCTGAATATATCGAAGTCAGTAAAATCTGAGGATAGTGGAGCAGGGGGCAGGGCACAACAGGGGAGGGCGACCGGGGTGCCGTGCCTTATCAGGGAATAATGAGAGGGTAGTGCCAGGTTTGTTTCACCATTTTGTCAGGATCAGGTAAATGCGAAGATGGCGGCGCGATGAATAACTGATGAATTGATTAAGACGAGAGGGCGGCATCTGAAGAATTTATTAGCGTCGCGAATATGGCATTAATCTGATTTTTGCGCAGGGTATTGCACTTTCATTTTTACCGGTTGGCGGGCCTCAATACTAATGGCTGGTAGTCTTTTTCCTAAAATAGTCAGGGGACAGCGGGGCCTACTTGTAAAGAAGCCAGTAATAACTAGTATAGCAACGTGCTGTTAAAAGTCTGCGCTTATGTTGATATTCGCCCACTGATTTGGCACCTAATGTTGTGAATTGTGATCTGCCCCGTGGGTATGCATCAGGCAACCGGTCCGGGAATAGCAGGCCGGAAACAGGATATCAAAAGCGGTATTGGCAGCGACAGCCAAGGGCGGTAGCGTGCCTGAAACGCCTTTTACGTTTAGAAAATAATCAGTGCGTCACCACAGGTAAGTCAGAGTAATCTGTTGGTATTCATCACGATTTTCCTGTTTTTTACTAAGGAAACGGGTGTAGACGTACCCTGGAACTCCCCTCAGTTACGCATATGTCGACGAGAGACTGGTTCGCTCAATTATTACACAGCTCAGGGCGTCACGGGTTAAAGGAAATAAAATAAAGAGTTAAATATGCGCGATACTGAAATTACGTTTAAAAGTCTTTTCACTAAATTGTTGTTGGCAGGTTCGGATTTAATTTGTTTTAACGCAGCATTATTCATCGCGCTGGCGTTAATTAATATGATGTCTGATTCACCGCTGGCAGATATTTCTGAAAAAGATCTGAATTTGAAAATAGCTACGCATATTCTCCTGTCGGTAATTTGCGTCGGATGGTTCTGGGTCAGGCTGCGTCACTTTACCTACCGCAAACCATTCTGGTTCGAGCTGAAAGAAGTTTTTCGTACCATTCTTATTTTTTCTATTATCGACCTGTCGATTACCGCGCTGTCACAGTGGCAAATGTCGCGCTTCGTCTGGTTGCTGACCTGGGTGCTGGCGCTGGTGTTGATTCCGCTGTCGCGCGCGGTGGTCAAACATATGCTTAATCACTATGGCCTGTGGAAAAAGCAGACCATTATTATCGGCAGCAGCAAGAACGCGCAGGAAGCCTGGCAGGCGCTGCAGAGCGAAGAGGTGATGGGCTTCGACGTTATCGCCTTTTACGACGTCGACGGCAGCTGCCCGCAGGCGAGCATCTCCGGCGTGCCGGTGCTGCGCGAAGAGGCCGAACTCTGGAACCTGACCCACAGCGAAACGCAGTTTATCGTGGCGGTCGAGTTTGAGCAGAGCCAGTATCGCGACGTATGGCTGAAGAACCTGGCGATGCACAACTGCCGCTCGGTCTCTGTTATCCCGACGCTGCGCGGCGTGCCGCTCTACGGCACCGACATGGCCTACATCTTCAGCCATGAAGTGATGATCCTGCGCGTGAATAACAACCTGGCGAAGCGCACCTCGCGCTTCCTGAAGCGGGCATTCGATATCGTCGGCGCGCTGTCGATTATTATCATGCTGCTGCCTGCGCTGCTGGTGCTCGGCTTTCTGGTCGGCCGCGACGGTGGACCGCCGATTTACGGACATGAACGCGTCGGCATGAACGGCCGCAAGTTCAAATGCCTGAAGTTCCGCTCGATGGTGATCAACTCCAAAGAGGTGCTGGAAGAGGTGCTGCGCACCGACCCCGTGGCGCGCGCCGAGTGGGATAAAGATTTCAAACTGAAAAACGATCCACGCATCACTAAGGTCGGCCACTTCATCCGCAAAACCAGTCTGGATGAACTGCCGCAGCTGTGGAACGTTGTGCGCGGCGACATGAGCCTCGTCGGTCCGCGCCCGGTGATTGAAGATGAACTTTGCCGTTATGCCGGGGATGTCGACTACTATCTGATGGCGAAGCCAGGCATGACGGGATTGTGGCAGGTCAGCGGTCGTAACGACGTTGATTACGAAACGCGTGTCTATTTCGATTCGTGGTACGTAAAAAACTGGTCGCTGTGGAACGATATCGCCATTTTGTTCAAAACGGTTGGTGTCGTACTGAAGCGCGATGGGGCGTATTGATAGCAGGCGAGTGCGGGGAGTGAAGCTCAGACGCTCCCTGATTTCAAGCGCCGCTGCTGGCAACGTCATTGGCGATAGCCGCCATTATCGTGGCTGAAGGAAGCCGTTAACGGGTGGAACGCAACGCATGCGTTTGCTTATTCATCTGTTAACGGTAGCAACAAAAAAGAGTTAGGGAGCAAGTGATAATGACAGGCATTTTCAGTGCTTAGGCTGGCGAGTTTATTTTTTTTCAGCGCTTACACAGCGGCGTTTTCGCCTCTATCAATCAATAACTGATAGCGAAGATCTAAATGATTACAATCAAAACGAAATTGATACCCATGCTGGTATCCGCCACATTTCTCTCAGGGTGTACGGTTGTTCCAGGCCAGCACCTTTCCACTAGCGGAAAAGATGTCGTTGAGCAGCAGGACAGCAACTATGACATCGATAAGTATGTCAATGTCTTCCCGTTAACGCCGCGCCTGGTTGAGCAGATGCGTCCCAAGCCGCTGGTGGCGCAAGCTAACCCAGGGCTGCAGAACGAAATTCAGAACTATGAATACCGCATCGGCATCGGCGACGTGATTAACGTAACCGTATGGGATCACCCGGAGCTGACGACGCCGGCTGGCCAGTACCGCAGCGCCAGCGACACCGGCAACTGGGTACACTCTGACGGCACCATCTTCTACCCCTATATCGGCAAAGTCCGCGTCGTTGGCCGCACGGTCACCGAAGTGCGCGGTGAGATTGCGCGTCGCCTGGCGCAGTATATCGAGAGCCCGCAGGTTGACGTCAGCATCGCCTCCTTTAAGTCGCAGAAAACCTACGTGACCGGCGCGGTGACCACCTCAGGTCAGCAGCCGATCACCAACGTGCCGCTGACGGTGCTGGACGCCATCAACGCCGCGGGCGGTCTGGCGGCAGACGCCGACTGGCGCAACGTGGTGCTGACGCACAACGGCACCGAGCAGCGCATCTCGCTGCAGGCGCTGATGCAGAACGGCGACCTGAGCCAGAACCACCTGCTCTACCCGGGCGACATCCTTTACGTGCCGCGCAACGACGACCTGAAAGTTTTCGTTATGGGCGAAGTCCGTCAGCAGTCGACGCTGAAAATGGACCGCAGCGGCATGACGCTGGCGGAAGCGCTGGGCAACGCGCAGGGCATGGATCAGACTGCCGCTGACGCCACCGGCGTGTTCGTTATCCGTCCGATTCGCGGCACCAACCGCACCAAGATCGCCAACATCTATCAGCTGAACACCAAAGATGCGGCGGCGATGGTCATGGGTACCGAATTCCAACTTGAACCTTACGATATCGTGTATGTCACCTCGACGCCGCTGACGCGTTGGAACCGCGTGATTTCGCAGCTGCTGCCGACCATCGCCGGCATCAACGATGCGAGCGAGGCGGCGCTGCGTTTCCGCAACTGGTCGAACTAGGTTAAGCCATGATTACCTCCGTGTTAGTGGTCTGCGTCGGCAACATCTGCCGCTCTCCTACCGGAGAGCGCTTACTGAAGCGCGCGCTGCCGGAAAAGCGCATCGCCTCGGCGGGGCTTGGCGCCCTCAAGGGCTATCCGGCGGACCAAACCGCCAGCGAGGTGGCTGCACGCCATGGCCTCTCGCTGGAGGGGCATCACGCGCAGCAGCTCACTGCCAGTATGTGCCGCGATTTCGACCTGATTCTGGTGATGGAAAAACGTCATATCGAACAGGTCAATCGCATCGATCCAGCCGCGCGCGGAAAAACCATGCTGCTTGGGCACTGGCTCAACCAACAGGAAATCGCGGATCCGTATAGAAAAAGTCGTGAGGCCTTTGAAGAGGTTTACGGGTTACTGGAAAACGCTACCCAGAAATGGGTCAACGTATTAAGCCGATAGTTGGGATTATCCATGAATATTAAAAATAAGGTTATGACCGCGCCAAGAGAGGAGTCCACAGGATTCGATCTTGGCCACCTTTTGGGACAGCTGATCGATCATCGCTGGATCATTGTCGCCGTAACCGCCTTCTTTATGCTGGTGGGAACGCTCTACACACTTTTTGCAACGCCGATTTACAGCGCTGACGCCATGGTGCAGGTCGAGCAGAAGAACAGCAGCACCGTGCTCTCCGATCTGCAAAGCATCATTCCAGCGACGCCGGAATCGGACACCGAGATTCAGATCCTGGAATCGCGCATGGTGATCGGCAAGACCGTGAGCGATCTCGGTCTGGACACCGTGGTGGAGCAGAAATACTTCCCGATCATCGGTAAAGGTCTGTCGCGCCTGATGGGCAATAAACCGGCGCAGATCGCTATCTCGCGTCTGGAGATCCCGCGCACCGTCGACAAGCGCAGCGTTGAGCTGGAAGTGAACAGCCCGACAACCTATACCGTGACCAAAGATGGCGACGAGCTGTTTAAAGGCCAGGTGGGTCGTCTGGAGCAGCATGGCGAAATCACTATGCTGGTCAGCGGCATCCAGGCGGAAGAGGGCACCAGCTTCACCGTCACCAAGCTGAACGAGCTGCAGGCGATCAACTCCGTGCTGGCGAACCTGACCGTTGCTGACAAGGGCAAAGACACCGGCGTGCTGGGTCTGCAGTATGTCGGCGAAGATCCGGAGCGCATCAGCCAGGTGCTGAACCAGATCGTCAACAACTATCTGCTGCAAAACGTCGAGCGCAAATCTGAGCAGGCTGAGAAGAGCCTCGAGTTTCTGCGCAACCAGCTGCCGCAGGTGCGCGCCAAGCTGGACGATGCTGAGAACAAGCTGAACACCTTCCGTCGTCAGAACGAATCGGTGGATATGTCGCTGGAAGCGAAATCAGCGCTCGACTCCTCCGTCAGCGTGCAGAGCCAGCTCAACGAGCTGACCTTCCGCGAAGCTGAAGTGTCGCAGCTGTTCACCAAAGACCACCCGACCTACCGCGCGCTGCTGGAAAAACGCAAAACGCTGGAAGGCGAGCAGGCGCAGCTGAACAAGAAAATCTCCCAGATGCCGCAGACGCAGCAAGAGATCCTGCGCCTGACGCGTGACGTGCAGGCGGGTCAGGAGATCTACATGCAGCTGCTGAACCGTCAGCAGGAGCTGGGCATCAGTAAAGCCAGCACCGTCGGCGACGTACGCATCATCGACAACGCCGAAACGGCTAACGCGCCGGTCGCGCCGAAGAAAGCGCTGATTATTGTCGCCAGCCTGCTGTTTGGTCTGGTTGTCTCTGTGGGTCTGGTACTGCTGAAGGCGCTGCTGCATCACGGCATCGAGAACCCGGAACAGCTGGAAGAGCTGGGTATGAACGTCTATGCGAGCGTGCCGCTCTCTGAATGGCAGCGTAAGAAAGACACCGAAGCGCTGGCGCGTCGCGGTCATAAAGTGAAGACCGATCCGCACGAAACGCTGCTGGCGCTGGGCAACCCGACCGACCTCTCTATCGAAGCGATCCGTAGCCTGCGTACCAGCCTGCACTTCGCGATGATGGAAGCGAAGAACAACATCCTGATGATCACCGGCGCGAGCCCAGGCATTGGTAAAACCTTTATCTGTGCCAACCTGGCGACGCTGGTGGCGAAAGCGGGTCAGCGCGTGCTGTTTATCGACGGTGATATGCGTCGCGGCTATACCCACGACCTGATCGGTGCGGAGAACAAGTCTGGTCTCTCTAACGTGCTCTCCGGCAAAACCGAGTTTACCCCGGCGATGATCCAGCGCGGCGCATACGGCTTCGACTTCCTGCCGCGCGGCCAGGTGCCGCCGAACCCGTCGGAGCTGCTGATGCACCGCCGCATGGGCGAGCTGCTGGATTGGGCGAGCAAGAACTACGACCTGGTGCTGATCGATACGCCGCCGATTCTGGCCGTCACCGACGCCTCGATTATCGGCAAGCTGGCGGGCACCTCGCTGATGGTGGCGCGCTTTGAGACCAACACCACCAAAGAGATCGACGTCAGCTTCAAGCGCTTCGCGCAGAACGGTATCGAGATCAAAGGCGTGATTCTGAACGCCGTGGTGCGTAAAGCCGCCAACGCCTACGGGTATGGCTACGACTATTACGACTACGAATATGGCAAGCCGACCAAAAGCTAAACTTTGACGATTAACGGGGCGGCGAGACCGCCCCTTTTTATCGTCTCTTAAAGACGACACGCAACGATGTACACAGGTGATTCTGTGTTTCGCGCCAGACGCCACGCATAACACGCATAACCGGGCGGGCGCCCATAACAGAATGGTTCAGCAACAGGCAGGCGCCTTGAGGCGCGGCTTTACGCAGAAGGCGTAAACGCCTGTCGAGCTGGCAACGTGTGGAATTAAGGAATCACACCATGGCTCCATATTGGTATATATCAGGGTTTCTGCTGCTGATTTCGATCGTAGAAATCCTGCTGAAAAAAGACGAACGCACCACGCACATCCTGACTTATCTGCTTTGCATCGCCGCTGCGACGCTGGTGGTGTTTGGCGGTATCCGCGGCCTCGGCACCGGCATGGATGATTATCAGTACCGCAGCTTTTTCGCCGACTTTATCAACCGCATTCAGGTTAACGGCTTCGCCAACACAGTGGCCTTTTTCCGCTATGAACCGCTGATTTTTGGCCTGGCCTGGCTCACCAGCCTGGTGTCACACAACGCCGACGTTTTCCTGTTTATCTTCTGCCTGCTGGCGGTAGCGGTTAACGCCGTCTTCTTTAAAAAGATGTCGCCTTATCCCATTCTGGCGCTGGCGCTCTATTCGGCGCATATCTTTATTAACAAAGATATGAACCAGATCCGCTTCGGCCTCAGTTCGGCGCTGTTTCTCGGCGTGATCTGGTATATCTATCTGAAGCGTTACTGGATGGCGCTCGCCTTTACCCTGCTGTCGTTTTTCAGCCACAACACCGCGGTAATGGTGGTGACCATTGTGCCGTTCCTGTTTATCCGCGACTCGCGCTGGTGGCCGGTGGCGATTATCCTGCTGAGTATCCCCGCCTCAAAAGTTGGCGGCACCAGCTTTATCTCGCTGATTTCGGCACACCTGGGATCGCTGGGGGAGAGGGCGGAAGGCTACAGCAACGAAACCTCCAATACCGGTGAAGGCAGTATCTTCTCGGTATCGAACCTGAAAAACATCATGCTGGTGTTTATCTTCGTCTACTTCCTGCTGAGTAACGAGATTAAAAAGTATAACTACCAGCAGTATCGCCTTAACTACCTGCTGGTGCTGACCTTCGCCATCGGCGGCGGCATCCGCATCTTCTTCTATAACTATTCGTCGGGCGCGCGCCTCTCCAACTACCTGTTGCAGGTCGAGCCGATTATTTTAGCCTCGCTGGTCTATCAGGTGCGTCCGATACTCAAGCCGGCAATGTTCGCGATGTTCGCTTTCTTCCTTGTCTACTACCTCTACTACAACACGATTTCTCTGAAGCAGGCCGTTGTCGGCTATGAAGTGGCTCAGGGATTCAGGCTGTTCCATTAACCGGGGAGGTAACATGACTAAATCACTTATTGCCGCAGCGATCCTTTCACTCTCCTGCTTCGCGCAGGCCGCCGATCGCGGCGCATTTATTATCGACGCCTACGGCGACTCCACCACGGCGGGCGTCACCTCCTCTGGCGGAAAAAATATTATCGCGCCAGGCAACGAGATGGCTTATCTGCAGCAAATGCTGCAGAGCAAATATGGCAGCGCTATTGAGGTGAAAAACCACGGCGTGCCCGGGGCGCAGGCGGCGGAGCTGCTCTACAAGAAGGGCACCGACGATACCAGCCCCTGGCGCGAGCGCATGGCGAACTCCAGCGCGCAGCTGATCCTGCTTAACTACGCCATTAACGATGCACGTCACTACTTTTTTAAAGACAAGAACGCCCATCTGGAAAGCCCGGAAGAGTACGGCCGCATTATGACCGCACTGGTGAAAGAGGCGAAGGCGCACAACAAGCTGGTGGTGCTGCAGGAGCCTAACCCTATCTGCGGCAAAGTCGAGCGCTGGAATGTCTGGCCCTACGTCTATCAGCTTAACGCGGTCGCGAAGGCGGAAGGCGTGCCGGTGGTGAAGCAGTGGTCGGCCATTAAGGCGCAGCGCGACTGGCAGAGCGGCATGTCAGCGGATTGCATTCATCCCTCCGAATCGCTTTATAAGCTAAAAGCGCAGCAGACCTTCGACGTCATCAGCGCCAGCTTCGGCAAACAGCTGGCGCAGCCGGGTAGCTAAATTCAACTTCCCTCTGGGCTTCAGGAGTTGTCATGTATGTATTAATCATGGTGGTGTCGTTCTGTCTGGCGCTGCTTATTCTGCGCGCGACCGGCTTCCATAAAGATGTCTATAACGGCAGCGGCATTAAAAGCATCTCCGGGCTGCGCGCGCTGCTGGCCAGCATCGTCGCCTTTTCCCATCTGGTGCACTATCTCTATTCGCTGGACGGCAACTGGATCTTCGATAAGGACTACTTTGTCTGGTTCTCCGAAGGCAACTTTTTCGTCAACGCCGGCAAGTTCGGCGTGCTGCTGTTCTTTATGATCTCGGCGTTTCTGTTCTATCGCTGGCTGGACAACGACGGCATGCCGGCGAGCCAGCTCACCTGGAAGCTGCTGAAGTCGCGCGTGCGCCGTATCGTGCCGATGTTCTGGTTCTCCGGGCTGGTGATCATTCTGGTCGGTCTGGTGCAGGGCGATTTGCAGATCGACGCGCACAGCATTACCGACGCCGTGCTCTGGCTGCTGTTCGTCGGCAGCTATCATATGGGTGATTTTCTCACCGCTGACGTTAACGCTGGCGTGGAGTGGACGCTGCGTCTTGAGTGGCTGCTCTATCTCTCTATTCCGCTGATTTTCGTGGTGAACCGTGCCACCCGCGGCAAATATAAAACCCTGCTGATCCTTGGCTCTATCGGCGCAATTTTCTGCGTCGCCGTGGCGCTGCGCCTGTGGGGCAAAACCTATACCGACCCGCGTCCGGTGCTGGGCTTTGCCATGGGCTACTTCGCCTATACCTGGCGCGACCGGTTGGTGGGCTTTAGAGAGTCGCGCGTTGCTGGCGTGGCCTGCATCCTGCTGGCGATTTTCGCGCTCGCCTTCACCAGCAACGCCTTCTGGTATCTGGTGTTCCTCTGCTGCCTGACGGCGATCTTCTTCGTGGTAAGCAGCGGCAATAACCTGCTGGGGATGCTGGAGAACAAAACCCTGATGTCGATCGGCGAGGTGAGCTACAGCCTCTATCTGATCCACGGCGTGGTGCTCTACTTCATCAAGCAGATCCCGCAGAGCATGGTGCCGCACAATATGGTGGCTTACACCCTGATCTCCACGCTGTTCTTCGTGCTCTCGTTCTACGTGGCGAAGTTGACCTATCTCTATGTTGAAAAGCCGTTTATCGGCAGCAGCAACAAGAAGAAGGTGGCGGCCGAGGTGGCGCCGACAAAGCAGGATAGCTCCGGTAACCCTTACTGATTGACGGGACTGCGTCCGGCGCCGCGCGGCACGCAGTCCGTTTTTTTATCGATTTCAGCCCTGTTTTTAAGAGGTACTGGCATGAAGGACATTCGTTTCTCCATTGTAATCCCCGCGTATAACGCGTCGCAGTCGATCGTCGCGACGCTGGATTGCGTCAAGGCGCAGAGCTACCGCAATTTCGAAGTGATTATCGTTGACGACAAATCCGCTGATGCGGCGGCCCTGGCGGAGGTAGTCAACAGCGAGCGCTATCAGGAGCTGGGCATTAACCTGGTGCTCTCCGAGGTGAAACTGAACGGCGCAGGCGCGCGCAACAAAGGGATTGAGCTGGCGACAGGGGACTACATCAGCTTTCTCGACGCCGACGATGAGTGGCACGCCGATAAGCTGCTTGAGACCAGCCGCAAAATCGAGCAGCTGGAAGCGCAGGGCAAAAGCAAATTTGTGATCTACAGCCAGGTGAACATCTATCAGGACGGCAGCTTCCTGAAGGTGATGCCGATGCAGTCGCCGGGCAAGAACGAAACCGTGGCGGAATATCTTTTCGGCTGTTACGGCTTTATCCAGACCAGCACCATCGTGCTGAAGCGCGAGGACGCCTTGCGCATCCAGTTTGATACGCGCTACATCCGCCATCAGGATTACGACTTCTGCATTCGCGCCGATCGCCTCGGCTATGAGTTTGTGATGATCGCGCGCCCGCTCGCCACCTACCATCTGGTCACGAAATTTGGATCCAAACATAAAGGCGAATCGGTGAAATATTCGCTTTTCTGGCTGGATGCCATGAAGCCGCACCTGACCGCGCGCGATATCGACACCTACAAGGCGTTTAAGCTGCCGCTGCGCTACAAAATGGACGGCAAATCGCTGATGGCGAGCCTGACCTTTGCGCGCTACTTCTTTCTCACCAACAAAGATAACCAGGCCTACTTCCTTAACCGCGTGAAAGACAAGTTAAGGGCGCGGCTGGGCGGTGAGAAAGCGGTTTCCTGACTTCTTCTTGCTCCCCAGTGCGGGAGCGTTTTCCCGGAAAGACACTTTTTTATTCAGGTATGAATATGACGAATCATGTTGGCACCGTAGGCATTGTGATGCCGATGTATAACGCTCGCCAGACGGTTTTACGCGCCGTGCAGTCGGTAATGAACCAGACCTGGCCGGACTGGCACCTTTACCTGATCAACGACAAATCTACCGATGATTCGCTGGCGCTGGTGCGCGAGCACTGTAACGATCCGCGTATTACCATCCTCGACAACGAGGTGAACCTCGGCGCGGCAGAGACCCGCAACGTCGGGCTGCGCGCGGCGAAAGAGGAGATCATCGCCTTTCTCGACAGCGATGACGAATGGCACGTCGATAAGCTGGCGCAGCAGGCGGCCGCTATCGCCGCCGGCGACGATTTTGTCATCACCGAATATCACTACAAAACCAAAAACGCCGATCACGACATTACCTACAGCAAACCCTATCTGCAGCAGGAAAACTTCGTGAAGAAGCAGTATCGCGTCTGCTTCTCCTCGGTCTGCTTCCGCCGCCCGCCGCAGGGCATTTTCTTCCAGCGTAAAGGGCACGAAGATTTCCTGTTCCTCTACGAACTTTTCACCCGCTATAAACAGGCGCGCGTGATCCAGAGCATCCTCGTCAACTACTACGAATTAGGCGATTCCCTTTCGCGCAACAAGAATAAAGCGGCGAAATGGCACCTGGAATTATTAAGAATTATCTATAAAAACAATCCTTTAAAAATCTATTACTATTACGGCTGGTATATGGTGAACGGCGTGCTGTTTACCCTCAAGCATCGATAACAGGATTGTCTTTTTACTCTTTTGAGGTGGGTAGCGTTAAATGAAAAAAATCGTCCTGGTGATCAAAGATGCCTATTCGTACGCCGGCACTGAGAACATCTGTAACTTTATGTCCGAGTGTCTGGGCGAAACGCATGACGTCACCATCTATTCGCTGGAAGGCAGCGGTAAAACCTTCTATCCCTTTGAGCACGTGAAAGAGATCGTCAGCTTCGAGGGGCACAGCAATCCGATCAAAAGCATCGTCAAACGCATTCACAGCGAAGAGGTCGATAGCGTATTTCTTATCAGCATGGGGCGCCTGAGCGTGATGTTCGCCTTCTGGAGCCTGCTCTCCGGCAAGAAGAAGCGCTTCAAGGCCTATGCCTGTGAACATATCGCCATCAACTCCTTCAGCAAGCCGATCAAACTCCTCAAGTACCTGCTGCTGCGCTACTACGATCGGGTCATCGTCCTGACCGACAAAGACCACCAGGTCTTTTCCCGCTGGCGCATTCCGAGCAAGCAAATTCCCAATCCGGTGGTCTACAAAGCCTTTGAGCGCACCTCGCGCAGCCGTCAGGCGCTGGCGGTGGGCCGTCTCGATCATCAGAAAGGATTCGATCTGCTGCTCGATATCTGGCGCGACTTCGCGCAGACCCATCCGGAATGGACGTTGGTCATCGCCGGCGACGGCGAACTGCGCCAGCAGCTGGAAGATCAGGCGGCGGCGCTCGGCATCAGCGGCCGCGTCAACTTTGTCGGCCGCGTCAGCAATATCAACGACTACTACCGCGACAGCGATATGGCGCTGATGACCTCGCGTTATGAAGGGCTGCCGCTGGTGCTGCTGGAAGCCAAATCCTGGTCGCTGCCGGTGGTGGCCTATGACTGCCCGACCGGCCCGCAGGAGATTATCAACCAGGGCGAAGATGGCTTCCTGGTGCCGATGAATGACAAAGCGACCTTCCTGGCGCGCATGGATCAGCTCGCCAGCGACGACGCGCTCTTCTACGCCATGAGTCAGAAAACAAAAATTACCGCGCTGAAATTTGACGGTAAGCAGATCAAGCAGAGCTGGCTGGCGCTGGTTTAACAGCGGCAAGGGACGGGCCCGATTGCAACGTGCCTCAGGGGACACTGTTATGGCCCATTGCGCGGCCCCATCGACTACGGGATTAGATGCATGAAAAGAAGAGAAGTCTTGCAGAGCGCAGCCTCCTCCATTGTTGCCGCACTCTCCGTCAGTGCGTTCTCCAGCCACGCCGCGAAAAACAGCGGCGTCACCCTGAAAACGGTCGATCCGGCGGCGGTGCCGAAAGGCGACGTGCCGATTCTGACCCCGGAGAACCTCTACGCCATGCCGCCGCAGTTCTGGCAGGGCTTCGAAGGAGAGCTCTGGATCGGCAAAGCGGGCAGCGACGCCAGCCAGGCCGGCAACCAGATCCCGGTTTTCCTGCGCGACGACAGCGGCAAGCTGGCGCAAATCACCCAGCCCATCGCGCTCAACAAAGGCAGCTTCGCCCGCTTCGTTCACGACAACGCCGCGCTGATCGCCGACCCGGCGCACTCCATGACGGTGAAAGACAAAGACGGCAATACGCTGTTTAACATTCCCGACGTCAGCCGTCCGGGGCAGGCGGCGTTCAGCCAGCGCCTGGCGCAGCCGGGCGGCTACCAGCTGATTGGCGAGATCGCCTCGGTTGAGGAGCTGCGCAAAACCCGTCCGCTGTTTGAAGGGGCGAAAATCAAGCTAAAAAGCTGGCATGAAGGGCTGGAAGTAGGCGGCGGCGAGTTCGTCGGCAGCTTCCAGAGCGTGAAAGATGACGGCGGCGTAAACTTTGCCGGCGAGGGCTTTTACTGGCGCCGCGTGGTAGACGACTTTAACCGCCTGTCGCTGTTCGACTTTGGCGCCATCGCCGACGGCAAAACCGACGCCGCACCCGCCATCAAGGCGATGTACCAGTGGTCGGAACAGGCGCAGCAGCCTATCTGCGTGCAGTTCCCTGCCGGCACCTTCTTTGTCTCCGCCTGCGATTTCGGCAGCGAAGGCCGCCGCTTTTTCCGCATCTCTGGCGCGATGGTTAACTTCGGCTACTTCCCGGCCACTACTATCATCTCCGACGGCCAGTCGGAGTTCGTCTTCGACGTCAACGCGCGCTGGGTGGAGATCTCTAACCTGATCTTCAACGGCAACAGCGACAAGCGGCCCAATAAACAGGGGCTGTTTCGCAACACCTGCGACGGCGGCCAGTTCTTCCGCGGCGCCTGCCTGCGTTTCAACGCGGTGGGCGGCACTGCGCTCAGCCTGCTGGATACGCTCGACTGCAAAATCGACCAGTGGTACGCCTCGCGCTGCACCGGCGACGTGATTAAAGCGGGCTGGTCAGGCCGTAAAGCGGGCGCCTGGGATCACAGCACCGCTATCGAGCTTTCTAACTTCAACGCGCAGAACTGCCGCGGCGGCATGGTGCTTAACCTGCCGCGCTGCAGCCAGTCGATTATTCATAATGGCTGGATCGAGCACTGCGACCATCCGGGCGATATCTCCAACGGCCAGTGGATCGTCGATGCGCTGAGCCTGGAAGATTGTAAAAATCCGCTGATTGCGCACAACTCGCGCCTCAATATGCGCCAGACCAATTTACAGTCCGGTAGCTGGATCGATAACTCCGATCAGGGCGAGCGCTGGCTTAACGTCTGGGAGATGGGATCGACGCGCGTGGAGTCTTACGGCGTCGCCATCGACGGCAGTCTGAAATACAACTACATCACCTCGCGCTGGCGGCTGGTGAACAACAGCGACCAGCAGACCTGGTTCGAGCTGGGCACGATCTATTCCCCTGATGTCGGCGACGCCTGGGAGATCGAAATCTTTGGTCAGTCGGAGTTCAGCAACGGCAGCACTAGCCAGCCGCTGATGAACCCGATCGCCGATCGTTCGACCGGCGGCCGCGCGGTAATCCACGTGCAGCGCAAGAAGAGCAAGGCGGAGGCGAGCTGGTCGGCGGAGGGGAGCAGCCCGGTGGTCGAGGTGCGCTACGTCGCCACCAGCGACAGCGAAGTGCGCCTCTTCGTTAAGCTGGCGGGCTGGACGCCGTCGGCGGTGGTGCTGATGAAGACCACCAGCAAAGACCGCTTCGCCACCGGCCGCTGCGCCCGCGTCAGCGCCAGCATGGAGAAGGCCACGCCGCCGTCCGGCAACGTGGCGGCGCCGCAGCGCTTCAGCCTGCATAACGGCAAGGCGGGCATCGGCGGCAACGAGCAGGGCGATCTGCTGCTGGCCTCGCGCGCGCTGCATGCCGATCAGGTCGACACCAGCAAGCCGAAAGGCTTTATCTCAATGGTGATTAATGGCGAACAGTGCGCCGTGCCCTATTTCGCCGTGAAGGGCTAATAACCTCTTACCGCGCGCAGGGAAGCGCGCGAGCAGCACCCTCTGGAGCGTTTTTTAGCTTGTCTTTTGGTTGTTTTTTAAACACAGAGTTTACTTTGCCCGTCAGGACAGGGCGGTTTGTTTATCCGACGCATCGCAGCAGTACCGGCCGGGTAAAAAATTAAAAGAATTTTTTCGGAGTTTTGGATGAAAATTTTATTGGTGGGTAACCACACGTGTGGGAATCGCGGGGATGGCGCGATTCTCCGCGGGCTGATCGATTCAATACATGCCGCCCGCAGTGACATAGAGATTGATGTGATCAGCCGTTATCCAACGAGCTCTGGGTATTTGCTCCAGCAGGACATTAAGCAGGACTCGCTGTTTCTGCACAACAGCAAAGGGGCGAAGGGCCTTATTGGCACGGTTAAGCGCAAGATTGCCAACCGGCTGATGCCGAACATTATGATGGCGCATCTCGGCAAAGGCGGCCCGTTTAAATCCTTCGCCGTACCGGCACATCTGCAGACCTTTGCCGACAGCCTGAAGCAGTATGACGCGATTATTCAGGTCGGCGGCTCCTTCTTCGTCGATCTCTACGGCGTGACGCAGTTCGACCATGCGCTCTGCGCCCTGATGGCGAAAAAGCCGATCTATCTGATCGGCCACTCGGTCGGCCCTTTTCAGAATCCGCGCGTTAACGCGCTGGCGAACTTTGTTTTTGACCGCGTCGACAGCCTGGTGCTACGCGAATCGGTCAGCCTCGATCTGATGAAAAAAGATGGCGTGACCACGCGCAAAGTCGCCCCCGGCGTCGACACCGCCTTTCTGGTGCGCGCGCGCAGCGTCGAACAGCCGAGCCATAACCTGCTGCACTGGCAGAAGATTATCAGCAGCCGCAAAACCATTGCTATCACCGTGCGCGAGCTGGCGCCGTTCGACAAGCGGCTGGGCGTAACGCAGCAGGAGTATGAGGCCGCCTTTGGCCGTGTCATCAACGCGATGATCGCCGAAGGCTATCAGGTGGTGGCGTTTTCAACCTGCACCGGCATCGACAGCTATGCCAAAGACGATCGTATGGTGGCGCTGACGCTGCGCGACAGCGTCGAGCGCCCGGAGAATTACCACGTCATTATGGATGAGTTCAACGACCTGGAGCTGGGCATTCTGCTGAGCCACTGCCATCTCACCATCGGCACGCGCCTGCACTCCGCCATTATCTCCATGAACTTCGGCACGCCGGCCGTGGCTATTAACTACGAACACAAGTCGATGGGCGTAATGAATCAGCTCGGTCTGCCGCAGATGGCGACCGACGTGAAGAGCCTGATGGACGGCTCGCTGATCGGCAAAGTTAACGAGGTGCTGGCGAATTACGACGCCATCAGGCAGCAGGTCAATACGGCGGTTGCGCATGAGCGCGAAGTCGGTAACCGGATCACAGAAGAGATCCTCAACGTATTGGGGTAATGCTATGAAACTGACTTTTTTCACCATGCGTTTCCCGGTCGCCTCTGAGACCTTCGTGCTGAACCAGGTGACCCATTTTATCGACGCCGGCTACGACGTAGAGATTATCTCTGTGTTCCCAGGCGATCTGGTGAACCGTCACGCGGCCTTCGACGAATATCAGCTGGCGGCGCGCACCCACTATCTGCTGCCGGAAGAGAAAGTCTCGAATATCGACAAGCTCAATCAGCGGCTGAAGCTGGTGCTGCCGAAAGTGGCCAAACCCGCGCTAATCCGCTCGCTGAACGTGCGCCGCTACGGCGCGCAGTCCAGCAAACTGCTGCTGCCCTCTATCGTGGCCAATACCCGCCAGCCCTATACCGCCGACGTGTTCCTTGTACACTTCGGCTATGCGGGCGCGCTGGCCAACAAGCTGCGCGAGCTGGGCGTGCTGGTGGGCAAACAGGCGACGGTGTTTCACGGCGCGGATATTTCTCGCCGCCATATCCTGGAAGAGCACAAGCAGGACTACGTCAATCTGTTCGAACAGAGCGAGCTGCTGCTGCCGATTAGCCATCTCTGGGAGCGCAAGCTGATCGAGATGGGCTGCCCGCCGGAGAAGATCCACGTCACCCGCATGGGTATCGAGCCGGAGAAGTTCAGCTTTGAGCCGCGCCAGGCGTTTCACTCGCCGCTGCGCATTGTTTCCGTGGCGCGTCTTACCGAGAAGAAGGGGCTCGACGTGGCGGTGAAGGCCAGCGAGATCCTGAAGCAGCGCGGCGGGCAGTTTGAGTTCACCATTATCGGCAACGGCGACCAGGATGAGATGATGCGCGAGCATATTGCCAACGCCGGCCTGGAAGATTGCGTCAGCATGCCGGGCTTTAAGCCGCAGGAGGCGATCCGCGCCGCCCTGAGCGAAGCGGATATTTTCCTGCTGCCGTCGAAAACCGCCGCCGATGGCGATATGGAGGGCATTCCGGTCGCGCTGATGGAGGCGATGGCGGTGGGGCTGCCGGTGGTGTCCACCTTCCACAGCGGCATTCCCGAGCTGATTGAGAACGGCGTCTCGGGCTGGCTGGTGCCGGAAGATGACGCCGAGGCGCTGGCCGATACGCTCTTCAGGCTGTCGCAGGGCGATATTGACGTCGCGCCGGTGGTTGCGGCGGCGCGGCATAAAGTTGAAACGGAATTTAACCAACATATCGCCTACGGCGAGCTGGCGAGGCTTCTGGAGCAGCTGGCGTGAGTGGTTTGAAAAAACAGGCGATTTGGCTGTTTGGTAGTACCTGTTTCGCCGCGCTGCTGCAGGTGCTGCAGCTTAGCGTGCTGGCGCGCAAGCTGGAAGCGCATGAGCTGGGGCTGCTGGCGATCATCAACGCCATTCTGGCGGTGGCGACCGTGCTGCAGGATATGGGGATGAGCAGCTATATCGTGCATCGGCAGCAGATCACCCGGCGCGAGCAGAGCACTATCTACTGGGTCAACGTCTCGCTGAGTCTGGCCACCGGCCTGATCCTGCTCGGCATCGCTTATCCCATCGCCTGGTTCTACCACCTGCCGGAGCTGGTGGGGCTGATTATGCTGACCAGCCTGAACTTCCTGGTGCTGGGGCATCTGTCTCAGTATCAGGCGCACTATATCAAGACCAAACGTATGGTGCTGCTGGCGAAAATCGAGATGGCCACTAAGCTGTTCGCTTTCGCCTGTACCGTAGCGATGCTCTACTTCACCTCGCTGACGGTGGCAGCGGCGATCCTTGGCCTGTTTATCAACGCCTTTACCCGCATCCTCTGTATGATCGCCTTTGGCGAGAAGTCCTGGCGGCCCGGGTGGGAGTTTGACAAAGCGACCTTTATCAGCGCGGTGCGCTACGGCATCTATCAGCTCGGCTCGCAGACTATCAACCAGCTGCGCACCCAGGCGGACGCGCTGATTGTTGGCAAGGTGATGGGCGCCGAGATGCTCGGCATCTACTCGCTGGCGAAAGAGCTGATCCTTCAGCCGCTGAAGCTGGTATCGCCGGTGATCAACCGCCTGGCGCTGCCGCGCTTCGCCGAGAAACAGCAGGATCCGGAGCAGCTGAAAAAGCTGTTCCTGAAGGGCACCTTTGTCATCATGCTGTTCAGCAGCGCCATGTATCTCGCCATCGGCATCCTCTCGCCGGTGATTGTGCGCGTGCTCTATGGCGCGTCGCACGAGCAGGTCTACCATCTGATCCCGCTGATGCTGCTGTTTGGCATGCTGCGACCGATGGGCGGGCTGACCGGCGCGATTTCCCAGGCCAACGGACGCACCAGCGTTGAGTTCTACTGGAATGTGGTCGCGAGTCTGGTGGTGCTGGCGGTGCTGGCGACCACCTTTATCTGGCCGAACGTGCTCTATGTGGCGCTGACGCTGTCGATCTCGCAGGTGCTGATCTCCGCCTTCGCTCACCCGTTCTTTATCAGGCCGGTGATTGGTATTCGCTTTATGCCCTATGCGCGACAGTGGGTGTCGGTATCGGCGTTATTTATCGCGGCGATCGGGCTGGTGAGCCATTTCAACCTGTTTATCATGCCGGAGTGGTTTGAAGGCTGGCTCTGATCAACGTCTCTTATCTCGGGCGGCCAGCGTGCCGCCCGACTCTTTTTTAGCCTGGCATTGACCCTGATTATGTAGCGTGCCCGGTACAGGTTTTAACACCTGGGTTAGCGCTTGTCTTTACTCACTTTATGGCGCTCCTGAACAGTGGGAAAAAGATGAATTTCTAAGGGATGACAGGCATTTAGTGTCGGATTTTCGGATAAAGATTATACTTGCAGTTCTGGCCGATCCTGCATAATCGACCGCACGTATTCACTTCATGAAATGGAAAAAATATGACCAAGCTTAAAGCAGTAATCCCGGTTGCGGGTCTCGGTATGCATATGCTCCCGGCGACGAAAGCAATTCCAAAAGAGATGCTGCCTGTCGTTGATAAGCCGATGATTCAATACATCATTGATGAGTGCGTTGCAGCAGGCATCAAAGAGATCGTGCTGGTCACCCATGCTTCCAAAAATGCGGTGGAAAACCACTTCGATACCACTTACGAGCTGGAAGCGCTGCTTGAAGCGCGCGTAAAACGTCAGCTGCTGAGCGAAGTGCAGTCAATTTGCCCGCCGGGCGTCACTATTATGAACGTTCGTCAGGCGCAGCCGCTGGGCCTCGGCCACTCTATTCTGTGTGCACGCCCGATGATTGGCGATAACCCCTTCGTCGTGGTGCTGCCGGACGTGCTGCTGGATGATTCCACCGCCGACCACCTGCGCTATAACCTCGCCGCTATGGTGGCGCGTTTCGAAGAGACCGGCCACAGCCAGGTGCTGGCGCAGCATATGCCGACCGCCGATCTCTCTGAGTACTCAGTGATCACCACCGAGCAGCCGCTGGACAACCCAGGCGACGTCAGCACAATCACCAACTTCGTCGAGAAACCGGAAGAGCCGGCACCGCTGAACTCCGATCTGGCCGCGGTCGGCCGCTATGTGCTCTCCGCTGATATCTGGGGCGAGCTGGAGCGCACCGAGCCAGGCGCGTGGGGCCGTATTCAGCTTACCGATGCGATCGCCAGCCTGAGCCAGAAGAAGCCGGTTGACGCCGCCCTGCTGATGGGTCGCAGCTTCGACTGCGGTCGTAAACTCGGCTATATGCAGGCGTTCGTTTCTTACGGCCTGCGCAGCAACGGCATGGGACAGGAATTCCGCGCCGCTATCGAGAAAATTCTGGCAAAATAACCTTTTCTCACGTTTTGCCGCGCCCTGACGCGGCAGCTTAGACAGGAGCACACATGGCTATTTTGGTAACGGGCGGGGCGGGATATATCGGCTCGCATACGGTGCTGGCGTTATTGCAGCGCGGCGACGACGTTGTGGTACTGGATAACCTGTGCAACGCCTCGCGCGAGGCGATTAATCGCGTTGAGAAGCTGGCAGGTAAAAAAGCGACCTTTGTCGAAGGCGATATCCGTGACCGCGCCTGCCTGCGCGATCTCTTCGCCAGCAGCGACATCGAAGCGGTGATTCACTTCGCTGCGCTGAAAGCGGTAGGGGAGTCGACCCGCATGCCGCTGGAGTATTACGAGAACAACGTTGCCGGCACCGTAGTGCTGCTGGAAGAGATGCGCGCCGCTGGCGTCTATAACTTTATCTTCAGCTCTTCCGCCACCGTTTACGGCGCTGACGCCCCGGTTCCCTATGTGGAAACCACGCCGATTGGCGGCACCACCAGCCCTTACGGCACCTCCAAGCTGATGATTGAGCTGGTGATGCGCGACTTCGCCTTCGCCGAACCGAAATTCAAAGCCATCGCGCTGCGCTACTTCAATCCGGTAGGCGCTCACGAGTCTGGCGAGATTGGCGAAGACCCGACCGGCATTCCCAACAACCTGCTGCCCTATATCGCGCAGGTGGCAATCGGTCGTCTGCCGCAGCTCGGCGTGTTCGGCGGCGATTACCCGACGCCGGATGGGACCTGTCAGCGCGACTACATTCACGTCGTCGACCTGGCGGAAGGGCATCTGAAAGCGCTCGATCACTTACCCAAGGTGGAAGGCTATAAGGCCTACAACCTCGGCGCGGGTAAAGGCTACTCGGTGCTGGAGATGATTAAGGCGTTTGAAGCGGCGTCCGGCAAGCAGATTCCTTATGAGATCAAACCGCGTCGCGACGGCGACCTGGCGGCCTTCTGGGCCGATGCGAGCCTGGCGGATAAAGAGCTGGACTGGCGCGTGACGCGCGGGATCGAAGAGATGATGCGCGATACGTGGAAGTGGCAGTCGAAGAATCCGAACGGATTTAAATAACTGATTATTTAATCAAAAGCCTGTCTATGGACAGGCTTTTTTACTTTATAACTAATCTAAATTTGCTGGCTTTGAAGTCTTAGCAGGAAATGCTAATATCAAACGTTTACTATATTTTGTTGCAGCAATCATAAGGCACTGACTGGCAGTTTTAGCCTTTAACATTGTTACAAAAGGACCCGACAACGTGGCTTAGTCTGTAGTTTACTGGTAGCTGTTGAGCCAGGGGCGGTAGCATATTTATTGCGCAAGGCCGAACGTAAATCAATCAATTTGAAAGTTGAATACAGAGCGTAAAGTATGAAGTTTAGTTTAGGTTATCTCATTGATTTAGTATCAGTTATCACTGAGAAAGAGCTCAAAGTTCGATACAAAAGTAGCTTTCTGGGATATTTGTGGTCGATAGCAAACCCATTGCTTTTTGCCATGATCTACTATTTTATTTTCAAACTTATCATGCGGGTACAAATACCTAATTACACCATTTTCATCATTACAGGATTATTTCCGTGGCAATGGTTTGCGAGTACGACATCGAACTCGTTATTTTCATTTATTGCTAACGCCCAGATAATCAAGAAGACAGTATTTCCTCGCTCTGTTATCCCCTTCAGCAATGTTATGATGGAATGTCTGCACTTTTTATGTACTATCCCAGTGATAATTGTTTTTCTGTTTATTTATGACATGACGCCTCACTGGAACTGGATATATGGCATTCCTCTAATCGGCCTGGCGCAACTACTATTTTCATATGGCATTGCCCTTTTTCTCTCAACGCTAAATCTTTTTTTTCGCGACCTGGAGCGTTTTATTACTTTAGGTATCATGTTGCTCTTTTATTGTACTCCGATTCTCTATGCAGGAGATATGATCCCTCAAAATTATCAGTGGTTGATTAACTATAATCCCCTTGCTGATATGATTTTGAGCTGGCGAGAGCTATTTATGAATGGTCACGTCGATTATGAAAAAATCTTATCTTTATATGGAATTAGTGTGGTCACCCTCATCATTGGTTCATGGGTATTCAATAAATTAAAATTCCGATTTGCTGAGATCTTATAATGGAAGTCGCAATAGAATTTAAAGGGGTGACTAAACGTTACCCTTTATATCACCATATTGGTTCTGGTATTAAAGAGCTCATTTTTAATCCAAAGCGTGCTTTGACATTGCTATCTGGCAGAAGTTATTTAGCTATAGAAGATATAAGTTTCACCGTAAATAAAGGTGAATCTGTTGCACTCATTGGGCGAAATGGCGCGGGTAAAAGTACTTCACTAGGCTTGGTTGCAGGAGTAATTAAGCCTAGCGCAGGCTCAGTAACAACTTCAGGAAGAGTCGCCTCAATGCTGGAGCTAGGCGGTGGCTTTCATCCAGAACTGACCGGGCGTGAAAACATTCGGCTCAATGCTACTTTACTTGGTTTACGGCGAAAGCAGCTGAATGAACGGCTGGAAAAGATCATTGAGTTTTCTGAGCTAGGTGAGTTTATCGATGAACCTATCAGAGTGTACTCAAGTGGAATGCTTGCAAAGCTAGGTTTTTCAGTAATTACACAAGTCGATCCGGATATTCTTATTATTGATGAAGTGTTAGCTGTGGGTGATTATGCATTTCAAAAGAAATGTATTGATACCATTGATAAATTCAAAGCTAAAGGGGTGACAATATTATTTGTCAGCCATAATTTAAGTGATATTGAGAAAATTTGCGATCGTGTTATCTGGATTGAAAACCACCGATTAAAAGCGAGTGGCAATGCCGAAAATATATTAAAAGAATATCGTTCTTCAATGTAAGGAAACATCTAATGAATATCAACAAAGAAAAAGTAAAGCTTTATACAAGCCATCATAAGCCAAGCGCTTTCTTATCATCTCCTGTCATCAAACCTATCCATGTAGGCAAAGCTAACAGCTATAATGAAATTTGCTGCGATGGGGATGACACTGGAGACAATATTTCATTCAAAAACCCCTTTTATTGTGAGCTGACTGCACAATATTGGGTCTGGAAGAACGATATTTCATCCGAGTATGTCGGTTTTATGCACTACAGACGTCACCTGAATTTTTCTGAGCATCAGGATTATGTTGAAGATGCATGGGGTGTCGTTAATGAAGATATTATTTCTCCTGAATATGAAGAGAAATTTGGTTTAAATGAAGAAGCTATCGTTAAGGCTATTGGTGATAATGATATTCTTTTGCCCAGGAAGTGGAGCGTAAGGCAAGCTGGCAGTAAAAATAATTATGAGCATTATAAGATATCCCCTCATCTACATATTGAAGATTATCAGGCAGCAATTGATAGTCTTTTATATCTTTATCCTGAGTATGCTTCAGCTGTTAAAACCTTTAACAGCGCACATGATGGTTATTACACTAACATGTTCGTTATGCGTTCAGAGCTTTTTTGTGAATACTCTGAATGGCTTTTCAATATATTTGATGATCTCGAAAAAAACTTTGCATTACGTAACTATAATGCACAGGAGAAAAGGGTCATTGGACATATTTCAGAAAGGCTTTTTAACATCTTCATCATTCATAAAGAAAAGCATTCGCCCTTAAAGAAAAAAGAGCTTCAGCGAACCTTTGTTAAAACAGAAACTTTTAATGGCAAGCTTAAGCCTGCATTTCCTGAAAAAAATGTGCCGGTGGTAATTTGCTTTGATGACAATTATTCTCTTAGCGGTGGAGCATTAATCAACTCTATCGTTAAGAATAGCCACGCAGATGATAATTATGATATCGTCGTGCTTGAAAATGGAGTCTCAGTAAGAAACAAGACTCGTTTATGCTCCCTGTTAAAAGGTAAAGAAAATTTTTCCATTCGTTTCTTCGATGTAAATGCTTTTAGTGAAATGAAGAGCGTTTATACGCGAGCGCACTTTAGTGCCGCGACCTATGCACGATTATTTATTCCCTCTCTTTTCTCTGATTTTGAAAAAGTTCTATTTATCGATGCTGATACAATCGTTGAAAGCGATGTGGCAGAGCTTGTTCATATTCAACTTGGCGATAACTTGATTGCGGCTGTTAGAGATATTGTGATGGAAGGATTCGTCAAGTTTGGTGCTATAGCCCATATTGATGAGCCTAAAGACATTGCTGCAAAAGAATATCTCGAAACTGTCCTGGAGATGAAAGAGACTCAACAATACTTCCAGGCAGGGCTAATTCTTTTTAATATTGCTCAAATGCAAAAAGAGAATACTTATGGGAAATTAATGCAGGCAATGAAGGCCAGAAACTACTGGTTCCTCGATCAGGATATCATGAATAAGGTATTCAATGACCGCGTTCATTATCTACCAGGCGAGTGGAACGTTTATCATGGTAATGGCAATACCGATGATTTTTTCCCAAACCTGAAATTTGAAACTTATATGGGTTTTTTGAAGTCACGTAAAAATCCAAAAATGATTCATTTTGCAGGCGAAAATAAACCGTGGGATACACCACATGTAGATTTTTTTGATAACTTTATGTCGTATGTTAATAATACGCCATGGCAAAAAGAAGTTTATGATCGGCTTAACAGAACGTTTGTGTCAGCCGCACCTCAAATAGAACATAAAATACTTTTGCAGACTAAAATCAAAAGAAAATTAATGCCCTATTTGAATAAATATGCACCTGTTGGAAGTAAGCGCAGGCAGTTAATTGCTCGTAATTATTACAGAGTTCGTCGCGTAATTTTAGGTTAAACTATGAAAAAGAATATTTTGATTGTCGGTGCAGGTTTTTCAGGTGCAGTTATTGGTCGCGAGCTAGCTGAAGATGGACATAATATCCATATTATCGACTCGCGAAATCACATAGCCGGTAACTGTTATAGCGAAAGAGACGCTAATACTAATGTGATGGTGCATACCTATGGCCCACATATTTTCCATACTGATAATGAAGAAGTATGGGATTATATAAATGCTCACGGTGTCATGATGCCATATGTTAATAGGGTGAAAGCGACCGTAAATGGAAGCGTTTATTCTTTGCCTATTAACTTGCATACCATAAATCAATTCTTCAATAAAACCTGTAATCCTTCGCAAGCTAAAGAGTTGATTGATTCTAAGGGCGATAAAGGTATTACCGACCCTAAAACGTTTGAGGATCAAGCATTACGATTTGTGGGCAAGGAATTGTATGAGGCATTTTTTAAAGGTTACACTATAAAACAATGGGGTATTGAACCGAAAGAATTGCCTGCTTCTATTCTGAAAAGATTACCTGTGCGATTTAATTATGATGACAATTATTTCAATCATAAGTTCCAGGGGATGCCTAGAGATGGGTATACGGTAATCGTAGAGTCTATTTTAAACCATGAAAACATCCATGTTGAATTAAATACACACTTTGATAAAAATGACAAAGATAAATATGATCATGTTTTTTATAGTGGTCCTTTAGATGGATATTTTGACTTCACATTAGGTCGTTTAGGCTACAGGACTTTAGACTTTCAACGGTTTGAGGCGGAAGGTGATTTTCAGGGTTGTGCAGTAATGAATTACGGTGACGTGAATGTTCCTTATACACGAATAACAGAGCACAAGTACTTCGCGCCTTGGGAAAATCATGAAAATACCGTTTGTTATAAAGAGTTTAGTCGTGCATCAACGGAGAAAGATATTCCTTACTATCCGATTCGTCAAATGGGCGAAATGCAATTGTTAAATCAATATCTGGATGCGGCGGAAAAAGAAACCAACCTTACTTTTATAGGGCGGCTTGGCACTTATCGTTATCTTGATATGGATGTTACGATAAAAGAAGCTTTAGATGTCGTTAAGACATACCGTAATTGTATTCAGAATGAACTGCAAATGCCGGTCTTTGTGGTTAACCCTAGATGAAAATCGCCGCTTTAATCGTCACTTACAATCGTCTCGACAAACTAAAAAAATGTTGGGCTGCAATTGAGCCGCTTTCATTTCACGAAATAATAATTGTGAATAATGCATCAACTGATGCTACGGGAGAGTGGCTTAATGAGCTACAAGATTCACGTCTTAGAGTTATTTCAAATGACGTTAATGAAGGCGGGGCAGGTGGCTTTTATAAAGGCTCTGAATGGTTAGCGAAAAACAGCACCCCTAACTGGGTGCTTTTCTTTGATGATGATGCCTACCCTGAGCCAGATATACTTAAAAAATTTATGACGAGTCATAATGACAACGCACAGGTAGTTGTTACTAACGTTGTTGATATGAAAGGTTCACGATGTAAAATGAATATTCCCTGGCTCAAAATTCCGAATAGCCTGGGGGATATTATTAGCTATTATAATGAACCTTCTCGTTACGAAGCCCATCCTTCCCAGGTTTCAGAAGTTGTTACTTTTTCCTTTGTTGGTGTGTTCATTAACTTCAATGTTTTAAAAAGACATTACCATAAAATAAACAAAGACTTGTTTATTTATTTTGACGATGTATATTTTTCGTGGGAACTTCATCTCAATGATTGTAAAATTATTTTCAATCCAGAATTAAATTTTTATCACGATATTCTTGAGTCTAACTCAGCAATGCTGCCATGGAAGGTTTATTATTTGTCGCGAAATTTGATTTTATCGAGATTCCTTTTTAAGAAAAATAGACCTTTTAGCTTGATTTCTATAATACTAAGATTAGTGAAATGCTATTTTATGGTTGTGAAGTCAGATAACAAACTTAGTTATGTGAAATATCTGACGAAAGGGATCTTTGACGGAATTAGTTTCAGGTTAAAGGAATCAAAGAATGGCAGGGTTTAATGAAAAAGCTTTGTTTTTATATCAACTCTGATTGGTATTTTAATCTGCACTGGAAAGAGCGAGCATTGGCTGCAAAAGAAAGCGGATATGAGGTTCATGTAGTATGCAAATTTGAAGACGTAATGATTATGAGCGAATTTACATCTTTAGGTATTAAAGCCCATAATTCAAAAATGTCTGAGCAATCACTTAATCCGCTTGTTATCGTAAAAGATTTAATTAATTCCTTTAGGATCATCCGCGCTATTAATCCCGACATTTTGCACTGTATTACAATCAAGCCTTGTATTATTGGTGGGTTGTATGCAAAATTTTTTAAGAAGAAACTTGTGATGAGTTTCGTTGGGTTGGGGAGAGTTTTCTCTTCGCCTTCTAAAAAATATAAAATTATAAAAAGATTGGTTTCGGGTTTTTATCGATGGCTTAGCACCAAACCTGATATTTTTATGATTTTTGAACATGAAAGTGATCGGGCGGACTTAATATCAATTACAGGGATTAGGCCTGAAAAAACCATAGTTATAGATGGTGCAGGAATTAATACGGACGAATTTAAATATTTGCCAGATCCTGCCAATAACACTCCAGTTGTTCTTTTTGCAAGCAGGCTAATTTGGAGTAAAGGGTTGGCTGATTTAGTGAAAGCTAAAAACTTGCTCCAAAATAAGGGCGTTGATTTCGAATTACTTGTCGCAGGGATAACTGTCAAAAATGATCCTGATGCCATCCCTCACAGTGTAATTGAGCAATGGTCCAATTCTAAAGCTATATATTGGTTAGGTCAGCGAGATGATATCAAAGATCTAATAGGAAGATGTAATATTGTTGCACTGCCTTCTGTTTATGCAGAGGGGGTTCCCCGTATTCTTATTGAAGCTGCAGCCGTAGGCCGTCCTTCTATAGCTTACAATACTGGAGGATGTAGCAGTATAGTAATAAACAACTTGACTGGATTTATTGCAAATAAGGATATAATTGACCTTGCGGATAAATTAGAGTGTTTAATAAAAAATAAGGAATTAAGAGAGAGTCTTGGGCATAATGCGCATTTAAGAGTTAAATCACATTTTTGTTCAAAATATGTGGTAGAGAAAACACTTGGAATTTATCGGCATCTGGTTGAATAAGTGGAGAAATTAATGCCTAATAAAATAGTAGTAGAAGTCCCAGTCTCCTGGACGAAAAACCCAGTAGATGGATATAAACATAAATCTTTTATTACAAATCTTATTTTGGCCTTAACAGAAAGAAAGATTCCATTGTATTTTAGGGAAGTGCCATTTGGCGCAGATGAAGCACCTCGACAACCAGAAAAAGGAACTTTAGTTTTTTCTTATCATTCCTGGGGAGCAGAGAAAAATATCATAAGGATGAAAGAAGCAGCCGTGACTCCATTGTTTTCAATGGATTCTTCTGGCTATTCTGGATGGTCAGATATTTCTATCAATTTCGAGCGCTATGAGAAAGAGATTGCAAAAATAGATGAAGGGACTGTTGATCTGGTTCTTGAAGAATGGAAGCAGCGGTTTATAGAAAAAAACAATTCCAAATATCCTCAGTCAGATGAATTAGTTCCAGAAATTGCCACGGATTTTGTCTTCTATCCAATGCAAGTGCAGAACGATCCCGTATCTATTCACAGTCCCTACGACGGTTTAAAGTTACTTCATGACGCGGCAGAATTAGCAAGGGAAAATCAGGTCTATTTGCTTGTAAAGCGGCATCCATTTTGTCAGTCTTTTGCCATAGAAGAGACTATTACGCTTTTGACGGAAAGCAATCCGTGGGTAATTCGCACCAATAGTAATATTCATGATCTTGTAAGGAAATCAAGATCTGTAATAACGGTTAATTCAGGCGTTGGCATTGAAGCATTAATAGATGGTGCAAGTGTATTTTGTTCTGGAAGATGTGAGTGGCAGCGATGCTGTAATATCATTTCAGATAAAAACGACCTAAGAAAAGCGTTTTCGTCACAACCTGAAAAAATGAATCTTTTACAAAAGAAAACGCTTACTTATATCCTTACAAAGTATTGGATAAATCCCGAGTCGCCATCTGATTTCGAGAACGCTATTGATAAGGCTTTGGAAAATTTTGATCCTGAATTTGGTGTTGTTGATGCGCATATCAACCCATCTGATGTTTTAATGCCTATAATTCTTGATCTTCAAGGCCGTCTTGAGTATGAGCAGCGTAAAGCAAAGCAATCAACGTTAGATGCTTATGCTGCAATAGATCTTTATGAGGATCTGAAAAAGGAAAAAGCGGCCTTAGCTTCTGAGCTTCAGCGATATATAGAACGTGTTCGCGCTTGTGAGGAAGAATTAGAGCAACTTCGTAGCAATATATAAAATTATAGAATGCTCTGGTCTCGTTCACATATTAATTATATGGGTTTTGTCAGTTAGTGCTTGATTTTAATATGCTGATATATGTTACCTGTATCCTACTGTAAGATACTAAAGCTCATTTCATTTTGTATGATTATTAGCCTCAAACTCAGACAGGAGTAAATAATGTCCAAGCAACAGATCGGCGTTGTAGGTATGGCAGTGATGGGTCGTAACCTGGCTCTCAACATTGAAAGCCGCGGTTACACCGTCTCTATCTTCAACCGCTCTCGCGAAAAGACTGATGAAGTCATCGCCGAGAACCAGGGCAAAAAACTGGCGCCTTACTACACCATTGAAGAGTTTGTGGAGTCCCTTGAGAAACCGCGCCGTATTCTGCTGATGGTGCAGGCGGGCGAAGCAACTGACAAAACCATTGCCTCCCTGACTCCGCACCTCGACAAAGGCGATATCCTGATCGATGGCGGTAACACCTTCTATAAAGACACTATCCGTCGTAACAAAGAGCTGTCTGAGCAGGGCTTTAACTTCATCGGCACCGGCGTTTCCGGCGGTGAAGAGGGCGCGCTTAAGGGCCCGTCTATCATGCCTGGCGGCCAGAAAGAAGCTTACGAGCTGGTTGCGCCGATCCTGGATAAAATCGCCGCGCGCGCTGAAGATGGCGAAGCCTGTGTCACCTATATCGGTCCAGACGGTGCGGGTCACTACGTCAAAATGGTGCACAACGGTATCGAATATGGCGATATGCAGCTGATTGCTGAAGCCTATGCCCTGCTGAAAGGCGCGCTGGGTCTGAGCAATGAAGAGCTGGCGAAAACCTTTACCGAGTGGAACAACGGCGAGCTGAGCAGCTACCTGATCGACATCACCAAGGATATCTTCACCAAGAAAGATGAAGAGGGTAACTACCTGGTTGATGTGATTCTGGATGAAGCGGCTAACAAAGGCACCGGTAAGTGGACCAGCCAGAGCTCGCTCGATCTCGGCGAACCGCTGTCGCTGATTACCGAGTCTGTTTTCGCGCGTTACCTCTCCTCGCTGAAAACCCAGCGCGTTGCCGCGTCCAAAGTGCTGAGCGGCCCGCAGGCGCAGGCCTTCACCGGTGACAAAGCTGAATTTGTTGAGAAAGTGCGTCGCGCGCTTTATCTGGGCAAAATTGTCTCTTACGCTCAGGGCTTCTCTCAGTTGCGTGCGGCTTCCGAGCAGTACAACTGGGATCTGCACTACGGCGAAATCGCTAAAATCTTCCGCGCTGGCTGCATCATTCGCGCGCAGTTCCTGCAGAAGATTACCGATGCCTATGCAGAAAACGCCAACATCGCTAACCTGCTGCTGGCGCCTTACTTCAAAAATATTGCTGATGAATACCAGCAGGCGCTGCGTGACGTTGTGGCCTATGCCGTGCAGAACGGTATCCCGACGCCGACTTTCTCTGCCGCTATTGCTTACTACGACAGCTACCGTTCAGAAGTGCTGCCTGCCAACCTGATTCAGGCGCAGCGCGACTACTTTGGTGCGCATACTTACAAGCGTATCGATAAAGAAGGTGTGTTCCACACCGAGTGGCTGGACTAACATTAAAAAGGCTTCCGTCAGGAAGCCTTTTTTTATCCCACCAGCAAATCCCCGCTTCTCACCTCATCTTCACCCGCCAGCCTCACCACCAGCATGCCCGCCGTCGCAAACTTCGCCCAGTGCCGCGCATAGAGCACGCCGCCGAACTCCGCCACCAGCGGCGTCACACTGTCGGTAACCGGATCCACCACCTCCGCCACCACTTCGCCCGGACGAATATGCGCGCCCAGCTTCTTACGGTGCAGAATCAGTCCCGATACCGGTGAGTGAATATATTCGCACGCAGCCAGCGGTGTGGCAGGGTGCTTAAGGGCAGGGGAGACCGCACCTGCGCCTTCGCTGTGGCGCGGCTTAATCACGCCACTCTCTGCCGGCACATCCACCGCTTCCAGCGCGCTGGCCGCCGCGCTGCTCTCGGTCATGCCGGCGATATCCTCGGCATTGGCCGTCACCAGCGCCAGCTCGTCGCCGCCAATCACCGGCGCGGCGACTTCCGCGGATACGAGCGGGTTTTCCGCAGCGATATAGCCGCTCTCACGTAGCGCGCTGATAATCGCATCTGCATCCTGCTCCGCCTGCTCGGGATCGACGTCGCGCACCCCGCGCAGTTCCAGCGTCACCGGCAGCAGGCCGCGCGGCATCGGATACTGGTCGCCAAAGCGTTGCGCCAGCGTCAGCCAGGGTTCGCAGCAGGCTTCGTCGAACGGCTCACCGCCGGAAACCTGCGCCAGCAGCTGCACTTCGCTCCCCAGCCAGCGCGCCAGCGGCTCAATGTCTGGCCAGGCGTGCGGCGTGGTATAGAGGTGAGGCAGCGCCTCCCAGTCGCAGTGCAAATCAATCATCAGATCCGCCTGGCTCGCCATACGCATCAGCGTAAAGCGCTGCGCCTCGAGTTCGGTTTTTGCAATCACATCGCGGTAGTGGCGATCGATAGCCTCGCGGACCAGCCGCTTGTTGTCGCCTTCGTTCGGCGTCAGCGATCCCGCCAGCTCCGTGGCCAGCTTCTCGCCCAGCGCCGGAAAGCGGCGGTTGAAGTCCTGGCCCGACTCGCAGTGAAAACGTCCCAGATGGGTGCCGTGCCAGTGCTGGCCCAGCGCCAGCGGATTCGCCACCGGCACCAGCGTAAAGCCAGCGCGCAGCCTGCCAGCGGACTCCAGCGCCATCAGCTTCTGCTTCAGAAACCAGGCGACCGCCATACCGGGGATCTCGTCGCCGTGCAGCGACGCCTGAATATAGACCTGTTTATCTTTTTCTTCGCCGAAGTGGAAGCTGACGATTTCGCGCTGAGTGCCCAGCGAGGCGCTAAGAAGGGGATGATGTTGTTGATGCATAGGGCGCCGATTGTCCTTTCATTTAGAAGAGGGCGCAACTGCGCCCAGGAAATGAAGAAAAGTATAGTGCCGAATCAGAGCGGGCGACCACTCGGGTCGCCTCAGACTACTGCTGGATAGAGATATCGGTGGCGAAATAGTGCTTCTGGATCTTATCGAAAGTGCCGTTCTTTTTGATTTCGGCAAAGGCGTTGTCCAGCGCGCTCTTCAGCTCGCTGTCGCCTTTACGCAGGCCGATGGCCGTGCCGGGGCCGATAATAGGATCCTCGACAACAGGCCCCGCCAGTTCGAAATCTTTGCCCTGCGGATGCTTGAGAAAGCCGATTGCCGCCTGCGCCGCATCGGTGAATACCGCATCGAGCCGCCCGGAAACCAGATCGCTCTCAACCTGCGCCTGATCGCCGTAAGGCACTACGTTGACGCCAAACGGCTGCCATTTGGCGCGCGCGTAGCGCTCCTGCACCGTACCCTGTTCGACACCGACGGTTTTGCCCTTCAGCGATTCGGCGGTCGGCAGCAGGCCGCTGCCTTTGCGCGCAACCAGCTGGGTATGGGTATCATACAGCGGTACGGTAAAGTCGATCTGCTTCAGACGCTCTTCGGTAATGCCCATATCCGAAAGGATCGCGTCGAACTTGCGCGCCTTCAGCGCCGGGATCATGCCGTCGAACTGGCTTTCCACCCAGACGCATTTCGCCTGCATCTGCTGGCACAGGGCGTTGCCCAGATCGATATCGAAACCGACCAGCTTGCCCTGCGGGGTTTTTGACTCGAAAGGCGGATAGGTCGGATCGACGGCAAAGCGTACCTGTTCGATTTTTGCCTGCGCGCCAAAGGCGCAGCCTGCCAGTACGGCGGTTATCAGCGCGGCGCGCAGACGAGAGAGAGTAGGAGTGGCCATAATGTCTTCTTTTATCGTGATGTTGAATAAAGCAGAGTACCTGCCTGTTTTCACGATGACAATTACTGGATTATTTTCACTACGTTAGCATTGCAGAGGCGGCGATAATCTTCCATGTTGAGCACCACCGACCTGTCGAGTCGTCCGGCGTTAAAGGCGATCTCGCTAAAGCGCTCGAACAGCAGCGGATCGACCACCAGCCTGAGATCGGGATGAAAAGAAAAGGGCGGGATGGCACCGAACACGCAGCCGGTCAGCATATCAACCTCTGCCGGACTGGCGAGCGAGGCGCGTCGACCGCCGACCGCTTCCGCTACCCGGGCTAAATCCGCCTGCTGGTCGGCAGGCAGCACCGCCAGCACATGCTGTTTAACGCCGTTGCCTTTTACGTGGCAGACAAGGGCTTTCGCGCCCTGGCCGATGGCGGTGCCGCGGATCGCCGCCACCGCTTCGCATTTGCCGGTCGCCTCATGGCTCATCAGCTGATAGCGCGCCTGATGCTGTTCCAGCAGGGCGATCAGTTTTTCATGGGTGGTCATAGCCAGATCCTGACGCTAAAGAACAGAGGCTGCTCAATATCATTCCGGCATTGAGCAGCATGGCGCGCTGCTATTTATGCCGTGCGCGCAGGTTGTTGATAATGGCGCTGAGATCCAGCTCCTGATCCTGCAGCAGCACCATCAGGTGATAGAGCAGGTCAGAGGCCTCATTGGTCAGCTCGTGGCGATCCTTTACCGTAGCCGCCAGCGCGGTCTCGACGCCTTCTTCACCGACTTTCTGCGCGATGCGCTTGGTACCGCTGGCATAGAGCTGCGCGGTATAGGAGCTGGCCGGATCGGCGCTTTTGCGCGACGCCAGCAGCTGTTCCAGCTGATAAAGAAAGGTCCAGTCCGGTGCGGCAGGTGAGAAGCAGCTTGAGGTGCCGCGATGGCAGGTGGGGCCGATGGGATCGGCCAGCACCAGCAGCGTATCGTTGTCGCAGTCCGGCGTGATGCTGACGACCTGAAGAAAATGGCCAGAGGTCTCACCTTTGGTCCAGAGACGCTGTTTGGTGCGCGAAAAAAAGGTGACGTTGCCGTCGCTCAGGGTTTTTGCCAGCGCGTCCTGATTCATATAGCCGTGCATCAGCACTTCGCCGGAGACGTTGTGCTGCACGATAACGGGCATCATGCCCTCAGTTTTAACCCAGTCGAGGCGGGCCAGTTGCTCTTCAGTTAACACGCGCGAATCTCCACTCCGTTCTCTTTCAGAAAGCTTTTCAGCTCGCCGATATTGATAATTTGCTTATGGAACACCGAGGCGGCCAGCGCGCCGTCGACGTTCGCCTGTTCAAAGGCGTCGAGGAAGTGCTGCATGGTGCCCGCGCCGCCCGAGGCGATCAGCGGCACCTTACAGAGTTCGCGCACTTTTTGCAGCTGCACCAGATCGTAGCCGTTGCGCACGCCATCCTGGTTCATCATGTTCAGCACGATCTCTCCTGCGCCGCGCTGCTGTACTTCCTGCACCCACTGCTCAGTTTCCCACTGGGTCACGCGGGTGCGCGCTTCGTCGCCGGTATACTGGTTAACGTGATATTTGCCGCTCGCCTCGTCGAACCAGGTATCGATGCCCACTACGATGCACTGCACGCCGAATCGGTCGGCGAGGCGGGTGATCAGCGTGGGATCGGCCAGCGCGGGCGAGTTGATGGAGATTTTGTCGGCGCCGAACTCCAGAATGCGCGCCGCATCCTCTTCACTCTTAATGCCGCCCGCCACGCAGAAGGGAATATCGATCACTTCCGCGACGCGCGACACCCAGCTTTTATCGACCACGCGGCCGTCGCTGGAGGCGGTGATATCGTAGAACACCAGCTCGTCCGCGCCTTCCTGGGCGTAGCGCTGCGCCAGCGGCACGATGTCGCCGATGATCTCGTGATTGCGGAACTGGACGCCTTTGACGACCTGGCCGTCGCGCACGTCAAGACAGGGGATTATGCGTTTTGCCAGCATGCGATAGCCTCCGAAACCGTGAATTTGCCTTCAAGCAGAGCGCGTCCGACGATCACGCCCTTAACGCCGCTGACGCGCAGCGCCGCGATATCCTCAATGCCGCCAATGCCGCCGGAGGACTGAAACGCAATATCGGGATAGCGCGCGGTCACTTCCTGATAGAGCGCGACGTTAGAGCCGCTCAGCGTGCCGTCGCGTGAAATATCGGTGCAGAGCACATGCTTCAGGCCGACCGGCTCAAACCAGGCGACAACCTCTTCCAGCGTCACACCGGCCGCTTCCTGCCAGCCGCTGATGGCGACCTCTTTGCGGTTTGCCGCGTCGATGCGCACGTCCAGCGCCAGCACGATCGCCTCGGCGCCGAACTCACTGAACCACTTCTTCACCTCTTCCGGCTGTTTAACCGCCGTGGAGCCGACCACCACGCGGCTGGCACCGGCGTCCAGCAGCGCCTTCACGTCGTCGCGCGTGCGGATGCCGCCGCCGACCTGCACCGTTGCGTCGACGCCGTTCAGCAACGTTTTCAGCAGCGGGATCTGGCGCTGCGCCGGATCTTTCGCGCCGGTAAGGTCGACGAGGTGCAGCACCGTCGCGCCCTGGCTGGCGTAATCCTGCAGGCGCGGCAGCGGATCGCTGCCATAGTCGCGCTGCTGGCCGTAGTCGCCCTGATGCAGGCGCACCACCTTGCCATCAATCAAATCTAACGCGGGGATAATCATCACATCTCCAGGAAGTTTTTCAGCAGCTGCGCGCCCGCTTTGCCGGAACGCTCGGGGTGGAACTGCACGCCGAAGAAGTTATCTTTCTGCACCGCCGCGGTGAACGGCTGGCCGTAATCGCACTGGGCGATGGTGCTGGCGTTGACCGGCATGGCGTAGCTGTGCACGAAATAGAAGTAGCTATCTTCGTCAATGCCGCGAAACAGGTGGTTACCCGCCTGGGCGGTGATCTGGTTCCAGCCCATATGCGGCAGCGGCAGGCCGCGCGTGTCCATCAGGCCACATTCGGCGTCGATAATACCGAGGGTGCTGATGCCGCCGTTCTCCTCGCTGCTGCTGCCGAGCAGCTGCATGCCGAGGCAGATGCCGAGCACCGGCTGGGTACAGGCTTTGATCAGGTCGACCAGGTCGCGCTCTTCCATCTGGTTCATCGCCGCCCGCGCGGTACCAACGCCCGGCAGAAACAGCTTGTCGGCGCGCAGCACCACGTCAGGATCGCGGCTGACGTCGGGCGTGTAGCCAAGGCGCTCTACTGCCCACTTCACCGAGGAGAGGTTGGCGCAGCCGGTATCAAGGATCACCACGTTCATTTACAGCACTCCTTTCGAGCTGGGCAGGGTGTTGCCCTCAACGCGGATCGCCTGGCGCAGCGTGCGGCCGAAGGCTTTAAACAGGCTTTCCACGCGGTGGTGATCGTTCTTGCCTTTGGTTTTCAGGTGCAGGGTGCTCATCATGGCGTAGGAGAGCGAGCGGAAGAAGTGCTCCACCATCTCGGTGCTCATATCGCCGACGCGCTGATAGCTGAACTCTGCCTTAAACTCGAGGTGCGGACGGCCGGAAATATCGAGCGCGCAGCGCGCCAGGCACTCATCCATCGGCAGCACAAAGCCGAAACGGCCGATGCCGCGCTTGTCGCCCAGCGCCTGCAGCAGCGCTTCGCCGAGCGCCAGCCCGGTGTCTTCGATGGTGTGGTGGTCGTCGATATAGAGATCGCCTTTCACCTCGATGTTCATACGGAAACCGCCGTGAACGGCGATCTGGTCCAGCATATGATCGAAGAAGCCGACGCCGGTGTTGATTTTGCTGCCGCCTTCGCGGTCCAGCCACACCTCGGCCTGAATCTGCGTCTCTTTGGTGTTGCGGTTAACCAGCGCATGGCGATCGCGTCTGGTGAGGCGCGCCTGAATGGCGTTCCAGTCCTCGCCTTCGCGGCCGAAGCGGATACCCTGGATGCCCATATTCTGCGCCAGCTGGATATCGGTCATCCGGTCGCCGATCACATAGCTGTTGGCTACGTCGATGGCGCCTTCCGCCAGCCAGGCCTCGACCATTTTGGTTTTCGGCTTGCGGCAGTCGCAGTTATCTTCCGGCTTGTGCGGGCAGATCAGCACGTCGTCGAAATGGATCCCCTGCGAGCTGAACACCTGCATCATCAGGTTATGCGGGCCGTCGAAATCGGCCTGCGGGAAGCTGCTGGTGCCCAGCCCGTCCTGGTTGGTGATCATCACCAGCCGATAGCCAGCGCTCTGCAGAGCCAGCAGCGCCGGGATGACGTTGGCTTCAAACGCCAGCTTCTCCATGCGATCCACCTGAAAATCTTCAGGCGGCTCGGCGATAAGGGTGCCGTCGCGATCGATAAAAAGGGTCTTCTGACTCATGCTCTCTCCACAGATAAAGCCTGTAACGCGGCGATCAGGCGCTCGCACTCTTGACGCGTGCCGATTGAGATGCGCAGGCATCCCGCCAGGCCCGGATTTTTGTTCTGGTCGCGCAGAATAATGCCCTGATCCCACAGGGATTTAAACACCGCAGGGGAATCGGTAAAGCGCGCCAGGATATAGTTGGTCTCGCTCGGGAAGACCTGCTGCACCAGGCTCAGCTGCGGCAGCTGTTCCAGCAGCCAGGCGCGGCTGGCGTTCAGCTCGGCGACGTGCTGGCGCATCAGCGCGATGCCCTGATCGCTCAGCGCCTGACCGGCGACGTCGGCGACCGGCGTTGCCAGCGGATAGGGGGCGATCACTTTCATCAGCAAATTGATGACCTGCGGGCTGGCCAGCGTAAAGCCGCAGCGCAGGCCGGCAAGCGCAAAGGCCTTCGACAGCGTGCGCAGGATCACCAGGTGCGGATACGTTTTCAGCCAGCCGCTCAGCGTCGCCTGCGGACAGAATTCAATATAGGCCTCATCGGCCACCACCAGCGCTTTTCCGGCGGTCATCTCCAGCAGCGCACGGATATCATCTGGATCGATCAGGTTGCCGGTCGGGTTGTTAGGGCTGCACATATAGACCACTTTTACGCCGTCGAGCTGTTCGGCGATGGCGGGCAGGTTCAGCTGCCAGTTCTCCAGCGCGGGCACGGTGCGGTACTCAATGCCGATGGTCTCGGCGCTGACGCTGTACATGCCGTAGGTCGGCGGGCAGAAGAGGATCGCGTCTTTGCCCGGCTCGCAGAAGGCGCGCATCACCAGCTCAATGCCCTCATCGGCGCCGCGGCTGACCAGCACCTGCTCCGGCTGTAGTCCAGCGTAGGCGGCGTAGCGCTCGATAACGATCTTTGGCTGACACTCCGGGTAGCGGTTCAGCGTCTGCTGCGACAGCTCAAAGGGGACCGGCAGCGGAAATTCGTTGGCGTTGAGCCAGACGTCGCCGTTGCCGCCCAGGCGGCGCGCGGACTGGTAAGGGGTCAGGGCGCGCACGTTGTCGCGCGCCAGCTCTTCAATATTCTGGCTCATGCCTGCTCCTCTTTCAGCGCGGCGACGCGCAGCGTAACGGCGTTTTTGTGGGCTTCCAGCTGCTCGGCGGCAGCCAGGGTTTCAATGGTTGCGGCCAGGTTGAGGAAGCCCTGCGGCGTCAGCTCCTGCACCGTCATGCGCTTCTGAAAATCGGCCAGGCCAAGGCTGGAGCAGGTGGCGGTATAGCCGTAGGTCGGCAGCACATGGTTGGTGCCGGAGGCGTAATCGCCCGCCGACTCCGGCGACCAGTCGCCGAGAAACACCGAACCGGCGCTGGTGATGGCGTCGACCAGATCGCGCGGCTGGCGCGTCTGAATAATCAGGTGTTCCGGGCCGTACTGGTTGGAGATCGCCACGCACTCCTCCAGGTCGCGCGCCACGATCAAGCGGCTGCTCGCCAGCGCCTGACGCGCGGTGGCGGCGCGCGGCAGCGCCTGCAGCTGCGCCTCTACCGCTTCGGCCACCTGCTGCGCCAGCGTCAGCGACGGCGTCAGCAGGATCACCTGCGAATCGGGGCCGTGTTCCGCCTGCGACAGCAGATCGGAGGCGACAAAGGCGGGCGTCGCCCCTTCGTCGGCGATCACCAGCACTTCCGACGGACCGGCAGGCATATCGATGGCCGCGCCGTCGAGACGCTGGCTCACCTGGCGCTTCGCCTCGGTAACGTACGCGTTGCCCGGCCCGAAAATCTTGTCGACTTTCGGCACGCTCTCGGTGCCGAAGGCGAGGGCGGCGATCGCCTGCGCGCCGCCGACCTGAAACACCTCTTCAACGCCGCAGAGCTGCGCCGCATAGAGGATCTCGTCGGCGATGGGCGGCGGCGAGCAGAGCGCCACGCGGCCGCAGCCGGCGATACGCGCCGGGGTCGCCAGCATCAGCACGGTAGAGAAGAGCGGGGCGGAGCCGCCGGGAATATAGAGGCCGACCGACCGCACCGGCCGGGTGATCTGCTGGCAGCGCACCCCTGGCTGGGTCTCTACATCCACCGTCGCCAGCTGCTGCGCGTTGTGGAAGGTTTCGATATTGGCGACGGCAACGGCCATCGCCTGCTTCAGCTCGTCGCTGAGTCGCGCGCCGGCGGCGGCGATCTCGGCGGGCGTCACGCGCAGCGCCTCTACCTGCGCCTTGTCGAAGCGCGCGCTGAACTCACGCAGCGCCGCGTCGCCGCTGCTCTTTACCTGATCCAGCACCGCGCGCACCGTGGCGCTGATGGTGTCGGAAGCGGCGATAGCCGGACGCTGCAGCAGTGCCTGGCGCTGCTCCTCGCTGCACTGCTGCCATTCGACGGGGGTCATAAAGGACATGGCTTACTCCATCATCTTTTCAATTGGCAGCACCAGAATCGAGCTGGCACCCAGCGCTTTCAGTTTTTCCATGGTTTCCCAGAACAGGGTTTCGCTGCTGACCATATGCATCGCCACGCGGCTCTGGTCGCCCGCCAGCGGCAGCACGGTTGGACGCTCGGCGCCGGGCAGCAGCTCGATCACCTCTTCCAGCCGATCGCTCGGCGCGTGCATCATGATGTATTTCGATTCGCGCGCTTTAATAACGCCCTGAATACGCGTCATCAGTTTGTCGATCAGCTCCTGCTTCTCCGGTGCCATCTCGCCGTCGCGCTGGATCAGCACCGCTTTTGAACGGTAGATCACCTCGACTTCACGCAGGCCGTTGGCTTCCAGCGTGGCGCCGGTCGATACCAGGTCGCAAATCGCGTCGGCCAGTCCGGCGCGCGGCGCGACTTCCACCGAACCGTTCAGCATACAGGGTTTGAAGTTAAGGCCTTTTTTATCGAGATACTGCTTCAGCAGGTGAGGATAGGAGGTGGCGATGCGGGCGTTATTGAGACACTGCGGGCCGCTATATTCTTCATCTACCGGCATCGCCAGCGACAGGCGGCAGCCGCCAAAGTCCAGGCGACGCAGGGTAAAGTAGCGCGGATCTTCGCCCTGCGCGCGGCGCGTCAGCAGCTCCTCTTCCAGCACGTTTTCGCCGATAATGCCGAGATCCACCACGCCGTCCATGACCAGACCGGGAATATCGTCATCGCGCACGCGCAGAATATCGATCGGCATATTCTCCGCGAAGGCGATCAGACGCTGCTGCTGCAGGTTAATTTTAATGCCGCAGCGCGCCAGCAGCTCGCGTGAATCATCGCTTAAACGGCCAGATTTCTGCATAGCTATGCGAATTCGCTTGTTATCTAACATCATTCCCGTCCTCTGTTTCATTCCTGTCTGAAAAGGTATCGCTTCAGCCCATAAAAAAACCCCCGGAAGACGATCTTCCGGGGGTTCTCTTTGCGTTCGCACCACTGGAAGATCTGAATGTCTCCCAGCACACATCGCCTGAAAGACTAGTCAGGATGATGGTGATGATGATGGTTGAACTGAACGCGTGTCATAGTTAATTCCGTTGCTGAATGGATATTCATTTGCGTGCTGATTAACCTAGCGAAGATAGCGGCGATGCGCAACCCTTTTTTAACCTTTGCGGTTCGGCGGCGCGGCGCACTAAGATGGACGACAGTGAATCAGGCGCAGGAGTCTATATGAAGAAGGTCGCAATTATCGGTCTGGGATGGCTGGGCATGCCGCTGGGTCTGGCGCTAACGGCGCGCGGCTGGCAGGTCACCGGCAGTAAAACCACGCTGGACGGCGTCGAGGCGGCGCGCCGCTGCGGCATCGACGCGGTGCAGCTGCGGCTGACGCCGGAAATCGAGTGCGACGCCGAGGATCTCGATCTGCTGCTGGCGGTGGACGCGCTGGTGGTGACCCTGCCCGCCAGCCGGACGGCGGAAGGCGGCGAAAGCTATATGCAGGCGGTGCAGAACGTGGTGGACAGCGCGCTGGCGAAGCAGGTGCCGCGCATTATCTTTACCAGCTCTACCTCGGTATACGGCAGCGGCAACGGGGTGATGAAAGAGAGCAGTGCGCTGCAGCCGGAAACGGTGGCGGGAAAAACCCTGGCCGCGCTGGAGAGCTGGCTGCACGATCTGCCTGGCACCCAGGTGGATATTCTGCGGCTGGCGGGGCTGGTGGGGCCGAGTCGTCATCCCGGCCGCTTCCTGGCGGGAAAAACCGGGCTGGAGAATGGCGCGCACGGCGTCAATCTGGTGCATCTGGATGATGTGGTCAGCGCAATTACGCTGCTGCTGCAGACGCCGAAGGGCGGACGCGTCTATAACCTCTGCGCGCAAAAGCACCCGTCGCGCGCGACCTTTTATCCCGCCGTCTCGCGCCAGCTGGGCCTGACGCCGCCGACCTTTTTGCCATCAGCCTCCGGCGAGACCGGCAAGCTGATCGACGGCTCGCGCATCTGCAGCGAGCTGGGGTTTGAGTACAGCTACGACGATCCGGCGAAGATGCCGCTGGAGTAGTCGTGGCCCTCAGACGCCGAGCCGGTCGCGCAGCGCATACCAGGCGGCGCCCATCGCGGTCAGCGGCACCTTAAAGCGCCGTCCGCCGGGGAAGGGCAGGTGTGGCAGCTTCGCAAAGGCGTCGAAGCGCTCCGCATCCCCGCGCAGCGCTTCGCAAATCAGCTTGCCGGCAAGGTGCGTGCAGGTGACGCCGTGGCCGCTGTCGCCCTGCATAAAGTAGACGTTATTCTCCAGCCGGCCAAACTGCGGCAGGCGCGAGAGCGTCAGCAGAAAGTTGCCGCTCCAGCGGTAGCTGAAGGTGAGGTCGCGCAGCTGCGGGAAGGTGCGCAGCAGCTTGGGACGGATCAGCGCCTCGATGTCGCCGGGATCGCGCGCGCCGTAGACCACGCCGCCGCCGTAGAGCAGGCGGTTATCCGCCGTCAGGCGAAAATAGTCGAGCAGATAGTTACAGTCTTCGACGCAGTGATTATTGGGCAGCAGCGCCAGCGCGCGATCGCGGCTCAGCGGCTCGCTGGCGAGGATCTGCGACCCGCACGCCATGCTGTTGCGCGCCAGGCGCGGCTCCAGCTGCGTGGGCAGATAGGCGTTGCCGGCGAAAATCACAAAGGTGGCGCTCACCTCGCCATGTTCAGTTTTCACCCTGTTCGGCGCGCCGTAGGTCAGCGCCGTTGCGGCGGAACGTTCATAGATGCGCCCGCCGTGGCGTCGAATCGCCTCAGCTTCGCCCAGCGCCAGGTTCAGCGGATGCAGATGGCCGCCGCGCCGATCCAGCAGGCCGCCGACGTAGCGTTCGGTGGCGATTTCGCGGCGGATGCCGCGCTCGTCCAGCAGCTCCAGATGGTGATTGCCATACTTTTCCCACAGCCGCTGCTGGCGGCGCAGGTGATTCATCTGGCGCGGGTTAAGCGCGGCGAAAATATTGCCGGGCCGGTAGTCGCAGGCGATGGCGTAGCGGTCGATGCGGTCGCGAATAATCTCCGCCCCCTCAAACATCATGCTGCCGAGCATACGCGCGCTCTCTTTGCCATAGCGCTGCTCGATCACGTCCACATCGCGGCTGTAGGAGTTGACCACCTGCCCGCCGTTGCGGCCGCTGGCGCCAAAGCCGACGCGCGCCGCCTCCAGCACCACTACGTCATAGCCCGCTTCGGTAAGATAGAGCGCGGCGGAGAGGCCGGTAAAGCCAGCACCGATAATGCAAACGTCGCACTGGATGCTCTCCTGCAGCGTCGGCCAGGGCGCATGGTCGTTGGCGGTCGCCGCGTAGTAGCTTTCAACATGTTTCATCTCAACCTCCTGGCTGCAAGTGCATCAGAAATTGGCGGGCGTATGGGCGCTGACGATACGGCAGGGCTGCGCCGAAAGATTGGTGAAGCTGTGCGGCAGCCCGGTATCGATGACATAACTTTCGCCCGCGTTAAGGTGGTAGCGTTGGCCGTTGACCACCAGCGTGATCTCACCTTCCAGCAGCGTTCCGGTCTCTTCGCCCGGATGGCGCAGCTTTTCGCCGGTGCTGGCGCCGGGCTGATAGGTCTCCAGCAGCATGCCGAGCGAGCGTTTCGCCTGCCCGTTGTCGACCAGCTTCAGCGACACGCCCTGGCTGCCGATCTCCACCAGATCGGCCGGCCTGACGATGACCTTCGGCGCGTCATGCGCTTTGGGTTCGGAGAAGAACTCCGACAGCGACAGCCCGTAGACCTTTAACAGCTTTTGCAGCGTGCTGACCGCTGGACTGACCTTGTCCTGTTCGATGGTGCTGATTGCGCTGTGGGTTAAACCTGACAGTTCAGCGGCGCGGCGCTGAGACAATCCCAACTCTTGCCGGATTTGCGATAAGCGTCGTCCCGGCGCCAGAGCGGCATCGTTCATGGTGATTTTTCCTTGTGATAGTGCTGTGCGGCGTGGATAAACCCCGCGAAAAGGGCGCGCGAGGCGTCGTGATGTTCCGGCTGCCATTCGGGATGCCACTGCACCGCGAGGGCGAAGGGATGGTGGCGCAGGCTGACCGCTTCGATCAGGCCGTCTGGCGCGCGCGCCTCGATGCGCAGCTGCGGGCCCGTTTCGCGGATGCCCTGATGATGCAGCGAATTGACCGCCAGGGCTGCGTCGCTGCCCAGCAGAGAGGCCAGCAGCCCGTCCGCCTCGGGAAAGATGTCGTGGGCCAGCGCGTACTGTTCGCTCAGCGGCAGCGTCGACTCGGCATGATGCGGCAGCCCGGTTTTACGCTGGTCGAGATCGCGCCACAGCGCGCCGCCGTTGGCCACCACCAGCTCCTGCATGCCGCGGCAGATGCCCAGCAGCGGCATGCGGCGGCTGGTGGCCCAGGTAATAATGGCGAAGGCGAGCCGGTCGCGGCCGGGATCGGCGAGCGGCTCGCTGCCCGCTTCGCCGTAGTGCCAGGGTTCGATATTGCTGATGCTGCCGGTCAGCAGCACGCCGTCGAGCGTCGCCAGCGCCTGCTCCAGCAGGTGAGGCGTCGCGCAGAGCTGCTGGGGCAGGGCAAGCGGCACGCCGCCCGCCTGCGCTATCGCCGTCAGGTATTTGTTATGCACCGACTGGGTGGGATGGCCGCCGTTGTCGATCTGGCACATCGCTACGCCGATCAAAGGGTTGTTAAAAATAATGCCCATCTCACTCCTCGACTCGCTGTTCAAAAAATTCACCGATCGGGACGGCAGCAGGGAAAACTGTGCAATATTTTTTCAATCTAGCAATGCGCTGATTGTTTCTCAAACAGATTTGTTACATTTGCACACTTTTTCTGTTGGCGCTATGTTAGAGGAGTGGCTGTTATTTTGAGCATTGCGCAAACCAACTAACGGTAGAAGGCGGGTGGGATATGACGAACCTCGTGGAAGTAGAAGACTTCACGCGACACAGTGAAGAGAGACGAACCAGCGCGTTCCAGCTTGAAGTGAAAAACTGGCTGGAACGCCATCCTGAAACGCAGTATGTCGATATTTTATTAAATGATTTAAATGGCGTCTTTCGCGGTAAGCGCATCCCGGTCGCCGCGCTGGCGAAGCTGGAAAAGGGGTGTTATTTCCCGGCCTCGGTTTTCGCGATGGATATCCTTGGTAATACAGTCGAAGAGGCCGGTCTGGGCCAGTCCCTCGGCGAACCAGACAATCTCTGCCTGCCGGTTCCCGGCACCTTAGTTCCCTCTGCGTCCGATCCTGAGCACATCGCCCAGCTGCTGTTGACCATGTGCAACCAAGATGGCACTCCCTTTGACGTTGAACCCCGCAATGTCCTGAACCGGCTGTGGCAGCAGTTGCGCAACCGAGGACTCTTTCCGGTGGTAGCGGTAGAGCTGGAGTTCTATCTGGTAGATAAAATTCGCGATGCCGAAGGCTATATTCAGCCGCCGTGCGCGCCGGGCAGCAGCGATCGCAATATGCAGAGCCAGGTCTACTCTGTGGACAATCTTGATCGCTTCGGTGAAGTATTGCGCGATATCGACGCGCTGGCGCGCCAGCAAAACATTCCCGCCGACGGTGCGCTGGCGGAAGCCTCGCCCGGCCAGTTTGAGATCAACCTGCACCACACCCGCGACGTGCTGAGCGCCTGCGACCACGCCGTGCAGCTTAAAAGGCTGATCCGTCAGGTGGCGGAGAACCACGGCATGACCGCTACCTTTATGGCCAAGCCCTATGAAGAGTATGCGGGCAGCGGCATGCACGTGCATATCAGCATGCTGGACGCCGCCGATCACAACGCCTTTGCCACCGATGACGGCAGCGATTCGCCGCTGCTGAAGCGCGCGCTGGCGGGCATGCTCGACCTGATGCCAGCGTCGATGGCGCTGCTGGCGCCCAACGTTAACGCCTACCGTCGGTTTGTGCCGGAAGCCTATGTGCCGATGCGCGCCTCCTGGGGGCATAACAACCGCACCGTGGCGCTGCGCATTCCCTGCGGCGACGTGGAAAACCACCGCGTTGAGTATCGCGTCGCGGGCGCGGACGCCAACCCCTATCTGGTGATGTCGGCGATTCTGGCGGGAATTCTGCACGGGCTGGATACCGCGCTGCCGCTGCCGCAGCCGGTTCAGGGCAACGGCCACGAGGCGGAGGGCATCCCGCTGCCGGTGCGCCAGAGCGAGGCGCTGTTTGAATTTGAAAGCAGCTTTCCGCTGCAAAAACTGCTGGGCGAGCGGTTCGGTGCGGTGTGGCACAGCTGTAAGCGCCACGAGATGATGCAGTTTGAGCGGCTGGTGACCGCCACGGAGATCGACTGGATGCTCAAAAACGCCTGAGAAAAAAGTCGCTATACTTATCAGTAGCTCTTGTGTTTTTACTGCATGTTGGGCAGAATACTCGGCCTGCAAAAATCCGAATATAACCGATGCTTTTAAGAGCCTCGGTTATTTTTTTTTGCATGTACTTCGCCGATTCGCATGAGGCCGGGCGCGCCCGGATAGATACACGTTAAAAACGCGCAAGCGTACGAACTGAGGATACAAAGATGGGGATGTTATTCATTCAGCCAGCGCGCGCTGGCACTCGTTTCCGTGATGACTACGGCGCCGCTCAGGCTTATAACGCCGCCTTCCTCGCTCCCGTGATGCAATCCAGTCAGGTTGCAGCTCAGGGAGGTCTGAAACATGTCGCTTGATACCTCAGCACCACAGCGTGCCCACCTGAAAAAATCTCTGACCCTGCTTCCGGTCGTCATGATTGGCCTTGCCTACATGCAGCCGATGACCCTGTTTGATACTTTCGGTATCGTGTCGGGTCTGACCAGCGGTCACGTCGCCACCGCCTACGCCTTTGCGCTGATTGCGATTCTGTTTACCGCCGTAAGCTACGGTAAGCTGGTACGCCGCTTCCCATCTGCGGGCTCCGCTTATACCTACGCTCAGAAGGCGATCAGTCCGCACGTCGGCTTTATGGTCGGCTGGTCATCGCTGCTGGACTACCTGTTCATGCCGATGATCAACATTCTGCTGGCGAAAAACTACTTCGAAGCGCTGGTGCCCGGCATTCCGTCATGGATTTTCGTGGTGCTGCTGGTGGCGTTTATGACGATGTCCAACCTGCGCGGCATTAAAACCGTGGCCAACTTTAACAGCGTGATCGTGGTGCTGCAGGTTGTGGTGATGATCGGTATTACCGGCATGGTGATCTACGGCGTGGCGCACGGCGAAGGTGCGGGCACGCTTACCAGCTCGCAGCCGTTCTGGTCCCCAGACGCCCATGTGGTGCCGATGATTACCGGCGCGACTATCCTCTGTTTCTCGTTCCTGGGCTTTGACGGCATCAGCTCGCTGTCGGAAGAGACCAAAGACGCGGAGCGCACCATTCCGCGCGCGATTTTCCTGACGGCGCTGATCGGCGGTCTGATCTTTATCGTGGCCTCCTACTTCCTGCAGCTCTACTTCCCGGATATCTCGCGCTTTAAGGATCCCGATTCGTCGCAGCCGGAAATCATGCTGTACGTGGCGGGCCATGTGCTGCAGTTCGGCATCCTGATTTTCTCGGTGGTGACCGTGCTGGCCTCAGGTATGGCGGCGCACGCGGGCGTGTCGCGTCTGATGTACGTGATGGGCCGTGACGGCGTCTTCCCGGAGCGTTTCTTCGGCTATATCCATCCGAAGTGGCGTACGCCGTCGCTGAACGTGCTGCTGGTCGGCGCCGTGGCGCTGATGGCGATCCGTTTCGACCTGGTGACCGCGACGGCGCTGGTGAACTTCGGCGCGCTGGTGGCGTTTACCTTTGTAAACCTGTCGGTGATTGCGCAGTTCTGGATCCGCGAGAAGCGTAACCGCACGCTGCGCGACCATATCAACTATCTGGTGCTGCCGGTGCTCGGCGCGCTGACGGTGGGCGCACTGTGGATCAACCTGGAAGAGAGCTCGATGGTACTGGGCCTGATTTGGGCCGCCGTGGGGATTATCTACCTCGCGTTTGTTACCCGCAGCTTCCGTAATCCGGTGCCGCAGTACAGCGAAGAAGTGTAATTCGCTGGCGATAAAAAAGGGTGGGGCGTCAGCCTCACCCTTTTTTTTGCTCCTTACGCCGCCGAAGGCTCAGGAGGCGGAAACCACCCCCTGAAAGGAGATGGGATTGCCGTCATCTTCTAACACGCTAAAACTGACTTTCTCGCCGGGCGTAAGGGTTTTATCCAGCGGCACAGCGTGCTGAGCGTGCGGTGCCATCATCAGATTATCCAGACGGAGTTTGTCACCGACCCGCAGTCGCAGGGTAATAAACCAGGGCTGGGGATTGACGATCTTCAGCGTCTTGCCCTGCACCACAAAGCGGAGTTTTTGCCTGTCTGCTGGCTGAGGCGCGGCGAGGCCCGCAGGGCGAATAAAGACTTTCAGGCGGATACGCAAAGGTAAAACCACCTTCCTCTCTGCCTTTTCTGAGGACTTTTCCAGCGCCGGAATCTGATAAATATTAAGCCAGTAAAGGCTCTCCCGGTCGGTGGCCAGACCGGCTTTGCTGGTTAACATTATCCGAACCGAGCGCAGCTCGCCGGGGGACATTTTCATCACCGGCGGCAGCGCAATCAGCGGCGTTTTGCTGAGTTCAGGAGAGAGCATGATGTCTCCCTCGTCGCTCCAGATCTGCACGATAGTCGGACTCTCCGCGCTGTTTTTCAGATTCAGCGTCTGGCTGATCTCCCCCTGGTTAAAAACCAGGCGGGTCTTATCCACATTTACCACCGCGCGCGCCTGAAAGGCGAGCAGCAGAGCAATAAGCGCCAGCGCCTTACTGAAAACTAACCACCACCTGTAACTGCGCATTCACCGCTCCTGCCGTTATGGTTTGACCGTTTATCGCTTCCAGCGAAGCGATAAAATCGCCGCTGTAAATATTGCCCGTCCCCGAAGAGACCTGCGAGGTTAACTCTTTATAGCCATACCAGCCCCGGCTGTTGCCCGTGCCGGTTGAGCTGAGGTCGGGCAGTAAATTGAGCGCACGCCCTTTCGCGTCATAGATCTTTATCCCGACGCCGGAGGCGACGCCGCTGCTGCCATAGCGGGTATCAAGCAGCCAGGTCAGTCCACCGCCGGAGTTGACCAGCCCCAGCCGGGTCGCCTGGGTGACGGCGTTAGGCTGATTGACGAGAAACCCCATCGCTACACTGGAGAGGATTTCGGATGAGGGTAAGGTGCCGGAGCTGGCTTCCGCCTCACACCGGACAGAGACGGAGAAGGGCGTCTGGCTGCTGTTGCCTTCGGCCAGCTCGCCGACGGTGATAAGGGGAAGCCGCACCACAGAGGGATAGTCTTTTACCTCGCACAGCGCGCCGCGCACGTAGGTGACGTTTTTATAGGTGCTCCAGGCGCCGGGCCATTCGGCATACCTCCAGCCGCCGTAGTTAGTGGCGCTGTCCTGGCCGTCCGCCAGGCTGTCAGCGACTAACCCCGGCCCTTTAAAGGCGATATAGCCACGCGGTAACGCCAGGCTATCGACATAAAAACGGGTGCCGTTGATGTAATGGCTCATGGAGTCGATTTTGAACATCTCATACAGCACATTACTGAAGGCGCTGGCTGGAATATAGAGATAGGTGCCGTCGCTGTACCAGCTGCTGGCGGTAAGCTGACGCGATTTCCAGTAGCGGCTGTAGTACTCGCCGGTGGAAAGATTGGTCATGCGTACGGCCACATTTCTCGCCGCATCATAGTAAGCCCCCTCCACTTCATCGGTAACATATCTACCCGAATTGGTGCTGCTGCCGTTAGTGGCGTACATCTCATACAGGCTCCCCGCATCCTCTGCCGCGCAGCGAAAAAGGATTTGGTTTGGCATGTAGGGGGAGTCGCTGGCGGCGGTGATAAAGGAACCCACCGCGCTGGCCAGCAGGCTACCGGCGGGCTGAAAGGCGCTGCCCTGATTAATGCTAATCACCGACGGCAGGCCAATATTGCCCGCGCAGGTATCGCAGGCACCCGACCAGTTGGCGGCAGTATAGCCCGCGGCGATGGCATCCGCTGAGAGCGAAGAGGTGCTGGTCACCTTCATACACACCGCCCAGAGCGCGGTGGGGAACAACAGGATAAGCGCCAGCAGCGTCTGTTTTAATCTCATTCTATTACTCCTTCCTGCATGACCCGTTGAGCGGGATAAGATCCGATTGCTGACGCCCGCTAACCTGATAGCTGACCAGGCAGGCACTTTTCTGTTCATTCCAGCTCACCTTCAGCGTGCCGGAGTCGTGAGGCACGCGGGCATAAAGCTGACCGCCCTGACCGACTACGCCCACCAGGACCTTATCGGCGTCACGCACCTCTGCGCCCATGGGGGGCGTCTCGCCATCGGTGGTGGAGAGGGAAATCAGTACCGCTTTGCCTCGGAGCGTGGCGAAGCTGACCCGGCTGACGGCACCGGCATAGGGCACCACCCGCTTGCTGCCGCCGCTCAGCTCGGTGTCGGTACGCATATTTAGCGTGTCAAGGCTGACGCTATTTTCGCGGTAGGGGGTTAACGACGGCAAAATGGCGTAGCCAAAGCGATCGATCACCGCGCCCTGACCGTTGCGCACGACGGCACCTTGCGCGCCCTCGGCGTGGATCAGAGCAAAGGTATCGCTGGCGTAGGGGCCGGCGGTTACGCCGCCGCGATGGAACAGCAGCGTGCCTGATGTGCCTAATCCCAGCTGACGATAGTCATTGCCCTGACCATAGCTGGCACGCAGCGCCCCGACGCGGGTATTCTGCTGTAGATTGCCGCCAAAGGAGGTGGCCTCGCCCTCAGCACCGCTGCGGTAGCTGTCGCGACCGGCGTAGAGCGAGTAGCTAAGGTCGCGCTGTTCACCGGCGGAACCGGTCAGCGAGACCATTGAGCTGCGGCTCTGCTTTGACTGGTTGTAGTTATAGGCCACAGAGGCGAGTCCTTTGCCCCAGTCGAGCGGCACAGAGATATTCAGGGAGAGGGTGTTCTCGGTATATTTCTGGCGGCGGCTGAGATCGTCATTATCGCTGCGATCGCGCAGGCTGCGGCTTATCCAGGCGGTGCGCTGGCGTGCCACGTTGAGGCTATAGCTGATGTTATGCCAGCTGTTGTTGTAGCCGAGCTGAAGCTGCGTGATACGCGACTGATTATCGTGATAGTCGGCGGTGCTGGCGCTCAGGCTGAACAGGCCATAGTCGCCCGCCGACTGGCTAAGCGTTGCCGACAGGCGGTTACGCTGGTGCAGCGAATCGGAATAGTAGCGGATGCCTGCCTGCTGCTCGCGCCGCACGCCCAGCACATCCTGCAGATCGCGGAAGCCGCGGGTGGAGTAGCGCCAGGCGGCGAGCACCAGATTGGTGCCGGTCTCAAAGGTCTTGCTGTAGCTCAGCTCTGCGCGCCAGCCTGAGGTGCGATCGTTATTCTCCGCCTTTGCCTGGGAGAAGGTGGTATTCAGGCCCACTGCGCCAGCCTCGGTTGCCCAGACGCCGCCCAGCAGCCAGGCCTGGTAATCCTGGGCCATCCGGGTGCCAAGCGTGGTGGTCAGGCTGTTGCTGAGGCCGCGCTGCACGATACCTTCGAAAAAGTGGTTTTGCACCGCGTAATACTGGCGAACCCGTCCCAGCGCCAGCGAATAGTGCCAGTTACCCGGGCGCACCGAGTCGGGCACGGACGAGTAGGGCACGGTGAAAGAGGAGGTTTTTCCGTTGGCTTCGATGACCTCTACCTCCAGATCGCCCTGGTTGCGGGTGTTATAGAGATCGTCGATCACGAACGGGCCAGGCGGCACGCTGGTTTCATATATCACGCTGTTCATCTGCCTGACGATAACGCGCGCGTTAGACGAGGCGATGCCGTGGATCTCCGGGGCATATCCCCGGCGGCCCTGCGGCCACATTCGCTTGTCGGTTGCGAGGCGAATACCGTTAAACGCCAGGCTGCCAAACAGCGAGCTGTCGGTGTAGCTGTCGCCAAGGGTCATCAGGCTGTTAATGCGTTCAACGGGATGCTGAACCCAGCTGCGAACGCTGTTGTAGCGGTAACGTCCGCCGTCGGTGCTGCTGCTCATATAGCGTAAATTTCCCTGATGGCGCAGCTGCCAGGTGGCAATATTGGTTCCTGCGGTGATGCCGCTCCATAAATATTGATAGCGATAGTGGGCGCTGCTGTTTTCCGTCCAGCTATAGTTGGTGTTGTGACGCAAAAAAAGCGCGCTGATGCCCTTATCCCACTGCGACGGCGGAATATAGCCGCGCGGCGTTCTGTTCAGGGCGGAGTGCGGAATAGTCAGCTGCAGGCGCAGCGCGGCAGGATCAAACGCCCAGCTGCCCGTCGGCACCCATGTGGTGAGCGGCGCGCAGCGCTCGCTGACGTTAACCACGCTGTTTAGCCTGACCTGCATCATTTCAAGCAGTGAGCGAGGCAGACAGGGCTCTGCATTTTTATTGGCGTCAGACGCGACAAAGGTCAGCTTTACGCCAGATTTTACTAAGCGGTTATTTAACCAGAGATCGACCAGGTAATCGCCAGCCGCAATGGTGCCGTGATTAAACTGCTCAATGTTTTGTCCAAAAGCGGAACCCTTGAAAAGAGAGGCGTCAAAGTAATATTCCTCACTGTATGCCGGCAGGCAAAAAGACGCAGAAACACCTAAAACAAAAGAATTTAATTTAAGGCTGCTGGGATTTAACCGCAAAAACTTCACTTATTCTTGCTCCCTGATCGTTTATCGCGGCAAGGGTTGCCGTGCCTGCGCCCTGCAAGCGTTGTTTAATGTTATTGAACCAGAAGGTCTTTTTGGTATATGGCGCGATGGTCTGCCCGTCGGTACGCTGTTTTTGTCCTGCCAGCTGGAGTGAGAGGGAAACCAGCGACAGATGCCAGGGCTGGGCATTATTAATTTCAATGCCGCTGCCTCGCGCAGGGTCAAAAACATAGTTAACCTGCACGCCTTTAAGAATGTTGTCGGGCTTACCAATAGCGGCCGGGCGATAAAGGAGTTTCACCCTGTTGCGTAACATGACCGTCATGGCATTTTGTTTGCTCTCCACGCCGCGCTGGGTTGGGGGGATTTGCAGGGTGTTAAACCAAAAAAGCGATTCACGATCGGCCGGCAGTGATGCGTTGCCGGTAAAAATTATGCGCGCTATCTGTCCCGCGTTTGGCTGAATGCGAAACACAGGCGGCGTGACGACAAAGGGAACACCGCTTTCCTGCTGAGGCTGGGAATCTATATTTCCCTTGTCAAACCAGGCCTGGATAACGTAGGGAAAGTCATCGTTGTTTTTAAACTGAACGTCTACTGAAGCAGCCTTTGCCGGATAAATAATACGGCTTCCCACCATGGTTACGCTGCTCTGCGCAGAGGCAGTGGTAAGCAGCAGCATAAAAATAGTTAGCTGCGTGGATTTGATAAAAGAGAACATACCCAGGGTCTCACCGATGGACAGTGCGTACCTATCAACAGGTACGCACTGATTTGATCATTACTGGTAGGTAACGGCGTATTGCAGTGAAGCTGTCACCGTGCCCGCGGTTACGGCGTCGGTGGCGTAGTACTGCGCGTTGTAGGTGGCAGACGCTTCGGTCGCCCCTGTTGCCAGCGTCAGGTCGCCGTTGCCGGTATAACCGCCTGTCAGATTAATCACGGCGTCGGCGGGATCGAGCAGCTGAACTTCCACGTTTTGCGCCGTGCCGGCATTAAGAAGATTACCGGTGGAGCTGACGTTGTTGCCGATAAATACCGTTGAGACTTTGGTCGAACTGCTGCCGCCGCCGGTGCAGCCGGTTAAGCCAACGGTAAAGCTGGTTTGTCCTGCGGTAGCGCCGCTGGCCGCCAGCTCTTTTTTACTGACGGTCGGCATACTCACTACCGGTGTAGCCGTATTACCGTTTACGGCAATAGAGCAGGTTTCGTCAGCCACTTCACCCTGGAAATTAATGGTGTTTTCAGACGCGGCGTTCGCTGATGCAGAGATAAATAAACCGCCAATAAATAACGTCAATGTAGATAGAGTAAATTTAGTTTTCATTAGATAATCCTTTATATTCATTAGCATGAAAGCAGCTGATTAAGGCTGCGTCCGGTTTTTCTCCGAACGGATTCTTTCATGTTGTATACTTTTTTTACGTCGAGATTCATTCTTTTGGCTATTGATGAAAGTGAATATCCATTTCTTGCAAAATCCAGCAGTTCTACCTCTTCACTGGACAGCGCATTCACTTTTTTTCCGGTCTCTCCTCCTTTTAAACCATAATAATAAAGGTTGATCGATTTTTTGATGTTTTCTATTGGCCCGCCACAGTAGATAACGGAATGAATATTTCCGTTTCTGCTCCAGTAGGCCGCCAGCGGGGCCATAGGTCGATCGCTAACAATAATGATGTTTAAACCTGTCGATTTAAGATAATCCAGCCAGTTATTATTGGTGAAGTAACGAAGACGAAATATGGAAAAATCAACAAAAATACATCCTCTGCAAAATATGCTCTCATAGCGTCCTGCCACCAGGGAGAGTATACCTTTTTTGAGAAAGTAATTGCCGTCGGGCCATATTGCTATCTTCTGTATAGGGCATCGATTAATAACTTCATTATCGTGGCTTATTAACTGGCAGCTGTATTTGCAGCTGGCGCAGCACAAATCCTCTCTGGTGATATTTCTCATAGGCTGATTTATCCGCATGCTAAGAGAGTTGAGCCTATCCTGGCATCTTACCCCTTGAGTTTCAATAAGTTAAAAAAATCGCGCGTTTTGTTTGTTAAGAAAATTCTTATGTGCCAAAAGGATAAAACAGTGAGAAGATCATTGAGATTTCTCAATCTGGTGCAGTTTAATTTTTAAATTTGTTATTAAGAGTTAGGAATTCTCCTCGGCGATTAAGATTATTCGGTAAAACATTGCCAGACGATCAAAGAAAATATCGCACTAATTGCTAAAAAACTAAAATCAGCAAGCAGGCAGCGGAATCGCATAACCGAACTTAATACTTGAAACGCTAACTTTACGGAGATATATAGCCAGAATTGATGCCGCTGTTACTATTTATTCTTAAAAGTTCTTGTTTTTTTAAAGATGCAGCTGGTTTCCAGATTAGACGAATCTTACATTTTTTGAGTCGCAGATTTTATCAATAAATGTCCATCTCACTTTTGTTTAATAAAATCAATAAATGGAATATAGGATTTTTCCATATTATTTTGAACGTTATAAAAGGGCGCGAATTAAACGGTCACGACGGGAAGGGTGGTAAGCATGAAGGGGAAGTTAAAATAAGAGCAATATCATCAGGGCCAGCAGGGCGGAGAACCCTGCTGGATGCGACTATCAGGAGACCAGCTCCTGCGCATAAAGATAGAGTGCTTTCAGCTGCGCCATCTTCGCGGCATCATCCTCATGCAGCGTGGCCAGCGACTCCAGCTCCAGTAAAAAGGCCTGTACGCGTTCAGCGTTCAGCACCTCGCGGCGATGCTGCAACCAGCGCTGCTGCTCGGCGTCATCTAGCGTGCCGGGGAAATTGCGGGCGCGGTAGCGGAACAGCAGCTTCGCAATACGCGCATCCTGAAAAGTGAGATCCATCGCGGGCAGATTCGCTGGCGCGGTCTGCCGCAGAATATTCATTCCTGCGCGATCGGCGTCGCTAAAGAAGCCGTCATAAAGCTGCGCATCAACATCGTCCGGTGAGGTGAAGGGTTCCGCTTCGGCGTAGAGCGTGACCACTTTTTCGCGCACCTCAGCGTGCTGACGCAGCAGCGCCAGATTCGCCAGGCAGGCTTCACGATCGATGCCCAGCCGCGCCGCGTCTTCCGGACGCAGGGTGTTCGCCGGTGCCAGCACCGGGCACTTGTTGATATGCACCAGCTTAATCGGTACCGTTGCGGCCTCTTCGGGCAGATCGCTTTTGCGCGTATAGAGCCGCTCGCGCAGCGCATCGGCGTCCAGTTCCAGCAGCGGTGACATATCACCCGCCAGATCGGCCACAATCAGGGCGTTGCGGTTATCGGGATGCCAGGCCAGCGGGACGACCCAGCTGGTATTGCCGCGCGCCGCGCCGAACATGCCGGAGACGTGGACCAGCGGCTTCATCTGAGGGATGTCGATAAGCGTCATCAGCTTATTTTTATTGCGGTGGGTAAACAGAAACTCGAACAGCTTCGGCTGCTTCTCTTTAACCAGCTTTGCCATGGCCAGCGTGGCATAGACGTCGGACATGGCGTCGTGCGCGTTTTCGTGCGCCACGCCGTTGGCTTTGGTGAGATGTTCCAGCTTAAAGCTGGGAAAGCCCTCGTCGTTTTCTGGCCAGACAATGCCGTCGGGGCGCAGCGCATAACAGGCGCGCATCACATCCAGCAGATCCCAGCGGGAATTGCCGTTCTGCCAGCTCCAGCCATAGGGATCGAAAAAGTTACGGTAGAAGATATTGCGGGTGACTTCATCATCGAAGCGCACATTGTTGTAGCCCACTACGCAGGTCTGCTCTTCGGTAAACAGCGCATAGATGCGCGCAGCAAACTCCGCTTCTGACACGCCGCGCGTCCGCGCGACCTGCGGCGTAATGCCGGTGATCATCACCGCTTCCGGCTGGGGCAGGTAATCATCGGCGGGGCGGCAGTAGAAAATTTGCGGTTCGCCGACCGGATTGAAGTCGCTGTCGGTGCGCAGCCCGGCAAACTGTGCCGGACGATCGAGCGACGGGCTTTTACCGAAGGTTTCGTAATCGTGAAAGAGAAACGTAAATTGTGCGCGATCGTTTTTCAATGTTCATTACCGTTGATATATGTGTATTCATGCTATGTCCTCTCGCGGCGGGTATCTGGCCTGTTTCTCCATAGCAAAATGATGGCGCGGTGTGACGCTGCTCTCTACATGGTAAACCATATTAGAGTCGGTCAGAAGTTACGGATGCGGATGCAGACAGGGTAAGCTGGCCCGCAGTCAGAAACCCGCTCCGCAGCCGATCACATTTTTTTTCAATTTAATCAAACCTGTTCAACCCTTTTGCCGTAAAACGAGCCGCTGTTTTCCCCGTAACCCTGAGGATTGAGTGTTGAAAAGGCGTCTGTTGATTACTGTAACTGGAACTCTCTTTTTGGCGTCGCTGGCGCAGGCCGACGATATGCCGTTTCCCCTGACGCCCCCGTCTATTGATGCCGCTTCCTGGGTTCTGATGGACGCCACCACCGGACAGGTGCTGACCGCAGGCAATCCGGACGAGCGCCGCAACCCGGCCAGTCTGACCAAGCTGATGACCGGCTACGTGGTGGATCGCGCCATTGATGCGAAAAAAATTAGCCGCGATGACGTGGTCACCGTGGGCAAAGATGCCTGGGCTGCCGGCAACCCGGTATTTAAAGGCTCGTCCCTGATGTTCATTAAGCCCGGCGACAAGGTCACGGTGCGCGACCTCAGCCGCGGCGTTATTATCGACTCCGGCAATGACGCCTGCGTGGCGCTGGCCGATTACGTCGCGGGCAGCCAGCAGAGCTTCGTCAATATGATGAATCAGTACGTACAGAAGCTCGGTCTGACCAATACCCATTTTGAAACCGTTCACGGCCTTGACGCGCCGGGCCAGTTCTCCTCTGCGCGCGATATGGCCATTCTCTCCCGCGCCATTATCCAGGGGGAGCCCGATTTTTATGCGATGTACAGCGAGAAGACGCTGAGCTGGAACGGGATTACGCAGAACAACCGTAACGGCTTACTGTGGGATAATAACCTGCACGTCGACGGCCTGAAAACCGGCCATACCGCAACAGCAGGCTTTAATATCATCGCCTCAAATGTGGTGGGCCAGCACCGCCTGATTGCGGTAATTATGGGTGGCAAAAGCGCGAAAGGGCGCGAAGAGCAGGCGCGTAAGCTGCTGGTGTGGGGCCAGAACACCTTTGACACCGTGCAGCTGTTCCACGCCGGTAAAAAGATTGGCACCGAAAACGTCTGGTACGGTAATCCGCACAGCGTCGCGGTGGGTACCGCTAAGGACGTCTTCCTGTCGCTGCCGCGCAGTGAGATTGCGAACGTGAAGGCCAAGTATGTGATTAACCGTCAGGATCTCGAAGCGCCGCTGAAGGCCAACGAAACCATCGGTGAGATTCAGGTGCTCGACAAAGATAAGCAGCTGGCGAGCTATCCGCTGGTCACGCTAAATGCAGTAGAGGAAGCGGGCGTTATCACGCGCATTCAGGACTACCTGAAGCAGAAGCTTTAATTCAGGAGAGGCGGCCTCCGTGCCGCCTGTTGCGCTACTTCAGCTCCTCTTTTACCGCTTTGACGTCGCTCGCCGACACCGGCGCGGCGGCGTTGCCCCAGCTGTTACGCACCCAGGTGAGCACCGCAGCGATCTGCTCGTCATCCAGCACGCCGGCAAAGGCGGGCATCGCCGGCGCGGTGGGCCGCGCGTCGGTATCGACGCCGCGGCTGCCCGCGCTGACCACGCGGATCAGCGAGGTGGCGTTCGGCTGATTAACCAGCGGATTTGACGCCAGCTGTGGGAAGATATTCTTCTCACCGCGCCCGCCAGGGCTGTGGCAGGCGGAACACTTCGCCTCGTAAATCTGTGCGCCGAGCTTCATGCGCTCGTCGCTGGCGGCCAGCGGCTGCGGCACCTCTTCATCGTGGGTTTTACCCTCTTTCAGGTAGGTCGCGACCGCGCGCAGATCCTCGTCGCGCCAGTACTGGGTCGAGTGGCGCACCGCATCGGCCATCGGACCGGAAGCGATGGCGTAGCGGTTTACGCCGGTGCGCAGATAGCTGACGATATCCTCCTGGGTCCATTTGCCCAGTCCGGTATGGTCATCCGCGCCGAGATTTGGCGCGTACCAGCCTTCTACCTCGCTTCCGCTCAGGAAGCGATCGCCTTTGTCACCGCCAAGAAAGTTTTTCGAGGTGTGACAGGTGCCGCAGTGGCCGAGTCCCTGTACCAGGTAAGCACCGCGATTCCACTCCGCTGACTTTTTCGCGTCGGGTATAAAAGTGCCCTTATCGAAGTTAAGCCAGTTCCAGGCAATCAGGCTGGTGCGGATATTAAAGGGGAAGGGCAGCTGGTTGGTCTCAACTTCATGGTGGATCGGCTGCAGCGTCTGTATCCACGCCCAGAGATCCTGCAAATCCTTCTCGGACATTTTGGTGTAGGCGGTAAAGGGCATCGCGCCGTAGAGCCGTTTGCCGTTGTGGCCGATACCTTCCGTCATGGCGCGGCGGAAATCGTCATAGCTCCAGTCGCCGATGCCGGTCTCGCGATCCGGCGTGATATTGGCGCCGGCCAGCACGCCAAACGGGGTGGTAATCTTGACGCCGCCCGCATAGGGCTGCTTCGCATCGGTGGTATGACAGGCGGTGCAGTCGCCGAGGGTAGCGAGGTAGCTGCCGCGCGCATACTGGTCATACTCCGGCTGCGCCTGACTGCCGAGGCTGACGGCGAGCAGCAGCGCGGCGGAGAGTGCATTCAGCGTTTTCATGCGGTAATCATCTCCCCTGGACGTTGCAGATACCAGGTGCGGATGGCGTGCGCCGCCTTAAACGCCAGCGCCCCGACGGTGCCGGTCGGGTTATAGCCGGGATTCTGCGGAAAGGCGGAGGCGCCCACCACAAAGAGGTTGGGCACGTCCCAGACCTGCAGATGCTTGTTAACGGAGCTGGTGCTGGGGTCGGCACCCATCACAAAACCGCCGACCACGTGCGAGGACTGATAGGGCACACTGCTCCAGTGGCCGGTCATCGGCTTAACGATCATCTCGCGCGGATTCATCGATTTGGCGATCTCCGCCACCTTGCCGGTGCAGTACTGCGCCATCTTCAGATCGTTGTGCGAAAAGTCGAAGGTAATACGCAGCAGCGGGCGGCCGTGCGGATCTTTGTAGTTGGGATCGAGCGAAAGATAGTTGGTGCGGGTGGTGTAGCTGCTCGCCTCGCAGCCGATGGACAGGGTGCTGAGGTAGTTATCTTTCAGCGCGCGCTTCCATTTCGAGCCCCACTTCGGCGTGCCGGGCGGCAGCGGACGGTAGCCGATGGGCGCGGCGCCGATGGGCGTCACGCGGATGCTGCCGCCGCCGAAAAAGCCGAGGCCGCTGTGATCGAAGTTATCGTTATTGAACTCATCGATGCCCATGCCGACCGCGCCCGCGCCGATAAAGGGATTAAAGTTCTTGTCATCGAAAAACAGCGTCACGTTGTTGGCGGTCTGGTAGGCGTAGTTGCGGCCGGTAGTGCCCTTGTTGGTAACCGGATCGTAGGCTTCACCAATGCGTGAAAGCAGCATCAGGCGCACGTTCTCAAAGGTAAAGGCGGCGACGATCACCAGATCGGCTGGCTGCTCCCAGGTATCGCCAGAAGAGTCGACGTAGGTCACGCCGGTCGCTTTTTTGCCGCTGGAGTCGGTCAGCACCTCCAGCACTTCACAGTTGGTATAGGCGGTGAAGTTCTCTTTGCGCATCAGCGCCGGCAGCACGGTAGTAATCGCGCTGGCCTTGGAGTAGTTGGCGCAGCCGTAGTTAGTGCAGAAGCCGCAAAAGGTGCAGGGCCCCATGGTGACGCCGTAGGGATTGGTATAGGCCTCGGAGACCAGCGAAGAGGGCACCGGGAAGGGCTGATAGCCCATCTCTTTTGCCGCCTGCGCGAACAGCGTCGGACCGTAAGGCTGACGCAGCGGCGGCGTCGGATATTCGCCGCTGCGCGGGCCTTCGAACGGGTTGCCGCCGGCGCGCTTCTCGCCGTTGAGGTTGCCCGCGTAGCCGGAGGTGCCCGCCACGCGCTCAAACTGCATATAGTGCGGCTCCATCTCTTCCCACGTGGTGCCCCAGTCCTGCAAAGTCAGCTCGCCGGGCATCGCGTCGGCGCCGTAACGCTCGGTGAGGTAGCTCTTTAGCTGGAATTCGTGCGGCTGGAAGCGAAAGGTAATACCCGCCCAGTGGTTGCCGGCGCCGCCGGTGCCGTTGCCGGGGTGAAAAGAGCCCCAGGTGCGCATCGGCAGCGCGGTCTGCGACGGGTTATTGCGCATGGTGCAGGTATTCTGGCGCGTGCGCAGCATCAGCTCTTCGCGCATGACATAGCGCAGCTCGTCGGTGACCGTCCCGATATTAAAATCGCGCGCGGTATCGCGCCACGGCCCGCGCTCAATGCCGATCACCTCCAGCCCTTCATCGGCCAGCTCATTGGCGATAATCGAGCCTGCCCAGCCGAGGCCGATGACCACGACATCCGTTTTAGGGAGTTTTTTCATGGCTTCTCCCTGCCTTTCCACTGGCCGATGCTGATGGGTTCAAGGTGCAGATCCTGGTTATGGCGCTCGATATAGGGGCGGTAGTCGTAGCGCGCGCCGGGAAAGCCCAGCATCTTCCAGGAGGCCATATCGCGATTGCCGCCGTAGATGGGATCGGCAAAAAAGCCCTCCATGGTGTTGTTCAGCACCTCGATAAACAGCGACTGGGCGTCGAAACCGTCGAAGTGCACTTTGCCCGCCTCCATGGCGGCCAGCAGCGCGTCCTGCTGCGCCGGGGTTAATGCCTTAAACGACTTTTGCGAGGTCTGCTGCACATAGCGGTTAAGGGCGGCGATGCCCTGGCGGTAGCGCTGCTGCGGCACCAGCGGAGACTGATCGCCCTGTTCGGTGGTGCCTTTCTGGAACGGCCCTTCCATATAAATGCGCTCAAAGGTGCCGTAAGCGCCGTGCAGCTGGCGATCGATAAACTGCGCGCAGCCCGCCTCTTTGCCCCCGACGCTCAGCTCGTCGGCGGGGATCAGACGATCGACGATAGCCTCAATGGTTTCAGCTTCTTCCTGGGTAAAAAAGAGCCAGCCGGGCTGGTCGAAGGTTTCAGGCGGGTTATCGGAGAAGGGCGTCCAGCCCGGCGAACCTTTCAGGGAGACGGCGTCAGCCGCGCGGGTGACGGTAGCGGCTACACCCAGCGTAGACCAGGTCAATACCTGGCGTCGCGTTACGCCCGGCAGCGTTTTGGCTCTTTTTCTCATGTCGCTTCCTTTAGTCGTGTTATTAATTAAACGAAAATAAGCGAAGTAGTTATGTGGTTGTTTTTATGGTTTTGGGTGCTTGTAAAGACAATGTTGATAATTGTAAGAAGGTGTCAAAACTGTATTGAAATGTAGAAGCGGCAGTAAGCCTTAGCAACGTCATGGGATAAAATAGCGCACTTTATGATCCTCAGCCGGAAAGCCATCTTGCGTCCAGATAAGCCCATATCGAATATCGAGTTCTGGTTCTATCGCCACTACCGCAGCGTACATGGCGTCCGTATCGCCATCGCCTTTTTACTCACCTTTTTGCTGGTGCGGCTCACCGGCATTCCCGAGGGCACCTGGCCGCTAATTACGCTGGTGGTGGTGATGGGGCCTATCTCCACCTGGGGGAACGTCTTCCCGCGCGCTATTCAGCGCATCTGCGGCACCTTCGCCGGATTGATCTCTGGCCTGATCGCCCTCAAGCTGGAGTTGATGTCGCTGCCGGTGATGCTGGCATGGTGCGGCGTGGTTATGATTGTGTGCGGCTACCTGACGTTAGGGAAGCATCCCTATATGGCGCTGCTGATCGGCATAACGCTGGGCGTGGTGGTGGGCGCACCGGCGGGCGATTTCACCGTGGCGCTGTGGCGCGGCGGTGACGTCATCCTCGGCTCGCTGCTGGCGCTGCTGTTTAGCGCCATCTGGGCGCAGCGCGCCTATACCCACTGGCGCATCCAGCTGTCGGACTCGCTGGCGGAGATCGCTAAAATTTATCACGCCGGCTTTTCCTCAAACCTGATAGAGAAGCCGCGCCTGAAAAAGCCGCTGGGCAAGCTGCTGACCAGCGTTGTGAAAATGCGCGCGCTGCTGGTGCCGGCGAGCAAAGAGACGCGTATTCCCAAATCGGTGTTCGAGGCGATTCAGACCATCAACCGCAATATGGTTAATACGGTGGAGATGCAGATCGAAGCCTGGTGGGCCTCGCGCGAAACGCATCTTATTCTGCTCAACGCGCCGACGCTGCGGCGCACCCAGCAGATGACCGAAAAAACGCTGCTTGCGCTCTCGGCGCTGGCGCTGCGCGGCGAGACCGACGAGGTGGTGGCTAACAGCCACGAGCTGACGGAAATTACCCGCGAGCTGAAGCAGCTGATCGCCGATGCGGGCAGCGAAGGGCTGGAAGAGGCGCCGATCTATGGCTATGTCTGGCTGAGTCTGGAGCTGGCGAAGCAGCTGGAGCGCATGACCGATTTGATTCGTCTGGCGCTGCGCAAATAATCACCAGGGACAATGACTTAATGCGAAAGGCGCATTCTTTGCGCTAAGATAAGCGCCAGTCCGATTTTAGCGGCGACAATTGTCGCCCCGGCTGGCGAACCGCTAAGCTGAAGGTTATGACTCTACTCCCTGCGTAAGCAGGCCCAAAAAAAGGTGCCACCATGGAAAATGCCAAGCAATCATTTCAGGACGTACTGGAGTTTGTGCGTATGTTCCGTCGTAAAAACAAACTGCAGCGTGAAATCACTGATAACGAGAAAAAAATCCGTGATAACCAGAAGCGCGTTCTGCTGCTGGACAACCTGAGCGAATATATCAAGCCCGGCATGAGCATTGAGGCGATTCAGGAAATCATCGCTTCCATGCGCTCTGACTATGAAGATCGCGTGGATGAGTACATCATCAAAAACGCCGATCTGTCGAAAGAGCGTCGCGATCTGTCGAAAAAACTGAAAGCGATGGGCGAGCCGAAAGCGCAGTAAGCGCAGGCTGAATAACAAAACCCACGCTGAAGCGTGGGTTTTTTTTCTTCTGAAACCGGCGTGAGTGCTGCATTAGCCCTGCTGCAGCTGACGCGCGATATGCTGCAGCTGCTGCGCCAGCGCCGCGCGGTCGGGCCCTTCGCCGCCTGGCGCGGCGGTAGTGGCGCGCAGCACCAGCGCCGGCTCCAGCGCGCTGGCGGGCGGCGATGTACCCTGCAGCTGCGCCAGCAGCGTCTCGACGCACTGTTCCCCCAGCGCCTGCAGATCCTGACGCACCGTGGTCAGCGGCGGCTGATACCAGGCGCTTTCGGCGGTATCGTCGTAGCCGACAACCGAAATCTCACCCGGAATTGCCACGCCGTGCTGATGCAGCGCGCGCATCGCCCCAAGCGCCATCTGATCGTTCGCCACCAGCAGCGCCTGCGGCAGGCGGTCCGGCAGCTGCTGCAGCATCGCCCGGTAGCCGGACTGCGCGCTCCAGTCGCCCTGCAGCACGCAGAAGGGCGTCAGCCGGTACGTTGCCAGCGCCTCGCGCCACGCCGCTTCGCGCAGCTGGGCCGAAATCGCCTGCGGCGGGCCGTTCAGCAGGCCGATCTGGCGATGCCCCAGCGCCATAAGATGCTCGACAGCGGCCCGCGCGCCGCGCGCGTTAGAGTACTGACACTGCGCCACCTTTGCCTGCGGTTCGACATCCATAAAAATAACCGGCTTATCGCCGCACAGCGTCTGGATCTGCTCTGCTTCGGCAGCAGCCAGCGGCAGGTTAATCATCAGCGCGTCGACGCGCTGCGCCAGCAGCTCGTTGACGGTCTCGGCGGCGCTGTTGTGGCTGCGCATGGCGATCACCAGGTGATAACCGGCGCGGCTGGCGCGCTGCTGGATCGCCGAGGCGATCTGCGCTGGCGCCATCAGCGCCAGATCGCTGGTGGCGAGCCCGAGGGTGCGCGTCGCTTTGCCCGCCAGTTGCTGCGCCACGCGGTTTGGCACATAGTTGAGCTGCTGCATGGCCGCTTCCACTTTCGCCCGCGTGCGCGGCGACACCTGCGGCGAATGGTTCAGCACGCGGGAAACGGTCTGATAGGAGACGCCGGCAAGGCGGGCGACGTCATCAAGAGTGATAGCGCGGGAAGTCATTGATTTCTCCACAGGACAGAGGCGGCCAGTGTAGCAAAATTTCGCCGCGCAGGCGTATCGTCGCGCCAGCGCATCACCCGAACGGAGGAGAGATGCAGCTTAACCCTCAGGCTATTCAGGACCTTAATCTTATCGCCGCCTGGCTGGCGCTGGACGATATGCCTGCCGAAGGCGACATTGAAGCCGATATGGCGATACTGGCAGGCCACGCGGTGCTGCCAAATATCGAGGGCGCGGTAGCGCTGGCGAAAAAATTCGGGCTGCCTCTGCTGCTCAGCGGCGGCATCGGCCACGCCACCGGCGCGCTGGCGCAGGCGATGGCGCTGCATCCGCTCTATCGCGATATCGAGACGCGCGGCAAAAGCGAGGCGCAGATGCTGGCGGCGATCGCCCGCGTTTTCGGCGGCCTTGACGAGGAGCAGCTGCTGCTGGAGGGCGCGTCGCGCCACTCCGGCGAAAATGCCGCCTTTAGCCAGCGTCTGCTTGACGCCCGTCAGCTTCGGCCGCAGCGCGTGGTGCTGATCCAGGACCCGCTGCTGCAGCGCCGCACCGACGCAACCTTTCGCTGGCAGTGGCGCGAGCGCGACGACGCGCCGCGCTTTATCAACTGGCCGGTGTTTACCCCGGTCGTGACGATCGACTCCGGTATGGCGCGCATTACCGGCGCGCCGCCCCAGGGGCTGTGGTCGCTGGAGCGCTTTGTCCAGCTGCTGATGGGCGAAGTGCAGCGCCTGCGCAACGATGAAACGGGCTACGGCCCGCGCGGCGCGGGTTTCTTCGGCGACGTTGAGATGCCCGACGCGGTAGACGCCGCCTGGCATCGCCTGATGCAGCTGCCCGCCGTGCAGGCGCGGCTGGCGGCCGGGCGCTAATTAACGGCTCTGTAAATAGACCTGCAAATTGACGTTCACCGCGTTAAGCAGCGGCACGCTGACGCCGTTGCGCGCCGCGCGCCGCACCAGATCGCCGATCACCTGTTCCGCTTCGATATCCTGACCCTGGCTTAAGTCGCGATACATCGAAGAGGTCATCGGCGTGGCCGGATTGCTCAGCAGCTCAAAGATTTTCGCCGTCACCGCCGGCCGCGGCTGATAGCCGTCGGCGGTAATCGTCGCCAGCACTTCGCTGAAAAGGCCGCGCAGCAGCGCTTCACCGCCCTCAGCGGTCAACGCCTGCCGCGTATCGCCGCGCGTCAGACAGCAGACCGCGCCGAGGGTGCTCAGCAGCAGCCACTTCTCCCACAGCTCGCCGATAATGTTGTCAGAAAATATCGTGTCAACGCTGGCGGTGCGCAGCGCCTCGTCGACGCGCTGCAGCCGCGCATCGTTACGGCCGTCCAGCGCGCCGTAGTAGATCTGATGCAGCGGCGTCATCTGCACCACTTCGCCCTGTTCGCCCAGGGTGGCGTTAATTTTCACCAGCCCGCCAATCACCTTATCGCCGAAGCGCTCGCGCAGCCTGTCGAAATGGCGCATACCGTTAAGGATCGGCATGATCAGCGTCTGCTCACCTACGGCGGGCGCGATATCCTCCATCGCCTGCGCCAGGCCGAAACTTTTTACCGTCAGGATAATCAGATCCCAGGTGCCGCGCAGCGCGCCCGCCTGCGCCAGCTGCGGCTGCAGCTTCTCCACGCCCTGCGGCGTGCGCAGCACCAGCCCGTTCTCCTGTAGCTGTTTAAAACGGCGCTCGCGCACCAGAAAGGTGACATCGCGTCCCGCCTGCGCCAGACGCGCGCCAAAATATCCGCCGGTAGCCCCGGCGCCCACGATAAGAATGCGCATGATCGATTTTCCCTTAGCCGTTGAGGCTCCTACCTTAAAACCTGACGGCGGCGGTTGCCAGCGTCGCGTTGCTCAGCGCTGCGCCATCGCCGCCAGCAGGGCGGGGAGCAGGCCGGGAAAGCGCTGATCCAGACAGTCGCGGCGCAGCGAAATCAGATTTTCCCGCCCGACGGGGCGCTGCCAGATAACGCCGCTGTCGCGCAGCACGCGCCAGTGGTGCGTCATGGTCGATTTGGCGATCTCGCCGCGCAGCGCGTTGCAGCTCTGCTCGCCGTGCTGCGCCAGGGTCTGGAGAATGGCGAGGCGAATCGGGTTGCCGAGGGCAAACAGCACGTTCTCCAGTTTGATCTCGTGCGGCTGCGGATGATTTTCCAGCATGGCGTTCCTGTTCTACGATCGATGAATTGCGCAATTATAGCTCAAACTGTTCGCATTTAGTCGTACAGTGAGCGTAAGCTGCTTTTCGACGGCGCGCAATCCTGTGCGCCGCACCGACAGTCATCTGACTAAGGACGCATCATGCCCCGAACACTTCCCGTTGAGCGTTACCGCAACATCGGCATCTCCGCGCATATCGATGCCGGTAAAACCACCACGACCGAGCGCATCCTGTTTTACACCGGAATGAGCCACAAGCTGGGTGAAGTGCACGATGGCGCCGCAACGACCGACTGGATGGCGCAGGAGCAGGAGCGTGGCATCACCATTACCTCGGCGGCGGTCAGCTGCTTCTGGCCCGGCATGGACGGCAGCTTCGCGCCGCACCGCATCAATATTATCGACACGCCCGGCCACGTCGATTTCACCATCGAAGTCGAGCGCTCGATGCGCGTGCTGGACGGCGCGGTTATGGTCTATGACGCCGTCGGCGGCGTGCAGCCGCAGTCGGAAACGGTATGGCGTCAGGCCAATAAATATCATGTGCCGCGGCTGGCGTTCGTCAACAAAATGGATCGCCAGGGGGCGGATTTCTTCCGCGTGGTGCAGATGATGAAAGATCGCCTCAGCGCCAGCCCGGTGCCGATCGTTATCCCTATCGGCGCGGAGGAGCACTTCAGCGGCGTGGTCGATCTGCTGAAAATGCAGGCGATTTACTGGGACGAGGCGTCGCAGGGCATGACCTTTAGCTATGCGCCCATCCCCGACGCGCTGCTGGAGCTGGCAAAGCTCTGGCGCGAAAAAATGGTTTCGGCCGCCGCCGAGGCGAGCGACGAGCTAATGGAGGCCTGGCTGGAGAGCGGCGATCTGGAGCACGATCAGATTATCGCTGGCCTGCGCCAGCGCACGCTGCGCAACGAGATCCAGCCGATGCTGTGCGGCAGCGCCTTTAAGAACAAAGGGGTGCAGCGCATGCTGGATGCGGTGATCGAGCTGATGCCGTCGCCCGCCGATATTCCCGCCATTAAAGGCGTGGATGAAGAGGGCAATGAGGCGGAGCGGCATCCAGGCGATGACGAGCCTTTCTCAGCGCTGGCGTTCAAGCTGATGAGCGATCCCTTTGTCGGCCAGCTTACCTTTGTGCGCGTTTACTCCGGCGTGCTGCGCAAAGGGGACAGCGTCTGGAATGCGGTAAAGGGCAAAAAAGAGCGCATCGGTCGCATCGTGCAGATGCATGCCAACGCGCGCCATGAGATAGAGGAGATCCGCGCCGGGGATATCGCCGCCTGCGTCGGGCTGAAAGAGGTGACCACCGGCGAGACGCTGTGCGATCCCAACGCCATTATCACCCTTGAGCGTATGGAATTCCCGGAACCGGTGATCTCGCTGTCGATCGAGCCGAAAACCAAAGGCGATCAGGAGAAGATGAGCCTGGCCTTGCAGCGGCTGGCGGCGGAAGATCCCTCGTTCCGGCTGCACACCGATGAGGAGTCCGGTCAGGCGATTATCTCCGGCATGGGCGAGCTGCATCTGGAGATTATTGTCGATCGCCTGAAGCGCGAGTTCGGCGTTGAGGCAAATATCGGCCGTCCGCAGGTGACCTACCGCGAAACGCTGCGTAAAGCGGCGCGCGACGTGGAAGGAAAATTTGTGCGGCAGTCGGGCGGGAAAGGGCAGTACGGCCACGTGGTGCTGACGCTGGAACCGCTGGAGCCGGGCGGCGGCTTTGTCTTCGAAGACGCCACCAAGGGTGGGGTGGTGCCGCGCGAATATATCCCGTCGGTAGAGAAGGGGATCCGCGAGGCGCTTAACACCGGGGTAATTGCCGGGTACCCGATTGTGGACGTCAAAGCGACGCTCACTTTCGGCTCCTATCACGACGTCGACTCCTCGGAGATGGCGTTCCGCATGGCGGCCATCCTCGGCTTCCGCGCCGCCGCGAAGCTGGCGGAGCCGGTGCTGCTGGAGCCGGTAATGAAGGTTGAAGTTGAAACGCCGGAAGAGTATGCGGGCGGCATTATGGGCGAACTCTCATCGCGTCGCGGACAGGTGCAGGGCATGGATGAGCATTTTGGCGGGCGGATTATCCGCGCCGAAGTGCCGCTGGCGGAGATGTTCGGCTACTCGACTGCGCTGCGCTCGCTGACGCAGGGGCGTGCCACCTACAGCATGGAGTTTGCCCACTACGCGCAGGCGCCGCGTCAGGTAGCCGACGCGGTGGTCGCCGCGCGCCACTAAGCCGCTAAACTATGATGGCAGGGACGCCATCTTTCCCTAATCCCGCCTCGCGCCAAACCATTGTCACTATTCTCGTTTTACTTCCCCTTTTCGGACGTTTAATCATTTCGCGGCTCGACTCTTTGCGCGCGTCGCTGGCGCGCACCTTTCTACTCTTGCGGACAAGGACACTATGAACGCCAATTCTCTGCACCGCGCGCTGGGCGCGATCTGCCTGCTGGGCCACGTCGCCGCCGTCTCCGCTGCCGAAACGCCGCGAGCGGGCGGCAGCTTTACCGTCGGCGTTGAAACCGAACCCAATACCTTTAACCCGCAGCTCAACGGACAGGCCAAGGCCGATGTCACGCTGCGCAACGTCTGGGAGTCGCTGCTGGCGCGCCAGCCCGACGGCAGCTTCGTTCCCTGGCTGGCGCAGAGCTATCAGGCCAGCCCGGACGGCAGCCAGTATCGCTTTACGCTGCGCCGCGACGTGCTCTTTTCCAACGGCGAAAAGCTGGATGCGCAGGCGGTGGCGGAGAATTTCCGCCATACCCAGGATGCGCGATATTGCGCGGGAACCAGCCTGTGCATGATGGGGGCGCGCATCAGCAGCATCGAAACGCCAGACGACTTTACGGTAGTGATCACCCTGAAGCAGGGCTACACGCCGTTTCTCTCGTTCGCCGCCGCGCTGGAGATCCTCGCGCCCGCCAGCTGGCGGTCGGCGCAGCTCAAGTCAGGCGGCAAGGAGATAGCCGGCACCGGCCCCTTTATTCTCGACAGCTATGAGAAGGGCCAGCAGGTGACCTTCGTGCGCAACCCGCACTATCGCTGGGCGCCCGCCACGGCAAAACATCAGGGGCCGGCGTATCTCGATCGCGTCACCTATCGCTTTTTGCCGGAATCCTCGGTGCGCACCGGCGCGCTGCTCTCCGGCCAGCTCGACGCCATTGAGGGCATCTCCGGCAACGACGCGGGCGAATTTAAAGACAACGGCGACTTCACCTTTCAGCATGCGCTCAATACCGGTACGCCGTACTCGCTCTATCTCAACGTCGACTATGGCCCGACGCAGGATGTCCGCGTGCGTCAGGCGATCGTCAGCGGGCTTGATATCGATCCGCTGCTGAAATCGGTCTATCGCGGCGAACGCACGCGCGGCTGGGGCATTACCTCGCCGGTTGAACCGCTCTACGACAAGGCGCTGGAGGGCAAATATGGCAACCAGCCGGAGGCCGCTAACCGGCTGCTGGACGAGGCGGGCTGGGCCACGCGCGACAGCGAAGGTTTTCGCAGTAAAGCGGGCCAGCGGCTGAGCATTGAGGTAATCCAGGCGCAGGCGACGGTGCGCGACCAGCGCGACGTGCTGCTGCAGGCGATTCAGGCGCAGGCGCGGCAGCGGCTTGGCGTTGATTTCAGGCTGCGCTACGTCGATTCCGGCACCTATGCCGAGGTGCGCAACAGCGGCAGGTTCGGCGCGATTGCCAACTCCAATACCGAAACCGACGGTATCGATATTGAAAATCACTACCGGCCCATCAGCCAGGGCGGGGCGATCAACTACAGCCGGGTCAATGATGCGCAGATCAACGCGCTGCTGGATAAAGCCGCCAGCACGCTGGACGTCGCGCAGCGCCGTCAGGCTTACAGCGAACTGCAAAACCGCGCGCTGCGCCAGCTGGCGCTGGCGGTGCCGCTCTATCAGCCGGAAGATCAGATCGCCGCCGCGCGCTATGTCCACGGCTATGGCTTCCGCAGCTTTAAGCAGATGCCGGAAAACGCCTATGAGGTCTGGCTAAGCGATCGTTAATTCACGCCAGGCTTAGATAAAGTTGTTATTTCAATATGCGCCTGGCGCAATTATTCCCGCGCCATGCCGGGGCGGATTCCCATATTCAACAAAACGATTGTCATTATTGTCGGTTTACATTCTTCGCGCCGGATTTTAATAATTTCCCGGTAATTAATCGAGAGAGCGAAAATATGAGTCAGTCCGTTCAGGTGGCAAAATCCGACGATGCAGAAGAGATCTTCGCCCTGCTGCAGCGCGCCTACGCCTCGCTGCTGGAGCAGGATATCCATTTCACCATTACGCAGGGCAACGTGAGCCAGGTGCGTCAGACCATCGAGCGCGAAACCGTGCTGGTGTTGCGCAAGTGGCAGCGGGCGGTTGCCACGGTGACGGTGCGCTTTCCCTGGACTCAGGAGGCGAACGCGCCGTCGCAGCTGCCGTTTATTCACTGGTTCGCCGTCGATCCCGATTTTAAAGGCCAGGGCTATGGCCGTGAAATAATCAGCTGGGCGGAGGATCATTTATTAAAAGAGACGTTAAAAGCGCCGGGCGTTTATCTGGCCACCGCAGTCAAACATCCGTGGCTGAGTGAATTATATCAGCGCCGCGGCTATCAGCCTTTTTATCATCGCACTAATCCGCTGGGTGAAGCGCTGGTGTTTCTGAAAAAGGAATTTCAGCCTGAAGTCGCCACCGAAATTGCTCGCTCGGCCTGATTTTTATAATAAAACGCACCTGCATTTAATAAGGACAATATGAAAAAGATTTTTACCCTGGCGCTGGGTTTCACCTCTCTGTTGGGAAGCGCATCACCTCTGCTGGCCGCTGACGCGCCGCACAGCGGCGGCAGTTTGACGGTTGGCGTCGAGACCGAACCTACCACCTTTAACCCGCAGCTCAACGGCCAGGACAAAGCAGAGATCACCCTGCGTAATTTCTGGGAATCGCTGCTGGCGCGCCGCCCCGACGGCAGCTTTGTGCCCTGGCTGGCGGAGAGCTATCAGATCAGCCCGGACGGCAAAACGCTGCGCTTTACGCTGCGCCACGACGTCACCTTCTCCAACGGCGAAAAGCTGAACGCCCAGGCGGTAGCGGAGAATTTCCGCCATACCCAGGATGCCCGATATTGCGCGGGCACCAGCCTGTGTCTGATGGGCACCCATATCGCCAGCATTGAGACGCCGGACGACACCACTGTGGTGATTAATCTCAACGCCACCTATTCGCCGTTCCTGTCGTTCGCCGCCGGGCTGCAGATCCTTGCGCCCGCCAGCTGGCAGTCGACGCAGCTCAAGTCGGGCGGCAAAGAGATTGCAGGCACCGGGCCGTTTATTCTTGACAGCTACGAGAAGGGGCAGCAGGTCACCTTCGTGCGAAACCCGAACTACCGCTGGGCGCCCGCCACGGCGAAGCACCAGGGACCGGCCTATCTTGAGCGCGTCACCTACCGGTTCCTGCCGGAATCTTCGGTGCGCACCGGCGCGCTGCTCTCCGGCCAGGTGGACGCCATCGAAGGCATCTCCGGCAACGACGCGGGCGAATTTAAAGACAACGGCGACTTCACCTACCAGCACGCGCTCAATACCGGCACGCCATATTCGCTGTTCCTTAACGTCGACTATGGCCCGACGCAGGATGTGCGCGTGCGCCAGGCGCTGCTGCAGGGGCTGGAGATCGATCCGCTGCTGAAATCGGTCTATCGCGGCGAACGCACCCGCGCGTGGGGCATCACCTCGCCGGTCGATCCGCTGTATGACAAGGCGCTGGAGGGCAAATATGGCAATCAGCCAGACGCCGCCAACAGGCTGCTGGATGAGGCGGGCTGGAGCGCGCGCGACAGCGAAGGATTCCGCACCAAAGCGGGCCAGCGGCTGCGCATCGAGCTGATCCAGGCGCAGGCAACGGTGCGCGACCAGCGCGACGTGCTGCTGCAGGCGATTCAGGCGCAGGCGCGCCAGCGGCTCGGCGTCGACCTGAAACTCAACTATGTCGATTCCGGCACCTACACCGAGGTGCGCGCCAGCGGCAAGTTCGGCACCATCGCCAACTCCAATACGCCTACCGACGGCGTCGATATAGAAAACCACTACCGGCCGATCAAACAGGGCGGCGCTATCAACTACAGCCGCGTTAACGATGCGCAGATCAACGCGCTGCTCGATAAGGCCGCCGGCACGCTGGATATCGCCCAGCGCCGTCAGGCCTATAGCGATCTGCAAACGCGGGCGCTGACCGAGCTTGCGCTGGCGCTGCCGCTCTACGAGCCGGAAGACCAGCTTGCCACGGCCAGCTACGTGCACGGCTACGGCTTCCGCAGCTACAAACAGATGCCGGAAAGCGTTTACGACGTCTGGCTTAGCGAACACTAACAGGAGGCGAGGATGAGTCTGGAGAGCATCGCAACCCGCGCGCCGCGTAAGCCGACGCCCTCATTCTGGCGCAATGCGCTGGCGCGGCGCATTGCCGGGCGGCTGTCTGGCGGCGTGCTGGTGCTGTGGGCGGCCGTTACGCTGGCGTTTCTCGGCGTGCATCTGGCGCCGGGCGACATTGTGAGCCTGCTGATTGGCGAACAGGTGCGCACGGCGGCCATTGAGGCGGCGATCCGCGCCGAATGGGGGCTGAACGAACCTTTGTGGCTGCAATATCTGCACTATTTATGGCGCGTGCTGCACGGCGATTTCGGGCGCTCCTACATCCTTAATACCGAGGTGAGCCATCTGCTGGCAACGCAGCTGTGGCCCACCATCAAGCTGACGCTGGCGGCGCTGCTGGTGAGCATTCTCTTCGCCGTGGCGGTGGCGGTCAGCACCGCGCATCGCCGCTGGGGCCGCCGCGCGGCCAACGCGGTGGAGCTGCTGCTGGCTTCGACGCCGTCGTTCTGGATGGGCATCGTGCTGCTGTTTGTTTTCAGCTTTACGCTGCGCTGGTTCCCGGTGGCGGGCGACCGCACGCTCTCGGCGCTGGTGCTGCCTGCGCTGGCGCTGGGACTGGCGCAGGGCGCGGTGGTGGCCCAGCTGCTGCGGCGCGAGCTGGAGCGCGCGCTGGATGCTCCCTTTACCCTGACGCTGCGCGCCTGGGGCGTCGGCGAAACCACTATTCGTTTGCGCCACGCGCTGCGCCATGCCGCCTTGCCCGCCGTCACCCTGACCGGCTGGCTGGTGGGCGGCCTGCTGAGCGGTGCGGTGATCACTGAGCAGGTGTTTGGCCGGCCCGGACTTGGCAAGCTGACGGTCGACGCGGTGCTGGCGAAAGATCTGCCGGTGGTGCTGGCGGTCGCCATTTTATCGGCGTTGATCTACGTGGTGATGAGCACGCTGGTGGACATTCTGGCGCTGTGGATCGATCCGCGCCTGCGTGGGGAGAACCAATAATGCAAGCCATTCTGCAACGCGTTTCCTTTGCGCTGCCCGCCGCGGTATGGGCAGCGATCGGCTTTCTGTTTCTGCTGCTACTGGCGGTGGTCGCCCCGCAGTGGCTGGCGCACAGCGATCCGCTGCTGGCCGACCCGCTCAACGCTCAGCTACCGCCGTCTGCACAGCACTGGCTTGGGACCGATCAGCTTGGACGCGACCTGCTGACGCGAGTGATCTACGGCAGCCGCTATTCGCTGCTGATCAGCGTGGCGGCGATGGCGCTGGCGGTGCTGTTCGGCACGCTGCTGGGGCTGGCCGCCGCGCTCGCCCGCGGCATCGTCGACGAGCTGCTGAGCCGCGCGGTAGACGTGATCTCCGCCTTTCCCGATCTGCTGCTGGCGCTGATGCTGATCGCCTTTACCGGGCCAGGCACCAGCAATTTGATTATCGCGCTCGGGGTGGCGTCGGTGCCGCGCTTTGCCCGCGTGGTGCGCGCGCAAACCTGGCGCGTGATGACCTCCGGCTACGTTGAGCAGGCGCGCACCTTCGGCCTGTCGCGCTCCACGCTGATCCTGCGCCATATTCTGCCGCACGCCATTGCGCAGGTACCTGCGCTGGCGACGCTGGGGCTGGGCACCGCCATTATCGGCGCCGCCGGGCTGAGCTTTCTCGGCATGGGGCCGCAGCCGCCGACCGCGGAATGGGGGCTGATGCTGGCGGAAGGACGTAACTATCTGCGCAACGCCTGGTGGATCGCCGTTTGGCCCGGCCTGTTTATCACCCTGACGGTGATCGCCGTCAACACGCTGGGCCGCTACTGGCAGGCGCGTTTTGAAGGAGGCGAAGCATGAACCCGGTTATCGACATTCAGAATCTCTCGATCCGTTTTGGCCCGCACTACGTGGTGAAAAACCTCGACCTGCAGGTGCAGCCGGGCGAATCGGTGGCGCTGGTAGGGGAGTCCGGCTCCGGCAAAACCCTGACGGCGCGCAGCCTCTCTGGGCTGTTGCCAGAAGGGGCGACGCTCAGCGCCGATCGCTTTGTTATCGACGGGCGCGATATGCGCCAGGCCGGGCGCGAGGCGTGGCGCGCGCTGCGCGGGCGACGCATCGGCTACGTATTACAGGACGCGCTGGTTTCGCTCGATCCGCTGCGCCGTATCGGGCAGCAGCTGGCGGATGCGCTTCGCGCCGCCGGACAGCGCGGCGCGCTGGAGGCGCAAAGTATCCGGCTGTTGCAGGCCGCAGGCATTAGCGACGCGGAAAGCCGGCTGGCGCGCTACCCGCACCAGCTTTCCGGCGGGCAGCGCCAGCGCGCCTTGATCGCCGCCGCGCTGGCGGCCAGCCCGGCGCTGCTGATTGCCGATGAGCCGACCACGGCGCTTGATATGACGGTGCAGCGGCAGATCCTGCAGCTGCTGGCGCAGCGACGCCGCGACGGTCACGCGTTGCTGCTGATCAGCCACGATCTGGCGGTGGTGTCTGAGCTGGCGGATCGCGTGCTGGTGATGCGCGACGGCGAAGTCGTGGAGCAGGGCCGCAGTGAGCTGCTGCTGGCACAGCCGCAGCATCCCTGGACGCAGCGGCTGCTGCACGCGGTGCCGACGCCCGCCACGCGCGGCCTGCGCCTGAGCGCGACCGAGCCAACGCCGCTGCCGCCGCGTCCGCAGCCCGGCAACGCGCCGCTGCTGGAGGCGATCGGTCTCAACAAGACCTACGGCGATCGTCAGGTATTGAACAATATTCACTTCCGCCTGCATTCGGGCGAAACCCTCGGCGTGGTGGGCGAATCTGGCTCGGGCAAAACCTCGCTGGTGAAAGTGGTGATGGGGCTGACCGAGCCGGACAGCGGCACGCTGCTGCTGGAGGGCAGTCGCTGGGATCGTCTCCATGAGAAGGCGCGCCGCGCACGACGGGCGCGCCTGCAGCTGATTGCTCAGGACCCGTATAGCTCCTTCGATCCGCGCTACACCGTGGAGAAGATTATTGGCGAAAGCCTCGACAGCGCGGGCATTTTCGGCGATGCGCGTCGCCAGCGCGTGCGTCAGCTGCTGGATGAGGTGCAGCTCGGCGACCGTTTCCTCGACCGCTATCCGCAGCAGCTCTCCGGCGGCCAGCGCCAGCGCGTCGCCATCGCGCGCGCCTTTGCGCCCAATCCTGCGCTGCTGGTGGCGGATGAGCCAGTCAGCGCGCTCGACGTGTCAGTGCAGGCGCAGGTGCTGGATCTGCTGGCCGATATGCAGGCCGAGCACGGCACCGCACTGCTGTTTATTTCTCACGACCTCGGCGTTATCCAGCATCTCGCCGATCGCGTGCTGGTGATGCAAAACGGTCAGGTGGTCGAGAGCGGCGATCTGCGTCAGGTGTTCGACGCGCCGCAGCATCCCTGGACGCAAAAACTGTTACAGGCCTTGCCAGTGCTTCCCGCCTGGCGGCCCGCCGTCGCATAAAGGAGATAACAATGAGTCAGACACAACGCCAGCTGCGGCTGGGCGCTATTATTCAGGGCGCATCCGGCAATATGTCCGCCTGGCGTCACCCCGACGCGGTGGCCGATGCCAGCATCAACGTTGATTACGTCCTGGATCTGGCGCGCAAGGCGGAGCAGGCGAAAATCGACTTTCTGTTCGTTGCTGACGGCCTCTACATTACGCCGCAGTCGATTCCCCATTTTCTTAACCGCTTCGAGCCGATTACGCTGCTGTCGGCGCTGTCGCTGGTCACCAAAAATATTGGGCTGGTGGCGACACTCTCTACCTCCTACAGCGAGCCATTTACCGTGGCGCGCCAGTTCGCCAGCCTCGATCACCTCAGCGGCGGCCGCGCTGGCTGGAACGTGGTGACCTCGCCGCTAGAAGGCTCGGCGAAGAATTTCTCACGCGCCAGCCATCCAGAGCATGACGAGCGCTATCGCGTCGCCAGCGAATATCTTGACGTGGTGAAAGGGCTGTGGGACTCGTGGGAGGCGGACGCATTTGTGCGCGACAAGGCGAGCGGCCAGTTCTTCGACGCCGACAAGCTGCACACGCTGAACCATAAAGGCAAATACTTCTCGGTGCAGGGGCCGCTTAACGTTGGCCGTTCGCCGCAGGGCCGTCCGGTGGTGTTCCAGGCGGGCGCGTCGGAAGCGGGCAAAGCCTTTGCCGCTGAGGCCGCCGACGCGATATATACCCGACAGAACTCGCCGGAGCAGGCGCGCGAGTTTCGCGAAGACGTGCGCCGTCGGCTGGTGGCGCGCGGCCGGAGCGCCGACGATATTCGCGTGTTTCAGGGCATCAGCGTCATTATTGGCGACAGCCAGGCCGACGCGGAGCGCCGCTATCAGCAGACTGCGGAACTGGTCACGCTCGAAAAGGCGCTGGCGTATCTCGGCCGCTACTTCGAACACCATGACTTCAGCCAGTACGATGTCGACGCGCCGTTCCCGGAGATTGGCGATCTTGGCGAAAATAGCTTTCGCAGCACCACCGACGCCATTAAGCGCAATGCGCGTGCGCGCGGCCTGACGCTGCGCCAGGCGGCACTGGAAGAGGCGACACCGCGTCCGACCTTCCTCGGCACCGCGCAGCAGGTGGCGGACGGCCTGGCGGAGTGGTTCCTCAGCGGGGCGGCTGACGGTTTTGTGGTGCGCGGCGGCACGCCGACGGCGTTCGACGATTTTGTCGCACAGGTGATCCCGCTGTTGCAGGCGCGCGGCATCTATCGTCAGGCGTATGAAGGCGCGACGCTGCGCGAAAATCTCGGGCTGGCCGAGCCGGAAAACCAGTTTGCCGGGCGCCGCCAGCAGGTCGCCTGAATCACAGGGCCGTCACGCCGAGCGCGGCGGCCTGCTCCTCCCAGCTAATTATCTGCTGATACGCCGCGCGATCCGGCAGGGTAAAGCCGGTAATAAAGCTGTCGCGCGCCGCTTTCTTCTTAACAAACTGCGCCAGTACGCGGCGCAGCGTCGCCAGCGTCCTGGCATCCGTCTGCGCAGACGTAATCAGCGGCGGCGCGGGGCAGAGCGGCGTTTCGCCGACAATTGCCAGCCCCGCCAGCTCGTGCGCGGCATAACGCCGCAGCAGCGCCCAGGTGACACAGTCAATCGCTGCAATATCCGCTTTCCCGTCGCGCAGATACGCCAGCGACTGACGGTGGCTACCGCTCAGATGGGTAAGGCTGAAGAAGCGGCCTTCCTGCGCCAGCGGCGCGATAAGGTAGCGCAGCGCGTTATAGCCGGAGTGGGAGTCGAGGCTGTTAGCCACCGCGCGGCGGCTGCGGAAATCGGCCAGCGCGCTGTTTTCATCTTCCTCGCGCGCCACCAGCCAGCTGCGGTAGCGCGCGCCGCGACAGCCCGGCGCGCTAAGCTCAAACGCCCCGACCAGCTGCACATCAGGCAGCTGCGTCATCAGCGGATAGCCGCAGGTCTGGCTCAGCAGCAGATCGCCGGCGCGCCAGTGCGCCAGCAAATCCTCTGGCCATTCAACATCCGCCCCTGACAGCTGCGCCAGCGTTGCCGTCAGCGCCTGGGTGTGCGGACGGTGGATGTCGTACATCGGTAGCGAAAGCCGTTTCATGCGGGCGATCCTGTTGTCTGCCCGGATGGGCGTTAACGTTAACGGGCGTGGTGGCGAAGCGCCTGGCCCATTCGCCGTAGCCTGCCGCGCGAAAACCCCGGTTGCGCTGGTAATAGTCGTCGCGCCACAGCAGATAGACCCTGCGCAGACCATACCACGGCAGCCCGGGCAGGTCGTGATGCACCGCGTGATAGTTAAGATTAAGAAACAGCAGGCGCCACGCCCAGCCCGCCTCGTTATTGACCGATCGCGCCAGCGGATCGGCATCGGCGCGGTGTTCGTAGAAGGAGCGCACCTTGGTCAGCATCAGCGCGGGATAGCTTACCGCCAGCACAAACAGGAGCGGCGAAAAGCCCTGGCGCGCCATCCAGAGAAACAGGCCCGCCAGCAGCGCCAGATGGATCGCCCACATGGCGATAGCGCGCCACTCAGCGCGCCATACCGCCCGCAGCAGCGACTGAAGCGCCGCGTAAATATCGAGCAGCGGCCCCAGCAGCAGGCGGCCGGGAAAGGTATTGCGCAGGTGGATCCCCTGGCGCTGCCAGGGCCGCAGCTGCGCCCAGCGCGCGGGCGACAGATACCAGGTTTCAGGATCCTCATCGGGCTCTGTCAGGCTGTGGTTGCGGTGGTGCGCCAGATGCGAGTCACGATAAAGCCCGTAGGGATACCACACCGCCAGCGGTAGCGTGCCGAACAGCTGGTTCAGACGCGGAAAGCGCGTCGGGTGGCCGTGGATCAGCTCATGCTGTAGCGACAGATACCAGCTGGTGAAGAGGATCAGCAAACCTGTGGCGGGCCAGAGGCCCAGCGTCCGCCAGTGCGCCAGCGTGGCGAACCAGCCGCCGTAAATGGTTATCAGCAGCAGCCAGGTCGGCAGCTCGCTGCGCCACAGCCAGCTTCTCTGCCACTGATGGATGTGCGCGCGCTGCTGCGCATGAAGCCAGTCGGACGATCCTCTTGTCATAGCAACCTGCCACAGTTGACGGAATTCAGCACAACATGCGCGAAGGCATTAAAAAAGAGAAAGATCCTGTGCGACTTACTTATGTCGAAAAACTTGATGATACGGTTGAAAACTATTGGCTATCAGTGCGGACGCGGCTGACGTAACCTTTGTTTATCGAATCTTATCTCTCACGCAGGGGCAAAAACGGCCCGCGAAAGGAACTGAATTATGAAAAACATTGGCTTCTTATCTTTTGGTCACTGGACGCCCTCTTCACAGTCCGCCACCCGCTCCGCGCAGGACGTGCTGCTGCAGTCCATCGATCTGGCGGTTGCGGCTGAAGAGCTGGGCGCGGACGGCGCCTACTTCCGCGTGCACCACTTTGCGCGTCAGCTCAGCTCGCCGTTCCCGCTGCTGGCGGCGGTCGGGGCGCGCACCAGCAAAATTGAGATCGGCACTGGCGTTATCGATATGCGCTACGAAAACCCGCTCTATATGGCAGAAGACGCCGGCGCGGCGGACCTGATCGCCAACGGTCGCCTGCAGCTCGGCATTAGCCGCGGCTCGCCGGAGCAGGTGGTGGAAGGCTATCGCTACTTCGGCTATGCGCCGCAGGAGGGCGAAACCGACGCCGATATGGGCCGCCGTCATACGGAAGCCTTTTTAGAGGTGCTGCGCGGCGAAGGTTTTGCCAAACCCAATCCGCAGCCGATGTTCCCGAACCCGCCGGGTCTGCTGCGCCTGGAGCCGTTCTCAGAAGGGCTGCGCGATCGCATCTGGTGGGGTTCCGGCTCCAACGCCACCGCCGAGTGGGCGGCGAAAATGGGCATGAACCTGCAAAGCTCGACGCTGAAAGATGATGAGACGGGCGAGCCGTTCCACGTTCAGCAGGCGAAACAGATTCGCGCCTACCGCGAAGCCTGGAAAGCGGCGGGGCACAAGCGCGAGCCGCGCGTGTCGGTCAGCCGCAGCATCTTTGCGCTGGTGAACGATATGGACCGCGCCTACTTTGGCCGCAGCGGCCAGGATCAGGATTCCGTCGGCTTCCTCGATGAGAAAACGCGCGCTATTTTCGGCCGCAGCTACGCGGCGGAGCCGGAAGTGCTGATCAAGCAGCTAGCGCAGGATGAGGCCATTGCCGAAGCGGACACGCTGCTGCTGACGGTGCCGAACCAGCTTGGCGTTGCCTACAACGCGCACGTTATCGAAGCGATTCTGAAATATGTCGCGCCGGAATTAGGCTGGCGCTAAGCATGAAAACGGCGGCCTCGGCCGCCGTTTTTTTTGATTTCACCCACAGGGGCATTACTGGCGGGCTGCGAAACCCGCTAAGCTGATTGCTCCGCCTCAGGCGCCTTCTGGCTGCCCGCCGCCCCGGCGCAGAACAGCGCGATCACCACCAGCGCCAGCACCGGCAGCATCGCCATGCGCAGCCCGGCGTGCTCGCCGATAAAGCCCAGCCCCGGCGGTCCCACCAGAAAAGCCAGATAGCCGAGGGTCGCCGCGATAGTGACGCGAATTGCGCTGTTATTGCCGTCGCCTGCGGCGGAGACCGTAAGCGGAAAGCCGAGCGCCGCGCCGATGCCCCAGAAAAGCACGGCGGCGGCGGCCAGCCACGAATTGTCTGAGAAAATCACCAGCATCAGGCCGAGCGCGGCGGAAAAGGCGCTGGCGCGCAGCATCCAGACGCGGCCGATGCGATCGACCACATAGCCGCCGAGAAAGCGGCCCAGCGTCATGCCGGCGGTAAAACCGGCATAGACCAGCGTGCCCTGTGTATGGCTGAGGTTATGGCCATCGATCATCAGCAGCGGCAGCCAGTCGTTGGCGGAGCCCTCCGCCAGCGCCATCGCCAGGATCACTACGCCGAGGATCAGCAGCTGGCGATCGCGCAGCTCATGCCGCACCTGCGCGATAAAGCCGCCGCTGTGCGCCTGCTCGCTACGTTCGCCGTCGCTGGTCGCCGGCAGATGGCGCAGCGCGACGGCGATAATCAGCACGTTGCAGAGCAGCACGGCGGCAAAGTGCAGGCTGGTGCTGATATCCGCTGCGGTCATCGCCAGCCCTGCCAGCGCGCCCGCCAGCGTGCCCAGGCTGAAAAAGCCGTGGATGGTGGTCATGATTGATCGGCCCAGCGCCCGTTCGAACGCGGCGCCCTCGACGTTGATCACCACATCCATCAGCGCCGTGCCGCTGCCCAGCAGCGTGAGGCTGGCAAAGACGCCCAGCGCGCTCGTCAGCGTCAGGCTCAGCGCCATCAGCACCAGTCCACCCAGCAGCAGCACCATGCCGTAGCGCATCACCCGCTGCGTGCCGAGCTGGGCGATCAGCTTGCCGGCCAGCAGCACGCCGAGCATTGAGCCGCAGGAGAAGCCAAACAGGATCATGCCCATCAGCTCGGTGGAGGCGTGCAGCGTATCGCGCATAAAGGGCGTGCGGCTGACCCAGGAGGCCCAGGTAAAGCCGGGAATAAACATCAGGCCGAAGATGGCCCACTTGCCACGGGTTTGCTGTTGAGGCGTCATCACGACTCCTGTTTGTCGTACGGATGTACGAGAGGATAATACAAAAATGGCGCGACGCGAGGGGAGAGGCGAAATTTTATTGCCGGGGCGGGTCAGCTATTTTCTGCACCGCGCGCAGAATGGCGTCGCGGCTCATCGGCGCGTCGTTTAGCAGGTTATGGATGGTTAAACCTTCAATCAGCGCATCCAGCGCGCAGGCGGTCTCCATGGGAAAGCAGAGGTGCAGCGAGGCGCGGCTGCGCGACATCCACAGCTGTAGCAGCTGACGAAACGGCGCTTTGCGCGCCGCCAGCGAATAGAGCTCAAAGCTGAGGATCAGATGGCGCTGGCTGGCCCAGACGTCGCCGCAGATCAAATCCACCACCGCTTCGCAGGCGTCCGCGCGATCGGTCGCACTCTGCATGCGCTGGCGGAACGCCTCGGAGATGGTATCAACCATATAGCTGAACGCGCCCATCAGCAGCAGATCGGTTTGCGGAAAGTGGTAGGTGAGGGTACCGGGCGAGAGGCCCGCCAGATCCGCCACCCGGCGATAGGTGGTGCCGCGCACGCCCTCACTGATAATCACCGTTAGCGTCGCGTCCAGAATGTCGGTTTTAATATCCCGTGTAACGGCCATCTACTGCTCTCACTTCTCTGACGTAAACCGGGTAAGGATAACCGCTCGGCGGCAGCAAAGCATGCGGCGCGAGCGGGATCCAGCTGGGCAGCGCGCGCCACTGCGGTTATGATTTTGCCCTGAACGATATCGACAGCAGCCAGCGGCAGGGAGGCACTATCAGCAGCTTAAGTATCAGGGGCGGCAGCAGGGAGCGCGGCCGTGAAGATTAACACTCCGCGCCACGCCTTTCACTACGCGCCGTTTCGGCATCTCTTTTTTGCCCGCACGCTGACGGTGCTGGGCAACAGTGTCGCGCCGGTGGCGCTCGCCTTTGCGGTGCTCGATATGGGCGGTTCCGCCACCGATCTCGGCGTGGTGGTTGCCGCGCGTTCGCTGTGCAACGTGCTGTTTCTGCTGTCTGGCGGCGTGCTGGCGGATCGCTATTCGCGCAATCGGGTGCTGCTGATGGCGTCACTGGTCGCCGCGCTCTCCCAGAGCTGCGTCGCCTGGCTGGTGCTTGAGCAGGCCGCAACGCTTGCCAGCCTGACGCTGCTGAGCGCCGTTAACGGGGCGGCTGCAGGCATCGCGCTGCCCGCCTCATCGGCAATGGTGCCGCAAACCGTGCCGGCGCAAAAGCTGCGCCAGGCCAACGCCTTTATTCAGTCGGGCGTCTATGCGGGTACCATCATCGGCGCGTCGCTGGGCGGCATGCTTACCAGCACGCTGGGCGCTGGCTGGGGGCTGGCGGTGGATGCGCTGGGCTTCGCGCTGGCCGCGCCGCTCTACTACGCGGTGCGCACCGGCGCGCGGGCGGCGGCATCCGCCGCGACGCTCTGGCAGGATCTGCGCGACGGCTGGCAGGAATTTACCGCCCGCAGCTGGGTCTGGGCGGTGGTGGCGCAGTTCGCCGTGGTTAACGCCGCCTTTACCGGCATGGTGATGGTTCTCGGCCCGGTTATCGCCGACAGCGCATTTGGCCGCACCCGCTGGGGCGTAATGATTGCGGCGCAAAGCGTCGGGCTAATTATCGGCTCCGGCATCGCGCTGCGCTGGCGTCCGCGGCGCGCCATGTTCACCGGCGTCATGCTGGTGGCGCTCTGCGTCTTTCCCATGCTGCTGCTGGCAGGTGGTGCGCCGTCCGGCTGGCTGATGGTCGCGTTCTGTATCGCCGGGATGGGGTTCGGTCAGTTCGGCGTGATCTGGGCGCAGGCGCTGCAAACCCATATTCCGCGCGATCGGCTGGCGCGGGTGTACGCTTACGACGCGATGGGATCTTTTATCACCATTCCGCTGGGTGAGCTGGCCGCCGGGCCGCTGGCGATACGCTTCGGCAACCAGACGGTGCTGCTGAGCTGCGCGGCGGCGGTGCTGGCGGCGACGCTGGCGGCCTGTCTGGTGCCAGGGATACGCCGGTTGAGACAGCGCGAGTAGCGAAGGCAACAACCGCAGATTGAAGCCGAAATTATCAAACCGATTTATGACGTCCTGGTGCGAGAGCTCGGGAAGGCTCAGGCGCAAGCGCTGACTGGAGAAGCCATTGAAAGCGCGGCTATCAAGGTCGTCACAAAGTACAACCAATTGACCTTCATGCCTGCTCTGAATTGCATATTGAACAAGGCCCGATCCTCGAAAAAACTCGCACGGATAGTGGTATTGTTCATGCCGCCATGGGGCAGCGATGGTTTGAAGTCACCCTTCAGGGTTTTGCCGCGCATGCGGGCATGACACTAATGGATTTACGGCAGGATGCGATGTGCGGTTTTGCGGAAATGGATAGCGAGAAGTGGCTTTATTGTGGCAGGCACGGCTGAAAGCCTCGCAGAGCGCATGGCGCTTTGGTACCAGCAGCGTGCCGTGGATGGATTTGTGATCATGCCACCCTGGCCCGGGGCGGCAGATGCCTTTTTTAATCACGTTATTCCACTTTTACAGGAAAGAGGAATTTTCAGGGAAGCCTATGAACACGACACTTTACGCGGCCATTTGGGTCTGCAGTGAACCGTTCTGAAAGCCGGGTACTGCAGGCCAAAATGTGTGCCGCGCTGACCTTAAAATCCTGGCGCTTGCCCATCACGTCGGCTGTCGCTGGCCGCGACATAGCCGTGGTCTGGACTCTCTGAAAGTCGCCAGATAAACTGTCCGGCACCGAAATCCATGTAGGGATCGTAAATGGATTTCAACTGATGTCCGCGATCCTTTAGTTGCTGTGTCACATCCGTGTCAAAACGGTTTTCCAGGTCCAGTGTGAAATCGCGATTCACTTTCCAGCGTGGAGCATCGCAGGCAGCTTGCGGTTGTTGCTGATAATCCAGCATGGGAACCACCGTTTGCACATGCCCCTGTGGCTGCATATCCCCGCCCATTACGCCGAAACTCATCTGTGGCTGACCATTTTGCGTGAGGAACGCCGGAATGATGCTATGGAAAGGGCGTTTACCCGGCGCTAGCACATTGGCTGATTTAGGATCGCTAGAAAAACCTGCCCCCCGGTTTTGTAAGCTGATGCCATATTCCGGCACCACCACGCCTGAACCAAAGCCCATATAGTTAGACTGAATAAAGGACACTATCATGCCGCTCTCTCAACGCTGGGGATCGGATATCACTGAGATTAAGTGACCGCCATTGCCATCTCTTTGCGATGTCTGGTGAGGCTTAATCTTTGTTAAACTGAATAAAATGACACGCCACCCGGTGCCCTGGCGACACTTCACGTAATTCCGGCACCCTCTCACGGCACTGCGCTTCTGCCTGCGGGCAGCGTGACGAGAAGCGGCAGCCGGAGGGAGGCCGTGACGGATCCGGAATCTCCCCGTTAATCACCGCGATGGGTTCATGTTGTGGGTCGAGCGTCGGTACGGCGGCCAGTAGCGCCTGTGTGTAGGGATGCAGCGGCTGACTAAACAGGGCGTCGCGGCTGGCGGTCTCCACCAGTTGCCCGAGATACATCACAGCCACATCATCGCAAAGATGTTCCACCACGCCGAGATCGTGCGAAATAAACAGGAAGGTGACGCCATGGTCATCGCGCAGATCGGAAAACAGGTTGATGATCTGCGCCTGAATGGAGACATCGAGCGCTGAAATTGGCTCATCGGCGATAATAAAGTCCGGGTTGAGAATCAGTGCCCGTGCAATGCCAATGCGCTGGCGTTGTCCCCCCGAGAATTCGTGCGGGAAACGCGGGTAATGCTGTGGAGCCAGCCCGCATATCTTCATCACCGCGATCACCCTGTCGTACAACTCCGCTCGGGTGCAGAGTTTATGCGCCAGTAGCGCCTCACCAATGGCATCGCCGATACGCATACGCGGATTGAGGGAGCTGTAGGGATCCTGAAACACCAGCTGGATTTTAGGCCGCAGTGACTGCATTTCCCGCGCCGTCAGCGTCGACAGGTCCTGCCCCCGGTACTTAATCGTGCCAGCGGTTTTATCATGTAACCCCAGCACTGTGCGGCCTACGGTAGTTTTGCCGCTGCCGGATTCGCCGACAAGACCGAAGATGGTACCCGGGCGGATGCGAAAGCTGACACCGTCAACGGCACGAAGCTGCCCGGTTTCCTGACCAAACAGGCCATCGCGTATCGGGAAGTGCTTCTTCAGCGCGTCCACTTCAATTATGTATTCAGAACTCATGCGAAAGATTCCACTTTTTCACGGTGAAAACAGGCGGCCTGCCGCGTTGTACCCACCAGCGGTGGTATGCCTGTCCGGCAGATTTCACTGGCGCGATCGCAGCGATCAAAAAAAGCGCAGAATGGGGGCAGCGCGGCAAGGTCCGGCACTTGGCCGGGGATGGAGTAGAGCCGCCGTCGCCGCTCGCCGGGAACCGGTCGGGAGGCGATCAGCCCCTGGGTATAGGGATGCAGCGGATTACGCAGTACCACTGCGGTGGGGCCGTATTCAACAACCCGCCCGGCATACATCACGACTACCTGCTCCGCCATCCGGGCAATGACGCCCAGATCATGGGTGATCAGCATCAGCGCCATCTGGCTGGCACGGGCCTGATCGCGCAGCAGACGCAGAATCTGGGCCTGAACGGTGACGTCCAGCGCCGTGGTTGGCTCGTCGGCAATCAGCAGTTTCGGCTGGCAGCTGAGTGCCATCGCAATCATGATGCGTTGCAGCATGCCGCCGGAAAGCTGGTGCGGGTAGCTGGTCATCAGACTCTCCGCGCGCGCCAGCCCCACGCGGCTAATCAGCGCGATCGCCTGCTGCCAGGCGGCTTTAGGCGATTCCCCCCGATGGCGAATCAATGGTTCGCACAGCTGCTCGCCAATGGTCAGCACCGGATTCAGGGCGCTCATTGGTTCCTGAAAAATCATCGCCAGCTGGTTACCTCGCAGGTCGGCCATCCTGGCGGGATTGAGTGTAAGCAGATCCTGCCCCTGGAAGCGGATGGCTCCGCCGTCAATACGCGCGGCCTGCGGCGGCAACAGTCCCATCAATGACATGGCGGTAACGCTTTTGCCACAGCCGGACTCGCCGACAATACCCAGGGTCTGTCCGGCATGAAGAGTAAAGGAGACCTCCTGCACGGCCTGCACACGCCCCTGTTCGGCGGCAAAGGAGACGGATAACTGTTCGAAGGTGATCAGTGGCTGGCTCATTTCTGCCTCCGTTTCATGCGGGGATCGAGCGCATCACGCAAGCCGTCGCCCAGTACGTTAATGGCAACCACGGTAATAAAGATGGCGATACCCGGTGGCATCCACAGCCACGGGCGACGCTGGAAGTCGATCAGGCTATTGGCGGCATCCATCATATTGCCCCAGGAGGGGGTCGGCGGGACGACGCCAAGACCGAGATAGCTCAGCGCCGACTCGCTCAGAATGGCGTTCGCCACTGCCATCGTCGCCATGACCACCAGAATCGGGATGGTATTGGGCAGCAGATGACCAAACAGGCGGCGACGCGATGACAGGCCCAGTACCTGCGTTGCCAGCATAAAATCACGCTCGCGCAGGGAAAGGATTTGCCCGCGCACCAGCCGAGCCAGTTTAGGCCACTCCAGCAGGCTCAGCATGATGACCACCATATAGATGCGCGCATCCGCTGAGAAATCGAGTTCCGACAGCATGGCGCCGGCGACAATCAGCAGCGGCAGGCTGGGAATAGTCATGACCAGATCGGCCAGACGCATAATCAGCTTGTCGGTCAGGCCACCCGCGTAGCCCGACACGGCACCGAGCAGATAACCCAGCGTCACCGACAGCAACATCGTCAGCAGGCCAATGGTCAGCGAAATGCGCCCGGCAAGAAGCAAACGGGTGTAGACGTCCCGCCCCAGGAAATCGGTTCCCAGCCAGTGCTGCACCCCTGGCGGTTTGTTGATCATCAGGGCATCCGTGGCGTCATTCTGCCACGGCGACCAGATCGGCCCCAGCACGCACCAGATCGCCATGACAATCAGTAAAACCAGGCACACCATCGCCAGAGGATTGCGCCGTAATGCCTGCCATGCCTGACGCCATGGTGAGGACGTGGCCTGGGCCAGTGCCGGTATTACCGCTTTGCGCAGGCGGCGTTGCGTGGAAAAAAGTGAACTGATCATCATGAACTCACCCGAATACGCGGGTCAGCCCACGCGTAAAGCACGTCGGCCAGCAGATTGCCGAGGATAGTTAATACCGCCAGAAACAGCGTGAAACCCATCAGCACCGGATAGTCACGGGCAGCGAGCGAATCGATGTGGATATGTCCTGCACCCGGCCAGTTGAAGACTTTTTCGGTGATAAGGGCACCCGAGAACAATCCCGGCAGCTCAAAGCCGAGCAGGGTAATGATCGGCAGCAGCGCATTGCGTAACGCATGTTTCATGATCACCGTGCGTTCGCGTAAACCTTTTGCCCGGGCAGTGCGGATAAAATCCATTTTGATGACGTCGAGCATGCTGGCGCGAAAATAGCGCGTCAGGCTGCCCGCCTGCAACATCACCAGTGCCAGCACCGGCAGCATCAGGTGGGCCGCCACCTGGCCAATATAGGCCCAGCCGCTGTCATCACTGCCGGTGTTGGTCATGCCGCCGACCGGCAACCAGTGCAGGTCTACCGCGAACCATTTGATTAACAGCAGGCAGAGAAAAAAGGTTGGAAAGGACATTGCGGCAAACACCAGCACGCTGACCAGATGATCGAACCACGAGTTGGGTTTGATTGCCGACGCGATACCGGCGGCCAGGCCAATTCCCCAGTAAAATACCAGTGCGACACTGGCGAGCAGGAAGGAATTCCAGACGTATTGGTTGAGCAATTGGGTGACAGGAATCTGGTATTGCAGTGAGAAACCCAAATCACCCCGCAACAGCTGGCCGAGCCAGTGCAGATAGCGGGTGAGCAGGGGCTGATCAAGGCCGTAAATCGCCTTCAGCTCAGCCGCGCGCGCGGCGGTCAGCGTCACGTTGCCATCAATAAAGTCACCGGGTGTCTTTGCAAACAATATAAAGATGATAAAAGAGGCAAACAGCAGCATGGGCAGGGTGTTCAGCAGCCGCCTCAGGATAAAATTTCTCATGGTCTTCTCATATCAGCCGTCAGGAAGCCCTGACGGCTGAACAGTTGGCAAGGTTACTTAACGATTCTGACGTCCGGCAGACTGCCGGTCAGGCCGTTATAGATATCCGGTTTAAAGCCGGTCACGCGGGCGCTGCTGGCAGAGAGGATCTGGCGATAGCCGAGCAGGATCACCGGTGGGTCATCTGCCAGCACTTTGTACAGCTGGTGGTAAATCGGTTTGCGCTGTGCCACATCCAGCACTGCATTGCCTTCATTAATCAGCTTATCCACCTGAGGATTGTTATAGCCGGACTCCTTAGCCTCGGTGCTGTAGTAATCCCATACCCCGTCATGCGGATCGTTTAACGTGCTGGTACTAAAGGACGCCAGGTCGTAATTGCCCGCTTTGCGCTGGGCCATCAGCGCATTGAAGTCCACCACCTGGGGTTTCAGCAGCACGCCAATTTGTTGCCAGTCCTCTTTGGCGATCGGGATGAGCGCGTCGTTCAGCACTTTTTTGCTTGCCAGTAAGGTCAGTTCAAGGCGTTTGCCGTCCTTTACGCGAATACCATCGGAACCGGGTTTCCAGCCCGCCTCATCAAGCAATTTTTTCGCCTGTGCCGGATCGTATTTGTAGGGATTCACGCCATCCGGGTTATACGCCCAGGAGATGGGCGCGATAGGTTCGATGGCAACCTTGCCGTACCCCTGGTACACCACATCGATTAGCTTCTGACGATCCAGCCCATAAATCAGCGCCTGACGCACCTTCGCGTCCTGCAACGCCGGGCGGCGAACGTTGAACTCGACTTTACTGTAATCACTGGACCCGTAGAGGTTGATATTGGCAAAGCCGAGCAGTTTCAGCTGTTCAATATCATCCGGTCGTGAAGTAAAGGCGTCGTAATCCGTTTCACCGGTCTGGAACAACTGGAAATTGGTTGAGGGGTTAGTGACGCGATAAATAAAACGAGGCGTTGGCGGTGTGCCACGATAAAAGTGGCTATTGGCATGAAAACGAATTTCCTGCCCGGGGATGTATTTGTCATAGACATAGGGGCCATTGCCCAGCGGTTTGCCATGCAGTGTGCGCAGATAGTCAAGATTGCCACGCTGATAGCCTTTGCCGTAATAAGCTTCCGACAGCACCGGCCCGCCAATTTTTGCCAGTGTGGTTGCGCCAGGTTGTGTGGTGGTGATCTGGAGTGTGAGGGGATCGATGACTTTCAGGCCACTGACGCTGTCGGCTTTACCTGCTTTATATTCTGCGCCCCCGGCAATATTCGCGAGGGTGATGTCGGTGTCACCATCATATTTCGGGTCGTACAGGACGGTAAGGGTAAAGGCGACGTCTTTGGCGGTGAGTGGGGAGCCGTCGCTGAACCTCAGATCGGGACGCAGCTTAATGGTATAGACGTTGTTATCCGGGCTTACCGTCCAGCTTTGCGCCAGACCCGGCACCAGATTGCCGTGGCTGTCCCAGTCTATCAGGCGTGAAAAAATGACATTGGTGACATTTTCATCCCAGCCGTTGACAAAAAAGTAAGGGTTAAAAATCCCCTGAGGTTCAGAAATACCCGCTACCACCGTGTCTTTGCGCAATTTCGCCGCTGCCGGAATCTGGCTGGAATCGGTGGCCGGGGTGATACCCTCTTTTAGGGCATCGTCGGCAAACGTCAGGGCGCTGAAAGCTGCCAGACTGCTGAAGAGTGCTATTTTAAGTCTGAACTGCATGCTTTGTTTGCTTATTAAACTGACCAAAAGAGATCCCTCAAAAATATAATGGCAAAGTTCATTTACAAAAACTGAAAATTAATCTTCCCCTGATCCGGTGTCTAACAATCAAACGCTATAACAAATAACGAAATGTCCTTATGTCATTTATGGGTAAGCTTGGGAATAATTTTCTTTATTACAAGAATGCGACTCAGATCAACGTTACGGCACAATAAAAAGATCGGTTACGAATCCGGACGTCCGCGCTATTTTTAACGCGTTAAGCCGGAATGCCGCGGAAAAGACATTTGCCGCTGACTTTCATTGTGGATTTCAGTCGGGCCCAACGTCGTATGAGACATGCGGCAGTGCTGTCCAGCCCAGCTCCGGCGCAATCAGCGTCGCAAAATCGCTGATAATCTGGCTGTACTCCGCATAATGCAATTCATAAGGCAGTTCGATTCTCAGCTCATTCACCAGATGTAAGACGGGATCGTTAAACAGCCGTTCGAGAATCTGCTCCGCACTGCCCACGATATCCTGAGAGAACAGGGTGCGTCGGGAGCCCTGGGGTGCCAGAGTGCGTGGGTAGCGGCTGGCGGCAAACTGCTGATAATGTCTGCGGGTGGTGGCATCCGCACTGTCGGTGGGAATGATGACGCGTCCCAGGGCGATGCGCGCCGCACGCCGACCCGCAGCCGCGAGATTTTCACGATACAGCTGGATTTGCGCCCGCTGTGCCTGGTAAAAATCATCCGTTTCTTCACCGGAGGTGAGATTACCCGCGAGCAGATTAAACCCGTGGCTGCCAGCCCAGCGCGCCGAGCGAAGTGATCCTCCGCCATACCACAATCTGTCGACCAGACCTGCAGCAAAGGGCTGAACACGCGGGCGTTGCGTATTGCCGGGTGAGAGAATGACCGTATTGTCATCGCCGAAGAAGCGGCCACTCAGGTTATCGCGCAGAGTCAGGACGCGCTGGTAAGAAAAATCCTGCTGCTGCCAGGCATCACCCCAGACAGAATGACCGATTAACTCAAGATGATTAGGCGCGCCTGCGCTCAGGCCGACATTCAACCGTCCCCTGGCGAGAATATCCACTGTCGCCAGGTCTTCGGCCAGACGAAATGGACTCTCATAACCCATCTGAATCACGGCGCTGCCCAGTTCTATCTGGCGGGTACGTTGCGTGGCGGCGGCGAGAAAGGTGCTGGCTGATGATATGCCATGTTCCAGATGTCGCTGGCGTACCCAGGCACCATTAAAGCCCAGCTGTTCACCGCGTTCGAACAGCTGCAACGTCTGTTCAAGACCCTGAAGCGGAGCATCATCAGGATAATTCCCGGGTGTCAGAAACGAGATATGCGAGATAGCCGGTTGCGTCATTCTGTTTTACTCATAACGGGGCTTTAAGGCGTCAGCGTGACAACATGCTGGCGATTTTCTCTGCGGCCTGCGGCGGTGTTTCCCCCCAGGAGAGATAGGTGTCGATGTGCTTTGCCGCGACTTCCTGTGCCGCTTCAGAAGAGCCACCAAACCACAGCGGTGGCGGGGGATATCCGCCATTGCTCAATGCCAGCCTGGCGTTCTCAATATCCAGGTGTTCCCCTTTGAAGCTGACATTTTCCTGATTGAGCAGGGGACGTAATACCTGCAAAAATTCGTCACTGGGATCATATCGGGCATCGTGATCCAGGTGCATGCCGTAAGCGCCCAGCGGGCCATTTTGGCTAGCAGGGTGGGTGAGATCAGACCCGGCTGGATAGCAATCAGGAATTTCATGCGTTCGGTATAGGGAATGAGTGACGCCCCCAGAATCCAGGGATCATGTGCACCGGTCGCCAGCAGCGCGCCGGTAAAACCCAGATGATCTACCGCGCGGGCGACCTGCTGGAAATAGGGCGGTCAGATACCAATAGATTTCCACGGTGGTTCTCAAAGCAATAAAAACAGGAACCAAAGGAATAACAAAGGGTTATTGCGAGGGGAAATACTAATTATGGCAAAGTTTATCCATATCCAGGCTTAAGGTTATTTATCAATCCGGGTTGTAAATGTTGTTAAAATAAACGCGACCCTAAAGGGCGTTGTTTATGCGTTATTAACAGTGATTCGGTTTAACGTTATATTTTGACGCTTTACGGCGTTAAATAAGGCATCAGCAGGTCGATATCATTGGCAGGAGATACTGATTGCGCTTTTTTGTCAGGCAATGTTGTCCGGGGTGGGTATCAGTTACCCGCTTGCCCATCTCAGGCTGGCATCATCACAATCAGAGTTTATTAAAGAGGAAAGGTGCTTTGTCTGATAAGAGAGTGATGACGCATCGCGGATCGCTTTCCCTGTGAGTTATTCTCTGTGGTGTTGACTGTCATTGAACATTTGTGGTGGAACATTTGAACAGATATCAGAAAAGAAAAAAGCCCGCTCAGTTTCCTGAGCAGGCTTCTCGAATTTGGCTCCTCTGACTGGACTCGAACCAGTGACATACGGATTAACAGTCCGCCGTTCTACCGACTGAACTACAGAGGAATCGCTTGAACGGGGCGCATATTATCGACCCGCACCGGCCATGTCAAAGCCCTTTTTCACAAAAGCGTTCAACTGCTGAAATAACCGCCAGAAGCTGCTGCGCTGGCCGAGAGCTTTGCACCCAGGAAATGGAAAGTATTTTTCCCCGATAGCATTAATGAAAAATGCTGACTGCTTCGGTGTAAAAAAGGGCAGCGCCTGAACGCCGCTTCCGGCGCGAAAGAAAGATTTCAAAGCCGCTCACACTTCTTTGCGCTGCCGTTTGCCTGCGCTTTTTTCGAAACGTATATTCCGTGAAAATCCCACAATGAAACAAGAGGCGGTCAATGAACAAAGTCAGGATCGGCATGATCGGCAGCGGCTATATTGGGCGCTGCCACGCTATCGCCTACGCGCAGGCGCCGACGGTTTTCCCGCTGAAGGGCGAAATCGTGCGGGAGATGCTGGCGGAGGTTAATCCGGCGCTGGCGGAGAAGCAGGCGGCCGCCTTTGGCTTTGCGCGTTCGACCGGCGACTGGCGCGAGCTGGTGCGCGATCCTGCGATTGACGTGGTGGATATCTGCGCGCCCAACTTCCTGCATAAAGAGATGGCGCTGGAGGCGATTCGCCACGGCAAGCACGTCTATTCGGAAAAGCCGCTGTCGCTCTCGGTAGCCGATGCGGAAGAGATGGTGCAGGCGGCCCAGGCCGCCGGGGTGAAAACCCTGGTGGGCTTCAACTATATGAAAAACCCCACCAGCCAGCTGGCTAAAGAGATTATTGCGCGCGGCGAAATTGGTGAGGTCGTACACTTCTACGGCACCCACAACGAAGACTATCTGGCGAAGCCGGAGACGCCGCTCGACTGGCACTGCCAGAAAGCGCTGGCGGGCCTCGGCGCGCTGGGCGATCTGGCGGCGCATATCGTCAATATGGCGCACTATCTGGTGGGCGATATTGAGGAGGTGAGCGGCGACATGATGACGGTGATTAAAACCCGTCCCGACGCGAAGGATCCCAGCCGCCAGCTGCCGGTAGAGAATGAGGATCAGGCCAGCGCGCTGCTGCGCTTTCGCAACGGCGCGCACGGCGTGATTGAAACCTCGCGTATCGCCTGCGGCAGCAAAATGGGCCTGACCTACGTCGTCACGGGCACCAAAGGTACGCTGCGCTACACCCAGGAGCGTATGGCAGAGCTGGCGCTTTATCTGCACGATGAACCGGCGGGGCGTCAGGGATTTAAAACCATCCTGACCGGCCCGGCGCATCCCGACTACGCCAGCTTCTGCGTCTCGGCCGGGCACGGCATCGGCTTTAACGATCAAAAAACGGTAGAAATTCGCGACCTGATTAACGGCATCGCGGCAGGGGATCGCCTGTGGCCCGATTTTGCCGAAGGGTTGCAGGTGCAGAAGGTGCTGGAGGCGATTGCGGTTTCCGCCGCCGAGCGACGCTGGCAGGCGGTTTAGAGAAGCGGCGCGCGGCCGTGACGCCGCGCGCCTGAATGATTATCCTGCGGCTTTCTCCCACCACAGCTTATCCAGCGCATAGTAGCGGTCGCGTTCGCTCTCCGGCTGCTGCAAATCGCGCTTCCACGGCTTAGCCAGAATAAAGTGCAGGTTCTTCACCTCGCTCTCTTTCCACATCCGGCTGTGCTGGAACGGCAGGGTTTTCAGCGCGTTGTAGATATAGGAGAGCGGCAGCCAGCGGCCGTGAAACGCCTCGTTCAGCAGATCCTGTTCTGAAAAGGGGTAAGCCTTTAAATCCACAATCGCGGCAACCCGGTCCGCCAGCTGCTCAAACAGCGCATTGTCCGGCTGCAGCACCAGAAAACCACCGTTGAGGTAATTATCCAGCAGCGCAGGCGCGCGCTCGCCGCGATCCTGCCAGGTATAGTGGCAGTTTTCCGGCTGCCAGCAGGCGGGATAGGAGGCGATATGGTTAGGGTTGCAGCGGCAGGCGTGACAGGCGGCCAGCAGGTTGTCGCCGAGATCGAGCGTAAACAGCTCGTCCATATTTTGCAGCACCAGCATATCGGCATCGAGGAACACCACCCGCGCATAGTCGGTCAGCTGCCAGGCGCGCAGCTTGGTCCAGACTTCGCCAAACTGCGCCGAGGCGTAGTGCTGTTCCAGCGCGCTGTTGGGGTAGATCGGATCGACCGGCTGCACCACGCAGCCTTCTGCCTGTAACGCTGCGCGGTCCGCCTGCGGGATCGCGTCGGTGGTCATGACCACCAGCGGCCAGCGCGTACCGCTCTGCTTCAGCGAACGGTGCAGCGCCTTAACGCCCACCAGATAATCGGGCTGCGTCAGCAGCGTAACCCATGCAAACATGGTTCCCTCCCTGTAAAAGTCAGTCAAAAAGTGCGGTCAGATAATCGTTGCTGAAGCGGTGCTGCGGATCCAGCTCGCTGCGCAGCGTGCGGAAGTCGTCCCAGTGCGGATAAACGTCGCGCCAGACGTAGCGCCCGGCGTCATAATATTTGCCCCAGTGCGGGCGGCCGCCTTCTTCTGCCAGCAGCTTCTCTACCTCGGTAAGAAAGTGCAGGCCATCCTGCGACAGCGAACCATCGTCGGCGTAATAGACCACAAAGCCGAAGAAGCAGGTCGGCTCACCATAGGCCGGGCTAAGCCAGGCGTCAGAAGCTCCGGTGCAGCGCAGAATAATCGGGTAGTGCATATGCGGTCGCTCCGCGGCGTACCAGCGTTTGATTTTGCTGATAACGGCAGGCGTGCGCGAAAGGGGGACGCCGATTTCAACGTTGATCTGCGGCACCGCGATACCGCGGCAGAACAGCTGGTAGATGTCGCCGGTCACGTCGGTAAAGTCGCGGAAGCGCGTGACGGTGCGGAACTGTTTGCCGCCTTTGCCATGGATCTGCGTGTCGCGGTGCATCTGCTCCAGCGTCTGGTCAATGGTGCTGTTCAGGCTGTCGTCGCCCTGGTCGGCGTGCTTCACCACCTCACGATTGTTCGCCTGCCACCCGGCGGTTTCCTGCGCACTCGCTTCGTTGGCGTTCCAGACGTGCATCAGGTTGTCGTCAACGAACCACCAGGCTTTGCTCAGCGCATATTCGCTGTTCCAGCGCAGCAGATCCTGCTCAAGATTATCCGCTGACACCGCGTTTTTATGGCAGGTGTAGATGCGGAAAGGCTGGGTGCGCAGCGTCACGGCGGTGACAATGCCGAGCGCGCCGAGCGTCACCTGCGCGGCGGGGAAGTCTGGCTCGCCGCGCGTAAATTCGCGTATCGAACCGTCTGCCAGCACCATGCGAATGCGCAGCGCCTCGTCCGCCAGCGAGCTTTGATGCAGGCCCTGGCCGTGCGTGCCGGTTGCCATCGCGCCCGCCAGCTTCTGCACCGCAATCACGCCGGGCGAAGCGGCCAGCATGCGATCCAGCGCGGTGAGATGGATATAGAGCTCGTTAAGCGTGGTGCCCGCCGCGACGGTAACGCTGTCGCTGTCGTGGGCCAGTATGCCGGAGAGGGCGCTGATATCGACCAGCACATCATCCCTGTCGACATTCAGCATTCGGCCCGGCGACAGGCGGCTGCCGATAACGCGTACGCGGCCCTGGGTATCACGTAACAGCTGCTGCAGCGCCGCCTCGCTGCGCGGCTGGTGTAACTGCTGGCGGCTGCCAACCTGGGCGTTTTGCGCCCAGTTCCACAGCGCGTCGTCTGTGTCGTTGAGGGTAGTGTTCCGCAGAGGATAATGTTGGGCATCTATGCTCACTAATGCATTCCTGTGGTTAAACATATTAATTTGCATTATTTAAGCGTAGCCCATCACAGCGTTGTCGCTTCCCTTAGCCCGATTTCCGGATATAACGCAGCGTTGCCGTAACCGCGAGCTGGCGATTACGGCGGATGCTCTCCTCTTCGCTGTTGTCAGGACTGAAAAGGGCGTTGAAGGTGTAGCGGTTGGAGACGTGATGCACGCAGATGCTGCTGATCAGGCGGTGTACGTCGATGGTCTCGATCTCGCGGATAAAGACACCCTGCTGCTGACCGCGCGTCAGGATCGCCTCCAGCACGTCGAGCGCGCTGCGGTTCAGCGCCTTGATACGCGGCGACTGGGTAATATAGCGGCCGCGCAGCAGGTTCTCGGTACAGACCAGCCGCATAAAATCGGGATGGGAGACGTGATAGTCAAAGCTGGCTTCCACCAGCTTGCTTATCGCCAGTTCCGGCTCCATGGCCTCCAGATGGAGGCCGGTTTCATGCTGGCGGATCGCCTGGTAGACCTGCTCCAGCACCTCGATATAGAGCTTCTCTTTGTTGCCGAAGTGGTAGACCACCATACGTTTAGTGGTCTGCGCGTTTTCCGCAATTTGCTCCAGCCGCGCGCCCTGCATGCCGAACTCGGCGAAGGTAGCCAGCGCGCCGGCGAGAATGCGTTTTTTCAGCCCTTCAGGGTCGTTTTTTCGTTTTGGTGTGGTGTCTGACATAGCACTTAGTAACTAAGAAAATTCAGCCAGCATGGTATCACACCCCGCCAGGCTGATTTGGCGACGCGAGCGGCAACCTGTTTATATGCATTTCAGGAATAGTATTGCCGTAAAAATATTAATAGCGATATAAGCAACTGCGTATACTGCGGCTAGCTGTCGTTTCGACAGTGAACATTGACGCTGGCGACTATCACTTTCAGGAAGCAAGTCTATGCACACACGCGTGGCCGTTACCAAAAACAGACTCCTCTCTATCACCACCGCCGCGCTGCTGCTGGCTGGTGCAGCTCTGGCTCCGTTTACGGCAGCCCATGCCGATGATAAGCGTTCCATTAAAGTCGGCATCATGAGCGGCGAAGATGAGGATGTCTGGCGTGAGGTGGTGAAGCAGGCCGCAGCAAAAGGGCTGGCGGTGAAGACCGTGGTGTTCAACGATTACAATCAGCCTAATGAGGCGCTGCAGAACGGCGAAGTGGATGCTAACGCTTTCCAGCATCAGCCCTTCCTCAGTAACCAGATCAAGGTTAACCACTACGATATCGTGCGCGTCGGCGACACCGCCGTCTGGCCCATCGGCCTCTACTCGAAGAGGGTAAAATCTGCCGCGGATCTGAAAGAGGGGGCGGTCATCGGCGTGCCGAACGATCCCTCTAACGAGGCGCGCGGCCTGGTGCTGCTTGAGCAGCAGGGGGTGATCAAACTCCGCGTGGGCGCGGGCATTGCCGCCACCACGGCGGATATCACCGATAATCCGCGCCACGTGCAGATCAAAGAGCTGGACTCCGGCATTATCGGCCGCTCGGTGCCCGATCTCGACGCGGCGGTGGTGAATACCGACTGGGCGCTGAAAAGCGGCCTGACCAAAGCAGATCGCATCGCGCAGGAGCCGGTAAAAGATAATCCGTATAACAACTTTATCGCGGTGAAAAAAGAGAGCGTCGACGCGCCCTGGGTCAAAACCCTGGTCGCCTCTTACCAGAACGACGCGGTGAAGAAAGTGTTTGATCAGGTTTACAAAGGCACCGGCCTGACCGCCTGGTAAGGATAGCGAGCATGACGGTATTTTCAGAGGTTGCCGCGCCGATCCGCGCGGTAGTGCGCGGCGTGGTCGAGCGCGCGGAGGAGCTTGCCGCGGGCGACGATAGCGTAGTGCGCCTGCAAAATGTGTCGCGCCGCTTCGGCGAGACGCAGGCGCTAAAGGCGGTGTCGCTCAGGGTGCGCAAAGGCGAGATCCTCGGCATTATCGGCCGCAGCGGCGCGGGTAAATCGACGCTGATCCGCTGCCTTAACGGGCTGGAGCAGCCTGACGAAGGCGAGATTGAGATTGAGGGAGAGCGGATTACCGGCCTGTCGGAGAAGCAGCTGCAAAAAGTCCGCAGCCGCGTCGGCATGGTGTTTCAGCACTTTAATCTGCTGTCGGCGAAAACCGTGGCGCAGAACGTGGCGCTGCCGCTGAAGATTGCCGGCATGGCGAAAGCCCAGCGCGCCCGGCGCGTCGCGGAGCTGCTGGCGCTGGTAGGGCTATCCGATAAGGCGCAGCACTATCCGGCGGCGCTCTCGGGCGGCCAAAAGCAGCGCGTCGGCATCGCCCGCGCGCTGGCGGCCAGCCCGGCGCTGCTGCTGTGCGACGAGGCGACCTCGGCGCTCGATCCGGAAACCACTCGCGCGATCCTCGCGCTGCTGAAATCGCTGAATCAGCGGCTCGGCATCACCATTCTGCTGATCACCCATGAGATGGAGGTGATTAAGTCCGTGGCGCATCGCGTGGCGGTGATTGACGGCGGCGAGATTATCGAGCAGGGGCCGGTGTGGCAGGTGTTCGCCCATCCGCAGGCGCAGCTTACCCGCACGCTGCTGCGCGGGCTGCTGCCGCAGCTGCCCGACAACATTGCCGCGCGTCTGAGCCAGCAAAAACAGGGCGATGCTATCTACAACGTGCACTTCGCCGGGCAGGAGGGGCAGGGCGAGCTGCTGACGCGTTTTGCCTGCGCGTTGCCCGGCGCGTTTCGCCTGATTCAGGGCGGCGTCGACCATATTCAGCACTACGCGGTGGTGCGCTTCTTTATTGCCATTCCGGCCAGCAATCACGCCGATGAGCAACGGGTTCTCGCCTGGCTGCATCAGCAGCAGGCTCAGGTAGAAAAGGTGGGTTATGTCGCCAGTAATGATTGACTTGCTGCTTAACGCGCTGTGGGAAACCCTGATTATGACGGCGATCGCCGGGCTGTTTTCGCTGTTCGCCGGGCTGCCGCTCGGCCTGATTCTGGTGATGACCAGCCCCGGCGGCATCGCCGAACATCGCGGCGTCAACCGCGTGCTCGGCCTGATTATCAACGGTTTTCGCTCGCTGCCCTTTATTATTCTGCTGGTGGCGCTGATCCCCTTTACCCGCTTTCTGGTGGGCACTTCGCTCGGCACCTGGGCGGCGATCGTGCCGTTATCGATCACCGCCACGCCCTATTTTGCGCGCGTGGCGGAGGTGTCGCTGCGCGACGTCGATCGCGGGCTGATCGATGCGGTGCGCGCCATGGGGGCCAGCAAGCTGCGTATCGTCTGGGACGTGCTGATCCCCGAAGCGCTGCCGGGCATTCTGGCCGGTTTTGTGGTGACGCTGGTGGCGCTAATTGGCGCGTCGGCAATGGCGGGCGCAATTGGTGCCGGCGGGCTGGGTGACCTGGCAATTCGCTACGGCTATCAGCGCTTCGACACCGCGGTGATGGTGGCGGTGATTGCGGTGCTGATCGTGCTGGTGTGTGGCATTCAGTGGCTGGGCGACCGGCTGGTGGCGCGTATCGATAAACGGCACTAGCGCGCTTGTGCTTTTTCCCGCAATGGATAGCACTATTTCTTTTTAAACATCAGCGCGCTACCGGCATAAAGTACCGGCAAATCCCTGTTTAACCTCTCAAGGAGTGCGCTATGCATCTCGCCCGTTTTCCCCGTCTTTCGCTGGGCCATTTTCCCACGCCGCTGGAGCCGCTGCACAATCTGACGACGCTGCTGGGCGGCCCGCAGCTCTGGATCAAGCGTGACGACAGCACCGGTCTCGCCACGGGTGGCAACAAAACGCGCAAGCTGGAGTTTCTGCTGGCGCAGGCGCTGGCAGAAAAGGCGGACATCGTGATTACCCAGGGGGCGACCCAGTCTAACCACGTGCGCCAGACCATCGCCGGCGCGGCGCGTCTCGGTCTGAAAGCCCACGTCTTTCTCGAACAGCGCGTCAGCGACTACGGCGAAGCCTACCAGCGCTCCGGCAACGTCCTGCTCGACAAGCTGCTGGGCGGCGAGATCATTGCCCATCTGCCCAACGGCGCAGATATGCAGCAGGCGATGGAGCAGCACGCCGCGCAGCTGCGCGAACAGGGGCATCGCCCCTTTGTGATCCCCGGCGGCGGCTCGAACCCGGTCGGCGCGCTGGGCTACGTCGCCTGCGCGCAGGAGCTGCTGTGGCAGTCGGCGGAGCAGCGTCTGCGCATCGATCATGTGGTGCACGCCACCGGCAGCAGCGGCACCCAGGCGGGCCTGGTGGCGGGCCTGTTCGCCAGCAACAGCGGCATTCCGGTGCTGGGCATCAGCGTGCGCGCACCGAAGGAGAAGCAGGAGCAGAACGTCTGGAACCTGGCGTCGCAAACGCTTGAGCTGCTGGGCGTGACGCAGCCGCTGCCGCGCGAAGCGGTGGTCGCCAACAGCGACTACGTCGGCGACGGCTACGGCCTTCCTGCGGCAGGCACGCTGGAGGCGCTGACGCTGCTGGCGCAGCATGAAGGCATCCTGCTCGATCCGGTTTACTCCGCCAAAGGCTTCGCCGGACTAATCGATCTGATCCGTCAGGGCCGCTTCCAAAAGAATGAGAACCTGGTGTTTATTCACACCGGCGGCGCGGCGGGACTGTTTGGCTATCAGCAGCCGCTTGAGGCGAGTTTCGCTCATGGCTGAGCCGTTTCTGCTCGGCGTGCTCGGCGGCATGGGGCCGCTCGCCGCCGTCGATTTTCAGCATCAGCTGCTGCGCGCGGTGAACAGTGCCAGCGACCAGCAGCAGATACCGATGGTGGTCTGGAACGTGCCGCAGATCCCCGATCGGCAAAAGGCGCTGGCGGGCCAGGGGCCATCGCCGCTGCCGCAGCTAATTGACGGTATTGCGCGGCTGAACCGCGTCGGCGCCAGCCATATCGTGATTGCCTGTAATACGGCGCACCACTGGTTTGACGCGCTACAGGCCGCCAGCCGTGCGCCGCTGCTGCATATCGCCGACGCGACGGCGGAGGCGGCCGCCGCGCTGGCACCCGCCTCGGTGGGGCTGATTGCGACGCAGGGCACGCTGGATGCGGGCTGGTTTCAGCGGCGCTTTGCGCAGCGCGGCATCGAAACACTGCTGCCCACGGCGGCGGAGACAGCGCACTATTTTGTGCCGGGCTGCTATGCGGTGAAGCGCGGCGATATTGCGGCGGGCGGGGCGCTGCTGGCGCGTCAGGCGCAGACGCTGCTGGATCGCGGCGCGGAGCGGCTGGTGCTGGCCTGTACCGAAGTGCCGCTGGCGCTGCGCGCCATCGGCTGGCAGCCGCCGCGCGCGGCGATCGATCCGGCAGAGGCGATGGCGGCGGTGTGCGCTCGCCTGTGGCAGCAGTAACAACGCGCTATTTAATTACAACATACTTTAATCGGTTACGCGTTCTGCGCGTGCGGCGGCACGCTTTTGCCTGTCGTCAGGACTTCCACAAGGATAATGCTATGAAAAAGCAGTTGGGATTTTTACTCGCTGCCAGCCTGGTCAGCGCTTTCAGCTACGGTGCCACGCCGGATGAAGTGCGTATCGCCTACAGCGGCGGCTCGCAGGTCATCATGCTGGCGAAAGCGGACGGCTCGCTGGATAAAGCCTTCGGCACCAAAGTGAACTGGGTGCAGTTCGCTTCGGGTGCGGATGCGCTGAATTACTTCGCCAGCAACGCTATCGATATCGCCAACTTCGGCTCCAGCCCGGCAACGGCGGGTCTGGTGCGCAAGCTGCCGATTGAGATCGTCGGCGTTTCTGGCGTAATCGCCAGCTACGAGCGGCTAATTGGCAAAGAGGGCATTAAGGATCTGCGCGATCTGGAAGGCAAGCGCGTTGGCTATCCGCCGAACTCCACCTCGCAGTACGCACTGGACGCGGCGATCAAAGTGCATCACCTGGACCGCAGCAAAATTACGCTACTGCCGCTGCGCCCGGCAGAGATGGTCGCCGCGTGGAAGCGCGGCGATATTGACGCGGGCTACGTCTGGGCGCCATTCGCCCAGCAGCTGGAGGCGGCGGGCGGCCATCAGGTGTTCGCCACCAAAGATCTGCAGAAAGATGGCTACCTGATCTACAACAACTATGCGGTGCGTAAAGCCTTCGCCGAGCAGTATCCGCAAATCGTCAGCGCCTTCCTGCGCGTGCATCAGCAAAAGGTGGAGGCGTTCCGTCAACACCCTGAGCAAGCCGCGGCGACGGTAGCGAAAGAGGTTGGCGCGCCGGTGACGACCGCCACCAATACCCTTTCCGGGCTGGAGTATCCGTCGATTCAGGACCAGGCGACGGCGGCCTGGCTGGGCGACGGCAACCATGCGGACGCCAGCGGGATTGGCCAGGCGCTGAGCAAGACCGCCAGCTTCCTCGCTGAAACCGGTGAAGTGCGCAAGCGGGATATTCCGGCGCACTGGGATGCGGCTATCAATCCGCGCTTTCTGCAGCAAGCTGCACACGCCGCGCCATGAAGCTGCGTACAAAAATCAGCATCAGCGTCATCTCGGTGACGCTGTTTTTTCTGCTGTGGCAAACGGCGGCTGAGCGACAGTGGGTCGATCCGCTGCTGCTGCCGTCGCTGACCGATATTGGCCTGACGGCGCAGGAGCTGGTCAGCGACGGCTATCGTCAGGTGCCACTGTGGCAGAACATCGTCGTCAGCCTGGCGCGTTCGCTCGGCGCGTTCGCCTGCGCGATTGTTATCGGCGTGCCGCTGGGTTTGCTGATGGGCATGTCGGAGCCGCTGGCGGCAGCGCTTAACCCCTTTGTGCAGTTCCTGCGTCCGCTGCCGAAAATCGCCCTAATCCCGCTGGCAGTGGTATGGCTCGGCATCGGCGAGGCCTCTAAATTCTTTCTGATCTTTATCGCTACCTTTCTCAGCGTGGTGGTTGGCGCACAGGCGGCGGTAGAGCGGCTGGCGCGCGCGCGCATACGCGTGGCGCAGACGCTGGGCGCATCCCCGCGCCAGATCTTTCTGCGCGTGGTATTGCCGGATACGCTGCCCGATCTTTTCACTACCGTCCGGCTGTCGGTGGGCATTGGCTGGACCTCGCTGATAGCCGCCGAAATGGTGGCGGCCAACTCCGGCCTCGGCTGGATGGTGATGAATGCCAGCGCTTATCTACGCACCGATATCGTAATGCTTGGCATATTGCTGCTCGGCGGCATCGGCTATCTGCTCGACCTGCTGCTGCTGGGCCTGCAGCGCTGGCTGGTGCCCTGGGCCGGGAGAGACGCATGAGCGACCCTGTTTCACTGCAGCAGGTCACGCTGCGCTTCGGCGCGCTGACGGTGCTGGAAGATATCGATCTCAGCCTGAAAAAAGGGGAATTTGTGGTGCTGCTCGGCCCCTCTGGCTGCGGCAAGTCCACGATTCTCAACCTGCTGGCGGGCTTTGCCCGGCCGCAGCAGGGGCGCGTGCTGTGCGGCGGCGAGCCGGTGCGGCAGCCGCATCCGTCACGCGGCATGATCTTTCAGCAGCCGAATCTCTTTCCCTGGCTTAGCGTGCTGGAGAACGTCACCTTTGGGCCGCGCCTGCGCAAGCACAACCGGGCAGAAGTCGAGGCGCGCGCGCGCGAATGGCTGAAGCGCGTCGGGCTGGCGGGCTTTGAGGATCATGCGCCCTGGCAGCTTTCCGGCGGCATGAAGCAGCGCGTGGCGCTGGCGCGCGCCTGGCTGCCTGGTCCTGAGGTGCTGTTGCTGGACGAGCCGTTTGGCGCGCTCGACGCGCAGACCCGCCTGATGATGCAGGAGCTGCTGCGCGAGTCCTGGCTCGCTACCCAGACTACGCTGCTGTTTGTCACCCACGACGTCGAGGAGGCGCTGTTTCTCGCCGACCGCATTCTGGTGATGTCGGCGCGGCCGGGCCGCATCGTTGAAGAAATTAGGTTGCCGTTCGGCCGCCAGCGCGATATCGAGACCCTGGCGAGCGAGCCGCACTACGGCGACATCAAACACCATGTATTACAGCGCGTGCGTCAGGAGGCGAAACGCCATCTGACGCCCTTCACTAAGGAGGAAAAATGACCCTGAACAGGCTCCAACAGCGGCTGGAAAACAGCCTTGAACAGTATGGTGCGCGCTATGTCGAGGTGTCGAAAGCGATCTTCAGCCAGCCAGAAACCGGCAACAATGAATACTTTGCCAGCCAGCAGCTCACGCAGCTGCTGGAGGCGCAGGGCTTTAGGGTGACGCGCAACGTGGCCGGACACGAGACCGCCTTCTACGCCGTGAAAGATAGCGATAAACCCGGCGCGACGGTGGCCTTTATCGCCGAGTATGACGCGCTGATCGGCATCGGTCACGCCTGCGGCCATAACCTGATCGGCGTGACCAGCGTCGCGGCGGCGATTGCGCTGGGCGAGACGCTGCCGCAGACCGGTGGTCGCGTGGTGGTGCTGGGCACCCCTGCGGAAGAGGGCGGCCTCGCCGGGCCGGGCGGCCCCAGAGGCAACGTCAAAAAACGTTTTGTCGAGGCGGGACTGCTTGACGGCGTCGATGCGGCGCTGATGGCGCATCCAGCGGGAAAAACGCGCCTTACCGAAGCGACGCTGGCGAATAATCACCTCTATTTTCACTTTTACGGCAGGCCGTCGCACGCTGCGGGCGCGCCGCACAAAGGCATTAACGCGCTCGACGCGCTGGTGCTGCTCTACAACGGCATCAGCGTGCTGCGCCAGCAGCTGCCGGACGGCGTGCGCGTGCACGGCATTATTACCAACGGTGGTCAGGCGCCGAACGTCATTCCTGAGTATGCCGCGGCGCACTACTATATTCGTGCCGACAGCCGCGAACAGGTTGAAGCACTTGAGCCGCGCCTGCGCGCCATCGCGGAGGGCGTGGCGCTGGCGACCGGCGCGCGAGTCGAGATTGACCACCAGGTCGGCCCGCGCGACTTCAGGCTTAATCCGGCGCTGGATGCGCTGCTGCTGGAGGAGCTAACGGCGGCGGGCGAGCAGGTCGATCGCTCGCCGCAGACCAGCAAAGTCTCGACCGACGCGGGCGACATCAGCCACGCGGTGCCGACAGCGCACCCCTGGCTGAAAATCGGCCCTGACGATCTGATTTTTCACACCGTGCCTTTCCGCGAGGCGGCCAATTCCGAACGGGGCTATCAGGCGCTGATCGTCGGCGCGCGGGTGCTGGCGCGCACCGGGCTGCGTCTGCTGACCGATGCCGACGCGCTTGAGCGCATCAAATCTGATTTTACGACGCAACAGAGGAGAGGATCGTGACGCAACCCTATCGCAGAAAACTTAAAACGCTGGTCGGCGCGGCCAGCGTGATCGCGGCGGGCAACGACAGCGCGCCAGATACCGGCATCAGGCGCGCTATCTCGCTGGCGAAGATAGCCGAACGCGAGAAAATAACCGGCCTGTTCACCGCTGACCTGTTACAGGCCGATCCCGCCGGGCTGGCGGGGACGACCGGCAGTCAGGATCCGCTGATCGCGCTGGCGGCGCTGAGCCAGGCGACGTCGCATATCGGCCTGATCGCTACCGTCAGCACCAGCTGGCTGCATCCCTATCACCTGGCGCGTCAAATCGGCACGCTCGACCACCTCAGCGGCGGACGCGCGGGCTGGAACGCGGTGACCTCGTCCGTGGGCGAAGAGAACTTCGGCGAAGGTGCGCTGCCGCCGCCGGAAGTGCGCTATGCCCGCGCCAGCGAATTCATCGAGGTCATTAATGCGCTGTTCGACGCCAACCAGCCCGATGCGGTGCAGCGTACCGCCAGCGGCGGAATCAGCATCGATCCCGCAAAGCTGCACGCAATTAACTATCGCGGCGACTATTTTCAGGTTGCCGGGCCGCTCAATGTGCCGCCGCCGCCGCAGCGTCGCCCGGTGCAGTTTCAGGCCGGGCAGTCAGAGGCGGGCGTCTCGCTCGGCGCGCGCTTTGCCGAGGTGATTTACACCTCGCAGCCGACCTTCGAGGCGGCGCAGGCGTTTGTTGCCGACGTGCAGCAGCGTGCGCGGCGCGTTGGTCGCGAACAGAACCTGCCGCTGATCATGAACTCCTTCCATGCCATCATTGGCGATAGCGACGCTGACGTGGCGCGCCGCCTGCGCGAGAAGCACGAGCGTATTAATTATGAACAGGGCAGGCTGCGCGTGGCCGATATGCTCGGCGGCGAGATCGATCTGCGCGATCTGCCACTCGATCGGCCGTTGCCTGCTGCGCTGATCCCGGCGCTGGCGCAGGTGCACCGACGCCAGGGGCGTGCCGCGATCTTCCGCAGCTTTGCGCTGGAAGGTCTGACGCTGCGTGAACTGATTATTAAGGCGGAAGAGACCGGTCACTGGTTTACCGCAGGCATCCCAAAGGTTCTGGCCGATGCGATTGAGCAGCGTTATCGCGCGGGCGTGCTGGATGTGATTTCTCTGCACGGGCTTGGGCAGCCGGATCAACAGGATTTGCTGCTGAACGGGCTGCTGCCGGAGCTGCGCAGACGCAATTTGCTGGACAGTGACTATGTGGGGGATGATTTCCGATCCAGTCTGGAACTGGCACCGCTATCGCAGGGATGAATTTATTGCTGCACATATTCCCGTTGTTCATCTGGACAGCGGGATATTTTCTTTTAACTACCTGATTCTGCGGCACGGATCAAAAAGCCGTGGTGCGTTGCAGCCCCTAAGCCGAAACCTTGCACGCCTTCTCTGCGTTTCCCTTTCAGGCAGGTGACCCTGCCATCACGCCGCTACATACTCCTGTTTATCGCTTTACATCTATATAGGTCTAAGACTATATTATCAGGAGGAAATGTGTGGGCTATAAAAACCACGGACAGATTCGATCGCTGGTTTACACAGCTGTGCGATAGCGACCGGGCCAGCGTACTGGCTGCGATGATCGCCCTTCAGGAGAGAGGGCCGGGGTTGCCCAGACCCTATGCTGATACGCTTAAAGGTTCGCGCTACATCAATATGAAAGAGTTGCGCATTCAGTGTCGAGGTCATCCCATTCGGGCATTTTTTGCCTTTGACCCCGACCGTACGGGAGTTTTGCTTTGTGCCGGTCACAAAGCTGGCAATGAAAAACGATTTTACGCTGAAATGATCCCAGCAGCCGACCGGGAGTTTACCGGGTGGCTTAAGGGGTTAAGAGAAAAGGAGTAACGCGATGGGCAGAACGCTTGAACAGCTTATTGCAGATGAAAAACCCGAGGTGGCTGCTGAAGCAGAGCGCTCGGCCGCTGAGATTCTGCTGAATATTCATCTGGCTGAACTGCGCGAAAAGGTGCAGAAAACCCAGGTTGAGATGGCGCAGACGCTGGGCATCAGGCAGCCCACCGTGGCAGGCATGGAAAAACCGGGACGCGATCTGCGCCTCTCTACGCTGAAGCGCTATGTGGAGGCGGCAGGCGGCAAACTGCATCTCGATATTGAGCTGCCGGATGGCACGCACTATGGGTTTCAGGTATAGGCGGCGAAGTGGCGGCTCTTTTCATCCCTTAGCCTTCAGGCTGCGCCGCTTTTTTTCGTCGGCCAATCTCTTCGATAATAAAAACGAAGCGGGCCTCATTCAGCTTATAAAAGAGACCCATGGTGAGCGCGGCGATAAGGGCCAGCGCGCAGGGCCAGAGAAATATCAGCTGGCGTAACCCCAGCAGCGTGGTTTCACTTTGCGCCATATTGGGCATATAGCCAATTTGCGTCAGCATAATACCCGGCAGAAAGCCCGCCAGCGCGGCGGAGATTTTGCGGGAAAAGGTATAGCCGGTATAGACAGAACCTTCGGCGCGGATACCCGTTTTCCATTCTGCGTAATCCACCGTATCCGGCACCAGCGCCCAGTTCAGGCTGTTAACAAAGGCGGTGCCGAAAAACGCCATGCAGGAGAAGGCGACAAATAACAGTGACGAGAGGCCCCAGAAAAAGTTCAGCACATCGCCAGCTGCCCATATTATCAGCCCACCAAGATAGACCTGCTTTTTACCAAAGCGCTTCACCGCGGTCGGTACCAGCAGTACGCCCACCAGAATCGCGCCCATGCTGAAAAAGCCCATCCAAGACAGCAGCCGGATATCGTTGAGCACGTACTGAGCGTAATAGACCTGAAGGGCCAGCTTGATGTTAAACGCGGCCAGCGTACACAGATTAGCCAGGCATAACACCCGCAGCGGAGGGTTATGAAAAAGGGCGCAAAACGACTTCACAATGCTGGGCTGGTGATGATCGGGCGTGATGTCGATATAGCGCTCTTTCACGCCGCGAACGCAGCACCCCATGCAGATAAGCCCGCAAGCTGAGAAGATCAGCGCGGCCATAACATATCCCAGCGAAGGCGAGTCGTTAAAAGCTCTCTGAATCGGCATAAAACCCACGCTACACAGCAGCAGACCGAGGGTGGCTCCGCCCTGGCGCCAGGCGGCAAGCTGGGCGCGCTCAAGGGGGTTTTTGGTAATGGCAGGCACCATCGCCCCGTATGCGCAGTTCATCAGGCTGTAAAACAGACCAAACAGCATGAACAGCAGGGTAGCCAGCGCGGTTTTCACCGTTAGCGTAAAATCGGTGGCGAAAAACTGCGCCGTGGCGGTCAGCGCAACAGGAAAGGAGGCGTAGAAAATAAAGGGCTTGAATTTGCCTTTTGCGCCAATATGGCGGCGCGCGTCGAGCAGCACGCCGGTCAGCATATCGGTCAGGGCGGTGAAGAACTTTGCCACCAGAAAGATAATCCCGCCATAGTAGGCCGGCATCGCCAGCTCATCGGTATAGAACTTCAGCAGATAGAGCGTGCCGATGCAGAGCATCAAATTGGAGCCTAAGTCGCCCAAACCCCAGGCGCATTTTTCCCGCAGGCTGAGCTTTAGCGTTAGCGGATCAGGTTCAGACATCATCGCTCCTTTACGCCTCGCCGGGCGCTATTTATTAAGCCGTTTGCTTACGGGTTTCTATCTCTTCAACGATGCGCACATACATCTTCTCGTTGAGGTTGTAGAAGCAGCCCATGGCGACGATGGTGATCACCGCCAGCGCGCAGGGATAGAGAAAGATCAGCTGGCGCAGGCCCTCGACGGTTCCCGCTGACTGCACCACGTTAGGCAGATAACCAATTTGCGTCAGCATCCAGCCGGGGAAGAAACCGGCCAGCGCCTGCGACACTTTGCGGAAAAAGGTAAAGCCGGTATAGACCGTGCCTTCAGAGCGCACGCCGGTGCGCCATTCGCCATATTCCACCGTGTCAGATACCAGCGCCCAGTTCAGGCTGTTAACAAACGCTGAGCCAAAAAAGGCCAGACAGGAGAAGAGCACAAAGCTGACCGAGCCGCCGTCAGAGAAGTAGTTGAGCAGGTCGCCCGCCACCCAAATCATCAGGCCGCTGAGATAGACCGTTTTCTTGCCAAAGCGCCTCACCATGCCGGGCATTAAAAAGACGCCGATAAATATACAGCCCATGCTGAAAAAGCCCATCCAGGAGAGAAGCGCAGGGTCGTTCAGCACGTACTGGGTGTAATAAACCTGAATCGCCAGCTTGATATTGAATGCGCCGAGCGTGCAGAGGTTGGCGATGCAGAGAATAAACAGCGGGCGGTTTCCGGCGATGGCGCGGAAGGATTGCAGCAATCCGGGTTTTTGCCCGCCGTCGAGCGGTTTTACCTCGACATAGCGTTCTTTCACCCCGGCATAGCACCACCACATAAACAGCAGACCGAACAGGGAGAAGAGGGTAGCGGCGAAGATATAACCCAGCGGTGGATTTCCGTCGATCAGGTTCATTACCGGCACAAAACCCACGGTGCAGAGCAGCAATCCCAGCGTCGCTCCGCCCTGGCGCCAGGCGGCAAGCGCCGCGCGCTCGTCCGGGTTTTTGGTCATGGCGGGCACGATCGCGCCGTAAGAGCAGTTCATCATGCTAAAGAACAGCCCGTAAAGCATAAACAGAACCGTGGCCACCACCGTTTTGCCGGCGATCTCAAAGGGAGTGCCGACAAAATTAGCAATCGCCAGCAGGGTAACGGGGAAGGCCGCATAGAGGATAAAGGGGCGAAATTTCCCTTTTGCGCCAGTGTTGCGCCGGGAGTCGAGCATAATCCCGGTGCCCATATCGGTAAAAGCGGTAAAAAACTTGGCGATAAGGAAAATAATCCCGCCATAGGTGCCGGGCAAACCCAGCACGTCGGTGTAGAACTTGAGCAGGTAGAGCGTACCGATGTCCAGCAGAATATTGGAGCCTAAATCGCCCATGCCATAGGCCAGTTTTTCTTTGAACGGCAAGCGCAGGGTTGCCGGATTGGCTGTCTGTTGCATTTTTCTTCTCCCTCAGCCCGGCGATCCTCTCGCCGGGCAAGCCGCATCAGATGTGGCGCAACGTGGCAAACAGTGACGCCCACTCGCTCTCCGCGCGATAAAAGACCGGGGGCTGGCCGAGCGGTGCCTCCAGGGTAATTTCACCGCCCTGATAACGCTCTCCGCTCCAGAGATGGATCCAGCTATCCTGCGGCAGATAGAGCGTCCAGTCGTGCCGACCCTGTTCATGTACCGGGGCAACCAGCAGATCCGCGCCCAGCAGATACTGATATTTCAGGGTGTAGGTTGTTGCGTCATCGTCGTAGTGCAGGAAAAGGGGGCGCATCACCGGTAGCCCGGTCGCAGCGTTCTGCGCCACCGCCTGCTTGAGATAGGGTTTCAGGGTGGTGAAAACGGTAGTCATCCGGGCGAAGTGAGCGATGGTCTCGTCATCGCTATCAAACTGCCAGTTATCGCTGGGGCGGTTGCCTTCATGGGTACGCATCATCGGCGTAAAGGCACTAAAGTCGCACCAGCGAAGCAGCAGCTCTTTGCTGCGCTTCATCTCAAACAGGGTGGTGTAGCCGCCAATATCGCTGTGGTGCAGACCGTGGCCGCTCATCGCCAGCGACAGCGCGGCCGGAACCACGGAGGCGAGCCCGTCATCAAGGCTCCAGTCTACGTTTTGATCGCCCGCCCACATCATGGTGCAGTACCTCTGGCTACCGGTATAGCCCGCCCGCATAAAGAACAGGATCTCGCCGAGCTTGCCGCTCTCCTGCAGCGCCTCGTAGTTACACTTCGCCCACAGCGCGGGCCAGGCGTTATGCATGATTTCGGCGCTGACGCCGTTGTGCAGGCGGGCATCGGTCGGCAGATATTCGCCAAAATCAGCCATCCAGCCGCCGCAGCCCAGCGCGATCATGTTCTGCCGGATCACCCCTTTGAACCAGTCGTACGCCTCGGGGTTGGTGAGATCGATTACGCCGCCGTAAAACTCACCGAACTCAACCAGATAATCCTCGCCCGCCGCGTCTTTTGCCAGGAAGCCACGCGCGGCGGCCTCGGCGCAGAGCGCTTTATCGCTGGCAACGTAGGGATTGATATAGGAGAGGAACTGCACGCCTTGCTCTTTCCACTGCCTGATACGGCTATCGAGCTGCGGGTAGTGGTCGCTGTTCCACTGCCAGTTCCACATTACGCGCTTGCCAAAGGAGGTCATGCGGATCCCCGACCAGTCCTGCGCCCAGATACCGTTTACCTTTACGCCCGCCTCGCGCATCCGATCCAGTTTCTGCTGACAAACCTCGGTTCCGCCCTGAATACCGAGTATCACGCCGTCGTAGATCCAGTCCGGCAGGGCGGGCTGACGGCCCAGCAGGGCGGTGAGTTTTTCCAGCAGGGCGATCCAGCTAGTGGCGCACTCAATACGCAGGGTGGCGTTGCCTTCCCACAGGGCGAGTTCGTGATAGGTCGGTGCGCTGAAGTCAAAGTTCATATAGCAGCTGTTTTCAACGTGGCAGTAATACTTCTGCGTGCTGACAAAGGTTGGCTGCGGAAAAAAGGTCCAGTAATAGTCGCCACCGGCATTTTCCAGGCAGTCCGCCTGCCAGGTGACATAGCTTTTCTTGTTGCGGCCGACGCCCTGTTCACTGCTCCACAGCGGGAACGGCTTACCGCGCAGATCGAAACAGGAGAATTGCTCTCCGCAGCCATAGATATGATCGTCCGGGCTGGCGGCCAGCCGCAGCCAGATACGGTTGTGGCTGGGATCGCCGTTCTGCAGATCCAGCTTCAGTCGCCCCTGTTCATCGATAGCGATATGTAGCGTGGCGGTAAGGGTCGATCCCCGGCTGAAGTGCAGCCGCCAGCCGTCGGCGGTGTTGCTGACCGCAACATCGGGCAGGGCTATTTTCTCGTGTAGCTTATCTTTGATGCTGAAATTACCGCGGAACATAGCAATATCAGCAACGCCAGCCCCCATCCACAGGCAGGGACGATCGCTGCTGTGGCGTAAAATCAGGCGCTGCTGCCAGGTTAAGGTAAAGCCCTCCGGCGAGGTGTCGAGTGCCAGGGCGTCTGACCGCTCTGCTAATTGAGTCATGTTGGTCTCCGTAGAGGTAGGGAAGTCGCGCCATGCTGGCCTGACCCCGTCCGGCCAGGCCTATCGGCTTTTCCACCGTGCGGCATAGCTGCTGTCGCTGAGCCTACTTTGCGTTGATGTCCAGCAGGCCCGCCGCTACCGCCGGTGCCAGTCCTGGCGCCAGCGGCAGGCGCGGAATGACCAGGCAGTGCAGCAGGTGATAGATGTCCTGCTTGCCTTCCCAGACTTTGCTGGTGACCTGGTTATTGCAGTCCAGCTCCTGCCACCATGAACCGCCCTCGTAGTCCATCAGAAAAGTGATGCAGTAATCCCACCACCTCCTGTACCAGGCTTCATACTGGCTGTCGCCGGTAAGGGTGTAGAGGGCATAGGCGGTGCCCATCGCTTCGACGACGGGCCAGCGCACTCTTTCGCGCACCACAGGCTGGCCGTCCCAGTCCACCGAGTAGACAAACCCGTCCGCGCCATCCACCGCCCAGGCGTCGCGGATGGTGGCGTGGAACAGGCCTTTAGCATCCTCCAGTAGCCAGGCGGGAGGCGTCTCAAAGCGGGCCTCCAGCGCCGCGTGCAGATGCAGCATCAGTCGGCCCCACTCAATCCAGTGGCCTGGCGTGCCGCCGTAGGCGCGGAAGCGATGTGCCGGATTATCCCGGTTGTAATCGCGCAGCGGGTTCCACGCTGCATCGAAGTGCTCATTGACGCGATACGCTCCCGGCCGGGCAACATCGTGAATAATCACCGACGCAATGCGCAGCGCGCGGTCAAGCCATTTACGCTCGTGGGTGACGTCATACACGATCAGAAAGGCTTCCACCGCGTGCATGTTGGCGTTACCCCCGCGGTAATCCTCGGTCTGGCTGAAGGCTTCGTCCCAGGATTCCAGGCACATCTGCTCGCTGTCGCTCCAGAAATAGCGTTCGATAACCTGAATCGCTTCTTCCAGCAGCGGGCGCGCCTGCGGATGACCGGTAGTGACGGCGCTGGCCGCGCCAAGCAGCACAAAGAAATGCTGATAGCCCTGCTTGGAGGCGTCCAGCACGCCCTCGCTATTGACGCAGGCGTACCAGCCGCCGTAGCGCCTGTCGCGCAGGGCGCCGTTTAGCGCCTTAATGCCGTGATCAACAAGGCGATACGCGCCCGGACGGCCCATCGCGGCGGCAACGGCATAGACGTGCAGCATCCGCGCGGTGATCCACAGATGGGTTCCCATCTCCGTTCTGACCTGCCCCTCATTTCCCAGCCAGCCAAATCCGGTGGGAACCACCGCCTTCTCGCCAAAGCGAAAGATGCGATCGGTTTCCTGCTCCAGCCAGCGGTTGTGGCTCAGGGTGTTAAACCATTTCATACGTGGCTCCTTGTGTTAGCGGCGACGGGCCATGTTTTCATCAACGATCTCGGCCAGACGCTGCAATTTCGGCGCTGCGATGTCGCGCAGCATCTGCGCGGTATCCGGCAGGCCGATAATCGAAGACCAGACCGCTCGTCCGGCCAGAAAGCCTGATGCGCCAGCCGTCATAGCAATGTTGACGGCGCGAGGGAAAAGCCTTTCATCCACGCCGGAGGAGAGAATGACCCAGGGCACAGAGATATGTTCATTCAGGCGCTGCGAGGCGGTGAGCAGCGCCTGCCGGGAGCCTTTGCCGTAGAGGGGCATTTCCACTTTGTAGAGATCGGCACCGCAATCCCCCAGCTCTTTTGCGGCATCAAGAATCGCCTGTTCGCGATCGAATTTGTCGCCGCGACGCGGAGGGCGAACCACCGGTTCGATAATGCTGAGCAGGCCATTGCTGTGACACAGCCGGTTAAATTCGTTCACCTTGTTAAGGCGCTGCTGCGCATCCTCATCGCTGCGCCACAGCACCAGCAGCTTGAGCGCCCTGGCCCCCTCCCGCCTGACGGCCTGCGGATCGATATTTTTGTCGATCTCCACGTTATCCACGGGAATGCCGTTGCCTGGAATGAACTCATCGGCGGCAACGATGGTGGCGCAGCCGTCTGCCACGGCCTGCTGTTCCACCACCTGGCGGTAGCAAAACTGCCGATCCAGCAGAATGGCGGAGGCATAGGGAGAGAGGATCTTTGCGGCATTGACTTTAAAATCGGTGAGCACGCTGTCGGCCACCGGAGATGCCGCGCCCGCAGCCGCAAACATCAGCCGCATGGCTTCACGCTGATCCACCGCCAGCATGGCAAAACCGCCGGAGGCGCGCGTCAGCTCTTTGAGGGTGTGGTTGTCCATATCACTTTCCTTTATCCAGGGGGGAGGTTTTTACCTGAGTGGGGCGTCCGGCGCTGGCACGTACCTGCTCCAGCAGGGCGCTCCAGTCTTCCCGCCCGCGACCGGCGGCGCGCGCCTGGCTGTAAACCTCACGGGAAGCGGCGCCGAGCGGCATCGGAACCTGCAGCTGGCTGGCGACATCCAGCGCAATGCCGAGATCTTTGTGAGCTAAATCGATCATAAAGGAGGGGGTGAGATCGCCTTTCAGCACCTTGTTCGACCAGGATGTGGTGAAGTGGCCTTTTCCGGCGGGCGTCCCGCTCATCACCCTGAGCGCCACCTCAAACGGGAGGCCGAGCGCTTCGCACAGCACTGCGGCTTCGGCGGAGAGAGCATTAAGCGCAATGCTCATATAGTTATTGATAAGCTTGACGCGGATACCCATGCCGGGCCCGCCGGCGTTAACCAGCTCATTACCCATCGCCATAAGTATTGGCGTTGCCCGCGCGACCTGTTCTCTGCTTCCGCCCGCCAGCAGCAGCAGCGTGCCTGCTACCGCGTGATCGGAGGTGCGTCCCACCGGCACGTCCATCAGCTCGAAGCCTCTGGCGCGCATGTCGGCAATCAGCCTGTCGGTTTGCAGGGGGTGAATGGTGGACATATCGATAACCAGCGCCTGCGGTGAGAGCGTCTCACACACACCTTGTTCCCCGAACAGCACGCTGCGAACGCTATCGCCGTTTGGCAGCATGGTGATAACAAACTCTGCGCCCTCTGCCGCCTGCGCCGCACTGACGGCAGGCTGTGCGCCTTGCTCTGCAAGACGCTGAACCGCCGCCGGGTTGACATCAAATACGCTGAGCCGATGGCCCTGCCTGAGCAGGTTGCCCGCCATAGGCAACCCCATCTGACCCAGCCCGATAAATGCAATCACTGCCATAGCCTTCTCCTGAACCGTGAATGTCATCTTTGCCATTCGTTAATGTCTGTTTGTGATTTTTTCTGATCGTATTTGTAATCTATGGTCAAAAAATTGACAGCGGTCACTTTTTAAACATTTGCCGCAACTAAAATAAGCGCATCCAGAAATGCCTGAGGAGTGGCCATGATTCGTATTGCTTGTGTAGGGATTAGCGTGATGGATCGCCTCTATTTCGTGGACGCTCTGCCGACGGAAGGCGGTAAGTATGTGGCGCAGCGCTATACGGAAGCGGGCGGCGGGCCAGCGGCGACGGCGGCCGTGGCGGCGGCGAAGCTGGGGGCGCAGGTAGACTTTATTGGCCGCGTGGGTGATGACGACACCGGCACCCGCCTGCTGGCGGAGCTGGCTTTTTTTGGGGTAGATACCCGCTATACCCGACGCTGTAAGGGGGCAAATTCGTCGCAATCGGCGATTATGGTGGACAGCAGAGGCGAACGAATAATCGTAAATTATCCCAGCTCCGATTTACGGCCAGACGCTGAGTGGCTTGAAGAGATCGATTTTTCTCAGTGGGACGTGGTGCTGGCGGACGTTCGCTGGCATCAGGGCGCAATGCAGGCGTTTACCCTGGCGCGTCAGGCGGGGGTGATGACCGTGCTGGATGGCGACGTAACGCCGCAAAGTATCACCGGGCTGGTGGCGCTGAGCGATCATGCGGTCTTCTCCGAGCCGGGCCTGGCGCGGTTAACCGGGCAAAAAAGGGCTGAGGCGGGGTTAAAAGCGGCGCAGCTGCTCACAAAGGGTCAGGTTTACGTGACGCGAGGAGAGAAGGGCTGCGACTGGCTTGAACAGGGAGCGCTGCACCACCAGCCCGGCTTTTCCGTGGCGGTGGTTGATACCACCGGGGCCGGGGATGTTTTTCACGGTGCGCTGGCCTTTGCGCTGGCTGTCGGCGACAGCCCGGCCGAAGCCGTCAGGTTTGCCAGCGGTGTTGCTGCCCTGAAATGCACGCGCCCAGGAGGACGGGCCGGTATCCCGGACGGTGATCAAATCCGCTCTTTTCTGTCACTTTGTGTATAAAATGTCAGCTCAAGGGATTTTCTGAGGAGATATCATGAGCTTTACCGAACTGACCGGTAATCCGCGGCACGATCGGTTGCTGATGCTGATAGGCGAGCGGGGCTATATGAATATCGACGAGCTGGCCACGCTGCTTGATGTCTCAACGCAGACCGTGCGCCGCGATATTCGCAAACTCAGTGAGCAGGGATTGATTACCCGTCACCACGGCGGGGCGGGCAGAGCCTCCAGCGTGGTGAATACGGCCTTTGAGCAGCGTGAAATCTCCTGGACGGAGGAGAAAAAAGCCATTGCGGAAACGGTAGCGGATTATATCCCGGACGGTTCAACGCTGTTTATCACCATCGGCACCACCGTTGAGCAGGTTGCCCGTGCGCTGCTCAACCATAACCATTTGCGCATTATCACGAACAGTTTGCGCGTGGCGCAGATTCTCTATACCAATGCGCGCTTTGAAGTCATGGTGCCCGGCGGCGTGCTGCGTCCCCACAACAGCGGCATTATTGGCCCGGCCGCAACCGCCTTTGTGGCGGATTTTCGCGCCGATTATCTGATCACCAGCGTCGGGGCAATTGACAGCGACGGGACGCTGCTGGAATTTGATGTTAACGAAGCCAGCGTGGTGAAAACGATGATGGCGCACGCCCGCCATATTCTTCTGGCTGCCGACCACACCAAATACACCGCCTCCGCCGCCGTAACGATCGGTAACATTGCGCAGGTTGCGGCGCTGTTCACCGATGCGCCTCCATCAGGGGAGCTGAAATCCTGGCTTGATGAGCATCAGACAGAGCTGATTGTGGCGCAAGAGGAGGTGTAGCGCTAAAGCGTCTTCACCACCATGCCAACCGCCGCCAGCAGCATGATGACGCCGGCCGAGCGAAAAAGGCGTCGCTGCGCCCTTGCGCTGGTGAGCAGATGGCGAATTTTAAGCGCTGCGAGAATAAAAACCGCGCCAACGCTCAGCAGCACGAAAATGGTAAGGGGCACCAGCATTCCGCCCCAAATCTGTAATGAGACATTATCCAGCGAGATAACAAGAGGCAGTATCGCCAGATAAAAGGCGATGGTTTTGGGATTGCCGAGCGTGATCGTTAACCCTGAAAGCCAGGCTGATGCCAGCTCCTGCGTTGTCGCTTTCTGGTCAATGCTAATCGCCTTAGGCTGATAGCGCCAGAACTGCCATGCCAGCACGCACAGATAGAGTGAGGCGGCCCAGTTGATCAGCGTAAATACGGATGAGTAATTATGGGCGACCACCGCCAGACCAAATACCGCGGTAGATAAGTAGATCAAATCACCGAGGATCAGGCCGGCAAGCATCGTAAAGCCGGTTCGGGCACCCCCGCTAACGCTGCGAGCGACCAGGGCGGTCATTCCTGGCCCCGGGATTGCCGCCGCTAAACCGAGCGCAGCGATATAAGAAAGTATTTGAGCCATTCCTGACATAATTGTTCCTGTCAAAATGAGATGCGGAAATTAAAGAGTGAGGTTGCTGGAAAGCGGATATTGCCTCCATCAAAATCACAATGCTGATAACAGACCTCTTTTGCCGGTTCGATTATTCTTTGAAATAACATACATATTCTTATCCTCAGGCAGAGTAAATCGTCCTGCGTGCAGCAAAATAACCAGCACTATATTGCTGTTGATAAAATCGGTACCGGCGGGAGATTATTTATAGAGCGGGAGGTTTCCGGTCAGCCGGGTTATTTTCTTTTTAGGGCCAATGATACCAATGGCGACCAGCGCAATATCTTCACTTTTAACCGAGGAGATTTTGTCGCCATATTCGTCATAGGTTTTGCACGACTGTGCCAGGGCGCTAAAGGGCATCACGTAAATCTCACTATCCCTTTCCGCGCTCACCTGTATTTCACGCAGAGAGTGGCCTGACGCCAGCAAAACCGGAAGCGGCGCGTAAATCACGCCGGGATAATTAACAGCATCCAGGCTTTCCATATCGGGGCCGACAAGATTTTCAACGGTACGGCCAAAACTAATGCCTGTGACGCTTGCAGCATTCATAGCAAGGCCTGCGGGGAGATCTTTATCAATAATAATCGTACAGCGGTGCTGGCTTGGGTCAAATTTCATCTTTGTTCCTCAGGGGCCATATGACAAGGTGCATGAACACAGGGTTGGTGCTGCTGTTATCACTCATTAGAAAAGTAAACATATTATGCAGTAGCAAAAGAGGAAATTGTTTCCTGTATCATTTACTCAACGCCTGTTGTCAGGTAAAAATCCCCCTTTATTGCTTTTAATGAGAAAGGAATTTCCCTCTATGGCACTCAGCCTGACAGATATGAAGATCCTGAAAATTTTACAGGACGATGCGCGCGTCACGAATCAGGAACTGGCGGAGAAGATAAACCTGTCAGCGTCTCCCTGCTGGCGTAAAGTGCGCAAGCTAGAGGAGGATGAAGTGATTCAGGGCTACCGCGCCGTTCTTGACCGTAAAAAAATCGGGCTGGGCGTGATGGTTTTCGTTCGGGTTGCTATCGACAGCCATAGTGAAGCGGAGGCGAGAAAGTTTGAAGAAGAGGTCACCGCGCTGGAGGATGTTGTGGCCTGCTATAGCATCGGGGGGGACGCCGACTTCCTGCTGCAGGTTGTGGCATCGGATCTCGACTCCTATGCCGATTTCGCCATGTCAGTGGTACGCAGACTGCCGGGAATCAAAGAGATGCAGAGTATGTTTGTGCTTAAAGAGATCAAGCCTCTCGTGACGTATCCCATAAAGAAGACAGCGGAATAGGCTGTAAGCCGCCGGGGTAAGGCAGGGACGTAACGCATATCAGGCATGCCAGACGAACAAAAGCCCGCTCAGGTTTCCCTGAGCGGGCTTTTTGAATTTGGCTCCTCTGACTGGACTCGAACCAGTGACATACGGATTAACAGTCCGCCGTTCTACCGACTGAACTACAGAGGAATCGTTGGAACGGGGCGAATATTAGCGACGCCGTTCTGGCTTGTCAAAGCACGATTTCACTTTTTCTAACTGAACGCTCGTTAAAGCAGCGGTTTGCCGCTTTTTCAGCAGATCCGGCGAGATTTCAAACTGCCGACAGGATCTCACTTTAAACGCATTTCCCCGCAGATGTTAGATGCGTGTCAAAGTTTTGTTATTTGCCGATGTTAAAACAACTGTTTCAGTGCTTTTATGATAAAAATTTCAAAAAATAAATTAATGGAACAAATAAACTGCTTATTATCACCCGCGTAATCAGTCCGTAAAACTGGAACGAGATTTTAAAAATATCTGCTGTAGAAACAAGTGATTGTAAAAAGGAGGGGTTGGTCACAAAAAAGCGCGAAGGCCCAGCACTCACCTCTGTAATCAGACCTGGAACCGCCAGCAACGTTGAGTGAATGTAAAAGATATTTTTCATTCGCGGTCTCAGCGGCGTCGGCAAGTTAACGACAATAAGGGTTACTCATGAACATCAAAAAAACACTCGCTGTCACACTGTTAGCCTGCATGTTGCCCGCCGCCGCAATGGCGAAAGATCTCTCCGTCGGCGTCTCGATGGCGCTGTTTGATGACAACTTCCTCACCATCCTGCGCACCGCGATGCAAAAAGAGATGCAGAAAGAAGGGGTCAAAGGGCAGATGGAAGATGCCAAAGGCGACGTGTCGCAGCAGCTGCAGCAGGTTCAGAACTTTATCGGGCAGGGCGTTGACGCCATTATCGTTAACCCGGTAGATACCAACGCCGTTAAACCCATCATGGATCAGGCCACCAAAGCGGGCATTCCACTCATCTTCGTCAACCGCCGTCCTCAGGCGGAGCTGACCGACAAAATGGCCTATGTAGGATCGGACTCGGAGCTGGCAGGTCGGCTGCAAATGGAAGCGCTGGCAAAAGCGATGAACGGCAAAGGTAACGTTGCCATTCTGATGGGCGATCTCGCGAACGAATCGACGCGCGACCGCACCAAAGGGGTTGAGGCCGTCGTGGCCAAATATCCCGGCATCAAAGTGGTACAGAAGCAGACCGCGAAATTTACGCGTAACGACGCGGTCGATGTGGTGAGCAACTGGCTGACCGCCGGCGACGATATCCAGGCCATCGCCTCTAATAACGATGAAATGGCGATCGGCGCGCTGCAGGCGCTGGGCAAAAACCCCAACCATATCCTTATCGCCGGCGTGGACGGCACCCCGGACGCCTTGCAGATGCTGAAAAACGGCAAGATGGTCGCCACGGTATTCCAGGACGCTCGTGGCCAGGGCGAAGGGGCGGTTCAGGCGGCCGTTAAGCTGACGAAGGGCGAAAAAGTGCAGAAAATCATCGATATCCCTTATCAGCTGATCACCAAAGACAATATGCAGCAGTTCGTTAACCGTAACCAGAAATAACCGATCCCGACTCAGCCGTACGGAGGTGATGTATGACCGCTTTTGCGCTTGAAGCCGAAGGCATCAGCAAGTTCTTTCCCGGTGTGAAGGCACTCGATAACGTGTCGCTGCGCGTGCGTCCGGGATCGGTTCATGCCTTGATGGGCGAAAATGGCGCGGGCAAATCCACTTTAATGAAGTGCCTGATCGGGATGTACCGTCCCGATCGGGGCACCATCCGCATTAAAGGGGAGCCGGTGCAGTTTCAGGACACCATGGACGCCTTGCGTTCCGGCATTTCCATGATCCACCAGGAGCTGAATCTGGTGCCCTACATGACTGTCGCTGAGAACATCTGGCTGGGACGCGAGCCGATAAAGTACGGCTTTGTCGATCACGGCAAGCTCAACCAGCAGACGCAGGTGCTGCTTGACCAGCTTAATATCCGCCTCAAGGCAGACCGGCTGGTAGGCGAGTTAAGCATCGCCGCGCAGCAGATGGTGGAGATCGCCAAAGCGGTCTCCTGGAACGCCGATATCGTGATTATGGATGAGCCGACTTCCGCACTGACCGAAAGCGAAGTGGCGCATCTTTTCACCATCATTCGTGACCTGCGCGCGCAGGGCAAAGCCATCATCTATATCAGTCATAAAATGGACGAGATTTTCGCCATTACCGATGAGATCAGTATCTTCCGTGACGGCAGCTGGGTCGGCAGCAACCACACCGCGCAGTTTACCCGTCAGTCGCTGATCACCCAGATGGTCGGGCGCGAACTGACCCAGCTCTTTCCCAAGTTTAATAACGCCATTGGCGAAGAGGTGCTGACGGTGCGCGGCCTCACCAGCAAAGATCGTTTTCATGACGTCAGCTTCAGCGTGCGGCGCGGCGAAATCCTTGGTGTTGCCGGCCTGGTCGGCGCGGGACGCAGCGAAGTGATGGAGAGCCTGTTTGGCATGGAGAGCGTCGACAGCGGCGAGGTGCTGATCGACGGCGTGCCGGTCGCTATCGATTCGCCTTCGACGGCGATTGAGAAGGGCATGGCGTTTTTAACCGAGGATCGCAAAAAGTCGGGGCTGTTTCTCGTGCTGTCGGTGATGGAGAACATGAGCATCGTCAATATGCCCGAGTACAGCGGCAAGAGCGGCTTCGTCAGCCACGTCAAAATGGCGCAGGACTGCATGGAGCAGATCCGGCGGCTGAATATCAAAACGCCGACCATGGATCAGATCATCAACAACCTGAGCGGCGGCAACCAGCAGAAGGTGCTGATTGCCCGCTGGCTGCTGGCGCAGCCCAAAATCCTTATCCTCGACGAGCCGACGCGCGGTATCGACGTCGGTGCTAAAGCGGAAATCTACCGTTTGATCTCTGAGCTGGCCAACCGCGGCGTGGCCATCATTATGGTGTCGTCGGAACTGCCGGAAATTCTCGGCATGAGCGACCGCGTGATGGTGATGCATCAGGGACGCATTACCGGCATCCTCGATAAAGAAGAGGCCGACCAGGAAACCATTTTGTCGCTGGCATCCGAGTGAGGCGCGAGACACCTATGAGCAATATCAAAGCAACAGCTACTCCAGCAGCTGAACATTCGTCGTTCTTCGGCAATCTGCGGCATAAGCTGCCTAAAGATACCGGGATCTTTATCGTGATGGTTGGCATTGCGCTGATCTTCGAAATAGCCGGCTGGTATGTGCGCGATCAGTCGTTTCTGATGAACACCAACCGGCTGATCCTGATCCTGCTGCAGGTGGCGATTATCGGCGTGATCGCGGTCGGGGTGACGCAGGTGATCATCACCACCGGCATCGACCTCTCATCAGGGTCGGTGATCGCGCTGACCGCCGTAGTGGCGGCCAGCCTGGCGCAAACCTCCGACAGCCTGTCGCCGATGTTTCCGGCGCTGGTGGATATGCCCGCCGTGGTGCCCATTGGCGCGGGGATCGGCGTCGGCCTGCTCTGCGGCCTGGTCAACGGCGTGCTGATTACCCGCACCGGCATTCCGCCTTTTATCGCCACGCTGGGCATGATGGTGTCGGCCCGCGGTCTGGCGCAGTACTACACGCAGGGCAATCCGATTAGCTTTCTCTCCGACGGCTTTACCGCTATCGGCCAGGGCGCGATGCCGGTCATTATCTTCCTGGTGGTGGCGCTGGTGTTTCATATCGCTCTGAAGCACACCCGCTACGGCAAATACGTTTACGCCATCGGCGGCAATATGACGTCGGCCAAAGTCTCCGGCATCAACGTTAATAAATATCTGGTGATTGTCTATACCATCGCCGGCGCGCTCTCCGGCCTGGCGGGCGTTGTGCTGGCGGCGCGCGTCAGCAGCGGCCAGTCGAGCATGGGGATGTCCTATGAGCTGGACGCCATCGCCGCGGCGGTTATCGGCGGCAGCAGCCTGATGGGCGGCGTCGGGCGCATTACCGGCACCCTGATTGGTGCAGTGATTCTGGGCCTGATCAAAAGCGGCTTTACCTTTGTCGGCGTCGACGCCTACGTCCAGGACATTATCAAGGGGATTATTATTGTGGCCGCGGTCGCTATTGATATGCATCGCAACCGTAAAAAACGCTGATCTTTCCATTGCCAGGCCTGCCCGCGCCCGAACAGCCGGGCAGGCCTGTTTCTCGCGCTGAATAAGTTTTCCTGCTGGATACCCCGCTTTTTCCTGCTTCCCGACGTGTTATCGCCCCTGTTCCGCGTCAGGTCATCACTTTTATGCACGTCTGGCTCGCACGGGCTGCACCAGCAGAGTGCAGTCGCGGTCACGCGCTGCGCTGACGCGCCATTCCCGCTTCTTATTAACTCTTAATGGGTAATCAGAAAGGCTTATTTTTCGGGTTGTTAGGATTTTTCTGCAGCGCAGAGCGCGGGCCTTCAGGAAAAGTGGCCTGCTAATTGCAATTTGTTTATTACCAGGCCAGCAGGCCACAAGAACAGATGTTATTGGCATTCGGGGAATGTGACGGAGGCAAGATGAACTTAAGACGACTGAAGTACTTTGTGAAAATCGTCGATATTGGCAGTTTGACGCAGGCGGCTGAAGTGCTGCACATCGCGCAACCTGCGCTCAGTCAACAGGTCGCCACGCTGGAGAACGAGCTGGATCAGCAGCTGCTGATTCGCACCAAGCGCGGCGTGACGCCGACCGAAGCCGGTAAGATACTCTATGCGCATGCGCGTACGATTTTGCGGCAGTGCGAACAGGCGCAGACGGCCGTGGTTAACGCCGGACAGGCGCTGAGCGGTCAGGTTTCCATCGGGATGGCGCCGGGTACAGCGGCCTCATCGCTGACCATGCCGCTGCTGCAAACGGTGCGCGAGCAGCACCCGGAGATTCTGGTTTATCTGCATGAAAACAGCGGCAGTTCGCTGAATGAAAAGGTGATGAGCGGCCAGCTGGATATGGCGGTGCTTTACGATCGCGCGCCGACGGCGGGCATCACCAGCCTGCCGCTGATGAAAGAGGAGCTTTATCTGGTCGGCGCCACCGACTGTCCCGGCGGATCGGTAGATTTAGCCGAGGTGGCGCAGATGAGCCTGTTCCTGCCGCGCGACTACAGCGCTGTGCGCAAGCGGGTCGACGAAGCCTTTTCGCTGCGTCGTCTGAGCGCGCGCATTATCGGCGAGATTGAATCGCTGTCGATGCTGACCGCCGCCGTTGCCAGCGGTATGGGCGTCACGGTGCTACCGGAGTCCGCTGCGCGCGCGCTGGTGGGATCGACCCAGGCCTGGATGGCGCGCATCAACAGTCCGGCGCTGAATCTGCCGCTGTCGCTGAACGTGTCGGCGCGTCTGCCGCTCTCGCCGTCCGCGCAGGCGGTAAAGGATATTTTGCTGTCGCTGCTGAATAAGCCGATGGCGGAAGAGCGGGCGCTGCTGCTGGTGAGCTAAGTCGGGTTAGCGGTCCTGCGGGGCCGCTTTTGGCTGCTGCGCCGTCGGGCAGGTTAACGGATAGTGAGTGACCCGGTTATAGCGCAGCCAACCGCCTTAATAAGCTGCTCGCTCATTCCATGCGTCGGTGAAGACAATATTTCCGTCGCAATGCTTCCAGGCAATTTTCTCATAGCGTAAGAGAACCGTTTCGAGATGCGTGCCGGTCTGCGCGCCGGGATAGAGATCGGGCGTTATGGAGGTCAGCTTTACGCCCTGAAGAATAATATTAAAATATTCCTGCTCTCTACCCGCCTCGTTAATCTGATACATTTTAATCGTCGCGGAGTGGAGCGTTTTACCCGTGCTTAACGCGCGAAAGAGCAGGGGGGTAACGCGATCGAACTCCTTCTGAAACATAATCGGCATATGAACGCGCGTTCCCGTTAATCTTCCGGTGTTGCCATTATGCCGCTGTTATGGCCGCGGTTGTCTCATTCAACGCCTGACACTCGGTTTCGGGTAGGCAGTTCGCTCCAGACTGGACTGTATGCACGCCCCCCGTTCTGGCCGACCGCTGCGCCCGTTCCGGTAACTATCGCCTTGAGCCCAGCCCGGAAAGATATGACTAATCGTCATTGGCAACGGCCACTGGTAAACAGGATGTGCGAGAGATGTATTGAAAGCTTTTGAAATGGTGGTCTAACTGAGACTAAACTGGAAGGATAGATTGGGTGACATGTCTCGCACAAGACTGTTACCACGGTTAGAAAATTTGCCATGATCAACTAACCTTCGAAAAACCACCTGCCAGGATGGTTTTTTCTTTTACAGGCAAGATATTACGCGCGAAAAAAAGGATCTCAAGAAGATCCTTTTGGAAATGGCAGTGATTACCGATAAAGCAGTCCTGTATTTTGGCTAAATCGAATCCATAAACGGGGATACTTTTCGATACATCGAGCATCTACAGACATGTCATCAAAGCAAAGTAGATTCGAATCCTGGTCTGTATCTCCGTCAATACGATACCCCTCACCAAAGTCCATAATTACCACGCTATAATAATCATCATCGCTTCTACTCGGTATACCATATTTCGCCTGTATTACGGTCTTATTGGCTTCCCACCAGGCTATCTGACGACTTTTCAGGTATGGAAAATGCCTGACCAGTATCGTATCGCCATCATGCACAGCCACAATCTCAACCGGGGTCAGATACTGCCAGAGCAGATAACCACCGGCAGCGACTGCGATAACGCTCGTTATAAGGCGCTTATTCACTCCGCCTCCCGCTAATTTCCACGGTCGCATTCATCTCAGTGATAAACGGCTTGTAGCCGTATGTCACATAGCGCTGTAGCACAAACCAAAGCCGAAAAAGTCGCCCCTTAAAGTAAAAAGGGTTCAGGATATCCGCATCATCAAGCCCAAAGTGATCCTGTATTCGGTAATGCACTTTCGCCCGGAAGCTGTCGCCCGACACCTCCAGTGACTCGAGCGTGATATGCGTCGACCAGGTATCATGAACGGTGAGCACTAGTCCGTTAGTCCGATCAATAAGACGGTCAAATTTAGGCAGGACAGCTTTGCTTAAGTCTTTAAAATTGCCCTTTTCGTCGAATAATTTGACTTTTTTATCGAGCGGAATAAAGCCATACTCGTAGTTAATTGCAGACATTAAAATATCTCGAATTAACAGCAAAGAACTTTGCTCAGAACGATCATTCAGGATCTGCTCCTGCAGCGCCTTGTCCAGTAACGGATTGCTGTACGGTGTGCCGCTGTTCTCCTGCATGTGGTCAATCATATCAGTGATGATGTTTTTGTATGGCCCATGAAAGGAGAACAGCTTCGCCAGCTCCCGGAACTCATCAAACATCAGCCAGGCGCTTTCCTCCAGGCTGACCACGACCGGCGTACTCTCCGTCAGGCTACCTGGATAAAATCCGCCATACGGACTGGTGAGCGCTGGCGGGTTAAGGGTCAGCGTATACGGGTTTACTTTCGCCGAGACATCCGTCAGACCAAAGCGCTCTTTCAGCAATTCCTCGCTCAGATCACCGTGGTGCATGTCCTTCGCGCCGTAGTCATCCATTGTCCGCTTCGTGGCATAAATCAGCGCCGGAATAGGCATGGGTTCAAGCCCCTTTTGCTTAGCCTCGGCCAGTTTCTTCTTGCGGGCAGTCTCCTCCCGCTCTGCCACCCTGCCTGCATTACAGTTTGCTTCGTAAGTGTCTGTCTCGACTGACGGAATGAATCGGGCGCGACACGGGCAGGAACTGTAGCTGTCCAGCGAACCCGCCCACTCTTTCAGCTCGCCACCGACCTCGTAAGTATCCCCCATGCCACCACACACGCGAAACCTCCCCGCATGCTTTCCACAGATCACCGGGTCGCCCGTCCTGACCTTTTGCCGCTCAACGCCACCGATTTCGTAAGTGTCATCGGATGCGCCAGCAAGAATGCGTCCGCCACAGGTCGTTTTATCCAGGTGATACAGAAAAAATCCCGTTGCCATAATCCCTCATGATATAAAGGGTTATAAAGTCTGCGCAATATACATCCGGCACGACATAACCAAAACTTACCCGCGGTTTACCATAAAATTCCCTTTTTAAGTGATTATTTATCGTATTTATCAAACCGGCCAAAAAAAACGGGATGGATGACAATAAGTATAATGACCGATATTACCGTAAGTATAAGCCAGTAATCTGGGAGGAAATAGATAAAAAGAGAGGCCCATGCAAAAATCCATACGGGAAAGAGGATTTCTGTAAATAATATCGATAACAAGCTCTTAAACATGAAATGCTTCCTTTACATAGCTGTAAAATCCATCGAAGTCATTCTGAAATTGTATTTGATATTTTTTGATTAATTCTGAAAGCACCGGCTCAATAAAGTAATACAACATTTCAACTTCTGCCTGATAGAGTATCCTGTAATATTCGGCATCAAGTGCCTTTAGCTGACGGGCCGCAAGGGCGCATTTTTGATCGGTACCGATAAGCTGGAACGTGATGACAATGGCGGGTATTCGGCGCGCCAGGCGCTCAACGACAGTTTGCGATACTAAATCAGACGCAGCCAGCGCTTTGGCAAGCGCCAGGGCTAATGCAAGACGCGTCGCTCTGCCTGTCGGGATATAGTTAGCAACTTCCGTTATTTTTGACATTACGTTCCGGATGCGACCTGATTTGTTGCCAGCGTTGCTGTCGTTAATAAGCATTTCAAAATAGAGCCGAAACATGTGAGCAATCACGTTACGATGGCGGAAAACAGAAAGAATCGAAAGGTGCATTCTTTTTTCTTCTGAAATCAATTCGCGACAAAAATCATGATAGTCAGGAACAAGGCATGACGAATACCAGCTCACCCTTTCGACCCCTGCATAAATATCTGACCCAATACCCTTCATCGCCTTCCATGTAGAGGTCACGCCCTGTTGCGCATAAAGCGCCAGCAGCCTCTAGCTCTGCAACTTCATCTTTAAAACATCGGAAGCCTGCATAGAATATCCCTGATTTTTGTAATGTTATAAGGGTATTCGCTGACGCGTGCTGCCTTCAAGGCATTCTGGCCGTGGGGCTTTCATTTTGTGAACCCGCTAGCGCTAAACAACAATACTGCTGCCCAGTAACGCGCGTACCTGTTGCTATATATTCCCTGTGCGCATAAGGGCAAAGTTTTTATTATTTGTTGATATCAATAAACCTTCTTACCATCGAAGTTAACAATTTCGTAAAGGGAGGTAAATATCGTGAATTTCCAGCAACTTAAAATCATCCGTGAGGCTGCGCGCTGCGAGTTCAATCTGACGGAAGTGGCAAACACGCTATTTACCTCGCAGTCAGGCGTGAGCCGCCATATCCGCGATCTGGAAGATGAGCTGGGCGTTGAGATTTTTATCCGCCGCGGCAAGCGCCTGCTGGGCATGACAGAACCGGGTAAAGCGCTGCTGACCATTGCCGAACGCATCCTCGACGAGGCGGGAAAAGTACGCCGCCTGGCGGATGTCTTTACCAACGAAACCAGCGGCATTCTCACTATCGCCACCACCCACACTCAGGCGCGCTACAGCCTGCCGCGGGTCATCAAAGCGTTTCGTCAGCTCTATCCTAACGTGCGTCTGGAGCTTAACCAGGGATCGCCGCAGGAGATCGTTGCCATGCTGCTGGCAGGCGAAGCGGACGTTGGTATCGCCAGCGAACTGCTGGTGAACAATCCCAGCCTGGCGGCCTTTCCCTGGTTCAGCTGGCACCATGCGCTGCTGGTACCCAGCGATCACGAACTGGTGCAGCAGCAGCCGGTTTCGCTCGGCACGCTGAGCCGCTATCCGCTGATAACCTATCGCCAGGGCATTACCGGGCGCTCGCGCGTCGATCGTGCCTTTCAGGCCGCTGGCCTCAAGCCGGATATCGTGCTGAGCGCGCAGGATTCAGACGTGGTGAAAACCTATGTCGAACTGGGCCTCGGCGTCGGCATCCTTGCCGATCAGGCGTGCGACATTCAGCCGGAAGAGTCGCTGGTGCGCATCGACGCGCGCCATCTGTTTGACGCCAATACCGTCTGGCTTGGCCTGAAGCGCGGCCAGCTGCAGCGCAACTATGTGTGGCAGTTCATGGAGCTGTGCAACGCCAACCTGTCGCTGGAGGAGATCAAACGTCAGGCGCTCTCTTATCAAAGCGAAGAAGAGCCGGCGATCGACTTTCAGATCTAATCCGGCAGCGACTCGACGATGGCCAGCTGCAGGCCATCCCAGCCTTTGCTGCCGACGGTTTGCAGCGCGGTAGCCGTCAGGTGCGGACTCTCGCCGACGTCGCGCAGGTACTGCCGTAGCCCCTGTACGTTTTCATCTGCGGACTGCGAATCGACGATCCGTCCGCTGCGCACCACGTTATCGCCAATAATCACGCTGCCGACGCGCGCCAGCTGCAGCGCCCAGCGCAGGTAGTGTGGATTATTGCGCTTGTCCGCATCGATAAAGATCATATCGAACGGCCCCTGCAGCTGCGGCAGGCTCTCCAGCGCCGGCCCCACCAGAAGCTCAACTTTATCGGTTACGCCCGCCTCGGCGAAATTCTCGCGCGCCACCTGCGCATGCTGCGGCGAAAACTCCAGCGTCACGATTTTGCCGTTCTTCGGCAGGGCGCGCGCCAGCCACAGCGTGCTGTAGCCGCCCAGAGTGCCGATCTCCAGAATGCGTGAGGCGTTCATCATGCGCGCCAGCAGGTAGAGCAGCTTGCCCTGGTTGGCCGCTACGTCGATCGGCGGCAGACCGGCGGCGGCGTTACGTGCCAGCACCGACGCCAGCGTCGCATCGGGTTTGACCAGCGTCTGGATAAAGTAATCATCCACCGCTCGCCACATATGATCGCTCATGGTTATCTCCTTGTTTAAAAACTGAGCATAGCAGCCGTGCGGCATAAAATTTTCTTTCCGCGCGCAAAACTCGCTGTTTAAGGTTTCTGCCCGGTAAGAAAAACATCCTGCGCTGAGACGACGCGATAGAGTGGAATCAAACCGAGCAAAAAGGGGAGTGAGATGTCGCGTCTTCAACTAAAAGATTCCAGTCTGCTGCGCCAGCAGGCGCTGTTTGACGGCCGCTGGCAGGATGCACGCAACGGCGAAACCCTGCCGGTGGTCGATCCCGCCACGCGTGAAACGCTGGCGACCATTCCGGCGCTGGGCCGTGCAGAGACGGAAGCGGCCATCGCCTGCGCCGACGCGGTGCGCATCGCCTGGGGCAAAACCCCCAACGCCAGCCGCGCCGCGCTGCTGGAGAAGTGGCACCAGCTGATCCTCGATAACGCCGAGGATCTGGCGACCATTATGACCGCCGAGCAGGGCAAGCCGCTGGCGGAGGCGAAAGGCGAGGTGCTGTACGGCGCCAGCTTTGTGAAATGGTTCGCCGAGGAGGCGCGCCGCATCTACGGCGATACCATCCCGGCGCCGAGTGAGGATCGCCGTATCCTGGTGCTGAAACAGCCGGTCGGCGTGGCGGCAGCCATCACGCCGTGGAACTTCCCCATCGCCATGATCACCCGTAAAGTCGCTCCCGCGCTGGCGGCAGGCTGCCCGATTATCGTGAAGCCGTCGGAGCTGACGCCGCTGTCGGCGCTGGCGCTGGCGGTGCTGGCGGAGCGCGCCGGCTTCCCGGCTGGCGTGCTGCAGGTGGTGACCGGCCTGCCAGCAGAGATCGGCGCGGCGCTCACCGGCAGCCCCCTGGTACGCAAGATCTCGTTCACCGGCTCGACGCGCATTGGTCAGCTGCTGATGCAGCAGAGCGCCGACAGCGTAAAGCGGCTGAGCCTGGAGCTGGGCGGCAATGCCCCTTTTATTGTTTTCGACGATGCCGATATCGATATCGCAGTGGCGGGCGTGATGGTCAGCAAATTCCGTAACGCCGGACAGACCTGCGTCTGCGCCAACCGTATTCTGGTGCAGCGCGGCATCTATCCGCGCTTCGCGGCGAAGCTGCTTGAAGCGGTTGCCACGCTGAAGGTGGGCGACGGCTTTGCGGTCGGCAGCACGATCGGTCCGCTGATCAACGACCGGGCGGTAGAGAAAGTTAACGGCCATATTGAGGATGCGCTGCGCCAGGGCGCGGAGCTGCTGACCGGCGGCGCCAGCCACGGCAACGGCACCTGGGTGCAGCCGACGGTGCTTGGCAAGGTCACGACGCAGATGCGTATCGCCCATGAAGAGACCTTTGGGCCGGTCGCGCCGCTGTTTATCTTTGATAAGGAAGAAGAGGCGATTGCGATGGCCAACGATACGCCCTTTGGCCTGGGAGCCTATTTTTTCACCGAAAATATTCGTCGCGCCTGGCGCGTGGCGGAATCGCTGGAATTTGGCATGGTCGGCTTTAATACCGGCGCAATCTCATTAGAAGTGGCGCCGTTCGGCGGCGTAAAATTATCAGGAATAGGGCGGGAAGGGTCGCGCTACGGCATCGAAGAATATCTGGAACAGAAAGCGTTTCATATTGGCAGCCTGAATTAATTCTTCTCTGTTTATCATTCTCTATTGCAAGCGTTTGTCGCATCTGCGGCAAACGCTTTTTTTATTTTGTGCGCTGCGTCGGCTTTTTCTCGCCGTTTGCCATTTTAGTGCAAGTTTCATGCGCGATGCACCACGGCAATGCATGAATTTTGTTAGCCAAATCATCTGTTTATTGGTTCGGCAATTACGCAAAATTTCCGCTTTCAATACGGCAGAAAATTTTTTTGCGCTGTTTTAAACGCATTTTTATTTTTTAGCTGACTGGCATACTTTCTGCATTACCAGTTTGCATGAGCTTATTCTCGCTGAATATAAGCGCTGCCAGTGCGCTAATTCCCTGACGGTTGACGGGTGCAACAAATAAGGATTTATCCATGTTAAGTTTCGACCCTGAAAAAGTTCCGCTTCCTGTCGGCCACTATATTGACGGCCATCACATTCAGACCCAGGGGACGGCGTTTGCGGTGAAACGTCCCTCGGACGGCAGAGTCTACGCCACGCTGCATGAGGCTGACGCCGCCGACGTTGACCGTGCGGTGCAGGCGGCGCACCAGGCGCTGAAAACCAGCGGCTGGTCAGGCTGCGCACCGCGCGAGCGGGGCCGGGTGCTGCGCCGCTGGGCCGATCTGATCGAGCAGGACAGCCTGCTGGCGCAGCTGGAGGCGCTGGGATCCACGCGCCCCGTCAGCGATGTGGTGCAGCATGAAATTCCCTTTACCGCTGAGGCGATCCGCTTCTACGCCGAGTGCGCCGACAAGTACAGCGGCGATCTCTTTCCGACGCGCGACAGCAGCCTTGGCATGCTGATCGCCGAGCCGTATGGCGTCGTGGGCGCCATTACGCCGTGGAATTTTCCGCTGTCGATGGCCTCGTGGAAATGCGGGCCGGCGCTGGCGGCAGGCAACGCGGTGGTGCTGAAACCCTCTGAACTGACGCCGTTCTCGACGGTGCGCATGGCGGAACTGGCGGTGCAGGCCGGCCTGCCGGCCGGGGTGCTCAATATTGTGCAGGGCAGTGGGGCGGTAACCGGCCATGCGCTGGTGACGCATTCGCTGGTGCGCAAGGTTTCCTTTACCGGCTCGACCCTGACCGGCGCGCGCATTATGAGCGACGTGGCGCAGCACGGCATGAAGCCGGTGACGCTGGAGCTGGGCGGCAAAAGCCCGCAGCTGGTGTTTGACGACGCGGGCGAAATCGAGGTGCTGGCGCAGCGCATCCTGCGCGGCTTTACCGCTAACGGCGGTCAGGCGTGCGTCGCGGGCACTCGCCTGATTGTGCAGCGCGCCATCGCCGCGCCGCTGCTCGATCGCCTCGCAACCCTGTGCAGCAGCGTGCGCCCCGGCGTCACCTGGCGCGACGACAGCCGCTACGCGCCGCTGATCGACGAACGCCAGGGGAATAAAGTCGCCTCGGTGATCGCCGCCGCGAAAGCGCAGGGCGCGGAGGTGCTGGTCGGCGGTGAGCGTTTCGCCGACACCGACGAGGGCTGGTTCTGGCAGCCGACGCTGCTGTGCGGCGTCGCTCAGGACAACCCGGCGGTGCAGCAGGAGATCTTCGGTCCGGTGCTGACGGTGCAGACCTTCGACGATGAAGAAGAGGGGCTGCAGCTGGCGGCGCACGAGATTTACGGCCTGTGCGCGGGGGTGCATACCCTGAGCCTGCCGCGCGCCATGCGCGCCATACGCGCCATCGAGGCGGGCACGGTCTGGGTAAACCGCTATGGCCGCTCTGGCGATTTCATCATTCCCACCGGCGGCTTTCTCGGCTCCGGCATCGGCAAAGATCTGGGGCGGCAGGCATTTCAGGCCTGCCAGCGCCAGAAAAGCGTACTGATCGATTTTTAACTTTTTATGATAGAGATGAGGTCGCGTCATGGCTCTGTTTAAACCGAAATACATCACCTTTGACTGTTACGGCACGCTGATTAACTTCGATATGGCGGGCGCGGCGGCGCGCTGCTTTGATGACCGCGTGGCGGCCGATAAGATGGCGGCCTTCACCACCGATTTCTCCCGCTACCGCCTGGATGAAGTGCTGGGTGCCTGGAAGCCTTACTACGACGTGGTGAGCAACGCGATACAGCGCACCTGCAAAAAGTGGGGCGTAGCGTGGGACAAGGCGGACAGCGACTTTATCTACACCGACTGCGCCACCTGGGGGCCGCACCCCGACGTGCCGGCCGGGCTGGCGAAGCTGGCGACCGAGTTCCCGCTGGTGCTGCTCAGCAACTCGATGAAAGATCTGCTGCCGCACCATATTCCGCGGCTGGGCGCGCCGATACACCTGGCGATTACCGCCGAAGAGGTGGGCGCCTACAAACCGCAGATGAAAGGCTTCGAGTATATGCTGCAGAAGCTCAACTGCCGGCCTGACGAGATCCTGCACGTCTCCTCCAGCTTCCGCTACGACCTGATGACGGCGCACGATCTCGGCATCACCCATAAAGCCTGGGTTAATCGCGGCCATGAGCCGGCAAACCCCTACTACGGCTATAGCGAAATCCCTGACATCGGCGGCCTGCCTGCCCTGGTCGGACTCTGAGGATCGCGCGATGAAACTCGAATCGTTCTGGCAGGCGACCGCGCCCTCGTTTCACGGCGCGGCGGAAAGGGCACTGCCGTCGCACGCCGACGTGGTGGTGATCGGCGGCGGCTTTACCGGCGTCTCGGCGGCGCTGAGCCTGGCGCGCAGCGGCCTTGACGTGGTGCTGCTGGAGGGCGGCGACATGATGAGCCAGGCCTCGGCGCGCAACGGCGGCCACTGCAATACCGGGGTGGCACAGAACTTCGCCTCGCTGGTAGCGAGCCAGGGCATCGAGAAAGCCACGCGCTTCTACCGCGCCTATGACGACGCGGTAAGCTACGTCGAACAGCTGGTGCGCGACGAGCGGATCGACTGCGATTTCCGCCTGTGCGGCAAGCTCAAGCTCGCCAGCAAGGCGTCCCATTTCGCCGGGCTGCGCGAGGCCTGGGCGCTGATGCGTCGCACCGTCGATCCGGAGATTGAGCTGCTCGACCAGACGGCGATCCGCCGCGAAGTGAACAGCGACGCCTTTCACGGCGGGCTGCTGCAAAAGCGCGGTGGTCAGATGCATATGGGCAAGTTCGGCATTGGGCTGGCGGAAGCGGCGGCGCGCAGCGGGGCGAAGATTTTCCCGCACCACGCCGTGACCGGGCTGACCCGCCTTGACGGCTATCGCCACCGCGTGCAGACCGCCAGAGGAGAGATCCTCGCCGACAAGGTGCTGATGGCGACCGGCTGCTCCAGCGTCGGCCCTTTTCGCTGGTTCCAGCGGCGCATCGTGCCGGTGGGCAGCTTTATCGTGGTGACGGAGCCGCTGGGCGACGCGTTAATCCGCCAGGTGCTGCCGCAGGATCGCACCTACGTCACCTCACTTAACCTCGGCAACTACTTTCGCACCACCGCCGACCGTCGGCTGGTGTTCGGCGGCCGCGCGCGCTTCGCGGTCAGCAATCCCACCTCTGATTCACGCAGCGGTGAAATTCTACAAGCCACGCTGGCCAGCCTCTTTCCGCCGCTGGCGCAGGCGCGCATCGACTACTGCTGGGGCGGCATGGTGGATATGTCCGCCGATCGGCTGCCGCATGCGGGCGAGCATGACGGCCTGTTCTACTCCATGGGCTACAGCGGTCACGGCACACAGATGTCGGTGTGGATGGGGGCGGTAATGGCCGATCTCATCGCGGAAAAAAGCAACCGCAATCCCTGGCAGCGCGACGCCTGGCCCGCACTGCCGGGCTATCACGGCAAGCCATGGTTTTTGCCGCTGGCCGGACTCTACTACAAAGCCAAAGATCGTTTCTCTTGATGCTTGCATTCCAGGGGCTGAACCTTAACGCTTATTGAGGGTACGCAGATGAGTAAAAATGATAATAACGCGCTGATGCGCATGCTGACCGAAGGCACGCTGTCACGCCGCGGCCTGATGAAAATGCTCTCCGCCGGGGCGGTGATGAGCAGCGGCATTATCGGTTTTCCGCAGCTGGGCTTCGCCGCGGAAACGCCGGTAAAAGGCGGCAAAATCCGCGCCGCGATGTCTAACGCCTCCGCCACCGATACCCTTGACCCCGCCAAAGCCAACAACAGCGGCGATTACACCCGTCAGTACATGTTCTACAACGGCCTGACCGAGCTGGATAAGGATCTGAAAGCGCTGCCCGCGCTGGCCGCCTCCCTTGACTCCAGCGACGGCGTCACCTGGCAGATTAAGCTGCGCAGCGGCGTCACCTTCCACGACGGCAAGCCGCTGACCGCGAAAGATGTGGTCTATTCGCTCAGCCGCCATAAAGACGCGGCGGTCGCCTCAAACGCCTTTAAAATTGCCGAGCAGTTTAAAACCCTTAGCGCCGTTAATGATAACGAAGTACAGCTGGTGCTGAGCCAGGCAAACTTCGATCTGCCCTATATCCTCGCCGCGCCGCCGTTTTTGATCGTGCAGGACGGCACCAAAGCGTTCAACAAAGGCATCGGCACCGGGCCTTACGTCTGCAAGGAGTTTACCCCGGGCGTGCGCACGGTCGGCAGCAAAAATCCCAACTACTTTAAGCCGGGCCTGCCGCACCTCGACGAGGTAGAACTGCTGGGCGTCACCGACCAGGCGGCGCGCGTCAACGCGCTGATGTCGGGCGATCTGCATATCGTCTCGACCCTGAGCGCCAGCGACTGCAAGCGCATCAAGGCGACCAGCGATTTCGGGGTGCTGGAGAGCAAATCGGGCATGTATACCAACCTGATTGTGCGCACCGATATCAAGCCCGGCAGCAACGAAGATTTCGTGCTGGCGATGAAATACCTGCAGCCGCGCGAGATGCTGGTGAAAACCGTGCTGCAGGGCTACGGCGACGTCAGCAACGATACGCCGGTGCCGCCGTGGCATCCGCTCTACAACGCCGAACTGAAGCCACGCCCGCTCGACGTCGAAAAGGCGAAATTTCACATCGAAAAGGCGGGCATGAAGGGGGCGACGGTGGAGATCGTCACCACGCCCAATATCGAAGGCGCGGTCGAGGGGGGCCAGTTGATCCAGCAGGTGGCGCGCAATGCCGGCATCACTATCAAGGTGCGCCGCGTGCCCTATGACGGCTACTGGTCAACGCACTGGACCAAAGATCCGGTGGGCTACGGCTCCATCAACCCGCGCCCGACGCTCGATATGCTCTTTTCGCAGTTCTACCTTTCCGGCGCGCCCAATAACGAGTCGGGTTGGAAAAACGCCCAGTTCGATCAGCTGGTGGTGGCGGCGCGCGGCGAGCGCGAGCAGGCGAAGCGCAAGCAGATGTACGGGGATATGCAGAAGCTAATCTACGACCACTGCGGCACCATTATCCCGACCTTTATCAGCTCCACCGACGGCTACAGCAAAAAGGTGAAGGGCGTTGAAGCCTGGCCCTCCGGCATGATGATGGGCTACCGCTTCCACGAATTTGCCTGGCTGTCCGCTTAACCCTTTCGACGCTGGAGATCGCCGATGAACCGATACATGATGTTCCTGATCGCCCGACGCACCGGCGCCGGCATCCTGACCTTGCTTATCGTCTCGGCGGTGGTGTTCTTTATCACCAGCCTGCTGCCGGGCGACGCGGCGCAGATGATCCTGGGGCAAAACGCCACGCCGGAGACGGTGGCGGCGCTGCGCGCCCAGCTCGGGCTGGATCAGCCGCTGCTGCTGCGCTACTTCAGCTGGCTGGGCGGCATGCTGCAGGGCGACTTCGGCACCTCGTTCGCCAGCCACCTGCCGGTGATGCAGCTGGTGGCGCAGCGCATTCCCGCCACCTTTGAGCTGGCGGCGATCACCACGCTAATCTGCGTGCCGCTGGCGCTGCTGACTGGCATTACGGCGGCCATGACGCGCGGTTCGCTGCTGGATCGCCTGCTGGTGGTTACCACCATGGCGACGGTGGCGGTGCCGGAGTTCCTGGTGGCGACGGTGGCGGTGCTGATCTTTGCCGTGAAGCTGCACTGGGTGTCGGCCATGTCCTTCGGCTCGCCAAATATGGATCTGGTCAGCTATCTGAAGGCCTACGCGCTGCCGGTGCTGACGCTCTGCTGCGTGCTGGTGGCGCAGATGGCGCGTATGTCGCGCGCCGCCATTATTGACCAGCTCGATAGCCCCTACCTGGAGATGGCACTGCTGAAGGGGGTCTCACCGCTGCGCGCCGTGCTGCGCCACGCTCTGCCTAACGCGGTCGGCCCGATTGCCAACGCCATCTCGCTCAGTCTCGCCTACCTGTTCGGCGGCGTGATCATTATCGAAACCATCTTTAGCTACCCCGGCCTCGCCAGCCAGCTGGTGGATGCGGTCAGCAACCGCGATCTGCCGGTGGTGCAGTTCTGCGTGATGCTGTTTGCGGGCTGCTATCTGGTGCTGCTGCTGCTGGCTGACGTGCTGACTATCGCCTTCAACCCGAAATGGAGAAGCGCATGAATACCTTACTTCCGGTTCGTTTCTTTCAGTCGCTCTCTGTCTCAGGACGGCTGGGGTTGACGCTGTCGATTTTCTGGCTGCTGATGGCTATTTTTGGCAGCCAGCTGGCGCCGCACAACATCGAAGATATCGGCGGCGGCCCGCTGTTCGGCGGATTTACCGCCGACAACTGGCTCGGTACCGACGCGCTTGGGCGCGATATCCTTAGCCGCATTCTCTACGGCGCGAAGTTCTCTATCGGCCTGGCGCTGGGCGCAGCGATCGGGGCCAGCCTGGTCGGCACGCTGCTGGCGCTGCTGGCGGCGGTGACCGGCCGCTGGCTGGAGGAGCTGCTGGGCCGCATCAACGACGCCATGCTGGTGCTGCCGGGCAAGGTGCTGTCGCTGATGATCGTGGCGGTGTTTGGCTCCTCGCTGCCGATGCTGCTGGTGACGGCGATCTTTACCTTCTGGCCGGGGGCGTTCCGCATCGCGTTTGCGATGGCGGGCAGCCTGCGCAATATGGATTACGTGCGCGCCTCGCGGCTGCGCGGCGAAAGCCGCTGGTATATCGCTATTCACGACATCCTGCCCAATATGGTTCATCCGATGCTGGCGGACTTCGGCCTGCGCTTCGTCTATATCGTGCTGCTGCTGAGCGGCCTGAGCTTTCTCGGCCTCGGCGTGCAGCCGCCCTATGCCGACTGGGGTACGCTGGTGCGCGAAAATATGCAGGGGCTGTTTGACGGCTCGCCAGCGGTGCTGATGCCGGCGCTGGCCATCGCCAGCCTGACTATCGGCGCCAACCTGTTTATCGACAGCCTGCAACAGATGCGCCCGCTGATGCTGGCGAAGGAGGGCGTATGAACGTTATGCCGCATACCGCAATGCCGGTGATTTCGGTGGAAAATCTGCGCGTCACGGCGCAAAGCGACAAGGGCGACGCCGTCGATCTGGTGTCAGATATCCGCTTTACCGTGCAGAAAGGGGAGGTGCTCGCCCTGATTGGCGAGTCGGGCTCGGGAAAAACCACCATTGCGATGGCGCTGATGGGCTATGCGCGCCACGGCTGCCGCATCGCCGAGGGTAATATTCACGTGGCGGGCGTTGACGTCAACAGCCTCAGCCCGCAGCAGCTGCGCGAATTTCGCGGCAACAAAGTCGCCTATATCGCCCAGAGCGCGGCGGCGTCGTTCAACCCCGGCATGAAAATTATCGATCAGGTGATCGAGCCGGTGGTGATCCACGGCATCATGACGCGCAAGGCGGCGAAAGCCAAGGCGGTGGCGCTGTTCCGCGAGCTGGCGCTGCCCAGTCCCGACACCATCGGCGACCGCTGGCCGCATCAGGTCTCTGGCGGGCAGCTGCAGCGTCTGATGACCGCGATGGCGCTGATTGGCGATCCCGACGTGGTGATCCTCGACGAGCCAACCACCGCGCTCGACGTCACCACCCAGGTGGAAGTGCTGAAGGCCTTTCGTCGCGTCGTGGCGCAGCGCGGCGTCACCGCCATCTACGTCAGTCACGATCTGGCGGTGGTGGCGCAGATGGCGGACCGCATTCTGGTGCTGCTGCGCGGTCAGATCGCCGAATACGGCACTACCGAACGGCTGATTGGCGCGCCGCAGGCGGACTACACCCGCCTGCTGATGGATGCGGCGCGGCAGCAGGAGCGTCCCAGCCCGTGGCGCGGGGAGAGCGGCGAGCGGCAGCCGCTGCTGGAGGTGCGCGACCTCAGCGCCGGCTACGGCCCGCGCGGCCGTGACGGCCAGCCGAAGATCCCCATTCTGCAGGATATCAACCTCAGACTGTGGAAAGGGCAGGCGATCGGCATTATCGGCGAGTCGGGATCGGGTAAAACAACCCTGGCGCACGCCATCGCCGGGCTTAACGCCCCCAGCCACGGCCATATGCTGTTTAACGGCCACTATATCGCGGGGGATATGCACAAGCGGCCTGACAACGAGCTGCGCCGCATTCAGTATGTGTTTCAGATGGCGGACACCGCGCTTAATCCGGCGCACAGCGTTGAGCGCATCCTGTCGCGCCCGCTGGCGCTGTTCCACGGCCTGCGTGGCCAGGCGCTGACCCAGCGGCTGCACCAGCTGCTCGATCTGGTGAAGCTGCCGCGCAGCGTGCTGTGGCGGCGCCCCTGGGCGCTCTCGGGCGGGCAGAAGCAGCGCGTCAACCTGGCGCGCGCGCTGGCGGCAGAGCCCGATCTGATCCTGTGCGATGAAGTGACCTCGGCGCTCGACACGGTGGTTGCCGCGGCGGTGCTCGATCTTATCAGCGAGCTGCGGCGCGAGCTGGGGCTGTCGGTGCTGTTTATCAGCCACGATATGCACGCGGTGCGGGCGGTGTGCGACAACATCGTGGTGATGAAGTCGGGGCGCATCGTCACCCAGCTGGCGCGTGAAGATTACGACAAGCCGACCAGCGAACTCTATTTCGAGCGCCTGAAGCGCGCGGTGCCGGAGCTGCGGCAGGGGTGGCTGGATGAGCACGAAGAGATTTTAAAGGCGGAATAGGGCTATCTTGCTTGCCATATTGTCCCCGGGCAGTGCGCTGGCCGTGAACAATCTGGCTGCGCAGATAACGCTCTGAAAGGTTGGCTTTTCACTGCAAAAAAAGAGGTATCAACGCTATGCCCGCTCCACTCCGCTATGTACAGGACAGCGCCGATTTTCCCGACGCCGTCGATGTGGTGATTATTGGCGCCGGTATTGCTGGCGCCGCTGCCGCCTGGGAGCTGACCAAAAAAGGGCTGAAGGTGGCGCTGCTGGAGAAGGGACTGGTCGGCGCTGAACAGTCGAGCCGCAACTGGGGCTGGTGCCGCCAGCAGAACCGCGACGAGCGCGAGCTGCCGCTGATCATCCACGCGCTGCAGCGCTGGGGCGAACTGGGTGAGGAGACCGGCGAAGATCTGGGCTTCCGCCGCAGCGGGCTGATCTACGCGACGCGCAGCGAGGCGGACATCGCCGCATGGGAGCGCTGGAACCGCATGGCGAAGCATTATGGGGTGCAGAGCGAGATCCTGACGGCGCATCGGGCGAAGGCGATGACGCCCGGCAGCACCACGCGCTGGCTCGGGGGCGTTTCGTCGCCTGACGACGGCCATGCCGAGCCGCGCCTGGCCGCGCCGGGTCTGGCGATCGCCGCCCAGCGCCTTGGCGCGCGGCTGTTTCAGCAGTGCGCGGTGCGCGGACTGGATATTGCCGCCGGTCGCGTCAGCGGCGTCTGGACTGAGCGCGGCTTAATCAAAACCAGCCGGGTGATCTGCGCGGCGGGAGCGTGGACCTCGATGTTCTGCCGCCGCCACGGCATCGATCTGCCGATCGGCAACGTTATCGGCACCGCGTTTCGCACCCGGCCCATTGCGCAGGCAATTGCGGTGCCGCTCTATACCCCAGGCTTTGCCTGCCGCCCGCAGCTCGACGGCAGCTATACCGTCTCCGTCTCCGGACGCGGCCGACTGGAGCCGGGCGCGCAGGGCATCCGCTACGCGCGTCAGTTTTATCCCACCTTCAAAAGCCGCCGTAAAAATCTGCGCCTGAACCTCGGCATGAAACCTTTTTTCCACGGCCCGGAAGCGCTCGGCGGCTGGGCCTTTGACCGTGAATCGCCTTTTGAGCGCGCGCGCATTCTCGATCCCGCTGCCGACGCGGCGACCGTGCAGGCCGGGCTGGATGCGATGCGCAACGAATACCCGGCGCTGGCGGGCCTTAAGCTGGCGCAGGCCTGGGGCGGCATGATCGACAGCACCCCCGATGCGATCCCGGTTATCTCCACCGTGGCGCAGCTGCCGGGCCTGGTGCTGTCGGCAGGCTACAGCGCGCACGGCTTCGGCATCGGGCCGGGCGCGGGGCGGCTGGCGGCCGATCTCGCCGCCGACGACGCGCCGATCGTCGACCCGACACCTTATCGCTATAGCCGTCTGGTTGACGGCAGCGCACTTGAAACGCCTGGCATGATGTAAGGAGCAACGCATGACCCCCATTTTTCGCGCCATGAAGGCGCACGATATTGAATCCTGCTACGCCATGACGCAGCAGCTGAACTGGCCGCACCGCCGCGAAGACTGGCAGCAGGCGCTGGCGCTGGGCGAAGGCGTGGTGATTGAGGAGCAGGGCAAACTGCTCGGCAGCGCTGTTCTCTGGCGCTGGGGCGAACGCGCCGCCACCATCGGGCTGGTGATTGTCAATAACCAGCAGCAGGGGCGCGGCCTGGGCAAACAGCTGATGCTGACCCTGCTGGAGAAAGTGCCTGACTATAACGTGCGGCTGCACGCCACCGAGATGGGCAAGGGGCTGTATGAAAAGCTCGGCTTTGTCACCACCGGCAAGATTTTGCAGCACCAGACGCGGGCGCTGGCGGCGGTGCCGCCGGTAGTGATGCCGGCGGGCGTAACGCTGCGCCGGGCGCAGGCGCAGGATGTGGCGACCCTGACCGCGCTCGACCAGCAGGCGCACGGCATGCTGCGGTCGCCGCTGATTGCGCACATCGTCAGCGAGCATCAGACCGTGCTGCTGGAGGATACCCGCGGCACGGTTCACGGCTTCGCCAGCCTGCGCCGCTTCGGCCACGGCTGGGCGATCGGCCCGGTCATCGCGCAGGATTTCCCGGCCGCACAGGCGCTGGTCGCCTCGCTGATGCAGGGGCTGCGCGGCGAATTTGTGCGTATCGACACCGACGCCGCGCTGCCGCTGGCCGGCTGGCTCGCCACGCTGGGGCTGGCGCAGGTGGATAACCCGACCACCATGGTGCGCGGCACGCCCTGGACGGTGCCAGCGGGCGGCATGCAGGCGTTTGGCCTGATGACGCAGGCGATGGCCTGATGCAGATCCTCTATAAATCGGACCCCCAACGCGGCGCGCTGTGGCAGCAGTGGCTGGCGCAGCACGCGCCCGATATCCAGCTGCATCTCTGGCCGGAGACCGGCGATCCGCAGGCGATTGAGATAGCGATCGTCTGGCAGCCGCCGGAAAAGCTGACAGAGACCTTTCCCAACCTGAAGGCGCTGCTGTCGGTGGGGGCGGGGGCGGATCAGTTCGATCTTGCCGCCTTGCCGCCCGATCTGCCGGTGGTGCGCATGATTGAGCCGGGCCTGACGCAGGGCATGGTGGAGTACGTTACCTTTGCGGTGCTCGGCATTCATCGTGATATGCCGCGCTACCTGCAACAGCAGCGCGCCGCGCAGTGGCAGGCGCACAGCGTCAGGCCCGCCGCGACGCGCCGCGTCGGCGTAATGGGGCTGGGCGAGCTGGGGCAGGCGGCGCTGCGCCAGCTGGTCTCGCTCGGCTTTGACTGCGCAGGCTGGAGCCGCACGCCGCGCCAGCTCGACGGCGTGCAGTGCTTTCACGGCGCAGCGCAGATGGGCGCCTTTCTGGCGCGCAGCGACATTCTGGTCTGTCTGCTGCCGCTGACCGCAGAGACGCGCGGCCTGCTTAACCGCGACCTGTTTGCGCAGCTGCCGCCGGGAGCGGCGCTGGTGCAGGCGGGACGCGGCGCGCAGCTTAACTCACAGGATCTGCTGGCGGCGCTTGACGGCGGCCAGCTCGCGGCAGCGGTGATCGACGTGACCGATCCTGAACCGCTGCCGCCGTCCCATCCTTTCTGGCGTCATCCCGCTATCTGGCTGACGCCGCATATCGCCAGCCAGACGCAAAACGAAAGCGCCGTCGCCGCGCTGCTGGAAAACCTGCGTCGCTACCAGCGCGGCGAGCCGATGGTCGGCCTTATCGACCGCGCGCGAGGCTACTGATGCGCCTCGGCTTGCGGGCCTCTGGGGCGTGGCGTGCGCTGCGTTAAGAAATTTCCCTGCTGAAAGGGCACTGATTTTAACAGGATATGCCGCCGCACACCCTACAACGGCAGCATGCGAAACCCGCCGGTTGCGATACTTGAGCCAACCGAACGTTACGTGGATGAGGTATAAAAATGCAGAATGTCATGGCCGAACAACAGACCTATTCCGACAACAGTTTGCTGCTGGACGCGCGCGAGCAGAATGTGCCGCGCGGCGTGGTGACCGCCCATCCGCTGGTGATTGAGCGCGCCAGAGGCAGTGAAGTCTGGGACGTCGAGGGGAACCGCTATCTCGACTTCGTCGGCGGCATCGGCGTGCTCAACGTCGGGCACAACCATCCGGCGGTGGTGAATGCGGTGACGCGCCAGCTGGGCCTGGTGTCGCACGCCTGTTTTCAGGTGGTGGCCTATCCGGGCTATATCGAGCTGGCGCAGCGCCTTAACCGGCTGGTGGGCGGCGGCGAAGCGTACAAAAGCGTCTTCTTTACCAGCGGCGCGGAAGCGGTAGAGAACGCCATTAAAATTGCCCGCTCGCATACCAGCCGCTCTGGCGTTATCGCCTTTGACGGCGCCTTTCACGGCCGTACGCTGCTGGGCGTGACGCTGACCGGCATGAGCCAGCCCTATAAGCAGAATTTTGGTCCTTTCCCGGCGGATATCTACCGCCTGCCGTTCCCCAATCCGCTGCATGGCGTCACCGAAGTGGACTGCCTGAAGGCGCTGGATCAGCTCTTTGCGGTGCAGATCGCGCCAGAGCGCGTGGCGGCGATCATTATCGAGCCGGTGCAGGGCGACGGCGGCTTCCTGCCGGCCGGCCCGGCGTTTATGCAGGCGCTGCGCCGCATTACCGAGCAGCACGGCATCGTGCTGATCTGCGATGAGGTGCAGAGCGGCTTTGGCCGTACCGGCAAGATGTTCGCCTTCCAGCACTTCAACATCAAACCCGATCTGGTCACGGTGGCGAAAAGCCTGGGCGGCGGTTTGCCTATTTCTGGCGTGGTGGGCAAGGCGGCGATAATGGACGCGCCGACGCCCGGCGGGCTGGGCGGCACCTACGGCGGCAATGCGCTGGGCTGCGCGGCGGCGCTGGCGGTGCTCGATTTGCTGGAGCACGACAACCTGCTGGCGCGCGCTAACCAGCTTGGCGAGCAGCTGCTGGCGCGGCTGCAGCTGCTGGCGGAGAAATATGCCTGCATCGGCGACGTGCGCGGCCTCGGCTTTATGCTGGCGGTGGAGATCCTCGATTTTGAAACCGGCAGGCCGGACGCGGCGCTGACGCAGAAGATCCTCGACAGCGCCTGCCAGGAGGGACTGCTGCTGATCAAGTGCGGCGTTCAGCGCAATGTGGTGCGCTTCCTGGCGCCGCTGGTAACGACCGATTCACAGCTGGAGGAGGCGCTGCACATTTTCGATATTGCGCTGGCGCGCGCCACAGGCCGGCTGGGCTGAAACCTGCTTCCTCATTGATATTGCTGGAATAATTATAATTTTTCCTGATGGATAACGCGCGCGTTAACGCTGGCGCTGGCGGCGCAAAGCGTGTTATACCATCAGCACGTCCTGCACAATTGGTTAACAATGAGGGGTGGTATGAACGGCTTAATGAAACTTGACCGCATCGATATCAACATCCTGGTGCAACTGCAAAAAGATGGCCGTATCAGCAACGTTAATCTCGCCGATGCCGTGGGACTTTCGCCCAGCCCCTGCCTGCAGCGCGTCAAGCGCCTTGAGCAGGCTGGCTTTATCACCGGCTATGAAGCCCATATCAATCTCACCAAAATAACCGATTCGGTCACGGTCTTTACCGAAGTGACGCTCTCCGGCCATCGCCGCGAAGATTTTATGAAGTTCGAGAGCGCGCTGCGCGATGTCGACGAGCTGATGGAGTGCCACCTGATTACCGGCGGCTACGACTATCTGCTGCGCTTTATCACCCGCAGCATTGAGCACTACCAGGAAGTCATTGAGAAGATGCTGGATGCGCAGATCGGCATCGATAAATACTTCAGCTATATCGTGATTAAGTCGCCGGTAATGAAGAGCAGCGTGCCGCTGCGCTCGCTGATTACCCGGCAGAATGACGTGCTGGGCGCGCTCTAGTTTCTGCCGCACTGAGCCTTTTACAGTCTGCTTTATCAACGCGGGCGAGCAAGGGAAGGGCGTGAAAACAGCGCAGGATAAAAACGTTCTGTTCCACCCGTCAGGCAGTTAACCGGTCATTGGGAAGAGCAGACATTTCATCGCGGCGCCAAGAGACGGGCACGCTTACTACGCGGATATCGCGGCTTATGGACGAGCGATTGCCTCTGCCTGCGGCTTTAAAAGATCATCCGCCTGTTCCGCCCCGCTATGGGGCTTTTTTATGGCCGCAGCCAGCCCCTTTCACACAGCATAACATTTCTTTTCCGCCCTTTTTTCAACGCATTTAACGGGTTCGCCGCGCCTCTTCAGCCGCGTCGGCTGAAGAGGCGCGCTTACTATAAATCGATGCCGCCACAAGGAGTTATTTATGACCGCACTGATTATCGCCGACCATCTCTGGCAGCGCGACGACTTTACCCTTTCTACCAAACGGACGCGGCTGGATATGGACTGGGTCCACTTCCAGCTGGCCGAGCGATCCTACTGGGCGAAAGGGCAGGCGCGTGCCACCACCGAGCGGGCCGTGGCGGCCTCGCTGCCGTTTGGGCTCTATCACATTGATGCGCAGATCGGCTTTGCGCGGCTGATTACCGACTACACCCGCTTCGGCTGGCTGTGCGACGTCATTATCGACGAGGCGTGGCGCGGGCATGGCCTGGGCAGCTGGCTGGCAGGCTGCGTGCGCGAGCATCCGGAGCTTGCCACGGTGCGGCGCTGGATGCTTTCAACAAACGATGCTCATCAGCTCTATCAGCGGCTTGGCTGGCGCGTGGTGCAGGAGCCGCACAAGCTGATGGAATTCCCTCTCTCCTGACCCTGGAGTGACACAGATGCGTTACCGCGTTGGCGTGGACATTGGCGGATCCTTTACCGATTTCGCCGTGCTGGATCGGCAAACCAACCAGATCCATACCCTGAAAGTGCTGTCGCGGCCCGATGCGCCCGGCAGTGAAATCCTGACCGGGCTGGCGCAGCTCGCCGCGCGCGACGGCGTCGATCCCGCCCAGATCGGCTACTTTACCCACGGCACCACGGTCGGCATCAACGCGGTGATCCAGCGGCGCGGCGTGCGGCTGGCGCTGTTTGCCACCAAAGGCTTCTGCGACGTGCTGGAGCTGGCGCGGCTGAAAATTCCCCATATTCACGATCTCTTTTCCCGTCGGCCCACGCCGCTGATTAGCCGCGACCGCGTCTTCGCTATCCGCGAGCGCACCGACCGCGACGGCAAGGTGCTGCAGTCGGTGGATCGCCAGAGCGTGCTGGCGGCTATCGCGGGCGCACGCGCGGCGGGCTGTGAGGGCATCGTGGTGGCGCTGCTGCACAGCTACCGCAACCGGCACAATGAGGCGGCGGTAAAGGCGATCGTTGAGGAGGTCGCGCCCGAGCTGCTGACCTCCTGCTCGGCCGACATCTGGCCCGTTATCCGCGAATATGAGCGCACCATTACTGCCACTATCAACGCCTACGTGCAGCCAATGGTCATCAACTATCTGGAAAAGTTTGAAGGCGCGCTGCGTGATAAAGGCGTCACCACGCCGCCGCGCATGACCAAATCCAACGGCGGCGTAATGGGCGTTGAGCAGGCGAAGCGCGAATGCGTGCAGATGGTGCTCTCCGGCACCGCCTCCGGGGTAATCGGCGCCAGCTATCTCGCCAGCGCCTGCGGCTTCGACCGCATCCTCAGCCTGGATATCGGCGGCACCAGCGCCGACGTGGCGGTGATTATTAACGGTGAGGTGGCGCAGGGCAACGGCGAGATCATCGGCGACTTTCCCGTTTATATCCCCTCGGTGGCGGTGACCTCCGTCGGGCAGGGGGGCGGGTCGCTGGCGTGGATCGACGAGCAGGGGGTGATGCAGATGGGGCCGGACAGCGCCGGCTCGCTGCCCGGCCCTGTCTGTTTCCAGCGCGGCGGCACTCAGCCGACCGCCACCGACGCCTTTGCCGCATGCGGCATGATCGGCCACGGCGATCTCGGCTACCACGCCGTGCAGGTGGATGTTGCCGCCGCCCGCGCCGCCTGGCAGCCGCTGGCCGATCGCCTTGGCGTGTCGCCAGAGCAGACCGCTGAAGCCGCTATTGAACTGGCGATCTCCAGCATGTACGGCGATACCAGCGGCCTGCTGTCGCGCTTCGGCCTCGATCCGCGCGAGTTCTGGTTTCTCGCCTTCGGCGGTGCCGGTCCGATGATGGGCTGTTTTCTGGCGCGCGAACTCAATATGAAAGGCGTAATCGTGCCGCCGACGCCGGGCGTGCTCTCGGCGCTGGGCGGGCTGGTGGCGGATATCCGCAACGACTTTATCCGCACGCTTTATGGCGATCTTAACGCACAGCTGGCGGACCGGCTGGCCTCTGAAGCGGAGAGCCTGAGCCAGCGGGCGCAGGCCTGGCTGACGGCAGAGCACGGCGCGGAGATGCCGTTCAGGCTGCAGTTCAGCGCCGATATGCGCTATCGCGGCCAGTCGTTTGAAGTTGACGTGCCGCTGGAGGCGGCGTGGCTGATGAGCGCCGACGTGGCGGCGCTGCATGCGGCCTTCGATCGCCAGCATCACCAGCTCTTTGGCCACAGCGACGCTGACGCGCCGGTGCAGCTTATCAATCTGCGGCTGGTCATTACCTCGCCCACGCCGAAACCGGTGCTGAATCGCCTCGCGCCCGCCACCGCGCCCGTGGCGGTGGTGAAACAGGTTCAGGCGTGGCTAGAGGGCGCTTTTCATCAGGTCGATCTGGTGCTGCGCGCGACGCTGCGCCCCGGCCATCGGCTGCGCGGCCCGGTCATCGTGGCGCAGGATGACTGCACCACCTGCGTACCGCCGCGCATGCAGGTTGAGGTGGACAGCTTCGGCAATCTGTTAATTACCCCGCTGAACGAGGAGAAGTGATCGTGGCTATTGACGGACGTAACCTGCAAATTCTCGCCAACTACTGCGCGGCGGCGGCTGACGCGATGGCCTTTACCCTGATGCGCACCGCGCACTCCACCTTCGTCAAAGAGACCGAGGATTTCTCCTGCCAGATCGTCAGCCGCGAGGGGCTGGCGTTCGCCTCGCCGCGCAGCTTCGGCGCCCCCTGGTACAGCGGCATCGACTATGCGCCGGTGCTGGCGCTAATCGATCGCTATGACGAAGGGGACATCTGCATCACCAATGACGCCTACGCTGGCAACGTCGCCACCCATTCGCCGGATATCCATATCTGGAAGCCGGTGTTTCACGCCGGTGAAATCCTCTGCTTTGTGGTCGGCCATATTCATAACACCGATATTGGCGGCGCGGTGCCCGCCTCGCTGTCGCGATCCCTGACCGATATCGTGCAGGAGGGTATTCGCATCCCGCCGCTGAAGATCATGCGCAACGGCGAGCTCAACGAGGATGTGGCGCGCATTCTGCGGCTGAACGTGCGGGTGCCGGAGCAGAACTGGGGCGACTTTAAGGCGCAAATCGCCTCGGTGAATATCGGCGAGCGCAAAATCCATGAGATTGTCGCCCGCTTCGGCACGGCCGATTTCCTGCAGGGCATCGAGGGGATACTCGACTACGCCGAACAGCAGGCGCGCGCCGCGATCCGCACCATTCCCGACGGCGACTACTTCTACGCCGACTACGCCGATGAAGATGGCGAAGGGGGCTATCCCTGTCGCATCGCCATTACGCTGCGGGTGCGCGGCGATACGCTGGAGCTTGACTATACCGGCAGCGATCCGCAGCTCGCCTCGTCGCTCAATATGCCGACCGGCGGCCGCGAGCGCCATCCGCTGGCGCTGGTTGGCGTCACTTACGTGCTCTCGACGCTCGATCGCAATCTGCTGCTCAATGCCGGAACGCTGCGCCCGACGCGCGCGATCCTGCCGCCGGGCACGGTAATGAACTGCGAAGCGCCCGCCGCCGTCGGCATGCGTTCCCTTACCTGCGCGCTGTCGCAAATCGCCACCGTCGGCGTCTTCTCTCTGGCGCTGCCGACGCGCCTGCCGGCTAACTCGCCGGGCGGCAACTCGATTATGAATATCCGCACGCTGGACGCGCGCAACCGCAGCGTGGTGGCCTCGCTCGGGCCGGTTGGCGGCGGCGCGGGCGGTACGCCGCGCCACGACGGACCGGACGGTTCGGGCGGATTGTCAGCCTTTCTGAAAAACACCCCGATTGAGATCAACGAGGCGGAAGTGCCGATTCGCTTCCTGCGCTACGGTCTCGCCGCCAACAGCGCCGGTGCCGGGCGCTATCGCGGTGGGCTGGCGACCGAAATGGCGTTTGAAATTTTTACCCCGGAGACCACCGTCACCGCGCGCAACCGCAACCGATCGGTGTTCGCCTCGGCAGGGGCGGCGGGCGGCTGCGCGGGTGCGCTCTCTTACTTTCGCACCCTGCGCGACGGCAAGGTGCTGGAGCACGGCAACCGCGACGTGATCCACTGCCAGCCGGGGGATGTGGTCGAGGTGCGCGGGCCGGGCGCGGGCGGCTACGGCCTGCCGTCGCAGCGCGACGTTAATGCGGTGCTCCAGGATGTGCGCTGCGGCTTTCTCAGCGCGGCGGCGGCGCGCGCGCAGTACGGGGTGGCGATAGCCAACGGCGAGGTGGATGAGGCGGCAACGGCGCGGCTGCGCGCCGTAATGCCGCAGCAGGTCGGGGCGCATTTTCATCACGGCACGGCGCGCCAGGCGTTTGAGGCGATCTGGACGCCGGAACGCTACCGGTTGCTCACCGCCTTTCTCGCCGACGCGCCGGTAAGCTGGCGCCATTTTCTGAAAACCCAGGTGTTTCGCGCCGTCGAGCAGGCAGGGGAAGCGGCGGATATGGCGCAAATATTCAGCGCGTTACGGCTGCGCTTTCCCGCATTAGCAGGCGAATAAGCCAGATTGTCGTCTACCCTTACTCTCTGACACGGATTTTCAAGGAGGCGACAACGATGAGCATGAAAACCAGCGATTTCTTTGTGCAGCGGCTGAAGGCCTGGGGCGTCACGCGGATTTACGGCTACCCCGGCGACGGCATCAACGGCGTGCTCGGCGCCATCCAGCGCGCCAATGAAAAGGGCGACGGCATTGAGTTTATTCAGGTGCGGCACGAAGAGATGGCGGCCTTTATGGCGGCTGGTCACGCCAAGTTCACCGGCGAGCTGGGGGTCTGCCTCTCCACCGGCGGCCCGGGCGCGACCCATCTGCTGACCGGCCTCTACGACGCCAAAATGGATCACGCGCCGGTGCTGGCGATTGCCGGTCAGGCGGAAGTGACGGCGCGCGGCGCCAGCTACCAGCAGGAGATGAACCTCGATCGCGTGTTTGCCGATGTGGCTAACTTCGTGCATGAGGCGGCCGCGCCGGCGCAGGTGCGCCATCTGATTGACCGCGGCGTGCGCATCGCCAAAGCGCAAAATGGCGTGGCGGTAGTGATTGTGCCGAAAGATATTCAGGACGAACCCTGGGAAGCGCCAAAGCATCTGCACGGCTTTACCCACTCCGGCCCCGGCTATCAGCGTCCTAAAGTGGTGCCTTACGAGGCGGATTTGCAGCGCGCCGCTGAGGTGCTGAACGCCGGTAAAAAGGTCGCTATTCTGATCGGCGCAGGCGCGCGCGGCGCGGCGGTGGAAGTGGTGCAGACCGCCAACGTGCTGGCGGCGGGCGTCGCCAAAGCGCTGCTGGGTAAAGATGTGCTGCCGGACGACGCGCCGTTCGTTACCGGCTCTATCGGCCTGCTCGGCACCAAACCCTCGTGGGAGCTGATGCAGAACTGCGACACGCTGCTGATGATCGGCAGCGGCTTCCCCTGGACCGAGTTCCTGCCGAAAGAGGGCAAGGCGCGCGCGGTGCAGATCGATATCGACCCGGCGATGCTCGGCCTGCGTTACCCCTGTGAAGTGAACCTGCACGGCGACGCGGCGGAAACCCTGCGCGCGCTGCTGCCGCTGCTGGAGCACAAAGAGGACCGCAGCTGGCAGGAGGAGATCGCCGTGCAGGTGCGTGACTGGTGGAAGGTCATGGAAGATCGCGCCCATGCGCCCGCCAACCCGGTTAACCCGCAGCGCGTAGTGTGGGAGATGTCGCCGCAGCTGCCCGACAACGCCATCGTCACCTCTGACTCCGGCTCCTGCGCCAACTGGTTCGCGCGCGACTACCGCGTCAAGCAGGGGCAGCGCGCCACGCTGTCGGGCGGGCTCGCCTGCATGGGCGCGGCGGTGCCATACGCTATCGCCGCCAAGTTCGCCCATCCCGACAGGCCGGTGGTGGCGCTGGTCGGCGACGGCGCGATGCAGATGAATAATATGGCGGAGCTGATCACCATTCAGAAATACTGGCAGCAGTGGAGCGATCCGCGCCTTATCGTCTGCGTCTTCAACAACCAGGATCTTAACCAGGTCACCTGGGAGCAGCGCGTCATGGAAGGCAATGCACGCTTTGAGGCGACGCAGCAGCTGCCGGACGTGCGCTACGCCCAGTTTGCCGAGTCGCTTGGCCTGCAGGGCATCTTTGTTGACAACCCGGATGAGCTGGAGGAGGCCTGGCGACGCGCGCTGAGCGCCGATCGTCCGGTGGTGCTGGAGGTGAAAACCGACCCGGAAGTGGCGCCGCTGCCGCCGCATATCACCTTTAAACAGGCAAAAGCCTTTATGAGCTCAATGGCGAAGGGCGATCGCGGCGCGGCGCAGATTATCAGCGACACCGCCAGCCAGCTGCTGCACAAAAAGTAACAGGCACGAAGGGTTAAGCGGCCCGGCTGCGGGCCGCTACTCTTATCCTCTCTCTTTCCCCAGGCCGTTCGCGTCGGGGTTCAGGCGATTCGCCATCACTCTCGTTCAGGAGTCACCCATGGCAACAGAAAACACTCCGGTGTGGTTTATTTCAGGATGTTCGACAGGTTTTGGTCGTGAGCTGGCGCAGCAGACCATCGCGCGCGGCTTTAATGTGGTGGTGACGGCGCGCGACACCGGGAAAGTGGCCGATCTGGTTGCGGGCCACAGCAACGCGCTGGCGGTGACGCTCGACGTCACCCGCATGGAGAGCATCGACAGCGCGGTCAGGGCGGCGCTGGAAAAATTCGGCACCATCGACGTGCTGGTGAATAACGCCGGCTACGGCTACCAGAGCTCGGTGGAAGAGGGCGAGGATCGGGCGATTCGCGACCAGTTTGACGCCAACGTCTTCGGCCTGTTTGCCCTGACGCGCGCGGTATTGCCGACCCTGCGCCAGCAGCGCCGCGGCCATATTATTAACATCACCTCGGTGGCGGGCTTTATCGGCTTTGCCAGCTCCGGCTACTACTCCGCCAGCAAGCACGCGGTCGAGGGCTGGTCCGACTCGCTGGCGCTGGAAACCGCGCCGCTCGGCATTCACGTTACCTGCGTCGAGCCGGGCCCGTTCCGCACCGACTGGGCTGGCCGCTCGCTGCATCAGACGCCCAGCAAACTGCCAGACTATGCGGAAACCGCGGCGGCGCGCATGAAGGCGACCGCTGAGAACAGCGGCACGCAGAAAGGCGATCCGGCGCGCGCGGCCCAGGCGATGATCGCCATAACCGAGCACGATAATCCGCCGCGCCATCTGGTTATGGGCGCGTGGGGCTATGACGCGGTCACGGCGAAGCTGAAAGAGCGTCTGGCGCAGATTGAAGCCTGGAAGCAGACCTCGGTGGAAACCGACTTTCCAGAATAAGTGAGGCTGCGCGCTGGCTGCCAGCGCGCACGCCGCTTTAGCGCATCCAGTCGCCCAGCCGTTCCAGCGGAACCGCCTTGCTGAAGAGATAGCCCTGCAGCTGATTGCAGCCCGCATCGGCCAGGGCGTTCATCTGTCCCGGCGTTTCCACCCCTTCCGCCGTCACCGTCAGCCCCATCGCATGTCCCAGCTTGACTACCGACTCAATAATCGCCACGGAATTCTCCGCCACGCCCAGCGACTGGGTAAAAGAGCGGTCGATCTTGATTTTGTCCACCGGGAAGGTGCTGAGGTAGTTAAGGCTGGAGTAGCCGGTGCCGAAGTCGTCCAGCGCGATGCGGAAGCCAGCCTCGCGCAGGGCGATAATAATGGCGCGCGCCTCATGCTCATCCTCAATCAGCACCCCTTCGGTGATCTCCAGCTCGATACGCTGCGGATCGCCGCCGCTTTCCCGCACGATCTCCACCATCCGCGCGACGAAGCCACTGGCGCGGAACTGCACCGGCGAGACGTTTACCGCCACCGTTAAATCGGCAAAGCGCTGCTGGGTCTGGCAGGCCTCGCGCAGCACCCACTCCCCCAGCGGAATAATCAGCCCGGTCTCTTCGGCGATAGCGATAAAATCGCCGGGCGGGATGGCGCCGCGCGTCGGATGATCCCAGCGCAGCAGCGCCTCAACGGCCACCATATTTTTGCCGTCGATATCCATCAGCGGCTGGTACCAGACCGCCAGACCCTTGAAGTTTTGCAGCGCAACGCGCAGGTCGGCGGCGATGCTCTGTCGCGTGCGGATCGACTCGTCCATCACCCGTTCAAACTGGCGATATTTGCCGCGCCCGCTGCTTTTCGCTTCATAGAGCGCGATGTCCGCTTTGCGCACCAGTTCCTGACGATCCACCCCATCTTTCGGCGCCAGCACCAGTCCAATGCTGGCGCCGCTCCACACCTCGCCGCCAAACAGCGGAAAGGGCTGGCTGAGCGCCTCGAGAATACGCTGCGCCAGCGCCTCGACCTGTCCGATATTGTCCACCTCCGGCATCACCACCAGAAATTCGTCGCCGCCGATGCGCCCCACGGTATCGCAGGGGCGCATCAGGCTGGCGAGACGATGGGCGACGGCGATAATCAGCTCGTCGCCGGCGTGATGGCCGTAGGTGTCGTTGATATTTTTAAAGCGGTCGAGATCGATCAGCAGCAGCGCCACGCGCTGTTCGTGCCGCGTCGCCAGCGCCAGCGCCTGGGTCAGCCGATCCTCTACCAGCGCGCGGTTCGGCAGGCCGGTCAGCACGTCGTGAAAGGCCAGATGCAGCGCCTGCGCTTCGCTGGCGCCGAGCTTCAGCATCGACTGCGACAGCTTCAGGGAAGAGGTCCAGAGCCGCCACACCATATAGAGGCAGAGCAGCATCACCACCAGCACGGCGATGCCGGTTGAGGGGCCGATGGTGCGCAGCATCTCCGCGCCGGGCCGCGCCGGGCTCCAGTTGATATAGCCGACGTCGCCGGCCGCTGGCGACTTCAGCATAAAGCGCGCCGGGGCGACGGGCGGCGCGCCGGGATCGGAGTAGTGCAGCCCCTTGAGCTGGCTGCGCTCCGCCAGGGCGGCAAGATAGCCGTCGTCGAGATACTTCAGGCTGACCAGCATAAAGCGCGGCGCGCTCTGCGCAGCATGGTGAATGGTGCCGATGGCCAGCGCCGCCACGCGGCCGTCGACGCGGGCGAGATCCACCGCCTCCTGCGGCGCGGCGCGCAGCAGCGCGCTGGTTAAAATCGTCTGCACGCCAGCATCGCGCGCCGGTTCGGGCAGCAGCGCGCCGTTGCGCCACGCCTGCACCGGCCGACGCCCCTCGTCCAGAACCATAATCAGCTGATGGCCGAACATCTCATAGAGCCAGCGGCCTACGTTGTCATCCAGCCAGTGCTGGTCGGGCTGAGCTGCGTCGAGATGCGTTTGCAGCGGCGTCCAGCGCGACAGGCTGTTTAGCTGGCGCTGATGTTCCGCCAGGCTCTGGGAAAAAGAGGCTTCAATCATTCGCTGCTGCTGCGCCAGCGCTTTCTGGTTGCTGATTGCGGTACTGAGAAACAGACCGGTTCCGGCCCCTGCCAGCGTCAGGAGCAGGATCGCCGCCAGCGGCAACAACACTTCACGAATAAAACTGCCGCGAAAGCCCGCGGAAAGTTTGGCGCTGTTAATCATTTTACCTGTTCACGTCGTCATCCTGTGTCAGTTAATAGCCTGGCAGAAATCCCTCAGCCTGCACGTCACAGGAGGTGCAAGATTGTGACTGATTACGCACTAAAAAATACAGATGTGGATACGCAGGTCAAACCGTTCAGCAGCGTTAATTAATCGCCCCGCATTTCGCTGCTCCGTTGAGCGCCACCGGGTGGAATTCATCGTCGCGTCACTGCACGGTCACCATCCTGTCATCTCTGCAGGTCAAGGTAGTGGCCAACACGCAGCCGGGCTGACCGCTGCGCTCCCCACTCAGTCAAGGTTGAGGATCTGTTCAAGATGGAGATATCCAGACATCCGACCACTGTTTACCAGGCCGTCGCCGCGCAGCTGGAGCAGGCGCTGCGCGAGAACTACCGCAGCGGCGACTATCTGCCTTCCGAACAACAGCTGGCCGAGCGCTATGAGGTCAACCGCCACACGCTGCGGCGCGCGGTAGACGAACTGGTCAACAAAGGTCTGCTGCAGCGCCGTCACGGCGTTGGCATCCTGGTGCTGATGCGCCCTTACGACTATCCGCTGCATGCGCAGGCGCGCTTTAGCCAGAACCTGATGGAGCAGGGCAGCCATCCCACCAGCGAGCGGCTGCTGGCGGTGCTGCGGCCGGCCAGCGCCGACGTCGCCAGCGCGCTGGGGGTGGCCGAGGGCGACAGCGTGATCCATCTGCGTACGCTGCGCCGGGTGAACGGCATGCCGGTCTGCGTGATTAACCACTTTCTGCCCGATCTGAACTGGTGGCCGGCGCTGCAGCGCTTCAGCAGCGGCTCGCTGCACGACTTTCTGCAGCAGCACGGCGGCCACCAGCTGGCCCGTAGCCAGACCCGCATCAGCACGCGCCGCGCGCAGGCCAAAGAGTGCCGCCTGCTGGAGATCGCGCTGCACGCGCCGCTGCTCTGCGTGCGCACCCTGAACCGCACCCGCGACGGCGCGCTGGCGGAGTACTCCGTCAGCCTGACGCGCGGCGATATGATCGAACTGACCCTGGAGCACTGATGGAAAGCATAACCCAACGACAGCAGTGGCTGTCGGTGCTGGCGCACAGCAGCGCGTCGGCGCTGGCGCAGCACTGGCAGGCGCTGCGCCTCTCGCCGCGCTTCTCGCTGATCCGTCCGGCGGAAATCGGCCTGACGCGGCTGATGGCGCGCATGGGCGCCAGCGGCAAGCGCTTTGTTATGGGCGACGCCACCGTGACGCGCGCCGTGGTGCAGCTGGAGGACGGCACGCTTGGCTACAGCTACGTGCTGGGCCGCGACAAGGCGCACGCCGAGCGCTGCGCCCTGATAGACGCGCTGCTGCAGCAGCCGCAGACCCACGCGCTGCTGACCGAAAAAGTGATAACGCCGCTGGCGGCCCTGCGCGAGGAGCAGCGCCAGCTGCGGGCGCGCGAGATCGCCAGCTCGAAAGTAGATTTCTTTACGCTGGTTCGCGGAGATAACTGATGACTTTACTGGCTAGTTTTAACCATCCGGTGGCCGATGCGCAGCGCGCCTTCCGCCGCATCCTGAAAGCGATGAGCGAGCCGGGCGTGATGGTCTCGCTGCCGCTGGCGCAGGGCTGGGGCGCGCTGTCGCCCGCCGCGACCGCGGTGCTGCTGACGCTGGTGGATCAGGAGAGTCCGCTGTGGATCGATCCGCAGGTCGATAACCCCATCCTGCGCAGCAACCTGCGCTTCCATACCGGTGCGCCGCTGAGCGAGAGTCGCGACGCCCCGTTTGCGCTGAGCCATGCCGCCAGCAGCCCCCGCCCGGCGGCGTTCGCCGCAGGGGACAACCTGGCGCCGGAAAAGAGCACCACGCTGATTATTGAGGTGCCGTCGCTTAACGGCGGGCTGACGCTGCGCCTCTCCGGGCCGGGCCTGCGCGAGACGCGCGCTATCGCGCCACAGCTGCCGGAGAGCGTGCTGGACTATCTGCGCAACCGTCCGCATCCCTTTCCGCAGGGGGTCGATCTCATCTTCACCTGCGGCGAAGCGATGATGGCGCTGCCGCGCACCACCCGCGTGGAGGTGTGCTGATGTACGTAGCCGTTAAAGGAGGCGAGAAGGCGATTGCCAATGCCCATCAGCTGCAGGCGGACCTGCGGCGCGGCGCGCGCGAGGTGGCGGAGCTGGGCTGCGACCAGGTGGCGCAGCAGCTTGGCCTGGCGGTCGACCGCGTGATGACCGAGGGCGGCATCTACGATCCCGAGCTGGCGGCGCTGGCGATCAAGCAGGCGAGCGGCGACCTGGTGGAGGCGATTTTCCTGCTGCGCGCCTACCGCACCACGCTGCCGCGCCTCGCCGACAGCGCACCGCTGGCGACCGGCGACATGCGCCTCGAGCGCCGCATCTCCGCCGTCTATAAAGATCTGCCTGGCGGCCAGGTGCTGGGCCCGACCTGTGACTACAGCCACCGCCTGCTCGACTTTACGCTGCTGGCCAACGGCGACGCCTTGGCCGCGCCGCGCGCCGACGAGGCGCTGGCCGCGCGCTGTCCCCATATGTTCACCATGATGAGCGATGAAGGGCTGGCGGCGCGGGAAACTGACGACGGCAGCGAGCCGGTGGATATCACCCGCGAACCGATGGGCTTCCCGGCGTCGCGCGCGGCGCGCCTGCAGCAGCTGGTGCGCGGCGATGAAGGCTTTCTGCTGGCGCTTGGCTACTCGACCCAGCGCGGCTACGGCCGCACCCATCCCTTCGCCGGGGAGATCCGCACGGGCTACCTCAGCGTCAGCATCTGTCCGGAAGAGCTCGATTTCGAGCTGGAGATCGGCGAAGTGCTGCTGACCGAATGTGAAATGGTCAACGGCTTCACCACCCAGGGCAGAGAGGCGCCGCACTTTACCCGCGGCTACGGGCTGGTATTTGGCCGCGCCGAGCGTAAGGCGATGGCGATGGCGCTGGTGGATCGCGCGCTGCAAACCCGCGAGCACGACGAGCGCGTCACCAGCCCGGCGCAGGACGAGGAGTTTGTGCTGGCGCACGCCGATAACGTCGAGGCCGCCGGCTTCGTCTCTCACCTTAAACTGCCGCACTACGTCGATTTTCAGGCGGAGCTGGCGCTGCTGAAGCGCCTGCGTCAGGAGCACGAGGAGCGCAATCATGGCTGAACTGAGCGGCTATAACCCCGGCTATCTCGACGAGCAGACCAAGCGCGCCATCCGCCGCGCCATCCTGAAAGCGGTGGCGATCCCCGGCTATCAGGTGCCGTTCGCCGGACGGGAGATGCCGATGCCCTACGGCTGGGGCACCGGCGGCATTCAGATCACCGCCAGCCTTATCGGCGACGCCGACGTGCTGAAGGTGATCGATCAGGGCGCGGACGACACCACCAACGCGGTGTCGATCCGCCGTTTCTTTCAGCGCGTCAGCGGCGCGGCGACCACCGAGCGCACCACCGACGCCACCCTGATCCAGACGCGCCACCGCATCCCGGAGACGCCGCTGGCGGAGGATCAGATCCTGATTTTCCAGGTGCCGATCCCTGAACCGCTGCGCTTTATTGAGCCGCGCGAAACGGAAACCCGCACCATGCACGCGCTGGAGGAGTATGGCGTGATGCAGGTGAAGCTCTATGAAGATATCGCGCGCTACGGCCATATCGCCACCACCTACGCCTATCCGGTCAAGGTTAACGATCGCTACGTGATGGACCCGTCGCCGATCCCGAAATTCGATAACCCGAAGATGCATATGATGCCCGCGCTGCAGCTGTTCGGCGCAGGCCGTGAAAAGCGTATCTATGCGCTGCCGCCCTATACCAAAGTCGAGAGCCTCGACTTCGAGGACCACCCCTTTACCGTGCAGCAGTGGGAGGAGCCCTGCGCCCTGTGCGGTTCGCGCCACAGCTATCTCGACGAAGTGGTGATGGATGATCGGGGCACGCGTCTTTTTGTCTGCTCCGACACCGACTTTTGCCATCAGCAGCAGGAACAGCAACATGCACAGTGAACAGCCGCTGCTTGCGGTTAATAACCTGACGCACCTCTACGCGCCGGGCAAAGGCTTCGAAGCCGTGAGTTTCGATCTCTATCCCGGCGAAGTGCTGGGCATCGTCGGCGAGTCCGGCTCCGGCAAAACCACGCTGCTGCGCAGCCTCTCCGCGCGCCTGACGCCGCAGCAGGGCAGCATTCTCTACCGCCAGTGCGACCTCTACGCACTGTCGGAGAGCGATCGCCGCCGCCTGCTGCGGACCGAATGGGGCGTGGTGCATCAGCACCCCCTTGACGGGCTGCGCCCCCAGGTCACCGCGGGCGGCAATATCGGCGAGCGGCTGATGGCGGTAGGCAACCGCCACTACGGCGATATCCGCGCCCAGGCGGGCCGCTGGCTGCAGGAGGTGGAGATCGCCGCCAGCCGCATCGACGATCTGCCCACCACCTTTTCCGGCGGCATGCAGCAGCGCCTACAGATCGCCCGCAACCTGGTTACCCAGCCGAAGCTGGTGTTTATGGACGAGCCGACCGGCGGCCTGGACGTGTCGGTGCAGGCGCGCCTGCTCGATCTGCTGCGCACCCTGGTGCGCGAGCTGAATCTGGCGGTGATTATTGTCACCCACGATCTCGGCGTGGCGCGCCTGCTGGCGCACCGGCTGCTGGTGATGAAGCAGGGCCGCGTGGTGGAGAGCGGCCTGACCGACCGCGTGCTGGACGATCCTCACCATCCCTATACCCAGCTGCTGGTTTCATCGGTGCTCAACTAATGACGGATAACCCCATGAACATACAACTGCGCGTCGAGAATCTGTGCAAAACCTTTGTGCTGCACAACCAGGGAGGGGCTGAACTGCCGGTTTTGCAAAACGCCTCGCTTGAGGTGGCTGCGGGGGAGGTGGTGGTGCTGCACGGCCGCTCCGGCAGCGGCAAATCGACGCTGCTGCGCGCGCTCTACGGCAACTATCAGGCCAACAGCGGCCATATCTGGCTGCGCCACGACGGCGCATGGATCGATATGGCGCACGCCCCGGCGCGTCAAATGCTGGCGATGCGCCGCGACACCCTCGGCTGGGTCAGTCAGTTTCTGCGCGTGATCCCGCGCGTCCCGACGCTGGAAATCGTGATGCAGCCGCTGCTGGAGCGCGGCGTGGCGCGCGCCTTTTGCGAGAAGCGCGCAAAAGAGTTGCTGACGCGGCTTAACGTGCCGTCGCGCCTCTGGTCGCTGGCCCCCTCGACCTTCTCCGGCGGCGAGCAGCAGCGCGTCAATATCGCGCGCGGCTTTATCGCCGACTATCCGGTGCTGCTGCTGGACGAGCCGACCGCCTCGCTGGATAAGGCCAACAGCACAGCGGTGGTGGAGCTGATCGAGCAGGCGCGCGCGCGCGGCGCGGCGATTGTCGGCATTTTTCACGATGAAGCGGTGCGCGAACGGGTGGCGGATCGCCTGCACGTTATGCAGCCGGTTAACAGCGGAGCGGAAGCATGATTATCAACCATGTTCACCTGATTCTGGAAAATGAGCTGGTGGCGGGATCGCTGGAGATACGTGACGGCCTGATCGCCAGCTTTAGCGAAACCCCGAGCCGCCAGCCCGGCGCGCTGGACGGCGAGGGCGGCTATCTGCTGCCCGGCCTGGTGGAGCTGCACACCGACAATCTCGATAAGTTTTTCGCCCCGCGGCCGAAGGTGGACTGGCCCGCCCACTCGGCGATGAGCAGCCACGACGCGCTCATGGTGGCCAGCGGCATCACCACGGTGCTGGACGCCATCGGCGTCGGCGACGTGCGCGACGGCGGCCATCGTCTCGATAACCTGAGCAAAATGATCAACGCCATCCGCGACAGCAACCGCAAAGGGTTGAACCGCGCCGAGCATCGGCTGCACCTGCGCTGCGAGCTGCCGCATCACGCCACGCTGCCGCTGTTCGAGGCGCTGATGAGCACCCCGGAGCTGTCGCTGGTGTCGCTGATGGATCACTCGCCGGGCCAGCGGCAGTACGCCTCGCTGGAGAAGTACCGCGAATATTACCAGGGCAAATACGCGCTCAACGACCAGCAGATGGATGCCTTTGAGCAGGAGCAGCTGACGCTGGCGGCGCAGTGGTCGCAGCCGAACCGCGAGGGGATCGCCGCGCTCTGCCGCGCACGCAATATCGCCATTGCCAGCCACGACGACGCCACCGAGGCGCACGTTGAGGAGTCGCACGGCGTCGGCAGCGCCATCGCCGAGTTTCCCACCACGCTGGCGGCGGCGCGCGCCTCGCGCGCCAGAGGGATGCAGATCCTGATGGGCGCGCCCAATATCGTGCGCGGCGGCTCTCACTCCGGCAACGTCGCCGCCTGGGCGCTGGCGGCGGAGGGGCTGCTCGATATTCTCTCCTCCGACTACTATCCGGCGTCGCTGCTCGACGCGGCGTTCCGCCTCGCCGCCGACGAGCGCAATCCGCTTATGCTGCCGCAGGCGGTGGCGCTGGTGACGTGCAATCCGGCGCGCGCCCTCGGCCTGACGGATCGCGGCACGATCGCCGAAGGCCGCCGCGCCGATCTGGTGCTGGCGCATACCGACCACGGCCATCCGCATATTCGTCACGTCTGGTCGCAGGGCAGGCAGGTCTACTGATGGCGCGCCTGATCTGGCTTATCGGGCCGTCAGGCTCGGGCAAAGACAGCCTGCTCAACGCGCTGCGCGAAGCGCCGCCGCCGAATCTGCTGATCGCGCATCGCTATATCACGCGGGCGGCGGACGCGGGCGGCGAGAACCATATCGCCCTGACCGAAGCGGAGTTCACGCGCCGCGCGGCGCAGGGGCTGTTTGCCCTGCGCTGGACGGCGCACGGCCTGCACTACGGCCTCGGGCTGGAGATCGACCTCTGGCTGGCGCGCGGCCACCAGGTGCTGGTCAACGGCTCGCGCCACCATCTGCCGCAGGCGCAGGCACGCTACGGCGCGCGGCTGCTGCCGCTCTGCCTGACGGTGGCGCCGGAGGTGCTGGCGGCGCGTCTGCGCCAGCGCGGGCGTGAGAGCGAGAGCGAGATCGCGCGGCGGCTGGATCGCGCCGCGCACGCGCCGCCGGCGGGCTGCTACCTGCTGAACAACAACGGCGCGCTGTCGCAGACCCTGCTGCAGCTGCGCCAGCTGCTGGAGCCGCTGCCATGAAGCTGACCTTTCTCGGTACCGGCGGGGTGACCGCCGCGCCGCTTTTCGGCTGCGACTGCGCCGCCTGCATGCGGGCGCGCGCCGACGCCAAAAGGCGACGCGCCCCCTGCAGCGCGCTGATCGAGGCGGGGGGCGAGCGCATCCTGCTCGACGCCGGACTGCCGCTGCTGGCGGAGCGCTTCGCGCCCGGCGAGCTGTCGCGCATTTTGCTGACCCACTACCATATGGATCACGTACAGGGGCTGTTTGCGCTGCGCTGGGGGCTGGGGGCGGCGATCCCCGTCTGGGGGCCGCCGGACGAGCGGGGCTGCGACGATCTCTTTAAGCATCCCGGCCTGCTCGATTTTCGCCCGTCGCTGACGCCCTTTGTGCCGCATCTTTTCGGCGCGCTGCAGGTGACGCCGCTGCCGCTGCAGCACTCAAAGCTGACGCACGGCTACCTGTTTGACTGGCACGGCGCGCGGCTCGCCTGGCTGTGCGATACCTGCGGCCTGCCGCCCGACACCGACGATTTTCTCACCGGCCAGCGCATCGATGAGCTGGTGATCGACTGCAACGATCCGCCGTCGCCCGCTGCGCGCAACCATAACGATCTGACGCGCGCGCTGGCGATTGTCGAGCGGCTTGCGCCGCGGCGCGCCTGGCTGACGCATCTGTCGCATCAGATGGATAACTGGTTAGCAAACAATCCTTTGCCTCCGTCTCTCTTCGCGGCTGCCGACGGCATAACGCTGTCGCTGAGCGCGGACGACCCTGTCACCGTTTGATCATCTCGCTGTCATCAGAGAGTCATCACGCCGGGCCGTAATAGGCGTCAACTTACACCTTGTCAACGCATACGGAGTGAATCATGGCACAGGCACTGTTAAGAACCGTGGTGGACAACAGCAGCGCGCCCCTTAGCCCGCCAGCAGAGAAGGTGCTGTCGGTGCAGGGGCTGGGCAAGCGCTGGGGCGAGAACCGCGTGCTGGACAATGTCAGTTTTGATCTGCATGCGGGAGAAATGGTCGCCGTGATCGGCCGCTCGGGCGCAGGCAAATCGACGCTGCTGCATATGCTTAACGGCACCATCGACGCCTCTGAAGGGGCGGTTTACAGCCTGCGCAACGGCGAAGCCGAGCGCAACCTGCTGACCCTCAGCAGCCGTCAGCTGCGGCAGTGGCGCAGCGAATGCGGCATGATTTTTCAGGACTTCTGCCTGGTGCCGCGCCTCGATGTGCTGACCAACGTGCTGCTGGGCCGTCTTAGCCAGACCTCAACGCTGAAATCCTTTTTTAAAGTCTTCTCTGACAGCGACCGCGCCCATGCTATCGAACTGCTGCAGTGGATGAATATGCTGCCGCAGGCGCTGCAGCGCGCCGAGAACCTGTCGGGCGGGCAGATGCAGCGCGTGGCCATCTGCCGCGCCCTGATGCAGAACCCGAAAATCCTGCTGGCCGACGAGCCGGTGGCGTCGCTCGATCCCAAAAATACCAAACGCATCATGGATGTGCTGCGCCAGGTCAGCGAGCAGGGCATCAGCGTGATGGTAAACCTCCATTCGGTTGAGCTGGTGAAAAGCTACTGCACGCGCGTCATCGGTATTCAGCGCGGCAGAGTGCTGTTCGACGGCCATCCGGCGCACCTGACCGACAGCCTGCTGCAACAGCTCTACGGCGATGAAATCAATCAGCTTCACTAACCTCCACGGCAAGAGACAAAACTCGAATGAAACTGACTTTATTAGCATTACTGACCAGCGTAGTGACCTTTGGCGTGAACGCAGCGGATGCACCGAAAGAGCTGAATCTGGGCATTCTCGGCGGGCAGAACGCCACCCAGCAGATTGGCGATAACCAGTGCGTGAAGGACTTTTTTGATAAGGAACTCAACGTCGACACGAAGCTGCGCAACTCCTCCGACTACGCCGGCGTTATTCAGGGACTGCTGGGCGGCAAGATCGATATGGTGCTGAGCATGTCGCCTGCCTCTTACGCCTCGGTCTACCTGCAGGATGCCAAAGCTGTGGATATCGTCGGCATTCTGGTGGATGACAAAGATGGCTCGAAAGGCTATCACTCGGTGGTGATTGTGAAAAACAGCAGCCCCTATAAGAAGCTGGAAGACCTGAAGGGCAAATCCTTTGGCATGGCCGACCCGGACTCCACCTCCGGCTTCCTGATGCCGAACCAGGCGTTTAAAAAGCAGTTTGGCGGCAGCGTGGATGACAAGTACAACGGCTTCTTCTCCAGCGTGACCTTTTCCGGCGGCCACGAGCAGGACATCCTCGGCGTGCTGAACAATCAGTTCGACGGCGCGGTGACCTGGAGTTCGCTGGTGGGCGACTATAACAGCGGCTACAGCGCTGGCGCCTTTGGTCGTCTGATCCGCATGGATCACCCCGATCTGATGAAGCAGATCCGCATTATCTGGCAGTCGCCGCTGATCCCCAACGGCCCGCTGCTGGTGAGCAATAAGTTGCCCGCCGATTTCAAACAGAAAGTGGTCGAGACGATTAAGAAGCTGGATAAAGAGCAGCACGCCTGCTTCGTGAAGGCCGTGGGCGGCGCGCAGCATATTGGCCCGGCGTCAGTGGCGGACTATCAGAATATTATCGATATGAAGCGCGATCTGGCGAAAGGTCAGCGCGGCTAAGGGCGATACCCGGCGCTGATGCGGGTAACAGGGTGAGATCGCAAAGACGCAGGGAGGGCATCCCTGCCGGCCAGGCCCGCGCGGATACGCACCTCATCCTTGAGGTGCGCCCGTTACCGGGCCAGCGCGCTGCGCTGTTCAACAACGCTCGCGGCGTTTTTGTCCCTGCGCGGGCCGCGTTGCTCTTCTCACCCTGTACCCCGCTGAGTAAGCCGATCTGCGGCCTGAGAATCTGCCTGTTGCACGCTCAAAATTCTTTTATTACGCAGGAATCTACTTTTGACTGACTTCGAACGCTACTACCAACGCATCCGCAGCCAGCAGAAACGCGACACGCTGCTCTGGTCGCTGGTGCTGGTGACGCTCTACCTCGTCGCAGGCAACCTGTCAGAGTTCAGCCTGACCACGCTGTGGCTATCGCTGCCGCACTTCTTCGACTACCTGTGGCAAACCCTGCCGGTGCTGCACGTCGCCACGCTGTTCGACGGCGTGAAGACCGAAGGATCGCTCGCTTACTGGGGCTACCGCCTCCATTTCCAGCTGCCGCTCATCTGGGAAACCCTGCAGCTGGCGCTGGCATCCACCGTTGTGGCGGTCTGTATCGCCGCCGTGCTGGCCTTTTTTGCCGCCGATAACACCCAAACCCCGCCTGGTTTGCGCGTTGCCATTCGCGCCTTTGTCGCCTTTTTGCGCACCATGCCGGAGCTGGCCTGGGCGGTGATGTTCGTGATGGCGTTCGGTATCGGCGCCATTCCCGGCTTCCTCGCGCTGGCGCTGCACACCATCGGCAGCCTGACCAAACTCTTCTACGAGGCGATTGAAAGCGCCTCCGATAAGCCAGTGCGCGGGCTGGCCGCCTGCGGCGCCAGCAAGCTGCAGCGCATGCGCTTCGCCTTCTGGCCACAGGTGAAGCCGATCTTTCTCTCCTACAGCTTTATGCGGCTGGAGATCAACTTTCGCTCATCAACCATTCTGGGGCTGGTGGGCGCGGGCGGCATCGGCCAGGAGCTGATGACCAATATCAAACTCGATCGTTACGATCAGGTCAGCATCACGCTGCTGCTGATTATCCTGGTGGTGTCGCTGCTGGACAGCTGTTCCGGCCGGCTGCGCCGCCGCGTCGTGGAGGGAGCATCATGATGTCGCTGGCGCCGGATATCGGCAAAATCAGACGGGAAAATGGCGCGCTGTTCGCCGCGCAGCCGCGCTATTTGCGGCGACTCGCGCTGGCGGCGGCGGCCATTCTGCTTTACTACCTCTACTTCTTTGAGTTTTACGGCATTGAGTGGAGCCGCGCCGCGCTGGGCGCCCAGCAGCTGGGACGCTATTTTCTGCGTATGTTCGTCTGGCACGATTTTGTTAACTGGCCGTTTGGCTACTATTTCTCACAAATTGGTATCACGCTGGCGATCGTTTTCGCCGGGACGCTGACCGCGTCCCTTATCGCGCTGCCGCTGTCGTTTTTCGCCGCGCGCAACGTGATGCACGACCGCGCCATGCGGCCCATCGCCTGGGCGGTGCGTCGCCTGCTCGATCTGCTGCGCGGCATCGATATGGCGATATGGGGGCTGATTTTTGTGCGCGCCGTCGGCATGGGGCCGCTGGCGGGCGTGCTGGCGATTGTGATGCAGGATGTCGGCCTGCTGGGCAAGCTCTACTCGGAAGGGCACGAGGCGGTAGAGCGCTCGCCGAGCCGCGGTCTGAGTGCGGTCGGCGCCAACAACCTGCAGAAGCACCGCTTCGGCATCTTTACCCAGTCGTTTCCCCATTTCCTGGCGCTCAGCCTCTATCAGATCGAATCCAATACCCGCTCGGCTGCGGTGCTGGGCTTTGTCGGCGCGGGCGGCGTCGGGCTGGTCTACGCCGAGAATATGCGCCTGTGGAACTGGGACGTGGTGATGTTTTTAACCCTGATCCTCGTGGCGGTGGTGATGATTATGGATGCGCTCTCCAGCCGCCTGCGCAAGCGCTATATCAGCGGCAAGCCGGTGCCGCTCTGGCAGCCTGCCGCGCGCGACTGAGACGCTCGCTGCGCTGCCAGGCGCGCGCCAGCGCCTGCGCCAGCTGCGCGCTGCGCCAGGGTTTTGCCAGCCGCTCGCACAGCGGCAGCGCCACCGGCTGCAGGCGCAGATCCTGCCCGCTGATCAGCAGCGTCGCCAGCTGCGGCCACTGCTGCTGCGCCTGGCGGATCACCTCGGCGCCGTTCAGCCCGCCGGGCAGCATCAGATCGCTGATCAGCAGATCGATATCGGGGGTCTGGCGCAGCAGCGCCAGCGCCTCTTCGCCGCTGGCGCACTCCAGCGTCACGTAGCCAAGCTGGTGCAGATGCTCGCACAGCGTCTGGCGCACCGCCGGTTCGTCATCCAGCACCAGAATCAGCTTATCGCACGGGGCGGATGGCACCACCGGCGCGGCTGGCGCGGGGGCGACGGCGCTCTCTGGGGCGCGCGGCAGCAGCAGACGCACGGTGGTTCCCTGGCCGGGCGCGGTGTCGATCTCAATCTGGCCCCCTGACTGGCGCACAAAGCCATACACCATCGACAGCCCCAGCCCGCTGCCGCTGCCGGTCTCTTTGGTGGTGAAAAAGGGCTCGAACACCTGTTCCCGCACCTCTGGCGTCATGCCGCAGCCCTGGTCGATCACCTCAATCACTACGCGCTCGCCCTGTTCGCGCTGCTGGCTGGCGATGCGCAGGCGGATCTCGCCGCTTTTTTGCTGCATGGCGTCGCGCGCGTTCACCACCAGATTCATCAGTGCGTTCTCCAGCTGGCTGGCGTCGATCCAGGCGAGCCAGCCGGGCCGCGGCGCCTCGACCGTCAGGCGCTGGCCGGGCAGCAGCGAGTGCTGCAGCAGGTTCTGCAGCTCCTCCACCAGCTGCGTCACCGACACGGCGCGCGGATGCAGCGCCTGCTTGCGCGAAAAGGCCAGTAGCCGCTGGGTGAGCAGGGCGGCGCGATCCGCTGCCTGACGGGCGCGGTCGATGCGGCTCGCCAGGCTGCCCGGCGGCAGCTGCCCCTGGGTCAGCGCCAGGCTGCCGATAATCACCGCCAGCAGGTTATTGAAGTCGTGTGCGATACCGCCGGTCAGCTGGCCAACCGCTTTCATCTTCTGGCTATGTACCAGCGCCTCCTCCAGCGCCTTGCGCGCGGTGCGCTCCAGCACGGTATTGACGATGCCGCGACGCGGCACCGGGCTGAAGCGCAGCTCCAGCGTGCGGCCATCCGCCAGCCGCACCTCCTGCGGCTCGCCCGGATGCTGCAGATCCACGCCTACCCGCTTCAGCAGCTGGCGATAGTGCAGGCCGCGATGCAGCGCCTGCTCGGGCAGCCCCAGCAGCTGGGGATACTGCGCATTCCACACCACCAGCTGGCCGTGGTTATCAAACAGCGCAAAGCCGTCGCGCATCGCCAGAAAGGTGGACTCAAGCTGACTGCTCTTCTCTTTGAGCAGGCGGGAGGTGTGCGCCAGCGACGCGGTATTGCGGGCGAAAACGTTAAAGGCGCGCGCCAGATCGCCCAGTTCGTCGCGCCGCTGCAGGCCCGGCACCGCAACGCGCTTCTCTCCCTGCGCCAGCCGCGTCATGGCGTCGGCGATGGCGGTCAGGCTGGAGCCGAGATTGCGGTAGATATAGATCCCGGCATAGCCGGTGATCGCCAGCGCCAGCAGGGCGAACAGCGCGATAAACAGGATCACCGAGTTGAGTTCGCGGTGGGTTTCCGCGCTGCGCATTTCGCTCTGCTGCGCCACCTGCTGCACGCAGGCGGTGATGTCGTCGTTGAGCGCCGCCACCAGCGCTTTGATGCGGTAGGTGGAATAGGCGATAGCCAGATCGTTCTCCGCCAGCCGATCCGCCAGCGGCCGCAGCGACTGCTGGGTCGCGATCAGGCGGGCGATTTTCTCATCCAGCACCGCCTCGCCCGCCTCTGGCCGCCAGGCTGCCATCACCTGCTGCAGCTGATCGACCACCGCAACCGGAGACGGGGTGCGGATCGCCGCCGCCAGCAAGCGCTCGGTCTGCTGGCGCAGCGCCGCCGGAGGGCCGCGCCGCACCGCGAGCTGGTTAATATGGTCAAGCAACAGCTGCGACTGCCACAGGCCGCTGAGCAGGGCGTTGCGCTGCAGGTGGCGCTGATGGCCGTTGATCAGCAGCTGCGTGATGGTCTGCTCCAGCATCAGACTGCGCGCGCGAATGCGCGCCACCCGCGCCGTCTGACGCGCGGCAAGCGGCGCCGAGGCAAGCAGCGACAGCGACTGCTGCAGCGCCTGTTGCGTCTGCTGCAGTCGCTGCGATTCGCTCTGATACTCAAGTGCGCCCACCACCTGCGACAGGCGCACCGCCGCCGTGGCGACGCTGGCGGTATCGCGCGCCAGCGCCAGGCTGGCGCTCATATCGCTCAGGGTTTGCGCCTGCGCCTGCTCCTGAATGCGCCCGGCGTGGCGAAAGCCGAGTATCGCTACCGCGCTCACCATCAGCGTGACGCACACCACCAGCAGGTTAAACAGCAGCAGGCGGCCGCGCGCGCCCGCCTGCCAAAGATGTTGATGCCGCATATCGCGCCTCCGCCCGCCCTCAGTGAGGCGAGTATAGGGCGCGGCCCGGGCGCATTTATGACAAATATGAACGGCCGCTGACATTTTCCATTTATCTGGCGTTGCTTTACTCAGCCCTAACCACGGTTATCTGGAGCGGCCCATGACAGCCACACCGATTCTGCAAATGCGCGAAATCACGCGGCGCTTCGGCCAGTTTTATGCGCTTAAGGGCGTCGATCTGACGGTCTATGCTGGCGAAATCCACGCGCTGATGGGGGAGAACGGCGCAGGCAAAAGCACCCTGATGAAGATCCTCGCCGGCGCCTACAGCGCCACCAGCGGTGAGATCCTGATCGACGGTCGCCCCTGTGTGATCAGAGGGCCAAAAGAGGCGCTGGCGGCAGGCATTACCCTGATTTATCAGGAGATCAATCTGGCCCCCAACCTCACGGTGGCGGAGAACATCTTTCTCGGCAGCGAAATCACACGCGGCGGGCTGATTCGGCGTCGCCAGATGGCCGAGGAGGCGCAGCAGGTGATCGATCGGCTCGGCGCGCAGTTTAGCGCCACCGACCGCGTCAGCCGCCTCAGCATCGCCGAACAGCAGCAGGTTGAGATCGCCCGCGCGCTGCACCGCCACAGCCGCATTCTGGTGATGGATGAACCCACCGCCGCGCTGAGCAACCGCGAAACCGAGCAGCTGTTCGCGCTCATCAAGCGCCTGCGCGCGGAAGGCATGGCGATTATCTATATCAGCCATCGTATGGCGGAGGTCTATGAGCTCTCCGATCGCGTCAGCGTGCTGCGCGACGGGCAGTATGTCGGCAGCCTGACCCGCGACACGCTTAACGCCAGCGAGCTGGTGCGCATGATGGTGGGCCGTCCGCTCAGCGATCTCTTTAACAAGGATCGCACCATCCCGTTCGGCGATATTCGCCTGGCGGTCAATCACCTCACCGACGGCGGCAAGGTGCGGCCGAGCAGCCTGGCGGTGCGCGCCGGCGAGATCGTCGGGCTCGCCGGGCTGGTGGGCGCAGGACGCAGCGAGCTGGCGCAGCTGATTTTTGGCGTGCGTAAGCCGAGCGGCGGCGAGATCTGGATTGACGGGCAGCAGGTGACAATCCATTCGCCGCGCGACGCCATTGCGCGTGGCATCGGCTTTCTCACTGAAAACCGCAAAGAGCAGGGGCTGTTTCTGGAAATGGCGGCGCAGGAGAACATTGTGATGGCGACGCTGGAGCGCGACGCCAGCTACGGGCTGCTTAACCGGCGCAAAGGCAGAAAGATCGCCGGCGACGCCATCGCCACGCTTAACATCCGCGTGCCGCATGCGCAGGTGCGGGCGGGAGGCCTCTCCGGCGGCAACCAGCAGAAGCTGCTGATTTCGCGCTGGGTATCGATTGGGCCGCGCATCCTGATCCTCGATGAGCCGACGCGCGGCGTTGACGTCGGCGCCAAAAGCGAAATCTACCGCATGATGAACCAGATGGCGCAGCAGGGGGTGGCGATCCTGATGATCTCCAGCGAGCTGCCGGAAGTGGTCGGCATGAGCGATCGGGTCTATGTGATGCGCGAAGGCACCATCGCCGGTGAGCTGGATAAAGAGCAGATCAGCCAGGAAAACATTATGACGCTGGCCACCGGGGCGCATACCGCCTCGCCGCTGGAAATATAAGGAGAAGAGAGCGATGACAGAAACCACGCGGGCGAAACCGCCCACCGTTAAGCGGGCGCTGATAGGCGACATGCTGCAAACCGTCGGCATTCTGCCGATTCTGGTGCTGATTGTGGTGGTGTTCGGCTTTGTCGCGCCGAACTTCTTCACCGAGGGCAATCTGCTCAATATTACCCGCCAGGCCTCGATTAATATCGTGCTGGCGGCCGGTATGACCTTTGTGATCCTCACCGGCGGCATCGACCTTTCGGTGGGCTCAATGCTGGGCACCACGGCGGTGGTGGCGATGGTTGCCTCGCTCGATCCCATGCTCGCCGGCATGACTATCCCCATGGCGCTCGGCGCTGGCCTGGTGATGGGGCTGTTTAACGGCATACTGGTCGCCTGGGCCGGCTTGCCGCCTTTTATCGTTACCCTTGGCACCTATACGGCGCTGCGCGGCGCCGCCTATCTGCTGGCAAACGGCACCACGGTGATTAACTCCGATATCAGCTTTGAATGGATAGGCAACGGCTATCTCGGCCCGGTGCCCTGGCTGATCGTTATCGCCTTCGCGGTGATCGCCGTCTGCTGGTTTATCCTGCGCCGCACCACGCTGGGCGTTCATATCTACGCGGTGGGCGGCAATATGCAGGCGGCGCGTCTCACCGGGATTAAGGTCAGCGCGGTACTGCTGTTCGTTTACGCCATGAGCGGACTGCTCTCCGGGCTAGGCGGGCTGATGTCGGCGTCGCGTCTCTATAGCGCCAACGGCAACCTCGGCGTCGGCTATGAGCTGGACGCCATCGCCGCGGTGATCCTCGGCGGCACCAGCTTCGTCGGCGGCATCGGCACCATTACCGGCACCCTGATCGGCGCGCTGATTATCGCCACGCTCAACAACGGCATGACGCTGATGGGGGTCTCCTATTTCTGGCAGCTGGTGATCAAAGGCGCGGTGATCATTATTGCGGTGCTGATCGACAAATATCGCACCCGGCACCACGTCTCCTGAGCGCGGCGCCCTCTTTTTACCCTCCGCCATTCAGCCGTTGGCGATTCTAATAACAGCAGGAGAAGGTCTATGCGTTTTAATCCGATCGTAACCGGGCTGCTGGCGGCAACGCTGTTCAGCGCCTCCTTCGCCCAGGCGAAAGATCTTAAATCCATCGGCGTCACCGTCGGCGATCTCGCCAACCCGTTTTTCGTGCAGATTACCAAAGGTGCGGAGATGAAAGCGCGCGAGCTGGCGGGCGACAAGGTCAACGTGACGCTGGTCTCCAGCGGCTACGATCTGGGCCAGCAGGTGGCGCAGATCGATAACTTTATCGCGGCGAAAGTCGACATGATTATTCTGAACGCCGCCGATTCCAAAGGCATCGCGCCGGCGGTGAAACGCGCCCGCGACGCTGGCATCGTGGTGGTGGCGGTCGACGTGGCGGCTGACGGCGCCAACGCTACCATTACCTCAGACAACACCCAGGCGGGGGAGATGGCCTGTAAATATATCGCCGATCGCCTGAAGGAGAAGGGCAACGTATTGATCATCAATGGCCCGCCGGTTTCCGCCGTGCAGAACCGGGTTGAAGGCTGTATGACCGAGCTGAAACGCCATCCTGAGATCAAGCTGCTCTCCTGGAACCAGAACGCCAAGGGCAGCCGTGAAGGGGGGCTGGAAGTGATGACGGGTCTGCTGTCGGCCAATCCGAAGGTGGATGCGGTGTTCGCTATCAACGATCCCACGGCGATCGGTGCCGATCTGGCGGCGAAACAGGCACAGCGCAACGAATTCTTTATTGTCGGCGTCGACGGATCGCCCGATGGCGAAGAGGCGCTGAAGCGTAAGAACTCACTGTTCGTCGCTACCCCGGCGCAGGATCCACAGGTGATGGCGGCAAAAGCGGTGGAGATCGGCTATGACATTCTGCAGGGCAAACCGGCACCCGATAAGCCGGTGCTGATCCCGGTTTCCCTGATCGATCGCGACAATGTGGGCAGCTACAAGGGCTGGACGGTGAAATAGCGCCGGGCGCGCGCCCGGCTGTTCGCCCCGTCAGGCGCTCAGCCGGACCGCTTCCGGACGCGTCACATCGGCGGAAAAGACATAGCCGAGGCCGCGAATAGTGCGGATCAAACTGGGTTGATGCGGATTCGTTTCGATTTTGCGCCGCAGTCGCATTATCAGCACGTCGATGGTGCGATCGAAAACGTCCAGGCTTTCGCCGTGGGTCAGCTCCAGCAGCTGATCGCGCGTCAGCACCTTGCGCGCGTGGCGCACCAGCGCGCGCAGCAGCGCATATTCGCCCTGCGTCAGCGGCACCGCTTCGCGCTGCGGATTGAGCAGCTGACAGCGCGCCTCATCCAGCTGCCAGCCGTTAAAGCGCCAGCCGCTCTCCACCGTCTCCGGCGATATCAGCCGTCCGCCGCGCCGCAGCGCCGCGCGCGCTCTCGCCACCACCACGCGCGGATTAAAAGGCTTGGCGATATAGTCATCCGCGCCCATCTCCAGCCCGACCACCATTTCCGCTTCGGAGCCCATGCCGGTCAGCATGATCACCAGCAGATCGGGGCGCTGGCGCTGCAGCTGTTGCAGCACCAGCAGGCCGTTGGTATCGGGCAGCATCATATCCAGCATCACCAGCGCGATATCGCCGTGCTGCGCCAGCAGCGCCGGCGCGTCCCGGCCATAGTGGCAGCAGTAAACGCTAAACTGTTGCGCATTCAGCACATCCTGCAGCAGTTCGCAGACGGCTTTATCATCATCGATAACCAGAATGGCGGGCTTCATGCAGGGCGACCTCAAGGTTAAAAAAAGGTTAACAAGAGTGTACACGGCGCGTTTTGCGCCGCCCTGACAAGCGATGGAAACGTGAGCGATATCGCCTTCGGCTTTGCTGAAGCGTGCGTTGGCGCAGAATTTTGCGCAGCGCAGAGGAAGCGATGAAAACGATTGCGCGGAAGCGGGGCAATGCACCATAATCGCGCCTTGTTTTGGTTCAGATTTCTCTTAGAAAATGCCGGGCCTGGCGAGGTAAACGATTGCGTTTCCCGCTGGCATAGCGCTTGCTATGACTTCAGGCCTTATGGAGATTCAGGGCGTGACGACAGCGTCCGTCAGCATGCAGCGGCGCGTCGTGCGGTACCACAATAATCAGCATGTAACCCACACTGGCAAGTGAGAACGCGCATTCGTGCCGTCTCCGCTCTTGAGAGATGATGATGTTAGAAAAACTATTCAAGCTAAAAGCGCATAACACGACGGTTCGCACCGAAGTGGTCGCCGGGATCACCACCTTCCTGGCGATGGCCTATATCCTGTTTGTTAACCCCAGCATTTTGGGCGCAACCGGGATGGATAAAGGCGCGGTGTTCGTTGCCACCTGTCTGGCGGCGGCGATCGGATCGGTACTGATGGGGCTGATCGCCAACTACCCGATCGCGCTGGCGCCCGGCATGGGGCTGAACGCCTTCTTCACCTATACCGTCGTGCTGCATATGGGTTACACCTGGCAAATCGCGCTGGGCGCGGTGTTTTTGTCGGCGGTGATCTTCTTCGCACTGTCGATTTTTAAAATTCGCGAGTGGATTATCGCCAGCATTCCGCTGCCGCTGCGCGCCGGGATTGCGGCGGGCATCGGGCTGTTCCTGGCGCTGATCGCGCTGGAAGGCGCGGGCATCGTGGTGGATAACCCGGCAACGCTGGTTGGTCTGGGCGATCTCACGAAGCCGGGCCCGCTGCTGGCGCTGCTGGGCTTTGTGGTGATTGTGGTGCTGGAGGCACGTCGCGTCACCGGCGCGGTGCTGATTGGCATCCTGCTGATCACCTTTATTTCGATGGGCATCGGCCTGTCGCCCTTTGCTGGCATCTTCTCCGCGCCGCCCTCTATCGCGCCTACCTTTATGCAGCTGGATATCGCCGGGGCCTTTAACGTCGGCCTGGTTAGCGTGATTTTCGCCTTTCTGTTTGTCGACGTGTTCGACAATACCGGCACGCTGCTGGGAGTGACTAAACGCGCCGGGCTGGCGGATGAGCAGGGCAATATCCCGAAGATGGGGCGCGCGCTGGTGGCCGATAGCGCCGCGGCGCTGTTTGGCTCGCTGCTCGGTACCTCGACCACCACCAGCTATGTGGAATCTGCAGCTGGCGTGAGCGCGGGCGGACGCACCGGCTTAACGGCGGTCGTGGTCGCTATCCTGTTCCTGCTGGCGCTGTTTTTCTCGCCGCTGGCGGGCAGCGTTCCGGTCTACGCGACGGCGCCGGCGCTGCTGTTTGTCGCGGTGCTGATGACCTCCGGACTGGCGGAGATTGACTGGAAAGATATTACTACCGCGGCGCCGGTCACCGTTACCGCGCTGACCATGCCGCTGACTTACTCCATCGCCAACGGCATCGCCTTCGGCTTTATCACCTGGACGGTGGTGAAGCTGCTGAGCGGCCGCACGAAAGAGATTAATGCGGCGCTGGTGATCCTTTCACTGCTGTTCGTGATCAAGCTGGGCTGGCTCAGCGCCTGATAGCGACCGCCGCGCCGGCGCAGGCTGGTGCGGTTTTATCCTTTAGCTGCGCGCAAGACGTAAACCGTCTTGCGCGCATTTTTTTGTCCTGCTCCTGTACGTTTGCGTAGCGGCTTCCAGAATGGGTCAGAAAGGGTGTTAACTCTGCTGGCGCAGCGCTACCCTGCCAGCGCTAATTCGAGAGGCGCATCAATCGCCATTTATAACGGAATTAGCGGAACGGGGAATGTTTACTGGGCGGTAATCTGGTTAAATACCCAACAGTCTGGGGACGCACCGGTGACGTGACTGTAAGGCGTAACAGGGAAAGGAGAGAATAGTATGGAACTGCCGTTAAGCCCTCTTCCGCGCAGGTTTGCCTGTCCCCTCATCCCTCTTCAGCAATCAGGAGGCGATCCTGTGGAGCGATTGACCAAACGCGTTGAGCGGCTTGAGCTGGATACGCAACAGATAAAAACAGACCTGGCGGTACTGACCGAACGTTCGCAACATTTCGCCACGAAAACGGATGTTGAAGGCCTGCGTACCGAACAGTTCAGGATGCGATGTGAAATGCTTGAAGGCTTCGCCCAGTCGGCAGCCCAGTTTGCGCGTATTGATGAGAGGTTTGCGCGCGTCAGTGACTGGAGCGGGCAGGTCGACAATAATTTTGCCGCCATTGACAAGCACTTTGAGCGGATTCATCAACAGTTCGAACGCGTTGACAAAAAGTTTGAGCGTATTGATGAAAGGTTTGAGCGGGTCGACGAAAAGTTTGAACGTATGAACGAGAAGTTTGAGCGCCTGGACGGAAAGTTTGAGCGCGTCGACGAAAAGTTTGACCGCCTTAACGATCGCATTACCTGGACGCTGATGGTGCCAGCTGTGCTCGCCGTGCTCGGCTGGCTGGCGAGAGAATTCTGGATGAGGTAGAGAGACGAAACCTGCTGCGTCTCTCTACATCGGGTTAAGGCAGAGCACGAGCGGTGGTCCCCGTGCTCTGAACCATTAACGGAACGGCGGTTCGTTAAAGGTACGCAGCTTGCGTGAATGCAGCTTATCTCCTTCGGCGCGCAGCAGCTCTACCGCGCAAATGCCAATTTGCAGATGCTCTGAAATCGCCCCTTCATAAAAGCGGTTTGCCTGCCCTGGCAGCTTGATTTCGCCATGCAGCGGCTTATCCGAGACGCAGAGCAGCGTGCCGTAAGGGACGCGGAACCGATAGCCCTGTGCTGCAATCGTGGCGCTCTCCATATCCACCGCCACCGCGCGGCTCAGGTTAAAGCGCAGCGCCGAGGCGGAGTAGCGCAGCTCCCAGTTGCGATCGTCCGTCGTTACCACGGTGCCGGTGCGCAGACGCTGCTTAACCTCTTCTCCCGGCATATTGCTCACTGCTTTGGTAGCGTCATAGAGCGCGCGCTGCACTTCCGCGATGCTTGGCACCGGAATATCGGGCGGTAAGACGCTGTCGAGCACGTGGTCGTCGCGCAGGTAGGCGTGCGCCAGCACATAGTCGCCGATGCGCTGGCTTTCGCGCAGGCCGCCGCAGTGGCCGATCATCAGCCAGGCGTGCGGTCGCATTACCGCAAGGTGATCGCAGATGGTTTTGGCGTTGGACGGGCCGACGCCGATATTTACCAGCGTGATGCCGCGGCGGCCAGGCGAGGTGAGATGCCAGGCGGGCATCTGATGCTTTTTCCACGCCAGATCCAGCATCGCCGCATCGCTCTCCGCCGTCTCGGCGGTGATCACCGCGCCGCCCGCGCAGGCCAGGCTGTCATAGTCGCTGGCGGGATCGCGCACCTGCTCTGTTGCCCAGCGAACAAACTCATCCACATAGCGCGTGTAGTTGGTGAACAGCACAAACGGCTGGAAATGCTCTACCGAGGTGCCGGTGTAGTGGCGCAGGCGTGCCAGAGAGAAGTCGGTGCGCAGCGCATCGAAGTGAGACAAAGGGAAAACCGCGTCCGGATTAAACAGGCCGTCGGCAGTTTCATCGCCGATCTGTGACAGCTCAGTGGTCGGGAAGTGACGCGCAATAGTGGCGCTCATGGTGCGGTCCAGCGACAGATCGGAACCGTCGATGACGTAAGGATAGGGGATCTCCTGGCTGGACGGGCCGACCTGAATCTCAACCTCATACTCTTTTTCCAGCATCGCCAGCTGTTCGCTGAGATAGTGACGCAGCAGCGCCGGACGCGTGATGGTGGTGCTGTAGCTGCCGGTATGGGTAAAGCGTCCCCAGGCGCGCGTGCGGTTTTGCTGCGGCCCTTCGCCGCGCCAGGTAATGCGCAGCTCGGGGTAGACAAAGAGACCCTGGCGACGCGCTTCCGCCTCGGGGAGCGTGCCCTGTTCGGTGTAGGTTTTTATCGCCGCGCGCAGCGCGTTCACCGCGTTGTCGTACAGACGCTCCAGTTCATCCAGCGCCTGCTGGCGGGTAAGGCCGTTCCGTTGTGTAGGCATAAGCTCTCCTGATATTAAGCGATCCTTCCCCACAGCTTAGCGGGTTTGCCGCCGCCGCAAAGCAAGAATCTGTGATCGACCGCATTATGCACCAACAGGGTGCTGGCGTGTTGCCAAACCCCGCCTACGTTTAAATGAATCAGAAGGTGACGTCGTGCGCTGTCGCTGGCGTTGCCACCTTCCTTTGGCGAAATCCCGCCGCCCGATTGGTTCTGGCGAGATTCTTGCTTGCGATTGATAGCGGCCTTCAGCGCCGCGCGTAGCATTCCCGAACCGAATTAAAAAACATTCACCGCTCCTGCGCCGTGGTCTGGCGAACGCAAACTAACTGTGTCGAGGATAGACAGCATGTCTCAGAAACTGATCAAGTTGTCGTTAAACGTCGTAATTGCAGGTTGTTTTGGCGCTGCGCTGAGCGCGCAGGCCGATATAAAAATCGGCGTCGCCGGGCCGTTCTCCGGCCCCAACGCCACCTATGGCGCGCAGTACTGGAAAGGGGCGACGCAGGCGGCGGAGGATATCAACGCGGCGGGCGGCATCAACGGCGAGAAAATCGTGCTGGTGCAGGGAGACGACGCCTGCGAACCCAAACAGGCGGTTGCGGTGGCGAACCGACTTGTCGATCAGGATAAGGTGATGGCGGTCGTCGGCCATTTTTGCTCCTCCAGCACCATGCCCGCCTCGGAGGTCTACGACGACGCCGGCGTGCTGTCGATTACGCCGGGATCCACTAATCCGCAGATCACCGAGCGCGGCATGAAAACCCTGTTTCGCATGTGCGGGCGCGACGACCAGCAGGGCGCCATCGCCGCCACTTTTATGCTCGATAAGCTAAAAGCGAAAAAGGTCGCGATTATCCATGACAAAGATACCTATGGGCAGGGGCTGGCCGACGCCACGAAAGCGGCGCTGGAGAAGCGCGGCGTAAAAGAGGTGATGTATGAGGGCCTGTCGCGCGGCGAGAAAGATTTTAACGCGCTGGTGACCAAAATCGCCCAGGCGAATCCCGACGTGGTCTATTTCGGCGGCTGCCACCCCGAGGCGGGCCCGCTGGTGCGCCAGATGCGCGAGCAGGGCGTTAAAGCTAACTTCTTCTCCGGCGACTGCATCGTGACGCAGGAGCTGGTTACCGCCGCGGGCGGGCCGCAGTACACCAACGGCATCTATATGACCTTCGGCAACGATCCGCGTCAGATCGCCGACGGCAAAGCGGTGATTGAGACATTCCGCAAAGGGGGCTTTGAACCGGAAGGCTATACCCTCTACGCCTACGCCTCTGTTCAGGCGCTGGCTGCCGCCTATAAAGGCGCGGGCAAAGACAATGAGAAAGCCAGCGAATGGCTGAAATCTCACGATGTGGCCACCGTTATGGGTAAAAAAGCCTGGGACGGCAAGGGCGATCTGAAAGTGTCCGATTATGTCGTTTATCAGTGGGACGACAAGGGTAAATATCACCAGCTGTAAGCCTGAGCCCGCCCTGCGCAGCGCAGGGCGTTTCCTGTCCGGACCGCCCGGTTGCGCGGTCCGCTTTGCGCAGAGACTTCGTTATGGACGCCTTTTTACTTCAGCAACTGATCAACGGGCTGACGCTGGGCGCGGTATATGGCCTGATCGCGATCGGCTACACCATGGTGTACGGCATTATCGGCATGATTAACTTTGCGCACGGCGAGGTCTATATGATCTCCGCCTATCTTTGCGCCATCGGCCTGGCGCTGCTCTCTTTTTTTGGCGTGCACTCTTTTCCGCTGCTGATTTTCGGCACGCTACTGTTTACCGTGGTGGTGACGGCGGTTTACGGCTGGACCATCGAGCGTATCGCCTACCGGCCGCTGCGCCACTCGACGCGCCTCGCGCCGCTCATCTCCGCCATCGGCATGTCGCTTATCTTGCAAAACTACGTGCAGCTGAGCCAGGGACCGAATCAGCAGGGTGTGCCGACGCTGCTCACCGGCGTGCTGCGCTTCGAGTTTGACGGCGGGCTGGTGCAGATCACCTGGACCAAGCTCTTTATTCTCGCCGCCGCCTTCTGCGGCATGGCGCTGCTCACCTGGATTATCCAGTACACCCGCCTCGGCCGTATCTGCCGCGCGGTGCAGCAGGACCGGCGCATGGCGGCTATTCTCGGCATCAATACCGATCGCGTTATCTCGCTGGTCTTCGTGATCGGCGCGGCGATGGCCGGGCTGGCCGGGGTGCTGGTGACGATGAACTACGGCACCTTCGACTTTTACGCCGGGTTTATCATCGGCATCAAGGCGTTCACCGCGGCGGTGCTGGGTGGTATCGGATCGCTGCCTGGCGCGATGCTGGGCGGGCTGCTGCTCGGCGTGGCGGAGGCGCAGTTCGCCGGGCTGGTGAACTCAGACTACAAAGACGTTTTCTCCTTCGCGCTGCTGGTGGTGATCCTTATCTTCCGCCCGCAGGGGCTGCTTGGCCGTCCGCTGGTGGCGAAAGTGTGAGGGCGCAATGATGAGTCGATCTATCAGTGTGTCTCAGGCGCTGCGTGAAACCCTGCTGGCCGGGCTGATTGCGGTGGTGGTGTTCGGACCTGTCGTCGGCGTGGTACTGAAAGGGTACGCCTTTACGCTCGCCCCCATGCGCGTGGCGCTGCTGGTGGCGGTGGTGATGGCGGGACGGCTACTGCTCAGCCTCTTTTTGCAGACCGGGCGCGGGCGGGCGCTGCTGCGACGCTTCGAAGGTGCGGACGACGGCGTCTACGTGCGCGAACCGGGCTACCGCTCGCGGCTGCGCTGGATCCTGCCGCTGCTGCTGGCGGTGGCGCTGCTGTTTCCCTTTCTCTCCAGCAAATACTTGCTGACCGTGGCGATCCTCGGGCTGATCTACGTGCTGCTGGGACTGGGGCTAAATATCGTGGTGGGGCTGGCGGGGCTGCTCGATCTCGGGTACGTCGCCTTTTACGCCATCGGCGCTTACGGGCTGGCACTCGGCTATCAGTATCTCGGGCTGGGATTCTGGAGCATGCTGCCGCTGGCCGCGCTGCTGGCCGCCTTCGCCGGGGCGCTGCTCGGCTTTCCGGTACTGCGCATGCACGGCGACTACCTGGCTATCGTTACCCTGGGGTTCGGCGAGATCATCCGCCTGGTGCTGACCAACTGGCTGAGCTTCACCGGCGGGCCGAACGGCGTCTCCGTGCCGTCGCCAACCTTTCTCGGCCTGGAGTTTGGTCGGCGCGCGCGCGAAGGCGGCGTACCTTTTCATGCGTTCTTTCACCTCGACTACAACCCCAATATGAAATTTATCTTTCTCTACGTGGTGCTGGTTCTGGTAGTGACGCTGGTGCTGTTTATCAAGCACCGCCTGACGCGTATGCCGGTCGGACGCGCGTGGGAGGCGCTACGTGAAGATGAGATCGCCTGTCGCGCGATGGGGTTAAATCATGTGCTGGTGAAGCTGTCGGCCTTTATGCTCGGCGCCTCGACGGCGGGCATCGCGGGCGTCTTTTTCGCCAGCTATCAGGGATTCGTCAATCCGACCTCGTTTACCTTCTTCGAGTCGGCGCTGATCCTCGCCATTGTGGTGCTGGGCGGTATGGGATCGACGCTCGGCGTGGTGCTGGCGGCCTTTGTGCTGACGGTGGCGCCAGAGCTGCTGCGCAGCTTTGCCGAATACCGCGTGCTGCTGTTCGGTATGCTGATGGTGGTGATGATGATCTGGCGGCCGCGCGGACTGGTGCGCACCAGCCGCGTCGGCGTCGCGCCGCGCAAAGGAGTTCGCCATGAGTGACGCTATCCTTCAGGTCGATCATCTGATGATGCGCTTCGGCGGCATCAGGGCGCTTAACGACGTCAGCCTGCGCGTGCAGCGCGGTTCGGTTACCTCGCTAATCGGCCCCAACGGCGCGGGCAAAACCACGGTCTTTAACTGCCTGACCGGCTTCTACCGCGCCAGCGGCGGCCGCATTTTGCTGAACGCCCAGTCGCGCAGCACCGATGTGATTCAAATTCTCGGCCAGAAAATCGAGCCGCAGGACTGGCTGCGGCCGACGCAGCTGGGTTCACGGCTCTGGTACAAGATGTTCGGCGGCGCCCACCTGGTGAACCGCGCCGGGCTGGCGCGCACCTTTCAGAATATCCGCCTGTTTCGCGAAATGTCAGTGATTGAGAACCTGCTGGTGGCGCAGCATATGCTGGCGAACCGCAATTTGCTGGCGGGCATTTTCAATACCCGCAGCTATCGCGAGGCGGAGAGCCGCGCGCTCGATCGCGCCTTCTACTGGCTGGAAACGGTGGATCTGACGCAGACGGCCAATCGGCTGGCCGGCACGCTCTCCTATGGCCAGCAGCGGCGTCTGGAGATTGCGCGCGCCATGTGTACCCAGCCAGAGCTTATCTGCCTCGACGAGCCGGCGGCGGGGCTCAATCCCGTGGAGACCGAGGCGCTGAGCGCAATTCTGCACCGTCTGCGCGCTGACCACCGTATCAGCGTGCTGCTGATCGAGCACGACATGCCGATGGTAATGGCGATCTCCGACCATATCGTGGTGCTCGACCACGGCGACGTTATCGCCCAGGGCGCGCCGCGACAGATCCAGCAGGACCCGCGCGTGATTGCCGCCTATCTTGGCGCAGAAGAGGAGGATGTTGATGGCTGAACCGATGCTGAAGTTTGACGCGGTCGATCTCTATTACGGCCCGGTGCAGGCGCTGAAAAAGGTCTCGCTCAGCGTGCAGCCCGGCGAGACCGTGGCGCTGATCGGCGCCAACGGCGCCGGCAAATCGACGCTGCTGATGTCGATTTTCGGCCAGCCGCGCATCGCACAGGGTGAAATCTACTTTCAGGGAGAACCTGTCAGCCAGCGCTCGACCCATTTTATCGCCGCCCGCGGCATCGCCCAGGCGCCGGAAGGGCGGCGGATTTTTGCCGATATGACGGTTGAGGAGAATCTGCAGATGGGCACCATCGCCATCGGCAGCGCGCATCAGAAAAGCGATCTGGCGCGGATGTATGAGCTCTTTCCGCGCCTGCTGGAGCGGCGCAGGCAGCGGGCGATGACCCTTTCCGGCGGCGAGCAGCAGATGCTGGCGATCGCCCGCGCGCTGATGAGCCGGCCGAAGCTGCTGCTGCTCGACGAGCCGAGCCTCGGGCTGGCGCCGATTGTGGTTAAGCAGATCTTCGCGATTCTGCGCGAGCTGACGCAGCAGGGCATGACGCTGTTTCTGGTCGAGCAAAATGCCCGTCATGCGTTAGCTATCGCCGATCGCGGCTATGTGATGGCTAACGGCGAAATCCGCCTCAGCGGCAGCGGCCGGGAGCTGCTCAATAATGAAGAGGTGCGCAGCGCCTATCTGGGCGGCGCGGCAGCCGCTGCGGTAAACGACGAGAAAAGAGTGTAATAATGATTGAAAAATCAGGGAAACGCTTTGCATAAATAGATAAGCGGACTCATCATTAGAACTCCTGTCCAATCTGTTCTGATTTGGTTATTCCCTTGCAAAATCCTGGCGTAGCAGTGATGCAGGCGATAAAGCGCACCGCGTGGTATCCCAAACGACGCTTTTATCGCACGCTGTTCTGGCGTGAGATCACGCCACTGGCGGTGCCCATTTTCATCGAAAACCTGTGCGTGATGCTGATGGGGGTATTAAGCACATTTCTGGTGAGCTGGCTGGGCAAAGAGGCGATGGCGGGCGTTGGGCTGGCGGACAGCTTCAACATCATCATTATCTCTTTCTTTGCCGCCATCGATCTCGGCACGACGGTGGTGGTCGCCTTTAGCCTGGCGAAGCGCAACGGCAAGCGCGCCCGCGCGGCTACGCGCCAGTCGCTGGCGCTGATGACGGTGCTGTCGCTGGTGCTGGTGTTCGCCATCGAGCTGTGGGGGCATCTGATCATCGATCTGATCGCCGGCGGCGCGGAGCCAAAAGTCAAAGAGCTGGCGCTGAGCTATCTGCAGACCTCGGCGTGGAGCTATCCGGCGGCGGCGATTGCGCTGATCGGCAGCGGCGCGCTGCGCGGCGCGGGGAATACCAAAATCCCGATGCTGATCAACGGCGGGATGAATATTCTGAATATCGCCATCAGCAGCGTCTTGATCTACGGTGCCTTCTCCTGGGAAGGGCTGGGCTTCGTCGGCGCCGGGCTAGGGCTGACCATCTCGCGCTATATCGGCGCTATCGGCGTAATTTACGTGCTGATGATCGGTTTTAACGCCTCGCTGAAGATCAGCCTGCCGAGCTATTTCCGCCGCTGGGATTCGAAAATCCTGATGGAGGTGCTGGGCATCGGCGTCCCGGCGAGTATCGAATCGGTGCTGTTTAACGGCGGCAAGCTGCTGACCCAGGTGTTTGTGGCGGGCATGGGCACCGACGCTATCGCCGGCAACTTTATCGCCTTCTCTATCGCCTCGCTGATCAACCTGCCAGGCAACGCGCTGGGATCCGCCTCAACCATCATCACCGGCACCCGGCTGGGGCGCAATCAGGTCTATCAGGCGGAGCGGCAGATCAGGCATGTCTTCTGGCTGGCGAGCCTCTGTCTCTGCGTGCTGGCGTTTATGACCGTGCCGCTCTCCGGCGTGCTGGCGCGCTTCTATACCCGCGACCCGGACGTAATCAGCGTGACCCAGCATCTCATCTGGCTGAACGCCGCCTTTATGCCAATTTGGGCCGCCTCCTGGGTGCTGCCTGCCGGGCTGAAGGGGGCGCGCGACGCCCGTTACACCATGTACGTCTCAATGTTCAGCATGTGGGGCGCGCGCGTGGTGGTCGGCTACGTGCTGGGCATTATGCTCGGCATGGGGGTGGTCGGCGTCTGGCTCGGCATGTTCCTCGACTGGGCGGTGCGCGGCGTCTGCTTCTGGTGGCGGCTGAAGAGCGGCAAGTGGCTGGATAATTACCGCAAGATGGCGGCGAAGCAGCCGTAGCGCCAGGCTGACCGGCGCGGTCCACCGTTATCTGTTTTTCAGCAATAAAGCGCAGAAATTGATGGTTCAGTTACGGCTGCGCAGAGGGTTTACTGAATGCCTGACTGACGGAGGGTGAACCCGATGAAAACATTACTGCAGCTGTGGAAACAGCGCGTCGATGCCTGGCTGGTACCCCAGCACGACGCGCGCGTCGAGAGTGAGTTAAGCCTGGAGCAGGAGCTGTTGCTTCCCATTAGCCAGCTTTACGGCTTTGAATATTTTCCCTCGGTGCATCGCTACCATGAAAAATAGCGATCCCTGTTGTCGCTACCGGCGCTAAAGCCCGCTCCTACCCAGCGGGCTTTTTTTCGTCTGGGGTTCAGCCGCAGCGGCTATGGTTAAAAGGGCAGCATGCCTTTTATCCTGGAGAAGCGAATGAGCGATAAAGAGAGTGCCGCGTTGATTAGCGCGCGGCTGGCACTGACCGCGCAGCAGCGTGCGCAGACCCGCGCCGCGCTGGCGCAGGGCGTAACGGCGGAGCCGGATCGCGGCCGCGCGCAGCGCTACGCCTTTCAGCGGCACGTGCGTCAGGAGGTGATTGTCGGCGGCAGCAACGATCTGCTGCCGATCGCTTTTTTAGCGCAGGGCCTGGCCTGCGCACGCGGCGTAGCGCTGCTGCGCGAAGATGGCGTGCCCGTCGGCAGCGCGTTTTTAACCCACGGCGGCCTGCTGGTCACCTGTCATCATCTGCTGCCGGCACCCCCTGCGTCGGGCCGCATTACCCTGCAGTTCGGCTGGCGGCGCACGGAAGCGGGCGAACTGGTGGACGGCGTCACCTTTGGCATCGATGCAGCGCGTTTTTTCCTCACCAGCCCCACCGATGAGCTGGACTGCACCCTGATTGCGCTGGGTGAGGTGATTGAGGGAGGCGGCGACGCGCCGCAGCCGCTGGCGCTTAACGATCGCAACGACAAGCATGCGCTGGGCATCAGCCTCAACCTTATCCACCATCCGGGCGGCGCGCCGCAGCAGATCACCTTGCGCAACAACGCGCTGCTGGCGCGTCACCAGCAGCTGCTGCACTATGCGGCCGACACCGACGGCGGCTCTTCCGGCGCACCGGTGTTCAACGACAGCTGGCAGCTGGTGGCGCTGCATCACGGCGGGGTCGAGAGCGACGACGGCTGGGTGAATGAAGGGATCCGCATCAGCGCTATTATCGACTGGCTGAAGGGCGAGCTGCCGCAGCTGCCTGCGCCGCAGCAGGCGCTGCTGATGCAGGCGCTCACCGGCAGCGAAGGCGTGCCGCCGTATGCCACCGCCACCGCGCCGGAGAGCGGCTACGGCAACCGCGACGGTTTTCAGCCAGCGTTTCTTGAGGACGCGCCGATCGATCTGGCGGCCATTATCGCGCCGCGCGCCGCCGAGGTGGCACCGCTGCGCGACGGCCGTCAGGGGGCGGAAGCGCAGCTCGACTATGAGCATTTTTCACTGCTGATGAACGCCGAGCGGCGGCTCGCCTTTTTTACCGCCACCAATATCGACGGCGCGCGCTATATCGCTATCGATCGCGGCAACGGCCAGCCGTCGCTGCTGGAGGAGGGGGATCGCTGGGTAGAAGACAGCCGTATCGACAGCCGCTACGTCACCGGTCAGGCTTTTTACAGCGAGTTCAGCCGCTGGTTCGATCGCGGTCATCTCACGCGGCGCAGCGACCCCACATGGGGCACGGCGGCGGAAGCGGTGCGCGCTAACAAAGATACCTTTCACTTTACCAACTGTTCGCCGCAGCATTTTCGCTTCAACCAGAGCCTGCAGTACTGGCAGGGGGTAGAGCGCTATATCCTGGAGTCGGGCGTGCTGGAGTCGAAGCGGAAAATCAGCGTGCTGACCGGTCCGGTACTGAACGACCAGTGGCGGCAGTATGCTGAATGGCAGGTGCCGCTGATGTTCTGGAAGGTGGTGCTGCGCATTAACAGGGCAGGTCAGCCGCAGGCGACGGCGCTGCTGGTCAGCCAGGCTGATCTGCTGGATGAGCCGCGCCGCGTGCTGCCCCACGCCCAGACAGCGCCGCGCCCCAACGTCGATGAGTACCGCGTGACGGTCAGCGCGCTGGAGACGCTCACCGGGCTGAACTTCGCCGCTTTTCGCGACTGGGAGAGCTGGCAGCCGGATGAATCTCTGCTGGCGCAACCGCTGCCGGCGAAGCTGATTATGGACTGGGAAGATCTGCTGTAACCCTGCCTGCGAAAGCCCGCCCAGCCCCGGCTGTGCGGGCTTTTTTACGCCTCTTTTTTGACAAAATCGTTGTTCCTTCAAGCCGTTACGCTTAGCCATCGGACTTGCGATTCTGACATGGCTGCTACACTTAGGGCTCAAGGCTGATAACGATTCAGCTCCACCGACGAGCGTGAAAGAGTCGCTAAAAGGAGAGAAACTATGACAGATCGTCCCCAGAATCCTCATCAGGCGCAGCAGCAGACGTGGCCCGGCAGCTTCCTGAAAATGGACCCCAAACCCGATCATGGGGAAACCAGCTATCAGGGATCTGGCCGCCTGAAAGGCAAAACCGCCATTATTACCGGCGGCGACTCCGGCATCGGCCGCGCCGTTGCCATCGCCTACGCCCGGGAAGGCGCGGACGTGGTGATCTCCTATCTGGACGAGCATGAAGACGCAAAAGATACGGCTAAACTGGTTGAAGAGGCGGGTCAGCAGGCATTGCTGATCGCCGGCGACGTCACCGAAGCGGCACACTGCCGCAGTATCGTGGCGCAGACCGCCGAGCGCTTCGGCAAAATCGATATCGTCGTGAATAACGCCGCCTTCCAGATGACGCGCACCTCACTGGAGGAGATTGGCGATGACGAATTCGATCGCACCATGAAAACCAATCTCTACGCCATGTTCTATATCTGCAAGGCGGCGGTGCCCCATATGCCAGCCGGCGGATCCATTATTAATACCGCCTCGATCAATGCCGATCAGCCGAAGCCGAAGCTGCTGGCCTACTCCGCTACCAAAGCCGCTATCGTGAACTTTTCTGGCGGTCTGGCGGCGCTGCTGGCAGAGAAGGGCATTCGCGCCAACGCCGTGGCCCCTGGTCCTATCTGGACGCCGCTGATCCCGGCCACCATGCCGCCAGAGCAGGTGGAAAGCTTCGGCAGCGAAGTCCCGCTGGAGCGTATGGGACAGCCCGCCGAGCTGGCGCCAGCCTATGTGATGCTGGCCAGCGATGAAGGCAGCTATATTTCCGGTGCCACCATTGCGGTGACAGGCGGCGTCGCGGTTATCTGATTTCGTCCAGGAGGAGAGATGAACGCTTATCCTTTAAAACTGACTACGCCGCTCGCCACCCATATCTTTGGCGGCCAGCGTATCAGGGAGCAGTTGGGAAAAGCGGGGCTGCCTGAGACGCGCGTGGCGGAGAGCTGGGAAATCAGCGACGTGGACGGCATGATCGCCACCGTCACCAACGGCGAGCTGGCGGGCCAGACGCTGCGCCAGCTCACCGAACGCTACCCTGACGAGATGGTCGCCCCTGGCTGGCGCGGCCCCTTTTTTCCGCTGCTCAGCAAGTTTATCGACGGAACCGGCATGCTGCCGGTTCACCTGCACGCTAACGACGCGCTGGCGCAAAAGCTCGAGCAGCAGCCGAACGGCAAAAGCGAAGCCTGGCATATTCTCTGGGCCGCCCCTGACGCCACCTGCCTGCTGGGGGTGCGTGACGGCGTGGATAACGCCCGGCTAAAGGCCGCACTGCTGGCGCAGGATTACGATGCGGTAATGCATCGTGTACCGGTGAAGGCGGGCGATACCTTTTATGTGCCCGGTGGCATGCTGCACAGCTTCGGTCCCGATACGCTGATCTATGAGATTGAGCAGACCTCCAATATCCAGCAGCATGCGATGCCGTGGCGCATGGAGGATGGCTCGCGCCTCTCTCAGCAGGAGTGGGAGAAGAATATCGATGCGCTGCTGGAGGAGCTACGGCCGGCGCTGCGCTGCACGCCGCAGCCCGGACTGGCGCTGGAGGCCCCGGGGCTGACGCGGCTGTTCTGCTGCGCAGGCCCCTATTTTGCGCTGGAGCGCTGGCGCTTTAGCGAGCCGCAGCAGTTCAGCTTCGATAGCGCGCGGATTGTTTCCAACCTCGGCGAGCCGTTAACGGTCGAGGCGAATGGCGTCAGCGTCACGCTGGGCCGCGCTGAATCGCTGCTGCTGCCCGCCGCGCTGCAGGAGGTGAGGTTGCGCGACGCCGGGGAGCTGCTCATTGGCTATGTGCCGGATCTGGCGCGCGAGGTGGTTGCCCCGCTGCGTCAGGCGGGATATAGCGAGGCGGCGATTGCGCGGCTGGGCGACATTCACGGCACCATGATATAGGAGGTTCTATGCTGCCTTACAGCTTGCAGGGAGAGGGCGAGACGACATTTGTGCTGATGCATTATCTGGGTGGATCGCATCGCACCTGGTTTTCAGTGCTGCCCTGGCTGGACCGCGCCGCCCGCTGCGTAGCGCTGGATATGCCCGGCTTTGGTGAGGCGTCAGACAGGGATGGCTATGATGTGGCCGCTATGGCGGATCGGGTTGATGAAACCCTTCGCCAGCTGCAGCTGGAGAAGGTGATTCTTGTTGGCCACTCAATGACCGGCAAAGTGGCTCTGGCGCTTGCCGCCCGCCGGCCCGATTACCTTCAGCGGCTGGTGCTGGTGGCACCATCGCCGCCCGGGCCACAGCCGATGAGCGAGCAGGATCGCCAGGCGCAGGCCGCTTTTGATGGCTCGCGCCAGCAGGCGGAGGCCTTTGTCGACGGCGCCTGCTCCGCGCGCCTGCCGGACGTGCTGCGCGAGGTGGCGATAGCCGATGCACAACACGCCGCGCCAGCCGCTTTTCGCGCCTGGGCGCTGCACGGCAGCCGCGAAGATCTGCGCGAGCAGATTGGCCGTCTTGAGCTGCCCGCCATGATGGTTCTCGGCAGCGAGGATGGCAACGTGCCGGGCGTTGAGGATCAGCTTGAGGTGATGCGCACCCATCTGCCGCAGGGGGAGCTGGAGATTATCGACGGCGCCGGGCATCTGCTGCCGATGCAGACGCCTCAGGCGCTGGCGGAGCGGATGCTGGCGTTTGCACAGCGCGATCTCTGAGTCCGCAAGCCAGGCGTTAAAATCAAAAAGCCCGCTCAGGTTGCTCTGAGCGGGCTTTTTGCAAAGAGGGAAAAAAGCGTCGCCGCTGCGACTAGTCATCGTCGTCCGCAGCGGAAAGCAAAAAGCCTGCTCGTAAGCAGGCTTTTTAAATTTGGCTCCTCTGACTGGACTCGAACCAGTGACATACGGATTAACAGTCCGCCGTTCTACCGACTGAACTACAGAGGAATCGTTTCGATGGAGCGCATATTAATGGCCGCGCTCCGGCCTGTCAACAGCGAAAAACACATTAGCATTCAACTGGCTAGCTTTGCAGCAAAGCGATCGCGAATTAAGCGTCGCGGGATGAAAAACCGTCAAAACGCGGCAGCGGATGCTGACGATAAAACTGGCTCAGGTGGTGATACATCGCCGGGAAGCGCTCATAGAGCAGATCGGGCGCGGTGAAAAAGTATTCAGAGAGCACGGCGAAACACTCGGCGGGGTCGCTGGCAGCGTAGGGATCGATGGTGGCGGCCTGTTCGCCCACCAGCTCAACTTCATTTTCAATCTCATCCATGGCGGCGCGCAGATCTTTCTCCCACAGCGCCACATCGCGCAGCGCCATCACCGGTATACCGCTGGTATAGCCGCGACCGCGCGCGTCGAGCTTGTGCGCCACCTCATGGATCACCAGGTTGTAGCCAGAGAGATCGAACGCATCCTGCAGATCGAGCCAGTTAAGTACAATCGGTCCCTGCGTCCAGCTCTGCCCGGCATGGACGGCGGCGGCGTGATGCACCAGCCCCTGCTCATCTTCCCAGCTGTCGGCGACCTCGAAGGGTTCCGGGTAGATCAGCACGTCGTGAAAGCCATCGAGCCACTCCAGCCCCAGCTTCAGCACCGGCAGGCAGAACAGCAGGGCGAGGCGCGCGCTATGCAGCGCGTCAAGCTCCACCTCCTGCAGCGGCACCAGCTTCTTCTGCTGCAGGAAACGCTGCGCCATGCCGATCAGCGCCTGCTGTTCATCCTCATCCAGCCAGCTGAACACCGGCTGCGCCAGCGCCTGTCGCCAGGGAAGATCGGCGACGGAGGTGCGGTTCTCGTTTTTCCACGGCCATTTAAACATCGCAATACTCGCTGACGAACTACCCGCGCTATCCTGACCGCCAGAAAAAATGCCAGCATCCAAAGCGGTCGCTGGCACCTTAATCTGACTGCAGGGATGAGAGCTGTCTATTCAACCACTTAGCATGCAATTTGTCTGTGATTCAGCGCGCAAAGCGCTTAATTGCGCGCGACGCGCTCAAATTCAATAACCCAGACCCAGGGATTTACTTCCCAGCTGGTGGCGCCGTACTGCTTCTGCCACGCCTTACGATAAGCCTCTTTAGGCGTCTCTGCATTCATATTCATGGTGAAGAAGTTATTGAGGAAGTGCGAATCGGTCTGCACGCCTTCCGCCATAATGTCATCGTCGCTGATATCCTGGATTTTTTCCGCGCGCACGGCGGTGATCTGCAGGTTGATACGGCTGGCCCAGCGCGGCATATGAATGGCGGTCTGCCAGCCGAACTGATCGGCTTCCGGGCCGCTCTGGGCGTGATGTCCCAGCTCGTTGTTATCGGCGCGGTACTGGCAAAAGGCTGGCAGGCGGAACGGCGCCGGATCGCGCTCATACTCCGCCAGATCGCTTTCCGGCACGATAGGGCCGCGCCAGGTTTCACGCACCCACAGGATATCGCCCGGCTTGCCGTAAGGGCAGTGCTGGCTGATATCGGCCATCGACATCAGTTTATAGCCATGAAGATGGTTAGCGTTGACGTCAAACGCGTGAACGCCCTCATGATGATCCTGACCGGGTCCGAAAGACTGGGTTTTCATGATGCGCCGGGTCTGGGTCTGCTGGCCAACCAACAGGGCGCGAACCCGCTGTTCGGAAAAAAGAATCGGCCGTTCTTTCATTGATTACCTCTGAATATAAATAGAACCCGGTGGACACACACTAAACCGCTGTCTTGCGCCTGCGTGCAGCTTTGATAATTTTACATCAATCTGCTTAACACTTTGTCGACTTACAGTAACGGCAACACAACGATTTGCCTTTAGGAAAAAGCGAAAATGCAAAAAACGCACCAGTCCGAGTCTACTAAGTGGTCCCTTACCTGGTATAACCCGGATACAGTACGTTATATCGGACGTTTTTGAAACCTTTTCAGATTCTTTAACCTTCACAAGGCGTAGATATCCTGATTGAGCCTGAGGGTTGAGACCGGCAGGCAGCCTCTCCGGGTTGGGGTATAGCGAGTCAGTTTTGCCGGATATTAATAAGTTTTGCTTAAGCTAAATGATATGGGGTAATGCTGAAAATTTGCGAAAGGCTGGGATAATGGTTGAATTAGCGCTATAACTCGATTTCGGTCCCATTTTTTCCGAATCATTTTTTATTACGGCGCATTTTACACCACCCTGTGTCAAAAATTTGTCATCAACCAGTCGGTAAGATGACGTCCCACTGCGTAGGGTCCGCTGTTAAGACCGCTACCCAAACATTAACAGGGAGATAAGCCATGACGCTCTCACTCTGGCAAACGCGCTTCGAAAGCTGGTTTCAGATTAACTGGATTCACGATGACAAGGCGCACGATATTGCCCATTTGCGCCGCGTCTGGATGAGCGCACAGCGTATTATGGCAGGCAGCGACGCCAGCCCGCTGGTGGTGCTTACCGCCTGCTACTTTCACGATGTGGTCAACCTGCCGAAAAACCATCCTGAACGCCATCTCGCTTCAACCTACGCCGCCGAAGAGACGACGCGCATCCTGACGCAGGATTTCCCTGACTTTCCCGCCGCGCTGATCCCGGCGGTGGCGCACGCGGTGAAGGCACATAGCTTCAGCGCCGCCATCGCACCGGAAAGCCTGGAGGCGAAAATCGTGCAGGACGCCGATCGGCTTGAATCGCTGGGCGCTATCGGGCTGGCGCGCGTCTTCTATACGGCTGGCGCGCTCAACCGGCCGCTGTTTGATAATGAGGATCCGCTCGGCAAGATGCGCGAGCTTAATGACGTCAACTGGACGCTGGATCACTTTCAGAAGAAGCTGCTGCGGCTGCCCGATACCATGCAGACCGAGGCGGGCAGGGCGCTGGCGCAGCATAACGCGGACTTTCTGGTGCACTATATGGCCAAGCTGTGCGCCGAGCTGCAGGGCAATCTCACCAGCTTTGACGAATCGGTGCTGCGCGATTTCAGCCCCTTACGCGCCTAATATTAAATTTTTATGACAGTCTGTTAAATGTTCGTTGCTTCCGCTACGTTGATGAAAATAAACGAAGGGAGTAAAGGAATGTCTGAGACGGTAAATTTGACGATTAAGATTGATCCCGCGCTGAAAGAGCAGCTTAAACAGCTGGCGCAGGAGAATCAGATCTCAATGAGTCAGGAGATTGTTCAGCGTTTACAGGAGAGCCTGCTGCCACCCAGCGCATCGGCGGTAGACAACCAGGATACGGCAGAAACCGCGTCCAGTGCTTTTTCCGCCGACGAGGTCAAACAGCTCCGTGCTCTGCTAAAGAAACAGAGCAAGAAGAAGAAATAATCAGAACCCGTCGCGAGACGGGTTTTTTATGGGCGGCGGTCAGGCTTGACCGATGCGGAACTGTTGTACGCTTTGCGCCAGGCGCGCCGCCTGCTGCTGCAGCGCATCCGCCGCGCGCTGCTGCTGCGCGCTGAGTCCGGCGCTGGCCTGCAGCGTCTCGTCCAGCTTGTGGATTTCGGCGGCAATATGGCTGACGCGCGTGCTTTGCGCCGTGGCGTTCTGCTGCAGCGCCTGCAGCTGCGCGGCGATAGCGGTAACCGCGCCGCTGATGGTCTGAAACAGCGCCTCCAGCACCTTGACCTTGCTAAAGCCCTGGGCAACATGCTGCTGCGTATGCTGGATCAAACCGTCGATGCGCTGCGTCGATCCGCTGCTCTGGCTGGAGAGCAGGCCAATCTCCTTCGCCACCACCGAGAAGCTGCGGCCGTAGACGCCGGCGTGCGCCGACTCAATCGCCGCGTTAAGCGCCAGCAGGCGCGTTTGCAGCGACAGGCTCTCCAGCATCTCGACGATGCCGGCGATATCCCCTGAGGCGGCGACTATCTGGCGCATCTGCGTCTCCATCTCATCCACCCGCGATACGCATTGCTGCATCAGCTGGTCGGCGTCATACGCCTGTTGGGTCGCCTGCTGCGACACCTGCGCGCTGCTCTCTACCTCATCCGCCACGCGACGCAGCCGCTGCGACAGATGGGTAAAGCTGGCGTTCTGCGCCTGATGCTGCTCGCTAACGCGCGCGTTGTGCTGCTGCATCTCGCCTGCGCCCGCCGCCACGCTGGCGGCAATGGTGTTGATCTCATAGACGATATGGCACAGCCCCTGGCGCATCTCCGCCATGGCGCTGAACAGCTGCTGCGTTTCACGCGGCTGCAGCCGTCCGGCGGCAGGGGGCGGCTGCAGGTCGCCGGTGGCGATGCGCTGCAGCTGGCCGCTGGCGTGACGCAGCGGCGCGATGACGCCGCGCGCCAGCAGCACGCCGCCCACCAGCAGTAGCGCGAACAGCAGCGCGCTGACCAGCAGCGAGAGATTGCGGCTGTGGGTCATGCTCGCCAGCATACTGCGGTTGACTGCGCTAAGCTGCTGGTTCGCCGCGTCAATTTCCGCGAACCAGGCGTCGTTGAACTGCTGCTGCCAGGCCTGCATCGGCACCATAAAAAAGGCGTCGATCTGGTTATCCTTCAGCCCTTTCAGCTGCTCTTCCAGCCCCTGCGCCAGCAGGGTAAAGGCCTGTGCCAGTGCGCTTTTCTTATCGGCGCGGTAGCGGGCGAACAGCGTTTTCGCCTGCTGCAGCGAGGCGCTGGCGCTCTCCGCCAGGCTTTTCCAGCTATCAACCGAGCCGCTCTGCTGATCCTGCATCAGATAGATGCCCGCGCGGTGGCTGCTGTCGCTGGCGGTGAGCAGTTCGATGCGCGCCTTATCGAGCAGGGCCAGTCTTTCCCGTAGTTGCGCCGTTTGCGCCAGCGTACTCTGGGTATGGCTGACCTGCGCCGCGAGCAGCGCGACGCCCAGCGCCTGCAGCAGGCAGAAAAGGATAACGAACAGGGTGAAGTTTCCGCGTAAACTCCTGAGCCAGCCGGGTAATCCCGGCATGCGCAGGCGAAAGCGGCGAGTAAAAAGAGTCATAGAAGCAATCGCGCAGCCTGAAAATAAAAAGCGAGTATTCGCCGGTTGCGTGACAGCATTGTGACAGCGGGCGCATTCGCAGCAAAACAGCATAATGCGCGCGACTAAGCTAAACTCTGGACCCGTTACGCCTGATTTATCTGCCTGATACAGGGCAGCAGCAGCTTCGCCACCGCGGCGAAAACCGGAACCACCACCGAATTGCCGAACTGCTTATAGGCCTGGGTATCGGAAACCGGAATGCGGAAGCGGCGCTCGCCCGGCGCTTCAAAGCCCATCAGGCGCGCGCACTCGCGCGGCGAGAGACGGCGCGGTCGGCGCGCCATATTGTCGGCGTTGCTAAAGTCCGCTTCGCCCAGCGCGCGATCCCATCCGCGGTCGATAAGGATTTCCGAGCCGTCTTTGTAGTAGCGCGCCGAGAGGGTGCGGACGCAGACGTCAGCCTGACGCGGATCGTTCAGCCCGAAGCCAAAGCCGTTGCCTTTCGCTTTATGTTTTCTGGCGTAGTCGTAGAGGTAGCGCCAGAGCTGGGCGGAGAGAATATATTTCTCCTCCGGCTCGGGCTCCAGCAGGCTCTGCAGGGTCGGCACCTGAGCCGGGTAGAGCTGCTGGATCTGGCGCAGCGACAGCGACTTGCTGAAGGGATAGTCGCGGCGGATACCGACCAGCACGATGCGTTCGCGGTGCTGCGGCAGAAAGTGGCGCGCGTCGATGATTTTTGCGTCGGGCGCGGTGGCATCGGCGTCCGCCACGTCGTAGCCCAGCTCATCCAGCGTCGCCATAATCACGGCGAAGGTGCGGCCCTTATCGTGGCTTTTGAGATTTTTAACATTCTCCAGCACGAAGATCGGGGGCTTTTTGGCGGCGATGATGCGCGCCACGTCGAAAAACAGCGTGCCCTGCGCTTCGCACTCAAAGCCATGCGCGCGGCCCAGCGCGTTCTTTTTGCTGACGCCCGCCAGCGAAAAAGGCTGGCAGGGAAAGCCAGCCAGCAGCACCTGATGGTCAGGGATCGCCGCGTCAATATGGCGATAGATATCCGCCTCGTCGCGCAGGCCATCAGGCTGGGTAATCAGGCGGATATCGGTGTTGAAGCGGTGCTCTTGCGGATCGCTATAGTGATTCGCCTTGTAGGTGCGCACCGCCTCTTTGTTCCACTCGCTGGTAAAAACGCACTTTCCGCCGATGGCGTCGAAGCCGCGGCGGATGCCGCCAATGCCCGCGAAGAGATCGATAAAGCGAAACAGCGGATTGTCGTAGTGCGCCGGACGCGCCGGCAGCAGGCCGCGCAGCAGCGTTAATTCACCTTCGCTCAGCGGCGGCAGCGCGCTTTTGTTTTGCCGCAGACGGGTCAGCTGCTGCGGCGTCCAGTCGCGGAAGCCCGCCTGATGAAAGGCGGCGGCTAAATCGCGCGCGGCGTAAATCGCCAGCGCCTGGCGCATCAGGTCAGCCGTTTCGCTATCGGCAGAGAGCAGGGGAGAAGCGGGTTCCGTCATTGCGGTGGCGTCATCGACAAGCATGCGTTTTTCCTTAACTGTGAACGGGCTATGCTAACACTCCTCTGGCTGCGAAGAAATTGGCGCACGATGCCTAAAGGCGGGTTGCAGGACGCTTCGCCGCAATTTTACCCGCGTCGCTAACTGCGACGCAGGCTTTCGCTTTTATTGAGTCAGGCTAAAGTTGTAAGAGAGGGCAAAAAGGAGACGCCATGGCCGATGTACACTCCAGCACGACGCGCAGCAAGAATATGCGTGCGATACGCCAGCAGGATACCGCCATCGAACTGCGGGTGGCGCAGCTGCTAAAGGATCGCGGTTTCGCTTACCGCGTTCAGGATAAGAACCTGCCGGGCCGTCCCGATTTCGTTCTGCTGGAGCAGCAGGCGATTATCTTTGTGCACGGCTGCTTCTGGCATCACCATCACTGCTATCTGTTTAAGGTGCCGGCGACGCGCACCGAGTTTTGGGTCGGCAAGATCAACAGCAACGTCGAGCGCGATAACCGCTACGTGCGCCAGCTGCAGGAGAGCGGCTGGAAGGTGCTGATTATCTGGGAGTGCGCGCTGCGCAACAAGCTGCGGCTCAGCGACGCCGATCTGCAGGAGCGGCTGGAGGAGTGGCTGCTGGCGATGGACCAGAGCGCCGAGATCGATCACAACGGCATTCAGCACTATCGCCCGCGCTGAGGCCGCCTTGCCTTGTGGGCTGCGCCGGGTTAGATTTCGCCTTCCCTCGCGATCAGGAGTTGTGGATGAGCAGTATTAAACTGACGGTAAAACGCCTTTATCAGCTGCGCGACGAGCGCATGGTAAACGCCCATGCGACCGCACGCGTCTACATTGGCGACGCCCTGGTTGCGACGGAGGAGATTACCGGCATGACGGAAAGTCCGGTCAGCAAATACCTGCACGCAGGGGAGCTGTCCGGCGCGGTCCGCGTAGAGTGGGAGTGCGACGGCATCGCTGACATTACCGTCGCGACGCTGGAACGCTGTCCCTGTTGTCAACATAACGAACCGGAATAAGGAAGACATTTTGGCTGGATCCAGCTTACTGACTTTATTAGATGATATTGCAACACTTCTGGACGATATTTCCGTCATGGGCAAAGTGGCGGCAAAAAAAACTGCGGGCGTGCTGGGCGACGATCTCTCCCTTAACGCCCAGCAGGTGACGGGCGTCAAGGCCAATCGCGAGCTGCCGGTGGTGTGGGGCGTCGCCAAGGGATCCTTTCTTAATAAGCTGATTCTGGTGCCGCTGGCGCTGCTGATCTCCGCCTTTGCCCCCTGGCTTATTACGCCGCTGCTAATGATCGGCGGTGCCTACCTCTGCTATGAAGGGGTAGAAAAAGTGCTGCACAGCCTGCAGCACGATAAGCAGGAGAAAAGCCCGGAGGCACGTCAGCAGCGGCTGGATAAGCTGTCGCAGCAGGATCCGCGCGCCTATGAAAAGAGCAAGGTCAAAGGTGCCGTGCGCACCGACTTTATTCTTTCCGCAGAGATCGTCGCCATTACCCTCGGCATCGTTTCTGACGCGCCGCTGCTTAACCAGGTGCTGATCCTTGCGGGCATCGCTATTCTGGTCACCATTGGCGTCTACGGCATCGTCGCCGCTATCGTTAAAATCGACGATCTCGGCTACTGGCTGAATGAGAAATCCTCGGCGCTGGCGCAGGGCATCGGCCGTTTTCTGCTGGCGTTTGCCCCCTGGCTGATGAAGATTTTATCGGTGGTCGGCACGCTGGCGATGTTCCTGGTCGGCGGCGGCATTATCGTGCATGGCCTGACGCCGCTGCATCATCTGATCGAGTCGGTCACCGGCGATATGAGCGGTCTGGTGGCCAGTTTGCTCAGCAACGGCGCTAACCTGGTGCTCGGCTTTATCGTTGGGTCGATCGTGCTGTTAGCGGTGAATCTGATTGCTAAACTGCGCGGTAAATCGGTATAAAGCGCACTGCCATATGATGTGAAGCCAGAAGAGGAGAGGCCATGAACGACGATATGTTTGAATTTGATATTGATGCCCAGCTGGAGCAGGCCGAAGCCAAAGCGGCGGAAAAGGTCAATGAAGTGCCTGACGACTTAGGCGACGAAGCGGATTGCGAAGGCTGCAAAATCTGATTTCCACGCCAGCAGATATTAAAAGCGGATAAGCATTCTTATCCGCTTTTTTTATTTTCAACATTTCTTACTGATTTATTCTGAATTTACGCTTTTTTTCCATGCCTTAACGGGCAGGGTGTCCAGATGGCTGCTATAGATAGAAAGGTTCTGTTAACGGTCAAAAGGAGGATGCGTCATGATCTTTGGTATTAGCGATGAAGTGCAGCACAAAGAGGGCGGGCCTGCCATGGTGGTCACCGGCTACGCCAGCGGAATGGTAGAGTGTCGCTGGTATGACGGCTACGCCGTGCGCCGCGAAGCCTTTCATCAGGATGAACTCAGCCACGCCATTCCCGATGCGCAGCTCGCCAGCTAAGCGTTAGTTAACGGGGATGCGCTGTTCATCCCCCGTGATTTCTGCCATTTTTAGATCCTCCTCGCCTGCTATACTCCCTTGATCCCAGTTAACCGGAGCACCGTTGCTGATGGCTGCTTTGCCGCATTCCGTTCGAAAATTACGTCCCGAACTGCGCGTACATCTCCTGTTTTTAGCGGTCTTTCTCTTCTCCTCTTTTCTGACCTGGCGCGAACTGCATGTTCTGAAAGCCAACTATGAGGATCGACAGCGCGCCGCGCTGGCGGATATGCAGAGCAGGCTGGAGAGTCAGTTTCAGGAGAGCATCGACGGGATGATCTACTACCGCCGTATGTTCACCTATGCGCTGGCGCATCCGCTCGACGCCCACCACGCGCGCCATGCGCTGGCGAAGTTTCAGCAGCTGCGCCCGCAGCCCGCCTGGCAGCTGCGGCTTAATATGCCGCGCAGCATGCCGATAAACGGCGTCGGCGACAGCGTGCTGGTGCAGGACGCGCTGCTGCAGCGCGATCCGGCACGGCTTAATGATGAGATGCTCGCGGCGCTGGAGTTTAGCTTTATTATGCAGTTCAGCGATGCGGAAGCCGATTTCCACTCGCGCTTCTGGTACACCTCGCGCGCTGGCTACTTTATTACCTCGCGTCCGCCGCAAAGCCTCTCCGCCATCTCCGCCAGCTACGCCACTATGGTTTCGCGTCCCTGGTTCCGCGCCATGGCGACGCAGGTGACGCCTCAGCAGCTGAGCTGGTCCGGCGTCTATCAGGGCGCGGAGGAGGAGGGGGCGATGCTGACGGCCAGCACGCCCGTTTTCAATAACGGCTACTGGTATGGCGCGCTGTCGATGGATTTCACCCGGGAGCGTATCGCCAGCGAGCTGAGCACAATGCGCCACAGCGCGCTGCAGGGCAGCGTGGTGCTGCTCGATAAGCGACAGCAGCTGGTGGCCGCCCTTGACGCGACGGACAGCAGGCCGCTGAGCGACGGCGCGCAGCGGCGCCTCTACGCCCGGATTGCCCGACAGCCGCAGGGCGCGCTGCGGCTGGAGAATCAGTTCATCAGCTGGAGCAAGCTAAAAAACATGGACGGCTATCTGCTGAACCAGCAGACCCTGGGGCAGGGGCTGCGCCAGGATTTAGGGCGCGCCATGCTGTTTATGCTGCTGATGTGGCTGCTGTTTGTGCTGCTGCTGCTGCTGGCGGATCAGATTATTGTGCGCCTGGTGCAGCGGCTGAGCCAGCTCTCCGCCCGTCTGGTGTGGCGCGCCAGCTACGACGGCCTGACGCAGCTGCTTAACCGCAGCGCCTTTTTTGAGCGCTTTGAAGCCGAGGTGGCGCGCTGCCGGGCGCTTAACGCACCGCTGACGGTGATCCAGCTCGATATCGACCATTTTAAAAGGGTTAACGACACCTGGGGCCATCAGGCGGGCGATCAGGCGCTGGTGCGCGTCGCGGCGATCGTAAGTCAGGGGCTGCGGAAAAACGATCTGGCGGGCCGCGTCGGCGGTGAGGAGTTCTGCGTGGTGCTGCCGGAAACCGGGCTGGCGGATGCGGAAAAGGTAGCGGAGCGGATGCGCGAGCGGCTGGCGGCGAAAACTATTCTGGTTAACGCCAGCCAGAGCTTTAGCGTGACGCTCTCGGCGGGCGTTGCCAGCAGCGAAGAGCAGGGCGAGTATCAGGCGATTCGCTTACAGGCGGAAGCGGACCGCCGACTCTATCTGGCGAAGAGTCAGGGCCGCAACCGCGTGGTAGCCAGAGGTTAAACGTTGCCGGCGTTGTCCTCTTCCACCGCCTGATAGATACGCTGCAGGATATCGGGGAAGGCGGACTGGACGCGGCTCCAGCTGGGAATAAACGGCTTGTCGTTGGGACGCTCGATAAAGGCCTGTCCCGCTTCCAGAATCGACTGGGTGAACATCTCCACCGCCGCCTCTTCGATATGCTGATCGAACTTCAGGCCGTTCATTGCCGCCTCATGGTTATAGATTTCCATCATATCGAGCGCGTTGCGGTAGTAGGTGGCCTTCAGCACGCGGAACGAGTCGCTGGTGAGCGGCACTCCCATGGTCGCCAGTTTACGCAGCAGTGACTGCACGATATCGCTGCTCATCCGCTTCAGGCCGCCGGTGCCGTCATCTTCCGCCAGCGGCTGATGTTTGTGGTCGTAGTTGTCGGCGATCTCAACCTGGCAGGTCTGACGCGTGGTGTAGTTGCGGTAGATTTCCGACAGCACGCCAATCTCCAGCCCCCAGTCGCCGGGAATCTTAATGCCGTTGAGCACGTGGGTGCGCATGGCGAATTCGCCCGACAGCGGGTAGCGGAAGCTGGCAAGATAGTCGAGATACTCGGAGTGGCCATACACCTTTTGCAGCGAGCGCAGCAGCGGGCCAACCAGCAGTCGGCCGACGCGGCCGTTCAGCTTGCCGTCGGCGACGCGCGCGTAAAAGCCTTTGCAGAACTCATACTGAAACGCCGGGTTCGCCAGCGGATAGAGCAGGCGCGCCAGCATACCGCGTTCGTAAGTAACGATATCGCAGTCGTGCAGCGCCACGCACTGGGTGCGGTCCGAGGCGAGGGTAAAGCCGGTGCAGAACCAGACGTTGCGCCCTTTGCCCGGCTGGGAAGGGGAAAGTCCCTCTTTATCCAGCTCGGCGTCAATCGCCTTCAGACGCGGGCCATCATTCCATAAAATGCGGTGGCGCTGCGGCAGGCGCGAAAAAAATTCGCGCGCGAAGAGAAACTGATCGCGGTCGGCGCGATCGAGGCCAATCACGATCTCGTCAAGATAGGGCACTTTAGCCAGCTCATCGACAATATTGCCCAGCGCCGGTCCTTCCAGTTCGGAGAAGAGCGACGGCAGAATCAGCCCCATTTTGCGTTTGCGCGCGAAGCGCACCATCTCTTTTTCCAGCGACTCAACGCTGCGGTTGGTCAGGTTATGGAAATTGGTAATCACGCCATTCTGATAAAAATCACTCATCGCGCCATCCTGTTAATCATCAGTGGTTGCGGCTTAATCGGGTTGGGTCAGGAAATAGTCGAGTCCCTCTTTCCAGCCCTCGGGGCCGTAGTGCGCCGTATGGTAGATCCGGCTTGTATCCTGTCGGGTCAGCGAGACCGGCGTTTTGCTGTAGCCCTTAATCACCACGGCGTAGTCAACCGCATCCAGCATCGGCGCATCGTTGGGGCCGTCGCCGAGGCCGATAGTGGCGGGTGCGCTGTCATACTGGCCGAGCAGCCAGCGCAGCGCTTCGCCTTTGCCGCTGCCTGCGGGCATGACGTGCCAGAAACGGCCGCCCTGCGTCAGCTGCAGCTGATGCTGGGCCAGCGCGGTGCGAAACGCCTCCAGCTTCTCTTCGTCGTCGCGCCAGACGATCACTTCTGACGCCTCACGCTGGCGCGCCAGCGCCGAGTCGCTTTCAGTCAGGCCGGTCATTGCCGCCACTTCGGCATCGGTGAAGTGGCTGAAGCCCTGAAAGCGGAAGTTCCCCTGCAGCGTATCCAGCGTGCGGCAGAGCGCGTCCCAGGCGAGGCTATCTGGCGGGAGCCGCTCGCGTCGCTGCGCCGACATCTGCACCACCGCGCCGTTTTCCGCAATAAAAGGCGTATTTGTCAGGCCGAGGCGCTTTTGCAGCGGCGCCATTTCGGCGGCGGTTTTACTGGAACAGAGCACCACCGGCACCTGCTGACGCTGCAGTTCATCCAGCCAGGCGGCCGCGGCATCCCAGCGATAGGTGTGATGATCGAGCAGGGAACCATCCAGATCGGTAATGACTAACAGCGGCTGTTGCAAACTGGGCATAGCAGGCTCCTTGCGACATTAACCAACGGATTTTCAGTATTATAGTTGATGAACAATTGCGCCTGCTTTTCATCCGTCGCGCGCCACTTCCAGGATAATTCTTAAAACGCAACGGTAAAGCGAAGCGTAATGCACAGAAAATGCATGGCTGAAAGCGGGTGAAATCAGGCTGTTTCCGGTAACTTCAGCGGGTCTGATGCGGAAAGGTCAGCAGATTTGTGCATAGCCAGGACTTGTCTTAATGCCGGGCAGGCGTAATCTGCAGAGGTGTCAAGCATTTCCTGATGTAACGAATTTACGTGGTTCTTCACCCGGCGCTCCCTGCCGGGTTTTTTTTGCCGCGCGGTTAGCGGTTGAGTTCGTTGCAGCTACAGTCGCGAATATCCAGCTCATACTCGTCCGCCAGCTCAATACTCCCTCCCCAGGCTCTGCCGCCGGTTCTTAAATGGCGGCTGCTATCTGCTTCGGGGAGGGGTTGCGCGCGCTCTGCGGTGCTGCGCGGCAGGCTGTTAAGCAGCGAGTCCACTTCGGGCTTTTCGCTGGCGGGCCGCTCAGGGGTTATTGGCGCCATCATCGCTCTCCTTTTGTCAAAAAAGGACACTTCACTTCACTCACGCCGGAGACTAAGGCGGATCGATTAAGTATAGACGGCAGGAAAAAACGCAGGCAAAAAAAAGCCCGCGCTGCGCGGGCAAAATCCTTGTTACTTTTAGGTTGACTACCCCTTAGGGGTGGGGCAGTAAGAGAAGTGTAAAAGGTTGCCGTGTCAGAAGTCTTGTTGTGAAACGTTAAGAAAGTGAAAAAGCGTCCGCTTACGTAAATTTACCTCTTTTTTTCCTTTGTTATCAGCAGCATCGTCTATAGTTACAGACGGAATGACAACTGACGCGACAAGGAGAGACCATGGATCTGTTACGCATTATTATCGCCATTATTTTGCCGCCGCTGGGCGTATTTATGCAGGTCGGTTTCGGCGGCGCTTTCTGGCTAAATATCTTACTGACGCTGTGCGGCTATATTCCCGGTATCATTCATGCGGTTTGGGTGATTGCGCGTCGCTGAGGCGGACGTTTACACTGATGCACAGGAAAATCATCAGGAGCAACCCCCATGAAGGTCAATGACCGCGTCACCGTAAAGACCGATGGCGGCCCGCGCCGCCTCGGCACCATCCTTGCCGTAGAGCCGTTTAACGAAGGCGTTATGTATCTGGTGGCACTGGAAGATTATCCGCTCGGCATCTGGTTCTTTAATGAGAGCGATGATCCAGAAGGGGTATTCGTGGAGCCTTATCAGGCGGAATAAACGCGACGCGGCCGGAGTGGGCGCGCGACCGATCTTTTATCCTCTTAATATCGCAAAATAATAAGGCGCCTGACGGCGCCTTATTTTATGGCTGATCGGCAATAAGCAAGCGCCGACGCGCCTCGGTTTTTGCTCCGGCTCAGAAGGTTTCCCAGTTGTCATTGCCGGAGGTCGCCAGCGCCGGACGCGGCATGACCCGCGGCGACGTCAGCGCCGGCGCGGCAGAGGCGGCGGCCGCAGCGGGCAGCGCGGGACTCTCCTGCAGGCGGAAGGCGGCGACAGCCCTGGTCAGCTTGCCAGCCTGATCTTCCAGCGACGCGGCCGCTGCCGACGCCTCTTCAACCAGCGAGGCGTTCTGCTGCGTAACGTTATCCATCTCGGTGACCGCCTGGCTGACCTGCTGGATGCCGCGGCTCTGTTCATCTGACGCGGCGGCGATCTCCGCCATAATATCGGTCACGCGGCGTACCGCCTCGACGATTTCGCCCATGGTGTCGCCCGCTTCGCCTACCTGATGCGACCCCTCTTTAATCAAGCTGACCGATTCGGCAATCAGCGACTCAATCTCTTTGGCCGCCTGGGCGCTGCGCTGCGCCAGGCTGCGCACCTCGCTGGCCACCACCGCAAAGCCGCGACCCTGTTCGCCGGCGCGCGCCGCTTCCACCGCGGCATTGAGCGCCAGAATATTGGTCTGGAAGGCGATGCTGTTGATGACGTTGGTGATCTCGGCGATCTTCTTCGAGCTGCCGGAGATATTGGTCATGGTTTTCACCACGCCGCTCACCAGCTCGCCGCCGTTGCGGGCTTTGCCGGAAGCGTCTGCCGCCAGCTGGCTGGCGTGATGAGCGTTCTCCGCGTTCTGCTTCACCGTCGCGGTCAGCTGCTCCATGCTGGCGGCGGTTTGCTCCAGCGCGGCGGCCTGCTGCTCGGTACGGGAAGAGAGATCGGTGTTGCCGGCGGAGATCTCGCCGGATCCCTGATAGATCGCCACCGCGCCTTCGCGCACCGTGCCAACGGTTTTCACCAGCGAATCCTGCATCAGCTGCAGGTTATGCAGCAGCGTGCCAATTTCGCTGCGGCCGTGCGGCTCCGGCGGGGCGGTGAGGTCGCCCTGCGCGATGCGCTCAATACGCGCCACCGACAGACGCAGCGGGCTGATCACCACGCGACGCAGAAAGACAAAGGTCATCAGCGTCAGCAGTAAAGCAGCGACGAAGGCGGCCGCCATGGCGATAAAGCCGATGCGCGACTCGTGCTCCGCCGTCGCGTTGATCGACTCGGCGCGCTGGGTGCGCAGTTTAATCGCCTGCAGCAGCACCTCGTTATAGGCATTGTCGAGTTTGCGCGTGACGTCGGTCTCCTGCGCGATAATACCCTCGAAGCTCCCCTGCTTGCCGGCGTGGATCATCGGCTTCAGGCCTTTCTCAATATAGTCGTTGAAGCGCGCCGTCAGCGGGGCGTCAAGGGCGATATCCTGCGGGGTTTTGACCTTGCGATCCTGATAAACCTTAAAGCCTTCCTGTGCCTGCTGGATACGCTTTTCGGAGGCGGCGATATTGGCTTTGAACTCATCCATCTCGCCGATGCGAGCGGCGGCACCGGCCTGAATAATAGAGAGACGCGCGGTGCGCAGGTGGTTTGAACTGTTAGAGAGCCCCATGCGCACCTGGATCTCGTCAGTGGCATCCTTAAGAGACTGGTTGCTCTGAATCAGAAAATAGCTGGCCAGGGCGATACAGAGGGCGAACAGCAGCAGAATACCGCCGAAAATCATACTAAAGAGCGGCACCAGGCGCAGGTTGCGCCACAGGCCAGCCTTAAACGGTGTAGAAGAGTCCAGTGGTGTGTTCATATCCTTGATCTCATGTCGGGGTTATGAAACTAACATCGGCAGAGAAGGGGAAAGGGTTAGGTGAGGGAGTGCGATCTGGCTCGCAAAAATGGCGAAAAAAAACCGGCCAGGGGGCCGGTTCTTTCGCGAGTTGATTATCTCACATTGACATAGATACCTGACGTCACATTGTCAGTTAAACGCACCACATGGTAGATAACCTGTTTGTTATGGGTTTTGATCTTGCGTTTAATATTGCCTTTGTGTGACGAAACGGTCTTGGCTTTAATTTGCATCTTGTCTGAGATCTGAATGGTGTCATGGCCTGACATCCACATTTTCAGCATATTTGACTCCGTCTGGCTTAATGTCAGAGGGTGTACATCCAGACCTGAAGAAATACGAGTTGATGCGTTAAGCTTTTTCTGTAAATACGTGCTGAGTAATGAGTCCAGTGTCGTCGTTTTTATCGATTTTGACGTAATAATCAAGTTCTTACGAACGTAGAGGTATTCCTCAAAATGGATATTAGAAATGGCCATGAAGATAAAAAACAGCGTTTCCGGGTGCTGCATAATAATATTTCGGATGCGGTCGCTGGAATCCGCTTCGTGGATAAAACACTCTTCGTTAATAAACACTACGCCAGGTTTTAGCTGTTCGCAGCGCTGCTGTAATTGCTCAATATCGGAGACAGAAAAAATGTTTTTCTTTTTGACTCCTTTACAGGACATGTAGTCCGATAATCCCAGGCGTGTGTAGTTGCATGAATCCATAATAATCGTTGGCATGTTTAGCGACCCTCACCAATTTGTTATCCGTTTAAATCAACGATGAATTACGCGTTGCTGTACGAGAGAGATTTCTAAGACACTTTTTTATTCTGCTCAGCAGTCTGGCGACAGGCCATACGCCCGCCAAAAGTATTCTTCCCTGACCCGTTTCTGCAAAGTTATTTTTTGTGTTGCCTCGACGTCACTTAACTCGCCAGTGATAGCGGGAATCGCTGGCGATTTGCAATAAGCGTGCATAACACCCTGTTTTGAGAGCCTCGTCACTATCGCGCATAACACAGCCAATGCTGATAGGACAATTCTTAAAAACATTTGATTCGCGAAAGTGTGACGTTTTAGCGAGTGTTGACAATGCCGGAAAAAAAAGGTTCTGACAAGAAAAATCGTTAAAGGATTTTTTTTCTTCCAAAACAATCTGTTGCCGATTTTGTCAACGATTCCACCGAGTTAGCTGTAGCGGGAATCTGAGAAATAAAATACTTGAAGCGCGGTTTAATAAGAATAATTTTCAGAGTTACTTCTCACTTATCAGAATTTCCTTAGTTGATTTCTGAGAAAACTGGTTTGAAAAATGCACAGAATGTTTTGGGTGGCTTAAGTATCACTTTAGAAAGATAGTGAGATACTTAATCATCAGGGGTGAGACAGTTCCGATATAAACTGAGCGAGCAAATCAAAGACTTCGCTGAACAGATGCTCACAGAAGGGCGCAACCAGAGGCATCATCAACCCCATGGTCAAAATTCCCACTGTTAAGGTAATTGGAAAGCCAATCGCGAAAATGGATAGTTGAGGTGTAACACGGTTTAACAAACCCAGGACCAGGTTTATCAGAAGCAGTAAAACGATTAAGGGTAGCGCTAACATCATGCCATTAAGGAAAATTAAACCGCCCGCTTTGACCAGTGCATTAAAGGCGTTGGCGTTTAACGGCTGCCCGCCAATCGGCAACGTATGAAAACTGTCCGCCAGCAGGGAGATCAGCCACAGGTGCCCGTTGAAGGTCAGGAACAGCAACATCGCCAGCATATCGAGAAAACGGGCCAGAACCGGCATATTCAAGCGACTGCCTGGATCGAAAAACGTGGCGAAAGAGAGGCCCATCTGTAAACCGATCACCTCGCCCGAGAGGCGCACCGCAGCAAATGCCAGCTGCATCGTGAACCCCAGCCCGATACCGATCAGCATCTGCTGAAGCAGCAGCCAGAAGCCGGCGGGCGAGAAGAGCGTGACGTCAACCGGAGGCAGCGTTGGTATCATTATCCAGGTGATCAGCGCCGCCAGACCGATTTTCACGCGTTTGCTGATAGCACGCTCGCTCAGCAGCGGCGCAGTGGCAAACAGCGCAAGCATGCGCGCCAGCGGCCAGAAAAACTGACTGACCCAGTGAACCAGCTGGCCGCTGTCGAGAGTAATCATCAGCCGATCATATAGGGCAGGTTGGTGAAGAGGGTGCGGATATAGTCCAGCACCAGATTCAGCATCCATGGCCCGGCAATCACGCCCGTCGCCGCGACGGCCAGCACCTTCGGTATAAAGGAAAGTGTCTGTTCGTTCACCTGAGTCGCCGCCTGCAGCAGGCTGATAATCAGGCCGCTGACCAGCGCCGCCAGCAGCATCGGCGCTGCGAGCATTAACGCCAGGCGCATCGCTTCCTGGCCCATTACCATAACGGATTCTGGCGTCATTAGTCTCTCCGGGAAATCGGAATAATCAGGAATAGAAGCTTTGTGCCAGCGAACCGACCAGCAGCTGCCAGCCATCCACCAGTACAAACAGCATCAGTTTGAAGGGCAGCGAGATGGTTGCCGGCGGCACCATCATCATCCCCAGCGCCATCAGCACGCTGGCGACCACCAGGTCGATAATCAGAAACGGGATAAAAACGGTAAAACCAATCTGGAAGGCGGTTTTCAGCTCGCTGGTAACGTAAGCGGGCAGCAGAATGCGCATCGGCACCGCTTCCGGCCCCTGGATAGGCGGCGTGTTCGCCAGGCGGGCAAACAGCGCCAGGTCCGCTTCGCGCGTCTGGCGCAGCATAAAGTCGCGCAGCGGCTGCGCACCTTTCTCCAGCGCCACCTCCATGCTGATCTTATCCTGGCTAAAGGGCAGATAGGCGTCGTCGTAAATTTTGTCGAAGGTCGGCGCCATAATAAAGAAGGTCAGAAAGAGCGCCAGGCCGAGCATCACCTGATTCGGCGGCGCGGACGGCGTGCCGAGGGCGTTGCGCAGCAGGCCGAACACGATGATGATGCGGGTAAAGCTGGTCATCATCAGCAGCACGGCGGGAATAAAGGTCAGCGAGGTGATAAAAACCAGCGTCTGTACCGGCAGCGACCAGCTTTGTCCTCCATTGGGCAACGCATGGCTTACCAGTCCCGGCAGCTGAGCATGAGCAGCCGGTGCCAGCAGCAGCAGCGGCAGAAAGGGAAGCAGTCGACGCATCATTGGGGTTTTCCGGGACGTTTAACCAGGTTCTGTAACAGCTGACGAAAATCCTGCGGCGCGGCGGCGGGCGGACGGGCATCCGGCGCGACCGGCGGCAGCGTGTGCAGATGGGTAATCTGCGCCGCCGTGACGCCCAGCACCAGGCGCGCCTCGGCGGTATCCACAATCACCACGCGCTCGCGCTGGCCGACCTGCACGCTGGCGCTCACCTTCAGCGCCTGGCTGCTTACCGTCTTCGGCGCAAAACCGAGGCGGCGCGCCAGCCAGGCGCAGGCGAGGATCAGCAGTACAATCACGGCCAGCACGCTGCTGACCTGAGTCACGACGGAACCGCCGGAGATTGCCGGCGCCGCAGGCTGCAGCGCGTGGGACTGGGTATTCATCATATTTAGCGGCTCAGACGACGCATACGTTCAGACGGAGTGATAATGTCGGTGATGCGCACGCCATATTTATCGTTAACCACCACCACCTCGCCCTGGGCGATCAGGTAGCCGTTAATCAGGATATCCAGCGGCTCGCCGGCCAGGCCGTCCAGCGCCACAACGGAACCCTGCGTCAGGCGCAGCAGCTCTTTAATGGTCATTTTGGTGCGGCCCAGTTCAACGGTAAGCTTGACCGGGATATCCATAATCAGATCGATATCCTGCAGCGAACCGGCAGCGGCGCTGGTTTCGAACGTCCTGAAGACGTCATCGGCCTGCGGCGCGCTGGTTGCGGTCTGCTCATTCATCGCCTCAGCCCACAGATCGTCCGCAGAGATGTCGTCGGACGGTTTATTGCTGTCACTCATTGGGCTGTTCCTCATTCAGCGAATTCAAAATCGGGTTAATCAAATGCTCGACGCGCAGGGCATACTGGCCGTGCATGGTGCCGTACTGACTGGTCAGCACCGGTACGCCGTCAACGTGCGCGATAATGCGCTCGGGTTTCTCGATCGGCAGCACATCGCCGGGCTTCAGCTGCAAAATGCGCGATAGCCGCAGCGAGGTTTCCGCAAAGTGAGCGATCAGCTCCAGCTCCGAGTGCTGCACCTGTTTCACCAGGTTCTCGCGCCAGTGGTTATCCTCGGTGCGGGAGTTCTCCAGCGGCGGGTTAACCAGCAGTTCGCGCAGCGGCTCGATCATCGAGAACGGAATACAGATGTTGAACTCGCCCACCAGGTTGCCAATCTCGACCTGGAACGGCGTGTTGACCACGATATCGTTCGGCGAGGTGGTGATATTGGTGAACTTCACCTGCATTTCGGAGCGGACATATTCCACCTCGAGCGGGTAGATCGCCTTCCACGCGTCGCTGTAGCCTTCCAGCGCCAGCTTCAGCATGCGGCGGATCACGCGCTGCTCGGTGTGGGTGAACTCCCGGCCTTCTACCTTGGTGGGGAAGCGGCCGTCGCCGCCGAACAGGTTATCCACGGCGATAAACACCAGGCTCGGCGAAAACACCACCAGCGCCGTTCCGCGCAGCGGTTTCAGGTGGATAAGATTCAGGTTGGTCGGCACCGGCAGGTTGCGGGCAAACTCGTGATACGGCTGAATCTTGATCGCACCGACGCTGATATCCGGGCTGCGGCGCAGCAGGTTAAACAGCGCCATACGGAAATGTCGGGCGAAACGCTCGTTAATAATCTCCAGCGCCTGAAGGCGCTCGCGCACGACGCGACGCTGGGTATTAGGGTCGTAAGGACGAATGTCGCCTTCCGGCCCGCTTTGACTCTTTTCATCTACCGCGCTGTCGCTGTCGCCGTTAAGTAAGGCGTCAATTTCAGCCTGGGAGAGAATGCTATCGCCCATTGGTTTACCTCAAAATGAAGGCGGTAAACAGTACGTCATTTACCGCCTGCGCAGGCTGTCCTTTCACCAGCGGAGGTGACAGCACCTGCTTAATCTGTTCAATCAGCGCTTGCTTGCCCTGCTCCGACGCCAGCGCGGCGGCGCTCTGACGAGAGAGCAGCAGCAGCAGACGGCTACGCACTTCCGGCAGATAATCATTCATCCGACGACGCGTATCTTCGTCCGGCAGACGCAGGGTAAAGCCTACGTACAGCACACGGTCCGGATCGTTGTCGGGATTGACCAGGTTGACGGTAAAGGTGTCAAGCGCAAAAAAGACGGGAGCGGGCGGCGGTTCTACTTTCGCAGCTTCCGGGGTACCGCTCTCGTGTTTATTCATCATTCGCCAGACTGCATAACCTGCCACGCTACAAGCGGCCAGCGTTACAATCAGCAACACCGGAATTAAGAGCGAACGTTTGCGGCCTTTTGCTTTCGCGTTATCAGACATTTTTGCAGTAACTTCCTGTGAATTATGGGCAAACCTCTCGGTTTGCCTGGACAGATTATCCCGCGTCTTAAGTCAAACAATGGGAAGAAAAGACGCGGGTTTTACGCTTACCTTCAGCGTTTGTCGCTGTCAGGCAAAAGTATCGACAGCGCCGGTACCGAGGATGCGCGCCTGAAGGGCGGCAGGAACGGCGATCGGCGTTATCTCGCTATCGTCATCCTGGGAGAGAGAGAAGGTGCCGTGCTGTCCGTCGCGGCGCGTCTCCTGCTGCTGTTGCTGCTGGAAGCCCTGGCTCTGCGCGAAGCTGTCACTGCTTACCTGACTCTGTCCCAGGTTAATGCCGCTTTCCGCCAGCGCGGTACGCAGCTGGGGAAGGGCGGCTTCCAGCGCGGCCCTGACGTGGCTGTGGCTGGAGGCCATATTGATCTGCGCCTGGTCGTTATCCAGCTTCAGGCTAATCTGGATGGCGCCCAGATCCGCCGGATGCAGCCGCAGCTCGGCGTTTTGCTGGCCGTTGCGGCTGAACATCACAATCTGCTGGCTCAGGGCCTGCTGCCATTCGTCGCTGCCCAGCTGCGCGTTGAGCATCGGCGTCGACGGGGTGCTGGTCGTGGCCGACGCGGTCTGTGTCATCAGCGGTGCCGCGCTGCTGCTGACCGGCGCGCTGGTCAGCGTGGTGCTGTCCGTCTGCGTCAGCGGCGCGCTTTTCTCATCCTGGCGGCTGAGGCTGCTTAGCGCCTGCTGAAAGCTGGCGTCCAGCGTCAGCGGCGCGGTGGCAGTAGCGCTCGCCGTGGTGCCTGCTGAGGCGCCGGACGGGGTGTTCTGCAGCGTCGGGCCCGCTTTCGCCTCGCCGTGCGTCGGCGCGCTGGTGGCTGATGACGCACTTTGCGTCAGCGAACCGTTCAGCGCCTGGCTCAGCGCAGAGAGCGCGCTGCCGGCGATCGCGCCGCGGCGCGACTCGGCGGCCGGGGCGTCGGCGGAAGCGGCAGAAACGTCGCTCTGCGCAACCGGCGAGGCTGGCAGCATGGCGAACAGCGCCTGTATGCTCTGCGCTTCGCTGCTGGTTAAGGTTTCTGCGCTCGCCTTATCCTTATCATCGGCGGATTTGGTGGCGGCTTTAATATTTTCCGGCGTCAGCAGCGCATTCAGGCTGTCGGGTTTGTCAAAGGCGGTCAGCAGGGCGTCAAGCTGACCCTTCTGCACGGGCGCGTCCTGGCTTTCTTCAGCACTTTCAGCGGATTGCGCCACGTTTCCCTGCTGTTGCGCCAGCGTCAGCAGGCGGTTGCCCAGCTCGGTCAGAAAGTCCTGCGGCAGCGATTTGACGCTGTGCAAAACCTCTGCGGAATCTGAACTGTTCAGGTCGCCTTTCGCGCTGGCGGCGGTGACAATTTTTGGCAGCGTAATCATTCGCCTTTCCTCAATGCGGCCCGTTGGGCATATTCATCCATCCGTTTCTGATCGAGACGGTTTTCTACTCGTAATGCGTTGTCCGCCGCGCGGCCGATCAGCGTCTGATAGGCGTTGAGACGCTGCTGCTTTTCGCGCCAGCTGGAAAGCGCCTGCTCCAGCCGCTGGTTCCAGTGGTTGAGCTGCGAGCGGTGCTGCTCGATCGCTTTTTCCAGCGTCTGAATAAACTGGTGGTAGTTGGTCCAGCGCGTCGTGGCGATACCGCCCGACATATCGCTGTTCAGCTTGTTGCGGTACTCATCCTGATAGTCGAGCAGCATGGTGAGCTGCTCGTCCGCCTGGCGCACGCCGCGGCGCATATCGCCGAGGTGCATTACCGCCTTTTCCAGATCCTGCTCCGCTAAATCGCGCAGCGTGTCGATGGCACTGGCGCTTTTCATCGCTGACTCCTCGCGTTAGGTCGCCGTTAGCCGAACAGCGCATGCAGATGCAGGCAGGCGTCGTCGTAGTGGCTACGTTCAAAAATGCCCTGTTGCAGAAAGGCTTCCATCTGCGGATAGAGACGGATCGCCTTGTCCAGCATCGGATCGCTGCCCGCCGCGTAGGCACCCACGCTGACCAGGTCGCGGTTGCGCTGGAAGCTGGAGAGCAGCTGTTTAAACTGCCGCACCCGCGCGTAGTGATCCTCGTCGATCAGCGCGGTCATGGCGCGGCTGATAGAGGCTTCGATATCGATCGCCGGGTAGTGGCCCGCCTCGGCCAGCCGACGCGACAGCACGATATGGCCGTCGAGGATGGCGCGCGCCGAGTCGGCGATAGGATCCTGCTGATCGTCGCCTTCGGTCAGTACGGTATAGAAGGCGGTAATCGAGCCGCCGCCGTGCGTGCCGTTACCGGCGCGCTCCACCAGCGCTGGCAGCTTGGCGAACACCGATGGCGGATAGCCTTTGGTCGCGGGCGGCTCGCCGATGGCCAGCGCGATCTCGCGCTGCGCCATGGCGTAGCGCGTCAGGGAGTCCATAATCAGCAGCACGTGCTGGCCGCGATCGCGGAAATCTTCGGCGATGCGCGTGGCGTAGGCGGCACCCTGCATACGCAGCAGCGGCGAGACGTCCGCGGGGGCGGCGATCACCACCGAACGCGCGCGGCCTTCGGCGCCGAGAATGTTTTCAATAAAGTCTTTTACTTCGCGGCCGCGTTCGCCGATCAGCCCGACCACGATCACATCCGCCTGGGTGTAGCGCGCCATCATGCCGAGCAGCACGCTCTTGCCGACGCCGGAACCCGCGAACAGGCCCATACGCTGGCCGCGTCCCACGGTGAGCAGGGCGTTAATGGCGCGCACGCCGGTATCGAGCACGTCGGTAATCGGCGTACGCTGGAGCGGGTTGAAGGGCGGGGTGATCAGCGGCGCGCGGTAGCCGGTATCAGGCGACGGCAGTCCGTCGAGCGGCTTGCCGCTGCCGTCGAGCACGCGGCCCAGCAGCTCCGGGCCAAGCAGCAGCTGTTTGCCGCTGTGGCCGCTGTCGCGCGCATAGACGCGCGCGCCGGGCAGAATGCCGTCGACCTCTTCCAGCGGCATCAGAAAAAGTTTCTGGCCGTTAAAGCCCACCACTTCGCTTTCGACTTCGGTGAGATTCTTGCCGTCGTTGCGTTCGATAACGCAGGTGGCGCCGAGCGGCAGCTGCAGGCCGGTCGCCTCCAGCACCAGGCCGGTGGCGCGGGTCAGACGGCCGTAGCGGCGCACCGGCTGCACCTGGGCAATGCGGGTTTCAAAGGCGTCGAGCGCCCCCAGCCAGCGGGAAAGTCGCGAGGTCATTAAAACTCTCCTGGCGCGGCGAGACGGCACAGCTCCTGCCAGCGCGTCGCCACGCTGGCGTCGAGATCGCCATCTTCGGCGCTTAACTTACAGCCGCCGGGGTGCAGCGTGCTGTCGGCCAGCAGACGCCAGCCGTGCAGATCGAGGGTCGGCCCGAGCGTCTGCTCGATACGCTGCAGATCGTCAGGATGGACGCGCAGCTGCGGTTTGCCGCTGAACATCGGCTCCTGCTGCAGCAGCTGCTGAATTTGACGCAGCAGGGCGCTGCCGTCGACCGTGGTCGCCTGGCCGATGACCTGACGCGCGGCTTCCAGCGCCAGCTGCATCAGGCGCGAGGCGATCACGCTGTCGAGCGCCTCCAGCGAGTGCTGAAACTCGGTCACCAGCTGCTGCATACGCGCCTGAAGCGGCGCCTGCTGCTGCTGCGCGTCGGCCAGACCCTGCTGGAAACCGGCGTCGTAGCCCGCTTTCTGACCTTCGGCGAAGCCCTGCTGATGGCCTTCGTTATAGCCCTGCGCCTGCGACTCTTTGCGCGCCTGCTGCTGCATGCGCTCATAGAGCTGCTGCTGTTCGTCGACTTCCGATTCGAACATCTCCGGCTCTGGCTGAAGCTCTGGCTCCGGCTCATCGCGGCGGCCTAAATCCTCAGGCTGCCAGAGCTGCCACGGACGGGCGGAAAAGGCATCAGACATAGGTTTCCTCGCCGCCGCCAATCACCATCTCGCCCGATTCCGCCAGACGACGGACGATAAGCAGGATAGCTTTCTGTTCGTTCTCCACCGCAGACATACGCACCGGGCCACGGTTGGCGAGATCGTCGCGCAGGATATCGGCGGCACGCGCCGACATGTTCTTGAGGAACTTCTCGCGCAGCGGCTGCTCGGCCCCTTTCAGTGCCACCAGCAGCTGCTCGGACTCCACTTCCTGCAGCAGGCGCTGGATGCTGCGATCGTCCACTTCCACCAGGTTCTCGAACAGGAACATCTCGTCGATAATCTTCTGCGCCAGTTCGCCGTCGAAGTCGCGAACCGCTTCGATAACCGCCTCTTCCTGCTGCGTTTTCATCAGGTTGATGATCTCGGCTGCGGTTCTCACGCCGCCCATCTTCGCGCGCTTGAGGTTGGTGCCGTCCAGCAGGCCGTTGAGCACTTCGGTCAGCTCCGCCAGCGCCGCCGGCTGCACGCCGCCGAAGGTGGCGATACGCAGCATCACATCGTGACGCAGGCGTTCGTCGAACAGCGCCAGGATATCCGCCGCCTGACCGCGCTTGAGGTGTACCAGGATGGTGGCGATGATCTGCGGATGCTCGTCGCGAATAAGGTCGGCGGCGGCCTGCGGCTCCATAAAGTTGAGCGTTTCCATGCCGCTGGTGGTCTCGCGTGATTCGAGAATATCCTCCAGCAGGCTGGCAGCGCGCTCTTCGCCCAGCGCCTTGGTCAGCACCGAACGCAGATAGTCGTTGGAGTTGAGGCTGAGCGCCGCGAACTGCTCGGCGTCGGTCTCGAACTCACGCAGGATTTCAGTGAGCTGCTTGTGCGACACCTGGCGCATATTCGCCATCGCGGCGCTGAGATGCTGCACCTCACGCTGGTTAAGGTGCTTGAACACCTCTGCGGCGCGCTCTTCGCCGATGGTCATCATCAGGATGGCGCTTTTTTCAGTACCGGTCAGACTCATAGTTCTTTACTCATCCATTCGCGGATAACCAGCGCAACGATGCGCGGATCGTTCTCGGACATGTCGCGGATGCGCTGGCTCATCACCTCGGCGCTCATGCGGTTGTTAGACTTGCGCTCTGCATCCTGCTCATCTTTGCTGAGCTGTACGCTGTAGGCTTCTTCCTCTTGTGCGGCGGCGGCGCGTTGTTCAGCGGCTTCCACAGCGGCTTTTTCCGCTTCGCGCTTACGCATCAGCTGCGGACGCACCATTTTGCGATAGAGGATAAAGGCGACCAGCGCAATCAACAGCCATTTGCCGACGTTCATCATCTGATCGAAGAAGGCCTGCTGCTGCCAGAACGGCAGGTCGCCGCTGGTTGGGTCGGCTGCGGTGAACTCGGAGTTGACCACGTTAACGCTGTCGCCGCGCGGCTGGGAGTAGCCCATCGCTTCGCGCGTCAGCGCTTCGACCTGCTTCAGCTGCTGCTCGTTAAGGGCGATCGCCTTACCTTTGTCGTCGGCGCGATAGTTAACCACCACCGCGACCGAGAGGCGCTGCACGTCACCAACGTTCATTTTGGTGTGGCGAATGGTGCGGTCCAGCTCGTAGTTCACAGTATCGTCGCGGCGCGAGTTGGTCGGCACGCTGCTGTTCGCCGTGCTGGTGGTGCTGCTGTTGGCGTTGTTCTGCTGGCCGTTCTGCGCGTTTTGTCCGTTCTGACCGTTAGGCGCGTTAACCGGCGCGGTGTTGGCTGGCGCAGGCTGGTTGGAGAGGGCGCCCGGCACGCCGCCCGGATAAGGGCTACCGCTCTGATCGCTGGTGCTGGTCTGACGCGAGCGGATAGCGGTGCTGTTCGGGTTGCCGTTCGGCTGATACTTCTCGTCGGTCTGCTCGCTCTTGTCGAAGTTGATCTGCGCCGTCACCTGCGCGTGTACGTTGCCCTGGCCGAGAATCGGGTTCAGGATCGCTTCGATGCGCTGCTGGTAGCGCGCTTCCACTTCGGCGGTATATTTCAGCTGCGCGTCGTTGAGGTCGCGACCTTCGCTGTCGGAACGCGTCAGCAGGCGTCCGCTCTGATCGACCACGGTAACGTTGCCCGGCGGAAGGCCCGCCACGCTGCTGGAGACCATATGCACGATGGCCTGGATCTGGCCCTCATCGAGCGCGCGGCCAGGCTGCAGATTCAGGGTGACCGAGGCGGAAGGCGATTTCTGCTCGCGCACGAACAGCGTCGGCTTCGGCATCGCCAGATGCACGCGCGCCGTTTTCACCGGCCCTAAGGTTTCGATAGTGCGCGCCAGCTCGCCTTCCAGCGCGCGCTGGTAGTTCACCTGCTCGCTGAACTGGCTGATGCCGAACTTCTCCTGATCGAGCAGCTCAAAGCCCACCGATCCGCCTTTCGGCAGCCCCTGCTGCGCCAGACGCAGGCGCAGCTCGTGCACCTTTTCCGCCGGCACCATCAGCGCGCCGCCGTTGTCGGCGAAGCGATAAGGGATGTTCATCTGGGTGAGCTGGGTAACAATCGCGCCGCCATCTTCATCAGAGAGATTGTTGTACAGCACACGGTAATCGGGCGCTTTCGCCCACAGCACCAGCGCCATAACGATGGCGATAGCGGCTGCGGCGGCAACGATAAGGGGGATACGCGGGTTAGCGCGCAGGCGAGCGATAAGGTCACTGAAACCTTTTTTTGCTGAATCCTGTGTAGCGGCTGCGCTCGCATTCATGACCTATTCCTGCCTGACATAATTGACCGGGTTTGTTGTAGTGACAAAACAGACTCCCTGACACTGCGTAAATGAAACTCCACTTCAATGCATGGCATTATTTTCCTTATCGCAAAATTCGATGGGCGAATAAGCCGGGTTTTTTGCAGTTATTTAGCGCCTTTGTCTCATTGACAACGTGTTAACTTTTTGAGCGTAGAAAATTCCATCTCTCTCTCAATGAGGTAAAAGCATGTCCATTCAGGCAATTGACGGCGTTTTACAGCAGCTTCAGCTGACGTCGCTGCAGGCCAGTAACAGAAGCAGCGAGGCGACGCAGCCGGTCGACTTCGCCGCCACCATGAAAGCGGCGCTGGATAAGATCAGCGAAACGCAGAACACCGCGCGCGCCCAGGCGCAGGATTTTGAAATGGGCAAGCCAGGCATCGCGCTGAACGATGTGATGGTGGATATGCAGAAGTCCTCTATCTCAATGCAGATGGGCATTCAGGTGAGGAATAAGCTGGTGGCGGCTTATACCGATATTATGAATATGCAGGTTTAAGCAGGTAACTGGCTGATACTAATGCAAATAACTATACGGCCACTTTAGCGAAGCACGTATGTAGCACAAGAGCGTTCATTTTCGTGTAGATAAGGGAAAGCTGATCCGTATTGTTCTCTGACATCCAGGCGTCATAAACCCGATACACCATCTGCGCATCTGAGTGACCCATTTGCGCGGCGACCTGGTTCGGGTTTGCGCCTGCCGACAACGCCCAGCATGCGAACGTGTGCCTGGACTGATATGCTTTTCGGTGACGAAGGCCTGCACGCCTTAATGCACTGCTCCATATCTGACCTGGCGACTCTGTTGAATAGTAAGCGCCTGACCTGCCGTTTACTGAATCCAGACTGGTGTTGAAGACGAATGTTTACTGCTTCTCGATCCGCTCACCGTACTCTCTGGTATGAAAGGTGAAGGGTGTCTGAGGATACATTCTTGTCAGCTCGCGCTGGTCGCGCAGAACTTCTGCTGCTGCATCGATCATGTTTATTACCCTGTTGCCCGCTTCCGTCTTCGGCGGGGTGAATAGTCCCTGCGGCGTCAGGTTTCGCGACACGGTTATTGTCTTCGCTTCGAGGTTTATATTTTCTCAGGCCAAAGCGCAGATTTCACCGTGACGCATTCCTGTCAGGATCCTCAGCGATCACATGTTCACGTTCTGCCGGGTAGAGCAACCCGGCGATGAGTCGTGGAAACGCCTCGCGCGTTGTTAGCTCAGGCCGCTGTTGGATTTTATAACAGCTTTAATGCCGTATCAGGTTTACCTTTGTATGTCCGCTACCTTGTATAAAGGCGAATATAGTATCCAAAAGAACCATAATTAATTATTGAATTTTAACCGCGCATTAGTTAAAGGAATGGGCTAAATAGTTATTCTGCGCAGTTGGCTTATGAGGATAATACTACAGATATACAAGTGAACTACAAATTCACCTTCAAAAAAATATTCCCCTCTAATTAGTTATGAATTATACCTTTATAAATTTCAGCTGCAAAAACTTAGAGATAAAAAATAGCAGCAAACCTCAATCTAAATACAAAACGGATAATGTAAAATTCAAATGAATATTTTATTTTTAATTGATGTACGATAGCTGTTTTCTGAATGTCAAAATGTAATTAATCTGTGGGGTTTAATTAACAGATTAAAGGGTGTTGATGGTAAAGAATATGGCATTAAATCAGATGTGGCGCATAAGAATTTATCTTTCACATGAGTAATTAGATTAAATCATAAGGAAAAAAAGTTATAGATTTCATTCAGCATAAACGCACGTTTCATCCTGAAGTAGTTCAAAATAGGCATGATTGGTTTCAAAGCAAAAATATAATTATATTAAATAAAAATCAACAAGTAATAAGTAAATTAAAACCCCCAGCGTACCGGGGGGGAGTATCTAACATTTTTTATTTTTGAAGTCGATAAAAACTATGTCCTTATAATAATAAAGAGAATACAAATTTCCTTTAGAAATAAAATCACCCTTACACATCAAACTATCCCGCTCATCACCTATAACTTTATATTTTAAATTTAAACCATAATGATTTAGAAGTTCGGCACCCCAAATCCAGTCATAACTAAGATAAACAGGAACAAGTCTGGACATCAGTGGAAGTTTTGATTCGGCAATTACCAATTGTTGAGATTTAGGCATCTGACCTAATACATTGACATAATTAAAATCCCTTCCAGAATGAGAAATGTCTTGATAAATAGAGGAAGAAATAAGAGTGTCCATTCTTTCTTGGCTAATGGATGCATTGCTATAAGAATAACTATAGACCATGCAAAGCCAAATTAAAGGTGCATAAAGCACAATTTTAATAGGAAGTTGGTTGATTTTTTTCATTGTTATATATGAATAAAACATCATGAGGCCTGATAAAGATAACAAAACTCTTGGAGCAAAAACGGGTTGTTTAAGCAGTAGTAAAGGCGCAATAGCAAAGGCCAAAACTAATACAGGAGAAAGTAATGTTATAAACATTGCAAAACAGTGTCTCTTACGGTCAATTATCCACAGTTCTATAAAAGATTTATAGATAGAATAAATTATCGCAAGGGAAAAAATTACCTTCATAAACAAAGGAATTGTATCTACATAACTCCGTAAAAACCAGATAATTTCTGTTGCATTTTTTTTGATTATTTCAATAGAATCTAGAGAAAAAGGTATGACTTCAGAATGAATGATATTATATTCATCCTTAACGAAGCTAGAAGCAATGAAAAACTTATATAAAACATAAGCTAATATAAGCTGTAAAATCCTTTTAAAAGTGTACAGCAAGATTAAACGATTACCAGCTTGATTATTTTTTCCTACAATATCGAGCAATGTTAAAATAATAAATAACCCTATTGATGCTTGATATAATGACAATGAGGCAATAACAAATAATACTGAAAATACTTTTTTTAAAAAACCGTCTTCATTCATAGTGAAAGGAATCAAAAGCATTACTATGCTTAATGACATAGGAAGACAGTCAAACTTATAAGAAAGATTTTCAATGTAAAAAGGATTAGCAATAAATAAAAAAACTGCGGTAAGCTTTTCAGCTTGGCTTACACCCTTTAAGTTCCTTTCTGCATAAAAGAACAAAGCCAAAAAAAGTAAGGAAAGTCCAATTAATTGATTCAGAGGCGAAAGGTCTAACAGGAGGCCTCCAAAACTCATTGTTTGCATAATCAGATCACTTAATGGTCTCCCGTTTGCCCCCCACCCAGTATAACCATATAAAGTTCTCCCAAGGTCATCTATGTATAATCTACCAGTAAAAAAAATTGGTAAAGAGTATATTGCTGTTAAAAATATAAAAAAAACAGTGATGTTTTTATTAGATGCATAATGTTTCAACGAGGACATATTTTCAATCACTCCTTTGACTTAACAATGAATTTAGGCCTTTTTTTAGTTTCAATATAAATCCTACCAATATACTCACCAAGTACACCTATACCAATTAATTGAACTCCGCCTAAAAATAGCATTGATACCATAATAGAAGTATATCCTTTCACAGGATTACCAAATATGATTGTGTCAATCATCATGTATGAGCCATATAAAAATGCGCAACCAGCTACAAAGAGGCCAATATATGTCCACATTCGCAATGGAAAGGTTGAAAAGGAAGTAATACCTTCCAAAGCCAAGTTCCATAACTTCCAACCATTGAATTTGGATGTCCCAGCGACACGCTCGGCTCTAATATATTCTACAATATCCACTCTGCCCCCAACCCATGATAAGATCCCTTTCATAAAAAGGTTTCTTTCTGGCAGTAATTTAATGTGTTCGACGGTTTCTCTAGACATAAGTCTAAAGTCACCAACATTTTCTTCAATTTTAGGCGAGCTAATCAAATTATGAAGTTGATAGAACCATTCCGCAGTTTTTCTTTTAAGATGACCATCAGTGCTGCGATCAATTCTTTTGGCTAAAACTACGTCAGCCCCGTCTTGCCAGCGCTCAATAAGTTGAGGAATTACAGATATTGGATCTTGAAGATCGACATCAATGGGTATTACTGCATCACCAGTTGCATACTCAAGACCAGCAAATAAGGCCGGTTCTTTACCGAAGTTACGCGTAAAAGAAATAATCTTTACTAAATTATCATTTGAAGCTAATTCATTGATGATTGCTTCTGATTCATCTTTACTTCCGTCATTGATAAACAATATTTCAACATCTATATTGGTTAGCTCACGACGGACTGCCTGATAAAATATTGGTATCGCATCCTTCTCATTGAATACCGGGACGACTAGACTTATCTTCATTATCGATCCTTAAAAACGACATATTTAGAGTATAAAAAACCACAAATTAAGCTAATTGCAGAAAATGAAATCAGAGTAATAACAGGGTTAGCCTGAATTCGGTCAGCATAAAGACCAACTGCCGACGCCATGCCGCCCATGAAAAAAAGATAAAGTAAGTAACGGATAGTTGTGATTTTAGCGGCAAATGTCCATTTGGCATTTGCGAAGAAAGAGAACGTTACTGCGCAGCAGAAAGCTATAAAATTTGATATGGACTGAGACTGCCCCTCTGCATAAAAAACAGTAAAGACCATCCAGTGAATCAGCGTATTGACTATGCCGATAGACATATAGCGAGTGAAGAGCTTGATCATCAAAATAACCTTAGTAGCAGGAGTAGCAGATTTTGGCATCTGTTAGAGCACAAGGCAAGTGATTGTAAGAGTATGTAAGGCTAAAAAGGGGGCTGATGCAGGATAAGAACCTGCTAAACGGTGCAAAATGGTAGAGAAGGCTTGTAAAACTATACACAGGAATGTAGCAGAAGAGCCAACTAGTAATAATATACTTCATAAGTAACTCCTACGCTCCGTTATGTAATGAAATAAAAGCCATACATTCGTAAGTTGTCAATTAAAGCTCAGCTCAGAGATGCTGTGGTTTATAGCGAAAAGTTACTGAAAAAACAGGAGGTGGGTGTGATCCACTTAGCAATGGTTTTTCTATGGGGTTTTAAAATGAATTAAATATTCGGTGCTCTGGGCTTAAATCTTTTTAAATGGTTATTTTTATTATTATTTTGTATATTTCAAAGTCTCCCTTATGGAAATAGCATGTTGAATATAAAAATCAACCATAAATGGCAAACGTTAATATTTCATAGAGTATACTAAAATCTTACCGTTTGTGATAGAAATATTTTTTTGAAATTTTTGGTGGTTTTTATTTGATGATATATTATTTAATATTAAAGTCTTAGGCAGAAGATTTGGCTTCGAAGAACGCACTTGGCCGGTAACGTTCTTTTAGAAACAATTTTAGTTGATGATATCATATTATTATTAAGTTTTCTATAATAAAATAACAAAAGCAGTTTTCTACGTGAAATATATAAAATTATGATTTATTCCAGTAAGGAATTATCAGCTATTATAATACTTATAGGTTATGTCAGAAGTTTTGACAATAAAATGACATCCAGATGAAAATACACAAAACCGCAGCCGTGCTGCTGCTCTCCGCCTGCGCCACTAAGCAGTACCCGCAGGTGTCCGCGGTAACGGATCAGGAAGCGGTATCGCTGAACTGTCAGGCGCTGGAACAAGAGATCGCCAAAACGCACGATATTCAGCAGAAGATTGCACAGACCGGCAGCTTTGACTTCCTTACGGTGTTGGGCTTTATGGGCGACCTGGGTATAGGCAACGGGCTCGCCCGGCACAACGCCAGTGAAAAAGCGAAATCACGCCTCTCTGAACTGCAGACGCTGCGCGATGTGAAATGCCTAACGACGACGGATTCAACGTCCCAGGCGAGGGGAGTTATTCGTTCCAGCTAACAGGACGACGCACGCGAGGCTTGTCTTTAGAAATGTTATATCATAACATTTTACACTCTTTCACCGATGGAGGGTAAACATGTTGTCGATAAAAAAAAGTGTTATCGCCTTGAGTATGGTGGCGTTCGGCGGACAGGCTCTGGCTCACGGCCACCATTCGCACGGTCCGGCGCTGTCGCAAATGGAGCAGAAAGCGGCTGTGGGCGAGTTTGATAATAAAGATGTCAAAGATCGGCAGCTGACGGACTGGGATGGCGTATGGGAATCAGTCTACCCGCTGCTTGAGCAGGGAAAGCTGGATCCCGTCTTCGCGAAGAAGGCACAAAAGGATGGGCACAAAACGGTTGATGAGATCAAAGCGTACTACCGCAAAGGCTATGCCACAGATATTAACCGGCTGGAGATTGAAGATGGGGTTATCGCATTCTACCGCGGCGACAGCGTAGCATCCTGCCGCTACAGCTACGCCGGACATAAGATACTTACCTACGTCTCCGGGAAAAAAGGGGTTCGCTATCTTTTTGAGTGTCGTGATACAAACACCAAAGCGCCTAAATATGTGCAGTTCAGCGATCATATTATTGCCCCGCGCAAATCGAGCCATTTCCATATTTTTACCGGCAATATCTCTCAGGAGGCACTGCTGAAAGAGATGGATAACTGGCCAACCTATTATCCCTGGCAGCTAACGCAGCAGCAGGTGGTTGATGAAATGCTGCACCACTAATATTACTTAATGCTGCGGTAAAAGTGTAATAACAGTCTGTATCGCCGGTATAACCCATATCGATTATTCCAGGGCGAGAAAGGTTGTCTCACGCTATTCAACCAGTCGACGTGTCGCAGGCCTTGCTGCACCAGCTCCTGTGCTGAAAAGCCTCGCCTGCGCAATTAAACGCAGCAGAGAAGATGAGTGCAATAGTATTAACTACAGGTGACCATTCTCTTACTGAATTAAATATATTCCGGCGACGATAGCGCTGACTGAGATAATATGTAGCAGTTCGGTCATGAGCATTTCCTCCAGTGCAGTCTCTTATTTCATTGAAGAAGCCAGAAAGCGATCCGTCAATAAACAAAATTAAATTTATCCGCGCCCATGAGGGGAGCCTCTGGCGGGCAACGGGCGGAGCACCTCTTACAGGATAAGCCAAACGGTAGTAGCGTAATGTTTTATCTTTTACGCTTCGTTCACGTTTCAGCGAGGCAGGGCGCCCGATAAAGCGTCACATCGCTAAACTGAATATACCCAATACGGGTAACTGGAGGTGCGTATGTCAGAACGTCCCGATGATAGCGATCCCATCCCCGGCGACGGCCAGGTCCCAGGCAGCGTAGAGGATATCCCCGGCGGAGATGAGGACGAGATGCCAGAAGATGACGAGTATCTGGAAGATGACGTTGAGGATGAAGATGAGGATGAAAATCTGAATCCCTGAGCGGTAAGCCGTCTGCGGACGGCTTTATTTCTTTAGTCGCGCGCAAAAAATTGCCCGCGTTAGTCAGCGGGCAAGCCCAATTAAGCAGAACTCTCGTTTGCATTACGTAAAGGGTATGCGCATAGCGCCCGATCATCTTCTCACCGGCGCCAGGAGAAAGAAACGCAACAGCAGCGATTCGTCACAGGAAATTCTTATGGGCAAAAAAAAGCCCGCTCGAGGCGGGTAAAAATCGTTACATGGAATCATCCATCTACTAATCAAGACACCGCTCTACGGCTAAGGTTCGAGCGAAGCGGGTTGTTTTTCTTCTTTTTACTGCGACGTATCGCGATAGCGACGCCACTCTACCAGCGTTCCGAGCACAGAGAGCGCCTGTTCAGACGAGCACAGTAACGGGTAATCTTCGTTCAGAGGTACCAGCTCAAAGCTGTTAGGGCTGCGCGCGCGATATTTACGTAGCGCATATTCACCCTCTCCATATAACGCCAGCACCAAATCCCCTGGCTGCGGCGGCAACTCCGGATCGATGAGCAGCAGATCGCCCCGCAGGCACTGCGGCTCCATCGCGCTATCCCACAGCGTCAGGGCAAAGCTGGTGGCCGAATAGCTGCAATCGCTGGCTATCCGCCGCACGATATCAACCTGCGTCGCCTCGGCCAGCCAGTCGCTAATCTGTTCTCTCTCCAGCAAAGGCAGACCCACTGGCATCTGCATTTGTACAGTAAATACCGGCCCATCCCCGTCAACCAGCCATGCGGGCGCGCAGCCCAGTACCTCCGCGAGCCGCAGCAGGTTTTCTCCGCGCGGCAGCGTTTCCTCTTTTTCCCACTGCGATATCGCCACATGGGAAACCGAAATTTTTTCCGCGACTGCTTTCTGCGTCAAATTCAGTGCCTTACGTCGGGAGCGAATACGCTCGCCAGCTGTTTCTTTTTCCATCGTCTTGACATCTCCTGAGAGCCAGACTTAAGTATACTTAAGCTGTGAATTTAAGCAATCTTAAGTTTCGGCGAGGGAGGCGCTTTGCGTATTACGCCTGACGTCAGCAGCCGTTACCCGTCAAGGTTCAGAGGTGAGGCATGGAAAGTAGTTTGATTACCAGTGTTGGCGCGCTAGTTCTTGGGGGCGGAGCGGCCGCACTTTTCTGGAAACCGCTTATCGCGGGCATAGCTTCAATTGTCACCAGCAATCGTGCCGGTGGGGAAATCATTACCAGTTATAAGGAGCAGGTCTTACTGCTGAAGGAGAGCAATGCGCTGCTCCGTCAGGAAAACGATGATTTACGTGTACGCCATGACACTAATTTACGGCGGATATCAACTCTGGAAACCGATTTGCGCTTAATCAAAAACGCGCTCGGCATTCTGGTGGTAATGACCGATGCCGATCAAAACAGCAAGTTCCGTAATGAAATTGACAGGCTGATTTCTACCTTAGAGGAGCATAGCGATGGCAGAGATTCACAGTGAAATAAGACCAGTGACCCACAAACGTAAACTCATGCTGGGCGTGATGATGCTGGTGATGTCGATGGTATGCGTTGTGATGACCATCCTCTTTTTACACGTCAGCAACACGGCTAACCGACAGGTCGAGGATATTCGGCGCGAGGCCCGCGAGTCCGCAGCAAGGCGCGAAGCCAAAGTGGATGAGCTGTCGAAGCAGGTCTCCGTGCTGCAGAAAAAGCTGGATACGCTGCCCGATCAGACGGTCGACAAGGTAAAACGCGTCGTCATACAGGATGAGACTTCTGCGAAGCCGTAACAGGAGAGCCCTATGCGAATTTTCAACCTGATTGGGGAAGGCTTTCATGCCCTCCGATCGTTTATTATCACTAAGGAGTCTGCCATGACCGATACCAGTATCATTAACTCAACCGCTCCAGCGGCTGACGCCGAGCTGCCGCAGTTTGCGATACCGGACAGCAATGTACCGACCGATCCGCAGCTGCAGCGTTTATCTTCTCCCTCAACGGTGGCGCCAGCGACTTCTGAAGAGACGCCAGGGGAAACCCACGCCGCGCCTGATGCGGCGGCGCAGCATACGCCGCCGGCGAACAGCGATCAGAGCGCGACGCCGGACGCTGCGGCTGCCCAGCCTGCAGAGCAGAGCGCGGCACCAGACGCCGCCCAGCCCGTTGAGCAGAGCGCGACGCCGGACGCCGCAGCTGCCCAGCCTGCGGAGCAGAGCGCGGCACCAGACGCCGCCGCCCAGCCCGTTGAGCAGAGCGCGACGCCGGACGCTGCAGCTGCCCAGCCTGCGGAGCAGAGCACGCCCCCGGACGCGGTCGCTCAGCCCGTCGAGCAGGCTGCTGCCGCCAACGCGTCACCCCAGGCGCAGGCACCCGTGGCGGATACCGCTACCCAGCAGGCCAGCGCGCAGGCGGTTAACGCTGCCGAGCGGGCCGCTGCACCCGCAGCCCAGTCTGGCAGCGATGTGGCCGCTGCGCCTGCCGCACAGCCAGCTGAAAAAGAGGAACAAAGCGAATTCAGCGCCGGCGTTAAAGATTTCGGCGCCGCCTTTGATTTCGTACAGCAAGGGATTGAGCATCTGGGTTCGGCGGCGAGAAAAGAGCTGTTTGAACTGGCGCGTAAATATCTGTAATCACTGAGCGGCACGACATGAAAAAGGGGACATTGCGTCCCCTGTTTTTAGAAAATAATCGTACTGCTGCCCGGTCCGGTCTCTTGCCGCAGGGTAAAGCGGATAGTCATCTTCATATCTTTTACCGGCTTGTTCTTCTCATAGCGCCACTGACTGACGGCAGCGATAACATACGGCTCAAACAGCCCACGCGGCTCTGACTGCAGAATCCGCATTTCGCTCACCTTTCCCTGGGCATCGACGTCAAAAGCGAAGCTGACGAAGCCCGCAATGCGGTGGCTCCAGGCGTAGTAGGGATAAGAGGGACGCACCTGCTTAACCACGTTGGGTTGATTAACGGCGTCAGGTGGCTGAGTGGCGCAGGCGGAGAGCAACAGCGTAGCGATAAGCAGGGCAGGGAATTTCATCTTAACGTCCTGTTAAAACGGCAGTAAGCAGCAATAATAGCGTTGCTCTTGCCAGCTCGCGAGGATCTCCCCGCTTCACTTCCGATTATTCTTAAGGCGGCTTCGTTATAATCCACTACCTTTAATCATTCACGCGAGATATTTATTGGTTAAAACAGCAAAAGGAAAAACAGCATGAGTGATTCAGTGGAAACGAAAAGCAAAACTGACTACCTGCGCGATGTAACCTCGCAGCTGAAAGAGATGCGCCACTATGCGCAAACCAATACCGAAACGCTCTCCAGCCACTGGCTCGCGTTTGATGCCGGCGAATATAAAGACCCGGAATTTGCCGCACGCATTGATGCGCTGCTGAACAAACAGGGCACGCTGCTGGATGATCTAGAGGCCGCGATTCAGGATATAGAGATCGCCATCAACCACAGCGAGCAGGAGAAGTAATCCTGCTCCCGACGGTGGTCGACGCTTAGTCGGCCACCAGCCACATTTCCGCCTCGTCAAACATCTCTTCGACAATGCGCGCCACCGTCGCCTTATCGTTCTTGCTCAGATCGGTTTCGATGGCGTTGCGCTCCATCGGTTTTACGCGCACCTCAGCGTCCGGAAAGACGCGCTGCACGCGCTTTTCCAGCTCAGCTAAAATGATCTCACGCGCGCCAGGCAGGCCAGCGACGTTACGCTTATCGTAAATCAATTCCACAAACATACTGGTATTCCATACAGGGAAGAAATTCGCTGGCACATCATACTGTAAATCCAACCAGTGACAAGTCTCTCAGGCGCATTAGCGGCTTTTTTTTCGGCGCACTACGCAAACGGGTGCTGCAGAGCTAAAGGTGGAAGAAAAAGAGACGGAGAAGAGGGGGCCGATCAGAGGAAAAAATCAAACCTCTGGAGGTGGAAATCCAGCAACACCTCCAGAGGCGGTGCAAAAGCACCATTCGTTCAAGGACAATCACGACCGAAGTCGTGCAGTAAACTTATACAGATTTGATCAACTTGTACAATTTTTTCCCGAACTATTTTACTGGTTGGAGGTGTTACCGTTATCCAGAGCTCAAAGCTCGTTCTTAATGCAGAACTCTTCCCAGGTCATTCCCAGCGATTCAGCGTGCGATTTCAGATAGTTTTCAATGGCTTCGGCAGCGACCGCTTTGTCCGGCTCGGCCAGCTGGATCGAAAAAATCATGCCGTCGAGATTTTTCTGGCGCAGGAAGGCGGCGTAAATACGTTCCGCATGCCATTCGCGCAGCTGGCGCAGCGACATATTGGCGTGGCGCGCATCGCTCTCCGTCAGTTCATCGAGCGCGGCCTGAAAGTCGGCATGTGCGGTAAAAAACATCTCGCGCGCCTGCGCGTAATAGGCTTCTGGCGTTTTCATAAGGTTTCCTGAAAGAGTTAAGGTGGTGCAGGGCGCCAGTGTAACTCAGCCTCCAGCCCTTGTCAGGACGCGGTCAAGACGTGGTCGGGTGGAAAAAAAGTGGCCGCGCGACGCGAAGCAGGGCGCAGACAGCTTGCGGAAAGCAGGCGAAAAATTATAACTTAGCCGCCATTGAAGCGATCTCAGGGATTAACGATGAAAAAGTGGATGCTGACGGCCGCGCTGGCGCTGGCCGGTTGTGCGCAAATCAACAGCTATCAGGATGCGGTGCAGACGCCAGCGCCCGCCAGCCTGCAGGGGACCTGGCAAACGGTCGGCCCGCAGAGCGGGTTACGCAGCGATCGCGCGCTGGGCACGCTTATTGTCAATGCGGACGGCAGCACGCTTGACTGCCGCCAGTGGATGCGCGTTATCGCCAAGCCAGGCAAGCTGACGCTGCTCAGCGGCGATTACGTTAACGTCAATCGCCAGTCGCGCGTGATGCCGTTAGAGCTGGATGGCAGCGAGCTGCGCTATGACGGGCTGACGCTGCGTAAAGTCGAGCGTCCAACGATAGAGTGCCAGCAGGCGCTGGACGAGGTGGCAAAACAGCCGAATGCGGCGGTTATCCAGAATATCGAACCGGAAATCATGAAGTCCGCCATTACTCAGGCGAACGAAGCGAAGTCGTAATGCTACAGCGCCTTATTCCGTCCCGACGACGAAATAAGGCGCGTCACGTTACTCCGCCAGCACCCAGACGCTGACGCTGCCGCCGTTGCAGCGCACCACCACCGTGCCCTGTTCATCAGCGGTCAGGATCTCCTCGCGGTGACCTAAAAAGTCGCGCCACGCTTTGCCGGCAAACCCGTCGCCCATCGTCACGCTTTTCTCGCCCTCTTCGCCGTTCGACATAATCACGATGCAGCCCGGCTGTTCAGCGGTGCCGCTGCGGCTAAACGCCACGCAGTTGGGATGATCGAAATAGTCCGTTTGCGCGCCCCAGCCATAGGCCTGACGAGCGCGGATCAGCGCTTCCAGCGCCGGGATCGCCGGCATCTCAACGCGGTGGGTTTCGCCGTCGCCGCCCTCATCTTCGTAGCTGGCGCCGAACAGGTCGGGATAAAATACCGTCGGCACGCCTTGCTCGCGCAGCAGGATCAGCGCGTAGGCGAGCGGTTTAAACCAGGCTTCGACCGGCGCTTCCAGCGACTGCAGCGGCTGCGTGTCATGGTTGGCGACAATAGTGACCGCATGCCAGGGATCGGCCTGCACCAGCGAATTGGCGAAAATCTGGCTGAGATCGTACTCGCTGCCCTGAGTCGACGCCTGGTGAAAGTTCATATGCAGCGGCGCGTCGAACAGCAGGGTTTTGCCCTCGACCTGCTGAATATACTCCAGCAGCCTGTCGGTTTCGAACGACCAGTACTCGGCGACGATAAACATCGGCTCGTCGGCGACTTCCTGAACGTGGTCAATCCACTCCTTATAGAACCAGGCTGGAATATGCTTCACGGCGTCGAGGCGGAAGCCGGTACAGGGCACCTGTTCCCTGACCCAGCGCGCCCAGTATTTTAGCTCTTCACGCACCGCATTATTGCGAAAGTCGATATTGGCGCCCATCAGGTAGTCAAAATTACCCAGCTCGCTGTCGACCTGATCGTTCCAGCCGTCGGCGGTATAGTCATTGACGATCTTGAAGACGCCGTTCTCATCCGGGTTTTCGATATGATCAACGCCGCTAAAGCACTTATAGTCCCAGATGAATTTTGAATATTTACCGGCGCGCGCCGGGAAGCTGAAGCGCGTCCAGGCTTCGCACTCGATAACCTCGTCGCTGATGTCGTCGCGGTTGTCAGGATTGACGCGGTTAACGCGTACGCGCTCCTTCTCATCGGCCCCCATTTTGTGGTTGACCACCACGTCGAGCAGTACGCCGAGGTTGTGCGCGCGCAGCGCCTCCACGGCCGCCTGCAGCTGTTGCTTGTCGCCATATTTGGTGGCGACGCTGCCTTTTTGATCGAACTCGCCCAGGTCGAAGAGATCGTAGCTGTCATAGCCGACGGAATAGCCGCCCGACTCGCCTTTACAGGCAGGCGGCAGCCAGGCCATCGTAATGCCGATCTCGCTCAGCCAGGGGGCTTTTTCAGCCACTTCAGGCCAGAGTTTGCCGCCATCCGGGTAATACCAGTGGAAGAATTGCAATAACGTTGGGTTGTGCATCTGCTGTGCTCCAGCGGGAAGGAAAAGCAAGTATGGAGCACGACGAAAAAAAGACGCACCGGCAGAAGAGTTATTTTCTCTGTCGCGGTGCGTTTCAGAATCAGGAGAGGGGCTGGTTCTCCATCGGCACCATCACGCTGCCCTGTTTGCTGTAGGCGCTGAGCACCGATTTCTGACGGGCGTTCTGGTTAACCAGCGTTGAAAGCTCGTTCATGCGCTCCTGCAGCAGGCGCTTTACTTCGCTTTCGTTATCAAGAATATGGCGCAGCACCGGACGCAGCTGCTCCTGCGCCTGCGCGGAGGGCGAGGCGGCTTCGGTCGATCGCGCCAGCCGTTGCACCGCGCTGACATAATCAACTTCCTTTTTGATCAAATCATCCCATTCGCCCTCGGCCGCAAAACGCAGCATTTGCTGGCTGAGATCGAGTAACTGCTGGTAAATGGTAATCAGTTGCGGTGCTAGTATCATTAAACGGCGTCCTGAATCAGAGGTTGAGGCTGGGTGATTTCCTTCCAGGCATCAGCGATATTGCGCAGCAGCGCTTCGACCTCAACGATGGCCTCCACGTCGTTGCGCAAGTTCGCCTGCAGAAGTCGTCGCACCATGTAGGCGTAAAGCGAAAGCAGGTTGGTGGTGAGCTCGTCGCCGCTCTCTTCTGAGAGACCCTGCTTAAGCCCGTTTTCAATAATGTTAATGGCTTTAGAAAGGGAAAGACCTTTCCCCTCAATATTGCCGTCCTGCATAAACAGGCGGGCGCGAACCAGCGCGCTGAGCGCGCCGTCGAACAGCATGTTGACCAGCTGATGCGGATTCGCGCTCATGACGGCGCTTTCGACGCCGATTTTTGCATAGGCCTGAATGCCGTTTGCGGTGTACATGATCACTCCTTAGTAAAATCAGCTTTTCGAGCTGGAGTTCGAGCTATCGAACTGCTGCGTCAGGTAGCTGCTGGTCTGGTTAAGCGAGCTCATCACCACGTCGAGCTGGGTAAACTGCGCTTTCAGCCGCGTAATGGTGTCGTTAATACGATCGTTCACCTTGTTGTACTGCGTGGTCAGGGCGTTAAGCGTTTTGCTGACGCCGTCGGTCGCCGACTGCACGATGCCGGTGCTGGAGAGCCAGCTGGTCAGGTTACTGGCGACGCTGGTGGCGATGCCGGTGGTTTTGCCGTCGCCGATAATCATCTCTTTCACATCGGACATATTGTTTTTCAGGCTCTTGCTCAGCTTATCGGAGTCAACTTCCAGCTGCCCGGTGGTCGGGTTGGAGGTCACGCCGATCTGCGCCATGGTTTTAAAGGTCGAGGAGCTGGCGGCGTTGGTGAGCAGGCTCTTCAGCTGATTCTGGATGGTGCGCAAGGTGCTGTCGCCCAACAGTGCGCCGTTGCTGCTGTCCTGCGAGTCAGCGCCCACATCCACGGCGGTATATTTGGTCAGGCTGGAAAAGGTGTCTTGCAGGGTGTTATAGGCCGAGACCCAGCCGGTAATCGCGGCATTGGCTTTGGTGGTATCCGACGCAATGGTCAGCGTCTGGGTGCCGCTGGTAATGTCGCTGAGATTCAGCGTGATGCCTTCCAGCGCGTCGCTGATGGTGTTGCTGCTGCTTTCGATAGCGACGTTATTGACCGTCAGTTTGGCGTTTTGCGCCTGTACGCTCTGCGTCATCGCACTACTGCTGGCGCTGGCGTCATAGCCGACGATGCCCGCAAGCGTATCGTCGCCGGTTACTTTAATGGTGCTGACCGCTTTGGCTGAGCCGCTCTCATTGGCGCTGACGGAGAGGCGAAAGCTGCCGTCTGAGACTTTGATAATGCTGGCGGTCACGCCCGCGTTAGCGCCGTTAATGGCGTCGCGCATGCCGGTCAGCGAGGTCTGCGCGCTGGTCAGCGTAATATCTTTGCTGGAGCCGTCCGCCAGCGCGATGCTCAGCGTGCGGCTGCTGGCAGAACTGTCGCCCAGCGCGGCGGTGTTGCTGCTCTGTACCGCCGAGGTCAGGGTCTGCGCCTGCGCCAGCTGCGACACGCTAATGGTGTATTTGCCTGCTGCGACGGTGCTGCCGGACGTTGTTGCGCTAAAGGCGGTTGAGCTGCTGGTGGCCGTTGTGGCGCTAAACAGGCTGGCGTTATTCAGCGTGGTATTCGCCGTCTGAAAGGTGGTCAACGCGCTTTTCAGCGTCGCATAGGCGCTCAGTTTAGCGGTATAGGAGGACTGCTGGGCGGAGATAGGCTTCAGCGCGGCTTTTTCCGCCGTCTGCATACTGTCTAAGATATCACTTAAGTTCAGGCCTGAACCGACACCCAGGTTAGAGATACTTGCCATGTTTGTTTCCTTATCATGTCGACACGGAGAGTGAATACCGGGGTTATCGGCGCAGAATAAGGAAAGTTTAAAGTTATTCATGGCTGCGCGATAAAGCGAATAGCGCATATAGAGAAGGGTATTTCAACGGCTAGAACGGCGATGATTTTCTTCTAAAGAAGTGGCGGGCGAGGGCGATAAAGATAAGCGTGACAGGTTGAAGGAAAAAATTTTCACCTGGTACTAAAAAAATTCTAAAGGTTGTTTAAGGGCAGACGATAACAACTTTGACGGCGCTGAAGCCGGCGGGTTGAAGCCCACACCTTAACCGAAAGACTTGATTAACAGGAATATTTATCATGGCCCAAGTCATTAATACCAACAGCCTCTCGCTGATCACTCAGAACAACATCAACAAGAACCAGTCCGCTCTGTCTACCTCTATCGAGCGTCTGTCTTCTGGTCTTCGTATCAACAGCGCTAAAGATGACGCTGCTGGTCAGGCGATTGCTAACCGCTTCGAGTCAAACATCAAAGGCCTGACTCAGGCTGCTCGTAACGCTAACGACGGTATCTCTGCTGCGCAGACTACTGAAGGCGCACTGTCAGAAATCAACAACAACCTGCAGCGTATTCGTGAACTGACTGTTCAGGCGCAGAACGGCACCAACTCTGACTCTGACAAAGCATCAATCCAGGACGAAATCAAATCTCGCCTGAGCGAAATTGACCGCGTATCTGGTCAGACTCAGTTCAACGGCGTGAACGTACTGGCTAAAGACGGCAAAATGTCTATCCAGGTTGGCGCGAACGATGGCGAAACCATCGACATCGACCTGAAAAAAATCGACTCTTCTACGCTGAAGCTGGACACCCTGAACGTGACTGGCCCGCAGGGTACGCCTACCGCTGCTGTTGCTGCTGACTTCCAGAAAGTCTACGGCACCACCAGTAACGTATCTAAAGCGACCGTGGCAGAAGCTGGCGCAACTGACGACCTGTCTACCCGTCTGGGCCTGGCAGCTGGCGGCGCGACCGTAGACGCTTCTAACGTCTATAAAGACGACAACGGCAACATGTTCGCTAAAGTGACCATCAAGTCAACTTCTGCGGCAGAAACCAACAACCTGAAAGCGAACGGCTTCGACATCGCTAACGGTGCAAGCCAGGACTTCTACGTAGCTGTTGATCCGCAGGCGGCAACCACCACTGCAGGCGGCGATACCGCAGCGTTCAAAATTGACACCAAAAACATCAACCTGTCTGATTTCTCAACCGGTGCTACCTCTGACCCGTTATCAAAAATCGACAGCGCGATCGCCAGCGTAGACAAATTCCGTTCTTCACTGGGTGCGATTCAGAACCGTCTGGATTCAGCGGTAACTAACCTGAACAACACCACGACTAACCTGTCTGAAGCACAGTCTCGTATTCAGGATGCTGACTACGCGACCGAAGTTTCAAACATGTCTAAAGCGCAGATCATCCAGCAGGCAGGTAACTCTGTGTTGGCGAAAGCTAACCAGGTTCCGCAGCAGGTTCTGTCTCTGCTGCAGGGCTAATCGCCCTCTGGTGAACGACCTGAAAACCCCGCCTCGGCGGGGTTTTTTTATGCCTGGGTAAAAGAGAGGAAAGCCTCTGTGTTATGCGCATTGCGCTTCCCTGACTGCTGATAGGCTGGTGGCTGACAATGTGTTTTTACCGTTTTAACGCCATCAACAGGTAAGATCATGAAAGAGATTTCTGTAGTTGAACCGCTATTTTTCAGCGAATTTAAGTGCGCCGGCAGCGAATGCCTGGACCATTGCTGTAAAGGCTGGGATATCTATTTAGATAAGCCCACCGTCAACCGCTATTTAAAGAGCGGGGACATTAAGGTGCGCCAGCTGGCAGAAGAAAATATTATCAAAACCAAAAAAAGTTTTGATAACTGGGGCACCATGAAGTTCTCCGCCAGTGGAAACTGCAGTTTCCTTGATGAGAACAGCCTCTGCACTATCCATAAAAAAATGGGTGAGAAGGCGCTGAGCCCCACCTGTTCCACTTATCCTCGCGCGCAGAAAAAAACCAAATATGAGATCAGGAACAGCCTGACGCTCTCCTGCCCGGAAGCGGTAAAAGGCCTGCTGGCCAGCCCTGAGGCGATGCTGCTGAATGAACATAAATCGCTGCGTATCTCCGCCCTGAACGCGCCGGAGATCGATCAGCCGTCGCGCTTTATTAATCTGCTGTGCAGCAATCTGCTGCTGGCCAGCGGCGCCAGTATTGAGCAGGGGCTTTACGGCATTGCGATGCTGTTTCTTTTTGCCGAGAAAACAGGCGACAGCGCGGATAAATATACCCGGCTTGAAGAGTACTTTTTCTCTGTTCTGAATCTTATCCAGCAGGGGGAGATGGCGGCCAATATCGACAGCATCAAGCCTGACTATCAGCTGCAGTGGGCCTTGCTGCTGCGTCTGCAGGCCTATCTGGGGAGCCACAAGGCGATTCGCGGGTCGGCAACGCTCTATCATTACGTCAATAAGCTGATTTACATCCAGAGCGATGTCGCTGAGGGCAACGACGTCACGGTATCGATGAAGCGTCTGGCCAGCGTCTGGCAGAATAAACTTAAACCCTGGCTGGCGGAGCGCCCGCATATTATGGGCAATTATCTGCAGTACCGGATGTATCACGACAGTTTCCCCTCCCACAACGGGCAGAGCGCACTCGCTAACCTCTATCTGTTAACGGCGGAGTGGTTCCTGCTGAGATCGCTGCTGTCAGCCAGCATGGAGCTGGTGGGCACCATCAGCGAACAAGACGTCATTAATATTATTTACAGCTACCACTCAGTGACGAAACACGATCAGATTTCCGATAAAGCTTTTATGCGTGAAATTGAAAAAAGCAAAGTTAACGACGATCTCTCGCTGCTTCATCTGCTGCGATAATTGCGGCAGGCGTACTGTCTGAATCAGTACGCCTGACCTTAGCCCTTCTCCTCTCCTGGCGCCGGCACTTTGCTTGTTGCGTTACAGATCCCCGCGCGCCTGCCGATAACTCTCTGCAGAACAACACACTACTTTCAGAACGACTTTTCTGGAGTGTCTATGCGCTTCAATTATGACTTGTTACCCGGCGAGCAGCTGACCTTCGACGAGATCGCGCTGCGTTACGCGCGGCAGCATCCCGACGAGAAGGCGCTCACCGTGCGCGGGTTGCTGAGCCCGTCCACCAGCTATCGCACCTTACGCATCCGCGCGGTATTCGCCAGCGAAGAGAGCAACAGTCCACTGGCGGAGCTACTGTTTATCTCTGACGACAACGAGCGCAAAAACTACCTGCGCCGCTTTGAGCACTATCTCAAGTCGCAGCAGCCTTTTGCCTATTTCCGGCGTAGCAGCGAGGCGCAGCGCGACAACCTCTGGCAGGTGATGGGCGAAAGCCGCGTCTATGCGATGATCGATCCCCATTCCGCCGCCGCGCAGAACCTGCTCGCCAGCCGTGGCTATCAGCTGGTGCTGATGCGGGAGGATGAGAGCGAGGCCTGCTGGCAGCTCTTCGATCCCCAGTCGAACCCCTGTTTTCCGCTCTCGCGTCCTGTTCAGTTCATCGTGGTGCTGAGCACGCCGCAGCATAAGGCCCCTGCAGCGGTCATGGCGGGCATGGAGGTGGGGAGGCGGGTCAAGGCGAGCCTGCTCCAGCGCGCCAGTCAGGCCGAGTTTCTGGCGGCCCTGAAAGCGCGCTACGGCGGCTGCGTGATGACCGGCACGCGCCTTACCGACCGTCATAGCTGGCCCTGGGTAGAGGCCTGCCATATCGATACGCGGGAAAACGAAGAGGGCGGCCTTGCGGATAACAGCGCCGACAACGGCCTGTTTCTGCGCAGCGACCTGCAGCGACTGTTTCTCAATAAACTGATAAGCATCGATGGTGAATCGGGCCAGATACGCTTTCATCCCGACGCGGAAACCCGGCAAAGCATAAGCCCCTATTACCAGGATCTTGAGGGCCAGGTGTGCGCGCTATGGGAAGCGGTGCCGCTCGCCACGCGGCAGCGGCTGCGCGCGTCTGATTAAGCGGCGTCACGAGAGCGGGGCGATCCGCTCTCTGACATAACAAAAATGAAATAACCTCGCTTTTGCCCGCCTATTCAGCCAATCGATCCCCCTACAGAATTGGATAATCCTGCCGATAACTTCATTAACGCAGGGTAGTCAACGTGAACGATTTCTATACCGCCGAAGGCGTGATGGATAAACATTCTCTCTGGCAGCGCTACGTCCCGCTGGTGCGCCATGAAGCGTTGCGTCTGCAGGTGCGTCTGCCAGCCAGCGTTGAGCTTGACGATCTGCTGCAGGCCGGGGGAATTGGCTTGCTGAATGCTGTGGAGCGTTACGACGCCCTGCAGGGGACAGCATTTACCACCTACGCCGTGCAGCGCATCCGAGGCGCAATGCTGGATGAGCTTCGCAGCCGGGACTGGGCGCCGCGCAGCGTGCGACGTAACGCACGCGAAGTGGCGGGCGCAATGCACCAGGTCGAGCAGACGATGGGGCGTGCGGCCACCGAGCAGGAGGTAGCCGATCGGCTGAATGTTTCGATGGAAGAGTACCGGCAAATTCTGCTGGATACCAACAACAGCCAGCTTTTCTCCTACGACGAGTATCGGGAAGAACACGGCGACAGCGCGGAGCTGGTGACGGATGGCCATGAAGAGGCCAACCCGCTGCATCAGCTACTTGAAGGGAATCTGCGTGAACGCGTCATTGAAGCGATCGAAGCGTTACCCGATCGCGAAAAAATGGTGCTGACACTGTACTACCAGGAAGAACTGAACCTGAAAGAGATTGGAGCGGTACTCGACGTGGGAGAATCACGCGTCAGCCAACTGCACAGTCAGGCGATTAAACGCCTGCGTGCCCGACTTACGGGAGCGCGCTGACGGCCTCAGTTCCTGGCGATCTAAAAATAATAAAACCGGGGACTCAGCAATGGGAGCCAAATCCAAGGCCAGACCTTTAAGCCGTTATCTTAAAGACTACAAACATAGCCAGAGCCACTGTTCACACTGTGGCAAAGTACTGGACCGCATGGCATTGGTCTTTCGCGGTCAGATCATCAATAAAGAGGCCATTGCGCGCATGGACCAAATGATTGATGAGCAGCTGTGGCTGAAATTACAGCCAGAACTGACCGCGCTGTGCCGTTTCTGTAGTGATATTTTTTGCAATACGCATCCTAATTACTTCGACATTATGGCATTCAAGCAGTACCTGTTTGAGCAGACGGAAATGAGCCACAGCACTATCCGCGAATATGTGGTAAGGCTGCGTCGTCTGGACGATATGCTTAAGGCCAAAAATTTCCCGGCTGACCGCTTAAGCGGCAACAGCTGGCACGCCTGCCTGGAGAATGATTTGCCCGATGCGGGAAATAACAACTACCGGATTGCGCTGCGCAAATACGATCAGTTTCTGGGGTGGCAGCGCAGCTAGCTGCTAAAGCGCTGGCAGGGTGACGCGTTCTGTACAGGGGGAGCGCGTCAGAGCGTGCCAGCAACGCGTTAAGTATGCCGCCGCCGCGCATTCAGCAGGCGGCGCATTGCTAAGCAGGCACCGCTCACCCTGACGGTGAGCGAGCGGTAGCAGGCCGCTCGCCCCTTTCTTTTCTGCGCGATGGCAGATGATCCTGCGCGCAACTTCTGCAACACTGTAAAGATTACTGTGACTGCCCTGGAGGCCGCATTGTCTTTACATCTTGTTCATCAGTATCCGCGTCTTGAACTGCTCGGCGCGCCCACGCCGCTGGAGCACCTGCCGCGCCTCTCCGATTACGCCGGCCGCGATATCTTTATCAAACGTGACGATGTCACGCCCATCGCCCTGGGCGGCAACAAGCTGCGCAAGCTGGAGTTCCTGGCGGCGGAGGCGCTGCGCGAAGGCGCAGACGTCTTGCTCACGGCGGGCGCTATCCAGTCCAACCATGTGCGTCAGACCGCCGCCGTCGCCGCGAAACTCGGCCTGAAGTGCGTCGCGCTGCTGGAAAACCCAATCAACACCCAGGCGGAAAACTACCTCAGCAACGGCAACCGGCTGCTGCTGGATCTGTTTGACTGCGAAATCGTGCTGGTCGAGGCGCTGCATAATCCGGCGGCACAGCTGGCAGAGCAGGCAGAGCGGCTTGAGGCGCAGGGCTTCCGCCCCTTTGTGGTGCCGGTGGGCGGCTCTAACTGGCTCGGCGCGCTCGGCTATATCGAATGCGCGCAGGAGATTGCGCACCAGAGCGAAGGCGTGGTCGACTACGCCGCGGTGGTGGTCGCTTCCGGCAGCGCCGGTACCCATGCCGGGCTGGCGGTCGGCCTTGAGCAGCTGCTGCCGCAAACAGAGGTCGTCGGCGTTACCGTCTCGCGCAAAGCGGAGCAGCAGCTGCCGGTGGTGGACAGCCTGCGTCAGCAGCTGGTGGCCAGACTTGAGCTGACCAGCACGGCGCCCGTTACCCTGTGGGACGACTACTTCGGCCCGCGCTACGGCGAGCCAAACGAAGAGGGAATGGAGGCGGTAAAACTGCTGGCGCGGCTGGAGGGCATCCTGCTCGATCCGGTCTACACCGGCAAAGCGATGGCCGGACTGCTGGACGGCATCAGCCAGAACCGTTTCCGCCGCGACGGGCCGCTGCTCTTCATACACACCGGCGGCGCACCGGCGTTATTTGCTTATCATCCTTCGGTCTGAGCAGTCAGAAGAAAAACGTTTATACTTCGCGGGTTAATACCGCAGTACCGGGCGGCGCTGACGCCGCCTGACAACACACACATCACATACTAATAAATGGGGTAGATATGATTTTTTCTCGTGTTGGTCGCCATCTGGCGATGGGCGTGATGGCGGCGGCGCTGATTGCCGGCGTTAACCTGAAGACGCACGCAGCGGAAAACCTGCTGGCAAAGGTCAAAGATAAAGGCGAGCTGCGCGTGGGTCTCGAGGGGACCTATCCGCCGTTCAGCTTTCAGGATGAAAACGGCAAACTCACCGGATTTGAAGTGGAGTTCGCGCAGCAGCTGGCGCAGCATCTGGGCGTGAAGGCCAAACTGCAGCCGACCAAATGGGACGGCATGCTGGCGTCGCTGGACTCAAAGCGCATTGATGTGGTGATCAACCAGGTGACCATCTCCGACGAGCGCAAAAAGAAGTATGACTTCTCTACGCCGTATACCATCTCCGGCGTGCAGGCGCTGACGATGAAGGCGAAAGCGGGCACCATCAGCAAGCCGGACGATCTGGCGGGTAAAAAAGTCGGCGTTGGCCTGGGCTCTAACTATGAGCAGTGGCTGCGCGACAACGTTAAAGGCGTCGATATCCGTACCTATGACGACGACCCGACAAAATATCAGGATCTGCGCTCTGGCCGTCTGGATGCGATCCTCGTCGATCGTCTGGCCGCGCTGGATCTGGTGAAGAAAACCGGCAACACCATGGCGGTTGCAGGCGCGCCGTTCTCCCGTCTTGAGTCAGGCGTCGCGCTGCGTAAAGGCAACGACGATCTGCTCAACGCCGTTAACCAGGCGATCGCCGCCATGCAGAAAGATGGTTCGATGACCAAACTCTCTGAAAAATGGTTCGGCGCGGATGTGACTAAGTAATGCAGGAAAGTCTCCAACTGGTGCTGGATTCAGCACCTTTTTTATTAAAAGGCGCGCTGTTTACGCTGCAGCTCAGCATCGGCGGCATGTTTTTCGGGCTGGTGCTGGGCTTTGTGCTGGCGCTGATGCGGCTGTCGCACTTCTGGCCGGTTAGCCTGCTGTCACGCTTCTACGTATCGGTGTTTCGCGGCACGCCGCTGATCGCCCAGCTGTTTATGATCTACTACGGTCTGCCGCAGTTCGGCATCGAGCTCGATCCCATTCCCTCCGCCATGATTGGCCTGTCGCTGAATACCGCCGCCTACGCCTCGGAATCGCTGCGCGGCGCGATTGCGGCTATTGAGCGCGGTCAGTGGGAAGCGGCAGCGAGTATCGGCATGACGCGCTGGCAGACGCTGCGCCGCGTTATTCTGCCCCAGGCGGCCCGTACGGCGCTGCCGCCGCTCGGCAACAGCTTTATCAGCCTGGTGAAGGATACCTCGCTGGCGGCGACCATCCAGGTGCCGGAGCTGTTCCGCCAGGCGCAGTTGATCACTTCGCGCACGCTGGAGGTTTTCACCATGTATCTGGCGGCCTCGCTGATCTACTGGGTTATGGCGACCGTTCTGTCGGCGCTGCAAAACCGGCTGGAAAAACGGGTCAATCGTCAGGATGAGGAGGCGAAATGAGCGCCATCGAAATCAGCAAGCTGGTGAAAACCTTTAACGGCCAGAGGGTGCTGCACGGCATTGACCTTGAGGTCGCTTCCGGCGAAGTGGTGGCGATTATCGGGCCGAGCGGATCGGGGAAAACCACGCTGCTGCGCTGCATCAACCTGCTGGAAACGCCGGACAGCGGCACCATCAAGGTTGGCGAGATCGCTATCGACGCCACGCTGGCGCAGACGAAGCAGAAAGAGCAGGTGCGCAAGCTGCGCCAGCAGGTCGGCTTTGTGTTCCAGAACTTCAATCTGTTTCCCCATCGCTCGGTGCTGGAAAATATTATTGAAGGGCCGGTGATCGTCAAAGGCGAGCCGAAAGGGGAAGCCGAAGCGCGCGCGCGTGCGCTGCTGGAGAAAGTAGGACTGCAGGGCAGGGAGAGCAGTTTCCCGCGCCGGCTTTCCGGCGGCCAGCAGCAGCGCGTCGCTATTGCTCGCGCGCTGGCGATGCGTCCGCAGGTGATCCTGTTCGACGAGCCGACGTCGGCGCTCGATCCCGAGCTGGTGGGCGAGGTGCTTAACACCATCCGCGCGCTGGCTCAGGAGAAGCGCACCATGGTCATCGTTACCCATGAGATGAGCTTTGCCCGCGATGTGGCGGACCGGGCGATTTTTATGGACCAGGGCCGCATCGTTGAGCAGGGTACGGCGAAAGCGCTGTTCAGCAATCCTCAGCAGGCGCGCACCCGACAGTTCCTCGAGAAATTTCTCAATCAGTAATCAATACGCCTCTCTGGAGGCGTATTTCCCTTTCCTGCTGCGCACGGGCCAGCGCTGGGTATTATTCTCTTATTCGCCCTACCACAGCTAATTATTTATGCTTAACCCATTTGGTGCAAAAGCTTTAAATTTTTTTTGCGCTTATGAATATTGCTCTGGTTTTACTGCTTCAGGTTTTCTCCTATTTACTCAGCTAAATAAGCTTTGCCAGCGCTGACCGATTTCCTTGCTTAGTCTTTACCAGCTAACTAAAAAAGTGCTGCATAAAAGAAATGTAAAGAAAAAGCGAGACGAGTAAAGCCTTGTTAATTCAGGGCCAGCTAAAAACTTTTAAGACTTTCGCTAGAGTCAGCGGCAGGGGAATGGCGAATAATCGCCAGATAATCCTAAAAGTATCATTTCGCTTATTCTCCTTTCCTTTTAAATTCTGACCTACACAGCAGGAGTCAAATTATGAACAAGGCTAAGTCAGAGGAAATATCCTGGGTTAATACCCTAAAGGGGGCCTGCATATTGCTGGTGGTGCTCTATCACACGGTGCTGCCCGGCTTTGAAGGCACGCTAAAGTATCTCTCCGCAGGCTGGCTCCCGGCGGAAATATGGGTGCAGTTTAATACCATACTCTCGCCGCTGCGCATGCCCGCCTTTTTCTTTGTCTCTGGCCTGCTGGCGACCAATGGCATTCTTAATCGCCCCTGGAAACAGGTTTTCACCAGCCGTATCACTAATCTCTTTTATCTCTACATTCTGTGGGGATTTATTCAGTGGTGGTCGATTGTCGGCATCTCTACTGAAATTACCGGCCAGCGTATTTCGCAAAATCTTAACGCCGCCTATGCCGGCTCGCTGCTTGAGTTTTTAAAGCTGACCTTTATGGCGATGAGCACCTCCTGGTATCTCTACGGGCTTGGCTTATATTTCCTCTGCGCCAAACTATTTCGCCAGCATAAAGTGGCCCTGCTGGCGGTTGCCGTGCTGCTTAATTACCTTGCGGTAGAGAAGATTATTCCCTTCTGGGGGCCGCAAAGCGTGGCGCAATATTTTCTGTTTTTCCTGCTGGGGGTATTCTGGAGTCCGATGATGCTGCGGCTGAGCGAATGGCGCCGGGAAAATATCGTTCCCTGGGCAATCCTGGCGGCGCTGGCGGGCATCCACGTTATTTTCGGCCTCGACAGAAGCCTGTTTATGTGTGTGCTCGCCGTGCTGGCGAGCGTGGCGGCCTGCCGCTGGCTTAATCAGCGCTTCAGCATGAGCTATATGAACTGGATAGGGCGTAACACGCTGCAGATTTACGTGATTCACCGCATCTTTATCGAGTTCTTCGGCATGTCGGCGATTCTGTTCGCCCAGCGCCACCATCTGTTTGAGCAGGCCTGGTTTTCGTTTCTGTGGGCCTGCCTCTATCCGGTGGCGATAGTCGGCCTCTGTTCACTCTGTTCGGTGGCGGTATGGTCGGTAACCAACCGCGGCCTGGGGCAGTCGCTGTTTATCTTCCCGACGCTGATTGGCCTGAAGCGCACCCGTTCCGCCGCCTGAAAAAAAAGCCCCGCACGGGCGGGGCTGGGTCAGTATGCGGCAGCGGGCGCGACGCCCGCTGCTGGCTTAGTTCTTCACGCGGTTAGCGAAGCTTTTGCGCAGCTTCTGCAGCTTCGGCGGGATAACCGCCATGCAGTAGCCGTTGCGCTGGCCCGCGCCTTCCCAGTAATCCTGATGATAAGCCTCGGCGGGATACCACTCTTTCAGCGGCTCGATGGTGGTGACCACCGGGTCCTGATGATCCTGCTGCGCGCGCGCAATGGCGGCAACCGCCTCCGCTTCCTGCTCCGGCGTGGCCGGGAAGATGGCAGAGCGGTACTGCGTGCCGATATCGTTGCCCTGGCGGTTAAGCTGCGTCGGATCGTGGGTGGCGAAGCTGATATCCAGCAGATCGCCGTAGCTCACTTTTTCAGGGTCAAATCCGATGCGAATCGCTTCTGCATGACCGGTCGCGCCGCTGCAGACCTGCTCATAGGTCGGATTAGGACGCGCGCCGCCTGTATAGCCGCTTTCAACCGACTCCACGCCGATCACATCTTTAAAAACCGCTTCGGTACACCAGAAACAGCCGCCTGCGATCACTGCGTATTCGATTGTCATAATGCTTAACTCCTGTCGAGGTCGAGTATGAGAGAGTAGGGACGGCGGCGATCCTTTTCAACCCGCGCACGGCGAGATTCGTCGGCGACAGGCTAAATCAGCATCTCAGGTTTAAACTGGCCGCTGCGATCCAGCACGCGGTCGCCCATAATGGTAAAGCGGCCTTCGCCAGTGTAGTGCAGGGTCGGCGGGAATTCCGGCTCGTCGGCGACGTGGGCCTTTACGATCTCGAAGATAAACAGGTTGTAGTTATCCACCATCGAATCGTCATAGAGCTGGCACTCAAAGCTGGCGAAACACTCGCCGATAAGCGGGGCGTTTACCACGCTGGCGGGTTCGGCGGTCAGGCCGAAGGCGTCGAACTTATCCAGCTTGTCGCCGTGGCTGTTGCCGATAGCGACCACTTTATCGATTAAATCCGCCGAGGGGACGTTAAGCACGCACTGGCCGCTGTCGCGGATCAGTGCATGGCTGTGGTTCATGCTGGAGATCATGCAGCCGACCAGCGACGGCGAGAATTCCAGCACCGTATGCCAGCCGAGCGTCATGATGTCGCTGTGCGTGTCGAACTGCGAACTGAGCAGCAGCACCGGGCCTGGCTCGAGATACTTGCGCGCCTTGCTGACCGGAAAGGCGGTTTTGTGCAGACGTTGACTCATGACATCTCCTTGTTTCGGGGCGATGTCTTTAAGTGTAGAAGCTACAGGTCGATCACCAGCGCTTTACTGCGGCTGCGCGAGCAGCAGAGCGCGATTTGTTGAAGCGGCGCAGACTTTTCCGTCTCCGTCTGTACGGTGTCGCGATGGTCCGGCTCCCCGGATACCACCGGCGTAAGGCAGGCGCCGCACAGCCCCATTTCGCAGGAGAGCGGCACCTCGACGCCGTTTTCCAGCAGCACGCGGGCGATGGTCTTATCCGCAGGCACCGGCCAGCTGGCGCCGGAAGAGGCCAGGGTAACGGTAAAGCACTCATCGTCACCCTGCGCCGGCGTCGGCGCGGCGGCGCTAAAGGCTTCCGTATGCAGCTGTTCCTCACGCCAGCCGAGCGCCTGCGCCCGCTGCTGCAGGTGCGTCATAAAGCCCTGCGGCCCGCAGAGGTAGAGATGCGTTCCCGGCTCAGGCGCACGCAGCGCCTCGGGCAGATGCTGGCGCGGGCTATGCCCCTCGGCGCTGCAGAGGATCTCGCCGTAGCCGTGGCGGAACGGCTGCAGCAGCTGGCGCGTCAGGGCGGCGTCCTGACGCTGCTTCACATAGTAGTGCAGCGAGAAGGGCACCGCATCCGCCTCAAGCTGCGCCGCCATCGCCAGCAGCGGCGTCAAACCGATACCGGCGGCAATAAGCACCACGCGCTGCGCCGGCACCAGCGGAAAGAGGTTGCGCGGCGCGGAAATGGTCAGCTGCTGGCCGAGGCGCAGCTGCTGATGGATATAGCGCGAGCCGCCGCGCGAGTCGGCGGCCAGCCCGACGCAGATCAGATAGCGATCCTGGCGCAGCGGCGAGCCGGTAAGCGAATATTGCCGCATCAGGCCGTTGCCCAGCTGCAGGTCGATATGGGCACCTGCCTCCCAGCGCGGCAGCGGCTGTCCGTCGTCGCGCACCAGGCTCAGCGCAACGGCGTGGCGTCCCTGACGCGACAGGCCATCAATGGTTACCGTAAAGGTTGTCATCTCATCTCCTCGCTAAACCAGGAAAAAGTCGCCGTAGCCCTGTTTTTTCAGGCCGCGGCGATAGGCGATCGAGCTGCGGTCGGCGGGAATATGCGCCTCCAGCGTCAGGTCGAGGGGCAGGCGCTCCGGCATCTGCGTCTCAACCATCAGCCGATCCTCTTCGAACACCCGGTGGTTGAAGGCATGAACCTCCTCGACCGGAATATGCAGGTCAAAGTTGCGCGCGATGGGTGCGAACATGCGCGTTTTACGCGCCGAGACCGGCGAGGCGGCGTTCATAATGACCAGGCGCGCGGCGTCAGGGAAATGCACCGTCAGCGTGGCGGTAAAGGGCAGATGCATCTCAAAATGGCGCAGCCACTGGAAGCCCTCCGGCGCCTGCTGTTCGGCACCCGCCGCGAAGTTGGAAACCGAACTCCAGTAATCCACCGCAAAGCCATACTCGGTTTCAACCGGATTGTAGGGCGGCACCTCCTGGTTATCGGGATCGGCGAAAGTTTCGCTGTGTACCCAGGCGAAATGGGCGACGTCGAGAAAGCCCTCTACCTGACGCCCGGCAAAGCCGGCGACGTCGAAAGGAGGACAGACGATCTGCTGAAAACCGGCGTCTTGCCAGTGCGGCATCTGCGGCAGCGCGGCAGGATTGTCCGCGTCCGGCGCGAGACAGACCCACACCAGGCCAAAGCGCACCTCAACCGGAAAGCTAATAAGATTGAGTTTGGCGGGCACCGGCTGGTTGGGGCTGGAGGGAATACGGTTGCAGCGGCCATCCTCGCCGAAGCGCAGCCCGTGATAGGGGCAGATAATGCCGTGCTCGTCGTGAAAGCCGAGCGTCAGCGGCACGCCGCGGTGCGGGCAGACATCTCTGGCGGCGACGATCTGCTCATTAATTCGGTAGATCACCAGCTGCTCGTCAAGCAGCACCGCTTTCATCGGCGCGGGGCCTACGTCGCACAGGCGCGCCACCGGATGCCAGCAGCGCGCCAGCCGCAGCCAGTCGTCAGGTTCAAAGGTACAATGAGCGGGAGGCGTAGGTTGTTTCATGGTGATTACCTGTCTGGGGCGCGAAAGAAGATAGCGACATTGTGGACAAAGAGGGGTGTAACGATCCATCATCGTTTTTTCAGCAAACTGTTGCATTAAACAGTACAGGTCACCCATGCTTCCTTTTTCACGGTTCTCTCACTACTTTCTGGAGCTGGCGCGCAGCGGCAGCCTGCGTAAGGCGGCAGAGCGGCTGCACGTCTCCGCCTCGGCGATTAACCGGCAGATTTTGCAGGCGGAGGAGGAGCTTGGCATGCGGCTGTTCGAGCGGCTGCCGGACGGTATGCGCCTGACCAGCGCCGGCGAGCTGCTGCTGGACGACCTGCGTCGCTGGCAGCGGGAGTACCAGCGCACCCGCCAGCGCTTCGATGAGATTCAGGGGCTGCGGCGCGGCCACGTCAGCCTCGGCCTGATCCAGGCGCTGAACGAAGGGGCGATTGCCGATGCGCTGTCGCAGATCGCGCAGGCGCACCCCTGGCTGCGGCTCGATCTCAGCGTCCACGACAGCGCGCAGATTGGCGAGCAGGTGCGGCTGGCGGAGCTGGACGCCGGACTGGTGCTGGATCCGCAGGCGCAGGCCGGACTGAGCGTGATGGCCTTCGCCGAGCTGCCAGTTGGCGTGGTGCTGCCCGCCGGGCACGCGCTCAGCGGGCGGGAGACGCTCTCTACCGGCCAGCTCAGCGCGGAGCGGCATATTATTCCCGGCGCGCCGCTGGTGGTGCATGAGCGGGTCGAGATGCTCTACCGGCGGCACAGCCTGCAGCCGGAGAACCTTATTACCTGTAACGATATTCGCCTGATTAAATCGCTTATCAAGCAGGGCAGCGGCATCAGCATTCTAAGCCTGCTCGACGTGATGGATGAGGTGGAGCGGGGCGCGCTCAGCTTCGTTCCGCTGCGCGATCCCAACGTGCGGCCATTAACCCTGGCATTATGCTGCGCGCCTGCGCGACAGCTGTCACGCGCTGCACAGCAGGTGATCCAGCATCTTACCGGCGTTATCGAGTCGCTTAATGCGCCACGCTAGAGAGTAATATTTGTCTTAAAATCAGCATATAGCGCGCCACTACCGCACTTTTTGTAAATTAACGTAAAGCGAGCGCCAGCCTGGTTTAGCGGAAAGCGTAATTAGGCTATAAGTCCTCTACCGTGCCAACCTGCTCAGGCCTCACCCTACACGATGATGACTCTGCGACCTCTGCTGACGCTTGTGTTAGCTTCTGCTTTTCTGCTTGGCGGCTGCTCGCGCCATTCGACTGATACCTCCGCACAAAACGATACGCAGGTCATTGATGAGAGCCAGGGCGATCAGGGCGATCTGATTCCGGTCGTCGCCGCGCTGCACGATCAGATGCATACCTGGCACGGCACGCAATATCAGTGGGGCGGCACCGAGCTTTCCGGCGTCGACTGCTCTGGTTTTGTCTGGCGCACCCTGAAGGATCGGTTCAATCTGCCAATGGATCGCGTGACCACCACCGAACTGCTGAAGATGGGCAAACGCATCGCGCCGCGCGATCTGCAGCCGGGGGATCTGGTCTTTTTCCGCATTAAAGGCGGCATGCACGTCGGCTTCTATGATACCGATCGACACTTCTTCCACGCCTCGGTCAGCCAGGGCGTCGTGCGCTCCGAGCTGGACAATCCCTACTGGCATAAAGTTTTCTATCAGGCGCGGCGGCTGCCGAAAGAGTACAACGCGCAGATCACCCTCAATAAAGGCAGCGGCATGACGCTGGCGCGTAAGTAGTTTTTTCCGGGCGTGAACGGCCCGGCAGAACGCTAAGGGATAAAGCCCGCCTCACGGCGGGCTTTTTTTATCAGTGCCGAATGGCGCAGCCGCACTGGCCCATTTCGCCCAGTGCCGCCTTGCCCTGATGGGAGTGGCGCACCCGCAGTTCGCCGCGACGCCATGCGCCATCCTCCTGCGCGCGATTGAGCAGCAGCCGGTCTAGCGCCTCGGTTATCCGCAGCGCGTGCGGCTGCGCCCAGCTGGTCAGGTGCCAGGTCGAGGTGCCTGCCTCGTGGCAGTCGCCGAACCCTACGACGGCAACGTGCGCGCCCTGGCCAAAATCCCGCACCGCCTGCAGCGCACCGAACGCCAGCCGATCGCTATCGCAGAACAGCGCCTGAATGCGTTCCGAGGCGCGGGCGCGTTTCAGATAAGCGAGCATCGCCTGATAGCCGCTGTCGCGCTCATCGCCCGTGTCGCAAGCGATCAGCGAGTGGCCGAGGGGTTTATCCGCCGCCGCCAGAACGCTGCCAAAGCCATCAAGGCGCGCGGGATCGGCGCAGGAGGCGAGCTGCAGATAGCCGAAGCGCTGGTGGCCCTGCGCCAGCAGCAGCCGACCCATCTCTTCGCCGGCGGTAAAGCCGTCCTGATTAAGCGTATCCAGCGCAACCAGCGGAATCGGCCCGGCAGCGGCGCGAAAGGCGTCGCTAAAGCGCCCGGAAAGATGCAGCGCGGCGCTCAGCAGCGGCGCCAGCTGGCGCACACGCTCCTCCGCGGCGGCGTCGATAAGCAGCGCCGCGCAGCCGCGCGCGTTAAGCTGCCGGTTAGCCTCCTGCAGCAGCATTGCCGTCTGCGGATGGCTGAAATCATGGCTCAGCACGCCAATGGTTTTACAGGTGTTGTTATACATTCAGAAGACCCTGTTGAGGTGAGTAGAGGTCTCCTTACCATAAAGGAAGCGGCCCGCGTTTCACAGCGGCGCTGAGGTCGCCAGCTGCAGTTCGCGCCTGCCCAGCGTGCGGGTCGCCAGCACCGACTGCTGGGCGAACAGGCTCGCCTGCTCAACCGCCTGGCTGAGAGGCACGCCGCGCAGCAGACGGGCGGTCAACTCGGCGGTAAAGAGATCGCCGGTGCCTTTAGGCGGATTATCGTAGCGCGGATGCTCGGTAATAAAGGTCTCTTGCGCCGTCACGCAAAAGACCTGCATGCTGCGACGCGTGCTGTCGTGGGTGGCACTGGTGACCACGACCCATTCGGTCTGTGCGCCGAGCAGCGAGCGCGCGGCGTCGATGATCTCATCGTCGCTCTCCAGCGGCGCGTCGCACAGGCAGCTCAGCTCAAAGCGGTTCGGCGTCAGGCCGGTCGCCAGCGGCGCAAGATGTTGACGATAGTGCATTGCCAGCTGCGGATCGACGTAGAAGCCGCTGTCGTCATCCCCCAGCACCGGATCGATAATCACTGGCATCCGGGGATTTTTCTCACGCATCAGCCGCAGCCAGCGCGCCAGCGACGCCGCCTTATCGGTGGATTTCAGATAGCCCAGCACCACGGCGCGCGCGGCACCGTCCAGATTCCGCTCCGCCAGCGCGGTCAGGTAGCCCTCAAACCAGGGCTGCGGGATCTCGCCGCCGTAGCAGCTGGCATAGTGCGGCGTGTTGCTCAGCAGCACGGTCGGCACCGCCACAACCTGTAATCCGTGGCGACGCAGGGCGGGCACGGCGATGCTGTTACCTACGCTGCCGTAAACCACCTGGGATTGTATAGATATGACGTCGATGATTTCGCCGTCTGAGGCGTCAGATACCTGAAACACAGGGCGCTCCTTATTAGCACTTTCTCGCCAGTATACCCCCTGTGCAGCGCGATGCGATCGGCGGCGGCTCGCCGCGCCGCTTCCCTTAACTGCTGCAGCCCTTGCGGGACAAAGGATGGCGCAGAGGTAAGCGAAGCGTTAAAGGCAGAATAATCTGCTAAGAACAGTCAAATAATGGTGTGCCGACTGGCAAATTCGGCCGGGCCGTCTACACTTAATCGCGACGATGTTTTCAGTCAGGTTGATATGTCTGTGATGGTTTTAAAACGTAGTGGCGTTTTATCTGAGTTAACTTGCTGGTATCCGCAGTTTTTGCCCTGCACTTTACCCCGCGTTCAGCCGTTCCGGCTGCCGATCCCGCAGACGTTCATCCTCGCGAAAATATCCTGCAATGGCGCGTTGACGAGCCAGGCCTCTGACCTGACAAGCCGCGAACCGTACGCGCCCCAATCAACTACAGGAGAAGACACGTGACCCAAGCGGCGAATGAACATGCCTCGCTTCCTGCGCTAAGCGGCGGTCTTTATGCCTTCTTTTTTGACGTAGACGGCACGCTTGCCGCTATTCAACCGCAGCCTGACGCGGTCTTTATCCCGGAAAAGGTCCGTCAGCAGCTGCAGCAGCTCACCTCCCTCTGCCACGGCGCGCTGGCGCTGGTATCGGGACGGCCAATTGCCCAGCTCGACGCGCTGGCCGCGCCGTTAATCGCGCCTGCCGCGGGCGTACACGGCGCAGAGCGGCGCGATGCGCAGGGCGAGCAGCACCTTATCAGCCTGGACCCCGAAGTCGCCGAGGCGTTGCGGCAGCAGCTGCAAGAGGCGATGTCGCGCTGGCCAGGCACGCTACTGGAGGCCAAAGGCATGGCCTTTGCGCTGCATTACCGCCAGGCGATGCAGCACGAGCAGGATGTGCTCAATCTGGCCGAACAGGTCGTGAAACGCTTTCCGGCGCTGGCGCTTCAGCCGGGGAAATGCGTTGTGGAGATTAAACCGCAGGGAGTCGATAAAGGCGAAGCAGTACGCGCCTTTATGCGCGAAGCACCCTTTGCCGGTCGTATCCCGGTATTTGTCGGAGACGATCTGACGGATGAGAAAGGATTTATCGCTGTAAACGCCATGCAGGGCATTTCCGTGAAGGTTGGACAAGGTTCCAGTCAGGCGCGCTATCGGCTGCCAGACGTCGAGGCGGTTTACGCGTGGCTGGAGCGATTACTATTACAAATAAAACAAGACAATGTCGGTAAGGAGTAAAGGTTATGAGTCGTTTAGTGGTCGTATCTAACCGAATCGCCATTCCTGATGGGAAAAAAGCCAGCGCAGGCGGCCTCGCCGTCGGTATTCTTGACGCGCTGAAAAGCACCGGCGGCCTGTGGTTTGGCTGGAACGGGGAAATCAGCGAATTTTCCGGAGAAGAGGAAGACGAACTGGTGCAGGTAGAGCATGACGGCATCTCCTACGCCGCGCTGCCGCTGAGCCAGAACGATTACGATCTGTATTACTGCCAGTTTTCCAATACCGTTATCTGGCCCGCGTTCCACTACCGCCTTGATCTGGTCCAGTTCCAGCGCGAAGCCTGGGAGGGCTACTGCAGCGTCAATGAGATGCTGGCGCAGCGCCTGAAGCCGCTGATCAAGCCGGACGACACCCTGTGGATCCACGATTATCATCTGCTGCCGTTTGCGGCCGCGCTGCGTAAGGCGGGCATCAATAACCGCATCGGCTTCTTCCTGCATATCCCGTTCCCGACGCCGGAAATTTTCAACGCGCTGCCGCCGCATAAAGAGCTGCTGGAGATGCTGTGCGAGTACGATCTGCTGGGCTTCCAGACCGAATCGGATCGCGTCGCCTTCCTCGACTGCCTCAGCCAGCTGACGCAGCTGCAGAACAAAGGCGAGAAAAAGCATCGCGCCTTTGGCAACACCTTTATGACCGAGGTCTATCCGATCGGCATCGAGCCGGACAGCATCAAAGAGATGGCCGAAGGCCCACTGCCGCCGAAAATGGCGGCGATGAAACGCGAACTGGGCGATGCGAAAAACATTATCGCCTGTGAGCGCCTCGACTACTCGAAAGGGCTGCCGGAGCGATTCCTGGCCTATGAAGCGCTGCTGGAGAACTTCCCTGAGCATCGCGGTAAAATCCGCTATTCGCAGATTGCGCCCACCTCGCGCGGGGATGTGCAAGCCTATCAGGATATTCGTCATCAGCTGGAAACCGAGGCTGGACGCATCAACGGCAAGTACGGCACGCTGGGCTGGACGCCGCTCTACTATCTCAACCAGCATTTCGACCGCCGTCTGCTGATGAAAATCTTCCGTCTGACCGATGTCGGGCTGGTGACGCCGCTGCGCGACGGTATGAACCTGGTGGCGAAAGAGTATATTGCTGCGCAGGACCCGGACGATCCGGGCGTGCTGGTGCTGTCACGCTTTGCCGGTGCCGCCAACGAGCTGACCTCGGCGCTGATCGTCAACCCGTACGATCGTGACGAAGTGGCGGCGGCGTTGAATAAGGCGCTGACCATGCCGCGCACCGAGCGTATTTCGCGCTACAACGATATGATGGCCGTGCTGCGCAAGCATGACATCACCCACTGGCGCGAGAGCTTCCTGAAGGATTTGTGGGCGATTCCGCCCCGCAGCGAAGATCACAGCACGGTAAATAAAGTGGCGACCTTCCCGAAACTCGCCTGATTATCACGGCGGCCTGCCTGTGCGGGCCGCCGTTTTTACGCCTTTCCGCCTTTGCTCGCCTCTCTCCAGTACCGCTAAAGCGTTGGGTTGTCGCTTGACAACACCATTTGCCGTTTTATGCATCAGTCGCTAAAAAAAACGCTTTTTTTCTGCACGCAGCTCTAAAGTCTGACGCTGAACTGCCGATAGTTGTGACTCATCAAAGTGTCAAATGTACTATTCATTCATATTCCTAATGTAACAGCCTGTTACATTCGCTTTCTTCTCACTTACACCCATTCTAAATCGTTAACGCTTCGTTGTTAAAACGCGACGAATATGCGCGATCGTCCTTTACGCTTCGCTTACTCACTCTAAAAAATATTTGCCCTAAGTAACTAATTTTTCAGTGGTTAACAGAACGCCGTTTCAGCATTTTGTGCTGGCTTATCGTGCCCCAGTAGTGCCTTATAGGGTGCTAAAAGGAATGTTAAAAATAATAGATCGATCGTAACACTTAGGGAAAGATACATCTGGTCCATAAGGGGAATAAGCACTTTGTTAGGACAAAATATTAATGAAACAGAGATAATTTGTGCAAAAAACAGACAACCCAAAAGCGTATCTGAAGGGTTAGCGAAAAAATTTGCCTTAAAAGTGTGACGCAGATCACACTTTATCTAAAATTTCGCCTCCCTGTCGTTGTATGTGCAAATCAGACGGGATAGATTTGCGTTGTTTTAGGAATAGTCTTAAAAGAATGTAAAAAGACGTCACGGAAGAGCGCAATAATTTAAAAAAGAATGGCCCTGGGGTTTTGACTAACACTGTAATTATGTCGTTCAGGACATGAGGCAGACTTCAGAGTACGTTTGGTTTTTGGCTGTAAATTTTTGCCATCTTTAGATTCAACAACCAGCAACCCGTAACGCAGAGGGTTTTTCTGCGATGCTCTTAAGTCGCGTCTGTCAGGATGGAAAAAATGGGTACATCTGATTTACTAAAACATATTTATGATATCAATCTGTCGTATTTACTGCTTGCACAGCGATTAATTAACCAGGAAAAAGCTTCTGCAATGTTTCGTCTTGGAATTGATGAAGAGATGGCTAACGCATTGTCGCAATTAACTCTGCCGGAAATGGTAAAGTTAGCGGAAACCAATCAGTTGGTTTGCCAGTTTCGCTTTAACGATCACGCCATTATTAATCGCCTGACGCAGGAGTCTCGCGTGGATGATTTACAACAAATCCACACGGGAATTTTATTATCCAGCCGTTTACTGCGTAATGTTTCTAAAGAAGAGACGCCGGCGAAGAAGAGGGCGATGTAAATGTCGGAAAAGAGCATTGTTCAGGAAGCGCGTGATATTCAACTCGCGATGGAGTTAATTACGCTGGGCGCGCGTTTGCAAATGCTGGAAAGCGAAACCCAGTTAAGTCGCGGCCGTCTGATTAAACTTTATAAAGAGCTGCGCGGCAGCCCGCCGCCGAAGGGCATGCTGCCTTTTTCAACCGACTGGTTTATGACGTGGGAGCAGAATATCCACGCCTCTATGTTCTGCAACGCCTGGCAGTTTATGCTGAAAACCGGCATGGCGACCGGCGTTGACGCGGTAATCAAAGCTTACCGCCTCTATCTCGAACAGTGTCCGCAATCGGACGAGGGCCCGCTGTTGGCGCTGACGCGCGCATGGACCCTGGTGCGATTCGTTGAAAGTAATATGCTGGAACTGGCCGACTGCAAAAGCTGCAACGGCAGTTTTATTAACCATGCGCATCAGCCGGTTGGCAGCTTTGTCTGCAGCCTGTGCCAGCCGCCGTCGCGCGCGGTAAAAAGACGTAAACTTTCTGCAGATTCTGCCGATACCTTTCCACAACTGCTGGATGAACAGGTTAAACACGCCGTTTAAGTTTGTTCGCATCGTGGAAAGTCATCCAGCAGCGGGTAACCCCCGCTGCTTTTTTTTTGCCCACGATTTGAATAGCGCCTGCGGCTCTCTGGCTTAACTTCCACCAACACGTTACGGACGTAAGGATGTTCTTGTGCTGATCTTATTGGGTTATATCATTGTTGTCGCATCCGTGTTGGGCGGATATGCGCTGGTGGGCGGTCATCTCGGTGCTCTTTATCAGCCTTCCGAGCTGTTAATTATCGGCGGTGCCGCCCTTGGCGCTTTTTTCGTCGGCAACAACGGTAAGTCGATTAAAAAGACGTTAAAAGCGCTGCCGAAGCTGATGCGCGGCTCAAAATATAATAAAGCCCTCTATATGGATTTGATGGCGCTGCTCTATCGCCTGATGGCCAAATCACGCCAGCAGGGCATGCTGTCGCTGGAACGCGATATTGAAGATCCCACGCAGAGCGAAATTTTTGCTAATTATCCGCGTATTCTCGCCGATAAACAGCTTGTGGATTTTATTACCGATTATTTGCGTCTGATGGTCAGCGGCAACATGAACGCCTTTGAGATTGAGGCGCTGATGGATGAAGAGATCGAGACCTACGAACATGAATGCGAAGTGCCAGCGCAGAGCTTATCTGCCGTCGGCGACGGCCTGCCTGCTTTCGGCATCGTGGCAGCGGTAATGGGCGTGGTACACGCGCTGGCATCGGCCGATCGTCCTGCCGCCGAGCTGGGCGCGCTGGTGGCACACGCGATGGTGGGGACCTTCCTTGGCATTCTGCTGGCCTACGGCTTTATTTCGCCGCTGGCGTCGGTGCTGCGTCAGAAGTGCGCTGAAACCACCAAGATGATGCAGTGCATCAAGGTAACGCTGCTCTCCAGCCTGAACGGCTATGCGCCGCAGATTGCGGTGGAGTTTGGCCGTAAGACGCTTTACTCCACCGAGCGCCCGTCGTTCAGCGAACTGGAGGAGCACGTACGTAACGCGAAGAATCCGGCGAAACAGACCTCGGACGAAAATGCATGAAGAACAGTAACCGGCCCATCATCGTCGTCAAAAAGCGCAAGCATAAAGGACACGAGGGCGGCCATGGCTCCTGGAAGATCGCCTATGCCGACTTTATGACGGCGATGATGGCCTTCTTTATGGTGATGTGGCTGATCTCTATCTCCAGCCCGCAGGAGCTGGTGCAGATCGCCGAATATTTTAAAACGCCGCTGAAGGTAGCGATGACCGGCGGCAAGCGCAGCAGCGACAGCGAAAGCCCGATCCCCGGCGGTGGCGACGATGCGACGCGCATCAAGGGAGAGGTGAAGAAAGTCGTCGATATGGATGCGCAGAAGCGCAAGCTGGATGATATTCGCCTCAATCGCCTGCGCGAAAAGCTGGACCAGCTGATTGAGGCGGATCCGCGTCTGAAGGCGCTGCGTCCGCACCTGATTATTAATATGGTGGAAGAGGGGCTGCGCATTCAGATTATCGACAGCCAGAACCGGCCGATGTTTAAGACCGGCAGCGCCGAGGTCGAACCCTATATGCGCGACATCCTGCGCGGCATTGCGCCGCTGCTTAACAATATTCCGAACCGCATCAGCCTGGCGGGCCATACCGACGACTTTCAGTACGCGAATGGCGATCGCGGCTACAGCAACTGGGAGCTTTCCGCCGATCGCGCCAACGCCTCGCGTCGCGAGCTGGTGATGGGCGGGCTCGACGGCGGCAAAGTACTGCGCGTGGTCGGCATGGCCGACACCATGAAACTGAAAAATCGCGTCGGCAACGACGCGGTTAACCGCCGCATTAGCCTGCTGGTGTTGAACCATGACACCGAAGCGGCGATTGAAAAAGAGAACGCCGAGAGCGACGCCGTCCAGGTGAGCGATCCGGCGGCAATAGAAAAGATTACCGCGCCGCCTGTGCCGCAAAGCAGCAGCCCGGTAACCACAACAGCCCCCTCACAGCCGAGGTGACCCCGTGAGCATGGACATCAGCGATTTTTACCAGACGTTTTTCGATGAGGCCGATGAGCTGTTAGCCGATATGGAGCAGCATCTGCTGGGACTCGATCCCCAGGAGCCGGACTCCGAGCAGCTAAATGCCATCTTCCGCGCCGCCCACTCGATAAAAGGCGGAGCCGGAACCTTTGGTTTTACGGTTTTGCAGGAAACAACCCACATTCTGGAAAATATTCTGGATGGTGCTCGTCGCGGCGAGATGCAGCTCAGCACCGACATCATCAACCTGTTTTTGGAAACCAAAGATATTATGCAGGAACAGCTCGATGCCTATAAAACCGCGCAGGAGCCGAACGCGGAAAGCTTTAACTACATCTGCGAAGCGCTGCGCCAGCTGGCGTTAGAGGCGAAAGGCCTGCCGGTCGCCGCGCCGGTCGTCGCCGCCGTGTCGGCGGAGCCTGCCGTGCAGAGCGCACCGGCCGCCAGCAGTGGCCTGCGCGTGAAGCTGGTTGACCTGAAAGAGAAAGAGGTCGATCTGATGCTGGAGGAGCTGGGCAATCTCGGCGGCCTGAGCAACGTGGTTAAAGGCCCTAATTTCCTTGAGGCGAGCATCGACGGTGTCAGCAAAGACGATATCGTGGCGGTGCTCTGCTTTGTGATTGAAGAGGCGCAGATCCGCTTCCCGGAGGCTGACGCAGAAAGCGCGCCTGCTGTTGCAGCCGCCCCGGTCGCCGAAGCGGCGCCGGTCGTCGAGGCCGCGGCGGTGCAGAGCGCCAGCGTCAGCGAACTGCCGGTGGCGAAGCGCGAAGCCAAACGCGCCGCCGCGCCCGCTAAAAGCAGCGAATCAAGCAGCATCCGCGTTGCGGTAGAGAAGGTCGATCAGCTGATCAACCTGGTCGGCGAGCTGGTGATCACCCAGTCGATGCTGGCGCAGCGTTCGGGCGAACTCGACCCGGTGGCGCACGGCGATCTGCTGAACAGCATGGGCCAGCTGGAGCGCAACGCGCGCGACCTGCAGGAGTCGGTGATGTCGATTCGTATGATGCCGATGGAGTATGTCTTTAGCCGCTTCCCGCGCCTGGTGCGCGACCTGGCGAGCAAGCTGGGCAAAGAGGTGGAGCTGACGCTGCTCGGCAGCTCTACCGAACTCGACAAGAGCCTGATCGAACGCATTATCGATCCGTTAACGCATCTGGTACGTAACAGCCTGGATCACGGCATCGAATCGCCGGAAAAACGCCTGGCAGCAGGCAAGGTCGCCACCGGCAACCTGACGCTGTCGGCGGAACACCAGGGCGGCAATATCTGTATTGAAGTCTCTGACGACGGCGCTGGCCTGAACCGCGAGCGCATCCTCGCCAAAGCGCTCTCCTCTGGCCTGCCGGTCAGCGAAAACATGAGCGACGAAGAGGTCGGCATGCTGATCTTCGCACCGGGCTTCTCTACCGCCGAGCAGGTAACCGACGTATCGGGCCGCGGCGTCGGCATGGATGTGGTCAAGCGAAACATTCAGGAGATGGGCGGCCACGTAGAGATCGCCTCGAAGCAGGGCAAAGGCACTACTATCCGTATCCTGCTGCCGCTGACGCTGGCTATCCTCGACGGCATGTCAGTACGCGTAGCGGACGAAGTCTTTATCCTGCCGCTCAACGCGGTAATGGAGTCCCTGCAGCCGCGCAGCGAAGAGCTGAAGCCGCTGGCGGGTGGCGAATGCGTGCTGGAAGTGCGCGGCGAATACCTGCCGCTGGTCGAGCTGTGGAATGTGTTTGACGTGCAGGGCGCGAAAACCGAGGCGACGCAGGGCATCGTGGTGATCCTGCAGAGCGCGGGCAAACGCTACGCGCTGCTGGTCGATCAGCTTATTGGCCAGCATCAGGTGGTAGTGAAAAACCTCGAGAGCAACTATCGCAAGGTGCCTGGCATCTCCGCCGCCACCATCCTCGGCGACGGCAGCGTCGCGCTGATCGTTGACGTGTCGGCGCTGCAATCGCTCAACCGTGAAAAACGTGTGGCCGGCGCGGCCGCCTGACTGATAACAAAAGGGTAGAAACATGACTGGAATGGCAACCGTGACCAAAATCGCCGGCGAAACCGTCGGCCAGGAGTTCCTGGTATTTACGCTGGGAGACGAAGAGTACGGTATCGATATTCTTAAGGTGCAGGAGATCCGCGGCTACGATCAGGTGACGCGCATCGCCAACACGCCTGAGTTTATTAAGGGCGTTACCAATCTGCGCGGCGTTATCGTGCCGATTATCGATCTGCGCGTGAAGTTCTCACAGCCGGACGTCGAGTATAACGACAACACCGTGGTGATCGTGCTGAACCTGGAGCATCGCGTGGTTGGTATCGTGGTGGACGGCGTTTCTGACGTGCTGTCGCTGACGCAGGATCAGATCCGTCCGGCGCCGGAATTCGCCGTCACCATGTCGACCGAATATCTGACCGGTCTCGGCGCGCTCGGCGAGCGTATGCTGATTCTGGTGGATATCGAGAAGCTGCTGAGCAGCGAAGAGATGGCGCTGATGGATACGCTGCGCAGCGCGTAAGCCGCTTTTTTCACGAGCCGGCATAAATCCCGGCTCGTGACTATTTCCTTTTAAAATCAAAAAGAAACCCCTTTTAATTCTCCTGCCTTGCTCTAAATATATCCAGCGCGCGGTCGATACCTGTACTGCTTGATCTTCTACTTTTCCAGGGCCTCCTATGTTAACCAAAATTCGTGTCGTCACCAGCTTGCTGCTGGTGTTACTGATGTTCGGCCTGTTCCAGGCCTTCTCCGGGGCGGTGTTTTTCTCTGCCCTGAGCGACGATAAAACCAGCTTTAACGTCTCCCAGCTCGCCGGTAAGAATCTGCAGGCGCTTAACGATGCCTATATGAGTCTGAACCAGAGCCGCGTGGTGCTGACGCGTATCCAGCTGCGTATCGCCACCAGCAAGCTGGATGGTAAGACGCCGGATATTGCAACGCTGTTCACCGACAGCGAGCAGTTCCAGAAAACAGCGGCCACCAACTTCGAGCTGTTTAAAGCTACCCCGGACACCCCTGGGCAAGACGCAGCGCTGAATGAGCGTCTGATGAATGCCTACGGCACCTATGCTGCGGCGCTGGCACAGCTGCACACTGCGCTACTGGGCAACAATCTCGACGAAGCGGGCAAAGCGCCGGTGGCGCCGAGCCAGAGTGCCTTCCTGAAAGTCTATACCGAGTGGCGCGCTAATCAGGCGCATCTGACCGAGCTGGGCGTGGAGAAAAACGCTAACGCCTATACGCGCATGATCTGGATCCTCGGAACCATTATGGTGCTGGTGGTGCTGGCTATCGCGCTCTGCTGGGTCGGCCTGCGTCGCGTGCTGATCAACCCGCTCAACGCCAGCATCACGCACATCCAGCAGATTGCGCAGGGTGACCTGACGCAGCGCATCCAGGTGGAAGGGCGTAACGAAATGAGCCAGCTGGCCGCCAGCCTGCATGAGATGCAGCAGGCGCTGGTCAGCACCGTCAGCAACGTGCGCGACGGCTCCGACGCCATCTTTACCGGCGCCAGCGAAATCTCTGCGGGCAACAACGATCTCTCCGCCCGCACCGAAGAGCAGGCGGCGTCGCTGGAGCAGACCGCCGCCAGCATGGAGCAGCTGACTGCCACCGTGAAGCAGAACGCCGAAAACGCCCGTCAGGCGTCGCAGCTGGCGCTGAGCGCCTCGGAAACCGCGCAGAAGGGCGGCAGCGTGGTGGATGGCGTGGTGAAAACCATGAGCGAGATTGCCGGCAGCTCGAAGAAGATCGCCGATATCACCAGCGTTATCGACGGCATCGCCTTCCAGACCAATATCCTGGCGCTTAACGCGGCGGTGGAAGCGGCGCGCGCCGGCGAGCAGGGGCGCGGCTTCGCCGTGGTAGCGGGCGAGGTGCGCAGCCTGGCGCAGCGCAGCGCCAACGCGGCAAAAGAGATTAAATCGCTGATCGAAGATTCGGTGAACCGCGTTAATACCGGCTCGCAGCTGGTGGGCACCGCGGGCGAGACCATGAGCGATATCGTCAATGCAGTCACGCGCGTCACCGACATTATGGGCGAAATCGCCTCGGCGTCGGACGAGCAGAGCCGCGGCATCGACCAGGTGGGTCAGGCGGTAACGGAGATGGATCGCGTTACCCAGCAGAACGCCTCGCTGGTGGAGGAGTCTGCGGCGGCGGCCGCCTCGCTGGAGTCACAGGCGAGTCGCCTGAGCCAGTCGGTAGCGGTCTTCAGGATCCCGCGCGCGGCAGCGGGCGGCACCCGACACGTCCAGATTGCGGCACCTGCCGTCAGCACGGCCTCTGTCGCGCCGCGTAAAGCGCTGGCCGCCCCCGGCAGCGACGCCAACTGGGAAACATTCTGATTTGGCTTGCCGCCAGCACACCCTTTAACAGGCCGGGCATCCGCCCGGCCTGTTATTTTCTCTGCACTATTCAGCAACAAACCGCACTTTTAATAACTACATAACTGTAAAAACCCTTAAACAGGCTCAAATCTGGCGGTCGCACGCCGATAGAGAGCCTGAACGTTTATTTATGACTCTCGGGAAAATATATGTTGAAACGAATCAAAGTGGTGACCAGCCTGATCGCCGTGCTGGCTATCTTTAGCCTGCTGCAGCTGACGTCGGGCGGACTGTTCTGGTCCGCCCTTCAGAAAGATAAAGACGCCTTCGCACTGGCGCAGGTCTCCACCGGCAACGTAACGGCGATGACTGACGCCTGGATCGCGCTGAACCAGACGCGCATTACCCTGAACCGCGCCATGCTGCGGCTGCAGAGCACGACGGCGACGCAGATGAACGGCGGCCCGTTAGATGACCTGGTGAAGCAGACCGAGCAGCAGCTGGCGCAGGCCGACCGCCACTTCAAGATCTATTACGATCTTCCTTCAACGCCGGGCCTTGATACCGCGCTGCGTGACCGTCTTGAAGCCGAGTACGCCCGCTATCACGACGGTCTGGCCGGTATGCTGGAACGTCTGAAGGCGCGCGATCTGCAGGGAATGTTCCGCCTGAATATTGAGCAGGCCCAGAACAGCATGCAGGACGCCTACGGCGAATGGCGTGCGAAGCAGACCATGCTCGCCGCGCAGGGCGCAGAGCAGAATCAGCGCGCCTTTACGCAGATGATGTGGCTGCTGGCGGCGATAGCGCTGCTGGTGATCGCCGTGGTGACCGCCTGCTGGTTCGGCCTGCGTCATGTACTGATCCAGCCGCTGCGCCTGCTGCTGACCCACATTCGCGCCATTGCGGCGGGCGATCTTACCCAGCCGATTGTGGTGGAAGGACGCAATGAGATGAGCCAGCTGGCAAACGGCCTGCATGAGATGCAGCAGGCGCTGGTCAGCACCGTCAGCAACGTGCGCGACGGCTCCGACGCCATTCTGAGCGGCGCCAGCGAAATTGCCGCGGGCAACAACGATCTCTCCGCCCGCACTGAAGAGCAGGCGGCGTCGCTGGAGCAGACCGCGGCCAGCATGGAGCAGCTGACGGCTACCGTGAAGCAGAACGCCGAAAACGCCCGTCAGGCGTCGCAGCTGGCGCTGAGCGCCTCGGAAACCGCCCGCAAAGGCGGCGACGTGGTGGATGGCGTGGTGAAGACCATGAGCGACATCGCCGGCAGCTCGAAGAAGATCGCTGACATTACCGGCGTTATCGACGGCATCGCTTTCCAGACCAATATCCTGGCGCTTAACGCGGCGGTGGAAGCGGCGCGCGCTGGGGAACAGGGCCGCGGCTTTGCCGTGGTGGCGGGCGAGGTGCGCAGCCTGGCACAACGCAGCGCGCAGGCGGCGAAAGAGATTAAATCGCTGATTGAGGATTCGGTAAATCGCGTTAATGCCGGCTCGCAGCTGGTGGGCACCGCGGGCGAGACCATGAGCGAGATCGTTGGCGCGGTAACGCGCGTGACTGACATTATGGGCGAAATCGCCTCGGCGTCGGACGAGCAGAGCCGCGGCATCGACCAGGTGGGTCAGGCGGTGACGGAGATGGATCGCGTTACCCAGCAGAACGCCTCGCTGGTGGAGGAGTCCGCCTCGGCGGCCGCCTCGCTGGAAGATCAGGCGAGCCGTCTGAGCCAGTCAGTCGCGGTATTTAACATCCCTCGCGCCGCGCAGGCGGTTCGCGCGACGGGGCGCGCGGTGCCGGTTGCGCCGGTACGCAAGGCGCTGGCCGCGCCCGTAAGCGGTGATAACTGGGAAACCTTTTAACCCGTAATGCATTGCCCGCAGGGAAGCGGGCCTGTTCTGTTCGCCACGCCCGCACGACCGCACGCCAACACATCAACACGCCAACACGCCAACACGCCGCTGCATCTTTGCTGCTCTGACTCCGCGTTCCCTGCATAAAGATCTCATCGCTCAGGCCGATAAAGAGTGAGTTCCGCCAACCAATGAGGTGTTTATGTTTAATCGAGTACGCGTTATTTCCGGGCTGCTGGGTGTGCTGGCGCTCTTTGTTCTGCTACAGCTGATTTCCGGAAGCGCTTTTTTCAGTACGGTGAAAGCCGACAAAGAGAATTTTGCTTATAACCAGCGTCTCGCGACGCTACAGCGGGCGATGGGCACCTCATGGGTCTCCCTGGTTCAGGCGCGCAACACCCTGAACCGCGCCGGGATCCGCTATCTGCTCGACAGCCAGCAGGCGGGTTCAGGCGCAACCGTACAGGACCTGGTGGCGCTGGCCAACCGGGAGCTGAAGGTCGCCGATCAGGGCTTCGCCGACTTCAACGCCAACCTGTCGGAAAAGGGCAAAACCGCCGAGAACGTACTGACGCTGCAGGCGAACTATAAAGCCTACCGCGACGCGCTGACCGAGCTGACCGGCTTCCTTGGCACAGGCAACTTCAAGGGGTTCGTTGACCAGCCGACGCAGAGTTTTCAGGATAAGTTTGAAAACGATTACAACGCCTGGCAGAGTCAAAACCAGCTGCTGGCGCAGCAGGGCATCGACGCCAATAACACCGCCTATCAACACGCCATTATGATGGCTGTCGGCCTGGTCATCGGCTCACTGCTCATCAGCCTGCTGGTCTGGACGGTATTGCGCAGCGCGCTGATCGGTCCGCTGAAGCAGAGCATCGAGCATATCCGCCATATCGCACGCGGCGACCTGACGCAGCCGATTACCTGTAGCGTACGCAACGAGCTGGGCGACCTGCTTGCGGCCCTGCAGGATATGCAGCAGGAGCTGGCGCGCACCGTCAGCACCGTGCGCGACGGCGCGGACGCCATCTACACCGGCGCCAGCGAAATCGCCATCGGCAATAACGACCTCTCATCCCGCACCGAAGAGCAGGCGGCATCGCTGGAGCAGACCGCCGCCAGCATGGAGCAGCTCACCGCCACCGTGAAGCAGAATGCTGAAAACGCCCGTCAGGCGTCGCAGCTGGCGCTGAGCGCCTCGGAAACCGCGCAGAAGGGCGGCAAAGTGGTTGATGGCGTGGTGAAAACCATGAGCGACATCGCTGGCAGCTCGAAGAAGATTGCCGATATCACCAGCGTCATCGACGGCATCGCCTTCCAGACCAACATTCTGGCGCTTAACGCGGCGGTAGAAGCGGCGCGCGCTGGCGAACAGGGCCGCGGCTTCGCCGTGGTAGCGGGCGAGGTGCGCAGCCTGGCGCAGCGCAGCGCGCAGGCGGCGAAAGAGATTAAAGCCCTGATCGAGGACTCGGTGGCGCGCGTCGATACCGGCTCGGTGCTGGTAGAGAGCGCCGGCGAAACCATGAATGACATCGTCAGCGCAGTCACGCGCGTGACCGACATTATGGGCGAAATCGCCTCGGCGTCGGACGAGCAGAGCCGCGGCATCGATCAGGTCGGCCTGGCGGTAACGGAGATGGATCGCGTCACGCAGCAGAACGCCGCGCTGGTGGAAGAGTCCGCTTCAGCGGCTGCCTCGCTGGAAGATCAGGCCAGCCGACTGAAACAGGCAGTTTCTGTGTTCAATATTGGTAAAGAATTTGTCGCCCAGGCCGTTAACAGAACTACGGCGTCGAAAAGTTTACGGCTGGACGCGCCGGCTGCGGCCTCACGCGCACCGGCGGCTCGCAGCGACGACAACTGGGAAACCTTTTAATCGCCTGGATGGTCGGGCTGGCGGCAGCGCCGCCCGACACAGCAGCAGAATTTAATCAGTGAAGTACAGTGCCAGGTGACCTGAAATGAAGAAATCGACGTTACTGGATCAAAACGAAGCGACAACGCTGCTCTCGCAGATGGTGCAGCGCCTGCCGCTCTCGGATACACACTTTCGTCGTATCAGCCAGCTGATCTATCAGCGCGCTGGCATTGTGCTGGCCGACCACAAGCGCGAAATGGTCTACAACCGACTGGTGCGCCGTCTGCGTACGCTGAACATTGATGACTTTGGCCGCTATCTGGCGCTGCTGGAGAACGACGTCAACAGCGCAGAGTGGCAGGCCTTTATCAACGCGCTGACCACCAACCTGACGGCGTTTTTCCGCGAGGCGCACCACTTCCCCATTTTGGCGGAACATGCGCGCAAGCGCGCGGGCAGCTTTAACGTCTGGTGTGCGGCGGCCTCAACCGGCGAAGAGCCTTACTCCATCGCTATGACGCTGGCGGAAACGCTCGGCACCGGGCCGGGCAAGTTTCAGGTTCACGCCAGCGATATCGACACCCAGGTGCTGGAGAAGGCGATTTCCGGCGTCTATCGCCAGGAAGAGCTGCGCACCCTGTCGCAGCAGCAGATGCAGCGCTTTTTCCTGCGCGGCACCGGCCCGCACAGCGGCATGGTGCGCGTTCGTCCGGAACTGGCGAACAGCGTTAACTTCGCCCAGCTCAACCTGCTGGCGAACGAGTGGGCGCTGCCGGGGCCGTTCGATGCGATCTTCTGCCGCAACGTAATGATCTATTTCGATAAAGAGACGCAGGAGAAAATTCTGCGCCGTTTTGTTCCCCTGCTGAAGCCGGGCGGACTGCTGTTTGCCGGTCATTCAGAGAACTTTAGTCAGATCAGCAAAGAGTTCTGGCTGCGTGGACAAACCGTCTATGGACTGACGAAGGAAAGATGATGAGCAAAATCACCGTAATGTGCGTGGATGATTCCGCGCTGATGCGCCAGTTGATGACCGAAATCATTAACAGTCATCCTGATATGGAGATGGTGGCTACGGCACCCGATCCGCTGGTCGCCCGCGATTTAATTAAACAGTACAACCCGCAGGTGCTGACGCTGGACGTGGAGATGCCACGTATGGATGGCCTCGACTTCCTGGAGAAGCTGATGCGTCTGCGCCCGATGCCGGTGGTGATGGTGTCGTCGCTGACCGGTAAAGGCTCGGAGATTACGCTGCGCGCGCTGGAGCTGGGGGCGGTGGATTTCGTCACCAAGCCGCAGCTCGGTATTCGCGAAGGGATGCTGGGCTACAGCCAGACGATCGCCGACAAGATCCGCGCGGCGGCGCGTGCGCAGCTGCACGCCCGTCCAGTGATGGCGGCGCCGGTGACCCTGAAGGCGGGTCCGCTGCTCAGCAGCGAAAAGCTGATTGCCATCGGCTCTTCGACCGGCGGCACCGAAGCGATTCGCCACGTGCTGCAGCCGCTGCCGCCGACCAGCCCGGCGCTGATGATCACTCAGCATATGCCGCCGGGCTTTACCAAATCTTTCGCCGATCGCCTTAACAAGCTCTGTCAGATCACCGTGAAAGAGGCGGAGGACGGCGAGCGCATCCTGCCCGGGCATGCCTATATCGCCCCTGGTGCGATGCATATGGAGCTGGCGCGCAGCGGTGCCAACTATGTGGTGAAACTGAATGAAGGGCCACCGGTAAACCGCCACAAGCCCTCGGTGGATGTGCTGTTCAGATCGGTGGCCGTCAATGCCGGACGAAATGCGGTGGGCGTCATCCTCACCGGCATGGGTAACGACGGCGCGGCGGGCATGCTGGAAATGCATCGCGCCGGCGCCTGGACTATCGCGCAGAGCGAAGCCTCCTGCGTGGTCTTTGGAATGCCGCGAGAAGCCATCGCCAGCGGCGGTGTGAGCGAAGTCGTGGATTTAGGCAACATCAGCCAGCATATGCTGGCAAAAATTAGCGCCGGACAGGCACTGCGTATTTAACAGGCCCGTCCTGCCGGGCGAGATAACACAGGAGTAATTATGGCTGATAAAAACATGCGCTTTTTGGTGGTGGACGACTTCAACACGATGCGTCGTATTGTGCGTAACCTGCTGAAAGAGCTGGGCTTCAATAACGTCGAAGAAGCGGAAGATGGCGTAGACGCCCTCGGCAAGCTGAAAGCGGGCGGTTTCGACTTCGTGATTTCTGACTGGAACATGCCGAACATGGATGGCCTGCAGCTGCTGCAGACCATTCGTGCGGACGCCGCGCTGGGCAAGCTGCCGGTACTGATGGTCACCGCTGAAGCGAAGAAAGAGAACATTATCGCCGCCGCGCAGGCGGGCGCCAGCGGCTACGTGGTGAAGCCATTCACCGCCGCCACGCTGGAAGAGAAGTTAGGCAAGATCTTCGAAAAACTGGGCATGTAAGGAGATGTGATGAGCGACCTTCCGAAATCAACTGAGGATGCCTCGGCACACGATATCATTGCTCGCATTGGCTCTCTGACGCGCATGCTGCGCGACAGTCTGCGCGAGCTGGGGCTGGATAAAGCCATTGCCGATGCGGCTGAAGCCATTCCCGATGCCCGCGATCGTCTGGATTATGTGGTACAGATGACGGCGCAGGCTGCCGATCGTGCGCTGAACTGCGTCGAAGCGGCGCAGCCGCATCAGGATAAAATGGAAGCCGGGGCGACCCAGCTGAAAGGGCGTTGGGACCAATGGTTTGAGAACCCGATTGAGCTGGCCGATGCGCGAGAGTTGGTGACGGATACGCGCGAATTCCTCAGTGCAGTGCCAGAGCATACCGCCTTTACCAACAAGCAGCTGCTTGAAATTATGATGGCGCAGGATTTCCAGGACCTGACCGGTCAGGTGATCAAGCGCATGATGGATGTGATCCAGGAGATTGAGCGCCAGCTGTTGATGGTGCTGCTGGAGAACATGCCGGAAGTCAGCGCCGAGAAGCGTCAGGAGGGCACCAGCCTGCTGAACGGTCCGCAGATCCACGCCGATGCGCCGGGCGTGGTGGCGAACCAGGATCAGGTTGATGACCTGCTGGATAGCTTAGGGTTCTGACCCTGCGCCGCCGGCCGCCAGGCAGGCGGCATTCTGTTTTCAGCGGGACTGCCAGCCGGCGGTCCCGTTCCCCTTTGCCTGCTCATCCGCCAAAAAACGCCTCTTTTCTTCTTCTTATCTTCGCTTTAACCAAAGCCAAATTTGGCATTCTATGCTCAGAATTCCTACCCACAGAGGTTTGTCGTGGCTGAAGAGAGCGACGAGGACAAAACAGAATCGCCCACACCCCACCGACTTGAAAAAGCGCGTGAAGAGGGGCAGATCCCGCGTTCCCGCGAGCTGACGTCGGTGCTGATGCTGCTGGCCGGCCTGATGATCCTCTGGCTGGGCGGCACGCTGATGGCGCGCCAGCTGGCCGCGATGGTCGCTTCCGGGCTGCGCTTCGATCACAGCATGGTAAACGACAGCAAGCTGATTATCGGCCATATCAGCAGCCTGATCGGCCAGGCGGTGATGGCGCTGCTGCCGCTGATGGGCGGGCTGGTGCTGGTGGCGATCGCCGCGCCGATGCTGCTGGGCGGTATCGTCATCAGCGGCAAATCGATCAAGATGGACTTTAAAAAGCTCAATCCGCTGCCCGGCTTCGCCCGCATGTTCGCCGCGCAGGCCTGGACCGAACTGTTCAAGGGGATCCTGAAGGCGATTCTGGTGGGCTGCGTCGGCGGCTGGTACATCTGGTCGCACTGGCCGGAGATGCTGCGGCTGATCGCCCAGTCGCCGAGCAGTGCGCTGATGCACGGCCTGGGAATGGTCGCCGCCTGCTGCGCGCTGGTGATCCTCGGCCTGATCCCGATGGTGGGCTACGACGTGTTCTGGCAGCTCTACAGCTACTACAAAAAGCTGCGCATGTCGCGCCAGGAGATCCGCGACGAATTTAAACAGCAGGAAGGCGACCCGCACGTTAAAGGGCGCATTCGCCAGGCGATGCGCGCCGCCGCACGCCGCCGCATGATGTCCGACGTGCCCAAAGCGGACGTTATCGTGACCAACCCGACGCACTACTCGGTGGCGCTGCAGTACAACGAAAACAAGATGAGCGCGCCGAAAGTGGTGGCGAAGGGCGCAGGCGAGGTGGCGTTAAAGATCCGCGAAATCGCCGCAGAGCACCGCATTCCGCTGCTGGAGGCGCCGCCGCTGGCGCGCGCCCTCTACCGGCATACCGAAATTGGCCAGCAGATCCCCGGCGCGCTCTATGCGGCGGTGGCGGAAGTGCTGGCCTGGGTCTGGCAGCTGCGCCGCTGGAAGCGCGAAGGCGGCCTGATACCGAACAAACCGAAGAACCTGCCGGTCCCGGCAGAGATGGACTTTGCAGGAGAGAAGCGAAACGATGGCTAACCTGGCCGCAAAACTGCGTTTACCGAACAATCTGAAAGATACACAGTGGCAGGTGCTTGCCGGCCCTGTGTTGATCATGATGATCCTGTCGATGATGGTGCTGCCGTTGCCCGCCTTCATCCTCGATCTGCTGTTCACCTTTAATATCGCGCTCTCGATTATGGTGCTGCTGGTGGCGATGTTCACCCAGCGCACGCTGGAGTTCGCCGCCTTTCCCACCATTCTGCTCTTCTCGACGCTGCTGCGTCTGGCGCTGAACGTCGCCTCGACGCGTATCATCCTGATGGAAGGCCATACCGGCGCAGGCGCGGCGGGGCGGGTGGTCGAGGCGTTCGGCCACTTCCTCGTTGGCGGCAACTTCGCCATCGGTATCGTGGTGTTCGTTATCCTGGTGGTCATCAACTTTATGGTTATCACCAAGGGTGCGGGACGTATCGCGGAAGTTGGCGCGCGCTTCGTGCTCGACGGCATGCCCGGTAAACAGATGGCGATCGACGCCGACCTTAACGCCGGACTGATCGGCGAACAGGAGGCGAAAAAGCGCCGTACCGAGGTGACCCAGGAGGCGGACTTCTACGGCTCGATGGATGGTGCCAGTAAGTTTGTGCGCGGCGACGCCATCGCCGGCATTCTTATTATGGTGATCAACATTATCGGCGGCCTGCTGGTGGGCGTGGTGCAGCACAGCATGGATATCGGTCATGCCGCTGAGACCTATACGCTGCTGACCATCGGTGACGGCCTGGTGGCGCAGATCCCGGCGCTGGTGATCTCCACCGCGGCGGGCGTAATCGTAACGCGCGTCGGCACCGATCAGGATGTCGGCGAGCAGATGGTGGGGCAGCTGTTTAAGAACCCGCGCGTTATGCTGCTGAGCGCCGGCGTGCTCGGCCTGCTGGGTCTGGTTCCGGGGATGCCGAACTTTGTGTTTCTGCTGTTTACCGGCGCGCTGCTCGGCCTGGCCTGGTGGATGCGCGGCCGCGAGATGGAGGGGCAGAAGAACCCGGAAGCGGCCAGCAGCACGATAATGAAAGCGGCCGATACCCCGGCCAATACCGAAGCCTCCTGGACCGACGTGCAGCTGGAGGACACGCTGGGCATGGAGGTCGGCTACCGCCTGATCCCGATGGTGGACAGCACCCAGAACGGCGAGCTGCTGGGCCGTATCCGCAGCATCCGTAAAAAGGTGGCGCAGGATGTCGGCTTTCTGCCGCCGGTGGTGCATATCCGCGACAATATGGAGCTGCCGCCTGCGCGCTACCGCATTCTGATGAAAGGGGTCGAGATCGGCAGCGGCGACGCCTATCCTGGCCGCTGGATGGCGATCAACCCCGGCACGGCGGCGGGCACGCTGCCGGGCGAGGCGACGGTGGATCCTGCTTTTGGCCTGGCGGCCATCTGGATCGACAGCGCGCTGAAAGAGCAGGCGCAGATCCAGGGCTATACCGTGGTGGAAGCGAGTACCGTGGTGGCGACCCACCTGAACCACCTGATTGGCCAGCACGCCAGCGAGCTGTTTGGTCGTCAGGAGGCGCAGCAGCTGCTCGATCGCGTCACTCAGGAGATGCCGAAGCTGACGGAAGATCTGGTGCCGGGCGTTATCACCCTGACCACGCTGCACAAGGTGCTGCAGAACCTGCTTACCGAGCGCGTCTCTATCCGCGATATGCGCACCATTATTGAAACCCTGGCGGAGCACGCGCCGGTGCAGAGCGATCCACAGGAGCTGACCAGCGTGGTGCGCGTGGCGCTGGGCCGCGCCATTACGCAGCAGTGGTTCCCTGGCAATGACGAAGTGCAGGTGATCGGTCTGGATGCCACGCTGGAGCGTCTGCTGCTGCAGGCGCTGCAGGGCGGCGGCGGGCTGGAGCCGGGCCTGGCCGACCGACTGCTGGAGCAGGCGCAGGCCGCGCTGCAGCGTCAGGAGATGCTGGGCGCGCCGCCGGTGTTGCTGGTTAATCATCCGCTGCGCGCGCTGCTGGCGCGCTTCCTGCGCCGCAATCTGCCGCAGCTGGTGGTGCTCTCCAATATGGAGCTGACCGATAACCGTCATATCCGTATGACCTCTACCATCGGAGGCAAGTAATGCGTCGCTGGTGCTGGGGGCTGGCGCTGCTCTCGCTGACGGCGCAGCCGCTTTACGCCGCCTCGGGCGCATGGCACGCCAGCGTCAGCGGCCCGCTGCTGAGCAATCGCGGCGGCTGGGTGACCTCTAAGCCGCTGCGCGCGCCGCCGGGCGTTACCGGCGCGGTGAGCCTGATTAGCTGGCGCTATCAGCTGACCGGTGCTGCGCCGTCAGGATTACAGGTAAAGCTGTGCGGCGCGCAGCGCTGCGCCTCGCTGGAGGGCGGCAGCGGCACCACGCGCGAGCTGGCCTCGCTGGACGCGGGCGAGACGCTGCATATGGTGTTCGGCGTAGCGGGCAAGGGGGCGCTGCCGCCGGGTCTGCGGGTGCTGAGCAGCGAAGTGATGGTGAATTATCAGAATTAAAAGCGGGGAAGGGGGAACCTGAAGCGCGCACAAAAGTTAACTGTACGGATAGTCTGGCCCGAAGAGCCAGGCGTCCCGCCGCGGGCCGAGCGCGTATGGATGCCTTGAGCGACGTTGCGATCGGGCCAGACTATCCGACCTGCACAAGCCGTAACAAAAAACCCCGCTCTGGCGGGGTTTTTTGTTTGTTACATACGCTCGACGGTTTTGATGCCGAGGGTATCCAGACCCTGCTTCAGCGTCTTCGCCGTCAGCGCGGCCAGCTGCAGGCGGCTCTGGCGCGTTGACTCGTCCTCTGCGCTGAGAATCGGACAGTGCTCGTAGAAGCCGGAGAAAAGACCCGCCAGATCGTAAAGATAGGCGCACATTACGTGCGGCGTGCCGTCGCGCGCCACCTGGGTAATGGTCTCTTCGAACTGCAGCAGGCGCGTCGCCAGCTGCGCTTCGCGATCCTCGGTAATTGCCAGCGGCCCGTCGATGCTGTCGACGTCGACGCCCGCTTTACGGAACACAGAGAGCACGCGGGTATAGGCGTACTGCATATAGGGCGCCGTATTGCCCTCGAACGCCAGCATATTGTCCCAGTCGAAGATGTAATCGGTGGTGCGGCTCTTGGAGAGATCGGCATACTTCACCGCGCCGATACCGACCACTTCCGCCAGCTGCTGCAGCTCCGCTTCGCTCATTTCCGGGTTTTTCTCGCGCACCAGCGTCAGCGCGCGATCGTGCGCCTCTTCCAGCAGATCGGCGAGCTTGATGGTGCCGCCGCTGCGGGTTTTAAACGGACGGCCATCTTTGCCCAGCATCATGCCGAAGGCGTGATGTTCCAGCGGAACCGATTCCGGCACGTAGCCCGCTTTGCGGACAATAGTCCACGCCTGCTGCAGGTGCTGATGCTGGCGCGAATCGATGTAGTAGAGCACGCGATCGGCCTTCAGCGTCTCATAGCGATATTTGGCGCAGGCGATATCGGTGGTGGTGTAGAGGTAGCCGCCATCCTTCTTCTGAATGATGACCCCCATCGGTTCGCCTTCTTTATTTTGGAACTCGTCGAGGAACACCACGGTCGCGCCTTCGCTGGTCACCGCCAGCCCTTTGGCGCGTAGATCTTCAACGATGCCCGGCAGCATATCGTTATAGAGGCTCTCGCCCATGACATCTTTGCGCGTCAGCGTCACGTTCAGACGATCGTAGATCAGCTGATTCTGGCCCATGGTGATATCGACCAGCTTCTTCCACATGGTGCGGCAATATTCATCGCCGCCCTGCAGCTTGACCACATAGGCGCGCGCGCGCTCGGCGAAGGCTTCATCTTCGTCATAGGTGCGTTTCGCTTCGCGGTAGAAGGCTTCCAGATCGGCCAGCGCAATCGCCTCATGATGCTCGTTCTGCTGCTTTTCGAGGTAGGCGATCAGCATGCCGAACTGCGTGCCCCAGTCGCCTACGTGGTTGGCGCGGATAACGTTATGGCCGAGAAACGACAGGGTGCGCACCGCAGCGTCGCCGATAATGGTGGAGCGTACGTGGCCAACATGCATCTCTTTCGCCACGTTCGGCGCGGAGTAGTCGACGACAATGGTTTGCGGCTCAACGGTGGCAACGCCCAGACGCGGCTGCGTCAGCGCCAGCTTCGCCTGCGCGGCCAGCCAGTCGCGATCGAGGTAGATATTGATGAAGCCCGGCCCGGCGATCTCTACCTTGCTGGCGATGCCGTTCAGGTCAAGATGCGCAATCACGCTTTCAGCCAGCTGTCGCGGCGCCTGGCCCAGCTTTTTCGCGACGGCCATAATGCCGTTCGCCTGATAGTCCCCAAACTGAATCCTGGCGGACTGGCGAACCTGGGGTTCACAGTCGGCCGGCGCACCGGCTAAAATCATCGCCTGACTGACTTTTTCGGAAAGAAGAGCCTGAATATTCACCGCATTACCTTCATGTGCTAAAAGGCTCATCTGCCGCGCAGAGAGCCGTTGTCCTCACCCTGCCGACGCGCCCGCAGGCCGCGCAGAATGGAAAAAAGAAGAGGGGAAGTATACGTGAATTGTCGCGTTGCGTCAGCAGCCGCCGCGCAAGAGAGAGTGCGGGGAAACGGCGTGAGGCCGGTTTCCCGAAATAAAGCGATCAGCGACGGCGAAGATGGCGACGAGGATTTTTGACGCTTTTGTCTTCACGCACCTTCCAGTGGCGGGAAATTGCAAATCCCATCAGTGCGATCAGGACTGCGACAACAATGAGCATGAACATAGAGCCATTCCTTGTAGTTGTGTTAGGTCAAATTTATAAGAAAGGCGGTTTGGCTGCAATTGTTTGGCGGGCAAATAAGAGTTATCTTATTGTATTAATGAATATCATAAATATCAGTAATTTAACTAACTTTCATCCAGCAACTACTGGACCTGAAGAGGGGATAAATCCGAATTAAAAGGGCAAATTACGTGGTTTTGCTGCAAAATTACGGCCAAATCGGATGATTCTTATCATTTTGCCCCGTTCAAAGCAGTGCTGACGGGGCTTTGCATTTGTTAAAAACCTTAAATAAACAGAGACGTTTTATGAGCTTAAACCCGGAATTCCCCTCTGAATTACAGGACTTAGAGAGAGATTTGGCGCGCTTCAGCGCGTCGCTGCAACAATTCGCTGAACGCCTCGGATTAAACTTAGCGGCCCTTGAGGCGGACCATATTGCGGTGCGTTGCCACCAGAACAGCACCGCCGAGCGCTGGCAGCAGGGACTGCTGAAAATCGGCACGCAATTCTCCGAAGCGATGATCAACGGGCGGCCAATCTGCCTGTTTAAGCTGCACCAGCCGCTGCGCCTCAACGGCTGGGCGCTGGACGTTATCGAGCTGCCCTGGCCGGGCGAAAAGCGCTATCGCCATGAGGGATTTGAGCATGTGGAAATTGTGCTGCGCGGCGATCATCAGACGCTGGGCGTGCGCGCCATGGCGCTGCTCAGCGACGACGCGCTGACGCAGCCGGGCATCTCTTTTAAGACCAGCTCGCCTAAGGGCGAAAATGAGCGGCTGCCCAATCCGACCCTGGCGGTCACCGACGGGCAGACCACGATAAAATTTCATCCGTGGCGACTGGAGGAGATTGTCGCCAGCGAGGCGGATTAAGCGCGCGCGTCCACGGCGGCGCGCAGCCGCGCGATCGCCTCTTCCAGCGTGGCGTGGGTGCAGCCAAAATTCATACGCACGAAGCGGTCGTCGCCGAAATCGCGACCGGGAGAGAAGCCTAATCCCCACTTCTCAAAATAGAGCGCCGGGCTGGCGACATCCAGCCCGCTGCAATCTATCCAGCCTAAATAGGTCGCTTCCGGGCTGGCCATTGACAACCCCGGCAGCGCGTTAACGGCGGCATGCAGCCGATTGCGGCTGACGCGCAGGTAGGCGAGCTGCGCCTCCAGCCACGCGTCGCCGCCGCGCCAGGCCGCCTCGGCGGCGACCAGCGCCAGAATATCGGCATCGGGCACGATGCCGTAGCGCGCCTGCTTAAAGCGCGCCCGCAGATCGGCGTTGGGGATAATAGCCAGCGACGCGCCGAGTCCGGCGATGTTAAAGCTCTTCGAAGGGGAAATCAGCGTGACGCTGCGCTGCGCGGCGTCTTCGCTCAGGCTGGCGAAGGGAATATGCCGTACGCCAGGCTCCAGCAGCAGATCGCAATGGATCTCATCGGAACAGACGATCAGATCGTGCTGGCGGGCAAAGGCGAGCTGCGCCTCCAGCTCGTCGCGGCGATAGACGGTGCCGCCGGGGTTTTGCGGGTTGCACAGCAGCAGCAGTTTCTCTTTACCGTTAAGCAGGGAAGGCGCCTGAGTGAGATCGACCACCCAGCGCCCCGACTGCAGCGTCAGCGGCAGGGCGATCTGCTCGCGCGCCGCCAGCTTCGCCGCGCCGCGAAACGGCGGATAGATAGGCGAAGGTGTAACAGAGCGCTCGTCGGGCGCGGTAAGCGCGCGCACCGTCAGATTCAGGCCGCACACCACGCCAGGCAGTACCACTATCCATTCCGGCTCTACTTTCCACTGGTAGCGTTGTTCGAAGCGCGCAATGGCGGCGTCGATCAATCCCGTCGGTCGGTCGCCGTAACCAAAAACACCATGTTCTGCGCGGGTTTTTATCGCGTCGATAACGCAATCAGGCGAGCGAAAATCGGTGTCCGCTACCCACAAAGGAAGGACGTCGCGGTCACTGTATTTGTTCCATTTGAGGCTATCGGTGTGACGACGGTCTATCCCTTGGTCAAAATTAAATGTCATGTGCTGGTTTCCACGTAAACTCAGTTTGTAGTCAGACTAACTTATCGCCCTGTGTCGAGCCAGACGTCATGTAAAGGAGGAATAGATGACCTTACTGGAAATTTGCTGCTACGGCGTCGATTGCGCGATGACGGCGCAGCAGGCCGGTGCCGACCGCGTTGAGCTGTGCGCCGGACCGCGCGAGGGCGGCCTGACGCCTTCGGCCGGCTCGCTGGAGGCAGCACGCCGTGAAATATCGATTCCGGTTCATCCTATCGTCCGACCGCGCGGCGGTGATTTCTGCTACACCGCGCGGGAATTTGAGATAATGAAGTCCGACGTGGCGAGAATACGCGAGATGGGCTTTCCCGGCCTGGTGATCGGCATGCTTGATGAAGAGGCGCATATCGACCGCTCGCGCATGCGGCAGATTATGGCGCTGTGCGACGGGATGCAGGTGACCTTTCATCGCGCCTTCGATCTTTGCCACAGTCCGAATCGCGCGCTGGAGGAACTAACCGCGCTGGGGGTGGCGCGTATCCTGACATCTGGCCAACAGCAGAGCGCAGAAAACGGAATTGCACTATTAAAGGAACTTAATGAACAGAGCGAAGGTCCAATCATTATGGCTGGTGCTGGCGTACGTTTGAGTAACCTGCAAAAGTTCCTGGATAGCGGACTTAGCGAGGTTCACAGCTCAGCCAGCCGCCTCGTGACGTCACCGATGCGTTATCGTAAAGCCGGTGTCTCCATGTGTTCCGAAGCCGAAATGGATGAGTTCAGCCGCTACTGCGTGGATAGCGATGTGGTGGAAGCCATGAAAAGCGTGATGCAGCTTAATACCGTCAGGGTAGCCTGAATCACCACAGATTTTGCCGCGCAGCACGCCTTATGACGTGATGTTTGCAAGTACCAAACCCCAGTTATCTTGCTGGGGTTCTTTTTGTCCGCACTATTTCAGCAGGCCGCGCCAGATGCCGCCAATAGGGTTACACTCAGGTTATTGAGATCTCTGGGAGTTACACCATGAAACGCTCTCTGATTACGGCGCTTGCTCTGGGTGCGCTCTGCCTCTCTCCCGCGCTGTGGGCCGCCACCTGCGGCCCGCACAGCAAAGCCGTCGCCAGCAGCAACAGCTGGATTATGCTGGGCGGCAGCGCGAAAGGCGCGGTGCGCCAGGTGATCGCCGGCGAGTTCGGTAAAGATGTCGATTCGCAAAAGCGGGTGCTGGGGCAGTTCGATCCCTGCGGCATCCTGCTGGTGGCGGACGTCTCCTTTGATAAAAAAGAGCACAACGTCGTTCTCAGCATGGAGCAGCATATTGCGCGGGTGCAGGGCGGCTGGGTGGCGGAGTACGCGTACCTGGTGAAGGTGCTGAAAGAGGGCAAAGAGCAGGTGATCGATAATCGGCAGGGCACCATCAGCTGGCTCACCGGTCGACACGGCAATATCGTCACCGCCTCCGATAAATTCACCAGCATGGGCAAAAGCGGCTTTACTGACACCACCTACCGCTATGACGCGCAGCTGCGGCTGACGAAAAGCGTCTCGCGCGGCACCGACGCGCTAACCAACGGCGAAAGCAGCTGGCGCTGGAACCCGCAGGGGCAGGTGATCAGCGCGGTGACGGCGCGCAGCAAGGACCGCTATACCTACGATAAAGATTTTCGCGAATGGCAGCTGCACGGCACGGCAACTACGCCGGTCAGTTCGCTGCGTTCGGTCGATGAGTGCCAGCTGTGGGATGAGGTGGGCAACTGCACCTTAAGCTATCTGCACGAAACGGAAGTGTTTGATAAAGGCACCATTGAGCGCCATCTCAGCGCCGCCTATAAATATCAGTACTGGGATCGTCCTGCGGAGGCGGAGTAGCGCGCAAAACAGCGCGCCCGCGTTAAAAATTTGTTAATGTAGGCGGCACCATATCAGGGAGATAATCATGACCGCCACGCTGCTCTTCTCATTTTTATTCGCCATTACTATTTTGACACTGACGCCCGGCTTCGATACCGCGCTGGTGCTACGCACCGCCGCCGCGCAGGGCTGGCGACGCGGCAGCGCGACTGCGCTGGGCATCAACCTCGGCTGTCTGGTGTGGGGCGTCGCGGTGGGATATGGTCTGGGCGCGCTGCTGCTGGCGTCTGAAATGGCCTATAACCTGCTGAAGTGGGCTGGCGCGGCCTATTTGCTCTGGCTGGGCGTCAGGCTGCTGCTCAATCCGCGCACGCAGCCGCAGGATGAGGCGCCGAATGAAACCGCGCCGCAAAGTTATCTCAGCTGCTTTAACCGCGGCCTGTTCGGTAATTTACTTAACCCCAAAATGGGCGTGTTCTACGTCACCTTTCTGCCGCAGTTTATTCCGCCGGGGGCGTCGGTGCCGCTCTGGTGCAGCCTGCTGGCACTGATGCATATTGCCATTGGGCTGCTGTGGAACGCTATCCTTATCGGCGGCAGCCACTACTTCGCCGCACACCTGCGCCGTCCGGCGGTGCTCAAGGTGATGGACCGCCTGACGGGCATGGTGTTTATCGGCTTTGCGGCGAAGCTGGCGCTTTCGCGCCGCTAGCCTCAGGGTTTGGTGGCGACCAGCACGGCGCGCAGCGGCGCCGGATAGCCTTCCACCGTTTTGCCGGCGTCCTGCGGATCGAGGAAGTCGGCCAGCGATTCGCTGGTCATCCAGCTGGTGCGGCGCTGCTCATCGGTGGAGGTGACCGCATAGTCGACGATCTTCACGTCAACAAAGCCGCACTTCTCCAGCCAGTTTTTCAGCGCCAGGGCCGAAGGGATAAAGTAGACGTTGCGCATCTGCGCGTAGCGTTCGCCCGGCACCAGCACGTCCCGCTCATCTCCCTCAATAACCAGCGTTTCCAGCACCAGCTCGCCGCCGCTGACCAGCTGATTTTTCAGCTGCAGCAGATGATCGAGCGGCGAACGGCGATGGTAGAGCACGCCCATGGAGAAAACGGTGTCGAACGCCTGCAGCGTCGGCAGCTGTTCTATGCCGAGCGGCAGCAGATGGGCGCGTCGATCGTCGCCCAGCAGCTTGCGCACCGCTTCGAACTGGCAGAGAAAGAGCTGCATTGGGTCGATACCGACCACCAGCTGCGCGCCTGCGCCAACCATACGCCACATGTGATAGCCGCTGCCGCAGCCGACGTCCAGCACGGTGCGGCCCGCCAGCGACGAGATATGGGGCGCAACGCGCTGCCATTTCCAGTCGGAGCGCCACTCGGTATCGATCTCGGTGCCGTAGAGCGAGTAGGGGCCTTTACGCCAGGGCATCAGATTGCGCAGCAGCTTCTCAATGCCCTGACGCTGGCGATCGCTGAGGTCGTCGCGCTGCGCGCTGACGCTGTGCAGCAGGTCGAGCTGCTGCGGCTGCAGCAGCGGCAGATGCTCAACTGACTTCTCCCAGTTGCGAAACAGGCCATGCAGATTCTCTTTTTGCCAGGCGGCGATCTGCGCCGGCAGCACCTCCAGCCAGCTGGCGAGCGGACCGGTGGCGATTTGCTGATAAAAACGGCCAAACTCAATCATTTCAACGCCACCAGCGAGCCAAAGTTAAAGCACTGGAACCAGAGTTCCGCGTGAGAGAAGCCCGCCTGCTTCAGGCGCGCCTTGTGCGTCTCGACGCTGTCGGTCAGCATCACATTCTCCAGCATGCTGCGCTTCTGGCTGATCTCCAGCTCGCTGTAGCCGTTTGCGCGCTTGAAATCGTGGTGCATGTTGAACAGCAGCTCGCCTACCTCGGCGTCTTCGAAGCTGAACTTCTCCGACAATACTAGCGCGCCGCCGGGCTTCAGGCCCTGCCAGATCTTCTCCAGCAGCTGCAGCCGCGCGGGAGGATCGAGAAACTGCAGCGTAAAGTTCAGCACCACCATCGAGGCGTTTTCGATGGCGATATCGCGGATATCGGCTTCGATGACGTTCACCGGCGTCTCGGCGCGGAAGGCGTCGATATGGCGGCGGCAGCGCTCAACCATCGCCGGTGAATTATCTACGGCAATGATGGTGCAGCCGGGCGCCTTGATATTGCGGCGAACCGAGAGCGTGGCGGCCCCCAGCGAGCAGCCCAGATCGTACACCTGGCTGTCGGGCGTGACGAAGCGCTCGGCGAGCATGCCGATCATGGAGATGATATTCGAGTAGCCGGGCACGGAGCGCTGAATCATATCGGGGAAGACTTCAGCCACGCGCTCGTCAAAGGTCCAGTCGCCCAGTTTATCGATGGGCGCGGAAAATAGCGTATCGCGGTCAGACATAGTAAATCCGGAAAGACAACGGAAAGGGCGCTATTCTGGCAGAAAGTGCGGCGGGCTGCACCCATTACGCCCGCAGCCGCTTAATGCAGCGTCAGCACCAGCTCCCAGGGCAGATAGATAAGGTTAAATACCGCCATGCCGCACAGCGCGAACAGCGTCAGCATCATGCCATATTTTCGTCCGGCGAGCGCGCTGCGGCGCAGCCCCTGCGCGTGAAGGAGACGGCCGACAAAAAAGATCAGGGCGGTGAGATGCACCATCCATATATCGGCGCCGTTCATCTCCATCATTACCAGCAGCAGCAGCGCCAGCGGAATGGTCTCAACTGCGTTGCCGTGAATGCGTATCGCCACGCGCAGATCGTGAAACCCGCCGTCGCCAAAGGCGACTCGATAGTGGCGGCGGAAGCGCACCACGTCCAGCGCGAACTTCATCACCATCAATACGCCAACTACCACATATAACGCGCTTACCATGCTTATCCTCTTTGATCGTCTGTCAGAACAGCGACGCCTGCTGCGGCCAGGCGGGGCCGCTGCCGATACCGGCGTCAATCGCCTGCAGCTGCGGCCATAAGCGCTGCACCAGCGGGAAGACCTGGCCCATATCGGGCGTATGAATAAAAAACAGCGTGTCGCCTTCCGCCTGCCATTGTGCCAGCTTTTCGCGCCAGACCTGAAAAAAAACCTCGCTCTCGTCCACGTCGTCGCTGCCGATAAAGCGCACCATCGGCTGCTCGCCGGTGCGCACCGCGTGGGGCGGCACGCGCGGCTTTTGCTGGCGCGCGTGCAGGGCGGCGGGGCTTTGTGAGGTAGAGGCGTGCGCCGGACGGCTGTCTAAAATCACCCGGTTAACGCCGCGCGTCTGCAGCCCCTGGTTCAGGGCGCGCTCCGCCTCGCCCTTGGCAAAAAAGGCGGGGTGGCGCACTTCAACGCCATAGCTGAAGCGGCGCGGCAGCCCGTCGAGAAAGCGCCAGAGGTCGGCGAGCTGCGCGGGGGTAAAGGTGGCGGGCAGCTGCAGCCAGTACTGTCCGATGCGGTCGGCCAGCGGGTCGAGCAGCCGCAGAAAATCGTTCAGCAGCTCGTCGGTGTGCTGCAGCTGCGCCTGGTGGCTGATGGTCTGCGGAAACTTAAAGCAGAAGCGAAAGTCGTCATGCGTCATATCGCGCCAGCGCTGTACGGTGTCGGGCGCGGGCAGCGCATAAAGCGTGGTGTTGCCCTCCACGCAGTGGAACAGACGGGCATAATCAGCCAGACTCTCAATGCCCCAGCGTTTCCAGTGCGAATGCTGCCACTGCGGCAGCCCAATACGAAGCGTCACGGCCTCTCCTTTAGTGATGGTTTTACGCTATAGCCTGGCCGGGTTGTCCGGAGAGGGAAAATCCGGCGGCGAAATGCGCAGTTTGGCGCGGCTCTACTTATCCTGCCTGCCTTTTTCCATTATAATGGCCGCCTTTTTTGCGGCAGCATCTCATAAGGTTACGCGGCCTGATGCTGCAGGCAGCAGCGGCGAAGTTAAAAGGATACGTTATGCGTACAGAATATTGCGGACAGCTCAATCTGTCTCATGTAGGTCAGCAAGTCACTCTTTGCGGCTGGGTCAACCGCCGTCGCGATCTGGGGAGCCTGATTTTTATCGACATGCGCGACCGTGAAGGCATCGTGCAGGTCTTCTTCGATCCCGATCGTCAGGAGGCTTTCCAGCTGGCGTCTGAGCTGCGCAACGAATTCTGCATCCAGATCACCGGCACCGTGCGTGCGCGCGACGAGAAGAACAAAAACGCCGAGATGGCGACGGGCGAAGTCGAAGTGTTTGCGCAGGCGCTGACCATTATCAACCGCGCCGAGCCGCTGCCGCTCGACTCCAATCAGGTCAACAGCGAAGAAGCGCGCCTGAAGTACCGCTATCTCGATCTGCGCCGTCCTGAAATGGCACAGCGCCTGAAAACCCGCGCGAAAATCTCCAGCTTCGTGCGCCGCTTTATGGACAGCGAAGGCTTCCTGGATATCGAAACGCCGATGCTGACCAAGGCGACGCCGGAGGGTGCGCGCGACTATCTGGTGCCGAGCCGCGTGCACAAAGGTAAGTTCTATGCGCTGCCGCAGTCGCCGCAGCTGTTCAAACAGCTGCTGATGATGTCCGGCTTCGATCGCTACTACCAGATCGTGAAGTGTTTCCGCGATGAAGATCTGCGCGCCGACCGCCAGCCGGAATTTACCCAGATCGATATCGAAACCTCGTTCCTCACCGCGCCGCAGGTGCGTGAGATCAACGAGCGCATGATCCGTCAGCTGTGGCAGGAAGTGAAAGGGGTCGATCTCGGCGAGTTTCCGCAGATGACCTTTGCCGAAGCGATGCGTCGCTACGGTTCCGACAAGCCCGATCTGCGCAACCCGATGGAGCTGGTGGACGTCGCCGATCTGCTGAAAAACGTCGAGTTCCAGGTGTTCGCCGGTCCGGCTAACGACGCCAAAGGGCGCGTCGCCGCGCTGCGCGTGCCGGGCGGCGCACAGCTGAGCCGCAAGCAGATTGATGAATACGGCAAGTTTGTTGAGATTTATGGCGCGAAAGGCCTGGCCTGGATGAAGGTCAACGCGCGCGCCGATGGCTTCAGCGGCGTACAGAGCCCGGTAGCCAAGTTCCTGAACGAAGAGATTGTGGAAGCGATTCTGAGCCGCACCAGCGCCGCCGACGGCGACCTGATCTTCTTTGGCGCCGACCGTGCCAAAGTGGTGGCAGACGCGCTGGGCGCGCTGCGCCTGAAAGTGGGCCGCGATCTGCAGATCACCAACGAAGACGCCTGGGCGCCGCTGTGGGTGATCGACTTCCCGATGTTCGAAGAGGATGACGAAAGCGGCCTGGCGGCGATGCACCATCCGTTTACCGCGCCGAAAGAGATGTCGGCGGAAGAGCTGGCGGCCGATCCGCTGAGCGCGGTGGCCAACGCCTACGATATGGTGATCAACGGCTATGAAGTGGGTGGCGGCTCCGTGCGTATCCACAGCGGTAAAATGCAGCAGGCGGTGTTTAGCATTCTGGGCATTGAAGAGCACGAGCAGCGCGAGAAGTTCGGCTTCCTGCTCGACGCGCTGAAATATGGCACGCCGCCGCATGCGGGCCTGGCTTTCGGTCTGGATCGTCTCACCATGCTGCTGACCGGCACCGAGAATATCCGCGACGTTATCGCCTTCCCGAAAACTACCGCGGCGGCCTGTCTGATGACCGAAGCGCCAAGCGAAGCCAACCCGGCGGCGCTGGCGGATCTGGGCATTCAGATCGCGCCAAAGAAAGAAAAGGCTGAGAATAAGTAATGTATAAACATCCGGTATCGGTTCTGGTGGTGATTTTCGCGCAGGATACCGGCCGGGTGTTAATGCTGCAGCGGCGCGACGACAGTGATTTCTGGCAGTCGGTGACCGGCAGTCTGGAAGCGGGGGAAACCCCGCATCAGGCGGCGCGGCGCGAAGTGCTGGAAGAGCTGGCTATCGATGTCGTGAGCGAAAAGCTGATGCTGGAAGATTGCGGTAAAGAGATCGAATTCGAAATCTTTCCGCACTATCGCCATCGCTATGCGCCCGGCGTAACGCACAACCGCGAACACTGGTTCCGGCTGGCGCTGCCCGCCGAGCGGCAGCCGACGCTCAGCGAGCATCTCGCCGCGCGCTGGCTCGATCCCGCCGCCGCCGCAGCCCTGACTAAGTCCTGGAGCAATCGCCAGGCGATTGAAGAATTTATTTAGCTGCCGGCCGTCGTTCTGGTGGCAGTCTGGATTGAAGAAAATTGGTGCAGCTCCCACAGAACTGCGCCTTAAAACTTAACGCGTCGGGCGTTATCGGCGCAGCGAGGTCGGCTGCCGCCAGCGCGCAGCAACCGGAGCGTACTCTTGTACGTGAGGATTGCGAGCACTGCCGGAAGGCGAGATTGCCAGCAAGATAGCCCGTGCGATGTCAAAGATCGGAGAATATGCAAGATGGCTGGTCATAGTAAGTGGGCGAACACCAAACACCGTAAAGCGGCACAGGACGCCAAGCGCGGTAAAATCTTCACCAAAATTATTCGTGAACTGGTTACCGCTGCTAAGCTGGGCGGCGGCGACCCCGCCTCCAACCCGCGTCTGCGCGCCGCAATGGACAAAGCCCTGTCCAACAACATGACGCGCGACACCATGAACCGCGCTATCGCGCGCGGCGTGGGCGGTGAAGATGACTCCAATATGGAAACCATCATCTACGAAGGCTACGGCCCTGGCGGCTCGGCCGTGATGGTGGAGTGCCTGAGCGACAACCGTAATCGTACCGTGGGCGAAGTGCGTCACGCCTTCACCAAAACGGGCGGCAACCTCGGCACCGACGGCTCTGTCTCTTACCTGTTCAGCAAGAAGGGCGTGATCTCCTTCGCACCGGGCCAGGATGAGGACAGCGTGATGGAAGCGGCGCTGGAAGCGGGCGCGGAAGATGTGGTGAGCTATGATGACGGCGCCATCGACGTCTTTACCGCATGGGAAGAGCTGGGCGCGGTGCGCGACGCACTGGAAGCCACCGGCCTGAAAGCGGACTCCGCCGAAGTCTCCATGATCCCGTCGACCAAAGCTGAGCTGGACGCCGAAACGGCACCGAAGCTGCTGCGCCTGATCGACATGCTGGAAGACTGCGACGACGTGCAGGAAGTCTACCATAACGGCGAGATCTCCGATGAGGTCGCGGAAACGCTGTAATGGCGTTTCTCTTTAGCCCGCGCACCGGAGAGTCGGCATGGCGATAATTCTGGGCATCGACCCCGGCTCGCGCGTGACCGGCTACGGTGTGATCCGTCAAACCGGCCGCCAGCTCAGCTATCTGGGCAGCGGCTGTATCCGCACCAATACCACCGAGCTGCCGGCGCGTCTGAAGCTGATCTATGCGGGCGTAACGGAAATCATCACCCAGTTTTCGCCGGACTATTTTGCCATTGAGCAGGTCTTTATGGCGAAGAACGCCGATTCAGCGCTTAAGCTGGGGCAGGCGCGCGGCGCGGCAATTGTCGCGGCGGTCAACCTTGACCTGCCGGTCTTTGAGTATGCCGCCCGCCAGGTGAAGCAGACCGTCACCGGCACCGGCGGCGCGGAGAAGAGCCAGGTGCAGCATATGGTGCGCACGCTGCTTAAGCTGCCCGCCAACCCGCAGGCGGACGCCGCCGATGCGCTGGCGATCGCCATTACGCACTGCCACGTCAGTCAGAACGCGACGCGCATCAGCGACAGCAAACTGCTGCTGACGCGCGGGCGTCTGCGCTCAGGCTAGGCGACTGCACCGCGTTACGTATCAGGCTGGATATTCATCCAGCCTTTTTTATGTTATAAATCCCGCCACATTCGTTTATTAAGGAAGCGTTCAGGTGATAGGTCGTTTACGGGGCAACATTCTGGAAAAGCAGCCGCCGCTGGTGCTGATCGAAGCGCACGGCGTGGGTTATGAAGTGCATATGCCGATGACCTGTTTTTATGAGCTGCCTGAACTGAACCATGAAGCGGTGATTTTTACCCACTTTGTGGTGCGTGAAGACGCGCAGCTGCTGTTCGGCTTCAACAACAAACAAGAGCGCGCGCTGTTTCGCGAGCTGATTAAAACCAACGGCGTCGGGCCTAAGCTGGCGCTGGCGATCCTCTCCGGCATGTCGGCGCAGCAGTTCGTGACGGCGGTGGAGAAAGAGGAGATCGCCGCGCTGATCAAGCTGCCGGGCGTTGGCAAGAAAACCGCCGAGCGTCTGGTGGTTGAGATGAAGGACCGCTTTAAAGGGCTGCATGGCGACCTCTTCTCCGGCGAATCCGCCTTTACGCTTACCGCGCCGCATGCCGAGCCGGAAAGCAACGACGCCGAGGCCGAAGCGGTTGCGGCGCTGGTGTCGCTGGGTTATAAACCGCAGGAAGCCAGCCGTATGATAAGCAAGGTTGGCAAGCCTGACGCAGACTGCGAAACCCTGATCCGAGAAGCTCTGCGCGCCGCCATTTGAGGTAAGTCATGATCGAAGCCGACCGTCTGGTCTCTGCTGCCAGCTATAACGAAGAAGAGAGTCTTGACCGCGCTATCCGCCCTAAGCTGCTCTCGGAGTACGTGGGCCAGCCGCAGGTGCGCGAGCAGATGGAAATATTCATCAAGGCGGCGAAGTTGCGCGGCGATGCGCTGGATCACCTGCTGATTTTCGGCCCGCCGGGGCTGGGGAAAACCACGCTGGCCAATATCGTCGCTAATGAAATGGGCGTCAATCTGCGTACCACCTCCGGGCCGGTGCTGGAGAAGGCGGGCGATCTGGCGGCGATGCTCACCAACCTTGAGCCGCACGACGTGCTGTTTATTGATGAGATCCACCGTTTGTCACCGGTGGTGGAAGAGGTGCTCTATCCGGCGATGGAAGATTACCAGCTGGATATTATGATCGGCGAAGGCCCGGCCGCGCGTTCGATCAAGCTCGACCTGCCGCCGTTTACCCTGATCGGTGCCACCACGCGCGCCGGTTCGCTGACCTCGCCGCTGCGTGACCGCTTCGGCATCGTACAGCGCCTGGAGTTCTACAACGTGCCGGATCTGCAGCATATCGTCAGCCGCAGCGCCGCCTGTCTGGGCCTGCCGCTGAGCGAAGAGGGCGCGCGGGAAGTGGCGCAGCGCGCGCGCGGCACGCCGCGTATCGCTAACCGCCTGCTGCGCCGCGTGCGCGACTTCGCGGAAGTGCGCGCCAACGGCGAAATGAGCGGCAACGTCGCGGCCAGCGCGCTGGATATGCTTAACGTCGACAGCGAAGGCTTTGACTATATGGATCGCAAGCTGCTGCTGGCGATTATCGACAAGTTCACCGGCGGTCCGGTAGGGCTGGATAACCTCGCGGCGGCTATTGGCGAAGAGCGGGAAACCATCGAGGATGTGATTGAGCCCTTCCTGATCCAGCAGGGCTTTATTCAGCGCACGCCGCGCGGCCGTATGGCCACGCAGCACGCTTATCGTCACTTCGGCATGGCGCGCGACGAGTAAGCCGGGTCCATCAGACGGCGGGTCTGCGCGCCATGCTGAGAATAAACAGCAGCGCGGCGCACAGCACCACCGACGGACCGGCCGGGGTATCGTAGAAGGCGGAGAAGGTGAGGCCGCCCGAGACGGCAACGATGCCGACTACCACCGCCAGGCCCGCCATCTGCTCCGGCGAACGCGAAAAGCGGCGCGCCGTGGCGGCGGGAATGATCAGCAGCGAGGTGATGATCAGCGCGCCAACGAACTTCATCGCCACGCCGATGGTCAGCGCCGTTACCAGCATCAGGATCAGGCGGGTACGCTGGATATTCACCCCGTCGACCTGCGCCAGCTCCGGGCTAATGGTCATCGACAGCAGCGCGCGCCACTGCGACGCCATCACCGCCAGCACCACCATCACGCCCGCGCCCATCACCCATAAATCCCCCGGCGTTACCGCCAGCAGATCGCCGAACAGATAGGCCATCAGATCGACGCGCACGTTAGACATCAGGCTCACCACCACCAGACCCAGCGACAGCGCGCTGTGCGCCATAATCCCCAGCAGCGTATCGATCGCCAGATGCGGACGGCGTTCAAGAAACACCAGCCCCAGCGCCAGGCAGACGGTCACCAGGATAACGGCGTAGTAGGGATTCACGTTCAGCAGCAGGCCAAACGCAACCCCCAGCAGCGAAGCGTGCGCCAGGGTATCGCCGAAATAGGACATCTTGCGCCAGACCACGAACGACCCCAGCGGACCGGCTGCCAGCGCCAGCATCACGCCGCCCAGCCAGCCCGGTAGTAACAACTCAATCATGATGGACCCTGTCCTCTGCGTAAAACGATACGTCCCTGAAGGTCGTGACGGTGATTATGGTGATGACGGTAGATAGCGAGCTGCTGCGCGCCGCGCGGGCCGAACATGGCGATAAATTCGGGATGCTGCGACACCGCTTCCGGCGTGCCGGAGCAGCAGATATGGTGATTCAGGCAGAGCACCTCGTCGGTTTTCGCCATTACCAGATGCAGATCGTGAGAGACCATCAGCACGCCGCAGTTAAGCTCGTGGCGCAGCTGGTCGATCAGATCGTAGAGCGCGACCTGGCCGTTAACGTCGACGCCCTGCGTCGGTTCGTCCAGCACCAGCAGCTGCGGCTGATTGAGCAGGGCACGCGCCAGCAGCACGCGCTGCGTTTCGCCGCCTGAGAGCTTCTGCAGCGGGGCATTCAGCAGATGGCCCGCCTGCACGCGCTTCAGCGCCGGCAGCACATCGGCACGCTTCGCGCCGCGCGTCAGCAGCATAAAACGCTCGACGGTAACCGGCAGGGTCGGGTCGATATGCAGTTTTTGCGGCACGTAGCCGATGCGCAGACCCGGATTGCGCTCGACCTGACCAGCGGTCGGCGCCAGCAGCCCCAGCACCACGCGCACCAGCGTAGATTTGCCCGCGCCGTTGGGGCCGAGCAGCGTAAGTATGCGTCCAGGCAGTAGCTTCAGGCTGATGCCTGAGAGCACAGGACGCCGTGCAAATTGCACGGAAATGTTTTCAAGTGTGACGAGTGGGGTCATGATATTTACAGGTTGCACAGAATTTCGAATGTTATAATATCACATCCCATCCCCAGGTCACGATGGAATGATGCATTATGTTACACATTAAAAAGAGTACGGTTTTTACCCTTTCTGCGCTGGCGCTCGCAACCCTTTCCGCCCTTCCTGCGCAGGCTAATGTTGTCGCCTCGGTGAAGCCGCTTGGTTTTATCGCCGCCGCTATTGCCGACGGCGTAACGCCGGTGGATGTGCTGCTGCCGGATGGCGCGTCGGAGCATGACTATTCGCTGCGTCCTTCTGACGTAAAACGCTTAAAAAACGCAGACTTAGTTGTGTGGATTGGCCCAGAGATGGAAGCCTTTATGACTAAACCGGCCGCCGAATTACCCGCCGCTAAAAACCTTCAGATCGCCGATATGCAGGCGGTAAAGCCGCTGTTGCTGAAGGGGGGAGATGACGACGATCACCATGATGAAGAGGCGGCTCACCAGGGCGACAGTGGGGATGAGGAAGCGGAACATCATCACCATCATGGCGAGTTTAATATGCATCTGTGGTTGTCGCCGCAAATATCCAGGCTAGCAGCGGTTGCAATCCATGGAAAATTATTGGAACTTATGCCCGAAAGCAAAGCCAAACTTGACGCTAATCTCCAGCAGTTCGAAAGCGAACTGGCGGTTACCGACAAGCACATTAGCGCGCAGCTCGCGCCGGTCAGCAACAAAGGGTATTTCGTTTTTCATGACGCTTACACCTATTTTGAAAAACACTACGGCCTTTCGCCCAGCGGGCATTTTACCGTAAACCCTGAAATTCAGCCGGGCGCTCAGCGTCTACATCAAATACGAACACAGTTGGTTGAGCAGAAGGCCGTTTGCGTCTTTGCTGAGCCACAGTTCAGGCCAGCCGTCATCGATGCGGTTGCCCGTGGAACTAACGTGCGTAAAGGCACGCTGGATCCGCTGGGGACGAATATCAGCCTAAGTCAGGACAGCTACGTGAAGTTCCTTTCACAGCTGTCAGGCCAGTATGCGAGCTGCCTGAATGGAGCATGAGGAATAGGTAAAAGTGCAGCAGATAGCCCGCTCTGTCGCCCTCGCATTTAATAATTTGCCGCGCCCCCACCGCGTTATGCTGGGGTCTTTAACCGTTGTGACGCTGGCCGTTGCCGTCTGGCGTCCCTACGTTTACCATCCCGCCGATGATGCGATGCCGATTGTTAAAAGCATCGAACTCGATAAAAACCAGCTGCGTACGCTGCTGCCTGAGGCCAGCGAACCCATCGATCAAACCACTTCCGAACCGGAAGAGGAACTGCCTGCCGACGACATCGACAGCGATGTGCCGGACGTGGCGGGCACCCACGAATACACTGTCTCTTCCGGCGATACGCTGAGCAGCGCCCTGAATCAGTATGGCATTGAGCTGGGCGATATCAACGCGCTGGTAAGCAGCGATAAAGCGCTGCGTAACCTGCAGGTTGGCCAGCAGCTGAGCTGGACCCTGACCGAAGATGGCAGCCTGCAGTCTCTCACCTGGGAGATAAACCGTCGTGAAACGCGCACCTATCAGCGCGGTAATAACGGCGCGTTTACCATGAAGTCCGAGATGCAAAAAGGCGAGTGGCAGAACAGCGTGCTGAAAGGCGAAGTGCGCGGCAGTTTCGCCGCCAGCGCGCAGCGCGCCGGCCTGACCAGCAGCGAAGCCAGCGCGGTGATTAAAGCGCTACAGTGGCAGATGGATTTCCGCAAGCTGCGCGCCGGCGACCAGTTTAGCGTGCTGATGTCGCGCGAAATGCTCGATGGCAAAAGCGCGCAGAGCCAGCTGCTTGGCGTGCGCCTGCGCTCCGGCGGCAAAGACTACTACGCTTTCCGCGCCGAAGACGGCAAGTTCTACGACCGCAACGGCTCCGGGCTGGCGCGCGGATTTATGCGCTTCCCGACCGTGAAGCAGTATCGCGTCTCCTCTAACTTCAATCCGCGTCGTCTGAACCCGGTAACGGGCCGCATTGCGCCCCATAAAGGGGTCGACTTTGCGCTGCCGGTCGGTACGCCGGTGCTGGCGGTTGGCGACGGCGAAGTGGTCATGGCGAAAAACGGCGGCGCGGCGGGCAACTATGTCGCCATTCGTCACGGCCGCCAGTATATGACGCGCTATATGCACCTGAAGAAAGTGCTGGTGAAGCCGGGCGAGAAGGTGAAGCGCGGCGACCGCATCGCACTGTCGGGCAATACCGGCCGCTCCACCGGGCCGCATCTGCATTTTGAAATCTGGATCAATAACCAGGCGGTCAATCCGCTGACGGCGAAGCTGCCGCGCATGGAAGGGCTGACCGGTAAAGATCGCAGCGACTATATGGCGCAGGTAAAAACCAGCCTGCCGCTGCTGCGCTTCGAGTAAGCCTGACGACACGCCACCAGACCGACGCATAACGCGTCGGTTTTTTTTTCACTCCGCGCCGGGGATTGCAAATTTACCTGTCGCCACTATCATTAGCGCGTCATTGATTGAGGCGAGTGCATGGAAACCCCGAAAAAAAAGAATATTGAATTTATTCCCGTTTTTGAACGTTCTTTCCTGAAACCGAAATACTGGGGCAGCTGGCTGGCGATAGGCGCGCTGGCGGGTATGGCGCTGCTGCCGGCGCAGGTGCGCGATCCGCTGCTTGGCCGGCTGGGAAGAATGGCGGGGAAACTGGCAAAAGGCGCTCGCCGCCGCGCCCTTATCAATCTTTACTACTGCCTGCCGGAGCTGAGCGAAGCGCAGCGCGGCGAGATCGTCGATGAGATGTTCGCCACCGCGCCGCAGGCAATGGCGATGATGGCGGAACTCGGCATGCGCGATCCGGCACGCGTGCGCCAGCGCGTCGACTGGCACGGCCGCGATATTATCGATCGGCTGCAGGCGGAGAAGCAGAACGTTATTTTTCTTGTGCCACACGGCTGGGCGGTGGATATCCCCGCGATGCTGCTCGCCTCAGAAGGGCAGATGATGGCGGCGATGTTTCATAACCAGAGCGATCCGCTGCTCGACTACGTCTGGAACAGCGTGCGTCGCCGCTTCGGCGGCCGTATGCACGCCCGCAACGACGGCATTAAGCCGTTTATCAGCTCAGTGCGTCAGGGCTACTGGGGCTACTATCTGCCCGATCAGGATCACGGCGCCGAACACAGCGAATTTGTCGATTTCTTCGCGACCTACAAAGCGACGCTGCCGGCGCTTGGCCGCCTGATGAAGGTATGCCGCGCGCGCGTGGTGCCGCTCTTCCCGGTCTACAACAGCGAGACGCACCGGCTGGAAATCTTTGTGCGTCCGCCGATGGACGATCTGCTGGACGCTGACGACCGCACGCTGGCGCGCCGCATGAATGAAGAGGTGGAGGTCTTTGTGCGGCCCCATCCCGAGCAGTACACCTGGATTCTGAAGCTGCTGAAGACGCGCAAAGAGGGCGATATCGAGCCCTATAAGCGCAAAGAGCTTTATCCACGTAAATAGCAAAAGGGCCGCAATTGCGGCCCTTTTTACTGATAGTGTGCTGACGCGGTAAGGGTCTGGCTCGATGGCAACGCCCAGTGCATTCATGCGCGCCCGGCCCGCGCAAACGGGCACCTTACCCTGAGGTGCACCCGTAAAGGGTCCAGCGTGCGGCGTGGTTCAAAACGCTCCCGACGTTTAGTCCCTGTCGCGGAACGCCTGGCGCCCTGGACAAACCGTTCGCTTATTTCCGGTTCGCAAACGGCTGGGCGTGCTGCCCCAGCGTTTATGACAGCGCCGTTACCCGCGCGCGGCGCTTGCGTTCGCGCAGGAACAGCGTCACCAGCACAAACCAGAGCACGCCGCTGATAAAGTTGATCAGGCTAAACCAGGGCGTGCCGCCGCTGAAGTAGCCGCTTTTCGCCAGTTCGATGCCAGTCGCCAGCGTCAGAATGCTGATCATCCCCAGCATCGCCGCCACGCTGCCTTTGCCCGCGTCGCTGGCGTAAAGCGTCAGGCGATAGAGCCCGGCGTTAACCATGCCCGCGCCAAAGGCGTAAAGACTCAGCCCGGCGGTCAGGAAGAGATAGCTGTGGCTGTCCAGCAGGTTCGCCAGCAGCGCGATGCCCAGGCCCGTCAGGATCGGCCAGGCGGCGAACACCACCGGCTGCTCAATGGGCACGCGTCCCGCCAGCTTGCCCAGCGTAATATTCCCGGCGATCATCGCCAGAAACACCGGCAGCTGCAGCAGCGCATAGTGCATCCGCGACAGCTGCTCTTCATGCATCAGGATCACCGGCGAGAGCGCCACCCAGGTCAGGATGGGGATAAACACCAGCCCGATCGCGAACGATCCCAGCATCACCATTCGGTCGCGCGCCAGCCTGCGGTAGGTGCGTGCCAGCTGCGGCAGCGCAATGGAGTGGCTGCGGTCGCCGGCGGTTTCAGGCATCACCCGCCACAAAATAATAAAGGCGAGGGCGCTGAGCAGGGCGAACAGCCAGAACATGCTGCGCCAGCTCGCCACCGTCAGCCAGGCGGCGCCCGCCAGCGGTCCAGCCAGCGGCGCCAGCAGCGCGACGTTTGCCATCAGCGCCATCACCCGCACCGCCAGCGCCTCGTCAAAGGCTTCCTGAATCGCCGCATAGCTGACCGCGCCGATAAAGCAGAGGCTGATGCCCTGAATAAAGCGCAGCGCAACAAACTCTCTGATCGAGCCGACCCAGGTGGTCAGCACGCAGGCCAGAATAAAAAAGAGAATGCCGCCCAGCATGACTGGACGGCGACCAAATTTATCGGAGAGCGGGCCCAGCAGCCACTGCAGCACCACGCCGCCCAGCAAATAGGCGGTGAGCGAGGTCGAGACCCACTCTGGCCCGACGCTGAACTCCTGCGTCACCAGCAGCATGCCGGGCTGGATCATGTCGTGGGCGATATAGGTGGCAAATTCAAACAGCACCAGCGCCAGCGGAAACAGCAGCAGACCTGCTGTCAGTTTGCTGACCGGTTGATAGCGGGGCATCCAGACTCCTTTTAAGAAAAATAAAACGCGACCGCCAGGCAGTCGCGTTATTTACAGCGTGGGTTACAGCGAGTGCGGCGTTAGTCGACGCGCAGCACCCGGCTGGTATTGGTGGTGCCGGTCGCGCCCATTACGTCGCCCTGGGTCACGATAACCAGATCGCCAGAGACGAGGAAGCCCTTGTCGCGCAGCAGATTGATCGCATCGTGCGCCGCCACCACGCCGTCGTTGTCGCTGTTGAACATGACCGGCGTTACGCCGCGGTAGAGCGCAGTCAGGTTCAGCGTGCGCTCATGACGCGACATGGCGAAAATCGGCAGGCCGGAAGTGATACGCGAGGTCATCAGCGGCGTACGGCCGGACTCGGTCATGGTAATAATCGCGGTTACGCCCTGCAGATGGTTCGCTGCATACATTGCCGACATGGCGATCGCCTCTTCGATATTGTCGAAGGTGACCTCCAGACGGTGTTTGGAGACGTTGACGCTTGGGATCTTTTCCGCGCCCAGGCAGACCTTCGCCATTGCGGAAACGGTCTCGGCCGGATATTGACCGGCGGCGGTTTCCGCCGAGAGCATTACGGCGTCGGTGCCGTCGAGCACGGCGTTGGCGACGTCCATCACCTCGGCGCGCGTCGGCATCGGGTTAGTGATCATCGACTCCATCATCTGCGTCGCGGTAATGATAGTACGGTTCAGCTGGCGAGCGCGGCGGATCAGCGCCTTCTGAATGCCAACCAGCTCAGGATCGCCGATTTCAACGCCCAGGTCGCCGCGCGCTACCATCACGACGTCGGAGGCGAGAATGATATCGTCCATCGCTTCCTGCGTCGCGACCGCTTCGGCGCGCTCCACTTTCGCCACCAGCTGCGCTTCGCAGCCCGCTTCACGCGCCAGGCGACGGGCGTAGTTCATATCTTCGCCGCTGCGCGGGAATGAGACCGCCAGATAGTCGACGCCGATTTTCGCGGCGGTAATAATATCCGCTTTGTCTTTCTCGGTGAGCGCTTCTGCCGACAAGCCGCCGCCGAGCTTGTTAATGCCTTTGTTGTTGGAGAGCGGGCCGCCGACGGTGACTTCGGTGAACACCTTCATGCCCTGGACTTCCAGCACCTTCAGCTGCACGCGCCCATCGTCAAGCAGCAGGATATCGCCCGGCACCACATCTTCCGGCAGGCCTTTATAGTCGATGCCGACTTTCTCTTTATCGCCTTCGCCTTTGCTCAGGCTGGCGTCGAGCAGGAAGCGGTCGCCCACGTTGAGGAACACTTTGCCCTCTTTAAAGGTGGAGACGCGAATTTTTGGTCCCTGCAGGTCGCCCAGAATCGCCACGTGACGACCCAGTTTCGCCGCGATTTCGCGCACTTTGTTCGCGCGCAGCTGATGATCTTCCGGTGTGCCGTGAGAGAAGTTGAGTCGCACAACGTTTGCGCCTGCGGCGATGATTTTTTCCAGATTATTATCGCGGTCTGTTGCCGGGCCGAGGGTTGTAACGATTTTGGTTCTTCTGAGACGTCTTGACATGAAGGACTCCGTTGACAAATTTGCGTATCCCCTAAAGTGGACAGGGCGTGATCGTTATTCTAACTGAAGCAGAGCCTGTGATACGACTCACATTGTGAATGTGATGTTAATTTTTTTGTTGCACTGCGTTTTCCTGGGTGAAGGGCTTATCGAAACGCGACTCTTTTAAGGCCTCTTTTACTCGCTTCAGGTTTTCCCGAAACGCGGCACCGCGCGCGAGAATAAATCCGGTTGCCAGCACGTCGATAACGGTGAGTTGCGTCAGGCGGGAAACCATTGGCAGATAGACATCGGTATCTTCCGGGACATCAAGCGTGAGCGCCAGCGTGGCGACCTCTGCCAGCGGCGAAGCGGGAGAGGTGACGGCTATCACGGTGGAACCGTTTACACTAGCGAGGCGAGCCAGTTCTACCATATTTTTCGTGCGGCCAGTATGCGAAATCAAAACAAAAACGTCCCCGGCGCGACTATTTATACAACTCATGCGCTGGATCACAATATCCTCTGACCAGACCACCGGCAGATCAAAGCGCAGAAACTTAATAAAGGCGTCGTGCGCCACCACCGCCGAGGCGCCGAGGCCAAAGAACGCCACGTTCTGCGCCTGCGACAGCGCCGTTACCGCCTGCTGCACCACCGCAAGGTCGAGCTGGTCGCGCACCTGCTGCAGCCCCGCCAGCGCCGAGTCGAAAATCTTATGGCTGTAGCCGCGGGTGTCGTCATCGTCATTAACGTCGCGGCTGACCCAGCTTGCTCCTTTCGCCAGGCTCTGCGCCAGCTGCAGCTTAAAGTCCGGGAAGCCGCGCGTGCCGAGCCGATGGCAAAAGCGGTTAACGGTGGGTTCGCTCACCTCGGCGGCGCGCGCCAGCCGGGCGATGCTGGAGTGGATCGCCTCCTGCGGGGCGGCGAGGATGCGCGCGGCGACCTTGCGTTCCGATTTACTGAGGGTGGCCAGCTGCGCCTCGATTTGTTCCAGAGTATTCATAACCTGATGACCGTTATCGCTTTTATCGATGCCAGCAATGGCTGGCAGAGAGGGGATAAAAGCGTGAATATACCCTGTTCGCCTTGACTGCGCGCAAGTACGGATAAGTTGGCGCGGGAAATTTTTGTCATAATTTGACCCGGATTCGATTTTGTTGCCCATGGGCCGCAAGGCTACAGTGGGTTAAAGCGCACGCACTATCACATCGGCACACCTTATTCCGTTCAGAGTGAACTCTGCGGACCAGCACAGAGTCGGTTTACCTGACTCCCTGAAATAAGTACATTGTGCTGAAAGAAAATTACAACATGGACCCGGTGGATGAGGATGCAAACGCCAACGGGATCATCCTGCAACGAGGAGAGGAAAATGGCGGTAACACAAACAGCCCAGGCATGCGATCTGGTGATTTTCGGTGCCAAAGGCGATCTTGCACGCCGGAAACTGTTGCCTTCACTGTATCAGCTGGAAAAAGCGGGACAGATCCACGAGGAAACCCGCATCATCGGCGTGGGACGCGCCGACTGGGACAAAGCAGCTTATACCAAAGTGGTGCGTGAAGCGCTGGAAACCTTTATGAAGGAGAAGATCGACGAAGCGCTGTGGGACAAACTCAGCAGCCGCCTCGACTTCTGCAACCTCGACGTCAACGACACCACCCATTTCCCTAAACTGGGCAAGATGCTCGATCAGGCAAAGCGCACCACCATCAACTATTTCGCCATGCCGCCAAGCACCTTCGGTGCCATCTGTAAAGGCCTGGGCGCGGCGAAGCTGAACGCTAAACCGGCGCGTGTGGTAATGGAGAAGCCGCTCGGCACCTCGCTGGAGACCTCCAAAGAGATCAACGACGCGGTCGGCGAGTTCTTCGACGAAAGCCAGGTGTTCCGTATTGACCACTACCTAGGCAAAGAGACGGTGCTCAACCTGCTGGCGCTGCGCTTCGCTAACTCTATTTTCGTTAATAACTGGGACAACCGCACCATCGATCACGTGCAGATTACCGTGGCCGAAGAGGTTGGCATCGAAGGCCGCTGGGGCTATTTCGACCAGGCGGGCCAGATGCGCGATATGATCCAGAACCACCTGCTGCAGGTGCTGACCATGATCGCCATGGCGCCGCCGTCTGACCTCAGCGCCGACGCCATTCGCGACGAGAAGGTCAAAGTGCTGCGCTCGCTGCGCCGTATCGATCAGACCAACGTGCGCGAAAAAACGGTGCGCGGCCAGTACACCGCGGGCTTCGTGCAGGGGAAAAAAGTGCCGGGCTATCTGGAAGAAGAGGGCGCCAATAAATCCAGCTCGACGGAAACCTTCGTCGCCATTCGCGTCGATATCGACAACTGGCGCTGGGCGGGCGTGCCGTTCTACCTGCGTACCGGCAAGCGTCTGCCGACCAAATGCTCTGAAGTGGTGGTTTACTTCAAGAACCCGGAGATGAACCTGTTCAAAGACTCCTACTCTGAACTGCCGCAGAACAAGCTCACCATTCGTCTGCAGCCGGACGAGGGCGTGGATATTGAGATCCTGAACAAAGTTCCGGGGCTGGATCACAAGCATAAGCTGCAGACCACCAAGCTCGATCTGAGCTACTCCGAAACCTTCAACCAGTCGCACCTGGCCGACGCCTATGAGCGTCTGCTGCTGGAGAGCATGCGCGGCATTCAGGCGCTGTTCGTGCGCCGCGATGAAGTGGAAGCGGCCTGGACCTACGTCGACTCTATTATCGACGCCTGGGCTGCCGACGGCGACTCCTCCAAGCCTTATCAGGCGGGGACCTGGGGGCCGGTGGCCTCCGTCGCGATGATTACGCGAGATGGCCGTTCCTGGAACGAGTTCGAATAATCCTGAAAATAGCCCGCCCTGTGCGGGCTTTTTTGTGCCTTGTCGCAGGAAACTGAACCGCAGTTTCAAAAATAGCGCCGGGCGGATAGACGATGCGGAAGGCGATCCTGTATGGTAGTGGCGCATTGATGGCGCGCCGCGCGGCTGACGCCGGTATGGATAAGCAAGGGGAACTGATGAAGAACTGGAAGACAAGTGCGGAAAAGATTCTGACCACTGGCCCTGTGGTGCCGGTGATCGTGGTGAACAAGCTGGAACATGCGGTGCCGATGGCGAAAGCGCTGGTGGCTGGCGGCGTTCGCGTGCTGGAAGTCACGCTGCGTACGCCGGTGGCGATGGAAGCGCTGCGCCTGATGATTAAAGAGGTGCCGGACGCCATTGTCGGCGCAGGCACGGTGATCAACACCCAGCAGCTGCAGGAAGTCACCGAAGCGGGCGCGCAGTTCGTTATCAGCCCGGGCATTACCGAGCCGCTGCTGAAGGCGGCAGTGGACGGACCGGTGCCGCTTATTCCCGGTATCAGCACCGTTTCCGAGCTGATGACCGGCATGGATTACGGCCTGCGCGAGTTTAAGTTCTTTCCGGCGGAAGCGAACGGCGGCGTCAAGGCGCTGCAGGCGATCGGCGGCCCCTTCCCGCAGGTGCGCTTCTGCCCGACCGGCGGCATTTCGCCCGCCAACTATCGCGACTATCTGGCGCTGAAAAGCGTGCTCTGTATTGGCGGCTCCTGGCTGGTGCCGAACGACGCGCTGGAGTCGGGCGACTGGGATCGCATTACGCGTCTGGCGCGTGAAGCGGTTGAAGGCGCGAAATAAGCCTCAGCGGTGAGCAGGGCGCTCACCGCATTATGATTTCCCGCGGCTTTATTACCCTTCGACCGTTACCGCCGCCGCGCTGGCGATAGCCCGCGCAACGGCGTCATCGACGTTTTCGCCGCATGCCAGCGCGACGCCAAGGCGGCGCGAACCGGCGATTTCAGGCTTGCCAAACAGGCGCAGCTGCAGGCCCGCGCCCAGCGCCGCCTCAACGTTGACGAACCGCACATTCTGGCTGTGCAGCTGCGGCAGAATAACGGCCGACGCTGACGGGCCATACTGGCGCACGCCGCCGATCGGCAGGCCGAGAAAAGCGCGTACGTGCAGGGCGAACTCAGAGAGATCCTGCGAAATCAGTGTCACCATGCCGGTGTCGTGCGGACGCGGCGACACTTCGCTAAAGATCACCTCATCGCCGCAGACAAACAGCTCGACGCCAAACAGGCCGTAGCCGCCCAGCGCTTTCACCACCTCGCCGGCGATCGCCTGCGCGCGCTGCAGTGCAATGTCGCTCATCTGCTGCGGCTGCCAGGACTCGCGGTAGTCGCCATCTTCCTGGCGATGGCCAATCGGCGCGCAGAAGTGAAGGCCGTCGACCGCGCTCACGGTGAGCAGCGTAATCTCAAAATCGAATTTAACCACGCCTTCGACAATCACGCGGCCGGCACCGGCGCGTCCGCCCTGCTGGGCATATTCCCAGGCGCTGTCGAGCTGGCTCGCTTCACGGATAAAGCTCTGGCCTTTGCCTGATGAACTCATCACCGGCTTAACGATGCAGGGGAAGCCGATCTCCGCCGCGGCCGCCTCGAAGCTCGCCTTGCTGTCGGCGAAACGGTAGCTGGAGGTCGGTAACGACAGCTCTTCCGCCGCCAGACGGCGAATGCCTTCGCGGTTCATGGTCAGGCGCGCGGCACGCGCGGTCGGCACCACGCGCTGGCCCTGCTGCTCAAGCTCAATCAGCTTATCCGTGGCGATCGCTTCGATTTCCGGCACCACATAATCGGGCTTTTCCTGCGCAATCAGCGCGGCCAGCGCCTCGCCGTCAAGCATGTTAATTACGTGGCTGCGGTGCGCCACATGCATCGCGGGCGCGTCGGCGTAGCGGTCTACCGCAATCACTTCCACACCCAGTCGCTGGCACTCCAGCGCCACTTCTTTACCCAGCTCACCCGAGCCTAACAGCATGACACGCGTCGCAGCCGGACGCAGCGCAGTTCCAAGAGTCGTCATAATTTCACCTGTGAGTCAAAACGCGCGCGCAGTATAAACGAAAACGTTTGCGTTCTCATCCCTCGCTGCTTTGCCTCTCTTTTCTCACCTTGACGTTAACTGACGCCCGGTGAGGCAGAGTAGAGGCCTTATCGCAAAAAAAGGAGTAAGCCATGAACAACCTGTTGCAGCAGCTTCAGTCGCTTTTGACAAAAAAAGGTCACAGCGGCGGCAACGGAGGTTTACAGGATATGCTGGCACCCGGCGCGCTGGGTGGCCTGGCAGGTTTGCTTATCGCCAGTAAAAAGTCGCGCAAACTGCTAACCGAGTATGGTGGCAAGGCGCTGATTATCGGCGGCAGTGCGGCGGCCGGTGCGGTGCTGTGGAACAAATATAAACAGCGCGTGCGCGACACGCATCAGGCCGATGCTGGCTTCGGTGAGCTGCAAACCCCTGCGGATCAGCGTGCCGAGCGGCTGGTGACGGCGCTGGTTTTCGCCGCAAAAAGCGATGGCCATATCGACGATCGCGAGCGCGCCGCCATCGAGCGCAGCATCCATGAGTCGGGCTACGGAGAGGAGGCGGAAGCGCTGATCCAGAAGGCGATCAATCGACCGCTCGATCCCGCCTGGCTGGCTGCCGACGTGAAAAACGAGGATGAAGCGCTGGAGCTCTACTTCCTGAGCTGCGCAGCAATCGACGTCGATCACTTTATGGAGCGCAGCTACCTTACCGCCCTCGGTGACGCGCTCAAGATCCCCCAGGACGTGCGTGACGGCATTGAAAACGACCTGCGCGAGCAAAAAGCGCGCATCCCAGCCGATTAAGCCCACCGCGGCCGCGCCGCGCGGCCGCAATAACAAGGCGTTACCGACAAAAATTTGGCTTCCCCGCCACCTGATGCCACCCTTAAAGGATATTAATAACAGGGAGACGGAGCATGCAGGCCCCCATTGCGAAAAAAATTCCTTATGAAATGCGCCTCCACGGCGAAACGCGCGTGGATGATTACTACTGGCTGCGCGACGACAAGCGCGAAAATGAAGAGGTGCTGGACTATCTGCGCGCCGAAAATAACTACGGCAAGCAGATCATGGCGACTCAGCAGCCGCTGCAGAACCGGATTTTAAAAGAGATTGTCGATCGTCTGCCGCCGCAGGATCATTCCGTTCCCTACGTGCATAACGGCTATCGCTATCAGAGCCGCTATGAGAGCGGCAACGAGTATGCCGCCTACTATCGCCAGCCCGCCGGGCATGCCGTGACCGATGAGTGGACGCTGTTGCTGGATGCTAACCAGCGCGCCTCGCACAGCGAGTTCTACACTATGGGCTCGCTTAATATCAGCCCTGACAACAGGGTTATGGCGCTGGCGGAAGACTTTCTCTCCCGGCGTCAGTACGGCATCCGCTTTCGCTGCCTGGAGAAGGGGAGCTGGTATCCAGAGGTGCTGAATAACACCTCCTCCAGCTTCGCCTGGGCGAACGATTCACGCACGCTCTACTACGTGCGCAAGCATGAGCAAACGCTACTGCCTTATCAGGTGTGGCGCCATGAGCTCGGCACGCCGCAGAGCGCCGACCAGCTGGTGTATGAAGAGCAGGATGATACCTACCACCTCAGCGTGCATAAAACCACCTCCGAGCACTTTATTCTGATTGCGCTGTTCAGCACCAACAGCAGCGAGATCCAGCTGATCGACGCGGGTTTCCCCGACGCGGTGCCGCAGGTCTTCCTGCCGCGGCGCAAAGATCATGAATACAGCCTGGATCACTACCAGCATCAGTTCTATGTCCGCTCTAACCGGGAAGGGAAAAACTTCGGCCTGTACCGCACGCGCTGGCTGGAGGAGTCGCGCTGGGAGACCCTGATCAAGCCGCGCGACCATGTGGTGATGGAGGACTTCCAGCTGTTTCGCGACTGGCTGGTGGTGGAGGAGCGTCAGCGCGGTCTCACCAGCCTGCGCCAGATCCACTGGGAAACCGGGGAGGTGACCGGCATCGCCTTTGACGACCCCACCTATGTTACCTGGCTGGCGTTCAATCCGTCGCCGGAAACCAGCAAGCTGCGCTACGGCTATGGCTCAATGACCACGCCGACCACGCTGTTCGAGCTTGATATGGACACCGGCGAGCGGCGAATTCTCAAGCAGAGCGCGGTGGGCAATTTCGACCCCGACAACTACAAAAGCGAACACCACTGGATCACCGCGCGCGACGGCACGGAAGTACCGGTGTCGCTGGTCTATCACCGCAAATATTATCAGCCGGGTAAAAACCCGCTGCTGGTCTATGGCTACGGCGCCTACGGCAGCAATATGGAGGCGGATTTCAGCGTCAGCCGGCTCAGCCTGCTCGATCGCGGTTTTGTCTACGCGCTGATCAACGTGCGCGGCGGCGGCGAACTGGGGCAGAGCTGGTATGACGGCGGCCGCCTGTTCAACAAAATGAACAGCTTTACCGACTTTATCGACGTGACCCAGGGGCTGGTGAAAAAAGGATTCGGCCAGCCTGGGCAGCTCTACGCCATGGGCGGCAGCGCAGGCGGCCTGCTGATGGGCGGGGTGATTAATATGGCGCCGTCGCTGTTCCACGGCGTGGTGGCGCAGGTGCCTTTTGTTGACGTGGTCACCACCATGCTGGATGAGTCGATCCCGCTTACCACCGGCGAGTATGACGAATGGGGCAACCCCAACGACGCCGACTATTACGGCTATATGCGCCAGTACAGCCCCTACGATAACGTCGAGGCGAAGGCCTATCCGCATATGCTGGTGACAACCGGGCTGCATGATTCTCAGGTGCAGTACTGGGAGCCGGCGAAGTGGGTGGCGAAACTGCGCGCGCTAAAGACCGACAACCATCTGCTGATGCTCTGCACGGATATGGATGCCGGTCACGGCGGCAAATCGGGGCGCTATAAATCCTATGAGGGCATCGCGCTGGAGCTGACGTTTCTGATCGCGCTGGCGCAGGGCAGCCTGCCGCCGCAGCGCGATTACTGATCGTCGCTCACGTATTTGCGCAGCGCCTGCCGCAGCGGCGGGCGCAGATCGCGCACGTTTTCCAGCACCCAGCGCAGATAGCGCGGATCTTTGCGCGCGATAGCGGCAACGCTCTGGCCGCGGTATTTACCAAAGGGCAGCACGTCGCCTGCCACGCTGGCGGGCTGGCAGTGCTGCGCCATCTGGCCCGCATCCCAGCCAGAAATCTCCATAATGCGGATCAGCAGGGCGGCGGTGACGTAGCAGTCGTACAGCGCGCGGTGGGCGTGCAGATCGGCGGGCGGCGTGACCTCCAGCTTAAGGCTGTGGCGCAGCGCCTGGTTGCCGTACTTTATGCCTGGCCACAGCTTGCGCGCCAGCGTCATGGTGCAGATCCAGTCGCCGTGCATCTCCGGCAGCATACGGCGATCGAAGCTGGCGTTATGGGCGACATAGAAAGGGCTGCCGTGATAGCGGCCAATCGCCTCTTCAATCGTGGGTTTGCCTACCACCATCGCTTCGGTGATGCGGTGTACCGCCATCGCCTGGCGGCTGATGGGGCGGTCCGGCAGGATCAGATCGCTCATTGGATTGACGATTTGTCCGTCGATAACGTCGACCGACGCCACTTCCACTACGCCGCCCTGAAGCCCGCAGGTTTCGGTATCAATTACGCGTAACATGATTTACTTCAGCTTGGGTTCGTAGGGCAGGCGCGAGAAGTTCAGCGACGCCTGGCGATAGTGCATCAGGCGCTGGCGAAACCAGTCGCGCAGCGCCGCTGGCTGCTCAGATTCAACCATTTCAGCCACCACCGGCATATTGTAGCGCTCTTTGAACGCCACGCCCGCTGCGGCCAGTTCAACGTTGATTTTATCTTTCTCTTCCTGAGAAAGCAGGGCGAGGTTTTGACTCATGGGTATCTCCTGAAGACAGGGGGCAAAAATAATGCTTATCCCGGCCTGAATCAAGGGCAAAGGATAGCATTGCTGGCCCTCGACACCTGAAAAGCCAGCGCGTATCCTTGCCCGGGTTTGACGCTAATGCGATGGCTAAAAGGATGATCCTATGTACAAAAGAACGATCTTGTCAGGCGTTGCCCTCTCGCTGTTGTTAGTGAGCCAGGGGGTGCTGGCGCATGCTCACCTTAAATCATCCCAGCCGGCCGCCGATGCCGCGCTTACCGCCTCGCCGCAGGCGCTGACGCTGAGTTTTAGCGAAGATGTGGAGCCCGCTTTCAGCGGCGTGACGCTGCTTGACGCCAGTCAAAAACCTGTTGCCAGCGAGAAGGCGCAGCAGGATGCGCAGCAGCACAGCCGCCTGATTGTGCCGCTGAAGACACCGCTGGCGGCGGGCGACTATCAGGTTAACTGGCATGTGCTGTCGGTTGACGGCCATAAAACTCAGGGCAGCTACCGCTTTAGCGTGAAGTAACGCGTGTCCTCGCTGTGGATCCTGCTGCGCGCGCTCCATTTCGCCGCCGTTATGCTGCTGGCGGGCAGCGCCTTTTATACGGCGCTGTTAGCCCCAGGACGCTACCGCCGCGCGCTGGGACGACGTCTTGGTGCGATGATGCACGGTTGCGTCTGGCTGGCGCTGGTCAGCGCATTGCTGATGCTGGCGACCCAGCTGACGCTGATGAGCGGCGACTGGCGCAACCTTGCCGACGCTGAGATCTGGCGCGCTGTGCTGAGCACCCGTTTCGGTGCGGTGTGGCAGTGGGAGATCGGTCTGGCCGGCTTTACGCTGCTGGCGAGCCTGCTGAGAGATGAACGACAGCAGCAGGCGTGGCTGATCGGCGCCTTGCTGCAGCTGGCCTGTATGGCACTGACCGGCCATGCGGCGATGCGCGAAGGACTTGCGGGCGCGCTGCAGCAGGCTAATCATGCGCTGCATCTTATCGGCGCGGCCTTCTGGGCGGGCGGTTTGTTACCGCTGCTGATCCTGATGCGTGAGGCGCGGCAGATCGACCGCCGCAGCGACGCTATCCGCGCTATGATGCGCTTTTCGCGCTATGGACACCTGGCCGTGGCGGTAACGTTATGCACCGGCGTGGTGAATGGGCTGCTGATCGCAGGCTGGCCAGGCGAGTGGAACGGCAGCCTCTACAGTGAGCTGTTAGTGGTCAAGGCGGTGCTGGTGGCGCTTATGGTCGCTATCGCGCTGTTCAATCGTTACGTGCTGGTGCCGCGCTTTCGCCTGGCGGGCAAGGGCGCGCAACAAAATTTTATCCGTATGACGCAGCTTGAACTGCTGCTGGCATGCGCAGTGGTTGGTCTGGTCAGCGTCTTCGCCACGCTGTCGCCAGCCTGAGTATGACCCGTCTGGAATGAGTAAAAAGGTAGGCTATTTTGCTGAAGAAAGTGATCCCCGCAATGCTGTTGTTATCCCTCTGTGGCCAGGCGCTGGCGTCAGAAATTATTACCGTCAGCCGTTTCGAAATCGGTAAGGCGGCATGGCCCTTTAGCCGTGAAGAGGTGATGCTGAGCTGTGAGAAAGATGGTTCGCTGTTCGCTATTAACCCCAGCACGCTGATGCAGTATCCGCTTAACGATAAAGCAGAAGCGCGCGTAAAAGCGGGGCAGGTGAAGGCGCAGCCGATCTCTGTGATTCAGGCGGAAGATAAAGCACACCCGGGCCAGATGATGAGCCTGCAGCCGATTATCGAGCGTACCCAGGCGCTGTGCGATAAATAATCCTGTCCAGGCGCGAGCCGTTTCCGCGCCTTATTTTGCTGATTCTGCCGTCAGGATCACAATCTGATCCTGCGGATCTCCTCTGCCCGGCCGTTCGCTGGCATTTCCCCAGACGTGGACTAACCTTAAGTTGCAAGGCGTCATCGCCTGCATTAATGCCAACTTTTAGCGCACGGCTCTCAAAGAGCCATTTCCCTGGACCGAATACAGGAATCGTATTCGGTCTTTTTTTATTCCTTCCATTTCCAACCAAATAAAATCCAGTGACCGGAAAAGGCCACCTGCAATTTTCTTACTGCGAAGCTGAGCGTGAAGAAAGCTCTTTGCCTGAAAGGGCTAGCGTTTGATACGTTTGCAATAACGAGCATGGGCTGACTTCATAGCAATTTACCGTGCACATATCACATTACCGTAAGTTAGTGACGGCGGTGCTTTTTTATATAGATAAAAACGTGATATATGTCACTTCGGCCATTTTCTGTAATCGATTACGATTAACTGATCGCATCAGCAAGTCGAGTTCTAAATAATATAGATTTTTAATCTGCATTCATTTAAAAGGAATTTATATGAAAATTTTCCATATACAGCCTTAAAATTCGGCACCTTTGATTAAAATCAGCATGACCGATTTAAAATGGCTAATATGTCTTTAATGATATATTTGCCAGCTTAGATGATGAAATAGTATTCTTCCATGGCGATAATATTTATGCGTACGAGAAAAATGACAATAGCTTGTTGCTTACCGTTCATAGATTACCGGGGCAGCTCTAAGGCGTGGTCGCTTATCGGTTGTAACAGGGATAAACTGACTGAAGCACTACAAGATATCAGGATCCTCACTAGAAAATATTTTTATCCAGAGCTGCATAAAATTAAAGCATTTAGTGAGTACTCCCATACTTCTCTTCCTGACACAGAAACTAATTCGAAGAGTATTCTTTTTCTTCCTTTATATCCTGAGTTATGGAAAGATTATGCAGAAAAGCTCGCACGAGCTTTAGGTAAAATTCAGGAACAGCATTCATAATCACGGGTAGAGCATGTCATACGTCAAACACATAAGAAGCATGATAGGCCATCAGCTACTGCTTTTGGCTGGAGCTAACGTCATTATTCTGGACAAGCATCAACGTGTACTGCTGCAACATCGCATGGATGGAAGCTGGGGCCTCCCTGGCGGGCTGCTTGAGCCAGGAGAATCACTCGAACAGACTGCAATCCGTGAAGTAAAAGAAGAGACCAACATTGATGTTCATGAACTACATCATCTAAAGGTTTTTTCTGGTCCCGAATATACCTTTACTCTGAAAAATAAAGATGTAATCAATGTCATTACCTCACTTTATTATGCAGAAAAGTGGTCTGGAGAGATAATCAACGATCCAGAAGAGGGGAAGGCACTTAAGTTTTTTAGTCTTTATGAGTTACCGAAAGACATGGGTGATGAGTATTTACGCTACATGGAATATTACCGGGAAAGGTATTTTTAAGTGAATCAGTCCGGCTCTTTTTCTGACGATTTATTCACACAGGATTCAGCCCATTAAACATTAAAAAAATGATATATGACTGCTTTTTATACTATGACGAAGATATGCTTCTGGAGCTACGCCTCAACACCCTTTACCAGCACGTTGATAAATTCGTCATTGTCGAATCGCTATATACCTTTACCGGCAAGCGCCGGGAAAAACTAAAGTTTGATATCGAAAAGTTCGCCCCTTTTCGCGATAAAATCATTTATGTGGTTAACGACGCCGTTCCAAAAATCTATGCGCATAGCTTTTATTCCAACAGTTCGCTGGTGAAGGCTGGCGAGTCCGATCCCTGGGAAAATGAAACTATCGCGCGCAATGCCATTATGCGGGGATTAACCGGCGCGCGCGACAGCGATATTATTATCGTGTCGGATGTTGACGAAATCCCGCGCCCTGAAGCGCTGCGGAAGTTTAGCTCCGCCTGTTTATGCACCACGCTTTACCAAAATTTCTATAATTTCAAGTTCAACCTTCAGGTATTGAACGAGGATGGATCACCGCGGCTGTGCAGGCTGCCTAAAATGACCACCTATAAGCACCTGAAAGGCTTCTTTCGAGGCCAGCCTGAACTGTTACGCAACGTGAAGCGTAAAGGCACGCCCATTCGGGATTGCTGGTGGCGCTGGAAATGGTTAAAACTGCGTACGCGAACCGTTAAGGATGCGGGCTGGCACTTCTCATGGGTCATGGACGATGCGCGTATTAGTGAAAAGATGGCGACTATTTCGCATACCGAACATAATTTGCCGGAGTTTAATAATCCCGATCATATCCGGCGCTGCGTTGAGCAGAATGTCGACATCTGGAATCGACCTCGTAAGATGGTGATCCGTCCTGTGACCGACGAATATATGCCTGAATGGCTGGTCAGGAATCAACATCGTTTTGCCGACTACATTAAATCCGTTTAATCGCGCGCTGCTCTGGCGGCTCGATTTGCTCTGCGCCAGTCTCAGGCCCGCGGCCTGATAAGCGAAGGCGCTAAAAGAGAACGCCGGCGCTTCGCTTGCTGTCAGGTGTAGGGTAATAGAATCCTTCTCTTTTAACCTTATTGTTATTAATATTACTGCCCCGGCGTTAAATATCGCCGGGCGAAGCGGCAATAATATTTTGGTTTTATAACTGACTAATATCTCTACAGGTGCCGCTTTTCTGCCGCTTATATTTGCCGCCAAAATTTACGGGCGCGCTTTCATTTTTCGTTAACCTCTTCCAGGCTTGTCTGGCTTATTCTTTTCAACAAGCCAGGAGATAACTATGTTTCACCATTCTTCAAAGCTTCAATACCCTGTTCGCGTCGACAAGCCAGATCCGGAATTTGCCATGCTGCTGCAGCAGGCGATCGGCGGCGTAGAAGGGGAGATCCGTGTGGCGATGCAGTACTTCTTCCAGGCGATGGGCGCGCGCGGCGATGCGCGTATCCGTGATTTGCTGATCTCTACGGCAACCGAAGAGCTGGCGCATATCGAAATGCTGGCGCATGCCGTTGCGCTCAATCTGGAAGGCGCGCCGCTCTCCTATCAGGAAGCCTCGGCGAAAGATCCGGTGGTGAATGCGGTACTGGGCGGCATGAACCCGCGCCACATTCTTTCATCAGGCCTGGCGGCGCTGCCGGTCAACGCCAACGGCGTGCCTTTCGATATGAGCCATATCTACGCCTCAGGCAACGTGGCGGCCGATATGATCTCCAACGTCGCCGCAGAGGCCACCGGGCGCGTACTGGCGACCCGTCTCTATAATCTCACCGAAGATACCGGCATGAAGGATTTCCTCTCATTCCTGATCGCCCGCGACACCATGCATCAGCAGCAGTGGCTGGCGGTTATTGAGGAGATGGGCGGCCTGAGCGCGTCGCTGCCAATCCCGAACAGCTTCCCGCAAAGCGAAGAGGCCAGCGAGCACTCTTACTACGTGCTTAACACCTCGCTGGATAAGCCGCTACCGAAAGGACGCTGGTGTGAAGGCCCCTCCTTTGACGGCAAAGGGCAGTTTACGGCGAAAGAGGAACCTGAGCTGCTGGGTGATGAGCCGCAGCTGGGTTATGCCCGTCCCGGCTCGGGCGCGCAAAGCGAGCAGGAGCTATCTGGCACCGTACCGCCAGCGCTAAAACCCTGATTGCAACCTGTCCAGGGAGGGACGTGTACCCTACATAGCATCCGACGCGTTTCACGTATCCTCTGATGCTTGTCAGAAAATGAACTATCGCATCAGCGGCAGCAACCGCTCTGGTACCAGTCTAAATCAGGGCGCCAGAAATATTTTTTTTCGGCGTGAGGCAAACCAGCAAAATCGGGCGGCGTCGGCGGCCTAAAAATGAAAAACCCCGGCCTGGGCCGGGGTCAACTGAATCACTCATTCAGTATCCAGAACCTGCTGCAGCCAGACCAGTTCGTCATCGAAACCAGACTCGCGTAACAGCTGGAAATAGGATTGCTGAATCTCTGTTGAAACTGACGCCAACAGCATGCCCAGCATTCCTTTGGTTTTACAAATTTCTAGTGCTGCGTTTTCGAGAGAATCAAGGTTAAAACTTACGTTATCAAGCGTTTCAGCGACCATTCTTATTCTCCTGACCGGAGGTAATCAGCCATCCCTCCTTTGCTGTGTGTATCTGCTCCACATCGTGGACGGGCTGAGATCCCACACTAGCGCAGTTTCGTCTGTCGGAAACATCCTGATATCTGAACAGTAATCGCCATTCGCTGGCGCTTTTAGCGACAAAATGTACGGAAAATCTGAGTAGATGGCAGAAAGCATCGCGTCTGGGCGGTCAGCCGACAAACAGCAGATGCACGAGGCGCGCCAGCGATTCCAGCAGCAGCAGGCTGCCGATAAAAATAAGCACTAACACGCTGATAAATTGTTTCCGACTATTCATCACGCCTCCCTGAAGATGTGACCGGCTATACTTTAACCCGCCCTGAGTAAACCTGTTGTTAACAAGCGGAATCAAAATGCACTACCAGTATCTCAACGGTGAAAACTGGCAAAACATCTGGATCATCGGCGATCTGCACGGCTGTCGGCGACAGCTGGACGCGCTGCTGCTGGAAAACGGCTTTGACAAGCAAGCCGATTTGCTGATTTCCGTTGGCGATTTGATCGATCGCGGGCCCGACAGTCCCGGCTGCTTAGCGCTGCTGGACGCCCCCTGGTTCCGCTGCGTGCGGGGAAATCATGAAGAGATGGCGCTGCATGCGTTACAGTGTCACGATCCGCGGAACTGGATAATGAACGGCGGGGACTGGTTTTACAAGCTGACCGGCGAAAGGCTGATTGCGGCGCGCCATGCGCTAAGGCGTCTGGAAGATCTGCCGCTGGTATTACACCTGCAGCTGGCGGATCGCACTGTGGTGGTGGCGCACGCCGACTATCCCGCAGAGCGCTACGCGTGGGAGCAGCCGCTGGACTGGCATAAAGTAGTCTGGAATCGGGAGCGCATCACCCGGCTGCAAACAGGTGATGCGGGAAAAATCGAGGGTGCCGACGCCTTTTACTTCGGCCATACGCCGCTGCAGCATCCGCTGGCGTCAGGCAATCTGCACTATATCGATACCGGCGCGGTGTTCGGCAACCGGCTGACGCTGGTGCAGCTGCAGTAAGGCTTAGCGGAACAGGCGGCCGTCGCGCACCAGCTCGCGCGGGTAGCTGTTTTTGATGCGGGTGCCGACGCGTTTCGCCAGCCCGATCGGCTGCTGCTGGTAGGTAACAATCACCTCATCACGCTGCGGCGGCGTATCGGGGTAGATATCCCGGCCGCGATACCACTCCAGCGCCTCGTCGGCGCTCAGCTCAAACGCGCGCTCCGCGTCTGGCTGCGCCAGCGCTATTACCGCTTCATGCTGCCAGCGATAGCCTTTAGCAAAGGTTTCGGCTAGCTTGATGCCGATGCGCGAGAAGCGAACGCTGCCCAGCAGCGGCGTAATCGCCTCGGGAAACAGCCAAATCTCTTTATCGCGCTGCCACAGCGTCAGATCCTCACCCCACTGCAGGCAAACCGACGCCGCGGCGTGAGCCACCTCCGCCGCCGCCTTTTTATTCAGTGGGACAAAGGGCAGTTTGCCTGGCTTGTAGCCGGGCTGCGGCAGCGGCGGTACCGAGTCGGTTTTACGCAGACGCGCCACGAAAAAGCCTTCGCTGTCGAACAGCTGCGGAAACACATGCAGAAACCCTTCCGGCGTCAACGCCTGGGCGGCGCCCGCGAAAAGCGTATCGAGCGGAACGATCTCCACCGCCTGCGGATAGCGCGCCAGCAGCCAGGCGATCACCTGCTGATTCTCTATCTGGTTAAGGGTGCAGGTGGAATAGACCAGTATGCCGCCGGGCTTCAGCGCATGAAACGCGCTCTCCAGCAGATCGCGCTGGGTGGCGGCGATAGCCTCAGTGCTGCTCAGCGACCAGTTCTTCAGCGCGTCGGCATCTTTGCGGATGACACCTTCGCCCGAGCAGGGGGCGTCCAGCAGCACGGCGTCGAAGCGCTCCGGCAGGGCAGGACCAAAGACGCGCGCGTCAAAGTGGGTCAGCGCAACGTTGCTGACGCCGCAGCGGCTAATATTGGCGTGCAGAACCTTGATGCGGCTGGAGGAGAATTCGTTAGCGAGGATCGCGCCGCGGTTGTGCATGCGCGCCGCTATCTGCGTGGTTTTCGAGCCAGGCGCCGCCGCCATATCCATTACCGTCTGCGCCTCGGGCGCGGCGTCGAACAGCGCGCTGACCGGCAGCATGGAGCTCGCCTCCTGGATGTAAAACAGGCCGCTGAGATGCTCCGCCACGCTGCCGAGCGGCAGACTTTCGTCGTCTCGCTCAATCCAGAAGCCTTCTGCACACCAGGGCACCGGCGTCAGTCGCCAGCCGTAGTGAGCCGTCTGGGCAAGAAAATCCGCCACGCTAATTTTAAGGGTATTGACGCGAAGGGTGCGGCGCAGCGGCTGCTGGCTAATGGCGATAAAGCGCTGCAGTTCGGCGTCATCGGGCAGCGCGGCGCGCATCAGATCAAGGAAGTCAGAAGGGAAAAGGTCAGCCACGGCAGGTTCCAGTTAAGGCGTTGAGATCAAAAAACAGGGCGGCAGTGTAGCATAGAAAAAGAGGCGGGCAGATAAGGGGCTGGCGCGGGTGTTACCGACCAGTCGCAAAGACGCAAAAGCCGGCACCGTCGCCGGCCCGGCCTGCGCAAACAGGCACCTCATCCCTGAGGTGCGCCCGCAAACGAAGCGTTATCTGCAAACGCTGGCGGCGTGTCCCTGCGCTTTTCAGCCGTCTGAAAAGGATTTCAGACGGCCCGGCCGCGCTACTGCTGCGGCTCGGGGATCGCTGTCCCCCAGCTGCGCCAGTTTTTCGGCGCTTCATCCTGCAGCAGGAAGTGCTTGTCCGCGCCCGCCTGCGGCGCCAGCGGCACCGTTGGCGGGGTGGCGAACTGAATACCGCCGCGAATAAACTGCTGGAAGGTGCCGGTTTTCACCACGCCGCCGATCAGGCCGAAGTCGAGGTTATAGCCGGACGCCAGCCAGAACACCGAGTTGTTGCGCACCAGATGCTGATACTTCTTGCTGATGCGCAGCGCAATCTGAACGCGATCCGCCATATTGCCCAGCGTCGTGCCGGTTACGGTGCCCACCTCGATGCCGCGGAACAGCACCGGCGTGCCGATTGAAAGCGATCCCGCCTCAGCGGCATCGACATAGATCGTCAGCCCGTTCAGGTAGCGTGAATCGGTAATGGTACTCTCCTGCAGCTCAAAAATACGCGCCGGACGCCCCTTGCCGGGATCGACGTTAACGTAAGGCTGCAGCAGCGTCTCCAGATGGTTGACCCCAGCCGGGGAGATCTCCGGCGACACCACCGAGAAGTGGCTGCCGCTGCGCGCGAAGTCCTGCACATACTCGGGATAGAGCACCGCCTTCGCCACCACCTGATTGTTATCCTGGCTGAGCGACAGCGACTCGACCTGACCGATATTGATACCCAGATAGCGAATCGGCATCCCTTCCGACAGCTTGCTGGCGTCATAGGTATGCAGCGTTATCTGGCTGCCGACCGCGCGCGCCGCCGTCTCTGAAGGGTAGAGCGTGCGCTTGCTGCCTTTGGCGTTCGCCGCGCCGCTCATATTGTCGAAGCTGATGGCGCCACGCAGCGCGCGGTTCAGCGGCGACGCCTGAACGGTCAGGCCGCTGCCGTTAAGCTGCACGCGCGCGCCGCCTTCCGCCCAGAACACGCTCTCGCTGGTCAGCAGCTTGCGGTACTCCGGTTTGATATGGACGGCGATATCGAAGGCGCTGGCGCGCGGCGTGACGTCGACGATTTCACCGACTTCATATTTGCGGTAAAGCACCACCGAACCCGCCTGTACGTCCGGCAGGCTGTTGGCGGTCAGGGTCAGCGTAGTAGAGGGACGATCGCCAGTAATGCCTTCTTCCGCCTTTTCAGCGTCAGCAAACAGCGGATAAGCGGATTTAACTGCCCCCTGCTTGCCCGGCTCCAGGCGGATGCCGCCATCGACCCATTCACGGGCGCTGGCGCCGAGCACTTTCATGCCGTCGAGTCCGAACTTCACGTCGAGTCGGCTGTTGACGATAAACTTGCTGTCGCCGTGCACCAGGTTGCGATAGGCCGGCTCAATCGCCACCACAAACTGAATGCCTTTCTCATTCAGCTCGCGCGAAATCACCTGGCCAATCTTCATGCCGTGCAGCATTATCGGCTGACCAGCGTCGATGCCGTAGCTCTCTGGCGCGCTGAGCTTCACCGTCAGCACGTCGGGCTTCTGCAGCAGCGACTCGTTGGCGGGCAGCACGGTAAAGTGGCTTTGCGGCTCGCCGTCGCCCGGCACCAGCTCCAGCGTATTGCCGGTCAGCAGGCTGCTGAGGTTGGTATCGGTCAGGCTCACTTTCGGGCTGCGCATCTCAATGCGCGTGCCGCTGCGCATCAGGCTGACCACGGAAGGGTCGAGGGTCAGCTCGCCGGTCACTTTCCCGCCGCTCAGCAGGTTGAGTTTGGTCAGGCTGCCGACCTCCAGCCCCTGATAGATCAGCGGCGTGCGGCCCGCCTTCAGGTTATTGCCGTCGGGCAGATCGAGCGTGACCACCACGCCGCGCTGGCTGCGCGCCAGATCGGGATAGAGCCTGTAGTTTTGGTCCGTTTTCGCCGCCGGCGAATCGTCCGGCGAGTCGAAGGCGATAGCGCCGTTCACCAGCGCCGCCAGGCTCTCCAGCTCGACCTTCGCGCCGCTCAGGCTGACGTCGGCGCTCAGCCCGGAGACGTTCCAGAAGCGGCTGTTGGTCTTGACCAGGTTATTGAAGCGGCGCTCGATCAGCACATCGATAGTTACGCCGTCCGTCTTGCTGTTGATGCTGTAGTCATAGACGCGGCCCACCGGGATCTTGCGGTAGTAGACCAGCGAGCCGGAGTTAAGCGCGCCGAGGTCGGGGGCGTGCAGATGGATCAGCAGCTCGCCGGTGTTAACGCGATACTTCGGCTGGGTATCCTGCGCGACGAAGTTTTCGCGCGGCTTGCCGCTGCCCGGCATCATGCCGATATAGTTGCCGCCCACCAGCGCATCGAGGCCCGAGACGCCCGCCAGCGACGCTTTCGGCGTCACCAGCCAGAACTGGGTGTTCTCGCGCAGCGCATCTTTCATGTCGCTCTTGATGCTCGCCTTGATCTGAATGGTGCGATAGTCGTCACTCAGGTTGATGCCCTGCACGGTGCCGACCTCCACGCCCTGATAGCGGATCGGCGTGCGGCCCGGCACGATGCCGTCCGCCGACTGGAAGTTAATGGTGATCACCGTGCCGCGCTCTTCGTAGTTGGTCCAGAGCAGCCAGCCGGCGATCAGCATCGCGATAATCGGCAGAAGCCAGAATGGAGAAACCTTACGTTTGCTGCGCAGCGTCGCGTTAGTCGATGTAGTCGGCGTTTCCTGTTGCATGTGCATCCCAAAGCAGGCGGCTGTCTAGCCACTCAACGGCCATAATCGTCAGGATCACCGCCGCGCCGAAGTAAAACGCGGCGGGTCCCATGGTAAAAGCCAGCAGCTGATCGCGATTGACCAGCGACATGGTTAAAGAAATCACAAAGAGGTCGAGCATAGACCAGCGGCCCACCCAGGTGACGACCCGCAGCAGGCGAATGCGGGTTTTTAGCCCTTGCTCGCAGCGGAAGTGAATGCTGAGCAACAGCGTCAGCATCACCAGCACCTTGGTGAACGGCACCAGAATACTGGCGATAAACACCACCGCCGCCACCGGCACATTGCCGGAGGCCAGACCGAGGATACCGGAGAAGATGGTGTCCTCGCGTCGCGAGCCGTTCAGGTAGACCACGGAAATGGGCAACAGATTGGCGGGGATCAGCAGCACGATCGAGGCGATCAGCGCCGCCCAGGATTTTTGCAGGCTGTGGCGGCGACGGAAGTCGAGCGGCGTATGGCAGCGCGGACAGCGGCCGCGCGCGTCCGGCACGCCGGTATTGTGGCAGTTAAGGCACACCTGGAGTTCGGCGCGCGCGGTTGCATACTGCTTCTGCGGATAGAAATGCTCCCACAGCTGCTCGACGTTAAGGTGGATCAGCGTCAGCAGGCTCAGCAGCGTTAGCGTCAGGTAGGCGGCCAGCCCGTAGCCGACCTCCAGCGAGGCGTAATCCTGCACTTTAATCGACGCCACCGCGATGCCCACCAGGTAGATATCGAGCATCACCCACTCTTTGACCTTCTCCAGCATCAGCAGCACCGGGCGCAGATTCATCCCCAGCCGGTGTCCGATAGTCAGATAGCCGATGCCGGCCACCAGCGCCACGGGCGCGCCGATGGTGCAGAACGCTACCATCGAGGCGGTCAGCACATTGCCCTGTTCTGCCATCTGGATAACGCCGCCCAGCAGGCTGGCGTTTATGCGCATACCGAGCAGGCGAATATCCACCAGCGGCAGGGTAAAGGCGAAGGGCATCAGCACCATAATCATCGCCGCCATCACCGTCAGCCGGGTCATCGACCAGTCGCGCCCGCTGATAATTTGCGCATGGCAGCGTGGACAATAGGCAGACTGATGCGATTTCACATCCGGTAAGGAAAAAAGGGTATCGCATTGCGGACAACGCTGATAACGTGCGTGGGGCAATGGCTGGCTGATAGCGTGAATTTTCATAGGGTGATGCAGGTTTCGCCCAGATATTTGTCGCTGTGACCGGATGCGGTTGTGGGGCAAAAGAACGTTTTCACGTTTCCGGCATACCCGCACGGGGCCCACGTTTCGATCCACAAAAATCTAAGGTTATAGCAACTAACGCTATGATTCACCTTGTGGCGGTGGATATTTAGTGCTTATTTTAACGGGCGGCTGATTAAAGCCGCTCTGTTGTTAATGTTAATGGTTAAACAATGAACAAAACTGCCTTTTACGATGATCTGAATCGCGATATGCGCGCGCTGCTCGCGGGCGAGAGATCCTTCCTCGCCGCGCTGGGCAATTTCAGCGCGCTGCTGTATGAACGCCTTGAGGGCGTCAACTGGGCGGGCTTTTACCTGCTGACGGAAGCCGACACCCTGGTGCTGGGGCCTTTTCAGGGCAAAATCGCCTGCGTGCGCATCCCGGTAGGTAAAGGCGTATGCGGCACGGCGATGGCGCAGGATAAAGTGCAGCGCGTCGATGACGTGCACGCCTTTCCCGGCCATATCGCCTGCGACGCCGCCAGCAACGCCGAGATCGTGATTCCTCTGAAAGTAAACGGCGCGCTGGTCGGCGTTCTGGATATCGACAGCACGGTGTTCAATCGCTTCGACAGCGAGGATGAGACAGGGCTGGTTGCTCTGACTGATGGGCTTTGCGACGTGCTGGCGGACAGCGATCTCGAAAAATTTTTGCAGCTGACGCGCAGCTAATCGACTGGATCGAATGGTATTTGGCGATGTTGTCATTATAATGTCGCCTGTTCATGCCTGCTCCGGTCGGCAAATCCGTTGTAATCAGGAAATTTCATGGAAAATCAACCTAAGTTGAATAGCAGTAAAGAAGTGATCGCCTTTCTGGCGGAACGTTTTCCAAACTGCTTTAGCGCCGAAGGTGAGGCGCGTCCGCTCAAAATCGGCATCTTTCAGGATCTGGTAGAGCGCGTTCAGGGCGAAATGAGTCTTAGCAAGACCCAGCTGCGTTCAGCGCTGCGTCTCTATACCTCCAGCTGGCGTTATCTCTACGGCATCAAAGCGGGCGCAACGCGCGTCGATCTCGACGGCAATGCCTGCGGCGTGCTTGACGAGCAGCACGTGCAGCATGCGCGTCAGCAGCTGGAAGAGGCGAAAGCGCGCGTTCAGGCGCAGCGCGAGCAGCAGAAAGCCGCGAAGCGCGAAGCAGGCGAAGAGGGCGCAGAACCCCGTCGTCCGCGTCGTCCGGCCGCCCGTAAGCCAGCCGAAGGCGATGCGCCGCGTAAAGCGCGTCCTCAGTCGCCGCGTCCGGCCACTCAGGATCGTAAACCGGCTCCGCGTCCTGCAGCGCAGGCGAAACCCATCACCGATACCTCAACTTTGCAACCTGGCCAGAATATCAAAGTCAAAGCAGGCAAAAGTGCGATGGACGCTACCGTTCTTGAAGTCTCAAAAGACGGCGTTCGGGTACAGCTCGCTTCCGGCATGGCAATGATTGTGCGCGCAGAACACTTGCAGTTCTGAAACGGAGGCTGACCCCGGCATGAACACCCTGTTAAAAATCGGTATGATTGCGGGCCTGCTACTGGCAGGCCCTTCATTTGGCGCAGAGAACATCACCCGCGCCGATCAGATCCCCCAGCTTCATGAAGATCCGCAGGATCCCACCGTCAGTGAACGGGTGACCTCTCGCTTTACCCGCTCTCACTACCGCCAGTTCGACCTCGATCAGGCCTTTTCGGCGAAGATTTTCGACCGATACCTGAACATGCTCGACTACAACCATAATGTGCTGCTGGCATCGGATGTCGCGCAGTTCGCCGACAAAAAAACCACCCTCGGCGACGAGCTGCGCAGCGGCAAGCTGGATGTGTTCTACGATCTCTACAATCTGGCGCAGAAACGCCGTTTCGAGCGCTATCAGTATGCGCTCGAGGTGCTGAAACGCCCGATGAACTTTACCGGCAACGACACCATCGATATCGACCGCGCGAAAGCTCCCTGGCCGAAAGATCAGGCGGAGCTGAATGCGTTATGGGACGCCAAGGTGAAGTATGACCAGCTCAGCCTGAAGCTGACTGGCAAAGATGAAAAAGAAATTCGCGATGTGCTGACCAAGCGCTACAACTTCGCTATTCGCCGCCTGGCGCAGAGCAACAGCGAAGATGTATTCCAGCTGGCGATGAACGCCTTCGCGCACGAAATCGATCCGCACACCAACTACCTGTCGCCGCGCAACACCGAACAGTTCAACACTGAAATGAGCCTGTCGCTTGAAGGCATCGGCGCGGTGCTGCAGATGGATGACGACTATACGGTGATCAACTCCATGGTTGCCGGTGGTCCTGCGGCGAAGAGCAAATCGATCAGCGTCGGCGACCGCATTGTCGGCGTCGGACAGCCGGGCAAGCCGATGGAAGATGTTATCGGCTGGCGTCTTGACGATGTCGTGGCCAAAATCAAGGGGCCGAAAGGCAGCAAAGTGCGTCTTGAAGTGCTGCCTGCGGGCAAGGGCACCAAAACCCGTACTGTGACCCTGACGCGCGAGAAGATCCGCCTTGAAGACCGCGCGGTGAAGATGAGCGTACATAACGTCGGCAAGCAGAAAGTCGGCGTGCTGGATATTCCGGGCTTCTACGTTGGTCTGACCGATGACGTTAAAGTGCAGCTGCAGAAACTGCAAAAGCAGAACGTTGACAGCGTGGTTATCGACCTGCGCACCAACGGCGGCGGCGCGCTGACCGAGGCAGTTTCTCTCTCTGGCCTGTTTATTCCCAGCGGTCCGGTGGTGCAGGTGCGCGACAACAACGGCCGCGTGCGTGAAGACAGCGACAACGACGGCGTCGTCTACTACAAAGGCCCGCTGGTAGTGCTGGTAGACCGCTTCAGCGCCTCGGCGTCGGAAATCTTCGCCGCGGCGATGCAGGACTACGGCCGCGCGCTGATTGTCGGCGAACCGACTTTCGGTAAAGGCACCGTGCAGCAGTATCGCTCCCTGAACCGCATCTACGATCAGATGTTGCGTCCAGAGTGGCCTGCGCTCGGCTCCGTGCAGTACACCATCCAGAAGTTCTACCGCATCAACGGCGGCAGCACCCAGCGTAAAGGCGTCACGCCCGATCTGCTGATGCCGACCGGCGTGGAAGCGGCGGAAACCGGCGAGAAGTTCGAAGATAACGCGCTGCCGTGGGATAGCATCAACGCTGCCACCTACACCAAAACCGGCGACGTGAAGCCGCTGGTGGCGCAGCTGACGAAGCAGCACGAAGCGCGTATCGCCGAGGATCGTGAGTTCCAGTACATCATGAAGGATATCGCCCGCTTTAATGCGATGAAGGAGAAGCGCAATATCGTGTCGCTCAATCTCGCCCAGCGCGAAAAAGAGAACCACGAAGAGGATGCGCTGCGTCTGGAGCGGATTAACGCGCGCTATCAGGCGGAAGGCAAAAAGCCGCTGAAGAGCCTGGACGATCTGCCGAAGGACTACAAAGAGCCCGATCCTTACCTCGACGAGACGGTGAGAATCGCTAACGATCTGGCGCAGCTGGATAAGTCCCAGCCCACCTCATCGTCCCCCGCCGCGCAGTAAGCGCAGGGGAGTAAAAAGCACCGCCTCGCGGTGCTTTTTTTTGTCCTGAGGGGGCGAAAACCCGGCCGCGCGGCGAAAGCGTGACTAAATGTAAAGTTATGTCTTTTTAGGCACTTAAAGGTTAAGGTCGCTTGAAATGCGCTGCGATGACCCTAGGATAGGGATCCGCGCAGTCAGCGCATGAACAACTGAGGAAGATTAACTTTTATGATGCGTATTGCTCTTTTCCTGGTGACCAACTTAGCTGTGATGTTGGTCTTTGGGCTGATCCTCAGCCTGACAGGGATCCAGTCAAGCAGTGTTCAGGGCCTGATGATCATGGCAGGCCTGTTTGGCTTTGGCGGTGCGTTTGTTTCACTGCTGATGTCGAAGTGGATGGCGCTGCGTTCGGTCGGCGGTGAGGTGATTGAACAGCCGCGTAATGAAACAGAGCGCTGGCTGATGCAGACCGTGGGCCGTCAGGCGCAGCAGGCGGGCATTGCGATGCCGCAGGTCGCTATTTACCATGCGCCCGACATCAACGCCTTCGCCACCGGCGCGCGTCGCGATGCGTCGCTGGTCGCTGTCTCAACCGGGCTGTTGCAGAACATGAGCCGCGACGAAGCGGAAGCGGTGCTGGCGCACGAGATTGCCCACATCGCCAACGGCGACATGGTGACCATGACGCTGATTCAGGGCATCGTGAACACCTTCGTGATCTTTATCTCGCGTATTATCGCGCAGGTGGCGTCGGGCTTCCTTTCCGGCAACCGCGACGGCGAAGAGAGCAGCAACGGCAATCCGCTGGTCTACTTTGCCGTGGCGACGGTGCTGGAGCTGGTGTTCGGCATTCTGGCCAGCATCATCACCATGTGGTTCTCGCGCCACCGTGAATTCCACGCTGACGCCGGTTCGGCGAAGCTGGTGGGACGCGAGAAGATGATCGCCGCGCTGCAGCGCCTGAAAACCAGCTACGAACCGCAGGAGCCGAGCAGCATGATGGCGTTCTGCATCAACGGCAAAAACAAGTCGCTGAGCGAACTGTTTATGTCGCACCCGCCGCTGGATAAGCGCATCGAAGCGCTGCGCAGCGGTCAGTATCTCAAGTAGCCGTTCAGGCGTGAAAAGGCGACTCCCCGGAGTCGCCTTTTTTATGGGCGCGATTACTGCGCCGTAGCGCGCTTCTGCGACAGGCGCGACAGGCTGAACAGCGCGGCGACGCTGGAGAAGAGGCCGGCGAGGATCAGCGACGCGTGCGTGCCGCCCTGGTCGAACAGGGTGAACATCAGCGCCACCAGCGCCGCGCCGCTGCTCTGGCCCAGCAGACGCGCCGTGCCCAGCATGCCGCTGGCGCCGCCGCTGCGGTTGCGCGGCGCGGCAGAGATGATGGTGTGGTTATTCGGCGACTGGAACAGGCCGAACCCGGCACCGCACAGCGCCATACGCCAGATAATATCCCAGTCCTGCGGCTGCGCAGGCAGCAGCGCCAGCAGAAACAGCCCCGCCGCAAACAGCGCCAGGCCGATGCCGCCGAGCAGCCCGGCGTGAATATGCTCAATCAGGCGGCCAGCAATCGGCGCCAGCACCATGGTCGCCAGCGGCCAGGGCGTCAGCAGCAGGCCGGTCGCAACCTCGTCGCGTCCCAGCGCGTTCTGCAGGTAAAAGGGCAGCGACACCATCGCCAGCATCTGTGCGCAGAAAGAGCAGATCGAGGTGCAGAGCGACAGGCTGAACAGCGGAATACGCAGCAGATCCACCGGCAGCAGCGGCACCGCCATGCGCTGCTGACGACGCACAAAGAACCAGCCGACCACCGCCAGCACCGCTACTTCAGCCAGCGCCAGCATCCGGCTGCCGCCCTGCGCAAACCCGGTCAGCGTATAGATCAGCAAACCGAAAAACAGCGCGTTCATAAGCGCACTCGGCACGTCGAACTTTTGCGCCTTCGCTTTCTGGCTGTTCTCCGGCAGGAAGCGCAGCGCCAGCCAGAGCGAAATCACCCCCAGCGGCACATTAATCAGAAACAGCCACTTCCAGCTGGCGAACGACAGGATCGCCGCCGCCACCGTTGGCCCGGCGGCGCTTGAGGCCGCCACCACCAGGGAGTTGATCGCCATCCCCCGTCCCAGATAACGCTGCGGATAGATAATGCGGATCAGCGCAGTGTTGACGCTCATCAGCGCCGCGCCGCCAAACCCTTGCAGCACGCGCGCCAGCGTCAGCATCGGGAGCGATGATGAGAGGGCGCAGAAAACCGAGGTGAGGACAAACAGGCCGAGCCCGACCTGATAGACCCGGCGATAGCCAAGCATATCGCCGAGAAACGCGAGTGACAGCAGCGAGGCGACGATAGCGATTTGGTAGCCGTTGACGATCCAGACCGACTGCGCCGGACTGGCGTGCAGCTCGCGCGCAATGGTCGGCAGCGCCACGTTGGCGATAGTACCGTCCAGCACCGCCATCATAATGCCCAGCGCAATGGTAAAAATTGCGCCGTAGCGCTGCGGAACGGGCAGCCCATCCTGAGAATTTATCGGGGACATAGAGAGAAAAGTAAAGTGGGTGAATATCAACATGCTAATGAATCCGCTGCTGAAACGCACCGTCTTTAGCGCAAAAAACGCGGGTAAAGTATGTCGCGCGGTGACAGGCAATGGTGCAGCGCGCAGCGACGCGCTATATTGGTCATCTGTTCCGATTTTATTAAAACAATTTCAAAAAAGGGTTCGTGATGGCCACCAGTGAAAACGATAAACAACCCGACGCCGTCTCTTCCGTAATGAAGGTGTTTGGCATCCTGCAGGCGCTGGGCGAAGAGCGCGATCACGGCATTACCGAGCTGGCGCAGCGCGTGATGATGTCGAAGAGCACCGTTTACCGCTTTCTGCAGACCATGAAGGCGCTTGGCTATGTCACGCAGGAAGGCGAGAGCGAAAAATACTCCCTGACGCTGAAGCTGTTTGAGCTGGGGGCGAAGGCGTTGCAGAACGTCGATCTCATCCGCAGCGCAGACGTGCAGATGCGTGAGCTCTCGCGTCTGACTAAAGAGACGATCCACCTCGGGGCGCTGGAAGAGGACAGCATCGTCTACATCCATAAAATCGACTCGCTCTATAACCTGCGGATGTATTCGCGCATTGGACGGCGCAACCCGCTGCACACCACGGCGATTGGCAAAGTGCTGCTGGCGTGGCGCGACCGCGCAGAGGTGAATGAGATCCTTAAAGAGGTCGAGTTCAAGCGCAGCACCGCCAATACCATCGTCACGCGCGAAGCGCTGCTCGAGGTGCTGGATCAGGTGAAAGCGCAGGGCTTCGGCGAGGATAACGAGGAGCAGGAAGAGGGGCTGCGCTGTATCGCCGTGCCGGTTTTTGACCGCTTTGGCGTGGTTATCGCCGGTCTGAGCATCTCATTCCCCACCATCCGCTTCTCGGAAGAGGCGAAAAGCGACTATGTCGCTATGCTGCATCGCGCGGCGCGCACGCTCTCCGCTGAGATGGGCTATCACCACTACGGCTTCTGATAAAAAAAGCGGGCAGACGCCCGCTTGCTCTCCTGTAAGACTCCGCGCGGAACGATTCTCCGCCTGACCCTTAATTGTCGATCACTTCTCCGCTCTTCTTCAGCAGCGGGCAGTCGCTCACCCCGATAACGCCGCTGTCAGTATGCAGATACTGGGCGGTAATCACACCGCGCGCGGTAAGGTAGCTGCACTGCAGGCCCAGACCCGCGGCGTTTTTAGCGCTGCCGGTCAGCACGCCATAGCCGGTAAACAGCATGGCGACCCAGATAACGGCGAGCAGAACGATCGCCCGAATAAAGAGTTTCATTTGTTCTCCTTGTGATACATAACGCAGCTGTCCACCGTGTGCTGCCGCCCGTAATATTAACAGCTTGCCTCGCTTTGTCTGCCGAAGCGATCGGAGATTGCCGAAAGCGACGGGTCAGGGAATTCTGCATTCAGGCGCATAGCCTGGTCAGCCGGGCGCCCAGCAGGTAGAATCGACGCCATCGATATTTTCCGTTTTTGAGGCAGTTATGAACGAATTAGCCGCAACCTCCGATCCGCTGTTTAGCTATGGCGTAGTGGCGGTGATTATCATTGTGGCGTTTATCGCCTGGTTTTTCGTTAACCGGGCCAGCGTGCGCGCCAGCGAACAGATTCTGCTGCTGAGCCAGCTGCTGGAAGAGCAGAAAAAACAGAACGCGCTGCTGCGCCGGCTGGTTGAGAGCCAGAGCGGCGAGCAGGAGAAGCAGGAGCCGGAAGCGACGCGCGAATTTATCCGCATGATCCCGGAACGCTAACCTTTTTTACCCCGGCAAGGAGGCGACATGGCCTGGCAAAACCCCTGGTATGACGCCAGCAAAGCGCATCATACCCCTGAAGGCTTTCGCAACCTGGAGCCGGATCTGCGCCAGCCTGGCGATCTCAGGCGCTGGCGTAAAGCGCGCAAAACGGCGGGGCTGCCGCTCCCGCCGCAGGCGGGCTATGAGCAGTTCAGGGCGCGCTGGTGGCAGCCCGCCGATCTTGCCGGCGTGGACGACCGCGTCTGGTGGTTAGGCCATGCGGCGATGCTGCTGCGCCTTAACCAGCGCTATCTGCTGATCGATCCGGCGCTCTCGCCGCGCGCCTCGCCGTTGCCCTTTGCCGGGCCAGAACGCAAAACCCCGCCGCCGCTGCGCATTAAGGATCTGCCGCGCCTCGACTATGTGCTGATCTCCCACAATCACTATGACCATCTCGATTCCGCCACCGTCAGGCGCATTCTCCGCCGTTTCCCTGACGTCACTTTTCTGGTGCCGCTGGGGCTGGAAGGCTGGTTCACGCGACGCGGCGCGCGTCATGTGCGCCAGCTCGACTGGTGGCAGAGCCAGCAGGAGGCGGGTCTGACCCTGACCGCCGTACCGGCGCGCCACTGGAGCATGCGCACGCCCTGGGATCGCAACCGTTCGCTATGGTGCGGCTGGGTAGTAAAAAGCAAGACGCTTAATTTCTGGTTTTCCGGCGATAGCGGGTTTTCCGATAACCTGGCGGAGATCCCCCGGCGGCTTGGTCCATTTAATCTGGTCGCGCTGCCGGTCGGCGCCTATGCACCGAAATGGTTCATGCGCATCAGCCATATGGAGCCCGCTCACGCGGTCTCATTATGGCGGCTAACGGGTAAACCGTTAGCCCTGCCTATTCACTGGGGCGTATTCGAGCTGGCTGACGAATCACTGGATGAGCCGCCGGCTGAATTAGTGTGCGCCATTCAGCGCAGCGGAGAAGATAATGGCCGCTTTGCGCCGTGGAGAATAGGAGAGAGCCGCAGCCTGGAAAATATTAACCAGGAAAATTCCTAAAGCGCGGTGCTTATCCTCAGGCGGGTATTAGGTTTTGAGAGAACATTTATTCAGGATCAAAGAATAAATGGTAATAAGAAATAAGCATTGCTCTGCTTTTTATTGGGGCAGTACTGGTTTTTATTTTCCTGATTTTGGTGCAAAAGTATTTATTAACTGTGCCAGAGAGAAATCAGAGCCTGCGATCGCTTAAGAGAAAAGGGTGCCGCATTTTAGTTGTAGGGTGTCGCTTAACAAAAGCGAATGCCATAATACTGCAATAATCTATCCGTAAATTAATCCGTTACGGTAAACAAGGTTGGACAAATGCGCGGTTATCCGCTAGCGTTATTCGTATCATCCGCTGGTTGCTGGATAGCGCTTTTCGGCCTGGGCGTGGTCAGGTTATGTACCAAAATGAACAAAGTGCGCGACGGCTTTGCAAATTTTGTGCAGCACATCCACGGTCGATTAAAAATGCCTTGCCATTAATTTGCGGATATGTGATAACAATTCTTGGGTCAAACGAGGTACAGTTCTGTTTATGTATGGCATCTTCAGTAAAGAAGTTACGAGTAAAAACGTTGACGTTGAATACCGCTTCCTTGCCGAACCTTATTAGTGCCTCATTCAGTAACGTCTCTGGTTTCTCTGTAGGTCTGCCTCCGGGCAAAATAAACACTCTAAGGAATTTGCAAAATGGCAAAGATCAAAGGTCAGGTTAAGTGGTTCAACGAGTCTAAAGGTTTTGGTTTTATTACTCCTGCTGACGGTAGCAAAGATGTGTTCGTACACTTCTCCGCTATCCAGGGCAACGGTTTCAAAACCCTGGCTGAAGGCCAAAGCGTTGAGTTCGAAATTCAGGACGGCCAGAAAGGCCCGGCTGCAGTCAACGTAACCGCTATCTGATTTCGTGCCAGCTCGGTGCCATGCACCACTGAAAACGAATCCTGTAAAGCCCTGGTCATCTGACCGGGGCTTTTTCTTTGCGCTTTCGATACAACCGCGAACGGAGTACACTGCGGCGCTCTTGTTAATGGAGTTCGTATGTTGCTGATTTGCCCCCTCTGTCATCATCCTTTGCAGCCTGAAAACCGCAGCTGGCGCTGTGAAAACCGTCACCAGTTCGATCAGGCGAAAGAGGGCTACCTCAATTTGCTGCCCGTTCAGCATAAAGGCTCGCGCGAGCCTGGCGACAGCGCAGAGATGATGCAGGCGCGGCGCGAGTTTCTGCAGGCGGGCTACTATCAGCCGCTGCGCGACGGCGTGGTGACGCTGCTGCGCGAAAAGCTGCGCGACGCGGGCGCGCTGCTTGATATCGGCTGCGGCGAAGGCTATTACACGTCGGCGCTCAGCACGCTGGGCGCAGAGGTTTACGGCCTGGATATCGCTAAAAACGCCATTCGCCTGGCGGCAAAACGTTATCCTGACGTGCAGTTTTGCGTCGCCTCAAGCCAGCGTCTGCCCTTTGCTGACGCATCGCTGGACGGCGTGGTGCGCATCTATGCGCCCTGTAACGAAGCGGAGCTGACGCGCGTCGTGAAGCCAGGCGGCGTGCTGCTGACCGTTACCCCAGGGGCGCACCATCTGCAGCAGTTCAAGGCGCTGATCTATCGCGAGGTGCAGCTTCATGCGCCGGAAGAGAAGTGCTACAGCGGCTTTAGCGAAGAGAGTCAGCAGTCGCTGCGCTACGCGATGCAGCTGAGCGGCGATGCGGCGGCGACGCTGCTGCAGATGACGCCTTTCGCCTGGCGCGCGAAGCCGTCGGTGTGGGGGGAACTGCAGGCGTCGAAAACCTTCGAATGCGATGCTGACTTCCGCCTGACGCTATGGCGGCGCAATTAGCGCGCCTCCACCAGCGTATGATAGATGCGCTCAAGATCGTCGAGCTGCTGCACGGCGATCAGCAGGCGACGCTGCTCCAGCTGCATCACCAGGATGCCGTCTTCGGAGAGATTGATGCTCTGAATGCGTTCATAGGCGATCCAGACGCCGCCATAGAACAGCCCATCGCGCTTCATCAGCAGGGTTGGGCGGCGCAGCCAGAAGAGCCAGAAAGCGAGAAAGCAGAGCACCATCAGCAAGGTGGTGGTGAGCTGCGGCCCCTGATGCGTCACATTATTCCAGAGTAAAATCGCCAGCAGCCCGATAAATATCAGGCTGTCGATTTTGTGCCTGCGCCGCAGCGCCACGCTTAAGCGCGTCGGGCCGTTGCGGCGCGGCAGAATAAAGTCGTTATAGAGAGAAAAAAGCAGCAGCGCGGCGATACAGAGCGCGATGAGGCCGTCCGTTAGTGACATCACTTTCTCCTGTGGCGATGCGGCAGAAAAGCGGGGAAGAGGCCGGGCGCAGCGCGCCCGGCGAGAGAACTACAGGCCAAGCAGGCCAACCCAGTAGCCGAAAATCCCGATAACAAAGAAGCCAACGATAATCCAAAGCGCGTTGACCTTGCGACGCAGCAGCCACATACAGGCGAAGGTCAGCAGCAGCGGCACGATGCCCGGCATCAGCTGATCGAGAATGGTCTGAACCGTGGTGACGGTGGTTTTCCCGGTCTGGTCGGTAATGCGCGATACGACCAGCGGAATATTCACGTGCGTCCACTTGTTCACCAGCGCGCCCATCACAAACAGGCCAAGAATTGACGCCCCCTCCGTGAGCTTCTGCAGGAAGCCGCCGCCCATATCGCTAACGATATCGATCCCTTTGCGGTAGCCGTACGCCACGCCGTAATAGCGGGTCAGCAGACGCGCCAGATTGAACAGCACGAAGAACAGAAGCGGACCCAGCAGGCTGCCGCTCATGGCGATACCTGCGCCGAGGGCGGCGAATACCGGGCGTACGGTGCCCCAGAAAATGGGGTCGCCGACGCCAGCCAGCGGGCCCATCAGGCCCACTTTAATGCCGTTGATGGCGGCGTCGTCGATCGGGGCGCCGTTGGCGCGCTGCTCCTCCATCGCCATGGTCACGCCCAGCACCGGCGCTGCCACGTAGGGATGGGTGTTAAAGAACTCCAGATGACGCTTAATCGCCTGGCGGCGCGCCTCATTGTTTTCCGGATAGAGGCGGCGGATCACCGGCACCATTGAGAAACAGAAGCCTAGCGCCTGCATACGCTCGAAGTTCCACGACCCCTGGAACAGGTTCGACCGCAAAAACACGCCGCGGATATCCCCTGGGGTGAGTTTCTTTTGCGTTGTAGTTGTATCTACCATGTTGTCACCTGTTCCTTAGTCAAGTTCGTTATCGAGATCGTTATTTGCAGGAGCTGCCGCAGGCGCGCCCGCCACGCGGTTATATTTCGGCGCCAGCTGGATATAGAGCACCGCCATCACCACGCCGATGACGCCCAGCGCCACCAGGTTAAAGCTGGTGAAGGCCGCGGTGACGAAGCCAAGATAGAAGAACGGCATCAGATAGCCTGCGCGCATCATATTGATGACCATCGCGTAACCGACCACCACAATCATGCCGCCCGCAATGTTCAGGCCGCTGGTGACCACTTCAGGGATAGAGCTGAGCAGGGAGTGAACCGCGCTGGTGCCGACTGAAATCGCCACAATCAGCGCCGGAATGGCGATACGCATCGCCTGCAACACCAGCGCCGAGACGTGGATCCAGGATATCGCCGTCAGGTTACCTTTCTCTGCGGCCTTATCGGCCGCGTGCTGGAAGGCGACGGTGATGGTGCGCACGATAATCGTCAGCACCTGGCCCGCAGCCGCCAGCGGGATCGCCAGCGCGATACCCGCGCCGACGCTCTGACCGCCGGCAATAACCAGAATGGTGGAGATGATTGAGGCGAGAGCCGCATCAGGCGCCACGGCGGCGCCGATGTTCATCCAGCCGAGGGCGATCATCTCCAGCGTACCGCCGATAATAATGCCGGTTTTCATATCGCCGAGCACCGCCCCGATCAGGGTACAGGCCACCAGCGGTCGGTGAAACTGAAACTCATCCAGAATCGAGCCCATACCCGCAATACAGGCCACGATAAATATCAGGATGATTTGTAGCGAGGTTATTTCCATCATATCCCTTCTCCTCAGCAGGATAGCGTTAACTGGCCCGCAGGCGCAGCTGGCACCGTTTTACGCGTTGACCTTCGCAATCAGGTCCATCATTTTCAGTTTTTGATCGCTGGAGACCTTACGCACTTCCAGCTCAATATTGCGTTCATTAAGCTTGCGGAACGCGGCGATATCTTTTTCATCGACCGAGACGGCGTTATTAACCTGGGTTTTGCCCTGGCGAAACGCCATGCCACCGATATTGACCGATTTAATCTCTACCCCTTGCTCGACCACGCGCAGCACGTCGGTGGGATTGGTGAACAGCAGCATCACGCGATCGCGGCCATATTTCGGGTTATTCCAGACGCGCACCATCTTATCGACGTCCACTACGTGTGCGGTTACGCCGGGCGGTGCTACCTGCGTCAGCAGGGTTTTGCGGACGTGATCTTTTGCCACCTCGTCGCTGACCACAATAATGCGCGAGACGTTGGTCTCTTTGGTCCAGCGCGTCGCCACCTGACCGTGAATCAGGCGGTCATCGATGCGCGCAAGGCCGATTTTCATATGCTCACCCGGCGCCAGCGGCTGCGCCGGTGCTGGCGGCGCTTTGGCGGCAGGGGCAGGGGCAGCGGCGGGTGCAGAGGGGGCGGGAAGCTCGGTTTTCTGCGCCTTAACGCCTTCGCGGCCGGTCTCCACCGCGATAGCGACCAGTTCGGCAAAGCCAGGGTCGTCGTCGCGCGCCATTAAGGTTTCGACCAGCATCGGAATATTGACCCCGGCGATCACATCGTAATTTTCTTTATCGAGCACCACGCGGCTGGCGGCGTTAAACGGGCTTCCGCCCCAGGTATCAACTAAAAACAGCGCCCCTTTTGACGTGTCCAGCTTTGCCAGCTGCGCCTGATATTTTTCAATAAGCGTTTCTGCATTCTCGCCGGGCACAAAGTCAATCCATCCGACATTCTCCTGCTCGCCCAACAGCATTTCTGCCGTTTTCAGCAGTTGTTCGGCTGCCCAGCCGTGTGTACCAATTACTATCGCAATGGTCACTTGCTACCTCCGTTCGCTAAATAAATTCGTCTGGCGTTGATGAAGCGTTATGAGTTATCGCTACGGTTGTCAGCTAACACACGTAGTCAAAATAACTGAATTAATGAATCATTCTCCGGGCGTCTTTCATAAATCGGTGAGTCGCGATTTATTTTAGTGCGCGAAAAAATATTTTATGTGACGGTTGTCCATAATCGGACGGCTGAACGCGCCTTAAACGCGGTTTAATGCACCGCTGCGGCTGAATCATTTGTAAATGAAAGAAAATTTTTTGACGTAAATGTCTGGCCTGTTACATTAACGATCTGTTTATTACTCAGGAGTAACGGGTTTCAGCCCACCTTTATGGATCGTCACCGACGTCGCTTAACCACTTTGATGCGCGCATCCGCGCCATTTTTCACGCCTGACGGCGTATCTGCACTTCACCCGATTGCCTTTCTGTCACGTCACCAGACGACGCTGGCACGATATCGTTCAGTCTGTCTCTCGTTCAGGAGTCAATGATGGAATTTCTCTTCGACCCCTCAATCTGGGCCGGTTTGCTCACGCTTGTCGTACTGGAAATCGTGCTTGGCATCGATAACCTGGTGTTTATCGCCATTCTTGCCGACAAGCTGCCGCCGAAGCAGCGCGATAAAGCGCGCCTGATCGGTTTATCGCTGGCGCTGGTGATGCGTCTGGGCCTGCTGTCGCTGATCTCCTGGATGGTGACGCTGACGCGTCCGTTATTTAGCGTAGGGGAGTTTAGCTTCGCAGGGCGTGATTTGATTTTGCTGGTGGGCGGGGTGTTTCTGCTGTTCAAGGCGACGATGGAGCTGCATGAGCGGCTGGAGAACCGTCAGCTTGAGCATCAGGGGAACCGCAGCTACGCCAGCTTCTGGGCGGTGGTCACGCAGATTGTGGTGCTGGACGCGGTCTTCTCGCTGGATGCGGTGATTACGGCGGTCGGCATGGTAAACCATCTGCCGATTATGATGACGGCGGTGGTGATCGCCATGGGCGTGATGCTGCTCGCTTCGAAGCCGTTGACCAACTTCGTTAACGCGCATCCTACCGTGGTGGTGCTCTGCCTGAGCTTCCTGCTGATGATCGGCCTGTCGCTGGTGGCGGAAGGCTTCGGCTTCCATATCCCGAAAGGCTACCTCTATGCGGCGATTGGCTTCTCGATTCTTATCGAGCTGTTTAACCAGATCGCGCGCCGCAACTTTATGCGTCATCAGGCGCATCGCCCTATGCGCGAGCGCACCGCCGAGGCGATTTTGCGCCTGATGGGCGGTCGTCAGCGCCCGGCGCAGCCTGCGGTTAACGAAGAGTCGCCTCTGATCCAGGCGATGCCGCAGGAAGCCTTTAAGGATGAAGAGCGCTATATGATCAACGGCGTGCTGACGCTGGCGTCGCGCTCTATCCGCAGCATTATGACGCCGCGCGGTGAAATCTCCTGGGTTGACGCCGAGCGTCCGCTGGACGAGATCCGTATTCAACTGCTCGACACGCCGCACAGTTTGTTTCCGGTGTGCCGCGGCGAGCTGGATGAGATTATCGGCGTGGTGCGTGCCAAAGAGCTGCTGGTGGCGATTGAGCACGGAATGGACGTGGCGACCTTTGCCGCCGCATCGCCCGCTATCGTGGTGCCGGAAACGCTGGATCCCATTAATTTACTGGGCGTGCTGCGCCGCGCCAAAGGCAGCTTCGTTATCGTCACCAACGAGTTTGGCGTGGTGCAGGGGCTGATTACCCCGCTGGACGTGCTGGAAGCGATCGCCGGTGAGTTCCCGGACGAGGATGAGACGCCAGATATTATCGTCGACGGCGACGGCTGGATCGTTAAGGGCGGCACCGACCTGCATTCGCTTCAGCAGCTGTTCGACGTTAACGACCTGGTTAACCCGGATGAAGATCACGCCTCGCTGGCGGGTCTGCTGATTGGTCAGAAAGGCCAGCTGCCGCTGCCGGGCGAGGTGATCGATTTGCCGCCGCTGCACTTTACTATTCTGCAGGCGACCGACTATCGCGTCGATCTGGTGCGGGTGACGAAAGACAAGCCGCACGAGGATGATGAAGAAGAGCAGTAATGAGAAAACGGCGCGAAAGCGCCGTTTTGCTGTTATGCGCTGAGGCGTGAGTCAGCGTCCGATCGCCCAGTCGCTCACGCCATCCATATGCGCCTGGCCTGCGGGAATACGTATCTTATTCCTGAAGTGCGCCCGTCGCCGGGCCATCGCGCAGCGATGGACAAAAACACTCCCGGCGTTTTTGTCCCCGTCGCGGGACGCTTTGCTCTCTGGACCCGACCTTGCGGGTCGTAATGCCTGTGCGCCGTCTGTTAAAACCTGAAGGTCAGGGCGTCAGCTGCGCCTGATGCTGCGTCAGCCAGGCGGGAAAATCCTCAATCGGCATCGGCCGCGCGTAGTAATAGCCCTGCAGCAGATCGACGCCGCGCTCGCGCAGATAGGCGGCCTGCTCGGCGGTTTCAACCCCCTCGGCCACCAGGCTGATATTTAATCGCTGCGCCAGCGAAATCACCATATCGGTCACCGTGGCGTTAATGGCGTCGGTGCCGATGGCCGCGGTGAAAATCTTGTCAATCTTCAGCACGTCCGGCTGCAAATCTTTCAAATAGGAGAGCGAGCTGTGCCCGGTGCCGAAGTCATCGATAGCGAGACGCACGCCGATGCTGTGCAGCTGCGAAATCACCTTCTGATCCACCACCGGCAGGGCATCGCGCTCCGTCAGCTCCACCACCAGCTTCGGCAGCGGATTTGCCGGCCACCAGAGCTGCTGCAGATCGTCGACGATGGCGCGATCGCGGAAGTGGCTGGCGGCCACGTTAATGGCGATATGAAACGACGGGCAGCGCGGCAGGTTCGGCAGCTGCGCCACCGCTTTATCGATCACGAAGCGCGTGAGCGGCGCGATAAGATTCTGCCGCTCGGCCAGCGGAATAAACACGTCCGGCGGGATCCAGCCCTGGCGCGCGTTGTGCCAGCGCAGCAGCAGCTCGATGCCATCGCACTCGCCGCTCCTGGCGTTAATCAGCGGCTGGCAGTAAACCATAAATTCATTGGCGGTGATGCCGTAGCTAATCTGCCAGCTCAGGCTCATACGATTCGCCGTCGCCAGCCAGACGATATAGCCGATCAGCAGGCTCAGCATCAGCGCCAGCGGCAGCTGCGACGGCAGCGACATCATCGCCAGTCGTGCCGGCGAAGGGCCATAGAGCGTAATGGCGAAAGGATAGCGCAAGGAGCCCTGCTCGTAGCTGACCTCATCCTCTGACGGCATCGCCGGCTCAATCAGCGGATTGCCGTACTCCAGGCTCTCGCCGCCGACGCTGAAGATCGCGCGCTCTACCCAGGGCAGCTGCGGCTCCAGCAGATAGGTGCTCATCAGCTCGATATTGATCGCCTGCAAAATACCGGAGCGGTTGTCGAGGGACTTAGGGGTCCACAGCAGCAGGATTGGCGAGCCCTTGAGCAGGTAGTTGTCGGTCGTCAGCATCATGCGCTGATTATTAATCGCCAGCTGGGGATAGGTCTGGCTAAAGGGAATGGCGCGCGGCCCGTAGATGCTGGAGCAGTAGATGGTGTCGTTTTCTACCAGCAATATCGCGCGTACCGTTTGCAGAGCGGATATTTTCTCAATCAGCGGGAAGCGCACCTCCTGGCAGGGCACGCCGACCAGTCCCAGCGTATTGTTTGCGGAGACGTCGAGCGGCGAAAACATGCGGTCGAAGCGCTGAATGGCGTTATCGGCGAAATTAAGCGACTGCTGCTCAATACGCGATTTCTCTTCGAAAAAGCGAAAAGCCAGCGTCAATATCAGAACCACAGCGGCGATCACCAACGCAATAAAGAGTCGCTTACGGCGAAATTGTCCAACAAATTGCTGGGCCAAAAGCATCAGTAACCACCTTCCACACACGAAATTAAAGCAGGATAACGGGGATATTATCGGCAAAGCGTATCTAAGGTTTAGCCATGCTTGATAAAAAAAGCGGTACTGAAATAACCGCGCGACCTGAAAAGGTCGCGCGAAACATTACTCTATCGTTAATCGAAGCGATGAGGTAGGGTCAAAAGCGCAATTCATAATGACCGCGCGAAAAATAACCGGTGCCGGAACATTAGTCGCACTGAACTTTGATCGCCAGGCCGCCGCGCGAGGTTTCGCGGTATTTAGCGTTCATATCTTTGCCGGTTTCATACATGGTCTCGATAACCTTATCGAGCGAGACGCGCGGCTCGCTGGTACGGCGCAGCGCCATACGGGCGGCGTTAATCGCCTTCACCGAGGCGATGGCGTTGCGCTCGATGCAGGGCACCTGCACCTGGCCGGCCACCGGATCGCAGGTCAGGCCGAGGTTATGCTCCATGCCGATCTCCGCCGCGACGCAAACCTGTTCCGGGCTGCCGCCCAGCAGTTCGGTCAGTCCAGCGGCCGCCATTGAACAGGCGACGCCCACTTCGCCCTGACAGCCTACCTCCGCGCCGGAAATAGAGGCGTTCATCTTATACAGAATGCCGATGGCGCCCGACGCAAGGAAATAGCGGGTAAAGATATCGGGCGTCACGGTTTCGATAAAGTGATCGTAATAGGCGAGCACCGCCGGGACGATACCGCAGGCACCGTTGGTCGGCGCGGTAACCACACGGCCGCCGGCGGCGTTCTCTTCGTTAACCGCCAGCGCGAACATATTGATCCAGTCGATCACGTTCATCGGATCGTTAGAGTGTTTGGATGACGAGGTCAGCAGACGGCGCAGCGAGGCGGCGCGGCGCGGCACGCGCAGCGGACCCGGCAGCACGCCTTCGGTATTCAGCCCGCGATCGATACAGGCCTGCATGGTCTGCCAGACGTCGGTAAAGTAGTCGCGGATCTCCTCGCGCGAGTGCAGCGCTAGCTCGTTCTTCATGACCAGACCTGAGAGCGACAGGCCGGTTTCACGACAGTGCGCCAGCAGCGCTTTCGCCGAGTGAAAAGGCCAGGGCACGCTGACTTCGTCCAGCGCCGACTGGCCAAAATGCTCTTCGTCGACGATAAAGCCGCCGCCGACCGAATAGTAGGTTTTGCTTAAGATCAGCAGATCGCCGGCAAAGGCGAGCAGACGCATGCCGTTTTCATGCAGCGACAGATTCTCGCTGCGGAACACCATGCCGCCTTCGCGCGGGAAGTCCACCTCATGCGCGCCGTTGGCCAGCAGCAGCCGTTCGCGCTGCTCGACATCCTTAATAAAAGCGGGGATGTTGTCGATATCCACCGTGGCCGGGGAGGCGCCCGCCAGCCCCATAATAATGGCGATATCGGTATGGTGCCCTTTGCCGGTCAGCGAGAGCGAGCCGTAGACATCCACGGCGATGCGCGTCACCTCCTGAAGTTTTCCCTGTTCAACCAGCAGGTCGACAAACTCCTTGCCAGCTTTCATCGGCCCCACGGTATGGGAACTCGACGGGCCAATGCCCACTTTGAACATGTCAAAAACGCTAATCACAGGCGACACTCCTCACAAATAATTTTTTATCTCTGCCGGGGCAGTTTATGGCGCTAATAGTAATCGTCGACCCGGGGAAACGAACGCCTTTTCGCATGAAATAAACTAATCGTTCAGGCGAGAAATAGTTATGCTGTGCGGCAGATCGCAAACCGTTGTTATAGCAGGACAAACGAGAGCGGAACGGGCGTCAGAACGCAATCTGCTGGCTAAGGGAACGGATAATGCCGGCCGTCATGCCCCACACCAGATACTCCTGATAGACCGAGAGCCAGACCGGATGGCGCAGGCCGGCGCGATGTACCTCCAGCGAAGCGTAGCGGTTAAGCCGCAGCGCCTCTTCCAGCGGCATCTCGAAGGCGCTCTCCACCTCGTCGGGATTGATATGCAGCGCGATCTGCGGCGAGATAATGCCAACCACCGGCGTCACGCGAAAGCCGGTGCTGCTGGTCACGGGGGCGAGCTGGCCGATCACCCTGACCTCGGCAGGATCGATGCCCACCTCTTCCTGCGCTTCGCGCAGCGCGGTCGCCACCAGCGAGGCGTCGTCGTCGTCCTGCATGCCGCCGGGAAAGGCGACCTGGCCGGCGTGCTTGCGCAGCTCGCGCGAACGGCGCGTCAGCAGCAGGCCCGGCGCGTCGCGCGCAACGATCGGCACCAGCACCGCAGCCTGGCGACCGGCGGGACGCTGCTGCGGCTTCTCCGGCTGCTGCAGAATAAAGCGGGTAACAAAGGCGTCGAGCGTAAGCGGCTTCATTGGTCCTCTCCGGTTAACGCAGGCAAAATGCGGCTGACCTTGTGTAGCGTTTCCTGATATTCGGCGTCCAGTTCGCTGTCGGCGACCACGCCGCCGCCCGCCGCGCAGAACAGCTGCTGCCGCTCGGCGATCAGCGTGCGGATAGTAATGCTGGTATCCATGCGCCCGCAGAGGCTGAGGTAGCCGATGCTGCCGCACCAGGCGTTGCGGCGATGCGGCTCCAGCTCGTCGATAATCTCCATCGCGCGGATTTTCGGCGCGCCGGTAATCGATCCGCCGGGGAAACAGGCGCGCAGCAGATCGCTGGCGTGCAGCGAGGCGGGCAGGCGCGCGCGGATGGTGCTGACCAGGTGGTGCACCGCCGGAAAAGGCTCTACCTCGAACAGCGCCGGCACGCTGACGGAGCCGGGCACGGCGACGCGGCCGATATCGTTACGCAGCAGATCGACGATCATCAGATTCTCGGCGCGATCCTTTTCCGACTGCGCCAGCGCCAGCGCTTCACGGCGGTCAAGTTCGGGATCGGCCGCGCGCGGTCGCGTGCCCTTTATCGGCCGGGTTTCGATCTCCTCGCCCTTCAGCGATAAAAAGCGCTCCGGCGACAGGCTGAGAATCGCGCTGTCGGGCAGGCGTAAAAACGCGCTGAAGGGGGCGCGGTTGGCGGCGTTCAGGCGGCAAAACGCCTGCCACTCATCGCCCTGATAGTGCGCCTGAAAGCGCTGCGCCAGGTTGACCTGATAACAGTCGCCTGCCTGGATATAGGCCTGCACCGCGTGAAAGCGCTCGGCGTAGTCGCTGTAGCTCAGGTTGGATTGCCAGCCGCTGGTCAGCGAGAAGGGCACCGCCTCGCGCGGCGGCCACTGCAGCAGCCAGCGCAGCCGCGCCTGCGCGTCCCCCAGCGACACCAGCGTCAGGCGCTGCAGATGGTGGTCGGCGATCAGCGCCCAGTCGTAAATGCCGATCGCCATATCGGGCGTGATCAGATCGTCCGCCGCCTGCTGCGGCAGATGCTCGAAGCGGCGCCCGAGATCGTAGCCGAACAGGCCGAGCGCGCCGCCCTGAAACGGCAGATCGTCGCGGCGCTCGGGCAAGAGGCCCAGCGCCTCGCACTGCCGTCGCACCAGCTGCAGCGGATCCTCAGTTGAGTGGCAAACGGCGCCCTCCGCATCAATCGTGGTGAGGTCGCCGTGGGTCGTCAGGGTGGCGCGCGGATCGGCGGTCAGCATATCGAAGCGGTTATCCGCATGATCGGCATGGCCGGAGGTGAGCAGCATCGCCCAGGGAAGATGGGAAAGCCTGGCGAAATGCGCGCTGAGCGCATCCTGCGTATAGTGTAGACTGAGCGTTGAGACCATTATTCGGCAAAAATCAGACATCAATGAGGGCGTTAGCCTGACATATTTTTTCCCGGCTGGCACCTGTTTGTTCCCCATGGAACGGTGCCCGCCTCGCAACCAGGAGTGAAAAATGTTTAAGGGTTTACCGGCACTGTCCCATGAGCAGCAGCAGCAGGCGGTGGAGCGTATTCAGGAGCTGATGGCTGGCGGCATGTCCAGCGGAGAGGCGATCACTCAGGTCGCGCAGGAGATCCGCCAGACCCACACGGGCGAGCAGATCCGGGCGCGCTTCGAAGATGACGAGGAAGATGAGTAACGCCCGGCGCGGCCTGTTGCTTACAGCGCCGCGATGATTTTAATCTCCACTTTATACTTCGGGTTCATCAGCCCGGCCTGAACGGTGCAACGCACCGGCGCGTTGTCGGGCGAGACCCAGGCGTCCCAGGCGCGGTTCATCGCCGCGAAATCGGCCTTATCCACCAGAAAGATGGTGGCGTCGAGGATCTTGCTTTTGTCCGAGCCGACGCGCGTCAGCAGGGCGTCAATGACCGCCAGCGCGTTGGCGGTCTGCGCCTCGGCGTCGGCGTCGAGATTTTCCGGCACGCTGGTGTAATAAACCGTCTGGTTATGGATCACGGCTTCAGACATGCGATGTTCGGGATCGATACGGGTAATGGTCATTGTTTCTCCTTACTTTTCCAGCTGATAGCCTGGCACAGTCCAGGGGGCGCTGTCATCAGTTGTGGAGCGGCCGGCGGAATACTGACATAATTACAGTGTTTTTGCCGAAACGGGTGAGGAAGTGTGGCGGACGATTTTGCAGTAGATGGCGCGCTGGCGCAGGCGATTGCCGGCTTTAAGCCGCGCGAGGCGCAGCGTGAAATGGCGCAGGCAGTAGAAGAGGCCGTTAAGGCTGGCGGCGAACTGGTGGTAGAGGCGGGAACGGGAACGGGCAAGACTTATGCCTATCTCGCGCCTGCACTGCGCGCCGGAAAAAAAGTGATTGTATCAACCGGCTCCAAGGCGCTGCAGGATCAGCTTTACGGTCGCGATCTGCCGACCATTGCCAGGGCGCTGAACTTCACCGGCAAAACCGCTTTGCTAAAGGGGCGCTCCAACTACCTCTGTCTGGAGCGGCTGGAACAGCAGTCAATGGCGGGCGGCGATCTTAACGCCGAGACGCTGGGCGATCTGGTTACGCTGCGCGGCTGGTCGTCGCAAACCGTTGATGGTGATATCAGTAGCTGCGGCGGCGTTACCGAAGACAGCCCCATCTGGCCGCTGGTGACCAGCACCAACGACAACTGCCTCGGCAGCGACTGTCCTCTCTACAAAGATTGCTTCGTGGTCAAAGCGCGCAAGCGCGCCATGGACGCCGACGTGGTGGTGGTTAACCACCATCTGTTTCTCGCCGACCTGGTGGTTAAAGAGAGCGGCTTTGCGGAGCTGATCCCCGAAGCGGACGTGATGATCTTCGATGAGGCACACCAGCTCCCCGATATCGCCAGCCAGTACTTCGGCCAGCAGCTCTCCAGCCGCCAGCTGCTCGATCTGGCGAAAGATATTAATATTGCCTACCGCACCGAAGTGCGTGACGTGCAGCAGCTGCAGAAATCGGCGGACCGCCTTGCGCAGTGCGCGCAGGATTTTCGCCTGATGCTGGGCGATCCAGGCTACCGCGGCAATCTGCGCGAACTCTTCACTGACAACAACGTGCAGCGCATGTTCACCCTGCTCGACGACGCGCTCGAGCTTTGCTACGACGTAATAAAAATGTCGCTGGGACGCTCGGCGCTGCTGGATGCGGCCTTTGAGCGCGCTGCGCTCTATCGCGGGCGGCTTAAGCGGCTGCGCGCCATTAACGAGCCCGGCTACAGCTACTGGTACGAGTGTACTTCGCGCCACTTTACGCTCGCCCTGACGCCGCTCTCCGTCTCAGAGCGCTTCCGCGAAGTGATGGACGCGCGCAAGGCGGCGTGGATTTTCACCTCTGCGACGCTGGCGGTAAATGAAGAGATGCACCATTTCGCCGATCGCCTGGGGGTCAGCAGCGCGAAAACCCTGATCCTCAACAGCCCGTTCGACTTCAGCCGTCAGGCGCTGCTCTGCGTACCGCGCAATCTGCCGGAGCCGAACCGGCCCGGCGGCGCGCGTCAGCTGGCGCGCATGATGAAGCCGCTGATCGACGCTAATAAAGGACGCTGCTTCTTTCTCTGTACCTCCCATCTGATGATGCGCGAGCTGGCGGCGGAGTTTCGCGCCAGCATGACGCTGCCGGTGCTGGTGCAGGGCGAAACCAGCAAAGGCCAACTGCTGCGGCAGTTTATCGAGGCGGGCAACGCGCTGCTGGTGGCTACCAGCAGCTTCTGGGAGGGAGTCGACGTGCGCGGCGATGCGCTGTCGCTGGTGATTATCGACAAGCTGCCCTTTACTTCGCCGGAAGATCCGCTGCTGAAGGCGCGTATGGAAGATTGCCGCCTGCGCGGTGGCGATCCCTTCAGCGACGTGCAGCTGCCGGACGCGGTGATTACCCTGAAGCAGGGGGTGGGGCGTTTGATCCGCGATACGGACGATCGCGGCGTGCTGGTGATTTGCGACCAGCGGCTGGTGTCGCGTCCCTACGGCGCGCTGTTTCTCAACAGCCTGCCGCCGACGCCGCGCACCCGCGATCTGGCGCGCGCCATCGCCTTCACGCAGCAAGCGAAACAGTAATTTTCCTTTGGCTGTGCTAACATGCGCGCCGTTTTGAATGACCCGAGGTTGTTATGTCTTCCCGAATCCTGGCGCTGGACACTGCGACAGAAGCCTGTTCAGCCGCGCTGCTTAATCAGCAGCAGATCGATGCCCGTTTTGAAATCGCGCCGCGCGACCATACGCAGCGTATTCTGCCGCTAATCGAAGCGCTGCTGCAGGCGCAGCAGCTGGAGCTGACGGCGCTCGACGCGCTGGCGTTCGGCCGCGGCCCCGGCAGCTTTACCGGCGTGCGTATCGGCATCGGTATCGCGCAGGGGCTGGCGCTCGGCGCCATGCTGCCGATGATCGGCGTTTCGACGCTGGCGACGCTGGCGCAGGGCGCCTGGCGCCAGCAGGGCGCGACGCGCGTGCTGGCGGCGATTGACGCGCGCATGGGCGAAGTTTACTGGGCCGAGTATCAGCGCGATGAGCAGGGCGTCTGGCAGGGCGAAGCGAGTGAAAGCGTGCTGTCGCCGGAGGCGGCGCTGGCGCGCATGCAGGCGCTGGAGGGCGAGTGGTTTACCGCCGGCACCGGCTGGCAGGCGTGGCCGCAGCTGCAGCAGGGGCACGCCTTAACCCTCAAAGCGAGCGGCGTTGAACTGCCCGCCGCCGAAGATATGCTGCCGCTGGCCCAACAGGCGTGGCAGCGCGGCGAAACCGTCCAGCCCGAGCACGCCGAACCCACCTATTTACGCAACGAAGTGGCGTGGAAAAAATTGCCGGGCCGTTGAGTCTCTGGAGCGCAACTTATTGCAGGCGCGCCAGTCTAACAAACATCTTTTAGGAGAATGCCTATGTCAGTACGTCATAAAGGAATGTCCGGTGTTTTGTTAGCGGGTGCGCTGCTGCTTAGCGGATGCGTGACGGTGCCGGATACCATTAAAGGAAGTTCCGAGCTTCCGCAGCAGGATCTGGTGCGGGTAATGAACGATCCGTCGCTCTACGTCGGCCAGGAGTCCCGCTTCGGCGGCAAAGTCGTTAAGGTCACCAATCTTAACGGCAAAACGCGGCTGGAGATCGCCACGCAGCCGCTGGACGATAGCGCACGCCCGCGTTTAGGCGCCGCGTCGGTCGGGCGGATTTATGCCGATATTAATAACTTTGTCGATCCCACCGATGTGAATAACCAGTACGTGACGGTGCTGGGCAATATCAAGGGCACGGAGAAGGGTACCATTGGTGACGCCAGCTATAACTTTGTCGTGGTAGATGTGCGCGGCTATCAGCGCTGGCATCTGACGCAGCAGATTAATACCCCGCCGCAGCCTGTCGATCCCTGGATCTGGTACGGCCCGTCGCGTCATCATCCAGGCTACTGGGGGCCTAACCCCTACTGGGGCATGAACAGCGGCCCGGCGCAGGTGGAAACCATCCTGACAGAATAAAGAATTTGCTTAACTTTTCAGGCCCGGCCGCGCCTGCCGCGACCGGGCTTTTTATTGCCGCTGGAATGCGGGACGAAAATTAGTGATGCGCTTCGCAACCTCAGCAGGCCGAATCGGGCAAACTGGTACAATGAGTTAAAATATTGTTAATTGGCTGGGTGTTGAGGGCGCAATGGAAAAACAACATATAAATCGAGGTGAACCCTTGAATAAGGTCTGGCTGAAACGCTATCCGGCAGATGTGCCCGCCGAAATTAACGCGGATCGTTATACCTCTTTGGTTGATTTAGTTGAGCAGGCTACACAGCGCTACGCCGATCAAACCGCCTTTATCAATATGGGGCAGCCGCTGAGCTACCGCCAGCTTGAGCAAAAGAGCCGCGCGTTCGCCGCCTATCTGCAGTCTGAGCTGGGCCTGAAAAAAGGCGACCGCGTGGCGCTGATGATGCCGAATCTGCTGCAGTATCCGGTAGCGCTGTTCGGCGTGCTGCGCGCCGGTATGGTGGTGGTGAACGTTAACCCGCTCTATACGCCGCGCGAACTCAAGCATCAGCTCAACGACAGCGGCGCCAGCGCCATCGTTATCGTTTCAAACTTCGCCCATACGCTGGAGAAAGTGGTGGCGGAGACCAGCGTGCAGCACGTGATCCTGACGCGTCTCGGCGACCAGCTCAGGCCGGTAAAAGGCACCCTGGTGAACTTCGTGGTGAAATATATCAAGAAGATGGTGCCGAAATATCATCTTCCCGGCGCGGTAAGCTTCCGCCATGCGCTGCAGCGGGGCGAGACGCTGAGCTATCAGCGACCCAGCGTCACCAATGACGACCTGGCGTTTCTGCAGTATACCGGCGGCACCACCGGCATCGCCAAAGGGGCGATGCTGACCCACCGCAATATGCAGGCCAATCTCGAACAGACCAGGGCGACCTACGGCAAACTGCTGCGCGACGGCAAAGAGAATGTGGTAACTGCGCTGCCGCTCTATCATATCTTCGCGCTGACGGTGAACTGCCTGCTGTTCCTTGAGCTGGGCGGCCAGAACCTGCTGATCACCAACCCGCGCGATATTCCCGGCTTCGTGAAGTCGCTGTCAAAGTTTCCCTTTACGGCGATTACCGGCGTCAACACGCTGTTTAACGCGCTGCTGAACGACGCCCAGTTCAATAAGCTCGACTTTTCCACGCTGCGGCTCTCGGCGGGCGGTGGCATGGCGGTGCAGAAGGCGGTGGCGGAGCGCTGGGAAAAGCTCACCGGCCACTATCTGCTGGAAGGGTACGGCCTGACGGAGTGCTCGCCGCTGGTGTCGGTTAATCCCTATGATATTACCGAGCATACCGGCAGCATCGGCCTGCCGGTACCCTCTACTGACGTGCGCGTGGTGGACGATGAGGGCAACGACGTCGAACCCGGCGCGCCGGGCGAGCTCTGGATCCGCGGGCCGCAGGTGATGGCGGGCTACTGGCAACGGCCGGATGCCACTGACGAGGTGCTGAAAAATGGCTGGCTCCTCAGCGGCGATATTGTTACCGTTGACCCGCAAGGCTTTATCCGCATTGTGGACCGTAAAAAAGATATGATCCTCGTCTCAGGCTTTAACGTCTATCCCAATGAGATTGAAGATGTCCTGATGCAGCATCCCAAAGTGCGGGAGGCGGCGGCGATCGGCGTACCAAGCGATCTGTCGGGCGAAGCGGTTAAGGTCTGCGTGGTAAAGAAAGAGGCATCGCTGACCAAAGAAGAGCTGCTCGACCACTGTCGGCGTCAGCTGACGGGCTATAAGGTCCCGAAAATTATTGAGTTCCGCGACGAGTTGCCCAAAAGCAACGTAGGGAAAATCCTGCGGCGCGAACTGCGTGATGAGGCCCGACCCAGCGCAAGCTGACGTCAGGCAAGATTTCTGGTTGAACGCCGGCAAAGCCCGGCGTTTTTATTGATGATGAGATGGAGCGCCGCGCGCAGTCTGTCGCGGTGGAAACGAGATTTGAATTATTCCCTGATCGACCAAAATGAGCAGCTGGCCGCCGTGTGCCAGAAAGCCCGCCAGCATGCGGCCGTCGCGCTCGACACCGAGTTCGTCCGCACCCGCACCTACTATCCGCAGCTGGGGCTGATTCAGCTGTTTGACGGCGAACAGCTGGTGCTGATCGATCCGCTGAAGATCGACGACTGGACGCCGTTCATCGCGCTGCTGACCGATACCCAGGTGAAAAAGTTTCTGCACGCGGGCGGGGAAGATCTCGAGGTCTTTCTGCACCGTTTCGGCGTGCTACCGCAGCCGATGATCGATACGCAGATTCTGGCGGCGTTCAGCGGCCAGCCGCTCTCATGGGGCTTTGCCGCTATGGTGGCGCATTTCACTCAGGTAACGCTGGATAAGAGCGAGTCGCGCACCGACTGGCTGGCGCGCCCGCTGACGCAGCGTCAGTGCGACTATGCCGCAGCGGACGTTCACTATCTGCTGCCCATCGCCCAGCAGCTAATGACCCTGACCGAGGCGGCGGGCAATATGGCCGCGGCGCTCAGCGAGTGCGACCAGCTCTGCCAGCGACGTCTCGACGTTATGCCGCCGCAGGAAGCCTGGCGCGATATCACCAACGCCTGGCAGCTGCGTCCGCGCCAGCTGGCGGCGCTGCGGCTGCTGGCCGCGTGGCGTCTGAACCTGGCGCGCGAAAAAGATATGGCGGTTAATTTCGTGGTGCGCGAAGAGAATCTGTGGAAAGTGGCGCGCTTTATGCCGGGCTCAATGGGCGAGCTGGATCACCTTGGCCTGTCAGGCCATGAAATCCGCTTCCACGGCAAAACCCTGGTGGCGCTGGTCGCTGAAGCGCAGGCGCTGCCGGAAGAGGCGCTGCCGCCGCCGCTGGGCAATCTGGTGGATCATCCGCACTACAAGAATGTGTTTAAGGCAATCAAGGCGCTGGTACAGGAAGTGAGCGAAGAGACCGGCTTTAGCCAGGAGCTGCTGGCGTCGCGCCGTCAGATCAATCAGGTATTGAGTCAGTACTGGGGGCTGAAGCCGCAAACGCGCGTGCCGGAGCTGCTGGCAGGCTGGCGCGGCGATCTGTTTAAGACCCGCATTGACGCGATTCTGGCGCAGTTTTGATGCAAACATTCCCCTGCTCAGCAGCAGGGGAACATCAGGAAACCAACACCGTCATTTGGCCGCTTCTTCCGTTTCAGGCAGCGTCACGTTCAGCTCCAGAATCGAGATATCATCTCCTTTCTGATCGAGCTGAACGGTGACCATATCGGGATCGATCTTCACATATTTGCAAATCACTTCCAGAATGTCGCGCTTAAGCTGCGGAAGATAGTGGGGCTCACTGTCGCCCCTTCTGCGTTCTGCCACGATAATCTGCAGCCTTTCCTTGGCTATGTTGGCAGTGTTCTTCTTCCGGGATAAAAAGAAATCGAGTAATGCCATGGTTTATCCCCCGAACAGGCGTTTCAGGAAACCCTTCTTCTCTTCTTCAATAAAGCGGAAGGGACGTTCTTCGCCGAGTAACCGATCTACGGTATCAGCATAGGCTTTGCCGGCGTCGGAATTCGTGTCGAGGATCACTGGTTCGCCCTGGTTAGAGGCGCGCAGCACCGACTGGTCTTCCGGGATGACGCCCACCAGCGGAATGCGCAGGATCTCGAGCACGTCTTCCATGCTCAGCATATCGCCACGATTTACGCGGCCAGGGTTGTAACGGGTCAGCAGCAGGTGCTCTTTAACCGGCTCCTGGCTGTTTTCTGCACGGCGGGACTTAGAGGCGATGATACCGAGAATGCGGTCGGAGTCGCGCACCGACGAGACTTCCGGGTTGGTGGTGATAATCGCTTCATCAGCAAAGTAGAGCGCCATCAGCGCGCCGGTCTCAATGCCTGCCGGAGAGTCGCAGACGATAAAGTCAAAATCCATCGCCGCCAGGTCGTTCAGCACTTTTTCCACGCCTTCGCGGGTCAGCGCGTCTTTATCGCGCGTCTGAGAGGCGGGCAGGATATGCAGCATCTCGGTGCGTTTATCTTTGATCAGCGCCTGGTTCAGCGTGGCGTCGCCCTGAATAACGTTAACGAAGTCGTAAACCACGCGGCGTTCGCAGCCCATGATCAGGTCCAGGTTACGCAGACCAATATCGAAATCGATGACGACCGTTTTTTTGCCTTTTTGCGCTAAACCGGTGGCGATGGCCGCGCTTGACGTGGTCTTGCCAACGCCCCCTTTACCGGATGTAACTACAATAATGCGTGCCATAAATATTGATTTCCTTAACAGAAGAAAAGGGGCCTAATTAAGTGTCTGGATGGTCAGCGCGCCCTCTTCGAGACTCAGGCGCGCGGCTTTACCAAAAAATTCCGCCGGGATTTGATCCATGATCCAATACTCACCGGCGATGGAGACCAACTCTGCTGCCAGGTTGGTGCAGAAAATCTGGCTGTTGCGATCGCCACCGGCGCCCGCCAGCGCGCGTCCTCGCATCATGCCGTAAATATGAATGTTGCCGTCGGCAACCAGTTCGGCACCGGCGCTGACGCTGTTTGTCACGATAAGATCGGCGTTGCGCGCGTAAATCTGCTGCCCGGAGCGCACCGGCGTCGTGATAATGCGCGTTTTGCTCGCCAGCGGCTCGGCGGGCGCGGCGGGCGCGGCGGGCGCAGGTGGCGCCGCAGGCGCTGACGCTTCGCTGCGCCGCACGCTCTCTTTGCCTTCCGCCAGAACCGGCAGGCCAGCGCGGGCGATCATGCGTTTCAGCGCTTCGTCTTTACAGCCGCTGACGCCGACGATGCGCAATCCAGTGGCGGCGATCGCCTGCTGCAGCTGTTTCCAGTTGACGTTGCCGTTCAGCGCCGCCACGTTAAGTACCACCGGCGCGTTTTTTAAGAAATCCGGCGCCTGATCGATTTTGTCCTGAAGCGCCTTGCGAATCACTTCAGGTTCGGGATGGTGCAGATGAACAACAGACAGGGTAAAACTGCTACCTTTGAATTCGATTGGCGTTTGTGACATCTGTCCCACTCAGTCCTGTTTTCTCGCCCGGCGAACAAACGTCGATAAAATCATCATTTCAGTCCATCCGGTGAATATTCGAAGTTCTGCAAGCATGTTATAGTTACTGTTATTTCCAGGCAAGCCACCATCCAGGTTTATTCGAGTAAAAAATATGTTTTGTGTGATCTACAGAAGCCCGACCCGCGACCAGACTTATCTTTATGTTGAAAAAAAGGACGATTTCTCCCGCGTGCCTGACGAGCTGCTGCGCGGCTTCGGCAAGCCGCAGCTGGCAATGGTGCTGAAGCTGGACGGACGCGATCGTCTGGCCAACGCCGACATCAATAAAGTTAAACAGGCGCTTATCGATCAAGGCTATTATTTACAGATCCCGCCGCCGGTCGAAAGTTTGCTGAAAGTTCATCTTGAGTCGACAAAAAAAGATTAATTCAGATTCATCTGTAAATATAATCAGTGCTTCCTGCTTCTTCAGCATAATTATATATAACGATTTGCAGCAAAATAATGGCGCGATTACCGCGCCATTTACTGTTCATTATTCTTTATTGCCCGCGCGCTGGCGATAAAATCACCGCCCCGGCAGCATATATTCACGCATTTTTGACAATTTACGCACACTAATCTTTGCTAAAGCATCTTATTATGGCCGTCACGGCGGGCGCAGGATCCGCTGAACCGCAAACATCAACGTGCCGGCGTCGCTGGCAACACATAAACAGAGCAGGGGATTAGCATGTATCAGCATCGTAACTGGCAGGGCGCCTTGTTGGATTTTCCGGTGAACAAGGTGGTCTGCGTCGGCAGCAACTATGCGAAACACATTAAGGAAATGGGCAGCGCTACGCCAGCTGAGCCGGTCGTGTTTATCAAGCCGGAAACCGCAATTTGCGATCTGCGCCAGCCGCTCTCTCTTCCCTCCGCCTTTGGTGAAGTGCATCACGAGGTCGAACTGGCGGTGCTGATCGGCGCCACCCTTAAGCAGGCCGGCGAAGAGCACGTGGCGCAAGCGATCGCCGGTTACGGCGTGGCGCTGGATTTAACGCTGCGCGATCTGCAGGCGGGGTTTAAAAAGGCGGGGCAGCCGTGGGAAAAATCAAAGGGCTTCGATAATGCCTGCCCGCTCTCCGGCTTTATCCCCTCAGCGGAGTTCCCGGGCGATCCTCAGGATACCGAGCTCAAGCTGGTGGTGAACGGCGAGGTGCGTCAGCTCGGCAGAACCTCCGATATGATCCATAAAATTCTGCCGCTTATCGCCCATATGAGCCACTATTTCACCCTGCGCGCGGGCGATGTGGTGCTGACCGGCACGCCGGAAGGGGTCGGTCCGCTGCGCCCAGGCGATAAGCTGGAAGTGTCGCTGGCCGGTCACGGCATCAGCACGCGCGTGCTGTAAAACTTGCAACGCCGCGCCTGACCCGATATAAGGTGCGGTTTTGTGATTAACCCGGACGCAGCCATCATGAGTGAACTTCCTTTCTGGCAGACTAAACGCCTCGATCAAATGAACGACGACGAGTGGGAATCCTTGTGCGATGGGTGCGGCCAGTGCTGCCTGAATAAGCTGCAGGATGCCGACACCGATGAGATTTACTTTACCAACGTCGCCTGCAACCAGCTCAATATCAAAACCTGCCAGTGCCGCAACTATGAGCGCCGCTTCGAATATGAAGAGGACTGCATCAAGCTGACGCGTGAGAACCTGACGCAGTTTAACTGGCTGCCGCGCACCTGCGCCTATCGCCTGCTGGGCGAGGGGAAAGGATTGCCGGCGTGGCATCCGCTGCTGAGCGGATCAAAGTCGGCAATGCATGCGCAGCGTATTTCGGTGCGCTATATCGCGGTGCGGGAAAGCGAAGTGCGCGACTGGGAAGATCATATTATCGATCGTCCCGACCGCAACGGCTAAGCGTTAAACAGACTGCCGGTGAGGGTGTGATGCGGGCGATAAGGCCCGGAGGCAAAGAGGCGTATCACGTCATCCCTGACGCTCGTTCCACACCGTCATCTTATCCCTGAGGTGCGCCGGGTAACGCGCTGCACGATGCAACATGCTCCCGGCATTGTGTTCTGGGGCGGGATGCCAGGCTCCTGCCGCTGCGTCACCCGCCTTCCAGCCTGTTAGCGAGACCTGTTAGCGAGAAAAGATATCGCGGCGTTTGGGTTTAAACGGCTGCGCAATCAGCACCGCAATCGCCACGATCAGGTAGGCGGCGAACACCACAATCATCCACTGCGGCATGCTCAGCGTCAGAAAGGTCCAGCTGCGCTCGGCGCAGTCGCCGCTGGCCAAAAACACCGACGGCAGCCACTTATCCAGCGGCAGCCACGCAGGAAAACGCGCGGCGAAATCGCAGGTGGTAAAGGGATTGGGATGAAGCTGGATCATTGTATGTTCATACGACAGGCGCAATCCTTCCCAGGCGCTGTAGATCCAGAGAGCCAGCCCGGCCCAGCGCAGCGGCGATTGCGGCGCGATAGCGCCAACGAGGCCCGCGCCCATCACGCCAAACAGCGCGCAGCGCTCATAGATGCACATCACGCAAGGTTTCAGGCCCATCACATGCTGGAACCATAATGCCGCCAGCTCCAGCACCAGCGCCGTTAACGCCAGCAGCAGCCAGGCGGCGCGACCGCGTGAAGATTGATTGAGATATCGCAACATCTTGCTTTCCCTGTAAACGGTAGTGCCACGAGTGTAAACCAAAAGCGCGGCGGTGCCAGCCAGGCATCAAGGTAAAATCGTGCTGAAATCGGACTTACCCTGATCCAGGCCAGCAATTTACAGGGCTGGCGCGGTAAGCCAGCCCCACTGAAGCAGCATTTCGGTGCAGGGCACCAGCAACCAGCGGATGCAAAAAAAGCCCACCAGCGACATCACCAGCGTAAAGGGCAGCGCCATCCAGACCATGCGCCCATAAGAGAGGCGGATCAGCGGCGCCAGCGCCGAGGTAAGCAGGAAGAGAAACGCCGCCTGGCCGTTAGGGGTCGCAACCGAGGGCAAATTGGTGCCGGTGTTAGTGGCCACCGCCAGCAGCTCAAACTGTGGCAGGTCGATCGCTCCCTGCAGAAAGGCCTGTTTCGCCTCGTTGATAAACACCGAGCCAACAAAGACGTTGTCCGATATCGAGGAGAGCAGGCCGTTAAAGATGTAATACCAGCTGAGCTGCGCGTGCGGTTCCGCCTGAAGCACAAAGGCGATCAGCGGGCTGAAAAGCTGCTGCTCGACGATCACCGCGACGATGGCGAAAAACACCGTCAGCAGGGCGGTAAAGGGCAGCGCCTCGGTAAAGGCCTGGCCGATAGTATGCTCATCGGTAACGCCGCACAGCGAGGTGGCAAGTACAATCACCGAAAGGCCAATTAACCCGACCTCCGCCAGATGCAGCGCCAGCGCGACAATAAGCCACAGGCCGATAGCCGCCTGAATCCACAGCGCTAACCGCGCCTGGCGCGTGCGCTGCGCCGATGCCTCGCGGTCGCTCTGCAGCAGAATAGCGCGCACCGCATCCGGCAGCGTTGCACCGTAGCCGAACAGGCGAAAGCGCTCCACCAGCAGGCTGGTGAGAATGCCGCACAGCAGCACCGGCACCGTGACCGGCGCCATACGCAGGAAAAAGCCAGCGAAATCCCAGCCCGCCGCATGGGCGATAATCAGGTTCTGCGGCTCACCCACCATGGTCATCACGCCACCCAGCGCGGTGCCTACGCCCGCCTGCATCATCAGGCTGCGCAGAAAGGCGCGGAACTGATCGAGAGTGGCGCGCTGACCGGGATCCGCTGCGGCGTAGTCGGGATCAGAGGAGACGCGATGGTAGATCTGATAGAAGCCGACGGCGACGCTGATCACCACGGCGACCACGGTCAGGGCGTCCAGGAAAGCGGAGAGAAACGCGGCGGCGAGGCAGAAGGTGAGGCTGAGCAGCACCTTTGAGCGCAGCGACAGCAGCAGCCGGGTAAACATAAACAGCAGCAGCTGTTTCATAAAGAAGATGCCAGCGACCATAAAGATCAGCAGCAGCAGCACCTCCAGATTGCCCGCCAGCTGCTGCTTAACCTGGTCGGCGCTGGCCATACCGATGGCGATCGCTTCCAGCGTCAGCAGCCCGCCGGGCAGCAGCGGATGACACTTCAGCGCCATACCGAGCGTAAAGATAAATTCGGCAATCAGCAGCCAGCCGGCAAGAAACGGACTGACGAAGAAAAAGAGCAGCGGATTAACGACCAGAAACGCCAGCAGCAGCATTTTATACCAGTTGGGCGACTGCCCAAGAAAGTTGCGATGCAGCGCCTGGCCCCAGGTGATTTCCATGGCAAACGTCCTGTGTGCAAAAAAGAGAGTGGGCAAAGGGTAATCAGCGAATTCGTGCGGCGCAATCTTCCCCTGAGAATTGCGCGCGAGGCTGCTGATTTTTGCGCCAGCGCGCGCTTTTAATCCCCGCTCAGTCTATACACGACCAGGGTGTCTGGTATGATGAGTCCCATTTCGACAAAGAAAGCAACGAGAACATATCGCTATGGTCATTAAGGCGCAGAGCCCTGCGGGATTTGCTGAAGAGTATATTATTGAAAGCATCTGGAACAGCCGCTTTCCTCCTGGGTCAATCCTTCCTGCTGAACGTGAGCTTTCTGAACTTATCGGCGTAACCCGCACCACGCTGCGCGAAGTATTGCAGCGCCTGGCGCGAGACGGGTGGTTAACGATTCAGCACGGCAAGCCGACCCGCGTAAATGACTTCTGGGAAACCTCCGGGCTGAATATTCTTGAGACGCTGGCGCGTCTGGATCACGACAGCGTGCCGGTGCTGATCGATAACCTGCTGTCGGTGCGCACCAATATCGCCTCGATCTTTATCAGCCGCGCGCTGCGCCATCATCCCGACAAGGCGCGCGCGGTGCTGGAGAGCGTCGCCGGTATCGACGATCAGGCCGATGCCTATACCGAGCTTGACTATCGCGTGTTCCGCGGTCTGGCATTCGCCTCCGGCAATCCTATTTACGGTTTGATCCTGAATGGCCTGAAAGGACTCTATACCCGCGTGGGCCGCTACTATTTCTCTAATCCTGAGGCTCGCGAGCTGGCGCGCAACTTCTACGCGCGGCTCGAAGGGCTGTGCGTTAAAGAGCCGTCGCAGGATCAGATTGTCGATGCGGTGCGCGAGTATGGCCGTCGCAGCGGCGAGATCTGGCACAGCATGCAGAAAAGCATGCCGGAGGATCTCGGCAGCAAACGCTAAAAGCGGAAAACCGGACAGAGTCCGGTTTTTTTATGCCTGTGAGCCAGGCGCGGTCGCGGGTAGCATGAACAGATCGCAAAGTCGCTCAAGGCATCCCTGCGCGCTCGGCCCACGGCATCCCTGCCGCGGGACGCTTTGCTCTTCTGTTTATGCTACCCGCTCCCTGAATAGACGTGCGGCCTGAAAAAAAACCGGACAGAGTCCGGTTTTTTTATGGCTATTCCTTACAGCGCGTTGCCGCGCGTCGGACAGCGATCCAGCAGCTCGACGCTGCCGTCTTCGTTCTGCTGTTCCAGGATCACATCGAACCCCCACAGCCGGTGGACATGCTTCATCACCTCGCGACGGCTCTTGTCGAGCGGCGTGCGGCTTTGCGGCACGTAGCGCAGCGTCAGCGAACGATCGCCGCGCAGGTCGACATTATAAACCTGAATATTTGGCTCCAGATTGCTCAGGTTGTACTGCGCGGAAAGCTGCTGGCGAATGGCGCGATAGCCCGCTTCATCATGAATGGCGGCGATCTCAAGATAATTATTGCGGTCGTCGTCCAGCACGGTAAACAGGCGGAAATCGCGCATCACCTTCGGCGACAGGAACTGGCTGATAAAGCTCTCGTCCTTGAACTCGCGCATGGCAAAGTGCAGGGTCTCCAGCCAGTCGGAGCCGGCGATATCCGGGAACCAGTAGCGATCCTCCTCGGTCGGCGACTGACAGATGCGCTTGATATCCTGGAACATGGCGAAGCCCAGCGCATAGGGGTTAATACCGTTATACCAGGGACTGTTATAAGGCGGCTGGAACACCACGTTGGTATGGCTGTGCAGAAACTCGATCATAAAGCGCTCTGAGACTTTACCCTCATCATAGAGATGATTGAGGATGGTGTAGTGCCAGAAGGTCGCCCAGCCTTCGTTCATCACCTGCGTCTGCTTCTGCGGATAGAAATACTGGCTCACCTTACGCACGATGCGCAGGATCTCGCGCTGCCACGGCTCCAGCAGTGGCGCATTCTTCTCCATAAAGTAGAGCAGGTTCTCCTGCGGCTCCGACGGATAGCGCGCCGCCTCGACCTGCACCGCCTCTTTCTCGCGGCGCGGCAGGGTGCGCCACAGGGTATTCACCTGGCTTTGCAGATACTCTTCGCGGCTCTTCTGCCGCGCTTTCTCTTCCTGCAGGGAGATCTTCTGCGGACGCTTATAGCGATCGACGCCGTAGTTCATCAGCGCATGGCAGGAGTCAAGCAGCCGCTCTACCTCTTCAACGCCAAAACGCTCTTCGCAGTCAGAGATATATTTCTTCGCAAACAGCAGATAGTCGACAATCGAGCTGGCGTCGGTCCAGCTGCGGAACAGATAGTTATTTTTGAAAAAGGAGTTATGGCCGTAGCAGGCGTGCGCCATGACCAGCGCCTGCATGGTCATGGTGTTCTCTTCCATCAGATAGGCGATACAGGGATTGGAGTTGATCACAATCTCATACGCCAGCCCTTGCTGTCCGTGCTTATAGCGCTGCTCGGTTTCAATGAACTTTTTGCCAAACGACCAGTGCGCGTAGTTAATGGGCATGCCGACGCTGGAGTAGGCGTCCATCATCTGCTCGGAGGTAATCACTTCGATCTGATGGGGATAGGTGTCGAGTCGGTAGAGTTTGGCTACGCGGTCAATTTCCGCAAGATAGACATCGAGCAGCTCGAATGTCCAGTCCGGTCCATCACTGAGTCGTTTGCTGTCCTTAATCGGATCGTCAAAGATTGTCGTCATAGCGCACCTCTGTTTTGCAAACAGGCCTGCCCGCTGCGAGCAGCCGGTTTCGGTAATTTCAAGGCTCATCCCTAAGAAAGAGAACCCCAAAAACGGAGCGAACACTTCAATGATAGTCCACTGTCACCTATCTGATCGCGGAACTCAACTGAATTATTCGGCACAAAATCATCTGAAAAAAGACGCGGAAGCATTTGATGAACAGATGTCGGCCCGAAGGGCGAAAAGTCGGGATAAAATGCTGTTTATAAGTGGATTGTATGGCGTCCGCTTATTCTCCTGAAATAAGTGGATATTGCCGCATACACTATTATTAACTGCTGAGAAGCGGTTAAAAGACGCATAACTCACTGATTTTCACTCTGACCAACGATTTTAGTGTTCGAAAAAATGAAAAACATGTGAAATAAGTTAATAAGGAACGGGCTGTTACCGGCAGGTGGGAATGCGCTGGTATTACCCTGTACTCTAGTGAATTATGCTTTTGAATTTGCCGGTGGGGGCGATATGCACGTAGTGATTCTCGGTAGTGGTGTGGTTGGCGTAGCGAGCGCCTGGTATCTGGCGCGCGCGGGTCATCAGGTAACGGTGCTGGATCGCCAGCCCGACGCAGCGCTGGAGACCAGCGCAGGCAATGCGGGCCAGATATCGCCCGGCTACGCGGCGCCCTGGGCTGCGCCGGGGGTACCGCTGAAGGCGGTGAAGTGGATGTTCCAGCGCCACGCGCCGCTGGCTATCCGCCTGGACGGCAGCAGCTTTCAGCTGGAGTGGATGTGGAACATGCTGCGTAACTGCGATATGCAGCACTATCAGCAGAATAAAAGCCGTATGGTGCGCATCGCCGAGTACAGCCGCGACTGCCTGAAGGCGCTGCGCGAAGAGACCGGCATCGCCTATGAAGGTCGACAGGGCGGCACGCTGCAGCTGTTCCGCACCCAGCAGCAGTTCGACAGCGCCAGCAAAGATATCGAGGTGCTGCGCGAGGCGGGCGTACCTTACGAACTGCTGCACGCCCATGAGCTGGCGCGCGTCGAACCGGCGCTGGCGGCCACGCAGCACAAGCTGACCGGCGGACTGCGCCTGCCCAACGATGAAACCGGCGACTGTCAGCTCTTTACGCAAAAGCTGGCGAAAATGGCGCAGGAGGCGGGGGTGGTGTTCCGCTTCAATACCCCGGTCGATCAGCTGCTGCGTGAAGGCAACCGCATTTACGGCGTGAAGTGTGGCGACGAGGTAATTAAAGGCGACAGCTATGTCGTGGCCTTCGGCTCATACTCCACCGGGCTGCTGAAGCATATCCTCGATATTCCGGTCTATCCGCTGAAGGGCTACTCCCTGACTATCCCGGTAAAAAACCCGGATGCCGCGCCGGTTTCCACTATCCTCGACGAAAGCTATAAAGTGGCGGTTACCCGCTTCGACAACCGTATCCGCGTCGGCGGCATGGCGGAAATCGTTGGTTTTAACAACAAACTCTTGCCTGCGCGGCGGGAAACGCTGGAGATGGTGGTGCGGGATCTCTATCCTGAAGGCGGTCATATCGAACAGGCCAGCTTCTGGAGCGGCCTGCGTCCTATGACGCCAGACGGAACGCCGATTGTCGGACCGACGCCGCTCAGCAATCTCTATCTGAATACCGGACACGGCACGCTCGGCTGGACGATGGCCTGCGGCTCCGGTCAGCTGCTGGCCGACCTTATCAGCGGCAAAACCCCGGCGATCGCCGCCGACGATCTGTCCGTGTTTCGCTATCTGCCGGGTTTTGCCCCGTCATCGACACCATTACGCAACGCGAACGCCGTGCGTTAACATTCAGGGAGAGTGAGTATGTCACGTCCAGTTTTTGCCACTATCGATCGGCAGGCGCTGCGGCATAATCTGACGATAGCGCGCCAGGCGGCGCCCGATGCGCGCGTCTGGTCGGTGGTAAAAGCCAATGCTTACGGCCACGGTCTGGCCCGCGTCTGGGAAAGCCTGGCGCAGACTGACGGCTTTGCCCTGTTAAATATGGAAGAGGCGATACTGCTGCGCGACGGCGGCTGGCGCAAACCGATTCTGCTGCTGGAGGGCTTTTTCCATGCCGAGGATCTGCAGCTAATCGATCGCTACCGCCTGACCACCAGCGTACACAGCAACTGGCAGATCAAAGCGCTGGCGGAGACCCGGCTCTCCGCGCCGGTGGATATCTATCTCAAGGTCAACAGCGGCATGAACCGCCTCGGCTTCCGCCCTGAGCAGGTGCACGGCGCCTTTCAAAAGCTGCGCGCGCTGGAAAACGTCGGCGACATTACGCTGATGGCGCACTTTGCCGATGCGGAAAACCCGGAAGGGCTGATCGCGCCGATGCAGCGCATTGAACGCGCCGCCGAAGGGCTCGCCATTCCCCGTTCGCTCTCCAATTCCGCCTGCACGCTCTGGCATCCAGAAGCGCACTACGACTGGGTGCGCCCCGGTATTATTCTCTACGGCGCCTCGCCGAGCGGCGACTGGCAGGATATCGCCAGCACCGGCCTGAAGCCGGCGATGACGCTCAGCAGCGAAATCATCGGCATCCAGCAGCTGAGCCGCGGCGACGGCGTCGGCTACGGCTATCGCTACCATGCGCAGCAGGAGCAGCGTATCGGCGTGGTGGCATGCGGCTATGCCGACGGCTATCCGCGCCATGCGCCCAGCGGCACGCCGGTTTGCGTTGACGGCGTGATGACCCAGGTGGTCGGCGCGGTATCAATGGATATGATCACCGTCGACCTGACGCCCTGTCCGCAGGCGGGCATCGGTTCAAGGGTCGAGCTGTGGGGCGAGCAGGTGAAAATCGATCAGGTGGCGAAAGCGGCCGGCACGGTCGGCTATGAGCTGATGTGCGCGCTGGCGCCGCGCGTGCCGGTTAAGGTTATTTAAGCGCGGTCAGCGAGCCGTGCATCTTCTTACTGCAGCGCCAGGCGATCAGCGCCAGCGCTGCACCCGCCAGCATCATTAGCGCCAGCGCGCTCTTTTCCGCCACGGGCAGCATGACAATCAGCAGGCTGCCCGCCGCACCGCCCGCCATCTGAATTAATCCCTGCAGCGCCGCCGCTACGCCAGCCTGCTGCTGATAAGGCTCCAGCGCATAGCTAGTGGCGGGGCCGACGGTAAAGGCCAGGCCCGCCACCGCAACGGCCACCGGCAACATATAGAGCGCCCAGTGGGTCTGCGCGCCCTGCGGCAGCAGATGCATGCCGGCGACCAGCAGCAGCGCGCCCGCCAGCATCGTCACAAAGCCCATCGCCAGACAGAACGGCCGTCCCGCCTTGCGGATCGCTTTATTAACAAAAGCGCTTACCAGCATGATCCAGAAGCCGTTGGCGCCGAAGGCGAACGAAAACTGAATCGGCGTCAGGCCGCCTTCCGTCATCAGCACGTGCGGCGCCAGTGATACATAGGTCAGCACCATGCCGAGCGCGCCCGCGTTGGCAAAGGCGAAGGCGAGAAAGCGCGGCTGACGCAGGATGGCGCCATACTGCGCCAGCGGCAGTCCCTTTACCCGCAGCGTATCGGCGGGGCGCGTCTCCGGCAGCCAGATCAGCACGATAACCGCAATAAGCAGGCCGTAGGCGCACAGAAACCAGAAGGGCGCGCGCCAATCGAAGGCGCTGGCAAGCAGGCCACCCAGCAAGGGCGCCAGCGCCGGCACGATATTCAGCGCGCCGTTCAGAAAGCCGTAGGCGCGCGCCGCTTCGTCGCCGCTCAGGCGATCGCGCACGCCGCTAAAGGCGACAACAGCGCTACAGCAGACCGCGCAGCCCTGGATGAGACGCGCCGACAGAAACATCGGCCAGCTGGTGGCGGTTGCCGCCACCACGCTGCCCGCCACATAGAGCGCCAGGCCCAGCAGCGCGATCGGCTTGCGGCCGTAGTTGTCCACCAGCGGACCGGTCACCAGCTGTCCCAGGCCCATTACCAGCAGAAAGATGGGAATAGTGGTCTGGATCAGGCTGACCGGCGTATTCAGGCCAAGGGCGATTTCAGGCAGAGTAGGCAGATAGAGATCGATGCCCAGCGGCGCCAGCAGCACCAGGCTCAACAGCATCAAGGTAAATTTTTGCATAAAAACCAGAGGGTGAACGTCCTGTTAAAACGAGCGGGAAGGGTAATGAGTTGAGGGCGAAAAGAAAAGCGGAAAATGCGATGCCCGCCGTCAGGCGGGCATCCTGAGCGAGCTTAGTAGGCGCCGTCGCGGCGCAGCACTACGCCGGCGGTTTTGAACAGAATAGCGATATCGGTCCACAGCGCCCAGTTCTTCACGTACCAGGAGTCGAAGTAGACGCGCGTATCGTAGTCGATATCGTTGCGCCCGCTGACCTGCCACAGGCCGGTCATGCCCGGTTTCGCCATCAGATAGTAGTCGACGTCGCCCGCATAGCGCTCCAGTTCCGCCTCGATAACCGGACGCGGACCCACCAGGCTCATCTCGCCGCGGATAACGTTCCACAGCTGCGGCAGCTCATCCAGGCTGGTTTTGCGCAGGAAGCCGCCAATACGGGTAATGCGCGGGTCCTTTTTCAGCTTAAAGTCTTTATCCCATTCGGCGCGCGCCTCGGCGCTGGTGGCCAGCAGCTGCTCCAGCACCTCTTTCGAGTTGGTCACCATTGAACGGAACTTCAGGCATTTAAACTTCTCGCCGTTCTGGCCGATACGCTCGTGACCGTAGATGGCGTTGCCGCCGTCGCGTTTCACCATATAGCAGAGCAGACCGAACACGGGCGCAAGGAACAGCAGCAGCAGCGAGGCGACCACAATGTCGAAGCAGCGCTTCAGGAAGCGCGAAGAGCGCTTGGCGAGGCTGTTGCTGACGCGCAGGATCATCACTTCATGGCTGAAGATAAATGACATGTCGGTGCCGTAAAGCGGCACGCCGCGCAGGGTAGGGATCACGGAGATCGATCGGCAGTTCATTTTCGACAGGAATTTCAGCCAGGTGTCGCGCACGGACTGCTGCTCAAACTCGGTGGCGACGATAAACTGCACGTTGTCGCGGTCAATGGTCTGCCAGTTAATGTCCTGCTGTTTAATAACGGGCACGCCGTTAACGGACGGCGGATTATTTTCGTCGTCGGTGCTGATAAACGCCTGCACGTTATAGCCGAGGATCTCTTCGCTCTGCAGCGCCGCGTAAGCCTCCATGGCATTTTTGCCTGACCCGATGATAATGGTCTCTTTTTGCCACTGTCCGGCGCGGTTAATGGCGCGTTTCACGGCGGCGCGCATCAGCGGCAGCAGCAGCAGCGCATAGCTCCAGCTAAACAGCCATACCATGCGCGAAAAGTCCCACTTGGAAAAGGCGATCAGCGCTAAATCCAGCAGTGAAAAAACAAACAGGGTTTTCACTACTTCTTTTAGTTCAAACCAAAAGGGTTTGCGGTAGGTGTAGTGACGCATGCGCATCCAGAAATAAGCGGTGCACAAAACAGAAAGCGCAAACTGCGCAATAAAACGGTATTCAATTTGATGAGGCGGAATAAACCCATCGAGGTCGCCCCAGATCCCCTGAATAGTGGCGGCGGATAAAAACAGCGCCAGATTGAGGGCGATCAGATCGGAAAAGCTTAACGCAAGCTTTGCGATGATATTTTTGCGCGTTCCGCTCCATGAGCGGCTCGCATCATTCATTACCAGTGTACTTGCCATAACACCTGCTCTCTTTTTTCTTAAGTAAAAGATGGCCTGACCAGAATCAAGTACGCGCTCAGGAGTGGACAACTGAAAAAGCAGAACACTTGTTTTCAGTTCATTACAGTCGTTAGAGCCATACAGGCTGCAGTGAAGAGATAAAACAATTACGTGATTCTTATCACGAAAATCTGCAGCAGCGATTAAGAGTATGCAGGAGATATTTGACAGAGTTAATACGGAACAAATCCTAAAAGCTTTTTTTTGCCTAAAGTTTTCTATAGATAACTCTTTGAATCAAAAGCTTAAAATGGCGTGAGGGTGGGAAATAACCAAATATTTCAGACAACTTTTTCGGAATTACCGCCAGGACAAGCCGCTGGCGGCGAAAAGGGGGATCAGGCAGGTTTTTTTAATACCCACTGGTCTTGCTGTTTATCGTAATGCCCAATTTGTAAATCTACCGGTTCACCATCAATCCAGGCGGGCACGCTGGTATCCTGATCCCAGCCGTCAAGCTGATAGCTCAGGCCGGGATTGGTTTGACAGGGAATGCTGACGGTCTGCAGATTATCGCTATCCAGTTCGGCATCAACAATTTCATAGCGACCAATTTTAACGACGTGTCCCATAACTCTCTCCCGTTTGCTGGACCAAATACTGAGCATAGCCGTTTCCGCTGGAATATCGAGCCGCAGCGCCTCAGATTATTCTCTCTCTTCAGCGACGCGCACCCCAATTTTAACAATACGGTTATCTTCTTTTTCCGCTACGGTCCAGGTCAGATGATTCCACTCAATGTGGTCACCGACTACCGGCGTGCCGCCGAGCATGCTCATTACCAGCTGGCCGAGAGACTGCTGATCGTTGGCCTCTTCGTCCAGCTCCAGTCCGTAAATCTGCGCCACATCGCGCAGGCGCGCGTCGGCGTCGAGAATAAAGTCGCCGAAAAAGCGCTGATCCAGCGAGACGGGCGGCGACTGGCTGAACATTTTACCCAGCGCCGGCAGATCGCGTTCGCGGCCGATGACGCAGATAACGTCACCCTCCTTTAGCCGGGTGTTACTGTTGGGATGCATAAGCGCGTTATCGCGGAACAGCGCGGCGATACGGGTTTCGCGCGGCATCTGCAGGTCGCGCAGCGCCGCCCCGACGCACCATTTGTCGGCGCTGAGCTGATAGACGAACTGCTCCCAGGGATTTTCCGGGTGGATATCCAGGCCAACGCGGCTGACAGGCGACGCCGTCGGCGGCACCACGACCCGCGCTTTTTTCGCCGCAAAGCCGAGCGAGGTGCCCTGCAGCATCAGCGATACCAGCACCACAAAGAAGGCGATATTAAAGTAGAGCGATGCGTTTTCCAGTCCCGCCATCATCGGAAAGACCGCAAGAATAATTGGCACCGCGCCGCGCAGGCCGACCCAGCTGATAAAGATGCGCTCGCGGCCGGTAAAGCCGCGGAACGGCAGCAGCCCGACCAGAATCGACAGCGGACGCGCCACCAGAATCAGCCACAGCGACAGGAGCATCGCCGGCACCGCGATATGCCACAGATCGGATGGCGTCACCAGCAGGCCAAGCACGATAAACATGCCGATCTGGCTCAGCCAGGCCATGCCGTCAAAGGTCTGCAAAATGCCGTGGCGGTTGCGGATCGGCCGGTTGCCGAGCAGAAAGCCGCAGAGATAGACCGCCAGAATGCCGCTGCCCTCCAGCATGGTGGTCAGGGCGAACACCAGAATGCCGCCGCTCAGCGCCAGCAGCGGATAGAGTCCAGGAGCCAGGCTGATGCGATTGATCAGCTGCTGCAGCGCCCAGCCGCCACCCAGACCCAGCACGATGCCCAGGCCAAACTGCTGCACCAGATGCACCAGGAACATCCAGTCGAGGCCGGTTTCGCCTTTCTGGATCATCTCAATCAGGGTGATAGTTAAAAACACCGCCATCGGGTCATTGCTGCCCGACTCAATCTCCAGCGTAGAGCTGACGCGCTCGTTCAGGCCTTTGTCACCCAGCAGCGAAAAGACCGCCGCGGCGTCGGTAGAGCCGATAATGGCGCCGATAAGGAAGCCCTGCATTAAATCGAGGCGGAACAGCCAGGCGGCAGCCAGGCCGGTCAGTCCGGCGGTGATCATCACGCCGACCGTTGCCAGCGAGAGCGCCGGCCCCAGCGCGACCTTAAAAGAGCTGGCTTTGGTGCGCATGCCGCCGTCGAGCAGGATCACCGCCAGCGCCAGGTTGGAAATCAGGTAGGCGGCGGGGTAGTTATCAAAGGCGATACCGCCAATGCCGTCGACGCCGGTGAGCATGCCCAATGCCAGAAAGATCACCAGGATAGGGATGCCGAGCCGCGAAGAGAAAGAACTGAGTAAGATGCTTGACGCAACCAGCACAGAACCGATGATAAAAAGGCTATAGACGATGTTGTGGTTCAATGTGTTCTCCTGCGGTTACGACAATCATAAGAAGGCTGGCGCGGGGAATAGCCGTGCATCTGAAAAAGAACATGCGTAATCAGTAAGTTGTCATAGCCTAAACTCTAATTATAAGATTTGATTTGTCTGTTTAAGCTAAGGCTTAATGTGCAAAAAAAAGCCCTTGTTCGTCAAGAGGATTAATGGCGGGTATTTTAGCAGGTATTTGCGGGATTAAATAAAAAAGCCGGTCAGCGACCGGCTCAGAGCATCAGGCTTCCGCTGCCTGTTTGTGAAACAGCTCGCGAAACACCGGATAGATATCTTCCGGCTCGCGGATATGCTGGATGGCGAAATTATCAAAAACTGCCTGCAGATGTTCATATTCACGCCACAGCGTCTGGTGCGCGCGTCGGGTAATTTCGATATAGCTGTAGTAGCGCACCACCGGCAAAATATTCTTCGCCAGTATCTCGTGGCACAGCGGCGAATCGTCCGCCCAGTTATCGCCGTCCGACGCCTGCGCCGCATAGATATTCCACTGCGCCGGGTCGTAACGCTCTTTCACCACCTCATCCATCAGCTTCAGGGCGCTGGAGACGATAGTGCCGCCGGTTTCCTGCGAATAGAAGAACTCCTGCTCATCCACTTCTTTCGCCTGGGTATGGTGGCGAATATAGACCACGTCCACGTTTTTATAGGTCCGGCTCAGGAACAGGTAGAGCAGAATATAGAAACGCTTCGCCATATCCTTCGTCGCCTGATCCATTGAGCCGGAGACGTCCATCAGGCAGAACATTACCGCCTGACTGGAGGGTTCAGGCCGTTTTTCAAAGTTTTTGTAGCGCAGGTCGAAGGTGTCGATAAAGGGCACTCGCTCGATACGCGCGCGCAGTTCGGCGATCTCATTGCGCAGGCGCTCCTCTTCCAGCAGCTGCGCCGGCTCCGCTTTCTCAATCGCCGTCAGCGCCTCTTCCAGCTCATGCATCATACGGCGCTTGCCTGCGGTCATCGCGGTGCGTCTCGCCAGCGAGTTTTGCAGCGACCGTACCACGCTGATATTGGCGGGTACGCCGTTGGAGGTAAAACCGGCGCGATGGGTTTTATATTCGTTAAGCTGGCGATGCTGGTTTTTACGCAGGTTCGGCAGCGCCAGATCTTCAAACAGCAGATCAAGATACTCATCTTTGGAAATCTGGAAAACGAACTCATCCTGGCCCTCGCCATCCTGGCTGGCGTTGCCCTGACCGCTGCCGCCACCGCCACCGCCGCCCTGAGGCCGCTCGATACGGTCGTTCTGCACGAAGTGATCGTTGCCGGGATGGACGCGATGACGACTGCCGCCGCGGCCCTGATGGAAAATCGGTTCGTTAATATCGTCCACTGGAATCGAAACGGATTCGCCACTTTCAACGTCGGTTACCGAACGCTTATTGATGGCCTCCGAGATGGACTGTTTGATTTGCGACTTATAACGGCGCAAAAAGCGCTGTCTGTTGACTGCGCTTTTATTTTTGCCGTTGAGTCGCCGATCGATGAAGTAGGCCATAAAACTCCCCCAAACGTTGTAAGCAGGTCGGGCAGCAGCCCGACCTTATGGGTATTAATGCCAGCGCATCAACGTGCTTACGCGTTGTGATTAGGACGATTTACGCACGCGCAGATACCATTCGCACAGCAGACGCACCTGCTTGCGGGTATAGCCTTTCTCCATCATGCGCTCGACGAAATCGTCATGTTTTTTCTGTTCATCCGTGGAGGTTTTGGTATTGAACGAGATAACCGGCAGCAGCTCCTCAGTATTTGAGAACATTTTCTTCTCAATCACGGTGCGCAGCTTCTCGTAACTGGTCCAGTTAGGATTGCGGCCGTTGTTCTGCGCGCGGGCGCGCAGCACAAAGTTCACAATCTCATTGCGGAAATCTTTCGGGTTGCTGATCCCGGCCGGCTTCTCGATTTTTTCCAGTTCCGCATTCAGCGACTCGCGGTCGAACAGCTGTCCGGTATCGGGATCGCGGTACTCCTGATCCTGAATCCAGAAATCGGCGTAGGTCACATAGCGGTCAAAAATGTTTTGGCCATATTCAGAGTAGGACTCCAGATAGGCGGTCTGGATCTCCTTGCCGATAAACTCGGCGTATTTGGGGATCAGATAGCCTTTCAGGTGCTCCAGATACTTCTCTGCCTGCTCCTGCGGGAACTGCTCGCGCTCAATCTGCTGCTCCAGCACATAGAAGAGATGCACCGGGTTCGCCGCCACTTCGTTGTGGTCGAAGTTAAACACGCGCGACAGGATCTTAAACGCAAAGCGGGTGGAGAGGCCGTTCATGCCCTCATCCACGCCGGAGTAGTCGTGATACTCCTGCCAGGATTTCGCTTTCGGATCGGTGTCTTTCAGGCTTTCCCCGTCATAGACGCGCATCTTCGAGTAGATGCTGGAGTTTTCCGGCTCTTTCAGGCGCGACAGAATGGAGAAGCGGGCCAGCGTTTCCAGCGTACCGGGCGCGCAGGGCGCGGTGGCCAGTTCACTGTGGTTAAGCAGTTTCTCGTAGATTTTGATCTCTTCGGAAACGCGCAGGCAGTAAGGCACCTTGACGATATAGACACGGTCAAGAAACGCCTCATTGTTTTTGTTGTTGCGGAAGGTTACCCATTCCGATTCGTTGGAGTGCGCCAGGATGATGCCGTTAAACGGCAGCGCCGAAATCCCCTCTGTACCGTTGTAGTTGCCTTCCTGCGTCGCGGTCAGCAGCGGGTGCAGCACCTTGATTGGCGCTTTGAACATTTCGACGAATTCCATAATCCCCTGGTTAGCGCGGCAGAGCGCACCAGAGTAGCCGTAGGCGTCGGGATCGTTCTGCGCGTGGTTCTCCAGCTTGCGGATATCCACTTTACCCACCAGCGCGGAGATATCCTGGTTGTTCTCGTCGCCAGGCTCGGTTTTGGCGATGGCCAGCTGTTCAAGAATCGATGGCCAGACCTTCACCACCTTGAAGCGGGTGATATCGCCGCCGAACTCATGCAGCCGTTTCGCCGCCCAGGGCGACATAATGGTGCCGAGATAGCGACGCGGCACGTTGTACTCTTTTTCAAGAATGTTGGCGTCTTCCTGCGGGTTAAACAGGCAGAGCGGATGATCGTTGACCGGGCTGCGTTCGCCGTCGGCGCTCAGCACATAGATAGGCACGCGCTGCATCAGCGCTTTCAGACGCTCCGCCAGCGAGGACTTACCGCCGCCGACCGGCCCCAGCAGGTAAAGGATCTGTTTTCTCTCCTCCAGACCCTGAGCGGCATGTTTCAGATAGGAAACGATCTGCTCTATAGCCTCTTCCATGCCATAGAACTCTTCAAAGGCCGGATAGCGGCCAATCACACGGTTGGAGAATATTCTGGAAAGGCGTGGCTCCTGAGCAGTATCGACCATTACTGGCTCACCTATAGCCATTAAGAGTCGCTCTGCGGCGTTGGCGTATGCACTGCGATCCTGCTTACAGATTGCAAGAAATTCCTGCAGTGTGAACTCTTCGTCCTTGGCAGCTTCATAACGCTGACGATAGTGATCGAATATATTCATAGCGATGCCCGTCCTTTCGTTTTTAGCACAGGTAAAGGAGCGTAATTAAAGGCTCATGCAGCTCCCGGAAGATATTCTCATTTGAGTACAGCAACCCTTATGCCAACCTGATGTATTGTTATCGGGGTACACACTTCTTATGGTTACTCTGCTCGTACTAAGACTCACGGCTTACTTTTAACTGTAGAAGGCATTTAGGAAATTTCCTCCGCATAATTTTACTATTTGGCGATATATCAATAACAAAGTCAGATTGTTGCAAAGCGAGCTTTGCGTCAACCTACGGGAAAAGAGAGTAGAATCCGGCAGATGTGCCGCTTTTAGTCGCTCTGTCAGAGCGCACCTCAGATAATGGTTAAACCGGCGAGCAAAAATCGTTAAACTTCGTACTGATTTTTATATTTATGGAAGAAATAAATTGTGAACCAATTCAAACTTAACGCGCCTGCCGCGATTATTTGTGCTCTTTTTTTTGCTCACACCGCCGCTGCGGAATCCTTGTCGCTGGGTGCATCAGTGCTCTACGCGCAGTCTCCCTATCGTGGCGGACAGGACCGCTATATCCCGGTTCCGGTTATTAATTACGAGGGCGATAACTTCTGGTTTCATTCTCTGCAGGGGGGCTACTACCTGTGGAAAGATCCGCAAAATCAGCTCTCTCTGACGCTGCTCGGTTCACCGCAGCAGTACGATCCGGGCGATAACGACCTCGGCGATATGAAGGGTCTTGATAAGCGTCGCATGACGCTGATGGGCGGTGCCACCTACACCCATATGGCGGAGTGGGGCATCCTGCGCACGGCGCTGCTGGGTGATGTGCTGAACAACAGCAACGGCATTATCTGGGATATGACCTACCTTTATCGCTTTAACTTTGGCGATTTCAGCCTGACGCCGGGCGTCGGGGCGATGTGGAACAGCGCCAATCAGAACCGCTACTACTATGGCGTCTCCAGCCATGAGTCCGCGCGTACCGGCATCAACCGTTATCAGCCAGACGACAGCTGGTCTCCTTACGTCGAACTGAGCGCCAGCTATCAGATCTCGCCGCAGTGGAACGCCAGCCTGGTGGGACGCTACACCCGTTTTGACAGCGAGATCAAAGACAGCCCGATGATCGACAAGAGCGGGCAGACCACCCTCTGGACCGGTATCAGCTATACCTTCTGATCGGCACCGTTACGAGGCAATTCCTTAACCAGGCACCAAAAGGGTGCCCTGATGTGATGCAGGAGCATGGGATGGACAAAGCAATCGCTTTTGATGACCACATACGACTACCCGCGATAGGTCAGGGCACCTGGTATATGGGCGAGGAGGCCGCGCGCCGCCGTGAAGAGGTCGCTGCGCTGCAGGCGGGCCTTGATGCGGGGCTAACGCTGATTGATACCGCCGAGATGTATGCGGACGGCGGTGCGGAAGAGGTGGTGGGCGAGGCGCTGCGCGGACGACGCGACGAGGCGTTTCTCGTCTCTAAGGTTTACCCCTGGAACGCCGGCGAAACAGACGCCGTTGACGCCTGCGAGCGCAGCCTGCGGCGGCTCGGCACCGATCGGCTGGATCTCTATTTGCTGCACTGGCGCGGCAACGTGCCGCTTGAAGAGACGATTCGAGCGATGGAGAGGCTGCAGCAGCAGGGCAAAATTCTGCGCTGGGGCGTCTCTAATTTTGACGTCGACGACCTGCAGGAGCTGCTGGAGGAGCCGGGCGGCCCACGCTGCGCCACCAATCAGGTGCTGTATCATCTCGCATCGCGCGGCATTGAATTCGATCTGCTTCCCGCGTGCCAGCAGCATCAGATGCCGGTAATGGCCTATTGTCCGCTGGCGCAGGCGGGAAGGCTGCGTCAGGCGCTCTTTTCGGACGGGACGCTGGTGGATATTGCACAACAGAAGGGCATTAGCGTAGCGCAGCTGCTGCTGGCGTGGGTGATCCGCAAAGAGGGCGTTATGGCGATCCCGAAGGCGAGTTCGCAGGCGCATGTGAAAGAGAATGCCGCTGCGCTGCACGTCAGGCTAAGCGACGAGGAGCTGGCGCGGATTAATAAAGCGTTTCCGCCGCCGCAGCACAAGATGCCGCTGGATGTCGTCTGACGCTGAAGCAACAGGCGCCTTACTCAGGTAAGGCGCCGTGCTGAGTGACGCCGACCCCTGGCGCATTCAGGCGCGGAAGGCGTCGCAATCTGCATCACCCACTTTTCATTCAGGCCATCGCCTGAGCTGTTTTAAACTTTCTGCCGCAGACGGAAGGTGGTTGCCAGCCGCGCCGGTTTTTCGCCCGCGCTGCGCATCGGTTTCGAAATGCGGGCCGTCTCTACGCAAACCATGGTCTTATAACCGTCATTGGGCATGTCCGCCATGCTGCAGGAGAGCTCGACGCCAGGGTTCCAGGTCACCACGTCGCTGTGATGATGGTGATAGACCTCAATCACGCGCTGCCCCTGCTTGTCCTGAATCAGTGAGCAATCTTCCGGCTGGGTGAAGATACGGTCGATGCGGCCCGGATAGGTCTGCTTACCGCTGGAAGTCTGTTCGCTGTTGTTATCTACCTTATCGATAAAGTTCGACCCTAGCCCGCTTACCTCTACGCCCGCGATATCGGCCACCTGGAAATAGCTGTGCAGCGCGCCGGTGGCGTTGAAATCGCCGTGGGCTTCAAGCTCGATTTCGCAGTGCCTGCCAAGACGGAAACGGGCAAAGAGGGTGAAGTCATGCGGCCATAGCTTTTTCGTCTGCGCCGTGCTTTCCAGCACGAAGGTCAGCATAACGTTTTCTTCGTTCTCATCATGCGCCGACAGCGTCCAGGGCTGATTACGGGCGAAACCGTGCGCTGGCTCGCCTTCCGGCCCAAACCACGGCCAGCAGATTGGCACGCCGCCGCGGATGGCTTTACCGGGAGCGAAGAGAGACTTTTCGCTCAGCCAGATAACCGGCTTTTCGCCGCTCGGCTGCCAGGCGATAAGGTGCGCGCCCTGAAGCGTCACCGCAGCACGCACCTGAGGGTGGCTTACGACAATCACCGGCAGATCGCCCAGCTGACGCTGCGAGAGGTAGGGGGAGATTTGCTTCACCACGGGCAGCGAGAAAATTTTATCCTGCATAACCGAATCCTTCCTGTTGCTACGAAAAAAAAGGGCGACCGAAGTCGCCCTTGTTATCTGTCATGGCCGGGCTGCTTATTTTGCAACCAGCGCGATCAGGTCGAGAACTTTGTTTGAGTAGCCGGTTTCGTTGTCATACCAGGAAACCAGTTTCACGAAGTTGTCGTTCAGCGCGATGCCTGCTTTGGCGTCGAACACAGAAGTCAGTACTTCGCCGTTGAAGTCGGTAGAAACAACGTCGTCTTCAACGTAGCCCAGCACGTCTTTCATTTCGCCTTCCGCAGCTGCTTTAATCGCTGCACAAATTTCTTTGTAGGAAGCCGCTTTTTCCAGACGAACAGTCAGGTCTACAACAGAGACGTTCGGAGTCGGTACGCGGAACGCCATACCAGTCAGTTTACCGTTCAGCTCCGGCAGGACTTTGCCCACGGCTTTCGCTGCGCCAGTAGAAGACGGGATGATGTTCTGAGATGCGCCGCGGCCGCCGCGCCAGTCTTTGTGAGACGGGCCGTCAACGGTTTTCTGCGTAGCGGTGGTAGCGTGAACGGTGGTCATCAGACCTTCGACGATGCCGAATTTGTCGTTGATGACTTTCGCCAGCGGTGCCAGGCAGTTAGTGGTGCAGGAAGCGTTAGAAACGATGTCCTGTCCGGCATATTTGTCGAAGTTAGCACCGCGAACGAACATCGGGGTGTCATCTTTAGACGGACCGGTCAGCACGACTTTTTTCGCGCCGGCAGTGATGTGTTTACGTGCGGTTTCGTCAGTCAGGAAGATGCCGGTCGCTTCAGCAACAACGTCAACGCCTACTTCGTCCCACTTCAGGTTAGCCGGGTCTTTCTCAGAGGTAACGCGGATTTTTTTGCCGTTAACGATCAGCGCGCCGTCCTGTACTTCAACGGTGCCGTTGAAGCGGCCGTGCGTTGAGTCGTACTTCAGCATGTATGCCATGTAGTCCGCGTCTAACAGGTCGTTGATCGCAACGATTTCGATGTCAGAACGCTGCTGAGCAGCACGGAAAACGATACGGCCGATACGACCAAAACCGTTGATACCTACTTTGATAGTCATATATTCCACCAGCTATTTGTTAGTGAATAAAAGGTTGGCTGTAAAATTACAAAAACCTTACCAGGCGTCAAGCGGAATCGTGTCAATAGTTGCGA